>Ga0209053_1000006_pt1 | contig 807482 bp, 694 predicted proteins | sample EBPBio152010_DNA_FD_185864 | JGI IMG/M metagenome (GOLD analysis project Ga0209053, IMG submission 185864) | Wastewater treatment Type I Accumulibacter community from EBPR Bioreactor in Madison, WI, USA - Reactor 1_7/15/2010_ DNA (SPAdes)... | ecosystem: Engineered > Bioreactor > EBPR >... | reverse complement strand
GCACAGCGTAAGTGGCGAGGCCCCTCGATACCTGTGCCCACTCTATGGCATGCCCCTGAAGGAGGTAGGCCAGGATGTGGGGCAACATTGGTTTGAGCGCTTGGGCCATTCGGTGTGCGGGCTAACGCTGGAATTAAGCCGACCCGCGAAGCGGGTTCGGCTTGAATGAATTGTTAGGGCTTTCTCTGACGCGAGCGTCGCCAGAGCCAAGCCGCTGATGAGGCTACTGGCAAAAGGATCACGGCCGGAAGAAACCAGGAGCTATCCGCGGCGCCAAGAAGAGATGGCGTGACCCACCTGGCGAGCAGTACGAAGAACAAGATCACGAACACCGTGATTGCAGCTGCCGATAAAGCCGAGACGACTACGTTCGTCCTGTTCATGCGATGACCTCGACCATAGCCCTAACGCTTGAATTAAGCCGCGTTGCGAAGCAACGTCGGCTTGAATGAATGGTTAGGTGCCAACCGACGCACCCATTTGCGGTGGAGAGACGGCCGCCAAGAACTGAGAGCGGATCTCTTGTGGCGAGTATGCCTGCCTGGCCGGAACCGTGAGCAGCGGAAGGTTGATGGCCTGACACACCTTGAGCAGCAAGTCGTCTCGGGATTGCGCCCGCTGACTGGAGTGCGATTTGTCGTTTAGCTCCACTGCACAGACTATGGCCAGATCGCCTGCCCGACACACAACAAAGTCAAAGTGCTTGTATGCAACTCGATTGAGGGCGCCCTGGCGGGCGGACTTGCCAAGGCCGGGCTTGACCATTACAACGTCAGCGACACGGACTTTGCCAAAAACGCGATGCTCTGAACCGACAGCTTGGTCAAGAACGCCAAGAAATGAACGCTCTGCGGCTGAGAAGAGCGCCTTGGCAGGCTGGTAAGGGAATCCAACTGAGCCAGAGCCGCCTTGTTTGCTCTTGATAGCCGCAAGAGCGATGAAAGCTACGAATACGAGAACAACCAGCAGGAACCACGACGACATGCGATACGCCTCCCTTGGCACCTAACTACTATTAGACCCCTCAAACGGGGTGTTGTGCAGATTATGCGCGCCTGTGCCAGGCATGCAAGGCAGTCGATTCCCATTCAAAATCAACATACAAGCCGACGCCCACGCGCAACCCCGAACGCGTGCCACTCTGCGTTATCCGATGCGCCGGTGCTATGGGCGTTATCCGACGATACTGGGGGTGTAATGGGTCGAGACGAGGCGGTGGCGCGGGAAACCGACACTGCATTCTGGGCTCAATCGCCCACCAGCAATACGAATGCCCCCAGCTGCGAATTCATCAGCACCGCCAGGCGGTGTTTCGGATCGGCGGCCAGTTCCGGCGCCGGGGTAGTGGTGTCCGGCGGGAGCGCCCGGTAATGCATTTCGTCCGGCAGCACGTTGCGCTCCAAGTACCCCACCAGCACGCTCACGATCTCGCCCAGGCCGTCCAGGGCCAGGGCATCGCTGCAGCGCTGCGGTTCGATCCTGAGGAAGGCGCGGGCCAGGGCATGCATGGTGTCCGCGTCGCAGGCGATGCCGACGAACAGCGGATGCTCGGCTTCGATGCGCACGTGGGCCACGTGCGGGTACGGTGCCAACTCGGAGGGGGCGAGCAGGTCGGCGGCCTGGCACTGGCTGCCGAGCATGCGCGGGAACAGGCGGCCACACAGGGCGATGGCACCGTTGGCGAAGCCTGACAGCGCGTGTTCGGATACGCCGTCGGCCAGGGCGCGGCTGGCGGCGGCCTGGTCAGCCTGGTGCGCGGCCAGTTCCGCCTGCAGGGTGGCCTCGTCCAGTGCGCCCTGTTCCAGCAGCACTTGGCCGAGCAGCCTGCGTCCGGCGTGCTGGGCGGCCAGCAGCGATTCGAGCTGGGCGCTGTCCAGCAGGCCCAGGGCCAGGGCGATGTCGCCGAAGCGGCGGTCGTCGCTGCGCTGGCGTTCGTGGATGCGCTGGACTTGTCCTTCGGTGAGCAGGCCCTTGCGCACGGCCAGTTCGCCCAGCAACGGGTTGCCGGCGCGTTGCGCCTCGGTCGCGGCCTGCAGTTGCCGGGCGGTGATGGTGCCGCGCTCCAGCAGGAACTGGCCCAGGAATCTGACGGTCATTGTTGTTTCATCCCCCCTCGGGACGATCATAGGCGCTGCGGTCGCCACTGGCACCCTGCGATCCGTGCGCGCCGTCACAGGCCGGGACGGCGGCCGCCGTCCCCCTAGGGCATCCGTTCCAGTACCACGATGATCGCATGCAGGATCAGGCCGATCAGGCCGCCGACCAGGGTGCCGTTGAAACGGATGTACTGCAGGTCGCGGCCCACGCTCAGTTCCAGTTGCTCGACCAGGTGGCGCTCGTCCCAGCCCTTGACGGTCTGGGCGATGTAGTCGGTGACGCCGCCGCGCAGGCGCAGGGCCAGCTTCTCGGCACCGCCCATCACGTGCTGGTTGATCGCCTCGCGCAGGGCCTGGTCGCGGCCCAGCGCCTCGCCGAGTCCGGACAGGGAGCGCTCCAGGTGGCCTGCGAGCACGCCGTCTTCGCGCTCCAGGTCCTGGCGCAGCGCGGCGTGGATCTGGTCCCACAGGCCGCGTACGTACTCCTGCACGCTGGGGTGGTCGATCAGGCCTTGTTTGATCCTGGATACGCGCGCGGCCAGTTCCGGGTCCTCGCGCAGGCGCTGCACGTAGCCGCGCAGCCAGCGTTCGTAGTCGCGGCGGATCGGGTGCTTGGGCTGGGCGAGGATCTCGTTGAGTTCGTCGAGCACGGCGCGGGCGATGCGCTCGGCCAGGTCGTCGGCGATGCCTTCCACCGGCTTGACCAGGTTCACGGTACCCACCAGCTTGGGCCACTCGCGGCGCGCGTGCTTGACCAGCAGGTCGGACGCGCGCTGTTTCACCGCCTCGCCGTCGAGGTAGCGCGACAGGCGCTTGAGCGCTTCGTCCAGCAGTTGCTGGTGGCGGCCGTCGGCGGTGAGCAGGCCCAGCACTTCGCCGGCGGTGGCCGCCGCGTCCCAGGCCTGCAGCCGGGCCACGACGAAGCGCTGGATGCTCTCGCGCACGGCCTGTTCGTCCAGCAGGTCCAGCGCCTGCAGCGCCCAGCCGCGCGCCATCCGCGCCAGCCGCCGCGACTGTTCCGGGCGCGACAGCCACTGGCCCAGCTTCGCCGCCGGGTCGAACACTTCCAGCCGCGCGAGCAGGTTCTGCGGCTCCAGGAAATGGTCGCGCACGAATGCGGCCAGGCTGTCGGCGATCCGCGCCTTGTTGCGCGGGACGATGGCGGTATGCGGGATCGGCAGGCCCAGCGGGTGGCGAAACAGCGCCACCACCGCGAACCAGTCGGCCAGCGCGCCCACCGTGGCCGCCTCGCAGAACGCCGATACCCAGGCCCATACGCCCTGGTTGCCCATCCAGTGGCTGAGCACGAAGCCGGCCAGCATGGTCAGCAGCATCGCCAGGGCGATGGCCTTCATGCGGCGCAACTGGGCGCGGCGCGGGTCTGCGGTCATGCGGCGCGAAGGACGGGGATGGGCACCCGCACAGTCTAGCGGCGGTTATTGCGCCAGGGCTTCGGAGGCCGGGGTGAATGGCAGCCCCAGCGCCTGGGCCACTGCACGGTAGGTCAGCTTGCCGGCATGCACGTTCAGTCCGTTGCGCAGGTTGGGATCGTCCAGCAGCGCCTGCGTCGCGCCCTTGTCGGCCAGCGCCAGCGCGTAGGGCAGGGTGGCGTTGGTCAGGGCGAAGGTGGAAGTGCGGGCCACGCCGCCGGGCATGTTGGCCACGCAATAATGGACGATGCCGTCGACCTCGTAGGTAGGGTCCTGGTGGGTGGTGGGGCGACTGGTCTCGAAGCAGCCTCCCTGGTCGATGGCCACGTCCACCAGCACCGAGCCGGGACGCATCAGCTTCAGCTGCGTGCGCGTCACCAGCCTGGGCGCGGCGGCGCCGGGGACCAGCACCGCGCCGATCACCAGGTCGGTATGCGGCAGGCGTTCGGCGATGGCGTCGTGGCTGGAGTGGATGGTGGCCAGGCGGTTGCCGTACAGTTCGTCGATGTATTTCAGGCGGTCCAGGGAACGGTCCAGGACGGTGACGCGCGCGCCCAGGCCGATGGCCATGCGCGCGGCATTCAGGCCGACCGTGCCGGCGCCGATCACCATCACCTCGGCCGGCTTCACCCCGGGCACGCCGCCGAGCAGGACGCCGGCGCCGCCCTGGGCCTTCTCCAGCGCATGCGCGCCGGCCTGGATCGACATCCGCCCGGCGACCTCGCTCATCGGCGCCAGCAGCGGCAGCCCGCCACGGCCGTCGGTCACGGTTTCGTAGGCGATGGCGGTGCAGCCCGATGCCAGCAGTGCGCGCGCCTGCTCCGGGTCGGGAGCCAGGTGCAGGTAGGCGTACAACACCTGGCCGGGGCGCAGCATCGCGCATTCGGCCGGCTGCGGTTCCTTGACCTTGATCACCATGTCGGCGCGGCCGTAGACCTCGGTGGCGGCCTCGACGATGCGCGCACCGGCGGCCTCGTAGGCCTCGTTGGCCAGGCCGATGCCGGCGCCGGCATCGCGCTCGACCAGTACCTGGTGGCCGCGCGAGGACAGCTCGCGCGCGCCGGCCGGGGTCAGGCCGACCCGGTACTCGTGGTTTTTGATTTCCTTGGGAACGCCGATCAGCATGGGGGTCTCCTGGGATGGGCGACTGCGGCGTGGGGTGCCCGCGGGCGGAACGCCAAGGGTAAACCCATCCCGGCGACGCGGCGCATGCGGTGCCGCCTGTTGCAGGACTTGCCGCTAGAATCGCCGCTTCCCCCGCCATGCATGTCCGCCTGCAATGACCTCGCCTTCCTTCCTCCTGCGCGGCAGCATCGTCGCCCTGGCCACTCCCATGCACCCGGACGGCAGCGTCGACTTCGACGCGCTGCGCCGGCTGGTCGATTGGCACGTGGCCGAGGGCACCGACTGCATAGGTGTCGTCGGCACCACCGGCGAATCGCCGACGGTGGACGTGGAAGAGCACTGCCAGATCATCCGGGTGGCGGTGGAGCAGGCCGCCGGGCGGGTGCCGGTGATGGCCGGCTGCGGGGCCAATTCCACCACCGAGGCCATCGCCCTGGCGCAGTACGCGCACAGGATCGGCGCCGACAGCCAGTTGCAGGTGGTGCCCTACTACAACAAGCCCGGGCAGGAAGGGCAGTACCGCCACTTCAGGGCGATCGCCGAGGCCACCGGCGAACTGCCGATCGTGCTCTACAACGTGCCCGGCCGCAGCGTGGCCGACATGCAGCATGACACCGTGCTGCGACTGGCGCAGGTGCCGGGCATCGCCGGGATCAAGGAAGCTACCGGCAACCTGGAGCGGGCGCAGTGGCTGGTGCGCGAGGCGCCGCAGGGTTTCGCGGTCTATTCCGGCGACGACGCCACCGCGGTGGCGCTGATGCTGTGTGGCGGCCATGGCAACGTCAGCGTCACGGCCAACGTCGCGCCGCGGCTGATGCATGAACTGTGCACGGCGGCGCTGGCCGGCGACGTGGCCGGTGCGATGGCGATCCAGATGCGCCTGCTGCCGGTGCACCGGCAACTGTTCGTCGAGGCCAATCCGATCCCGGTCAAGTGGGCGATGGCGCGGCTGGGCCTGTGCGGCGGGACGCTGCGGCTGCCGCTGACCGAACTTGAGCCGGGCAACCAGGCGAAGGTGGAAGCGGCGCTTGGCGAGGCGGGACTGCTGGCCGGGTGAGGAGACACGGCCCGCGCTGATGTCGGCTTCGAGCCGATACCCGCGCGGGCCCTTCGTCCGCCCGCAGGCCCCGGTCGGTCAGCGGCCGGCCAGGCGGATCGACGGCGGGATGTCCAGCAGTTCGACCTTGCTGGTGCCCACGTCGTACACCGCCGGCACGACCTTGAGGTTGCCGCTCTTCACCGCGCTCTCGATCACCGGCGAGGCGTTGATCAGGGTGGCGGCCTGCACGATGGCATTGGTCTTGGTGACCGTGGCCGCGTCCTTGCTGTCGGACAGGTAGATCGCCGGCAGCAGCGCCGGGAACAGGCTGCTGATCTGGCCAGGCACCTCGGGGTTGTCGATCGCAGACTTCACCGCGCCGCAACTGGAATGGCCCATCACCAGGATCGCCTTGATGCCCAGCACGGCCACGCCGTACTCGAGGCTGCCGATGATCTCCGGGGTGGTGATGTTGCCGGCGATGCGGCAGGTGAACAGGCGGCCGATGGGCTCGTCGAAGACCATCTCCACCGGCACCCGCGAATCGGCGCAGGACAGCACGCCCACGATCGGCCACTGGCCCTCGGCGGCGCGCTCGCGGATGATCCGCAGGTCGTGCTGGTGCGCCACCGGCGTGCCGCTGAGGAAGCGGGCGTTGCCGGCCATGACCTCGGCCAGGGCCTGCTCGGGGGTCATCTGGCTGTCGGGGCCGGCGGCCGGAAGCTCCGCGGCATGGGCGCTGCCGACGATGCCTTCGCCGGAGGCCAGGCTCAGCCCGCCGAGCGCGCCCAGCGCCGCCGCGGTCCCCAGGAATCGGCGGCGGGAGGAGGGCTGCTCCGGATCCGCGCTGCAGCAGTGGTCGTGCTCGACGTTCTCGTGCATGGCTGTTCTCGAATGATCGGGAGCCGACGACCGGTTCCTCGGGTCGGGCCATCGTACACCCAGGCCCGTGGGGCAAACGGCCGGGTCGCCGATCGGGAGCGGTGCCGATCTGCCAGAATCGGCCGGGTACCGCCACCACTGCCGACGCCGCCCGCCGATGAGCGCCACCGCTTCGCCCCGCCGGATCCTGTTCGCCAGCCTGATCGGCACCACGATCGAGTTCTTCGATTTCTACATCTATGCCACCGCGGCGGTGCTGGTGTTCCCGCACCTGTTCTTCCCGGCGTCGGAGCCGACCGCGGCGACCCTGCAGTCGCTGGCCACTTTCGCCCTGGCGTTCTTCGCCCGGCCACTGGGCTCGCTGCTGTTCGGCCACTACGGCGACCGGGTCGGGCGCAAGGCGACCCTGGTGGCGGCGCTGCTGACCATGGGCATCTCCACCGTGCTGATCGGCCTGCTGCCGACCCATGCGCAGATCGGCGTGGCCGCGCCGGTGCTGCTGGCGCTGTGCCGCTTCGGCCAGGGCCTGGGCCTGGGCGGGGAATGGGGCGGTGCGGTGCTGCTGGCGACCGAGAACGCGCCGCCGGGCAGGCGCGCCTGGTACGGCATGTTCCCGCAGCTGGGTGCGCCGCTGGGCTTCCTGTGCGCGACCGGCGTGTTCCTGCTGCTGGCCCACTTCCTGGACGAAGCGCAGTTCATGGCCTGGGGCTGGCGTATCCCGTTCGTGGCCAGCGCCGCGCTGGTGCTGGTCGGGTTGTGGGTGCGGCTGCGGATCACCGAGACCCCTGCGTTCCGCAAGACCCTGGAGCGCGAGGAACGCGAGCGCCTGCCGATGGCCACGGTGCTGGGCAAGCACGCCGGTACCCTGGTCATCGGCACGCTGTCGTTGATGGCGACCTTCGTCCTGTTCTACCTGATGACGGTGTTCGCGCTGAGCTGGGGTACGTCGCAGCTCGGATACGGGCGCCAGGAGTTCCTGCTGCTGCAGATGATCGGCGTGCTGTGCTTCGCCGCGACCATCCCGCTGGCGGCGAAGTTCGCCGACCGCCGCGGCCGGCGCCGGGCGATGATCGTGGCCACCATCGGGATCATCCTGTTCGGCCTGCTGTTCCAGCCGCTGTTCGCGCCGGGCGCCGAAGGAAGGGTGTTGCTGTTCCTGTGCCTGGGCCTGGGATTGATGGGCCTGACCTACGGGCCGTGCGGCACGATCCTGGCCGAGATGTTCCCCACCCCGGTGCGCTACACCGGCGCCTCGCTGGCGTTCAATCTGGCCGGTATCCTCGGCGCCTCGCCGGCGCCCTACGTCGCCACCCGCCTGGCCGGCGCCCATGGCATCGCCGCGGTGGGTTACTACCTGAGCGCGATGGCGGCGCTGACCCTGATGGCGTTGCTGCTGGTGCGCGAGCGGGCGCAGGATTGAGGGCAGTCGGCTGCCCGCCGGCCCTGCACCATGGGCGTGCCGGCAGGTCGCGTCGCTGGAACAGTCGGTTGTGCCCTTGGCGGTTCCGTTGCCGGCCGGCAGCCGCCATCTTGGCCGGCAAGCCATTGGAGACTAGCCATGAACACCCCCATCGACACCGCCCCGGCGCGCCTGCTGCGCAAGGTCCGCGGCACCGCCACCTCCGACGGCGCCGGGGTCCGGCTGACCCGGGTCATCGGTGGCCACGAACTGCCGGACCTGGATCCGTTCCTGCTCCTGGACGAGTTCGGTACCGATCGCGCCGAGGATTACATCGCCGGTTTCCCCAGCCATCCGCATCGCGGCTTCGAGACGGTCACCTACATGCTCGACGGGCGCATGCGGCACCGGGACAACCACGGCAACGAGGGCCTGCTGACCCCGGGCAGCGTGCAGTGGATGACCGCCGGCCGCGGCCTGGTCCATTCGGAGATGCCCGAGCAGGAGTCCGGGCGCATGCGCGGCTTCCAGCTGTGGGTGAACCTGCCGGCGCGCGACAAGATGACCGCGCCGCGCTACCAGGAATTCGCGCCGGAGCGGATTCCGGTGGTGCAGCCGGCGCCGGGCGTGGCGGTGAAGGTGATCGCCGGCCGGGTCGGCGATACCGTGGGCCCGATCGTGCAGCCGGCCACCGACCCGCTGTACCTGGACGTGGCCCTGGAACCGGGCACGGCCTGGACGTACGCGCTGCCTGATGGGCACAACGCCTTCGCCTACGTGTTCGAAGGCTCGGTCACGGTCGGCGAGGGCGAGGACGCGCGCGCGCTGGAAAGCCGCGAGATGGGCGTGCTCGGCGGTGGCGGTGCGCTGTCGCTGCGCGCCGGCGGCGGTGGTGCGAGGCTGATCCTGGTCGCCGGAACGCCGCTGCGCGAGCCGGTCGCGCGCCACGGGCCGTTCGTGATGAACACCCGCCAGGAACTGATGCAGGCCTTCGTCGATTTCCAGGAAGGCCGGTTCTGAGTCGCTGAATTCAGAAGCTGCGCTGGAAGTCGAACCGCTGGCGGCGGCCGTCCGCCGCCACGACCACTTCGACCCGCAGGGTGTCGCGGGGGCCGATCTTCACCGTGCCCACGTGGTCGGTGTAGTCGCCGGTGGCGACCGGGCGCAGGGCCACCGCCTGGCGGCGACCGGACAGGTCGACGACTTCGGCATCGACCTGGCCTTCGGCCATGGTCTCGTCGCCATCGGCGGTCGGGCGGCGCAACGCCAGCACCAGCAGGGCGGTGCCGTCGCTGCGTTCCACCCCGTATTCCCGGGCCACCGCCTCGCCCAGGGCCAGGGTCGGCAGCAGGTTGTAGTGGACGCGCAGCGGACCTTCCAGTTCGACCGTGGCGACCGGCGGCGGCACGGGCTGGACCGGCTCCGGTCCCGCATCGCCACAGGCGGCCAGCAGCAGGCACAGGACCAGGCCGATGGCGCCCGGAGCGTGACCGGGCCATGCTCCCGTCCCCGCCAGGCGGCCGCTCACGCGTCACCCGCCGCGGCCAGCTCGGCGCTGCGTTCGCGCGCGGCATGCACCGCGCGCGCGACCAGGGCCTCGAAGCCGCCGGCCTGGAGGGTTTCGAGCGCGGCCTGGGTAGTGCCCCCGGGCGAGGTCACCCGCCGGCGCAGTTCGGCCGGCGCTTCGCCGGACTCGGCCAGCATCCGCCCGGCGCCGAGCAGGGTGTGTGCGACCAGGGTGCGAGCGTCGGGGGCGGGCAGGCCCTCGGCCATCGCCGCCGCTTCCATCGCTTCGGCCAGCAGGAACGCATAGGCCGGGCCGCTGCCGGATACCGCCGTGACCGCATCGATCAGCGATTCCTCGCCGACCCACACCGTGGCGCCGGCATTGGACAGCAGTTCCTGCGCGCGCCGGCGCCCGGCCGGGCCGACGTCCGTTCCGGCATAGAGCCCGGTGACCCCGGCGCCGAGCAGCGCCGGGGTATTGGGCATGCAGCGCACCACCGGCAACCCGCCGCCCAGCCATGCCTGCAGCCGCGCCACCGGGATGCCGGCGGCGATGGACACCACCAGCGGCCGTTGCGCCTGCGCCGCCGCGGCCAGCGGTTCGCAGGCCGCGCGCATCATCTGCGGCTTGACCGCCAGCAGCCACAGTCCGGCACCGGCCACCGCGTCCTCGCCGCGCTCGAACACCTGCACGTCGAAGTCGGCGACCAGCGCCTGGCGCAGTGCGGCGACCGGCTCGGCCACCCGGATCGTGCGGGCATCGACGCCGCGCCGGGCCAGGCCGCCGATCAGGCTGCGGGCCATGTTGCCGCCGCCGATGAAGGCAAGGGTGTCGGAGTGGAATGCGGAGTCGGTCATCGCTTGCGCTTCCGGCAGCAGGTCTGGGAGGAGGGGAATCAGCGCGGACGCGGCCCGAACAGCGCGGTGCCGATCCGCACCAGGGTCGCGCCCTCGGCGATGGCGATGGCGAAATCATCGCTCATCCCCATCGACAGGGTATCGGCGCCGGGATGGCGCGCGGCCAGCCCGTCGAACAGTTCGCGCATGCGCCGGAATGTCGGGCGCCGCCGTTCCGGATCCGGGTGCGGCACCGGGATCGACATCAGTCCGCGCAGGGCCAGCCCCGGCGTGTCGGCGACCCGGTCGGCCAGCGCCGGCAGGTCTTCGGGCCGGCAACCGGCCTTGCCGGCCTCGCCTTCCACGTTCACCTGGATGAGCACGTTCAGCGGCCCGCGTTGCGGTGCCCGGTGGCGGGCGAGGGCAGCGACCAAACTGGACCGGTCCACGCTCTGCACCCAGTCGAAGGCCTCGGCGGCCTGTGCGGCCTTGTTCGACTGCAGGTGCCCGATCAGGTGCCAGTGCAGGCCCGGGTGCGCGGCGGCAAGGGCCGCGCGCTTGGCCGCCCCTTCCTGCACGTAGTTCTCGCCGAACGCGGCCTGTCCCGCGGCGGCCAGTGCGGCCACTGCCGCGGCCGGCTGGGTCTTGGACACCGCCAGCAGCGCCGGTACTGGCCTCCCGGCCGCGTCGGCTGCGTTCTGGATGCGCTGCAAGACGGTTCGCAGGCGTTCGGCGGGCATGGACGGCGGGACCATTGGCGGCGGGGACGGGAGCGCTATACTGCCCCGCGGGGATGTATCGTTCCAGCCTGCTGCACTGCGGCACGCCCAACGGGGGACTCACGCGATGGATATCGCCGAACTGCTGGCCTTCTCGGTCAAGAACAAGGCTTCCGACCTGCACCTGTCCGCCGGCCTGCCGCCGATGATCCGGGTGGACGGCGACGTGCGCCGGATCAACATCCCGGCGCTGGACCACAAGCAGGTCCACGCGCTGGTGTACGACATCATGTCGGACAAGCAGCGGCGCGACTACGAGGAATTCCTCGAGGTCGACTTCTCGTTCGAGATCCCGTCGCTGGCCCGCTTCCGGGTCAACGCGTTCAACCAGAACCGCGGCGCCGGCGCGGTGTTCCGCACCATTCCCTCCGACGTGCTGACCCTGGAAGACCTGGGCTGCCCGCCGATCTTCCGCGAGTTGATCGACCAGCCGCAGGGCCTGATCCTGGTCACCGGCCCGACCGGCTCGGGCAAGTCGACCACGCTGGCGGCGATGATCGACCACATCAACAAGAACGAGTACGGGCACATCCTCACCGTCGAGGATCCGATCGAGTTCGTCCACACCTCGCAGAAGTGCCTGATCAACCAGCGCGAAGTGCATCGCGACACCCACGGCTTCAACGAAGCCCTGCGCTCGGCCCTGCGCGAGGACCCTGACTACATCCTGGTCGGCGAAATGCGCGACCTGGAGACCATCCGCCTGGCGCTGACCGCCGCGGAGACCGGCCATCTGGTGTTCGGCACCCTGCACACCTCCTCGGCGGCCAAGACCATCGATCGCATCATCGACGTGTTCCCCGCCGGCGAGAAGCCGATGGTGCGCTCGATGCTGTCCGAATCGCTGCGCGCGGTGATCTCGCAGGCGCTGCTGAAGAAGGTCGGCGGCGGCCGTACCGCGGCCTGGGAAATCATGGTCGGCACCCCGGCCATCCGCAACCTGATCCGCGAGGACAAGGTCGCGCAGATGTACTCCTCGATCCAGACCGGCCAGCAGTACGGCATGATGACCCTGGACCAGCACCTGCAGGATCTGGTCAAGCGCGGCCTGGTCACCCGCAACCAGGCCAGGGAATACGCCAAGGACAAGCGCCTGTTCGAGTAAGCGCCCGGCGGAGGCGCGCATCCGCGCCGTCCCGGCACCCATGCATCGCGGAGTACAGCCATGAGCAGCATCGACTTCACCTCGTTCCTCAAGCTGATGGCGCACCAGAAGGCGTCGGACCTGTTCATCACCGCCGGCATGCCGCCGTCGATGAAGGTGCACGGCAAGATCAGCCCGATCACCCAGACCCCGCTCACCCCGCAGCAGAGCCGCGACCTGGTGCTGAACGTGATGACCCCCTCGCAGCGCGAGGAGTTCGAGAAGACCCACGAGTGCAACTTCGCGATCGGCGTGGCCGGCGTGGGCCGCTTCCGCGTGTCGTGCTTCTACCAGCGCAACCAGGTGGGCATGGTCCTGCGCCGGATCGAGACCAAGATCCCCACGGTCGAGGAGCTGAACCTGCCGCCGATCATCAAGACCCTGGCGATGACCAAGCGCGGCATCATCCTGTTCGTGGGCGCCACCGGCACCGGCAAGTCGACCTCGCTGGCGGCCATGATCGGTTACCGCAACCAGAACACGACCGGGCACATCATCACCATCGAGGACCCGATCGAGTTCGTGCACAAGCACGAGGGCTGCATCATCACCCAGCGCGAGGTCGGCATCGACACCGACACCTGGGAGAACGCGCTTAAGAACACCCTGCGCCAGGCCCCGGACGTGATCATGATCGGCGAGGTGCGCACCCGCGAGGGCATGGACCACGCCATCGCCTTCGCCGAGACCGGCCACCTGGTGCTGTGCACCCTGCACGCCAACAACGCCAACCAGGCGATGGACCGCATCATCAACTTCTTCCCCGAGGACCGGCGCAGCCAACTGCTGATGGACCTGTCGCTGAACCTCAAGGGCGTGGTCGCCCAGCAGCTGATCCCCACGCCGGACGGCAAGGGCCGGCGGGTGGCGATGGAGATCCTGCTCGGCACCCCGCTGGTCCAGGACTACATCCGCGACGGCGAGATCCACAAGCTCAAGGAAGTGATGAAGGAGTCGACCAACCTGGGCATGAAGACCTTCGACCAGAGCCTGTTCGAGCTGTACCAGGCCGGCGAGATCTCCTACGAGGACGCGCTGCGCTATGCCGACTCGCAGAACGAGGTGCGGCTGCGGATCAAGCTCTCCCAGGGCGGCGATGCCCGCACCCTGGCCCAGGGCCTGGACGGGGTGGAGATCGCCGAAGTCCGCTGAAAGGCGCAAGCCGCCGGCGATCGTCGACTCGACCGAGCCGCCCGCGGGCGGCCCCGTCGTTCATGGCGCGGCCGCATCGCTTTCGGCATCGCGCCGGCGCGCTAGAATGGATCCATGTCCGCCGCAGACGACAACCTGTCCAACCAGTTGCTGATCGCACTGCCGGCGCTGGCCGACCCGAATTTTGCCCGTACCGTGGCCCTGATCTGCCAGCACGACGGGCAGGGCGCGATGGGCGTGGTGGTCAACCGCGCCTCGGAGTACACCTTGGGCCAGGTGCTGTCGCAGATGGGCATCGGCAGCGACGACCAGGCGCTGTGCGCCCGCCCGGTCCTGCACGGCGGGCCGGTGCACCAGGAGCGCGGTTTCGTGCTCCACGACGGCGCGCGCGAATGGGACTCCAGCCTGCGCGTGGCCGACGGCCTGTACCTGACCACCTCGCGCGACGTGCTCGAGGCGATGGCCGCCGGCGAAGGCCCGGCGCATGCGGTGGTGGCCCTGGGTTGCGCCGGCTGGGGGGCGGGACAGCTGGAGTACGAACTGGGCGAGAACACCTGGCTGACCGCACCGATGGATACCGGCCTGCTGTTCGACCTGCCGCTGGAGCGCCGCTGGCAGACCGCGGCCGGGCGCATCGGCGTGGACGACATCTTCCGCCTGGCCGACTACAGCGGGCATGCCTGACCCCGCCGCACCCGCCGCGTCGCCGCCGGCCGATGGCATCGTGCTGGGCTTCGACGTCGGCGCGCGCCGGATCGGGGTGGCGGTGGGCAGCGCGCTGGGCGGTACCCGCGCACTGGCGGTGGTGGACGTGCACGAGGCCGGGCCGGACTGGAAGGCGGTGGACCGCCTGCACGGCGAATGGCGCCCGCATGGGCTGGTGGTCGGCGACCCGATGACCCTGGATGGCGGCGACCAGCCGATCCGCCGCTACGCACGCGCCTTCGCCAACGAACTGAAGGCGCGCTACCGCCTGCCGGTGGTGATGGTGGACGAGCGTTCCAGCTCGATCGAGGCCGCGCAGCGTTTCGCCCGCGACCGCGCCGCCGGCAACCGTCGCCGCCGCGACGCCGCCGCGCTGGACGCCGCCGCCGCCGCGGTGATCATCGAGCGCTGGCTTGAAGCCCCCGACGATGCCACCCCGGTATAGACGGCCGTTTCCCCGATGCATGCGCTGCCCCGAGCCCTGATCCAGACCCTGGTCGCTGGTGCGGCCGGCCCCCCACACGGAACCCCATCGATCCCATGAGCCCGCAACTCGATTCCGACGGCCGCCTGCGCCACCTGCTGACCCTGGAAGGCATGCCGCGCAGCACGATCCTGCAACTGCTGGACCGCGCCGGGCAGATCCGCGATGCCGCCGTCGGTCGCGCGGGCAAGCGCGCGGTGCTGGCCGGCACCGCCGTGTGCACGCTGTTCTTCGAGCCGTCCACCCGCACCCGCAGTTCGTTCCAGCTGGCCGCGCAGCGGCTGGGCGCGGACGTGCTCAATTTCGACGCCTCCACCTCGTCCACCCGCAAGGGCGAGACCGCGCGCGACACGCTCAAGAACCTGGAGGCGATGGGCGTGCGCGGTTTCATCGTGCGCCATCCGGACGACGGCATGGTCCAGGCACTGGCCGACGCCGCGGGCGAGGGCACGGCCCTGATCAACGCGGGCGACGGCCGCAGCGCGCATCCGACCCAGGGCCTGCTGGACATGCTGACCCTGCGCCAGGCGCGCGGCAGCGATTTCGCGAAACTGAGGGTGCTGATCGTCGGTGACGTGAAGCACTCGCGGGTGGCGCGCTCGGACCTGCATGCCCTGCGCGCGCTGGGTACCGGCGAGATCCGCGTGTGCGGACCGGCGGCGCTGCTGCCGGATGACGGGACCACGGCCGGTTGCGTGGTGGGCGACGACTTCGACGCCATGCTCGAGGGCGTGGACGCGGTGATGATGCTGCGCCTGCAGCGCGAGCGGATGGAAGAGGGGCGGGTGCCTTCGCTGGAGGACTATCACGCCCGCTACGGTCTGACCGCCGCACGCCTGGCGCGGGCGACCCCGGGCGCGGCGGTGCTGCACCCGGGGCCGGTCAATCGCGGCGTGGAGATCACCGACGAGGTCGTCGACGGCCCGCAGTCGTGGGTCCTGCGCCAGGTCGCCAACGGCGTGGCCGTGCGCATGGCGGTGCTGGAGCACCTGCTGGGGTGAGTTCCGCGTCCTGGAACGAATCCGCGATCCCGACGATGTAGAGCCGACGGACGGTCGGCTCTACAAGGGGAAGTACGGGCGACGCGTTCCTCAATCGGCAACGGCGATGGGCGCGGTCGTGTTGGTGGTGACCTGCCGCGCCGATTCAACCAGGGCGACGAACTCCTGGCGCAGGCCCCAGCGGTCCTGGCCCCGCGCATCGCGCGCGGTCGCGGCCACCTCGTTCCAGCCCCAGGCGCCGACGTTGCCGCCGCCGCGCAGCAGGTCGGCGTAGCCGGCCACCGCGGTGGCGAAGCGCAGCGACTCGCTGGCCTCGCGCCGCAGCGAGGAGCGCAGCACCGGGGTTTCGATCAGGCGGCTGCGTTCCTGGCCCGGCAGCTTGTAGCGCAGGCGCAGGTGCGCCAGTTCCCCGGCTTTCGCGCTCGTTGTTCCCGCCGTTGCCGCGGCACCGTAGCGCAGCGGCGGCAGGCGTTCGCCGCCCGAGCCGACCAGCGCGATCTCGTACAGGGCGGTCACTTCGTGCCCGGCGCCGATGTCGCCGGCATCGACCTTGTCGTTGGCGAAATCCTCGCTGCGCAGCATCCGATTCTCGTAGCCGACCAGGCGGTACTCGGCCACCACCGCCGGGTTGAACTCGATCTGGATCTTCACGTCGCGGGCGATCGTCAGCAGGGTGGACTGCATCTGCTCGACCAGCACCTTGCGCGCCTCCTCGGGCGTGTCGATGTAGGCGTGGTTGCCGTCGCCGGCGTCGGCCAGGCGCTCGGCCATGGCGTCGTTGTAGTTGCCCTGGCCGAAGCCGAGCGTGGACAGGGCGATGCCGGCCTTGCGCTGGTCGGCCACCCAGGTCTCCAGGGTGCCGCGATCCACGGTGCCGACGTTGAAGTCGCCGTCGGTGGCCAGCAGGATCCGGTTGGTCCCGCCTTCGACGAACCCCTGCCGCGCCGCCGCGTAGGCCAGGCGGATGCCTTCGCCGCCGTTGGTGCTGCCGCCGGCTTCGAGCCGGTCCAGCGCGGCCAGGATCTCGTCGTGGCGATCGCCCGGGGTGGGCGCCAGCACCAGTCCGGCCGAGCCGGCGTAGACCACGATGGACACGCGGTCCTGCGCGCGCAGCTGCGGCACCAGCAGGGCGAAGGCCTGCTTGAGCAGCGGCAGCTTGTCCGGCGAATCCATCGAGCCGGAGGTGTCGATCAGGAATACCAGGTTGGCCGGCGGCAGCACGGCCTTGTCCACGTCGTAACCCTTGATCCCGACCATCAGCAGTTGCCGGTCCGGGTTCCAGGGCGAGGGCGCCAGCTCGGTGGTGGCGCGGAACGGCGTTTCGCCGCTGGCCGGGGCCGGGTGGCCGTAGCCGAAGTAGTTGAGGAATTCCTCCACCCGCACCGCGTCGGCCGGCGGGCGCACGCCCTGGCGCAGCATCCGCCGCACGTTGGCGTAGCTGCCGGTGTCCACGTCGATGGAGAAGGTCGAGACCGGCTGTTCGCTGGCGCGTTGGACGGGATTGTCGTCGCGGGCTTCGTAGCGTTCGGTATCGGCCGGCCCGGCAACGGGCACGAATGCCCCCGCTGCCGGTGCCGCGAACGTCATCAAGCGCTGCCGCGCCGCCTCGGCCATCACCGGCGCCGACGGAGGAGGGGGCGCCTGGTACAGGTCCATGGTGGCGGTCGCGGCCGCTTCGGTGCGGGCGATGGCTTCGGCATCGGCCTTGGCCGCAGTGGAATCGGCCTGGGGCGGGCCCGAACGGCAGGCAGCCAGGGCCAGCGCCAGCAGTACCGCGCCGGCCAGGGGACGGGCGAGGGGGGACTTCGGGGCATTGCGCATGTCGGGACTCCCGTTGGATGGACGGGAGATCGAACGCACCGATGGCACCGACGGGGTTACCGGACGGCCGGCCTTTGCTCGCCCGGGTCATGCCGGGGCGCCGGCAGTTGGACCCGGCAGGAACTGCCTCGGCACCTGCCGGCTGCTGTTCGGTCCGTTGCCAGGGGTAGCCGGCCCGCAGTCGGATCTACAGCGGCATCGGCAATCGGCTTCTTTACAGCACCATCGGCTGGAACTCGATGCCCAGCCCGGGCATGCCTTCCTTCTCGGCCAGCAGGTCGGCGCGCAGCAGCGGGCGGCTTTCGATCCAGTGGCGTTCCAGCACCAGTTGCAGGCGGCTGGCGGCGACCGACAGGTCCAACCTCGGGATCTCGTCGCCGTCATGGGCGCGGTGCAACAGCACCGCCAGGCGCAGCAGCGCGGCCTTGCGCCGGGTCGACAGCAGCAGGCGGTCGGGCAGGGCGTCGAAGGCGTTCTTCGGCACGCCGCGGCGATGGGTGCGCACCAGCGCGGCCAGCACCTGCTGCTCCTGGCGCGAGAAGCCGGCGATATCGGAATGTTCCAGCACGTAGGCGCCGTGCACATGGTACTGGCTGTGGGCGATGGCCAGGCCCAGCTCGTGCACGCGCGCGGCCCAGCCGAGCATGCGCGCGTCGTCGTCGTCCAGCGCCCAGGCCACGGCCACCTGTTCGAACAGGCGCATGGCCGTGCCTTCCACCCGCGAGGCCTGGATTTCGTCGATGCCGTAGCGCGCGGTCAGCGCCGCGATCGAGGCGTCGCGCGGATCGGCGGCGCTGCCGCGGCCGAGCATGTCGTAGAGAATGCCTTCGCGCATGGCCGCCTTGCTCACCAGCAGCTTCTGCAGTCCCAGCGCGCGGAACGCGGCCTCCAGCACCAGCACGCCGCCGGCGATGATCGGCCGGCGGTCGCCGGACAGCCCGGGCAAGTCGATCCGGTCGATGGTGCCGGCCTGGAGCAGGCGATCGCGTACCTGCGGCAACGCCTCGGCGGTGATCGCGCCCTTGGTCAGCTTCATCGCCGCGCAGATCTCGCCGATGGCCTTGTGGGTGCCCGACGAGCCCAGCGCCTCCTGCCAGCCCAGCGCGCGATACAGTCCGGCGAACTGCTGGAACTCGGCGCTGATCTCGGTCAGCGCCGCATCCCACTTCTTCCTGGACAGGCGGCCGTCGGGGAAGAAGCGCCGGGTACTGGCGATGCAGCCGGCCTGCAGGCTCTCGCGTTCCACCGGCTCGAAGCCGCGGCCGATGATGAACTCGGTGGAGCCGCCGCCGATGTCGATCACCAGCCGCAACTGGCCCGGCTTGGGCGGTTGCGCGTGGGCCACGCCCAGGTAGATCAGGCGTGCCTCCTCGCGGCCGGACACCACTTCGACCGGGTAGCCCAGCGCGGTTTCGGCCGCGTGCAGGAATGCCTGCGGGTCGCGCAGCTGGCGCACGGTATTCGTGGCCAGTGCCCGCACGTGCAGCCGCGGCACGCCGCGCAGGCGCTGGCCGAAGCGGGCCAGGCAGTCCAGCGCGCGCTGCCGCGAGCGTTCGTCCAGTCCGCCGCGGCCGTCCAGGCCATCGGCCATGCGCACGGTCTCGCGCAGGCGGTCGACCACGCGCAACTGGCCCAGCATGTGCTGGGCCAGGACCATGTGGAAACTGTTGGAGCCCAGGTCGATCGCGGCCAGGGTATCGCCGTCCTGGACCTGGGGGCGGTGTGAGGAATAGGGCATGGCCGAATCTTAGCGGATGCGGCGGCCGCTACCGCAGCCTGCCGCGGCCGCTCACAGGGCGTCCAGCAGCGCCTGCTGCGCCGAGTACGGGGCCTGGCCCGGCGTCGGACCGCACTGGCGATAGATCCCGTCGGCACCCAGCTCCCAGGCGTTGAGATTGTCCACCAGGTAGTTCTCCAGCGCCTCGCGCTGCACCCGCGCGGCCAGGTCCGGGTCCAGGATCGGGAAGCAGGTCTCGACCCGGCGCAGCAGGTTGCGTTCGAGCCAGTCGGCGCTGGCGCAGAACAGGTCCGGCTTGCCGTCGTTGCCGAACCAGTACACCCGGCTGTGTTCGAGGAAGCGGCCCACGATCGAGCGCACGCGGATGTGGTCCGACACCCCCGGCACGCCCGGCCGCAGGGTGCAGGCGCCGCGCACGATCAGGTCGATCTGCACCCCGGCCTGCGAGGCGGCGTAGAGCGCTCGCACCACCTGCGGCTCGTTGAGCGCGTTCATCTTGGCGATGATCCGTCCGGGCCTGCCGCGCGCCGCCAGTTTCGCCTCGCGCTCGATCCGCTTGATGACCCCGCTGTGCAGGGTGAACGGCGACTGCAGCAGGCGCTTGAGCTTGATCGACGGCGCCAGCCCGGAGAGTTGCTGGAACAGCAGGTTCACGTCGTTGCCGATGTCCGGGTCGGCGGTCATCAGGCTCAGGTCGGTATAGGCGCGGGCGGTGCCGCTGTGGTAGTTGCCGGTGCCAAGGTGCACGTAGCGGCGCAGGCGGCGGCCCTCGCGGCGCACGATCAGCAGCATCTTGGCGTGGGTCTTGTAGCCGACCACGCCGTACACCACCTGCACCCCGGCTTCCTGCAGGCGGTCGGCGAAGGCCAGGTTGGCCTCCTCGTCGAAGCGCGCGCGCAGCTCCACCACCGCGGTCACGTCCTTGCCGTTGCGCGCGGCCTGGACCAGCGCGTCGACGATCGCCGAGTTCTTGCCGGTGCGGTACAGGGTCTGCTTGATCGCCAGCACGTCCGGGTCGGCCGCGGCCTGGGCCAGCAGGCCGAGCACGCCGGCGAAGGAGTCGAACGGGTGGTGCAGCAGCACATCGTCGCGGGCGATGGTCTTGAAGACGTCCTCGTCCTCGAGCCGGTTGCGCGGGGTGAACGGGGGGTACTTCAGTTCGGGGCGCTGGACCAGGTCGTGGACCTGGATCACCCGGTTGAGGTTGACCGGGCCGTCGATCCGGTACACCGCGTTCTCGCCCAGCTCGAAGTTCTGCAGTAGGGTGCGGACGATGGGCTTGGGGCAGTCGTGGGCGATCTCCAGCCGCACCGCCGGCTGGTAGCCGCGGCCGACCAGTTCGGTGCGCAGCGCCGAGGCCAGGTTGTCCACCTCGTCCTCGTCCACCACCAGGTCGGAGTTGCGGGTCACCCGGAACTGGTAGGCGCCGCGCACGGTCATGCCGGGGAACAGCTCGTCGACGAAGGCGGCCAGCATCGAGGACAGCAGCACGAATGCCTGCTTGCCCTTGCCGGCCAGGCTCGGCGGCAGTTCCACGATCCGGCTGAGCGAGCGCGGTGCGCGCACGATGGCCAGGTGGCCGGGGCGGCCGAACGCATCCTTGCCTTCCAGCACCACCACCACGTTCAGCGATTTGTTTAGGATCCGCGGGAACGGGTGCGAGGGATCCAGGCCCAGCGGCGACAGTACCGGGATGACGTTGTTGCGGAACCAGGCGCGCAGCCAGCGGCGCTGGCGCGCGTTCCAGGTGTTGCGGCCGAGGATGTCGATCCCGGCTTCGGCCAGCTGCGGCCGCAGCACCTCGTTCCAGCAGCGGTACTGCGCCTCGACCAGACCGGCGGCGCGGTCATGGATCAGTTCCAGCAGCTGCGCCGGGGCGATGCCGTCGGATTGCGCCGGCAGGCCCAGGTCCATGGCGTGGCGCACGGTAGCGGCGCGGATCTCGAAGAACTCGTCCAGGTTGGTGCAGGAGATGCACAGGAAGCGCAGCCGTTCCAGCAGCGGCACCTGCGGATCCTGGGCCTGGGCCAGGACCCGGAAGTTGAAATCCAGTTGCGACAGTTCGCGGTTGAGGTACAGCGCCGGATCGCGCAGGGCGTCGGCCGCCGGCTCGTGGTGCGGTGCTTCGAAGGCGGTTCCGGGCGGCGGCAGGTCGGTATCCATCGGCATGGGCTGGGCGGTGCGGGGTCTCATCGGGCCGCGTGCAGGGCGGCGGGCGGGCTGGTCTCGCCATCATGCCTCGGCCGGACCCGTTCGGGGCCGAAATGGCAGGCGAAGGTGCTGCCTTCGCCGACCGTGCTGCGTATGCACAGCCGCGCCTGGTGCAGGCCGAGCACGTGCTTGACGATGGACAGGCCCAGGCCGGTGCCGCCGCTTTCGCGCGAGCGGCTGCTGGAAACGCGGTAGAAGCGTTCGGTCAGCCGCGGCAGGTGCGCCTCGGGGATGCCGTAGCCGGTGTCGCGCACGGCCAGCACCGCGCCGCCGTCGTCGTCGCGCTCGAAGTCGATCGCGACCTTGCCGCCGGCCGGGGTATAGCGGATCGCATTGCTGACCAGGTTGGAGAAGGCGCTGTGCAGTTCCTGGGCGGAACCGAGCAGGTCGCAGCCGGCGCGGTCGTGGACCTCGATCGCGTGCCGGCCCTGGCTGTGGGCCTCGGCCTCGCGGCGCAGGGTGGCCAGCAACGGCGCCATCGGCACGACCTCCTCAGGCAGGCTGTCGCGCGACTCCAGCCGCGACAGCGCCAGCAGGTCCTCGACCAGGCGGGTCATGCGCTGCGACTGCTTGCGCATCTCCTCCAGCATCGGCCGCCATTCGGGGACGTCGTCCGGATCGAGCATGTCCAGGTAGCCATGGACCACGGTCAGCGGCGTGCGCAGCTCGTGGGAGACGTTGGCGACGAAGTCCTGGCGCATCTGCTCCAGCCGCAGCAGCTTGCTCACGTCGCGCGCGACCAGCAGCCAGTAGTCTTCCGAATAGGGGATCAGGCGCAGGTTCAGGCGCACCCGCTCGTCCACCGGCGAGGGTGCATCGTGCAAGGGTTCTGCATTGCGGCCGGCGGCCAGCCAGTGCGCCAGCGGCAGCGGCCGCAGCCGTTCGACCACCGGCACGTCCAGGTCGCGCGGGTAGCGCAGGCCGAGCAGGTCATGGGCGGCACGGTTGAACCAGATCGTGCGCTGGGTGTTGCGATCCACGACCACCACCGCGTCGGGCAGGGCGGCGGCAGCGGCGCGGTAGGCGCGCAGGATCCGCAGCAGGCGGCGCTTGCGCGCGCGCATCTCCGACTGGCTGCGGTACAGCAGCTGGTCCAGCTCGTTCCAGGCGCCGCCGCCACGGGCCGGCTCCCGGCGCCGGCGCGCGGTCAGGCCGAGCAGGATCCGGCGCAGGCGCCAGTAGTGCCAGGCCAGGACGCCCAGCGCGGCGGTGGCCAGCACCCAGCCAGCCTGGCCCAGCAGCAATCCGAGCGCGGTCGCACCGGCGAACAGCGCGACCAGGACCAGCAGGGTGCGCCGCCAGGCCGCGCGCAGGTGCGGCGGCATCCGCCTGGGATCGGTGTCCGGTGGGCGGGAGCGTTCCGGCGGCGGTTCGGGCGTTGCGTTCATCCGTGCCGCAGTCGCGCTCAGTCGGAGGTGGAGAAGCGGTAGCCGGCGCCGCGCACGGTCTGGACCATGCCCTCGACGCCGAACGGTTCCAGGGTCTTGCGCAGGCGGCGGATGTGCACGTCGATGGTGCGTTCCTCCACGTACACGCTGCCGCCCCACACGTGGTCGAGCAGTTGGGCGCGACTGTAGACGCGCTCGGCGTGGGTCATGAAGAAGTGCAGCAGGCGGTATTCGGTCGGGCCGATCGGCACCGCCGCATCGCCGGCGAACACGCGGTGCGCGGCGCCGTCGATGCGCAGCGTGCCGACCGCGACGCTGCCGTCCTCGTCGTCCTCGCGCGAGCGTCGCATCACCGCGCGGATCCGCGCCAGCAGTTCCCGCGCGGAGAACGGTTTGACCACGTAGTCGTCGACCCCGGCCTCCAGGCCGCCGACCCGGTCGTTTTCCTCGCCGCGGGCGGTGAGCATGATGATCGGCACTTCGCGGGTCAGCGCCTCGCGGCGCCAGCGCCGGGCCAGGTCCAGGCCGCTGGTGCCGGGCAGCATCCAGTCCAGCAGGATCAGGTCGGGCACGCGGTCGGCGATGGCGGCCTGGGCCTCGCGCGCATCGGCAGCGTGCACCGGGGTGTAGTCGCCCTTGCGCAGGGCGAAGGCGACCATGTCCCGGATCGCGGGCTCGTCGTCGACGATCAGGATCTGCTTCTGCACGGCATGCCCGGAGGAGAAGGAGGCGAAGGCATTGGACTACCGTCCGGTGACGGTATTGTGACAGCCCCGTCCGGCAGCGGCCATTGCCGGTCTCAGCGGCGCTCGATGTCGGGGTCGCGGATGCCCTGGCGGCGCAGTTCCAGGACTTCCGGGGTGATGGTGGCGATCCGCGCATCGACCCGGGATCGGGTCACGTAGTCCAGGTCGCCGCGCTTCTTCAGTGTTTCAAGCTGGATCAGCGCCTGCTCGGGACGGCCATTGAGGAAGGCGACCTCGGCATAGGCCTCGGCGGCGCGGTGGCTGTCGCCGGCCAGCTCGCTGGCGCGGGCGAACGCCTGCTGGAACGCCGGGTCGTCGCCGGCGCGGGCGAGCAGCGGGCGCAACACCTCCTGGGCACGGCGGCCGGCCTCTGCGCCGCCCTGTTCGAGCAGGACCTGGGCGTAGGTCAGGGCGATCGGGAGGTGGCCGGGCATCCGCTGCAGCAACTCGTCGAAGCGGCGGTTGGCCTGGGCGGCCTTGCCCGTGCGTGCCTCGGCCTGGCCCAGGGCCAAGGCCAGCCACAGGTTGTCGGGATGCTCGCGCAACAGCCCGGCCAGTTCGGCGGCGGCTGCGGCCGGGTCGCGGCCCAGTCTGGCCAGGGCCAGGCCGTAGCGCTGCGGGTCGGTCAGGCCGGTGGAACTGGCGCGGCGCAGGGCCTCGTATTCGCGGATCGCCGCATCGGGGGTATTGGCGGTCAGCGCGCGCAGGCGCTCCTGCGCCCAGCCGAACTGGGTGCCGGGGGCGGTTGCGGCTGGGTCGAGGGCATCGAGGCGGAACCCCGCCGGCAGCAGCGGGTTGCCGGCCGTGGCCGGCGGCGCCTGCACCTGCGACGGATCCAGCCGTTCGACCCGGGTGCCGCCGCCGGGTACGGAGGTGGTGGCGGTGACGGTGCTGCGCTTGATCTGCTCGGCGCGCTGGCGGGCTTCGCTCACCCGGGTGGTGTTGACCGGGTGGGTGCGCAGGTACTCCGGCACCGAGTAGCCGCCGTCGTTGCCGCGCATGGCCATGGCCATGCGCTCGAAGAAGCCGGCCATCGCGTCGACGTCGTAGCCGCTGCGCGCCAGGGTGCGGATGCCCAGGCGGTCGGCCTCGGACTCGTTGGAGCGGGTGTAGTTGATCTGGTTCTGCATCATCAGCGCCATGCCGCCGGTGAGCACGGCCTGGGTGGCGTCGCCCGAGGAGCTGCCGCCGGCCGCCTGCGCGGCCACGATCGCGGCCAGCATGCCCAGCAGGATGGGGATCTGGTCGCGCTGGGTCCGCTCCACCCCGCGCAGCACGTGCTGCTGGGTGACGTGGGCGATCTCGTGCGAGAGCACCGCCGCCACCTCGTCCTCGCGTTCGGCGGTCAAGACCAGGCCGGCGTTCATGCCGACGTAGCCGCCCAGGGTGGCGAAGGCGTTGATTTGCCGGTCCTTGAGCATGAACAGGGTATAGGCCTGCTCGGGCCGGTCGCTGTTGGCGCCCAAGCGGTTGCCCATCGACTGCAGCCAGTCGTCCAGCAACGGATCTTCGAGCAGGTAGCCGTAGTTGCGCAGTTCGCGCAGCATCATCGCCCCGTACTCGGCCTGCTTGGCGGGCGTGAGCAACTCGCCGGCGGAGGAGCCGATGTCGGGCAGACGCGGGCCGTCCTGGGCCGGGACGCGGACCGGGGCCAGGCTCAGGGACAGGGCGGCAGCCAGCAACAGGTAACGCAAGCAGGGAGTCCTCCGGCAATGGCGCAGCATGACGGGCGTGTGGCGGGGGCGGGTGAATCCGCGGTTAACCCGCTGTGTTCCAGCCGTGAGGGCTGCGATGGCCGCCGCCGCTACCATATCCCACTGACCCCATCCGCCCCGTGGAGTTTCCCGTGTCCAGCCAACCGCCCCCGGTCGTCATCTATTCCACCGCCGTCTGCCCCTATTGCGTGGCGGCCAAGAACTTCCTCAAGAGCCAGGGACGGGAGTGGACCGAGGTCCGGATCGACCTGGATCCGGCCGAGCGCGAGCGGATGGTCGCATCGACCCGCCGCACCAGCGTGCCGCAGATTTTCGTCGGCGATTTCCACGTCGGCGGCTACGACGACATGATGGCCCTGCACCGCGCAGGCAAGCTGCTGCCGCTGCTCGACGGGCAGCCGCCGGAGGTGTCGGCGTGAGCAGCGGGAAGAAGGGGCAGGGCGAGGCCGATCGCGTGCGCGAGTTCGCCGAGTTCCGCCAGCGCATGAACCAGCGCATCCTGGCCGAGCCCAACCAGGTGGTGCGGCGCTTCTTCGCCCTGGATACCCAGACCTACCAGGCGGGTGCGCTGGACGTGAAGACCAAGGAACTGCTGGGCCTGGTCGCTTCGCTGGTGCTGCGCTGCGACGACTGCATCGCCTATCACGTGGCCCAATGCCGCGAGGCGGGGGTGGGCCGGGAGGAATTCTTCGAGGCGTTCTCGGTCGGCCTGGTGGTCGGCGGATCGATCGTGATCCCGCACCTGCGCCGCGCGGTGGACTTCCTCGACCGGCTCGAGGCCGGTGGCGACGCGACCGCCGCGCCCGCACACGATCACGGCTGAGTCCGCCGGATCCCCCGCCGCCCGCCTTGGCTTCGCCCAAGGTCGAGGTGGGTCGGGTGGCGCCCATCGGGCATAATTGGCGGACAACCTCCCTCTTCCCGCGCGCCGCGCCCGCCTGCCGGGCCGCGCGCCTGTCTGGAACACGCAAACCAATGACCCAGAAGATCACGGTCATCCGCGGCGATGGCATCGGCCCGGAGATCATGGATGCGACCCTTTACGTGCTCGGCCGCCTGGACGTGGGCCTGGAATACGAATTCGCCGACGCCGGCCTGGTCGCGCTCGAGAAGCACGGCGAACTGCTGCCGCAGGCGACGCTGGACTCGATCGCGCGCAACCGGGTGGCCCTGAAGAGCCCGTTGACCACCCCGGTGGGCGGCGGCTTCAGTTCGATCAACGTGGCCCTGCGCCGCCACTTCGACCTGTACGCGAACGTGCGCCCGGCCCATTCGTTCCCCAACACCCGCTCGCGCTTCCCCAGCGGCGTGGACCTGATCACGGTGCGCGAGAACACCGAGGGCGCCTACATCGGCGAGGGCCAGACCCTGTCCGAGGACGGCGAGACCGCGATGCTGGTGCAGAAGATCACCCGCAAGGGTTCCGAGCGCATCGTCCGCTACGCCTTCGAGCTGGCGCGCCGCACTGGTCGGAAGAAGGTCACGGTGGTGCACAAGGCCAACATCCTCAAGACCACCTCGGGGCTGTTCCTGCACGTGGCGCGCGAGGTGGCGGCGCAGTACCCGGACATCGAGTGCAACGAGATGATCGTGGACAACACCTGCATGCAGCTGGTGATGCGTCCGGAGCAGTTCGACATCATCGTCACCACCAACCTGTTCGGCGACATCATCTCCGACCTGTGCGCCGGCCTGGTTGGTGGCCTGGGCCTGGCCCCGGGCGCCAACATCGGCGAGCACGCGGCGATCTTCGAGGCGGTGCACGGCACCGCGCCGGACATCGCCGGCAAGGGCATCGCCAATCCCTGCGCGCTGCTGCTGGGCGCGGCGCAGATGCTCGACCACATCGGCCAGCCGGACAAGGCCGCGCGCCTGCGCGGGGCCATCGTCGCCACCCTGGAGGCGAAGGACTCGCTGACCGGCGACCTGGGCGGCACCGGCACCACCCTGGGCTTCGCCGAGGCGATCGCCAGCCGGCTCTGACCGGTTTCCGGGAGGAGCCACGAAAAAGGGCGCCGGAAGGCGCCCTTTTTCGTGATGTCGCGGTGCGCGCCGGATCAGCGCGACTGGATCTTCGACAGCAGGCGCAGGAACTCCAGGTACAGCCACACCAGGGTGACCATCAGGCCGAAGGCGCCGTACCACTCGGTCACCTTGGGCGCGCCGCGCGCGGCCGCGTTCTCGATGAAGTCGAAGTCCAGCACCAGGTTCAGCGCCGCGATGGCCACCACGAACAGGCTGAAGCCGATGCCGATCACGCCGGTGCCGTGGATCATCGGGATCTGGATGCCGAAGAAGCCCAGCACGATCGAGGCCAGGTACACGATCAGGATGCCGCCGGTGGCCGCGACCAGCCCATCTTGAACTTCTCGGTGGCCTTGATCAGCCTGGCCCGGTAGGCCGCCAGCATCGCGAACAGGGTGCCGAAGGTCAGCATCACCGCCTGCACCACGATGCCGTCGAACCGCGCGTCGTAGATCGCCGAGATCGCGCCGAGGAAGAATCCCTGGGCGATCGCGTACAGCGGCGCGGTGACCGGCGCCCAGGCCTTCTTGAAGATCGTCAGCAGGGCCAGGCCGAATCCGGTCAGCATCCCGCCCCACAGGTACCAGTTGATGGCCGGGTTGATCTCGCCGCCCGCACCGAACGCCTGGTTCCAGGAGAACGCGCCGGTGAGCACGACCAGCAGGAGCAGCAGGCCGGTCTTGTTGACCGTGCCGTTGATGGTCATGGTGCCGGCACCGGCGCCGGAAACGACCTGGCCGCTGGCGAGGTCGAGCAGGGTGGATTCCTGGAAGGCGGGATTGCCGCTGCGCATGGATGCGAACTCCGACTGGGGCGTGGATGGGGGGAGGATACACGGGTGCGGGGAGGCCAAGGCGTCGCGGCGTTGGGTTCAACACTCGCGACGGCTCGTCCATCATCGCCGCGGCTCTTGGATATGCGTGGCGTGGTGCGAAAGCCGGGACTCGAACCCGGACGGGGTTACCCGCTGGAACCTAAATCCAGTGCGTCTACCAATTCCGCCACTTTCGCAGGTGGCCGCATTGTAGCCGCGCAGGGCCCGCGGCGGCCGGCCGGAAAAGAAAAACGCCCGGACTGGCCGGGCGTCTTCTTCGGGATGGTGGGCCGTCAAGGATTCGAACCTTGGACCTACTGATTAAGAGTCAGCTGCTCTACCAACTGAGCTAACGGCCCCGAAACGATCGAGTTGCGAAGTCTAGCGCATCGCGCCGGGTCCGCAAACTCCGCGGCTGGCGCCGCGCTGGAACAGGTGGGGTGGCTGAGGGGATTCGAACCCCCGACCACTGGAATCACAATCCAGTACTCTAACCAACTGAGCTACAGCCACCACGGGTAACACGCAACGGTACAACGGGTGAAACCTGTCCTCCCCGGCGCCCTGGGATGGCGCGCCCGGCAGGACTCGAACCTGCAACCGCCGGCTTAGAAGGCCGGTGCTCTATCCGGTTGAGCTACGGGCGCACAACTCGGTCTCGCATCGCCGGGGCGAAGGTGGTCGGGGTAGAGGGATTCGAACCCCCGACATCCTGCTCCCAAAGCAGGCGCGCTACCAGACTGCGCTATACCCCGGTGTGCTGGGTTCGGTCCGGCATCGCCCTGAAGCTTTGGCCCGCCGGGCCCGGCTCCCGGGTGCCTGCAGGCCCCTGGAAGGCCGGCTATTGTCCGGAACCGGCGTCGAGGCTGTCAATGCCGGCTGCGCGCGCGCACTGGCGCGGTAGCGGCCGATCGGCGAAACTATCGCGTTCCGCCGCGCCGGCAGGCCGGCCGGCGTCCCACCCACATCCCAGTCGAAATCCGCCACGGCCGGGAGCCGTGGCCGCAGGAGCCAGATCACCATGCAAGTTTCCGTCGAATCCACCGGCAGCCTCGAGCGCCGCATGAACTTCAGCCTGCCGGCGGAGCAGCTGGAGTCCGGTATCAGCGGCCGTCTGCGCGAAATCGCCCGCAGCGTGCGGATCAAGGGCTTCCGCCCCGGCAAGGTGCCGGCCAAGGTGGTCCAGCAGCGCTACGGCGACCAGGTCAAGGCCGAGGTGCTGGACGGACTGGTGCGCCAGACCTTCGACTCGGCGGTCCGCGAGCACGACCTGCGCGTGGCCGGCATGCCGAGCATCGACCGCGCCGGCGAGGGCGACCTGGACTTCGTGGCCACCTTCGAGGTGGTGCCGGATTTCGGTGACGTCGATGTGTCCAAGCTGACCGTGATCCGCCACGTCGCCGAGGTCGCCGAGGCCGACATCGACCAGATGGTCGAGAACCTGCGCCTGCAGCGCCGCACCTGGAACAAGGTCGCGCGGGCCGCGCACCAGGGCGACCTGGTCGCCGGTTCGCTGTGGACCCAGGCCGAGGATTTCCGCCAGCCGGCCGAGGGCGTCGAGCAGTTCAGCACCGTGGTCGGGTCGGGCCAGCTGCTGCCCGCCGTCGACGACGCGCTGGCCGGTCTGGAGCCGGGCGTGGAGTCCGCGATCGAGGTGGCGTTCCCGCAGAACTGGCGCCAGCCGCAGCTGGCCGGCAGGACCGCCCAGGTGCACGTGACTCTGGCCCAGGTGTCCGAACCGGTGCTGCCGGAAGTCGACGCGGCCTTCATCAAGAGCTTCGGGGTCAAGAGCGGCGACCTGGGCAAGTTCCGCGAGGACATCCGCAGCAACCTCGAGCGCGAGCTCAAGGGCGCGCTGATGAATCGCCTGCGCCGCGAGGTCGGCGAGCAGCTGACCGCCACCTGGGCCCAGGTCGAACTGCCGCCGCGCCTGGTGGAGAACGAGGCGCGCGGCATGCTGGCCCAGCAGCTGGAACAGATCCGCCGCGGCGGCCAGAATCCCGGCCAGGTGCCGGCCGATGCCTGGCAGCCGTTCCTGGAGCCGGCGCGCAAGCGGGTCCTGGCCGGCCTGCTGGTCGGCGAGGTGGCCCGCCGCCACGACCTGCGCCTGGATCCCAAGCGCCTGAACGAGACCCTGCGCCTGATCGCCTCCACCTACGAGGAGCCCGAGCAGGTCGTTGAGATGTACCGCAACGATCCCCAATTGATGCAGGGACTGCAGAACCGGGTGATGGAGGAGCAGGTGATCGACTGGATCGCCGAGCGCGCCCAGCACACCGAGACCCCGCTGGCGTTCCAGGAAGCGATCCGGGGATGATGGCGGCGGCGGTTGCGGCGCCATCGCCGCAGCCGATGTAGCCGGCGGACGCCGGATCGCCCCCGCGTCCCAACCCCACCCAGGAGCGCAGCACCGATGAGCCCGATCCCTACCACGATCCCGATCCAAGCCCTGAACCTGGTCCCGATGGTGGTCGAGCAGACCAGCCGCGGCGAGCGTGCCTACGACATCTACTCGCGCCTGCTCAAGGAGCGGGTGATCTTCCTGGTGGGCCCGGTCGAGGACCACGTCGCCAACGTGATCATCGCCCAGATGCTGTTCCTCGAGGCCGAGAACCCCGAGAAGGACATCAGCCTGTACATCAATTCGCCCGGCGGCCTGGTCACCGCCGGCATGGCGATCTACGACACCATGCAGTACATCAAGCCGGACGTGAGCACGATCTGCGTCGGCCAGGCGGCCTCGATGGGCGCGGTGCTGCTGGCCGCCGGCGCGGCGGGCAAGCGCTACGCGCTGCCGAACTCGCGGGTGATGATCCACCAGCCGCTGGGCGGCTTCCAGGGCCAGGCCACCGACATCGACATCCATGCCCGCGAGATCCTGAGCATGCGCGCGCGGCTGAACGAGATCCTGGCCCACCACACCGGCCAGAGCATCGAGACCATCGCCCGCGACACCGAGCGCGACAACTTCAAGAGCGCCGCCGAGGCCCAGGCCTACGGCCTGGTCGACCAGGTGCTGGAGCGCCGCTCGGATGAATCGATCCAGGCGGGCTGAGCCGATCCGCGAAACCCCGTCCCGGCAGCCCCCGCCGGTCCCTCCGGACCGGCCTGGCCACCCCGTACCGCAGGGTCCGGCGCGCTTCCGGCGCGCCGCGGACCCTGTGCTATTCTCGCCCCGAACTCCCGTCCCAGCGGGACTGCGACACTGGAATAACCAAGCATGAGCGAAGACCGGCAAGGCCGTACCGGCGACAGCAACAAGATCCTGTACTGCTCGTTCTGCGGCAAGAGCCAGCATGAGGTGCGCAAGCTGATCGCCGGCCCGAGCGTGTTCATCTGCGATGAATGCGTCGAGCTCTGCAACGACATCATCCGCGAGGAGCTGGAGGAGAAGGCCCAGTCCGCGCGCAGCTCGCTGCCCAAGCCGCGCGAGATCCTCGAGGTCCTGGACCAGTACGTGATCGGCCAGCAGCGGGCGAAGAAGACCCTCGCCGTGGCCGTGTACAACCACTACAAGCGGATCGAGAGCCGCCAGCGCAACGAGGACGTGGAGCTGGCCAAGTCCAACATCCTGCTGGTCGGCCCGACCGGTTCGGGCAAGACCCTGCTGGCCGAGACCCTGGCCCGGCTGCTCAACGTGCCGTTCACCATGGCCGACGCGACCACGCTGACCGAGGCCGGCTACGTCGGCGAGGACGTGGAGAACATCATCCAGAAGCTGCTGCAGAAGTGCGACTACGACGTCGACAAGGCGCAGCAGGGCATCGTCTACATCGACGAGATCGACAAGATCTCGCGCAAGAGCGAGAACCCGTCGATCACCCGCGACGTGTCCGGCGAGGGCGTGCAGCAGGCGCTGCTCAAGCTGATCGAGGGCACCGTGGCCAGCGTGCCGCCGCAGGGCGGGCGCAAGCATCCGCAGCAGGAATTCCTGCAGGTGGACACCCGCAACATCCTGTTCATCGTCGGCGGCGCGTTCGCTGGCCTGGACAAGATCATCCAGCAGCGCAGCACCGAGGCCGGCGGCATTGGCTTCGGCGCGAAGGTGAAGAGCCAGGCGCGCAAGGCCGACACCGGCAAGGTGCTGGCCGAGGTCGAGCCGGAGGACCTGATCAAGTTCGGCCTGATCCCCGAGTTCGTCGGCCGCCTGCCGGTGGTGGCGACCCTGGAGGAACTGGACGAGGCGGCCCTGGTCAAGATCCTGACCGAGCCGAAGAACGCCATCACCAAGCAGTTCAAGAAGCTGTTCGAGATGGAAGGCGTGGAGCTGGAATTCCGCCCCGACGCGCTGGCGGCGATCGCGCGCAAGGCGCTCAAGCGCAAGACCGGCGCCCGCGGCCTGCGCACCATCGTCGAGTCGGTGCTGCTGGACACCATGTACGACCTGCCTTCGGCCGAGAACGTGAGCAAGGTGGTGGTGGACGAGTCGGTGATCGAGCACAAGACCGAGCCGTACCTGATCTACCAGACCCCGCCGGCCGCACCCAAGGTCGCCTCGGCCGAGTGAGTGGCGCGGCCCCGGCCGCCAAGGGTTCAGCATGATGAAGAAGCCCCGGGCCCTCCCGGGGCTTCTTCATCATGCTGACCGCGAAACGGAGTCCCGAAAGTTCTTGCAAGCCGCCGGGCCAGCCCCCATAACAGGGCCAGGACGGCCACGGCCGTCGCCCCACGCACAACCGGAGCCTGCATGTCCCGTACCCGATCCGACGCCCTGGAACTGCCCGTCCTGCCCCTGCGCGACGTGGTGGTGTTCCCGCACATGGTCATCTCGCTGTTCGTCGGCCGGGACAAGTCCATGCGTGCGCTGGAGCAGGCGATGGAGGCCGACAAGCGGATCCTGCTGCTGGCGCAGAAGTCGGCCGAGACCGACGACCCGGATGCGGGCGACCTGTACGCGGTCGGTACCCTGGCCCAGGTGCTGCAGCTGCTCAAGTTGCCCGATGGCACGATCAAGGTGCTGGTCGAAGGCACCGCGCGCGTGCACGTGGACGGCATCGGCGAGCGCGATGGCGCCCTGCACGGCCGCGGCGAGCCGATCGAGGCCGGCAGCGGCCGCAGCGAGCGCGAGGTCGAGGCGGTGGCGCGCACCCTCACCGGCTTGTTCGAGCAGTACGTGAAGACCAATCGCAAGCTGCCGCCGGAGTTGCTGCAGACCCTGTCGGGGATCGACGACCCGGGGCGCCTGGCCGACACCATTTCCGCGCACATCGGCGTGCGCCTGGCCGACAAGCAGCGGCTGCTGGAAAGCGCCGACGTGGGCGAGCGCCTGGAGTTGCTGGTCGGCCTGGTCGAAGGCGAGATCGACGTGCAGCAGATGGAGAAGCGCATCCGCGGCCGGGTCAAGTCGCAGATGGAGAAGAGCCAGCGCGAGTACTACCTCAACGAGCAGATGAAGGCGATCCAGAAGGAACTGGGCGACCTGGACGACTCCCCCGGCGAACTGGAGGAGCTGGTGCGCCGCGTCGCCGAGGCCGGCATGCCCAAGGCGGTGGAGGCCAAGGCCCGCAACGAACTCAACAAGCTCAAGCAGATGTCGCCTATGTCGGCCGAGGCCGCGGTGGTGCGCAACTACCTGGACTGGCTGCTGGGCGTGCCATGGAAGAAGCGCAGCAAGGTGCGCAAGGACCTCAAGGTCGCGCAGGACACCCTGGACGCGGACCACTACGGACTGGACAAGGTCAAGGAGCGGATCCTCGAATACCTGGCGGTGCAGTCGCGGGTCAAGCAGATGAAGGGTCCGATCCTGTGCCTGGTCGGCCCGCCGGGCGTGGGCAAGACCTCGCTGGGGCAGTCCATCGCCAAGGCCACCAACCGCAAGTTCGTGCGCATGTCGCTGGGCGGCGTGCGCGACGAGGCCGAGATCCGCGGTCATCGCCGCACCTATGTCGGCTCGATGCCGGGCCGGATCGTGCAGAACCTCAACAAGGTCGGCGCCAAGAACCCGCTGTTCGTGCTCGACGAGATCGACAAGATGTCGATGGACTTCCGCGGCGACCCGTCCTCGGCGCTGCTGGAGGTGCTCGATCCCGAGCAGAACCATTCGTTCAACGACCACTACCTGGAGGTCGACCTGGACCTGTCCGAGGTGATGTTCGTGGCGACCTCCAACTCGCTCAACATCCCCGGCCCGCTGCTGGACCGCATGGAGGTGATCCGGATCCCCGGCTATACCGAGGACGAGAAGCTGAGTATTGCTTCCCGCTACCTGGTGCCCAAGCAGCTCAAGGCCAATGGGCTGAAGCTGGAGGAACTGGCCATCGCCGAGGACGCCGTGCGCGACATCGTGCGCTACTACACCCGCGAGTCGGGCGTGCGCAACCTGGAGCGCGAGATCTCCAAGATCTGCCGCAAGGTGGTCAAGGAGATCGCGCTGAAGGGGCCGCAGCCGGTCAAGAAGACCGTCGCGAAGAAGGCCGCTCCGGCGCGCAAGCCGAAGTCCGCGCTGGTGCAGGTCTCCTCCAAGACTCTGGACAAGTACCTGGGCGTGCGCCGCTTCGACTACGGCCGCGCCGAGGAGCAGAACGAGATCGGCCTGGTCACCGGCCTGGCCTGGACCGAGGTCGGCGGCGACCTGCTGCAGATCGAGGCCACCCTGGTGCCGGGCAAGGGCCAGCTGATCCTGACCGGCCAGCTCGGCGACGTGATGAAGGAGTCCGCCTCCGCGGCATTGTCGGTGGTGCGCGCGCGCGCCGAGAACCTGGGCATCGAGACCGACTTCCTGCAGAAGCACGACGTACACCTGCACGTGCCCGACGGCGCCACGCCCAAGGACGGTCCCAGCGCCGGCATCGCCATGGTCACCGCGCTGGTGTCGACCCTGACCAAGGTGGCGGTGCGTGCCGACATCGCCATGACCGGCGAGATCACCCTGCGCGGCAAGGTCACCGCGATCGGCGGACTGAAGGAGAAGCTGCTCGCGGCCCTGCGCGGCGGCATCCGCACCGTGGTGATCCCGGAGGAGAACCGCAAGGACCTGGCCGATATCCCGGCCAACGTCACCGAGGGAATGAGGATCGTGCCGGTGCGCTGGATCGACGAAGTGCTCGACCTGGCCCTGGAACGGCCGCTGCGGCCCGCGGCCGGCAAGCCGGCCGGACGGCGCAGCGGCAAGGCCGGCGGCCGGCGCCCGCGCCCGGCGCGGGACCAGGCCGACACGACCCACTGATCGGCCCTGCGCGCGGCGGGCATTCCGTCGCGCGGATAGCGGAAAACCTGCGCAATCACGGGATTTGCGGTTGCGGCAAGGGGGGAGCGCCCTGTATAACGGGCACACCCGCCAGCGGCCTGCCCGCACGGTGGCACCGGACCGAAAGGGCACGCCCCGACGACGTGGAGCGGGCCCGGCCACTCATCTCGCGGCGAGGCCGCACAGGGAGCAAAGAAGAATGAACAAGACCGATCTGATCGATGCCGTCGCCGGCGAAGCCGAAGTCACCAAGGCCGAGGCCGCCCGTGCGGTGGACGCGGTGATCGACTCCATCACCAAGGCGCTGAAGAAGGGCGACACGGTGACCCTGGTGGGCTTCGGCACCTTCCAGGTACGCAAGCGCGCCGCCCGCACCGGCCGCAACCCGAAGACCGGCGAGACCATCAAGATCAAGGCCTCGAAGAATCCGTCGTTCAAGGCTGGCAAGGCCCTCAAGGACGCGGTAAACTGATCGGCCCCGCTGCCCAGGCAGGGTGCATGCACCCGGGTGCTTAGCTCAGCGGTAGAGCGTCGCCCTTACAAGGCGAGGGTCGGGGGTTCGAAACCCTCAGCACCCACCAGCCCGCCGCGAGTGTCTCGCGGTCTGGCATGAAGGGCGCGGATCGAAGTACAATGTTCGTTTAGCGCGGAGCGGTAGTTCAGTCGGTTAGAATGCTGGCCTGTCACGCCGGAGGTCGCGGGTTCGAGTCCCGTCCGCTCCGCCATTATCCGGAAGGCCCCTGGTTCCCCAGGGGCCTTTCTCTTTTCCCGTCGCCGCTCGCCGCGGCCATGATTCCGCTGCACCGGCGGCCCGCGCCGGCCGGTTCCGGGGACTGCGGCCATTGCCGCCCGGAACGGCCATGACGGGTTAAACTGGACAGTTCCAAATTCCGCTTAACTGGGCTGGCAAAAATGCTGCAGAAACTCCGCGACGGGACTTCGGGGTGGGTCGCCACGGGCATCATCGTGCTGCTGATGATCCCGTTCCTCTTCGTCATCGACCAGAGCTACCTCGGCGGCATGGGCGCCAACAATGTCGCCCAGGTCAAGGCGCCGCCGAAGTGGTGGGAGGGTGCACCCAAGTGGTGGCCGGTGTCGAAGTTGTGGGAGCACCGCGAGGTGGGCGTGGACGAGTTCCGTCAGCGCTTCGAGCAGGAGCGCATGCGCCAGCGGCAGGAGCAGGGCGAAGCGTTCGATTCGCGCGAGTTCGAGTCGGTGGAAAACAAGCGCAGGGTGCTGGACCGGCTGATCGACGAAAAGGTGCTGGAACTGGCCGCCGGGCGCGCCGGCGTGTCGGTGGGCGATGCGACGGTCGCCGAGTACATCGCTTCGATCCCCGCGTTCCAGGTGGACGGCAAGTTCGATCTGAGCCGCTACCAGCTGGCCCTGGCCGCGCAAGTGCCGGCACAGACGCCCAAGCAGTTCGAGCAGCTGGTGCGGCAATCGCTGCAGCAGGGGCTGATCCCGGACAGCCTGGCGACCTCGGCATTCCTCACCGACGCGGAGTTCGACCGCATCGTGCGCCTGTCGGCGGAGAAGCGCGACCTCGAGGTCGCGCTCCTGCCGGCGCCGGCGGAGGACACCGCGGCGGTGGACGACGCGGCGATCCAGGCGTGGTACGAAGCCCACCCGGGCGACTTCAAGCGCCCGGAGGCAGTGACCATCGAGTACGTCGAAGTCGACGCCAGCCAGCTGCCCGCGCCGGCGCCGGCCGACGAGGCCACCCTGCGCAGCCGCTTCGAGGAGGAGCGCGCGCGCTTCGCCGAGCCGGAACAGCGCCTGGCTTCGCACATCCTGGTGCGGGTCGCTCCCGGTGCCGACGAGGCCACGCGCAAGGCCGCCGAGGAGAAGGCGCGCCGGCTCGCGGCCGAGGCGCAGGCGCCTGGCGCCGATTTCGCCGCGCTGGCGCGGGCCAATTCCGAGGACCCTGGCTCGCGCGATGGCGGTGGCGACCTGGGCTGGGTCGAGCGCGGCATGATGGTGGCGCCGTTCGAGGAGGCACTGTTCTCGATGCAGCCTGGCGAGGTGCGCGGCCCGGTGCAGACCGATTTCGGCTGGCACGTGCTGCAGCTGCGCGAACTCAAGCAGGGCGCGCAGGTGGGCTTCGAGCAGGTGCGCGAGGAACTGGCGCGCGAGCAGGCCCAGGCCGATCGCGAGCGCGCCTACAGCGAGTTGACCGGACGCCTGACCGACCTGGTCTACCAGAATCCCTCGGCGCTGGCGCCGGCCGCCGAGCAGGTCGGGCTGCAGGTGCGGAAGCTCGGCCCGTTCACGCGCGCCGACACGATCGGGATCGGCGCTTCGCCCGAGGTGAAGAAGGCGGCGTTCTCCGAGGCGATGATCGAGGACGGCACCGCCAGTGATCCGATCCAGCTGGGTCCGGACCGCAGCGTGGTGATCCGGGTGGTCGAACACGTGCCCGAGCGGGCACGGCCCTTGGAGGAGGTCCGCGACCAGGTGGTCGCGGCGATCCGCGCCGACCGCCAGCACCAGGCCGCCGAGGCCGCCGCCGATGCGCTGGTCGCGCGCCTGCGCACGGGCGAGGCGCTGTCCGCGATCGCTGCCGCCGACGGCCTCGAGGTGAGGCCGTTGCCGGGCCTGCCGCGCGGCGTGCCGGTGCCTTCGCCGGAAGCCAATCGCGTCATTTTCGCCGCCCAGCCCGAGGGCGAGGGCAAGCCGGTGGCGGGGCGCTTCGCGATGCCGGACCAGCGCCAGGCGGTATTCGTGGTCAGTGCGGTGCATCCGGGTGACCCGGCCGAACTGGAGCCGGGCCAGCGCACCCAGTTCCGCAACCAGCTGCAGCAGATCCAGGGCTCGGACTCGGCCGAGGAATACGTCCGCGCGATGCGCAAGCGCTTCGACGTGATCGTCGAGGAGTCGCAACTGTAAGGGCGCCCGCCCGCGATCCCGGCGCGGGCCGCGACGTGCCGCGCTAGCGGGTCTTCAGGATCATGCCCGGTCGCAGCACGCTGCGGGGGTGCAATCCGTTCAGTTCCAGCAGGCGTGCGCGGGTGACACCGTAGCGCCGGGCGATGCTCCAGACCGAATCGCCGCGCTGCACCTTGTGGGTGGCGGTTTCGGCGGCGGTCGCCGTCGATGCCGTGACCGGGTCCGTGATGGCGGCGGCTGGCTGTGCCAAGCCCGGAACCAGCGCCAGCGGCGCGTGGCCGGCCGGCCAGGTGCCGGCCAGGCCGGGATTGAGGCGGTGCAGGGTGGCCGCGTCATGGCCATGCGCCGCGGCCCACCCATCCAGCGAGCGCGCACCGTCCAACCGCCGCGCCAGCAGTGGCACCACCGGACGGTCCAGGCGCGCGCGCCATTGCGGCCGCTCGCCGGCCTCTTCCAGCAAGCATGCCAGCGCGTGCAGTTTCTCCACGTAGGCGTAGGTGACCGGGGACAGGCCGGGCAGGCTGTGCGGCGCGGCCGAGGCGGCATGGCCCCCGCTGCGCGCCAGTGCGCGTTTCACCCGGAATTCGCCGGCGTTGTATGCCATCAGCGCCAGGCGCCAGTTGCGGTCGAAGCGGTCGTACATCGCATCCAGGTACTGCACCGCTGCGCGAGTGGACTTGGCCGGCGACAGGCGTTCGTCGTAGCCGGGGGCGATGCGCATGCCATGGTCGCGTGCGGTGACGGCGATGAACTGCCACATGCCCGCCGGCCCCGCCTTGCTCCGGGCGCCGGGCCTGTAGCCGCTCTCCACGAACGGGATCAGCGCGAATTCCGTGGGCAGCCCGGCCTGGCGCAAGGCTTCGACCACATGGGCGAACAACGCCAGGGTATCGCCGTCCGGGTCGCCGACCCGCTCGGTGGCGTGGGCGAAATGGCGCAGCCAGCGTGGATCGGCGTTGTCGCATCCGGGCTCGGCCAATCCGGCGATGAACGATTCGTAGGCGTCCAGCCCGGTCACGGCGGCGGGGGCGACCGCTGGTGCATCCGCCGAGGATTCGCTGGCCGGCGGTGCGGCTGCCGGCGACGCCGGTGTGGCAGGCGGCTGTGCAGGCGGCAGCGGCATCGGCGTAGCGGCTCCGGATCCGATCGCCGGCACGGGCGGGTCGGGCGCGTGCGGCACCGGCCTGGGTGCGGTGGCGCAGGCCGATACCAGGCAGGTTCCCAGCAGTGCCGCCAGCGCGGTGCGGTGCGCAGTCATGCGCGGAAGCCGTCCTTCCATTCGCGCAGCGCGGCGAAGGTCTCGCTTGCGTCGGCGGGCGCGCGGCCCAGGCGCGCGCCCGCGGCCTCGCGCACGGCGGCGACCTCGCAGCGCAGGAACGGATTGCAGGCCAGTTCGTCGTCCAGGGTGGAGGGCAGGGTCGGCCGGCCGGCAGCGCGCTGCTGCGCCGCCTCGGCCCGGCGTGCATGGAGGGCGGGGTTGCCCGGTTCCACCGCGGCGGCGAAGGCGGCGTTGGCCAGGGTGTATTCGTGGCCGCAGCAGACCCGGGTAGTGCCCGGCAGGGTGGCCAGGCGTTGCAGCGAATCGTGCATCTGCGCCGGCGTGCCCTCGAACAGGCGGCCGCAGCCCAGGCTGAACAACGTGTCGCCGCAGAACAGGTGGCCTTCGACCACGAAGGCCAGGTGGCTGCGCGTGTGCCCGGGTACCGCAAATACGCGTACCTCGCGCTCCAGCAACCGCAGCCGCTCGCCATCGGCGATGCGCTCGCACTCCAGGTCGATGCGCGCATCGGCGGGCGCGAACACCGGCAGTCCCGGCCAGCGCTGCAGCAGCGCCGGTACGCCGCCGGCATGGTCGGCGTGATGGTGGGTGAGCAGGATCGCGGCCGGCTCCAGGCCCTGCGCCGCGGCCGCCAGCACCGGCGCCGCATCGCCCGGATCGACCAGCAGCGCGCGCCCGGCGTCCCGCAGGACCCAGATGTAGTTGTCCTCGAATGCGGGCAGCGCGCTCAGTCGCATAGAATCCCGACCATGCCCGCCGCCGCGTCCAGCCGTCAACCCGGCGCCCCGATCCGGTTCAGCGGCCCGGAGGCGCAATGGCTGCTGGCCGAGGAGCGGCGCTGGTTGGCCGCACACCTGGCGGTGCGCCCTGCGCGGCCCTGGTTATGGCTGGCGCCGGCGGCGTCCGTGACGGTCGAATCACCGATGCCGCCACGCTGCGGCCTGTGCCTGCACGAGTGCGCGGGCGGCTATGCCGGCACCGTGCGCTGCGGGTTGCCGCTGCCGCTGGTCAACGAGTGCCTGGGCGAGGTCGTGCTGCAGCATCCTTCCCCGGCGCAGGCCGGGGCCTTGCTGGACGAATGCGCGCGGGTGCTGGTGGAAGGCGGGCGGCTGTGGCTGTTCCTGGCCAATCCATGGAGCCCCTACCGGCTGCGCAGCGTGCGCGACCTGCCGGCCTCGGCCAGCGGCCCATGGGTGCAGCGCCTGCGCGCGCTGGGATTGCGGGCCGATCCTCCGCGCTTTCTCGGGCCGCGCTGGCGGATGGCCCGTGGCGGCGAGGTGCGCGACTCCGCCGTGCCCCTGCGCGCGGGTTGCGTGGTGGTGGCCGAGAAACGCGGCCTGGCGCCGGTGGCGCCGGCGCCGTTGGCGTGGCGGCGCGGTACTGCGCCGGCCGCATGAGACTTTCCGCGGGAGAGCGATGAAGAAGATCCAGATCCACACCGACGGCGCCTGCCTCGGCAATCCAGGGCCGGGCGGATGGGCGGCCTTGCTGCGCTGGAACGCGCACGAGCGCGAGTTGGCGGGCGGCGAGCCCGATACCACCAACAACCGGATGGAGTTGATGGCGGCGATCGTGGCGCTGGAAACCCTGCGCGAGCCCTGCACGGTGGTGCTGCACACCGACTCGCAATACGTGCGCCAGGGCATCACCGAATGGATGCCCGGCTGGGTGCGCCGCGGCTGGAAGACTTCCGGCGGCGATCCGGTCAAGAACCGCGACCTGTGGGAACGCCTGCACGCGGCTGCCGGGCGCCACCGGGTGGACTGGCGCTGGGTCAAGGGCCATGCCGGCGACCCGGACAACGAGCGCGTGGACGGGCTCGCCCGCGGCGCGGCGCAGCAGGTGCGCGATGCCGGCGCGCTAAACTGACCGCGCATGCGCCAGATCATCCTCGACACCGAAACCACCGGCCTGGAATGGAAGAAGGGCAACCGCATCGTCGAGATCGGTTGCGTGGAACTGCTCGAGCGCCGGCCCAGCGGCCGCAACTTCCACCGCTATCTGCGGCCCGACCGGGAGTTCGAGGCCGGTGCCCAGGAGGTCACCGGCCTGACCCTGGAGTTCCTGGCCGACAAGCCGCCGTTCGAGCAGGTGGTCGACGAATTCCTCGAATTCGTGGATGGCGCCGAACTGATCATCCACAACGCCGCCTTCGACCTGGGGTTCCTCGATTACGAGCTGTCGCGCCTGGGCGAGCGCTACGGGCGCATGGCCGACCGGGTCGCGGTGGTCGACACCCTGCTGCTGGCGCGCGAACGTTTTCCCGGCCAGCGCAACTCGCTGGACGCGCTGTGCAAGCGCATGGGGGTGGACAACTCGCATCGGCAACTGCACGGGGCGCTGCTCGACGCCCAGATCCTGGCCGACGTGTACATCGCCCTGACCTCCGGCCAGGAGGAGATGGGCTTCGGCGAGGCCCAGGCCGCGCTGCAGCGCCCGGCCGCGATGGCGGAATTCGCGCCGGTGGCTGCGGAGCGGCCGCGGATCGGGGTGGCCGCTGCGGAGCAGGAGGCGCACCTGCGGCGCCTGGAGACCCTGCGCAAGAAAGCCGGGCGGGCGTTGTGGGATGAGGCGGCGGCGCCGAACTAACGCCCCGTTCCCTCCGAGCCCCTTCTGCCACAGGCAGAAGGGAGAAGCCGTCGCTTACTGGCAGCGCACCAGGACTGCGGTGACGTTGTCCGAGCCGCCGCCATCCAGCGCGGCGGCCACCAGGGTGTCCACGCATTCCTGCGCACTGCAGTCCTGCCCGCCCAGGGTGTCGGCGATGCGGCCGTCGTCGACTTCCTCGGTCAGGCCGTCGCTGCACAGCAGCAACTGCATGCCCGGGCGCAGCTCGCCGGCCGTCATCGACACGTTCAGGTGCGCTGGATCGGTCACGCCCAGCGCTTGGGTGACCACGTTGCGGTGCGGATGGGTGCGGGCCTGCTCGGCGGTCAGTGCGCCCTGGTCGACCAGGGCCTGCACGTAGCTGTGGTCCTGGCTGAGCTGGGCCAGGGCGCCATCCCGCCACAGGTAGGCGCGGCTGTCGCCGACCCAGGCCACCTCGTAGCGCTGGCCCTGGACCCGGGCGGCGACCACGGTGGTGCCCATCGGCAGGGCGTCGTTGCGGCGGCGCGAGACCCGGATGATCTCCTCGTCGGCGATGCGGATGGCCTGGGCCAGCGGGGTGCCGCTGCGGATTTCGCGGACGATGGTCTCGCGCGCCAGCGCGCTGGCCACCTCGCCGCAGGCGTGCCCGCCCATGCCGTCGGCCACCAGCCACAGGCCCAGTTCGCCGTCACCGTAGTAGGTGTCCTCGTTGAGCTGGCGGCGCAGGCCGACGTGGGTCAGGTGTCCGAACTCGATCATGGGGTCCGTGCCGGCTTCGCTTTGATCAGGATAAACGCATTCACCCGGGGCGGTCGGACAGGGGGCGGCCGCGGTGGTCCGGACGAAGAAAAAGACGGGCCCAGACAGGCCCGTCTTCGTCGCGATTCTGGCGGGAAGGGTGGGATTCGAACCCACGGTACCGGAGACCGGTACACCGGATTTCGAATCCGGCGCATTCGACCACTCTGCCACCTTCCCGGGACCCGGCGGCATGGTCGGTCCGCGGGGCCCGCCATGATACGGAAGCGGCCGGGGCGGTACAACCGCGGTCCGTGCCGGCGCGCGGGGGGCTAGACTGTCGGCCCCGTCCTGTCACGCCCCCGGTGCGCCCGCCATGTCCGAGATCCTGGTCCCCGTGTCCTTCGGCGAACTGCTCGACAAGATCGCGATCCTGCAGATCAAGTCCGAGCGCATGACCGACCCCGCCAAGCTGGCCAACGTGCGCAAGGAACTGTCCGCGCTGGAGCATACCTGGATGCAGCATCCGGCCGCCGGTGGCGACATCGCCCAGCTGCGCGCGCAGCTGAAGGCGGTCAACGAGCGCCTGTGGGTGATCGAGGACGATATCCGGATCAAGGAGAAGGCGCAGGAATTCGACCCGGAATTCGTGCGCCTGGCGCGCAGCGTCTACTTCGAGAACGACGAGCGCGCACGGGTGAAGAAGGAGATCAACCTGGCCCTGGGCTCGGCCTACGTCGAGGAGAAGTCCTACCAGGACTATCGCGCCGCCGCCGCGCCCTGAGCCGGACATTGCTGCGATGAGGCGCAGGGACTTCCTCGCCGGCAGCGCCGCACTGGGCGCGTCGGCCTTGCTGCCCGCCTTCCCGGCGCCGGCGCGCGGCGAGCGGCTGCGCCTGGGCATGATCGGCACCGGCATGCGCGGTCAGGTCCTGCTCACCGAACTGCTGCGCCGCGACGACGTGGAGGTGGCGGCGCTGTGCGACATCGAGCCGATCATGCTCGGGCGTGCGCTGGCGCAGGTGGACAAGGCCGGCAAGCCCAAGCCGCGCGCCTACGGCCAGGACCGCGACGAGAACGCCTGGAAGCGCCTGCTGGAGCCGGGTGGGCTGGACGGGGTGATCATCGCCACGCCCTGGGAATGGCACGCGCCGATGGCCATCGGCGCGATGCAGGCCGGCGTCGCCGTCGGCTGCGAGGTGGTGGCCGGGATCACCCTGCAGGATCATTGGGACGTGCTCGACACCCAGCTGCGCACCGGTACCCCGTACATGCTGCTGGAGAACGTGTGCTATCGCCGCGACGTGATGGCGGCGCTGCGGATGGTGCGCGAGGGCCTGTTCGGCGAGCTGGTGCACCTGCAGGGCGGCTACCAGCATGACCTGCGCGCGGTGAAGTTCAATTCCGGCGATCCCGACCAGCCCTACGGCAGCGGCGTGGAATTCGGTCCCGGGGGCTGGTCCGAGGCGCACTGGCGCACCGCCCATTCGGTCAACCGCAACGGCGACCTGTACCCCAGCCACGGCATCGGCCCGTGCGCGATGTACGCGAACATCCACCGCGGCAACCGCTTCATCCGGATCAACTCGTTCGCCAGCAAGGCGCGCGGCCTGCACGAATACACCGTGGCCCGCAGCTGCGGCACCACCCACCCGAGCACCCGGGTCCAGTTCAGGCTCGGCGACATCGTCACCACCACCCTGGCCTGCGCCAACGGCGAGACCATCGTGCTGCAGCACGACACCTCGCTGCCGCGGCCGTACTCGCTGGGGTTCCGGGTGCAGGGCACGCGCGGGCTGTGGATGGACGTCAACCAGTCGATCCACATCGAGGGCCGCAGCCCGGCGCACCAGTGGCAGGACTTCAAGGCCTACCAGGACGAGTTCGAGCATCCGCTGTGGAAGCGCTACGCCGATGTCGCCGCCGGCGCCGGCCACGGCGGGATGGACTGGTTCGTGGTCAATGCCTTCGTCGAGGCGCTGAAGGCCGCCGCACCGATGCCGATCGACATCTATGACGCAGTGGCCTGGAGTGCGATCACGCCGCTGTCGGAACAGTCCATCGCGCAGGGCTATGCGACCCTGGACTTCCCCGACTTCACCCGTGGCGCCTGGGCGACGAGGACGCCGATCTTCGCCCTGTCCGACGCGTACTAGCCAGCCACCGGCCCCACGACTGCCGGGCCGGCCTCAGCGGCCGTGGTCGGCGCGGTAGCGCTCGAAGGCATCGAGCGCATCGTCCACGCTCACCAGCTCCATCACCCCGTCGTGCTCGATCTTGGTGCCCCAGCGCAGCGCGGCGGCGGGCTTGCGCAGGTACTTGCGCGCGGCGTCATCGTAGCGGTCCACGCAGTAGCGCCGGTCCGAATACGGGCCGCTGCGCGCCGGGTCGGTGGCCGCATGCAGACCCAGTACCTTGGTGCCCATGGCGTTGGCGATGTGCATCGGCCCGGAGTCCGGGGTGACCAGCAGGTCGGCGCGTTCGAGCAGGGCCGGCAACTGCTTGAGCGTGTCCTTGCCGACCAGGTCCAGCGCCGGGGCGCGCATCGCCGCCAGGATCGCGTCGGTGGTCCTGCGCTCCAGTTCGCTGCGCCCGCCGCACAGCACCACCCGCCAGCCGCGCGCGGCGGCATGGTCGGCCAGGGCCGCGTAGCGGTCGGGGTACCAGTTGCGCAGCGCGTGGCTGGAGCAGGGCGAGACCATCAGCACCGGGGTGCCGTCCTCGGGCCACTGCTCCCGGGCCCAGGCACGGGCGGCGCCGGGCACCGGCAGGTTCCACACGACCTCGGTCTGGCGCAGGCCCAGCGGCTCGCAGAAACTGCCGATGACGTCGAGCACGTGGAGGCCGGGGCGGTCGGGGATGCGCTGGTTGACGAACAGGCCGTGCAGTTCCTTGGAGCGGGCGCGGTCATAGCCGACCCGGCGCCGGGCCGGGATGAAGGCCGACAGCAGGTTGGCGCGCGCGGCCAGCTGCATCTGCAGCAGCACGTCGTAGCCGCCGGCGGGCAGGGCGCGGCGCAGGGCGCGCATCCCGGCCAGGCCGCTGCGCTTGTCGTAGGCGTGGAACACCACCCCGTCCAGGCCTTCGAGCAGGCGGAACCCGGCCGGGTCGATCACCCAGTGCAGCGGCGGGCCGTCCGGCCAGGCGCGCTGCAGGGTCCGCACCAGCGGCACCACGTGGGTCACGTCGCCGAGGGCGGACAGGCGCAGCAGGCAGAGGGATGGAGGCATCGCTGGCGGGTATCGTCGGGTCCGGTAAGGGTGCATCGCCGGTGGCTGTTGCTAGACTCGCCAGGATGGTCGCCTTCGACGCCAGCGAAGCCTTGACGCCGTACCGCGCCGGGAGCGCGTACGGGGCCATTGTGTTCGACCGCGAACGGCTGCGGCAAGCCGACCCGGAATGGCTCTCGCCGGCGGCCTGGGGCGAGCGGGCGCGGCCGGTCGGCTCCGGCGGCCGCGGCGGCGCCTGGTTCGTCGACGCCCCGTTCGGTGCCTGCGTGCTGCGCCAATACCTGCGCGGCGGGGTGGCCGCGCGGATCAGCCGCGACCGCTACCTGTGGCAGGGCCCGGCGCGCACGCGCAGCTTCGCCGAGTTCCGGCTGATGCGCGAACTGCTCGGCCGCGGCCTGCCGCTGCCGCGGCCGCTGGCCGCCAGCTACCTGCGCGAGGGCCTGTCCTACCGCGCCGCGATCCTGCTGGAACGGCTGCTGGATGTGCGTTCGCTGGCCGACCGCGCCCTGGTCGCCGGCGGCGGCGCGCCGTGGGAGGAGGCCGGGCGGCTGATCGCGCGCTTCCATCGCGAGGGCCTGGACCATGCCGACCTCAACGCGCACAACCTGCTGTTCGACGGCAACGGCCGCGGCTGGATGATCGACTTCGACCGCGGCCGCCTGCGCATTCCGGCCACCGGCTGGCGCGAGGCCAACCTGCAGCGGCTGCTGCGCTCGCTGCTCAAGTTGCGCGGCGAGCGCGACCGCGGCGAGGTGGAGGCGGACTTCGCCCGGCTGCGGCGGGCCTACGAACTGTCCTGGAAGCGGGGCTGCTGATGGCCGCCTGGGCACTGCGCCTGCACGGGGTCGGCAATGCGTCGGCGGTGGCCTTGGGTTCGCCGATGGCCAGCATCGAGCGCGACGGCCGGCCGTGGCTGAGCATCGACTGCGGCGGCGAGGGCCTGACCGCCTTCGAATCGCGGTACGGGCATGCGCCCGAGGCGCTGTTCGTCACCCACGTGCATCTGGACCACGTGGGCGGGATGGAGCGGCTGTTCGTGTCCAGCTATTTCGACCCGACGCGGCGCGGCCGGGTGCGCCTGTACGTGCCGGCGCCGGTGGTGCCGCTGCTGCAGCGGCGGGTGGCCGACTACCCGAACGTGCTGGCCGAGGGTGGCGCCAACTTCTGGGATGCGTTCCAGCTGGTTCCCGTGGGCGATGCGTTCTGGCACGACGGCGTGCGCCTGGAAGTGTTCCCGGTGCGCCACCACTGGCCCGACACCGCCTTCGGCCTGCGCCTGCGCGGCAGCATGGTGTGGAGCGGTGATACCCGGCCGATCCCGGAGGTGCTGGCGCGCTTCGCCGATGCCGGCGAACTGGTCGCGCACGACTGCGCGCTGCACGGCAATCCCTCGCACACCGGGCTGGACGACCTGGAGCGCGAGTACCCGCCGCAGCTGCTGTCGCGCTGCGTGCTGTACCACTACGCCAGCGCCGCGGACGGCGAGGCGATGCGCGCGCGCGGGCACCGCGTGGCGCGGCCGGGCGAAGTGATCGAACTCAACGAACCGCGCCCCACGGACGATCCGGGCCACTGACGACGATGCCGTTTCGACGGCAACCGGGAGCGACTGTACGGTGCCGCCGGCCGGCGCCCCCCGAAAAGGCGGCGGCCCTGCCGGCTGGCCTCGGCGCCCGCGTCGATCGATACCGTTGCTGCCTTCCGGCCCTGGCGGGGTTTTCGACCTAGCGTCGCGAGGGGCCGACAGGGCCACCATAAATCGAGCGGGGGATTCACTCGGCACCTGCGGTGCCTCGCCCTGCGGGCGGCTTCGCCGTGCAAACCGCTGTGCGGTTTGTCGAACCCCGGGGTTCAAATCCCCCTCCGACTCCGAGCCCCGGCGAAACTGGTGGGCGCGGACGGTACCACTTCACAGCATGTTTGGCGGAGGGAGGGGGATTCGAACCCCCGAAGCGCGGTTTAGACGCTTACACACTTTCCAGGCGTGCTCCTTCAACCACTCGGACACCCCTCCGGGACCTTGCGGCGGCATCCGGCCGCTTTCAGGGGCGTGAATTCTAGCCTTGGCGGGGATCCATTGCGAGCCCCGCCCAGGGCCGTGCGGTTTTACCGGCCATTCATCTCTCCGGGCCGGTGGCGGCGGCCCGACGCTGCGGGCGGGGAACGGGCGGTCCGGCGCGGCATGGCACAATGACGGTCCTGCCTGATCCGGTCGTCCGATGTCCTACCTCGTCCTGGCCCGCAAGTGGCGCCCGAAGCGGTTTTCCGAGCTGGTCGGGCAGGAACACGTCGTGCGCGCGCTGGGCAATGCCCTGGACACCGGCCGGGTCCACCACGCCTTCCTGTTCACCGGCACCCGCGGGGTGGGCAAGACCACCATCGCCCGGATCTTCGCCAAGTCGCTCAACTGCGAGCAGGGCACCAGCGCCGAGCCCTGCGGCCAGTGTGCGGCCTGCCTGGACATCGACGCCGGCCGCTACATCGACCTGCTGGAGATCGACGCGGCCTCCAACACCGGCGTGGACGACGTGCGCGAGGTGATCGAGAACGCCCAGTACATGCCTTCGCGCGGCAAGTACAAGGTGTACCTGGTCGACGAAGTGCACATGCTCTCCAAGCCGGCGTTCAACGCCCTGCTCAAGACCCTGGAAGAGCCGCCGGAGCACGTGAAGTTCCTGCTCGCCACCACCGATCCGCAGAAGCTGCCGGTGACCGTGCTGTCGCGCTGCCTGCAGTTCAACCTCAAGCGCCTGGACGAGGGCCAGATCGAAGGGCAGATGACCCGGATCCTGGCCGCCGAAGGCATCGGCGCCGACACCGGCGCGATCCACCTGCTCGCGCGCGCGGCCGACGGCAGCCTGCGCGATGGCCTGTCGCTGCTGGACCAGGCCATCGCCTATGCCGGCGGCGCGCTGGGCGAGGATGCGGTGCGGGGCATGCTCGGCAGCGTCGACCGGACCCAGGTGGCGGCGCTGCTGCAGGGATTGGCCGGGGGCGACGGCAGCGGCCTGCTGGACACGGTCGAGGCCCTGGCCGGGTTCGCGCCGGACTGGGGCAACGTGCTGGAAGCGCTGGCCGAGGCCCTGCACCGGATCCAGGTGCGGCAACTGGTGCCGGGCGCCGTGCGCGAGGACGAAGGCGGCGAAGTGGACGTGGACGGGCTGGCCGCGCGCCTGCGTCCGGAAGTGGTGCAGCTGTGGTACCAGATGGCGGTCAACGGCCGCCGCGACCTGGAACTGGCGCCGGCGCCGCGGATCGGCTTCGAGATGAGCCTGCTGCGCATGCTCGCGTTCCGGCCCGAGGCCGACGCCGGGCCGTTGCCGGCAGCGGGACAGGGCGCGGGCGCCGATGCGGCCGGACGCAAGGCCGCCACCGGCGGTGTTGCCGCCGCCGCGCCGGTTGTAGCGCCCGCGGAGACCGCCGCCGCGGCTGCCGCCGTTCCGGCACTGCCGGCCGCAGCGGCACCGGCCGCGCCTCCATCGGTCGCCACCGGCGCGGTGCAACCGGCGGCCGCGGCCCGGCTGGAGCCGGGCATCGCGATCGCACCCCCGCTGCCCGTCGAGTCCCCGCGGCCGTCGCCGGCCGCGGCGCAGGAACGCGGGGCGCGGATCGCCGACGCCGAGGATTGGCTGCGCTGCGTCGCCGCCTGCGACCTGAAGGGCCCGGCGCGCGAACTGGCCGCACATGCCGCCTTCATCGGCCACGCCGATGGCGTGCTGACCCTGGCCCTGGCCCCGGGCTTCGAGTACCTGCGCACCGAGCGCTCCGGCGGCGATCTGGCCGCGGCCCTGGGCACCGCATTGGGTGCCGCGCCGACGCTGGCCTTCCGCACCGGCGAGGCGCAGGCCGAGACCCTCGTCGGCCGCAACGAGCGCGAGCGCGACTCGCGCCAGAGCGCGGCCGAGGACGCCTTCCTCAACGATCCGGGCGTGCGCCGCCTGATCGAAAGGCACGGCGCCCGCGTCGTGCCCGATTCCATCCGACCTGCAGACGGGAACTGAAATGCGCGGCAACATCGCCCAGCTCATGCAACAGGCGCAGAAGATGCAGGAGAACCTGCAGCGCGCCCAGGAAGAACTCGCCAGCCTGGAAGTCACCGGCAGCGCCGGCGGCGGCATGGTCAGCGTGACCCTCAGTGGCACCAAGGAGTGCCGCAAGGTGCGCATCGATCCGAGCGTGCTGTCCGACCCGGAGATGGCCGAGGATTTGCTCGCGGCCGCGTTCAACGACGCCTCCAACAAGGTCGACGCCGAATCCAAGTCGAGGATGGCCGCCGCCTCCGCCGGCATGCAGTTGCCGCCGGGGATGAAGCTGCCGTTCTGAGCGGCGCATACCCGGCACCCTGATGAGTTCGCCGCTGCTGGAGCAGTTGATCGAAGCGCTGCGCGTGCTGCCCGGCGTGGGCCGCAAGAGCGCCCAGCGCATGGCCTACCACGTGCTCGAGCGCGGCCGCGACGGCGGCCGCCACCTGGCCGCGGTGCTGGCCGAGGCGGTGGAGCGCGTGGGCCATTGCAGCCAGTGCCGCGACTTCAGCGAGAGCGAAGTGTGCGTCACCTGCGCCAGCCCCGGCCGCGACCGCCAGCAGCTGTGCGTGGTCGAATCCCCGGCCGACCGCCTGGCGATCGAGACCGCCACCGGCTACCGCGGTCTGTACTACGTGCTGCAGGGACGGCTGTCGCCGCTGGACGGGATCGGCCCGCGCGAACTGGGCCTGGACGCGCTGGCCACGCGCCTGGAAGGCGGCGAGGTCGCCGAGCTGATCGTGGCCACCAGCGCCACGGTCGAGGGCGAGGCCACCGCGCATTACCTGGCGCAGCTGGCACGCCGGCACGGCGCGCGGCCGAGCCGGCTGGCGCAGGGCCTGCCGTTGGGCGGCGAACTGGAATACGTCGATCGCGGCACCCTGTCGCATGCGTTCGGCACCCGCGGCGAGATGCCGGAATAGGCGAAGCCGTCGCCGGCCGATGAGCGCGCCGCGGCCGGGCGCTATGCTGGCGGTCCCCGCACCGATTCGACGGAACGCCCATGAGCGATACCCTGTTCGGCAGGATCATCCGCCGCGAAATCCCCGCCGCCATTGTCTACGAGGACGAGGACATCCTCGGCTTCAGGGACATCGCCCCGCAGGCGCCGGTGCACGTGCTGTTCATCCCCAAGCAGCGCGCGATCCCGACCCTGGACGATGCCACCGCCGCCGACGCCGAACTGCTCGGCCGGCTGCTGCTGGCGGCCGCGGCCTGGGCGCGCAGCCAGGGCCTGGCGCAGGACGGCTACCGGGTGGTGATGAACTGCCGCGAACACGCCGGGCAGACCGTGTTCCACCTGCACCTGCACCTGCTGGCAGGCGCGCCGCTGGGCAGGTTCGGCACGCCCTAGCGGCGCGTCCGTCCGCGGTTGCGGCCAGAAAAGAGGTCAGGTTCATTATATTGCCCCTTTCGCATCCAGGTCCCATCGGCCAAGCGCATGCCATTTCTCAGGAAAATGTACCTGACCCCATTTTGCTCAGACAAAATGAAATATAGAAGTCCATATGCAGAGGCGGCAGAGGCTCTAAGGGCGAAAGACGGTGTCGCGCTTATGAAAAAAGCCGTCGAATTGATTGGATCAGATTCCGATCCTTATCGGGCTGCTGGCTATTTGCTGAGGGGTGGTTTTTACGAGTATGGTGCGACTGGAATTTGCCGTGACCTCGACAAGTCAATTGATGATTATAGGCAGGCGACATTATTGTCTGATGATGCCATTTCTAATTGGTATATGGGTCGCGTTCTTTTGAAGAGCGGATGTCATCTTCAGGCGCGAAAATTTCTTGAGATCGCTTGTAGAGAGGCTCATCCGCCAGATGTAGAGATAGATATGGGGCGACTTTACGAGCGCGGACTTCTGGAGGATGACGGTTTGGCGCTTTCGTATTTCAGGAAAGCGGCAATTCGTGGAAGGGTTGGAGGTATTAAGGGGTGTATTCGGGTTTTAATAAATAGAGGCGACAAGGGAGGCCAAATTTTTGCCAGCCTGTTAGCTGTGTTATATATTATAAGTATTCCGGCTATATGGATAGTTTTCGGGAAGAAGGCGTTTTCTGTATATTAAAATTCAGGAAAAATGGCTCAGGTTCATTTATTAGCCTGCGACGGCGCCGACAACCTCAGCTGGTCGGCCAGCGGCAACTATGAACTAAACTATGGAAAGGGGTCAGGTTCATTTAAGGCCCTTCGCATCCAGGCCTCATCGGTCAAGTGCATGCCATTTCGAAGGAAAATGTACCTGACCCCGTTCTGCCAAAGAGAGAGGTCGGCAGGTGCTTTTGCATTTGACATGCCCTCCGTTGAGGGCAGGAGGGTAGTTGCATGCGCAGGCTGCAAGTGAGGTTGGTTTCGTTTGCCGCAATTACTGCGATATTTGGCTGTGGCGCTTCGGATTCAAAAGATTACATGGACGGAATGTATTATTTGAATGGAATGAATTCGGGGGATGGAATGAGTGCTCGAATTAGCTTCGAGGACGATACGATTCGCGTGGCTGGCCAAGTATTTGGGCTGAATTCATGTGAAGATGGTGCGCCGCCGTCACGCCAATGCATTAAATCAGAGTATTTCGTTTTCGGGTATAAAAGTAGCTTATTGAGACATTGGTTATTTGATGGATTTGTGTTTGATTTATCTCAGAATTGTTTATTTGCTGATGGCGGAATTCATGTATGGACATTTGGTGTGGATTCTTATCAGCGCTATGGGATGTTCACTTTCTTCATTAAACCGGATGGTGATCTGGTTGGATGGAAGCTAACCCATGAGGAAGGTGAAGATTTTTTTCTCACGCAAGGACTTTCTCCAAAGAAGTGCTACGAACTTTAGCGCCCGCAGTTGAGTAGCCATGGGAAACGGGGTCGGGCTCATTTAATTAGCCCCCTTTTGCATCCGGCCCCCATCGGTCAAGTGCGCGCCATGTCGCAGGAAAATGTACCTGACCCCATTTTGCGTTAAAGCAAAACGCCGCCCGAAGGCGGCGTTTCGCGGGATCGTTAGGCTTGGCCGGCCATCACCACCACCAGCCGCCCCAGCCCCAGCGGGGGCCCCAGGGACCCCACGGCCCCCACGGACTGGGCTGCATCCGCACGTCCACTTCGTTGACCACCGGCCACAGGTAGACCACGTCGGCGCTCATCTTCGGCAGGCGGTAGTCGTACTCGCCGATGCGGGTGGATTCGGTGTCCTGGACCCGGCCGACGAAGGTGACTTCGCGCCCGGGGGTGAACACGGCCGGGTCGTAGAAGCCGGTGCGGCAGGCGATGAAGCGGCCTTGCGCGTCGTCGCGGGCGTTGCTGGCGGGCCGGCCGCTGGCGTTGAGCGGGGTGGCGATGACCTGGAAGCAAGTGCTGTCCGGGCCGGGCAGGGTCTGCACGATGCGTCCGCCCCAGCGCACGCTGGCGCCGAGCTGCTGGCCGACCACGGCCTGCTCGGGGGTGACGGGAACGAAGCTGCCCTGCAGCGGCTGCGGGGCGCTGGCGCAGGCACCCAGCGCGGCGATGACGGTGGCGGCGAGGGCGAATCGGATCGGGGTGCGCATGGACATGTCGGCCTCCGGAAGGTCAGGGGCGGTGCCGTGCCAGATCGTCCAGCAGGCGGCGCGCATCCCCGTTTTCGCCAGCGTAGCGTGCCGCTGCGAAACGCCGGCTGAGCGCCAGCAGCGCCTGGCCCGAGCGCGGATGCGCCGGGGCCACCCGCGCGGCCCAGGCCAGGGCGGGTTCGTACGGGGCGCGGCCCAGGCCCAATTTCGCGTAGCGGCGGCCGAGCCGGTGCCAGGCGCGCAGCAGCGGGTCGCGCTCGCGCTCGCCGCGGGCCAGCAGCCAGACCATGCCGGCCAGGGCCAGCGCGGCGAAGGCGGCGAACAGCAGCAGCAACTGCGAGGGTTCCAGCCGGTCCAGGCCGAGCGGGCGCAGCAGGGCCTGCTGGCGGGTGGCGTCGAAGCCCAGGACCAGGTCGTTCCAGCCGCGGCGCATCCAGTCGGTGAGGTCGCCCAAGCGGTCCAGGCGCAGCATGTCCAGGCCGCCGCCCTGCGCGTCCAGGCGCTGCTCCAGGGTGTCGTAGATCCGTTCCGGGGCCACCGCGGCGGTCGGGTCCACCCGCACCCAGCCGCGGCCTTCCAGCCACACCTCGCTCCAGGCATGGGCATCCATGCGCCGCACGATCCAGTAGCCGCCGAGGGGATTGCGGTAGCCGCCGGTGTAGCCGGTCACCACCCGCGCCGGGATGCCGGCCGCGCGCATCAGCACGGTGAACGCGGAGCTGAAATGCTCGCAGAAGCCTGCGCGGGTCTCGAACAGGAATTCGTCCACCGCGTGGCGGCCCGGCAGCGGGGTGTCCAGGGTGTAGGCGAAGTCGGCGCGGATCATCGCCAGTGCGCGCTCGATGATGGCCTGATCGTCGTCACCGGCGTCCTTGCGCCATTGCCGGCCCAGTTCGAGCGTGCGCGGGTTGTAGCCGGGCGGGAGCTGCAGGGCGCGCTGGCGCACGGGCGGCTGGAGCTGCACTTCGAATTGCTGCGGCGGCGCCGACTGCAGCTGCCAGCGCGAAGGCGCCGCGAGCGTGCGCTGGGCCACCAGGCTGGCGCCGTGGGTGAGCTGGCTGCCTTCGGGCACGCTGCCGGGCAGGTCCAGCGCGGGCAGGTCGCGGCGGTCGCTGGCCTCGATCTCCAACTGGTAGTCCCAGCGCACCTGGCCGGGACGGATGTCGGGGGTGGGCAGCGCCTCGAGCCAGTGGTTGCGGGTCCAGCTGCGGCCGTCGTAGTCCAGCAGCACCGGGCCGCGCCAGTACATCTGCTGCACCGGTGGTTCGGCGCCCCGGAACTGGGCGCGCATCGCCGGAGTGTCGTCGGCCATCAGGTCCAGCCATTCGCCCGGGGTCATGCTGTCGGACAGGCCGGGCCGGGCCAGGGCGCGTTCGGGCACGCCCCACAGCGGCGTGCCCAGGCGCGGGAACAGCCAGAACGCAGCCAACGCCAGCGGCAACCCGATCGCGACCAGCCGGCCCATGGTGCCCAGGCGCTGCCGCAGCGGCGGCGGCGCGATCCCCGCTTCCAGGTCGGCCAGGCGCTGCAGCGCGAGCAGGCCGGCCAGCACCGCGGCCAGCGCGGCCAGCATCACCAGCGGTCCCTGGTCGAGCAGGAACGCGGCGAACGGGGCGAACAGGGCGAAGCTGACCAGGCTGCGCGCATCGCGCAGGCTGCGCAGTTCGCTGGGCTTGATCGCCAGCATCGCCGCCAGCAGGGCGCTGCCGGTGTCGCGGCCCAGGCGCGTGCCCATGACCGCGAACACGGCCGCGATCATGGCCAGGGTCAGCGTGGCGCGCAGCCAGCCGGGGATGGGGTGGCGCCAGGCGACGGCCGCGGTCGCCGCCGCGGCCAGGCCGACGCCGGCGCCGAGCCCGGGCGGCAGGGTCAGCAGCAGCGGCAGCAGGGCCAGGGCGCCGGCGGCCAGCGCCCAGGCGCGGGCGCCGGGATCGAGCGGCACCGGGCTGGCGGGCGCGGCAGGGGCGGCGCGCGCGTTCATGCGCCGGGCAGCAGCGCCAGGGCGCGCAGGCAGGCATGGCGGTGCTCGGACCCCTGTCCGGGGCCGAGGTCGGGTTGCGCCGGCAGGCGCAGCCGGTAGCGGCGGCCCTCGCGCTCGGCCAGGTCGATCCAGCCGGCCAGGCGGCTGATCCGCGCTTCGTGGGCCAGTCCGTGCAGTGCGCGCCAGTCCAGGACCACGTCCTGCTGCTGCGCGCGCTCGTATTCGCGCACCACCAGGCTGTCGCGGCGCGCGCTGTGCTTCCAGGCGATGGTGCGCGGGGCGTCGCCGGTGCGGTACGGACGCAACTGGTGCGGATCCTCGCCCAGCGGGTGCAGGCGGGTGAGCCGGGCATCGCCGCCGCCGTCCGGCAGCGGCGGGGGATCGGATTCGGCGCGCGGGTAGACCAGCAGCGGCTGCTGCGGCCAGACCCGCGACCAGGCCCGCGCCAGCCCCAGCGGCTGGGTGGTGGACAGGCGCAGCCGGCCCGGCTCGAGCCAGCCGCGCTGGCGGGTCGGCAGCGGCAGCGCCAGTTCGGCGTGGCCGTCGTCGCCGAGGCTGGTCCAGGCGCTGGCCGGGTCCAGTTCGCCGCGCAGGCCGCGGCGGCGGCGGCCGTCGCGCGCGGCCAGGGCCACGCGCAGCCACAGCACCTGGCCGGCCGCCACCGGCTCGGCCGACATCGCCTCGACCTGCAGTCCGGACAGTTGCAGGTGGGCGGCGATCAGGCTCGCCAGTCCGGCCGCGCCCAGCAGCAGGGCCAGCAGCAGGGCGGGGTTGTTGTTGTAGTTGAGCGCGCCCAGCACCATCGCCAGCACCAGCAGCGCATAGAACAGGCCGAATGCGGTGGGGAGCACGTAGATGCGGCGGCGGTCCACCCGCGCCGGCAGCGGTTCGGGCGCGCGCGGCCGTTCGAACCGTTCGAGCCGCGCGCGCAGCCGGCGCCAGGCCGTGGCCGGACCGCCCTGCATCGGGTCAGTCCACCGGCACCGCGTGCAGCACCGCCTTGGCCAGGGCCGCGCCGCTGCCGGCCTCGGCTTCGCCGGCCAGGCGGTGGCCGGCGACGGCGATGAACAGCGCTTGCACGTCCTCGGGCAACACGTGGCCGCGGCCGAGCAGCAGGGCGTAGGCGCGCGCCGCGCGCAGCAGGGCCAGGCCGGCGCGCGGCGACAGGCCCACGCGCACGCCCGGCTGTTGCCGGCTGCGCGCCAGCAGCGCCTGCACGTAGCCGACCAGGGCTTCGCTGGCGTGGACCCGTTCGGCGGCCTGGCGCAAGGCCTGCACGTCGCCGTCGCCGAGTACCGGGACGGCCTGGGCGATCAGTTCGCGGCGATCGGTGCCGGTGAGCAGGGCGCGTTCGGACTCGGCGTTCGGGTAGCCGAGCGAGAAGCGCAGCAGGAACCGGTCCAGCTGCGAGTCCGGCAGCGGGAAGGTGCCGGACAGGTCGACCGGGTTCTGGGTGGCGATCACGAAGAACGGGTCGGGCAACGGATGGGTGGTGCCGTCGATGGTCACCTGTTGCTCGGCCATCGCCTCCAGCAGCGCGCTCTGGGTGCGCGGCGGGGCGCGGTTGATTTCGTCGGCCAGCAGCACCTGGGCGAACACCGGGCCGGGATGGAAGCGGAACTCGCGCGAGCCGGCCTCGTACACCGACACTCCGAGCACGTCGGCCGGCAGCAGGTCGGAGGTGAACTGGATGCGCTGGAAACCCAGACCCACGGTCGCGGCCAGCGCATGCGCCAGGGTGGTCTTGCCCAGCCCCGGCAGGTCCTCGATCAGGGCGTGGCCGCCGGCCAGCAGCGCCACCAGCGCCAGCCGCACTTCCTGCGGCTTGCCCAGCACCAGGGCGTTGACCTGGCGCTGCGCCTGCACCAGCGACTCGCGCAGGCGGTCGGTTAGGATGGGTAGCGATGGGTCCGCGGTCGGCGACATCATCTTTCCTGCACCTGGAGATCGAAGGGGAGTGTAGCGGCAGATGGAGGCTGAACACCGCGCGCGGCGTTGGTTCATCGCCTGGTGGGCGCTGGCTTGCGCGCTCAAGCTGGTGGTGGCCGCGCGGTTGCCGCTGTTCGTCGACGAGGCCTTCTACTGGCAGGAAGGCCGGCACCTGGCGTTGGCCTATTCCGACCTGCCGGGGATGACCGCCTGGCTGGCGCGGCTGGGCACGGCGCTGGGCGGCGACCACGTGCTGGCGCTGCGGATGCCGTTCCTGCTGGTCGGCGCGCTGCTGCCGTGGTGGGTGGCGCGGATCGGCCGGCGCTGGTTCGGCGCGATCCATGGCTGGCATGCGGGCACCCTGGCGGTGCTGCTGCCCTTGCTGGGCATGCTCGGGATCCTGGCGTTGCCGGACGTGCCGCTGGCGCTGGCCACGGTGCTGTGCCTGCATGCCGGTGCGCGCCTGCTCCAGGCGGCCACACCGCTGGCTTCGCTGGAACTCGCGTCCGGCCTGGCCCTGGGGGCGCTGAGCCATTACCGCTTCGCCGGCGTGTGGGCGGTGGGCATCGCGGTGGTCCTGTGGCTGCCGCAGGGCCGGCGCCTGTTGCGCGACCCGCGGGTGCTGCTGGCCGGTGCGGTCGGCCTGCTGGCATGGCTGCCGTTGCTGCTGTGGAACTTCGAGCACGGCGAGGCCGGATTGCGCTTCCAGTTGCTGGACCGGCATCCGTGGACGCTGCACGCCGGCGGCCTGGCGTTCCTGCCGGTGCAGGCGCTGCTGGCGACGCCATTGCTGGCGCTGGCGATGCTGCAGGCGGGATGGACGACCGGCTGGAGGCAGCGGCCGGCGCGACCGCAATGGCGTTTCCTGGCGCTGTTCGGCACGCTCGTGCTCGGCGGCCTGTTCGTGCTGGGGTTCTTCGCCGATCGCGAACGGGTCAGCTTCCACTGGCCGGTGCCGGCGTACCTGGCGCTGCTGCCGGCGGCGGCGATGGGGATCGATGGCTGGTCCAGGCCGTGGCGGCGGGCGGCGTGGGCGCTGGCGGCGCTGGGATTGCTGGCCGCGCTGGGCTGGTGCCTGGCGGTGGCGGCGCCATCGCTGCGCGCAGCCAGTGCGGCCTCCAAGCACTACCCGCGCAACTTCGCCGGCTGGGAACCCCTGGCCGCGGCGGTGCGCGAGGAGTTGCAGGCGATGCCCGCGGGCACGCGGCTGCTGGCCGAGGACTTCAAGGTCGGCGCCGAACTGGGTTTCGCCCTGGGCGATCCGCGCATCCCGGTGCTGGACCATCCGCTCAACCACGCCCATGGCCGGGCACCGCAGTTGCGGCTGTGGGGACTGCAGGCCGATGCGGCCGCGGCCGAAGCGCCCACGCTGCTGGTGCTGGCGCCGGGCGATCTGCCGTTCAAGCACTGGCTGCGGCGCTATCACGAACTGTGCATGCGGCTGGGCCCGCTGCCGCCGGCGCGCACGGTGATGGTGGACCATGGCGCGCAGCGGTTCCTGCTGCTGCGCCTGCCGCCGGCGTCGCCGGCGCCAGCAGCCGCTGCGCGGGCATGCGTTGCCCCGGCCATGGCTTGGATCGAGGCGCCCGGCCCCGGCGACGCGGTGCCGTTGCGGTTCGAGGTCGGCGGCTGGGCGTTCAAGGAAGGCGCGGGATTGTCGAAGGTGGAAGTGACCCTGGATGGTGCGGTGGTGGCCCAGGCCGAGTACGGGGCCGAGTTCGACGTCGGCGAATACTTCCCGGAGTCGGTCGACCCCCACCAGCCGCGCGTCGGCTTCCGCGCCCGGGTCGAACTGCCGGCCGGCCTGGCCGGCCGCCACTGGCTCGGCCTGCGCCTGCACGGCGCCGACGGCAGTCTGGAGGAGTGGCCGGAACAGCCGCTGCGGATCGTCGCCGGCGCCGGCGGCGGGTAACATGCGTGCCCATTCGACGGGGGTGCCGGGCATGCGGAGCGGGGACATCGGAGGCGGGCAAGGCGACCAGGCCGGCCGGCCGCTGCAGGTGGCGCTGCTGGTGCCGTGCCACAACGAGGAGGCCACGGTCGCCGCGGTGGTCGCCGGGTTCCGCGCCAGCCTGCCGGCGGCGCGCTGCCACGTGTTCGACAACCGCTCCAGCGACGCCACCGCCGCCGTCGCCCGCGCCGCGGGCGCCGAGGTGCATCCGGTGGCGTTGCGCGGCAAGGGCAACGTGGTCCGCCGTGCATTCGCCGACATCGAGGCCGACGTCTACGTGATGGTCGATGGCGACGCCACCTACGATGCGGCCGCCGCGCCGCGCCTGGTGCGGCGCCTGCTCGACGACGGCCTGGACATGGTGGTGGGCGCGCGCGTGGACCAGGACCGGGCCGCGTACCGTGCCGGGCACCGCTTCGGCAACCGCCTGCTGACCGGCTGTGTCGGCCTGCTGTTCGGCGACACCTTCCAGGACATGCTGTCCGGCTACCGGGTGTTCTCGCGCCGTTACGCGAAATCGTTCCCGGCGCACGCGGCCGGCTTCGAGATCGAGACCGAACTGGCGGTCCATGCGTTGCAGTTGCGCATGCCGGTGGCGGAGATGCCCACCGCCTACGGCGCGCGGCCGGAAGGCTCGACCAGCAAGCTCAACACATACCGCGACGGCGCGCGCATCCTCGGTACCATCGCGCGCCTGTTCAAGAGCGAGCGGCCGTTGCTGTTCTTCTCCATCGCCGCGGCGGCGGCGTTGCTGCTGTCGCTGCTGCTGGCCGCGCCGCTGCTGGTCACCTGGCTGGAGACCGGGCTGGTGCCGCGCTTCCCGACCGCGATCCTGTGCGCGGCGTTGGCCCTGCTGTCGGCGCTGGCGCTGGCCTGCGGGTTGATCCTGGACACGGTCACCCGCGGACGCATCGAAGCCAAGCGCCTGGCCTACCTGGCGATCCCGGCCACCCGCGGGGCGGTGCCGGGGCCGGGGGACGATCGCCGCACAGGCGTGGCGCCGGTGGCGGAGAGGGTTGCCGGTGGCGGCTGAGGCAATGGCGTCGCGCCGCGGGCGCTTGCGCGCACGGCTGGCCCCCGGCCTGGCCGCGCTGCGTGGTTGGTTCGGCTTCGGCACCCGGCGCGGGGTGGTGAACTCGACCGTTGCCGTGGCCCTGCTGTGTGCGCTGCTGTCGCTGCTGCGCGGCCAGGACACCAACTGGGATCTGCGCAACTACCACCTGTACAACGCCTGGGCGCTGCTGCACGGTCGCCTGGGCCTGGACCTGGCCCCGGCGCAATTGCAGAGCTATTTCACGCCGCTGCTGGACGTGCCGTATTTCCTGCTGGTGCAGCATGCGCCCGCGCCCCTGGCCGGCGCGCTGCTGGGGCTGCTGCATGGCCTGGCCTTCCTGCCGGTGGCCTGGATCGCCTGGCGCGCACTGGCCGGCGATCCGGGTCGCGACTGGCTGGCGCCGCTGCTGGGCCTGGCCGGCCTGGCCAGCGCGGCATTCCTGTCCGAACTGGGCAACACCATGGGCGACAACGGCACCGCGCCGCTGGTGCTCGGCGCGCTGGCCTTGATGCTGCCGCAGGCAGGCGGCGGCTGGCGACCGCGCCGGGTGGTGCTGGCCGGCGCGCTGCTGGGCATGGCGGTGGCGTTCAAGCTGACCAATGCGATCTATGCCGTGGCCCTGGGGCTGGCGGTGCTGGCACCGCCGCTGCCCTGGCGCCAGCGCCTGGCTGCCGGCGCCGGGCTGGCGCTGGTCGCGCTGGCGCTGTTCGGAGTGCTGGCCGGGCCATGGCTGCATCGGGTCGGGGCGCTGTACGGCAACCCGCTGTTCCCGCAGTTCAACCACTGGTTCCAGGCGCCGCTGGCGGCGCCGGAGGCGGTCGCCGACCTGCGCTGGCGGCCGAAGGGGCTGGGCGAGACCGTGCTGCGGCCGTTGCTGTTCACCTTCGATCCACGGCTGATCAGCGAGATCGCGTTGCTGCAGGCGGTATGGGCGCTGCTGTACGTGACCGCTCCGGTCGCCGCCATCGCCTGGCTGTGGCGCCGCATGCGCGGTGCGGAGCCGGTGCGCACGGGCGATCCGGCGGTCTCGCGCATGCTCGGCGTGTTCTTCGCGACCGGGTTCGTGCTGTGGCTGCTGGTGTTCAGCATCCACCGCTATTTGGTCGTGCTGGAATTGCTCGCGCCGCTGGTGCTGTGGCTGCTGCTGCGCGGGACGGTGCGTGGTCGCGCCGGCCGTCGGCTTGCCGGAGTGGCGGTGGCGTTCTGCGCGCTGGTCGCGCTGGCGGGTTGGAGCGACTGGGGCCATGCGCGCTGGAGTGCGACCGCGGTGCGGGTCGAGGCCCCCCCGGCGCCCGCGCCTGGCGTGGTCCTGTTGGCCGGCGACGAGCCGCAGTCCTGGCGCATCCCGTGGCTGGCGCCCGAGTCGGTCTATGTCGGCGTGGCGAACAATTTCCCCGAGTCCGCCGCCTATGCCGCGAGCGTGCGCCGGCGGGTGGCCGGGCAGGGCAATGCGATGGCGATGCTGCCGGCGGAAACCGACGCCTGGGACGAGCGGGTGCGCTTGAAGCGCGAGCGCATCGAGCGGCACAACCGCTGGGCGGCGCGGCTCTGGCTGGATCGCGGGGATTGCAGGCTGCTGCGCTGGATCGCCGACCGCAGTCGCAGCCGCGGACTGACGGAGCCGGCCGATTCGCCCACCGGCCGCTGCCGGTTGTCGCTGGGTGCGGAAGGCATGGAACGTCAAGACGGGGACCGGGCCGCGCTCGACGCGCGTCGGCACGCCGAGCGCGAGCGCATGGAGCGGCTGGCCGCGGTGCTGGAGCAACGCTACGGAGTGCGGATCGACCTGGACGCGTGCAGCGTGCATCGCAGTTGGATCGGCGAGGAAGCGTTTCCGTACCGGATGTGCCCGGTGACGCTGCTGGGGCCGGCCGGGGGCTGAACCCGGCCGGTGGCGGCATGCGGCTCAGGGCAGCGGATGGCCCGCTTCGCGCAGCAGGCCGGCCAGGGCGATCAGCGGCAGGCCGACCAGGGCAGTGGGGTCGCGGGTCTCGATCGCCTCGAACAGGGCGATGCCCAGGCCTTCGCACTTGAAGCTTCCGGCGCAGTCGAACGGTTGCTCTGCGTCGACGTAGCGCTCGATCTCGGCGGCCGCCAGGGCGCGCAAGCGCACCCGGGTGAGGTCGGCGGCGGCCAGTTCGCGCTCGCCGCGGCGCAGGCATACGGCGGTGTGGAAGCACACGGAGTTCCCCGACATCGCCGCCAGCTGCGCGATCGCCGCCGCGCGCCCCCCGGGCTTGCCGAGGACGCGGCCGTCCAGGTCGGCGACCTGGTCCGAGCCGATCACCCAAGCCTGCGGGTGGCGGGCGGCGACCGCGGCGGCCTTGTCCCGGGCCAGGCGGCGGGCCAGGACGGCCGGGGTCTCGCCGGGCCGCGGGGTCTCGTCGGCGTCCGGGCGGACGCATTCGAACGGCAGCCGCAGCCGTTGCAGCAGTTCGCGCCGGTAGGGGGAGGTGGAGGCGAGGATCAGCATGGCGGGCCGGGTCGGGGGAGGGGCCCAGTGTCGGCCGGCCGGCCGGGGGCGGCAATGCCGGCCGGCCGCCATGGGTCGGGTTTGACAGGAACGGGTCCGATCCTTAACATTCAGCGGCTTATGTCCGCAGGTGTGGCCGTCGTGCAGGTTCCCGAAACGCTGGATGCCTGGAGGATGGTCGCCGCGAGGCGGCAGTTCGAGGGGCGCATGCCGTTGTCGGCGATGGGCCGGCTTGGCGGCAGCCTCGCCGATACGGAAGGCGAATGCCGCTACGCGCTGGAGTTCGGCCGCGATGCGCTGCAGGTGCCCTACGTCGAACTGTCGATCGAGGCGGGCTTGCCGCTGGTGTGCCAGCGCAGCCTGGAGCGGTTCGTGTTCCCGGTGCAGACCGTGCAACGGCTCGGCCTGATCCGCGACGAGGCCGAGGAGGCCGCGTTGCCGCCGGGCTACGAGCCGCTGCTGCTGGCCGAGGATGGCCAGCTGCGGCCGGCCGAACTGGTCGAGGACGAGCTGGTGCTCGCCCTGCCGGTGGTGCCGGTGGCTCCGGGCAGCGAGCCGGTCGAGCGGGCCTGGTCGGCGGGCGAAGAGGAATTGCAGGCGGCCAGCCCGTTCGCGGCGCTGGCTTCGCTGAAGAAGACGTAACAGGACACGGTCGCGCCACCGACGAAGGCGCCCTGGAACGGCACCGGCGGGTGGCTTCGAGGATCCACAACACACGCATCACTACGAGTTTGGAGCAATCCCATGGCTGTGCAGAAATCCCGAGTCACTCCGTCCCGCCGCGGCCAGCGCCGTTCCCACGACGCGCTGACGGCCAAGCAGCTGGCGACCGACCCGACCACGGGCGAGACCCACCTGCGCCACCACATCACCGCCGATGGCTACTACCGCGGCAAGAAGGTCATCCAGACCAAGTCTTCGGCGGTCGAGGAAGACTGAGCCCGGCTCCCGACGCGCGCGCCGCGCGCGTCCGGGACTGCGTGAACGACATCCTGGCTCCCGCGGGGGCCACCAAGCGGGAATGCGCATGAGCGAGCGGATCTATTCGCGCATCGCCGGAACCGGCAGCTACCTGCCGGAGAAGGTGGTGACCAACGACGACCTGGCCAAGGTGGTCGACACCAGCGACGAATGGATCCGCACCCGCACCGGCATCCGCGAACGGCACGTGGCCGCCGAGGGCCAGACCACCAGCGACATGGGCCATCGCGCCGCGCTGAAGGCGATCGAGGCCGCCGGCATCGATCCGGCCGAGATCGACCTGATCGTGGTCGGCACCACCACGCCGGACTACATCTTCCCGTCCACGGCCTGCCTGATCCAGCAGAAGCTGGGCATCGCCGGCTGCGCGGCGTTCGACGTCAACGCGGCCTGCTCGGGTTTCCTGTTCGGGTTCAGCGTGGCCGACAACTTCATCCGCGCCGGCGTGGCGAAGACCGTGCTGGTGGTCGGCGCCGAGACCCTGACCCGGATCGTCGACTGGACCGACCGTACCACCTGCGTGTTGTTCGGCGACGGCGCCGGCGCGGTGGTGCTCAAGGCCGATACCCAGGCCGGGATCCTGTCCACCCACCTGCACGCCGACGGCGCCAAGCGCGACCTGCTGTGCTGCCCGGTCGGGGTGGCCGCCGGTTTCGACAACAGCCTGCCCAATGCCGGCGTGCGCATCACCATGGCCGGCAACGAGGTGTTCAAGCACGCGGTCAAGGCGCTGGACAGCGTGGTCGACGAAACCCTCGAGGCCAACGGCCTGGACAAGGCCGACCTGGACTGGCTGATCCCGCACCAGGCCAACCTGCGCATCATCGAGGCCACGGCCAAGCGCCTGGACATGCCGATGGACCGGGTGATCGTCACCGTCGACCGCCACGGCAACACCTCGTCCGCGTCGGTGCCGCTGGCGCTGGACGAGGCGGTGCGCTCGGGCCGCGTGCAGCGCGGCCAACTGCTGCTGCTGGAAGCCTTCGGTGGCGGCTTCACCTGGGGCTCGGCGCTGCTGCGCTACTGAGTCGCGCGTGTCGGCGCCGCCGACGCACATACGCCCGGGTACAGACAAACGCGGCTCCGCGCCCGTATCATCGCCGCTCTTTCCCGCACAGCGACCGCGCGTGACCCAACCGACGCTCGCCTTCGTTTTCCCCGGACAGGGTTCCCAGTCCGTGGGCATGCTCGCCGAACTGGCCGAACTGCACCCGCAGGTCCGCGACGCCTTCGTGGAAGCCTCCGACGGTGCCGGCGTGGACTTGTGGGCGCTGTCCCAGGGCGGTCCCGAGGAAATGCTCAACCGCACCGAATACACCCAGCCGGCGCTGCTGGCCGCGGGGGTCGCGGTGTGGCGCGCGTGGCAGGCGCAGGGCGGACCGCAGCCGGCGCTGCTCGCAGGCCACAGCCTGGGCGAATACACCGCGCTGGTGGCCGCCGGCGCGCTGTCGCTGCGCGACGGCGCGCACCTGGTGCGCCTGCGCGGCCAGTTGATGCAGGACGCCGCGCCCGCCGGCACCGGGGCGATGGCCGCCGTGCTCGGCGCCGAGGATGCGCTGGTCCAGGAAGTGTGCGAGCAGGCCTCCGGCAGCCAGGTGGTGGTGCCGGCCAACTACAACTCGCCCGGCCAGATCGTGATCGGCGGCGACGCGGCCGCGGTGGACCGCGCCCTGGCGCTGCTGGCCGAACGCGGCGTGCGCAAGGCGGTGAAGCTGGCGGTGAGCGTGCCTTCGCACACGCCGATGATGCGCGAGGCCGCCAACCGCCTGGCCGAGGCGATGGCCGGGATGCCCTGGCATGCGCCGGCGCTGCCGGTGGTGCAGAACGTGGACGCGCAGGTGCATGCCGACCTGGATGCGATCCGCGCCGCGCTGGTGCGCCAGCTGTACCTGCCGGTGCAGTGGACCGGCTGCGTGCAGGCGCTGGCCGCGCGCGGTGCCACCCGGGTGGCCGAGTGCGGACCCGGCAAGGTGCTGGCCGGCCTGGCCAAGCGCATCGACAAGTCGCTGGATGCACGCGCCCTCGGCGCGGTTGGCGATTTCGAATCCGCGCTGGCCGACTGGCGCTGACCCCTCCGACCCGGCCGGCGCGCGGCGCCGGCCGATCCACGCAGCGAACGCGAGGCCCGACATGGACAACCTGCCCCTCACCGGCGAGATCGCCCTGGTCACCGGCGCCAGCCGCGGCATCGGCGCGGCGATCGCCGACGAACTGGCCGCGCGCGGTGCCACCGTGGTCGGCACCGCCACCAGCGATTCGGGCGCCGATGCGATCGGCGCGCGGCTGGCGGGGAAGGGCGGCCACGGCCGCAGGCTCGACGTGACCGACGGCGCTTCGGTGGAGGCGCTGATCGAAGCCATCGGCAAGGAATTCGGCCCGGTCTCGATCCTGGTCAACAACGCCGGCATCACCCGCGACAACCTGCTGCTGCGGATGAAAGACGAGGACTGGCAGGCGATCCTGGACACCAACCTGACCAGCGTCTACCGCACCTGCAAGGCGGTGATGCGCGGGATGATGAAGGCGCGCAAGGGCCGGATCGTCAACATCGCCTCGGTGATCGGCGCCACCGGCAACGCCGGCCAGGCCAACTACGCCGCGGCCAAGGCCGGGATCATCGCCTTCAGCAAGTCGCTGGCCAAGGAGATCGGCAGCCGCAACGTCACCGTCAATGTGGTCGCGCCGGGCTTCATCGACACCGACATGACCCGCGACCTGCCCGAGGACGCGAAGAACGCGATGCTCGGCCAGATCGCGCTCGGCCGCCTCGGCGAGCCGGCCGACATCGCCCGCGCGGTGGCGTTCCTGGCCGGCCCGGATGCCGGCTACGTCACCGGCGAGACCCTGCACGTCAACGGCGGCATGTACATGGCCTGAGCCCCGCCGACGCCATAACAAGCATTTCAAAAGCCGCGTAAGCTTTTGATCCGGCTGCGGTTGCTGGCCTCTGCCAGCGGCCGCGGCTTTTTGACTACACTATCCGCCTGGACAGTGAACCCAGCGTCGCCGCATCGCGGCGGCATGTATCGACCACCACTCCGCCTGGAGCAGCAAACCCATGAGCACCATCGAAGAGCGCGTCAAGAAAATCGTCGTCGAACAGCTCGGCGTCAAGGAAGATGAAGTGACCAACAGCGCATCGTTCGTCGATGATCTGGGCGCCGACTCGCTCGACACCGTCGAGCTGGTGATGGCCCTCGAGGAAGAGTTCGAGTGCGAGATCCCGGACGAGGAAGCCGAGAAGATCACCTCCGTGCAGCAGGCGATCGACTACATCAAGGCGCACGTCAAGGCCTGATGCGCGCCACGACCCCGGGCCGCCGGCGCGGCCCGCGGTGCGGCAAAACCAACGGGGCCGCTGCGTGCGGCCCCGTGCGTGTCCGACGCAACGCCGATGCCGGGCACGGTAGTACCCCCTGTTCGACCCGTCCGAAGAACACCAGGAGCCATCCATGAGCCATCGTCGCGTCGTCGTCACCGGCATGGGCGCGGTCACGCCATTGGGCAACGACCTGGCGAGCACTTGGGACGGCGTGGTCAACGGACGCTCGGGCATCGGCCCGGTGACGCATTTCGACGCGTCCCTGTTCACCACTCGCATCGCCGGCGAGATCCGCGATTTCGACCCCACCGCCTTCGTGCCGCCCAAGGATGCGAAGAAGATGGAGCCGTTCATCCACTACGGGCTGGCGGCGGCGTTCATGGCCCTGGACGACTCCGGCCTGCAGATCGACGAGTCCAACGCCGAGCGCATCGGCACGATCCTCGGCTCGGGCATCGGTGGCATCCTCGGCATCGAGGAGCAGACCGCCAAGTACCTGGAGGGCGGCCCGCGCAAGATCTCGCCGTTCTACGTGCCCAGCACCATCATCAACATGCTCCCGGGCCAGTTGAGCATCATCCGCGGGCTGAAGGGCCCGAACTTCTCGGCCGTCTCCGCCTGCGCCACCTCCAACCACTCCATCGGCACGGCGATGCGCATGATCCAGCATGGCGACGCCGACGTGATGGTCGCCGGCGGTGCCGAGCGCGGCTCCTCGCCGACCTCGATGGGCGGCTTCTGCTCGATGAAGGCCATGTCCACCCGCAACGACGAACCGCAGCGTGCGTCGCGGCCGTGGGACGCCGAGCGCGACGGCTTCGTCCTGGGCGACGGCGCCGGCGTGCTGGTGCTGGAGGAATACGAGTACGCCAGGGCCCGTGGCGCGCGCATCTATGCCGAATTGGCCGGCTTCGGCGCCAGCGCCGACGCCAACCACATGACCGCGCCCAGCGAGGATGGCGACGGCGCGGCGCGCTGCATGGCCGCCGCCCTGCGCGACGCGAAGATGGACCCTTCGCAGGTCGGCTATCTCAACGCGCACGGCACCTCCACGCCGCTGGGCGACCTGGCCGAGACCCTGGCGATGAAGCGTGCCTTCGGTGATCACGCCTACCGGATGATGGTCAGCTCGACCAAGTCGATGACCGGCCACTTGCTGGGTGCGGCCGGCGGCATCGAGGCGATCTTCTCGGTGCTGGCGATCCACCACGGCATCGTCCCGCCGACCATCAACCTGGACAATCCGGGCGAGGGCTGCGACCTGGACTACGTGCCCAACGTGGCGCGCCAGGCGAAGGTCGACGTGGCCATGTCCAACGGCTTCGGTTTCGGCGGCACCAACGGCACCCTGGTATTCAAGCGGATCTGACCGCGACTGGGCCTGCCCGGGCCATGCTCCGCTTCCGTCCGCTCCCGGCCGACACCGACCTGCTGGCCCTGCACCGGCTGGCGCCGTCGCGCTATCCGCTGCTGCTGGAGTCGGTGGCCTCTGGCACCGCGCAGGGGCGCTGGGACTTGCTGCTGGCCGCCGCCGGCACGGGCCTGGCCCTGCATCCGGATGGCGTGGTCCGCGACCTTGACGGAACGGCACAGGCCGGCACGTTCCTCGAAGCGCTGGACGCGCAGTGGCGACAGGCGCGGGTGCCTGCGGGGGAATCGCGCTGGCCGTTCCGCGGTGGCTGGGCGCTGCTGCTGGACTACGAACTGGCCGCCCAGGTCGAACCGATACTGGAGTTGCCGCGGCGCGGCGCCGACGGGCGCCCGCCGGCGCTGGCCCTGCGTTGCCCGGCGGCGGTGCTGCGCGACCGTGCCAGCGGTGAATGCCTGGCCCTGGCCGAGGCGGAACACGAACAGCTGCTGGCGACGATTGCCGCCGACCTGGGGCCGGCGGCCTCGCTGCCGCCGCTGCCGTGCTGGCAATCGCCCTCATCCATCGAGGAGGACGAACCGCAGCGTTTCCTCGACGGGGTCGAACGCATCCTCGATTACCTGCGCGCCGGCGACGTGTTCCAGGTGAACCTTTCGCGCGGCTGGCGCGCCCGCTTCGACGTACCTCCGGATCCGGCGGCGCTGTATGCGCGCCTGCGCCAGGCCAATCCTGCTCCGTTCGCCGGTCTGTTCGCCGGGGCCGGCTGGGCGGTGGCGAGCTCCTCGCCGGAACGGCTGGTGTCGGTGCGCGGCCGGGTGGTCGAGACCCGGCCCATCGCCGGCACCCGTCCACGCTTCGAGGGCGACGACGACGCGGCGCGGATCCGCGAGCTGGTCGGTCATCCGAAGGAGCGTGCCGAGCACGTGATGCTGATCGACCTGGAACGCAACGACCTGGGCCGGGTATGCACGCCCGGCAGCGTGCAGGTGGACGAGTTGATGACGGTGGAGAGCTATGCCCACGTCCATCACATCGTCAGCAACGTGCGCGGGATCCTGCGCGGGGACGCCACGCCGGGGCAGGTGATTGCGGCGGTGTATCCGGGCGGCACCATCACCGGCTGTCCCAAGGTGCGTTGCATGCAGATCATCGCCGAGCTGGAGGGTGTGCCACGCGGTGCCTACACCGGTGCGATCGGCTGGCTCGACCGCGACGGCGACCTGGACCTGAACATCCTGATCCGCAGCGCCGAACTGCGCGGCACCGAAGCGGTGTTCCGCACCGGCGCCGGCATCGTCGTCGACTCGGATCCGGAACACGAACTGGACGAAACCCGGGCCAAGGCCCGCGGCCTGCTGCGCGCACTCGAACCGTCGGCCTGAGCTGCCCGGGCTTTCCGGCCCAAGGCACGGCGCCTTTCGCGAGGGTCGAGGTTGCTGCTTGCATGGGGAAAGCCCTTGTGGGGACGGTGGGCTGCACGCGCGCCGGCACGATGCCTGCCGCCGCTCATGTCCCCCGGCCCTGGCCTGCGGCCAGGACCTCCTCCTTTACTTCCCGGCGGCAGGCATCGCACCAGGTCGCCCCAAGGGGATCGGCCCCCAACGGAAAGCAGGCCGATAGCTACCGTCGCCAGTGCGGCTGGAGAGCCGACTAATAGTCGGCTCTCCAACAACTGTCCGAAGCACATCCCACAGGAGCGGGAGTCCCGAAGCGCGCGGAGGACGTCGCTGCACGGGGCTCGCGCTCGAGCAGTACATGGATGTACTGCGCCCGCGTGTTGGAGCAGGAGGCGGAACCACGCGGCGAACGCGAGCCCCGTGCAGCGGCGGCCCCAGGTCGAAGTCAGCGCATTTGATCTTCGCTCAGGCCGCTACAGCCCCAGGCCGAAACGTTTCACGGCAGCCGTATGGCGGCTCATCCGGAGCATTGGGTCTTCATCCAGGCAGCAGCGGCTCCAGGCCGGAGCCAGGACTTTTCGCGGCCCAGCGATCGCGGCGGCGGTCCCTGCCGGGGTCGAAAACCCGCCGGCACGGTATGCTGGGCGGCCTGTGATCGACGAGGTGGACGTGGCTGGCGGACGTAGGAGCGTGTTGCGCTGGGGGCTGGGCGTGCTGTGCCTGCTGCTGCTCGCCGCGGCGGCGCTGGGCGCGTGGGGCTGGACCCGGTACCAGCGCTTCGCCGACGCCCCGCTGGCCAGCGGCCCGACCGCCGACAGCGTGCGGATCGAGCGCGGCGACGGCTTCGCCACCGCATTGCGCCGACTGCGCGCCGCCGGGGTCGATGCCGGGCACGACCTGGAATGGCGCCTGCTGGCGCGGCAGATGGACGCCGCCGGCCAGATCAAGGCCGGCGAATACGCGCTGGCGCCGGAACTGACCCCGCGCGAACTGCTGCAGCGCATGCGCGAGGGCCGGGTGCTCCAGTACCGGGTGACCCTGGTCGAAGGCTTGAATTTCCGCCAGCTGCGCGCCGCGCTGGCCGCGACCGATCCGCTCGAACACCGGACCGTCGGCATGGACGATGCGGCGCTGATGGCCGCGCTCGGCCATCCCGGCCAGCACCCCGAAGGCCGCTTCCTGCCCGAGACCTACCTGTACCAGCGCGGAGACAGCGACCTGGACATCCTGCGCCGCGCCCATGCGGCGATGGAACAAGCGCTGGCCGAGGCCTGGGCGGCGCGTGCGGCCGACGTGCCGCTGGCCTCGCCCGACGAGGCGCTGGTGCTGGCCTCGATCGTGGAGAAGGAAACCGGCCAGGCCCGCGAGCGCCCGCAGATCGCCGGCGTGTTCGCGCGCCGCCTGCGCAAGGGCATGCTGCTGCAGACCGATCCCACCGTGATCTACGGCCTGGGCAGCGCCTACGACGGCAACATCCGCCGGCGGGACCTCACCACCGACACCCCGTACAACACCTACACCCGCGCCGGCCTGCCGCCGACGCCGATCGCCATGCCCGGCCGCGCCGCGCTGCGCGCGGCGGTGGACCCGGCGCCGGGCGATGCGCTGTACTTCGTTTCCCGCAACGACGGCAGCCACGTGTTCTCGGCCACCTATGCCGAACACAACCAGGCGGTGGATTGCTACCAGCGGCGGCGCGGTTGTCCGCCGCCGCAGGCGCCTGGCGCGGACGATGATGCGAGCGGGGAGGAAACGCCGCGATGAGCGAGGCGATCCTGGCCCATCCGCGCTTCATCAGCCTCGAAGGCGGCGAGGGCGCCGGCAAGAGCACTGCCATCGCGACGCTGCGCGAGGCGCTGCTGCGCCGCGGCCACGAGGTGGTGCTGACCCGCGAGCCGGGCGGCACCCCGTTGGCCGAGCGGATCCGCGACCTGATCCTGGACACCCGCGACTCGCTGCGCGGCGAGGCCGAACCCGAGCCGCTCGCGGCGGAAGCGGAGCTGCTGCTGGTGTTCGCCGCCCGTGCCCAGCACGTGCGCCGGGTGATCCGGCCCGCGCTGCAACGTGGCGCGTTCGTGGTGTCCGACCGTTTCACCGATTCCAGCTATGCCTACCAGGGCGACGGCCGCGGCCTGGATCCGGCCTGGATCGCCGACCTGGAGCGGCGCGCGGTCGGCCTGCGCCCCGGCCTGACCCTGCTGCTGGACCTGGACGTGCGCGAGGGACGCGCGCGCGCCAGCGGCCGCGACCTGTGGCCGGACCGGATCGAGAGCGAGCAGGACGACTTCTTCGAGCGCGTGCGCGCCGGGTTCCGTCGCCGCGCCGCCGCCGAGCCGCAGCGCTTCCGCCTGGTCGATGCCTCGCGCGCCCCGGCCGAGGTGGGCCAGGCGGTGGCCGCCGCACTGGACGCCTGGCTGGAGGCGCAGCGGTGAAGCCGCAGCTGGCGCCGTGGCTGCTGCGCGCCTGGGAGCAGGCGGTGGCCGCGTTCGAGGCCGGCCGACTCGGCCATGCGCTGCTGTTGTGCGGCCCGGAACGGCTGGGCAAGCGCGAACTGGCCGAGGCCCTGGCCCAGTACGTGCTGTGCCGCGAGCGCTCGCCACAGACCGGACCCTGCGGCCAGTGCCGCAGCTGCCACCTGTTCGGCGTGCGCGCCCAGCGCGATCCGCTGGAGACGCGCCCCGACGGCACCCCGGCGCAACCGCACGGGCACAGCGCGCACCCGGACCTGCTGCTGGTCGGCTACGAGTGGCGGCTCAGGCCGGCGCCGCCGCGGATGCGCACCGAAATCGTGATCGACCAGATGCGGCAGCTGGCCGGGCGCCTGGAAATCTCGGCCGAGTCCGGCACCTGCGTGGCCATCGTCGAGCCGGCCGACGCGGTCAACTACAGCGCCTGGAACGCGATCCTCAAGACCCTGGAGGAGCCGTTGCCCGGCCGCTACCTGTGGCTGGTGGCGTCGAATCCGGCGCGGCTGCCTGCGACCATCCGCAGCCGCTGCCAGCGCCTGGAGGTGCGCCTGCCGCCGCGCGCGGAGGCCCTGGCCTGGCTGCGCGAACGCGGCCATGGCGCCGAGCAGGCCGCCGAGGCGCTGGACGCGGCCCGTGGCCATCCCGGACTGGCCGACGAATGGCTGCGCGGCGACGGTCTGGCCCTGCGCCGCCAGGTCGCCGCCGACCTGGGCGCGCTGGAATCCGGCCGCGCCGATCCCCTGGAGGCGGCCCTGCGCTGGGCCGGCGACGAGCAGGCCGGCGAACGCCTGCGCCATGCCGCCGAGCACGCCCGCGACCGCGCCGCCGCGCTCGGCTTGACCGATCCGGAGCGATTGCACAAGCTGGCGGCCTGGTTCGACGATGCCAACCGTGCCCGCGAGCTGTTGCGCAGCACGGTGCGCGCCGACCTGGTGATGACCGACCTCCTGCTGGCCTGGCGCGATGGTGCGCGGGCGCCGCAGGCGGGCAAAGGGGAGAGCCGATGAGTGCTGCGAGCGGACGCCAGGGCATCCTGTCGCTGGCGGTGAAGGACAAGGCCGCGCTGTACAACGCCTACATGCCGTATATCCGGCATGGCGGGATCTTCGTGCCCACGCCCAAGCGCTACTTCCTGGGCGACGAGGTGTTCCTGCTGCTGACCCTGCCCGATTCCAGCGATCGCCTGCCGATCGCCGGCAAGGTGGTATGGGTCACCCCGGCCGGCGCGCAGGGCAACCGCACCGCGGGCATCGGGGTGCAGTTCCCCGAAGGCAACGAAGGCGAGTTGGTGAAAAGCCGGATCGAGACCCTGTTGGCCGGCACCCTCAACGCGGACAAGCCGACCCAGACGATGTAGCCCGGCCGGACCGCGGTGTCCGGGTTTGGACCGTTCCGCATCCCCGTATGCGTTGTTGGTGGTAGAGGTCGTCCGTTCCGGGAGACGTGCCATGGGTTTGCGAAGCCTGGTGTGGTTGTCGTGCACCGCGGCGCTCATGCTCGCGTGTGCCGCATGCAGGCGTCCGGCGCAGGAAGCGGCCGGGCCGGCGGTCTCGCCACCGGAACTGGCGGCGGCCGGTGCGGTGCTGCTGGACGGCCTGGGCGACTACAGCTTCCCGGTCACCAGCACCGATCCGGAAGTGCAGCGCTGGTTCGACCAGGGCCTGGCGCTGACCTGGGGCTTCAACCACGACGCGGCCGAGCGCAGTTTCCTCAAGGCCGCCGAACTCGACCCGGGATGCGCGATGTGCTGGTGGGGCGCCTCGCTGGTGCTGGGCCCGCACGTCAACGCCACGATGGACCCGGCCGACCACGCCGACGCCTGGAACCGGCTGCAGCGCGCGCGCGAACTGGCGCCCAACGCCAGCGCGCGCGAGCAGGCCTTCATCGAGGCACTGGCGGCGCGCTACGCCGAGCAGCCGCCGGAGGATCGCCGCGCGCTCGACCAGGCCTATGCCGAAGCGACCCGGCGCCTGGTGCGACTGCGTCCGGACGACCTCGACGCGGCGGTGCTGCACGCCGAGGCGCTGATGGACCTGCAGCCCTGGGACTTCTACGACGCGCAGTTCCGGCCCAAGGGTCACACGCCGGAAGTGCTGGCCGCGCTGGAATCGGTGATGGCGCGCAATCCGGACCACGCCGGCGCCTTGCACCTGTACGTGCATGCGGTGGAGGCCTCGGACCAACCACAGCGCGGCGTGGATGCGGCGGACCGCCTGCGCGAACTGGTGCCCGGCTCGGGCCACCTGGTGCACATGCCGTCGCACATCTACGCCCGGGTCGGGCGCTGGCAGGACGCGGTGCTGGCCAACCAGCGCGCGGTCGAGGCCGACGACGCCTACCTCGCGGTATGCCGCGGCAACGCGGGTGGCGTCTATCCGCTCGGCTACGTCCCGCACAACCACCATTTCCTGTGGTTCGCCGCCAGCATGCAGGGCAGCAGCGCGCTCGCCCGCGACGCAGCGCTGACGACCGCCCAGCGCACCGACCTGCAGGCACTGATGCGCGAGCCGGGCTACGCCGGCCTGCAGCACTACTGGCTCACGCCCTGGTTCGACCGGGTGCGCTTCGGCCGCTGGGACGAGATCGTCGGTGTGCCCAATCTGGGCGAGGACCTGCCGTACGTCACCGCGATCTGGCACTACGCCCAGGGCATGGCCGCCGTGCGCCAGGCGCGGCTTGGCGATGCCGGCCGGCACCTGGAGGCGCTGCGCCCGCTCGCCGCCGATCCGGCGATGGACGAACTGACCGTGTGGGACCGGTATCCGCTGGCCTACGCGGCGCGGATCGCCGAGCGCACGCTCACCGCCGAGATCGCCGCCGCCAACGGCGACCACGGCGCAGCCGTGGCGGCGCTGCGCGAGGCGGCGGCGATCGAGGACGGCATTCCCTACGACGAACCGCCCGGCTGGCACGCGCCGGTCCGGCACACGCTCGGCGCGGTGCTGCTCGATGCCGGGCGCGCGGCCGAGGCCGAGCAGGTGTACCGCGAGGACCTGCGCCGCAATCCCGACAATGGCTGGTCGCTGTTCGGCCTGGCGCAGAGCCTGGAAGCGCAGGGCAGGGCGGCGGAAGCGGCCGAAGCCCGGCGCGGCTTCGCCGCGGCCTGGCGCAACGCCGACGTCGAGCTGACCACGTCGCGCCTGTGAGCGACCAGGCCAGCGCCGCTTCGCATCGGCGCCGTGCAATGCCGACCGTGTCGAGCCGACTTCGGTCGGCTCTACAACGGCGGAGCGAGGCGACAATGGCGGAGCAAGGCGAGGCGGCCCCTGTTGCGGGTTTCCCGAAGCGCGTCAGCCGTGCAGGTGCGCCGAGTCCCATCCCGGCCGCGGTGCGAAGCGTTCGCCGTAGCGGGCCTGCAGCGCCTTGAGCCGTTCCAGCAGCGCGTCGGCGCCGGTGGCGCGGATGTATTGGATCGGGCCGCCGCGGAACGGGGCGAAGCCGGTGCCGAAGATCACCCCGGCGTCGAGCAGGTCGGCGTCGGCCACCACGTTGTCGTGCAGGCAGGCCACCGCTTCGTTGAGCAGCGGCAGGACCAGGCGATCCTCCAGGTCGGCGGGCGCCTGGTAGCCGGCGGGCACGTCGGGCTTGACCGGTTTGCCGTGCTCCCATTTGTAGAGCCCCTGGCCATCCTTCCTGCCGCGCCGGCCAGGCTCCACCGCCGCGAGCGTCGCCGGCACCTGCAGGCCGAGGAACGGCGCCAGTTCCGCGGCCACGCCCTGGGCCACGTCCAGGCCGACGGTGTCGATCAGTTCGATTGGCCCCATCGGCATGCCGAAGTCCACCGCGGCCTTGTCGATGACCTTGCCGGGCACGCCTTCGGCATGAAGGCTGGCCGCTTCGAGCAGGTACGGGAACAGCACCCGGTTGACCAGGAAGCCCGGGGTGCCGGCCACCGCCACCGGCAGCTTGTCCAGCGCCTTGCAGAACCCGGCCAGGCGCCGCACGTGTCCCGGGTCGAGCCGGTCGTGCTGGACGATCTCCACCAGCGGCATCAGCGCCACCGGGTTGAAGTAGTGCAGGCCGGCGAAACGGTCCGGGCGGGCGAGGTGTTCGCGCAATTCGTCCAGCGGGATCGAGGAGGTGTTGCTGGTGAGCAGCGCGTCGGGCTTCATCCGCGGCTCCAGCGCCTGGTACAGCTCGCGCTTGGCCACCGGGTTCTCGACGATCGCCTCGATCACCAGGTCGGCGGTGGCCACGCCGGCGCCGTCCAGGTCGCCCTGCAGGCGCGCGGCCACCGCCGGCCGCTTCGCATCGTCCTTCACCCGCTTGGCGAACAACTCCTGCGCGCGCGACAGGGCGCCGTCGATGAAGCGCTGCTCGCGGTCCTGCAGGGTGACCTGGAAGCCTTTGTAGGCCGACCAGGCGGCGATGTCGCCGCCCATCACCCCGGCGCCGACCACGTGCACGTGCTTGATCGAATGATCCTTCCCGGCCTGGCCCTTGAGTCGTTCGGTGAGGAAGAAGATCCGGATCAGGTTGCGCGCGGTCGGGGTGCCGGCCAGCTGCACCACCGCGCGGCGCTCGGCGTCCAGGCGCGCCTGGACGTCGCGGCCGCCGCTGCGTTCCCAGGTGGAGATCAGCGAGTACGGCGCCGGGTAGTGCGCCTTCTTCGCCTTGCGCGCAACGTGTTTGGCCATCTGCGGCGCCAGGAGCTTGCGCGCCGGCCAGGTGTTGCTGATCCAGCCCACGAAACGCTGTTTCAGCGGGCGCTGCACGCCATTGAGCACCAGTGCGGCGGCTGCGTCCTCCAGCAGCGCCGGCTCGGCCAGCCTGTCCACCAGGCCCATGGCGCGCGCGGCCGAGGCCGACAGCGTGCGCCCGGTCAGCATCATGTCCATCGCCGCCGGCGCGCCGACCAGGCGCGGCAGGCGCGCGCTGCCGCCCCAGCCGGGGAAGATGCCCAGCTTCACTTCGGGAAGACCAATACGGGTGGACGGATCGTTCGAGGCAGCGCGGTAATCGCAGGCCAGCGACAGTTCGGTACCGCCGCCCATGCAGAAGCCGTGGATCGCCACCGCGGTCGGGCAGGGCAGTTCGGCGACCTGCTGGAACACCGCCTGGCCGCGCCGGATCGCATCCTCGACCGTGCCCCTGCGGTCGAACGCCTGGAACTCCTTCAGGTCGGCGCCGGCGATGAAGCCCGAGGACTTGGCCGAGACGAACACCACCCCCTTGGGCGGGTCGATCGCCAGCCGTTCGGCGATCTCGCCCAGCTCGACCAGCACGTCCTGCGAGAGCGCGTTGACCGGTGCGCCCTGCCGGTCCAGCGCCAGGACCACCACGCCGTCGTCGCGGCGGGTCGCCTGCCAGTGGCTGAATCGCAGCCCGTCGAAGCCTGGAAGCATGGCTTGACCATCCGGTTGTGTATGGAGGTGGGCCGCTATCATCCCACCCGGACAGCGGCTTCCGCCAGCCGCTGAACTTTTTCTCGCTGTGGCGGTCACAAGGCCCGGAACCGCCGGGTCGACAGGAGTCTGGCCCGGCATGGCCGAAGGAACGCCGAAGGATCCAACCCAGGAGCTGGACCTCGAACTGGTCCGCCGCGTGCAGCGTGGCGACGGTGCGGCGTTCGACCTGCTGGTGCGCAAGTACCAGCACCGGATCACCGCGCTGATCGGGCGCTACGTGTCGGACTGGAGCGAATGCCAGGACGTGGCCCAGGAGACCTTCATGCGCGCCTATCGCGCACTGGGGAACTTCCGGGGCGACGCCCAGTTCTACACCTGGTTGCACCGGATCGCCGTGAATACCGCCAAGAACCACCTGGTCGCCCACAACCGCCGTCCGCCCACGGACGACATCGACGCCGCCGACGCCGAGCAGTACGACCTCGGCGCGCGCCTGCGCGACACCGATACGCCCGAGCGCGAGGCCATGCGCGAGGAGCTTGAGCGCACGGTGATGAAGGCGGTCGACGCGCTGCCGGAGGAACTGCGGACCGCCATCACCCTGCGCGAGGTGGACGGCCTGAGCTACGAGGAGATCGCGCAGAAGATGGACTGCCCGATCGGGACGGTGCGCTCGCGCATCTTCCGGGCGCGCGAGGCCATCGACGTGGAACTCCAGCCCCTGCTTGATGTCCAAAGCGCCACACGCGAACGAAACCGTCCATGAGCCACGATCCCGACCGCATCGACGACAAGCTCGAGCAGCATCACCGGCAGCAACTGTCGGCGCTGGTCGATGGCGAACTGGCGCCGGACGAGGCGCGCTTCCTGCTGCGCCGGCTGGAGCACGACGCCGACCTGGGTGGCCGCTTCGAGCGCTGGCAGCTGTGCGGCGACGTGCTGCGCGGGCAGGTGCGGCGTGCGGCGGCGCCGGACCTGGGCGCACGCATCGCCGCGGCCCTCGCCGCGGCGCCGGCGGCGTCGGAGGCGGCAGTGCCGCCTCAGGCCGCCGTCCGTCGCCGCCAGGCCTGGACGCGCTGGGGCGGTGGCGCCGCGCTGGCCGCGTCGGTGGCCGCGGTGGCCATGTTCGTCGGCCGCCCGCTGGCAACCGATCCGTCCCATGTCCCGGCTCCCGTGGCTGCGATGCAGGCCTTGCCGTCCACCGAAGCGATCCTGGCCGATGCCGCGCCAGCCGTCGTCGAAGCTCCGGTAGCGACCCAATCGCAACGGCGTCCGGCGCCGGTGCGCGCCCAGCGCGAACCGGCACGCATGGTCGCCGTGCGCGTGCCCGCGGCCTCCGCCGCGCCGTCCCTCCTGGCCGACGCGGTGGCCGATGCCGGACCGCAGGCGCTCGCCGCCGTGCCCGCCCCGGACGACCCGTTCGCTTCTCCGGCGCCGCTGCAGGCCCGGCCGTGGCCGCGCGCAGCCCTGGCGCAGCCGGCCGGCAGCGCCTATACCGCCGGTTTCGGCGAGCCGGCCGCGAGTGCGTCCTTCTATCCGTTCGAGCCGCGCCTGCCGCCGCCGGCCGCCGCCGAGGGCGCCGGCCGGCCGGCGCCGGTGGATCACGAACGCTAGCCCCGGTTGTCCCGCCGTTGGCCGACGGCCCGACCTGACCGCAGATCCCTTTCCGATCACGCCCGTGTTCCGCACGGGTGGCTGTACCACGGCCCGCTGTCCGGCGGCCGCTCCCCCAACGTACCGAAGGCACGCAATCCGATGAACTCCCGAGTCCGTCCCAGTCTTCTCGCCGCCCTGGTCATGACCGCGCCGCTGATGGCGTGCGCGCGCGCGCCCGAGGCGACCGGCGCGCCGGCGCCGCAGAGCCAGTCCGCGTCCGCAACCGCCGCCGCGCCGCTGGTCGCCGGCCTGCCCGATTTCACCCGCCTGGTCGAACAGGTCGGTCCGGCCGTGGTCAACATCGAGGCGAAGATCGGCCCGCGCCAGGCCAGCCGCGCCCATGGCGGCATGCCGGACCAGGAGCAGATGCCGGAAATCTTCCGCCGCTTCTTCGGCCCGGATTTCCCGGGGATGCCGGGAATGCCCGGCCCGGGTGGTCCGGGAGGTCCGCAGGGCCGGTCGGTGGGCTCGGGTTTCCTGATCTCCGACGACGGCTACATCCTGACCAACCACCACGTGGTCGACGGCGCCGAAAGCATCACCGTGCGCCTGTCCGACCGCCGCGAACTCAGCGCCAAGCTGGTCGGCGGCGACCCGACCTACGACGTGGCTCTGCTCAAGGTCGAGGGCAAGGGCCTGCCGGTGCTGCACCAGGGCAAGTCTGCCGCGCTCAAGCCGGGCCAGTGGGTGGTGGCGATCGGTTCGCCGCTGGGCCTGGAGCAGTCGGTCACCGCCGGCATCGTCAGCGCGGTCGGCCGGACCGCGCGCGACACCGGGCAGCAGTACGTGCCCTTCATCCAGACCGACGTGGCGATCAACCGCGGCAACTCCGGCGGCCCGCTGCTCAACACCTCCGGCGAGGTGGTCGGGATCAATTCGCAGATCCTGAGCAACTCCGGCGGTTACATGGGCGTGAGCTTCGCCATTCCGATCGACCTGGCGATGAGCGCGGTGGAACAGATCAAGACCAGCGGCAAGGTCAGCCGCGGCATGCTCGGGGTGGTGATCGAGCCGATCGACGCCGGCGAGGCCCGGGCCCTGGGCCTGGCCAACAGCAACGGCGCGCTGGTCAACAGCGTCGAGCCGGGCAGCGCGGCCGAAAGGGGCGGCATCGAGATCGGCGACGTGATCGTCTCGGTCAACGGCCGTGCAGTCGCCACCAGCGCCGACCTGCCGCCGATGGTGGGCATGTTGCCGCCGGGTACCAAGGCCAAGGTCGGGGTGATCCGCGATGGCAAGCCGCGCGAACTGGCCGTGACCCTGGGCGCGTTGCCGGGCGAGGCGGCGGTTGCCGCGAACGGCCCGCAAGGCAGGGGCCCGGCCCCGGCATCCGCTTCGACCGTGGCCGCGCTGGGCCTGCGCGTGGCCGAACTGGACGAGCCCGCCCGCGCGCGGCTCGGCCTGGAGGCCGGCAAGGGCGTGGCCATCGTCGGCGTCGAGGGCGCCGAGGCGCGCGAGCGCCTGGCCCCGGGCATGGCGATCCTGCAGGTCGGCCGCACCCCCGTGGGCAGTGTCGCCGCGCTGGAGCGCGAACTGCGCGGTGCCCGTCCGGGCGATGCGGTGATGCTGTTGGTCCGGGCCCCGAACGGGGCCAACCAGTTCGTCGCCCTGACCGTGGACGCGGGCGACTGACCGTCACGCCCGGGCGTGACGATTCCCCCGCCCGTGCCGGGGGGATCGGCCCGGCAAGATGATGCCGCAGGGACGGCCAGCAGCCGGCCCTGTGCCGGCGGGCGGCAGGCCGGCGTGGCCGGCCCGGCCCCGGGGCGTGCGATAATCTCCCGTTGCCTCACGACGGCGCGCACCGCCGCCCCCCAATGTCTTCCGATTCCATGCGGTTCATCCGCAATTTTTCCATCATCGCCCATGTCGACCACGGCAAGTCGACCCTCGCCGACCGCATCATCCAGCTGTGCGGCGGCCTGGAAGCGCGCGAGATGGAAGCGCAGGTGCTCGATTCCAACCCGATCGAGCGCGAGCGCGGCATCACCATCAAGGCCCAGTCCGTCTCGCTGCCGTACCAGGCCAAGGACGGCAACACCTACTTCCTGAACTTCATCGACACCCCCGGCCACGTCGACTTCTCCTACGAGGTCAGCCGCTCGCTGGCCGCCTGCGAGGGCGCGCTGCTGGTCGTGGACGCCGCCCAGGGCGTGGAGGCGCAGTCGGTGGCCAACTGCTACACCGCGGTGGAGCAGGGCCTGGAAGTGGTGCCGGTGCTGAACAAGATCGACCTGCCCACCGCCGACATCGAGCGCGCCAAGACCGAGATCGAGGCGGTGATCGGCATCGACGCCACCGACGCGATCGCGGTCAGCGCCAAGACCGGCCTGAACGTGGGCGACGTGCTCGAAGCCATCGTCCACCGCATCCCGCCGCCGGTGCCGCGCGACACCGACCGGCTGCAGGCGCTGATCATCGATTCGTGGTTCGACAACTATCTCGGCGTGGTCTCGCTGGTGCGGGTGATGCAGGGCGAGATCGCGCCCAAGAGCAAGATCCTGGTGATGTCCACCGGCCGCACCCACGAGGTGGACAAGGTCGGCGTGTTCACCCCCAAGCGCAAGGAGTTGCCGGCCCTGCGCGCGGGCGAGGTGGGTTGGATCACCGCCTCGATCAAGGACGTGCACGGTGCCCCGGTCGGCGACACCCTGACCCTGGCCAGCGCGCCGGCGCCCAAGCCGCTGCCCGGCTTCCAGGAGATGCAGCCGCGGGTGTTCGCCGGCCTGTTCCCGGTCAACGCCGAGGACTATCCCGACCTGCGCGAGGCGCTGGAGAAGCTGCGCCTGAACGACGCGGCGCTGCGCTTCGAGCCGGAGAGTTCGGAGGCGATGGGCTTCGGCTTCCGCTGCGGCTTCCTGGGCATGCTGCACATGGAGATCGTGCAGGAGCGGCTGGAGCGCGAGTACGACCTGGACTTGATCAGCACCGCGCCGACCGTGGTCTATGAAGTGCTGCGCACCGACGGTACGGTCATGCCGTTGGACAACCCGGCCAAGCTGCCGCAGGCCAACCTGATCGACGAGGTCCGCGAGCCCATCATCCGGGCCAACATCCTCACTCCGGAGGAATACATCGGCTCGATCATCAAGCTGTGCGAGGACAAGCGCGGCGTGCAGATCGGCATCACCTACATGGCCAGCCAGGTGCAGATCAGCTACGAGCTGCCGATGGCCGAAGTGGTGCTGGATTTCTTCGACAAGCTCAAGTCGGTCAGCCGCGGCTATGCTTCGCTGGACTACCACTTCCTGCGTTTCGAGGCCGGCCCGTTCGTGCGCGTGGACACCCTGATCAACGGCGACCGGGTCGACGCGCTGTCGCTGATCGTGCACCGCAGCCACGCCGACCGCCGCGGCCGCGAGCTGTGCGAGAAGATGAAGGACCTGATCCCGCGCCAGCAGTTCGACGTGGCCATCCAGGCGGCGATCGGCTCGCAGATCATCGCCCGCTCCACGGTCAAGGCGCTGCGCAAGAACGTGCTGGCCAAGTGCTACGGCGGCGACATCAGCCGCAAGAAGAAGCTGCTGGAGAAGCAGAAGGAAGGCAAGAAGCGGATGAAGCAGGTCGGCCGGGTGGAGATCCCGCAGGAGGCCTTCCTGGCGGTGCTGCAGGTGGACGGCAAGTGAGGCGGCATGGGATGGTTCCGGTCACGTTTCGCAAGGACTACGCATGAAATGGTTTGAACTCGGCCTGGTGGTGCTGACCTTCGCCACCGGCCTGATCTGGCTGCTGGACAGGCTGTTCCTGGCCAGGCGCCGCGCCGCGCGCGACGGCCTGCTGGCCGAGGAGCCGGTGCTGGTGGACTACTCGCGCGCGTTCTTCCCGGTGCTGGCCCTGGTGCTGGTGCTGCGCAGCTTCGTGGCCGAGCCGTACAAGATCCCGTCCAGCTCGATGATGCCGAACCTGCTGATCGGCGACTTCATCCTGGTCAACAAGTTTTCCTACGGCCTGCGCCTGCCGGTGAACAACCGCAAGATCCTGGCCCTGGGCGAGCCGGCGCGAGGCGACGTGGTGGTGTTCAAGCCGCCGCACGCGCCGGACCAGAACTGGATCAAGCGGGTGATCGGCCTGCCGGGCGACCGGATCGGCTTCCACGGCGATACCCTGTACGTGAACGGCGAAGCGGTACCGCAGGAGGTGCTGGGCGAGTTCACCGGCCAGGGCCGCGGTGCGGAGATGAACGGGGCGTCCCTGCTGCTGGAGCGGCTGCCGGGCCGGGACCACCGGATCCTCGAGTGGCTGGGCCGGGCCAACCCCGCCGGTCAGGGCGAATGGACCGTCCCGGAGGGGCAGTATTTCGTCATGGGCGACAATCGTGATAATAGCGAGGACAGCCGGTTCTGGACCCAGACCCATTTCCTCCCCGAGCAGAACCTGCGGGGCAGGGCGTTCCTGATCTGGCTGAATTGCGAAGGGTGGTTCTGCAGGGGCAGTTTCGATCCTTCGCGGATCGGGACGAAGATCGAGTGACGCGCGACGGATCGCATCCGGCGGCGCGTTCCGGGCAACCAAGTTCGAGGGGAACGGCAATGAAGCGCAAGCAGAGTGGTCTGAGCCTGTTGGGATTCCTGGTGGTGCTGGCGGTGGTCGGGTTCGCCGCGTACATCGGCATGAAGCTGTTCCCGATGTACCAGGAGTACTACTCGGTGCAGTCGGCGATGAAGGGCCTGGCCAACGAGCCGGGGGTGGCGGACATGGATCCGGCCAAGGTCCAGGACCTGTTCTTCCGCCGCCTGTACATCAACTATTCCGAGAACGTGAAGCCGCAGAACGTCAAGTTCGAGCGCATCGAGGGCGGCTGGAAGATGCGGGTGAACTACGAGGTGCGGCGGCCGCTGATCGGCAACCTGGACGTGGTCGGGCGCTTCGACAAGACCCAGGACCTGACCCGGCGCGGTGGTGGCGATTGAGCGCAGCGTCCTGCGCGACCGGATCGGCCATCGTTTCGCCGATCCGTCGCTGCTGGCGCAGGCGCTGACCCATCGCAGCGCCGCGGCGATCCACAACGAGCGGCTGGAGTTCCTCGGCGATGGGGTGGTCAACCTGATCGCCGCCGAGGCCCTGTTCCAGCGCTGGCCGAAGGCCGACGAAGGCGTGCTGACCCGGGCCCGCGCCGAACTGGTCCGCGAGGCCTCGCTGGCCGCCATCGCCCGACACCTGGAACTGGGCGAGCGCCTGGTCCTGGGACCGGGCGAACTGAAGTCCGGCGGCTTCCGCCGCGATTCGATCCTGGCCGACGCGCTGGAGGCGGTGGTCGCGGCGATCTACCTGGATGCCGGCTACGAGGCCTGCCGCGGCGTGGTCCTGTCCTGGTTCGAGCCGGCGTTGGCGGCCTTGCCGGTGGGCAAGCCGGACAAGGACGCCAAGACCCGACTGCAGGAGTGGCTGCAGGCGCGGCAGCGGCCATTGCCGGCCTACGAGCTGGTGTCCGAGAGCGGGGAGGAACATGCCAAGTTGTTCCTGGCCCGGTGTACCCTGAACGAGCCTGCGGTCAGCGCCGAAGGCCAGGGCACCTCGCGCAGGCTGGCCGAACAGGCGGCGGCGGCGGCGGTGCTGGAATCGCTGGAGCCTTCGCCCCGGCATGCATGAACGGTCCGAACACGTGAATCCCGAACCTAGCGAACATTCCTACCGTTGCGGCAGCGTCGCGGTGGTCGGCCGGCCCAACGTCGGCAAATCCACCCTGGTCAATGCCCTGGTCGGGGCCAAGGTCAGCATCGTCTCCAACCGTCCGCAGACCACCCGCCACCGGCTGCTGGGCATCGCCACGCTGGAGGGCGGACAGTTGTTGCTGGTCGATACTCCCGGCCTGCACCGCGGCGAGGGCAGGTTCAAGGCCTCGGCGATGAGCCGGGTGATGAACCGCACCGTGCGCGGCGCGGTGGAGGACGTGGACGCGGCGCTGATGGTGGTCGAGGCCGGGCGCTGGGACGAGGAGGACACCCTGGTGTTCGATGTCCTGCGTGCCGGCGGCATCCCGGTGGTGCTGGCGGTGAACAAGGTCGACCGGCTCAAGGACAAGGCCGCGCTGCTGCCGTTCCTGGCCCGGGTCAGCGAGGGCCGCGAGTTCGCCGCGATCCATCCGGTCTCGGCGCTCAAGCGCAAAGGCCTGGAGACGCTGGCGCGCGATTTGCTGAAGCTGGTGCCGGAAGCACCGCCGGCATACGAGGAGGACGAGATCACCGACCGCAGCCAGCGCTTCCTCGCCGCCGAACTGCTGCGCGAGCAGCTGATGCGGCAGCTTGGCGACGAATTGCCCTACGCGACCACGGTGGAGATCGAGCGGTTCGCCGTGGACACCACCCAGAAGGGCGGCGAACTGTTGCGGATCGGCGCGGTGGTGTGGGTGGAGCGCGAGGGCCAGAAGCCCATTGTCATCGGCAAGGGCGGCGAACGCCTGCGCGGGATCGGCAGCAAGGCGCGCCAGCAGATGGAGCGGCTGTTCGGCTGCAAGGTGTTCCTGGAGACCTGGGTGCGCGTGCGCGAGGGCTGGTCCGACGACGAGGCGGCGCTGAAGGCCTTCGGCTACGGCGAAGGCTGAGCCCGGCCGTGGCGACCCGGGCCTGAATCCGGCATGCGCATCGAGGGCGAGACCGGCTTCGTCCTGCACGCGCGGCCGTGGCGCGAGACCAGCTTGCTGGTGGAAGTGCTGAGCGCCGGCCACGGCCGCATCGGCCTGGTCGCGCGCGGGGTGCAGTCGCCGAAACGGCAGGTGCTGCGTGCGGCGCTGCAGCCGTTGCAGCACATTCGCTTCGACGCGGTGATGGCCGGGGAACTGGCCCAGCTGCGCGTGGCCGAATCCCTGGACGCGGCGCCGCAACTGGCCGGCGACGCCTGGCTGGCGGCGTTCTACCTCAACGAACTGGTGCTGCGGCTGGCGCCGCGGCAGGATCCGTTGCCCGAACTGGATGTCGCCTACGCGCGCACCCGCGAGCGCCTGCGCGGCAGCGGGTCGCTGGCCTGGACGCTGCGCCGCTTCGAGCGCGATCTGCTCGAGGCACTGGGCGTGGGTTTCGAGCTGCATTGCGACGGTGATGGCGAGCCGCTGGATCCGGCGGCTCGCTATCGCCTCGATCCCGAGCACGGCCCGCGCCGCCTGCTCAGCGATCGCGGCCAGTCCGAGCGCAATGCAGCCGCTACCGGCCGTGCCCTGCTGGCGCTGGCCGCCGATGCCCGGCCCGACGCGGCCGACCTGGCCAGCCTGCGCTTGCCGCTGCGCGCGGTGCTGGCCCACCACCTGGGCGCGCGCGGCCTGAAGTCCTGGGAGATGGCCACCTCGCTGGGAAGACTGGGGAAGCAGGACTGAGTGCCGAGGCGCAGGTGGTACATCCGTGTGCCACTCGCACCAGCTCGCCCGTGGAAGCGTTCGGAAGTCCCGGAACGGCCTAGAATCCACGCATGGCGAAGACCCCGGAGATCCGCAGTTTCCATGGCGAGGAAGCCCATCCGTGGCTGGATGACGTGGCGCGGCTGCGCATGGCCGTGTTCGCCGGGTGGCCGTACCTGTACGCAGGCGATGCAGCCTACGAGCGCGCGTACCTGGCTGCCTATGCGCGCTCGCCGGAGAGCGTGTTCGTGCTGGCCTTGGACCGGGAGCGCGTGGTCGGCGCCTCCACCGGGCTGCCGCTGGTCGACGACGAGGCTGCATTCTCGGAGCCGTTCCGCACGGCGGGGATGCCGGCCGAACGGGTGTTCTATTTCGGCGAATCGGTGTTGCTGCCCGGATATCGCGGGCTGGGAGTCGGGCATGCCTTCTTCGACCGGCGCGAGGCGCATGCGCGGGCGCTGGGGCGCTTCCGCTGGACCGCGTTCTGCGCGGTGGATCGCGACGGCGACGATCCGCGGCAGCCGCCGGACTACCGGCCCAACGATGCGTTCTGGACCCGGCGCGGCTACGCGCGGCAGCCGGGCATGACCATGCACCTGCCATGGAACGAGGCCGGCCATGGCGAGGTCGCGCATGCGCTGACCTTCTGGCTGCGCGACTGGGAGCAGGCTCGATGAAGGTCGCCGCGTGCAAGTATCCGGTCGGTCGTCCATCCAGTTTCGACGAATTCGCCGCGAAGCAACGGCGCCTGCTGGGCGCGGCGGCTTCGCGCGGAGCGCAGGTCGCGGTGCTGCCGGAGTACCTGTCGCTGGAGCTGGCTGCCCTGTTCCCTGCCGAAGTGCATGGCGACCTGCACGCCTCGCTGGCCGCGATCCAGCCGCTGCGCGCCGCCTGGCTGGAATTGTTCGCCGGGCTGGCGCGGGAAACCGGCATGCATGTGGTCGCCGGCAGTTTCCTGCTGGCGCAGGCGGACGGAGGCCATCGCAACCGCAGCGACCTGTTCGCCCCCGATGGCGGCCGCCTGTGGCAGGACAAGCTGCAACTGACCGGCTTCGAGAAGGCCGTGGGCACCATCGTGGGTGGCGATGCGCTCAAGGTGGCCCCGGTCGGCGACGTGCGCGTCGGCATCTCGATCTGCTACGACAGCGAGTTCCCGCTGCCGGTGCGCGCGCAATGCGAGGCCGGTGCGCGCCTGTTGCTGGTGCCCAGTTGCACCGACACCGCCGCCGGCGCGACCCGCGTCCGGGTCGGTTGCCTGGCGCGCGCGCTGGAGAACCGCATCTTCGTGGCGCAGGCCGTCACCGCGGGGCAGGCACCGTGGAGCCCGGCGCTGGACGAGAACACCGGCGAGGCCACGGTGTACGCGCCGATGGATGCCGGTTTCCCCGCCGACGGAATCCTCGCGCGCACCCGTGGCGACGAAGCCTGGGCCTTCGCCGACCTGGACGTCGGGCTGCTGGAAGGCACGCGCGTCAGCGCCCAGGTCGCCAACGACCGCGACTGGTCCGGGCAACTGGCGCCGGCCCTGCTGCGCGCCCGCCTGGAGCGCTACACCCCATAGGCACCTGTCGCCTGTGGTGCCGGCCAGCAGCCGGCACCCGCCCGCTTGCTCCGCCATCGAGGATCGCGGGTGCGGGACGACGAACCGTTCGACAGGGGCGCGAACCAACCGCTCCTACATAGCCGCCGCCAGCCAGAGCGAGAGGCCGGCCAGCGCCAGACCCACTCCCAGCGCGGCCAGGACGTCGCTCGGATAGTGCAGGCCCAGCACCACCCGCGATACCGCCACCGAGGCGCTGAACGGCACCAGCAGCACGGCCAGCCACGGATACCACGCCAGGGCGATCCCGGTGAACGTCACCGCATGCAGGGTGTGCCCGGAGGGGAAACTGAACTCGTCCAGCGGCGCGACCCAGGCCCGGATGCGCCCATCTGCGGCGAATGGCCGCGGGCGCCGGGTCCAGCGCTTCAGGCCCTTGTACACCAGCAGCGCGACCAGGCCGGTGGCGGCCATGTGCGCCGACGCGGCCATGCCGGCCATGCCGTCGAACAACACCAGCGCGCCCATCAGCGCGTACCAGAACACGCCATCGCCGAGACGGCTGATCGCGGCGAAAAAGCGCCGCACCAGTCCACTCGAACCCCAGCGGTTGGCGCGCCGGCACCAGCTTCGCTCGCGCACCCGAAGGCGCGCGCCGCGGCGACGCAGGGGCGGCAGGGGGACGGGGTAGAGGCGTTCAAGCGGTGAGGACGACATGGCCTTCCCCACGGCGGGCCAATCCCGCCAGCAGCGCATCGAACTCGGCGGCGACCTGTTCCGGGCGCAGGCGCAACATCGCATTGCGTGCGGCGGCGCCCATCTTCCGCAACCCGGCCGGATCGCCGGCCAGTCTCGCGGCCGCGGCGACGAATTCCGCATCGTCCGCCACCAGCGCGCCGTGCTCGCCGTCGCGCAGGTGTTCGCGTGCGGCGCCGGAGTCGAACGCCACCGCCGGCACGCCGCTGGCCATGGCTTCCAGGATGACGTTGCCGAAGGTTTCGCTGCGGCTGGGGAACAGGAACAGGTCGCCGGAGGCGAAATGGCGCGCCAGGTCGGCGCCGCGCTGGATGCCGCAGAAGACGAAATCCGGGTTGTCGCGCGCCAGCGCCGCGCGGGCCGGGCCGTCGCCGACCCAGACGAAGCGCGCATCCGGGTGCCGTCGCTGCAGTTCCCGGAACGCGCGTACCGCCAGGCCCAGGTTCTTTTCCGGGGCGATGCGGCCGACATGAATCGCCACCAAGGTGTCGGCGTGCGCGCCCCAGGCCGTGCGCAATCCCGCTTCGCGCATCTCCGGCGCCAGCAGTCCGGTGTCGACGGCACGCGCCAGCCGGCGGATGCGCAGGAAGCCCGAGGACTGGAGCAGGTTCGCCAGTTCCAGGGTCGGTACCAGGGTGGCGTCGGCACGGTTGTGGAAGCGCCGCATCCATGCCAGCGCCGTGCCTTCGAGCCAGGGCATGCCGTAGTCGCGCATGTACCGGTCGAAGCGGGTATGGAAGCCGGAGGCGACCGGGATGCCCAGGCGTTCGGCCGCGCGCAGCGCCGACCAGCCGAGCGGACCCTCGGTGGCGACGTAGATCGCGTCGGGTGGCGACCGGCGCCAGTGACTGGCCAGGATCCGCGTCGCCGGCAGGCCGAAGCGCAGGCCGGGATAGCAGGGCAGGGCGGCACCGCGTAGGAGCAGGCTCGCATGCGACGCGTCCCCGCTCGCACCCGCCGGATCGGCGGGTTGCCGCGGCCGCACCACCTCGATCGCGTTGCCGCGGGCGATCAGGCCCCGGGCCAGCGCCTGCACGGTCAACGCGACCCCGTTGACTTCGGGTGGCCAGGTTTCTGTGACGAGGGCGTAGCGCATGCGCGGCGGCTCCGGGTTTTGCCCATCCTCCGCATCGCCGATGCCAGCGCCGTTACCCCGAAATGACCGTCGGATGACGCGTGCCGCTTTCTATCCCTATTCCGTTGGCCCGGGCCGTATCGTTTCGACCGACAGCGACAGTGCGCCATCCCGCAGTCGTGCCTGCACGCGGTCGCCGACGGCGACCTGAGCCACCGATTGCACCAGCCGGCCGTCGCTTTCCAGGCTGAGGATCGAGTAGCCGCGTGCGACCGTGGCCAACGGGCTGCATGCCTCCAGCGAACGCGCCAGCGCGCGCAGTTTCAGCGCGTCGCGCTGGAGCGCGCGGGCGATGCCGGCACGTGGCCGCGCACCCAGCCGCAACAGGCGATCGCGCAACTGCGACAGGCGGCGTGAAGGATGGTGTGCACGCAACACCGCCGCGGCATGGCGCAGGCGCGCCTGGCGATCCTGCAGGCGTGCGTGCCACAGTGCCTCCAGGCGACGCCGCAGTCCGTCCTGGCGTTGGCGCAACAGGCGCAGGCGCGCGGATGGCGACTGCGCCTGCAGCCGCAGCATGGCGCGGTCGGCGCGCTGCATGGCCTGGCGCAGGCGCTGGCGCTGCGACGCCTGCGCGCGATCGCGCAGGGCGCGCAGGCGCGCGAGCAGGTCGCGCCGGTCCGGCACCAGCAGCTCGGCGGCCACCGACGGCGTGGGCGCACGCACGTCGGCGGCGAAATCGGCCAGGGTGAAGTCGGTCTCGTGGCCCACCGCCGACACCACCGGCACCGGCGAGGCGGCGATGGCGCGGGCCAGTGCTTCGTCGTTGAATGCCCACAGGTCTTCCAGCGAGCCGCCGCCGCGGGCCAGCAGCACCGCGTCGTAGCGGCCGCTGGCGCCGGCGCGGCGCAGCAGGTCGGCGATCTGCGCGGCGGCGGTCTCGCCCTGCACCAGGCTGGGCAGGACATCCACTTCCAGCAGCGGCAAGCGCCGCGAGAGTACGCTGAGCACGTCGCGCACGGCCGCGCCGGTGGGTGAGGTGATCACCGCCAGGCGGCGCACCCAGGCGGGCAGGGGGCGTTTGCGGGCGGGGTCGAATAGGCCTTCGGCGGCCAGCTTCGCCTGCAGCGCCTCGAACGCGCGGCGCAGGGCGCCTTCGCCGGCTTCCTCGAGGTGGTCGAACACCAGTTGGTAATCGCCCCGCGCTTCGTACAGGGTCAGGCGGCCGCGGCCAAGCACCTTGAGTCCTTCGCGCGGCACGAACTTCAGCCACTGGCTCTTGGGTTTGAACATGGCGCAGCGCACCTGGGCGCGCGCGTCCTTGAGGGTGAAGTACAGGTGCCCGGAGCCGGGGCGGGTGACGTTGCCCAGTTCGCCCTCGACCCAGACCAGGGGGAAGGCACTCTCCAGCAGGTCGCGCGCCAGGGTATTGAGCTGGCTGGGCGTGAGGACGGGCGGCTGCTCGGGCATCGGTGCGCGCTGGGCGGCGGGACAGCATAGCGCGACGGGGGGTGATCGCGTTCTGCTTGTGTCCAAGCCCAAAGCCCAAGGCACGGCGTCTTTCGCGAGGGTCGAGGTTGCTGCTTGCATGGGGAAAGCCCTTGTGGGGACGGTGGGCTGCACGCGCCCCGGCACGATGCCTGCCGCCGCTCATGTCCCCCGGCCCTGGCCTGCGGCCAGGACCTCCTCCTTTACTTCCCGTCGGCAGGCATCGCACCAGGTCGCCCCAAGGGGATCGGCCCCCAACGGAAAGCAGGCCGATGGCTACCGTCGCCAGTGCGGCTGTAGAGCCGACTAATAGTCGGCTCTCCAACAACTGTCCGAAGCACATCCCACAGGAGCGGGATTCTCGAAGCGCGCGGAGGACGTCGCTGCACGGGGCTCGCGCTCGAGCGGTACATGGATGTACTGCGCCCGCGTGTTGGAGCAGGAGGCGGAACCACGCGGCGAACACGAGCCCCGTGCAGCGGCGGCCCCCGTTCGAAGATAGTGCCTGTGTGTTTGCCTTTGCTTCGGCTACGAATCCGGTGCCAGGTATGTCGCGTGCCGTGCCAGCGCCCACTGCACGTGCTCGCGCACCACGGGGGAAGGGTGCTCGCGCCGGGATTCGAGGGCCGCGAGCACGTCGGGTGTGGAGGGAGCGTTGCCCAGCGCCACGGCGATGTTGCGCAGCCAGCGCTCGTGGCCGCTGCGCCGGATCGGGCTGCCTTCGGTGCGGCGCAGGAACTCGTCCTCCTCCCACGCGAACAACTGCGGCAGGGTGGCCACGTCCAGGTCGTTGCGCGCGCGGAAGTCCGGCTCATCGCTGCGCTTGGCGAACTTGTTCCAGGGGCAGACCAGCTGGCAATCGTCGCAGCCGAAGATGCGGTTGCCGATCGCCGGGCGCAGTTCCTCCGGGATCGCGCCTTCGTGCTCGATGGTCAGGTAGGAAATGCAGCGCCGCGCGTCGAGCCGGTACGGCGCCACGATCGCCCGGGTTGGGCAGACCTCGATGCAACGCACGCAGGTGCCGCAGTGCGCGCTGGCCGGCTCGTCCACCGGCAGCGGCAAGTCGAGGTAGATCTCGCCGAGGAAGAACCACGACCCGCCATCGCTGTCGATCAGGCAGGTGTGCTTGCCGATCCAGCCCAGGCCGCCGTTGCGCGCCAGCGCGCGTTCCAGCACCGGCGCCGAATCGACGAACACGCGATGGCCGAACGGGCCGATCTCGTCCTGTACCCGCTCGGCCAGCTTCTGCAGCCGGTTGCGCATGAGCTTGTGGTAGTCGCGGCCGAGCGCGTAGCGGGCGACGTAGGCGCGCTCGCCGTCGGCCAGCGTTCGCCAGGCCTGCTCGCCGTCGTCGCGACCGTAGTCCAGGCCCACCGACACCACCCGCAGCGTGCCCGGCACCAGTTCCTGCGGACGGCTGCGCCGGTCGCCGTGGCGGGCCATCCAGTCCATCGTGCCGTACAGGCCCTGGGCCAGCCAGTCGCGCAGGTGGTCCTCGTCCGCACCCAGCTCCACACCGGCGATGCCGCAGCGCTGGAAGCCCAGTTCGCGCGCCAGTTCGCGCACCCTGCGGGCGACGGCGCGCGGGTCGGCGGAGGTGGAGCAGACCGCAGCGGGCGGGGGCAAGGACATGGCGGGATTATAGGGAGCGTGCGCCTGCCGTCCGCGGGACGCCGCGCGGCAGGCGCCACGCCGACGCTAGAATCGGCGCATGGACGCCTTGTACGCCACCGCCGCCGCGCGCGAAGCTGATCGCCTGGCCACCGCCGCGCTCGGTGGCGACGGCTACGCGCTGATGCAGCGCGCCGGCCAGGCCGGCTGGCGGGCGCTGCTGCACCGCTGGCCCCAGGCGCAGCGGCTGCTGGTGGCCTGCGGCAGCGGCAACAACGGTGGCGACGGCTACGTGCTGGCGCGGCTCGCGCTGCAGTCCGGGCGCCAGGTGCGGGTGGTGCATCCGCGCGGGGGCGGGCCGCGCACGCCGCTGGCCCAGCGCGCGTGCACCGAATACCTCGGCGCCGGCGGTCGGATCGAACTGTTCCCCGTGCCGCTGGACGAGGCCGACGTGCTGGTCGATGCGCTGTTCGGCATCGGCCTGGAGCAGGCGCCGCGCGAGGATCTGGCGGCGCTGATCCGGGCGCTGGACGCCGCCCCGGCGCCGGTGTTCGCGCTCGACGTCCCCAGCGGCATCGATGCCGACCGTGGCAGCGCACCGGGCGCGGCCGTGCATGCGCAATGCACCCTGCAGTTCATCGTCGCGCATGCGGGCCTGCGCACCGGAGCGGCGCTGGAGCACGGCGGCGAACTGTTGCTGGACACGCTGGGCGTCGACGCCGCGCGGTTCGCCGGTTGCACGCCGTCCGCCGAACTGCTCGACGCCGCCGATTTGCGCCGCTGGCTGCCGCCGCGCCGCCGCAATACCCACAAGGGCGAATCCGGGCGCGTGCTGTGCGTGGGCGGCGACCATGGCGCCGGCGGCGCGATCCTGCTCTGCGCCGAAGCCGCGTTGCGGACCGGCGCTGGCCTGGTCGGCGTGGCGACCCGCGCGGCGCATGTCCCGGCCGTGCTCGCCCGCCGTCCGGAGGCGATGGCCCGCGCGGTGGATGCCGAGGCGGACCTGGCGCCCCTGCTCGACGGGTCCGCCGACGCCGGAGTCGTGGCCTGCGGCCCGGGGCTGGGGTGCGGCGACTGGGGCGCCGCGCTGTTCCTGCGCTCGCTTGCCTGCGGCAGGCCGCTGGTGCTCGACGCCGACGCGCTCAACCTGCTCGCCGCCTCGCCCTGCGTCCTCGACGATGCGATCCTCACTCCGCATCCGGGCGAGGCGGCGCGCCTGCTCGGCAGCGACGCCGCGGCGGTGCAACGCGACCGCTTCGCGGCGGCCGCGGCGCTGGCCGAACGCTATGGCTGCACGGTGGTGCTCAAGGGCGCGGGCACCTTGGTCGCCGCACCCGGCCGCACGCCATGCGTGATCGCCGCGGGCAATCCGGGCATGGCCACCGGCGGCATGGGCGACCTGCTCACCGGCGCCATCGCAGCGATGCGCGCACAGGGCCTGCATGCGTTCGAGGCCGCGTGTGCCGGGGCACTGCTGCATGCGCTGGCCGGCGACGCCGCCGCACGCGCCGGCCAGCGCGGTCTGCTGCCATCGGACCTGGCGCCGTGGCTGCGCCGGCTGGCCAACCCGGAGACGCCCTGATGCGGATCGAACTGCCCGCCAGCGAAACCACCGAAGCGTTGGGGCGCGCCCTGGCCCGCACCCGTCCCGCGAGCGCGGTGGTGCACCTGCACGGGGAACTGGGCGCAGGCAAGTCCACCCTGGCCCGTGCCCTGCTGCGCGAACTGGGCGTGCAGGGGCCGATCCGCAGCCCCACGTACACCCTGCTCGAGCGTTATCCGGTCCCGGGCGGCGAGGCCTGGCACCTGGACCTGTACCGGATCGGCAACGCCGGCGAGCTGGATTTCCTGGGCCTGGACGGCGACGAGGCCACCTTGTGGCTGGTCGAATGGCCCGAACGTGGCGCCGCGGCCCTGCCGCCCCCCGACCTTCTGGTCCGCCTGGAGCAGGCGGGGGCAGGGCGCCTGGCCGGGATGGAGGCGGGGTCCGCCGCCGGAGCGGCATGGCTGGCTGCCTTGCAGGAAACCGGCTGCTTGCAGTCCCTTCTTGCCGGGTGACCCAAGGAAGGTCGCCCAGGCCACGGATTCTTAAAGGAAATATGCTTGCATTCGTCCCTGCATGGTGCTTGAATCCGGGCATGCGCCAGGGGAACGCCAGGATCGGAGGGTGGCAGGTGGGCTTTGTGCTCGCCGCATTGTCGCTTGCCGGTAGCGCCTGGGCCGGCCAGGTCCGCTCGCTGGTGCTGGAGCAGGGAGCCACCGGAACCCGTGCCGAAGTGGCCTTGCAGGGCACCGGCCAGTACAAGACCCTGAGCCTGGCCGGTCCGGACCGGCTGGTGCTGGATCTGTCCGATTCGCAGGCGGCCCGCGGCCTGAAGCTGCCCGCGCCGGCGGGCGTGGTCACTGCGGTACGCACCGGCCAGCCGGTGCCGGGCACGCTGCGCATCGTGTTCGAGCTGTCGGCCCCGGTGGCGGCGCTGCCGCTGCGGGTCGAGCCGTCCGCCGATGGCGCGCGCCTGCTGATCGAATGGCCTGGCGACGGGTCGGCACCGGCTTCCGCATCGCCGTCGCCGACGACTGTCGCCGTCCAGACGGAGCCGGACCCGCGTGAAGAGGCCGCACGCGCCACGGCCCTGCTTGCCGCCCGTGCGGCGCAGGCGGCGCAATCTCCCGCGCCTGCCGTGGCCCAATCGACGCCTGCGCCAGCCGGATCCGGTGTGCCTGCGACGAACGCCGCCTCCGGCCCGTCGCCGCGCGAAATCCTGGAAGGGCGGGCGCCCGGCATGGGCGCAGCGTCGCCCACTGTCCCGGCCGATGCCGGTCTCGCCGCGGTGCCGGCGGTGGCCCAGCCGGATCCCCCCGTGCAGCCGGCGCCGGTCCCGATCCAGGCCAGGCCCAAGGCGTTGCCGTCCGGCACCCGCCCGCTGGTCGTGGCCATCGATGCCGGCCACGGCGGCCAGGATCCCGGCGCGATCGGCCCCACCGGCAAGCGCGAGAAGGACGTGACCCTGGCCATGGCCCGCGAACTGGCGCGCCAGATCAATGCCACGCCCGGGCTCAAGGCCTTCCTGGTCCGCGACGCGGACGTGTTCATCCCGCTGCCGATGCGCGCCCAGCTCGCGCGCAAGGCCAAGGCCGACATCTTCGTGTCCCTGCATGCCGACGCGGCGGAGAACCGCAGCGCGAGCGGCTCCTCGGTGTACGTGCTTTCGACCAAGGGCGCCTCCTCGCAGCGCGCGCGCTGGCTGGCCGACAAGGAGAACGCGGCCGACCTGGTCGGCGGCGTGCGCCTGCAGCAGACCGAGAACGTGCTGGCCGGCGTGCTCCTGGACCTGGCCCAGAGCGGCCACATGCGCGCCTCCGAGGACGCGGCCAATCATGTACTCGGCGGGCTCAAGCGCGTGGGCAACAACCACAAGCCCAACATCGAGCGCGCCAACTTCGCGGTGCTGCGCACCTCGGACATGCCGGCGATGCTGGTGGAGACGGCGTTCATCTCCAACCTCGAGGAGGAGAAGCGCCTGACCGATCCGGCCTACCAGCGCAAGGTCGCCGGTGCGGTGGTGGATGGCATCTCGACCTATTTCACCCGGCAGCCGCCGCCGGGCACGCTGTTCGCCGCCCGTGCCGAGGCCGAGAGCCTGGCGATGGCCGGCGGCACGCCCTGATCCCCCGCACGGGCTATCATCGGCGCATGTTTCCCGATCCGGCGCGCGACGCCGCGACGCCGTGCCGATCCGACCGCTTCCGGACACCCTGATCAACCAGATCGCCGCTGGCGAGGTCGTCGAACGGCCGGCCTCGGTGGTCAAGGAACTGGTCGAGAATGCGCTGGACGCCGGCGCCGGCCGGGTCGATATCGACCTGGAGGAAGGCGGCGTGCGCCTGATCAGGATCCGCGACGATGGCGGTGGCATCGCCGCCGACGAACTGGCGCTGGCGGTCAGTCGCCACGCCACCAGCAAGATCGCCTCGCTCGATGACCTGGAGGCGGTGGCCACGCTTGGCTTCCGCGGCGAGGCGTTGCCGTCGATCGCCTCGGTCAGCCGCTTCCGCCTGGCCTCGCGCCGGCCCGGCGACGGGCACGGTGCCGAGTTGCAGGTCGACGGCGGCCGGGTGGGCGAGGTCGCGCCCAAGGCGCACGCGCCCGGAACCACGGTCGAAGTGCGCGACCTGTTCTTCAACGTGCCGGCGCGGCGCAAGTTCCTGCGCGCCGAACGCACCGAACTGGGTCACATCGAGGAGTGGCTGCGTTCGCTGGCACTGGCGCGCCCGGACGTTGAACTGCGGGTGAGCCACAACGGCAAGCCCTCGCGCCGCTATCGCCCCGGCGACACCGACGCGGGCATGCGCCTGGGCGAGACCCTGGGCGAGGATTTCGTCCGCGCCGCGCTGCGCATCGACCATGCCGGCGCCGGGATGCGCCTGCACGGCTGGATCGCGCAGCCGCACTATTCGCGCTCCAGTGCCGACCAGCAGTACCTGTACGTCAACGGCCGCGCGGTGCGCGACCGCAGCGTCGCCCACGCGGTGAAGCTGGCCTACCAGGACGTGCTGTTCCATGGCCGGCAGCCGGCCTACGTGCTGTTCCTGGAACTGGATCCGGCACGAGTGGACGTGAACGTGCACCCCGCCAAGCACGAAGTGCGCTTCCGCGACGGGCGGCTGGTCCACGATTTCGTGTTCCGCACCTTGCAAGAGGCGCTGGCGCATACGCGCGCCGGTGCCGAGGCCGGCGCTGCGGCGGGATCGCCGCAGGCGGCCGCGACCCAAGGCGCCGCGGGCACTGCGGGAGGCGTGCCGGGATGGACCCCGCGGCCGCAGCCGCTGGGCCTGCGCGTGGACGAGGCCGCAGGCGCCTACGCCGTCCTGTACGGGCCGGGCGAAGCCCGGGGCGCAGCGCCGGTTGCCGGCCCCGCGCCGCTGCTGCGTCAGGACGCCGCGCTGCCCGCGGGCGACGGTGAAGTGCCGCCGCTGGGGTTCGCCGTCGCCCAGTTGCACGGCATCTACATCCTGGCCGAGAACGCCGAAGGCCTGGTGGTGGTGGACATGCACGCCGCGCACGAGCGGATCGGCTATGAACGGCTCAAGTCCGCCCACGACGGCTTCGGCCTGCGCGCGCAGCCGCTGCTGGTGCCGCTGGCGCTGGCGGTCGGGGAGCGCGATGCCGACATGGCCGAGCGCGAGGCGCAGACCCTGGCCGAACTCGGTTTCGACGTTACCCGCAACGGCCCGCAGACCCTGGCCGTGCGCAGCGTGCCCGCATTGCTGGCGCACGCCGATCCGGAGGCGCTGCTGCGCGACGTCCTGGCCGACCTGCGCGAGCATGGCGCCACCCGGCGGGTCGCCGCCGCACGCGATGAACTGCTGTCGACCATGGCCTGCCATGGCGCAGTGCGCGCGAACCGGCGCCTGACCCTGCCGGAGATGAACGCACTGCTGCGCGACATGGAAGCCACCGAGCGTTCGGGACAATGCAACCACGGCCGCCCGACCTGGGCGCGCTTCAGCCTGGGGGAGATCGACCGATGGTTCCTGAGGGGAAGATGAGCCTGGCCCGCGCGGCCATGGCCACGGGCCTGCTGGCCTGCGCATCGCTGCTGGGGGCCTGCGGCGGCGGGGGCGAGGGCAAGGGCCCGGCCGCCGTGCCCGCGGTGGATCCGGCATTCCTGGCCGACCAGCAGGCCTGGCGCCAGCAGCGCGAGCAGGACCTGTTGCGGCCGGATGGCTGGACCAGTCTGGTCGGGCTGCACTGGCTGGAGCTGAAGGCGCACTACGTCGGCAGCGGCGAGCGCATCGGCAATGGCGTGCGCTTCGCCTTCGGTCCCGAGCGCATGGGCATGGTCTCGCGCGACGAGGCGGGCCGCTGGTGGTTCACCCCGGAAAAGGGCGCGGCACTGACCCTCGGCGACAAGCCGTTGCACGGACGGGTCGCCCTGCACAGCGACCACGACCCGGAGCCGACCGCGATCGGCTTCGATGAAGGCAAGGGGGTGATGACCCTGCTGCGGCGCGGCGACCGCTACGCGCTGCGGATCAAGCATGCCGACGCGCCCACCCGGTTGCAGTTTGCCGGCCTGCAATACTGGCCGGCCGATCCGGCCTGGCGGATCGAGGGCCGGTTCGTGCCGCATCCGCCCGGCAAGACCCTGCCGATCGGCGACATCGTCGGCACCCAGAGCGATTCGCCCAATGTCGGCGCGGTGGAATTCGAGCGCGACGGCAGGACGTTCCGGCTCGAGGCGCTGGGCGAACCGGGGCGCGACCTGTTCTTCGTCCTGGCCGACCGCACCAGCGGCCACGGCAGCTATCCGGCCGGCCGCTTCCTCGATGCGCAATGGCCCGGAGCCGACGGCAAGGTCGTGCTCGACTTCAATCGCGCCTACAACCCGCCGTGCGCGTTCACCCTGTTCGCGACCTGTCCGTTGCCGCCGCCGGAGAACCGGCTCGACCTGTCGATCGAGGCCGGCGAAAAGACCTATGTCTCGCCGGTGCGTTGAAGTGGCCGTGCCTGCAATGGCCCGGCGCCCGGCCGATGGAAAGAGGACGCTGTGGCGGGTTGCGGTGTGGCTCGGAGCCGCCTGGCTGGCCTTGGCCCTCGCGCCGGCCGCGTCCGCCGAACCGCCGGTGCCGTTGTTGTGGAAGGTGTCCGACGCCGACAGCTCGCTGTACCTGCTCGGCTCGTTCCACCTGTTGTCCGCCGACGACTATCCGTTGTCGACTGACGTCGAGACCGCGTTCGCCGATGCCGAGTCGCTGCTGTTCGAGCTGGCGCCGGCGGAGATGGAGTCGCCGGCGCTGGCCGGGCGCATGACCGCGGCGGCGGCGCGGACGCGGGCGGGCAGCCTGGAACAGGACCTCGGGCCGGAGCTGTGGGCGGAGCTGGAGCGCTACGCCGCCGGCAACGGTCTGCCGCTGGCGCAACTGGCGCGGTTCGACCCCTGGTTCGTCGGCCTGACCGTGGGATTGCGCGAGATGGGCAAGCAGGGCCTGGATCCGGCGCTGGGCCTGGACCGGCATTTCATGCAGGCCGCCGCGCGCGCCGGCAAGCCGGCCGACGGCCTGGAGCGGGCCGACGAACAGATCGCGGTGCTGTCCGGCATGGACCTGGACGAGCAGCGCCAGATGCTGGCCGAGGCGCTGCAACAGGCGCACGAGGGCCAGGCCCAGTCGCGCGCGCTGCATCGCACCTGGCGCGCCGGCGACGCCGGCCGGCTGTGGAACGACATGGCCGCGGAGATGAAGCGCGACTATCCGGCGCTGTACCGGAAGATCAACGTCCAGCGCAACGATGCCTGGCTGGCGAAACTGGAGCGGGCGCTGGCGCGGGACGACGACGTGCTGGTGGTGGTCGGTGCGCTGCACCTGCTGGGCGAGGACGGCGTGGTGGAGAAGCTGCGGGCGAAGGGCTACCAGGTGGAGCGGGGCTGCTCGGCCTGTGCACGCTGAGGTGCCGGCTCCATCACGATGCAGTCGACCGGACAGGCCGGTACGCACAGTTCGCAGCCGGTGCACAGCGGATCCAGGACCGCGTGCATCAGCTTGTTGGCGCCGACGATCGCATCCACCGGGCAGGCCTGGATGCACTTGGTGCAGCCGATGCAGTCGGCTTCGATCACCACCGCCACCTGCGCCGGCTTGTGCTCGCCGCGTGCGCGGTCGTAGGCCACCGGCGCCGTCCCCAGCAACAGCGCCAGCGCGCGTGCGCCCGGGTCGCCGCCGGGCGGGCAGCGCTCAGGCCCGGCTTCGCCGCGCGCCATCGCCCCGGCATAGGGGCGACAGCCGTCGTAGCCGCACTGGCCGCACTGGGTCTGTGGCAGCAGCCGGTCGAGGCGTTCGATCAGGTCGTCGATGGGCGGGCGGGTCATGCGTGACGGAAGCTGGCGCTGGCGGCAGGCATTATCGCCCGGCGGCGGCGAACCGGATCAGGCGATCTGGCGGCCGCGGTACCAGCGCGCGTGGGCGAGGGCGAGCATCGGCCGGTCCTCGCGGCTGTCGCCGTAGGCATGGATGCGCGGGTAGCGCGTCAGGTCGCGGGCCGCGCGGATGTCGGCGGCCTTGTGCGCGCCGCGGTCGCCGCCGAGGTAGCGGCCGGTGAGGCGGCCGTCCACGGCTTCCAGGCGGTTGCACAACAGTCCCAGGCCATGCCGTTCGCACCACGGGCGCAGGTACAGGTCGAGCGAGCCGGATACCAGCAACAGGTCGTCGCCGCGTTCGCGATGCCAGGCGATGCGCGCCATCATCCATGGGCGCAGCAGGCCGGGCAGCACCTCATCGGCGTAGTGGCGTGCCGCCTTCTCGATCTCGGCCGCGTCGCGGCCGGCGAACGCCACCCGGGTAACGCGCGTGCGCAGCACGGCGGCCGACACCAGCCCGATCCGGTAGCCGGCCAGCCACGGTCCCACACTCCACTTCGCGCCGGCCTGTTGGCGCGGCGTGGCCACGCCGCGCAGGAAGCGCGAATAGGTGTCGCAGGTCGTGACCGTGTGGTCGAAGTCGATCAGCGCCAGATCCATCCACGCAATCCCGGGTCGACGCGGCGCGTTTGCGCCGGGAACGCCCTAGCGAACGGGCATGCCCGGCTGCGCGCCGGGATCGGCGTCGAGCAGGGCCAGCGCGCCGCCGTCGAAGCCGGCCGACAAGACCATGCCCTCGCTGACCCCGAAGCGCATCTTGCGCGGCGCCAGGTTGGCGATGAACACCACGTTGCGCCCGATCAGCTTTTCCGGTTCGCCGTAGCTGGCGCGGATGCCGGAGAAGATCTGGCGCCGGCCCAGTTCGCCGGCGTCGAGCAGGAAGCGCAGCAGCTTGTCCGAACCGTCGACGAAGTCGCATTCGAGCACCTTGCCGATGCGCAGGTCGAGCCGGGCGAAATCCTCGATGCCGATGCAGGCGGGGGTCTCGCCGACCTGCGCGGCAGCGGTGGCGGGCTGGGTCTCGGCCTTCGTTCCGGCCTGCTTCGCGGGCGCGGCAGGCGCCGCGGCCAGGGTGTCCTTCGAGGCTTCGGTCATGGCGTCGATCAGCTTGGGGTCGATGCGGGTGAACAGCGGAACGTAGGTGTGGATCCGGTGCGCGAGCAGGGGGGCGTCCAGGTCGGCCCAGCCGCGCACGGGCGCGGCGAGGAAGTCGGCGGCCTGGGCCGAGGTGCGCGGCAGTACCGGCGCCAGCGCGGCGGCGAGCACCCGGAACAGGTTCAGGCCCTGGGTGCACACGGCCTGCAGTCGGGCGTCGGCGCCTGCTTCCTTGGCGATCACCCAGGGCTTGTGTTCGTCGATGTACTTGTTGGCCTCGTCGGCCAGCGCCATCAGCTGGCGGATCGCCGCGGCCGGGTCGTTGCGCTCGTAGGCGTCGCGTACCCCGCCCAGGGTGGCGACGAAGCGCGCGTACTGGTCCGGGTCGGGTAGCGCATCGGCCAGGCGGCCGCCGAAGCGCTTGTCGACGAAGCCCGCGCAGCGGCTGGCCAGGTTGACGAACTTGCCGACCAGGTCGGCGTTCACCCGCGCGGTGAAGTCGGAAAGGTTCAGGTCCAGGTCGTCGACGCCGCCGGAGGACTTGGCCGCGTAGTAGTAGCGCAGCGCCTCGGGGTCCAGGCCGGCGTCGAGGTAGGTGCGGGCCATGATGAAGGTGCCCCGCGACTTGGACATCTTGGCTCCGTCCACGGTCAGGTAGCCGTTGACGTGCAGCCGGGTCGGCGCGCGCAGGCCGGCGCCGTGCAGCACCGCCGGCCAGAACAGGCCGTGGAAATTGACGATGTCCTTGCCGATGAAGTGGTGCAGCTCGGCGGTGCTGTCCGCGGCCAGGAACGCGTCGAAGTCCGCGCCGTTCTCCGCGCACAGGTTGCGGAAGCTCGACAGGTAGCCGATCGGTGCATCCAGCCAGACGTAGAAGTACTTGCCCGGCTGGTTGGGGATCTGGAAGCCGAAATACGGCGCGTCGCGGGAGATGTCCCAGGCGCGCAGGCCGCCCTCGGCGTCCAGCCATTCCATCAGTTTGGCCTTGACCCCCGGCAGGGCCACGTCGCCGGCCAGCCACTGGCGCAGGAAGCTCTCGAAGCGGCCGACCTCGAAGAAGAAGTGCTCGGAATCGCGCAGTTCCGGGGTGGCCCCGGACAGCACCGACTTCGGCTCCTTCAGGTCGGTGGGTGCGTAGGTGGCGCCGCACACCTCGCAGTTGTCGCCGTACTGGTCGATCGCGCCGCAGTTGGGGCAGGTGCCCTTGATGTAGCGGTCGGGCAGGAACATGCCCTTGGCCGGATCGTAGAACTGGGCCACCGAGCGCCGTGCGATGTGGCCGCCGGCGTCCAGCCGCGAGTAGAGCAGCTCGGTGATCTCGCGATTGGTCCGCGAATGGGTCGAGTCGTAGTGGTCGAAGGCCACGCCGAAGGCGGCGAAGTCGCGCTCGTGGCCGGCCTGGATGCCGGCGATGAAGGCCTCGGGGGTGACCCCGGCCTTCTCGGCGGCGAGCATGATCGGGGTGCCATGGGTGTCGTCGGCGCAGACGTAGTGCACCGTGTCGCCGCGCATGCGCCGCGCCCGCACCCAGACGTCGGCCTGGATGTAGCCGACCAGGTGGCCCAGGTGCAGCGGGCCGTTGGCGTAGGGCAGGGCGTTGGTGACGAGGGCGGAGCGGGACATGGGCGGCGTATCGCTGGGGGTTGGCGATTATCGCACGGAGGCCGAACCGATCCGGCCGGCGCCATGACGGCGTTCCGGCGTGCGCGGTGCCATCCCGGAAAGCAGCGACCCGGCCGGGGCCGGGTCGTGTGCTTGCATCATCCAGCCGGACCGGAACGCTATTGCCGCAGCCAGGTCTGCGACTTGCAGATGAAGGCGATGCAGCCGGACACCTCCAGCTTCCTGCCGCCCTCGACCAGCTCCATCTTCGACTTGTAGACCTTGCCTTCGTCGGGCTTGAGGATGGTGCCGCCGGCGTACTTGCCGCCGCCCTGGGCCTTCATCCCGCGGATGATTTCCATGCCCGCGATCGGCTTGTCCTTGCGGTCGTCGCTGCACTTGTCGCAGGTCGGGTTCGGCTTGCTGGGATTGAGCAGTTCGACGATGTGGCCGCTGATGGTGCCGTTGGACGCCTGGCTGATCTCGACGATGGACTTGGGCTTGCCGGTGTCGCTGTCGATGGTCTTCCAGCGGCCGACGGCGGTGTCGGCGGCGAGGGCCGAGCCGGCGGCCAGCAGGGCCGGCAACAGCACGGCGATGGCAAGCGTATTGGAACCGGTACTGCGCATGTCCCCTCCCGGGAAGTTGACCCCGGCCAGGGCGGCCGGGCCGGGGTCCACTCTAGCGCAGCGCCGCCAGGCTGCCTACGCCTGCGTACGGTCAGGGTTGCGGACGGGTGCCGACGCTGGCGTCCGGTTCCGGGCTTTTCGGCTCGGGGGCGTCGACCTGCGGTGCGGTCGCCGGGACCCGCGAATTGGGGCGGTTGTCGGTGCCGATCTGCTCGACCGGGCCCACGTCCACCCGCCCGGTGTAGGAGCGCTCCCAGATCGAGTCCTGCAGAGCGCGGTACTTCGCCGGTTCCCAGTAGCTCTCGTCGTAGTACTTGGAACCGTCGATCTGCAGGTAGTCGCCGCCGGGCCCCGGGATGTAGATCTTCAGCGCGCCGGAGAAGCCCGTGCGGCTGCCGGTCTGGCGGGCACGTTCGCGGTGCAGGACCGCGGCCAGCCGCGGTTCGGAGGCTTCGTCGCCGTACTTGGCGTAGATGGCCTGGCCCACTTCCAGGGCGCGGGCGCGCTCGGCCTCGTCCAGCGCCGCCCAGTAGCGCTCGCGATGGCCCATGAAACCCTCGTAGCCGCGCTCGGCGGCCAGGTCCATCCAGGCGTAGGCCAGCGGCCGGTCCTGGTCCACGCCCTGGCCGTTCCACAGCATCTCGGCGACCATGCCCTGCGCGGGCTTGTCGCCGTAGTAGGCGGCGCGCTGGAAGAAGCTGAAGGCCTCGGCGTACTCGCCTTCCCCGTAGCGCTTCTGCCCGTTGAGGCGGTAGCGCAGGTCCGGGTGCGAGGACAGGAAGCCGGCGCTCATCATCAGCTCGTCCTGGGTCGGATCGGGCGGTGGCTTGCCGCCTGCCGGCTTGTCCGCGGCGAATGCCGCAGGGCACAGCAATGCGAGCAACAGCAGGTACCCCGCCTTCCCTTGCCTGGCGTCCATGTGTCGTTCCGGCCTCGTCCACGCGAACTTGCGCGGGCGCATTCTGGCCCAGCCCGGCAGTTGCCGGAATGGCCGTTAGTCACGCATGCCGGAGGCGGGGCGATCCCGGGCCGGCGGCGGCCGGCCCGGGAGGATCGCGCAGGTCAGTCGGCCTTCGACGGAGTGCCGACCGCGACCTGTCCACCGATGTGCTTGCCGAAGAAGTCCAGGATCTTCGTGTACAGCGCCTGGTTGTTTTCTTCCTTGTAGAACCCGTGCATCTCGCCGGACTGGATGATCGTCTCCACTGGCGGGTTGCCGGCCTTGACCAGGGCGTCGCGCATCGCTTCGGTCTGCTCGGGCACGGCGCGCTGGTCGCGGGCACCGGCCACCAGCAGCACCGGGATCCCCACCTTGTCCGCCAGCGCGGTGGGCGAGCCGGCGCGCAGCGTGTCCTTGTCGGTGCCGATGGTACGGCGCAGGTAGCGGCGCCCGGACTCGCGCTGCGGGATGTCTCCCTTGGTATGCAGCATCTCCAGGTCGTACACGCCGACGTAGCCTACCGCGCACTGGAACAGACCGGGTTCGCGGATCGGCGCCATCAGCGAGGAGTAGCCGCCGAAGCTGCCGCCGAAGATGCAGATGCGGTCCTTGTCGACGTAGCCCTGGTCGATCGCCCAATGGGTCGCGTCGAGGATGTCGTTCTGGATCCCCTGCGCCCATTGCATGTGGCCGGCGTCGCGGAACTCCTTGCCGTAGCCGTCCGAACCGCGGAAGTTGACCTGCAGCACGGCATAGCCGCGGCTGGCGAACATCTGGGCGGTGGTGTCGAAGCCCCAGTTGTCGCGCGGGCCGATCGGTCCGCCGTGCGGGTTGACGATCAGCGGCAGGTTGCGCCCGCTGGAGCCATGCGGCAGGGTCAGGTAGCCATGGATCTGCTTGCCGTCGCGGGACTTGACCACGAACGGCTTGACCTCGCTCATCTTCTTCGGATCCAGCCAGGCGCGGCCCTGCATCAGGAAGCGTGCCTTGCCGGTGTCGCGGTCGTACAGGTAGAGCTCGCCGGGGTTGGTGTCGCTGGACACCGAAACCACGATCTTCTTGCCGTCCTTGGTCGCGCTGGAGAAGTCGACGAACTGGCCGGGGAAGGCCGAGGCCAGGGACGTGTAGATTTCCGCGTCCGGATGATCCTCGTCGATCAGCGTGACCTTGGGCGCGCCGGCCTCGGTCACCGCGGCGATCAGGCTCTGCTGGTCCACCGACCAGATCAGGTCGGAGATGTCCGCTTCCGGATCCTGGTGCAGGGCGATGAACTTGCCGGTGGCGGTGTCCAGGGTGCCGATCGCAGCCGGTGCCTTGCCGTCGCTCTGGGTGGCGTACACCTTGCCGTCGGGCGCGGTGTGCACCACCGACAGGTGCTTGCCGTCGGCCTTGGAGGCGCTGACCAGGGTCCAGGCGCCCTTGTCGTCGCGGCGATACAGTTCGGAGCGCTCCTCGTACTCGCCCTCGTCGTTGCGGCTCGAGGAGCAGAGCGCGAAGCGCGGCTTCTTGTCGGCGTCCAGCGAGATCGAGCAGTTCTCCTTGGGCGCGCGCGCCATGGGCACGCGCCGGCCGGTATAGGTATCCATCAGCACCACCTCGGTGCCGGCGCCTTCCTTGGAACGGGCGAGGTCGCTCAGGGTCATCGCCACGTTGGTGTCGTCGTCGCGCAAGGTGTCGAGCAGGGACAGGCGCTCGTTGTTGTCGACCTGCTTGCTGCGCTGGGTGGCGTCGCGAGTGCCGTAGAAAACCAGCGGCCGCGGCTGGCTGCCGTCGGCATTGACCGCGAACCATTCGCCGGTGCCCATCGGCTGTTCGAAGCTGCCGATTTTGCGCACGGCATTGAACATCAGGCGATCGGGACTGGTCCAGTAGAACGAGCCGACGCTGCGGCCCTCGGGCAGCTGGTTGACCTTGACCACCGACAGGTCGCTGGTGCGCATCACGGTCAGCACGTCCTGGTCGCCGCGGTCGACGGTCATGGCCAGGTATTCGCCGTTGGGCGAGATCTTTGCGTTGCTGTAGGTGGGGTGCTTGACGAAATCCTGCACCGGGATCGGCGCGTCGGCCGCCATGGCCGGCAGCGGCGAGGCCAGGGCGGCGGCCAGGAAGGACAGGGTACGAATGCGCATGATGGCTCCTTGAAGTCCTCTTTCTAAAGGAAAAGCCCGGCTTTCGCCGGGCTTCTCCGTCCGTACGCTGTGGCTCAGAAGCGCCAGTTCAGCGAAACGTAGTAGCGACGGCCCAGCGGGTCGGCGCCGATCCACGGCTGGTAGAACGGCGAGCCGGTGAAGCTGTTGTCGACGCGGTACTGGTTGTCCAGCACGTTGAGGACCTGCAGCTCTGCACGCAGGTTGTCGCCGAAGCGCTTGCCGACCGTCAGGTTGTACAGCATGTACGGCGGCAGGCGGCGCGGGTACCAGCCGCCGGCGGTGTTGGTGCCGTCGACCGCGGCGTTGGAGAACGCCGTGCCCAGGCGGGTGCCGAACACCGTGGTGGTCCAGTCGCCGTAGTTCCAGCTCACGCTGCCGCGGATGCGGCTGCGCTGCGGGGTGTTGTAGTACGGGGACCGGTCGCGGAGGTCTTCCAGGGGGTCATCGGCCAACTGCTTGAACTTGTTGGTCAGCACCAGGGTGTAGGCCAGGTCCGTGGTGAACGTGCCCCAGCGGTCGGTGCCGTAGCGCCAGCGGTAGGTGGCGTCGATGCCGCTGGTATCGGTCAGCGCGGTGTTGATGTAGGCGCTGTTGATCCGCTGCACGCGCTGGTCGGTCGGCGCGCCCGGCGAGCTCTCGCGGGTGATCAGGGTGTAGACGTTGTCGCAGAACGCCTGGCTCGGGGGCGGCGTACCGTCGCTGTAGCTGCCCAGGCGGCAGGCCGCCTCGGTCTGCAGCAGGTAGTCGTTGGAGAACTGCGACGCAGCGTCGGTCAGCTTGATCCGGTACCAGTCGACCGAGGCGGACATGCCGTCGGTGATGTCCCACACGAAGCCGGCACCCCACGACTCACCCTCTTCTTCCTTCAGCTCCGGGTTGCCGGCGATCAGGGTCTGGGTGGTGTAGATGGTCGGGTCGCCGCTCACGTTGCACTGGGCGCGGGTACGCTTGCCGCCAGCAGCACCGGCGCCGATGCCGGCGCGGCAGGCGTACTCGTCGAGCACGCTCGAGTACGAGGCCGCGCCTTCAGCGTAGATCAGCTGCATGTCGGGTGCGCGGAAGCTGGTGGCGTAGGAGCCGCGCAACAGCAGGCTGGAGAACGGACGGTATTCCAGGCCGAGGTTGTAGGTGACCGCATCGTCGACGTTGGAGATGTCGTCGTACTGGTCCCAGCGTGCCGCCAACTGGGCCGTCAGGTTGCTGAACAGCGGTACCCGGAACTCGGTGCCGACGGCGAAGCGGTCGCGGTCGCCTTTGGTACGGCCGGAGCTGGTCAGGTTGTAGACGGTCTGGTCGTCGATCGGGCGCAGCTGATCCAGGCGCGGATCGCTGCGCAGGTCCACGGTCTGGCGGTTCCATTCGGCCACCGCCGCCCAGCCCACCGCACCGGCCGGCATCTCGAACAGGTCGCCGCCGACGTTGAAGCCGAGGTTGGCCGCGGTGGTCTCGGAGGTATTGATCACACGGGTCGCGAACGAACGGTAGATCTCCGGAGTGATCGGGGTCGACCAGCGGTTCAGGTCGATGTTGTGGACCGCATAGGTGCCCGTGGCGCTGATCACGCCGGCGGTGTTGGCGTAGCCGAGCCGCGGGCCGAGGAAGTAGTCGTGCACGGCCTTGGCCAGCAGGCGCGGGCGATCCTGCTGATAGTTGTAGTAGCCGTAGTTGGCGTAGGCTTCCCAGTCGAAGCGGTCGGAGAACATGCCGCGCACGCCCGCCGAGATGTCGTAGGTGTATTCGTCGAAGCGGGTGGTGGCCGCCTCGGGGCCGCCCAGTTCATCGGGCGAGAACACGCGCTGCAGCTGGACCAGGTCCTTGGTGCTGGTGTTCCACACGTAGGCGCTGGTGGCACCGGTGCGGGTCGTGTTGAAGCGGTCGCCGTTGGTGCCCCAGAACTCGGTGCCCGAGCCGGCGGTGGCCTTGCTGCCCCAGTAGCTGGCGGTGGCCCACAGCTGGGTGGTGTCGGTCACGTCGAAGGTGCCGTGGCCGTAGGCGGTCCAGAACTGGCTGCTGTTGGAAAGGGTACGCGAGCCCTGCTGGGTGAACGAGCCGCAGTACTTGCCGCGCGCGGCGGTGGTACGCGTGGTGAAGCCGAGGCGATCACAGGCGGCGTCGCCCGGCCAGTAGGCGTTGTGGTTGACCGGGCCATTGGCGTTGGCCACGCCGCGGATCATGATCAGCGACAGCGCCGGATTGGTGAAATCCGGTCCCAGCGGGCCATTGCGGGTGTCGGACAGGAAGTCGCGCTGGTCGCCGAACACCGGCTCGGTGGCGCGGTACTGCAGGGCCCAGGTGGCGCTCCAGCGGTCGCCGGTGCGGCCGCCCATCAGCTCGAAGCCGCCGGTGTCGCCGCCGCCGTTGGCGGTGGTGCCGGCGATCAGGCGCAGCTGGTTGCCGTCGAAGTTCTCGCGCAGGACGATGTTGACCACGCCGGCCACGGCGTCGGAGCCGTAGATCGCCGAGGCGCCGCCGCTGAGCACTTCCACGCGCTCGATCACCGAGGACGGGATGGCGCGGGTGTTGACCACGTTGTTGTCACGGTTGTACGGCTGCGGGTACTGCGCCGGACGGCGACCGTTGATCAGGACCAGGGTGTAGCCCGGGCCGAGGTTGCGCAGGTTCACGACCTGGGCGTTGGGCGAGAAGCCGGTGACGCCGAGGTCGCCGGTGTACGATGTGGTGGCGTTCTGGCTCAGCGACTGGAGCATGTCGGCCACGCTCTGGAAGCCTTCGCGGTCGATGTCCTGGCGGGTAATCACGGTTACCGCGGTCGGGCCCTCGATCTCGGCGCGCTTGATGCGCGAACCGACGACCTGGACCTTGTCGAGGGTCTGGGTGCCTTCCTTCTTTTCCGTGCTCGCGGCGCTGTCTTGGGCGAACGCAGTGCCGGTGGCCGGCAGGATCAGGGCGGTCAGGAGGGCGGCGGTGAGGCGGTGCCGGATGGGAGCAGATGCTTGCTTCATGGTGTGCGGTATCCCCTAGGTCGTTGATTCTGATTCGGCTCGCATCCCTGGAACCGGAGCCTGAACGAGGCCGGAATAGAGTGGCCTGAACGAAAGTTAACATGGTTTTAATTCCAATTGTATCTGATCGTCACAATTGCCCTTCCCCCATCGATTGAGCACTCCCATGGATCCCACTGCCCGCCTGACCGGCGCCCTGGAAGGCCTGCCGGAGCCGATTTCCGGCCTGCTCCTGGCCCCCCCGGGGGCCCACTGGGAGGTGCGCGTGGCGGGCGGGGAGTGCCGGGTGGGCCTGTCGCTTGGCTGGCCCGGGGCCGGATCGGCCGCCGCCTTGCGGGCCCGGGTGGAAACCGTCGTGGTGGCCCAGGGCCTGGCGCTGGCCGACTTCAGGGTTGGTAGCCGGATCGCCGCCCATGCGGTCCAGCCGGGTCTGTCCCCGCTGCCCCGGGTTCGCAACGTGATCGCGGTCGGCTCGGGCAAGGGCGGGGTGGGCAAGTCCACCACGGCGGTCAACCTGGCCCTGGCCCTGCAACGGCTGGGGGCGAGGGTGGGGATCCTGGATGCCGACGTGTACGGGCCCAGCGTGCCGGCGATGCTCGGCCTGTCCGGCCGGCCGGAGAGCCCGGACGACAAGTCGATCGAGCCGCTGCGCGCGTTCGGGGTCGAGGCCATGTCCATCGGCCTGCTCGTGGACCAGGACACGCCGATGATCTGGCGCGGGCCGATGGCGACCTCGGCGTTGACCCAGCTGTTCGCCGATACCCGCTGGGGCGACCTGGACTACCTGCTGGTGGACCTGCCGCCGGGCACCGGCGACATCCAGCTGACCCTGGCGCAGAAGATCCCGGTGGCCGGGGCGGTGATCGTGACCACCCCGCAGGAGATCGCCACCCTGGACGCGCGCAAGGCGCTGAAGATGTTCGGGAAGGTCAACGTGCCGGTGCTGGGCATCGTCGAGAACATGGCCGTGCATGTATGCGGCAACTGCGGGCATGCCGAGCACCTGTTCGGGCAAGGCGGCGGCGAGGCGATGGCGCGGCAGTACGGCGTGCCGCTGCTGGGTTCGCTGCCGCTGGACCTGCGCATCCGCGAGCAGGGCGACGCCGGCGCGCCGGTGGTGGCCGCCGCGCCGGATTCGGCGCCGGCGCAGGCGTACCTGGCCGCGGCCCAGGCGATGGCCGCGCACCTGGCCGCGCGCCCGCGTGCGGCGATACCGATCGCCTCGTCGCTGGCCTAGGCCCGTCCCGCTGCGCACCGCCGGCCGGTACAGCCGGCCGACGGCCGGCTCGGCTAGAATCGCCCGCTCACGGGCCATCGCGCCGCAGGGAACACCGCATGAGCATCAAGAGCGACCGCTGGATCCGCCGCATGTCCGAACGGCCGGGCGGGATGATCGAGCCGTTCGAGCCGGGCCAGGTCAAGTTCTCGGACAAGGTCGGCGCCAACGACGGTCGCATCGTCAGCTACGGCACCTCCAGCTACGGCTACGACGTGCGCTGCTCGCGCGAGTTCAAGGTGTTCACCAATATCAACTCGACCATCGTCGACCCCAAGCACTTCGATCCGAAGAGCTTCGTCGACGTGGTGGCCGACGAGTGCATCATCCCGCCGAACTCCTTCGCCCTGGCGCGCACGGTGGAGTATTTCCGCATCCCGCGCGACGTGTTGGTGGTATGCCTGGGCAAGAGCACCTACGCGCGGTGCGGGATCATCGTCAACGTGACCCCGCTGGAGCCGGAGTGGGAGGGGCACGTGACCCTGGAGTTCAGCAACACCACGCCGCTGCCGGCGCGGATCTACGCCAACGAGGGCGTGGCACAGATGCTGTTCTTCCAGTCCGCCCCGGACGACGTGTGCGAGACCTCGTACCGCGACCGCGGCGGCAAGTACCAGGGCCAGACCGGAGTCACCCTGCCGCGGACCTGACTCCGCTACTTGCGCTTGAGCAACATGCCCACGCCGACGGCGACCAGGATCGCCGGCCACCAGGTGGCGACCAAGGCACCCAGGCTGCCGTCGATCCAGCCCAGGTTGCGGGCCAGCAGGAACAGGCCCAGGACGATCAGGACGAGCGCGGCGAAGATGTTGGAGCCCATTGCATCGGATCGGCAGCGGAGAGGGTGCCTATCCTAGCCGCGAACCCCAGTGTTCGCGAAGCGTGGCGAGCGCGCCGGCCTCGTGGCGCACCGCCGTGCCGTTGCCCCAGACCGGGCCCGGCCAGGCCGGGTCGGCGGAGTGGCGGCCGACCAGGTGCACGTGCAGCTGGCGCACGATGTTGCCGAGCGCCGCGATGTTGAGCTTCTCCACCCCGGGTTCGGCGCGCAACAGGTGCGAGACCCGGTTGATCTCGGCCAGCAGCAGGCGCTGCTGGCCGCCGTCCAGATCGATCCATTCAGCGGCGCCGGGCACGCGCGGCACCAGCAGCAGCCAGGGGAAGCGGGCGTCGTCCATCAGCCGCACCTGCGACAGCGGGCCGTCGGCCACGAACACGCTGTCGGCGGCCAGGCGCGGATCCAGTGCGAAGGTCTCGCTCATCGCAGGTGCTCCGCCAGGAAGGCCAGGCTGCGCTGGCGCGCCAGCGCAGCGCTGGGGGCGTGGAAGGCCGCGGGGTCGACATCGCGGTTGAAGGCGTGGCCGGCCGGATAGGCGAACACCGGCATCGCGGGCAGGGCGCAACGGTGTGCGGCCACCGCCTCGGGCGGGATCGAGGGGTCGTGTTCGCCGAAGTGGAACATCACCGGCGCCCGGGGCGCGGCGACCAGCGCCGGGTCTTGCAGGAACGGCAGGTCGCGCGCGCCGTAGTAGGCCACCGAAGGCAGGCCCAGGCGCAACGCCGAGAGCATCGCCACGGTGCCGCCCCAGCAATAGCCGACCGTGCCCACCGCCGGCGCGCCGCCGGCAGCGGCCAGGTGCGCGCGCAGCCACGCCGCGGCCGCCTCCACGATCCGCAGCGCCGCATCCATCCCCAGTTGCCCGGCCAGTTCGCGGCCGCGGGCGAAGCCGGGCGCGTCGTAGCCCAGTTCCACGCCGCGCTCGGCCGGGTCGAAGAATGCCGGCGCCAGCACCGCGTACCCGTCGACGGCATAGGCCTCGGCCACCGCGCGGATGTGCGGGTTGGCGCCGAAGATCTCCTGGATCACCACCAGGCCGCCCTTTGGCGCGGCGGACGGGTCGGCCTGCCAGGCGGCGACGGTGCCGGCGGCGGTATCGAGCTGCGTCCATCGGCCCATGGCGGTCTCCTGCGGTTGCCGGGGCCATTATGGAGGCATGCCGCCGCCGGCCGCGCCGGCGACCGCCCGCGTATAATCCCGCGCCCCGGCCTCGCCGGCCCGCCACCGTCCGGCAGCCAACTCCGCAACGCCCATGTCCGTGCACAACCCCAAGGTGGGTTTCGTCAGCCTCGGCTGCCCGAAGGCCCTGGTCGATTCCGAGCGCATCCTCACCCAGCTGCGGGTGGAGGGCTACGCCATCGTGCCCAGCTACGACGCGGCCGACGTGGTGGTGGTCAACACCTGCGGCTTCATCGATTCGGCGGTGGCCGAATCGCTGGACGCGATCGGCGAGGCGATGAACGAGAACGGCAAGGTGATCGTCACCGGCTGTCTGGGCAAGCGCTCGGAGCTGATCCGCGAGCAGTACCCGGACGTGCTGTCGGTGTCCGGGCCGCAGGACTATGCCAGCGTGATGCAGGCGGTGCATGCGGCGCTGCCGCCGAAGCACGATCCGTTCCTGGACCTGGTGCCGCGCGGACGCCCTGGCGTCCGCGACGAAGACGATGTCGGGGTCAAGCTCACCCCGCACCACTACGCGTACCTGAAGATTTCCGAGGGCTGCAACCATCGCTGCAGCTTCTGCATCATCCCCTCGATGCGCGGCGACCTGGTCTCGCGCCCGGTGGATGAGGTGCTGCGCGAGGCCGAGCGACTGGTCAAGGGCGGGGTGCGCGAACTGCTGGTGGTCTCGCAGGACACCTCGGCCTACGGCGTGGATCTGAAGTACGTCCCGCGGACCTGGCGCGGGCGCGAGTACCAGACCCGGATGAAGGCGCTGTGCGAGGGCCTGTCCGAACTGGATGCCTGGACCCGGCTGCACTACGTGTATCCGTATCCGCACGTGGACGAGGTAGTGCCGCTGATGGCGGAGGGGAGGATCCTTCCCTACCTGGACATCCCGTTCCAGCACGCCAGCCCGCGCATCCTGCGGCTGATGAAGCGCCCGGGCGCGGTGGAAAGGACCCTGGAGCGGGTGCAGCGCTGGCGTGCGGCCTGCCCGGCGCTGACCCTGCGCTCGACCTTCATCGTCGGCTTCCCCGGCGAGACCGAAGCCGAGTTCGAGGAACTGCTCGATTTCCTGGACCAGGCGCAGCTGGACCGGGTGGGCGCCTTCGCCTATTCGCCGGTGGACGGCGCGGCGGCCAACGATCTGCCCGGCGCGGTGCCGGAGGACGTGAAGCAGGAGCGGTTGGCGCGGTTCATGGCGCGGCAGGGCGAGATCTCCGCCGCGCGCCTGGAGGCCAAGGTCGGCAGCGTGCAGCGCTGCCTGGTGGACCTGGTCGACGGCGAACTGGCGATCGCCCGCTCGATGGCCGATGCGCCGGAGATCGACGGTACCGTGCAGATCCAGGACGGCCGCGATGCCGGTCTGCAGCCGGGGGAGTTCGTCGACGTGCGGATCATGGGCAGCGACGAACACGACCTCTACGGCGAAGTCGAATACAACGAGTACAACCAGGCCGGCGACCGGCTGGACCTGCGCATGCTGTGAACGCGGGGTTGTGGAGCCGGCCGTTGGCCGGCTGCGCTTCTCCGCCACGACAGGCAGCCGGCCAGCAGCCGGCCCTGCATCAGGCGCGTTCGCAGCGGGCGTATTCCACCGCAACGATGGCAAAGCGCGCCGCGCCGCCCGGCAGCTGCGCCTCCACCTCGTCGTCCACCCGCTTCTTCAGCAGCGCCCGCGCCAGCGGCGAGTCGATGCTGATCCAGCCGGCGGCCGCGTCCGTCTCGTCCGGCCCGACGATGCGGTAGCGGGCCAGCTCGCCGGTGTCGATCCGCTCCAGCGCCACCCAGGCGCCGAAGAACACCGCCTCCGGGTCCGATGGCGCCTGCTCCACCACCTTCAGCGCCGGCAGCCGCTTGCCCAGGTAGCGCACGCGCCGGTCGATGCCCGCCAGCTGTTTCTTGCGGTAGGTGTATTCGGCGTTCTCCGAACGATCGCCCTCGGCCGCCGCCGCCGCCAGTGCACGCACCACTTCCGGGCGCTGCACCCGCCACAGCTCGTCCAGCTCGGCCTTGAGCCGCTCATGGCCGGCGCGGGTGATCAGCGCCGTGCTCCTTTCAGGCGGCGGGCGCCAGCGGGACATGCGATCGGGACCTGGAACCCGGGCGGGCGCGACGGCTCAGCGTTTCTTGCCGCCGAACAGCCCGCCCAGGATGCCGCGCACGATCTCGTTGGTGATGGTGCGCGCGGCCTGCTTGCTGGAGGCCTCGATCACGCCCTGGCGACGGCCGCTGCCGAACAGCACGTCGTTGACCGCCTTGCCGAAACCACCTTCCTGCTGCGGCTGCGCGCCGCCGGAAGCCTTGCCCGCCCCGCGCGCCGGCGGCGCCTGGGCGTTGTCGGCCGCGGCCTGCGCGCGCGCGGCCAGCAGCTCGGAGGCCGACTCGCGGTTGAGCGGCCTGTCGTAGCGGGTGCCGACCGGGCTGCCGGCGCGGACCTGGGCGCGCTCGGCCTCGGTGATCGCGCCCATCCGGCAGCGCGGCGGCGCGATCCTGGTTTGCTGCACGGGCGAGGGCACGCCCTTGTCCTGCAGGGTGGACACCAGCGCCTCGCCGGTGCCCAGCTGCGACAGGATCGCGGTCACGTCCAGCTTGGGATTCGGGACGAAGGTCTCGGCCGCGGTCTTCACCGCCTTCTGGTCGCGCGGGGTGTAGGCGCGCAGCGCGTGCTGGACACGGTTGCCGAGCTGGCCGAGCACGTTGTCGGGCACGTCGTCGGGGAATTGCGAGCAGAAGTACACGCCCACGCCCTTGGAGCGGATCAGGCGCACGACCTGCTCGATGCGCTTCTGCAGCGCCGGGGGGGCGTCGTCGAACAGCAGATGCGCCTCGTCGAAGATGAAGGCCAGTTTCGGCTTCTCGAGATCGCCGACCTCGGGCAGGTTCTCGAACAGTTCCGACAGCAGCCACAACAGGAAGGTGGCGTACAGGCGCGGCTTGAGGACCAGCTGGTCGGCGGCGAGGATGCCGATCACGCCGCGGCCGTCGTGGTTGACCCGCATGATGTCGGCCAGTTCCAGGGCCGGCTCGCCGAAGAAACCCTCGCCGCCGTCCTGCGACAGGCGCAGCAGGGCGCGCTGGATCGCCGCCACCGACTGCGAACTGACCAGGCCGTACTCGGCGCTCACCGCCTTGCGCTCCTCGGCGACCAGGTTGAGCAGGGCGCGCAGGTCGTCCAGGTCCAGCAGCAGCAGGCCGCGGTCGTCGGCCAGCTTGAACACGATGTCGAGCACGCCGGACTGGGTGTCGTTCAGTTCCAGCACCCGGCCGAGCAGGGTCGGGCCCATCTCGCTGACCGTGGTCCGCACCGGGTGGCCGAGCTTGCCGTACAGGTCCCAGAACAGCACCGGGCTGGCGCCGGGGGCGTAGTCGGCCACCCCGATCTCGGCGGCGCGCTGGAGCAGCTTCTCGCCGCCCTCGCCGGGCACGGCCAGGCCGGCCACGTCGCCCTTCACGTCGGCCAGGAACACCGGCACCCCGATCCGGGAGAAGCCTTCGGCCAGGGTCATCAGGGTCACGGTCTTGCCGGTGCCCGTGGCCCCGGCCACCAGGCCGTGGCGGTTGCCGTACCTCGGCAGCAGGACCACCGGGATGTCGTCGGTCAGGCCCTTGCCCAGCAGGATCGGATCCATTCGTTGCCCTCGGCGGAGTATCCGCGGCTGAAACGTGAATTCTAGCCGGCCGCGCGGCTTGCCGCCCGGCAGGGCGGACAGCTACCCTGCCGCACGATCCTGTCGCAGAAGTCCCGATGTCCCCCGTATCCCTGCATCCCCGACGCCCAGCCGGCCGCTGGCCGTTGGCCGCCATCCTCCTGCTTGCCTGCCTTCCCTCCACCGCACTGGCGCAACGGGTCTCCGCCAGGGACCGGGCGGCTGCCGACGCGCTGGTCCAGCGCATGGCCGCCGCCGAGCAGCGTTACCGCGACGCCCTGGTCGTGGCCGGCAATGGCGAGCAGAAGGGCATCGAGGAGGGCAACGCGGCGCTGGAGGACATGGAGGACGCGGTCGACGCCTGCTCCAGGCAGAAGGGCTGCCCGATGCCGGACCTGCTGGCGACCTGGAAGCGCCTGCTCAAGGCCGACATCGACACCGCGCAGGGCGGCGACGAGGAGGACGTCGAGGAAGACGAGCTGCTGGACGGCGACACCGCCCTGGCGGCGACCCTCCCCGAGACTGCGCGCACCCTGCGCCTGCTCGGCGACGACAACCGCCACGCCTTCGACCACATGGTCGAGTTCAACCCGGCGATCCAGGCCGGGATCCGCCGCTGGCTGACCGACATGCGCCCGGCGCTGATGAACAGCTACGAGAACTACCAGTACATGCGCCACCTGATGTGGCCCGAGTTCGAGCGCCAGGGCCTGCCCGAGGCACTGCTGTTCGGGATCATGGCCAAGGAGTCCAACGGCCGCGTGCACGCGACCTCGCGCGCCGGCGCGGCCGGGCCGTTGCAGTTCATGCCCGCGACCGGCCGCCGCTTCGGCCTGGGTCCGGACGGCAGCGGTTTCGACACCCGCTACGACCCGCGCAGCGCGGCCCTGGCCAGCGCCGAATACCTCAATGAGCGCCTGCGCCAGCTCAACAACGACATGGAGATGTCGCTGGCCGGCTACAACGGCGGCGAGGGCAGGGCGCTGCGCGTGCACCGCCAGGCCGGCGGCACCGGCTTCTGGAACGTCTCGGCCTACGAGCAGTTCCCGGCCGAGACCCGCGACTACGTGCCGATGGTGATCGCCGCGGCATGGATCTTCCTGCACCCGCGCCAGTACGGGGTGACCTTCCCCAAGGTCGACGCGCGCCCGGCGCCGCTGAAGCTGAGCCGGCCGACCAGCCTCTATGAACTGACCATCTGCCTGGGCAACAGCGGCCTGCGCGGCAACCGCGACGGCTACCTGCGCACCCTGCGCAACCTCAACCCGCGCTACGACGCCGACGGCTGGATCCCGGCCGGCACCGTCCTCAACGCCACCTCCCGCATCGCCGGCCTGTACCACCGCCACTGCGAACGCGGGGCGCGTGCAGACCTGGCCCAGGCGCTGGTCCGCGCGGACGTCAATGCGGCCCTGGTGCGCGACACGCCGGCCGGCAGCGTCGCGGTGGGCGACGCGGTGCCGTTGCCGGGCGCCGCACCGCCGCCCGCAGCCAAGCCCAAGCCGGCGCCGGTGCGCAGCTACCGGGTCGCCAAGGGAGACACCCTGGGCCGGATCGCCCAGCGCCAGGGCTGCGACGTGAAGGCCCTGGCCCGCGCCAACGGCCTCAAGGCGCCTGCCTACAGCGTGCGCGTGGGCCAGCAGTTGCGGCTTGAAGGCTGCAAGCCCTGAGCGACCGTCCGGCAGCCTGCTCCGCCATGTCCCGCCTGCAGTTCCAGCTCCTGTCCCGCGACGGCGCCGCGCGCCGCGGGCGGCTGGCGTTCCCGCGCGGTACGGTGCAGACCCCGGCGTTCATGCCGGTGGGCACCTACGGCACGGTCAAGGGCGTGTTGCCCGGGCAGGTGCGGGCGCTGGGCGCCGAGATCATCCTCGGCAACACCTTCCATCTCTACCTGCGGCCGGGGCTGGAGGTCATCGGCGCGCACGGGGGGCTGCACGGTTTCGCCCGCTGGGACGGGCCGATCCTGACCGACTCCGGCGGCTTCCAGGTGTTCTCCCTGGCCCACCGGCGCAAGATCACCGAGCAGGGCGTGACCTTCGCCTCGCCCACCGACGGCGCGCGGGTGTTCCTCGGCCCGGAGGAGAGCATGCGCATCCAGCGGGTGCTCGATTCGGACGTGGTGATGATCTTCGACGAGTGCACGCCGTATCCGGCCAGCGAGGACGTGGCCCGGCGCTCGATGGAGCTGAGCCTGCGCTGGGCGCGGCGCTCGCGCGACGCCCACGACGAACTGGGCAACGACGCGGCGCTGTTCGGCATCGTCCAGGGCGGGGTGTATCCGGACCTGCGCAGCCGTTCGCTGGACGGGCTGCAGGCCATTGCCTTTGATGGCTATGCCATCGGCGGCCTGGCGGTGGGCGAACCCGAGCACGAGCGCAACGCGATGCTCGAGCACCTGGATCCGCGCCTGCCGGCCGACCGCCCGCGCTACCTGATGGGGGTGGGCCGGCCGGAGGACCTGGTCGAGGGCGTGGCCCGCGGGGTGGACATGTTCGACTGCGTGATGCCGACCCGCAACGCGCGCAACGGGCACTACTTCACCTCGTTCGGCACGGTCCGCATCCGCAACGCGAAATACGAGAAGGACCTGGACCCGATCGAGCCGGGCTGCGGCTGCGTGGCCTGCGCCGGCGGCTACACCCGCGCCTACCTGCGCCACCTGGATCGCTGCAACGAGATGCTGGGCCCGATCCTGGGCACCCTGCACAACCTCTGGTACTACCAGAAGCTGATGGCGGACATGCGCGAAGCGATCGCCGCGGGCCGGTTCGCCGACTTCCGGCGGGGGTTCTACCTCGCCCGCGGAGCCGCCGTTCCCGCTTGAGCCAGCCGGGGATGCCCGGCCGCGACGCCCCGGCCGCCGCCGCGTTCCCCGGGCCCCGGGCGGGGTGAAAATCCCGGGGGCAGGGCTTGCAAAGGGGCCCGGGCGCCCCTATGGCATAATCTCCTGCTGTTTTCCGCCAACCCGGACTCTCCGAATGAGCTTTCTCGACTTCCTGATCCCGACCGCCTACGCCCAGTCCGCCGGCGGCCAGCCGCAGGGCGGCGGCTTCGGCATGCTGCTGTTCCCGATCATCCTGATCGCGATCATGTATTTCCTGATGATCCGCCCGCAGATGAAGCGGCAGAAGGAACACAAGGTCATGCTCGACAAGCTCTCCCGCGGCGACGAAGTCATCACTTCCGGCGGCGTGGCCGGAACCGTCACCGACATCGGCGACAACTTCGTCACCGTCGAGGTCGCCGACAACGTGCGCGTGCGCGTGCAGAAGGGCGCCATCGGCAACGTCCTGCCCAAGGGCACCCTGAAGTCCGCCTGATCCTTCCGTCCCACCTTTGAGCGTGGTCCCGCGGGGCGGGGCCGCGCGGGGTTCCGCAATGCTCGAATTTCCCCGCTGGAAATACTTCGTCATCCTGCTGGTGCTGGCGCTCAGCCTGGTCTACGCGCTGCCCAACGTGTTCCAGAGCGACTATGCCGTGCAGATCACCGGCAACCGCGGCGCGGCGCTGGACGACGCGCTCAAGGGCCGCGTGGCCGGCTACCTGGACCAGGCCGGGGTGCAGCCCAAGTCGGTGGCGATCGAGAACGACAGCCTGATGGTCCGCCTGGCCGACGCCGAGTCCCAGACCCTGGCCGCCGACATCCTGCGCGAGAACCTGGGCGAGAACTACACCGTCGCCCTGAACCTGGCCTCCAACGTGCCGCCTTGGCTGCAGCGCATCGGCGCCCAGCCCATGGTCCTGGGCCTGGACCTGCAGGGCGGCGTGCACTTCGTGCTCCAGGTCGACCAGAAGGCGGCGCTGGAGAAGCGGGTGGACGGCTACGTGGAGGACATCCGGGTCACCCTGCGCGACAACCGGATCCGCTACACCGCGGTCGACCGCCGCCCCGACCACAGCATCACCGTCACCCTGGCCGCGGACACCGATCCGGCCAAGGCCCGCGAACAGCTTGCCAAGGTCATGCCGACCCTGACCGTGGAGGGCGAGGGCAACCGCCTGGCGGTGCGGATTCCCGAGACCGAACTGACCCAGATCGCCGGCTCGGCGATCGAGCAGAACATCGCCACCCTGCGCAACCGCGTCAACCAGCTCGGCGTGTCCGAGCCGATCATCCAGCGCCAGGGCAACGACCGCATCGTGGTGCAGTTGCCGGGCGTGCAGGACACCGCCGCGGCCAAGCGCATGATCGGCGCCACCGCGACCCTGGAATACCGCGCGATGGTCGACGGCAACGCCGCCGACGCGCTGGCCAGCGGCCGGGTGCCGCCCGAGGCCAAGGTGTACTTCCGCCGCGACGGCAGCCCGATCCTGCTCAACAAGCGGGTGATCGTGACCGGCGACCAGATGGTCTCGGCGACCAGCGCGATCGACCAGAACGGCCAGCCGGCGGTCAGCGTGACCCTGAACAACGTCGGCGGCGACCGCATGTTCGAGTTCACCAGCGCCAACGTCGGCAAGCCGATGGCGGTGGTCTATACCGAACGCATCCCGCAGGTGACGATCGTCAACGGCCAGGAGGTGCGTAGCTTCAAGGTCAGGGAGGAAGTGATCAACGTGGCCAACATCAGCGGCGTGTTTGGCAAGAACTTCCAGACCACCGGCCTGGAGAAGGCCGAGGCCGACGACCTGGCCAAGCTGCTGCGCGCCGGCTCGCTGGCCGCGCCGATGGACTTCGTCGAGGAGCGCATCGTCGGCCCGAGCCTGGGCAAGGAGAACGTGGAGCGTGGCGTCACCGCGGTGCTGTACGCGTTCCTGTTCACCCTGGTGTTCTTCGGGATCTATTACCGCATGTTCGGTCTGATCACCGGCGTCGCGCTGCTGTTCAACCTGTTGATCGTGGTGGCGGTGATGTCGCTGTTCACTGCGACCATGACCCTGCCAGGCTTCGCGGGTCTGGCCCTGTCGATCGGCCTGTCGGTGGACGCCAACGTGCTGATCAACGAGCGCATCCGCGAGGAACTGCGCGCCGGGGTGCCGCCGAAGGCGGCGATCGTCACCGGCTACGACAAGGCCAGCGGCACCATCCTCGACGCCAACCTGACCGCGATCATCGCCGGCATCGCCCTGTACGCCTTCGGTACCGGCCCGCTCAAGGGCTTCGCGGTCACCCTGGTGATCGGCATCCTGGCATCGATGTTCACCGCCATCACCGTCTCGCGCGCGATCGTCACCTTGCTGTACGCCCGCCGCAAGAAGCTCAAGACCCTGGCCATCTGACGGGTAGGACACGCACATGAAGATCTTCCCGTTGACCCTGATCCCGAACGACACCAGCATCGATTTCATGAAGATGCGCTGGGTCTCGCTGGGCCTGGCCGCGCTGCTGTTCGTCGCCTCGGTGGCGATCATCGCCATCAATGGCTTCAACTACGCGCTCGATTTCACCGGCGGCACCGTGGTCGAGGTGCGCTTCGACCGGGCGGTGGACGTCGAGGGCGTGCGCGAGCGCATGGATGCGGCCGGCTACGCGGGTGCGCAGGTGCAGACCTTCGGCAGCGGCAGCGACGTGCTGGTCCGGCTGCAGCCGCGCGACGGCCAGACCACCACCGACGCCAACAACCGCACCGCACAGGAGGTGCTGGCGGCGGCGTCCATGCCGGACAACGCCGCGCACCTGCTGCGCACCGAGTTCGTCGGTCCGCAGGTGGGCGCCGAACTGGCCCGCAACGGGGTGTACGCGGCGCTGTTCGTGATCGTCGGCTTCCTGATCTACATCGGTGCCCGCTTCGAATGGAAGTTCGCGGTCGTGGCCACCGTGACCACGATGTTCGACGTGCTGGTGACGGCGGCGTTCTTCGCCTGGACCGGGCGCGAGTTCGACCTGACCGTGCTGGCCGGCCTGCTGTCGGTGATGGGCTTCTCGATCAACGACACCATCGTGGTGTTCGACCGCGTGCGCGAGAACTTCCGCAGCCTGCGCGTGGAGCCGCTGGAGATCATGAACCGTTCGATCAACCAGACCCTGTCGCGCACCATCATCACCTCGCTGGTGTTCTTCCTGTCGGTGCTGGCGCTGTACCTGTATGGCGGCGGTTCGCTGGAAGGCCTGGCCCTGAGCCAGATGATCGGCGCGGTGATCGGCACCCTGTCCTCGATCTTCATCGCCTGCCCGATGCTGACCTTCGGGCCGCTCAAGGTCACCAAGCAGGACCTGCTGCCCAAGGCCAAGGACGAGGCCGCACTGGCCCGCCGGCCATAACCGGCGGCCTCCGTTCCGAACGCTGTTGGAGGAAGCCGCCGCGAGGCGGCTTCCTTTTCAGTTGAACGCAGCCGCGTACCCGGTATTGACCACCAGCTTCTGCAGCTCGTCGGCCAGCTTCACGTTCGCGGCGACGATCTGCCGCGCCTCGGGGCCGCGCTCGTCCATGCGTGGCGTCGCCGCGCCGCGGAAGTCGCAGATCCGGCCGCCGGCCTCGCGCACCAGCAGCACCCCGGCGGCGATGTCCCAGGCCTTCACGCCCGCCTCGAAATAGGCATCCACCCGGCCGCAGGCCACATAGGCCAGGTCCAGCGCCGCCGAACCCGTGCGGCGCACGTCCTCGGCCGTGGCCAGCAGCGAATCCACGCACTTGAGTTGCGCGCCGGCGCGGGCGCGCTCGCGCGGCGGAAAGCCGGTGACCACCACCGCGCCGCCCAGGTCCTTGCGCTCGGCCACCCGGATGCGCTTGTCGTTGAGCACCGCGCCGCCGCCGCGGCTGGCGGTGAACAGCTCGTTGCGCAGCGGGTCGAAGATCACCGCGTCCACCGGCTCGCCGTTGTCGACCAGGGCGATGGAGACGCAGTAATGGGGGAAGCCGCGCAGGTAGTTGCTGGTGCCGTCCAGGGGGTCGATCACCCACTGGTAGCGGCCCTGCCGGCCCGGCTGGTGGCCGCCTTCCTCGCCCAGCACGCCGTAGTCGGGATAGGCCCGGCGCAGTTCCTTCACGATCGCCTTCTCGGCATCGGCGTCCACTTCGCTGGCGTAGTCCATGCGCTGCTTCTGGACCACGTTGAGCGCGTCCAGGCGGTTGATGTGGCGCAGCAGCACGTTGCCGCCGAGACGGGCGGCCTTGACCATGACGTTGACGGCGGGGGATTGCATGGTGAAGGCTCCCGGAAGGGCAGGGGCGGAACGGACGAAGGGAAAGAGCGGTCCGGCGCTCGGGGGCCGGGCCGCGCAGTTTAACATCCGCACCATGTCCGATCCCATGAACGAATCCCCCGGCCCGGCGCCGGTGCCCGCTCCGGCCGACCAGGTCCGGATCGTCCTCGTCGGTACCCAGCATCCCGGCAACATCGGCGCGGCCGCCCGGGCGATGAAGACCATGGGCCTGTCGCGGCTGGTCCTGGTCGCCCCGGAGACGCCGCTGGACGACGATGCCTACCGGCGCTCGGCCGGCGCCGAGGACGTGCTCGCCCAGGCCCCGGTATCCGCCACCCTGGCCGGGGCGGTGGCCGACTGCCGGCTGGTGCTGGGCTGCACGGCGCGCAACCGCCGGGTGCAGCTGGAACAGCTGGAGCCGGGCCCGGCCGCCGCGCGGCTGCTGCGGTTCGCGGCCGAAGGGCCGGTGGCGCTGGTATTCGGGCGCGAACGCACCGGCCTGAGCAACGAGGAACTGCAGTTGTGCCACGCCTCGGTCCACATCCCCTCCGACCCGGCCTTCAGCTCGCTCAACCTGGCCGCGGCGGTGCAGGTCCTGGCCTACGAGCTGCGGCGCACGCTCCTGGCCGCGGCGCCGGCACCCGCCACGCCGGCCCGGGAGGACGGTCCGCCCGCCACCCACGACCAGGTCGAGGGCCTGTTCGCGCAATTGGCGCAGACCCTGGAGGAGATCGACTTCCACAAGGGGCGGGCGCCGGAGTCGGCGATGCGCAAGCTGCGCCGGCTGTTCCTGCGCAGCGACCTGAGCGTGAGCGAGGTCCGCCTGCTGCGCGGAATCCTGGCCGATGCCCAGCGGATGGCCCGGCTGGCGAGCGGGCGATTGTCGCCCTGAGGGTTTTCCGGCTAGGATTTCGGCGGAAACAACGGGGGAAGCGGTGTTATCCAGAGCGCGCAAGTGGGCCCAGGCGGCATGCTGGGCCGTCGTCGTGGCCATGATCCTGCCGGTGCACGCCGCCGAGGAGGGCAGTGTCCTCGTCCTCGGCCGCATCAGCGACGACCCCAGTGCCCACTACGCCCAGCTCAAGCCGCTGCTGGACTACGTGGTGCCGCGGATGCGCGACGTCGGCATCACCGAGGGCCGCATCCTGATGGCCCGCGACGCCCAGCAGATGGCCAGCTACCTGCGCCGCAACCGCGTCGACTGGGTGACCGAGACCGCCAGTACCGCCGTGCAACTGGAGCAGCGCGCCGCGGCCAAGCCGATCCTGCTGACCGAGCGCAGCGGCGTCAGCCGCTATCACACCGTGTTTTTCGCGCGCAAGGACAGCCCGATCCAGACCCTGGAAGACCTGCGCGGGCATACCCTGGCGCTGCAGAGTGCCGCCTCCACCAGCGCCTACATGGTGCCGCTGGTCGAACTGCTGGAGGCCGGGCAATCGCCGGAGATCCTGCTGGGCCCGTCGGACGAGCCGTCCCCGGACCGGGTCGGCTACGTGTTCGCGCGCTCGGAACTGAACATCGCCTCCTGGGTGCACAAGGGGCTGGCCGACGCGGGCGCGGTCAGCGACCTGGACTGGAACGACCCGCGGCGGTTCCCGGAGGCGTTCAGGCGTGATTTCCGCGTGATCCACGAGACCGCGCCCTATCCGCGCGCGCTGGAACTGGTGCGCGCGGGCATGCGGCCGGAGGTCGAGGCGCGCCTGCGCGAAGTCCTGCTGAACGCCGCCGAGGACCCGGAGGCGGGCGAGGCGCTGCGCCAGTTCTTCGGCACTTCGCGCTTCCTGCCGCTGGACCGCGAGTCGGGTCGGGCCCTGGACGTGCTGCGCGCCGGCGCCCGCCGGGTGCGCACGGAGGTCGAATGAAGCTGCGCTTCGGCCTGCAGGCACGGCTGGTGATCGCCATGACGGTCATGCTCGGCGTGGTGTTGCTGGTCCTGCTGCTGCTGCTGCAGCGGCAGCGGCAGATGCGCGAGGAAACCGAGGCGCTCGGCCGCGACGGCGTGCACAGCCTGGTCGATACCTACCTGCGCGACTACGCCGGGTCGCTGGCGCGGCAGATGGCCGAGAACCTGGCCAATCCGATGTATTACCGCGACCTGGAGCTGATCGGCACGGTGCTGCGCGACAATTCGCGCGACTCGCTGGTGTCCTACATCCGGGTATACGACCTCGGCGGCAATCTGGTCCACGACGGTTCGGTCGAAATCCAAGGCTATGGCCTGCCGATGGGCGACCCGCTGGCCGCTGCGGCCGTCGCCGCCAAGGGCGTGAGCATCCAGGAGTCGCCGGCGGTGCTGGAGGCATCCGCGCCGATCCTGGTCGGAAGCGAGCGGATCGGCGGCGTGCGGGTGGGGCTGGACCTGCAGGTGGCCAGGCGTTACGAGGACCGGAACCTGTCCCAGCTGCGCGAGCGCATGGACGAACTGGGCGGCCGCCACTTCCGCTGGCTGGCGCTGCCGATGACACTGCTGGTGCTGATCTGCGTGCTGGCCGCGTGGTACGTGCAGCGCACCCTGGTCCGGCCGATCCGCACCCTGGCCAGTTCGGCGCGCCGGATCGAAGCTGGCGACTATGCCGTGGAGCGCCTGCACAGCACGCGCACGGACGAGGTCGGCGGCCTGGTCCGCGCCTTCGGCCGGATGAGCGAGAGCGTGGCCCGCCACGACCGCGAAGTGCGGCGGATGGCCTACACCGACGCGCTCACCGGCCTGACCAACCGGCTGGCGTTCCGCGAGAGCCTGGACCACCGGCTGCTGCTGCTGCGCGGTTCCGGTCGCCAGCTGGCGCTGCTGTTCGCCGACATCGACGATTTCAAGCGGGTCAACGACACCCTCGGCCACGAGGCCGGCGACGAGGCGCTGCTGCAGTTCTCCAACCGGATCCGCGAAGCGGTGGACAAGTACGGCGGCGACGATGCGCTGCTGGCCCGCTTCGGCGGCGACGAGTTTGTGATCCTGATCCAGGAGGGCGACGTGCGCGACGCCGCCACCCGCCTGGCCGAGGTGCTGGTGGCCGAACTGCGCCGGCCGCTGGACATCCAGGATCGGCAGGTGTTCCTCGGCACGTCGATCGGCATCACCCTGTTCCCGGAAGACGCCTCCAGCGCCAGCACGCTGATGAAGAACGGCGACATCGCCATGTACCAGGCCAAGGTCGCCGGCAAGAACGGCTTCCGCTTCTACAGCCGGGCGATGGACCATGCGGTGGAGCGCCGCGTGCACATGGAGCAGGAACTGCGCGGTGCCTGGGAGCGCGGCGAGCTGAGCGTGGCCTACCAGCCGATCTGCCGCACCAGCGACGGCCGCGTGGTCGGCGCCGAAGCACTGCTGCGCTGGCAGCATCCGATGCTGGGCATGATCGCGCCGTCGGTGTTCATCGACGTGGCCGAGCAGAGCGGGCTGATCGACGGGATCGGCCTGCGCGTGCTGCATGCCGCCTGCAACGAGGCGATGCGCTGGGCGAACATCGGCGACGGCGGCGAGCGCCTGTTCGTCTCGGTCAACGTCTCGCCGCGCCAGCTGCGCAAGGGCGACCTGCCGGAGATCGTTGCCGAGTGCCTGCGCGAGACCGGCCTGCCGGCCTCCTGCCTGCACCTGGAGCTGACCGAGACGGCGGTGATCAGCGACGAGCTGCAGGCGGCCACGATGCTGGCGCGCCTGCACAGCACCGGGGTGAAGGTGTGGCTGGACGACTTCGGCACCGGCTTCTCCGGCCTGAGCCACTTGCGGCGGGTGCCGGTGGACGGGGTGAAGATCGATCGCAGCTTCATCGCCGACCTGCAGCGCGACCCCGACGACCTGGCCCTGACCACGGCGATCATCGCCATGGCCCATTCGCTGGGGATCACGGTGGTGGCCGAGGGCGTGGAGAAGGAAACCCAGTACAACCTGCTCAGCGAGCGCGGTTGCGACCTGGTCCAGGGCTACTGGCTCAGCCATCCGGTCAGTGCCACCGAATTCGCCCACCTGCTGGTCCGCCGCGGCCGCTGAGCCGGCACCGTGCGCCGGGCCGCAGGCCCGCTGGCTAGGTGAGCCAGCCGTGGACCAGGCGCGCCAGTTCCTCCGACAGCAGCCCGGTCGCCAGCAGGCCAGTGCCGGCCACCGCCCATAGCGCCAGCAGCAGCGCGCCGTCCCGCTCCATCAGCGCCAGCGCGAACAGCAGCAAGGTGCCGGCGAACACGAAGTTGGTCATCGGCAGCGGCAGCGCCAGCAGCAGGCCCAGTCCGATCAGCAGCAGGCCGGTGACGACGTTGGCCAGGCGGTTGCCGGTGAGCGCCTGCAGCCGCGGCCGGACCAGGCGTTCCAGCCGCGCCGTCCACGGTGCGATGCGGTCGCAGAAGCGGGCCATGGTGCCGCGCTTCGGGCCGCGGCGGGCGATGAACCCGGGCACCCACGGCTTGCGCAGCCCGAGCATCAGTTGCAGCCCGATCAGCACCACCAGCGGGCCGCTGACCACGCCGGCGAAGCCCGGGATCGGAACGAAGCCGGGCAGGACCGAGACGAACAGGAACATGCCGAAGGCACTGCGGCCCAGGCCCTGCAGCAATCCGTCCAGGGCCAGCACTTCCTCCGGATCGCCGTGTGCGAACGAACCCAGGAGCCGGGCGATGCCGTTGCCGGGGGACGGGCGCGGCGGTGCGTCAGCCGGGATGTTCATCGGCGCCATCGGGCCGCAGCCGGGTCAGCAGCAGCTTGTCCACCCGCGCCCCGTCCAGGTCGACGACCTCGATCCGCCAGCCCGCCCAGTCGAAATGCTCGCCGACGTTGGGGATGCGGCCGAAACGGGCGATGCACATCCCGGCGAGGGTGTGGTAGTCGCCGTCCTCGGCGTCGGGCAGGGCGGCGCCGCCCAGCAGTTCGCGCAGGTCCTCGGTGGGCAGGGTGCCGCCGACCAGCAGCGAGCCGTCGTCGCGGGTGACCACCAGCGCGTCCTCGTCGGTGTTCTCCACCGCCTGCAGGCGGCCGACGATCGCGCCCATCAGGTCGCTGATCGTGACCACGCCCTGGATCTCGCCGTATTCGTCCACCACCAGCGCCAGCGACTGTTGCTCTTCGCGGAAGATCTCCAGCAGTTTCATCGCATGGGTGGATTCGGACACGAACAGCGGCGTGCGCAGGGTGCGGAACATGCCGCCTTCCTGCATCGCATCCGCGGTGTGCAGCAGCGACTTGACCTCGAGCACTCCGGCCACGTCCTGGTCGCCGCCGCGATAGACCGGGTAGCGCGAGTACTGGTGCTCGCGCATCGTCTCCAGGTTCTCCTCCAGCGGGGCGCGGGTGTCCAGCCAGGCGATCCGGTTGCGCGGCGTCATCAGGCTCTCGGCGGTGCGGTCGCCCAGGCGCATCACCCGGTTGACCATGTCGCGCTCGTGGGCGTCGATCACGCCCTGCTCGTGGCTCTCGGCCACCAGCATGCGGATCTCTTCCTCGCTGATGGTGCCGGCCTGGTCCTGGCCCAGGCCGAGCAGGCGCAGGACCAGGCGGGTGCTGTGCGAGAGCAGCCAGACGAAGGGGAAGGCGATCCGGGCCAGCCAGCCCATCGGCAGGGCCACCGCGCCGGCGATGTCCTCCGGCGCGGTGATCGCCAGCCGCTTGGGCACCAGCTCGCCGAACACCAGGGTGAGGAAGGTGATCAGGCCGACGGCGATGACCTTGCCGACGGTTTCGGCCCAGGGATCCAGCGCGGGGAACACGGCCTGCAGCCAGCCGGCGATGGCCAGGCCGATCGCCTCGCCGCCGAACAGGCCGGTGAGGATGCCGATCAGGGTGATTCCGATCTGGACCGTGGACAGGAAGCTCTCGGGCTTCTCCGACAGGGCCAGGGCCTTGGCCGCACGCCGGCTGGACTGGGCCAGCTGCTTGAGCCGGCTCTTGCGCGAGGTCATCACCGACATCTCCGACATCGCGAAGAAGCCGTTGAGCAGGATCAGGGCCAGGACGATCAGCAGCTCAGCCATGCGCCGTCACTCCGTGGCGGGGCGACGGATGGCGGCGGCCGGGGCACGGGGCGCGGCGGCGGGAGAACGGGGAGGGGGGCGAGTCGTCCATAGGGCGTGCCGGCGGCACGCGCGCATCTTAGCAAAGCCCCTCGGCGCCGGGCCGGGCCGCGGTCCGCGGGCCCGGGTTCCGGGCCGGCGCGGGGGCTGTCATAATTCCGCACATGGGCCGCCACCTCCGAGGCGGCGGACCTTCCGCACATGTTCTCCCTGCAGACGATCTTCGGTTCCGGCAAGCAGTTCTTCAGCCTGCTCGACGACGCGGCCGAGGCCGCGCACGACAGCGCCGTGGCGCTGTACGAGATGATGAAGGCCTCCGACCGGCAGCCGGCGCTGGACGCGTTCAAGCTGGCCCGCCAGCGCCAGCGGGTGGCCTCGGAGAAGATCGGCAAGGCCCTGGTGGACAGCTTCATCACCCCGATCGAGCGCGAGGACATCGAGGCGCTGGGCTCGGCGCTGTACAAGATCCCCAAGCAGATCGAGAAGTTCGCCGACCGCTATTCGCTGGCCACCGAGCACCTGGCGCACATCGACTTCGCCCCGCGCGCGGCGATGCTGGAGCAGGCGGCCCAGGTGGTGGTGGAGATGGTGCGCGAGTTGCGCACGATGAACCTGGACCGGATGACCGCGCTCAACGAGAAGTTGCGCGCGATCGAGAACGAGGCCGACCGGCTGATGCTCGAGCTGTACCGCGACATCTATTCCGGGCGCCTGGACCACCTGCAGATGTTCCTGCTCAAGGAGTTCTTCGAGATCCTGGAGAAGGCCATCGACCGCTGCCGCGAAGCCGGCGTGGTCGCCTATCAGATCGTGCTCAAGAACAGTTGACGGGGGCGACATGCTGACCCTCGTCCTAGTGGTGATCTTCACCGCGTTGGTGTTCGAGTTCATCAACGGCTTCCACGACACCGCCAATTCGATCGCCACCGTGGTGGCGACCAAGGTGCTGTCGCCGGGCGCGGCGGTCTCGCTGGCGGCGGGAATGAACCTGATCGGCGCGCTGATGGGCACCGCGGTGGCGGCGACCATTGCCACCGGCATCGTCAACACCGAGGTGGTGGAGGCGTCCTCGCAGGTGATCCTGTGCGCGCTGCTGGGCGGGATCACCTGGAACCTGATCACCTGGTGGTTCGGCCTGCCGTCCTCGTCCTCGCACGCGCTGATCGGCGGCCTGTGCGGCGCGGCGCTGGCGGCCGCGCACAACGACTGGAACGCGCTGGTGTGGTCGCAGAACATGGGCCACTGGACCGCCAACAAGGGCCTGCTGTGGAAGGTGTTCCTGCCGATGGTCACCTCGCCGGTGGCCGGCTTCCTGCTCGGCATGGCGATGATGCTGCTGCTGTGGGCGATCATCGCCGGCATGGCCCGCGCCGGTGGCGTGCTGGCGCGGCTGGCGCGGCCGCGCTGGGTCAACGCCTTCTTCGGCAAGGCGCAGATCCTGTCGGCGGCCTACATGGGTTTCGCCCACGGCCACAACGACGCGCAGAAGACCATGGGCATCATCGCCCTGACCCTGATCGGCGCCGAGGCGGCCGGCACCCTGGACGAGTTGCCGGGCTGGCTGTCGTTCCTGCACCCGGGCGCCGGCGGCGGCACCGAGATCGCGATGTGGATCGTGCTGACCTGCGCCGTCGTGATGGCCGCCGGCACCGCCTCGGGCGGCTGGCGCATCATCAAGACCCTCGGCCACAAGATGGTCAAGCTGCATCCGATCCACGGTTTCGCCGCCGAGACCAGCTCGGCCACCGTGTTGACCCTGGCCGCGCACTTCGGCATGCCGGTGTCGACCACCCACAGCATCTCCACCGCGATCATGGGCGTGGGCTTCGCCAAGAACCCGCGCGCGCTCAAGCTGGGCGTGGTGGAGCGGATCGTGTGGGCCTGGATCCTGACCCTGCCGGCCGCGGCCGGCGTGGCCTACCTGATCTTCGTCGGCATGCGCGCGATGGGCTGGACCTGAGGCCCTACAGCAGGTCGCCCTCGGCCGAGAGCGCGCGCTCCATGCGGTCGCCGAGGCCGCCGATCTCCAGCACCAGGCGTTCGACCTCGGCCGGGGTGAGGCCGTCGTAGGGACGGTTCTCGCACAGCTGCAGGTAGGGCACCCCGTCCAGTTCGCCGATCGCCAGGTAACCCACGCTGCTCTGCCAGTTGAACGCCAGCGCGCGGCGGGCGTCGATCCCGGTGGTCGGCGCGATCACGGTGCTCACCCGCAGGATCGGACGCTGGTCGTCGCCGTCGAGCTCGGACACGAAGATCGACTGGTGGCGGCTGCCGCCCTCCAGCGACAGTTCGACGCAGGCGACGTAGGGTTCCTGCATGGTCAGGCGGAAGCCGGCGGTCAGCAGGTGGCTGCGGATCTGTTCGAAGTTGCGCATGGCGATCCCTCGCGATTCCTCGCGGGTATGCTAGCCGCTGATGGCCGCCACGTCTCCCGCCCGCGAACCCGACGCCGTCCGCCGGATCCTGGCGGCGGTGCGCGCGATCCCGCCGGGCCAGGTCGCCGGCTACGGCGAGGTGGCGCGCCGGGCCGGCCTGCCGGGGCGGGCGCGGCTGGCGGCCCGGGCGCTCGCCGGCAACGACGACCCCTCGCTGCCCTGGCACCGGGTGTTGCGCGCGGACGGGCGGATCGCCTTTCCGGAAGGCTCGAAGGGGTTCCGCGAGCAGTGCCGGCGCCTGCGCGCCGAGGGCGTGCGGGTGGAGCGCGGGCGGGTCAGGCGCCCGGCCGGGCCGGCCGACCTCGATGCCGCCCTATGGGGACCGGACTAGCGGCGGCGCCCGATCCCGCGGCTATGATGGCCGCCCGTCCCCCGGAACCGCGCCGCATGCATTCGCGACTGCCTCCCGTCACCCAGGCCCTGCTGATCGCCAACGGCGCGCTGTTCCTGCTGCAGAGCCTGCTGGGCCAGACCACGTTCGAGGCATTCATGCTGTGGCCGCCGTCCGGCCTGTTCGACCCGTTCTCGCCGGGCCAGAACTTCCAGCCCTGGCAGCTGCTGACCTACGGCTTCCTGCACGGCAGCATCGGCCACCTGCTGTTCAACATGCTGGCCCTGTACATGTTCGGCGCGCCGCTGGAACTGACCTGGGGGCCGCGCCGGTTCCTGGCCTACTACCTGATCTGCGTGGCGGGCGCGGGCCTGTGCCAACTGGCGGTGGGCTGGTGGTCGCTGCGCAACGGCGGCAATGCCTACCCGACCCTGGGCGCTTCCGGTGGCGTGTTCGGCCTGCTGCTGGCCTACGGCATGCTGTTCCCGAACCAGCGGTTGATGCTGCTGTTCCCGCCGATCCCGATGAAGGCGCGGACCTTCGTGATCCTGTTCGGCGTGGCCGAACTGGTCCTGGGCTTCACCGGCTGGCAGCCGGGCGTGGCTCATTTCGCCCACCTGGGCGGGATGCTGTTCGGCTGGCTGGTGATCCGCTACTGGCGCGGCCAACCGCCCTTCGGCCGCCGCGGGCCGCCGGCACGACGGGTCTAGCGGGGTCTAGCCGGGTCGTCGCGGTTCACGTCCGGGGCGCAGGGCCGAGGCGGCGATTTCGGCGGCATCCGCCGGAGGCAGGCCTCCGGTTCGGCTCCGGGCATCAGCGATCCTTGAACGAAAAAGGCGCGGTTTCCCGCGCCTTTTTCTCATTCACGCGGAGGGGTCAGCGCCAGATGCGGACCTGGTCGGCTTCGGTCCGCTGCATCGGCTGGCCCGCCTTGCAGCCGAAGGCGTCGGCGAACGCCGGCAGGTTGCCCAGCGGCACGTTGCTGCGCAGCGGGCCGGGGGCGTGGATGTCGGTCTTCTGGCGCTCGGTGGCCGCGTTCTGCGCCACCTGCTGCGCCCACAGCCGCGACCAGGCCTCGAAGAAGGCCTGCTTCGAGGCCTGGTTGGCCTGCGGATTGGCCCTGGCGTAGGCGTCGGCAGCCAGCTCCAGGCCGGCCTGGTCGGCGAGGGCGACGTCGCGTACCAGGGTGCCGTCCACCCGGGTGCCCTTCAGGCCGGGATACTCCTGGCTGGCGTACTGCGCGGCGACGCGGTCGCCGAGCCGGGTCCAGGCGTCGCGGTCGGCCTGGCTCCACCAGTCGCGCAATTCGCCGCGCGCGTCGACCCGCGAGCCCCGGGCATCGATGGCGCGATTGAGCTGGGTGCCGACCAGCGCGCCGTAGGCGCCATACAAGGTGTCCTTGCGCGCGGTATCGAACACCGGCGGCTGCAGCACCGCGGCGGTGGCGATCAGCCGGTTCTGGGCGATGTCGTAGGCCAGCGCCGGCTGCTGCGGCAGCACGTCCCAGCGCCGGTCGGCGTTGCCCTTGCCGATCCGCTTCATTTCCTCGCGATGGCGCCAGGTCGAGGCGATCAGCATGTTGCCGCCGAAGCTGCCGCGGCCCATCGGTTGCACGGTGTAGTCCAGGTCGCGCCTGGGCGTGCCGACCTCGATCTTCAGCGCCTTCAGCTTGGCCCGGGCCTCGGCCTTGGCGTCGGCACCGAGCCAGCCGTCGCGCTCGACCGCGGCGATCAGCGCCTGGCGCACCTCGTCGGCGATCTCGCCGGCCTGGCGGCGCTCGTCCGGGTCCAGGTAGCGCGCGGCATACTCGCGGCCGAGCATCGGACCGGCGGCGGTGTTGACCGCGTCCAGCACCTGCTGCCAGCGCGGCGCCTGGGCGACCCGGCCTTCCAGCACCTGGCCACGGAAGCCGAAGCTGGCGTCGCGGAAGCCGCGCGACAGGTACGGCGCCATCGCGTCGCCCACCCGCCAGCGCAGGTAGGCGCGCCACTGTTCCGGCTTGATCCGGCCGATCATCGCGTCCAGTTCGGCGAACAGGGCCGGGTTGGACATCGACACCAGGTCGTCCTTGACCCCCTGCGCGGCGAGGAACTGGCCCAGCTGCAGGTTGCGGTAGCGCTTGGAGGCGTCGGCCACCGACACCGGGGCGTAGTTGCCGAACGGATTGTTCAGATCGGTCAGCGACTGCGACTTGCCGGCCAGCGCGGTCTCGATGGCGATCACCGCGGCCGTGTCCGCGTCCACCCGCTCCTTCGGGGTGCCGGTCAGGGCCAGGATCTGGCCGACGTAGGCGCGGTAGCGCGCCATCACCGCCTGGGTATCGGCGTCGTTGCGGGTGTAGAAGGCCGGGTCGGGCAGGCCCATGCCGCCCTGCATGAAGTAGCCGATGTGGCGGTCCAGGGCCTTCAGGTCCACGTCCGGGGCAAAGTTGAACGCGACCGGGATCCCGACCTGGTGCAGCGCGGCGATCGTCGCCGGCACGTCCTTGGCCTTCTTGATCGCGTCGATCCGCGACAGCAGGGTGGCGATCGGGCGCGAACCGTCGGCCTCGACCGCGGCCTCGTCCAGGCCGCTGGCCCAGAAATCGCCCAGGCGGGCCTGCACGTCGTTCTGCGGCGAGGCCATCGCCGCGTCCAGCAGTTGGCGCTGCTGCTGCAGCGCCAGTTCCGACAACTGGCCCAGCGCACTGACCGCGCCGGCGCCGGCCGGCAGCGGATTGGCCTTCAGCCAGCCGGCATTGGCCTGGGCGTAGAAGTCGCTGCACTGGGCGCTGACGGCCGGGGCCTTGGACTTTTTCTTCTGGGCGTCGGCATCGGCGGCGGATACCAGGGCGAGCAGGCCGAGGCCAAGGGCGAGGACGAGCGGGCGGGGCGTGGACATCATCGGGACTGCAGCCTCGGGAATGGGTCGGGGCAGTGTACCAAGGCGCACCCGGCAGGTCCGCGTCCCGGAAAACAGGAAGGCCCGGACATGCCGGGCCTTCCGTGGCGGAACCTGGATCGACCGCCCGTTACCAGATCACGACCTGGCCGTCGCCCTGGCGGACCATCGGCTTGCCCGGCTCGCACTTGAACGCGGCGGCGAAGGCCGGCAGGTTCGAGGGGGCGCCGATGGCGCGGAACTGCGCCGGGGCGTGCTCGTCGGTGGCGATGCGGTTCTTCAGCTCCTCCGGGGTGAAGTTGCGGCGCCACACCGTGGCCCAGTTGAGGAAGAAGCGCTGGTCGCGGGTCAGGCCGTCGGTCATCGGGTCGGGCGTGTCGCCGACGGCGGCCTTCATCGCATCGTAGGCCGTGGCCAGGCCCCCCAGGTCGGCGATGTTCTCGCCCAGGGTGTGGCGGCCGTTGATCTTCTGGCCGTCGGCGGTGGTGTAGCCGTCGAACTGGGCGATCAGCTTGTCGGTGCGGCCGGAGAAACCCTTGGCGTCGGCTTCGGTCCACCAGTTCTCGAACTTGCCGGTCGGGCCGAAGCGGCTGCCCTGATCGTCGTAGCCATGGGTCATCTCATGGCCGATCACCGCGCCGATGCCGCCATAGTTGATCTCGTCGCTGGCGCCCGGGTCGAAGAACGGCGGCTGCAGGATCGCGGCCGGGAACACGATCTCGTTCTGCAGCGGGTTGTAGTAGGCGTTGACCATCTGCGGGCTCATGCCCCATTCGGTCTTGTCCACCGGCTTGCCGATCTTGGACAGGTTCCAGCGGTAGTTGAACTCCTGCGCGGCCAGCACGTTGCCGATGAAGCTGTCGCGGCCGGTGTCCAGGCCGGTCCACTCGCGCCACTTGTCGGGGTAGCCGATCTTGGCCGTGAACGCGGCCTGCTTGGCCAGGGCCTTCTGCTTGGTCTCGTCGCCCATCCATTCCAGGTGCTCGATGCGCGCCTTCAGCGCGGAGCCCAGGTTGGCCACCAGGGCTTCCATCTTGGTCTTGGAATCGGCCGGGAACGCGACCTGCACGTACATCTGGCCCAGCGCCTCGCCGGCCTGCTCGTTGACCGTGCCCAGCACCCGCTTCCAGCGCTCCTTCATCTCCTTCTGCCCGCGCAGGGTCTTGGCGTAGAAGTTGAAGTTCTCCTCGGCGAAGGCGTCGCTCAGGTAGGGCGCGGCGCCGTCGACGGTGTGGAAGCGCAGATACGAACGCCACGTCGCCGGGTCGGCGTCGCCCAGCGCCTTGCTCACTTCCTGGTGGAAGGCGGGGATGGCCAGCGAGAACATCTCCGGCGCGGCCACGCCCTGCGACTCGAAGAACTTCGTCCACGGGAAGTTCGGGGTCAGCTGGTCGGCGGCGGCCAGGCTGACCGGGTTGTAGAACAGCGACACGTCGCGGGACATGTCCTCGCGCGACTTGGACACCTTGGCCAGGCGGGTCTCGAAGGCCATCACGTCGCGGGCCTGCTTCTGCGCCTCGTCGGCGGCGATGCCCGACAGTTCCAGCACCTTGGCGATGTGGGCGACGTACTTGTCGCGGATGTCCTGCTTGTCGGCGTCGAAGTAGTACTTGCTGTCCGGCAGGCCCAGGCCGCCCTGCATGGCGTAGGCGATGTTCAGGTCCGGCTTCTGGAAGTCGGCCTCGGCGCCGAAGCCGAACAGGAAGTTCTCGCCGCGGGCGGCGCTGGTGCGCAGGTACTCGGCGATCGCCGGGCCATCGGCCAGGGCGTCGATCGCGGCCAGGCGGCCGGCCAGCGGCTCGATGCCCTGGGCGTTGATCTTCGCTTCGTCCATGCCGGTGGCCCACAGGTCGCCGACGATCTTCTTCACCCCGGTGGCGTTGGCGTCGGCCGCGGCCTGCTCGACCAGCTGGTGCTGCACTGCGTTGGAGCGTTCGTCCAGCATCTCGAACGCGCCCCAGCTGGTGCGGTCGCTCGGGATCGGGTTGGCCGCCAGCCAGGTGCCGTTGGCGAAGCCGGCGAAGTCGAGGCAGGCGTCCTTGGTGGTGTCCAGGTCGGCCAGGGCGAAGCGGTTGACCGCCGGCAGGGCGCCCTCGTCGAGGACGTATTCCGGCTGGGCCGGCGCGGCGGCGGCGGTGGCGGCCTCTTCCTTCTTGGAACAGGCGCCCAGGGCCAGGGTGACGGCCAGCGGCAGCAGCAGGATCTGGGGCTTGCCGATAGTGATGTTGCGTGTGTTCACGTTGCGGGATCTCCGGCCCGGCGGACGGGCATGGCAGGCGCCCCGGGGCGGGGCAGGTGCCAGCACTGTACCTCCGGTCTGCCGGCTCCGGGACTGCCGGAGGTCATGCCGGGCACAATGGCGCCCGGGCACCCCGGGAGGACGGGCATGCAGGTCGAGTTCCACGGCGCCGCCGGCGAGGTCACCGGCTCCATGCACCTGGTCGAGGCGGCCGGACGGCGGATCCTGCTGGATTGCGGGATGTTGCAGGGCGGGCGGGCGCTGGAGGCGCGCAACTTCGATCCGTTCCCGTTCGATCCGGCGGCCCTGGATGCGCTGGTGCTCAGCCACGCCCACATCGACCACATCGGGCGGGTGCCGCGGCTGGTCGCCCAGGGCTACCGCGGGCCGGTTTTCCTGCAGCGCGCCAGCGCCGACCTGTTGCCGGTGATGCTGGACGACGCCGCCTCGCTGGCCGAATCCGACGCCGCCCGCGCCAACCGCCACCGCGACCAGGAGCCGCCGCAGCACCCCCCGCTGTTCACCCGCGAGGACGTGGCCCGGGTGCTGCCGCTGTTGCGGCCGATCGACTACGGCGTGCGCACCGCCATTGCGCCGGGCGTGGAGATCGTGCTGCGCGACGCCGGCCACATCCTCGGTTCGAGCATCGTCGAGCTGTGGGGCGACGGCCGCAAGCTGGTGTTCTCCGGCGACCTGGGCATGCAGGGCACCCCGATCCTGCGCGATCCGGAGGCGGTCGCGGAGGCCGACCTGGTGCTGATGGAATCGACCTATGGCGACCGCAACCACCGCGACCGCCAGGCCACCGTGGCCGAGCTGGGCGAGGTGTTCGAGCACGCCTGGCGCGAGCGCGGCAACGTGCTGATCCCGGCCTTCGCCGTGGGTCGCAGCCAGGAGCTGCTGTACTGGTTCGCGCGCTACTGGAACGAATGGAACCTGGAGCGCTGGCGGATCTTCCTCGACAGTCCGATGGCCGGGAAGGTGGTGCAGGTGTATGACCGCCACCACGCCCTGTTCGACGAGCAGGCGCAGGAGGTGTGGCGGCAGCGGCCGTCGCCGTTCCGGTTGCCGAACCTGCACATCACCGCCAGCACCCAGGCATCGATGGCGATCAACACCATCGGCAGCGGCGCGATCGTGATCGCCGGTTCGGGCATGGCCAACGGCGGCCGGATCCTGCACCACCTGCGCCACCGCCTGGGCCGGCGCGACACCCACGTGGTGTTCGTCGGCTACCAGGCCGAAGGCACCCTGGGCCGGCGGCTGGTGGAGCGCGCGCCATGGGTGCGCATCCACGGCCACGACCATCGGGTCAATGCACAGATCCATACCATCGGCGGACTGTCGGCGCATACCGACCAGCAGGGACTGATCGAGTGGTACTCGCATTTCCGCGGCAACCCGCCGCTGGTGCTGGTGCATGGCGAGGACCGGGCGCGCGAGGCCCTGGCCGGCGAGATCGGCCAGCGCAGCGGCGCGCGCGTGATCCTGGCGCGACCGGGGATGCGCTGCCGGGTCTGAGCCGGCGGCCGGGCTAGCGCGCCGCCTGGGCGTGCACGCCCAGGCGGCGCAGGCAGTCGCAGCCGTCCGCATCGCAGGCGTGCGCGTCGCCCTGCAGCGCCAGGCCGCGTTCGCCCGCTTGCCCGCGGATCTGTTCGAGGATGGCGCCGGCGGCCGCGGCCGAGGTGCCGTGCAGGAGCAGGGCGAAGCGGCATTCGCCCAGCCACGCGGCGATGTCGTCCGGGCGCCGCGCGCGGGTGCGCAGCAGTTCGGCGATCTGGCGCGCGCAGGCGTCGGTCGCTTTGCGGCCATGCGCGCCGGGCAGCGAATACTCGAGCAGCAGCAACGCATGCGGGGTGCCCGCGCCGGCCGCCGGCTGCACCGCGGCCTGCAGCTGGCGACGCGTGGCCAGGCCGGGCAGGCGCCGCCGCGTGCGCCATTGCCGATGCAGGGCCAGCGTCGCCCACGCGGCCAGGCCGAGGGCGAGCACGCCGACCGTGGCGCCGGGTGCGAACCAGTGGTGCCGCTGCAGCAGCCAGGCCGACAGCGCCAGGGTGGCGGCGGTTCCCGCCAGCAGCGCCACAGGCATGCGCCAGGCCGGCGCATGGCGCGACAGCCCCGCGGATGTCGCCGCGCCGGCCAGCAACAGCGCCAGCAATGCCTGCGCCGCGGCTGGCAGCGGCCGCGGGGTGTCACCCCGCAGCAGTGCGGCCAGGGCGCGGGCCTGGTGCTGGACCGGGAACAGCGGGGCGCTGCCATGCGGGCCGGGCAGGCGCGCCTGCCGGGAGGGGTCGGCCAGGCCCAGCAACACCCATTGGCCGCGCAACCGCGAGGCCTCCATCCTGCCGTCCATCAGCTCCGCCGGATCATGGACAGGTGGTGGATCGCCGGTGGCGGCCACCCGCCAGCCTGCGTCGGTTTCTCCCTCCAGGCTGTTGCCGGCATCGGTTCGGGCCAGCGCCACCGGCAGCGAGCGCCACTGGATGCCATCGTCGGCCAGCACCTGCGGCAGGTGGCGGCGGATCCGGCCGTCGCGATCGCGCGGCAGCAGCAGGTGGCCAAGGCGGGCCGAATCGGTGAATTCGACCGGGGGCAGGCGGGCACGCGGTGCTCCGTCGGGCTGCGGCTCCAGCGCCACGCCCAGCACCACGTGGCCATCGAGCAGGGCCCGGGCCAGCCTGGCGTCGCCCAGGGCATCGGCGGAAGTCCCGGTCCCGATCGGCAGGTCCAGGCCGACGCCGCGGACGCCGGCCGCCTGCAAGCGCTCGAGCAGGGCGGCGAGACGTTCGTTCGGCCACGGCCAGGGAGCGGTGGCATCGATGCCCAGGACCAGCACCGGTGCCGGCTGCGACGGGGCCGGCTGCCAACGTTGCAGGCCGTCATCCAGGGCCGGGACCAGGTCCAGCCCGCTGCACAGCGCGGCCAGCGCGCCGGCGCCCAGGGCCAGCGCGGCGCGGCGCGGGTCCGGACCGGGCGATGGGCGGCTCATCGCGCCCGGCCGCACACGCGCGGACGGGATGCGGCGGCACGGTTCCCGATCACCGCGCGGATTGCAAAGCCTTGCGTTGCGGCCATGTCCATTCCCTTGGGCCGGCCCCCTGCGCCGCCAGTATAGGCGCAGTGGTATACCTGCACCGATGCGCAAACCACGCCGTGACATCGACGTACTGCTCGTGGGCGGGGGCCACAACGGCCTGGTCTGCGCTGCCTACCTGGCCCGGGCCGGGCTCAGGGTAACCGTACTCGAGCGCCGCGGCGTGGTCGGCGGCGCGGCGGTGACCGAGGAATTCCACCCCGGGTTCCGCAATTCGGTGGCGTCCTACACCGTCTCGCTGCTGCAGCCACAGGTGATCGCGGACCTGGACCTGCATCGCCACGGCCTGCGCATCGTCCTGCGCAAGCGCAACAACTTCCTGCCGCTGCCCGAGGGTGGCTACCTGCTCACCGGCGCCGGCCGCACCGCGGACGAGGTGGCGAAGTTCTCGCGCCGCGACGCCGAGGCATTGCCGGCCTACGAGGCGCGACTGGATGCCATCGCCGACGTGCTGCGTGCGCTGGCCCTGCAGCCGCCGCCGAACGTCAGCGACGGTGGCTGGTGGAAGGCGCTGCCCGAGCTGTTGCGCGGCGCGCGCCTGGGCCAGCGCCTGCACGCGCTGGACCAGACCCTGCGCCAGGAGCTGCTGGACCTGTTCTCGATCTCCGCGGCCGAGTATCTGGACCGCTGGTTCGAGAGCGCGCCGATCAAGGCCCTGTTCGGTTTCGACGGCATCGTCGGCAACTACGCCAGCCCGTATGCACCCGGCACGGCCTACGTGCTGCTGCACCACGTGTTCGGCGAGGCCAACGGGGTCAAGGGCGCCTGGGGCCACGCCATCGGCGGGATGGGTGCGATCACCCAGGCGATGGCCAGTGCCGCCATCGAGGCCGGCGTGGACATCCGGGTTGGCGAGGGCGTGCGCGAAGTGCTGGTCGAAGACGGGCGGGCGGTCGGCGTGGCCACCTCCGGCGGCGAGACGCTACGCGCACGCGCGGTGGTCGCCAACGTCAACCCGAAGCTGCTGTACCAGCGCCTGCTGCCGGCCGCCGCGGTGCCGCCGGCCACCCGCGAGCGGATGCGGAACTGGCGCTGCGGCTCGGGCACCTTGCGCATGAACGTGGCGTTGTCGCGGTTGCCGGACTTCACCGCGCTGCCGGGTGCGGGCGAGCACCTGACCGCCGGGATCATCCTCGCCCCCAGCCTCGATTACATGGACCGCGCCTGGCGCGACGCGCGCGAACGCGGCTGGTCGCGCGAGCCGGTGGTGGAGATGCTGGTGCCTTCCACTCTCGACGATTCGCTGGCCCCGCCGGGCATGCACGTGGCCAGCCTGTTCTGCCAGCACGTGGCCCCGGACCTGCCTGGCGGCCGCAGCTGGGACGACCACCGCGAGGAAGTGGCCGACCTGATGGTCGCCACCGTCGACCGCTATGCGCCGGGCTTCGCCGCTTCGGTGCTGGGCCGCCAGGTCCTGACCCCGCTGGACCTGGAGCGCGAGTTCGGCCTGGTCGGCGGCGACATCTTCCATGGCGCGCTGAGCCTGAACCAGTTGTTCTCGGCGCGGCCGATGCTGGGCCAGGCCGACTACCGCGGCGCGATCCCGGGGCTGTACCTGTGCGGCGCGGGCACCCATCCGGGCGGCGGCGTCACCGGCGCGCCCGGGCACAATGCGGCGCAGGTGGTGATCGCGGATCTGTGCTGATGCGCTAACCTTGGTGGCCCACGTCGTGCTGCCGGACCCGTTGCATGCCCGCTCCCGCGGATTTCCACGCCTTCCCCGACGCCAACGGCCACTTCGGCCGCCATGGCGGCCGTTTCGTCGCCGAAACCCTGATCGGCCCGCTGCAGGAACTGGCTGCGGCCTACGATGCGGCCAAGGCCGATCCGGCCTTCGTCGCCGCCTTCGAGGACGACCTCAGGCACTACGTCGGCCGGCCCAGCCCGATCTACCACGCCCGGCGCCTGAGCGCCGACGTCGGCGGCGCGCAGATCCTGCTCAAGCGCGAGGACCTCAACCACACCGGCGCGCACAAGGTGAACAACACCATCGGCCAGGCGTTGCTGGCCGCACGCATGGGCAAGAAGCGGATCATCGCCGAAACCGGCGCCGGCCAGCACGGCGTGGCCAGCGCCACCGTGGCCACGCGCCTGGGCCTGGAGTGCGTGGTGTACATGGGCGCCACCGACATCGAGCGGCAGAAGATAAATGTTTATCGGATGAAGCTGCTCGGCGCCACGGTAGTGCCGGTGACCAGCGGCTCGGCCACGCTCAAGGACGCGCTCAACGAGGCGATGCGCGACTGGGTGACCAACGTCCAGGACACCTTTTACATCATCGGCACGGTGGCCGGTCCCGATCCGTATCCGCGCATGGTGCGCGATTTCAACGCGGTGGTCGGGCGCGAGGCGCGTGCGCAGATGCTGGAACAGTACGGGCGCCTGCCCGATGCGATCACCGCCTGCGTGGGCGGCGGCAGCAATGCCATTGGTCTGTTCCATGCCTTCCTCAACGATCCGGGCGTGCGCATCGTCGGCGCCGAGGCGGCGGGCGAGGGCATCGCCACCGGCCGCCACGCCTCTTCGCTGGCCGCCGGCCGGGTCGGCGTGCTGCACGGCAACCGCACCTACGTGATCTGCGACGACGACGGCCAGATCATCGAGACCCATTCGATCTCCGCCGGCCTGGACTATCCGGGCGTCGGTCCGGAGCACGCCTTCCTCAAGGACAGCGGCCGCGCCGAATACGTCGGCATCACCGACGACGAGGCCCTGGCCGCGTTCCACCGCCTCACCCGCAGCGAGGGCATCCTGCCGGCGCTCGAGTCCAGCCACGCGGTGGCGCAGGCGATCAAGCTGGCGCGCGAACTGCCGAAGGACGCGCTGGTGCTGTGCAACCTGTCCGGCCGCGGCGACAAGGACGTGCATACCATCGCCGCGCGCGAGGGGATCGTGCTGTGACGTCCATCGACCGCATCGAAACCAGGTTTGCCGGGCTCCGCGCCGCCGGCCGCAAGGCACTGATCCCCTTCGTCACCGCCGGCGATCCGTCGCTGGAAGCCACGGTGCCGGTGATGCATGCGCTGGTCGAGGCCGGCGCCGACGCGATCGAACTGGGGGTGGCCTTTTCCGATCCGATGGCCGATGGCCCGGTGATCCAGCGCAGTTCCGAGCGCGCGCTGGCGCGCGGCGCCGGTACCGGCTACGTGCTGGATTGCGTGCGCCGCTTCCGCGAGCGCGACGCCGATACGCCGGTGGTGCTGATGGGCTACCTCAATCCGGTCGAGATCCGTGGCGCGGCGCGCTTCGCCGCCGAGGCGGTAGCCGCGGGCGTGGACGGCGTGCTGCTGGTCGACCTGCCGTCGGAGGAAGCGGTGGAGTTCCGGCAGGCGTTCGATGCTGCCGGCCTGGCGCTGGTGATGCTGGCCTCGCCGACCACCTCGGCCGCGCGCGCGGCGATGCTGTGCGCGAACGCGCAGGGCTATCTGTACTACGTCAGCTATGCCGGCGTGACCGGCGCCGATCACCTGGACACGGGTGCCGCCGGCGGGCGCCTGCAGGAACTGCGTGCCGCCGCGCGGGTGCCGGTGGTGGCCGGTTTCGGAATCAAGGACGCGGCCAGCGCCGCGGCGATGGCGGTCGACGCGGATGGGGTAGTGGTCGGCAGCGCGCTGGTGGCGGCGCTGGCCGACGCCGGTTCGGCCGGCGAGGCCGCCGCCCGGGCGAAGGCCTTCCTGGCGCCGCTGCGCCGGGCCCTGGATGCGTCCTGGTAGAGCGGACCGTCGGTCTGCCGCCGTGCCCCCTACGCGCCAGCGAACAGGTCCGGCGCCGGAGCCTCGCGCGGCAGCGCGCCTTCCAGTTCGAGCAGGAAGCGCTTGGTCGGCAGGCCGCCGCTGAAGCCGGTGAGCGTACCGTCGGCGCCGATGACCCGGTGGCAGGGCAGCACGATCGGCAGCGGGTTGCGGCCGTTGGCCGCGCCCACGGCACGGGTTGCGGTGGGCCGTTGCAGGTGCGCGGCGAGCTGCGCGTAGCTGCGGGTCTGGCCGTAGGGGATGGTGGCCAGCGCGAACCAGACCTGGCGCTGGAACGGCGTGCCCTGCGGCGCCAGCGGCAGGTCGAAGCCGCGCCGGAGGCCGGCGAAGTATTCGTCCAGTTGCGCCTGCGCGCGCTGCAGCAGTGGATGGTCGGCTGCGCGCCAGCCCTGGCGTGGCAGCGGATCGCTGTCGCCGGGGAACTCGATCGCGTGCAGGCCCGCATCCGAGGCGGCGATGGTCAACAGCCCGACCGGGCTGTCGATGTGGCGGAAGTGGATCGTGCTCATGGGTGCTTCTCCGTGGAAACGGGCGCTGCCATCGCGTCGCGCCACAGGTGGATCGCGGCATAGGCGCGCCAGGGGCGCCAGGCTTCGGCACGCGTCCGCAGCTGGCGCGCGGCGGCCCGGCCCCCATCGGCGGCCAGCGCCTTCTGCAGGACCAGATCCTCGGCCGGAAACGCATCGGGATGGGCCAGCGCGCGCAAGGCGAGGTAGTGGGCCGTCCACGGGCCCAGGCCGGGGAGCGCGCTCCAGGCGGCGACGAAGTCGTCCAGGGTCTGCGCCGCATCGAAACCGGCCCGGTGGTCGAGCAGGGCGCGGGCGACCCCGCGCACGGCCCCGGTGCGCGCGCCGGTCAGGCCGAGGCCGCCCAGGTCGCCCTCGGCCAGTGCCGCCGGCGAAGGGAACAACCGCGCCAGCCCGGGTGCCGGCGCCGCCGCCAGCGGATGCCCGTGCCGCTCCGCCACGCGCGCGGCCAGGGTGCGCGCCGCGGCCACGCTGACCTGCTGGCCGATCACCGCCCGCACCGCGGTCTCGAAACCGTCCCAGCCGCCGGGCAGGCGCAGGCCGGGGCGCCTGCGCAGCAGCGGGCGCAGGCGTGGATCGGTGGACAGCACCGCGGCGATCGCATCCGGATCGGCGTCCAGGTCGAACATCCGCCGTACCCGGGCGACGGTTGCGGCCAGCTGCGCCGGCGCGATGCCCTGCAGTTCCAGTTTCAGCGCATGGGTACGCCCATCGCCGCCGCCGGGCCATGCGCTCACCCGCAGCCAGCCCGGCGCCGTCGGCGTGCCGATCGTGCGCGAGTAACTGCGCAGGTCGACCGCCTCCACCCCGGGCAGGGCACGTTCGCGCAGGAATCCGAGCGTGGCGGCGAAATCGAACGGCGGCCGGTAGCCCAGCCGCAGCACCAGCGGCAGGGCCGCGCCGCCGGCCGCCGTTTCCCGGGGCGCCTGCCGGCGCAGTGCGCCCGGTGCCATCCGGTAGGCGGCCAGGAACGCGGCGTTGAAGCGGCGCAGGCTGGTGAAGCCTGCGGCCAGCGCCACTTCGGTGATCGGCAACGCGGTTTCGGTCAGCAACTGCTTGGCGAACAGCAGCCGGCGGGTGCCGTGCACGCGGACGGGGGCCGCGCCGAGGCGTTCGACGAACAAGCGCCGCAACTGGCGTTCCCCCAGGTGCACGCGCCCGGCCAGTGTGTCGAGCGGGTGTTCGGCGAGGAAGCCCTGGTCGATCAGCTTGAGCGCGCGCGCCACCGCGTCGTCGCCGCGGCGCCAGCCGCCTTCGCCCGGCGCCAGTTCCGGTCGGCAGCGCAGGCAGGGCCGGAATCCCGCGGCTTCGGCCGCGGCGGCGCTCGGGTAGTAGTCGACGTTGCGGCGATGGGGCACCGGCGCCGGGCACACCGGCCGGCAATAGATCCCGGTACTGCGCACCGCGGTGAAGAAGCGGCCGTCGAAGCGCGGATCGCGGCTCAGCCGTGCGCGCTCGCAGGCAAGTGGGTCCGGGATCCGGGAAGCGGGCGAAGGGCCTGGAGACATGGGTGCAGGCTAGCACCGGAGCCGGACCGGGACTCGCCGTTTTCGGACATGTGTGCGGGTGCGCCATCGGCCTCCGGCCGCGCCCCGGGGGATCGCACTTGACCGACCGCCACCGGTCTGGCCATGCTGCGGGCGTCGGCCGCAAGATGGTGGAGGTTCGCGATGAGACGAATTGCCTGGGCATGTCTGTGCCTGGCCCTGCCGGCATTCACCGCGCATGCCGCGTTCGAAGGCCGGGAGTCCGCCTCGGGCAGGATCCTGCCCGAAGCGTCGGACCAGGCCGGCCATCGTGACCGGAGTGCCGCACCCGCCACTCAGGAGCGGGACCGGACCCGTCGCAGCAGGATGGTCGCGGCCGAGCCGAAGGACCGCCCGCAGATGCGGTTTTCGGCCCTGTACCGCGAGGTCGGCCCCGATCCGGGCACCCGCGACAATTGCCTGAAAGGCACCGGCAGCCGGGTCAAGCGCGACGCCTCCGGCGTCGGCGCCTGCACCATCGGCAACGGACAGGTGTTCAAGATCGAACACTGAATCCGGCCGCGGACCGCCGCGGGCCCCGGTTCCCGTTCTGGCCGCGCGGCATCGGCACCGGCCAGGTACGGTCCCGGGTGACCGCTTCCGTCAGTGCCCGGGAGCGGGCGTCTCGCGCAGCACCGGCAGCAGGGTCCGCGGGTTGCCATCGTTCGGTGCGGCGGGGATGCCGAGCAGTCGCGCCAACAACGGATACACGTCGACGTTGTCGAAAGCCGGAATCACGGCACCCTCGCGGAACGAAGGACCGCGGGCGATGAAGATCGCGTGCATCGCCGGCTCGGCCGGATCGTAGCCGTGCGAGCCGCGGGTGCCCGCGGCCCGGTTGGCCAGGGACTTCCGCGACAACGCATCCCAGCCCTTGTCCATCTGGCAGACGATCGCGGGGATGCGCGGGTGGGTGCCGTAGTGCCAGCGTGCGGGCAGCTCCTGCTTGCGCCAGCATTCGTAGTGCTCGTGCCGTCCGAGCAGGGCGGCCTCGGCCTGCTGCTGGTGCCCCTCGCGCGGATCGAAGCCGATGACCTGCCCGAAGGAAACCGGTTCGGCCAGTGCGGGGGCAACCATGTCCTCGACCACGACCACGTGGCCGTCCGGCACCTCGGCCATGCCGTGGTCGGAAACGACGACGATGTCGGTGGCATCGAGCATGCCGGCGCGCTCGAGACGATCCAGCAGCTCGCCGATGCCGGCGTCCACTTCGCGCATCGCCTGGTGCAACTGTCCGGAATCCGGGCCGTGCGCGTGCCCGGCGGCGTCCACATGCTCCAGATACAGCGTCGCCAGGCGCGGTCGCGTCGACAGCGGTTCGGCCAGCCAGGCGGCCACGGTGTCCACGCGCTCGGTGATCGGACGTTCGGCGTCGAACGGGCTCCAGCGGGTCGGCCGCAAGCCGTGGATGGCGGCCTCGCTGCCCGGCCAGGACAGGGTGGCGGTGGGCAGGCCCGCTTTTTCCGCACCGACCCACAACGGTTCGCCACCCCACCAGCCGTCATCGCTCACCGCTTTGCGGTTGGACTGCCAGAACCGGCCGAGCCCGGCATCGCGCATGGTGTTGTGCACGATGCCGTGGTGGTCCGGGCGCAGGCCGGTGACCAGGGTGTAGTGGTTGGGGAAAGTCAGCGACGGATACGAGGGGTTCATCCATTCCGCGTGCACGCCTTCGCGCGCCAGGCGGTCGAGGTTCGGGGTGTCGCCCCGGCCCAGGAAGCCCGGATGCACGCCGTCGAGCGAGATCAGCAGCAGCGGATGCGGTTCCCGCCCGGGAGGAGCGACTGCGACCGGGGGGGTGCTGCAGGCGGCGAGGAACAGCAGGAGCAGGGGGGCAAACAGGCGGAACGGTCGGCTCATGCGCGCATGATACGGAAGAAAACATGACACCTGCCGTACCCGCCAGGCGGTGCCCGGGCCGTAGCCGCGGCACGGCGGATGGGTTAGGATTCCGGGCATGCGCGATTCCTCGATCTCCCGCACCATGGCCCTCCCCCGCAGTGCGTCGCTGGCATTGCTGGGCTTCCTCGCTTGCGGCCTGCCGGCCTGGGCGCAATCGGTGCAGCCCAACCGCTACAGCCAGTCGCCGCCGCCGAAGGTTTCCGACGACAGCCTCTACCAGCGCCAGCAACAGGCCAGCGAGGATGCGGCGCACCAGCAGCACGAGACCGCGCGTCGCGTCGAGCGCGACCACATCGGCCAGGCCATCGATGCCAATCGGCAGGCGCAGGAAGCCGATCGGGTCCGCACCGAGCAGCGTCGCGCCACCGCTGCCAGCCTTGCCGAGTCGGAACGCCTGCGCCAGGAGTACGAACAGCGCCGCCAGGCCAGCGAGCGCAAGCGGCAAGACCTGGAACGGCAGCGCGACCAGGCCGAAAAGCGGCCCTGACCGCTGTACCCGGCGTCCGCGGGGCCGCCGCGCGCGGCGTGCCCGCGCATGACTTCCTGCCCATGCACGGTGCACGGCCGCGCCACACATTGCCGCATGCGCCAAGCCCAAGGAGCCGTCGATGGAAATCAGGATCCTGGTCCTAGCCTGCTGCCTGGGGTTGCCGGCGGTGGCCGCGGCGCAGGCGCCCGCCCCGCCGGTCGCCGTGCACAACGACACCGAATGCGAGGTGTGGGCGCGCGAGCTCGGTTTCGCCCGGTCGGTCGCCACCCACGATGCCGCCGCGTTCGCCGCGTTCCTGCATCCGCAAGCCGCGTTCAATACCGGCCATCCGGCGCCGACCCGCGGCCGTGATGCGATCGCCCGCGACTGGGCCGACGTCATCGCCGGGAAAGGGCTGGAGCTGTCGTGGTATCCCACGCGCGTGACCGTCGGCGGACGCGGCGACATCGCATGGTCCAGCGGTCCGGCGCTGTTCGAGCGGCCGCAGGCCGATCCCGGGCGGCGCCACTCGATCGGCCAGTACCAGTCGGTATGGCAGAAGGATGGCGACGGCGTCTGGAGGGTCGTGTTCGACCACGGCGTGGGGATCAAGCCGGCGGGCGAGGACGAGGTCAAGGCCTTCCACGCCGGGCGCCGGGAGGATTGCCCGCGCGGCTGATCCGGGAGTGCTGCGATAATCGCCGCAATCAAGCTCCCGAGGTTACCCGGCATGTCCGATCCCCGCCACGACCCGTCGCGCCTCGTCCGTGCCCCGCGCGGCGCGCAGCTGAACTGCCGCAGCTGGCTCACCGAAGCTCCGTTCCGCATGCTCCAGAACAACCTGGACCCGGAGGTGGCGGAGCGGCCGCAGGACCTGGTGGTCTATGGCGGCATCGGCCGTGCCGCGCGCGACTGGGCCAGCTACGACGCGATCCTGGCAACCCTGAAGACCCTGGGCGACGACCAGACCCTGCTGGTCCAGTCCGGCAAGCCGGTCGGCGTGTTCCCTACCCACGTCGACGCGCCGCGGGTGCTGATCGCCAATTCCAACCTGGTGCCGCACTGGGCCACCTGGGAGCACTTCAACGAGCTCGACCGCAAGGGGCTGATGATGTACGGGCAGATGACCGCCGGCTCCTGGATCTACATCGGTTCGCAGGGGATCGTGCAGGGCACCTACGAGACCTTCGTGGAGATGGGGCGCCAGCACTACGGCGGCAGCCTCAAGGGTCGCTGGATCCTCACCGCCGGCCTGGGCGGCATGGGCGGCGCACAGCCGCTGGCCGCCTCGCTGGCGGGCGCCAGTTCGCTGACCATCGAGTGCCGGCAGAGCAGCATCGATTTCCGCCTGCGCACGCGCTATGTGGACGAGCAGGCCACCGACCTGGACGACGGGCTGGCTCGCATCGCCAAGTACACCGCGGCCGGCGAGGCGAAGTCGATCGCGCTGCTCGGCAACGCCGCCGAAGTGCTGCCCGAACTGGTCCGCCGCGGCGTGCGCCCGGACGCAGTGACCGACCAGACCAGCGCACACGACCCGGTGCACGGCTACCTGCCCGCCGGCTGGACGGTCGAGCGGTGGCTGGCCGAGCAGCAGGCCGATCCGGACAAGGTGCGCGACGCGGCCAAGCGCTCCATGCGCGTGCACGTGGAGGCGATGCTCGCGTTCCATGCCCGGGGCATCCCGACCGTGGATTATGGCAACAACATCCGCCAGATGGCCCAGGACGAGGGCTGCGTCAACGCCTTCGATTTCCCCGGTTTCGTCCCGGCCTACGTGCGCCCGCTGTTCTGTCGCGGCATCGGCCCGTTCCGCTGGGTCGCGCTCAGCGGCGATCCCGAGGACATCTACAAGACCGATGCCAAGGTCAAGGAACTGATCCCCGACGATCCGCACCTGCACCGCTGGCTGGACATGGCCCGCGAGCGGATCAGCTTCCAGGGCCTGCCGGCGCGGATCTGCTGGGTCGGCCTGGGCCTGCGCCACAAGCTGGGTTTGGCGTTCAACGAAATGGTCCGCAACGGCGAACTGAAGGCGCCGCTGGTGATCGGCCGCGACCATCTGGACAGCGGCAGCGTGGCCTCGCCCAACCGCGAGACCGAGGCGATGGCCGACGGCAGCGATGCGGTCTCCGACTGGCCGCTGCTCAACGCCATGCTCAACGTCGCCGGCGGCGCCACCTGGGTGTCGCTGCACCATGGCGGCGGGGTGGGCATGGGCTACAGCCAGCACAGCGGCGTGGTGATCGTGTGCGACGGCACGGTGGAGGCCGACAGGCGCATCGCCCGGGTGCTGTGGAACGATCCCGGCACCGGGGTGATGCGCCACGCCGACGCCGGTTACGAGATCGCCCGCCAGTGCGCGAAGGAGCAGGGACTGGCCCTGCCGATGCTCTGAACTGCGCTGGCCGGCATGCGCCATCCGCGCGCCGGCCGGGTTTTCCGTATGTCCTGGTGCGCGCGCGGCCTCGGTTGAGTGCCGTCGGCATGCTCGTGCATGATGCGCGTCGGCGGGTTGCATACGGAGGTCGCGTGCGTCATTGCATCTGGGCGATGGTTGCCGGCCTGCTCGTGCAGGGTGGCGCGGCTGCCGCGGGCCCGGCCGTGCCGGCCGTTCCCGGCGGATGCCCGGTGCCGGGTCGGATCGCACCGGTGTATCCGCAGAGCATGGTCAGGCTGCAGGCCACGGGGTCGGTCGTGCTCGAATTGTCGGCGGATGGATGCGGCCGGGTGATCGAGGTGCGCATCAAGCAGGGCAGCGGCCATGCGGCGCTGGACGAGGCGGCCGTCGCCGCCGCGCGCCAATGGGTTCTGGACCCGGCCGATGCCGCGTCGGGACCGGTCGAGGCGACGCTCGGGTTCGGCCTGGAAGAGGCCCGGCCATACCGCTACGTCACCCATGGCTGGCCGGAAAGCCACAAGCGGGCGCGGTACGTGCCCGATTCGCTCCCCGGGTACCTCACGCCCGGACAGGTCCTGGATCACTACGACCTCAGGCCGGTGGAGATGATCACGCCTCCGTACCGCAACGTGCGCAACGTGTTTTTCCGCCAGGGCGGCGACAGCGAGCCTGCGGAGTACTGGTTGTTCTTCTTCCTGCACGGCCAGCCGCGCGTGGCGGCGCGGTACCGGCTGGAGATGGAGGCCGGGGAGCCGGTGGTCCGGTTTGCGTTCCTCTGCGACAACGAACCGAAACTCTGCGATCGCGACCGCAAGCTCCTGATGAAAGGCCTGCCGTTCGCGCGCGCGCGCTGAGCCGCGAGAACGCCGCCCTCCGGGAGGCCGGTGGTGGTACCGCCCTGGCCGGCAGCCCCGTGCCGGGGCAGGCCCGGCGACATCTGCCGCCTGGCCAGGCGTCCATGCCCGTCGTCCACGCCCACCCGTGCCGCGCTGCCGTAGTACGTGTGGTACCCGGCCACCATCTCGCCGGGGCCATCATCCGCTTCGATCGCGGCGGGTCGTTCAGCGACCCAGGTCCAACACGCTGGCGAAGCCGCCAAAGATCATCCGCTTGCCGTCGAAGGGTATCGGTGGATTGCCGGGCGCGGCCGGATCCATGCGGGGGTCTTCCATCAGCTTCTTCATCCCGGCATCGCGGGTGGCCTTGTCCGGCCACTCGACCCAGGAGAAGGCGACCGTCTCGTCTTCGCGGGCCTGGACCGAGCGGAAGAAGTCGGTGACCTGGCCATGCGGGACGTCGTCGCCCCAGCATTCCACCACCCGGGTGGCGCCGTATTCCAGGAACACCGGGTCGAACTGGCGGGCATGGGCGATGAATGCCTCCTTGTTGGCGGTGGGGACGGCGATCACGAATCCATCGACGTAGGACATGGCGATACTCCAGTGGCCTGTTGTTGCGGAAACGGGCCGCAACGCCCGGTTCCGGCGGTTGTGGCGCCAGCCTGCACCTGCCGGTGTTCATGCAGTGCAAAGGCCGGGGGCTCGCCGGGAGGCAGGGGGGAGACGGCCGGTCCGCCGCATTCATCGCCGGTTGCGGCAGCGGCGCCGGCAGCGCCTAGACTGGCGTGATTCCATCCTCTCCGCCGCCGCCGTGATGCCGATCCCGCGCTCCTGTCTTGTCCTGGCCAGCGCCATCCTGCTGGCCGGATGCGTGCGCGAGGCCGAACCCGAGCCCGTCGGACGGATCGTGACCCAGGCGACGATTTCCCCCGAGGAGGGCGGTGCGGTCAGCCGTGCCCCGATGCCGGCGCCGCCCTCGCCGGCCCAGGCGCCGCCGCTGCCGGCCGCGCCGGCGTCCAGGGTGCCGGACTGGTCGCCCTTGGAACTGGTCTCGGGACAGGCCTGGATCGACTGCCGGCTCGACTACCGGCTGGGCGACGGCGAGGCGCTGGTCTCGCTGGAGCGCGACGACCTGCGCCGGCAACTCGAGCCGTGCCGGGAGGGCGACGTGTTGCGCCTGCGCTACCGCGGCCGGATCGCCGCCGACTTCACCGCGCTGGTGGAGCGGGTGGCGCGGGTGGCCGACGGCCTGGGGATCGGCAGCCGGGTGCTGGATCTGGATTCCACCGGCGGCCAGGTCGAGGACGCGATCCGCGCCGGCGACTGGATCGGCGGCAACCGCTGGACGATCTGGGTGCGCGAGGATTCGGTCTGCCACAGCGCGTGCGTGTTCGTGCTCGCCGGCGGCGACAGCCGGCGCCTGGCCGGCAGGGTCGGCATCCACCGCATCATCCGGCTCAGTTCCACCGCCACCAGTCGCACCGAACTGAACACCGAGCTGCAGGCGGTCTACGCCACGGTGCGCGCGTACCTGGAGCGCAATGGGGCCTCGCCGCTGCTGGCCGACGCGATGAAGACCGTGCCCAATCGCAGCCTGCGCCTGCTCACCGCCGACGAGCTGCGCAGCTATGGCCTGGACGGCAACAACGCCGCCCAGGACGACCTGGACCGGGTGCGCTTGCTGGACAAGTGCGGCGACGACTTCATGCGTCGCCGCGACGCCTGGGTCCGGGCCTTCGACCAGCGCTGCCAGTCCGAGCGCGACGTGTACGCGCTGAACGAATGCGGCCTCGCCTTGCGCCGCGACTTCGGCTTCCCCGACGACGACTGCCCGGCGGAGAGTCCGCTGGCCGAGTTCAACGAACTGCCCGCTGTCGTGCTGCCGGAGGCCGGGCCGGAGCCGGTCGCCGGTGGGACGGAATCGGGGGCGTCGGCGCCGGCGACGGCGACCGCCGGTGACGATGCCATGCCGGCGCCCGTCGGCCATGGCGGCTGAGCCGGTCCGCACCGGCGAGGCCGTCGGCGCGGGGCCGGCCGCGGCGGGGCACTGAACGGGAACCGGGCCCGGTTCCGGGCCCGACGCGACAAGGGCCGGGCTTGGGCGCACAATGGCGCCCCTGTTCAGCCTCTTCGCCGCGCCGTCCCGGCGCGCGCCGCCGGAGCCCCGGATGTCCACCCCCGAAACCGAAATTCCCGCCGCGCTGCGGTTCGGCGACCTTGGCCTGCCTGAAACGCTGCTCGCCGCCCTGGCCGGGGTCGGGTACGAATCGCCGTCGCCGATCCAGGCCGCCACCATCCCGGCGCTGCTGTCCGGCCGCGACGTGCTGGGCACCGCCCAGACCGGCACCGGCAAGACCGCCGCCTTCGCCCTGCCGGTGCTGTCCCGGCTCGACCTGGCCCGGCACAAGCCGCAGGCGCTGGTGCTGGCGCCGACCCGCGAACTGGCGATCCAGGTGGCCGAGGCGTTCCAGCGCTACGCGGTCAAGCTCCCGGGCTTCCACGTACTGCCGATCTATGGCGGCCAGGGTTACGGCCCGCAGCTGCAGGCGCTGCGTCGCGGCGTGCACGTGGTGGTCGGCACCCCGGGGCGGGTGATCGATCATCTGGAGCGCGGTTCGCTGGACCTGTCGGGCCTGACCACCCTGGTCCTGGACGAGGCCGACGAGATGCTGCGGATGGGCTTCATCGACGACGTCGAGGCGGTGCTGCAGAAGACCCCCCCGCAGCGCCAGGTCGCGCTGTTCTCGGCGACCATGCCGCCGCCGATCCGGCGCATCGCCCAGACCTACCTGCGCGATCCGGCCGAAGTCACCATCGCGGCCAAGACCAGTACCGCGGCGAACATCCGCCAGCGCTACTGGTTCGTCAGCGGCTTGCACAAGCTCGATGCGCTGACCCGGATCCTGGAGGCCGAGCCGTTCGATGCGATGATCGTGTTCGCGCGCACCAAGGCCGCCACCGAGGAACTGGCCGAGAAGCTGCAGGCGCGCGGCGTGGCCGCCGCCGCGATCAACGGCGACATGCAGCAGCAGCAGCGCGAGCGCACCATCGCCCAGCTCAAGGACGGGCGCCTGGACGTGCTGGTGGCCACCGACGTGGCCGCGCGCGGCCTGGACGTGGAACGGATCAGCCACGTGCTCAACTACGACATCCCCTACGACACTGAGAGCTACGTGCACCGGATCGGCCGCACCGGCCGCGCCGGGCGCAGCGGCGAGGCGATCCTGTTCGTCACCCCGCGCGAGAAGGGCATGCTGCGCGCGATCGAGCGCGCCACCCGGCAGCCGATCGAAGAGATGCGCCTGCCGACCGTGGATGCGGTGAACGACCGCCGCGTGGCGCGTTTCTTCGAGAAGATAGCCGCCGCGCTGGAAGCCGGCGGGCTGGACGACTACCGCGAGCTGGTCGAGCGCTATGCCGGCGAGCACGACGTCACCACCACCGAAGTGGCTGCCGCGCTGGCGCGGATGGCCCAGGGCGATACTCCGTTGCTGCTGCAGGCGCGCGATGAGCCGGCGCCGCGACCACGTGCCGAGCGCGAGCCGCGCGGCACCGACGCACGCGCGCCCGCGGCGCGCCCGCGGCATGCCGGCGAAGAGGGGCACGGTGCCCACCCGCCACGCGCATTCGATGCCGAATACGGCGTCCGCCCGCCGCGCGCACCCAAGCCCCCGCGCGCCGCGCCGGAGCCGGGCATGGAAAGCTACCGGGTCGAGGTCGGCCACGTCCACGGAGTCAAGCCGGGCAACATCGTCGGCGCGATCGCCAACGAGGCCGGGCTGGAGAGCCGCTACATCGGCCGCATCGACATCCACGAGGACCATTCCATCCTCGACCTGCCCGAGGGCATGCCGCCGGAGATCATGGCGCACCTGCAGAAGGCCTGGGTGGTCGGCCAGCAATTGCGGATCAGCCGCTGGGACGGCAGCCACGCGTCTTCCGAACACGCGCCGAAGGCCCGCTTCCGCCCGCCAGGCGCGCGCGCCGGCAAGCCGCCGATGAAGCCGCACCGCAAGGGGCCGCCGAAGCCGCGTGGTTGAGCGAGCATGACCGTCCGCCTCAACAAGCACATCGCCGAGACCGGCGTCTGTTCGCGCCGCGAGGCCGACCGCCTGATCGCCGAAAAGCGGGTCACCGTCAACGGCCAGCCGGCCGGGATGGGCGCGGTGGTGGGCGAGGGCGACACCGTGCGGGTGGATGGCCAGCCGCTGCAGGCGCGCATCGCCAGGGCCGGCAGGCGCCGGCACGTGTACATCGCGCTGAACAAGCCGGTCGGGATCACCTGCACCACCGAAAGCTCGGTCAAGGGCAACATCGTCGACTTCGTCGGCCACGAGCAGCGGATCTTCCCGATCGGGCGCCTGGACAAGGAGTCGGAAGGCCTGATCCTGCTGACCAGCAACGGCGACATCGTCAACGACATCCTGCGCGCCGAGAACCGCCACCAGAAGGAATACCTGGTCGCGGTCAACCAGCCGGTCACCGACGAGTTCCTGCGCGGCATGTCGCGCGGGGTGCGCATCCATGGCGAAACGACCCTGCCGTGCCGAACCGCGCGGATCGCCCGGTTCGGCTTCCGCATCGTCCTGGAGCAGGGCCTCAACCGGCAGATCCGGCTGATGGCTGCCGCCTTCGGTTACCGGGTCACCCAGTTGCGGCGGGTGCGGATCGACAACATCAAGCTGGGTGCGCTCAAGCCCGGGCAGTGGCGCAACCTGACCGACGCCGAGCTGGCCGGCCTGCTGCCGGGGCGCAAGGACTGGTAGCCCCGGTCCGCGACGGCGCGGTTGATCCGGATCATTCCCGGCGGCGCGCAGTGGCATTACCATCGCCCCAAGACGGCCATTCCTGGCATCGGAGGTTGGGCAATGAGGATCCTGCTGGCGGTGGATGGCAGTGCGGTGGGCGCGACTCTGGTGCGCCGGGTGGCGAAGCTGGCGAAGGAACTGGCGGCGCCGGCGGAACTGCACGTGCTGACCGTGGTGCCGCGGCTGTCCAAGGCCGCCGAGAAGGAGTTCGGCAAGGCCGGCCCGGAGCGCTACTACGACCGCCAGGCCGAAGCGGCCCTGGAGCCGTTGCGCCCGCTGCTCAAGCGCACCCGCCTGGCATGGGTGGAGCACAAGGCGATCGGCGAGGCCGTGCCGACGATCCTGGCCGAGGCCAAGGCGGCCAAGGCCGACCTGATCGCCATCGGCAGCCATGGCAAGGGCGCGATCAAGAGCCTGCTGCTTGGCTCGGTGACTCAGAAGGTCGTGGCCCTGAGCCCGGTGCCGGTGCTGGTGGTGCACTGAGGCCCGGGTCGTCCCCGCGCCGCGCGCGGATGGCCTGGAGTCAATCGACCAGGTGCTTGGCCTCCGAGGTGCCCAGCACTTCGGGATGCTGCACTTCGCTGTCGCCTGCCGCCGGGCGCCGGCCGCGCCTGGCCAGCAAGGGATCGAGGAACACCGCGCCGAGGATCACCGCCACGCCCAGGTAGAACAGCGGGGTCAGTTCGCGCTGTTCACCCAGCAGCAGCGCGGCCAGCACGATCGCGTAAACGGGCTCCAGGTTGGTGGCCAACTGCACGGTGTAGGCGCTGAGGTGGCGCAACGCCACCAGCGACAGCGCGAACGGCAGCAGGGTGCAGCCCAGTGCCAGCACCAGCAGCAATGCGCCATCGCGCGGGCCTGGCAGGGCCAGCAATTCGCCGTCGAAGGCGGGCAGCAGCAGCGCCAGCAGCGGCGCCAACGCGGTCAGGGCCACGGTGCCCGCGCCCAGCTCGAGCGCGGTCACGGTCAGCGGATCGGCGTGCTCGACCAGGCGCTTGTTGAACGAGCCGAAGATGGCCACCAGCAGCGCCGACAGCGCGCCGACCGCCACCCCCAGCCGCATTCCGTCCGGTACTCCGCCGACCACCAGGGCCACGCCCGGCAGCACCGCCACGCCCAGTGCCAGTTCGCGCAGGCGGAACGGCCGCTGCGCCGCCCAGGGTTCGATCGCCGCGGTGAACACCGGGGCCAGGGCAATGCAGGTGGCGGCGACCGAGGCATTGGCGAGCTTGATCGCACCGTAGAAGGTGAGCCAGTGCAGGGCGACCAGTACGCCGATGCCGGCATAGGCCAGGGCCAGCCGCGGCGTCAGCGCGCGCAGGCCGCGCCAGACCCGCGGCAGCAGTGCCAGCACGGCCACCACCAGCAGCATGCGCCACCACACCAGCGGCAGCGCCGGCAACGCGATCAGTTTGCCCAGGATCGCGGTGAACCCCCACAGCAGCACGCAGAAGTGGATCTGCAGTTGCGCGCGGGTGCGGTCGCTCATGGACATGGCGGCATTATCGCCCGGCTGCGCGCGCATGGAAGCGCCTAGAATCGGGGAGTCGCCAACCCGGAACTGCCTGCATGTCCTCGCGCCCGTCGCCGCTTCGCCTCCGTTGCCTGCTGGTCCTGGGCTTGTGTGCGTTCGCGCCGCTGCCGGCCTTCGCCCTCGACGGGCCGTCCGCCGCCACGCTGCCCGCAGCGACCGCGCTGGATCCGGCCGAACTGGATGCCTGGGTCGAGCAGGTGCGCGAGCGCTTCGAGGTGCCGGGCATCGCGGTCGCCGTGGTCAAGGACGGGCAGGTGGTGCTGGCGCGCGGCTGGGGCGTGCGCGAGCTGGGCAAGCCGGGCCAGGTGGACGAGCACAGCCTGTTCGCAATCGCCTCCAACACCAAGGCCTTCACCGCCGCCTCGCTGGCGATGCTGGCCGACGAAGGCAAGCTCTCGCTGGACGACCGGGTGATTGACCACCTGCCCTGGTTCCGCATGTCCGATCCCTACGTCACCGGTCAGATGCGCGTGCGCGACCTCCTCACCCACCGCAGCGGCCTGGGCCTGGGCGCGGGCGACCTGCTGTTCTGGCCGGGCAGCGACTACAGCACCGAGGAAGTGGTACGGCGGCTGAAGGACGTGCCGCTCAAGACCGGCCTGCGCGAACGCTATGCCTACGACAACATCCTCTATGCGGTGGCCACCCTGTTGATCGAGCGGGTCTCCGGCCAGCCCTACGCGCAATTCCTCCAGCAGCGCTTCTTCACTCCGCTGGGCATGTCCGCCACCCGCTTCAACGCCGATGCGCTGCAGCCGGGCGACAAGGTCGCCAGCGGCCACGCCAAGGCCGATTTCGCCACCCTGAAGCCGACCTTCCCGCTGACCTGGCACAACGCCTCCGGCGCGGGCGGCGTCTATTCCAGCGCCCACGACATGGCCCGCTGGGTCCTGGCGCAACTGGCCGGCGGCACCTATGCCGATGCGCACGGCCGCGAGCGGCGCCTGTTCTCCGCGGAGCGGCAGAAGGACATGTGGTCGCTGCATTCGCCGATGGCCATCGCCGATCCGCCGGTGCCGGAGCTGACGCCGGCCAGGCCCGACTTCCAGGGCTATGGCCTGGGCTGGATCACCTCGTCGTATCGCGGCGAGAAGCTGGTCTGGCACACCGGCGGTTGGCCGGGCATGGTCTCGCGCACGACCCTGGTGCCGGGGCGCGGCCTGGGCATCGTGGTGCTGACCAACCAGGAGGCCGGTGGCGCGTTCAATGCGCTGACGATGCAGATCCTCGATGCCTACCTGCAGCCGGGACAGCGCACCGACTGGATCGCCGCCTATGCCGCGGCCGCGGCCAGATCCCGGGAAAAGGCGGACCTGGCCTGGCAGAAGCGGGTGCAGGCGCGCGAGTCCGGCACGAAGCCGTCGCTACCGCTGTCGGCCTACGCCGGTACCTGGCGCGATCCGTGGTACGGCGACTTCGAGATCGTGGAGCAGGGCGGCATGCTGCGGATGCGCGCCGTCCACAGCCCGTTGCTGCAGGGCAGCCTGGAGCACTGGCAACACGACACCTTCCTGGTGAAGTGGGATGAGCGCACGCTCAACGGCGATGCGTTCGTCAGCTTCGCCCTGGATGCGGACGGCAAGCCGCGCGAGGCACGGATGCAGGCGGCCTCGGACCTGACCGACTTCAGCTTCGACTTCCAGGACCTGCTGCTGAAGCCGGTGCGTTGAACCTGCCGCGCCGTTCCCGCCGACGCGGGAGCGGCAGCGGACGGGGCGGCGGCTCCGCTGTGCCCGGGGCATGGGCGGGCCGGGTTACTCGATCGGCTGGTCCAGCATCAGTTCGCGCACGAACCGCACCGGCGGCGCGCCATAGGACAGCACCTGGTCGTGGTAGGCCTTCAGGTCGAAGTCCGCGCCCAGTTTGGCCTGCACCGCCTTGCGCGTGTCCAGGTGCTCCTGTACGCCGACGAAGTAGGTCGGCAGCTGCGCCGAGGTGAGCTGCGCGCGCACCCACTTGCCGGCGGCCTCGCGCTCCTGCTGGAAGGTCCGGTTGACCATCAGGTCCATCGCCTGCTCTCGGGTCCAGCCGTCCACGTGCACGCCCTGGTCGAGGATCGCGTTGGCGATCGTGCGCAGGTAGAACTTCAGCTGCACCAGCCGGAACAGCGGGTCGTTGTCGAGATAGCCGGCGTCGGCCATCATCTTCTCGGTGTACACCGCCCAACCCTCGGCGAACATGCCCGAGCGCAGCACCGCGCGCAGCATCGAGGGGAACTTGGCCGAGTGCCAGCCTTCCAGGTAATGGCCCGGCGTGCCCTCGTGGATGCTCAGCAGGTGGATCATGCGCGAGTTGTATTCGCGCAGGAACGAATCGACCTGTTCCTGGCTCCAGTCCTCCGGGATCGGCGAGACCGCGTAGAAGGTCTTGAGGTTCTTGTCCAGCGGGCCGGGCGAGTCGGCGTAGGCCACCGACACGCCGCGCTGGAACTCCGGCATCTCGATGATCTCCACCGGCGCGTCGGGCAGGGTGACCAGATCATGGGCGCGGACGAACTCGGTGGCCTGCGCCAGCGCGGCCTTGGCCGCGGGCACCACCTGGTCGCGCGCCGGACGTTCGGCGTAGGCCAGCTCCAGCGCCGCCTCGATCGCCTTCTGCTGCTGCTCGGGCGTGGGGCTTTCCGGCAGCTCGGGCGCGCCGGGCCGGTCGGCCAGCACCTGGCGGGCGATGCCGTACATCTCCTCGCGCACGCGCACCAGCTCGGCCTCGGCGCGCTGCTTGATCTGCGCGCGCGACAGCGAGGAGAGCAGGGCGAACTGCAGCTTCTGGTCGTACCGCTCGGCGCCGATGCGGAAGTCGCCCTTGGCGGTGGGCACCAGGGTCTTGTCCAGCCATTCCTGGTGCTCGGCCACCGCCTGCTTGAGGCCGGCGATGGCGGCCTCGGCGCGCTGGCGGTCGGTTTCGTCCAGCTGGCCCAGGTTGGGGGCGATGAAGGTGTCGACGATGCCGAGGATGCCGGCGTTCTGCTTGGCCACCGTCTCGGCGTGGATCTTCGGCACCCGCGCCGGGTCGAGGTTGGCGCGCGCCTGCGCCAGCAGCGCCGGCAGCTTCTCCATGCGCGCGGTGGCCGATTTCAGCCGCTCGGGCAGCGGCGCGAATTCGCGCGCCATCAGGCCGTAGATCGCGCTGCCGGCCAGGCCGCTGTAGACCTGCGGATCGGTGGCCCAGGACTGCAGGGTCTCGTTGCCCCAGATGTCGTACTGCAACTGGTTGCGCAGGATCGCCGCGTCGACCTGGTTCTCGCGCGAGAGCTTGGACACGTCCATCGCGTCCAGTTCGGCGAGGATGCCGCGGCTGAACTCCAGGCCCTTGCTCCGGCCCTCGGCGCTGAGGTCGTCCAGTTCGCCGTCGTACTTGTGCTCGCCGATCTGGGTGGCGCTCACCGGGGACAGCCGCATCCAGCCTTCCACTGCGCGCTGCGACAGGTCGGCGAAGGCGGCGTCGGCGGGGGAAGCGGCCGGGGCGGCGGCTTCGTTGCCGGCGGCCGGGGCGGTGGGCGGCCCGGCCTTCTGGCAGGCGGCCAGGCCGGCGAGGAGGGCGAGGGCGAGCAGGGGCTGGCGCATGGGCGGGGTTTCCGTCGTGGTGTGGTGCGTCGTCGCGCGAAGGGCCAGAGCATAGGTAAATCCGGTGCTTCGCGCATGTGCCGCGGGAACGGATGGCTTATCCTCGCCACGAACCTTGCGGAGACCGGCACATGGGGCAAGAAGGCGGTTGCGGTTGCGGCACGGCCGCGTTCGGGGCGCGGCGCATCGGCACCGCAGCGGTGGACCGCGGCCGGAAGCGGATGCGGCAGGTGGCGGCCGGCTGCGGCCTGCTGGCGCTGCTCGCGGCGGCGTCCGCCGGCGCCATGCAGGACGCACCGGTCGCCGCCGACCCCGTGCTAAGCGCCCCAGTGGAATCGCTGCGCCCGGAGCAGGTCCGTGCGTTGCAGGCGCGCCTCGCCGACTGGCCGCAACTGGAGCGCTATCGCGCGGACAACGCCGTGCTGCCGTCACCCGTGGAAGGCGAGCGGCGGGTGGTGTTCTACGGCGATTCGATCACCGACGGTTGGGGTCGCGTACCGGGCACGACGTTCTTCCCCGGCCAGCCCTACGTCAATCGCGGCATCTCCGGGCAGACCACCGCGCAGATGCTGGTCCGTTTCCGCCAGGACGTGATCGACCTGGAACCGGACGCGGTGGTGATCCTGGCCGGCACCAACGATATCGCCGGCAACACGGGCGTGGCCACGCAGGCGATGATCGAGGACAACCTGCGGTCGATGACCGAACTGGCGCAGGCGCACGGCATCCGCGTGGTGCTGGCCTCGGTGCTGCCGGTGAGCGACTACCCGTGGCGGCCCGGCCTGCGGCCCGCCGCCAAGGTGCAGCGCCTGAACGAGTGGATCGCCGACTATGCGCAGCGCAGCGGGGCGGTGTACCTGGATTACTGGTCGGCGCTGGCCAATGCGCAGGGCGGGCTGGATGCGGACCTGGCGCCCGACGGCGTGCACCCGTCGCCGGCCGGCTATGCGGTCATGGCGCCGCTGGCACGGCAGGCCATCGATCGCGCGCTGGCGCAGTGATGTTCTGGCGGACTTCGCGGTTTTCCGGGCGTCGCCGACTGCTTGAGGGGCCGCTGCCGATCCGCGTGCTGGCAATCGTCGGCCTGTGGCTGGGCACGACGGCCGCGCAGGCGGCGTGTCCGCCACCGGGCCTGGACCTGGCCGGGCTGCGGGCGTTGAAGGCGGACGGCTTCGAGGTCGCCGACGCGGATCGCCCCGGACTGGCGCTGGCGCTGCCGGATTGCCTGGCCGATTCCGATCCCGAACTGCGCGACGGCATCGCCTACGAGGCGCTGTCCGCATGGCTGCGCGGCGGGAAGTTGCCGCCGCCGCTGCGGCGCAGCCTGCGCGACCGGCTCCAGGCATCGCTGGAGGCGCCGGATGCCGGAGGATTCGCCGCGCCGTTCGCCGCGTTGACCCTGGCGGAGATCGCACGCACGGACCGCATCGAACCGTGGATGACGCCGGCCGAGCGCGCGGACATGGTGGCCCGCGCCGCCGCCTGGCTGGCCTCGGTGAGCGACCATCGCGGCTACGCCGATGGACAGGGCTGGCGCCATGGCGTGGCCCACGGTGCGAACTGGGTCATGCAGCTGGCGCTCAACAGGCGGGTCGATCGCGTGCAGTTGCAGCGACTGCTCGACGCCGTCGCCAGCCAGGTCGCGCCCGCGGACGGGCATGCCTACATCCATGGCGAACCGGCGCGCCTGGCCCGGCCGGTGCTGCTCATCGCGCGTCGCGGGCTGGTCGACGCGGAGGCCTGGCGGGCCTGGTTCGGCGGCCTGCCCGGGCGCGTGGGCGATCCGGCCCTGGCCTACGCCGACGAAGGCTGGCTGGCGCGGCGCCACGACCTGGCCGCGTTCCTCTCGGAGATATACCTGCAGGCGGACCGCTCCGACGACGAGCGGGTGCGCGCGCTGAAACCGTTGGCGCACGCCGCATTGGATGCCTTGCCTTGAGACGGCGGGGCCGGAGCTAGTCCTCGTCGTCGACGAATTCCACCAGCAGGCCCAGCCGGTACGCCAGTTCCTCCACCGCCTCGCGCACGCGGCCGGCGGTGTAGTCGTTGGGCGCGTCCACCTCCAGTTCGTGCACGCCGCCGCCGAGGCCGTCGGACAGGCCGGCCGAGCTGGAGTCCTCGTCGTCCATGTGCGGCATCAGATCGGAGATCTCCTCGACGTGCTCGATGCCTTCCACGCCCTGCAACAGGTCGGCGATGGTGCGCAGGTCGTCGTCGCTGCCGGTGATGCGGATCCGAAGCAGGGGCATGGCGGAATCTCCGTGGAGTGGGACCAGCGTAGCGGACGGGGATAAAGCCCGGGTGAGGACGGTCAATCCTTCGCCGCGCGTACCGGCAGCGGCACGTTGCACAGGTCGATGTGCCCGGCCGGGCGCTTGTAGAAGTCGTCGCGGCGGTTGCGCCGCGCCTCGACCATGTCGCGGAAGGTCGCCGTGTCGGTGCGCAACACCTGCAACGGCGTGCGCTCGGCCGCGGGCACCTCGCTGACCAGGCGCACGGCGCGGATCGGCGTGCGCCGGGCGGGATCCTCGTAGAAGCCCATCGGCTCGGGACCGCGCGGCAAGGCGCTCAGCAGTTCCATGCCCTGCAGCACGCGCCCGACCTGGGTGATGTTGCGGTCCAATTGGCGCGGCGACTGGCCGATCACCACGTACAGCTCGGCGCCGATGCTGCTGTCGGCTTCGAGGTTGCGGCCGGCGCCGACCACGCCGTAGCAGTGCGCCATCCAGGCCTTGCCGGCGCCAGCGTCGCGTCCGGCGGCGAAACCGTCGGCGAAGCCGACCTGCGGCGACCAGCCGTCCGGATCCGGCAGCAGGTCGAAGGCCAGGCCGGCGGCGTCGCGCTCGAATTCGGCCGGCAGCCGGGTCCTGGCCGCGCCCAGGTGCTTCGCCTTGGCCGGATCGTCGGCATCGGCATCGCCGAACTGGGCCACGAAATTGTCCTGCACTCGATAGATGCCGGTGCCATCCCAGAAACCCTCCCGGGCCAGGGTGCGGATGTTGGCCACGTGCTCCGGGGCGAAGCCCGGCGCCAGTTCGATCACCACCCGACCGGCGTCCAGTTCCATGTACAGCAGGTTGTCCGGATCGGGCGTGCGCCAGTCCGCAGCCGGGGAGGCATCGAGGATCTGCTGCGCACTGCGGTAGGGCGCGGCGGCGGTGGCCGGCGGCAACGGGGCGAGCAGGCAGGCGAGCAGGAGGAGGCGCGGAATGGTCATGGCGTCGGGCGTGGTGCGTGGCGGAGATGGGTCGATTCTCGCTGTGCCGCCCGGGGCCCGCCAAGCGCCATGGCAGGAACCCGGTAGCGGCACACCGCAGACGGACCCTGCCCCTCCAGGGTCGGGGTGACTAACGGCACATTCGCTATACCGAAGTTGAGAATAGTATTGCCTCCAGACTAGCTGACCCCACGCTAGCGGGAGCTGCCGAGATGGGCGAAATCGAAGCGCAACTGAAGAAATTCCAGAAGGAGCTCAGTGCCGGCACCGTGTCCCTGGTGCTGCTGGCGGTCCTGGCCCAGGCGCCGGAACCGTTGTACGGCTACCTGATCGCCAAGCGCCTGGAGCAACTCGGCGAGGGCGTGCTGGCCGGCAAGCAGAGCGCGCTGTATCCGGTGCTGCGCAACCTGGAAGGGGGCGGATTGCTGGACAGCCACGTCGAGCCCTCGGTGTCCGGCCCGCCGCGCCGCTACTACCGCATCACCGCCGAGGGCCGCCAGGTCCTCGACCAATGGGCCGCCGCCTGGCGCGCCACCCGAGATTCCGTCGATTCCGTGCTGGAAGGAGCATCCGCATGACCGCCACCGCATCCGCGCAGTCGTCCGCCCCGCGGCCGCTGCCCACCACCATCCCCGAATACCTGGCGCAGCTGCGCGAGGCGCTCGCCGGCGCCGACCCAGCCATGGTCCAGGACGCGCTCTACGACGCCGAGGAATACCTACGCTCGGAACTGGCCGCCAACCAGGCGAAGGCGGGGGGCGGCCGCAACGAGGCCGAAGTGATCGCCGCCGTCGCCGGCAGCTACGGCGCCCCGGAAGAAGTGGCCGACATCTACCGCGAGACCGAGGTCACGGTGAACCGCGCGCTGCGCCCGCCGCAGCCGCCGAAGCGGCGTTCGCTGGCCGGGCGCTTCTTCGGCGTGGTCGCCGATCCGTACACCTACGGCTCGCTGTTCTACATGCTGCTGGCCATGGCCACCGGCATCTTCTACTTCACCTGGGTGGTCACCGGCGCCAGCCTGTCGCTGGGCCTGCTGGTGCTGATCGTCGGCATCCCGCTGCTGCTGCTGTTCCTGATGTCGGTGCGGTTGCTGTCGCTGGTGGAGGGCCGCATCGTCGAGACCCTGCTGGGCGTGCGCATGCCGCGGCGGCCGCTGTATACCCAGCGCGACAAGCCGTGGATGACCCGGATCAAGGAACTGTTCACCGATCCACGCACCTGGACGGCGATGGCCTACCTGCTGCTGATGCTGCCGCTGGGCACTGCCTACTTCAGCGTCGTGGTCACCCTGCTGGCGTTGTCGATCTCGCTGGCGGTCACGCCGGTGCTGGTATGGACGGGGGTGGCCAACGCCAACATGAGCATCGACGGCTGGCAGTTGCTGAATTACGGCGAAGGCGTGGTCCATACCTCGCTGCCGGCGTGGGGCCTGCCGGCGTTGTTCGTGTGCGGCGTGCTGCTGCTGTTCGCCACCCTGCACCTGGCGCGTCTGGTCGGCCGCTTCCACGGCTGGCTGGCCAAGCACCTGCTGGTCCGCGACCCGATTGTGTGAGGCGGGAGTGCCGCGCCCCGGGCGTCGATGATCCGCGCGCCACAAACGGAAGGCCCCGCGCATGGCGGGGCCTTCCGTCATTTCCGGGCAGGGCCGGTCAGGCCGAATACCGGGCGAAGAAATCGCGCACCTGTGGGTACACGCTCTCGCGCCAGCGCCGGCCGCTGAAGATGCCGTAGTGGCCGGCGCCTTCCACGGTCAGGCGCTTCTGCCTGGACCGGGGGATGCCGGTGCACAGGTCGTGCGCGGCGGCGGTCTGGCCGACGCCGGAGATGTCGTCCAGCTCGCCCTCGATGGTCATCAGCGCCGGGCCCTTGATCGCCGAGGGCTTCACCAGTTCGCCGTTCACCTTCCACTTGCCGCGCGGCAGCAGGAACTCCTGGAACACGGTGTGGATCGTGTCCAGGTAGTACTCGGCCGGCATGTCCAGCACCGCGTTGTACTCGTCGTAGAACTTGCGGTGGCCGTCTGCGTCCTGCATGTCGCCCTTGACCAGGTCCGAATAGAAATCCCAGTGCGACATGAAGTGGCGGCTGGGGTTCATCGCGATGAAGCCGGCGTGCTGCAGGAAACCGGGATAGACGTGGCGGCCCTGGCCCGGGTAGGGCTGGGGCACGGTATGGATCACGTTGTTCTCGAACCACGACATCGGCTTGCGCGTGGCCAGGTTGTTGACCGACGTCGGGCTGCGGCGCGCGTCGATCGGTCCGCCCATCATCACCATCGAGCGCGGCAGCTTCTCGCCGCGCGCGGCCATCAGCGAGACCGCGGCCATCACCGGCACGGTCGGCTGGCATACGCTCATCACGTGCAGGTTCTGCGCGCCGATGTGGCGGATGAAGCCCTCGATGTAGGCCACGTAGTCGTCCAGGCCGAAGCTGCCGTCTACCGCCGGGACCATGCGTGCGTCGATCCAGTCGGTGACGTAGACCTTGTGGTCGCGCAGCAGGGTACGCACGGTGTCGCGCAGCAGGGTGGCATGGTGGCCGGACAGCGGCGCCACCACCAGCACCACCGGGTTGTCCTTGAGCCGGGCGATGGTGGCCGCGTCGTCGCTGTAGCGCTTGAACCGGACCAGGCGGCAGAACGGCCTGCGCACTTCCTCCTGCTCCAGGATCGGCACCTTGCGCCCGCCGATCTCCACCTCGTGGATGTTCCACGGCGGCTTCTCGTAGTCCTTGCCCAGCCGGTGGACCAGCTCGTTGCCGGCGGCGACGCGCTCGGCGCCGGGCAGCGAGGACGCCCAGCTGGAGGGGTGGGAGAAGATGCGCGAGTTGGCTTCGGCCAGATGGACCCAGGGGGCCATCATCGCGCGGTTGAGCTCGTGGAGCTGGTAGAGCATGGAGTACCCACGCCTCTGGATCGGTTGTTGCATCGCACCATCCTAACCGCATTTGCCATCCGGCGGCAGTGGCCGCGGCCGGCAGGATCATGAATACGAAGACGGGCCGGGTTCACCGATGTCCGGATCGGGCGCAAGCGGGCCGCGCCTCGGCGCGGGCGTCGACGTTGCGATCCGGTCGACCGCACGGGGACGGCGTGGCCGCCGGGGCGTGCCGGAGCGCGGGACGGCCGCGTTCAGCGCGGCGGCAGCGGGATGAACTCGTCGTCGCCCTCGATCCTGCCGAAGCGGCCCTGCAACCAGTCCTGCTTGGCCTGCTCGATCCGCTCCTGCGAACTGGAAACGAAGTTCCACCACAGGTGGCGGTGGCCGTCCAGCGGTTCGCCGCCCAGCAGCATGGCCTTGAGCGGGGTCGTGGCACGCAGCCGGGGCCGGGTGCCGCGCTCGGGGACGATCAGGTGGCGGGCCGGGATGTCCGCGCCATCGAGCTGGGCCTGGCCTTCGAGGAGGTAGAGCGCGCGTTCGGGATGGCCGTCGTCCAGCGCCAGTTCGGCGTCCGGTTCCAGGTCGACGGCGACGTTGAGGGTGCCGGAGAACACCTGCACCGGCGATTCCTCGCCATAGGCGCGGCCGGCGATCACCCGCAGCCAGGCGCCGTCGCGGCGCTGCGAAGGCAGGGTGGCGGCGGGATGGTGATGGAAGGCCGGTGCGGTTTCCTCGTGCGCCCTCGGCAGCGCCACCCAGGTCTGCATGCCGTGCGCCGGGCTGCCGGCGGCACGCTCGGCTGCGGGCGTGCGTTCGGAGTGGGCAATGCCACGGCCGGCAGTCATCCAGTTCACGTCGCCCGGGCGGATCACCTGCTCCGAGCCGAGGGTATCGCGGTGTTCGATCGCGCCGGCCCACAGGAAGGTGACGGTGGCCAGGCCGATGTGCGGGTGCGGGCGCACGTCCAGGCCGCGGCCGGGCTCGAACAGTGCCGGGCCCATGTGGTCGACGAACACGAACGGGCCGACGCTGCGCATCTGCAGCGTAGGCACGGCGCGGCGGACGACGAAGCCGTCGCCGAGGTCGTGTACCCGCGGCTCGATGATCGTGCTCATGGCCTTTCCGGTGGCTGCAAGGGGCGGACAGCATCGCATGCGATGCCGGGCGGGGCGGTCGCGCCGCGGGGACGGAGTGTTGCAGTGCAGCCGCGCTGCGGCGTGCTTGTGTGATGGGCCGGGTGTGGCCCGCAGGCTCAGTCCTGCCCGTCGCGGCGCGAAGCCAGCCGGTCCGCCAGGCGGGTGGGTTCGGGCAGCCGGTAGCCGGCCAGGCAGCGCATCGTCAGCGCCAACGCCGTCCGCAGCGACACCCGATGCCCGGGCGAGACCAGCAACGGATTGCAACGCGGCTTGCTGCGCAGGGCATAGCCGAGCACCTCGCCGCGATGGACGATGGGCGTGTGCGCGCCCGGTTCCGGCCCGGGCAAATCGAAGCGTCCCACCAGCAGGGTCTTGGCCACGCCCAGCGCCGGCAATCCGGCGGCCACGCCGAAGTGCGCGGCGATGCCGAGCCGGCGCGGGTGGGCGATGCCCTGGCCATCGACCATCGCCAGGTCCGGCGGCCGCGACAGCATCGCCAGCGCCCGCAGCAGCGCCGGCAATTCGCGGAAGCTGAGCAGCCCTGGCACGTAGGGCATCGAGGTCGGGATGCGCGCCACGTGCGACTCCAGCGGCCGCAGCGTATCCGCGTCCACCAGCACCACCGCCGCGCGGGTGGTCCGGCCCTGGTCCTCGAAGCCGACGTCGAAACCGGCGATGCTGCGCAGCGGAACCACGAAGTCGTCCCGCAGCAACACCTGGGCCGCCAGTTCCGCCTGCAACGCGCGTGCGCCGGCGATGCTGCCGTCCCAGCCGGGGAAGGGGTCGGTCGCGGAAGCGGGCAGGGCCATGGGTCGATTATGGACCCATGGTCGGTGAAGGCGTGGCCGGGGCACCACCTGCCGCAGCGTTGTGCGCCGGGCCGGTACAATCCGGGGATGCCTTCCGCATCCGCACCGGAGACTCCTGTGACCCGCAAGCTTGTCCTGCTGCGCCATGGCCAGAGCCAGTGGAACCTCGAGAACCGCTTCACCGGCTGGGTCGACGTCGACCTCACCGAGCAGGGCCGCGCCGAGGCCGCGGCCGGCGGCCGGCTGATGCGCGAGGAAGGCCTGCACTTCGACGTCGCCTTCACCTCCACCCTCAAGCGCGCCATCCGCACTCTCAACCTGGCCCTGGGCGAGCTGGACCAGGACTGGATCCCGGTGCACAAGAGCTGGCGCCTCAACGAGCGCCACTACGGCGCCCTGCAGGGTCTGGACAAGGCCGAGACCGCGGCCAGGCACGGCGAGGAGCAGGTCAAGATCTGGCGCCGCTCCTACGACATCCCGCCGCCGCCGATGCCGCTGGATGACCCCGGCCATCCGGCCAACGACCCGCGCTACGCCGGCCTGGACCGCAACGCGCTGCCCTCGACCGAATCGCTGGCCACCACCCTGGAGCGGGTGCTGCCGTACTGGCACGACGCCATCGCCCCGGCGCTGAAGTCCGGCAAGGACGTGCTGGTTGCCGCGCACGGCAATTCGCTGCGCGCGCTGTACAAGTACCTCAACGGCGTGTCGAAGGAAGACATCCTCGAACTCAACATCCCCACCGGCATTCCGTTGCTGTTCGAGCTGGACGACGAATTGCAGGTGCTCTCGCACCGCTACCTCGGCGACCCGGAGGCCGCGAAGCGTGCGGCCGAGGCCGTGGCCAACCAGGGCAAGGCACGGTAGGAATCTGCTGCGGACCGCGCATGCGGGCAAGGCGTGGGGAGGCTATTCTTGCTCCGAGCCACTCCAACCCAATCAAGATGTCGGGAGTCAACGTGAACATCACTCGTAGTCAGGCGCAGGCGTTGCTGAGTGTTGCTGAAATGCAGTTGTACGACGACAGTCGGGTCAACGGACTGCGCAAGCTGGATGGCCCGGCGCTGCAGAAGCGCGTCGAGCGTGCGCGACGCTCCCGTGATCGTGCGCGCGACCTGGTCAAGCGGAACAAGCTGGCCCTGCGCGACGCCACCGGCAGCAAGCGCGGACGTGCTGGCGATGCCAACCAGCGCAGCAAGGACAAGGCGGAACTGCTGGCCGACATCCTCAAGCGTTTCGAAGCCGCTTTGAAGGCGGTGGGCAAGCCGACCGCGGCCAAGCGCGTGCGCAGCACGGCGGTTCCGGCCAAGGCGGCGCCGCGCGGAGAATCGCGCGTGGCCGTGCGACGCAAGGCAGAGGCGGTGGTTCCGGCGGTAGTCACCCCTGCGCAGAAGGCGGCCAAGAAGGCAGCGGCAGCGAAAAAGCGCAACACGGCGGTGGTTGCCAAGCGCAGGTTGCTGGAGGAGAAAACCGTCCGCGACAATGCCGCCAAACCATGGGAGGCACTCGATGGCACGGATACGCCCCGAGCCGCCGATGCGGGTTTCCAGTCTGCCAGTGCCGCCAGCAAGGCCAAGCGTTTGCATGCGGGCCAGAGCCGGATGAAGCCGATCCAGGGTAGCGTCAGTTCTCGCGTGCGCCGCAACCAGGCCAAGCGCGACGGCAGGTAGAAGGTCAGGGCCAAGGTCTTGCACGGCCGCGCCGTTCGTATCTCCCAATCCTCGACCAAGGGAAAATCGTGGCCAAACGGTCCCATGTCCATGCACGCGTGTCCAAGATCCTGTGGCTGGCTTGCGCATTCGCATCCGGCGGCGTGCTCGCGCAGCAGCACGAACCGGTCGACCTGGACGTGGTGTCGAAGATCAGGCACGAGGCGTTCACCCGCTCCCAGGCCGCAGCCACGCTCAAGGAACTGACCGAGACCATCGGCCCGCGCCTGACCAACTCGCCGTCCTACGCGCGTTCGGCGCAGTGGGCCCAGGACACGCTGTCGGGTTGGGGGCTGTCCAGCGTCCGCCAGGAGATCTACGACCCGGCCTGGGGCCGCGGCTGGGAATTCCGCTCGGCGCGGGTCGAGCTGGTCTCGCCGCGCGAACTGCCGATCCACGCGCTGCCCAAGGCCTGGACCCCGGGCACCGGCGGCCCGGTCGAGGGTGAAGTGGTCAAGGTGTCGTTCAAGACCCTCGAGGACATCGACAAGCAGAAGGGCAAGCTGCGCGGCAAGATCCTGCTGCTGGACGACGAACGCGCGTACAAGCCGGCGGACAAGCCGGATTTCCGTCGCTATACCGAGGAGGACCTGGGCGAGTTGCAGACCTTCCCGGTGCCGGAGGATCCGGCCCCCGATGCCCGCGACAAGCGGCTGCAAGAGTTCCGCAAACGCCAGGCGCTGGTGAACAGGCTCAACGCGTTCCTGGCCGAGGAAGGCGTGCTGGCCACGCTGTCGATCAGTTCCCGGGACAACGGCGTGGTCCGGGCGATGGGCGGCGGCTCGCGCAAGGCCGGTGAACCGGTCGGGGTGACCGAACTGGTGGTCTCGGCCGAGCACTACAACCCGCTGGTGCGTGCGGTGCAGGCGAAGCAGGACGTGCGCATGCGCATCGACGTGGACGCGCGCTTCACCAGCGCGGCCGACCTGCCGGCGGCCAACGTGATCGCCGAGATCCCCGGCAGCGGGCCGAAGGCGGACGAGGTGGTGATGATCGGCGCGCACCTGGATTCCTGGCACACCGGCACCGGCGCGTCCGACAACGGCGCCGGCGTGGTGGTGATGATGGAGGCCATGCGCATCCTCAAGGCGATCGGGGTCAAGCCCAGGCGCACCATCCGCCTGGCGCTGTGGGGCGGCGAGGAGCAGGGCCTGCACGGTTCGGCCGAGTACGTGTCCCGGCACCTGGCCGCGTACCCGGAGCCGACCGATCCGGAGCAGAAGGACCTTCCGCGCGCCTACCAGCGCGGTACCGGCCCGCTGCAGCGCAAGCCCGCCTACGACAGGTTCTCCAGCTACTTCAACTTCGACAACGGCACCGGCCGCATCCGCGGCATCTACGCTCAGGAGAACCACGCCGCGGTGCCGATCTTCAAGGCCTGGCTGGAGCCGTTCAACGACCTCGGCGCGAGCATCGTGACTACCCGCAATACCGGCAGCACCGACCACGCCTCGTTCGACCGCGTCGGCCTGCCAGGCTTCCAGTTCGTGCAGGATCCGGCCGACTATTTCAGCCACGTCCACCACACCGAACTGGATACCTACGACCACGTCGTGCCGGAAGACCTGAAGCAGGCCGCGGCGATCGTCGCCTCGTTCGCCTACCACGCGGCGATGCGCGAGCAGCGCCTGCCGCGCAAGCCGTTCACCGAGCGCGACGAGTAGCGGGCGGCGGGGACGATAGCGGCCGCAGGGGCACCGGGCTCACTTTCCGCGGATGGGCACGACTGGCTTGGGTGCCGGTACGCCCTCGGGCGGCAGCAGGGTACGCACTGCCTGCTGGAATTCGTGCGGCTTGTCCAGAAAGGCATAGTGCTGGGCACCCGGGATCTCGATGTAGCGCTTGTCCGGCGCGGACAGGGTCTCGTAGTACTGGCCGATCAACGCCTTCGGCGTGATCCAGTCGTCGGATCCCACGATTGCCACGTAGGGCACTTCCAGCTTGGGGACGTCGCGGACCGCGTCGAATTCGAGGACGCCGGGGATGACGTTCTGCCACTGGCTCCACCATCGCGGGTTGGCGATCCACTTGCAGGGGCCGACGTAGGCGAGTCCGCAGGATTCGGCGAGGGTATGGTTGGGCGAGGTCAGGTAGGCGAACCAGCGCGCCTTGGCAGTGTGCTTGCGGAGGACGTTGCCGATCCCGTAATGCTCCAGCCACGCCCGCTGTGCCTTGACCGCGGCAAAGTCGATCATCGGCCTGCCGTCGGCGGTGGTGGTGGCGAGATCGCGAGCGAGGCCGGACAGGGCCGCGACCGCCTGTTGGTCGCCCGCGCGGCGCGCCAGGGCCATGAGGTGCCCGTGCGCGAGCCGGTTGCCGGCCCTCCAGTCGACAGCCTGGCCCACCGTCGCCACGCCCAGCACCTTCTGCGGGGATTCCGCGGCGAGCTCCAGGGCCAGGATCGAACCGAAGGAATGGCCGACCAGGTAGAGCGATTCCCGGTCGAATTCCGCGAGCAGGTGGTCGACCAACGCGCCGGTGTCCTGGACCATCTGCTCCAGCGTTGGCGCCTGTATGTACTTTTCGGATTTGCCGACGCCGCCGGTCTCGACGTGCACCACCACGAAGTCCCGCTCCAGGTCGTCGCTGAATTCACGGGCCAGCGGCACGAAACTCTCGCCGGGGCCGCCGGGCAGGAACAGGAGCAACGGCTTTTCCCGGTCGTAGCCGCGGATGAACAGATGCTGCGTGGTACCCCGAAGGGTCACGGCATCGGTCCTGGCGATGCCGGCGGCGCCCACCGCGCGGTATTCGTGGTATCGCCATGCCTTCGTCGCGGCGAACACCAGCACGAGCAGGACGGCCGCCGACACGGCCGCCAAGGCCAGATACCGGATGGCATTGCGGCGATTCGTGTGCGGTATGGCCATTGCCGGGACCGTATGCGGGTGGGGAAAGGTTATGCCAACTTTCCCCCGGCATCACCTGGCCCGTGGAGGCTTCCGGGAAGCGGGATGTTGCCGCGTTCCCCGGGATGTCCCCGGTGCCCCGCACGGCCTGCATCCGTGACTTCCGGCCTATCCCGGATCCCGCCAAGTAGCCTAGGCTGCGGAGCACTCTTCCAGTCTGGCCCTGTCGCCTCATTCCGGAGCTGCCGATGTCCCTGCGTTCCTCTCTCGCTCACCTGACCCTGGCGGTGGCCGTGGCCGCCGCGCTGTCCGCCTGCGGCAAGACCGAAAGCCCGGCCACTGCGGCCGACACCGCGCCGAAGTTCGACCTGTCGAAGGTCGATGTGCCCTCGGCCGCCTTCAAGGTCGCCGACCTCGATCCTTCGGCATCGGCCTGCGACGACCTCAACGCCTACGTCAACAGCAAGTGGCTGGCAGCCAACCCGGTGCCGGGCGACCGCACCAGCTGGGGCAGCTTCGAGGTCCTGGGCGAGCGTTCGCAGCAGATCCAGCGGGCCATCGTCGAGCAACTGGCCGCCACGCAGCCGGCCGCCGGTTCGATCGAGGCCAAGATCGCCGACGTGTGGCGCACCGGCATGGACCAGGCCGCGATCGACGCCGCCGGCCTGGTGCCGTTGCAGCCCACGCTGGACGGCATCGCTGCGCTGGCCGACGGTGCCGGCGTGGCGCAGTGGCTGCGTTCGCAATACGCGGTCGGGCAGGGCAGCCTGTTCTCGTTCTTCGCCAACGCCGACTACAAGGACTCGGAGAACGTGATCGCCTACGCCGGCCAGGGCGGCCTGGGCCTGCCGGAGAAGGGCTACTACTTCGACGAGGACAAGGCGCCGATCCGCGAGGCCTACGTCAAGTACATCGCCCAGTTGCTGGAGCTGGCGGGCACGGACGCGGCCGCTGCGGCCAAGCAGGCAAGGGCGGTGCTGGACTTCGAGACTCGCCTGGCCAAGGCCTCGCTGTCGCGGATCGAGCTGCGCGACCCGGCCACGCGCTACAACCCGGTCAGCGCCGCCGAGGCCAACCGGATCACCCCGAACTTCGACTGGAACGCATTCTTCGACACCCTCAAGGTGCCGGCGGCCGGCAAGTTCTCGCTGGCCCAGCCGCAGTTCTTCGCCGAACTCGACGCCATGCTGGCCGACACCCCGATCGAGGACTGGAAGGCCTACCTGCGCTTCCACGCCCTCGACGATGCCGCCCCGTACCTGGCCGCGCCGTTCGAGCAGGCCAACTTCGGTTTCTACAGCCAGACCCTGCGCGGGCAGCAGGAGATGCTGCCGCGCTGGAAGCGCGTGCTCGGTTCGGTCAACAACGCGCTGGGCGAGGCGCTGGGCCAGCTGTACGTGCAGGCCGCGTTCCCGGCACAGTCCAAGGCGCAGATGCAGCACCTGGTCGACAACCTGTCGGCGGCGCTGAAGGCGCGCCTGGAAAACCTGGACTGGATGGGCGAGGACACCCAAAAGCGCGCACTGGAGAAGTGGGCCAGCTTCACCCCGAAGATCGGCTACCCGGACAAGTGGCGCGAGTGGGACGGCCTGCGGACCGGCGGCGACGGCTACCTGGCCAACATGCAGGCCGCGCGCGCGTTCAACTACCGCTACATGCTGGACAAGGTCGGCAAGCCGGTGGACCGCACCGAGTGGGGCATGACCCCGCAGACGGTCAACGCCTACTACAACTCGACCAAGAACGAGATCGTGTTCCCGGCCGCGATCCTGCAGCCGCCGTTCTTCGACCCGGACGCCGATCCGGCGCTCAACTACGGCGGCATCGGCGCGGTGATCGGTCACGAGATGATGCATGGCTACGACGATTCCGGCAGCCAGTTCGACGCCAAGGGCAACTTCGACAGCTGGTGGACGCCGGAGGACCGCAAGGCCTTCGAGGCGCGCGCCGACCAACTGGTGGCGCAGTTCGACGGTTACGAGGCCATCCCCGGCAAGCACGTCAAGGGCCGGCTGACCCTGGGCGAGAACATCGGCGACCTGGGCGGCCTGACCGTGGCCTACGACGCGCTGCAGCGGGCGCTGCAGGAGAACCCGGAAGCGGCCGGCCGGGTCATCGACGGCATGACCCAGGACCAGCGCTTCTTCGCCAACTGGGCCACGGTGTGGCGCCGCAACTTCACCGACGGCGAGCTGCGGGTGCGCCTGGAGACCGACCCGCACGCGCCGGCGAATTTCCGCGCCAACGCCACGCCGTCGAACATGCCTGCGTTCGCCAGGGCGTTCGCGTGCAAGGCCGGCGAGCGCATGGTCCGCGCGGACGGAGACCGCGTCGTGATCTGGTGATCGCCGCCGCGTGAACCGCGGGAAAGGCCCGGCCCGTGCCGGGCCTTTCCTTTTGCGCGGCCATGCCCGACCATCGCCGGATCGATGGTTCTGGCGGTTCCGGCCGCCCGCGCGGAATGCCTCGCAGGAACGGCGATGAAGAGGAAGCCCCTGATGTGGATAGTCATCGTCCTGGTCGCGTTTGCAGTGGCGTCGCTGCTGTCGCTGTACGCGTACGGGCGGTTCGCCGAGCGCGCGCGCGGGCCGCAGGGCCACGCGCTGCCCATCGCCGGGGAACCCACCGAGATCGACCGGGTGCTGGCGCCGCTGACCGAGGCGCATCCGGACCAGGCCGGGCTGGCGATCCTGGCCGACAACCTGGATGCCTTCGCGGTACGTGCGGTGAGCGCCCGCGCCGCCGGCCGCAGCCTGGACCTGCAGTACTACATCTGGCATCCGGACCTCACCGGCAACCTGTTGCACGCCGAGCTGCTGAACGCGGCCGACCGCGGCGTGCGCGTGCGCCTGCTGCTGGACGACATGAACGTCCACGGCAGCGACTCGGTGCTGGCGGCGCTGGATACCCATCCCGGCATCGAGGTGCGCCTGTTCAATCCCACCCGCGCCCGCGAAGGCACGCTGGGACGCGGCATGGAGCTGCTGCTGCGGTTCTTCAGCGTGAACCGGCGCATGCACAACAAGGCCTGGATCGCCGACGGGCGGCTGGCGGTGGTGGGCGGGCGCAACATCGGCGACGAGTACTTCGATGCCGCCGCCGAGGTGAACTTCATGGACACCGACGTGGCCGTGGTCGGGCCGCCGGTGGCGCAGGCCGAGGCGATCTTCGACGCCTATTGGAACAGTGCCTCGGCGATCCCGCTGGATGAGCTGGTGGTGGCCAAGCCCGGCTCGCTGGGGCGGCTGCGCCACGGCGTGGAAGCCGGGGCGCTGGCCAAGCGTGCCGAACCCTACCGGCAGCGCCTGGAGGCCGCGCCGAGCGTGCAGGACCTGATGGGGGGACGGCGCGGGCTGCACTGGACCGCCGATGCCACGATCGTTTCCGATCCGCCGGAGAAGGCCGAAGGCGCCGAGCCGGCCGGCGACTGGATGGGACCGCTGCTGGCGGCGCATGCCGGGCGCGCGAGCCGGGAACTGAAGATCATTTCCCCGTACTTCGTCCCTGGCGAGGCCGGCGTGGAGTGGATTGCCGGGCTGCGCGGGCACGGCGTCGAGGTCGGCATCCTGACCAACTCGCTGGCAGCCAACGACGTGGTCGCCGTGCACGGCGGCTACGCCCGCTACCGGGTGCCGCTGCTGGAGCAGGGCGTGTCGCTGTTCGAGCTCAAGCACTATGGACCGAAGAACCGCGCCAGCCTGTTCGGCTCCAGTGGCGCCAGCCTGCATACCAAGGCCTTCGTCGCCGATCGCGCACACGGCTTCATCGGCTCGTTCAACCTGGACCCGCGTTCGATCAACCTCAACACCGAGATGGGCCTGCTGTTCGATTGCGCCGATGCGGCGGCCGAACTGGACGACCTGTACGCGAAGAAGACCTCGCCGCAGACCAGCTACCGGCTGGAACTGGCGGACGGGAGCCTGCGTTGGCACGATCCGGACGGCAAGCCGCCGCGGATATGGCGCGACGAGCCCCATGCGAGCTGGTCGCGGCGTGCCCTGGCCCGGGTGGTGGGCTGGCTGCCGGTCGAGTCGCAACTCTGAGCAGGATGGCCGGGGCATGCGCGGCCGGGAACGCGGGCGGACGCTGACATGAGCGGCGAGTTGCTGCTGGTGCTGGGCCTGCTGGGCGTGGCCATCGTCCTGTTCTCGCTGGGACGGCCGCGCGCGGACGTGGTGGCACTGCTGATGGTGGCGGCGCTGCCGTTCACCGGCGTGATTGATGTGTCCGAGGCCATCGCCGGCTTCGCCGACCCGAGCGTGGTCCTGATCGCGCTGCTGTTCGTGATCGGCGAGGGCCTGGTGCGCACCGGCCTGGCACAGCGGATCGGAAACTTCATCCTGCGGGTGGCCCGCGGCGACGAGACCGTGCTGTTGGTGGCGCTGATGCTGTCGGTCGCGACACTGGGCTCGGTGATGAGTTCCACCGGCGTGGTCGCGATCTTCATCCCGATCGTGCTGCGCATCGCCCGCGGCAGCCGGATCGCGCCGGCGCGGTTGATGATGCCGCTGAGCGTGGCGGCGCTGTGCAGCGGGATGATGACCCTGGTGGCCACCGCGCCGAACCTGGTGGTGCACGGCGAACTGCTGCGCAAGGGGTACGAGGGGTTCGCGTTCTTCGATTTCCTGCCGTTCGGCCTGCCGGTGCTGGCGCTGGCGATCGGCTGGATGCTGTATGCGCGGCGCTGGCTGTCGGGCGGGACGCCGGCGGCACTCTCCTCGCGCGCGCCGCGGCTGCGGGACTGGATCGGCCAGTACCGGCTGGACGGGCGCGCGTTCCGGGTGCGGGTGGGCAAGGGTTCGCCGCTGGCCGGCCGTATCGCGGCCGGCCTGGAGGCCGATGCACTGGCCGGCATGAACGTCCTGGCCGTGGAGCACCCGGGCAGTTTCGGCCAGCACGTGCTCGATTCGCCGCAAGGCCGGCGGCTGCAGCCCGGCGACGCGCTGCTGCTGGACCTGCACGCCCCGGCGATCGACGCGCCGGAGCGGTTCCGGCAACTGGGCCTGGAGCCGCTGCCGCTGGAGGGCGCGTACTTCTCCGGCTACGCCAACGACATCGGCATGGCCGAGATGATGGTGGCGGTCAACTCGCCGCTGGCCGGGGTGAGCGCCAACCGTGCGCGCCTGCAGGACCGCCACGATCTGGCGGTGATCGGGCTCAAGCACGGGCGCAGCGCCGAGGTGCGCGACCTGGCCGACCAGCCGCTGGAAGTGGGCGACACCTTGCTGGTGGCCGGCCCGTGGACGGCGATCCGTGCGCTGGGTTCCGGCCCGGACGGGTTGATCCTGCTCAACCTGGCCTCGGAGGCGGATGAAGTTTCGCCGGCCGCCGCGCGCTGGCCGTTCGCGCTGGGATGCCTGCTGCTGACCATCGGCCTGATGGTGTCCGGGATCGTGCCCAACGTGCAGGCGGCGCTGATCGGTTGCCTGCTGATGGGCCTGACCGGCTGCGTGGACCTGCGCAGCGCCTATCGCTCGATCCACTGGCCGAGCCTGGTGCTGATCGTGGGCATGCTGCCGTTCTCGCTGGCGCTGCAGCGCACCGGCGGGGTGGACCTGGCGGCCGACCTGCTGCTGGATGCGGTCGGCGACGCCGGCCCGCGGGTGGTGCTGGCGGCGATCTTCGCGGTCACCGCGTTGCTCGGGATGTTCATTTCTAACACCGCCATCGCGGTACTGATGGCGCCGGTGGCGCTGGCGATCGCCGCACACCTGGGGATGTCGCCGTACCCGTTCGCGATGACCGTGGCCCTGGCCGCCTCGGCGGCGTTCATGACCCCGGTGTCCTCGCCGGTCAACACGCTGGTGGTCGGGCCGGGTGGCTACAGCTTCGGCGACTTCATGAAGATCGGCACGCCTTTGACGCTGATGGCCCTGCTGGCGACGGTGCTGCTGGTGCCGTGGGTGTTCGGGATCTAGTGCCTGTTGCCGCAGCGGCGCGGCGCCCGGAGGTTTCGCCGGGACTGCGCGTTCCGGCGCAGGGCTTGCGGTGCGAGGGCGGGCCGATTGCACGGCATGGCAGAGGAGGAGGCGAGGGCGGATGGACGCGACTGACGGTTTGGTGAGGGGTGGGGACGGCGCACTGCGCTGCGCGTGGCACGGCAACCTTCCCGACTATCTCCGCTATCACGACGAGGAGTGGGGGTGGCCGGTCGCCGACGACACGCGGCTGTTCGAGAAGCTGTGCCTGGAAGGATTCCAGTCGGGCCTGTCGTGGCTGACCATCCTGCGCAAGCGCGACAATTTCAGGGCCGCCTTCAGGGGATTCGACTTCCGCGCGCTCGCCGCCGAGGACGAGGCGGCGGCGATGGAGCGGCACCTGGCCGATGCCGGCATCGTGCGCCATCGCGGTAAGATCGCCTCGGTCTACAACAACGCCCGCCGCGCGGTCGAGTTGGCCGGCGAGCATGGTTCGCTGGCGCGCTTCTTCTGGGCGTTCGAGCCGGACATGGCCGAAAGGCCGGCGGTGATGGACTGGGCGTCGCTGCGCGCGATGGGCAAGACCCCGGCCTCGACGCGCATCTCGAAGGATCTGAAGCAGCGCGGCTGGACCTTCGTCGGGCCGACCACCGTCTACGCCTTCATGCAGGCGATGGGCATGGTCAACGACCATGTCGAAGGCTGCGTCTGCCGCCCGCGCATCGAACACGCGAGGGCGACTTTCAGGCGCCCCTGAGCGTGTCGGGGCCGGGTGCGGGTGGGCGGCGGGCGACAGGGATCGCCCGCGCGCCCCGGATCAACCCGGCGCCAGCGTCGTGAGCAGCGCGCGCGCGGCGTTGAAGCGGTCGGCCGCCTCCGGCAGCGGCACCCGTATGCGCAGCTTGTCCGGGCCTTCCATCGCGTAGAGCTTCGGCTGCTGCTGGATCATCCGGATCACCGACATCGGGTCCACCTTGGGCCTGGCCTCGAACACGATGCGGCCGCCGGCCTCGCCCAGGTCCAGCTTGCGGATGCCCAGCGCATTGGCCTGCAGCTTCAGTTCGGCGATGGCGAACATGTATTTCACCGGGTCGGGCAGCAGGCCGAAGCGGTCGATCATCTCCACCTGCAGTTCGCGCAGTGCTTCGCTGTCGCGGGCGCTGGAGATGCGCTTGTAGAGCGTCAGGCGGGTGTGCACGTCGGGCAGGTAGTCCTCGGGGATCAGCGCCGGCACGTGCAGCTCGACCTCGGCGCCGCGCGCCTCCTGGCCGGCATCCAGGTCGGGCAGCTGGCCCTGGCGGATGCTGCGCACGGCGCGTTCCAGCAGCTCGGTATAGAGACTGAAGCCGACCTCGGCCATCTGCCCGCTCTGGTCCTCGCCCAGCAGTTCGCCGGCGCCGCGGATCTCCAGATCGTGGGTGGCCAGGGTGAAGCCGGCGCCCAGTTCGTCCATCGAGGCGATGGCTTCCAGGCGCTTCTCCGCATCCGGGGTCATCGAACGCCGGTCGGGCGGCACCAGCAGGTAGGCGTAGGCGCGGTGGTGCGAGCGGCCGACGCGACCGCGCAACTGGTGCAACTGGGCCAGGCCGAAGCGGTCGGCGCGGTTGATGACGATGGTGTTGGCGTTGGGGATGTCGATGCCCGATTCGATGATCGTGGTCGACAGCAGGACGTTGAAGCGCTGCTTCTGGAAGTCGAGCATCACCCGTTCCAGCTCCCGCTCGGGCATCTGCCCGTGGGCGATGCCGATGCGCGCCTCCGGAACCAGTTCCGACAGCTGCTTCTGCATGCGGCCGATGCTTTCCACGTCGTTGTGCAGGAAGTACAACTGGCCGCCGCGGGCCAGCTCGCGCTGGAAGGCCTCGCGCAGCTGGGCGTCGTCCCAGGGCGCGATGAAGGTCTGTACCGCCAGCCGGTTCGGTGGGGGAGTGGCGATGATCGACAGGTCGCGCAGCCCGGCCATGGCCATGTTCAGGGTGCGCGGGATCGGCGTGGCGGTGAGGGTGAGCAGGTGCACGTTGGCGCGCAGTGCCTTCAGCGCCTCCTTCTGGCGCACGCCGAAGCGCTGCTCCTCGTCGACGATCACCAGGCCCAGGTCCTTGAACTTGACGTCGGCCTGGAGCAGGCGGTGGGTGCCGACGATCACGTCGATGCCACCCTCTGCCACGCGCGCGAGTTCCGCCTCGATTTCCTTCTTGGTCTTGAAGCGCGAGAGCACCTCGACCTTCAGCGGCCAGTCGGCGAAGCGGTCGCGGAAGTTGCGGTAGTGCTGCTCGGCCAACAGGGTGGTGGGCACCAGCACCGCCACCTGGCGGCCGCCGCTGGCCGCGGCGAAGGCCGCGCGCACGGCGACCTCGGTCTTGCCGAAGCCCACGTCGCCGCACACCACCCGGTCCATCGGCTGGCTCGATTGCAGGTCGCGCAGCACCGCCTCGATGGCGGCGTGCTGGTCCGGGGTTTCCTCGAACGGGAAGCCGGCGGCGAAGCTCTCGTACATCGGCCGGTCCACGTCCAGGGCCAGGCCGGCGCGGGCCTGGCGCCGGGCCTGGATTTCGAGCAGCTCGGCGGCCACGTCGCGGACCTTTTCCTGCGCCTTGCGCTTGGCCTTGGCCCACTGCTCGCCGCCGAGCGAATGCAGCGGCGCGGTCTCCGGCGAGGCGCCGGAGTAGCGGCTGACCAGGTGCAGCTGCGCCACCGGCACGTACAGGCGGTCGCCCTTGGCGTATTCGATGTCGAGGAACTCGCCGGGCATGCCGCCGATGTCCATCGCCACCAGCCCGCGGTAGCGGCCCACACCATGGTCCTCGTGGACGATGGGTGCGCCTTCGGTCAGTTCGCCCAGGTCGCGGATGATCGCCTCGGGCTCGCGTCCGGCGCGGCGCGAGCGGCGCGGCTGGGTGGCGCGCTCGGGGAACAGCTGGCGCTCGGTGAGGACGACGAACCGCGGCTCGTCGATCGCGAAGCCATCCTCGAGCGGAGCGACGGCGATCGCGAACGCCGCGTCGCCGGAGCCGGCGAGGAAGGACGGCAGGCCGGGCACGACCTGCGGCCGCAGGTCGGCGGCCTGCAGCACTTCCAGCAGCGCTTCGCGGCGACCGGGGGAGTCGGCGGCGACCAGCACCCGGCCCGGGTAGCTGCCCAGGAACGAACGCAGCGCCTCGCCGGCGACATGGTGGTCGCGCCCGGCCACCGGCAGCGAGGGTGCGGGCTGGTCGCCCAGCGCTGCGGCTTCGGCGGCATGGGCGTGCTCGGCGGCGCAGACCTCGATCCGGATCCCCAGGTTCAACCGCTCGCGCAGCGCATCCGGCGGCAGGTACAGCTCCTCCGGCGCGAGCACCGGATGCTCGACGTCGTGGCGGCGCTGCTCGTGGCGCTCGCGGGTCTGATTCCAGAATGTGTCGGCGGCGGCATGGCTGCCATCGGCCAGCACCGGCAGCGCGCTCACCGGCAGGTAGTCGAACAGGGTGGCGGTGCCGTCGGGACCGCCGCGCGCGGGGGGGAAGAACAGCGGCAGGTAGTACTCGATGCCGGCCGGCGCCAGCCCGGCCTTCAAGTCCTGGTACAGCGCGCTGCGCCGGGTGTCCACGTCGAAGCGCTCGCGCAGGACTTCCAGCACCCGGGCGATGCTGGCTTCGTCCAGGGGCAATTCGCGCCCGGGCAGCATCCGCACCGATTGGATCCGGTCCAGCGAGCGCTGGCTTTCCGGGTCGAAGCGACGGATCGAATCGATTTCGTCGTCCAGCAACTCGACCCGCAGCGGTGCGTCGGTGCCCATGGGGAACACATCGAGCAGACCGCCGCGCACGGCGAAGTCGCCCGGATCGAGGACCTGCGGCACGTTGCGGTAGCCAGCGCTTTCCAGTCGCCGTTTCTCGGCGTCCAGGTCCAGGCGCTGGCCGGTGGCCAGGTCGAAGCTGCCGCCGGCGATGTAGCGCAGCGGCGGCAGCCGTTGCAGCAGGGTCTGCACCGGCACCACCACGATCCCGCGCTCGAGCTGCGGCAGGCGCTGCAGTGCGGCCAGGCGCTGGCTGACGATGTCCGGATGCGGGCTGAAGCGGTCGTAGGGCAGGGTTTCCCAATCCGGGAACGGCACCACCGGCAACGCCGGGTCGTCGCCCAGCAGAGTATGCAGGTCCGATTCGACCTGGTGCGCGGACTGGTTGTCGCGGGCCACGAACAGCAGCGGTCCCGGGTGCACGCGCGCCGCGCGGACCAGGTGCCAGGCCAGCGCCGAGGGCGAAGCCGGCGCCCGCCACCAGGCGCGCGCCTGGCCGCGCCTGGGCAGGGGTGGGGTGGGGGATGCGGAAGCGACGGCGGACGGCATGAACCGCCTATTGTAGGGCCGACCGTCGTGCGGCGGCGGCTGGCGCCACGTGCGCCGGGAGCGGCCGGCCGGCGGCCGGCGCTACAACTCCAGCACCAGCCGGGTCAGGCCGGGCGGTACGCGCGGTTCGTCGCTGGGCTTGAAACCCATCGAGGCGGCCAGTTCCAGCATCGGCGCGTTGTGACTGGGGGTATCGCCGTAGAGGCGGTCCAGGTAGCGGCCGCGCGACCACTTCACCAGCTTCTGCATCAGGTGCCGACCCAGGCCCAGGCCGGCGACGTGGGCACCGAGCAGGATCGCGTACTCGGCCTGGCGGGTGCCCGGCACGATCCGCGCGCGGGCCAGGCCTTCGATCATCGCCTCGCCCGGCGGCAGCGGTTCGGCGCCGACGAGCACCAGCTCGACCTTGGGATTGGGGCGGGTCAGGTTCATCGCCGCGACTTCGTCGAGCGTGTCCTGGCCGGCGCAGAAACCGGTACGGACCTCCGCCGGGCCGAGCAGTCCGAACACCGCATGCAGGGGCGCGGCGTCCTCCGGGCGCACGGGGCGGATCAGGATCGCCCGCCGGTTGGGCAGGACGAACTCCTCGTGCCAGGGGGGCAGGCGGTTGCGCGGCATGCGGGCAGTTTCCCACATTACGGCCGCGGCGCGTGGCGCCGGCTTGCTAGACTCCGGGGCACTTCGTTCCGCCCATGCGACCAGGAGTCGGGGATGGCAGGCCAAGGCGATTCGGTACGCGCCATCTTCTTCGCCCTCGGGGCCAATTTCGCCATTGCCGTGGCCAAGGGCGTGGCGGCCTTCGTCACCGGCTCGAGCGCGATGCTTGCCGAGACCGTGCATTCGCTGGCCGACTGCGGCAACCAACTCCTGCTGCTGCTCGGACTGCGCCAGGCCAGGCGTGCGCCGACCCCGGAACACCCGCTGGGCTACGGCCGGGAGATCTATTTCTGGTCGTTCCTGGTGGCGGTGATGCTGTTCAGCGTCGGCGGCATGTTCTCGGTGTACGAGGGCGTGCACAAGCTGCGCAACCCCGAGCCGCTGCGACAATGGTGGTGGGCGGTGGGCGTGCTGCTGTTCGCCATCGCCGCCGAGTCGGTATCGATGCGCGCCTGCCTGCAGGAAGTGCGCAAGGCACGCGGTTCGCGCACGGTCTGGCAATGGTTCCGCGAGAGCCGCCAGGCCGAACTGGTGGTGATCTTCGGCGAGGACCTGGCGGCGTTGCTGGGCCTGATGTTCGCGCTGGCCGCGATCGGCCTGGCAGTGGCCACCGGCAATCCCGTCTGGGACGCGATCGGCACCATCGGCATCGGCCTGTTGTTGATCGTGGTCGCGGTGCTGGTGGCGATCGAGGTCAAGGCGATGCTGATCGGGCAAAGCGTGGATCCGTTCCTGCAGGCCCTTATCGGCGAGTTCCTGGCGCAACGCCCGGAGATCGCCGAGGTGCTGCACCTGATCACCCTGCAGCAGGGCAACGACGTGCTGGTGTCGATCCATGCGCGGATGCGCAGGTCGCACGACGGCGAAGGGATGCTGCGGGACATCGACCAGGTCGAGCAGGCGCTGAAGCGGCAGTTCCCGGTGGTGCGCTGGAGCTTCTTCGAGCCGGAGGATGCCGAGGCGGGATAGGGCCGGCCTGGCCGGCCCGCGCGCAGCGACGGCTCAGCCCGGGTCGCGCTTCAGCCATTCCAGCCGGGTCGAGGCACCCGCCTCGCCGAGCCGTGCCTGCAGCACCGGCAGCACCGGCGCCAGCGCCTCCTCCAGCTTCCACGGTGGGTTGAGCACGGCCATGCCGCTGCCATTGAGACGCAGCGGCGAGTCGTCCGCGCGGATCAGCAGTTCGGCCAGCAGCAGCGTGCGCACCGGCAGTTGTTCCAGGCCGCGCAGGAACGGCTGCAGGCTGCGCCGGCGCTTGATCGGATACCAGATCGCGCAGGTGGCCTGCGGCCAGCGCTGCAACGCCTCGCGCATGGCCTCGACCACCAGCGGGTATTCGGCCTCCTGCGCCTCGTAGGGCGGGTCGACCAGGACCAGGCCGCGTGCGTAGCGCGTCCCGTCCACCCGCGGCGGCAGCAGGGCGCGGACTGCGCCGTAGCCGTCGCGCGCATGCACCGCCACGCGCGGGTCGCCGGCGAACAGCGACCTGAGCGCCGCCGCTTCCTCCGCCTGCAGTTCACAGGCGGCCAGCCGGTCGTGTCCGCGCAGCGCGCGGGCGGCGAGCAGCGGCGAGCCGGGGTAGTGCGGCAGTTCGGCAGCCGCGGCCGCGAGGTAGCGCGCCAGCGCCGGCGGGGGATCCGCGAGTCCCGTCAGGCGCAGGATGCCGGCGGCCGCCTCCCCGGTGCGGCTCGCGTCCCCGTCCTGCAGCAGGTAGCGGCCGCGGCCGGCGTGGGTGTCGAGGACGAAGCACGGCGTGTCCTTGCGCAGCAGCGCGTCGAGCAGCGCCAGCAGGACGACGTGCTTGAGCACGTCGGCGTGGTTGCCGGCATGGAACGCATGGCGGTAGTTCATGCCGCCAGTGTAAGGGCGTCGCCGTGCCGGCGGCCGGTCAGTGCAGCAGGTCGTGGGCGGCGTGGATGAAGTCTTCCAGTGCCGTGCGTGATCCGGGCGCGTGCTGCAACTGGTCCACCGCCGCGCCCAGGCGGCAGGCGCCGACCAGTCCGCAGCTGGCCTGCAGCCGGTGCAGGCGGAAACGCAGCGCGGCCTGGTCGCCGTCGCGGACGTGGTCCAGGACCTGCTGGCGCGCGTCGGCCAGTTCGGCCAGGAACAGCTTGCGCAGCGCCTGCACGTTGGCCGGGTCGTGGTTGAGCGCGGCGGCGGCGGCGGCGTGGTCCCAGTCCGGCAGCCGGCCGGCCGGGGTGCCATGGCCGGCCGATGCACCGGGCCGGGCCGGGGTGCCCGGCCCGGCCAGCGCGCCGCGGACCGCAGTGGCCAGGTCGGCCGTCGTCAGTGGCTTGACCAGCACGTCGAGGAACCCGGCCTGCAATGCCGGTGCGCGCAGGGCCGGATCGGCGTCGGCGGTGTGCGCCAGGGCCGGTGGCGGTTGCGGCCAGCGCTTGCGCAGCTCGCGCAGCAGTTCGATGCCGGAACCGTCGGGCAGGGTCAGGTCGACCAGCCACAGGTCGTGGCGCTCGGCGCCCGCGCGGGCCACGGCGCAGGCGTGGGTGGTGACGGCGTCCACGTCGGTGGGCAAGGCTTCCAGCACGGCCCGGAAGTAGGCCTGGCTGATCGTGTCGTCCTCGACCAGCAGGATGCGGGGCAGCTTGGGCGGAACTCGAGCTTGCATGTGCCGGACTCCCTGTCGGCTGGGCCCATCTTAGCCCCCATCGCCGGCGGGGCAATCACCGGAGATCACCCTGACTTCCGGGACGGTGGCATGGGCCGGACCGGGCCGATCCGGCACAATGGCCGACCCTTTGCCCCGCAGCCTCCGCCACGTGGCCCGATTCGACCGTACCCCGTTCCAGACCGAGATCCTCGACCTCAGCCACGACGGCCGCGGTGTGGCCCGCCGCGAGGACGGCAAGGCCGTGTTCGTGGCCGGCGCCTTGCCCGGCGAAACCGTGCTGGCCGAACCGACCGCGCGCAGCCGCCGCTTCGACGAGGCGCGCACGCTGGACGTGCTCGTCGCCTCGCCGGAGCGGGTGCCGCCGCGCTGCCCGCACTTCGGCACCTGCGGCGGCTGCGTGCTGCAGCACCTGGCCGAGGACCGGCAGATCGTGGCCAAGCAGCGGGTGCTGCTGGAGAACCTGGAGCGGATCGGCAAGGTCGCGCCGGGCCGGGTGCTGGCGCCGCTGGTGGCCGACAACTGGGGCTACCGGCGCAAGGGCCGCTTCTCGGTGCGCCGGGTGAACAAGAAGGACAAGACCCTGGTCGGCTTCCGCGAGCAGGATCCGCGCTTCGTCGCCGACCTGCAGCAGTGCCATACGGTGATCCCGCAGATCGGGACGAAGATCGTGGCGTTGGCCGCCCTGGTCGACGGCCTGCAGGCGCGCGAGCAGATCCCGCAGATCGAGTTCATCGCCGGCGACGCCGCCATCGCCCTCACCGTGCGCCACCTGCAGCCGCTGGGCGAGGCCGATCGCGACGCCCTGGCGCGGTTCGGGCGCGAGCACGGCTTCGCCATCTTCCTCCAGCCCAAGGGCCCCGACAGCGTGCATCCGCTGCAAGACGAGGCGCCGGCGCTGTCGTTCCGGCTGCCGCAGTGGGACGTGGAACTGGCGTTCGAGCCGCTGGACTTCATCCAGGTCAATGCGAAGCTCAACCAGGCGATGATCGCCCATGCCCTGCAACTGCTGGACGCACAGCCCGGCGAGCGCGTGCTCGACCTGTTCTGCGGGCTGGGCAATTTCACCCTGCCGCTGGCACGCGCGGTGGCGCAGGTGGTGGGCGTGGAAGGCGATGCCGGATTGGTGGCGCGGGCGCGCGCCAATGCGACACGCAATGGCCTGGACAACGCGCAGTTCTTCGCCGCCGACCTGACCCAGGACCAGCGCGGCACGCCGTGGATGCGCGCGGGCTTCGACAAGCTGCTGCTGGACCCGCCGCGCTCGGGCGCCGACGAGGTGCTCAAGCAGTTGCCGCTGCAGGGCATCGACCGGATCGTCTATGTCAGCTGCCATCCCGGTTCGCTGGCGCGCGACGCCGGCTTCCTGGTCCACGAGCGCGGCTATCGCCTGGCCGCGGCCGGGGTGATGGACATGTTCCCGCACACCGCGCACGTCGAGAGCATCGCCCTGTTCGAGCGGGCCTGACCGTCCCGGCACGCCTTTTCCCGCGGCATCGCGGAGCCGGCTGTCGGGCGGCCGCACCTCGAGGTCCGCGCCAGGGGCCGCCGACCGGCCGTCGGGACCATGGCGGCCGGATCTGCGGGGCAGGGGCTACACGGGGCGCTTGCCGGTGTCGCCGGGGATCTCGCGGACCAGCTTGGGTACCAGGTAACCGGACAGGCGCGCGGCCAGGGCTGCATGCAGGCCCCGGGCCTGCTCGTCGGGCACTTCGAAATGGGCCGTGCCGGCCACCCGGTCGAGCTGATGCAGGTAGTAGGGCAGCACGCCGGCGGCGAAGCTCCGTTCGCACAGCGCGGCCAGCGCCTCGACGCTGTCGTTGACCCCGCGCAGGAGCACCGCCTGGTTGAGCAACTGCGCCCCGGTCCCGCGCAGCGCCGCCATCGCCGCATCGACCGAGGCATCGAACTCGTTGGCGTGGTTGGCGTGGACCACGAACGCCCGCGGCCACGGCAGGGCCGAGAGCCACTGCAGCAGCGCCGCGTCGACCCGTTCGGGCAGCACGATCGGCAGGCGGCTGTGGATGCGCAGGCGCTTGATGTGCGGTACCCGCGCCAGTTGCGCGGTCAGTTCGGCCAGCTTGGGCGTGGCCAGCGACAGCGGGTCGCCGCCGGAGAGGATGACTTCCTCGATGGAGGGATCGGCCGCGATGGCTGCCACCGCCGCAGACCAGCCATCGCGCGCGGCGGTCTCCTCCGCGTAGGGGAAGTGGCGGCGGAAGCAGTAGCGGCAGTTCACCGCGCAGCTGCCGGTGGCCACCAGCAGGGCGCGACCGCGGTACTTGTGGATCACCCCGTCGGCCTTCTTCGCCGCGCCGTCGCCGACCGCGTCCAGGCCGAAACCGGGCACGATCCGCTGCTCGTCGTCCACCGGCAGGACTTGGCGCAGCAGCGGGTCGGCCAGGTCGCCGGGGCGCATCCGGGCGACGAAGCCGGCCGGCACCCGCAGCGGGAACTGTGCGGCGGCGGCCGCGGAAATCCCGGCGGCGGCGGCCTCCAGCCCCAGCAGGCCCAGCAGTTCGTGCGGGTCGCGCACGGCCTCGCGCCATAGCCGCTGCCAGCGCGGGACGATGGTCGGGGTCGCCGGGACGGGCGCCAGGGGCGCGTCCGGCTGCAGGGGCAGGGGGGCTGCGGGTATCATGTGCGGGTCTGGAAGACGCTCCCCCCGGATTCGGGTGGGCGGCGCACATTCTAACCGCCAGCATTCCCACTGCCCGATCGCCGCCGAACGCGGCGGCGGCCCCGCCATACCCCAAAGGAGTTCCCATGGCCTCTTACGGCATGAACGACGTCAAGAACGGGATGAAGATCCTGGTCAACAACGAGCCCTCGATCATCTCCGACACCGAGTACGTCAAGCCGGGCAAGGGCCAGGCCTTCACCCGGGTGAAGTACCGCCAGATCCGCACCGGCCGGGTGCAGGAAATCACCATGAAGTCCACCGACTCGGTCGAGGCCGCCGACGTGGTCGACACCGACATGCAGTACCTGTACTCGGACGGCGAGTACTGGCATTTCATGCAGCAGGAGACCTTCGAGCAGGTCCAGGCCGACAAGGCCGGCATGGGCGACGCCGCCAAGTGGCTCAAGGGCGAGGAGGCGTGCGTGGTGACCCTGTTCAACGGCAACCCGATCCAGGTCACCCCGCCGAACTTCGTCGAGCTGAAGATCGTGGAGACCGACCCGGGCGTGAAGGGCGACACCGCCGGCACCGGCGGCAAGCCGGCCACCCTGGAGACCGGCGCGGTGGTGCGCGTGCCGCTGTTCGTCGGCCAGGACGAAGTGATCAAGGTCGACACCCGCAGCGGCGAGTACGTCAGCCGGGTGAAATGAGCCTCCGGGCCTGGAATGGATGAGTCGCCGCGCATGACCGAACCCGCAACCGAAGCCTGCGACCTGCTCATCGAAGCCGGCTGGGTGGTTCCGGTCGAACCGCACGGCGTGGTCCTGGAGGACCACGCCGTCGCCGTTTCCGGCGGCCGCATCGTGGCCCTGCTGCCCACCGCGCAGGCGCGTGCCCGCTACGCGGCGAGCGAGGTGGTGCAGCGCCCGGACGCGGTGCTGGTCCCGGGCCTGGTCAACGCCCACACCCACAACCCGATGACCCTGCTGCGCGGGATCGCCGACGACCTGCCGCTGATGACCTGGCTGCAGCAGCACATCTGGCCGGTGGAGGCGGCGGTGATCGGGCCGGAGTTCGTCGCCGACGGCGTGGCCCTGGCCATCGCCGAGATGCTGCGCGGCGGCACCACCTGCGCCAACGAGAACTATTTCTTCCCGGACGTGCAGGCGGCGGTGTACAAGCGCCACGGCTTCCGCGCCCTGGTCGGCCTGCCGGTGATCAATTTCCCCACCGCCTGGGCGCGCTCGGACGACGAATACTTCGACAAGGCCGGCGAGGTCCACGACGCCTGGCGCGGCGATCCGCTGATCGGCACCGCCTTCGCCCCGCACGCGCCCTACACGGTCAGCGATGCCAACTTCGAGCGGGTGCGGATGCTGTCCGACCAGCTCGACACCCAGGTCCACCTGCATACCCACGAGACCGCGCAGGAGATCGCCGACTCGCTGAAGGAGTTCGGCCAGCGCCCGCTGGCGCGGCTGGACCGGCTGGGCCTGGTCAGCGAGCGCCTGATCGCGGTGCACATGACCCAGTTGACCGAGGCCGAGATCCACCTGTGCGCCGAGCGTGGCGTGCACGTGGCCCATTGCGCCGAGTCCAACCTCAAGCTGGCCTCGGGTTTCTGCCCGGCCTGTGCCCTGCAGCGGGCCGGGGTGAACCTGGCCATCGGCACCGACGGCTGCGCCAGCAACAACGACCTGGACATGCTCGGCGAACTGCGCACCGCCGCCTTGCTGGCCAAGGCGGTGGCCAACGACGCCACCGCCCTGGACGCGGCCAGCGCGCTGCGCGCGGCCACCCTGGGGGGCGCGCGCGCGCTGGGCTTCGGCGAGCGCATCGGCTCGATCGAGCCGGGCAAGGAGGCCGACCTGGTGTGCGTGGACCTGTCCGAACTGGAAACCCAGCCGTTGCACCACGTGCTCTCGCAACTGGTCTATGCCACCGGCCGCCAGCAGGTGAGCGACGTGTGGATCGCCGGCCGTCGCAAGCTGGACCGGCGCGAGCTGGTGGACATCGACACCGCCGCGCTGATCGCCAACGCGTGCCAGTGGCGCGGACGCATCGCCACGATCCGTACCCAGTGAGGTTCTTGCCCGTCGTTCCCGCGCAGGCAGGGGCCGACGGTATCCGGAGAGCACCGCCATGACCGCCGCCGTCCACGACAACTACCGCCAGGCCGAACTGGACAAGTTCGCTGCGCTGGCCAACCGCTGGTGGGACCCCGACGGCCCGCAGCGCGCGCTGCACGCGCTCAACCCGGTGCGTCTGGAATACGTCAGGCAGCGCATGCCCGCGCCGGGCCTGCCGGGCAGGGACGTGCTCGACGTCGGCTGCGGGGGCGGCCTGCTCAGCGAGGCGCTGGCCCGTGCGGGTGCCCGGGTCACCGCCATCGACCTGGCCCCGGAACTGGTGAAGGTCGCGCGCCTGCACACGCTCGAGTCCGGGGTGCAGGTCGATTACCAGGTCAAGCCGGTCGAAGTGCTGGCGGCCGAGCGCCCGGGCAGCTTCGATGCGGTCACCTGCATGGAGATGCTGGAGCACGTCCCGGATCCTGCCGCCATCGTCGCCGCCTGCGCCACCCTGCTGCGTCCCGGTGGGCGCCTGTTCCTGTCCACCCTCAACCGCACCCCGGCCGCGTTCGCGCTGGCGATCGTGGGGGCCGAGTACGTGGCCGGCCTGCTGCCCAGGGGCACGCACAGCTACGCCGGCTTCATCCGCCCCTCCGAGCTGGGGGCCTGGCTGCGCGCGGCCGGCCTGCAGCTGGAGGATGTCAGCGGCCTGGCCTACGACCCGCTGCGCCAGCGCGCCGGCCTGTCGAAGCGGACCGCGGTGAACTACCTGGCCTGCGCGGTCAAGCCGGGCGCGGGGACATGACCGGCGCTTCCGCGGCGCCGCGCTTCCCGCGCGTGGCCCTGTTCGACCTCGACGGCACCCTGCTGGACAGCGCGCCGGACATGGTCGCCACCGCCGACCGCATGCGCGCTGCGCGCGCGCGGCCGCCGGTGGATGCGGCGATGCTGCGCCGGCACGTATCCAAGGGCGCGCGGGCGATGGTCGCCGCGTCCTTCCCGGAGCTGGACGAGGCCGGGCGCGATGCGCTGGTGCCCGAATTCCTGCAGGTCTACCGCGAGGAGCTGGGCCGGCACAGCATGCCGTTCGAAGCCATCGCCGCCCTGCTGGCCGCGCTGGAGGCCGGCGGCGCGCGCTGGGGCATCGTCACCAACAAGGCCGAATACCTGGCCCGCGACGTGCTCGCCGGCCTGGACTGGCGGCAGCGTTGCGCGGTGCTGATCGGCGGCGACACCTTCGCCGAGAAGAAGCCGCATCCGCTGCCGTTGCTGGAGGCGGCGAAGCAACTGGGCGTGGATCCGGGCGCTTGCGTCTATGTCGGCGACGACGAGCGCGACGTGCTCGCTGCGCGCGCCGCCGGCATGCCCTCGATCGCGGTGACCTGGGGTTACCGCCTCGAAGGCGAGGATCCGCGGACCTGGCAGGCCGACGCCATCGTCGACCATCCGCGCGAACTGCTCGATCCGGCCGCCTGGCCGGCGACGCAAACCGCTTGAGCAGCGTCGTCTCCGCCCGTCACCCGCACCTCCCCATGACCGCGCCGACCGCCCTGGACAGCTTCCTCGACAAGTGGCGCAGCCGCTGGCCGGAGTGGGCGCTGGCCGAAGTGTTCGTGGCGCCGGCCGATCGCGGGCGCACGCAGGCCTGGTTCGCGCTGTTGCAGGAATTCGACGACATCCTCAATGTCGCCGGCGATCCGTTGCCGGCCGACGCCAAGCTCGGCTGGTGGGCGACCGAATTGCGCGACTGGGCCGGCCAGCGGTCGCGCCATCCGCTCGGCCGCCTGCTCGAACCGGTGCCGGCGCCGTGGACGCAATTGGCCGACGCGCTGCCCGCACTGGTCATCGCGCGCGTCCCGCAGGATGACGCCGATGCCGCGTTCGCGGTGCTGTCCACCTATGCCGAGGCGTTGTGCGAGGTGGAAGCGGCGGTGCTGGGCGGCACGCGCCCGGTGCCCGCCGCGCTGGCCGCGCAGGTGCTGGCGATGCGCCTGGCCGAAACCGGCCTGGCGGCGGTACCGGGCACGCCGGATCCGGCGAATGCGAAGGACGCCGGCACAGGCGAGCGCGCGCAGCGCGACTGGGCCCGCGGATTGCTCGACCGCTGGCCCGCCCGGGCCGGCGCAGCGCGTGCGAGGCGGATGTACGCCAGTTGCGCACGCCATCGCCTGGCGCGGTTCGCCGCCGGCCGCAAGGCGCAGCCCGGCCGTTGGCCGGTGGGCGATCTCTGGCGCGCCTGGCGCGCGGCGTCAGGCGCGCCGTAACCACCGGCGGCCCGCCCGCGGCCGCCAAGGCCGGGTCGGGCGCGCAACAAGGTGTTGCAGCGCGCGGTCCGGCTGGGTCCGGCACCACCGGCTACAATGACCTGCCGAATCGGTCCGTGATCGATCCCGGTGTCCTCCCGTTGCGCGACCCGGCCCAGGGCCGACGCCCGGTTCCCCGTCCTGCCCGGTCTTCCTTCCGCCCGTGACCGTCACCCACGTTCCCGTCCTGCCCGATGTCGCCCACCAACCCGCCGCCCTGGCGCGGCCGCTGGACTGGGTGGGCATGGACAACATCGCCTTGCCGGTGCGCGTGGCCGACGGGCAGGGCGGTTTCGTGCAGGTGGCCGCCAGCATCGACCTGGCGGTGGACCTGGCCCGCGCCGACGCGCGCGGCATCCACATGTCGCGCCTGTACCTGCAGTTGCAGGACGGCCTGGCGCGCGAAACCGTCACCCCGGCCGGGCTGCGTCACCTGCTCCGGGACGGCATCGCCGCGCAGGCCGGGCTGGCGACCCGGGCGCGCCTGCGCATCCGCTACGACGCCCTGCTGCAGCGGCGTGCGCTGGAGAGCGGCCACGCCGGCTGGAAGCGCTATCCGGTGGAGATCGAGGCGATCCTGGCAGAGGGCCACCTGCAATTGGCGCTGGCGTTTTCCGTCGAGTACTCCAGCACCTGCCCGGCCTCGGCGGCGCTGTCGCGCCAGGCCAACGCCGAACGCTTCGCCCGCGATTTCGCTGCCGCCCAGCCGCTGTCGGCCGGCGCGGTCCGCGACTGGCTGCAATCGGAGCGCGGCATGGCCGCCACTCCGCATGCCCAGCGCAGCCGCGCCGATGTGCGCGCGCACCTGCGCCCGCAGTTCGACGAGCTGCCGCTGGTCGCGCTGGTGGATGCCATCGAAACCGCGCTCGGCACCCCGGTGCAGACCGCGGTCAAGCGCGAGGACGAGCAGGCTTTCGCCCGCCTCAACGCACGCAACCTGATGTTCTGCGAGGACGCCGCGCGCCGGGTCGCCTCGGCGCTGGCCGGCGATCCGCGCATCGAGCGCTACGAGGCCACCGTGTCGCACTTCGAGAGTCTGCATCCCCACGACGCCGTGGCGCGGGTGAGCGGCCGCGGCTCCCAGTAGCGTCGCAGCCAGGGATCAAGTCGGAATCCAACAGGGGGAGGCGCCCACGACGCGCGCAGAGGACGTCGATGCCAGGCGCTTGGACTCAGGGCCGGCGCTCAAGCACCGGCAACGGATCGATACGGACTTCGAACTGCGCCGCGACCGCCCGGCAGTCGTCGCTGACTGGAACGCGCCGCAGCGCGTCGCCATGGTGAACCACGGGCCTTATGGTTTTCGCTCGAGTACCAGCAGCGGGTCGATTCGCACGTCGAACCAGTTCATCCCCCAATGCAGATGCGGCCCGGTCGCCCTTCCGGTCGCGCCCACCGCGCCGATCGTCTGGCCCTGCTCGATCCGGTCGCCCACCTTCACGTCGATCCGCGACAGGTGCAGGAAGTTGGAGCTGATGCCGAAGCCGTGGTCGAGCAGGATGGTGCCGCCGGTCAGGTACAGGTCCGGGTCGGCGAAGGTGACCACTCCGGCGGCCGGTGCTTTCACCGGCGTGCCGGCGGGCGCGGCGATGTCCATGCCCGAATGCGCCGAGCCGGGCTTGCCGTTGTACACGCGCTGGTTGCCGAAGCGGCCGCTGATCCGGCCCTGCACCGGCCAGACGAAGGGCTTGGCGAAATCGGCGCGGTCGTCGTCGCGGTCCCGTGCGGCGGTGACCCGCGCCTGCTCGCGGCGGATCCGTTCGGCGATCTCGGGCGGCGGATCGACGGTCTTCGGTGGCACGCCGTCCACTCGCTGCACCGGCCAGTCGCGTGGTGTCACCGCGATCTCGAACAACTGGCGGCTGCCGTCCGGGCGCGACACCCGTACGTGCACGGGCCCGGACTGGTCGCGACCGACCCCGAACACCACCGTGCCGTAGCCGGTCGTGCGCAGCCTGCGCCCGTCGTATTCGACCACGCTGCCCGGGGCCACCTTGCCGATCACCATCGCCCCCTGCTGCACGCCGGCGGGAAATGCCACGCGCTGGTCGGCAGGCGCGTCCGGTTTCTGGGCCCCCGCGGGGCCGGGAAACCAGAGCGCCAGCGGGATGAGCAACGCCGCCGCCGCCGCGGCGAATGGCGGGTGGATCACCGCGCGAAGGCCAGGCGTTGCCCGCCCGGCGTACCGACCAGCCCGCGGCCGTCCCAGGCCAGGCGCCCGTTGACCCAGGTCGCACCGATCCGCGAGCGGAAGGTCGTGCCCTCGAACGGCGACCAGCCGCATTTGGACAGCACGTCCGCGCGTTGCACGGTCAGTGGCGCGTCGTCCACCAGCACCAGATCGGCCCAGTAGCCTTCGCGCAGGAACCCGCGCTGCGCCACGTCGAACAACCGAGCCGGCGCGTGCGCGGTCTTCTGCACCACCCGGGCGATGTCCATCCGGCCCTCGTGGACCAGTTCGATCGCCGCCAGCAGCGCGTACTGCACCAGCGGCAGACCGGAAGGCGCCTGCAGGAACGGCTTTTGCTTCTCTTCCAGCGTGTGCGGCGCGTGGTCGGTGGCCAGCACGTCGACCACGTCGTCCACCAGCGCGGCGATCAGCGCCTCACGGTCGGCGGCGTCCTTGATCGCCGGGTTGCACTTGATCAGGTTGCCCAGCCGCGCATAGTCGCCGCGATCGAAGCGCAGGAAGTGGATGCAGGTCTCGGCGGTGATCTTCTTGCGCACGTTGCCGGACGCATCCACCAGCGGGCCGCGCTCGAACAGTGCCAGTTCGTCGGCGGTGGAGATGTGCAGCACGTGCAGGCGGGTGCCGTGGCGGCGCGCCAGTTCCATCGCCAGCCGGGTGGACTTGATGCAGGCCTCGCGCGAGCGGATGTCCGGGTGCATCTCCGGGGTCAGCCCGTCTTCGCCGTACTTCGCCTTGAATTCGGCGAGGGTGCGGTCGATGGTCGGGGTGTCCTCGCAGTGGGTGATGATCGGCGTCGGCGCCTCGCGGAAGATGCCGTCCAGGGTCACCGGATCGTCGACCAGCATGTTGCCGGTGGAGGCGCCCATGAACACCTTGATCCCCGGCGCGGATTTCGGGTCCAGGGTGCGTACTGCCTCGAGGTTGTCGTTGCTGGCGCCGAGGTAGAAGCCGTGGTTGCCCCAGGCGCGGCCGCGGGCGGCCGCGTACTTGGCTTCCAGCGCCGCCGCGTCGAGGGTGGGCGGGTTGGTGTTGGGCATGTCCATGAAGCTGGTCAGCCCGCCGGCCACCGCTGCGGCCGATTCGGTGGCGATGTCGCCCTTGTGGGTCAGCCCGGGTTCGCGGAAGTGGACCTGGTCGTCGATCATGCCCGGCAGCAGCCAGCGCCCGGCCGCGTCGACCACGCGCTCGCCTGCGGCCGCCTGCAAGCCGCTGCCGATCTCCGAGATGCGCCCCTGCGGGTCGATGCGCAGGTCGCCCTCGCGTTCGCGGCCTTCGTTGACCAGGCGGGCATTGACGATCAGGGTGCTCATCGGTGGTTTCCGGTGCAGGAGCAGGGTGGGGTGCGCCCGGGCTTTTCCGGCACCGGGTCCAGGCCGCCGGGATGCAGCGGATGGCAGCGGGCCAGGCGTTTGGCCGCCAGCCAGCCGCCGCGCAGCACCCCGTACCGTTCGATCGCCTGCATCGCGTATTCCGAGCAGCTGGGCACGAAACGGCAGCGCGGACCGAGCAGCGGGCTGATGAAGCGCTTGTAGCCGCGCAGCAATGCGATGAGCAGGCGATCGATCACCCGGCCATGATACCCGTGGTCCCGCGAGGTTGCCCCCCGGGGTGGGGTGGGCTATAAAGGCCCGCTTTCCCGGAAACGGGGAATTCCAGTGATGAGGAACCTGCGTTCGTGGCTGCCAAGAAACCCGTGAAGAAGACCGCCAAGCCGGCGCCGAAGAAGGCCGCACCGGCCAAGAAGGCCGCGGCCAAGAAGCCCGTCGCCAAGAAGCCCGCCCCGGCCAAGGCCGCCAAGCCGGTGGCGAAGAAGGCCGTGAAGGCGCCCGCCAAGCCGGCCAAGGTCGTGAAGAAGGCGGCCAAGCCCGCCGCCAAGCCGGCGCCGAAGAAGGCCGCTCCGGCCAAGGCAGCCGCCAGCAAGGCGCCCGCCAAGAAGGTTGCAGCCAAACCCGCGCCCCAGGCCAAGCCGTCGGTGACCAAGCCGGTTGTCGCCAAGGCCGTGGCGGTGAAGCAGGTCCCGGCGAAGAAGGCCGTTCCGGCCAAGTCCGCCCCGGCCAAGCCTGCCCCGGCCAAGCCGGCGGTCGCGGCCAAGCCTGCCCCGGCCAAGCCGGCGCCCGCCGCCAAGGCCATGGCGCAGAAGGCCCCGCTGAAGCCTGCCGTGGTCGCGGCCCCGCCGCCGGCCCGGCCCAAGGGCAAGGTCGCCGTGGCGGTGGTTTCGAAGAAGGTCGATGCCCCGGCGCCGCGCACGTCCAGCCGTCCGGTCGACTACAAGGTCGACGAGGCCACCGGGCGTCCGCTGCTGCCGAAGGGATACCGGCCGTCCGCGGGCGAGGAGTACATGAACCCGCTGCAGCTGGAGTACTTCCGCCAGCGGCTGCTGCAATGGCGCGCCGACCTGGTGGAGGAGTCCAAGCAGACCATCGAGAACCTCAAGGACGAAGTGCGCGACATCGGCGACGAGGCCGAGCGCGCCACCCGCGAGACCGAGAACTCGCTGGAACTGCGCACCCGCGACCGCTACCGCAAGCTGATCGGCAAGATCGACAGCACCCTCAAGCGCCTGGACGGCGGCGACTACGGCTACTGCGTGGACACCGGCGAGGAGATCGGCCTGGAGCGCCTGGAGGCGCGCCTGACCGCCGAGCGCACCCTCGACGCGCAGGAGCGCTGGGAACACCTGCAGAAGCAGCAGGGCGAATAGGCCCCGGTGCCAGGCAACCCGCACGAAGCCCGCCTCCCGGCAGGCTTCGTCGTTGCGGACCGGCGGCGGATCAGTGCAGGTCTTTCAGGTCCAGCCGCCGCAGCCGCGGTGCCTTCGCCGCAGTGGTGGCGACCACGCCCAGGGTGACGAAGCCCCCCAGCACCACCGCCGGCACCAGCCCCAGCAGCCGCGCCATCGACCCGGCGTAGAACGCACCCAGCTCGTTGGACGAGCCGATGAAGATGCCGTTGATCGACGCCACCCGCCCGCGCATGCCGTCGGGCGTGACCAGTTGCATGATGGTCGTGCGCAGCACCACCGACACCCCGTCGCACACGCCCGACAGCAACAGGAACAGCGCCGACAGCCAGAAGTGCCGCGACAGGCCGAAGCCGATGATGCACAGGCCGAAGCCGGCCACCGCCCATAGCAGCAGGCGCCCGGCGTGGCGCCCCGGCGGACGCCGGGCGAGCGCGATCCCGACCGCCACCGCACCCAGTGCGGGCGCCGCGCGCAGGATGCCCAGCGCTTCCGGGCCGCGGTGGAGGATCTCGGCGATGAACGCCGGCGCCAGCGAAATCGCGCCGCCGAACAGCACCGCGAACAGGTCCAGCGCCTGCGCGGCCAGCATCACCTGGGTGTTCCAGACGAAGCGCAGCCCATCGCCGATGCTGGACAGCACCGGCACGCGCGGCCCCTGGCTGCGCGGCTCGGCCACCCGCAGGCCCAGCAGCACGCCGCCGGCCACCAGCGCCAGCACCGCGGCGCTCGCATAGGCGGCGGTCTTGCCGGCGAAGCCGGCCAGGATCCCGCCCAGCGCCGGCCCGCATACCAGCGCGGACTGGAAGGCGACGCTGCCGACCCCGGCGCCGCGCGCGAACTGCTCGCGGCGCAGCACTTGCGCGAACAGCGCGGTGTAGACCGGGGTCAGGAACGAACGCACCAGGCCGGTGAGCACGATTGCCGCGTAGATCGGCCAGGTCGCGCCGGGCATCAGGTGGCCGGAGGCGATGAACGCCAGCAGCAGCGCGGTCGTGGCCAGCCCGGCGCAGGCCATCGCGCCCAGGCGCCGCTTCGGCAGGTGATCCACCAGATAGCCGGCGAACAGGGCCATGCCGATGTAAGGCAGGACTTCGGCCAGGCCGACCAGGCCCAGGGCGAAGGGGTCGCGGGTCAGTTCGTAGACGTGCCAGCCGACGGTGACCGCGACCACCTGGTAGGACAGGATCGCGCACAGGCGGTAGCCGAGCAGGACCCGGTAGCCGGGTTCGCGCAGCGGCGAGGGGGGCGATGACGCGGCTGCGCCCGGGTCCACTTCAGGCCTGGCTGCGCGCGGTGTCGCGGATGAAGGCCAGGAACGACGCCAGGCCGTTGCTGCGGGTGGGCGAGAGGTGCCGGGCCAGGCCGATGTCGGCGATGTAGTCAGGCGCGGTGGCCAGGATCTCGGCAGCCGGCCGGCCCGAATACACGCGCAGGGCCAGGAAGATCAATCCGGAGACGATCGCCGAGTCGCTGATGGCGTGGAAATCCAGCCGCCCGCGTTCGCCCTGCGCCACGATCCAGACCAGCGACTGACAGCCGTGGAGGCGATGGTCCTCGGTCTTCCATGCCTCCGGGAATGGAGGCAGCTTGCGGCCGAGGTCGATCAGGTACTGGTAGCGCTCGGACCAGTCGCCGAAGAAGGCGAATTCCTCCCGGATCGCGGCCTGGGCCTCGGCGGCGGTGGATTCGAGCGGGAAGATCGTTTCGGTCATTCGTGCTTCCTGTCCGCTGCGGTCCCGCTCCCCGCGGGAGCGGGGAAGGTTAACTGCGTTTCCATCTGACGCCCTGTGGCGTGTCTTCGAGCAGGACGCCCTCGGCGGCCAGCCGGTCGCGGATCGCATCGGCGCGGGCGAAGTCGCGGGCCTGCTTGGCCGTGCTGCGTTCGTCGACCAGGGCCTGGATGCGCGCATCGTCCTCGCCGGAACCGCCGCGGTTGAACCAGGCTTCGGGCGCCTGCTGCAGCAGGCCCAGGGCCAGGCCGGCGCCGAGCAGTTCGCCCTTCAGCCGCGTCCGCTCGCCGGTGCCGGTGGCCTTGCGCGCCTCGCCGGCGATCCGCGCCAGTTCGGCCAGCGCCAGCGGCGTGTTGAGGTCGTCTTCCAGGGCGTCCTCCACCGCCTGCGGGATCGCCGCGGCGGCATCGACGTCGCCCAGGTCGCGCAGGGTGCCGTACAGCCGGTCCAGGGTGCGCACGGATTGCTCGACCAGCGCCTCTGACCAGTCCAGCGGCTGCCGGTAGTGGGCCGAGAGCAGGGCGTAGCGCAGTGCCTCGGGCGGGTGCTGCCGCACCAGGTCGTGGACCTTCTCGATGTTGCCCAGCGACTTGCTCATCTTGGCGCCGCCGAAGTTGAGCATGCCGTTGTGCAGCCAGTAGCGGGCGAAGGGCGCGCCGCCGTGGGCGCACTCGCTTTGCGCGATCTCGTTCTCGTGGTGCGGGAACTGCAGGTCGATGCCACCGGCGTGGATGTCGATGGTGCGGCCCAGGTGGGCGCCGGCCATGGCCGAACACTCGATGTGCCAGCCCGGCCGGCCGCGGCCCCACGGCGAGTCCCAGCCCGGCAACCCCGGCGTGGACGGCTTCCAAAGCACGAAATCGCCCGGATCGCGCTTGTAAGGAGCCACTTCCACCCGGGCGCCCGCCAGCATCTCCTCCGGGTCGCGCCGCGAGAGCTTGCCGTAGTCGGCGAAGGTGGCGACCGCGAACAGCACGTGGCCCTGCGCCGCATAGGCATGGCCGGACTCGATCAGGCGCTCGATCATGGCCACGATCTGCGGGATGTGCGCGGTGGCCTCCGGTTCGATGTCCGGCGCGGCCACCCCCAGCGCGGCCATGTCCTGCCGGTAGGCGGCGGCGAAGCGATCGGTGATCGCCGAGATCGGCACGCCCTGTTCGGCCGCCGCGGCGTTGATCTTGTCGTCCACGTCGGTGATGTTGCGCGCATACCTCAACGCGCCATGGCGGCGTCGCAGCAGCGCCGCCAGCACCCCGAACACCACCGGCCCGCGCGCGTTGCCGATGTGCACGTAGTTGTAGACGGTCGGCCCGCACACGTACATCGTCGGGCAGGCGGGATCGAGCGGGGCGAACGGCTCGACCCGGCGCGTGAGGCTGTTGTACAGGCGCAGGGGCATCGGTTCGGGGCGCAGGGGCGGGGGACGAATCCATCATTCTAGCGTGGCGAGATGCTGCGTCGGCCCGCGCCGCGCCGGGCGATGGCGTGGCGGCGGTGGAAGCGGTCGCTGGGTTGCGGTTCAGCAGTCCGTGGCACGGGCCGCCTAAACTGGACGCATCTCCTGGGTCCCCTGCGCTGATGCGACGTCCGCTGGAACTCTCATTGCTGGGCATGGCGGCCTGCTGCGTGCTGCAGCCGGCGTTCGCCCAGGAGGGGGGGCAGGCCGACGGCCAGGTCCGGGCGGCACCGATGGAGAACGTGAGGTTCGACTACGCCCAGGTACTGCGGGCCGAGCCGGTCTACCAGACCCTGCACGCCACCCGCACCGAGGAGCGCTGCGATCTGGTCCCGGCAGAACCCGAGCGCCCGCGGGAGGATTCCGGGAAACCGGGCCTGTTCTCGCGGATGGTCGATTCGGTCAAGGACGTGTTCACCCGCGACGAGCCGGCCCCGCCGCCGCCACCGCCGGTGCTGAAGCGGAACTGCCGCCTGGTCCAGGTCGGTCGCCAGTTCCAGCGGCCGATCGCCTACGACGTGGATTACGTCTACAAGGGCACCAAGTACCGCTCGCGCCTGGCCGAGGATCCCGGCAACCGTCTGCGCGTGCGGGTGACGGTCACCCCCTGGGAAGACCTGGCGCCAACCACGGCATCGCCCTGACGGGCCTGCTTGCGCCACCTGCGCGCGCATGCGACCATTCCCAGCTCATGAACGCCGACCTGCAGCCACACGCCGCCAGCGCCGCCCGGATGGCCTCCGGGATGACCTCGCGCGCGCGCCGACCGGAACCCCGCCATTCCGCTGGGTGACCGGGGCGTCCTGCCGTCCGTTCTGAAAACCCAGCCCCGGCTGGGTTTTTTTGTTTTCGCGCACCATTACCGCCAGGAACCGCCGATGTCGATCAAGCACTTCCTCAACACCCAGGACTGGAGCCGTCCGGAACTGGACGCGCTGCTGACCCAGGCGGCGCTGTTCAAGCGCAACAAGCTGGGCGGCGAGCTCAAGGGCAAGTCGATCGCGCTGGTGTTCTTCAACCCGTCCATGCGCACCCGCACCAGCTTCGAGCTGGGTGCGTTCCAGCTCGGCGGCCACGCCATCGTGCTGCAGCCGGGCAAGGACGCGTGGCCGATCGAATTCGACCTGGGCACCGTGATGGACGGCGACACCGAAGAGCACATCGCCGAGGTGGCACGGGTACTGGCCCGCTACGTGGACCTGATCGGCGTGCGTGCGTTCCCCAAGTTCAAGGACTGGGCCTACGATCGCGAGGATCGCGTGCTCAAGGCCTTCGCCAGGTACTCGACGGTGCCGGTGATCAACATGGAGACGATCACCCATCCGTGCCAGGAACTGGCCCATGCATTGGCGCTGCAGGAGCACTTCGGCAGCTCCGACCTGCGCGGCAAGAAGTACGTGCTGACCTGGACCTACCATCCGAAGCCGCTGAACACGGCCGTGGCCAACTCCGCGCTGACGATTGCCACCCGCCTGGGCATGGACGTGACCCTGCTGTGCCCGACCCCGGAATACCTGCTCGACGAACGCTACATGGGCTGGGCGGCGCAGAACGTGGCCGAGAGCGGCGGCTCGCTGGCCGTCAGCCACGATATCGAAAGCGCCTATGCGGGCGCCGACGTGGTCTACGCCAAGAGCTGGGGCGCGTTGCCTTACTTCGGCAACTGGGAGCCGGAAAAGCCCATCCGCGACCAGTACAAGCATTTCATGGTGGACGAGGCGAAGATGGCCCTGACCAACCATGGCGTGTTCTCGCATTGCCTGCCGCTGCGCCGCAACGTCAAGGCCAGCGATGCGGTGATGGATTCGCCCGGCTGCATCGCGATCGAGGAGGCCGAGAACCGCCTGCACGTGCAGAAGGCGGTGATGGCCGCGCTGGTGTCCTGAGGCCGCGGCACGAATACCCAGAAAGCGCAGTTGACTGACGGTCGGCTGCACCCACGAACCCGATTTCCACGGAACCTCCCCCCGATGAGCAGTCCCCATACGTCCCGCGACATCGTCCTGGCCTTCTCCGGCGGGCTGGATACCAGTTTCTGCGTGCCCTACCTGCAGGCGCAGGGCTGGAACGTGCACACAGTGTTCGCCGACACCGGCGGCGTGGACGCCGAGGAGCGCGCCTGGATCGAGCAGCGCGCCGCCGAGCTGGGCGTGGCCAGCCACGTCACCGTCGATGGCGGCGGCGCGATCTGGGACGGCTTCGTCAAGCCGTTCGTGTGGGCTGGCGAGGGCTACCAGGGCCAGTACCCGCTGCTGGTCTCCGACCGCTACCTGATCGTGGACGCGGCGCTGGCGCGCGCGGCCGACCTGGGCACCAACGCGATCGCGCACGGTTGCACCGGCATGGGCAACGACCAGGTGCGCTTCGACCTGGCGGTGAAGTCGCAGGGCGACTACCGCATCGTCGCCCCGATCCGCGAGATCCAGAAGCAGCACACCCAGACCCGCGCCTACGAGCAGAAGTACCTGGAGGAGCGCGGCTTCGAGGTCCGGGCCAAGCAGAAGAACTACACCATCAACGAGAACCTGCTGGGCGTGACCATGTCCGGCGGCGAGATCGATGCGTGGGAGGCACCGGGCGAGGGCGCGCGCGGCTGGTGCGCGCCGCGCGGCGCCTGGCCGACCGAGCCGCTGATGGTGACCCTGAGGTTCGTGCAGGGCGAGGCGGTGGAACTGGACGGCAAGCCGCTGGACGGGGCGAAGATCCTGGCCAGGCTCAACACCATGTTCGCCCAGTACGGCGTGGGCCGCGGCATGTACACCGGCGATACCGTGATCGGGCTGAAGGGCAGGATCGTGTTCGAGGCGCCGGGCATCACCGCGCTGCTGGCCGCGCACCGGGCGCTGGAGGAGGCGGTGCTGAGCAAGCAGCAGAACCGCTTCAAGCCCGAAGTGGCGCGCAAGTGGGTGGAGCTGGTGTACGAGGGCTTCTACCACGACCCTCTGAAGACCGACCTGGAGGCGTTCCTGGCCTCCTCGCAGGCGCAGGTCAACGGCGAGGTGGTGCTGGAAACCCGCGGCGGCCGCGTCGACGCGGTGGCGGTCCGTTCGCCGCACATCCTCAACGCCAAGGGCGCCACCTACGCGCAGTCGGCCGACTGGGGCGTGGAGGAGGCCGAGGGCTTCATCAAGCTGTTCGGCATGAGCAGCACCCTGTGGGCCGAAGTGAACCGCTGAGTCCGCACCGATGACCGCCCTGCTCGAATCCACCCTGGCGCACCTGGAGAAGCTGGTGTCGTTCGACACCCGCAATCCGCCGCGCGCGATCGCCGCCGAAGGCGGGATCTTCGGCTACCTGGCCGCGAACCTGCCCGGGTTCGAAGTGGAAGTGGTCGACCACGGCGCAGGCGCGGTCAGCCTGTACGCGGTGCGCGGCGCGCCGAAGTACCTGTTCAACGTGCACTTGGACACGGTCCCGGATTCGCCGCACTGGAGCGCCGACCCGCACGCGATGCGCCGCCTCGACGACCGCGTGGTCGGCCTGGGCGTGTGCGACATCAAGGGCGCGGCGGCGGCGTTGCTGGCCGCGGCCAATGCCGGCGACGGCGATGCCGCCTTCCTGTTCACCAGCGACGAGGAAGCCAACGATCCACGCGGCGTGGCTGCGTTCCTGGCCCGCGGCATTCCCTACGCGGCGGTGCTGGTGGCCGAGCCGACGATGGGCGAGGCGGTGCTGGCGCACCGCGGCATCTCCTCGGTGCTGGTGCGCTTCCAGGGCCGGGCCGGGCACGCCTCCGGCCACCAGGACGCCGCGGCCAGCGCGCTGCACCAGGCGGTGCGCTGGGGCGGCCGCGCGCTGGACCACGTGCAGTCGCTGGCGCACGCGCGCTTCGGCGGCCTGACCGGGCTGCGCTTCAACATCGGCCGGATCGAGGGCGGGATCAAGGCCAACATGATCGCGCCCGAGGCCGAGCTGCGCTTCGGCTTCCGGCCGCTGCCGTCGATGGACGTGGATGCGCTGCTGACCCAGTTCGCCGACTGCGCCGAACCGGCGGCCGCGCGCTTCGAGGAGACTTTCCGCGGGCCCGGCCTGCCTTCCGGGGCTGCTTTTGACCAGGGCGGCGCGCGCGCGGAGGAGCGCCGCCTGGCCGCGCGCGACGTCGCCGACGCGCTAGGGCTGCCGGTCGGCAACGCGGTGGATTTCTGGACCGAGGCTTCGCTGTTCTCGGCCGGAGGCTACACCGCGCTGGTCTATGGCCCGGGCGACATCGCCCAGGCGCATACCGCCGACGAGTTCGTGACCCTGGCGCAGCTGCGCGGTTACGCCGAGTCGGTGAACCGGATCATCAATGGCGCGTCCTGACCGGATCGCGCCTTCCTTCCACGACCGTATTCTGCAGACCCGAGCCAAGTGAACGTTCCCGCCACCCAGACCCAGACCCAAACCCGCCAGACCATCGTGCGCCTGCTTTCGAGCATGGCCAGCGCGAAGGAGATCAGCCAGTACCTCAAGCGCTTCTCGCAGCTGGACGCCAAGCGTTTCGCCGTGGTCAAGGTCGGCGGCGCGGTGTTGCGCGACGACCTGGAAGCGCTGACCTCCTCGCTGGCCTTCCTGCAGGAAGTGGGCCTGACCCCGATCGTGATCCACGGCGCCGGCCCGCAGCTGGACCAGGAACTGGCCGCGGCCGGGATCGAGAAGCAGACCGTCAATGGCCTGCGGGTGACCACGCCGCAGGCGCTGGCGATCGTGCGCAAGGTGTTCCAGGCCTCCAACCTGCGCCTGGTCGAGGCGCTGCAGGCCGGCGGTGCGCGCGCCACCTCGATCACCGGCGGCGTGCTCGAGGCCGAGTACCTGGACCGCGACACCTATGGCCTGGTCGGCGAGGTGAAATCGGTGAACCTGGCACCGATCGAGGCCAGCCTGCAGGCCGGTTCGATCCCGGTGATCGCCAGCCTGGGCGAGACCGCCGGCGGGCAGATCCTCAACGTCAACGCCGACTTCGCCGCCAACGAACTGGTCCAGGTGCTGCAGCCGTACAAGATCATCTTCCTCACCGGCACCGGCGGCCTGCTCGACGAGCAGGGCCGGGTGATCGATTCGATCAACCTGTCCACCGAGTTCGAGCACCTGATGCAGCAGCCGTGGATCAACGGCGGGATGCGGGTGAAGATCCAGCAGATCAAGGAACTGCTCGACCGGCTGCCGCTGACTTCTTCGGTGTCGATCACCCGGCCGGCGGACCTGGCCAAGGAACTGTTCACCCACAAGGGCTCGGGCACCCTGGTGCGGCGCGGCGAGAAGGTGCAGCGCGCCACTGCCTGGGGCGAGCTGGACCTGGCCGCGCTCAAGTCCCTGATCGAATCCAGCTTCGGCCGCGACCTGGTCCCGGACTACTTCGAACGCACCCCGCTGCTGCGCGCCTACGTCAGCGAGAACTACCGCGCCGCGGTGATCCTGGTGGATACGCCCGAGGGCGTGTACCTGGACAAGTTCGCGGTGCTCGACGACGCCCAGGGCGAGGGCCTGGGCCGAGCGGTGTGGAACGTGATGCGCGAGGAGACGCCGGCGCTGTACTGGCGCTCGCGCCACAACAACCCGGTCAACATCTTCTATTACGCCGAATCCGATGGCTGCATCAAGCAGGAGAAGTGGAAAGTGTTCTGGTACGGCATCGAGGGCCTGGACCGGATCGGCCGCTGCGTGGCGCACTGCGCCACCCGCCAGCCGACCCTGGTCGGCTGAGGACCAAGGCATGGGTGTGACTTCTCCCTGGAACGCGGTGCCGACGCTGGGTGGGCACCGGGTCGTGCTGGTGCCGCTGGAGGCCGCGCACGGGCCGGCACTGGCCGAGCTGGCGCGCAGCAGCGGCCTGCACGAGGCCTGGTACACCAACGTGCCGGCGCCCGACGCGGTCGATCGCTACATCGACAAGGCGCTCAGGGAGCAGGCGATGGGACGGGCCCTGCCGTTCGCCGTGCTCGATCCGGACGGGCAGGTGGTGGGCAGCACGCGCTTCTACGACCTGGACCCGGCCGTGCCGACGCTCAAGATCGGCTACACCTGGTACGCGCCGCGGGTCCAGCGCACGGGCCTGAACACCGAGACCAAGCTGCTGCTGCTGGAGCACGCGTTCGAGGCCCTGGGCTGCGCCTCGGTGTTCTTCGAGACCAGCTGGTTCAACCATGCCTCGCGCACCGCGATCGCCCGCCTGGGGGCGAAGCAGGACGGCGTGCTGCGCAACCACAAGCGCCACGCCGACGGCTCGCTGCGCGACACCGTGGTGTTTTCCCTGATCGACGGCGAATGGCCCGCGGCCAGGCGCCACCTGCAGTTCAAGCTGGACTCGCATCCATGAACACCGCAAGACGCAGCATCGGCATCGTCGGCGCGCGCGGGCATACCGGCGCGGAATTGATCCGGCTGGTCGCCGCGCATCCGCACCTGGAACTGGCGTTCGTGTCCTCGCGCGAGCTGGCCGGCCAGCGCGTGGCCGAACACAGCGATGCCTACCGTGGCGAACTGCGCTACGAGAACCTGGATCCGGCGGCGGTGGCCGCGCGCGGCGCCGAGGTGGTGGTGCTGGCCCTGCCCAATGGCAAGGCCGCGCCCTACGTCGAGGCGATCGACGCGGCCAGGCCCGATACCCTGGTGGTGGACCTGTCGGCCGACTACCGCTTCGATCCGGGCTGGTACTACGGCCTGCCTGAGATCACCCGCGGCCGCTACTCCGGGCAGAAGCGGATCAGCAACCCGGGCTGCTACGCCACCGCGATGCAACTGGCGATCTGGCCGATGCTCGAGTACCTCGCCGGGCCGCCGCAGTGCTTCGGCGTGTCCGGCTACTCCGGCGCCGGCACCGCGCCCTCGGACAAGAACAACGTCGAGCTGCTGCGCGACAACCTGATGCCATATTCGCTGGTCGGCCACCTGCACGAGCGCGAGGTGTCCACCCGGCTGCAGGTGCCGGTGGAGTTCATGCCGCACGTGGCCCCGCATTTCCGCGGCATCACCCTGACCGCCAACCTGTGGCTGCGCGAGCCGGTGACCGCGGATTGGGTGCGGGCGCGCTACCGGCAGCGCTATGCCGGCGAGCCGCTGGTGGAGGTGGTCGAGGAAGCACCGTGGGTGAGCCGCATCGCCGGTCGCCACGGGGTGGAGATCGGCGGCTTCGCCGTGGCCCCGGGCGGCAAGCGCCTGGTGGTGGTGGCCACCGAGGACAACCTGCTCAAGGGCGCGGCGACCCAGGCCATGCAGAACATCAACATCGCCCTGGGTTTCGACGAACTGGCGTCGATCCCGGTGGAAAGGGGACAAGGCAATGGCTGACCTCCTGTGGCAAAAACCCGGCGTGGCGGTGGACGCGCAGATTCAGCGCTTCCTCGCCGGCGACGACGTGGTCCTGGACCGCGAGTTCTTCCTGCACGACATCGCCGCCAGCGGCGCGCACGCCGAGGGCCTGCAGCGCATCGGCATCCTCTCGCAGGGCGAGTTGGACGGGCTGCGGCGCGAACTGGCGATCCTGGCCGACGACTTCCATTCCGGCACCTTCGTCCTGGACGAGCGCTACGAGGACGGCCATTCGGCGATCGAGGCGCGCCTGACCGAGCGCCTGGGCGACGCCGGCCGCAAGATCCACACCGGCCGCAGCCGCAACGACCAGGTCCTGGTCGCCACCCGACTGTGGCTGAAGGAAAAGCTGGCGCGCACCGCGCAGCTCGCGCGCGCGATTGCCGGGGTGGCGCTGGACCGCGCCCGCGCCGAAGCCGCGCTGCCGCTGCCCGGATATACCCATATCCAGCGTGCCGTGGTGTCCTCGGCGGGCATGTGGTGGGCCGGCTGGGCCGAAGCCTTCATCGACGACGCGACCCGCGCCGCCGATACCCTGGCCCTGGTCGACGCCAATCCGCTCGGCACCGCCGCCGGCTACGGCGTCAACCTGAAGCTGGACCGCGGGCACACCACCGCGGCGCTCGGCTTCGGGCGCATGCAGGTCTCGCCGGTCTACGCACAGCTCTCGCGTGGCAAGTTCGAACTGGCCGCGCTGGAGGCGCTCGGCAGCGCGACCCTGGACCTGCGCCGGATCGCCTGGGACCTGTCGCTGTTCACCAGTGCCGAGTTCGGCTTCGTCGCCCTGCCGGCGCAGTACACCACCGGCAGTTCGATCATGCCCAACAAGCGCAATCCGGACGTGATCGAGCTGATGCGCGCCACCCACGCCAGCGTTGCCGCCGCGCGCACCGAGATCGAACACCTGCTGTCGCTGCCTTCCGGCTACCACCGCGACCTGCAGGCGTCCAAGGGCGCGATCTTCCATGGCTTCGGCCGCGGGCTGGCGGCGCTGGAGCTGCTGCCGGCGCTGCTGGCCAACCTGGAATGGCGCCAGGACCGCCTGCGCGCGGCGATCGACTCGGGCATGTACGCCACCGACGTGGCGGTGGAGGCCGCGTTGGCCGGGGTGCCGTTCCGCGAGGCCTACAAGGCTGCCGCGGCTGCGGCCGACTCGGCCGGGCAGGGCCGCACCCCGGAAGGCAGCCTGGCCGCGCGCACCTCGCCGGGCGCGGCCGCCGACCTGCGCCTGGACGAGCTGCAGGCGCGCTGGGACCGGCTGGCATGAGCGGCCATTCCCGCGCATGAGCAGCGAATCGGCCAGCGCCGCCCACCTGCACGCCCTGCCGCCATGGCGGCGCGCGGTACTCAAGGTCGGCAGCAACCTGCTCGCCGCCGACGGCGGCGGCCTGTCGCCGCGCTTTGCCCTCGGCCTGGCCCAGTTCGTTTCGGCCAGCCTGGCGGCCGGGCGCGAGGTCGTCATCGTGTCGTCCGGCGCGGTCGCCGCCGGGCGCGCGATCCTGCCCCGGGCCGGACAGGCCGGGGCGGCGATGGCCGCGCGCCAGGCCCTGGCCGCGCTCGGCCAGGCGCAACTGATCGGGCTGTGGCAACGCTTCTTCGAGCGCCCGGTCGCACAGGTGCTGCTGACCCACGACGACCTGCGCAACCGCCGTCGCTACCTCAACGCGCGCGCCACCCTGGACGAACTGCTGGCCCTGGGCGCACTGCCGGTGGTCAACGAGAACGACACCGTCTCGGTGGACGAGCTCAAGCTCGGCGACAACGACAACCTCGCCGCGATCGTCGCCGCGCTGATCGATGCCGACGTGCTGTTCATCGCCAGCGACGTCGACGGCCTGTACGACGCCGACCCGCGCAGCAACCCGGACGCGCGGCTGCTGGCCGAAGTGCCGGAGCTGACCCCGGCGATATTCGCCATGGCCGGCGGCAGCGGCAGCGCCGCCGGCACCGGCGGCATGCGCACCAAGCTCGAAGCCGCGGCCAAGGCCGGCGCGGCCGGCATCGACACCGTGCTGTTCAACGGCCGCCGCGCCGAGGTGCTGCGCGAACTGGCCCACGACCGCCTGTCCGGCACCCGCATCCACGCCGCGCGCAGCCGCGTCGCCGCGCGCAAGCACTGGCTGCGGCACGCACCGCTGGAGCCGGGGGCGATCCTGGTCGATGCCGGCGCCGCCGAGGCGTTGGCGGGGAAGGGCGCCTCGCTGCTGCCGGGCGGGGTGGTCGGCGCCGAGGGCGAGTTCCGCCGCGGCGACATGGTCGAGGTGCTGCTGCGCGGCGAGGGCGGCGCGCAGCGCATCGCCCGCGGCATCAGCCAGTACTCGGCGGTGGACGTGCGCCGGATCGCGCGCCGCCACTCGCGCGACATCGAATCGATCCTGGGCTACAACTACGGCGGCAACGTGATCCATCGCGACGACCTGGTGCTCATGTAGCGCCGGTCGGCCGGCGTCGCATCCGGGACGATGGGTGGCGAATATCATTGGCGAGGCGAAGATGAGCGATATCCGGCAACAGGCCCTGCAGTGCCGCGCCGCGGCGCAACGGCTGGCGCAGATGGACACCGCGGCCAAGGACGCGCTGCTGCTGGCGATGGCGCAAGCGCTGGACGAGGACGCCGGGGCGATCCTGGCCGCCAATGCGTGCGACCTGGAGGCCGCGCGCGCCAAGGGCACGGCCGGGGCCATGCTCGACCGCCTGGCCCTGGACGGCAAGCGCCTGTCCGCCATCGCTGCTGCCCTGCGCGAGGTCGCCGCACTGCCCGATCCGGTCGGTCAGGTCACCCGGCGGGAAACCCGCCCCAACGGCATCCGGGTCGAGCGCGTGCGCGTGCCGCTGGGCGTGATCGCGATGATCTACGAGGCGCGTCCGAACGTGACCGCCGACGCGGCGGCGCTGTGCATCAAGGCCGGCAACGGCGTGATCCTGCGCGGCGGTTCCGAGGCGATCCACTCCAACACCGCGATCGCCGCCGCGCTCAAGCGCGCCCTGCGCGCGGCCGGCCTGGACGAAGCGGTGCTGACCCTGGTCACCGACCTGCGCCGCGAGACCATGCTCGAGCTGCTGCAGCTGGCCGACATCGTCGACTTGGCGATCCCGCGCGGCGGCGAGGGCCTGATCCGCTTCGTCGCCGAACACGCGCGGGTGCCGGTGATCAAGCACTACAAGGGCGTGTGCCACCTGTACGTGGACCGCGCCGCCGATCTGGGCCTGGCCCAGCGCCTGCTGCTGGACGGCAAGGCTTCGCGTCCGGGCGTGTGCAACGCACTGGAGACCTTGCTGGTGCATGCTGACGTGGCCGCAGGATTCCTGCCGCAGGCCGCCGCCGCACTGCGCGCCCGCGGCGTGGAGATCCGCGGCGACGAGGCCACGCGCGCGCTGGTGCCCGATGCCGGGCCGGCCACCGAGGACGACTACGCCGCCGAATTCCTCGACCTGATCATCGCCGTGCGCGTGGTCGCCGGTCTGGAGCAGGCGATCGAACACGTGCGCCGGCACACATCCGACCATACCGAGGTCATCGCTACCGCCGACGCGGGCGCCGCCCGCACTTTCGTCGAGTCGCTGCGCTCGGCGGTGGTGATGGTCAATGCCTCCTCGCGCTTCTCCGACGGCGGCGAGCTGGGCCTGGGCGCGGAGATCGGCATCTCCACCACGCGCCTGCACTCCTACGGGCCGATGGGCCTGGAGGCGCTGACCGTCGAGCGCTTCGTGGTCCGCGGCGAAGGCCAGGTGCGGCACCCGGACCTGCTCTGATCCAGCGGTCGCCATGCCGCATCGCCGGACGGCGGAACGAAGCCAGTCAGGCTTGCCAGCGGTCCTCGAGCACCCCCGGCCGGCACGCCAGCCAGGCGCCCGTCACCATCACGCCCACGCACAGCGTCAGGAACGCGAACGGCAGGCTCCAGCCGCGGCTGACTTCGTGCAGCCAGCCGAACAGCAGCGGCCCCAGGCAGCTCAGGCCATAGCCTACGCCCTGCATGAAACCCGACAGCGCCGCCGAACCGGCGGGGGTGCGGGTGCGCAGGTTGACCAGGGTCAGGGCCAGCGGGAAGGTGCTGGAGCCCAGCCCCACCAGCGCCACCCACAGCAGCGGCAAGGCCAACGGTGCCCACAGCAGGCCGGCGAACCCGCACAGGTGGCAGGCCGCGCAGGCCAGCGCCAGCGGGAACGGGTTGCGCAGGCGCGCCGCCAGCGCCGGCATGCCCAGCGAGGCGACCAGGCCCAGGGTCGAGAACAGGGCGACCATGCCGCCGCCGAATCCGGGACCGGCGCCGGCCTCCACGAACAATTTGGGCAGCCAGGTGAACATCGCATAGCTCACCAGCGAGGTCATGCCGAACATCAGCGCCATGCCCCAGCCCAGGCCGGTGCGTCCGACCCGGCCGCGCGGCGGCGGCGCGGCCAGTTCGGGCGCCTCGTCGCCGGGCAGCACGGCACGGTCGTGCAGGTGCGCCAGCGCGCTGCCGGCGCGGCGTTCGATCCGCAGCACGCCCAGCCACGGCAGCATCGCCGCCACCGCCAACAGGGTCCACACGCCCATCGACACCCGCCAGCCGGCCGCATCGGCCAGCGGCACCGCCAGCAGCGCCGGCAGGATCGTGCCCAACTGCAGCACGGTGATGTACAGGCTGCTGACCGGGCCGATCCGGTCGGGGAAGTAGCGTTTCACCAGCGGCGGCAGGATCACGTTGCCGATGCCCATGCCGACCAGGGCCAGCGCCGAGCCGCCGAGCAGTGCGCCGGTGCCGCCGGCCAGCGAGCGCCACAACAGGCCGGCGGCGGCCAGGGCCATCGACAGCAGCGCGGTGCGCTCCAACCCCAGCCGGTGCGCCAGCCGCGGCGTGCCTATGCCGGCGAGGGCGAAGGCGGCGGTAGGCACCATTCCCAGCAGTCCGGCCACGGCGGCGCCGAAACCGAACTCCGCGCCCAGCACGTCCAGCAGTGGCGTGACCGAAGTGACCGCGGTGCGCAGGTTGAATGCCGACAGCAGGATGCCGGCCAGCACCAGCGCGCGCCCCGGGATCCGGGGGGCGTCGGTCCGCGGCGTCGTCTGGGGGGCGTTCATCGGCTCCGGAGCGGGAGGCCGCCGCAGCGGCATGGCGGGGCACGGAACCCCCGGAAAAGCAAAAACCGGCACGAGGCCGGTCGTTGCGTGCATTGAATCTGATGGTCGGGGAGACAGGATTCGAACCTGCGACCTCTACGTCCCGAACGTAGCGCTCTACCAGCCTGAGCTACACCCCGACAAGGCCGCCCATGATACCGGATCGCCGCGGCGGGGGGCAAGATCGGGATGGCTGCGACGGGGCCGGGCAGCGGCCCGTGCGCCCGGCCGCAGCCGCGTCGGCACGCTACTCGCCGGGCTTGGCCGCCGAGCTGGCCGCCTCGGAGGCGCGACGGCGGGCAAGGGTGGCTTCGCGGTGGGCGATGTAGGCGTTCGATCCCAGGATCACCGTGGTGCCGGCCAGGGTCCAGGCGTCCAGGGTCTCGCCGAACAGCAGCCAGCCGAACAGGCCCACGATCGGCAACTGCATGAAGCTGATCGGGGTCAGCGCCGACACTTCGCCCAGCTTCAGCGCGCGGGTCCACAGCATGTGCCCGCCGGTACCGAACACGCCCGCGGCCACCACCCATGCCCACACGATCCCCTGCGGCCATTGCCACACCCCCAGCGCCGGCACCAGTGACATCGGTACCCACAGCAGGGTGGTCCAGATCACGATCCGGTCGGCCGGTTCGGTCTCCGACAGCTGCTTGATCTGGATCGCGACGATGCTCGACAGCAATGCGGCCATCAGCGCCACCAGGGTGCCGGTGGTGAACTGCGCCGAGCCCGGGCGCACGATCAACAGCACCCCGCAGAATCCCAGCGCCACCGCGATCCAGCGCCGCGCGCGCACCTGCTCGCCCAGCAACGCGGCAGCGGCAATCGTCACGAACAGCGGGGTCGAATAGGACAGCGACACCGCCTGCGCCAGCGGCAGGTGGCCGATCGCCCAGAACCCGGCCAGCATCGAGGCGATCCCGATCAGGCAACGGAACAGGTAGCGCGGGAACTGGGTGGTGCGCAGCAGCCCGGGCCCGTGATGGATCAGCAGCGGCAACGCCGCCAGCAGGCCGAAGAAGTTGCGGAAGAAGGCGATCTCGAAGGTATGCAGGCTGGCCGAGGCCAACCGGATCATCACCACCATGAAGCCGAACAGCACCGTGCTGGCCAGCATCAGCCCGGCGGCGCGCCAGTGCGTCGAAGCCGCGGGCGCAGCGCCGTTCACGGCTCCGTCCAGTTCGCGCCGACGATCCGCGGCTCCGGCTCCAGCGCCACGCCGAATTCCGCATGCACCGAGGCGGCGATGCGCCGTGCCAGTGCCAGCAGTTGCGCGCCGCTGGCCGTGCCATGGTTGACCAGGACCAGCGCATGCTCCCCGGAGACCCCGGCATCGCCCTCGCGCACGCCTTTCCAGCCGCAGGCATCGATCAGCCAGGCCGCGGAAAGCTTGCGCGTCTGCGCCGAATCGCCGGGGAACGCCGGCAGCCGCGGATGCGCCTGCAGCAACGCCGCGGCCTGCGCGGCCGGCACGATCGGGTTCTTGAAGAAGCTGCCGGCATTGCCGACCTGCGCCGGATCGGGCAGCTTGCGCCGGCGGATCCGGATCACCGCCTCGGCCAGGTCGCGCGCGGTCGGCGCGATGTCCCGGCCCATCGCCGCCAATTCCCCGCCGATTCCGGCATAGTCCAGGCGCAGCGACGCGTCCTGCGGCCGGCGCGGATGCTGCAGTTCCAGTTCCACGGCGACGACGATCCAGCGCTCGGGCTGGCGCTTGAACACGCTGTCGCGATAGCCGAAGGCGCAGGCGTCGCGGTCCAGCCGTACCCGCGCGCCGGCCTGGCGATCCCAGGCCTCGACCGCGACGATGCGTTCGCCCACTTCCACGCCATAGGCGCCGATGTTCTGGATCGGCGCGGCGCCGACGCTGCCGGGAATCAGGGCCAGGTTCTCCAGCCCGCACAGGTTCCGGTCCAGGCTCCACATCACCAGGCCGTGCCAGTCGGCGCCGGCCTCCGCGCGCACGATGGCCCGTTCGCCCTCGTCGGCGACGATGGCCAGCGCCGAGGCGCGCAGTGCGGCCACCGCACCGGGCGGATCGCCGGCGAACAGCAGGTTGCTGCCGCCGCCCAGGACCAGCAGCGGCAGGCCCTGCAACTGGGTCAACTCCAGCGCCTCGGCGAGCACGGAAGCCTCGTTGACTTCCAGCAGCCAGGGCGCGCGCGCGGCGACGCCGAAGGTGTTGCGCGGGGCCAGGTCGGCGTCGCGCAGCAGCCGGTACAGCGCGGTCATGCCGGCGCCCCGGTGGCCGGGGCGGTCGCGGGCGCTGCGCTCATGCGCGACCGGCCGTGCCGCCGCTCGGCGACTCCTTGCGCCGGCGTACCGCCTCGACGCATTCGGCGACCAGTTCCGGGCCGCGGTAGACCAGGCCGGTGTAGCACTGCACCAGGCTGGCGCCGGCGGCCATCTTGGCCACCGCGTCGGCGCCGGAAAGGATGCCGCCCACGCCGATCAGCGGGATCGACTCGGGCAGGCGCGCGCGCATCCGGCGCAGCACCAGGGTGGACTGGCCCATCAGCGGCGCGCCGGACAGGCCACCGCTCTCGCCGGCGTGGCGGTGGCTCTGCACGGAGGTGCGGGCGACCGTGGTGTTGGTCGCCACCACGCCGTCCACCTCCAGGTCGGACAGCACCCGCGCGGCGGCGTCGATGTCGGCGTCGTTCAGGTCCGGCGCGATCTTGACCAGTACCGGCACGCGCTTGCCATGGGTCGCGGCCAGGCGTTCCTGGGCCTCGCGCAGGCTGCCGACCAGGCGCCGCAGCGATTGCTCCTCCTGCAGTTCGCGCAGGCCGGCGGTATTGGGCGAGGAGATGTTGACGGTGACGTAGTCGGCCAGCGCGTAGACGCGCTCAAGGCAGTACACGTAGTCGTCGGCCGCATCCGCGTTGGGCGTGTCCTTGTTCTTGCCGACGTTGATGCCCAGCAGGCCATCGCCGTCGCGCCGGGCGCGCTCGACGTTGCGCACCAGGGCCTCGACGCCGGCGTTGTTGAAGCCGAGCCGGTTGATCAACGCCTCGTCGCCCACCAGCCGGAACATGCGCGGCTTCGGATTGCCGGGCTGCGCGCGCGGAGTGACGGTGCCGACCTCGACGAAGCCGAAGCCCAGCGCCAGCAGCGCATCGATGTGTTCGCCGTTCTTGTCCAGGCCTGCGGCCAGGCCGACCGGATTGGGAAAGGTCAGGCCCAGCGCCCGGGTCGGCAGCGGCGCCGGGCGCGGCCCGGCGACCAGGCCGATGCAGCCGCTGCGAAAGGCCAGGTCCAGAGCCTTCAGCCCGGCCTGGTGCGCGCGCTCGGCGTCCAGGCCAAAGAGGAAGGGGCGGGCCAGTGAATACATCGTGCGGTGCGGCTCAGGCGTTGAGGCTCACCAGCCAGGCGATCCCGCCCAGGAAGGCGAACAGGATGAACACGCCCACCACGACCAGCGCCAGCGACAGCCAGCCCAGCACCAGGCCGGCCACGGCGAGGCCGTCGCCGTCCAGTTCGCCGTTGCTCTTGCGGATCTCGCTACGGGCCATGTGCCCGGTGATCACCGCCACGATCGCGCCGAGAAAGGGCAACAGGGTCCAGCCCAGGATCCCGGAGACGAGACTGGTGATGGCGAGGTTGCTGGTCTTGCGGATCGAGTTCATGGGCGGATCCTGGGGATGGGTGGGTGCGGCACCCGGCGGGCATGGGGAGCGTGCGCGCCGGCGGCGGTCGATTCTTCCAGAACGCCGGGTGGACCGCGCTCAGGCCATCCCGGCGCGGACCGGGGTCCGCTCACAGGTCGAACTTGATGCCCTGCGCCAGCGGCAGCGAGTCGGAGTAGTTGATCGTGTTGGTCTGCCGGCGCATGTACACCTTCCACGCGTCCGAGCCGGACTCGCGACCGCCGCCGGTCTCCTTCTCGCCGCCGAAGGCGCCGCCGATCTCCGCGCCGGAGGTGCCGATGTTCACGTTGGCGATGCCGCAGTCGCTGCCGGCCGGGGACAGGAAGCGCTCGGCCGCCTTCAGGTTGGTGGTGAAGATCGAGGACGACAGGCCCTGCGGCACGCCGTTCTGCATCCCGATGGCCTCGTCCAGGGTCGAGTACTTCATCACGTACAGGATCGGGGCGAAGGTCTCGTGCTGCACGACCGCGTCGGAGTTCTTCAGCCCGGTGACGATGGTCGGCAGGACGAAGTGGCCCGGACGATCGGTCAGTGCCGTGCCGCCGGTGACCACGGTGCCGCCGGCGGCCTTGGCCTTGGCCACGCTGTCCAGGAACTGCTGCACGGCGCCGGCGCTGTTGAGCGGGCCCATCAGGTTGGTCTTGTCCAGCGGATCGCCGATCTTGCCCTCGACCTGCTGGTAGGCCTTGACCAGGGTCTCCAGCACGCCGTCGTAGATGGACTCGTGCACGATCAGGCGCCGGGTCGTCGTGCAGCGCTGGCCGGCGGTGCCGACCGCGCCGAACACGATGCCGGGGATGGCCAGCTTCAGGTCGGCCGTTTCGTCCAGGATGATCGCGTTGTTGCCGCCCAGCTCCAGCAGGCAGCGGCCCAGGCGGCGGGCGACCTTCTCGTTGACGGTGCGGCCGATCTGGGTCGAGCCGGTGAAGCTGATCAGGGGCACCCGCGGGTCGTCGACGAATTTCTCCGACAGCGCGGTGCCGGCGTCGTTGAACAGGAAGAAGATGTCCGGGAAGCCGCCTTCCTGCAGCGCCGCATTGCAGATCTTCATCGAGGCGATGGCGGTCAGCGGGGTCTTGTTGGACGGCTTCCAGATACACACGTCGCCACAGATCGCGGCCAGGAACGAATTCCACGCCCACACCGCGACCGGGAAGTTGAACGCACTGATGATGCCGACCAGGCCCAGCGGGTGGTACTGCTCGTACATGCGGTGGCCGGGACGCTCCGAATGCATGGTGTAGCCGTAGAGCATGCGGCTCTGGCCCACCGCGAAGTCGGCGATGTCGATCATCTCCTGCACTTCGCCGTCGCCCTCGGCCTTGCTCTTGCCCATCTCCAGCGCGACCAGCGAGCCGAGCGCGTCCTTGTTCCGGCGCAGCGCGTCGCCGCACAGGCGGATGGCCTCGCCGCGGCGCGGCGCCGGCACCGTGCGCCACTCGCCGAACGCGGCCTGGGCGCGGGCGATGATCGCTTCGTAGTCGGCTTCGGTGCTGGCCTGGACTTCGGCGATGACTTCGCCGGTGGTCGGGTTGGCCGGGTGCAGGACGCCGGCGCCGGTGGCGTCGGACCAGCGGCCGTCGCCGAGGTAGGTGCCGGAATTGCTGGCACTCAGGCCCAGGGCCTGGAGCAGGGAAGCGGACATGGGAACTCCTGGAGGGAAGGCTGGCCGGCGGTGCCGGATCGTGGATCGAACCGGGCCACGGCATGGCGGGGGACAAACCGCAATTCTAGCAAAGCACGGCTTGACGCCGGGCGCAGCGGTGGGCCGCGGCATTGGCCGCCACCGGGCCCCGTGCGACAATCGCCGCGGCCGTGGCCCCGTAGCTCAGCTGGATAGAGCGTCCCCCTCCTAAAGGCAGGGGGTTATAAAACTAGCCTAGTTTATTTGTATCTATATGATTTTAAAGATACTTTTAACTTGACGGGCTCTGAGCGCTGAGGTATGAAAAAGTCCCGGTTTTGTGGTGTTTTGTCCCAGATTTGTCCCGAGACTTGCCCTAAATTTTTGTCGTAAAGAGCGTTCCCTCGAAAGGGTAACGCTCACGCCATGTGGCCTCCACCTTGGCCAAGGAAAGCATCATTTGGAGAGGCATCAGCACGATGCCTCAAGCGGTAGGTTCGATGTGTTGCTTTGCGGGAAACTCCTTTGGCCTGGCATGTCGCGTCACATGCGGGAATCAATTGGACTAAGTTCGATCCTTCACCCTGCATAGGGTAGGTCTGTCCCGCTGGAAGATGCATCCGTTTATCGAGGGGGTTCTAATGCACCCGTTCTCCGAGCTTGCGATGAGATGTGCCGCATTTACGCATGGCACATTGAGTGAGACGCGTGAACACATTCTGCAAGAGCTTCAAGGCTCGGGTGCCACGGTTCTAGTGAAAGCCCTTCAGTCAATTGAACTGCAACAAGCGATTGTCGCAGTTGGGATGGTTGCAATGTTTGAAGCGGCTCTTCAGGACGCACTGGAGTGCGAGGATGGATTTGGTGAGGCTTTGAGGATGATAGAAGGGGCCGGCGATGACGATCTGGCACGCCAGTTCCGTGATGTGCAGCTTGCAATAAACGTGCTTAAGCACGGTCGCGGGCGTAGTTATGAGGCTCTGTTGCATCGAAGGGAGGATCTTCCGTTTCGAATTAAAGCCCACGATGAATCTTTTGAAGAGGGTGACGTTTCGGAGTTGGCGTTCTTAATAAAGGCGGATGAGGGGTTTCTGGCCCACTGCGCAAGCATTGTCGACAGGGTGGCTGCCGTTATAAGGGGGCAAAAGGAACATGCTTTTGTTTGAAATTCTGTCCCATGATTTCTCTATAGAGACTGGGCCTAACAACTCGGAAATTTTCCACGACTATTTTGGAGTCGTGCAGCAGGCATCCTTTCGCAAGGAATCAGCAGCTTCGCTCTATCGATGAAGGTTATGCAGTCTTTCAAGCGATGAAACTAGTTCCCGAAATGATGCGAGAACAGTTTCTTTCGCATGATGCTTATCCATTCCCCATAGATCCGACATTACATTAATGGCGATATCGCAATCGGCTGGCTTTAGGGCGCGGCCATTTAAGGTTGCAAACGGTCCATCGGTTTCGGTCAAAACACGATTAGCGGGCATGCGTGAGAGTAACTCTCGCCCCTTCTTCCCTCGCAGCATGGCGCTGCCCACCGAGAACCAGCAGCCGAACTTAATTGCGCGATCCAGTTCGGAAAAAGACCCGGAGAACCAGTGAAGTACTGCGACGCCGAAGCCGGCGTGGCGCTCCAGGGCATCTAGCACGTCATTCGCTGCTCGCCTGCTGTGGATCGTCAAGATACGTCCACCAGCTTTGCTGCACGAACTAAGCACGTGGTCAAAGACTTCAACTTGATCGTTCCAGAAGGGTGCACATTCTGGGCCGCCGTCTAGCCCAACCTCTCCTACATAGCGAGTCTCCGACAGAAGACGGTCAAATAGGCTTAGCTCCGACTTTCGTTCGCGGGCGAGCTGAGGGTGAAGTCCAATTGCCGTTCTAACCCGTGAGTTGGATCGCGCGAGCTGTGCAGTGCCTACCCAGGCTGAGGGAGTAGTGGTGACAGACAACACGTATGCGCCGTTGCGCTTGATGGCTTCAAGCGCCGCCTTTGGGTCCGGATAGAGATCCAAATGGCAATGCATATCGACAGTGGCAAGGGTGTTATGAGATTCCATTTGCGATCAAAAAGCTGCGGACTTCATTCATTCCTCGGCGGACTGCATCAATCCGTGCGAGCTTGTCACTAGGTGGGATCGGAAGGGGGCCCGTCTGCGCAACCCATCTAGCATGATCGCCAGCCTGCATGGTTCGTGCTGCAACGAGCATTGCAAGTAAGTCGTCGGTTTCATTGCCATGGTCCAGGAAGTGAGCTAGATCAGTGGCCTCTTGTGCATAGTCTGTTTCGTCGGTCCAGCCTGCTGCATGGAAGGAGGCCCGCCGGATTAAGCACGGCACGCATCGCCCACATTGCTGGTTCTTTCGTTTCCATTTTCCGCAAGAGACCGTCCCTGCTGCTACATCGCGTAGACGTGTTTGATCAGCACACTGCGAAATCATCTCGCCCTTGGTGCGAGTGGAAAAGGGATTGTCTATCTCTACTGGGATTCCAACGTCATCAAGGATCTCTTGGACAATCGATAGGTAGTGGGGATGTGTCGTCCTCGTGCTCAGTGCGCCAATGCGACGGCTAGTGAGGGGAGGGTTTATAGCGATGAACCCGTTCTCAGGGACATAGAGTTTTGTTCGGTTGGATGAGAGTTCTGCGAGGCATGAAGCAAGCACGCTCCCCATGCCGAGAAAATTGAAGCTCCTTGTCCGCATTTGAACGTCATTAGGTCCAATATTCGAGATGGGATTGGCTACCGATCCGAATCTAACTAGGTTGCTACCAAGGCGGGGCAGAATATGTTCCTGCTTGCTTCCGTCCTTAGGGTAGGCATGGCTCACGAGGATGGGATTGAGGCCTGCGGCTCTCAGGTCAAGAACACCAATAGCGCTATCCATGCCTCCGGAATAAAGACAGGCACAATCACAGTTATTGATCAGCAATTTTCGACGCATCCTGGAACGATATCCCGGAGGCGCTTCACCATTGGCCGTAAAGTGAAGGCGCCAATCGTCCCCGCTTAGGAAATTCAAGGCCTTTTCTAATTTTCCGATGACAGGCTGCCAGGGGGATGGGTCTGAGAGTGAAACCACTAGGTTGATTTCTCTAATCCACCCGTCAGCGGAGTCTTTCCTAGAAACGAACGTGTCCGCTGCTGTTACCGCGAGGGTCAATGAAAGAAAGTCAAAGGCGACCGGATTCATAGGGGCTCGAATCCGGGAGAGCTCATCAATAATGGGGCTTCCAATGCTTGCAGAGCGGATCTGCGGTGGCATCTTTCCATAGAGATGCACTGGCACGCAGCCGGGTTGCGATGCGGGAAGTAGGGACGCGTCTGCATGGACAAATACATCAGTCATCCCCCAAGCCCTCCCACTCGCGCCAAACCTCTCTAACGGCGGCGATCTGAGTTGACTGCATTTGCGCGCGTGTCATAAAGCCGATCTGTCCTCGTAGTAGAGGAGTCATATGTCTGTCGGTTACATCTTTGACAAGTTCGTAAAGGGCCGTCTCCGCTGCTTGATATCCGTTCGTGCTTCCTGCTTTGTTAAAAGCCCTGTTTGAATCCATTACAACTTGCTCGAATACGCAAATGGTCATGTATTCAACCATCATCTGCATAAGTAGATCATCAGTAATGATTGAAGCGTCGAATATACCGGTGCCATCAAGACACTTGGAGAGCGCTTCATTGAGCGCGGTTCGTATACGATCTGCGTCACCATTCTGCGGGACAAGTGAGTCAACAATTGCATCAATTGCTTCACGCGTGGAGCGTCCCGACAGTGATTGTAGATTTAATGGTGCTCTTGCCGGGTCTGAGCGAAGCTGATTCAGTGTCTCATATAGGTCGGCGCCGCTCTGTGCCATGGCACCGAAGCGTCGCGGGCCAGTCGCTGCGCCCCCTGTCGTGGTTCGGGCGTAGCGATTCAGTGCTTTATCTAGGTATGAGCGATCACCGCTTGAGACGAATCGCCCTAACGAGGTCCGGAATCCTTGGAATCTATTGGGATCAGGCGTGGGTCCCGGACCAGCGCCATCCGTATCTGCCCACGGTGGGACCAGCGGGCTGTTATTGCTGGCCCCTTTGCTTGACGTTGAGGTCCCCATCATCCTTTCTCCCCGATCCACTTCTCATCACGTATCGCTGCAGTTAGCCATGCTGGCGGCTTTCCAGGAAGCGAAGTCAAGAAGGAAGAAAGAAGGCTTGCTGCATCTGCGTTGGCATTTGCGAGCAGGACTGCGCCGATGAACATCTCTGGCCTCGAATTCCAGTCGGTATGCAGGCGCATTCCTGCGATCAACTCTTTCATTACCCCTGCATGTTCTCCGATTGGAATGGATTCAATCGCAGATTTCGCAGTGGGTGATGCGCGCGTCTTCACATTGACAAGCCTTTTGACAGCCTCGGCAGAGAGTTGCGAAAGTTCTGCAGACTGGACGCGGAGCGTTGCTGTCTCGCGACTCAAATAGACAAGCGGGCGGAGGTCTAGTCCGCCAAGATAGGGCTTTATCGATAGCCAGTCATGAAGGAAGGTTGCGTTGGTTTTCCATTCCTGAGGGCAGTGCTCTTTGAATTTGTCGAAGTCGTCCGTCAACTGCTCTAGTTCTGCAATTAATTGGGGCTTCCCACTTGGCGCTTCATTGATCAGGCTATAGAGCTTGTTGACAGCATCAGGTTCTACACATCGCTCGTAAAGTGCGAATTTTGTGACCATTTCTTCGTTGACGGGCATTTCCCGAGACGATGCAATACGTGCTCGTAGTCTGACGACATTGAGCATGCGCTTGACAATTCTTGGATTTCCACGGACAGCAGAAGATGTCGCCAGGAGTGTTGCCATTCGATCAGCAACCTCCAAGCTTTCGCGAAGGGCTTGAGAGCTCTCTCCAATTACTTTCAGAACGGACTCGACCGGGATCGGCGGCTCCTTCCAGCTGCGCCTGAGGTTTCCTTCAAGCTCCAGCCGAAGTTCATCAAGCTTCCTTTCTCCAATCCCTTCCGCCTCGGCGAATAGCATGAACAAGTATGCTCGGATTTCCGCCACGCCTAATCTCGGGACGCGGACGGGGACTTGGATGAGTTTGTCCAGATAGTCTGTGATATGACGCTCGCTGGCGCCTTTGAAATGGTGGGAGACTGACTGGCGAACCATGTCCTCATCAGCTGCAATCACGAACGCAGAGCGATCCATAAAAAGGAATAGCCGCAATGCTTCCAGAGTGTGAATGGTCTGTTGAGGTAGGCATCTGTCTAGGTTGTCTACGAAGACAACAAGGGTTTTATCCAAGCCATTCAGTAGCGTGGAAAATTCACTTCTGAACGCATCAATTTCAGCCGGCGGACTGGTCTGCTTCTTTGGGTCAAGTAGGCCTGCCACCGCTTTGCCTGCTTCGGCAATGGCCTTTGTGTCTTCTTCTTCCGGAACCGCCTTAATAAAATTATCGACGGCTTTTACCGCTTTGGCGCCCGCCCCAAACATAGGCAATCCATGCATAGCTGCGACTACTTCAACAGCAAGTCCTAGTGTGCGCATGGTATTGACCCGCTCTAGAAAGCTCTTTGCGACTCCAACCAGGCCTTTGTCTTTCTTTGCCTCTTCGTAGAGAGTCCGAGCTATGACATCCATTAGTGACGCGCGGGCGTCGTCATATCCTTGATAGAGCCAAGCATCAAATCGTATGACAATGACTTGGTCCTTGACTTTACTTAGCAGGTTCTCCTCAATTAGATTCAGGAGGCTCGATTTTCCTGTGCCCCAGGTTCCAAATATGCCAACCGATACTGGCCGCATCTTGGGATTGAGCAAGATTTCGGAAACTGAGTCCGCCACCTCAAAATAGTTGAGGTAGTCCTTCTTGGTCTCGATATCTGTCCACATTCCGGTTCAGCTCCCCTCTGTCCCTGAATTCACAGCGTGAGACATATGTCTTTTATGGTCAAATCCCCCGCCGTTGATTGAATGTATGGGTGGAAGGATTGCGATCATAGGCAATGGATTGGCACGGAATTGGCAGATGCAGTCGCCAAGCCGGTGGGCTAGTGCATGATGATCAGCTATCCTAGTTTGCTAAGCATGGCCCCGTAGCTCAGCTGGATAGAGCGGTCGCCTCCTAAGCGGCAGGTCGCGCGTTCGAATCGCGCCGGGGTCACCACACCTTATTTGTTGTTGCGCCTTCCGGCGTCTGTCGGCGTGCGGATCGCCTGTGCGCCTCGGGTTGCTGGCTGTGAATATGGTTCTAGAGCTCACCGTCGAGCGGGGCAGCACATACAGAATGCTGTCCCAGATGTGTCCCAAGCGGCCGGCTACTGATAGAAAAACTCTTTTATATCAATGATATATGCGTGTGCCTATCAGCCCTCCTAAGGGGAAGGTCGCACGTTCGAATCGTGTCGGGGCCGCCATCCGCCGGAGGCCCAGTCCGTTGGCGACCCTGCCGGGTCGGATTGGGCGCGCCCCGCAGCCTCCGGCCCCGCGCCGGGCCGTCGCTGGCGCGGCCGCGCTCGCGGTGCGGGATCCGGCAACTGTTTCTCCGGCAACGAAAAAACCCCGCCGATGTTGCGCTGCAGCGCTTGACAGCTTCCGCGCCATCGTGTCCTCTTGGCTTCCATGTCGATGCCCAACGCCACCGTCCGCGCACCCCGGCCGCTCCGGTCGATGCCCGGCCATGCCATGGCGATGGGTATGACCATCATTACCACCACCGGTACCACCCGCCCGGTGCGGCCAGTCGTACTCGCGTAGCCCGCGAACCCACGGCCCCGCACCTGGATCAGGGAGCGGGGCGGTCCCCGACCCACGACTCGATCCACGCGGGGCCTCAACCACGAGGTCCTCCATGTCGTCGCCCGCCTTGCAAGTCCCGCTCCCCGCCGCCGCCCCGGACGCGTCCGCGCGCACCGTGGTGCACAAGTTCGGGGGCACCTCGGTCGCCGATGCCGAACGCTATCGCCACGTGGCGCGGTTGCTGCTGGCGCGCGACGAGGCGGTCCAGGTGACCGTGGTCTCGGCGATGAAGGGCGTGACCGACGCGCTGATCGACCTGGCCCAGGCCGCGGGCGCCGCGGATGCCGGCGCCGGCAACCTCCAGCCGGAATGGCGGGAGCGCTGGCACGAACTGCGCGCGCGCCATCGCGGCGCGGCGGTGGCGCTGCTCGGCGAATACTCCGGGCCGACCGTGGAATGGCTGGACCAGCGCTTCGAGGAACTGTCCCAGGTGCTGTCTGCGCTGGGCGTGATCGGCGGCCTGCCGGCGGAGGTGCTGCAGCGGGTGCAGGGGCTGGGCGAGGTCTGCTCGGCGCAGCTGCTGGGCGAGCACCTGCGCACCCTGGGCGTGGACTGCGCGGTGCTGGATGCGCGCGAGGTGCTGGTGGTCAGCCACGGCGAACTGGGCGTGGACGTGGACTGGGAGCGCAGCGCGCAACGCCTGGCGCACTGGCGCCAGACCCATCCGCAGCGGCGAGTGGTGGCCACCGGCTTCGTCGCCCGCGACGGGCAGGACCGGATCACCACCCTGGGCCGCAACGGCAGCGACTATTCCGGCGCAATCTTCGCCGCGCTGTTCGATGCCGACGAACTGCACATCTGGACCGACGTGGACGGGGTGCTCTCGGCCGATCCGCGGGTCGTGCCCGAGGCGGTGCAGCTGGATTGCCTCAGCTACGACGAGGCCTGCGAACTGGCCTACTTCGGGGCCAAGGTGGTGCATCCGCAGACCATGTCGCCGGCGATCGAGCGCGCCCTGCCGATCATCATCCGCAACACCTTCCATCCCGAGCATCCGGGCACCCGCATCACCGCCGAGCGCGACGCCGGCGGCCCGGTGAAGGGCCTGACCCTGAGCCCGGACCTGGCCCTGGTGAACCTGGAGGGCACCGGCCTGATCGGCGTGCCGGGCACCGCCGAGCGGGTGTTCGCCGCGCTGCGCAATTCCAAGGTCTCGGTGGTGATGATCTCGCAGGGCTCCTCCGAGCATTCGATCTGCTGCGTGGTCAAGCAGGCCGACGCGGACCGCGCCGAAGCGGCGCTGGTCAACGCCTTCGCCCACGAGCTGGTGGTCGGCCAGGTCCAGCGCGTGCAGCAGGTGCCGGGGATCAGCGTGCTGGCCGCGGTCGGCGACGGCATGGCCGGGCAGCCGGGCGTGGCCGCGCGCCTGTTCGAGTCGCTGGGCCGGGCCCAGGTGAACATCCGCGCCATCGCCCAGGGCTCGTCCGAGCGCAACATCTCGGTGGCGATCGACAGCGCCGACGCGACCCGCGCCCTGCGCGCCGCGCACGCCGGGTTCTACCTGTCGCCGCAGACCTTCGCAGTGGGCGTGATCGGGCCGGGCAACGTGGGCGCGGCCTTCCTCGACCAGTTGCTGGGCGCGCGCGACGGCCTGCTCGAGCGCACCCGCCTGGACCTGCGCCTGCGCGCGATCGCCTCGCGCAGCCGGCAGCTGCTGGAACCGCGCGGCATCGAGGGCGACTGGCGCGCCCGCTTCCGGGCGGCGAACGAGCCGGTCGACCTGGACCGCTTCACCGCGCAACTGCTCGATTCGCACCTGCCGCACATGGTGATCGTCGACTGCAGCGCCAGCCCGGACGTGGCCGATCGCTACCCGCAGTGGCTGGCCGCCGGGATCCACGTGGTCACCCCGAACAAGCAGGCCGGCGCCGGCCCGTTGCCGCGCTACCGCGCCATCCGCGAGGCGGCCGATGCCAGCGGTGCGCGCTTCCGCTACGAGGCCACGGTCGGCGCCGGGCTGCCGGTGATCTCCACCCTGCGCGACCTGCTGGACACCGGCGATCACGTGACTTCGATCGAGGGCATCTTCTCCGGCACCCTGGCCTGGCTGTTCAACAAGTACGACGGCAGCGTGCCGTTCTCGCACCTGGTGGCCGAAGCGCGCGCGCTGGGCTATACCGAGCCCGATCCGCGCGACGACCTGTCCGGCACCGACGTGGCGCGCAAGCTGGTGATCCTGGCGCGCGAAGCCGGGCGCGAACTGAGCCTGGAGGACGTGCACGTGGAGAGCCTGGTGCCGGAGGCGCTGCGCCAGGCCAGCGTGGAGGACTTCATGGCGCGCCTGGGCGAGGTCGACGCCGCGTTCGCGGCGCGGCTGGCCGCGGCGCGCGCGGCGGGCAAGGTGCTGCGCTACGTGGCCCGGCTCGATGCCCAGGGTCGCGCCAGCGTCGGCCTGGTCGAACTGCCGCGGGAGCACGCCTTCGCCAACCTGAGCCTGACCGACAACATCGTCCAGTTCACCACCCGCCGCTACTGCGCCAACCCGCTGATCGTGCAGGGGCCGGGCGCCGGTCCCGAGGTCACCGCCGCCGGTGTGTTCGCCGATCTGTTGCGGGTGGCCGCCGGCCGCGGGGCGCGGCTGTGAGCGCAGCGATCGACGATCCGGCGGCGCGCGCGCAGGTCGCGGTGCAGCGGCAGGCCGTGGCCTTCTCGCCGGCCTCGGTGGGCAACGTGGGCGTGGGCTTCGACATCCTCGGCCATCCGCTGGCGGGGGTCGGCGATACCGTCGGCGTGCGCCGCATCGCCGCGGCCGAGGTACGGGTTGCGGCGATCCGCGGCGCGCCGTTCCCGCTGCCGACCGAGGCGGCGCGCAATACCGCCGGCGCGGCGCTGATCGCCATGCGCGAGGCGCTGGCGCTGCCGTTCGGCTTCGAGGTCGAGATCGACAAGGGCATCGCATTGGGTTCGGGCATGGGGGGGTCGGCGGCTTCGTGCGTGGCCGCGCTGGTGGCCGCGAACGCGTTGCTGGAGGTGCCGCTGTCGCGGCAGGCGCTGTATCCGTTCGCGCTGGCCGGCGAGGCGGTGGCCAGCGGCGGGCGCCACGGCGACAACCTGGGGCCGATGCTGCTGGGCGGGTTGGTGCTGGCCACTGCCGACCGGCTGGTGCCGATCCCGGTGCCCGGGGCCTGGCACAGCCTGCTGGTGCATCCGGACGCGGTGCTGGAGACCCGTCGTGCGCGCGAGGCGTTGCAAGGGAACTACGCGCTGAAGGAGTTCGTCGCCCAGAGCGCGAACCTGGCGCTGGTCCTGGCCGGTTGCCATGCCGGCGACCCGGAACTGGTCCGGGCCGGCCTGCGCGACGTGCTGGTCGAACCGCGCCGGGCGCCGTTGATCGCGGGATTCGACGCGGCCAAGGCGGCGGCACTGGAAGCCGGGGCGATGGGTGCCAGCATCTCCGGCGCGGGGCCGAGCGTGTTCGCCTGGTTCGAATCGCGCGAACGTGCCCGGGCCGCGGCGCCGGCGGTGCAGGCGGCGTTCGCGGGCGCCGGCTTCGACAGCCAGGCCTGGGTATCGCCGATCGACAGCCCGGGCGCGCATCTGCTGTAGCTGCTTCCCCCTTCTCCCGCAGGGAGCGGGGCTCTGAAACCAATACCCGGAATCGCGATGAAGTTCGTCTCCACCCGCAACGACGTACCCGCCGCCACGCTCAGCGGCGCCATCGCCGCAGGGCTGGCGCCGGACGGCGGCCTGTACGTTCCCGAACGGCTGCCGGGCCCGCGCAAGCTGCAACCCGGCGCCAGCCTGGCCGCGACCACCGCCGCATTGCTGGCCCCGTTCTTCGAGGGCGATGCGCTGGCGCCGGAACTGGCGGCGATCTGTGCCGAGGCCCTCGACTTCCCGGTGCCGCTCAAGCCGCTGGCCACGCCCGGCGACCACGTGCTGGAACTGTTCCACGGCCCGACCGCCGCGTTCAAGGATGTCGGCGCGCGCTTCCTCGCCGCCGCACTGGCGCGGATCCGCCGTGGTGCCGATGCGCCGCTGACCATCCTGGTGGCGACCTCGGGCGACACCGGCGCGGCGGTGGCCGCCGCGTTCCACGGCCAGCCGGGACTGCGGGTGGTGGTGCTGTATCCGGACGGGCGGGTTTCGCCGCGGCAGGCCCACCAGTTGGGTTGTTTCGGCGGGAATGTGGTTGCGCTGCGCGTGGCCGGCTCCTTCGACGACTGCCAGGCGCTGGTCAAGCGCGCGCTCAACGATGCCCGGTTGCAGGCGCAAGTGCCGCTGAGTTCGGCCAACAGCATCAGCCTGGGCCGGTTGCTGCCGCAGATGAGCTACTACGCGCACGCGGCGCTGGGCCACCATGCCGCGAGCGGGCGGGTGCTGGATGTCGTCATCCCCACCGGCAACCTCGGCAATGCGCTGGCCGCGATCCTGGCTCGCGCGCTGGGCGTGCCGCTGGGCCGGATCGTCCTGGCGACCAACGCCAACCGGGTGCTGCCGGAATACTTCGCCGGCGGGGACTACGCTCCGCGCGCGAGCGTGGCCACCCTGGCCAATGCGATGGACGTGGGTGCCCCCAGCAACTTCGAGCGCCTGCGCTGGCTGTACGCCGGCGACGATGCGGCGTTGCGCGCGGCCTTCACCGCGCAGGCGGTGGACGACGCCGCCATCCGCGCCGCCATCCGCCAGCGCTGGGAGCGCCATGGCGAGGTGTTCTGTCCGCACACCGCCACCGCGGTGCGGGTGCTGGAGACGCTGCGCGCCCAGGGCGCGGGAGGCGACTGGGCAGTGGCCGCCACCGCGCACCCGGCCAAGTTCGAGTCGGTGGTCGAGCCGTTGCTCGGCCAGCCGGTGCCGGTGCCGCCGGCACTGGCGGAACTGCTGGCGCGACCGGCGCATGCCGAGCCGATGCCGCCCGACTACGCGGCGTTGCGCGCGCATCTGCTGGGTCCAGGGGCCGACTGACCGTCGGCACCTGCAACCAGGGATGAGGCGACCCCGGACGTGGCGCCGATCGGAGGCGGGCGGCACGCGCCTGCGCCGGGCCCTCGTCCGGCACGCCCGCCGCCCGCCCGCTTATGATTGGCCGCCGCGACCGCTGGCGGCGCCCCCGCACCCCGGAACCCTTCTCATGCCGTGCCCGAACACAGCTGCATTTTCCCCAGGCCTGCTGCATCGCGTGACGCGCCTGGTCCTGTTCCTGCTGCTGCCGCTGGCGACCGCGGCCATGGCCGGGGAGGCGCCGCGCGGCCCGCTCGACCTCAAGCCGGGCGAGTTCCTCTGGCATCCTGAAATCGCCCCGGAAGGGCCGGTGGTGCTGGTGGTCAGCCTCGACCAGCAACTGGCCTACGTGTACCGCAACGGCATCGCGATCGGCATGTCCACGATCAGTTCGGGCAAGCCGGGCAAGGAGACCCCGACCGGGGTATTCACGATCCTGCAGAAGAACAAGGACCACAAGTCCAACCTCTACAACAACGCGCCGATGCCGTACATGCAGCGGCTGACCTGGGACGGCATCGCCCTGCATGGCGGCGCGCTGCCCGGCTACCCGGCCTCGCACGGCTGCGTGCGCCTGCCGCAGGCCTTCGCGGCCAAGGTGTACGGCATCACCCGCACCGGCGATACCGTGGTGGTGAGCGACGCGCGCGCCGCGCCGACCACCCTGGTGTACCCGGCGGTGCTGGCGCCGGTGAGCGCCCAGGGCCTGCCGCTGGCGGCGCCGGAAGAGGGCGGTCAGGGCTACCGCTGGGACGATGCGGTCGCGCCGGAGGGGCAGGTGGGCGTGGTGGTCAGCCTGGCCGATCAGCGCATCTACGTCCTGCGCGCCGGCGTGCCGATCGGCGAGGCGCCGCTGGAACTGCCGCCGGGGCAGCCCCCGTTCCATGGCACCACCCTGTTCGTGATGGGCGAGGGTGCCGGTCAGGGCGCCAGCCTGCTCGACCCGACCCAGCCGGCGCGGACCTGGACCGCCTATCCGATCCTCGGCCAGGCCGATCCGGCTGCCGCAACCGATGCCCCGACGCCGGCCCACCAGGACCTGCTGGCCCAGCCGAGCCTGCCGCTGCGGCTGCCGGAAGGTTTCTCGCAACGCCTGTACCAGGTGCTGGTGCCGGGAACCACCGTGCTGGTCACCGACCTGCCCGGGATCCGCCCCCACGGAGATGAACAGGAACTGCAGCCGGTCTTGGAATCCGACGCCCCGGCCGGCATGCTCTGAGCCGTGCTCGGTCCGGCCCCACGCCGGACCGGCAGTTCCCAGGATGTGCCGCTGCATGAACCCGTTCCCGATCCGTGCCGGCCGCTGGCTGGCCCTGGCCCCGATCCTGCTGCCGGCGATCGCCGACCCGGCGCCCCGATATGGTGCGATGCCGCCGCCATTGCCGGCCATGGCCTCCACCGCGGTCGCCGCGTTTTCGGCCCCGGCCGACCTCGAGCGAATCGCCTCACGCCTGGCCGAAGCCGCGCCGGCAGCCAGCCGCGAGGTACTGCAACTGGCCGCGCGGGCGATGTCCTGCGCGTTGCGCCACCCGGAGTTCGGCGTCGACCCGCAGCGCCTGGGCGTCATCGACTACTCGCGTCCGTCCACCGAGCCGCGGCTGTGGGTGTTCGACCTGGGCCGGCAACGGTTGCTGTTCGAGGAATGGGTGGCGCACGGCCGCAACAGCGGCGAGAACCTGACCACCCGCTTCTCCAACCGCGAAGGCAGCTTCATGACCAGCCTGGGCGCGTTCGCCGCCCAGGAAACCTACATGGGCGGCAACGGCTACTCGCTGCGCCTGCGCGGGCTCGAGCCGGGCTTCAACGACCAGGCCCGCCAACGCGCCATCGTCATCCACGGCGCGCCGTACGTGAATCCGGCCGTGGCGAAGCTGCAGGGCCGGCTCGGCCGCAGCCTCGGCTGCCCGGCGGTGCGTCCGCAGGTGGCGCGGCAACTGATCGACTCGATCCGCGACGGCACCTTCGTGTTCGCCTATTACCCGGACCAGGACTGGCTGGGGCGCTCGCGCCTGCTCAGCGGCGATTGCGGCTGAACCTCAGACCCACCCGGTCGCGTAGAACACGCCGATGACGAAGAACACCGCCGCCGTCTTGATGAGGGTGATGGCGAAGATGTCGCGGTAGGAGGTCTTGTGGGTCAGGCCGGTCACCGCCAGCAGGGTGATGACCGCGCCGTTGTGGGGCAGGGTATCCATGCCGCCCGAGGCCATCGACGCCACCCGGTGGAGCACGTCCATCGGGATCCCGTAGGCCTGGGCATTGGCGATGAAGGTGTCGCCCATCGCCGCCAGGGCGATGCTCAGGCCGCCGGAGGCCGAGCCGGTGATGCCGGCCAGCACCGTGATCGACACCGCCTGGTTGACCAGGGGGTTGGGGATCGCCTGCAACGCGTTGGCCACCACCAGGAAGCCGGGCAGGGCGGCGATGACCGCGCCGAAGCCGTACTCGGAGGCGGTGTTCATCGACGCCAGCATGGCGCCGTTGACCGCATTCTTGGTGCCCTCGGCGAAGCTGCTGGCCACCGGCTTCCAGGCGAAGGCCAGCACGGTCAGGATCCCGATCAGCAGCGCGCCCTGGACCGCCCAGATCGCTGCGACCTTGGCCACTTCCTGCACCACCGGCGCCGGATTGCCGATGGTGGAGGGGACGAACTCGTGACTGGGCCCGTACAGCATCGGGATCCACCGGGTGAGCAGGAAGTTGGACACGGCCACCAGCACCAGCGGCAGCAGCGCGACCAGCGGATGGGCCAGGCGGTCGCCGCGGAACGGTTCCGGCTCGTTGCGCAGTTCCACCCCGGTGCCGTAGCCGTCACCGTTGCGCAGGGCCACGCGGCGGCGCCACTCCAGGTAGCTCATGCCCACCGCCAGGATGAACACGCTGCCGACGGTGCCCAGCACTGGCGCCGCCCAGGAGGTGGTGCCGAAGAACGCGGTGGGGATGATGTTCTGGATCTGCGGGGTGCCGGGCAAGGCGTCCATGGTGAAGGTGAACGCGCCCAGGGCAATGGTGCCGGGGATCAGCCGCTTGGGAATGTCGTTCTGGCGGAAGAGCTCCGCGGCGAAGGGATAGACCGCGAACACCACCACGAACAGCGACACGCCACCGTAGGTCAGCACCGCGCACACCAGCACGATCGCCAGCATCGCCCGTTCGGCGCCCACCAGCTTGATGGTCGCCGCGACGATCGACTTGGAGAACCCGGAGGTCTCGATCAGCTTGCCGAACACCGCCCCCAGCAGGAACACCGGGAAGTACAGCTTCAGGAAGCCGACCATCTTCTCCATGAACAGGCCGGTGAACATCGGCGCCACCAGCGAGGGGTCGGTCAGCAGGACCGCGCCCATGGCCGCCACCGGGGCGAACAGGATCACGCTGTAGCCGCGGTAGGCCACCACCATCAGGAACGCCAGCGCCGCCAGCACGATCAACAACGACATCGCCCACCCCGCCCGCCTCCCATGGCGGTCGCCGGGCAGTATCGGCACCGCCCCGGGGCCGGCCCACTGTACCAACGGACGATGCCGCCGCCCCGGCCGGCCCCCTAAGGTGCGCAGCATTGGCGGCATCCTGCCGCTGCAATGTCCTGCATTTCGGGAGGAGAGGACTGATGAAGCGCAAGAATCTGAGCCTGGCGATCGGTTGCGTGCTGGTGGCCACGGCGATGCCGGGCTGGTCGCAGGAGGCGCCGTCCGGGTCGGGCGCCAAGGCCACCGAACTGGAGACCGTCACCGTGACCGCGCGCAAGCGCGAGGAAACCCTGCAGGACGTGCCGGTGGCGGTGACCGCGTTCACCCCCCAGACCCTGGACAAGCTGAACATCCGCGACCTGGGCGACCTGGGCGCGCAGGTCCCGAACCTGACCATCTATGCCGCGCGCGGCTCGACCAGCACGGTCACCGCCTATATCCGCGGCGTCGGCCAGGCCGATCCGCTGTGGGGCGTGGACCCGGGCGTGGGCATCTACCTCGACGACGTCTACATCGCACGTCCGCAGGGCGCCCTGCTGGACGTGTTCGATGTCGAGCGGATCGAGGTGCTGCGCGGCCCGCAGGGCACGTTGTACGGCAAGAACACCATCGGCGGCGCGATCAAGTACATCTCGCGCGGCCTGCCGCAGGAGACCAGCGGTTTCGCGTCCGTCACCGTGGGCAACTACGGCCAACTCGACGCCAAGGCCGCGATCGGCGGCGAGATCGGCGGCAAGGACAGCGGCGTGCGCGGCCGCGTGGCCGTGGCCAAGATGAGCCGCGACGGGTTCGGCGAGAACCTGTACAACAATGGCGGCGACGTCAGCGACAAGGACATCACCGCGATGCGCATGCAGCTGGGGGCGTATTCCCAGGACGACTTCGACGTGCAGTTCGCGCTGGACTGGATGGACGACAAGTCCGGCGTGCGTGGCGGCAAGATGCTGGCGCCCAACACCAATGCGTTGGCAAATGTAGTGTTCCCGGGGACGTCCGCGATCAAGCCGCTGGACAGCCGCTATGACATCCGCAGTGCCATGCCCAACGTCAATGACACCACGATGAAGGGCGCTTCGGTCACGGTCAACTGGCGTCCGAACGGCGACTGGGCCTTCAAGTACGTCGCTGCGCTGCGCGAATCCGACACCGAGACCAGCATCGACTTCGACCAGTTGCCGGCGAAGATCGCCGACGTCCGGGCCTTCTACAGCGACCGCCAGGTCAGCAACGAGCTCCAGGTCAACTACGACGCCGGCGGTCGCGCCCGCGGCGTGACCGGCCTGTACTTCTTCAATGGCGACGCCGGCGGCCGGGTGCTGAACAACTTCTTCAACCTGAGCTTCGGCGACACCCAGGGCGTGGTCAACACCAAGAGCGCGGCGCTGTATACCGACTGGACCTTCGACCTGACCGAGCGTCTGAAGCTGGACGCCGGCGTCCGCTACACCGACGAGGACAAGCACGCCATCGCGCACAACATCGGCTACACGGATGCGACCTTCACCAAGCCCAATGGCGTGGTGGCGGCCAATTTCAACAAGACGATCAACTTCAAGAACGTCTCGCCGCGCGTGTCGCTGGACTACCAGGTCACCTCGGACATCATGGCCTATGCGCTGTTCAGCCGTGGCTTCAAGTCCGGCGGCTACAACATCCGCGCCAACACCACCGCGGTGCCGCGCTCGGGCCAGCCGTTCGACGACGAAAGCGTGGACAGCTTCGAGGTCGGCAGCAAGATGGCACTGCTCGACAACCGCCTGTTCCTGAACCTGTCGGCCTTCCACAACAAGTACAAGGACATCCAGCTGTCGGTGTTCACCCAGTACATCGACGCCGCCGGCAACCCGCAGTTCTTCGGCGACTTCACCAACGCCGGCCGCGGCACCGTCAACGGCCTGGAAGCCGAGTATCAGTGGCTGCCCAGCGACCACTGGCTGATCAGCGGCAACCTGGCCTGGCTCGACACCAAGTACAACGAGTTCATCGACGGGGGGGTCAACGTCGCCCACAAGCAGCGCTTCACCAATGCCCCCGATTTCTCGGGTGCACTGAACGTGGAGTGGCGCAGCGACCTGGCCAATGGCGGCAACCTCTCGGTCCGCGGCACCTACAGCTACCAGAGCGAGGTGTGGCCGACCACCGACCTGAGCCCGATCATCATGCAGCCTGGCTATGGACTGCTCAGCGCCGGCGTCACCTACCGCCACAACGATGCGTGGTCGTTCTCGCTGCAGGGCACCAACCTGGCCGATGAGGAATATCGCACCACCGGCTACAACCTGGTCACCGCGCTGGGCGTGCTGACCGGCTTCTACGGTCCGCCGCGCCAGTACATGCTGACGGCGCGCTACGACTTCTGACGCAGGAGTCCGATTTCGCGGCTGCAAGCGGACGGCGGCGGGCTTCGGCCCGCCGCCGTCGCGTTATGCTTGGCCCGATGCCGCATCCGCCGGAAAAGCCTGTGCCCAAGCCGATCGTCGCGCCATGCTGAACCTGTGGCTGGTCGCCCTGGCCGGCCTGCTGTGGCTGGCGCTGATGTTCGGCACCGCGCTCTACGGCGAGCGCCGCCCGGCACTGCTGGCGCGCCACTGGAACCACGTCTACGCGCTGTCGCTGGCGGTGCACTGCACTTCCTGGACCTTCTACGGCACCGTCACCCAGGCCGCGCGCTACGGCTGGCCGCTGCCGCCGACCTTCGTCGGGGCGATCCTGTTCTACGCGCTGGCGGTGGCCTTCATGGTCCGGCTGGTGCGGCTGGCGCGCGAGACCAACGCCACCTCGCTGGCCGACCTGATCGCCACCCGCCTGGGCCGGGACGCATGGCTGGCGGCGACCGTCACCGCGGTCGCGGCGCTGGGCCTGATCCCGTACATCGCCCTGCAGTTGAAGGCGGTGACGATGAGTTTCGCCACCCTGACCGGCAGTGCCACCGACGCCGGGCCGTTCTGGCGCGACGGCGCGCTGTACGTGGCCCTGGCCATGGCCCTGTTCGCGATGCTGTTCGGCACCCGCCGGGCCAGCGCGGCCGAGCACAACCGTGGGCTGGTGCTGGCGATGGCGTTCGAGTCGGTGTTCAAGCTGGCGGCGATGCTGGCCCTGGGGGCGTTCGTCTGGTTCGGGCTGGACGCGCTGCCGGCCGGCACCCCGCCGCCGCGGCCGCAGGCTTCCCCGACCAGCGGCTTCCTGCCGCTGGTGCTGCTCGGGGCGCTGGCGATGTTCATCCTGCCGCACCAGTTCCACGTCGGCGTGGTCGAATGCCGCGACGAGCGCGACGTGCGCACTGCGCGCTGGCTGTTCCCGCTGTACCTGCTGCTGATCGCCGCACCGACCCTGCCGCTGGCCCATGCCGGCAGTGCGCTGCTGGGGGGCGCGGTGCCCTCGGACATGTACGCGCTGGCGCTGCCGTTCGCGCAGGGGCGGGAGGGCGTGGCCCTGTTCGCCTTCCTCGGCGGCCTGAGCGCGGCTACCGGCATGGTCGTGGTCAGCACCCTCACCCTGAGCCTGATGATCGGCAACCACTGGTTCGCGCCCGGCCTGCTGCGCGGGGCCTGGGCGCGCGGCGGCGGCGGCGACCGCCGCGGCGAAGTGTTGCGCCTGCGCCGCGCCGGCATCGCCGCGATCATGTTGCTGGCCTGGGCGTACAGCCGCCTGGTCGCCGGCAGCGAGACCCTGGCCGACGTGGGCGCGCTGTCGTTCTCGGCGCTGGCGACCCTGGCGCCGGTACTGGCGTTCGCGGTATGGCGGCCGCAGACCTCGCCGCGGGCGGCGATCCTGGGCGTGGTCGTCGCGTTCCTGACCTGGGCCTGGGTGCTGCTGGCGCCGACCCTGATCGCCGCGGCGGGCATGGATGCGCAGTGGCTGGCGAATGGCCCGTTCGGGCAGCGCTGGCTGGCGCCGCAGGGCCTGTTCGGCCTGACCGGCTGGAGCCCGCTCGGGCGCGCCGTGGGCGCCAGCCTGTTCATGGGCACAGCGGTCACGCTGCTGGCGATGGCCTGGCGCCGCGAGGCGCCGCGCCGGGCCAGCCGCAACCTGGATGCCGGTGCGCTGCGCGATGCCGGCCGCCGCTTCCTGTCCGCCGAGAAGGTGGCCGAACTGCTGGCCCAGGCGCCGCGCAGCGGCCCGGTGCCGGCGGCGGTCGAGGCGCGGGTGGAGCGCGAGTTGTCGGCGGTGCTCGGCGCCGCATCGGCGCGGTTGCTGCTGGACGCGGCGCGGCGCGAGAGCGGCGACCTGGACACGGTCGCGGCGATCGTCGGCGAGGCCTCGCAGGACCTGCGCTTCAACCAGCAGGTCCTGCAGGCCGCGCTGCAGAACATGAGCCAGGGCATCAGCGTGATCGATCGCGAGCAGCGGCTGGTGGCGTGGAACCGGCGTTACGCCGAACTGTTCGGTTTCCCGGAGGAGCTGCTGCAGGTGGGGCGGCCGGTCGCGGAACTGACCGCCTGGTCGCTGCGCCAGGCCGACCCGGGGCTGGACGAGCGCCAGCTCGCCCGCGCGGTGGAGCGGCGCCTGGCGTTCATGCGCCACGGCAGCCCGCACCTGACCGAGCGCGTGTTCCCCGATGGCGGCATCGTGGAGATCCGTGGCAACCCGATGCCCGGCGGCGGCTTCGTCGCCACCTACACCGACGTGACCGCGTTCCGCGAGGCCGAGCGCGGCCTGATCCGGGCCAACGAGACCCTGGAGCAGCGCGTCGTCGAGCGCACTGCGTTGCTGGAGACGGCCAAGCAGGAAGCCGAGCACGCCAACGACGCCAAGACCCGCTTCCTGGCCGCGATCGGCCACGACCTGCTGCAGCCGCTGCACGCGGCGCAGTTGTTCGTCGATTCGCTGTCGCGGCAGATCGGGGGCGGCCCCGACGCGCCCGCGCATGCGCCGCCGCCGCGCGAGACCTTGCGCCAGCTCGGCGGTGCGCTGGATTCCACCACCGACCTGCTCACCGGCCTGCTGGACATGTCGCGGCTGGACGCCGGCGGCCTGGTGCCGGCGCCGCGCGACTTCCCGCTGGACGAGGTGCTGGCGCCGCTGGCCGAGCAGTTCCGGGCGATGGCCGGCGAGCGCGGGCTGGCCTTCGGCTACCGGCCGACCACGCTGTGGGTGCACAGCGATCCGCAACTGCTGCGCCGGGTGCTGCAGAATTTCCTCGGCAACGCGGTGCGCTATACCGCCAGCGGCAAGGTCGTGCTGGGCGTGCGCCGGCGCGGCGGGCGGCGGGTGCGGATCGAAGTGCACGACACCGGGCCGGGCGTGCCCGAGGCCGCGCGAACGGTGATCTTCGAGGAGTTCCGCCGCGGTGAGGATGCGCCGGGGCAGGGGCTGGGGCTGGGGTTGTCGATCGCCGACCGCATCGCCCACCTGCTGCATGCGCCGCTGGGGGTGCGCGGCCGCGACGGGCGCGGTTCGGTGTTCTCGGTGGAGGTGCCGCGGGCGCAGGCCCCGGTTCCGCTGGCGGCCGCCGGGCGCGTGCCGGCCAAGGGCGGGGCGCGCGACCTGGCCGGGCGCCGGATCCTGCTGGTGGACAACGACGCCGAGGCGCTGGCTGCATTGGCGCAACTGCTGACCGGCTGGGGCTGCGAGGTGACCACTGCCGCGGACGGCGAAGGCGCGGCGGCGGTGCTGGCCGCGCAGCCGGCCGAGCTGTGGCTGTTCGACTATCACCTGGACCGTGGCGACACCGGCGTGTTGCTGGCCGGCCGCTTGCGCGGCCGCTACGGCGCGGCGCCGTGCCTGATCCTCTCCGCCGACGCCGGCGAGGCCACCCGCGCCGCGGCGCAGGAAGCGGAACTGGCGCTGCTGCCGAAGCCGGTGCGGCCGCTGGCGCTGAAGTCCGTGCTCGACCGCATGCTCGCCGCCGCCCGCCGGTAACCCGCCACGCCATCCCGGCGGTCTGTCGAGACGCCGACGTTGCAGGTGCCGGCTGCCGGTCGGCACAACTCGATCGCTCACGACCCGGGCATGGCGGTACCGGCCAACGGCCGGCACTACAATGGAGGCCTTCCGCAGCCGCATTCCGCCATCGATGCCTTACACCCCCATCGTCGCCACCCTCGGCTACGTGCTCTCGCCCGACCGCAGCCGGGTGCTGATGATCCACCGCAACGCGCGTCCCGGCGACCCGCACCTGGGCAAGTACAACGGCCTGGGCGGCAAGCTCGAGCGCGACGAGGACGTGGTGGCCTGCATGCGCCGCGAGATCCGCGAGGAGGCCGGGATCGAATGCACCGCGATGCGGTTGCGCGGCACCGTCAGCTGGCCGGGTTTCGGCAAGCATGGCGAGGATTGGCTGGGATTCGTGTTCGTGATCGATGCCTTCGCGGGTACCCCGCTGGAGCGCAACCCGGAGGGCACCCTGGAATGGGTCGAGGTCGGTCGCATCGGCGAACTGCCGCTGTGGGACGGCGACCGCCGGTTCCTGCCGCTGGTGTTCGACGACGACCCGCGCGCGTTCCACGGAGTGATGCCCTACCACGACGGGAAGATGCAGTCCTGGAGCTGGTCGCGGCCCTGATGCCGCGGCAATGTTCCACGCCGCCGGCTTGTCCACACGCAATGTGGAAAGCGATGGGAAAAGGATGTGGATAACCGTCGCGGCGCCTTGCGGGTCAAGGCTGTCAAGGCATGTGGCGGTTTTTTGGCCAGCCTCCGCCGGGCGCGACGGCGGCCGGGTCAGTTTTCCAGCTGCCGGCTCGGGTCGCTCAGTTCCAGTTCGCGCAGGACCACGCCGGCCTGGGTGCGGTTGCGCACCCCCAGGCGCTCGAAGATCGCCGACAGGTGCGCCTTGACCGTGCGTTCCTGCACGTCCAGGCGGTCGGCGATCTGCTTGTTGAGCAGTCCCTGGGCCACCAGGGTGAGCACGCGGAACTGCTGCGGCGACAGGCTGGCCAGGCGCGCCGCCAGCTCGGTGTCCTGGTGCGAGGACTGGGCGCGTGCGACCGAAGCGCGCAGCGAAGCGGGCAGCCATTGCTCGCAGGCCAGCACGCTGCGGATCGCCTCGCGCAGTTCGTCCAGGCCCGAGCTCTTGGGCAGGTAGCCGGCCGCGCCATGGTCGAGCGCGCGGCGGACCACGCGCGGATCGTCGTTGGCCGAGACCACCACCACCGCCACGGCCGGATGCTGGGCACGGATTGCGGCCAGGCCGGCCAGGCCGTGGTTGCCCGGCATGTGCAGGTCGAGCAGGACCAGGTCGACGTCCGCGCGCGATTCCAGCGCGGCGAGCACGCCGTCCAGCGATTCGGCCTCGAGCACCTGCAGCTGGGCCACGGCATCGGCCGCCGCGCCGCGCAGGGCGGCGCGGAACAGGGGATGGTCGTCGGCGATCAGCAGGGTGGGCATGGGGGAGTGCAGGCCCGGGCCTACTGCGCCGTCCAGCCGCCGTCGATGGCCACCGAGGTGCCGGTGATGTTGTGCGCTTCGCGCCGGCACAGCCACACCGCGGTGGCGGCGATGTCCTCCGGCAGCGACATGCGCAGGCTGGGCTGTTTCTCGCCCAGCAGCGAGCGCACGCCGTCCTCGCGCGAGCCGCCGTTGCGGCGCGCCTGGATCTGCGGTTCGATCAGCGGGGTTTCCACCCAGCCCGGGCAGATGCAGTTGACCGTGACCCCGCCGCTGTCGCGGCTGCCCGTGGTGGCGTATTCCAGCGCCGCCACCTTGCTCAGGCCGACGATGCCGAACTTGCTGGCCACGTACGGTGCCTTGTCCTTCGAGGCGACCAGCCCGTGCACGGAGGCGATGTTCACCACCCGGCCGTAGCCGCGTTCGGCCATCCCCGGCATTGCCAGGCGCATGGTGTGGAAGGCCGAGCTGAGGTTGATGGCGAGGATGTCGTTCCACTTCTGCACCGGCATCTGCGCCAGCGGCACCGCGTGCTGGATGCCGGCATTGTTGACCAGCACGTCGATGCCTGGTCCCGCGGACCCGGACCAAGCGCCGATCTCGGCCATCATCGCCTCGATCCGCTCCGGATCGCGCAGGTCGGCATCGAAATGGCGGACGTCCGGGGCGCCGGCCGCGCGCACGGACTGCACCGCCACCTCGATCTGCTCCGGCGTGCCCAGGCCGTTGACGGCCACCCGCGCGCCGTGCGCGGCGAGGTCGCGGGCGATGGCCAGGCCAATGCCGGAGGTGCTGCCGGTCACCAGCGCGGTGCGGCCGTGGAGGAATCGTTCTGTCATGGGGAGGAGCCCTGGATGGCGCGAGGCGCCAACCGTAGCAGGTATGCCATGCCCGGATCGTGGTACCAAAGTACGATGACGCCGCAGGCACGCGCCGGTAGCGTGCGAACATCCATCGATCCGGACCCGCACATGCCCCTCCAGACACGCTTCCGCCTGCCGCTGTTCCTGCTGGGAGCGGGCCTGCTCGGTGCCTGCGCCTCCTCCCCGCAACGCGAGGCCGCCACCGCCATGATCCAACCCCAGCGCGTGACCGAACACCGCGGCAGCGACGACCTGCTCAGCGCCGGCCTGGGCCTGGACGGGCTGCGCGCGGTCGCGCCGCCAGCCTTCGCGGACCCCCGCCATCCCACCGCCGGCGAACTGCGCCGGCGCGCGATCTGGAGCAACTGGCGCGGGATCGCCGACCTGTCGCCGACCGGCGGCTTCGGCACGCTCTATGGTGGCGTGCCCGCGGTGCCTGGACGCGAATACGCCGCGCTGGCCACCTTGCCCGGGGCCAGGCAACCGCACCGGGTGCTGGTGCAGGTGCCCGACACCTTCGACCAGGCCAAGCGCTGCGTGGTGGTGGCACCGGCCTCCGGATCGCGCGGTGTCTACGGCGCCATCGCAGTGGCCGGCCCGTGGGCGCTGCCGAAGGGTTGCGCGGTGGCCTATACCGACAAGGGCGCCGGCTCGGATTACGTGGACCTGGACGCCGGCATCGGCGTGCGCCTGGACGGCACTCCCGGCAGGCTGGGCGAGGCCACCGACCTGGCCTTCGCTCCGGACGTGCCGGCCGGCGCCAGCGGCGTGGCCTTCAAGCATGCCCATTCGCAGGACAACCCCGAGGCCGACTGGGGCCGGCACGTGAAGCAGGCCGCCGAGTTCGCGCTGGCCGCGCTGGGCCAGGCATTCCCGCAGGCGGCGCCGTACACCTTCGCCAATACCCGGGTGATCGCCGTGGGCGTTTCCAACGGCGGCGGCGCGGTGCTGCGCGCGGCCGAAATGGAAGGCGACTGGCTGGACGCGGTAGTGGCCGGCGAACCGAACGTGTACGTCGAAGGCCACGGCTCGCGTGCGCTGTACGACTACACCACCGAGGCTGCGCTGCTGATGCCGTGCGCGCTGCTCGACGTGCCGGCCGAAGCGTTGCCGCAGCCGCCGCTGCTGGAGCAGCTGCGGCCGTTGTGGCAGGCGCGTTGCGCCAGCCTGCATGCGGCTGGCCTGGTCGAGGGCGACGCCGTCGCCGCGCAGGCGCGCTCGGCGCACGAACAACTGCGTGCCGGCGGCTGGACCGAACAGGCGCTGGTCGCCGCCACCGCCAGCACCGGCTTCGACCTGTGGCGCGCGGTCGCGGTGACCTACGCTTCGGCCTACGGCCGCCACGGCATCGGCGCGCACCCGTGCGGATTCTCGTTCTCCGCCCAGCAGCCGGACTTCAGCCCCCGCGCGGCCACCGACGCCGAGCGCAGTACCTGGTGGTCCGACGCCTCCGGCATCCCGCCGGGCAATGGCGTGGGCATCGTCGACACCCAGCTGGCGCCGCCTGACTTCACCCTGGCGGGCCTGCAATGCCTGCGCGCGCTCTACACCGGCCAAGATGGAGCCGCCCCCGGCGTGCGCGCCGGCATTGCCGCCACCCGCGCTGCGCCGCCGCGCGCCGGCCTGCCGGTGATGATCGTGCACGGCCAGAACGATGGCCTGATCCCGGAAGCGTTCACCAGCACGCCGTACGTGGCCGCCGCCCGCGCCGCCGGCCGCGGCGATGTGCGCTACTGGCAGGTGCGCAACGCCCAGCACTTCGACGCCTTCCTCGCGTTCCCGGCCTACGGCGCCCGCTATGCCCCCCTGCTGCCCTATGTCCATGCGGCGCTCGATCGCGTGTCGGCCCACCTGGACGGGCAGGGCGCGCTGCCGGCCGATGCGACGATCGAGGCGCAGGGACGCGGCGCCGGCGCGGTCGAAGCCGGGCAGTTGCCGCGGCCCTGAACAGCGCTCAGGGCCGGCCGGCCGACGTGCCCTTGCAGGGGCCGCGGGCGAGATCGGCCGCGGCCTGCGCATGGTCGGCGGCGACCCTGGCGGCTCGCTGCAGCGCCAGTTCCACCGCGGCCTTCGCCTCGAAGGAACCGGGGTTGTTCCGATAGGCTTCCAGGGCCGGTCCGGCCGCGGCCCGGGCGGCCTCGGTGTCGGCCTGCAGGGCCTGGGTGCGGGACAGGCATTCGGCCGCGGACATCGATGCTTCGCGGCGGCCGGGACTGGCGCACGCCGCAAGCATCAGGCCGATCGCCATCGCCAGGGCCCGCTTCATTCGCCGACGGCCGCCAGGCGGGCCGGCAGCAATTGGCTCGAGGACTGCTTGCCGATCGGCGACAGCCCACCGTGTCCGTCGGCGATCACGGCGGCGACCGCAGGCATGGGCAGCCCCGGTCTGGAGCTGCAGGGCGATGGCCAGGGCGGATAGCGGGGTCCACTCGCCAGGAGTGTTGCACGAATTCCCCTCGGTTATGCTGCGCCTTTCCCGTCCTCCGCTCCCGGCCACCCGCATGCCCCGCCATTTCTCGATGCTGCGCGATTTCCATCTGGCCGACTGGTTCACTCTGGCCAACGCCTTCTGCGGCATGGGCGCGGTCTTCGCCGCGATGCGCTTCCTGCAGGAGGGGCGGGTGTCCGACCTGCTGGTCGGCATGGCGCTGATCCCGCTGGCGTTCGTGTTCGACGCGCTGGACGGACGCATCGCCCGCTGGCGCAAGTCGTCCTCGACCCTGGGCCGGGAACTGGATTCGCTCGCCGACGTGATCTCCTTCGGCGTGGCCCCGGCGGCGCTGGCCTATGCGTGCGGCATGCAGGGCGGCTGGGACTGGCTGGTGCTGTCCTATTTCGTCTGCTGCGGGGTCAGCCGCCTGGCCCGCTACAACGTCACCGCCGAGCAACTGGCCGATGGCGGGGACAAGGTGAAGTACTTCGAGGGCACGCCGATCCCGACCAGCCTGGTGCTGGTGCTGGTGCTGGCCATCGCCGCGCTCACCGGCAACATCGGCGATGACCTGTGGCTGGGGCGCTGGCAACTGGGGCCGTGGCAGCTGCACCCGCTGGTGCTGATGTTTGCCCTGTCCGGAACGCTGATGGTCAGCAAGACCCTGCGCATCCCCAAGCCCTGAGGGCGGCTGGCCGCGGACGGCGGTAGAATCGGCGGACTAGGGAGGACGCCATGATCAAGCCACCGTTTCCCGGCGATTTCGACTCGCTGGCCCGGCAGTACTGGAACACCTGGAACGAAATGCTCGGTCGCAGCAGCGGTTTCGAGGGCTGGGGCCTGCCCGGTGGCATGGCGAGCGGCACCCACACGCCCTTCGCCGGCAATCCCTTCGCCGCCAGCCTGGCCGGGCTCGGAGGCATGGGCGGCGGGATGCCGTCGGCCCTGGCGGGGTTCGATCCGGGCGCCTACGAGTGGTACCGGCAGATGCAGCGCCTGGCCGCCGATTTCAGCAACGGCGGCGCCCATGCCTCCGAGGTGGCGGCGGCCTGGCGCGAGATGATGGGCGGCGACGGAGCGCACTCGTTCGCGAAGATGCTGCGCTCGATGCACGGCGGCCTGGCCGGCGGCAACTGGCTGGATCAGGCGCGGCCGATGCTGGAAGCCCTGTTGCGACCGCTGCGCGAGCAGGGCGCCGAATGGCTGCACCGGCCTGCGTTCGGCCCGATGCGCGAGCACCAGGAGCGCCTGCAGGCACTGGCCCTGGCCTGGCAGGACTGGGACCGGCGCAACGAGGAGTTCAACGAACTGCTGGCGCGGGTCGGCCAGGATGCGTTTGCCCGCTTCGAGGTGATGCTGCAGGACTGCGACCAGCCGGGCAAGCGCCTGGAGTCGGTGCGCGCGCTGTTCGACCTGTGGATCGACGCGGCCGAGGAGGCATGGGCGGAGTTGGCTTTCAGCCAGGAATACCGCCAGGCCTATGGCGAGATGACCAATGCGATGATGCGCCTGCGCCTGGGCCTGCAGCGCGAAGTCGAACAGTTCGCCGCGCTGCTGGGCATGCCCGGCCGCACCGAGGTCGATGCGCTGGCGCGCAAGGTCGCCGACCTGGAGCGCACGCAGCATGCGGCGCGGCGCGCGGCGAAGGCCGCCACCGGGAAGGACGCGCCGGCGGCAATGGCGCGCAAGCCGGCCGCAGCCGCGGTTGCGGCCAAGCCGGCCGTGGCTGCCGGTTCCCGGGTTGCGGAACCGGCACCAGCCGCCGCGCCGGCAGCCAAGCCGGCCAGGGCAGGAAAGAAATCCGCCGCCACAAAGCGTGCACGGGCGGCCAAGCCCGCCACGCCCACGGCCCGCAAGGCCGTCTCCAAGCGCACCGGCGGCACGGCTCGCAAGACCTCGGCCAAGGCCGCCGCCAAGGCGCCCGCGCGCCGTGCACCGGCCCAGGCCGCCGCGCGCGGCAAGCCGCAGGCGTCCACCGCCACCGCGCGCAAGGCCAGGGTCGCCAAGTCCGGCGGTGCGGCACGCAAGCCCGCCGCACGAACGCCGGCTGCACCGGCTGCGGCCAAGGTGGTGTCGATGAAGGACTGGGTCAGCCGCAACCTGCCCGGGATCGAGCCGCCGGTCGCGCCAGCGCGTCGCGGCAAGTCGGGGAGGAAGTAAGCCATGCGCACCGTATCGGCCGGACCCCTGCAGTTCAATCCTCTGGACCTGGCCCAGGAGGCCTGGAAATTCCAGCAGCGCCTGTCCGAAGGCATGCGCGTGCTCGGCCAGATTCCGCCGGACGTGCACTACGGTGCCACCGAGCGCGAGGAAGTGTGGCGCGACGGCAAGGCCGTGCTGTACCGCTTCGTCGGCGACAAGCCGGCCACCGGGCCGGCGCTGCTGATCGTCTACGCGCTGGTCAACCGGCCGTACATGGTGGACCTGCAGCCCGACCGTTCGCTGGTGCGCGGCCTGCTCGCGCTGGGGATGGACGTGTACGTGCTGGACTGGGGCTACCCGGATCGCTCCGACCGCTACCTCACGCTGGACGACTACATCAACCGCTACATCGACGGCGCGGTGGACCACCTGGCCGAGGCCACCGGCGGCCCGGTCAACCTGCTGGGCGTGTGCCAGGGCGGCGCGTTCTCGCTGTGCTACGCGGCCCTGCACCCGGAGAAGGTGCGCAACCTGCTGACCATGGTCACCCCGGTGGACTTCCAGACTGCCGACAACATGCTCTCGGGCTGGGTACGCGACCTGGACGTGGACCTGTTCGTCGACGCGCTGGGCAACGTCCCGGCCGACCTGATGAACGCCTCCTACCTGATGCTCAAGCCGTTCCGGCTGAACCTGCAGAAGTACGTGGGCCTGGTCGACAGCCTGGGCGATCCGAAGGCGGTGGAGGACTTCCTGCGCATGGAGATGTGGATCTTCGACTCGCCCGACCAGGCCGGCGAAGCGTTCCGCGACTTCATCAAGCAGTTCTACCAGGGCAACGGCTTCGTGAGCGGCACCGCCAGCATCGGCGGGCAGAAGGTGGACTTGGGCTTCGTCGACATGCCGGTGCTCAATATCTACGCCATGCAGGACCACCTGGTGCCACCGGACGCCTCGCGCGCGCTGGCCAAGCTGGTCGGCAGCCGGGACTACACCGAGCTGAGCTTCCAGGGCGGCCACATCGGCCTGTACGTGTCCAGCCGCGCCCAGCGCGAGGTGCCTGCCGCGATCCACCGCTGGCTGGCGGAGCGCCAGGGCGGCTGAAGTGCCGGCGCGCGGGGTGCGCCAGGCCCGCGGTGCTGCTGGCGCTGTCCGTCCTCGCCATGCCCGTGGCATCGCCGGCGCCGGTACACGGCCGCGGCACCGCGCTAGACTGGTCGCGCCCGCCCGACGGAGTCCGCGCATGAACGCCAGCAACCCCACCACCGGACTGTCCCGCTCGCTCGACGATCGCATGATCGCCGGGGTCATGGGCGGCATCGCCCGCCGCTATGGCTGGAGCTCCACCTGGCTGCGGATCATCTACGTGCTCGGCTCGATCCTGTCGGCGGCGTTTCCCGGCATCCTCGTCTACCTGGTGCTGTGGCTGCTGATCCCGAACGAAGCCAACTGAGCAACCCACCCCGCAGCCGCGGCCTGCCGAAGTGGCTGCGCCGTTGCGGCCTGCTGCTGGGCGCGGTGTGGGCCTCGCCATGGACCCTGTTCGGGCTGCTGGCCGGCGTGGCCGGACTGCCCATGGGCGCATCGGTGGCCGTCAGCCGCCGCGATCGTGCCCTGGTGTTCCGCCGCTGGCCATGGGGACCGGGCGGGGCGATGACCCTGGGCAACGTGATCCTCGCCACCGGTGACGACCTGGAAGCGGCCTGCGTCACCTACGAGCACCGCGCCGGCCGCTGCGTTCATCCGCCGGTGCGCCTGGGCGACCACGAACGCGCGCACATCTACCAGTACATGCTGCTCGGCCCGCTGTTCGTCCCGGTGTATTTCCTGTGCGGTGGGATCTCGGTGCGCAATCCGTTCGAGCGCGCCGCCGACTTCTATGCGATGCATGGCCGCGGATGGTGGCCTCGATCGCACAACCAGAACGCGTCCTGAACCAAAGCCTGAACCGCGCCGCATCGCAGCATCGCAACATGCCCGTCGCACGGCCGAAACAGCGTTTCTTCAGCCTCTCTTGTACGAACTCCTAACGTCATGGCGCGCACACTGCGCAACATCGACCGAGTGCGGTACAGACCAAGAGGAAACGGCCGAATGAGCACAGTTCTCTACGTGGGTGGCAGCAAGGACGGCACCCGCGGCTTCGTCCCCAATGGCTTCACCAAGACCATGCTCGAGACCGTCGAGCACGGCCGCGAGATCTACGTCGAGCGCATCATCCGCCTGGCCCGGTACGGCACGGTGCGGATCATGGCCCTGGAATCCCTGTGCGAGGACCTGCTGGCCGGCCTGGCCAGCCGCCATTACGCCGCCGCGCCGGCCTGAGCCGGGGTGGGGCAGGGCGCGTGTCGGCCGATGGCCGGGCAGGGGCCCGACCGCTATACTTCCGCCTCCGCGCCGAAGTGGCGGAATGGTAGACGCAGCGGACTCAAAATCCGCCGGTAGCGATATCGTGTGGGTTCGAGTCCCACCTTCGGCACCAGGACGGAAGGCCCGCCATGCTGCGGGCCTTTCCCGTTCTGGCCAGCTCAATCCCCGTCCGTCGCCAGCCGCCGTTCTTCGCAGCGCATCCAACCACTGTCGTCGCCGTCGTCATGTTCGGGCAGGAACGCATGGCTGCGCCGCAACTGGCGCTGGTAGACGTGCAGCGAGACCGCGATGTCGTCCGGGTCGGGGTTGCGCACGGTGTGGTACTCGTGCGGCGGCAGCAGGCTGGCGGTGGTGCCGGGGTGGGCCTCGCTGGTGCCCTTGCCGGCGAAGCGCCAGCGCTGCCCGTCGCGTTCGCATGGCACGTACTCGGTAATCGCCAGGCGGCCGCGCCAGACGCCTTCCACGCACCAGGCGCCGTCGTGGTCGTGGATCGGCGTGCCCTGGCCGGGCCCCCAGGTCATAGCGATCACGCTGTAGCCCAGGTCCGGGCTGAGGTACAGCTCGCGGCGGGCGTAGTGGTCGGCGATGGGTTGCAGCAGGCTGCGTGGCAGCACCAGTTCGCGGTCGGCGAACAGGGACACCAGCGCATGTCGCAGCGCGTGGGTGACTGCATCTTCGTCCCCGAGTCGGACGGCGGCGTCGAAGGCGGCGATCAGCTTGTGCTTGCCGGGAAATTCCACTTGCGGCCTGAACCTGAATAGGCGGTAGAGCCCCCAGCCTACACGGTCGCGGTTAGGAAAACGTTCCGTTTGCAGGAGCCGGGCTTGCCGGCGACTGCAGTGCAACGGTATCGACCGGCGAGTGGTCAGGCATGGTGGTCGCCGGCAAGCTCGGCTCCTACGGGGGGAGCAAATCGAGGAACCCGCGCACCGCCGGGCCGAAGCGCCCGAGATCCACCAGGAACGCGTCATGGCCCTGCGGCGAATCCAGGCCAAGGAACTGCGCGCGCGCGCCGCCGCGGGCCAAGCCCTCGGCGATCTGCTGCTGCTGCTCCACCGGGAACAGGATGTCGGTGTTGGCGCCGATCGCCAGCGCGCGCTCCACCTTGATCCGCGCCAGCCCGGCCAGCACGTCGCCGCCGGCGTGGTCGGCCAGGTCGAACCAGTCCATCGAGCGGCTCAGGTAGAGGTAGCAGTTGGGGTCGTAGCGGCGCACGAAGCGGCGGGCGTGGCCTTCCAGGTAGCTCTCGACCTGGAACTCCAGCCCGAACGGATCGTCCTCGCCGCTGCCGGCCAGCGGGATCGCCTCCTCCAGGCGCACGCGGCCGAAGCGGCCGTCCCACTCCAGCGCCGAACGGTAGGTGATCACGCCCAGCTTGCGCGCGATGCGCATGCCGGATTCGGGCCAGGTCGCCTCGTCGTATTCGCCGTTGTTCCAGTTCGGGTCCAGCCGGATCGCCTCGCGCTGCAGCGAGCGCACGGCGATGGAGAAGGGCAGGGCGCGCGCGCTGCCGGAGATGTTGACGTGGGCGCGGGCGATGCCCGGGTGGCGCTGCAGCAGGGCCAGCGCGGTCATCCCGCCCATCGAGTTGCCGATGACGCAGGCCAGGCGTTCGATGCCCAGTCCGCGCACCACCTCGGCCGCCGCATCGGCGATGTCCTCGATCGACAGTTCCGGGAACGCGAGCCGGTAGGGCCGGCCGGTCGCCGGGTCGAGCGAGGCCGGGCCGGTGGAGCCCTTGCAGCTGCCCAGCGGGTTGACGCAGACCACGAACCAGCGGTCGGTGTCGATGAACTTGCCGGGGCCGAGCATCGCTTCCCACCAGCCCGGCGACGGATCGGCGGCGCTGGAAGCGGCATGCGCATCGGGCGACAGGCCGGTGAGGATCAACACCGCGTTGCTGTGCGCTTCGTCCGCTTCGCCCCAGGTCTCGTAGGCGATGCGCGCGCCATGCAACTCGCCGCCGCGCTTCATCGGGAACGGCGAGGGCAGCGCATGGAAGCGCGTGGCCGGCGGGACGAATTCGTGGGTGGAGGTCGGAGTCATCGAGCCGGAGTTTACCGGTAACGGCATCGGCAGCATCGACTCCGGCGGGGGCCGCCGCACCCTGGGGGTTGGACGCGGAACCACGCGCCGAACGGGACACCCTTGCAGCAGCGGACCCCGTCGGAGTCAGCGCTGTTCCGCGCCGATCACCAGTTCGATCGGACCATTGGCCGGCAGGGTGACGCGCACCGGTGCCGATTCCACGTCGCCCTCGCCGCGGTTGGCGCTGCCGCTGGCGGATACCCGTGCCAGCACCACCACTTCCTGCATTTCCGACAGCCTCAGCGTCGGCATCGGGCTGTCGGTGTCGTCCAGCACCACCTCCAGCGGCAGGTCGCGCACTGCGTGGCGTTCGGCCGCGACCGGCATCGGCGGGCCCTCGACCGGGCGGGCCATCACGAATACGGTCGCATCGTCGGGCAGCTTCCCGGCCAGTGCCGGATCGAGCGAGACCTTCACCGTCAGCGCATTGGCCGGTCCGGCTGCCGGCATGGCGCCATCGGACACGCCGGTCGGAGCGGTGGCGACGGCGGCCAGCGGTGGCAAGCCGGCATCGGCGCGGGCGGCGCCGATCTGCTCGCGCAGACTACGCGCGGTGGCCTCGTCGACCGACGTCAGCAGCGATTCCCAGGTCTGGGCCGCCTCGGCCGCGCGTCCCGACTGGCGCTGCGACACCCCCAGGAACCAGGTGGCGCGCTGGTGCTTCGGATCGACTTCCAGCGCATGCCGCAGCCAGGCCACCGCCTGCTCGTCGAACAGGTGCTGCGGGTGGGCCATGGCGCGCGCCTCGGCCGCCTCGACCAGCAGGGTGGGCTCGTCGGGCGCCAGCTTCACCGCGAATTCGTAGGCACCGCGCGCGCTTTCCTGGTCGCCCATCGCCACCAGCGAACGCGCCAGCAGCGCCCAGCCCTCGGGCTGGTTCGGATTGCGCTCCAGCTCGGCGCGCAACTGCGCGACCGCTTCCTCCAGGCTCGCCGGCGTGCCGGCCGCGGCCAGCGGCGAGGCATGCCCGGGCGATTCCAGTTCCAGCGCCGCCGGCGTGCCGACCAGCCGGTACAGCGCCAGCGTCGCCACCGCCAGCAGCGCCACGCCGGCGATCCACGGCCCGCGCTTGCCGCGCCAGGCCGGGTGCATCACCCAGGCCAGTACGCCCACCGTGGCCAGCGTGGCCAGTGCGGCGAACACCGCCGTGGTCGAAATCACCATTCCTGCTCTCCGCCATCGCCCTTGTCGTTGCTTGGCATGGCGGCGGCACCGGCAGCGCGCCGGCGCACGATCCGCGATACCGCCAGGCCGCCGCCCAGCAGCACCAGCCCGGGGCCGAACCACAGCAGCCAAGTGTGCGAGGACACCTCCGGCCGGTACAGCACGAACTCGCCGTAGCGGTCGACCAGGAAGCGCTTGATCTGCGCGTCATCGTGGCCCTCGCGCATCAGCGAGAGTACTTCCCGGCGCATGTCGCGGGCGATCTGGGCATTGGAGTCGGCCAGCGACTGGTTCTGGCACATCACGCAGCGCAACTCGCTGGTGAGCGTGTGGAAGCGCGCCTGCTCGGCGGCATCGGCGAATTGCGGCGGGGCCAGTTCGGAGGCGGCCTGGGCCTGGGCGAGGGCAAGGCCCGGCGCCAGCGCCAGGGACAGGCCAAGCAACAGGCCGGAGAGCGCCGCAGGCAGGCGCTGGCTCACTGCTTGCGCCCCAGCTTCGCGACCAGCGGCACCAGTTCGTCGGCCACCACCTGCTCGGTCAGCGGCCCGGTGTGTTTCCAGCGCACGATGCCCTCGGCGTCGACCAGGAACGTCTCGGGCGCGCCGGCCACGCCCCAGTCCAATGCGTAGCGGCCCTCGCGGTCGGCCAGGACCACGTAGAAGGGATTGCCGAACTGTTCCAGCCAGCGCAGCGCATCTTCCTTCTCGTCCTTCCAGTTGTAGCCGACCACGCGCACGCTGCGGGTCTCGGCGAAGGCCGTCAGTACCGCATGCTCCTCGCGGCAGGCCGCGCACCAGCTGCCCCATACGTTGAGCAGGTAGGGCGCGCCGCGCAGGTCGGCGGCGCCGATCTTGTAATCCGAATCGTGCAGCACCGGCAGGACGAAGTCCGGCGCCGGCCTGCCGATCAGTGCCGAGGGCAGCACGTCGCGGTCGGAGTCGCCGGAGCGAACCACCCCGTACAGCATCAGTCCGACCAGGCCGAGGAAGAACAGCGCGCCGATCACCACCGCCACCACGGGCAGTCCCTGCGGTTTGGTCGGCTCGCCCGGTTGCGGCGTGTTCATGCGCGTGCCTTCATGGGGATGCCTCATGTGGATGTCTCCTCGGGCAGCCGGCGGAACCGGCGGTCGGTGGCGGTGACCGCGCCGCCCAGCGCCATCAGCAGTGCGCCGAACCAGATCCAGCGGACGAAGGGCTTGATGTGCACGCGCACCGCCCAGGCACCGTCGCCCAGCGATTCGCCCAGGGCGACGTAGACGTCGCCGAACAGGCCCGGGCGGATGTCGGCCTCGGTCATCACCTGGCCACCGGCGGCGTAGGCGCGCTTCTCGGGATTGAGCAGCGCCACCTCGCGGCCGTTGCGCAGCACGCGCACATGGCCGCGGTCAGACACGTAGTTGGGCCCGCGAGTGCGGTCCACGCCCTGGAACACGAACTCGTGGCGGCCCACCTGCAGCGACTGGCCCGGCTTGAGCGCCACTTCCTGCTGTACGTTCTGCGCCTCCACCAGCAGTGCGCCCATCAGGAACGCGCCGATGCCCAGGTGCGCCAGGACCATGCCCCACATCTCGGCGGTCAGGCGCCCGCTGTTGCGCAGCCGGTCCCAGACGAAGCGCAGCGTGCCGAAGCCGATCCAGGCCGCGCCGGCCACACCCAGCGCGCTCTTCCACGGGCCCTGCGGCGCGGCGAAGAACGCCAGCACGCCCAGCGCCAGCGCCAGCAGCAGCCATGGCCACAGCAGCGCCATCACCCGCGAGGGCTGGTCGCGCTGCCAGCGGGTCAGCGGGCCGAACGGCACCAGTGCCACCAGCGGCGCCATCAGCACGAAGAACAGCAGGCCGAAGTACGGCGGGCCCACCGAGATCTTGCCCAGGTCCAGGGCGTCGGCCAGCAGCGGGTACAGGGTGCCGAGCAGGATCATCGCGCAGGCGCTGGCCAGCAGCAGGTTGTTGAGCAGCAGCAGGGTTTCGCGCGAGGCGGCGGCGAATGGCCTGCCGCCCTCCATCTTGGGCGCGCGCAGCGCATACAGCAGCAGCGAGCCGCCGATGACAATGGCCAGGAATACCAGGATGAACAATCCACGCGAGGGATCGGATGCGAAGGCGTGCACGCTGGTGATGACGCCGGAGCGCACCAGGAACGTGCCCATCAGCGACAGCGAGAACGCGGCGATCGCCAGCAGCAGGGTCCAGCCGGCGAAGCTGCCGCGCTTCTCGGTCACCGCCTGCGAATGGATCAGCGCCGCGCCGACCAGCCACGGCATGAAGGCCGCGTTCTCCACCGGATCCCAGAACCACCAGCCGCCCCAGCCCAGCTCGTAGTAGGCCCACCAGCTGCCGAGCCCGATGCCCACGGTCAGGAACGCCCAGGCCACGTTGGTCCACGGCCGGGTCCAGCGCAGCCAACGCGCGTCCACCTTGCCGTCCAGCAGTGCGGCGATGGCGAACGCGAACGGTACCGAGAAGCCCGCCCAGCCGACGTACTGCATCGGCGGGTGGATGATCATGCCCGGATCCTGCAGCAGTGGATTGAGGTCGTGGCCTTCCAGCGCAGCCGGGATCAGCCGCGCGAACGGGTTGGAGGTGAAGATCAGGAAGGCGATGAAGCCGAAGGCCACGATCCCCATCACGCCCAGCACCCGCGCCACCACCGCCCCGGGCAGCTTGCGCGAGAACAGCGCCACCGCGCCGTTCCAGACCGCCAGTATCAGCGTCCACAGCAGCAGCGAGCCCTCGTGCGAGCCCCAGACCGCCGTATAGCGATAGACCATCGGCAGCAGCGAGTTGGAGTTGTCGGCCACGTACCTGACCGAGAAATCCTGGCTGACGAAGCTCCAGGTCAGGATCGCGAACGCGCCGCCCAGCAGCAGCAGCAGTGCGTAAGCGGCCGGACGCGCCACCGCCATCCAGCCGGCGTGGCCGCGCTGGGCGCCGGCCAGCGGCAGGGCCGCCTGCAGGGCGGCGACCAGCAGCGCCAGGATCAACAGTACCTGGCCCAATTCAGGCAGCATCGCCGCCTCCCGGTGCGTGACGGGTCGCCGCCGCACCCGCGCATCCGTCCATGGCGGCCCCTCGTGCCGCGCCCGTCAAGGCGCCGGCTCCGCCGCGGGCACCTGCACGTCGTGCTTCTGGTGCGCCAGGCCCATCTTGTCGGCCACTTCCTTGGGCATGTAGGTCTCGTCGTGCTTGGCCAGCACGTTCTCGGCCACGAACACGCCGTCGCGCATGCTGCCGGTGGCCACCACCGCCTGGCCCTCGCGGAACAGATCCGGGAGGATGCCGGTATAGACCACCGCCAGCTGTGCATCGCCGTCGGTGACCCGGAAGTGCGAATCCATCGAGCCGCTTTCGCGCCGGAACGAATCCTTCTCCACCATGCCGCCCAGGCGGAAGCGGGCGTGGTCGCCGGCATCGCCGCGCAACACCTCGGCCGGGGTATAGAGGTAGGCCACGTTGCGTTGCAGCGCCATGGCCACCAGGGCCACGGCTGCGGCGGAGGCCAGCGCCAGCAGCAGCACGAACAGCAGGCGTCGGCGTCGGGTCGGATTCATCGGTTCAACTCCAGCGCCGGCCCGGACGGCTTGCGTTCGCGGGCGGCGCGCAGGCGCGCGGCGCGCAGTTCGCGCCGGATCTGCAGGCGCGGGGCCAGGAAGTCCCACAGCAGCACCAGCGCGAACACCGCGTAGGCGCCGATCACGTAGGGCAGGTAGCTCACGCGTTCTCCTCCACCAGCTTGTCCTCCGCCAGCTTGCGCACCCAGTCCTTGCCGGACTCGCGGTGCAGGTTGTCGGCGCGCGCGCGCGCCAGCAGCGAGCCGGCGAACCAGAACTTGGTGCCGATCAGCATCCACCACAGCGGCGCCATCATGCTCGCGTCCATGCTCGACTGGCCGAACACGCGGATGGTCTGGCCCTGGTGCAGCGAATCCCACCACTGCACCGAATAGCGGATCACCGGCAGCAGGGCCACGCCCACGATCGCCAGCAGGCCGGCCGCGCGCGCCGAGGCGCGGCGGTCGTCGCCGGCGTGGTACAGGCCGATCACGCCCAGGTACAGGAACAGCAGGATCAGCTCGGTGGTCAGGCGCGGGTCCCAGTCCCACCAGGTGCCCCACATCGGCTTGCCCCAGATCGAGCCGGTGGCCAGGGTGATCACGGTGAAGGCCGCGCCGATCGGCGCGCTGGCCATGGCCAGGATCTCGCACAGCTTGATCCGCCAGACCAGGGCGATGGTCGCGTACACCGCCATCAGCCCGAACACGAACATGCTCATCCATGCCGCCGGCACGTGGATGTAGAGGATCCGGAAGCTGTCGCCCTGCTGGTAGTCGGCCGGTACCGAGAACAGCGCCTGCCAGGTGCCCACGCCCATCAGCAGCAGCGCGGCCAGCCAGCACCACGGCGCCCAGCGCGCCGCGAAGCGGTCGAAGTAGGGGGGCGAACCGAGTTGGTGAAACCAGCGAATCAGCGGATTCATGGGCGCATCAGTCGTTCGGCGGGGGCGTGCCGGCGCCGACTCTGGCGTGGTCCCGGTGCGATGCCCTGGCAAGGCGTCATCTTAGCGGAAAACCGGCGCGCGCAGCGCCGCCCGGAAACACGAAACCGCCGGGAAAACGGCCTCGGCCGCGCTCCCTGGCGGTTTCGTTCCCGCCGTCCTGCCCTCGCGGGCCCGACGAGGCGGGGGCTCTCACTTGACGGTGAGCGTGCCCTTCATCAGCGCGGCATGGCCCGGGAACGAGCAGAAGAACGAATACGGGCCGGCGCCGAGCTTGGCGACCGGGATCTTGACCGAGGTCGTCTCGCCGCCGCCGATGACCTTGCTGTGGGCGATGACGCGGGCATCGTCGGGCTTGATGTAGTCGTTGGGCAGGCCGGCCTTGACGCCATCGGAATTGACCCCGGACATGTCCGAGGTTGCGGAAACCACGACGTTGTGGCCCATCACGTTGCGCGCCATCTTGCCGGTGTGCTTGAGGTTGATGGTGAAGTCCTTGCAGCTCTTGGGCACCTCGATGGCGCTCTTGTTGAACTTCATCGCGTCGTTGCCTTCCAGGTCGACCGAGCAGTCGGCGGCATGGGCGGCTACCGGCGCGGCCAGCACCAGGGCGGCGGTCACGATCAGCTTGCGGATCATTGCGAGACTCCTTTGGAGTGCCATGGGGTGAAGTGGTCTGTAGGCGATTCTAGGCCTCCGGGTCGCCGGTTGCCTTGATCGATGTCAAACGGAGGGTGCCGGTCGCAGCATGCGGCAAGCGGCCGTTCAGCCGGGCGGTTCGGCCCGGCGGCCCGTCATCCAGGCGGAAGCGCGGAAAGCCACGCCGCCAGCGCCTGGATGCTCTCCTCGTCCAGGCGGTTGCCGACATGGGCCATCACCAGGTCGTTGCTGGTGGCATGGCGCTGCTGCTGGCGGAACGCGTCCAGGCGCGTCTGCAGGTAGTCGCGGTGCTGGTGGCGCAGCGAGGGGAATGCGGCGAACGGCATGCGCCCGCCGCCATGGGGCCGGGTGGCCGCGGCGTAGCCGCGCACGTCGGCGCCGTGGCAGCCCTGGCAGGGCGGGATGCCCTTGGCCGGATCACCGCTGCGGTAGAGCTGCTCGCCGCGCGCCAGCACCGCCGGTGCGGCCGGTTCTGAGACCACCGGCTCGGCGTCGGGATCGGCGTCCATCGCCCGCTGCGCGGCCACCGGGTCGAGGCTGGCATAGAACGCCGCCAGGTCGCGCATGTCCGTGTCGCTCAGCGACAAGGCCGGCGGGGTCATCGGCGATTCGGGGAAGTGGCCTTGCTTGAACGCAACCAGCCGCCAGTACAGGTAGTCGATGTGCTGGCCCGGCAGGTTGGGGAACAGCGACACCACGGCGATGCCGTGGGTGCCGTGGCAGGCGCTGCACAGCTCCGCCTTCTGCTTGCCGGCCACCGGATCGCCCCGGACCGGGGTCACCTGGCGCAAATCGATCAGCGACGGCAGCGCCGCCTCCCCGGAGGTGGCCTCCTCGGACTGGGCGAAGGCCATCGCGCTGGCGACGGTGGCGGTGGCCGCGGCCAGGATTGCCCATAGCGGTTTCATGGCGTGACCTCGCTGCGGCTTCATAGCTTGACTTCCATCATCAGGCCGACCAGGCCGGCGTCGTAGCTGCGCGGGCCGCCGTCGGTGTAGATCAGGTTGCCGTAGGTGCGATCGTTGTCGAAGTTGGCGTAGTGCCAGTCGAACACGGTGCCGCGCTCCCAGGTGCCGAACAGGCGCATGGCCACGCGCTGGTTGACCGGCACCAGGACCGACGCGCTCAGCGAATTGATCCTGTAGGTCATCTCCGGCAGATCGCCGATCAGGCCGGCGTTGGCGCCGGTGCCGACGCTGGCACTCTCGGCGACCCAGCCGGTGAGGCCGCGGGCGTCGATGTAGCTCCAGTCCAGGTTGAGGGTGGCACGCCCCACCCCCTGCTGCAGGTTGAGGCCGGCATTGTTGTTCACCTGGCGGTCGCTCATCCACCAGCGATAGCCGTCGGGATAGGCGGCGTTGCCGCCCTGCGCCGGCGGTTTGCCGCCCAGGTTCGGGTCGCGGCCGGTATTGACGTCGTTGGTGTTGGAAATGCGAAGCTTGGACCTGTCGTAGCCGAACCAGGCGCTGACCGTGCTGGACGAGGAAGGCTGCCATTCCCAGTTCAGGGTGGCGGCCATGGTGTCGTAGCCCTGGCGCCCGATCCGGGTGTCGTAGTCGTTGCGGTCGGCGCGGACCGAAGCGTAGACCGTCATTTCCGGCGCGACGACGATCGTGCCCATCAGGTCGATCTTCTGCTGGTCGCGTCCACCCACGTCGTACTTGCGCATGTCCGCGACGGTGTGCGGCGCCAGGCCGTTGCCGGGCACCACGAAGCCGGGCAGGTTGTGCGAATAGGTGAATTCGTACGGATCGGACTCGTACTCGTCCACGCCCCGGCGTTGCAGGAACACGTAGTTGGCCCGGAACGTGAACCACTCCGAGGGCTTGTTGTTCCAGGTCAGCTTGAAGTTGTGGTCGCGGGTGGCCTCGTATTCGCGATGGGTACGGTCGACCTGGGTGAAAGTGTAGGTCGCGCCCAGGGTGTTGGCGCGGCTCGGGCGCCAGTCGAAGCCGGTGGCGACTTCCTTGGTTTCCTTGTCCAGCGGCAGGTTGCGCACGCGCACCATGTTGGAGCCGCCGGTGACCCAGACCGTGTTCGGGAACGCGCCATTCTCGCCGATGTAGCCATATTGGTTGGTCAGCGGGTTGTAGGCGAAGTAGGTGCCCCTGTAGTCCTCGCGCAGGTAGTTGAACGTGCTGCGCCAGGTGAGGGTGTCGGCCGGCCGCAGGGTCAGCCGCCCGCCCAGGCGCTGGTTGTCGATGCGCATGTCCGCGCTGCTGCGCGACAGGGCGTTGAGGTTGTTCCAGTTGTTGCAGCTGACGGTGGCGTTGAGCATGCCGCTGCACTGGGACAGGCCCGGCACCAGCTGGTCGTCCTGGGTCATGGTGGTGAGCGCGGCGGTCAGCGAGAATTCGCCGCTCCACGAGGCAGCCAGCTTGCGGGTTAAGGTGGCGCCGAGCCGGTGATAGTCGTTCTCCGGCTCGTAGGAAAACAGGCCCACCGGGTTGTTGTTGGTGGTGTTGTACGGCATTTCGTAGGTGTAGTGGCTCATGCCGTTGCGGAAGAACGAGCCGGCGTAGGTGAACTCGGTCCGCCACTGCCTGCCGACGTAGCGCATGCCGGCGTTGAAGTTGGTCGTGTTGTCGTCGATCGGGCGCAACGATTCGACCAGGCGCCCGAACGAGAACGGCCCGCCGAACGGGCGCGAGCCCTCGCGCTGCTCGTGGCTGGCGTTGAAGAACGCCGTCCACTGCGGGTTGATGAAGTAGTTGAGGCCCAGGCCCTGCTTGTCGCGAACCACCCGTACCGAGGTCTTCGGGTTGGACGCCATGAACGCGTCCACCTGGGCGGCGGTGGTGGCGCCCTTGGTCAGGCCGGGCTTGAGCACCAGGTGCTGTTCGCCCAGGTTCTGCCACAGCGATTGCGCGGTGCTGCTGAGCACGTTGGGCTGGCTGCGGGCGAAGAACTGCAGGCGGTACTTGCCGGCGCGGCCGAGCAGCCCGCGGTAGTACTGGTTGTCGCCGTTGAGGCGGCTGCCCTGGAAGTCGAAGTAGCTGCCGTCGCGCGGGCGCTGCAGGCTGAAGTTGGCGTTGAGCAGCACGCCGTCGCGGTAGTCGTTGAAGCGGCGCCAGACGGCATTGTCGTCGTCGCCGTTGAGGGCCATGTAGCCCAGGCCCAGGTGGCCCTGGTAGAGCCAGTCGCCGCCGCCCGTGGGCTTGTAGTCCGGACGCTCCGGGATGCAGCTGTACAGGAAGCCGGTCGGGGTGCGCTTGCGTTCGCCATACAGCCAGCTGGCGCCTTCCCGGTCGCAGTCGAAGGCGGCCATGCCACCGGTCGGATCCAGCTTGTTGCCGAAATGCAGGTCGACGCCGAGGCCGCTGTCCTGGGCGTGCGCGCCGCAGGCGGCGACGGCCAGCGCCAGCAGGCTCCAGCGATGACGGGTGAGGCCATTGCGCATGTCCATGCTCCCCTTACCGTGGTTCGGCTTACTGATGCAATCTGGCGCCGGATGGGTTGTTGGACCCGTGGACCTGCGCGTGGCAGTTGATGCAGCCACGGCTCATGGCCTTCCAGTCCGGGTTGGTGCCGGTGCCGATGTTGGCGCTGGTCATCAGGTCGTTGGGATGGTTCAGGTGGGTGTGGCACTGCTGGCACAGCATCGGGATCGGTGCCACCAGCAGCGCGTGCTGGTTGGAACCGTGCGGCGTGTGGCAGTTCACGCAGTTGTCGCGCACCGGAGCGTGTTCGAACAGGAACGGGCCGCGCTTCTCGGCGTGGCACTGGTAGCAGGTCTCGTTGACCGTGTCGGTCTTGAGCAGCACCGCGTTGAGGGTGCCGTGCGGGTTGTGGCAGTCGGCACAGCTCAGCTGGCCCTCGGGCAGCGGCATGTGCGAACGGCGGTTGAACTGCTGGCGGATGTCCTTGTGGCAGGTGGCGCAGGTCTCGCTGATCGACTGCCGGGCGGTCAGGCCTTCCATGGAGAATTTGGCCATGGGGTTGTGGCAGTCGCTGCAGGACAGGTCGCCGCGCTCATGGATCGAGCCGGCCCAGTGGTCGCGCGGGCCGCCGGAATGGCAACCCAGGCAGGCGCCGGTCTGGGCGGTGACGGGACTGCCGCCATTGCGGGTGAAGGCGATGATCGCGCCGGGCACCGAGGGATCCTGGGCGTGCCTGGAGCCGGGGCCGTGGCAGGCTTCGCAGGTGGGTGTGTCCGGATTGGCCGCGAACGCGGCGTCCATGCCCAGGGCATGGGTGGTATGGGCGAAGTTCTGGGTTTCCTTGGCGTGGCAGGCGGTGCAGACCTGCTGGCCGACCGGCTTGGCCTCGGGACTGAGCGGGTTGGCGGGGACCGAGGCGTGGGAGAATCCGGGAGCGCCCAGCGACGCATGCATCGAAGACGGCTGCTCGGCACCGAAATGGGTCGAGGGGAGTTTGCTCGCGTCGAAGGCGGCGGGAGCGGCGGGTGCCTCGGGTTCGGCCATCTGCGCCGAGACCGGCCCGAACCACTGCACGGCCGCGAACGCGAATGCGGCCAATACGGCTGTCGCCCCCAGCAGTTTCTTCATGTCCCCCGCCCCTTGGCTGACCTGATGTTGGCTCGCGGCGTTGCGTAACGGCCGTTACACGAGCCGGAATGTGAACGTGCGTTCAGGCAATGTCAAGCTGCTGTGCGGAAAAGGTCGCCGCCGGCGGCGCAGGCCGCGGATCAGCCCGGTGGCCGCTTCGCCGGAAGCATGCCGCGCACGAAGATGGCCAGGGCCGCGCGGGTGTCGGCCTTGATCCATTCGAGGTCGGAGGCATCGAGGATGCCCGCGGTGGAGCCGATGATGGCGTGGCCGAACACCATCATGTAGAAGCGGTTGGCCACCACGATCGGCGATTCCAGTTCCAGGCGGCCGGCCGTCTTCTCGCGGGTGAAGTAGTCGGCCAGCCGGCGGTGCGGCGGGGCCACGCCATGCTCGAAGTACCAGTCGCGCAGGTCCGGGAAGCTCATGCCCTCGGCGACGATGATCCGGTGGGTGACGATGTGCCGTGGGCTGAGGATCTCCTCCAGCATGCCGTCGGCGGCGACGGGCAGGGCCTGTTCGGGCGGCAGCGGCGAGTCGTGCAGCGTCTGCAGGCTTTCGGCGAAACCGCCGATGCAGCGCTCCATGATCGCGTGGGCCAGGCCCTTCTTGCTGCCGTAGGCCTGGTACAGCGTGGCCAGCGAACCGCCCGAGCGGGTGACGATATCGACCAGGCGGGCGTTGCGGTAGCCTTTCTCCAGGAACACCTCGATCGCCGCCTGCAGGAACTTCTCGACCCGGCTGTCGGGGTCGGGAGCGGTCGGCGGGATCGGCGTGCCGGGTCCGGCCTGGCCGGCGCCTGGCGGGAAGAAGGTCGTCGGGGATCGTCGGTTTGGCATGCTCAGCTCAGCGCGATCCGGATGGCCGCGGCGATGGTCAGCGGCGCCAGCACCACCGCCACCACCAGGCCCGCGCCGAGCAGCAGCAGCGCGCCGGTGGCGTCCAGCCCCTGCGCACTGGCGGCGACGCTGCCGGCGCCAAACACCAGCACCGGCACGTACAACGGCAGGGCCAGCAGCGCCACCAGGATCCCGGAGCGGCGCATGCCCACGGTCAACGCCGCGACCACCGCGCCGAGCAGGCTCAGCAGCGGCGTGCCCAAGGCCAGCGACCCCAGCAACACGGGCAGTTGTTCGGGTGGCAAGTGCAGCAGTTCGCCCAGGAACGGCACCGCCACGATCAGCGGCACCGCGGTGGTGGTCCAGTGGGTGAACACCCGCACCGCCACCAGCCAGGCCAGCGGCACCGGGGCCAGCAGCCACTGCTCCAGCGAACCGTCCTCGGCGTCGCCGCGGAAGAGGGTGTCCAGCGACAGCAGCCCGGCCAGCAGCACCGCCACCCAGAGCACCGCCGCGGCCACTTTCGAGAGCGCCTGCGGTCCGCCGCCCACGCCCAGCGCGAACAGCACCACCACCAGCACCGCGAACAGTGCCGGCTGCAGCGAATCGCCGCGGCGGCGCCACAGCAGGCGCAGGTCGCGCGCGACGAGGGCGGTGGCCGAGGACACCAGGCCCGGCTCGATGTTCTGCCGGCTCTTCATGCGGCCGCGTCCCCGTCCAGGGGGGCGCCGTGCTCGCCCAGCCGCAGCATGCGCGTGCGCACCGGAGGCGCGGCGTAGGCGCCGTGGGTGGTGACCAGCGCGGCGCCGCCATCGCGCAGGTGCGCGGAGATCATCCGGTTGACCAGGGTGATGCCTTCCAGGTCCAGGTTGGCGTAGGGCTCGTCCAGCAGCCACAGTGGCGCCGGCGCCAGCCACATCCGGGCCAGGGTCACCCGCTTCTTCTGCCCGGCCGAGAGCTGGCGCGCGGGAGCGTCCTCGTAGCCGGCCATGCCGACGATGGCCAGCGCGTCGCCCGGCAGCTGGCGCCGACGGCGGCCATGCAGGCCGCACAGGAACTCCAGGTTCTCCAGCACCGACAGGTCGCCCTTGAGCGCCGGCAGGTGGCCGAGGTAGGCGATGGCATGGGCGCGCAGCGCCGGGGCGGTGGGGCGGCCGTCGATTTCCACGCGACCTGCATCGGCGCGCAGCAGTCCTGCCAGCACCCGCAGCAGGGTGGTCTTGCCGGAGCCGTTTCCGCCCTGGACCAGCAGCGCCTCGCCGGCATCCACCGCGAAGTCGAGCGGGCCGAACACCGGCACCTCGTTGCGGGCGAACGCCAAGCCGTGGGCGGCCAGCAGCGGGGAAGGGGGGGCGTCGTTCATCGGCGTGCATTGTAGCGGTCGTGGTGCGGTGCCGGTCGCCGCCTTTGCGTACACTCGGCGTTCCCCACGATCCCCCGCCGGAACCGCGATGCCGCACGCCCCGCAGACCAAGCTGCCCAAGGTGGGCACCACCATCTTCAGCGTGATGTCGCAACTGGCCGCCGAGCATGGCGCGGTGAACCTGGGCCAGGGCTTCCCGGATTTCCCGGTGCCGCCGCGGCTGGTCGAGGCACTGGAGGCGGCCATGCGCGCCGGCCACAACCAGTACGCGCCAATGACCGGGGTGCCGGCGCTGCGCCAGGCCATCGCCGCCAAGGCCCTGCGCTGCTATGGCGCGACGGTCGATCCGGACACCGAGGTCACCGTGACCAGCGGTGCCACCGAGGCGATCTTCGACGCGATCCACAGTGTGGTGCGCCCGGGCGACGACGTGGTCGTGCTCGACCCGGCCTACGATTGCTACGAGCCGGCGATCGACCTGGCCGGCGCGCGCGCGGTGCACGTGCCGCTGCAGCCGGACACCTTCGCCGTGGACTGGGACCGGGTGCGCGCGGCGGTGACACCGCGCACGCGGATGATCATGGTCAACAGCCCGCACAACCCGTCCGGGGCGATGTTCACGGCCGACGACATGCGCGCCCTGGCCGACCTGCTGCACGGCACCGGCATCTACCTGGTCTCCGACGAGGTGTACGAGCACATCGTGTTCGACGGCCGCCGCCACGAGTCGGCGCTGCGCTGGCCGCAACTGCGCGAGCGCGCCTTCGTGATTTCGAGTTTTGGCAAGACCTACCACTGCACCGGCTGGAAGGTGGGTTATGCCATCGCCCCGCCGGCGCTGAGCGCCGAGTTCCGCAAGGTCCACCAGTACAACGTGTTCTGCACCTTCGCGCCGGCGCAGCACGCCTTCGCCGCGATGATCCGCGAGGAGCCCGATCACGACGAGCAGCTCGGCGCTTTCTACCAGGCCAAGCGCGACCGTTTCCGCGAGCAGCTGCTGACCACCCGGCTCACGCCGCTGCCGGTACCGGGCGGCTACTTCCAGCTGGTGGACTACTCGGCGGTCAGCGACCTGCCGGACCTGGAGTTCGCGCATTGGCTGACGGTGGAGAAGGGCGTGGCCGCGATCCCGCTGTCGCCGTTCTACCAGAATCCGCCCCCTGGCCAACGCCTGGTCCGGCTGTGCTTCGCCAAGAACGAGGCGACCCTGGATGCGGCGGTCGAACGCCTGCGCAGGCTGTGAGGGACGCCGCCATGAACGACCTCCGCGTTTCCCTGGTCCAAGGTGACACCCGCTGGCACGACCCTGCCGCCAACCGCGACCACTACGCCGCACTGGTCGCGCCGCTGGCCGGTGCCACCGACCTGGTGATCCTGCCGGAGACGTTCACCAGCGGCTTCTCCAACGACGCCATCGGCCAGGCCGAGGGCATGGACGGGCCGACCGTGGCCTGGATCCGCGAACGCGCGCGCGCGCTGGACGCGGCGGTGACCGGTAGCGTGCAGTTGCGCGTCGATGTCGGCGACGGCGCCACCAGAGTATGCAACCGCCTGCTGTGGGCCACGCCCGATGGCGGATTGGCCCATTACGACAAGCGCCACCTGTTCCGCTACGCCGGCGAGCACCAGCGCTACGCCGCCGGGCGCGAGCGGCTGTGCGTGGAATGGAAGGGCTGGCGGATCAACCCGCAGGTCTGCTACGACCTGCGCTTCCCGGTGTTCTGCCGCAACCGCCACGACGTGGAGCGCCCCGGGCAACTCGATTTCGACCTGCAGATCTTCGTGGCGAACTGGCCCTCTGCGCGTGCGCATGCATGGAAGACCCTGCTGCGCGCGCGGGCGATCGAGAACCTGTGCTACGTGGCGGCGGTCAACCGGGTCGGCACCGACGGCAACGGACTGGCCTACGACGGCGACAGCGCGGCGATCGACTTCCTCGGCCAGGCGCAAGTGGAAGCTCACGGCCGCGAACAGGTGCTGACCACTGCGCTGTCAGCTATCGCGCTGGCTGCCCACCGCGAACGCTTCCCCGCGATGCTCGACGCCGACGCTTTCGATCTGCGCTGAGATCTCAGCGCACGCCGCGGCGGTGGAAGTACACCTGCTCGGCCGCCCAGCGCAGCGGCGCCGAGTGCAGCAGCAGGTCGAACGGCCAGTCCATCTGCAGATGGTCGAAGGCCCAGCGCAGCACCCGCTTGGTGCGGAAGCGCGGTGCCGCGGCCTCGGCGATCCGCTCGGGAGAGGGGCCTTGTCCGCGTGCATGCGCGGCGGCGGCCTCGCCGATCGCCCAACCGTGCGCCCAGGCCGAATGGATGCCGCCGGCGGTGACCGGCGAGACGATCCCGGCCGCATCGCCGGTGAGGATCGCTCCATCGCGCGCCAGCGGCGATACCGGGCCGCCGCAAGGGATCAGGCCCGCGCGCACCGCATCGGGTTTGCGTCCCGCAGGCAGCCCGACCCGCTCGGCGATGCGGGCGAGGAAGCCCTCGATGTCGGGCAGGCGCGCGCGTGCAGCGTCATGGCGCAGTGCCAGCCCGGCCTGCACGCCCCCCGGGTTCTGCGCGACCCAGCCGATGTAGCCGGGCGCATAGCGGCGACTGACGAAGCAGTGCAGGGCATCCGGCTCGGGCAATTGCAGGCCGGCGTACTCGTGTTCGACGCCGTAGAGGAAATCGCGCACCCGGCCCAGCCCGGCGCGTTCGGCCACCCGCGAGCGCGCGCCATCGGCGCCGACCAGCCAGCGGGCCCTGCCCACGCCCGCCACCCGCCAGCCGCCATGGCCGTCGCGTTCGGCGCCGGTGAATGACGTGCCCAGGCGCAGCTCGGCGCCATGCGCGGGCACCTGGCCGGCCAGCCAGCGCATCAGTTCCGGGGTATCGGTGGTGAGGAAGTAGTAGCCTGGCGCGGCCAGGGCGATATCGCGCAGCGATGGCGAATACAGCCGCACCCGCTCGACCCTGCGCACGCAATGCGAAGGGGCCTGGCCGAGCAGGGTCTGCTCGGCGGCTTCGCGCACCACGATCCCGGTAGTGTGCAGGCGTTCGCCGGGATCGCGCTTGCGTTCGAGCACGCATACCCGCAGTCCGGCCGAGGCGGCGGCGATGGCGCAGGCCGCGCCGCCGAAGCTGGCACCGACGACCAGCAGGTCGTAGTCCAGCGCCTGCGGGGAATTTCCGCTCACGCAACGTCAGCCGGCGCGGGGATGCGGACGATCAACCGTTGCCGCGCGGACCGCCACCGCCACGATTGCCGCCGCCGCGTGGCGCACCGCCGGGTCGTCCGCCCGGCCGGCCGCCGGGACGCCCGCCCGGCGCATTTCCGCCACCGGGACGATTGCCTCCGGGGCGTGCCTGGTTGTTGCCGCGCGGGCCGCGGTTGCGATCCTGCGCGCCATGGCCATGACCATGGCCACCTGGCGTGGCATGGTCGGAGGGGAAGTGCGGCGCATTGCCCGGATGCCCGTAGGGGCGCGGTGCCTTGCGCTGCGCGCCCTGGCCTTGTCCACCGCCTGCATGGCTGCTACCCGCATAGCCACCACCGGCATGACTACCGCCTGCATAGCCACCGCCCCCCGGCTTGCCAGCGGGTTTGCCCCCCGGCTTGCCGTAACGCGGCTTGCCGCCCGGGCCGGCGTTGCGATGCCCGCTCGGGCCGGTGTCCACGCCTTCGGGCACGTACCAGGTGCGGAACGCGGCCGGGTTGCCGTCCGGCAGCGGCTTGGGGCCCTTCTGCTTGCGCTGCTTGAACGGCTTTTGCGACTGCTTGGCCGCCATCTCGCCGCTCACCGTCAAACCGCCATGCGGCTTCTTGTTGCCGCGACCGCCACGACGATCCTCGCGCACATGATCGAAGCGGCGCAGTTCGCGACCTTCGTCGGCGGTGTTGTGGCCGTTGACGTAGGCCTGACCGGCACCGCCCTCGCGGCCCACGTGCACGGTGGACTTGGCGGCGCGGCGCTGGCCGATCACCGGCTGCAGGGTCAGGGTCGATTCGGCGCCGTCTTCCAGCTTCAGCGCCTTGCGCAGCGCCTCGACCTGTTCGGCCGGCAGTTCCTGCGAATGGCCGCGCAGCAGTTCGCGCGGCAGGCTCACCTCGCCGTAGCGGGTGCGCTTGAGCCGGCTGACCTGGCAACCCTGCGATTCCCACAGGCGCCGCACTTCGCGGTTGCGGCCTTCCTTGACCACCACGCGGAACCAGTCGTGGCGACTTTCGGCGGGCATGCTGGCGCCGCCGATGCGCTCGATCACGTCGAACTTCGCCGGGCCGTCCTCCAGGGCCACGCCGCGGGCGAGGCGGTCGACCAGGTTGTCGGGCACGTTCTCCTGGCCTTCCGGCGCGCGCACCCGCACCACGTACTCGCGCTCGACCTCGTGCGAGGGATGCATCATCGCGTTGGCGATCTCGCCGTCGGTGGTCAGCAGCAGCAGGCCGGTGGTGTTGATGTCCAGGCGCCCGACCGCGATCCAGCGCGCGCCCTTGAGCCGCGGCAGGGATTCGAAGATGGTCGGGCGACCCTCGGGGTCTTCGCGGGTGGTGACCTCGCCCTCGGGCTTGTTGTAGATCAGCACCCGTGCCGGTTCGGTCAGGGCCGACGCGACGAAGGCCTTCCCGTCCAGTTCGACCCGGTCGCCGCTGCGCAGGCTCTGGCCGACCTGGGCGGTCTCGCCGTTGACCTTGACCAGGCCGTCGGCGATGCGCTGCTCCAGCGCGCGGCGCGAGCCGAGCCCGGCCTGGGCCAGGACCTTGTGCAGGCGTTCCTCGATCTTCGGCGCGGCGGCGGCGGGATCTTCGCCGCGCTTGAGCGAGAGCTTGCCGAGGGGCTTGCGGGGGGCGGAATCGTTCATCAATTGGGGCTCCGGCCGGTGGGGTCTTCGCCGGCCTGGGTTTCGGGGATGTCGGAGGCAACCGGAGCGTCATCGTCTTCGGTTGCGATGGATGCGGTGCCGTCGGCCGACGCGTCGGCGTTGGTCGCGGTGTCGTCGTCGGTGTCCTGGCCTGCGCCGGCATCGTCGGTAGTGCGATCGCCGTCGTCGGCCTGCGCCTGGTCGTCGGCCGCGCCGTCGCCTTCGGCTGCGGCGATCCCGGCCGGCGCCGGCGCCAGGTCCGGATCCAGCGCCAATTGCGGTTCCAGCTCGCCGATGTCCTTCAGTTCCGACAGTGGCGGCAGTTCGTCCAGGCGCCTGAGTCCGAAGTAGTCGAGGAAGGATTTGGTGGTGCCGTACAGGGCCGGCTTGCCGGGCACGTCGCGGTGGCCGATCACGCGGATCCACTCGCGCTCTTCCAGGGCCTGGATGATGTTGGTGCTCACCGCCACGCCGCGCACCTGCTCGATCTCGCCGCGGGTGATCGGCTGGCGGTAGGCGATCAGGGCCAGGGTCTCGAGGGTGGCGCGGGTGTACCGGGTCTTGCGTTCGGTCCATAGCCGCGCGACCCACCCGTGCACCTCGGCCTTGACCTGGTAGCGAAAGCCGGAGGCGACCTCGACCAGTTCCACGCCGCGCTCGGCGCAGGCCTGCGCCAGTTGCTCCAGCGCGGTCTCCACGCTGCCGGCCGGCGCCGGGGCGTCCTCGGGGAACAATGCGCGCAGCTGTGCCAGCGTCAGCGGCTGGTTGGCCGCCAGCAGCGCGGCCTCGACGATGCGGTTGATCAGCGCCTGGTCCATGGATCGGTCGGGATTCCGGTTCGAAAGGTGTGGCGGTCGCGGCCGGGCGTCAGCCCGCGGCCGGTTCGTCGGGGTTGACGTGGGCGGCATCGCCGTCGTCGAACTCGCTGTGGAACTGCAGCGGCTCGTTGGTGTTGCCGATCGCCAGCGAGCGCACGTAGATCGGCGCCAGCGGTGCGTCCTGGACGATGTCCAGCAGCTGCTCCTTGGCCAGTTCCAGCAGCGACAGGAAGGTGACCAGCACGCCGAGCTTGCCTTCCTCGACCGCGAACAGGGTCTCGAAGCGGTGGAACTGGCCGTCCTCCAGCCGCTGCAGCACGTCGGACATGCGCTGGCGCACGCTCAGCGCCTCGCGCTTGATGTGGTGGCCGCTGAACAGTTCGGCGCGCTTGAGCACGTCGTGCAGGGCCAGCAGCATCTCGCGCAGGTCCACCGGCGGCGGCAACCGGACCACGGCGCGGTCGGGCACGAAGGCCTGCACCGGGGTGGTGTCGCGGTCCTGGCGGGGCAGGGCGTCGATGTCCTCGGCGGCCTGCTTGAAGCGCTCGTACTCCTGCAGGCGGCGCACCAGCTCGGCGCGCGGGTCGGCCTCGTCGCCGTCCTCGCTGATCGGGCGCGGCAGCAGCATCCGCGACTTGATCTCGGCCAGGATCGCGGCCATCACCAGGTATTCGGCCGCCAGCTCGAACCGCAGGTCCTGCATCGCGGTGATGTAGTCCACGTACTGGCGGGTGATCTCGGCGACCGGGATGTCGAGGATGTCCAGATTCTGGCGGCGGATCAGGTACAGCAGCAGGTCCAGCGGGCCTTCGAAGGCGTCGAGGATGACTTCCAGCGCGTCGGGCGGGATGTACAGGTCCTGCGGGATCTGCAGCAGCGGCTGTCCATGCACCACCGCCAGCGGCATTTCCTGCTGCTGCGGGGCCAGGGGCGGCTGCATTGTCGGGATCGCGCCTTGCGCGGGTTCGGAACTCATCTAGTAAGCCATGAATTGCGGGCACCACCACGGTGGGGCTCGCGTGCCTTGGTTGACGGCCCGAGCGGGCGTCGCCATGCGATCGCATCCCCACCCATCGCGCAGGCGACGCAGGCCACGGCGGCGTAGCAGACGGCGGGGAAGGTCGTCGGACCCGGGCGGAGGGGGCAGCGAATCGGTCGACGGGACGGGTGGCGAATGGGCCAGGTCCGGGCGGGCCGCTACTTCCGACCGTGCAGTGCGAGCAAGGGTAAGTGCTGGCGCGGCCGCTGTCCAGCGGCGCCCCGGCTGCCGTCCGGCCCGGCCAAGCCAAGCCAGGCCGGGCCGCGTGGTTTCGGCACTGCGTCATGCAGGGATGCGTGGAAACGTTTACATTCGTTGTCCGATGCCACGCCGCGAGACCGACATGGTCAGGACGCTCCGCCGCACCCGCTGTTTCGCTGTGCTGCTGGTGACGGCGCTGTCCGCGCCGGTGGCCGGCGCGGCCCTGCCTACGGGGACGCCGCCGCATGCCGGGCACGCTGCGGAGCGAGCCTTCATCGACGCGCTGCTGGCCAGGATGACCCTGGAGGAGAAGCTGGGCCAGCTGAACCAGCCGCGCGGCCTCGGCAACGACACCGGCCCGGCGGCGCAGGCCGCCAGCGAGGCCCAGATCGGCGGCGGCGAAGTGGGCTCGATCCTGGGGGTGGACGGGGCCAGGCGCACCTGCGAACTGCAGCGGGTGGCGGTGCAGCGTTCGCGGCTCGGCATCCCGCTGCTGTTCGCTTCCGACGTGATCCACGGCTACCGCACGGTATTCCCGGTGCCGCTGGGAGAGGCCGCCAGCTTCGATCCGGACGAGGTCGCCGTGGCGGCCCGGCATGCGGCGGTGGAGGCCACCGCGCATGGCATCCATTGGACCTATGCGCCGATGGTCGACATCGCGCGCGACCCGCGCTGGGGGCGGGTGGTCGAGGGGTCCGGCGAGGATCCCTACCTGGGCGCGGCGATGGCGGCGGCACGGGTGCGCGGCTTCCAGGGCGACGATGCGTCGTCCGCGCCGGGATCGCACCTTGCCGCGCCCGATACCCTGCTGGCCACGGCCAAGCACTTCGTCGGTTATGGCCTGGCCGAAGGCGGTCGCGACTACGCCGGCGCGGACCTGTCCGAGCGCAGCCTGCGCGAGGTCCAGCTGCCGCCGTTCAAGGCGGCGGTCGCGGCCGGGGCGCAATCGGTGATGGCGGCCTTCAACGAGGTGTCCGGGATCCCGATGCACGCCAACCGCGGGCTGCTGGAAGGCGTGCTGCGCGGCGAGTGGGGCTGGGACGGGGTGCTGGTCAGCGACTACAACGGCGTGCAGGAACTGATGGTGCACGGAGTGGCGGCCACACGGGAGGACGCCGGCAGGCTGGCGCTGCGCGCGGGCGTGGACGTGGACATGGTCAGCCGCATCTACCTCAGCGACCTGCCCGCGGCGGTGCGCGCGGGGCGGGTGCCGATGGCACAGGTGGATGCGGCGGTGCGTCGCGTGCTGGCCGCGAAGCTGCGGCTTGGCCTGTTCGACGACCCCTATCGCTACTGCAGCGATCCCGCCAGGCAGGAGGCGCTCACCCTCACCGCGGAAAGCCGGGCCGCGGCGCGCCGGATGGCGCAGAAGTCCTTCGTGCTGCTGCAGAACGACGGCGCCGTGCTGCCACTGTCCAGGTCGTTGCGCACGCTGGCGGTGATCGGCCCGCTGGCCGACCATCGGCGGGCGATGCTGGGCAACTGGGCGGTTGCCGCCCGGGAAGAAGATGCGGTCACTCCGCTGGAAGGGCTGCGCGCTGCCCTGGGCATGGATACGCGCTTGCTGGTGGCTCAGGGCGCCGCCATCGACGGCGACGACACTTCCGGTTTCGACCAGGCCGTTGCCGCGGCGCGCCAGGCCGACGCAGTGGTGATGTTCCTGGGCGAGCATCCGGACATGAGCGCCGAGGCCAACAACCGCAGTTCGCTGGACTTGCCCGGCGTGCAGCAGCAATTGGCGCTTGCGGTGGCCGCGACCGGAAAGCCGGTGGTGGTGGTGTTGCTGAACGGTCGCCCGCTCACGATCGCCGCGTTGCAAGGGAAGGTGCCGGCGATACTGGAGGCCTGGTTCCCTGGGGTGGAGGGCGGCAACGCGATCGCCGACGTGCTGTTCGGCGCGGCCGATCCATCGGGCAAGCTGCCGGTGACTTTCCCGCGCAACGTCGGCCAGGTGCCGATTTACTACGCGCACAAGAACACCGGGCGCCCGCCGAGCGAGACCGAGAAGTACACCAGCAAGTACCTGGACGTGGCCTGGACCCCCCTGTACGTCTTCGGCCATGGCCTGGGCTACACCACGTACCGCTACGATCCGCCCCGGGTATCGCGGCCGAAGCTCGCGCTGGACGACCTGGCCCAGCAGGTCGACGTACGGGTGACCAATACCGGCAAGCGCGCGGGAGTGGAAGTGGTGCAGTTGTACCTGCGCGACGATGTCGCCAGCGTCACCCGACCGGTACGGCAGTTGCGCGGTTTCCGGCGGGTGCCGCTGCAGCCCGGGGAATCGCGCATCGTCAGCTTCACGCTGGGATTCGACGACCTCGCGATGTACGACGAGCAGATGCACCAGGTCGTGGAGCCGGGCACCTTCACCGTGTTCGTGGGCGGAAGCTCCAGCGCCGAGCAGTCGGCCCGGTTCGAAGTGATGGCGCCATGAGCCGCCGCGGGCGAACCGGACGGCTGGGCTGGCTGCTGCTCGTGTGCGCTTCATGCCTGGGCGCCGCGGCGGGTGTACACGCCGGGGAGCGCACCCTTGCCTCGCTGAACGATGGTTGGCGCTACGCCGACGGCGCGCAGGCGGGGGCCGAGTCGCCGGGGTTCGACGATGCCGGCTGGCAGGCGGTGGCGCTGCCGCATACCTGGAACGCGGGCGATGCGTTCGACAAGCGCGTGCCCTACCGGCGCGGCGAAGGCTGGTACCGGCGCACGCTCTCGCTGCAGCCGGAGCAGCGCGGCAAGCGCCTGTTCGTGCGCTTCGAGGGCGCCAACCAGGTGGCCGACGTGTTCCTCAATGGCCGCCTGCTGGGCCGCCACGTGGGCGGCTACACGGCTTTCGCATTCGAGATCACCCCGTATGCGCGTTTCGATGCCCCCAACCTGCTGGCGGTGCGGGTGGACAACAGCCACGATCCGGACATTCCGCCGCTGGAGGCGGATTTCACCTTCTTCGGCGGCATCTACCGCGACGCGTGGCTGATCGCGACCGACCCGGTGCACATCGACGTGCTGGACCATGCCTCGCCCGGGGTGTTCATCGATACCCCGCACGCCGATGCGGAACGGGCCGAGGTGCGGATGCGCGGCACCGTGGTCGACGCGTCCGGCGGGTCACGCGGGCTGGCGGTGCGGCACCGGATCCTAGATGCACAGGGACGCGAGGTCGCACGCCTGTCGGCGCCGCTGCAGGCCGCGGGCGACGGCAGGGTCGCGTTCGACCACCGCCTGCCGGCGATCCGCCGGCCGCGGTTATGGGCACCGGACTCGCCCTATCTGTACCGCGCGGTCACCGAGGTGCTGCAGGGCGGCCGGGTGACGGACCGGGTGGAGAACCGCTTCGGCGTGCGCTGGTTCCACTTCGATCCGCAGCGGGGATTCGTGCTCAACGGCCGCCCCTATCCGCTGCGCGGCAGCAACCGCCACCAGGACCTGGCCGGCCACGGCAACGCACTCACCGCCGCGCAGCACCGGCGCGACGTGGAATGGGTGAAGGAGACGGGATTCAATTTCCTGCGCCTGGCCCACTACCCGCAGGCCGATGCAGTGCTGGACGCGACCGATCGCCTGGGCCTGGCCGTCTGGGAGGAGATCCCGGTGGTCAACCTGATCGCCACCAGCCCCGCGTTCGCCACCCATGCCGAGACGATGCTGGTGGAGATGATCCGGCAGCACTACAACCATCCCTCGGTGGTGCTGTGGGGCTACATGAACGAGGTGATGCAGTTCCGCCCGAAACCCGAACCGCCGGGTTACGAGGCCGACCTGCTCGCGCTTGCCAGGCGGCTGGAGGCCCGGACCCGCGAGGAGGATCGCCACCGCGCGACCGCCACCGCCATTTCCTTCACCGAAATCGACAACGGCAGCGGATTCCAGGACATTCCCCAGGTGCTGGGCCTGAACCTGTACTTCGGCTGGTACTACCAGGACTTGGAAAGCCTGGGTCCCTGGTTGGACGCATTCCATGCCCGCCATCCCGGGCGCCCGCTGTTCGTCAGCGAATACGGTGCGGACAGCGACGAGCGGGTGCGTGCGCGGCAGCCGCGGGCATTCGACTTCAGCGCCGAATACCAGCAGCGCTTCCACGAGTCCAGTTTCAGGCAGCTGGACGCGCGCCCCTACCTGGCCGGTACCGCGGTCTGGAACCAGTTCGACTTCGGATCCAACGGGCGCCAGGACAGCAAGTTCGGCTTGAACCAGAAGGGGCTGCAGCTCCACGACCGTGCGCCAAAGGATGTCCTGTACTACTACCGCGCCCGGTTGCGCGATGATCCGGTGCTGCACATCGCCGCGCACGAATGGACCCGCAGGGCGGGCAGCCGCGCGCAGGACGCCGTGCAGGAGGTCGCGGTCTACGCCAACCTGGAGGAAGTGGAGTTGCTGCACAACGGCACGTCGTTGGGCAGGGTGCGCCCGGACAACGCCACCGCGCGCTTCGAGGTGACGTTCGTGGACGGCGAGAACCGGCTGCAGGCCCGCGGCATGCACGCAGGGCAGGCGCTGGAGGACCAAGTGGTCGTGAGCTACGAGGACCGCCGGGCGTTTTTTGCCGGCGGCGGCCCGGACGTGCGCGAGGTCGCGATCAATGCCGGCGGAAGCTATGCCGTGGTGACGGCGGATGGCACGGTGTGGGAGCCGGGCCGGGCCTACGAGGCGGGCAGTTGGGGGCACATGGGCGGACATACCGTGTTGACCCACCACCGCATCTTCGACACCGATGACGATCCGTTGTGGCAGGACACGCTGGCCGGTGCCAGCGCCTGGCGCTTCGACGTGCCGGACGGGGAGTACGAGTTGCGGCTGGGCTTCGTCGAGGTGGAGCACGACGCGCCGGGCATGCGGGTGTTCGACGCGCGGATCGACGGCGGGGTGCCGCTGGTGCGCGACCTGGACCTGGCCGCGTCCAGGGGGCGCTACGAAAAGGTCGAATACACCGCCCGGGTGCGCGCGCGCGGCGGCCGCGGGCTGACGATCGACCTGCCGGCGAAGGCGGGCGAAAGCACGCTCAGCACGCTCAGGCTGCGCAGGCTGTAGCGGAGCCCGGCCTACGGGCGCTGCCGGCTCGCCGCGGCAGCGTCTTCCAGGACGCCGGCCTCGCGCAGGAAAGCCTCGATGGCTGCATAGGCGTGGTTTTCTTCCTCGCGGGTGAAGCCGCCGTGGCGCCCGCCCTCGATCGTGACCAGGTGGTTGGCCACGCCGGCACGGTCCAATGCCTGCTTCAGCCGCACAGCCTGCGCATAGGGCACCAGCTGGTCCCGGTCGCCGTGGATGGTGATGACCGGAGGCAGGCCCGGGCGGACATGGGTCAGCGGCGACACGCGCCTGGCGATGTCTTCGCGGTCCGCCTGAGCGCCCAGCCAGCGCACCGCGTAGTCCTTCCGGTTCGGGCCATCCAGTCCATCGGCCACGTCGGTGATGCCATACCAGTTGACCACCGCGGCCACTTCGATCTCGTCATGGCCGGCACATTGCCGGTCCAGGTCCGCGGCGACCGGCAGCATCGCCGCGATCAGCGCCAGGTGGCCGCCCGCCGAATGCCCCGACAGCACCACCCGCCTCGGGTCGATGTTGAAATCCTTCCGCCGCGACAGCGCGTAGCGCACCGCGCAACGCACGTCCTCGACCGCGGCCGGGGCCAGTGCGGTGCCGGCCATGCGGTATTCCACGTTCACCACCGTCCATCCCATCGAAAGATAGGGCATCAGGTAGAGCATGGACGACATCTTGCTGCCGCTGACCCAGCCGCCGCCGTGGACATAGATCAGCGTCGGGGAGGGGCGGTCCTTGGTGGAAACGAAGACGTCCATCTTCAGATCCACCCCACCGGCGGTGCCGTAGGTCAGATCGGGCAGGACGTAGTGCGACTGCATCACGGAGATGCCGTGGCGCATGGCATCGGAGTCCTGCGCACGGGCACCCTGGAATGGCGCCATCAGGAATGCGCACAGCAGCACGGCACGAAGCATGAGGTCTTGCATCTGGATACCCGGAGGATGCGGCATGGGTTGTGGGTCGAAGGCGATGTGATCCTGCTGGCACGCGCCGGGTGCCGGAAACCGCCGGCTGCGCGCGGTGCCGGGGCGGCGTCGCAGCGTGGAACGGCGGGAGCCAGGTCCGCGGCGCCGCGGACCTGGCTCGAGCGCAGGGTAGTAGGCCATGGAAGCGATTACATGATGCATTGCATCATCGCGCCACGCGTGCGGATACTGCCGGCAGCGGGGCCGGAATTGCTGCGTCGCAATATCGAACATGCCTCCCTGGATTCCCGCAACACTATGAAATAGAAGGAAAAAAAACTCATCCAACGCAAGCTTTACACTTTACCGTGGAAACGGTTACAGTCCGCGCCACTTGCTCTTTTTGTTCTAAAAGTCATCACCGCGGAGGGGCTGTGAATGGCGCGCACCACAGTCACCATCAAAGATGTGGCACGCGAGGCGAATGTGTCCGTCGCCACCGTGTCGCGTGCGATCAACGGCCATACCAACGTCGCCGAGCCGGTGCGCCGGCAGGTCCTGGAGGTCGTGCAACGCATGCGCTACAGCCCGCATGCGGCGGCGCGCAGCCTGAGCAGCCGCAGCACCCAGACCATCGGCGTGGTCCTGCCGGACTTGCATGGTGAGTTCTTCTCCGAACTGATCCGCGGGATCGATTCGATCGCACGGGCGGCCGGGCGGCATCTGCTGCTGTCCAGCTATCACGGCGATCCCGAAGAACAGGCTGCGGCGCTGCGGGCCATGCGCGGCCGGGTCGATGGGCTGCTGGTCATGTCGCCCTACGCCGAACGCCCAGGGTTCCTGGCCGAGAACCTGCCCCAGCCATTGCCGGTGGTGTTGATCAGTACCCGGCAGGCCGAACCGGTATGGCCTGCGTTCGGCATCGATAACCATGCGGGCGCGATGGCGATGACCCGTCACCTGCTTTCATTGGGCCACCGCCACGTCGCCTTCATCGGGGGGCCGGAACACAACCATGATGCGCGCGAACGCCTGCGCGGCTTTCGTGATGCCATCGCCGCCCAGGCCGGTGCAAGGGGCAGCGAGTTCCCGGGCGATTTTGACGAGGCATCGGGCCATTGCGCCGGGCGCGAGATCGCGGCTGCGGCCGAGCGTCCCGATGCGGTATTCGCCGCCAACGACATGATGGCGCTCGGATGCCGCTACGCTTTCAGCCAGGCAGGCCTGGACGTGCCGTCCGACATCGCGCTGGCGGGTTTCGACGACATCCCGCTGGCACGCCTCGTCCACCCTTCGCTGACGACGATGCGGGTGAATATCCCCGAACTCGGAGGCAGCGCGCTGAAGTGCCTGCTGGACCAGATCGCGGCCGGTGCGCCGGCCGCCGCCGCAACGCACGTGCTGGTGCCCGAACTCGTGATACGCCAGTCAAGTGGAGCGAAAGAACCGGTACGCGCAGTACCGGCGTAGGAATAATCGAAGCCCCGACACGCAGCACTACCCTTGGGAGAGGAAAAATGAACGAAAAACCCGCAAGCACGCCCGTACGCAAGTTGTTGACCGTCGCCCTGGCCAGTTGCCTGGCCCTGGGCGCGGCACCGGCGATGGCCCAGAGTACCGGCGCCACGCTCCGCGGCAAGGTCTCGGTGGATTCCGCGCCCGCGACCGAAGCGCAGGTGACCGCCACCAACCTTGCCACCGGCCTCACCCGCACCGTGCAGACCACGTCGAGCGGAGCCTACAATGTCGCAGGCCTGCCTCCTGGCACCTACCGCATTGACGTAAGGGTGGGCGGGAAAACCTCTTCGCAGAACGTGACGCTGTCCGTGGGCCAGACCGCGACGCTGAATCTCGGAGTCGGTGGCGTCGCCGAGGCGGCGACGACTGCAGATGCGACCGATCTCGAGGCGGTGATCGTGCGGGCGCCGGCGCTGGTCGAGACCCGCACCTCGGAAGTGGCGACGTACGTCTCGCAGCGGCAGATCGAAATCCTGCCGCAGAACTCGCGCAACTTCCTCGCCTTCGCCGACACCGTGCCAGGCATGCAGTTCGTGGTCAGCGGCAACGGCAACGAGTCCCAGCTTCGCAGCGGTGCGCAGGGCGCCAGCCAGATCAACGTGTTCATCGATGGCGTCGGCCAGAAGAACTACGTAACCCCGGGCGGCATCACCGGCCAGGACGACAGCCGAGGCAACCCGTTCCCGCAATTGGCCATCGGTGAATACAAGGTCATCACCTCGAACTACAAGGCCGAGTACGACCAGATCAGCAGTGCCGCGGTCACCGCGGTCACCAAGTCCGGCACCAACGATTTCACGGGCAGCTTCATCTGGGACAAGTACACCGACGCGTGGCGTTCGCCCTCTCCGGCTGAGGAAGTCGCGGGCCGGAAGAGTCCGGAAAGCACGACGCAGTACGGTGTTGCGTTCGGCGGACCGATCATACGCGACCGCTTGCACTTCTTCGTCACGTATGAAGCCAAGGATTTCGTGGTTCCCGACGTGATAACGCGGCCGGCCAGCAGCATGCATGCGCCGCTTCCTCCCGTGATCACGTCGCAGTATGGCCTGACCAGCAGGCCATTCAACCAGGACGTCTACTTCGGGAAGTTGAGCTTCCAGGCCAGCGACGATCACCTGGTCGAGTTCTCGGCGCGCGTCAGGGACGAGGTCGGCATCCTCGACGTGGGCGGCGTGAATGCGCCCAGCGCAGGCACGTCGTTGACCAACGATGAAACGCGCTACGACCTTCGCTCGCTGTATTCGACCACGAACTGGATGAATGACGCGCATGTCACGTTCGAGGAGGCGGCATACAACCCCCGTCCGACGGTCAACGCGCCCATCAACCGCTATACCGTGCGCAACCAGGCGAACAGCGGCGACATCATCGTGCTCAATGCCGGGGGTGGTTCGAGCTTCCAGGACAAGGGGCAGAAAGGCTGGGGCGTGCAGAACGACTTCACCTTCTACGGGTGGGAGGACCACACGATCAAGGCGGGGTTCAAGTACAAGGACATCAGCCTCACCGGATTCCAGAAGTTTCCGCCGAATGCGCGCTACATCTACGACGCCGTCGTCAACATCAACCAGCCTTACCGGATCGAGTACACGACCGCCCGCGTCGGCCGGGATCCGTTCGTGGAATCCAGCAACTCCCAGTTTGGCATCTACATCCAGGATGACTGGCAGGTCACTGACAAATTCATGCTCAACCTCGGCATCCGCTGGGACTACGAGGACATGAGTGCGTACACCGACTATGTCCTCGATTCCAAGATCGTGGCGGCGCTGCGCGGCTGGACCAATATCAAGAATACCGACTACAACGTTGAGGATTACATCAGCAACGGCAGCAATCGCCGCAGCGACAAGAACAACATTGCGCCGCGCATCGGTTTCTCCTATGACTTGGTGGGCGATCAGAGGCATGTGTTCTTCGGCGGCATCGGCCGATCGTATGATCGCAACCTCTTCGACTACATGGCGCGCGAGTACTACGGAGGCGCATTTACCACCTTCACGATCAACTTCCCGGACGTGAACCATCCCTGCACGCCGAGCGCGACCTGCATTCCCTTCAATCCGGCCCTGCTCACCCCGGAAGGACTGGCAGCGTTCGCGGCCGCAAATCCGGTTGCCGGCGGCGAAGTGAACGTGCTCAAGAACGACTTGCAAACGCCGTATTCCGACCAGCTCAGCGCCGGCATGCGCAACCTGTTCGAGCTCTGGGGCCAGGAGTGGAGTTCCTCGGTCACGCTGGCACACATCCGTTCCAAGGAGGGGATCTATTTCAGGCTGGGCAATCGCTGGCCGGATGGAGGCTTCCGCAATCCCGCGGTGCCGGGTGCGACCTGGGGGAACCAGCCTTGGGGCCAGGCGATCCCCGGTTATGGCAGCCTGATCCTCGGCCAGAACGGCATCGAGACGAGGCTGAACTCGTTGCTTGTCGGCTTGGATAAGCTCTATACCTCTTCTTCCCCGTGGGGCATGACCATCGCGTACACCTACAGCGACGCGAAGGAAAACCGGACGAATGCGTCCAACGGCGAAACCTACGTGTTCGACTACCCAGACGTAGGCGGCGAGTTCTTCCTGTCCAATGGCGTGCCCAAGCACCGCCTTGTGGCTACCGGAATAGTCGGTCTGCCTTGGGACACCACTGTCTCGAGCAAGCTGACGCTGGCTTCCCCGACGCCGCGCAATGCCACCAACTGCTTCAATGCACCCTCAAACAACAACTGTTTCTACGATCCTTACATCAGGGACGAAACCATCGGCTACAAGCAGTTCGACATCGCCCTGCAAAAGGTTGTCGATACCGGGTCGAGCCTGAGCTACATGGTCCGTGTCGACGTGCTGAATGTGTTCGACTGGCGGAACTGGACGGATTTTGATGATTGGCGCGGCTCTCCCGGCGTGGCCAATCCGAAGTTCGGGTTGCGGTCGAACAACGGCATCATGTGGCCGACACGCACCTTCAAACTGTCCTTCGGCGTAAATTGGTAATGCAGATGAGCCGGCCCTCCGCGAGGAGGGCCGGTTTTTTCGGCAGCTTGGTGTAATCGATTTCATGAGGTGTCCGTTTAATGCGCAGTGATTTGATGCGGTCGGCCGCGGGCCTGGTCCCGTTGGCTTTGCTCCTGAGTCTGGCCGCCTGCGGCCGCGGCCAGCCGCCGCCACCGCCGCCGCCGCCGCCGAAGCCCGACGTGATCCTGATCGAGCCGGTGCTGCCGGAGCGCCCGCCGCGTCCGGAGCTGACGCCGCTGTTCCGCGACATCGAGAAGCGCACCTTCCAGTTCTTCTGGGATACCACCAACCAGAAGAACGGCCTGACCCCGGACCGCTATCCGTCGCGGCCGTTCTCCAGCATCGCCTCGGTCGGTTTCGCCCTGACCGCCTATCCGATCGGGATCGAGAACGGCTGGGTCAGCCGCACCCAGGCGGTGGACCGGACCCTGACCACGCTGCGCTTCTTCCGCGACATCCCGCAGGGGCCGCAGCGCACCGGCAAGGGCGGCTACCGCGGCTTCTACTATCATTTCCTCGACATGCAGAACGGTACCCGCTACAGCCAATGGACCGAGCTGTCGAGCGTGGACACTGCGTTGCTGATGATGGGCGTGCTGTTCGCGCAGGCCTATTACGATGGCGACGATCCGCGCGAGCAGGAGATCCGCAAGCTCGCCGACCAGCTCTACCGCAAGGTCGACTGGAACTGGCTGCAGGTTCGCGAGCCGCTGGTTTCGATGGGCTGGTTCCCCGAGAGCGGCTTCATCCCGCACGACTGGATGGGCTACAACGAAGCGATGATGCTGTACGTGCTGGCCCTGGGGTCGCCCACCCATCCGGTCGAGGCGGACGCGTGGACGGTGTGGACGCGTACCTACGAGCATGACTGGGGCGTGTTCCAGGACCAGGAATACCTGGCGTTCGGCCCGCAGTTCGGCCACCAGTACAGCCATGTCTGGATCGATTTCCGCGACATCCAGGACGATTTCATGCGCGGACGCGGGATCGACTACTTTGTCAACAGCCGCCGCGCGACCCTGGCCCAGCGCCAGTACGCCATCACCAATCCGATGAAGTGGAAGGACTACGGCGAGAACGTGTGGGGCCTGACCGCCAGCGACGGCCCGCAGAACACCCGGCAGAAGTTCCGCGGCGAGGAACGCGAGTTCCGCCACTATTCGGCCCGCGGTGCCGGCCTGCGCGAGAACTTCGACGACGGCACCATCGCCCCGACCGCGGCGATCGCCTCGCTGGTGTTCGCACCGGAGGTGGTGATCCCGGCCACCGAGGAGATGCACAAGCGCTACGGTGACTACCTGTACTCCAGCTACGGGTTCCTGGATGCGTTCAACCCCAGCTTCGACTTCGACATCCCGCTCAAGACCGGACGCCTGGTTCCGGGCAAGGGCTGGGTGGCCGGCGACTACATCGGCATTGACCAGGGACCGATCCTGGCGATGATCTCCAACTACCGCAACGAGTTCGTGTGGTCGGTGATGAAGAAGAGTCCGTACATCCGCAAGGGCCTGGAGCGGGCCGGATTCCGCGGTGGCTGGCTGGAACCCGAGGACGCGTCAGCCGATCCCGCGCAATCCGCCACGCCGCCGGATCCGCGTGCATTGGGGATGGCCGAGTCGCGCGCCGCCGCGGCCGAGGCGCAGCGGCAGCAGGAGCAGCCGGTCAGCGACCGGAAGCCGCCGCAGCAGTGAACACGATGGCCCGATCCCGGCTGGGCACGCATCGCTTGGTTGCCTGGCCGGCGCTCGCCGCCGGATTGCTCCTGGCTTGCCTGGCGCTGGCCGGGTGCCGGCGCGAGGCAGTGGCGCCGGTTCGCTTCTGGGCGATGGGCCGCGAGGCCGAGGTCGTGGCCGAACTGGTGGCGGAGTTCGAGCGCGACACCGGCATCGCGGTGGAGATCCAGCAGATCCCGTGGACCGCCGCACACGAGAAGCTGCTCACCGCCTATGCCGCCGGGGCGCTGCCGGATGTGTGCCAGCTCGGCAACACCTGGCTGCCGGAGTTCGCCGCGCTGGGCGCGCTGACCCCGCTGCAGCCATTCGTCGATGCTTCCGACGTCGTCGACCCGGAGGACTTCTTCCCCGGCATCTGGGACACGGCGGTGATCGACGGCGAACTGCTGGGCATCCCCTGGTACGTGGACACCCGCCTGCTGTTCTACCGCAAGGACCTCCTGCGCGAGGCCGGGGTGGAGCAGCCGCCGCGCACCTGGGCCGAGTGGGAGCGGGCGATGGCCGCGGTCAAGCGCCACGTCGGCCCGGACCGCTACGCGATCCTGCTGCCGCTCAATGAATTCGAGCAGCAGCTGTCGCTGGCGCTGCAGCAGGACGATCCGCTGCTGCGCGAGCACGGCACCCGCGGCAACTTCCGCAGCCCGGGTTTCGCCCGCGCGCTGGCGTTCTACGCCAACATGTTCGAGCAGGGCTGGGCGCCGAAGATGTCCGAGACCCAGATCTCCAATGTCTGGGACGAATTCTTCGACGGCTACTTCGCCTTCTACCTGTCCGGGCCCTGGAACATCCGCGAGTTCCGCAAGCGCCAGCCGGCGGCGCTGGAGGGGCAGTGGGGCACGATGCCGCTGCCCGGCCCGGACGGTCCGGGCGCCGGCATCGCCGGGGGCACCAGCCTGGTGATCTTCCGCGGCTCGCCGCGCACTCCCGAGGCCTGGAAACTGATCGAGTTCCTGTCGCGGCCGGACATCCAGCGGCGCTTCCACGCCATGATCGGCGACCTGCCGCCACGGCGCAGCGCCTGGGAGGATCCGGCCTTGTCGGCCGATGGATTGTCGATGGCCTTCCGCGACCAGCTCGAACGGGTCCGGCCCACGCCCAAGGTGCTGGAATGGGAGCGGATCGTGCAGGAAATGCGGATCGCCACCGAGCGCGTGGTCCGCGGCGGCCAGGCGCAGGCGGACGCGGCGCGGGAACTGGACCAGCGGGTCGACGCGATCCTGGCCAAGCGGCGCTGGCTGCACGAGCGTGCCGCGGGCGAGCCCGGGCAGGGCGAACCGGCGCGGGAGCGGCCATGAACCGCGCGCTCGCCGGATGGGTCTTCGCCGGGCCGGCGCTGCTGGTGATCGGAGTGTTCTTCGGCCTGCCGGTGCTGGCGGCGCTGATGCTGAGCCTGACCGACTTCGACCTGTACGCGCTGGCCGACATAGGCAACCTGCGCTTCGTCGGCCTGGACAACTACCTCGACCTGCTGCGCACGCCGATGTTCTGGAAGTCGCTGTGGAACACCACCTACTTCGTGGTGGTGGGCGTGCCGCTGTCGATCGCGGTGTCGCTGGGCGCGGCGCTGCTGCTCAACGCGCCGGCGGCGCGGTTCCGGCCGCTGTTCCGCACTGCGCTGTTCGCGCCGGTGGTCACCACCCTGGTGGCGGTGGCGGTGATCTGGCGCTACCTGTTCCACACCCGCTACGGCCTGGTGAACTGGGCGCTGGGGCACGTCGGGATCTCCCCGGTGGACTGGCTGGGCGATCCGAACTGGGCGATGCCGACCATCATCCTGTTCGCGGTGTGGAAGAACTTCGGCTACAACATGGTGATCTTCCTGGCCGGGCTGCAGGCGATCCCGCAGGACCTGTACGAGGCCGCGCGGATCGACGGCGCCTCGCGCTGGAGGCAGTTCCTGCACATCACCCTGCCGCAGCTGGGGCCGGTGCTGCTGGTGGTCGGGGTGATCACCGTGTCCGGCTACTTCCAGCTGTTCGCCGAGCCCTACGTGATGACCCGAGGCGATCCGCTGCAGAGCACGGTCAGCGTGCTGTACTTCATGTTCGAGGAAGGCTTCAAGTGGTGGAACCTGGGCCGCGCCTCGGCGGTGGCGTTCCTGCTGTTCCTGATCATCCTCGGCGCGACCGCGTTGATGCTGCGCCTGGGGCGCAGGAAGGACCTGGTATGAGGCATGGGCCATGAGCGCCGAGGTCGGGCAGTCGCGCTGGCATGCGTGGCTGGTCAACGGCGCGCTGCTGGCACTGGCTGCGGTCAGCCTGATGCCGCTGCTGTGGATGCTGTCGGTGTCGTTCATGCCGGCCGGCGAGGCCAGCCGCTTCCCGCCGCCGTTGCTGCCGTCGACGGCGACCTGGGACAACTACCTGGAGATGTTCGGCCGCACCGGCATGGCGCGCAATTTCGCCAACAGCCTGGTGGTGTCGGTGGCGATCACCGTGGGTTCGCTGCTGTTCAACACCCTGGCCGGCTATGCCTTCGCCAAGCTGCGCTTCGCCGGACGCGAGCGGGTGTTCCAGGGATTGCTGGCGGCGCTGGTGGTGCCGGCGCAGGTGGCGATGCTGCCGCTGTTCCTGCTGATGAAGCAACTGGGCCTGGTCAACAGCTACGGCGGGGTGGTGCTGCCGGCGCTGGCGGGGGTGTTCGGGATCTTCCTGGTGCGCCAGTACGCGCGCTCGGTCCCGGACGAGCTGCTGGAGGCGGCGCGGATCGACGGGGCGGGGGAGTGGCGGATCTTCTTCCGGATCGTGCTGCCGATGCTCAAGCCGGTGCTGGTGACGCTGGCGATTTTCACCTTCATGGCGGCTTGGAACGATTTCATGTGGCCGCTGATCGTGCTCACCGACCAGGAGCAGTACACGCTGCCGGTGGCGCTGGCCTCGCTCTCGCGCGAGCACATCATGGACGTGGAGATGATGATGGCCGGCGCGGTGGTGACGGTGTTGCCAGTGCTGGGCCTGTTCCTGGCGCTGCAGCGCTACTACATGCAAGGGCTGCTGCTCGGCAGCGTCAAGGGATGAGGTGGGGTGGATGATGCTTTTGCGGTGGATTGCTGTGGGTGGTCTTGAAGCCAAGGTCGAAGCGCTGGCTGGTGTGCATGGCAAGGGGGGCGATGCGATGCCCCGGCCAAGGCGGGCGAACCGCGCCCTTCGCCATGCCGGCGCACCTGCTTTTGCGGTTGCCATTGCTTTTGCCTTTGCTCTCCTGTCTACGCCAATCGAGGCAATGGCCCAGCCCCGCGTGCTCGACGGTTTCGAGGATGCCTCGCCGTGGCGCGTGCTCGCCTCCAACCAGGTCAGTGGCAGTCTGCGTCAGGTCGAGGGCGAGGAAGGCAAGGCGCTGTGCCTGGACTACGACTTCAACGGCGTGTCCGGCTACGTCGGCATCCAGCGCGACCTGCCGCTGGAATTCCCGGAGAACTTCCGCTTCTCCTTCCGCCTGCGCGGCGACTCGCCGGCCAACGACCTGCAGTTCAAGCTGGTCGACGCCAGCGGCGACAACGTGTGGTGGGTGAACCGGCCGAAGTACGCCTTCCCGGCCGAATGGACCGAGGTGCGCTACCGCAAGCGGCACATCTCCAAGGCCTGGGGGCCGGACCCGGACAAGGCCCTGCGCCGCAGCGCGAAGATCGAACTGACCCTCAACAACAATGCCGGCGGCGCCGGCTCGGTATGCGTCGACCAGTTGCGCTTCGAGCCGCTGCCGCCCGATCCGGAGACGCCGCCGCGGGCCGTCGCCGCCGAGGCCAGTGCCGCGCCCGGCACCGCCGCGCTGGCCATCGACGGCGACCTGGGCACGGCCTGGGAAGCCAGCGGCCGCCAGCGCCTGTCGCTGGACCTGGGCCAGGCGCGCGAGTTCGGCGGCCTGCGCCTGCAGTGGGCCAGCGGCCAGCGCAGGCCGGCGCGCTATGCGGTCGAACTGGAGGAGGCCGACGGCCAGTGGCGTCGGGTGCGTACGGTGGAAGATGGCTGGGGCGAAACCGACTGGATCGCGCTGCCCGAGGCCGAGTCGCGGCGGATCGCCCTGGACTTCGACGGCGGCAGCTGGGCGCTGGCCGAGGTCCAGGTGCAGCCGCTGTCGTTCTCCGCGCGGCCCAACGATTTCGTCCACGCGGTGGCCGCCGACTTGCCGCGCGGCTGGCTGCCGCGCGGCTTCCGGGGCGAGCAGCCGTACTGGACGATCGTCGGCATCGACGGCGGGCCCGAGCAGGGCTTGATCGGCGAAGACGGCGCGGTTGAGGTCGCGCGCGGTGGCTTCAGCGTCGAGCCGTTCGTGCTCGACGGCGGGCGCCTGCTCACCTGGGCCGACGTGCGCACCGGGCAGGGCCTGCGCCCGGGCGGGATTCCCATGCCGAACGTGACCTGGACCCTGGCCGACGATGCCGGCGAGCGTCCGCTGCTGGACGTGCTCGCCTTCGCCCACGGCACGCCGGAGGACTCGCAACTGGTGATGCGCTACCGGCTGTCCAACCCGCATCCGCAGGCGCGCGACTTCACCCTGGCGCTGGCGGTGCGTCCGCTGCAGGTCAATCCGCCCACCCAGTTCCTCAGCACCGTCGGCGGGGTCAGCCCGATCCGGAAGCTCGCGTTCGACGGCGGTACGGTGGAAGTGGACGGCAAACCGCGCGTGTTTGCCCTGCAGGCGCCGCAGCAGGCTTTCGCCACCCATTTCGACGGCGGATTGGAAGTGATGCGCCTGGCCGCGGGCGACCTGCCGGCGACACCGCGGACCGAGGATCCGACCGGGCTGGCCTCGGGCATGCTGCTGTATCGCTGGCATCTGGAGCCGGGCGAAGTCCGCGAAGTGGCGCTGGTGGCGCCGTTGAGTGGCCCCGCATCGGTGCCGGTCAACTTCGACGCGGCCGCGGCCGCGCGCGCCACCGAGGCACACTGGCAGGAACTGCTCGGCCAGGTGCAACTGCGCCTGCCGCCGCAGGCGCAGGCGTTCTCCGATACCGTGCGCACCTCGCTGGCGCACATGCTGGTCTCGCGCGTGGGCCCGCGCCTGCAGCCGGGCACGCGCTCCTATTCGCGCAGTTGGATCCGCGACGGGGCGATGATCTCCGAGGGCTTGCTGCGCCTGGGCCGGCCGGAGGTGGTGCGCCAGTTCCTGGAATGGTACGCGCCCTACCAGTTCGAGAACGGCAAGGTGCCGTGCTGCGTGGACCCGCGCGGCAGCGACCCGGTGCCCGAGAACGACAGCCACGGCGAACTGATCTTCAACATTGCCGAATACTGGCGCTATACCGGCGATCGCGATTTCCTGGAGCGGATGTGGCCGCACGTGGCCGGGGCCTTCGCCTACATGGAAGAGTTGCGCGCCAGCGAGCGCACCGAAGAGAACCGGGAGCGGGACCCGGCGTTCTACGGGATGATGCCGGCGTCGATCAGCCACGAGGGCTACTCGGCGAAACCGATGCACTCGTACTGGGACAACTTCTGGGCGCTGCGCGGCTACAAGGACGCGGCGGAGATCGCCCGGGCGCTGGGACGCGACGCGGACGCGGCGCGCATGGCCGCGGCCCGCGATCAGTTCCGCGCCGACCTGGCCTCGTCGCTGCGCGCGGCCATCGCCGGCCACGGCATCGACTACCTGCCTGGCGCGGCCGAACTGGGCGATTTCGACCCGACCTCGACCACGATCGCCCTGGCCCCCGGCGGCGAGCGCGACTGGCTGCCGGCCGACCTGCTGGAGAACACCTTCCAGCGTTACTGGATCGAGTTCATGCAGCGCCGCGACGGACAGCGCGAATGGAAGGACTACACGCCCTACGAGTGGCGCAACGTGGCCGCGTTCGTGCGCCTGGGCTGGCGCGAGCGTGCCTGGGAGGCGGTGCGCTACTTCCTCGACGACCGCGCCCCGCGCCCGTGGAACCAGTGGGCCGAGGTGATCTCCAGCACTCCGCGCAAGCCGTTCTTCGTCGGCGACCTGCCGCACGCCTGGGTGTCCTCGGACTTCCTGCGCTCGGCGCTGGACATGTTCGCCTATGCCCGCGAGCGCGACGACAGCCTGGTGCTGGCCGCGGGCGTGCCGGTGGAGTGGCTGGACGGTGAGGGCATCGCAATCGAGGGCCTGCACACTCCGCACGGCCGGCTGGGCTACGCCCTGCGCCGCAGCGACGGCGAACTGCGATTGGACGTGGCCGCCGACGCCAGCTTGCCGCCGGGCGGCCTGGTCCTGCCGTGGCCATATGCCGGCGCCCCGGGCGCGACCACCATCGATGGGCAACCGGCGCAGTGGCGGGACGGCGAACTGCACGTCGCCCGCCCGGGCGCGAAGGTGCGGATCGCGATGCCGTAGGAAGTCCCCGGAGTCCCGGGGAAGGGCGGGAGTCGCCGCGGCCGTGGTCAGCGCACCCGCGCGGCCACGAAGGGCAGCCTTGCCCCGCAGCGGGGCAAGGCGTTCGCGCTCAGCGCGCCCGCGCGCCGGCGACGATCGCCGCCGCCTTGGCCGCGCTGGCCTCGATCCGCTCCCAGTCGCCGGCCTCGACCCAGGCTTTCGGCACCATCCACGATCCGCCGATGCAGACCACGTTCGGTTGCGCCAGGAACTCGTGCGCGCGGTCCTCGTCGATTCCGCCAGTCGGGCACAGCTTCAGGCCCGCCAGCGGGCCAGCCAGGCCCTTGAGCATCGCCAGCCCGCCCACCGCCGAGGCCGGGAACAGCTTGCACACCCGGAACCCGCGCGCCATCAGCGCCATGAACTCGCTTGGCGTGGCCCCGCCGGGCACCACCGGGATCGGCGCGGCGGCCAGCGCATCGGCCAGCACCGGCGGCGTGCCCGGCGTGACCAGGAAGTCCGCGCCCAGCTCGATGCAGCGCTGCATCTGCTCCACGTCCAGCACCGTGCCCATGCCCACCGCGATGTCCGGCAACTCGCGCTTGAGCGCCACCAGCGCATCCAGCGCCGCTGGCGTGCGCAGGGTCAATTCGATCGCCGTGAGCCCGCCGCGCAGCAGCGCCGCCGCCAGCTTGCGCGCCTCCTCGACGCTGTGGGCGGTGACCACCGGCAGGATGCCCGCGCGGTGCAGCAGCGACTCGGCCTGGGCCTGGGTGTCGGCGATGCTCATGGGGCAGGGCTCCGGGGTGGGGGATGAGTTGATTCTAGCCGCGCGTCGGCCACGCAGGGCCGGCCCATTGCAGGTCGGGGCCCCGGCCGAAGCCAGAAGGGGCCCTCACGCAAAACCATCAAGCGTCCTTCGCCTCATGCGGCGCCAGCGCCGCCTCCGCATCGCAACCCAGCTCGTACTCGGCGTCGTAGTCCCAGCATCCGCCATCGCTGCCCATCGGCCCGCAGGAGATCGACAATGCTCCCTGGTCCGCCGGCCCGACGACCGCCCGGCTGTTGGCGAACAGGTTGCGCCCCAGGTCGTGCCCTGCCGGACTGGTATTGGCCGCCACCCCGCGTGCGGCGAATTCGGCAGCCTCCACCAGCACCTCCAGCGTCCCGGCCTCCGCATCCACTCGCACGATGTCGCCGTCGCGCACCTTGCCGATCGCCCCGCCGCGCGCCGCCTCCGGGGTGACGTGGATGGCGGCCGGGATCTTGCCCGAGGCCCCCGACAGCCGCCCATCGGTGACCAGCGCCACCTCGCGCCCCTGGTTCTGCAGCATGCCCAGCAACGGTGCCAGCGAATGCAGCTCCGGCATGCCGTTGGCGCGTGGCCCCTGGTAGGTCACCACCGCGACGAAATCGCGCGGCAGCACCCCGGCGGCATGCAGCTTGTTGAGCTTCTGCGGTGCATCCACCACCACCGCCTGGGCCTCGACGAAACGGTGTTCGGGCTTGACCGCCGACAATTTGATCAGGGCGCGGCCGATGTTCCCGCGCAGCAGCCGCAACCCGCCCTGGGCCTCGAACGGCGCGGCCACGGTGCGCACCACCGACGCATCGGCCGAGACCGCCGCCGCCGGCGCCGAGGACAGCGCGCCGCCTTCCAGCCGCGGCTCGCGCGCGAACGCCCGCATCCCGTCCGGCACCACCGTCGGCAATTCGTGCATCAGTCCGGCGTCGAGCAACTCGCGGAACACGAACGCGGTCCCGCCGCAGGCCTGGAAGCGGTTCACGTCGGCCTCGCCGTTCGGATACACCCGCGCCAGCAGCGGCACCGCCTGCGAGACCAGGTCCATGTCGTCCCAGGTCAGGACGATGCCGGCCGCGCGCGCCACCGCGATCCAGTGGATGGTGTGGTTGGTGGAACCGCCGGTGGCCATCAGCGCCACCACCGCGTTGACGATGGCGCGCTCGTCGACCAGCCGTCCCAGCGGCCGGTAGTCCTGGCCCAGCGCGGTCATCGTCAGCACCCGCCGCACCGCCTCGTCGTCCAGCGCCGCGCGCAGCGGCGTGCCCGGATTGACGAAGGAACTGCCCGGCAGCTGCACGCCCATCGCCTCCAGCAGCACCTGGTTGGAGTTGGCGGTGCCGTAGAAGGTGCAGGTGCCCGGCGCGTGGTAGGACTGCGCCTCCACCTCCAGCAGCTCCTCGCGGCTGGCCTCGCCGGCGGCGTAGCGTTCGCGCACCTCGGCCTTGCGCTTGTTGGGGATGCCCGGCGGCATCGGCCCGGCCGGCACGAACAGCGCCGGCAAGTGGCCGAAGGCCAGCGCGCCGATCAGCAGCCCGGGCACGATCTTGTCGCAGATGCCCAGGTACAGGGCCGCGTCGAAGGCGTCGTGGCTCAGCGCCACCGCGGTGGCCTGGGCGATCACGTCGCGCGAGAACAGCGAAAGTTCCATGCCGCCGCGGCCCTGGGTGACGCCGTCGCACATCGCCGGCACCCCGCCGGCGACCTGCGCGGTGGCGCCGAGCCGGCGGGCAAGGGCACGGATCCGCTCGGGGTAGTGCTCGTACGGCTGGTGCGCCGAAAGCATGTCGTTGTAGGCGGTGACGATGCCCAGGTTGGGCGTGGCTTCGCCGCGCAGGCGCGCCTTGTCGGTGTCGCCGCAGGCGGCGAACACGTGGGCCAGGTTGGCGCAGCTCAGCGGCGTGCGGTTGGGCCCGCTGCGCAGCGCCTGCTCGATCCCGGCCAGGTAGGCCGCGCGCGAGGGCGCGCTGCGCCTGCGGATGCGTTCGGTGACGGCTTCGATCTTCGGATGCAGGCTCATTGGCGTGGGGCTATGAGGGAAGGAGGGGAATGCCCGGCAGGATCAAGCAGTGCCGGGCTTTTCATTGACGCCCCGCACATGGATGCGCGGGTGCTTGCGGGGGAGTCGCGTCAAGACGACGTTTGCGAGGGACCGGCGTTGAATTCTCGCATTCATGCACACCAGTGGACCCTGAGCGGCACCGTGCCGGTCCCGATCGCGGCGCGGATCGGCAGTTCCAGCAGGTCGTCTGCTTCCAGGGCGCGGGCGAATACCTCGCGCTTGGCCTTGCCGCGCAGCAGCAGCAGGCGCTGGCGGGTCCTGGCCAGGCCGGCGGGCGTCAGGGTGATGCGCAGCGGCCAGTCGCCGGCGACCGGGCAGCCGGTGGCGTCCAGCGCCGCATAGGGCTGGGTGCAGGCCAGCACCCGTTCCAGCCCTTCTGCGCCTGGAAACAGCGAGGCGGTGTGGCCGTCGTTGCCCATGCCCAGGATCGCCAGGCAGGCTTCGGGTGCGTGCCGGGCTTCCAGGTTCGCGGCATGCACCGATTCGGCCAGGGACAGGCCTTCGCGCACCAGCGGCTCGAAGCGGCCGACGTCGGCGCGATCGAGCAGGTGCTCGCGCACCAGGCGCGCATTGCTGGCGCTGTCGCGCGGCGACAGCCAGCGTTCGTCGACCAGGCCGACGGTGACCCGGTTCCAGTCCAGCGGCGCCACCGCCAGCTGTGCATAGACCGGCGCCGGGGTGGTGCCACCCGAAAGCAGCATGCGGGCGTGGCCGTGCGCGGCCAGTTCGGCGGCCAGGCAGCGCTCCATGTCCGCCGCGGCCGCATGGATCCAGTCCTCCGGATCGTCATGCGAGAACCATTGCACGCGCGGGTCGTCGTTCATGCCCGCTCCGGGCGCAGCAGGTCCACCGCATAGGCGGCGGCGCCGAGCAGGCCGGCATGCGGATGCACCACCGCCAGGGTCGGTACCCTGGCCATGTTCGGCGAGAACCTGCCCTTGTATTCGAAGCGCTGGCGGAAGCCGGAATGGAGCAGCGGGTCGAGCATCCGCGGCACCAGCCCGCCGGTGAGGAACACGCCGTCCCAGGCCCCCAGGGTCAGCACCAGGTCGCCGGCGATGGCGCCGAATACCGCGCAGAACACGTCCACCGCGCGCATGCCCAGCGGATCGCCCTGCGCGGCGCGGGCGGTGATGTCCTTCGGCTCGGGCAGGCCCGGGTCCGCCCCGGCGATCTCGCACAGCGCGCGGTGGATGTTGACCAGCCCCGGGCCGCACACCAGGCGCTCGTTGGAGACCCGGCCGAACTGGGCCGAGAGGATCTCCAGGATCCGGATCTCCTCGGGCGTGCCCGGCGGGAAGCTGACGTGGCCGCCCTCGGTTTCCAGCGGGTAGCAACGGCCGTCGCGGACCACCAGCCCGCCCACGCCCAGGCCGGTGCCCGGGCCGATCACGGCATAGGTGCGCGGCTCGTGCGCCGGGGCCGGGGTCCAGTCGACGCCGCCGATCCTGACCACGTCCTGCGGCCGGTACAGGCTGATCGCCATCGCCTGCGCGGCGAAGTCGTTGAGCAGGTGCACGTCACGGAAGCCGAGCATGTCGCGGGTGCGGCTGCGCGAGATCACCCACGGATGGTTGGTGATCCGCGCCTCGTCGCCGTCGACCCGCCCGGCCACCGCGAACACGCCGCGGTCGGCCTGGGTGCCGGCCTGCTCCAGGTAGTGGCGCGCGGCGTCGGCCAGCGAGGGGAAGTCGGCCACCGCGAACTCGCGCACGCTCGCGTCCAGCAACGGGGTCGCCGCCCGCGGGTCGGCCAGGGCGAAGCGGGCGTTGGTCCCGCCGATGTCCGCGATCAGCAGCGCGTCGGTCATCTTCAGCTCCTGCGCGGCGGGCGGCCGACCGCGTCGAACTGCGCCGGCAGGTAGGGCGCGGCCTCGCGCGGTCCCCAGGTGCCGGCAGGGTAGTACTCCAGCGGCACGTCGCCGCGTTCCCAGCCCGCGACCACGCTGTCGGTCCAGGCCCAGGCCGCCTCGACCTCGTCGTTGCGCACGAACAGTGCGTGGCTGCCGTGCAGCGCGTCCAGGAACAGGCGTTCGTAGGCGATGCGGCGGTTGTGCCCGGTCTGCGAGGACAGTTCCAGCTCCAGCGGGTGCAGTTCCAGGGTGCCCCATTCCGGGCCGGCCAGGCTGCTCATCAGGCCCAGCTCGATGTCTTCCTGCGGCTGCAGGCGGAAGGTCAGCCGGTTGGGCGCGGCATGGGCGCCGTCGGGACGCTCGAACAGCCAGTGGGTGACCGGCTTGAGCGTCACCGTCACCACGGTGGAGCGTTCGGCCATGCGCTTGCCGGTGACCAGGTGGAACGGCACTCCGGCCCAGCGCCAGTTGTCGATGTGCGCGGTCGCCGCGACGAAGGTTTCCACCTCGCTGCCTTCGGGCGCGGCGTAGGCCTGCACCGGCTGGCCGTCGATGATGCCGGCGATGTAGCGGCCGCGCACGCTGTGGCGTTGCGCCTCGGCGGCGCCGAACGGGCGCAGCGCGCGCAGCACCTTGACCTTCTCGTCGCGGATGCGGTCGGCGGCCAGCGAGGCCGGAGGCTCCATCGCCACCAGGCACAGCAATTGCAGGATGTGGCTCTGGACCATGTCGCGCAACGCGCCGGAGCGGGCGTAGTAGGCGTTGCGCCCGTCCACGCCCTCGGTCTCGGAGACCAGAATGTTGACCGAGTCGATGTAGGTGCGGTTCCACACCGCTTCGAGCAGGGTGTTGCCGAAGCGCAGCGCCAGCAGGTTCTGCACTGCCGCCTTGCCCAGGTAATGGTCGATGCGGAAGATCCGGTCCTCGTCGATCAGGCCGCCGATGGACGCGTTGATCTCGCGCGCCGAGGCCAGGTCGTGGCCGATGGGCTTCTCCAGCATCAGCCGGTTGGGCGCGGCGAACGCGCCTGCCTGGGCCAGGCCCTGGCAGGTGCTGATGTACAGGCCCGGCGGGATCGACAGGTAGCTCACGCAGCGGCGCCCGACCAGGTCGGCCACCGACTCGGCCACCGACTCGGGCGAGCGCAGGTCCACCGAGCGGTAATCCACCCGCGCCAGGAATTCCTCGACCTGCTCCGGGGCAGGGGTATGGTGGCTCAGGTGGGCGAAGCGCTCGCGCAGGATCCCGCGGAACGCCTCGCTGTCGTGCGCCGACAGCGACAGCCCGCGCACCCGGAAGTCGGCCGGCAGCAGGCCGTCGCCCTGCAGGCGCAGCAGCGACGGGAACAGGTAGCGTTGCGCCAGGTCGCCGGTGGCGCCGAACAGCAGCAGGGTGTCGTGCATCCGAGGTGGGTTCCGTGGGGTGTGGCGTGGGTCCGGACGTCCTGAATATCACCGTCCGGCGAGCGTCTTGTCCAGTGCGCGGGAAGCGGGGAAGTTCGCCATGGCGCCCGGTGCATGACATGATCGGGGCGCGGCCGCGGCAGTTCCATCCGTTGCGGTGCGGCTGCATACGTATTCCCGTTTCCGGAGGCCCGATGGCAGGCTTGCAGCTGGACCAGGTGCGCAAGGTCTATGACAACGGCCAGGTGGCCGTGCATGGCGCAACCTTCGACATCGCCGATGGCGAACTGATGGTGCTGGTCGGCCCGTCCGGCTGCGGCAAGTCGACCCTGTTGCGGATGATCGCCGGGCTGGAGGACATCACCTCCGGCACCTTGCGGATCGGCGGCCGGGCGGTCAACGACGTCGCACCCAAGGACCGCGACATCGCCATGGTGTTCCAGAGCTATGCCCTGTACCCGCACATGACCGTGGCCGAGAACCTGGCCTTCGGCCTGAAGCTGCGGGGGACGCCGCGCGCGGAGGCCGGGCGGCGGGTGGCCGAGGCGGCGGAGATGCTGGGCCTGCAGGCGATGCTGGGCAAGCGCCCGCGCGAGTTGTCCGGCGGCCAGCGCCAGCGGGTCGCCCTGGGCCGGGCGCTGGTGCGCGAACCGGCGGTGTTCCTGCTGGACGAGCCGCTGTCCAACCTGGACGCCAAGCTGCGCCACACCACCCGCACCGAGATCGCCCGGCTGCACCAGCGCCTGGGCGCGACCATGGTCTACGTCACCCACGACCAGGTCGAGGCGATGACCCTGGGCCAGCGCATCGTGGTGCTCGATGGCGGCAGGATCCAGCAGATCGACACGCCGATGGCGCTGTACGAGCGCCCGGCCAACCTGTTCGTGGCCGGCTTCCTCGGCAGCCCGGCGATGAACGTGCTGGAAGGGGAACTGCGCGCAGCCGACGGCCTGCGCCTGGTGCTGGACGGGCAGGGCGACGTGCCGCTGCCCGGGGCGGACGTGCCTGCATCCTGGCTGGGCCGGCGGGTGGCGCTGGGCGTGCGCCCGGAACACCTGCTGCCGGCCGCGGAGGAGGGCCTGCAGGCGCGGGTGGACGTGGTCGAGCCGGTCGGCAGCGAGGCGTTCCTGCACCTGGACTTCGGTGGCCGCGCACTGGTCTCGCGGCTGCCCCCGGCCGCCTTGCCCGAACCCGGCGCCCAGTTGCGCCTGCGCGCCGACCCGGCGCACCTGCATTTCTTCGATCCCGCGGACGGCGTGCGCCTGGCGGCCTGAGCCAGGTCAGCGCGCCAGGCCGTCCACGAACGGTTCCGGCACCGCCTCCGCGCCGCCTGCCTGCAGCGGCGCCGCGTCGCGCTCCAGCGCCAGCACGGCCAGGGCCAGCCGCGGCGCGTGGCCTGCCGCGCTGGCGACGTTGCCGATGGCGTGGCCCTCCTGGACGACCGCGGCGCCTGGCGGCACCGCATCGGCCACCCGCAACAGGGTCGCCGCGCGCTTGGCCTTGCCCAGGAAGTGGGTGCGGGCCACGATTTCCTGGCCGGGGTAGCAGCCCTTCTTCACGCTGAAGGCGGCCAGCCGCTCCAATCCCAGTTGTTGCGGGGTCCATTGTTCGCGCTGCGGCGCAGGCAGCCGCGGCAGGCCCAGGCGCAGGTCGGCCATCGCCCAGGCTTCGCGGGCGGCCGCGTCGGCCGGCGCCGGGGCGGGGGACAGGCGCAAGGTGCGGGGCAGGCCGGGCGCGCCGAAGTCCAGTTCCAACGCCGCGTCCTGCTCGCCGGCCAGTGCCGCGCCCCGCGCGGCCGCCGGTGCGGCGAACGCGCCGGCTGCGCCCAGGTCCGGCCGCGGCAAGATCGCCAGCTTGCGCCGGAACACGAACCTGCGCAGCGTGTCGCCCAGTTCGGCCGCATCGAAGTCCGGCAGCAGCAGCCGCAGCGATTCCGCGCCGGTCCGCAGCAGCGCGAATACCGCGATCGTGCGTCCCTTCGGATTGAGCCAGGCATTCCACTGCCAGTGTCCGGCGGCCAGCGCGGCGACGTCGTTGGCGAACTGGGCCTGGGCGAAGGCGACCGCGTCCGGTCCCTCCAGGTCCAGCACGGCATGCTCCTCCAGGGCGAAGAATCCCTGTCGAATCAAGGGAGATACGAAAGGCGAGTTGTCAGGCACGTGAACGGGGACTTAAAATTGTGCGTTGCAAGGAGTCCCATGATAGGTCAAAGCCCCCAGGTTCCCGAGCCGGCTGCGTTGCCGGCCGACGGCACCCGGCCGTCCGCAGGCGAGGCCGCACCGGCGGCCGCGCGCGAAATCGACGGCCGCCCCGGGCCGGAGCCGACCCGCTATGGGGACTGGGAAAAGAACGGCCGCTGCATCGATTTCTGATGCCGCGCCACCAGCCACGCGGCCCGGCGGCCGCACAGCCGAGACGATCCAGCGCATGAGCCCTCGCCCCCGTCCCTTGTCGCCGCATCTGCAGGTGTACCGCTGGCAGATCCAGATGGTGACCTCGATCCTGCACCGCGCCACCGGCGTCGTGCTTGCCGCCGGCGCGCTGCTCATCGCCGCCGGCCTGCTGGCGCTGATGCTCGGGCCCGAGGCCTGGGCCTGCTTCAGCGGCCATGCCGGAGCCTGGTACGGCAAGGTGTTCCTGTTCGGCTGGAGCTGGTGCTTCGCCTACCACCTGTGCAACGGCATCCGCCACGTGGTCCAGGACTTCGCGATCGGCTACAGCATCCCGGCCTTCATCCGCAGCAGCTGGCTGTCGGTGGTCGGCAGCCTGGTGCTTACCGCCCTGATCTGGGCTTGCGCGATGAACGGAGGTGCCGCATGAGCGCGAACGACAGGTTCCGCACCCCGCTGAAGAACGTGCGCGGCTGGGGCTCGGCCAAGACCGGCACCGAGCACTTCATCCACCAGCGCCTGACCGCCACCGCCCTGGTCCTGCTGGGCCTGTGGTTCGTGTGGTTCGTGATCGGCCTGGTCGGCAGCGACTATGCCGGTGCGGTCTACGCCGTGTCCCGGCCGTGGAACGCGATCCTGCTGGTCGGCTTCCTGGCCGTGATGTTCTGGCATGCCCAGCTCGGCCTGCAGGTCGTGCTGGAGGACTACATCCACCATTCGCTGCTCGCGCTGGTCCTGCAGACCGGCGTGAAGTTCGTCGCGGTGCTGGGCGCACTGGTCAGCCTCTTCGCCGTCGCCCGCATCGCGCTGGCCGGCTGACCGCCGCGCGCACAAGGAATCGATCCCGCATGTCCGTCTACAAGATCACCGAACACAAATACGACATGGTCGTCGTCGGCGCCGGCGGCGCCGGCCTGCGCGCCACCTTCGGCCTGGCCCAGAAGGGCCTGCAGACGGTGTGCCTGACCAAGGTCTTCCCGACCCGCTCGCACACCGTGGCCGCCCAGGGCGGCATCTCTGCCGCGCTGGGCAACATGGGCGAGGACGACTGGCGCTACCACTTCTACGACACCATCAAGGGTAGCGACTGGCTGGGCGACCAGGACGCCATCGAGTACATGTGCCGCGAGGCGATCCCGGCGATCATCGAACTCGAACACTACGGCGTGCCGTTCTCGCGCACCGAGGAAGGCAAGATCTACCAGCGCCCGTTCGGCGGCATGACCACCCGCTACGGCGAGGGCCCGCCGGCGCAGCGTACCTGCGCGGCGGCCGACCGCACCGGCCACGCCATGCTGCACACCCTGTACCAGCAGTCGCTGGCGCACGATGCGCGGTTCATGGTCGAGTACTTCGCCCTGGACCTGATCTTCGACGAGGAGGGCGCCTGCCGCGGCGTGCTGGCCCTGGACATGGCGGAGGGTTCGCTGCACCTGTTCCGTGCCCACGGCGTGGTCCTGGCCACCGGCGGCTACGGCCGGGCCTACTTCAGCGCCACCTCCGCCCACACCTGCACCGGCGACGGCGGCGGCCTGGTCGCGCGCGCCGGCCTGCCGCTGCAGGACATGGAGTTCGTGCAGTTCCACCCCACCGGCATCTACGGCGCCGGCTGCCTGATCACCGAGGGCGTGCGCGGCGAAGGCGGCATCCTGCGCAACGCCAACGGCGAGCGCTTCATGGAGCGCTACGCACCGCACTACAAGGACCTGGCCTCGCGCGACGTGGTGTCGCGCTCGATGACCATCGAGATCCGCGAGGGCCGCGGCGTGGGCGAGCACAAGGACCACATCCTGCTCGACCTGACCCACCTGGGCCCGGAAGTGATCAACGAGAAGCTGCCGGGCATCGCCGAAAGCGCCCACATCTTCGCCGGCGTCGACGTGACCAAGCAGCCGATCCCGGTGATCCCGACCGTGCACTACAACATGGGCGGCATCCCCACCAACTACCACGGCGAAGTGGTGCGCAAGGTCGGCAACGACAACGACGCGGTGGTGCCGGGGCTGTACGCCATCGGCGAGGCCGCCTGCGTGTCGGTGCACGGCGCCAACCGGCTGGGCTCCAACTCGCTGCTGGACCTGGTGGTGTTCGGGCGCGCGGTGGCCAACCGCTGCGCCGAAACGATCAAGCCGGGCGGTGCGCACAAGCCGCTGGCGGTCGACGCTTGCGAAAAGGCGCTGACCCAGCTGGACACGCTGCGCAACGCCGACGGCGACACGCCCACGGCGGTGATCCGCGACCGCATGCAGCGGACCATGCAGGCCGACGCGGCGGTGTTCCGCACCGAGAAGTCGCTGCAGGAAGGCTGCGCGAAGATGCAGGACATCTTCGCCTCGTTCGAGGACGTGAAGGTCTCCGACCGCTCGCTGGTATGGAACTCGGACCTGATCGAGACCTACGAGCTGCACAACCTGCTCTTGAATGCCGTCGCCACGATCAACTCGGCCGAGCAGCGCCACGAGAGCCGCGGCGCCCACGCCCGCGAGGACTACCCCGAGCGCGACGACGCCCACTGGCACAAGCACACCCTGGTCACGGTCGACGACAAGGGCCAGTGCAGCTTCGACTTCCGCCCGGTCCACATGTACACGCTCAGCGGCGACGTCGACGTGGTGCCGCCGAAGCCGCGCGTGTACTGATGGCCGCGATGCCGCGCCAGAACGCCCCTTCCCGCCAGGCGCGCTCCGTGCGCGCCGCGCGGACCGCCTGAGCCAACGAGAGCAGCCATGGCAGAGTTCAGCCTTCCGAAGCATTCCCGCGTCACCCAGGGCAAGCACTTCCCGGCCAAGGGCGCCAAGGACCCGCGCACGTTCAAGGTCTACCGCTGGAACCCGGACGACGACGCCAACCCGCGCACCGACACCTACGAGGTGGACCTGGCCGCGTGCGGGCCGATGGTCCTGGACGCGCTGATCAAGATCAAGAACGAGATCGACCCGACCCTGACCTTCCGCCGCTCCTGCCGCGAAGGCATCTGCGGTTCGTGCGCGATGAACATCGACGGCACCAACACCCTGGCCTGCACCAAGGCGATCAGCGACTGCGGCAAGGCCGAGGTGCCGATCTACCCGCTGCCGCACATGGATGTGGTCAAGGACCTGGTCCCGGACCTGACCCACTTCTACGCGCAGTACGCCTCGATCAAGCCGTGGATCCGCACCCAGACCCCGCCGCCGCCGGACCGCGAGCGGCTGCAGTCGCCGCAGGACCGCAAGAAGCTCGACGGCCTGTACGAGTGCATCCTGTGCGCGTGCTGCTCGACCTCGTGCCCGAGCTACTGGTGGAACGGCGAGCGCTACCTGGGGCCGGCGATCCTGCTGCAGGCCTACCGCTGGATTGTCGACTCGCGTGACGAGGACACCGGCGCGCGCCTGGACGACCTGGAAGACCCGTTCAAGCTGTACCGCTGCCACACCATCATGAACTGCGCGCGGACCTGCCCGAAGGGCCTGAACCCGGCGCTGGCCATCGCCGAGATCAAGAAGCTGATGATGGAGCGCCGGGCCTGAGCCGCGCCGCGCTGCATCCGGTCCGGGCGCACGCACGATGAGTCACGCCCCATGAGTGCCGGCGCCCCCGACCCGGACGCCGAACTGCGCCGCATCCGCTGGCGCTGCCGCCGCGGCATGCGCGAACTGGACCAGTTGTTCGAGCGCTGGCTGGCCCACGGCTGGACGGCTGCTTCCGAGGCCGAGCGCGGGGTTTTCCTACGCATGCTGGACTGCGAGGACGATAGGCTCTGGCGCTGGTTCATGGGCTACGAGGCCTGTCCGGATGCCGAACTGTCCGCCCTCATCGTCCGCATCCGCGCCCTGCCGGGTTGAGTGGCGCCCTTCGCGCTGGCTGGTCGCCGCGCTGCTGATCCTGTCGCTGCTGGCGCCGCTGTCGGTGCTCGGTGCCGAAGTGCCGCGCTGGCTGGCCTGGCCGCTGGCGCTGGCCGCGGCGGCCTGGGGACTGCGCCTGGCCTGGCGCGAAGCGGGCAGGGCGCCGCGCTGGCTGGTGCTGGCGGATCGGGCCACCGGCCCGGGCGATGGCATCGCCTCCGGCGCCGGTCCCGATACCCTCGACGGCCGTCCACTGGCCCGCTGCGAGATCGCCTGGCGCGGGCCGCTGGCCTTCGTCCACGCCGTCGACGATGCAGGCCGCCACCAGCGCCTGGCCTGGTGGCCCGACACCTTGCCGGCCGCGCGCCGGCGTGAACTGCGGCTGGCTGCCGCCGCGCGCGGCGCTTCGCGCCACGGCCGGCCGATGGCACCATAGCGGCCACAGCCCGCCGGGGAACGCCGGCAACGGATCCGCAACGGCCCATGTTCAAACCCGTCCCCGTGGCCATCGGCCTGCGCTACCTGCGCGCCAAGCGCCGCAACGGTTTCATCTCCTTCATCTCGCTGGCCTCGATCCTCGGCATCGCCCTGGGCGTGACCGTGCTGATCACCACGATGGCGGTGATGAGCGGTTTCCAGAAGGAGATCCGCGACCGCCTGCTGCAGTTCGCCGCCCACGCCACCGTGGTCGCCGACGGCGAGCCGATGCACGACTGGAAGTTCGCCGTGGACCTGGCCACCCAGGACCCGCGGGTGGCCGGCGCGGCGCCGTTCGTGGAGACCGAGGCCCTGCTGTCGGGCCTGCGCAAGCAGCCGGCCATGGTCCGCGGGGTGATGCCCGACATGGAACAGCGGGTCTCGGTGCTGGCGCAGAAAATGAAGCGTGGATCGGCCGACTCGCTGGTCGATGGCGGCTACAACATCCTGCTCGGCCAGGAACTGGCCTTGTTCCTGGGCGTGGGCGTGGGCGATCCGGTGATGGTGATGGTTCCCGAGTTCCAGGGCTCGCCGATGGGGGCGATGGCGCGCTACAAGCGCTTCACCGTCAGCGGCATCTTTTCGGCCGGGCACAACGAGATCGACAATGGCCTGGCCATCGTGCACATGGCCGACCTGCAGCGGTTGCTGCGCATGGACGGCGCCAGCGGCGTGCGGCTGATGATGCACGACATGAACCACGCCTACGACGTGGCCCGCGACCTGGCCCTGCAGCTGCCCGGCTTCTACCGGGTCACCGACTGGACCCGCGACAACGCCAACCTCTACCACTCGCTGAAGATGGAAAAGACGGTGATGGGCATCCTGCTGTCGCTGATCATCCTGATGGGCGCCTTCACCCTGGTGAACTCGCAGGTGATGCTGGTCACCGACAAGCAGGCCGACATCGCCATCCTGCGCACCCTCGGCCTGACCCCGGGCGGGGTGATGCAGGTGTTCATGGTCCAGGGCACGGTGATCGGCGTGATCGGCACCGTGCTCGGCTTCGCCGGCGGCGTGGCCCTGACCCGCAACCTGGAGCGGATCCTCGACGGGATCGAGGCGCTGTTCAACGTGACCCTGTTGCCGGAGGACGTGTACTACATCACCGGCCTGCCCACCGACATGCAGGCGAACGACGTGATCCTGACCCTGGTGGTGGCGCTGGCGATGAGTTTCTTCGCCACCCTGTACCCGGCCTGGCGCGCCGCACGCACCCAGCCGGCGGAGGCGTTGCGCTATGAATGAGCAGGCCGGTCCCGTGCATGCCGAAGGCGAGGCGCTGCGCGCCGAGGGCCTGGCCAAGACCTATGCCGAAGGCAGGCTCGAAACCCCGGTGTTCGACGGCCTGGACCTGCGGGTGGCCGCCGGCGAGACCGTGGCCATCGTCGGCGCGTCCGGCGCCGGCAAGAGCACCCTGCTGCACCTGCTGGGCGGCCTGGACACGCCCACCGCCGGCGAGGTCTACGTGGCCGGGCAGCGGATGTCGACGCTGTCCGACGCCCAGCGCGGCCGCCTGCGCAACCGCACCCTGGGCTTCGTCTACCAGTTCCACCACCTGCTGCCCGAGTTCACCGCACGCGAGAACGTGATGATGCCGGTGCTGCTGGCCGGCGGCGAAGTGGGGGAGGCCAGTTCGCGCGCCACCGCGCTGCTGGAAGCCGTGGGCCTGGGCCATCGCCTGGGCCACAAGCCCGGCGAACTGTCCGGCGGCGAGCGCCAGCGCGCGGCCGTGGCCCGGGCCCTGGTCAACCGCCCGGCCTGCGTGCTCGGCGACGAGCCCACCGGCAACCTGGACGCGAAAACCGCCGCCACCGTGTTCGAGCTGATGCTGGGCCTCAACCGCGCCCAGCGCACCAGCCTGGTCCTGGTCACCCACGACCGGCGCCTGGCCAGGCGCCTGGACCGGGTGCTGGAGCTGCATGAGGGCCGGCTGCGCGAATTGGCGCCGCAGGACCTGGGCGCGGACTGAGCCGGTCCCGGGCGGCGCCTGGGACGGGTCCGGCTCCCGGGGCGGGAGCCGGGACGCTGCCTACAGCCAGCCCCTGCGCCTGGCCGCCAGCCAGGGCGCGGCGGCAGTGACCGCCAGGACCAGCGGCCACAGGTTGCCGCCCTTGAAGGTGTAGGCCTCCAGGATTTCGACCAGCGCCTGCCCGCGCAGCAGCCCGAACGAGAACTCGAAGGCCAGGGTGAGGAGCAGCCAGCCAAGGCCGATCCACAGCAGCCCGCCGGCGCGCCTGACCGGCATCCAGGGCAGGCCCAGGTACGCCACCGCCAGGATGAGCGCCGCCAGGAGCAGGCCGCTGAGGGCGGTGCCCGCGAACGCGCCGATCCTGGGAATGAGCACCGCTTCGCGCAGCAGCCCGTTGGCGATCGCCAACAGCAGGATGAGGGTCCACAGGGCCAGGGCTTTGGCGGTGGTTTCGAGGGCCATGGTCGGATCAGTCCTTGCTCAGGTTCGCTCCCGATACCGGGACCCTCGGGTTGCCCGTGCCGCCCCGGCGCCTGCCGCCAGGCGCCGGGAGACCCATGCCCGCCCCTGCCGGGGCATTCAGCGCATCGCCGAACCGCCCTCGCGGTGCTGCTTCTCCAGCCACTCGCGCGAAGGCTCGTCGAGCGTGTCGCCGAGCATGCGCCGCACGACCACGAAGAACACCGGGATCATCAGCAGGCCGAGCAGGGTGGCGAACACCATGCCGCCGATCACGCCGGTGCCGATCGCGTGGCGCGAGTTGGCGCCCGCGCCGGTGGAGATGGCCATCGGCGTCACGCCCATGATGAACGCGAAGGAGGTCATCAGGATCGGGCGGAAGCGCAGGCGCGCGGCTTCCACCGTCGCCTCGCGCAGGGTCTTGCCGGCCTGCCGCTGCTCCACCGCGAACTCCACGATCAGGATCGCGTTCTTGGCCGCAAGACCAATGATCGTGATCAGGCCGATCTTGAAGAAGATGTCGTTCGGTAGCCCGCGCACCATGCTGAACACAAGCGCGCCGAGCATGCCCAGCGGCACCACCAGCAGCACCGCCACCGGGATCGACCAACTCTCGTACAGCGCGGCCAGGCACAGGAACACCACCACGATCGACAGCACCAGCAGCAAGGTGGCGGTGTTGCCGGCCAGGATTTCCTGGTAGGACATGCCGCTCCAGTCGTAGCCGAAGCCGGCCGGCAGGTCGTCGCGGACGATCCGTTCCATGATCGCCATCGCCTCGCCGGAGCTGTGGCCGGGTGCGGGGGAGCCGACGATGTTGATCGCCGCATAGCCCTGGTAGCGGTTCAGCGCCGGCGGGTTGGTGACCCATTCGGAACTGACCACGGTGCTGAGCGGGATCATCCGGCCGCTGGCCGGACTGGGCGTGTAGAAATTCTCCAGCGACTCGGCGCCGGTGCGGAACGGGGCGTCGGCACGCAGGTTCACCCGCTTGATCCGGCCCTCGTAGAAGAAGTCGTTGGCGTACACCGGCGCCAGCATCAGGCTGATGGCGTTGTAGATGTCGCCCAGGTCCAGGCCCATCGAGCGCGCCTGCACCCGGTCCACGTGCAGCTGCAGCTGCGGGGAGTCCTCCAGTCCGTTCGGGCGCACCCCGAACAGGGCGGGGTCCTTGGACGCCGCCCCCAGCAACTGGTTGCGGGCCTGGGTCAGGGCCTGCTGGCCCTGGCCGCTGCGGTCCTGCAGCCACATGTCGAAGCCGCCGAACTGGCCCAGGCCCTGCACGGTCGGCAGGTTGATCGCGAAGATCTGCGCGTCCTTGATCCCGAACAGCGCGCCGTTGGCCTGCTGGATGAACTCCGGCGCGGTGAGCTTGCGTTCGTCCCAGGGCTTGAGCCGGATGAAGGCCATGCCCACGTTCTCGCCGCCGCCGACGAAGCTGAAGCCGGCCACCTGCATCATGCTCTGGTAGCCCTCGATCTGCTCCAGCCGGCTGCGCATCTCGTCGAACACGCGCTGGGTGCGCGGCAGGGTCGCGCCCGGCGGCAATTGCACGATCGCCATCGCATAGCCCTGGTCCTCCTCGGGCAGGAAGCTGCCGGGCATGCGCGTGAACAGGAAGCCGCACAGCACCGCCAGCACCGCGAACAGCGCCATCCAGCGCGGCGCGTGCCTGATTGCGCCGCCGATGTGGCCGACGTAGGTGGTGCTGATCTTGCCGTAGTACTTGTTGAAGGTGCGGAACACCCAGTTGGAGTCGATGTGGTGGCTGGGCTTGAGGAAGGTGGCGCACAGCGCCGGGGTGAAGCCCAGGGCCAGGAACGCCGAGAAGGCCATCGCGATGGCGATGGTCAGGGCGAACTGCTTGTAGATCTCGCCGGCCGCGCCGCCCTGCAGCGCGCTGGGGATGAACACCGCGGCCAGGACCACGGTGATGGCCACCACCGCGCCGGTGATCTGGCCCATCGCCTTGACCGTGGCCTCGCGCGGCTCCAGGCCCTCCTCGGTCATGATCCGCTCGACGTTCTCGATCACCACGATCGCGTCGTCGACCACGATGCCGATCGACAGCACCATCGCGAACAGGGTCAGCTGGTTGATGGTGAAGCCAATGACCGACAGGCCCAGGAAGGTACCCAGCAACGCCACCGGGATGACCAGGGTCGGGATGATGGTGGCGCGGATGTTCTGCAGGAACAGCAGCATCACCAGGAACACCAGGACCACCGCCTCGAGCAGGGTCTTGACCACTTCCTTGATCGAGATCTTGACGAAGGTGGTGCTGTCGAACGGCGAGATCCAGGTCACGCCTTCGGGGAAGGTGGCCTGCAGCTCGTCCATCCGCGAGCGCACCGCATCGGCCACGTTCAGCGCGTTGGCGCCGGGCAGCAGCTGCACCGCGAAGCCGCCGGCCGGCTTGCCGTTGAACTGGGTGTCGAAGCCGTAGCCGCCCGGGCCGATGGTGACCCGGGCCACATCGCGCAGGCGCACCGTGGTGCCGTCGGTGTCGGCGCGCAGGATGATGTCCTCGAACTGCTCGGGGCTGCTGAAGCGGCCCTCGGCCGAGACCGTGGCGGTGAAGACCTGGCCCTCGGGAGCCGGATCGGCGCCGACCGCGCCGGCGGCGAACTGCACGTTCTGGCCGCGGATGGCCTGCAGCACCTGGGTGGCCGACAGGCCGAAGCCCTGCAGCTTGCCCGGGTCCAGCCAGATGTTCATCGCGTACTCGGCGCCGAACTGGCGCACGCTGCCCACGCCCGGGATGCGCGAGATCTGGTCGATCACGCGCGAGCCGTTGAGGTCGTTGAGCTGGTTGCGGTCCACCGCCGGGTTGTCGGAGATCAGCGCCACCACCATCAGGAAGCCGGCGTTGGCCTTGGCCACCACCACGCCCTGCTGGGTCACTTCGGTGGGCAGCCTCGGGGTGGCCAGCGCGACCTTGTTCTGCACCTGCACCTGGGCGATGTCCGGGTCGGTGCCGGTGGCGAAGGTCAAGGTGATGCTGGCGCTGCCGCTGGCGCTGGAGGAGGAGTTGAAGTACAGCAGGTGGTCGATGCCAGTGAGCTGCTGTTCGATCACCTGGGTGACCGCGCGTTCGACGGTGGCTGCGCTGGCACCGGGATAGTTGGCGCTGACGGTGACCTGCGGCGGGGCGATGTCCGGGTAGGACTCCACGCCCAGGCCGAGGATCGCGATCACGCCCGAGAGCGAGATCAGGATCGCCACGACCCAGGCGAAGACCGGGTGGTTGATGAAGAACTTGGGCATGGGGGGCGGTCCTTACTCGCTCGGCGCGGACGTGCCGGCGTCGGCCTGCCCCGGTGCCCGGGCCGGCGCCTGGGCGGGTGTCCCGCCATCGCCTGCGGGCTGCCACGGGATGGCGGTGGCCGGTGCGCCGTCCTGGACCTTCTGCAGGCCCGAGACGATCACCTTGTCGCCGGCGGCCAGGCCGGAGGTCACGATCCATTGCCCGTCCTGGACCGCGCCGGTGGCGACGTTGCGGCGTTCGACCTTGCCCTCGGCGTCGACGATGCGCACATAGGCGCCGTTGGCGTCGCGCAGCACCGCCTCCTGCGGGACCAGGAACGCCTCGTGGAGCTCGCCGAGCTTGGCCTTCAGGGTGACGAAGCTGCCCGGGAACAGTGCCTTGTCCGGGTTCGGCACCAGCGCGCGCATCGATACCGCGCCGGTGGCCGGATCGACCGTGGTGTCGGCGAAATCGAGCATGCCCGGTTCGGCATGGACCTTGCCGCCGGGCAGCAGCACCTCGACCGGGGTGTTGCCGGTGCCGGCCAGGGAGACATTGGCTGCCGCGCGCAGTTGCGACAGTTCGCTGGAGTTGATCGAGAAGTTGGCGTACAGCGGGTCGAGCTGGTCCACCGTGGTCAGCAGGGTGGCTTCGCCCTGGCCGACCAGCGCGCCCTCGGTGACCTGCTGCTTGCCGGCGCGGCCGGCGATGGGCGAGGCGACCGTGGCGAAATCGAGATTGATCTGCGCGCTGCGCACTCCTGCGCGCGCCGCCTCCACCGCGGCGGCGGCGCTGCGCTCGGCGGCGACGGCGTTGTCCAGGTCGCTCTGCGAGACGAACCTTTCCGGAGCCAGGCGGCGTGCCCGCTCGGCGGTGGCGCGGGCGTTGGCATAGCTGGCCTCGGCCTGCGCCAACTGGCCCCGGGCCACGCCGAGCGCGGCCTGCAGCGGGGCTGGGTCGATCTCGAACAGGACCTGGCCCTCGCGCACGTCGCTGCCTTCCTGGTAGGCCCGCCGTTGCAGCACGCCGGCCACCCGCGCGCGCACGTCGGCGCTGCGGTAGGGGGTGAGGCGGCCGACCAGGTCGCGGGTCAGGGGCACGGTCTGCGGCCTGGCCTCGATCACCCCGACTTCCGGCGGGGGTGGGGTCTGCGCCTGTTCCTTGCCGCCGCAAGCGGTCAGGGCGAGCAGGCCGCAGGCCAGGAGGGAGGCGTGGGGGAGGCGCATGGGAACTCCGGAAAGGTCTGGGAGGTTCAGGAACGGGAAACAGGCGGGGCGAAGGCGCGCAGGAAACCGTCGACCGCGAATTCGGCCCACTGTGCCTGCGCCTGCGTGGTATCGCGGTGAGGAACCATGAAGCGTTGGCGGTCGAAGTCCAGGCCGACGATCATGCCCAGCAACAACTCGGCGGCGCAGTGCGGATCGTCATGGCGCAGCAGGCCGCGGCGCATGGCCTGCTGCAGCCAGGCCGCGATCCGCTCCTGCAGGGCGGCGATCACCGGCTCGTAGAGCGAACGCACGTCGTCCGGGAACTGGCAGGCCTGGGCGGTGACCAGCCGGGCGGTGCCGATGGTGCCGGGCGTGGACAGGCGCGCCAGGTGGTCGCGCGCGAACCCGACCAGGCTCGCGCGCAGGGTCTCGGCGTCGGGCTGGCCGGCCAGTTGCGCGGCCTTGTCGCGGACGTCGTCGCTGAGGACCTGCAGCAGCAGCGCCTGCTTGGAGCCATAGCGCGCGTACAGCGTCTGCTTGGAGCAGCCGGCGCGCGCGGCAACCGCGTCCATGCTGATCTGCACACCCTGCTCGCGCACCAGCCCGCGCACGGCATCGTGGACCTGGCGGTCGCGGGCGGCATCGGCCGTCCGCGCGGCGGGGAGGGAGGGGACGTGCATGGAACTGGACTATACCGTCCAGTTCAATAATAGGGAAGAGGGCCGATTTACCGTGCTGCAACAAGGCATCGCCGGGATCGGCGGCTACAATGGCCCGATTCCACCCGTTCGGAGTTTCCAGCTCATGAAATCCCCCTCTTCCGAAGCCAAGCGGACCCGCAAGCCGGCCACCGGCCGGGCACCGGCGCGCGCCGCAGGCGGCAAGCCCGGCCAGTCCAGCGGCGAAGTCCAGGCAGGGGAGCGTTTCTCGCTGGAGCCGGTGTTCGCCGCCGCACGCCGCCAGGCGCCGGCGGCAGGCCAGGCCGAACTGCAGGAGTTCCTGGGCGAGTTCTACCGCCGTCTGCAAGAGGACGAATACCCGCAGCACCCGCCGCAGGCCTGGGCGGCGATCGGCATCGACATGCTGGAGTTCGCGCGCAAGCGCAAGCCGGGCGTGGCCAACGTGCGGGCGTTCAATCCCTCCCTGAAGGAAGACGGCTGGGAGTCGCAGTACACGGTGCTGCAGATCGTCAACGACGACATGCCGTTCCTGGTCGACTCGGTGAGCATGGCCCTGGCCGAGATGGGCGTGGGCGTGCACGTACTCGGCCATCCGCTGGTGCGCATGTCCCGCGATCCGGCCGGCAAGCTGCTGGCGGTGGGCGAGGGCAAGGCCGAGTCGCTGATGTTGCTGGAGATCGACCGCCAGGTGCCGGCGGCGATGCGCGCCATCGAGCAGCGCCTGGCCGCGGTGCTGGACGAGGTCCGCGCGGTGGTCGCCGACTGGGGCCTGATGCGCGAGCGCATGCAGGTGCTGGCCGACGATCTGGCCACCCGGCGCATGCCGGTGGACGATACCGGCCGGCGCGAGGCGCAGGAGTTCCTGCGCTGGGCCGCGGCCGACCATTTCACCCTCTACGGTTACCGCGAGTACAAGGTGGTCAAGCAGGGCGGCGAGTCGGTGCTGGCGCCGGTCGAAGGCTCGGGCCTGGGCCTGATGCGCGGCAAGGACACCTCGGCGCCGCGGCCGGTGACGTCGCTGGCCGCGCACGGCCTTAACCGCGCCGGCTCCAGCGAGGCGCTGATCCTGACCAAGACCAATGCCCGCTCGCGGATCCACCGCAAGGGCTACATGGACTACATCGGCGTGCTCGAGTTCGACGCCAACGGGACGATCGTCGGCGAGCAGCGCTTCCTCGGCATGTACACCTCGGCTGCCTACAACCGCCGCCCGTGGGAGATCCCGCTGGTGCGCGAGCGCTTCGAGCACGTCATGCGCCGCAGCGGCCTGTCGCCGAACAGCCACAGCGGCAAGGCCCTGCGCCACATCCTGGAAACCCTGCCGCGCGAGGAACTGTTCCAGGCCGGCGAGGAGGAGCTGTACCGCACCGCGATCGGCGTGCTGAGCCTGCAGGAGCGGGTGCGCAGCCGCCTGTTCCTGCGCCGCGACCGCTACGGCCGTTTCTTCTCGGCCCTGGTCTACATCCCGCGCGAGCGCTTCAACACCGACGTGCGCCTGCGCATCGAGGCGCTGCTGAAGGACGCGCTGGGCAGCGACCAGGTCGACTCCAGCGTGGTCCTGGGCGAATCGCCGCTGGCCCAGCTGCACCTGATCGTGCGCCCGCGCGCCGGCGCCGCCACCGGCCTGGATACCGCCGAGCTGGAGCGTCGCCTGGCCCATCTGCTGCGCAACTGGCAGGACGACCTGCGCGAACTGCTGGTCGCCCGCCATGGCGAGGCCGAGGGCCTGCGTCTGGCCGGCACCTACGGCCGCGCCCTGCCGGCCGGCTACATCGAGGAGATCTCGCCGGAGCTGGCCGCCAACGACGTCGAGCAGCTCGCCGCGCTGGCCGGCCCGGACGACCTGCGCCTGAGCCTGCACGCGGTCGCCCGCGAGGGCAGCACCAACCTGCGCCTGAAGCTGTATCGCCAGGACCACGACATCCCGTTGTCGGACGTGCTGCCGCTGATGGAGAACATGGGGCTGAAGGTCATCACCGAGCACCCGTACCGGTTGTTCGCCAACCTGCCCGAGGGCGGCACCCAGCCGGTGCACATCCAGGACTTCGAGGTCGAGCCGACGGGCGGAGCGATCGACGTCGCTCGCCTCGCGCCGCAGTTCGAGCAGGCCTTCGCCGCGATCTGGGCGGGCCGCGCCGAGAACGACGGGCTCAATCGCCTGGTCCTGGCCGCCGCCCTGGACTGGCGCCAGGTGTCCCTGTTGCGCGGCTACTGGAAATACCTGCTGCAGACCGGGGTGCCGTTCTCGCAGAACTACGTCGAGGAGACCCTGGGCCGCTACCCGCTGCTGGCGCGCCTGCTGGTGGAACTGTTCGAGGCGCGCTTCCACCCGGCCACCGGCCGCGAGTCGAAGGCCGAGGTGCTGGCCGGGCAGCAGCGCCTGGTCGAGCAACTGCGCGTGCTCGCCGCCGGCGACGAGACCGTGGTCAAGGTGCTGCAGGACGTGGTCGACGCGCGCGGCGCCGACCGCGCCGGCCAGGAGGCCGCGGCGCGCAACGCGCTGCTGAAGCTGCTGGACCGTGTTTCCAGCCTGGACGACGACCGCATCCTGCGCGGTTTCATCGGCGCGATCGACGCGACCCTGCGCACCAGCTATTTCCAGATGGGCGCCGACGGCCGCCCCGGCCACTGCATCAGCTTCAAGTTCGACTCGGCGCAGGTGCCGGACCTGCCGAAGCCGCGCCCGTACCGCGAGATCTTCGTCTACGGTCCGCGCGTGGAAGGCGTGCACCTGCGCTTCGGCCCGGTGGCCCGCGGCGGCCTGCGCTGGTCGGACCGGCGCGAGGACTTCCGCACCGAGGTGCTGGGTCTGGTCAAGGCGCAGATGGTGAAGAACACGGTGATCGTGCCGGTCGGCGCCAAGGGCGGCTTCTTCGTCAAGCAATCGCCGCCGGGCGGCGACCGCGACGCGGTCCAGGCCGAGGGCGTGGCCTGCTACAAGCTGTTCATCCAGGGCCTGCTCGACATCACCGACAACATCGTCGACAACAAGATCGTCCCGCCCCGCGACGTGGTCCGCCACGACCAGGACGATCCGTACCTGGTGGTCGCCGCCGACAAGGGCACGGCGACCTTCTCCGACATCGCCAACGGCCTGGCCCTGGCGCACGGGTTCTGGCTCGGCGACGCGTTCGCCTCCGGCGGCTCGGTCGGCTACGACCACAAGGGCATGGGCATCACCGCCCGCGGCGCGTGGGAGTCGGTCAAGCGCCACTTCCGTGCCCTCGGCCGCGACTGCCAGAGCGAGGACTTCACCTGCGTGGGCGTGGGCGACATGTCCGGCGACGTGTTCGGCAACGGCATGCTGCTTTCGAAGCACATCCGCCTGATCGCCGCGTTCGACCACCGCCACATCTTCCTGGACCCGGACCCTGATGCGGCACGCTCCTTCGCCGAGCGCGAGCGCATGTTCAAGCTGTCGCGCTCCAGCTGGGCCGATTACGACACCAGGCTGATCAGCAAGGGCGGCGGCGTGCATCCGCGCAGCGCCAAGTCGATCGAGATCACCCCCCAGGTCCGCGCGGCGCTGGGTCTGGCCGACGACGTGAAGTCGCTCTCGCCCAACGAGCTGATGTCGGCGGTGCTGAAGGCGCCGGTGGACCTGCTCTGGAACGGCGGCATCGGCACCTACGTCAAGGCCTCCAGCGAGCAGAACGCCGACGTCGGCGACCGCGCCAACAACGCCCTGCGGGTCAACGGTGGCCAGCTGCGCTGCCGGGTGGTGGGCGAGGGCGGCAACCTGGGCTTCACCCAGCTTGGCCGCATCGAGGCCGCGCACAACGGGGTCCTGCTCAACACCGACTTCATCGACAACTCCGCCGGCGTGGACACCTCCGACCACGAGGTGAACATCAAGATCCTGCTCAACGACGTGGTCCGCTCCAAGAAGCTGACCCTGCCGGCGCGCAACAAGTTGCTGGCCTCGATGACCGACGAGGTCGCGCGGCTGGTGCTGCTGGACAACTACCGGCAGAACCAGGCGATCAGCCTGATGGAACGGATGAGCGCCAAGCGGCTTGGCTCCAAGCAGCACTTCATCCGCACCCTGGAGCAGCAGGGCCTGCTCGATCGCCAGATCGAGTTCCTGCCTTCGGACGCGGAACTGTCGGCGCGCAAGGCGCGCGGGCAGGGCATGACCCGGCCGGAGCTGGCAGTGCTGCTGTCCTACTCCAAGCTGGTCGCGTTCCAGCAGCTGCTGGACTCGGACATTCCCGAGGATCCGTATCTGTCCAAGGAACTGCAGCGCTACTTCCCGGTACCGCTGCAGAAGAAATATGCCGCCGAGATGGAGCGCCACCGCCTCAAGCGCGAGATCATCGCCACCGCGGTGACCAACGCCACCATCAACCGGATGGGCGCGACCTTCCTGTTCCGCATGCAGGAGGACACCGGCCGCAGCCCCGCCGAGGTGGCCAAGGCCTACACCATCAGCCGCGAGACCCTGGACGCACGCACGCTGTGGACCCAGATCGATGCGCTCGACGGCAAGCTCCCCGAGGCGGCGCAGATCGACGCCCTGCAGGTGGTTTGGAACCTGCAGCGCTCGTTCGTGCGCTGGCTGCTCAACCGCCCCGGACCGATGCCGAGCATCACCGCGGCGGTGGAGCGTTACCGCGATCCGTTCAACGCCATCCGCGAGGCCTCGGGCGTGCTGTCCGATTCGCAGCGCCCGGCCTACGAGGCCTCGCTGCGCGAATGGCGCGACAAGGGTATGCCGCCGAAGCTGGCCCAGCAGCTGGCCGAGCTGCCGTACCTGGAGCCGGCGTTCGACATCATCGAACTGGCCCATTCGCGCAAGCTCAAGCCGGTGGACGTCTCGCGCGTGCACTTCCGCCTGGGCGACGCGCTCAAGCTGCCGTGGCTGTTCGAGCAGATCGACGCGCTGGGCGTGGACGGGCGCTGGCACGCGGTGGCCCGCGGGGTGATGCGCGACGAGTTGTCGGCGCACCACCGGGTGCTCGCCGGCCAGGCGCTGTCGCAGCCGGGCGCCGACGCCGACGCCAAGGTGCGCAACTGGCTGCAGCGCGACGATGCGGCCCTGCGCTTCACCCTGGGCATGCTGTCGGAGTTGTCGGAGCAGGTGACCCTGGACTATCCGACCCTGTCGGTGGCGGTGCAGAAACTGGGCCAGCTCGCCGCGCGCGGCTGACCCGGCCGGCCCCGGAGTGGTGGATCACTCCGGGTCGTAGTCCAGGTTGGACGCCAGCCAGCGTTCGGCCTGGGCCAGCGGCACGCCCCTGCGGCGGGCGTAGTCGGCAACCTGGTCCTTGCCGAGGCGGCCGACCACGAAGTACTGGCTCTTCGGGTGACTGAAGTAGTAGCCGGAAACCGCCGCGGTGGGCAGCATGGCGAAGCTCTCGGTCAGGGTCATGCCGGCGGTGGCGCCGGCGTCGAGCAGCCGGAACAGGGTGGCCTTCTGGCTGTGGTCGGGGCAGGCCGGGTAGCCGGGGGCGGGGCGGATGCCGCGGTATCGCTCGGCGATCAGCGCCTCGTTGTCCAGCGACTCGTCCGCGGCGTAGCCCCAGAATTCCTGGCGCACGCGCTGGTGCAGGCGTTCGGCCAGGGCCTCGGCCAGGCGGTCGGCCAGGGCCTTGAGCAGGATCGCGTTGTAGTCGTCGTGCACCGCCTCGAAGCGAGCGATGTGCGGTTCGATGCCGATGCCGGCGGTCACGGCGAACGCGCCGATCCAGTCCTGCACGCCGCTGTCGCGCGGGGCGATGAAGTCGGCCAGGCAGAAATCCGGACGCTCCACCGGCTTGTCCACCTGCTGGCGCAGGAAATGCAGGGTGGTCGGCTCTCCGTCTTCCTGCGCGAGCACCACGTCGTCACCGATGCTGTGCGCCGGCCAGAGGCCGAACACGGCCTTCGCGGTGAGCCATTTCTCGGCGACGATCCGCTCCAGCATCGCGCGCGCATCGCGGTACAGCTCGCTGGCCTGCCTGCCGACGATCTCGTCCTCCAGGATCGCCGGGAACTTGCCGGCCAGCTCCCAGGCCTGGAAGAACGGGGTCCAATCCATGACCGGCAGCAGGTCCTGCAAGGGCCAGTCCTCGAACGCGTGCAGGCCCGGTAGCCGGGGTGCCGGCGGCCGATAGCCGCCCCAGCCGCCGTCGAACTTCTGCCCGCGCGCCTTGTCCAGCGGCACCAGCCGCTTGGCGTCGCCGCGGTTGCGGTGGCGCTGGCGGATCTCGGCGTAGTCGGCGTCGTTGGCGGCGACGAACTTCGTGCGCAGCTCCGGGCTGATCAGCGACTGGGCCACGCCCACCGCGCGCGAGGCGTCCTTCACCCACACGGTCGGCGCCTGGTAGTGCGGATCGATCTTCAGTGCGGTATGCGCGCGCGAGGTGGTGGCGCCGCCGATCATCAGCGGAGTGGTGAAGCCCTGGCGCTGCATCTCGCGGGCGACGTGGCTCATCTCCTCCAGCGAGGGCGTGATCAGTCCGGACAGGCCGACCAGGTCTGCGCCGACCTCGCGCGCGGTGTCCAGGATCTTCTGCGCCGGCACCATCACCCCCAGGTCCACGACCTCGAAGTTGTTGCAGGCCAGGACCACGCCGACGATGTTCTTGCCGATATCGTGCACGTCGCCCTTGACCGTGGCCATCACGATCCGGCCGTTGGACTTGCCGGCATCGCCGGTGCGGGCCTTCTCGGCCTCGATCCAGGGCAGCAGGTAGGCCACCGCTTTCTTCATGACCCGCGCCGACTTGACCACCTGCGGCAGGAACATCTTGCCGGCGCCGAACAGGTCGCCGACCACGTTCATGCCGTCCATCAGCGGACCTTCGATCACGTCCAGCGGGCGCGTGGCCTGCTGCCGTGCCTCCTCGGTGTCCTCCTCGGCCCAGGCATCGATGCCGTGGACCAGGGCGTGGGCCAGGCGTTCGCGCACGGGCTTGCGCCGCCAGGCCAGGTCCTCGGTCTTCTTCTCGCCCTTCGTCCCCTTGTACTTCTCGGCGATTTCCAGCAGCCGTTCGGTGCCGTCGGCGCGGCGGTTGAGGACCACGTCCTCGACCCGCTCGCGCAGCTCCGGGTCCAGGTCGTCGTACACCGGCAGCGCGCCGGCATTGACGATGCCCATGTCCATGCCGGCGGCGATGGCGTGGTACAGGAACACCGAGTGGATCGCCGCGCGCACCGGCTCGTTGCCGCGGAACGAGAACGAGACGTTGGACACGCCGCCGGAGACATGGCAGTGCGGCAGGGTGGCCCTGATGATGCGGGTCGCCTCGATGAAATCCACCGCGTAGTTGTCGTGCTCCTCGATGCCGGTGGCGATCGCGAAGATGTTGGGGTCGAAGATGATGTCTTCCGGCGGGAAACCGACCTCGTCCACCAGGATCCGGTAGGCACGGGTGCAGATCTCGACCTTGCGCGCGCAGGTATCGGCCTGGCCATCCTCGTCGAAAGCCATGACCACGGCGGCGGCGCCGTAGCGCAGGACCTTGCGCGCGTGCTCGATGAAGGCCTCTTCGCCTTCCTTGAGCGAGATCGAGTTGACCACGCCCTTGCCCTGCAGGCACTTGAGCCCGGCTTCGATCACCTCCCATTTGGAGGAGTCCACCATCACCGGGATCCTGGCGATGTCCGGCTCGGAGGCGATCAGGTTGAGGAACCTGACCATCGCCTTCTCCGAGTCGATCAGGCCCTCGTCCATGTTCACGTCGAGGATCTGCGCGCCGTTGTCCACTTGCTGGCGCGCCACCTCCACCGCCTCGGCGTAGCGGTCCTCCTTGATCAGCTTGCGGAACTGCGCGCTGCCGGTGACGTTGGTGCGCTCGCCGACGTTGACGAACAGCAGTTCCGGGGTGATGACCAGCGGCTCCAGGCCGGAAAGCCTGGTGTGGCGGGGGAGGGCCTGGCTCACGCAGCCTGCTCCAGCACTTGCCGGGGGCCTCGCGGCGGCAGCCCGCGCACCGCTTCGGCGATGGCGCGGATGTGGTCGGGGGTGGTGCCGCAGCAGCCGCCGACCAGGTTGAGCAAGCCCGATTCGGCGAATTCGCGCAGCACCTCGGCCATTTCCTCCGGGGTCTCGTCGTAGCCGCCGAAGGCGTTGGGCAGGCCGGCGTTGGGGTGCGCGCTGACGTAGAAGGGCGACACCTCCGACAGCGCCTCCACGTGCGGGCGCAGGTCCCTGGCGCCGAGCGCGCAGTTCAGGCCGATCGACAACGGCCGCGCGTGCGCCAGCGAGGCATGGAAAGCCTCGGCGGTCTGCCCGGATAGGGTGCGGCCGGAGGCGTCGGTGATCGTGCCGGAGATCATCACCGGCAGGCGCGCGCCGCGACCGTCGAAGGCTTCCTCGACGGCGTACAGCGCGGCCTTGGCGTTGAGCGTGTCGAAGATGGTCTCGACCATCAGCGTGTCGGCGCCGCCGTCGATCAGGCCTTCGACCGCCTCGCGGTAGGTCGCGCGCAGCTCGTCGAAGCTGGTGTTGCGGAAGCCGGGGTCGTTGACGTCCGGGCTGATCGAGGCGGTGCGGCTGGTGGGGCCGAGCACGCCGATGACGAAGCGCGGCTGGTCGGGCGTGGTCGCCTCCACCGCATCGCAGGCGTCGCGCGCGACCCGGGCGCCGGCCTTGTTCAGTTCGTAGACCAGGTGCTCCAGGTGGTAGTCGGCCTGGCTGACCGAGGTGGCATTGAAGGTGTTGGTTTCCACCAGGTCGGCGCCGGCCTCCAGGTAGGCGCGGTGGATGCCGGCGATCAGTTCGGGCCGGGTCAGCAGCAGCAGGTCGTTGTTGCCCTTCAGGTCATGGCCGCAGTGCGGGCCGTGGCCCTCGTGGGCCGGATGATGGGCGCCATCGAAACCGGCGGCGAAACGCTCGCCGCGGTAGTCGGCTTCCTGCAGTTCATGGCGCTGGATCATCGTGCCCATGGCGCCGTCGATGACCAGGATGCGCTCGCGCAGCCCCCGTTCGAGCAGGGCCACGCGCCGCGGGTGCAGCCACGGCAGGCGATGGGACCGCGCCTGGTCCATGGCCTGGCTCACGGCTTGCTACCGATCAGCGAGATCACCTCGAAGTGCGGCGGGCGGCGCTCGCGGGTCACGGTTTCCAGGCTGGTGACGTCCAGTCCGGCCTTCTCGGCGAACCTGCGCAGTTCCTTGCCGGGGAAGCCCAGGTTGACGTGGCCGTAGGTCTCCACCACCGCCTTGTGCTCGTGCCGGGCCAGGCTGCTCAGCAGCAGGCTGCCACCCTTGCGCAGCACCCGCGCGGCCTCGGCCACGGCCTGCGCCGGCCTGGCCGAGTAGGTGAGCGCGTGCATCAGCACCACCAGGTCGAAGCTGCCGTCCTTGAACGGCAGCGCGTGCATGTCGGCCTCGCGTACCTCGACATTGCGCAGCCGGCTCAGACGCTCGCTGGCGGCGGCCACCACCCGCGCGCTGGTGTCGATGCACACGTAGCGGCGCGAATGCGGCGCCAGCAGTTCGGCCAGCACGCCGTCGCCGGAGGCGATGTCGAGCACGTCGCCGGTCTCCAGCAGCGGCAGGGCGCTGCGCGCCAGCGCTTCCCAGGTGCGGCCGGGCGAGTAGTGGCGCTCCATGTCGCCGGCCACGCTGTCGGCCCAGTTCTGGTCGGCGGCGCGCGCGGCCAGCACGGCGGGCAGGCGCTCGGCGTCCTGGCGTAGCAGCGGGTCGTCGCTGCCGGTGCTCAGCGCCTGCCACAGCGCGCGCTGGGCCGGGTCCAGCGCGGCCTCGTCGAAGCGGTAGTAGGCCGACACGCCGGCGCGGCGGTCGCGCACCAGGCCGGCCTCCTTGAGCCGGGCCAGGTGGGTGGACACGCGCGGCTGGGCCAGGCGGGTGATCGACGACAGCTCGGCCACGGTCAGTTCCTCCAGCTCCAGCAGGGCCAGCAGGCGCACCCGGGTGGCATCGGCGAACACCTTCAGCCGGACGGACCAGTCTTCGAGATCCATAAATATCTTCCTATCGCGATATAGAGATAATTGTTGCGTCCCGGCCTGCCCGCGGTCAAGCCGCGCACGCTGCGCGGGGCGCGATGGTTACAATTGGCACAATTGCCAGGACCGGAGGGGGTCCCCGTGGATTTCAGCTTCACCGAAGAGCAGTTGCTGCTGCAGGACGTCGCACGCCGCATTGCCCAGGACGTGATCGCGCCCAGCGCCGAGCATCACGACCGCACCGGCGAGTTCCCGCTGGCCAACATCCGCCTGCTGGGCGAGAACGGGCTGATGGGCATCGAAGTGCCGGACCAGTACGGCGGCGCCGGCATGGACCCGGTCGCCTACGTACTGGCGATGATCGAGATTGCCGCCGGCGACGCCGCGCATTCGACCATCGTGTCGGTGAACAACTCGCTGTTCTGCGCCGGCATCCTCAAGCACGGCAGCGAGGAGCAGAAGCAGACCTACGTGCGTGCGATCGCCGAAGGCCGCGAGATCGGCGCCTTCGCCCTGACCGAGCCGCAGTCCGGCTCCGACGCCACGGCCATGCGTTGCCGCGCGGTGAAGCAGGCCGACGGCAGCTTCGTCATCAACGGCAAGAAGAGCTGGATCACCTCCGGCCCGGTGGCCCGGTACATCGTGCTGTTCGCGATGACCGAACCGGACAAGGGCGCGCGCGGGATCACCGCCTTCATGGTCGATACCACCCGCGCGGGCTTCCATCGCGGCAAGACCGAGCCCAAGCTGGGCATCCGCGCTTCGGCCACCTGCGAGATCGAGTTCGCCGACTACGTGGCGCAACCGGCCGAGGTGCTGGGCCAGGAGGGCGAGGGCTTCAAGATCGCGATGGGGGTGCTGGACTCGGGCCGGATCGGCATCGCCTCGCAGGCGATCGGGATCGCCCGGGCGGCCTACGAGAAGTCCGTGGAGTACGCGAGGGAGCGCAAGGCCTTCGGCGCGGCCATCGGCACCTTCCAGATGACCCAGGCCAAGATCGCGGACATGAAGTGCAAGCTGGACGCGTCGCTGCTGCTGACCCTGCGCGCGGCCTGGCTGAAGTCGCAGGGCAAGCCGTTCTCGGCCGAAGCGGCGATCGCCAAGCTGACCGCTTCGGAGGCGGCGATGTGGATCACTCACCAGGCGGTGCAAATCCACGGCGGCATGGGCTATTCGAAGGAGATGCCGCTGGAGCGGTATTTCCGCGACGCCAAGATCACCGAGATCTACGAGGGTACCTCGGAGATCCAGCGCCTGGTCATCGCGCGCGCGGAAACTGGGTTGCGCTGAGGCCGGAGTCCATGCATCGATCCAGAATGGGGCCGGATTCCGGCCCCGTTTCTCTTTCCGGGGTCGCATGCACGAGGATCCAGGCCCAATGCCCAGGCGCTGGCTTCGGCCCGGGGCCGCCGCCGGCGCCTTTCTCCGCCAAGCCGCCAGCGCCGAAGTCACTGCGGCCCGGCGTGCGCCGGGACCCGGGTGCTGGCGGCTCTTTCGCCGCCGCGCACGATGGATTCAAATGACCGGATGGCTCGTGGTGTATGGCAATGACGGCAGATGAGGCCGCCACGTTGAATGGCCGGCGCAGTGCGCTGCGACGGCTGCTGCCATGGCTGCGCTGGGGCGCGGTGGCGGTCCTGGTCGCGGTGTTGGTGCTGGACCTGGCCTTCCCGCCCCCGTTGCCGCGCGCTTCCGGCAGCGCCAGTGTGGTGGTCGCCGCCGACGGCGCGCCGCTGCGCGCCTTCGCCGACGACGAGGGCGTGTGGCGCTATCCGGCCGATCCAGGCGCCGTGTCACCGCTGTACCTGCAGGCCTTGCTGAACTACGAGGACCGCTGGTTCCGCTGGCACCCGGGGGTCAACCCGCTGGCCATGGCGCGCGCCGCCGGGCAGTGGCTGCGCAGCGGCGGCATCGTTTCCGGCGGCTCCACCCTGACCATGCAGGTCGCGCGGATCCTCGACGGCGGCGACACCCGCAGCGTGGCGGGGAAGCTGCGCCAGGTCGCGCGTGCGCTGCAGCTGGAGGCGCGCCTGTCCAAGGACCAGATCCTGCAGCTGTACCTGGAGCGGGCACCGTTCGGCGGCGCCATCGAAGGCGTGGAGGCGGCCAGCTGGGCCTATCTGGGCAAGCCGGCCTCGGGCCTGTCGCACGCCGAGGCCGCGCTGCTGGCGGTGCTGCCGCAGGCACCCAGCCGGTTGCGCCCGGACCGCCATCCCGACCAGGCGCGCAGCGCGCGCGACAAGGTGCTGGCGCGGATGCAGGCGCTGGGCGTGTGGACCGCGGAGCAGGTCGAGGACGCAAGGGTCGAGCCGGTGGTGGCGCGCTCGCTGCAGGTGCCGGTGCATGCGGCGCTGCTGGCCCAGCGCCTGCGTCAGGCGCGACCGGGCGCGCAGCGCATCGCCACCACCCTCGACGCCGACTTGCAGCGCGCGCTGGAGGAGCGGGTGTCGGCCTACTTCGCCGCGCTGCCGCCGCGCACCTCGGCCGCGCTGCTGGTGGTGGACAACGCGAGCATGGAGGCGCGTGCCTATGTCGGCTCGGTGGCGTTCGGCGACCGCGAACGGTTGGGCCACGTGGACATGGTCCGGGCCTGGCGCTCGCCGGGGTCCACGCTCAAGCCGTTCCTGTACGGCATGGCCCTGGACGACGGGCTGATCCATTCGGAAAGCCTGCTGGTGGACGCGCCGCAGGATTTCGGCGGCTACCGGCCGGGCAACTTCGGCGAGGCGTTCAACGGGCCGGTCAGTGCCGCCACCGCGTTGCGGCTGTCGCTGAACGTGCCGGCGGTGGACCTGCTCGACCGGGTCGGCCCGGCGCGCTTCGCCGCGCGCCTGGACCACGCCGGCTTGCCGCTGCGCTTCCCGCGCGGGACCCGGCCCAGCCTGGCGCTGATCCTGGGCGGAACCGGCGTGCGCCTGGAAGACCTGGTCGGCGCGTTCGCGGCGTTCCAGCGCGGCGGCGTGGCCGCGCAGGTGCGCTATACCCCGGACCAGGCGCAGGCCGAGCGCCGGTTGCTGTCGCCGGGCGCGGCCTGGATCGTGCGCGAGATCCTGCAGTCGAACCCGCGTCCGGGCCAGGCGCCGGCGGTGTTCGACACCGCTGCGCGGCCGGCGGTGGCGTGGAAAACCGGCACCAGCTACGGCTTCCGCGATGCGTGGGCGATCGGCGGTACCCGTCGCTACACGGTCGGGGTCTGGGTCGGGCGGCCGGACGGGACGCCGCTGCCGGGGCAGTACGGCGCGATCACCGCGCTGCCGCTGCTGCTGGAGACCATCGACAGCCTGCCGCGTGCGCCGGGCGACGCCGATCCGCTGCCGCGCCCGGAAACGGTGGAGCAGGCCGAGGCTTGCTGGCCGCTGGGCCTGGCCGCGGTCGATACGGCGCCGGACCTGTGCCAGCGCCGCCTGCGCGCCTGGCGCCTGGAGGGGGCGATGCCGCCGACCTTCGCCGAACGCGACGCGCGCCTGTGGAGCGCCGGGCGCGAACGCTTCCAGGTCGATGCCGACTCCGGGCTGCGCCTGTCCGCCGATTGCGCGTTGCCGCACGCCTCGCGCAGCGCCGAGATCGCGCGCTGGCCGGCGCTGCTGTCGCCGTGGCTGCCGGCGGCGCAGCGCCGTGCCGCGCGCTTGCCGCCGCTGGCGCCGGACTGCGCGCCGGACGGGCGTGACGCGGCCGAGTCGCTGCGGATCGAGGGCATCGCCGACCGCGCGACCCTGGCGCCGCCGCCGGGCGGCACCCGCGGCCTGCGCCTGCGGGTGCGCGCACTGGGCACCTCGCAGCCGTTGCAATGGCTGCTGGACGGCCGCCCGATCGCGCGCAGCCAGGGGGCGGCCGGCTTCGAGTACGACTATGCCGGCGCCGGCCGCGGCGAGCACGTGCTCACCGCATTGGCCGACAGCGGCGCCTGGGCCCAGGTGCGCTTCCGCGTGGCCGGCGTCGGCGAGCCTTCAGCCCAGGTGCTCGAGCACGTAGTCGGCCGCTGACACCCGGAACTCGCCCGGCGCCTCGACGAACAGTTGCTTCACCACGCCGTCCTCGGCATACAGGGCGAAGCGCTTGGCGCGCAGGCCCATGCCGTAGCCGCTGGCGTCCATCTCCAGGCCCAGGGCCCGGGTCAGGTCGGCGTTGCCGTCGGAAACCAGTTGCAGGCCGTCGGGCGTGTCCAGGGACTTGCCCCAGGCCTGCATCACGAACGGGTCGTTGACCGCCATGCAGATCACATCGATGCCGCGGTCGCGGAAATCCCCGAAGCGCTCGATGAAGCCGGGCAGGTGCTTCTCGGAGCAGGTCGGGGTGAATGCGCCCGGCACCGCGAACAGCACCACCTTGCGCGCCTCGAACAGGGTGGGGGTGTCCACGTTCTCCACACCTTGCTGGATGCGCTTGAGCACGACTTCGGGGATGCGGTCGCCGATCTGGATGGTCATGGTGGGTCTCCTGGGGGAAGGCCGGCAGCGCCGGGGGATGAACGAAGTCTAGCCGGGCCGGCGTTATCGCGCCGCGACCCTTGAAATCCCGCGCGCGGCACCCATTTTTCCATCATCGCCGCGCCGTCGCCGCGGCACTTCGAGCAAGGAGACCCGCATGGCTATTGTCCGTTACAACCAGCTTCCCGGCCGCCACCTGCAGGACGAGTTCAAGCAGGTGTTCGAGCGCCTGTTCGGCGACGCCGGCACCGATCCGTCCGACGTGGTGACCAGCCAGTGGGCACCGCGGGTGGACATCAAGGAGGAGGCCGACCGCTTCGTCATCTTCGCCGACATCCCGGGCGTGGATCCCAAGGACATCGAGGTCCAGATGGACAAGGGCATCCTCACCCTCAAGGGCGAGCGCAGCGCCGAAGAAGGCGAGGAAGGCAAGGACTACTCGCGCCGCGAACGCGCCTGGGGCGCCTTCCATCGCCGCTTCGCCCTGCCCGACAGCGCCGATCCGGACGGGATCACCGCCAGCGGCCGCCACGGCGTGCTGCGGATCGACATCCCCAAGCGCCCGCAGGCCACGCCGCGTCGCATCCAGGTGCAGTGACGTGTGCCCGCCGCCGGTCCGCCAGGGGCGGGCCGGCGGACGGTACCTGGAACTAGAATGGGGCCCGTGGCGTCCGCGCCGCGGGCCGCCGCTTTTTTCGGCGCCGTGCCCGACGGGGACGCCGCGCGCCGCAGCCAGCCACGGGTGACGAATGGAATTCAAGGACTACTACGCGATCCTGGGCGTCGAACCCAGCGCCGGCGAGGCCGAGATCAAGTCCGCGTACCGGCGGCTGGCGCGCAAGTACCACCCGGACGTGAGCAAGGAAACCGATGCCGAGGAGCGCTTCAAGGCGGTCGGCGAGGCCTACGAGGCGCTGCGCGATCCGCAGAAGCGCGCCGCCTACGACCAGTTGCGTGCACGCGGCTACCGCCCCGGGCAGGAGTTCCATCCGCCGCCCGGCGGCTTCGACGGCGGCGACTATGACTTCGACGAGATCTTCGGCGACATGGGCGGCCGCGGCGCCGGCAACGGCGGTTTCAGCGATTTCTTCGAGAGCCTGTTCGCGCGCCAGCGCGGCGGCGCGCGTCCCGGTGCCGGCCCCCCGCCGCGCGGCGATACCCGCGCGCGGCTGGCGGTGCCGCTGGAGGCGGTGTACCGCGGCGACAGCGTGCGCATCACCCTCAACGGCCGCCAACTGGACGTGAAGGTACCCAAGGGCATCCGCGCCGGGCAGGCGATCCGCCTGGCCGGGCAGGGCAACGGCGGCGGCAACCTGCTGCTGGAGATCGAATACCAGGCCCATCCCCGGTTCGAGGTGGATGGGCGCAACATCCTCTATACCCTGCCGTTGCCGGCCTGGCAGGCGGCGCTGGGCACCACGGTCAGCGTACCGACCCTGGGCGGATCGGTGGAGCTGAAGGTGCCGGCCGGTTCGGATGCCGGGCGCAAGCTGCGCCTGCGCGGCCGCGGCCTGCCCGGCAGCCCGGACGGCGACCAGATCGTGGAACTGGAAGTCCAGGCGCCGGCACCGGCCAGCGAAGCCCAGCGCCAGGCCTATCGCGACCTGGGCCAGGCGTTCGGCGACTGACTGCGGTTGCCGTCGCGGCCGTTCAGGCCGCGGGCAGGGGCGGCGGCTCGCCGCCGCCGAGCAGGCGGTCGATCACGTCGGTCAGGTCCGCCTCGGCGAACGGCTTGGTCAGGTAGGCGCGCGCGCCCTGGCGCATGCCCCACATGCGGTCGGTGTCCTGGTCCTTGGTGGTGACCAGGACCACCGGGATGTCGCGGGTGGTGCTCTCGCGGCTCAGCTGGCGGGTGGCCTGGAAGCCGTTGAGGTTGGGCATCACCACGTCCATCAGGATCAGGTCCGGCAGTTCGGCCTTGGCCATCGCGACGCCAGCCGCGCCATCCTCGGCGGTGAGCGTCTGGTGGCCGAGCTTCTCGACGATGCGCTGGATCCCGATGAGCTGGGTCGGCGAATCGTCGACGATCAGGATGCGTGCCATGGTGCCTCGTCCCTGTTGGATGTTCCCCGACGCCGGAGTGTAGACGTTGCGAGGGGACGCCGAAAGTCTCCGTGGGGCCGCTCGGGACGAAGCTTGACCGGGTGCGCGCGGCACCGGCGACCCAGGCCCGGGGCCGGCGTGCGCGCGAGCGGACGAGGCCGGCTCAGCCCGGTCGCACCAGCGTGCGTCCCAGCGAGCCGCCGGCCAGCATGGTGTCGAACACGGACGGCAGTTCCTCCAGGGTCGCCTCGCGGGTGCAGATCGCGTCCAGCTGCGAAGGTTTCCACGCGTCGGCCAGCAGCGCCCAGATGTCGTCGCGGACGTCGCGCGCGGTGCCGGCGGAACCGATTCCCAGCAGCGACACCCCGCGCAGGATGAAGGGCATCACTGTCAGCGCGTCCAGCGACGGGGTGGCGGCCAGGCCGGCGGCAGCCACGTTCCCGTAGGCGGCGGTCTGCGCCAGCAGGCTCACCAGCATCGGCCCGCCGACGTTGTCCAGGCCGCCGCCGAAGCGCACCGATTCCAGCGGGCGCTTGGCCTCCAGCGCGTCGCGGCCCAGCACTTCGCTGGCGCCGAGCGACTTGAGGTAGGGCGCCTGGTCGGCCTTGCCGCTGATGGCGTGGACCTCGTAGCCGGCCTTGGCGAAGATGGCCACCGCCAGCGAGCCGACCCCGCCGGTGGCGCCGGTGACCGCCAGCGGGCCCAGTCCGGGATGCTGGCGGTTCTCGCGCATGCGGTACAGGGCCAGCGCGGCGGTGAAGCCGGCGGTGCCCAGGACCATGCTTTCCCGCAGGTCCAGGCCGCGGGGCAGGGCGACCACCCATTCGGCCGGCAGGCGCGCATAGGCGGCGTAGCCGCCGTCGCGGGTCTCGGACAGGCCGCAGCCGGTGACCAGCACCGGGTCGCCTTCCTTGAATTTCGGATCGCTGGAGGCGAGCACATGCCCGGCCACGTCGATCCCGCCGACCAGCGGGAAGCTGCGCAGGATCTTGCCCTTGCCGGTGCCGGCCAGAGCATCCTTGTAGTTGACCGAGGACCAGGCGACCTGGACCACGACTTCGCTGGGGCACAGGTCGTCCAGCGACACCCGCTCGATGCCGCTGCGGTAGCCGGCGGCGTCGTTGTGGATGCGGAACGCGGGGAAGCTGGCGGGGATGGGCATGGTCGTGGCTACCTCAATGCATTGCGCCGCTTTTCGTCGATCCACTTGCTGGCCACCGCCGGCGCATACCCCCGCATCCACTCCAGCATCCGGTCGATGTCGTCGCCGTGCCACAGGTCCGCGCGCTGCTCCGGGTGCAGGAAGCGCTCGGCCACCATCCGGTCGATCATCTGCAGCAGCGGTGCGTAGAAGCCGTCCACGTCGAGGAAGGCGCAGGGCTTGTCGCCGATGCCGAGCTGGCGCCAGGTCAGCATCTCGAACATCTCGTCCAGGGTGCCGAAGCCGCCGGGCAGGGCGACGAAGGCATCGGCCAGATCGAACATGCGCATCTTGCGCTCGTGCATGTTGGCAACCACCTCCAGCCGGGTGACGCCCTTGTGCGCGACTTCCCAGTCGACCAGTTGCTCGGGAATCACCCCGATCACCTCGCCGCCGGCCGCCAGCGCCGCGTCGGCGGCCTTGCCCATCAGGCCGACGTTGCCGCCGCCATAGACCAGCGCCCACCCTTCGCGGGCGATGCGTTCGCCGAGCGCGGCGGCACGCTCGGCGTAGACCGGCTTGCCGCCGAGGTTGGAGCCGCAATAGACGCAGATCGATTTCATCGACGATGGATCCTTCAATCCCGGTTCTTGCGCTGGCGCAGCAGGATGGCCCCGCCGAGGGCGATGAAGGCCACGCCGACGACGCTGAAGCCGAGCCGCTGGCTGGCCAGGGCGCCGATCGCGAACAGCGCGCCGGCGGCGATGTAGAGCCAGGCGGAAACGTTCGAGGGAAGTCCGTTGGATGGCATTGGGTGAATGTTTGAATGATGGGATAGCCGCCGAGCAGCTACGTCAATTCAGAGAGAAAACCCGATGACAGAAGCCACCAGGCACCCGCTAGATTGAGGGCGACCGTGATCCAGAATACAGCCTGGAACGGTTGTTTGATGGTCTTGTGGCGGAACTGCCGCTGAGCGATCAGGGCGCCGGGCCAGCCGCCAAGAAGATCGGCCAGGTGCAAGCTGTTCTCGGGTGTGCGGCGAGCATCTCTTCCTGCCGCGGCCTTGTCCAAGGCATACATGGCGTAGGACACGGTGCTGAGAACGAAGTAGGCGGCGGTTAGGACAAACGGAATAAAACCAAGAGCCGTAGCGGCTGCCAGGCCCAGCAGTGCAGTGATACCTATTGTGGCTCGGGGAAGTGGTGAGGCTTGGCGCTTGGGCTGGATCCTCTGGCCTGCGTGTCGGATCTCGCGTGCCTGAAGCCTGCCTTTCGGATCCCGGACGGCCCGATAGGAGACAAGGTCGCCATCGATGGGGCGGCGAGAGCCACGCTGGAACTCGTTGATGTGCACGAAGGCGCGGTCGCCGCCGCCGTTTGGCATCACAAAGCCGAATCCCCGGTCGTCGTCCCAGCCAGTGACTCGACCAGCAAGTCGCATGACCCCATCCATCGGCAGCGAACCCTTAGTTCGCCTTGTGGATCGCCCTCTTGTCCACCGCCATCGCGGCGTCGTGGATCGCCTCGGACAGGGTCGGGTGGGCGTGGCAGATCCGCGCCAGGTCGTCGGCCGAGCCGCTGAACTCCATGGTCAGCACGCCTTCGTGGACCAGCTCGGATACGCTCGGGCCGATCAGGTGCAGGCCCAGCACGCGGTCGGTCTCGGCATGCGCGATCACCTTGACGAAGCCGGTCGGTTCGGCCATCGCCACGGCGCGGCCGACGGCGGCGAACGGGAAGCTGCCGGTCTTGTACGGCACGCCTTCGGCCTTGAGCTGCTGTTCGGTCTTGCCGACCCAGGCGATTTCCGGGGCGGTGTAGATGACGTAGGGAATGGTGTCGAAGTTGACGTGGCCGGGCAGGCCGGCGATCAACTCGGCCACGGCGATGCCTTCCTCGAAGCCCTTGTGCGCCAGCATCGGCCCGCGCACGCAGTCGCCCACCGCCCACACGCCGTCCACGCCGGTGTGGCAGTGCTCGTCGACCACGACCTGGCCGCGCTCGTTGACCTGCACGCCGGTGCCCTCGGCCAGCAGACCCCGGGTCGCGGCGCGGCGGCCGACGGCCACCAGCAGCTTGTCCACCACCAGCGTCTGTTCGCCGGAGGCATCGGTGTAGGCGATGGCCACTTCCTTCTTCTTGCCCTTGCCGGTGACTTCGGCCTTGGACACCTTCGCGCCCAGGCGGATGTCCAGGCCTTCCTTCTTCAACTCGCGCGCGGCCAGCTTGGCCACTTCGGCGTCGGCGGCCGGCAGGAAGTCGGGCAGGGCCTCGAGCACGGTCACTTCGGCGCCGAGGCGGCGCCACACGCTGCCCAGTTCCAGGCCGATCACGCCGGCGCCGATCACCGCCAGGCGCTTGGGCACCTCGGTGAAGTCCAGCGCGCCGACGTTGTCGACGATGCTCTCGCCGTCGAACTTGGCGAACGGCAGCTCGATCGAGTCCGAACCGGCGGCGATGACAACGTTGGTGCCCTTCAGCTCGACCTCGGATCCGTCGTGCTGCTTCACCTTGACCACGTTGCCCGGCTGCAGCTGGCCGAAGCCGTAGTACGGCGTGACCTTGTTGGCCTTGAACAGCATCGCGATGCCGCCGGTGAACTGCTTCACGATGGCGTCCTTGCGCGCGACCATCTTCGGCACGTCCAGCTTCGCGTCCTTGAAGCTGATCCCGTGCTGGTCGAACTGGTGCTGCATGTTCCAGTACTGGTGGGTGGAGTCGAGCAGCGCCTTGGAGGGGATGCAGCCCACCCGCAGGCAGGTGCCGCCCAGGGCGGGCTTGCCGTCCTTGCCCAGCGCCGCGTCGATGCACGCGGTCTTCAGGCCCAGCTGCGCGGCGCGGATCGCGGCGTGGTAGCCGGCCGGGCCGGCACCGATGACGACGACGTCGAAGTTCTCTGCCATTTCGGGTTCCTTAGAGGCCGAACAGGATGCGGTTCGGGTTCTCGAGCTGGTTCTTGATGTCCACCAGGAACAGCACCGCGTCCTTGCCGTCGATGATGCGGTGGTCGTAGGACAGGGCGATGTACATCATCGGCGCGATCACCACCTGGCCGTTCTCGGCGATCGGGCGCTCCTTGATCGTGTGCATGCCCAGGATCGCGCTCTGCGGCGGATTCACGATCGGGGTCGACATCAGCGAGCCGAAGGTGCCGCCGTTGGTGATGGTGAAGGTGCCGCCCTGCAGGTCGTCCAGGCCCAGCTTGCCGTCGCGCGCCTTCTTTGCGTAGTCGGCGATGCCCTGCTCGATCTCGGCGAAGCCCATCCGCTCGACGTCGCGCAGCACCGGGGTGACCAGGCCCTTGTCGGTGGACACGGCGATGGAGATGTCCGAATAGCCGTGGTAGATGATGTCGTTGTTGTCGACCGAGGCGTTGATGATCGGGTAGCGCTGCAACGCGTTGGCCGCGGCCTTCACGAAGAAGCTCATGAAGCCCAGCTTGATCCCGTGGGCCTTCTGGAAGTCCTCGCCCAGTTCCTTGCGCGCGGCGGCGACCTTGGCCAGGTTGACCTCGTTGAACGAGGTCAGCATGGCGATGGAGTTCTTCGACTGCATCAGGCGCTCGGCGATGCGCGCGCGCATGCGGGTCATCGGCACGCGCTCTTCCGGGCGCGCGCCGGCGGCCTTGCCGGCGCCGCCGCTGCGGGCGTAGTTGACCAGGTCCTCCTTGGTCACCGCGCCGCGGCGGCCGCTGCCCTCGACCTGGGACGGGTCGATGCCTTCCTTCGCCGCGGTGAAGCGCGCGCCCGGCGGCAAGTCGCCGGCGGCCGAAACCGGGGCCGGACGGGTGGAGGCCGGCGCGGCGGCCTCGGCCTTGGCGGCGGCGGCCCTGGGCTGCACTTCCTGGGCACCGGCGGCGGGCTTTTCCTCCTTCGCGGCCGGAGCGGCGGCCGCGACCGCGCCTTCCTCGATGATCGCCAGCACCTGCTGACTGGTCACCGTGTCGCCTTCCTTGAACCTGATTTCCTTGAGCACGCCGTCCACCGGCGAGGGCACCTCGAGCACGACCTTGTCGGTTTCGAGATCCACCAGGTTCTCGTCGCGCTTGACCGTGTCGCCGGCCTGCTTGTGCCAACTGGCGATGGTGGCGTCGGAGACGGATTCGGGGAGGACCGGAACTTTGACTTCGATGGCCATGGAAAAGCGTCCTTGATTCGTGTGCGAGGGCGATGGAGCGGCGGTCGGGAGGGTCAGTCGGCGATCGGATCGCGCGGCGGGTTGACCAGGGCGTCGGCGACCAGTGCGAGCTGTTCGTTGACGTGGTCGGCGAAGTGGCCCACGGCCGGCGACGGCGAGCGGCTGCGGCCGGCATAGCTCAGGCCCTGGCCCTTGGCCAGGCAGGCTTGCAGGTGATGCTTGATCTGGTACCAGGCGCCCTGGTTCTGCGGCTCCTCCTGGCACCAGACCACCTCGGTGGCCTTGGCATAGCCGCGCAGCACGGCCGCCAGGGCCTCGCGCGGGAACGGATAGAGCTGCTCGACGCGGACGATGGCGGCGTCTTCCTGGCCGCGCTTGTGCGCGTCCTCGAGCAGGTCGTAGTAGACCTTGCCCGAGCACAGCACCACCCGCTTGACCTTCTTCGGATTGGCCGTCGCGTCCGGGATCAGATGCTGGAACTGCCCATTGGCCAGTTCGTCCAGGGTCGACACCGCCAGCTTGTGGCGCAGCAGCGACTTGGGCGACATCACCACCAGCGGCTTGCGCGTGTCCATCTTCATCTGCCGGCGCAGCATGTGGAAGCACTGCGCCGGGGTGGTCGGCACGCACACCAGCATGTTGTCCAGCGCGCACAGCTGCAGGAAGCGCTCCAGGCGCGCTGAGCTGTGTTCCGGGCCCTGGCCTTCGTAGCCGTGCGGCAGCAGCAGGGTCAGGCCGGTGATGCGGCCCCACTTGGCCTCGCCTGAGGCGATGAACTGGTCGATCACCACCTGGGCGCCGTTGGCGAAGTCGCCGAACTGGCCTTCCCAGATGTCCAGGGTGTTCGGGTCGGTGGTGGAGAAGCCGTACTCGAACGCCATCACCGCCTCCTCGCTGAGCAGCGAGTCGATCACGGTGGCCTGCTCGGGACTGTCGACCAACTGGCGCAGCGGCACGTAGTAGCTGTCGGTTTTCTGGTCGTGGAGGATCGCGTGGCGGTGGAAGAAGGTGCCGCGGCCGGCGTCCTGGCCGACCAGGCGCAGGCCGTTGCCCTCGGCCAGCAGGGTGGCATAGGCCAGATTCTCGGCGAAGCCCCAGTCGCCGGGGATCTCGCCGGCGGTCATCTTCAGCCGGTCCTCGTAGATCTTGGCCACGCGCGGGTGCAGGCCCACCCCCTGCGGGATGGTGTTGATGAGCGTGGCCAGCTTGGTCAGGGTGGCCTTCTTGACCCGGGTGTCGACCGGATCGGCCAGGGTCCCGGACAGGTATTTGGACCAGTCGATCGCCAGTTCGTCCGGCTTGGCCGGGGCCAGTTCGGTGGTGACCTCGCCGGCGTCGAGCTTGTTGCGGTAGTCGTCGACCAGCGCCTTGGCCTCGGCGGCCGTCACCACCCCGGCCTTCTCCAACTGCGCGGCGTACAGCTCGCGGGTGGTCGGGTGCTTGCGGATGGTCTGGTACATCACCGGCTGGGTCGCCGCCGGCTCGTCGGCCTCGTTGTGGCCGTGGCGGCGGTAGCAGACCAGGTCGATGACCACGTCCTTCCTGAACTGCTGGCGGAACTCGTAGGCCAGCTTGGCCACGAACACCACCGCTTCCGGATCGTCGCCGTTCACGTGGAACACCGGCGCGCCGACCATCTTGGCCACATCGGTGCAGTACAGGGTGGAGCGGGCGTCTTCCTTGTTGCTGGTGGTGAAGCCGACCTGGTTGTTCACCACCACGTGCACGGTGCCGCCGACCGCGAACCCGCGCGCCTGCGACATCTGCAGCAGTTCCATCACCACGCCCTGGCCGGCGAAGGCCGCGTCGCCGTGGATCAGCACCGGCAGCACCCGGCGGCGCTCGTCGTCGCCATAGCGTTCCTGGCGCGAGCGCACCGAGCCGGCGACCACCGGGTCGACGATCTCCAGGTGCGAGGGGTTGAAGGCCAGGGCCAGGTGCACCGGCGCCCCCGGGGTGGCGATGTCGGCGGAGAAGCCCATGTGGTACTTCACGTCGCCGGTGTGGGCGCGCTCGTCGTGCTCGAACTTGCCCTCGAACTCGTCGAACAGCTTGCGCGGGCTCTTGCCCAGGGTGTTGATCAGCACATTGAGGCGGCCGCGGTGGGCCATGCCGATCACGATGTCCTTGACCTGGTCCATGCCGGATTGGCGCACCACCGCGTCGAGCAGCGGGATCAGCGCGTCGCCGCCTTCCAGCGAGAAGCGCTTCTGGCCGACGTACTTGGTGTGCAGGTAGCGCTCCAGGCCCTCGGCGGCGGTCAGCCGCTCGAGGATGCGCTTGCGGGTGGCCTGGTCGAGGTTGTAGTCGCCGCCGGTGTTCTCCAGCCGCTGGTACAGCCACTGGCGCTGCTCGACCTCGGGGATGTGCATGAACTCGGCGCCGATGGAGCCGGCGTAGGTCGCCTGCAGGCGGGCGAGCAGGTCGCGCAGCTTCATCCGCGGCTGGCCGGCGATGCCGCCGGTGCTGAACTCGCTGTCCAGGTCGCGCGCGGAGAGGTTGTGGAACGACAGTTCCAGGTCCGGCGGGTTCATCGGCGGGGTCAGGCCCAGGGGGTCGATCCTGGCTCCCAGGTGGCCGCGCGAGCGGTAGGCGGTGATCAGGCGGCCGACGTTGCGTTCGCGCTCGTCGCCGCCGGCGGTCGGGGCCACGCCATGGCTGGCGGCGTTGCGGGCGGCTTCGGCGACGTGGGCGATGACCGCCGAATGGGGGACGTCACCGGCCTCGCGGCCCTTGAACCCGTCGAAGTAGGCCTTCCACTTCGGGTCCACGCTGTCGGGGGAGACCAGGTATTGCTCGTACAGATCCTCGATGTAGGCGGCGTTGCTGCCGAGTTGCGAAGACTGCGCAAACTGCTTGAGTAGGTTGTCCACGATGGATGTCGCGTCGTCTGGGTGGGGGCTGGCCGGGATCGGTCCTGGCCTGGCGTGGCGGGCGTGACAGCCTTGAAAGTATACCCTGCGGCGCCGTGGCGCGGGCTTAGACCAAGGCAGGGAAAGGCCCGGCGCGGGCGCGGGAAGCGTGCCGGTCCACCCCGTCGCGGCGCCGTGGGGCGCCGGTCGCGGGCCCGTTCCTTGCGGGACGCGGCCGACGCCGCTACAGGACGCGGTACTCGGTGCAGGGGCGCGAACGCTCCCAGACCCGTTCGAAATCCAGGCGCAGGCGCCGGGCCACCGGCGCGTCGTCCACGCCGCCTTCGCCGTCGAAGCGGTGGCCCAGCGGGCGCAACAGCGCGCCGCCGGTGTCGTTGAACGCATAGGCCGACGGATAGCGGGCATCGACCGGGTCGCGCACCTCGCGGAAGGCGAACACGCTGGGCAGGCGCTGGGCCAACGGCAGCAGCGGGGCGCCACTGCGTTGCGGCGAGGCGGCGTCCTGCAGCAGCACCCGCACCCGGCGCTCGCCGGGGCGGGTGGCGAAGCGGCGCAGGGCATCGAGCACGTCCATGCGGTCGAGCAGGCCGGGGTCGAGCGCCCGGCTGTAGAGCCCCAGTTCGCGCCGTGCGTGTCCGGCCAGCGCGAGCAGCACCGCGGCGGCGGCCTCGGCGTCCTCCACCGCGCTGGCGCCGGGCAGGCGCCGGCGCATCTGGCGGTGGTCGATGCCGGCCTCCTGGAACGGCGGCCCGCAGGGCACGAAGCCGGCGCGGGCGTAGAACGCCAGGGCATGCCGTTGCGCATGCAACGACACCTCGGGCCAGCCGCGGCGGCGCGCCTCTACCAGCAGCGCCTGCAGCAGCGCCTCGCCGATGCCGCGGCCGCGGAACGGAGCCAGCACCGCCATCCGCCCGATCCGCCGGTCCGGGCTCAGGCGCGCCGTGCCGACCGGGCGGCCTTCGCCGTCCAGGGCCAGCAGGTGGAAGCACAGCGGGTCCAGTGCATCCTGTTCCAGTTCCGGCGGCACCTGCTGTTCGCGCACGAACACCGCCTCGCGCACGTCCCGCAGGCGCGCGTGGTCGCGGGCATGGTCGGCGGCGACGATGGCCATGTCCGGGCCCGCGAGCGCCACTCAGTCCGCGTCCGGGTCGTCGGCCAGCAGCGCGTAATGGCCGGCCTGGTAGAGGTCGAAGACGGCGTCGCGCCCGGCCGCCGACAGCGCGGCCCAGGCCGCAGGGTCGAGCCGTTGCGCGTCGGCCAGCAGGCGCGCGTCGGCCACCGGCACGGTCAGCGCCTGGCCGCAGCAGAACAGGCTGGCGCCGCGCCGGTTGCGGCGCCAGGCCAGGCGCGAGGCCGGATGCCGCTGCAGCGCCGCACCCTGGCCCAGGTCCCATTCCAGCTCGATACGCGAGCGTTCGTCGCCGCGCGGGATCACCTCGCCGGCAGCGCGGTAGGTGGTGATGAAGCGGCCGAACCAGTCGCCGAGCCGGTCCGGGTCGTTCATCCGGATCGCGTTGAGCGCGGCCACCACCCGCGCCATCGCCGCCGCGTCGATCTCGTTGGGGTCGGCGGGCAGGGCCAGGTCCGGGTCGCGGTAGCGGATCGACTCGTCGGCCTCGGCCAGCAGTTCGTCCAGCCAGTCGCCGATCAGTTCGGCCGAGGCCGGCGCGCGCATGCCGACCGAGAGGGTCAGGCACGGATCCTCGGCGATGCCGTGGTGGGGCACGTTGGGCGGCAGGTAGAGCATGTCGCCTGGAGCCAGCACCCAGTCGTGGCTCGGTTCGAATTCGCGCAACAGCTTCAGTTCGACGCCATCGCGGAAGCCCAGCGGCGCGCCGGGCCGGGCGTCGATCAGCCAGCGGCGATGGCCCCAGGATTGCAGCAGGAACACGTCGTACTGGTCCACGTGCGCGCCGACCGAACCGCCGGTGGCGGCGAAGCTGATCATGACGTCGTCGATGCGCCAGCGCGGCAGGAAGCGGAACCAGTCTAGCAAGGCGGCCACGTCCGGATCCCACTTGTCCACGTCCTGGACCAGCAGGGTCCAGTCGTGGTCGGGCAGGCCGGGAAACTCCTCCTCGGCGAAGGGGCCGTGGCGCACGCGCCAGCCGTCGCTGGCGCGGTCGTGTTCGATCAGCCGTGCCAGCACCCCCTCCTCGCAGGCCAGGCCGGCCAGGTCCTCGGGCATCAGCGGGCTCTGCAGGCCGGGAAAGGCGTTGCGGATCAGCAGCGGGCGCTTCTGCCAGTAGTCGCGCAGGAACGTCGCCGGATCCATGCCCAGCGGCGGCCGTGCGGCGCCGTCGACCTCGATCGGCGGGCTGGCCGCGGCCCGGGTCCGGGCGGCGGCGGACGGCTTCGGGGCGACGGGTGTCTTCTGCGGCTTGCGGGTCGTCATGGCGATCTCGTCGTGGCCGTCGGCGGCGGCCGGCGGCTCAAGGGGCGGGCGCGGCCTCGCCGGCCAGGCGCCGGTCGAGCCCGGCGCGGGCCTGGCCGGCATAGGCCCGGCAGGCGCCGGCCTCGGCCAGGGGCTGCCCGGCCCGCGGTCCCAGCCGCGCCCACAGGCCGCTGGCGGCCGGATGCGGGGTGACGAGGATATCGCAGGGCAGTGCGGCCACCGCGTCGAGGGTGCGGCGGAAGGCGGCCACGTAGTCCGGGTGGTCGCGGAAGCGCCAGGCATCGTCGGAGATCGCGCTCAGGCTGTCGACGTAGGCGAGGTCGAGGCACGCCTCGCCCTCGCAGGAGCGCCAGGTCCAGCTGGTGCCGCCAGGGGCGTGGCCCGGGGTCGCGTGTGCCGTGAGCCGCAGGGGGCCCAGAACCAGGCTTTCGCCGTCGGCGATGCGCAGTACGCGCGCGACCGGCGCCAGCGGCTCGAGTTGCGCGTATTGCGGGTCGCCGCGGTCGCTGCGTCCGCGCTCCAGCACCCGTGCGGCCGGTTCGCGCGCGACCACGGTCGCGCCGCTGGCTGCCTGCAGTGCGGCGATCCCGCCGGCATGGTCGAAATGCTCGTGCGAACCGCCGATCCAGCGCACGTCCTCGATCCGGAAGCCGGCCGCACGGATGTTGTCGGCGATCAGCGCGGCGCCGTTCGCGGTGCCGCCATCGAGCAGGATGTGGCCCTGCGGCGAGGTCACCAGCACCGCGGTGATGCCGCAGGTGCCGACGTACCAGGTGTCGCCGTGGATGCGGCGGGGCGGAGTGGGGTCGTCCCAGCCGGCCTGGTCGGTGCAGCCCCGGGTCGCGGTGGCCGGAGCGTCGGCGCCGGCAGCGGGTGCCGCGGTCGCGGTGACCGCCGCCAGCCCCAGAACCAGTGCCAGCATCGCGGCGGGCATGCGCAGCACGGTGGTCACAGCCCGCGCGCCAGGCGCTCGGCCAGACCGGTGTAGGTGGCCGGGGTCAGCGCGGCCAGGCGGCTGCGTGCGTCCGCGGGCAGGTCGAGGCCGGCGATGAAACCACGCATGGCTTCGGCGTCGATCCCGTCGCGGCCGCGGGTCAGGGCCTTGAGCTGCTCGTAGGGATTGGCCAGGCCATGGCGGCGCATCACCGTCTGCACGGCCTCGGCCAGCACTTCCCAGGCCGCGTCCAGGTCGGCGTCCAGGCGCTGCGGGTTCACCTGCAGTTTGCCCAGGCCCTTGGCCAGCGAGTCCAGCGCCACCAAGGTATGGCCGAAGGCGGTGCCCAGCGCGCGCAGCACGGTCGAATCGGTGAGGTCGCGCTGCCAGCGGCTGACCGGCAGTTTGGCCGAGAAGTGCTCGAACAGGGCGTTGGCCAGGCCGAAGTTGCCCTCGGCGTTCTCGAAGTCGATCGGGTTGACCTTGTGCGGCATGGTCGAGGAACCGATCTCGCCTTCCTTCAGTCTCTGCCGGAAGTAGCCCAGCGAGATGTAGCCCCAGACGTCGCGGGCCAGGTCGACCAGCACGGTGTTGGCACGGCGGATCGCGTCGCCGAGCTCGGCGATGTTGTCGTGCGGCTCGATCTGGGTGGTGTACGGGTTGAACGGCAGGCCCAGGCCCTCGACGAAGCGGTGCGCGAACGCCGGCCAGTCCAGGTCGGGATAGCTGACCACATGCGCGTTGTAGTTGCCGACCGCGCCGTTGATCTTGCCGGTCAGCTCGACCGCGGCGATCTGCCGGCGCTGCCGCTCCAGGCGCGCGACCACGTTGGCGATCTCCTTGCCCAGGGTGGTGGGCGAGGCGGTCTGGCCATGGGTGCGCGAGAGCATCGGCTGGGCGGCCTGGTCGTGGGCCAGCCTGCGCAGGGCGGCGGCCACCCCATCGAGTGCCGGCAACAGCACGGTATCGCGCGCCTCGCGCAGGATCAGCGCGTAGGACAGGTTGTTGATGTCCTCGCTGGTGCAGGCGAAGTGGACGAACTCCAGCGCCGGGCCCAGCTCCCCGGCAAGCTCGCCCGGGTCGTCCTTCAGCCGCTCCTTGATGAAGTATTCGACCGCCTTGACGTCGTGATTGGTGGTGCGTTCGATTGCCTTGACCCGCGCCGCGTCGGCGACGGAGAAACCCTCGGCCAGCGCGCGCAGGCGCGCCTGCGCGGCGGCGGAAAACGGGGCCAGCTCGGTGATGCCGGGTTCGGCGGCCAGCGCCAGCAGCCATTCGATCTCGACCTTGACCCGGGCCCGGATCAGCCCGTACTCGGAGAAGATCGGGCGCAGTGCATCGACCCTGGCCGCGTAGCGGCCGTCGAGCGGCGACAGGGCGAGCAGGGCGGGATCCGGAATTGGAGCGGGCGTCATGGGCGGGCGGCCGGAGCGATGGGCGGAGTCGTCCATTGTAAGGCTCCCCGTCCCGCCCCACCGTTGCCACCTGCGTGGGACGGCCGTGCCCGGTGGTGGCGCGGTGGCTGCCGGCCGGGTCGGTGCGCGCCGTGTCCGGCCTGCGCCCGCCATGGCGTATCCTGCCGGCCGCAGCCAGCCGCCGTGCATCCGCCGGCCGCCCGCCGTAGTCCATCCCTGCTGGAGACGGTCATGAGCAAGCCCCGCGCATCCTCCCGTGCCAAGACATCAGCCACGGCATCCGGTTCCGCGGCCGCACCTGCGTCCACCGGCAGCGGCCGGACCCGCCCGGAGCACGACAGCATGGGCGAACTGCAAGTGCCGGCCGATGCCCTGTGGGGTGCGCAGACCCAGCGCGCGGTGCAGAACTTCCCGATCTCCGGGCGGCCGATGCCGCGCGGCTTCATCCGCGCGCTGGGCCTGGTCAAAGCAGCCGCCGCCGAGGTCAACGCCGGCCTGGGCCTGCTGCCCAGGCGCCTGGCCGCGGCGGTGCGCGCCGCCGCGCTGGAAGTGGCGGCCGGCAGCTACGACGCGCACTTCCCGGTGGACATCTACCAGACCGGCTCGGGCACCTCCTCGAACATGAACGCCAACGAGGTGATCGCCACACTGGCGTCGCGCGCGTCCAGGTCCGGCGAGGGCAAGGTCCACCCCAACGACCACGTCAACCTGGGCCAGAGCTCCAACGACGTGATCCCCACCGCGATCCGGGTCTCGGCGCAGCTGGCGGTGGTGGAGGACCTGCTGCCGGCGCTCAAGCACCTGCGCCGCACCATCGACCGGCGCGGCCGCGGGCTGCGCAAGGTGGTCAAGACCGGCCGCACCCACCTGATGGATGCGATGCCGCTGACCTTCGAGCAAGAATTCGGTGCCTGGTCCTCGCAGCTGAAATCGGCCGAAGGGCGGATCGAAGACAGCCTCAAGCGCCTGCGCCGCCTGCCGCTGGGGGGCACCGCCATCGGCAGCGGGATCAATGCCGACCCGCGCTTCGGCGCGCGCGCGGCCAAGGCGCTCTCGGCGCTGGCGGGGACGAAGTTCGAGAGCGCGGCCGACAAGTTCGAGGGCCTGGCTGCGCAGGACGACGCAGTGGAATTGTCCGGCCAGCTCAATGCGCTGGCGGTGGCGCTGATCAAGATCGCCAACGACCTGCGCTGGATGAACTCGGGCCCGCTGGCCGGGCTGGGCGAGATCGAGCTCCCGGCATTGCAGCCGGGCAGCTCGATCATGCCGGGCAAGGTCAATCCCGTGATTCCGGAGGCCACGGTGATGGTGGCCGCGCAGGTGATCGGCCACCACGCGGCGATCACCGTCGCGGGCCAGACCGGCAACTTCCAGCTCAACGTGGCCTTGCCGCTGATCGCGGCCAACCTGCTCGATTCCATCGGCCTGCTGGCCAGGGTGTCGCGGTTGCTGGCCGATTCGGCCATCACCGGGCTGAAAGTGCGCCGGGACCGGGTGAAGGAGGCGCTGGACCGCAACCCGATCCTGGTCACCGCGCTGAATCCGGTGATCGGCTACGAGCAGGGCGCGGCCATCGCCAAGCAGGCCTACACGCAGGGCCGGCCGGTGCTGGACGTGGCGATGGAGGTCACCGGCCTGCCGGCCCAGGCCCTGAAGCCGCTGCTGGACCCCGCGATGCTGGCCAAGGGGGGCATCCACGGCAAGCCCGGCGGCGGGGGCGGCTGAGCGCCTCCCGGGCTGGAGTCGGCGTCAGAAGATGGTCAGCTTGCCGGAGGCGTCGACCCGCACCGTCTTGCCGGCATCCGGCAACGCGGCGGGCACGCCGTTGACCCGCAGGAAGGTCGCATCGTCGGTCACCAGGGTCATGCCGCTGCCAATCATCGTGGTCGTGCCGTTCTCGACTTTCACCTCCAGCGGGCCGCTGGGGAAAACGTACTTCACGCCCCGTGCGGAGGTCCTGGTCCAGGGGCCGGCGGAAGCAGGCGTTCCGGCCGCCATCTCGGCTTCGGCCGCCGCGTCCATGGCGTGATCCTCAGCGCCTTGGGCGGGGCGCGCGGTGGCCGCGTCGTCGCCGGAATCGAATTCGGCGGCGCCGTCCTTGCCGCAGTCCTTGACGTCGGATTCGTCCATCGTGGCGTAGGGCGCGAATGCGGGCAGGGCGGCTGCCAGGGCCTGCTGCGAAGCGAGCAGGGGAGGCATGCGCGCGCAGATCATCCGGTTGGCCTCGGCCTCGATCCGGCGACCTTCGGCCTCGATCCGCTTGCCCTCGGCTTCCATCTGCTTCTCGAATTCCTCGCTGTTGCCGCTGAGCGCGCTCTTCAGCGCCCCGGTGGCCGCCTTCATGCCCAGCGCGGCGCCCTGCACGCCCAGTTCGGCGCCCTGCATCCCGACCGCGATCCCGGCCTGGGCGATGGCGACCACGTTGGCGCGGTGCTCCAGCAGCAGCTTGCGCTGCTGCTCGTCGATCGCCACTGCCTTGCCGTCGATCAGCAGGTCGCCCTGCGGGGTGATCTCGGCCTTGGGCAACGGGCTGCCGGAACTGTCGATCCGGATCCCGTGGTGGATGCGCCCGCCGACCGGGATGTTGGCGGTGGCCAGCTTCTCGCTGGACCTGGCCATCGCTTCCTGGAGTTTCCTGCTCACGACGGTATCGGTCGCCGGCTGCGCGGCGGTCGCGCCGCCGGGGGCAGGTGCCGGTGGCGGGTCGTTCCTGCCGCAGGCGGCCAGCGGCAGCACGGTGGCGAGGGCGATCGCGTGGAACTTGCGCATGGTCGACTCCTTAGTTCATCAGAGGCTGGCGAATTCGCGGCGGACTTCCTGCTCGCAGTCCTTGACGTCGTCCGCCTCGAGGGTGGCGTAGGGCCGGAACTGCGGCAGGCTTGCGGCCAGGCGCTGCTGCGAATCCAGCAGCGAGGGCAGGCTACGGCAGATCTGCAGCACGCCGGGCCCGATCGACTGCTTGATTGTCTTCTCCAGCTTGCGCTCCAGGTTGCCGGTCATGGCGCTGAACATCAGGCTGAACAGACCGCGGTCGACCGCGTCGATGGCGGCCTGTGCGCTGCGCTCGCCGATGTCGATGCCGGCCCTGGCGATCCCGATGACCTGGCGGCGGTAGGCCAGCAGTTGCTCGCGCTGGGCGGCATCGATGGCCACCTCCTTGCCGTCGATCAGGAAGTCGCCGCGCGGGGTGATTTCCGCCTTCGGCAACGTTTCACGGTCGGCCGAGTGGCCGGACTTGCCGAAGTGCAGGCTGTTGCCCACGTCCAGGTTCTCGGTTTCCAGCTCGGCGCGGGCAGCGGCCAGTTCCTGGCGCACTTCGCGCCGGGCCTCGGCCATTTCCTCGCTGATCTCGCGCTGGACGGAGCCCTTGGCAGGCCCGGCGGCCTGCGCCGCCAGCGGCAGCAGGCCGGCCAGCAGCAGGGGCAGCAGGCGATGACGGGTGCGGGTGTCGTGGTGCATGCGGGTTCTCCCGGTCGGAATCAGCGCTTGCGCGGCAGGTTGATGGCGCCGCGGACGTCGTGGTGGCTGGCTTCGCCGCTGCCGATCGAGCCGACCGACAGGCTGGCCGCGCCGCGCACGTCCAGGTCGCCCGAGCCGATCGAATCGACCCGCACCGCGCCGGACACGTTGCGCAGGTCGGCGTCGCCCGAGCCGATCGAGCCGATCTTCACATCGCCACGGGCGCCGTCCAGTTCGAAATCGCCCGAGCCGATGCTGCCGACTCCGACGTCGCCGCCGATGTTGCGGGCCTTGATGTCGCCCGAGCCGATCGACAGCACCTTCAGCGAAGCGGCGCCATCGACCTCGATGTCGCCGGAGCCGACCTTGGCGGTCACCGGGCCGCGGATCCCGCGCAGCTTCGCATCGCCCGAGCCCACCTCGACGCCTGCCGCCGCAGCGCCCTCCAGCGCGCCCTCGCCGGAGCCGACCACCAGTTGCACCGGGACGCCCTCGGGCACGGTGCCTGACAGGTCCAGCCACGCGTAGTTGTTGCCGAACAGGCCGGACAGGCCGCCCTCGCGCTCGCGCCGGGCGCGCACCACCAGGGTATCGCCTTGGCGCTCCTGGGTGACGGTCAGGTCGGCCAGCCATTCCGGCTTGCTGGCGCAGGCGCGGCCTTGCAGCGCGTGACTGGCGCCCGGCGCGGCGCGCAGGCGGACGTCGTGCTGCTGGGTCTCGACCCGGATCGTCTTCACCCCGGCCAGGTCCAGCGCCAGCGAGCGCGGTGCCGAGTGCTTGCAGTTGTCGCTGGCCATCGCGGCGACGGGAACGAGGAGCAACAGGCCGAACAGGGGAATGCGCATGGACGTCTCCGGGATGCGGTCGTGGGTCGGGGTGGAGCCGGTCAGGCCTCGTCGCGCCAGCGGCGCAGGCGGATGGCGGCGGCGATGAAGCCGATGCCGACCGCCACGCCGATCCACAGGTCGGCACTGGCGAAGGCGTGCCAGTTGCGGGCCAGGTCGATGGCGCCGGCCAGGTTGCCGGGGGAGTTGATCGACGCCGAGGTGTCGATCGCGCCGTCGATCGCCGGATACCAGGCACCGGGCGCCACGCTCAGCAGGCCGCGATAGACCAGGGTGTACCAGACCTTGTCGTGGGCGATGTCCACGCCGGGCAGGATCGTGGTCATGCTGATCACCACGCAGGCCAGCACCGGCACCAGCACCGCCCACAGGAACGGCTTGGAACGGGCCCAGGCCGAGCAGAACATCAGCCAGCCGATGGTCGGCAGCGCCCAGAACATGTACACCGGCAGCGACGCCACCACCCCGCCGATGATGCGCAGCGGGTGCGACTGGGTGAAGACCCCATGCGCGGCCGGCAGGCCGTTGACGGTGATGGTCAGCGCCGAGATCAGCCACAGCGCCACGCCGATCAGCAGACCGAGGCCGACCGCCAGCAGCGGCGCCAGGACCAGCGCCCACACGGCCTTGGACAGCACCATCTGCGAGTCCGAGACCGGCAGCGACTTCCAGAACAGCACGCTGCGGTCGCGGCGGTCGTCGTACAGGGAGCCCAGGGCGTAGAAGAACACCACGAAGGCGAGCACGACGCAGGCCAGCATCACGCCGCCCAGCAGCATGCTGTCGCCGACCACGCCGAGCGCCTGGCTGATCTTCTGCGGGTCGGCCTCGTCGAAGACCAGGCCGCTGTAGCCCATCGAGCGCCGCGCGGCGATGCTGCCGATCACGGCCAGGATCAGGTACAGCCCCAGGATGATGGCGCCGGTGATCAGCGGCGCCCAGAAGAACCCGCCGCGGTTCTCCCAGTATTCGCGCCTGAGCAGCCACTTGAGCTTGGCGGTGCCGTGCGGGACCGCGGCCTTGGCGGGGGAAGCGAGGGTGGCGTTCATGCGTAGGTCCCCTTCATGGTGGCCACGAACAGGTCGGCGAGGCCGGGGTTGCGGGTTTCGCCCAGCGCGGCGAGCGTGGACCGCGGCACGCCGTCGTAGAGCAGCACGGTCTTGCCGAAGGGCAGGGCGCGCTCGTCGATCGGGCCCATGGCGCGGGCGGCTTCGAGGGCGTCGGCGCCCACCAGGATCTCGGTATAGCGATCGGCGACTTCGTCCATCGGCGCGTCCAGCACGATCCGGCCGTCGCGGATGAACAGCACGTCGGTGAGGATGTGCTCGATCTCCTCGACCTGGTGGGTGGTGACCAGGATGGTCTTGTCCTCGTCGAAGTAGTCCTCCAGCAGGCGCTGGTAGAACTGCTTGCGGTAGAGGATGTCCAGACCCAGGGTCGGCTCGTCCAGCACCAGCAGGCGCGCGTCGATGGCCATCACCAGGGCCAGGTGCAACTGCACGATCATGCCCTTGGACATTTCGCGCACCCGCAGCTTCGGAGTGAGCTGGGTGTTGGCCAGGAAGCGCTCGCACCTGGCGCGGTCGAAGCGCGGGTGCACCCCGGCGACGAAGTCGATCGCCTCGCCGACCCGGATCCAGCGCGGCAGCACCGCCACGTCGGCGATGAAGCAGACCTCGTTCATCAGTTCGTCGCGCTGGGTGCGCGGGTCCTTGCCCAGCACCCGCAACTCGCCCTCGAACGGGGTCAGGCCGAGGATGGCCTTCAGCGCGGTGGTCTTGCCGGCGCCGTTGGGGCCGATCAGGCCGACGATCCGGCCGGAGCCGATCTCGAAGTCGGCGCCGGCCACGGCGACCTTGTTCTTGTAGGCCTTGCGCAGGCCGCGGGCGGAGACGACCGCGCCGGCGTCGGCGATATGGGATTGGGCAGCGTTCATCAGTGGGTCCCCAGGGCGTTGAGCAGGTCTTGGGCGGACAGTCCCAGGCGCTGGATGCGCTCGGCCACGGCCGGCCACTCTTCCTTGAGGAAGCGGTCGCGCTCGCTGCTGCGCAGCTGCCGCGAGGCCTCCTCGGTGACGAACATGCCCAGGCCGCGGCGCTTCTCCACCAGGCCCTCGTCGGCCAGTTCCTGGTAGGCGCGGGACACGGTGATCGGGTTGAGCTGGTACTCGGCGGCGACCTGCCGCACCGAGGGCAGGGCCTCGCCGGGCTTGAGGATGCCGTCGAGCATCATGGCGATGACCCGGTCCTTCAATTGGCGGTAGATCGGAGCGCCGTCGCTCCAGTGGATGTCGCTCATGGTTCAGCTCCGCGAGCGCAGGGACTGCGCAAAGGAGAAATAGGGCATGGTCGAGGAGGCGCGGAGCCTGCGCGCCGGCCGCTCCGCGGCCGGGTCCGGGTCCGTGGCGCCGCGCTGCGCGGCGGCCTCGCCGAGTCCATAATCACGTGCACGAACACCATCGCGTCCAGCGAGGTCGGGCAGCCACCACATCGCTCCCAGGACCGCGACGGCCAGGCCCAGGGCCATGGACCGGGAGCGGTAGGCAGACAGGTTGCTTTTCATCTTGTGGGCGTCCTGCGTTGGGTGACTGGTGTTGTATTCAACTATAACACCTAAACACAGGGTGTCAACACTCTGTTGCCCCAACCAATGGCATACAGGGCAGATGGCCCCGGAGGCACGGCAAATGTCACTCAAGTTCATGTTTCTTAAGGTTTTAATCGTCTTCGTAGCGGGGCCGGCGCTGGCAGCCGGCCCGGCCCTGCTGGACCTGGAGTACCGCCCGCTGGCGTCCAAGTCCCCGGTGAATCTGGCCGAACGGCACGGCGGCCAGGTGCTGCTGGTGGTCAATACCGCCAGCAAATGCGGCTATACCCCGCAGTACGAAGGCCTGGAGGCGCTGCACCAGCGCCTGGCAGGGCGCGGCTTCTCGGTCGTCGGCTTCCCGTCCAACGACTTCAAGGGCCAGGAACCGGGCAGCGAGGAACAGATCCAGGAGTTCTGCACCCTGACCTACGGGGTGAAATTCCCCATGTACGAGAAGGTCCATGTCACCGGGCCGGATACCACGCCGCTGTACCGGCGCCTGCGCGAAGCGACCGGCGTGGAGCCGGGATGGAACTTCCACAAGTACCTCATCGCGCGCGACGGGCGCGTGGTCGGGAACTGGTCCAGCAAGGTCAAGCCGGACGATCCGGAACTGGTCGCGGCGATCGAGCGCGAACTGAAGGCGCCCGTACCGGCGCGCTGAGGTGCGGCGCCCGGGCAGGCTCGCGGTGCGCCGGCGCATGCGACAATGACGCCGCGCCGGCCTTGCCGGCGGATCGATCCAACCCCTGAGGGAACAACTTTGATGAACAACCGCATGCGCGGCGCGCTGGCGTCGCTGGTGATCGGAGCGAGCATGGTGGCAGGCACGGCAGTGGCGCAGGACAAGGCCGCACTGGCCACCGACAAGGACAAGGTCAGCTACGCGATCGGCATGGACGTGGCCCGTTCGTTCCAGCCGATCGCCCGGGACATCGATTTCGCGGCGCTGGAGAAGGCACTGGCCAATGCGTTGGCCGGCGGCCAGCCGCTGCAGTCCGAGGCGGATGCGCAGGCCACCCACGGCATGCTGCAACTGGTCATGGCTGCCCGTACCGGCCAGCGCGTGCCGGGCCTGCCGCCGGGCTCCGAACCGCCGGCGCCGTCGAAGGAGCAGGTGGGCCTGCTGATGGGCGACCGGGTCATCGGCGCCTCGCTGCTGCCGCTGAAGGACGACATCGACGTGGCGGTGCTGGTCCAGGCCGTGCGCAACAGCCTGGGCGCGTCCGGCGCGCCGCTGATGAGCGAACAGGAGGCGATGCAGACCCTGCAGGCCTACATGGGCCGCAAGCAGCAGGCCGTGGCCGAGAAGAACCGCGCCGAAGGTGCCGCGTTCCTGGCGAAGAACCGCGGGCAGAAGGGCGTGCTGACCACCCCGTCGGGCCTGCAGTACATGGTCCTGCGCGAGGGCAGCGGCCCGCGTCCGCTGCCCGGCGACACGGTGCGGGTCAATTACGAGGGCCGGCTGCTCGACGGCGGCGAGCCCTTCGACAGCTCGTACGCGCGCGGCCAACCGGCCGAGTTCAGCCTGAACCAGGTGATCGCCGGCTGGACCGAGGGCGTGGGCCTGATGCCGGTCGGGGCCAAGTACCGTTTCTGGATCCCGTCGGAACTGGCCTATGGCGCCAATGGTGCTCCGGGCGGCCGGATCGGGCCGAACGCGACCCTGACCTTCGACGTCGAGCTGCTGGGCATCGCCCCGTAGCAGGCGACGCGATTCCGCACCGATAGGGAAGGCCGCGCATGCGCGTTTCGATCTTCGGCACCGGCTACGTCGGCCTGGTCACCGGAAGCTGCCTGGCCGAGGTCGGGCACGAGGTGGTGTGCGTGGACGTGGATGCGGCCAAGGTCGCCGGGCTGGAGCGCGGGATCGTCCCGATCTACGAGCCGGGCCTGGCGCCGATGGTCAAGTCCAACCATGCCGTCGGGCGCCTGCGCTTCAGCACCGACGCGGCCGCGGCGGTCGCCCACGGCGAGGTCGTGTTCATCGCGGTGGGCACGCCGCCGGACGAGGACGGCAGCGCCGACCTGCGCTACGTGCTGGCGGTGGCCCGCAGCATCGGTGCCCACCTTGAGCGGCCGGCGGTGGTGGTGGACAAGTCCACGGTGCCGGTGGGCACCGCCGACCGGGTGCGCGCGGCGATCGCCGCCGAACTGCAGGCGCGCCAGGTGGAGGTCGGCTTCGAAGTGGTCTCCAACCCCGAGTTCCTCAAGGAAGGCGACGCGGTCGCCGACTGCATGCGCCCGGACCGGATCGTGATCGGCGCCGACAGCGCGGCGGCGGTGGCGGCGATGCGCCGCCTGTATGCGCCGTTCAACCGCAACCACGATCGTTTCGTGGTGATGGACGTGCGGTCGGCCGAACTGACCAAGTACGCGGCCAACGCAATGTTGGCGACCAAGATCAGCTTCATGAACGAGATCGCCAACATCGCCGAGCGGGTCGGCGCGGACGTGGAGGCGGTGCGCAAGGGCATCGGTTCGGATCCGCGGATCGGCTGGCATTTCATCTATCCCGGCGCCGGCTACGGCGGCTCCTGCTTTCCCAAGGACGTGCAGGCGCTGGCGCGCACTGCCCGCCAGCACGGCTACCCGGCGCAGCTGCTGGACGCGGTGGAGGCGGTCAACGACCGCCAGAAGGGCCATCTGTTCGAACTGGTCCAGCACCATTACGACCGCGGCGAGGACGAAGGCGTGCGCGGCAAGGTGTTCGCGGTGTGGGGGCTGGCGTTCAAGCCCAACACCGACGACATGCGCGAAGCCTCCAGCCGGCGCCTGCTGGCGCAGCTGTGGGAGGGCGGGGCGACGGTACGTGCCTACGATCCCGAGGCGCTGGACGAGGCACGGCGGATCTTCGGCGCGCGCGACGACCTGGTCCTGTGCGATTCGGCGCAGGCCGCGCTGGAGGGTGCCGACGCGCTGGCGGTGGTGACCGAGTGGAAGGAATTCCGCAGCCCGGACTTCGTCCGCCTGCACGCCGCGCTGGGCGATGCGGTGGTGTTCGACGGGCGCAACCTGTACGAACCGGCGGAAGCCGAGGCGGCCGGCCTGGCCTACTACGGCATCGGCCGCGGCCGTTCGCTGCGGGCGACGGCGGAGCACACCGGATGAGCCCGGCGCAGATGGAGATGCCGGGCATGCCCGGCACCGGTGCCGGGCTGGAACAGCGCCTGGTCGAACTGGAAACCCGGGTGGCGTTCCAGGAGCAGGCGCTGGCCGAGCTGAGCGACGCCCTGGCCCAGGCGCGCCTGGAGCGCGCGCGCAGCGACGAATTGCTGCAGGCGGTGCTGTCCGACCTGCGCGGCCTGCGCGGCGCGCTGTATGCCGATCCGGCCAGCGAACCGCCGCCGCCCCACTACTGAGCGCGGCGGTCCCGGGCCGCCCCAGGCGCTACATTCCCGTATCCCGCCCCCCGATTCCGATCCCGTACCGCGCGCCCGCGCGCGGCCACTGCAAGCCCACACCCCCATGATCGACAGCCTCCGCGACCAGTTGCTCAACCTCGGCTTCAAGGCGCCCGAACCCGAGCGCACGCCCGGCCACCGTCCCGGCCCGGGCAAGGGCGGGCACACGAGCCCCGGCAAGGGCGGTGCCCGTGCCGGAGGGCGGGGCACGGGCGGTGCGTCTCGGCACGGCGGGGATCCGGCCGGCAAGGGCAAGCAGCGCGGCGAAGGCGGGCCTCGCCCTGCCGGTCCGGCGGGACAACGCATGCCGGCTTCCGAAATGGACCTGGGCAAGGCCTGGGCGATGCGCGCGCAGCAGGAGAAACAGGAGCGGATCGAGGCCGAACAGACCAAGCAGGAGCAGGCGCGCCTGCGCCGCGAAGCCAAGGCCAGACTCGAGGCGCTGCTGCAGGACAAGGGGCTGAACGACGCCAACGCCGAGATCGCGCGCCATTTCGAGTATGGCGGCAAGATCAAGCGCATCTACGTCAACGCGGCCCAGCTCAAGGCGCTCAACGCCGGCGAACTGGGCGTGGTCCAGCTCAACGGCCGCTACCTGCTGGTGGCGGCGGCGGTGCTGGTCGAGGCCGAGGCGGTGTTCGCTCCGGCGGTGGCGCTGAGGATCGACCCGGACGCACCGGCGCAGGACGATCCCTACGCCGACCCGCGCTATCAGGTGCCCGACGACCTGGTGTGGTGAGGACGGGAGGGGCGCCGAGCTCGCCCCTGCCCCGGGGCCGCGGTGAAGTCCCGGCGGCTCCCGTGCGGAGCAGGCCGTTGCTCGGCCGCTTCTGCTAGCCTGCGGGAGTCATGCCTCTCCCTTTGCGCATCCTCATCCACGGCGCCTCCGGTCGCATGGGCCAGGCGTTGTCGCGTCTGGCCGCCGCGGAACCGGGCCGCTGGGAGGTGGCCGCTGCGGTCGCCGGCCGGGTTCCGGCGCAGCGGGTGGTGGACGGAGTGCCGCACTTCGCCGCTGCCGAACTGTCCGGGGTGCCGGACTTCGAGGTGGCGATCGACTTCAGTCTGCCGCAGGGTTTCGACCGGGTACTGGCGCTGTGCGTGGCGCGCGGTCGCCCGCTGGTATCCGGCACTACCGGCCTGGAGCCGGCGCAACGCGATGCGCTGCAGGCGGCCGCCACGTCCATTCCGGTGCTGTGGGCCTCCAATTTCAGCCTCGGGGTGGCGGTGCTGGACGAACTGGTCGAGCGCGCCGCACGCGCGCTGCCCGGCTGGGACTGCGACATCGTCGAGGCCCACCACGCGCGCAAGCAGGACGCGCCCTCCGGCACCGCGCTCACCCTGGGCGAGTCGGCCGCCCGTGGCGGCTCCATCCCGCGCCATGCCAGCCTGCGCGCCGGCGACATCGTCGGCGAGCACCTGGTCCAGTTCACCGGCCAGGGCGAGCGGCTGGAACTGGTCCACCGCGCCACCTGCCGCGACGTCTTCGCCCGCGGCGCGTTGCAGGCCTCCGGCCGCATCCACGGTCGCCCGCCCGGCCGCCACACCCTGCGCGGCCTGTTGTTCGACGGTGCCTGAGCCCTGCCCGCGACCGTTCCGGCGGCGTTCCCTTTTGCCGCCTTCGCCGGTACAATTCCCGCTCGCCTGTTACCCCTAGCCCCGGACCGGAAACACGCCCGTCCGCGGTTTCGTGCAGCCCGGCTCCGGCCGTGGCCGGCGACAGGGCTCCTTTACCCCTCAAGGCGAACCACGTGACTGAATCGGCAATCCTCGTCCTCGAAGACGGCACCGTGTTCGAGGGCGAATCCGCAGGCGCCAGCGGCCTTTCGGTCGGCGAGGTGGTGTTCAACACGTCCATGACCGGCTACCAGGAGATCCTCACCGATCCCTCCTACGCCCGCCAGTTGGTCACCCTGACCTATCCGCACATCGGCAACACCGGCTGCACCGGCCAGGACGACGAGGCCGCGCGGGTCTGGTCGGCCGGCCTGATCGTGCGCGACGTGCCGCGCCGCCCCAGCAGCTGGCGCAGCCAGGCGCCGCTGCAGGACTGGCTGGCCGCGCGCGGCGTGGTCGCCATCGCCGGCCTCGACACCCGCAAGCTGACCCGCCTGCTGCGCGAGCGCGGCGCCCAGAACGGCGCGCTGATGGCCGGCGGCGGGCTGGATGTCGATAGGGCGCTGGAAGCGGCGCGCAAGTTCCCGGGGCTGAAGGGCATGGACCTGGCCAAGGTGGTCAGCACCGACAAGCCGTATCCGTGGGGCGAGGGCCAGCTGGACCTGGACAGCGGCGTGTTCGCGTCCGCGGCGCCGAAGTTCAAGGTGGTGGCCTACGACTTCGGAGTGAAGCTCAACATCCTGCGCATGCTGGCCGAGCGCGGTTGCGACGTGACCGTGGTGCCGGCGCAGACCGCGGCCGCCGAAGTGCTGGCGATGAAGCCCGACGGCGTGTTCCTTTCCAACGGTCCGGGCGATCCGGCGCCTTGCACCTACGCCATCGCTGCGATCCGCGAATTCGTGGCGGCGAGAATGCCGCTGTTCGGCATCTGCCTGGGCCACCAGCTGCTGGCCTTGGCCGCGGGTGCGCAGACCCTGAAGATGGCCCATGGTCACCACGGCGCCAACCATCCGGTGCAGGATCTCGCCAGCGGCCGGGTGATGATCACCTCGCAGAACCACGGCTTCGCGGTGGACGAGTCCACCCTGCCGGGACACGTCCGGGTCACCCATCGTTCGCTGTTCGACGGCACCAACCAGGGCATCGAACTGGTCGATGCGCCGGCGTTCTCGTTCCAGGGCCACCCGGAAGCTTCGCCGGGCCCGCACGACGTGGCCCCGCTGTTCGACCGTTTCGTTGCGTTGATGGCGGCATGACGCCCGCCCCGGACCATCCCACGTATCACTCGAGTAGGAGTAGGGAAATGCGATTGCTGAAGGGAATGCTGCTGCTGGCCATGCTGGTCCTGGGCTTCAATGCCGCCGCGCGGGAGGTGCCGATCCAGGACTTCTTCAAGGATCCGGAGTTCACCTCGATCAGCGTTTCCCCGGACGGCAAGCACATGGCCGTGACCGTGCCGCACGAGGACCGCACCGTGCTGGCGGTGCTGCGGGTGGACGACAAGAGCGTGGTCGGCAAGTGGGACTACGGCCCGAACCGGCATTTCCGCCAGGTGTGGTGGGCCAACAACGAGCGCTTGCTGTTCAACGTCACCTTCAAGACCGGCCGTTTCGATTTCGAGACGTCCAAGGGCGACATGTACGCCTCCAACATCGATGGCACCCAGCGCATCGACATCCCCAACGGCGCGTACTACCGGATCGTCAGCCTGACCCCGGAGGATCCGCGCACGATCCTGGTGGAGCGTTCGATCGAGAACGCCTACCTGTCCAAGCTCGATGTCTACAACGGGCGTCTGGTCACCGTGGCGTCGGCGCCGGTGGAGCAGGGCAGCTTCCTGGTCGACCATGATCGCAACGTGCGGTTCGTCTCCGGCGCGATGAACGACGGGCGCAACGTCACCTACCGGCGCGACGGCGACAAGTGGACCCTGGTCCACGAGAGCGAGCGCAACGGCGCCACCTACTTCCCGCTCGGCTTCGCCGCCGACAACCGCCATGCGTACATGGCCAAGGGCGTGGACGGCAAGCCGGAATCCATCGTCCTGCTGGACACCGAGACCCGCGAGGAGAGGCAGCTCTCGAGCAACGGCACGGTCAGCCCGTCGGGCTTCGTCTGGAGCAGCGACCGCAAGACCCTGCTCGGCGTGCAGTACGAGGACGGCATCCCGTACTGGGACTGGATCGCGCCCGAGCACCCGGAAACGCTGGCCTATGCCGGTCTGGTCAAGGCGTTCCCCGGCAAGGCGCTCAGCTTCCTGCGCCCATCCGATGATGGCCGCTACCTCTCCGCGCGGGTCTATTCCGACACCCAGCCCTCCGAGGCCTTCCTGTTCGACCGCCAGGCCGGCAAGGCCACCTACCTGGCCGGCAGCATGGAGTGGATCAAGGCCGGGGAGATGTCGCCGATGAAGCCGATCAGCTTCAAGGCGCGCGACGGGCTGGAACTGCACGGCTACCTCACCGTTCCTGCGGGCAGCGACGGCAAGGGCCTGCCGCTGATCGTCAATCCGCACGGCGGCCCGCACGGCCCGCGCGACGAATGGGGCTTCAACCCCGAAGTGCAGCTGTTCGCCAACCGCGGCTACGCGGTGCTGCAGGTCAACTACCGCGGCTCGGGTGGCTACGGCAATGCCTTCGAAGGCATGGGCTACCGCAAGTGGGGCACCACGATGCAGGACGACCTGACCGACGCGGTGAACTGGGCCGTGTCCCAGGGCATCGCCGACCCGAACCGGGTCTGCATCTATGGCGCGTCCTATGGCGGCTACGCGGCGCTGATGAGCGCGGTGCGCGAGCCGGACCTGTACCGCTGTACCGTCGGCTACGTCGGCGTCTACGACCTGGACGCGCAGCGCGACGCCGATTTCATGGAGCACGAGTCGGGCCGCAACTACCTCAAGGACGTGTATCCGCCGACCAAGTCCGAGCGTACCGCCCAGTCGCCCGCCTACGGGGTCGAGCGGCTGAAGGCCCCGGTGATGCTGGTGCACGGCGAGAAGGACGTGCGCGTGCCGATCAAGAACATGCACTTCCTGGTCTCGCAGATGGAGAAGGCCGGCAAGAAGCCCGAGGTGGTGGTGGTCGAGCCCAAGGAGGGCCACGGGTTCCGCGACGTCGAAAACAACGTGAACCTCTACACCAAGATGCTGGCCTTCTTCGACAAGCACATCGGCGCCGGTGCGAAGGGCGCCCCGGCCGCCAGCCCCTGATCCCCGGTCGGGGAACCAGCAAGAGAACGAGATGCCCAAGCGCACCGACATCAAGACCGTCCTGATCATCGGCGCAGGCCCGATCGTCATCGGCCAGGCCTGCGAGTTCGACTATTCCGGCGCGCAGGCGTGCAAGGCCCTGCGCGAGGAGGGCTACCGGGTGGTGCTGGTCAACAGCAACCCGGCCACGATCATGACCGACCCGGACACCGCCGACGCGGTGTACATCGAGCCGATCAACTGGCAGACGGTCGAGAAGATCATCGCCAAGGAGAAGCCCGACGCGCTGTTGCCGACCATGGGCGGCCAGACCGCGCTGAACTGCGCGCTGGACCTGGCCGACCATGGCGTGCTGGAAAAGTACGGCGTCGAGTTGATCGGGGCCTCGCGCGAGGCCATCCGCATGGCCGAGGACCGCGAGCTGTTCCGGGTGGCGATGGGCGAGATCGGCCTGGAGTGCCCGAAGGCCGAGGTCGCGCACACCCTGGAGGAAGCACTCGACATCCAGACCCGGGTGGGCTACCCGACGATCATCCGCCCGAGCTTCACCCTGGGCGGCAGCGGCGGCGGCATCGCCTACAACCGCGAAGAGCTGATCGAGATCGTCAACCGCGGCCTGGAACTGTCGCCGACCACCGAGGTGCTTGTCGAAGAGTCGGTGCTGGGCTGGAAGGAGTTCGAGATGGAGGTGGTCCGCGACAAGGCGGACAACTGCATCATCGTCTGCTCCATCGAGAACCTGGACCCGATGGGCGTGCATACCGGCGACTCGATCACCGTGGCCCCGGCGCAGACCCTCACCGACAAGGAGTACCAGCGCCTGCGCGATGCCTCCATCGCGGTGCTGCGCAAGATCGGCGTGGACACCGGCGGCTCCAACGTGCAGTTCGGTATCAACGCCCACACCGGCCGGGTGGTGGTGATCGAGATGAACCCGCGGGTGTCGCGTTCGTCGGCGCTGGCGTCCAAGGCGACCGGCTTCCCGATCGCCAAGGTCGCGGCCAAGCTGGCGGTCGGCTACACCCTGGACGAGCTGAAGAACGAGATCACCGGCGGGTTGACCCCGGCCTCGTTCGAGCCGGCGATCGACTACGTGGTCACCAAGATTCCAAGATTTGCCTTCGAGAAGTTCCCGCAGGCCGATGCGCGCCTGACCACCCAGATGAAGTCGGTGGGCGAGGTGATGGCGATGGGCCGCACCTTCCGCGAATCGGTGCAGAAGGCGCTGCGCGGGCTGGAGACCGGCAAGGTCGGCTTCGACCCGACCGGGCTGGACCTGGCCGACGCCGACGACCTGGCCACCCTGCGCCGCGAGCTGAAGGCGCCGGGTCCTGAGCGCCTGTTCTACGTGGCCGATGCGTTCCGTGCCGGGATGAGCGTGGAGGACATCCATGCGCTGTCGTTCATCGACCCGTGGTTCCTGGACCAGATCGAGGAGATCATCGGCGAGGAGCAGCGGCTGCAGGCCGAAGGCCTGGCCTCCCTCGACGCCGCGCGCCTGCGCAAGCTCAAGCGCGACGGCTTCTCCGATGCGCGCCTGGCGCAGCTGGCCGGCACCAACGAGGCCGCGATCCGCGCCCTGCGCCGCGCGCACAAGGTCAAGCCGGTGTACAAGCGGGTGGATTCGTGCGCGGCCGAGTTCGCCACCTCCACCGCCTACCTGTACTCGACCTACGAGGACGAGTGCGAGGCCCAGCCCAGCGACCGCGAGAAGATCATGATCCTCGGCGGCGGCCCCAACCGCATCGGCCAGGGCATCGAGTTCGACTACTGCTGCGTCCATGCCGCCCTGGCCCTGCGCGAGGACGGCTACGAGACCATCATGGTCAACTGCAACCCGGAGACCGTCTCCACCGACTACGACACCTCCGACCGCCTGTACTTCGAGCCGCTCACCCTCGAGGACGTGCTGGAGATCGTCGAACTGGAGCAGCCCAAGGGCGTGATCGTGCAGTACGGCGGCCAGACCCCGCTGAAGCTGGCGCGCGCGCTGGAGGCCAACGGGGTGCCGGTGATCGGCACCAGCCCGGACTCCATCGACCTGGCCGAGGACCGCGAGCGCTTCCAGCAGCTGGTCGAGAAGCTCGGCCTGAAGCAGCCGCCCAACCGCACCGCGCGCACCCCCGACCAAGCGCTGGCCCTGGCCCGCGAGATCGGCTACCCGCTGGTGGTGCGCCCGAGCTACGTGCTCGGCGGCCGGGCCATGGAAGTGGTGCACGGCGAGGCCGACCTGGCCCGCTACGTGCGCGACGCGGTGAAGGTGTCCAACGACTCGCCGGTGCTGCTGGACCGCTTCCTCGACAACGCGGTGGAAGTGGACGTGGACCTGATCGCCGACGCCCAGGGCAATACCCTGATCGGCGGGGTGATGGAACACATCGAGGAGGCCGGCGTGCATTCGGGCGACTCGTCGTGCTCGCTGCCGCCATACTCGCTCAGCGCCGCCACCCAGGATGAACTGCGCAGGCAGGTCGTCGAACTGGCCAAGGCGCTCAATGTTGTGGGGTTGATGAACACCCAGTTCGCGATCCAGGCCAACGAGGACGGCCACGACACCATCTATCTGCTGGAAGTGAACCCGCGCGCCTCGCGCACGGTGCCGTTCGTGTCCAAGGCCACCGGCATGCCGCTGGCCAAGATCGCCGCGCGCTGCATGGCCGGGCGTAGCCTGGCCGAGCAGGGTGCAACGCGCGAGATCGTGCCGGACTACTACTCGGTGAAGGAGGCGATCTTCCCGTTCGCCAAATTCCAGGGCGTGGATCCGATCCTCGGCCCGGAGATGCGTTCCACCGGCGAGGTGATGGGTGTGGGCCGCAACTTCGGCGCGGCGATGGCGCGCGCGCAGGAAGCCGGCGGGATCAGGGCGCCGCAGCCGGGCAAGGCCTTCGTCTCGGTGCGCGACCCGGACAAGCGGCGCGTGCTGCCGGTGGTGCAGGGCCTGATCGAGCGCGGCTTCAGCATCGTGGCCACCCGCGGTACCGCGGCCTGGTTGCAGGAGCGCGGCGTGGACTGCGCGGTGGTGAACAAGGTGGCCGAAGGCCGCCCGCACATCGTCGATTCGATCAAGAACGGCGAGATCGCCTACATCGTCAACACCACCGAGGGCCGTGCGGCGATCGCCGATTCGTTCTCGATCCGGCGCGAGGCGCTGCAGCAGCGCGTGACCTATTCCACCACCGTGGCCGGCGCCAAGGCGCTGGTGCATTCGCTCGAATACCGCGGCACCGGACCGGTCTGGTCGCTGCAGGAACTGCACGAGGAGCTGAAGCCGTGAGGGCGCCGCTGACGTTGAAGGGCGCCCAGCGCCTGCGCGAGGAACTGGATCATCTCAAATCGGTGAAGCGGCCGGAGGTGATCGTCGCGATCGCCGAGGCGCGCGGCCACGGCGACCTCAAGGAGAACGCCGAGTACCACGCCGCGCGCGAACAGCAGGGTTTCATCGAAGGCCGGATCAAACAGCTGGAAAGCGAACTGTCCCACGCCAACGTGATCGACGTGGCCAAGCTGCATGCCGGCAGCCGGATCGTGTTCGGCGCCACCGTCACCCTGGCCGACATGGAGACCGACGAGGAAGTGCGCTACCAGATCGTCGGCGACCTGGAAGCGGACATCAAGCGCGGCATGATCGCCATTTCCTCGCCGGTGGCGCGTGCGCTGATCGGCAAGGAGGAGGGCGATTCGATCTCGATCGAGGCCCCCGCCGGCACCCGCGAGTTCGAGATCGTGGGCGTGGCCTACCTCGGCTGAGATGGCGACCATCACCCTGTTGCTGCCGGAGCGGGCGCGCTTGCCCGGTCCGCTGCCGGCGCCGACGGGCAGGGCGCTGGCGCGCGCCGACCGCGAGGCCTGCGAAGCCGGCTCGCGTGCGCAGCTGCGCCGCCATTTCCGCCCGGTTCCCGACCACTGGCCGGTGGCGGCGCTGACCCGCCTGGTCGATGCCGGCGACGCCGGAGGCGGCCTCGGCGGGAACGCCGCGGACACCTGGCTGCGCGCCGATCCGGCATACGTGGCCCCGGACATCAACGGCGCGCGCCTGCTCGGCTGGGGCGAAACCCTCGGCGTGGACGAGGACGACACGCGCGCACTGCTGCCGGCGCTGCGCCCGCTGTTCGGCGACGCCGGCTTCCAGCTCGACGCGCCGCACCCGGCGCGCTGGTACCTGCGCCTGCCCGAAGGCACCCGCCTGCCGCCGCTGCCCGGTCCCGACGAGGCGCTGGGCGAGGACCTGTTCGCCGCGCTGCCGCACGGCGACGAGGCCGCGGCGCGGCGCTGGCGCACCCTGATCACCGAGGCCCAGGTGCTGCTGCACCAGCATCCGCGCAACCGCGAGCGCGCCGAGCAGGGCAAGGCGGCGATCAACGCGCTGTGGTTCTGGGGCGCGGGGCGCCTGCCGGACGCGGTCCAGGCGCGCTACCTGCACGTGCGCAGCCAGGACCCACTGCTGCAGGGTCTGGCGCGGATGGCCGGCGCCGCCATCGCCGCGCCGCAATCGCCCGGCGACGGCCCGGCCGGCGACAGCCTGGTCGACATGCGCCGCCTGCGCAGCGCCGAACTGCTCGGTGCCCAGGTCTTGCCGCCGTTGCTGCAGGCGATGGCGCGGCGCGAATACGACACCCTGCAACTGGATTTCGAGGACGGCGCCTGCCTGCACCTGCGCCACCGCCAGCGCACCTGGCACTTCTGGCGGCAGCCGCTGGCCACGCTGGACGGAACCGCCGGCTGATGGCGCCACCTCGGATCGTCCGCCGTCCCGAGGTCGATGCCGGCGCGACCTGGCCGGGGACGATTCCGCCGCTGCTGCGCCGGGTCTATGCCGCGCGCGGCGCAACCACCCAGGAACTGGCGCGGCCGCGCCTGGCCGGACTGCTGCCGCCGGATTCGTTGCAGGGACTGGATGCGGTCACCGCATTGCTGCGCCAGGCCATGGCCGAGGATCGCCACATCGTGGTGGTCGGCGATTTCGACTGCGATGGTGCCACCGCCTGTGCCACCGGCGTGCGCGGCCTGCGCATGCTCGGCGCGCGCCGGGTCTCGCACGCAGTGCCCAACCGCATCGTCCACGGCTACGGGCTTTCGCCGGCGTTGGTGGATGAGCTGGCCGCACTGCAACCGGAGCTGCTGTTGACCGTGGATCACGGCATCGCCTGCCATGCCGGCATCGAGGCCGCGCGCGCGCGCGGCTGGCAGGTCGTGGTCACCGACCATCACCTGCCGGGACCGCGGCTGCCGGCGGCCGATGCCATCGTCAATCCGAACCTGCCGGGCGACGGGTTCCCGAGCAAGGCACTGGCCGGCGTGGGCGTGGTGTTCTATGTGCTGCTCGCCTTGCGAAGGAGCCTGGGTGCGGAGGGCGTGGACCTCGGCTCGCTGCTCGACCTGGTCGCCGTCGGCACCGTCGCCGACCTGGTGCCGCTGGACGTGAACAACCGGGCCCTGGTCGCCGCCGGCCTGCGTCGCCTGCGTGCGGGGCAGGGTTGCGCCGGCCTGCGTGCCCTGATTCGCGCCAGCGGCCGCGACGAATCGCGCCTGACCGCCGCCGACATCGGTTTCGCCGTCGGTCCGCGGCTCAACGCCGCCGGCCGCCTGGAGGACATGGCGCTGGGCATCGAATGCCTGCTCACCGACGACCCGCAGCGTGCCGCCGAACTGGCCGCTGTGCTCGAACGCATCAATGCCGAGCGCCGCAACGTGCAGCAGGACATGGTCGATGCTGCCGAGGCGGCACTGGCGCGCACCCACCTGGACCAGGGCGCACCGCCGCTGGCACCGTGCCTGTTCGACCCGGACTGGCATCCGGGCGTGGTCGGGCTGGTCGCCTCGAAAATGAAGGAACGCTTGCACCGTCCGGTGCTGGCCTTCGCACCGTCCGAGCCGGGCAGCGGCACCTTGCGCGGATCGGCGCGCTCGATCCCGGGCTTCCACATCCGCGACGCGCTGGCTGCAGTGGACGCGAACCATCCCGGCTTGATCGAACGCTTCGGCGGCCACGCCATGGCGGCCGGCCTGACCCTGGCGCAGGCGCACCTGCCCGCGTTCGAGCAGGCCTGGCGGGCGCACGCCCTGCAGGTACTCGACGCCGGCCTGCTGCAGGCGGAACTGCACAGCGACGGAGAACTGCGCCCGCAGGAGTTCGACCGCTTCCACGCCGAGACCCTGCGCGACGGCGGTCCCTGGGGGCAGGGCTTCCCCGAGCCGCTGTTCGACGGTGGCTTCGAGGTGCTGGAGTGGCATACCGTCGGCGAGCGCCATCTCAAGCTGACCCTGCGCCATCCGGATCGCCGCGAACCTCTGTCCGCGATCCATTTCGGCGGCTGGCATGGCACGCCGCCGCCAAGCCGGGCGCACCTGGCCTACCGATTGGCGCCGGACGACTACCGTGGCGGACAGGCGATCCAGTTGATCGTCGAGCATCTTGAGGCTCTCGATCCATGATCCAGGCATCGACCCCAACTCGAGCAGTCCCCGGCGTTCCCGCCTGGTTGCGGAGGCAGTCCATCGCGACCAGGACCGTGGTGCTCCTGCTGGGCATCCTGGCGCTCACGGCTTCGTCCTGGCTCAACGTACCCATGATCCCGGTGCCGATGACCCTGCAGACGCTTGCGGTCATGCTGGTCGGCGCGTTGTACGGCTGGCGCCTGGGCGTGCTGACGATCCTCGTGTGGTTGGCGCTCGGTGCCCTGGGACTGCCCGTGCTCGCCGGCGGCACCGGAGGCATCGCTCGCTTCCTGGGCCCGACGGGCGGCTACCTGCTGGCCTTTCCCTTTGCCGGAGCGCTGACCGGCTGGCTTGCCGAACGCGGCTGGAATGGCGAACGCATGGCGCTTGCCTTCGCGGCGATGCTGATCGCCCATGCGCTGTGCCTGCTGCTGGGTGGTGCGTGGCTGGCGACGACGCTCGGCATGCAGAAAGCCGTCGCTGTGGGTGTCGTGCCCTTCGTTCCCGGCGCCGTGGTCAAGTCCGCACTCGGAGCGGTCTTGTTGAAGCTCATCGTCATGGTTCGCCGATCATCCGAAGCGTGACCAGCCGCGATTGCCCGGGCCCGGGCCTGCTCGCTGCCTGCATGGTTGCCCGATCCATCTAGTCATCGACGTCGGGCGGCGTCGCGAGGGTCGGGTCACCGGCGGGCAGGCGATGCCGGGTACAGGCTCAAGGCGCGATTCAGCGCGATGCTGCCCAGGAATGCCAAGGCGACGCCGGATGCGCCGAACAGGATCGACACCGGGTGCCCGTCCGTCCAGCCACCCGCGGCGTACAGGGCGTCGAACGCCCAGGTCACGCCGTAGCCGACTGCCAAGGCGCAGACCACGCGGCCGATGCGGCGTGTCAGGCTCGCGCGGTCGCTCGGCCAGCCACGCCATTGCAGCACTGCGACCACGGCCAGTGCGCCCAGCAGTTCGCCGGCCGCCCCGAAGCCGTCGGGTTCGAACCGGGTGGCGGTGACGGCCGCCAGCGCCACCACCGCCAGCGGTGGAATCCACAGCATCGCCGGCACCGGTCCGGTTGCCGGCAGTCGCCGCCACCACGCCGCCACCAGCAGCACGCCCAGCCAGCCCAGGACCAGGCCGCCCAGCACGTCGGCCAGGAAGTGTCGGCCCAGATACATCCGCGAGATCCCCATCAACACCGGCCACGCCAGCGCCATCCCCCAGATCCAGCGCCGGCGCAGCCCGAAGAACACCGGGATCGACAGCGCGAACGCCGCCGCGGCGCTGGTATGCCCGCTGACGAACCCGAAATCGACCTCATCCTGCGCCCGTGCCGCGGCGATGGCCGCGTCCGAGGGCAGGGCCAGGAACGCGTCGGCCGCGCCGTCCTCGACCAGGTATTGGCCGGGCTCGCCCGTGTCCAGCACGCGCGCGTCCACTTCGCTGGGACGCGGCAGGCCGAAGCCGTGCTTGAGTGTGCTGGTGGCACCGCTCACCAGCAGCATGACCAGCAACAGGGCCATCGTCGGCCGCAGCTTCACCCCGAAGGCCAGCAACAGGATCGCCGGCATGTAGAACCATGCCTCGCCGATCTTGCTCAGCGCCGTCATGGACCAGAACAGCCAGGCTGCGGTGAAGCCCTGCAGCCACAGGTGGGGCTCAACTTCGAACATCGGGGGCCTCATGCCGCGGTGCGTATGGGGAGCGGGAGTACTTCAGTCCGAACAATGGTCTCAACCAGCCCACCCGGCGGATGATGCCGTATCCGGCAAAGCACAGGGCGAAGGTCGCCGCCACCAGCAGCGGTCCCTCGATCCACGGCACCAGGTCGAAGCGGCGCATCCATACCGCGAGGACGACGATCAAGGTCTGGTGGAGGATGTAGACCGGGAACACCGCTTCGGTCAGCCAGCGCCGGGCCGGGCTGTCGCCGGGTGCGAAGCGGCGGCCGAAGCCGAGGATCGCCACGATCGCCGCCCACTGCTGCACCGCCCAGAGCAACCGCTGCAGCCAGCGCAACGGCTCCGGCGGCGTGCCGTCGGTGTAGTGGCCGAAGTACCAGGCAATGTAGAGCCAGGCTCCCAGCGCGGCGGCGAGCGCGGGCCAGCGCGCCGCCTCGATCCGGTCCCACAGCGGCCCGGGCCGGGCGATGGCGAATCCCAGCAGGAACAACGGCAGGTACTGGGCGTGGTTGTACCAGTCGTCGAACAGGGCATGGGTGGACTCGAAACGACCGACCAGCAGCATCCGCGCGATCGCGAGCCAGGCCAGCGGCCACAGTAGCCCACCCGGACCGGACAGCGCCCGCCGCACTGTTTCCGCCAGGCGTTCCGCGAGACGGGGCGCGGATCTGAGCAGCGCCCACAGGACGACCGTATAGACCCACAGGTAGGCGACGAACCACAGGTGGTTCCAGGTCGGCAGGTCCAGGCAATCGCCATCGCGGCAGAAGCCCGCGTCGCCGGCCAGGTAGCGGGCCCAGAAAGCCAGGTAGCCGTCGTGGTAGCCACCGGGCAGTTTTTCGAGCACCTCGAAGTAGGACTGCGGCGGCACGATCACCAGCATGCCGAACACCAGCGGCAGCAGCAGGCGCCAGGAGCGGGGACCGAGGAAGGGCGCACCGGCGCGCCGGCAGCGATCCCACAGGAACCCGGTGGCGGCGCCGGAGACCAGGAACAGCAGGGACAGCCGCCAGGGCGATGCCATCCTCATCAACGGTTCCAGGGCATGGCTGGCATGGGGGCTGTTCACGTGCCAGTCCCAGGTCACGTAATACATGCCCACGTGGTAGAACACGAGCACGCCGAAGGCGAGGATGCGGATCCAGTCGAGGTCGTAGCGGCGTTCCATGGCGAGCCGGTGTCGGGGCAGGGAGGGCCAAGGTGCCGTGCCCATGCCGCCCCACGCGGTGAAAGGTGACCGATGGCGGGGCCAAAGGGACGAGTCGCGGATTCCGGTGACGGGCCGATGCGCCCCTGGAGGCCGGAATTCGTAGAATGCGCCGCATGCCGGCCATCCGCCCCACGCTCTACGAACGTTATGCACCCTGGCGCCGCTGGGTCGAGGTCGGCTTCTGGATCGCCCTTACCGTGGTGAACGCGACCGCCAACAGCTATGTGGTGATCGTCGACATCGGCAACAACGACTTGCCCTATGCGTCCTGGCAGCCGGTGGTCTGGGAGTGGTCCAGCGAACTGATGTGGCTGGCGCTGGTCTGGCCGATCGCCTGGTTCAGCCGGCGCTTCCCGATCCACTTGGACACCTGGCACCGGCACCTGCCCTTGCACCTGCTGGCCAGCGTCGTGGTGTCGTTCACGCACGTGCTGGGCATGGTCGGCCTGCGCATGCTGGCCTACCGCCTGCACGGCCAGGCCTACGAGTTCGGCGACTGGCCCCGGGGCTTGTTCTACGAGTACGTCAAGGATGTGCGCTCCTATGCGGGCCTGGTCGTCCTGATCGGCTTCTACCGGCTGCTGTTGCGCCGCATGCAGGGCGAGGCCAGCCTGCTGTCCGCGCCGGACGAGGGCGCTCCGGCCGATCCGGTGGACCGGCCCGAGCGTTTCCTGGTCCGCAAGCTGGGCCGGGAGTTCCTCGTCGCGGCCGCCGACATCGAGTGGCTGCAGGCCTCTGGAAACTACGTGAACCTGCGCGTGCGCGGCCATGATTACCCGCTGCGCAGCACCATCGCCGGGATCGAGTCGCGGCTGGATTCGCGGGTGTTCGCCCGGGTCCACCGCAGCTACATCGTCAATCTCGGCCTGGTGGCTTCGATCGAGCCGCTGGACGCCGGCGAGGCGCGCCTGCACCTGCGGGACGGCACCACGATCCCGTGCAGCCGCCGATATCGTCAGGAACTGCGCGGGCGGATCGGGGGTCGGGACGCTTTCCCGGAGTCGGTGCGGTCCGAGTAGGCCGGTCGCAATGAACCCGCCACCCCGACCGGATCGAGCGCCCCATGCCGCCGTCCCTGATCGAGGGGTGGCGCACTCCGGCATGGCCTAAAATGGGTGGGTTCCCGCCCGCCATGAGCCAGCCGTGACCGCTTCCCCCGCTTCCGCATCGTCCACCCCGGTCTCCATTCGCCAGGAAGACCTGATCCAGTCCGTCGCCGACGCGCTGCAGTACATCAGCTACTACCACCCGGTCGATTACATCCGGAACCTGGCCGCCGCCTGGGAGCGCGAGGAATCGCCGGCGGCCAAGGACGCCATGGCGCAGATCCTGATCAACTCGCGCATGTGCGCCGAAGGGCATCGCCCGATCTGCCAGGACACCGGCATCGTCACCGTGTTCCTGGAAGTCGGCATGGCGGTGCGTTGGGACGACGCGACCATGGGCCTGGAGGAGATGGTCAACGAAGGCGTGCGCCGCGCCTACAGCCACCCGGACAACAAGCTGCGCGCCAGCGTCCTGGCCGACCCGGCCGGCAGGCGCCAGAACACGAAGGACAACACCCCGGCCGTGGTCAACGTGAAGATCGTGCCGGGCAATACCGTGGACGTGATCGTGGCGGCCAAGGGCGGCGGTTCGGAGGCCAAGAGCAAGTTCGCCATGCTCAACCCGTCCGACTCGATCGTGGACTGGGTGCTGAAGACGGTGCCGACCATGGGCGCGGGCTGGTGCCCGCCGGGCATGCTCGGCATCGGCATCGGCGGTACCGCCGAGAAGGCGATGCTGCTGGCCAAGGAAGCACTGATGGAACCGATCGACATCGTCGACCTCAAGGCCCGCGGCGCGTCCAACCGCGTCGAGGAATTGCGCCTGGAGCTGTACGAGAAGGTCAACGCCCTGGGCATCGGCGCGCAGGGCCTGGGCGGGCTGACCACGGTGCTGGACATCAAGGTCAAGGATTACCCGACCCATGCGGCCAACCTGCCGGTGGCGATGATCCCGAACTGCGCGGCCACCCGCCACGCGCACTTCACCCTGGACGGCAGCGGTCCGGTGATGCTGGACCCGCCTTCGCTGGAGGACTGGCCGAAGCTGACCTACAACCCCCAGAACGCGCGCCGGGTGGACCTGGACACGATCACCCGCGAGGACGTGGCCACGTTCAGGCCGGGCGAGGTGCTGCTGCTCAACGGCAAGCTGCTCACCGGCCGCGACGCCGCGCACAAGCGCATGATCGACATGCTCAACCGCGGCGAGACGCTGCCGGTGGACTTCACCGACCGCTTCATCTACTACGTCGGCCCGGTCGATCCGGTGCGCGACGAGGTGGTCGGCCCGGCCGGCCCGACCACGGCCACGCGCATGGACAAGTTCACCCGGCAGATGCTCGAACAGACCGGCCTGCTGGGCATGGTCGGCAAGTCCGAGCGCGGCGACGCGGCGATCGATGCGATCCGCGACAACCAGGCCGTCTACCTGATGGCGGTGGGCGGCTCGGCCTACCTGGTGTCCAAGGCGATCCGTGCGGCCAGGGTGCTGGCGTTCGAGGATCTGGGCATGGAGGCGATCTACGAGTTCGAGGTCAAGGACATGCCGGTGACCGTGGCGGTGGACGCCAGCGGCGAGTCCGTGCACAAGACCGGCCCGCGCGAGTGGCAGGCGCGGATCGGCAGGATCCCGGTGGTGGTGGCGTAAGCCGGGCCGGGGGTAATCTGGCCGCTCCTGCCTGGAGCCGCCCATGTCCGTCGTCCTCTACGCTTCGCCCGGTTCGGCCTCGCTGGTGGTCCACTGGTTGCTGCTCGAACTGGGCATCGACCACGAACTGCGCCTGCTGGACTTCGCCCGGCGCGAGCAGAAGTCGCCCGAATACCTGGCCCTCAATCCCATCGGCCGGGTGCCGACCCTGCTGATCGACGGCCAGGTGCTGACCGAGTCGGCGGCCATCGCGATGCACCTGGCCGACCTGCATCCGCAGGCACGGCTGGCACCGGCGCCGGGCACTCCGGCCCGCGGAGACTACTACCGCTGGATGTGCTTCTGCGTCTACACCCTGATGCCGGCCTACCGCGCCTGGTTCTACCCGGACGAACCGGCGGGCGCGGAACATGCCGACGCGGCCAGGGAATGCGCGCGCGGGCAGATCGAGGCCGCCTGGCAGCAGGTGGATGACCACCTGCGAGGGAACGGACCCTGGATGCTCGGCGCCGAGCGATCGGCGGTGGATTTCGTGCTGACCATGCTGATGCGCTGGTCGCGCAACATGCCGCGGCCGGTCGACGCCTGGCCGGCACTGCATGCGTACGCGCAGCGGATGAAGGCGCTGCCCAGCTTCCGCCAGGTCTACGCCCGCGAGGGGCTGCTGGACTGGACCTGAGCGGCCGCGCCCGCGCGCTCAGCGGACGTGGTCGTCGTAGTGCCGGGTGCGCTGGAACGGCATCAGGTGCTGGCGCACGATCCCGCGCGGCACCGTCTCCAGCGCCATGACCCCGTATTCGCCTGGCCAGCTGCCGTCCCGGGGCAAGCGAAAAGTGCCCATAAGCATGTCCACCAGCGGCAGGTGGATGGCGTAGTTGGCGTCGAGGTAGTCGCGGTGGCGAGCGTGGTGCCAGTGGTGGTAGCGGGGCAGCACCAGCAGGTACTCCAGCCAGCCGAAGCGGATGCCGAGGTTGGCGTGCGCCAGCACCGCCTGCAGGCCCACCAGGATCACGTAGGCGTTCACCGCCGGTTGCGAGAAGCCCAGCACCAGCAATGGCAGCAGCACCACGCTGCGGGTGAGCACGATCTCGAAGAAGTGCATGCGCGACCCGGCCAGCCAGTCCATCTCGCGGCTGGAGTGGTGCACGGCATGGAAGCGCCACAACCACGGGATGTTGTGGTACGCACGGTGCAGCAGCGCCTGGGCCAGGTCGGCCACCAGCACGGCGAGCAGGAACTGCGCCCATACCGGCAGCGCCTGGATCGCTGCCTTCAGTGCGGGGAAGGCGGCCAGCGCGGCGACGGTCGTGGTCGAGGCGGTGACCAGGATCAGGACGAACTGGACCAGCACGTGGCCCACGAAGAAGTAGGCCAGGTCGGTGCGCCAGCCGTTGCGCAGCGGCGAGCGCTTGCGCTGGCCCAGGTAGTGCTCCAGCGGGACGAATACCAGGGCCGAGAAAAACAACGACAGCACGAACCAGTCCATCCCCAGCGACCACGGGGTCTGGCCGATGGCGTCGAAGCGGACGTTGGTTCCGCCCAGCAGCACCGCCAGGGTGGCCGAACCGACCCCGAGCAGCGCCACCGGCCGGCTGCGGTCGCGCAGGACCGCCAGGGTACCCAGGACAAAGGCGGCGGCCAGGCTGGCCAGGAGCAGATGGCGGGCGAACTGCTCGCTGTAGACGGCACGGAACTCGCGGCTGGTCAGCAACTCGGGAAAGTGGAAGCACAGCACCGCCAGCAGGCTCAGCAGGCCGAGCAGGGCCGAGGCGTAGGCGATGAACGAAGGTGTGCGCTGTACCCGCAAGGTGTGCTCCCGGTGCGCGACGCTAGGGGGCGCGTAGCAATTCCAGCACGGTAGCCGGAGGCCTGCACAGGCGGGTGCCATGCGGAGTGATGACCACCGGCCGGTTGATCAGGACCGGATCGGCCAGCATCGCTTCCAGCAGCGTCTCGTCGTCCGCCATGGCCAGCCCCCGTTCGGCGTAAGCCGCTTCCTTTTCGCGCACCAGCCCGCGCACCCCCAGTCCGCTGTCGGCGGCCACCCACAGCAGGGTGGCGCGGTCCGGCGGTTGCGTCAGGTAGTCGACCACCTCCGGCTCGATGCCATGCTCGCGCAGCAACTGCAGTGCGCCGCGCGAGTTGCCGCAGCGCGGGTTGTGCCAGATCGTCGCTCGGGGCGCCTTCATCAGAACCACTCCAGCAGGGCGAAACCCAGGCCAATGTACGTGGCGCGGTGGTTGTAGTCGATCAGGCTCTCGCCGTAGCCGTCGAACACCTGCACGTGGCCGCGCAGCAGGTTGTTGATCGGGAATCCCCAGTCCAGCTGCAGCGAGCCGCGGGAGCGGTCGCCGCCGCGCAGCGAATGGCGCCCGACCAGGCTCAACTCGTGGCCATCGCGGTTGTAGACCAGCAGCGCATCGCCGCGGCCGACGAAGTCCCCGATGTCGGGGTTGTTGTCCCTGCCTGCGGCTTCCTCGATGCGGTACCAGGAGCGCAGCACCAGCGCCCAGTGCTCGCGGTCCAGGCCGGCGCTGAAGATGGCCCGGTTCCAGCTGCGCGAGAGCGGGTCGCTGCGACCATTGGACTGGTGGTTCAGGCTCGCGCCCATCATCCGCCCCTTCCAGCCGAACAGGCTGTAGTTGTTGCGGACCACCAGCATCACCTCCGGCTCGTAGTTGGTCTCGCGGAACGGGCGCGAGATCCCGGCGTTGTAGGCCTGCCAGCGCGAGCTCTGGGTATAGCCGGCCCAAAGGTCGCCGTTTTCGCCGAACAGGTTCTCCACCAGCTTGGTCTTGAAGCTGATCTGGAACTTGGCCTCGATGTCGTCGAGCTGCTGCGGGGTGGCGACGGTGTTGCCCGGGTTGGGCGAATGCGGGGTGTCGTTGACCTTGCTGGTCCAGAATCCGGGCAGCGCATAGACCGGCTTGTACCCGCGCAGCTGGAAGATGCCCAGCTTGGAATCCCGCGCCAGTTCCCAGCGGCTGTCGAGCAGCGAGCCACGGCCGGCGTTGGCGATCGTGGCGTGCTTTTCCATATCGAAGGCGAGGTCGTCGCGGCGGAACAGTTCCTCACTGCGCTGCCGGGCGCGTTCGATCAGGCCGGCATCGGCCGGCAACGCGGCGGCACGTTCCTGCGCGCGCTGCGCCTCCAGCCTGGTGGCGGCTTCGGCGGCGGCCAGGTCGGCCTGCTGCGGGGTCCCGGCGGCGTAGCCCAGGGCGCGGTCGTAACAGGCCAGCCGCGCCGCGTCCGACGCCAGCGACAGGCAGGCTTCGACCGCAGCCGGGCGCGCGGCGATCTCCTGCGCGGCGAGCGGCGCGGACAGGCCGCCGGCGAACGCGTACAGGACCGGCATCAGGAACAAGGACGGCTTCATCGGATACCCCCGCGGCGGAACAGCGGCGTCAGAACCACCATGCCAGCACGAACACGCCGATCATGGCGAAGGCCAGCGCCAATTTCAGTACCGTGCCCAGCAGCAGCCCGACCCAGGTGGCCAGGCCGACGTGGGTGGCGCGGCGCAGGGTTCGGGTGTGCCACAGCTCGCCGAGCAGGGCGCCCAGGAACGGGCCGGCGAGCAGGCCAATGGGGCCGAAGAAAATCCCGACCAAGGTCCCCAGTGCTGCGCCCCAGACCGCCATCGGCCCGGCGCCGACCCGTTTGGCGCCCGCGGCGGTGGCAACGAAATCGGCGACGATCGAGAGCACGGTCAGCAGCCCGAGCAGGATCAGTGGCACCGGGCCGATCCGCTGGAAGTCGCCGGCCCAGGCGGCCACCAGCATGCCCACGAACACCAGCGGCAGGCCGGGCAGGGCCGGCAGGATCACTCCGGCGAGCCCGACCAGGACCAGGACGGTGGCCACGACATACCAGAACAGGGTCGGATCCATCGGCGAAAGCATCCTTCGGCTGGGGCGATCCGGCCTGTCCGGACAGGGGTGCGGGCAGCGGGTTGACCCGATTGCAATTCCCCTGAACGGGGGGTAACTTTGGGGGCGCTGCGCTTGGCAAGGTCACCGTGAACCGTGGCCTGATCCGGTAGGTCGTGCGTGATGGTGATGATCCGCTGCATTGATGCAACTTGCGTACTCCTTGCAACCAGCCGCCGTGGCCCAGGGCGCGGCGTAACCACCACCCAGTTAACGCTTCGAGGAGTGTGCAGTAATGTCAGAGCGCGAGACCGGCACCGTCAAGTGGTTCAACGATGCCAAGGGATTCGGATTCATCAGCCGTGAGAATGGCGAGGACGTGTTCGTGCATTTCCGCGCCATCCAGATGCAGGGCTTCAAGAGCCTCAAGGAAGGCCAGAAGGTCAGTTTCACCGTCGTGCAGGGCCAGAAGGGCCTGCAGGCGGACGCAGTGCAGGCCGCCTGAAGCCACGCGCCAAACAACGCATGCCGTACCCGGAACGGCCCGCCAGCAGCGGGCCGTTCCTCTTTGGCGGCCGGCCGGGCCTCAGCGCAGCACGACCTTGCCGTTGGCCAGGCGCACGTAGGTGTTCTCGCGGATGCCGCCGAGGTCGCGCTGGTTGATCACCACCGAGCGGCCGTCGTCCAGGCGCACGTGGATGTTGTAGCTGTCGCCGGTGGCGCGGTTCTGGATGGCATTGCCGGCCGCGGCCCCGGCGACTGCGCCGGCGACGGCGGCCACGTTCTGGTTGCCCTTGCTGCCGCCGGTCCTGTCCGAGATCTCGTGACCGGCGACCGCGCCGACGATGCCGCCCAGGACCGCGCCGGTGGCCGAGGGCGCGCTGCGGCCCGACGGCACCACGTCGATCCGGGTGACGATCCCGCAGTCCAGGCATGCCGCCTGCGAGGGATGGCCGTATCCGGGGCTGCCGTAGCCGTAATCGGGGGACGTGGTGGTACAGCCGGCCAGGGCGAGGGCGCCCACGGCGGCCAGGCCTAAGATCGATCCATTGCGGTACTGCCTCATCGTTGCGTCTCCTGGATGACGGGTGGACGGGGGAAGCACGCCGGTCCCATGCGTGCCGACGCCGCCGCCAGCGTGCCCGGTCCAGCGTGAATGCAACGCCAAGCGCGCGCCGCGGCGAAGGCGTCGCGCGCGCCGGCCTCAGCGGAGGTTAATTCTTGAAATCGCGGTGACAGGCCTTGCAGCCATCGCCGACGGCTTGATTGACGGCCGCCAGTTGCGCGCAGTCCGTCGGCGGAGCGGCCAGGGCCTGGTCCAGCGAGGCGCGCAACCCGCTGGCGGCCTCGCCGAAGCGAGCATCGCTGGCCAGGCCCGGGAATGCCGGCTCCAGGTCGTTGGACAGCATCCGCAGCGTCTGTAGCCGCGGCAGGGTGTCGCTGGCGGCGCAGCGGTTGGCCTTGGCCGCTTCGCGCAACTGGCCGGACTGGTGCGCGAGGACGTGCATCAGCGCGTCGGGAAACGGATCGGCGCGTGCCTGCAGCGCGCGCAGGCCCATGACCGCGGCAACGGCACCGACCGCCAGGCCGAGCAGGAACAGGAACAGGTAGCGTCCGGCGTGGCTGCGGGGGCGGGGTGCGGCGTCGGGCTGGCTGGACATGCGGCGGGCTCGGTGGGGTGGTGGACGGATGATAGGGGGCGGGAGCAGTCAATGCACCCCGCTAGAATGCGCGGATGGATGCTTCTCTGCTGGAACGCTTCGCCGGCATCGACCGGCTGTACGGCCGCGGCGCCGTGGACTGGCTTGCCTCGCGGCGCGTGGCCGTGGTCGGCCTGGGCGGGGTGGGGTCGTGGGTGGCCGAAGCGCTGGCGCGCTCGGCCGTGGGCGCGATCGACCTGATCGATGCCGACGACCTGTGCGTGTCCAACACCAACCGCCAGTTGCCGGCCATCGCCGGCCAGTACGGGCGCAGCAAGGCCGAGGCCATGGCCGAGCGCTGCCGTGCGATCAACCCGGCGATCGAGGCGCGGCCGGTGGCGGCCTTCCTCACCGGCGCGAACCTGGAGCAACTGCTCGGGACCGGTTTCGACCTGGTGATCGATGCCTGCGACAGTTTCCGCACCAAGGTCGAGGCCATCGCCTGGTGCCGGCGGCGCAAGCAGCCAGTGCTGACCGTCGGTTCGGCCGGCGGCCGCATCGACCCGACCCTGGTGCGGGTGCGCGACCTGTCCCGTACCGAGCACGACGCGATGCTGGCGCTGGTGCGCAAGAAGCTGCGCGGCGAGTTCAACTTCCCCAAGGGGCCGAAGCGCTACTTCGGCGTGCCGGCGGTGTATTCGCTGGAGAACGTGAAGTACCCGCAGCCCGACGGCAGTGTCTGCGGCCTGCGCCCGCAACTGGGCGCCGATGCGGCGCTGAAGCTGGACTGCGGTGCCGGGCTGGGCGCGGCCACCCACATCACCGGCGCATTCGCCTTCGCTGCGGCGGGGAAGGGGCTGGAGATGCTGCTGAAGGCGCGTTGAGGGCCCGCATCCGCTGCGGTCGACATCCATGGGGCCGGCTGCGCGTCTCGACCGCGTAGCGCCGGCGGGCCGTCGGCGCCAGCAACGGCGGCCACGACCGCCGCTTCACGAGGGTGGGGCCAAGCCGAACAGGCGTTCGGCATTGGCGCGGGTGGCCGTGGCGACCTCGCCGGGATCCAGGCCGCGCAAGCGCGCCACGGTCTCCAGCACGCGCGGCAAGCGCGCCGGCTCGTTGCGCTGGCCGCGGATGCCGGCGTCGGGCTGGTCGGGTGCGTCGGTTTCCAGCAGCAGGAATTCCAGCGGCATCGACGCCGCCAGCCGCCGCAGCCGCTGCGCGCGCTCGTAGGTGACCGGCCCGCCCAAGCCGACCAGGAAGCCCAGTTCCCACAGCCGGCGGGCCTGTTCCGGGCTGCCGGAGAAGCTGTGCACCACCCCGCGCAACCCGGACTCGCCGCCGAAGCGGCGGATCGCGGCGATCACCGCGTCCACCGCGCGTCGCGCGTGCACGACCAGGGGCAATCCGGTCTCGCGCGCGAGCCGCAGCTGGCCCTCGAAATACGACGCCTGGGCCTGCGCATCGAGGCCCTCGGCGAAAAAGTCCAGCCCGCACTCGCCGATGGCTACCGGCCGCTCGCGTTCGATCCATTCGCGCAGTTCGTGCAGGTGTGCGGGCCGGTGTTCGGCGAGGAAAACCGGGTGCAGGCCATAGGCCGGATGCAGGCCGGGCGCGGCGGCGCACACCTCGCGCAGTTTCGGCCAGCTGGCCGCGGTCACCGCCGGCACCACCTGGCGACGCACGCCGGCGGCACGGGCACGCTCGACCACCTGTGCGCGGTCGGCGTCGAACTCCGCCGCATCCAGGTGGCAGTGGCTGTCGACCAGGTCCATCGGCCTGCCGTCGCTGCCCGTGGACTCAGGGGTTGCCGTGGCTGTCCGGCAGCGGAGGCGGGGCACTGGAGCCCATGTCGCCGCTGCCCTTGCGTTGCGGGTAGTCAGCCACGACCCGGGCCGGGTCGGAGGCGGGCACCTCCGGGTCGCGTTCGGCCCTGCGCCGCTTCCAGCTCGCCAGCATCAGCGTGGCCAGGCCGATCAGCACCTCGTCGACGAAGGGGATCGGATCGAGCAGTACCAGATCCAGCACCAGCACCCCGGCGGTGAGCATGAACAGGGTGGGAAAGCGCAGGCCGCGGGCCCAATGCAGGACGGTCGAGGACTGGGGGCTCATGATGGCGAGGCTCGATCGGGACGTACGGGAAAACTAGCATGGCGTCCGCCATGGCCGCAGGCGCGGCGGCGGCAAACGGTATTCCGTTCAGCTTGGCCGTGATGCAATCTGTCTCCGATTGCCGCGGGCGGTTCCCGCGGGGAGCCCGGACCATGAAGCAAGCCACTACCATCCTGATAGCAGCCGGTGCCCTGCTGGTCGGAGGCATCGCCACCGCTGCGTTCATGAACAACCGCAATCCGCACCCCGAGCCGGTGGTCGCCCCGGCACCGACGCCGGCTCCCGACGCGGCGCTGGCGGTCGACGATGCGGCCGATGCCGCCACCGACCAGGTGGAGGCGGCCGGGGCGCCGCTGTTGCAGTACGCGCAGATCGTCAAGGTCGAGCCGGTGAACCAGCGGGAGCGGCTGTACGCCACCGTGATCGGCACCGAGCCGGTGCGCGAGACCACCCAGACCACCGTGCCCAAGGAAGTCTGCGAGGACGTGGTCGTGCAGGAGCGTCTGCCGGAGAAGGACGGCAACGTGGGCGGCACCGTGGCCGGCGCCGTGATCGGCGGCGTGCTCGGCAACCAGGTCGGCGGCGGCAGGGGCAAGAAGGCCGCCACGGCGGCCGGCGCCATTGCCGGCGGCGTGATCGGCAACCGGGTCGACCGGAACCATCAGGGCGGCCAGGTCGTGACCCGTACCGAACGCCAGTGCCACATGGAAGACGCCGTCTCCGAGTCGAGCAAGGTCACCGGCTACAACGTGACCTACCGCAACGCCGACGGCACCACCGGCACCATGCGCATGGCCAGCAAGCCCGGCAACCGCGTGGCCATGGGCAACACCAATCGGGTGGTCGGCTACGACGTGACCTGGCGCATCGACGATCGGGAGGGCACCGTGCGCATGGACTCCAGGCCGCAAGGCGACCGCCTGCCGGTGGTCGATGGCCAGGTGGTGACCTCCACCAAGGCGCTGGAGCAGGCCCCGGCGAACCGCCAGTAAGGCACAACCGCGCCGGCATCGAATCGACGGAAGGCCGGCCATGGTGCCGGCCTTCCGCGTTTTGAAGGGGGGGTGGCGTCGCTTTGGCGCATGGCCGCGCCTGGGGTGGCCCTATACAATTCAGGGTTCTTCCCCCGACCCGGAACCCGCCATGTCCCTGTCTCCCTACGACCTGTTCGACGTTCGTTCCCTGCTCAGCGAGGAGGAGCGTGCGGTGCAGGAGGCGGTGGCGCGGTTCACCGACGAGCGGGTGATTCCGATCATCGGCGAGTGTTTCGATCAGGGGCGTTTCCCGAAGGAGTTGGTGCCGGAGGTGGCCGCGCTGGGGCTGCTGGGCTCCTCGCTGCCGGAGACGTACGGCTGTGCCGGGCTCAACGCGGTCAGCTACGGGCTGATCTGCCAGGAACTGGAGCGCGGCGACAGCGGCCTGCGCAGTTTCGTGAGCGTGCAGTCCTCGCTGTGCATGTATCCGATCTACGCCTACGGCAGCGAGGAGCAGCGTCGGCGCTGGCTGCCTTCGATGGCTGCCGGCGAGACCATTGGCTGCTTCGGCCTGACCGAGCCGCATGGCGGTTCGGACCCGGCGAACATGAAGACCCATGCGAAGAAGGACGGCGGCGACTGGGTGATCAACGGCTCGAAGATGTGGATCACCAACGGCAACCTGGCCGACATCGCCATCGTCTGGGCGCAGACCGAGGAGGGCATCCAGGGGTTCGTGCTGGAGCAGGGGATGGCCGGGTTCACGGCCCAGGAGATCAAGCACAAGATGAGCCTGCGCGCCTCGGTGACCAGTGCGCTGTTCTTCGACAACGTGCGGGTGCCGGAGTCCCACCGGCTGCCGAACGTGAAGGGTCTGAAGGGTCCGCTGGGGTGTCTGACCCAGGCGCGGTACGGGATCACCTGGGGCCCGATCGGGGCGGCGATCGCGTGCCTGGACGAGGTGCTGGGGTACACGAAGGAGCGGATCCTGTTCGGGCGTCCGGTGGCGGCCACGCAGAGTGCGCAGTTGAAGATGGCGGACATGGCGCGCCGGATCACGCTGGGTCAGTTGCTGGTGCTGCAGCTGGGGCGGTTGAAGGATGCCGGGACGATGCAGCCGCAGCAGGTGTCGCTGGCGAAGTGGAACAACTGCCGGATGGCGATCGACATTGCGCGGGAGTGCCGCGACCTGCTGGGCGGCGCGGGGATCACGACCGAGCATGCGGCGATCCGGCATGCGCTGAACCTGGAGTCGGTGATCACCTACGAGGGCACCGAGACGGTGCATCAGCTGGTGATCGGGCGCGAACTGACCGGCATCAGCGCGTTCTGATTTCCCGCTCCCGTCGGTAGGGGAATTCGATGGGCGTCGCCGACATCCATATCGAAACCGAACGCCTGGTCTTGCGTCCGCCGCGGATCGAGGATTTCGATCGCTTCGCCGAACTGCTGGCCGATGCGGAGGCTTGCCGCTTCATCGGCGGCCACCTCCCGCGCGCGGCGGCCTGGCGCAAGTTCCTGCAGCAGCCGGGCGCGTGGCTGGTGCAGGGCTTCGGCATGTTCTCGATGATCGACCGGCGATCCGGCCTGTGGCTGGGACAGTTGGGGCCGTGGAGACCCGAAGGCTGGCCGGGCAACGAGATCGGCTACTCCCTGCATCCCGACGCCTGGGGCAGGGGGTATGCCACCGAAGCCGGGGTGGCCGCCATCGATTGGGCCTTCGCCAATCTCGGCTGGGATCAGATCATCCACTGCATCGCACCGGACAATCACGCCTCGCAGCGCGTGGCGCAGCGCCTGGGCTCGACCCTGCGCGGTCCGGGGCGGTTGCCGGCGCCCTATCAGGATGCGCCGGTCGAGGTCTGGGGCCAGACCCGCGCGCAATGGCCGGTCAACCGCGGGCGCTTCGCATGATCGCGGTCCACGGCTACATGGAGCGCCATCTGGCGGCGAACCCAGGCTTCGCCGGGCGCGACTACGGCAGCGCCGCCATCGCCCTGTCCGTCCATACCGACGTCGCCGGGCATGGCGGCTTCGACCTGTCCGACTATCCGGCGCTCCGTGGCTGGCTGGCGCGCGTACCGGCGTTGCCTGGCTTCGTCGCAATGCCCAACCCTCCCGAAGAGAACGCCGCGCTGGTCGCGGCCTCAACCTGAGCCCCGCCCGCATGTTCGCCATCGTCCCCAATCCCATTCCGGCCCGCATGAAGGGGCTCAACCGCGCCGAGATCTGCGATCGCAACTTCAGCGAGTTCGTGCGCGCCTGGGCCGGCGCGCCGGCGCCGCGGCCGCGCGAGGACGACCCGGTCCTGCCCGGGAGCGCACTGGATGCGCGCGGCTTCCGCGAGTTGTTCGAGTCGCAGCTGATCAGCCGCCACCTGGACCTGATGGCGCGGGTACTGCGGGTGCAGAACAAGGTCTTCTACACCATCGGCTCCAGCGGCCACGAGGGCAACGCGATGGTGGCGCGGCTCGCCCGCCATACCGACCCGGCGTTCCTGCACTACCGCAGCGGCGGCTTCATGGCCGAGCGCTTCCGCAAGCTGCCGGGCATGGACCCGGTGATGGATTCGGCGCTGAGCTTCGCCGCCAGCGCCGAGGACCCGGCCTCCGGCGGCCGCCACAAGGTGTGGGGCAGCAAGCCGCTGTGGGTGCTGCCGCAGACCTCGACGATTGCTTCCCACCTGCCCAAGGCGCTGGGCACGGCGGTGGCGATCGAGCAGGCCCGGCGCATCCGCCACGAGCTGCCGATTCCCGCGGACAGCATCGCCATCTGTTCGTTCGGCGACGCTTCCAGCAACCACGCCACCGCCCAGACCGCATTCAACGCCGCGGCCTGGACCGCCTACCAGGGCCTGCCGGCGCCGGTGCTGTTCGTGTGCGAGGACAACGGCATCGGCATCTCGGTGAAGACGCCCGATGGCTGGGTCGGCCGCAACTACCGCGACCGCGCCGACCTGGATTATTTCGCTGCCGACGGCCTGGACCTGGCCAATGGCTACGGCCAGGTGCAGGCGGCGGTGGAGCATTGCCGCCGCACCCGGCGGCCGACCTTCCTGCACCTGCGCACGACCCGGATCATGGGCCACGCCGGCACCGACTTCGAGATCGAGTGGCGCAGCATCGAGGAACTGTGCGCGGTGGAGGCGACCGACCCGCTGCTGCGCAGCGCGGCCATCGCGATGGAGTCCGGCCTGATGAGCGCCGACGAGGTGCTGGAGCTGTACGAGGCCACCCGCAAGCGCTGCTTCGCCGCCGCCGAGGACGCCGACAGCCGGCCGCGGCTGACTTCGCTGGAGGAGGTGGTCGCGCCGCTGGCGCCGTACACGCCCAAGGCCGTGCAGGCCGAGGCACGGCGCCATGTGCCGGCCGAAGCGCGCGCGGCCGCCTATGGCGGCGAGGACAAGCTGCCGGAGAAACAGGTCCCGCGGCACCTGGCGATCCAGATCAACCAGGCCCTGCACGAGTTGATGGCCAAGTACCCGGAGACCCTGCTGTTCGGCGAGGACGTGGCCCAGAAGGGTGGTGTCTACACCGTGACCAAGGGCCTGCAGAAGGCGTTCAAGGGCGCGCGCGTGTTCAACACGCTGCTGGACGAGACCATGATCCTGGGCCTGGCCCAGGGCTACGCCAACATGGGCATGCTGCCGCTGCCGGAGATCCAGTACCTGGCCTATTTCCACAACGCCTGCGACCAGATCCGCGGCGAGGCGGCCAGCCTGCAGTTCTTCAGCAACAACCAGTACCAGAACCCGATGCTGGTGCGGATCGCCGGGCTGGGCTACCAGCGCGGTTTCGGTGGGCACTTCCACAACGACAACTCGATCACCGCGCTGCGCGACATCCCCGGCATCGTGGTCGGTTGCCCCTCGCGCGGCGACGACGCGGCGACCATGCTGCGCACGCTGGCGGCGCTGGCCAAGGTGGACGGCCGGGTGGCGGTGTTCCTGGAGCCGATCGCGCTGTACATGACCAAGGATCTGCACGATCCCGGTGACGGCCAGTGGCTGTTCCCGTACCCGGAGCAGGGCGAGGCGATGGCGCTGGGCGAGGGCCGGGTGTATGCCCCCGAAGCCGACGATCTGGTGATATTCACCTATGGCAACGGCGTGCCGATGAGCCTGCGCGCCGCACGCCGGATCGAGGCCGGGCAAGGCTGGAAGGTGCGGGTGGTGGACCTGCGCTGGCTGGTGCCGCTCAACGACGCCTTCATCGTCGAGCAGGCGCGCACGGCCAGACGCATCCTGGTGGTGGACGAGGGCCGGCGCAGCGCCGGGGTGGGCGAGGGCGTGATCACCGCGATCGCCGAGGGCGGCTACGGCGCGCGCCCGTTCGGCCGGGTGGTCGGCGCCGACACCTATACCCCATTGGCCGGTGCGGCGTTCATGGTGATCCCCGGCGACGACGACATCGTCGCCGCGGCGGAGAAGCTGGCCGGCTGACCCGGCGGGGGGGCGTGCCGGCGAAGGCGGGGATGGCGGGCCCAGAGGGCCCGCGCTTGCGGGCCTTCACTTGGCGGCCGCGCGGACTCGCTTAGCATGCGGAATCGGCCTCTCCACAGGAGCACAGTCATGGACAAGCGCAGGATCGCGGTTTTCGTCGGCAGCCTCCGCGCGGGTTCGTTCAACCGCCAACTGGCGCGGGCGCTGGAGCGGCTGGGTGGAGATCGGCTCGAGTTCGATCCTGTCGACATCGGCCGCCTGCCGTTCTACGACCAGGATTTCGACTCGGACTACCCGGTCGTGGGCGTGGAGCTGAAGCGTCAGGTCCGTGCCGCCGATGCGGTGCTGTTCGTCACCCCCGAATACAACCGCTCCATTCCCGGGGTGCTGAAGAACGCCCTCGACCTGGGCTCGCGCCCGTACGGCGACAGTGCCTTCGCCGGCCTGCCGGCGGCGGTGTGCGGCGCCTCGCCGGGAGCGATCGGCACGGCGATGGCCCAGCAGCACCTGCGCAACGTCCTGTCCTATCTGGGCATGGCGGTGCTGCCGCAGCCGGAGGTCTACATCCAGTTCAAGGATGGCCTGGTCGACGACGAGGGCCGGATAACCCGGCAGGACACCCGCGAGTTCCTCGAGGACTTCATCGATCGCTTCGTCGGGTGGATCGACCGCCAGCGCGGTTGAGCGCCGCGCCGGCCTCCGGCCATGCCCCGCGGTCGGTCAGCCGGGGCGCAAGACCTGCAGGCCTGCGCGCAGCCGCTGCAGCAGGCCCGGATCGGCCGCGCCGGCATCGGTCAGGCCGGCGGCGATGGCGCGGCGGAACGGAGCCAGGGCGCCGCCGGCGCGCAGCGCCGCGCCGCGCAGGGCGCGAGCCGGGGGCCGCTCGTCGGTGTACAGGCCCACGATCGCGCGGGTGGCCTGGAACAGCGGCCAGCAGCCGCGGCGGTGGCGGCGCTGGTAGCGGGCCAGCAGCGCCGGATCGCCCAGGTCGCGGCCCTGGGCAATCGCGGTCGCGGCCAGGTCGGACAGGCGCTCCACGCTGGCCAGGCCGAGGTTGAAGCCGTGAGCGGTGACCGGATGCATGCCCACCGCCGCATCGCCGGCCAGGGCCAGGCGCGTGCCGACGAAGCGGCGCGCCCAGGTCGCCACCAGCGGATAGACGTGGCGGCTGCCGACCAGTTCCATGCGCCCCAGGCGCCCGCCGTAGCGGCGTTCGAGTTCGGCGGCGAAGGCGGCCGGCTCCAGTTCCGCCAGCGTGCGCGCCTGCTCGCCGGGCAGGGTGACCACCGCGCCGGCCAGATGCTCCTGCAGCGGCAGCAGGGCCAGGGTCTGGCCCAGGCCGAACCATTCCCAGGCGGTATGCCGGTGCGGCAGGTCGTGGCGGACCCGGCACACGAGCATGCTCTTGCCGAAGTCGTGCAGGTCCGCGCCGATGCCCAGCGCGCGCCGGGTCTCGGAGAAGCGGCTGTCGGCGGCGACCAGCAGTCGCGCGCGGACCAGGGTGCCGTCCTGCAGTTGCAGGCGCGCCTCGTCGCTGCCGGTGTGCACCGCCTGGATGCGGGCGTCGGCGTGCAGTTGGATGCCCGGGGTCTCCTGCACCGCGAGCCAGGCCGCACGCCGGATCAGTTGGTTGGCGACCAGGCTGCCCAGCCGGTCGTGGCCGCCGTCCTCCGGGCCGATCCGCAGCTCGTGCGGCAGGTCGCGGTCCATCACCCGCGCGGTACGCAGCGGGAACGCCTGGTCGGCGGGGACATGGGCCAGCACTCCCAGTTCGCGCAGCATCCGGAGCGAGCCGTGGGTCATGGCGATCTCGCGGCCGTCGAACGCAGGTTCGGCCAGCGCCGCCTCGGGCTGGCGCTCGACCAGCGCCACGCGCAGGCCTTGCAGGCCCAGGGCCCGTGCCAGGCACAGCCCGACCGGGCCGGCGCCGACGATGGCGACATCGTGTTCCATGTCCTTCCTCCGCGTGGGTCCGGGTCAGTCTAGGGCCGCTGCCGGCGCCCGCCCTGATCTCGGTCAAGCCGATGCGCGCGTCCTTGCCCCGGGTGCCAGTGGTGGTTCCGGGCCGCCGCGGCAGCCCGCTGGTGCCTGCCGCTTCGGAGCGCCCTGCCGGCCGGCTATACTGCACGGTCCCGATCCAAGAATCGGATCATGCGCATCTTGTGAATCAATCACTTGTAGCGTATTTCTGATAAAAAACTTCACTTGGTGGCGCGCGAGGCCGCACCACCCCAGGGGTTCGACTGCCGCATGCGCCTGTCCACGATCAAGCTGTCCGGATTCAAGTCCTTCGTCGACCCCACCACGCTGCACCTGCCGACCAACATGACCGGCGTGGTCGGTCCCAACGGCTGCGGCAAGTCCAACATCATCGACGCGGTGCGCTGGGTGATGGGCGAAAGCTCGGCCAGCCGCCTGCGCGGCGACTCGCTGACCGACGTGATCTTCTCCGGCTCGGCCGCGCGCAAGCCGGTCAGCCAGGCCACGGTCGAGCTGATCTTCGACAATTCCGACCATGCCATCGCCGGCGAATACGCCGCGTTCAACGAGATTTCGGTCAAGCGCACGGTCAGCCGCGACGGCCAGAGCACCTACTACCTCAACGGCACCAAGTGCCGCCGCCGCGACATCACCGACCTGTTCCTCGGCACCGGCCTGGGCCCGCGCAGCTACTCGATCATCGAGCAGGGCATGATCAGCCAGATCATCGAGGCCCGGCCCGAGGACCTGCGCATCTACCTGGAAGAAGCCGCCGGCATCTCCAAGTACAAGGAGCGGCGCAAGGAGACCGAGACCCGCATCCGCCATACCCGCGAGAACCTGGACCGGCTCAACGACCTGCGCGAGGAGGTCGACAAGCAGCTCGAGCACCTGCGCCGCCAGGCCCGCCAGGCCGAGCAGTACCAGGCGCTCGCGGCCGAGCGCAAGGTCAAGGACGCCGAGTGGAAGGCGCTGCAGTTCCGCGCCCTGGACGGGCAGTTGCAGGGCTTGCGCGAGCGCCTGGCGCAGGAGGAAACGAAACTCGAGCAGATCGTCGCCGGCCAGCGCGAGGCCGAGCGCGAGATCGAGACCGGCCGGGTGCGCCGCGAGGAAGCGGCGCAGGCGCTCAACGTCGCCCAGGCCGGGGTCTACCAGGTCGGCGGGGTGCTGGCCCGGATCGAGCAGCAGATCCAGCACCAGCGCGAACTGGCCAGCCGCCTGAACCAGGCCCGCGACGAGGCGGCCACCTCGCTCGACGAACTCGACCGGCACATCGGCGAGGACCGGCAGAATCTCGAGGCGCTGCAGGCCGCGGTCGAGGAGGCCGGGCCGCGCCTGGAGCAACTTCGCGAGGACGACGTGTTCAAGCAGGAGGCGCTGCGCGAGGCCGAGGCCGCGCTGGCCGACTGGCAGCAGCGCTGGGAGGCGCATGGCCGCGAAGCCGCCGAGGCCGCGCGCGCCGGCGAAGTCGAGCGCACCCGCGTGGATTACCTGGACCGGCAGGCGCTGGAGGCCGATCGTCGTCGCGAGACGTTGTCGGGCGAGCGCACCGGACTGGATCTGGCGGCGCTGGCCGCGGCCTTCGAGGAGGCGCAGATCCAGCACGAGACCCAGAAGGCCGCCCTGGATGGCCTCAACGAACAACTGGACGCGCGCAAGCAGGCCGTGTCCGGACTGCAGGAGCAGCAGCGCACCGCCCAGGCCGAACTGGCCGACGTGCGCAAGCAGGCCCAGGCCGCGCGCGGCCGCCTGTCCTCGCTGGAAACCCTGCAGCAGGCCGCGCTTGGCCAGGAACAGGGTGCGGCGCTGGCCTGGCTGAAGGCGCGCGGGCTGGATTCGGCCGCGCGCGTGGGCGAAAAATTGAGCGTGGAGGACGGCTGGGAGAACGCGGTCGAAAGCGCCCTGGGCCAGTTGATCGAGGGCGTGCTGGTCGATGCCCCCGAGACCCTGGTCGAAGCGTTGGCCGACCTCGGCGAAGGCCGCATCGCGCTGGTGTCGGGCGAAGGTGGCGAGGAAGCGTTCGCGCCGACCTCGCTGGCGGCCAAGGTGCGCGGCCCGCTGGCGGTGCGCCGGCTGCTGGCGCGCCTGCACGCGGCCGAAGACCTGGCCCAGGCCCGGCGCCTGCTGGCGCAACTGGGCGAGGGCGATTCGATCATCACCCGTGGCGGCGAACGCCTGGGCGAAGGCTGGGTGCGGGTGTCGCGGCAGGGTGCCGCCAAACAGGGGGCCTTGCTGCGCGAGCGCGAGATCCAGTCGCTGCGTGCGGCGATCGAGGAGCTGCAGCAGCGCGAGGCCGCTCTGGAGGACAGCCTGGCCCAGCTGCGCGACCGCCTGCTGGCCGCCGAGCAGCAGCGCGAGGACGCCCAGCGCCAGCTGTACATGGCCCACCGCGGCGTCTCCGAACTGGCCGGCCAGTTGCAGAGCCAGCAAGGCCGGATGGACAGTGCGCGCCAGCGGATCGAGCGGATCGAGGGCGAACTGGCGCAGCTGGCGCAGACCCTGGACGACAGCCGCGGCCAGGCGCGCGCAGCGCGCGCGCGGCTGGAGGATGCAGTCGTGCGCATGGGTGAACTGGAAAGCGCGCGCCAGGCGCTGGAAGGCGAACGCCGCCAGTGCACCGAGGCCCGCGACCTGGCCCGCGATGCCGCCCGCGCCAGCCGCGATGGCAGCCATGCCCTGGCCCTGGCCCTGGAATCGCAGCGCACCCAGATCGCCTCGCTCACCCAGTCGCTGCAGCGCATGGACGCCCAGCGCGGGCAACTGGATTCGCGTCTGGGTGAACTGGCCGCGCAGCTGGCCACCGGCGATTCGCCGGTGCAGGCGCTCGAAACCGAGCACCAGTCCGCGCTGGCCGAGCGCGTGCGTGCCGATCGCGCCCTGGGCGAGGCGCGCTCGCTGCTGGAAGGCATCGACAACGAACTGCGCGGCTTCGAGCAGACCCGCCACCAGCGCGACGAGCAGTCGCTGGCCCAGCGCGAGCGCATCGCCCAGCGCCGCCTGGAACAGCAGGCGCTGGCGCTGAAGGCCGAGCAGATCGTCGAAGCCATCGTCGCCGACGGCCTGACCCTGGAGGAGGTGGTCAACACCCTGCCGGAGGTCGCCGATCCGTCGCAATGGGAGCAGGCGGTGGGCCAGATCGACGCGCGCATGCGCCGGCTGGAGCCGGTCAACCTGGCCGCGATCCACGAGTGCGGCGAGGCCGAGCAGCGCAAGACCTACCTGGACGCGCAGAACGCCGACCTGACCACCGCGCTGGAGACCCTGGAGGACGCGATCCGCAGGATCGACCGCGAGACCCGCGGCCGCTTCAAGGACACCTTCGACCGGGTCAATTCCGGCCTGCAGCAGCTGTACCCGCGCCTGTTCGGCGGCGGCCACGCCTATCTGGAACTGACTGGCGAGGACCTGCTCGACACCGGCGTGGCGATCATGGCCCGGCCGCCGGGCAAGCGCGTGTCCAACATCTCGCTGCTGTCCGGCGGCGAGAAGGCGATGACCGCGGTGGCCCTGGTGTTCGCCATCTTCCAGCTCAATCCGGCCCCGTTCTGCCTGCTGGACGAGGTGGACGCACCGCTGGACGAGGCCAACGTCGGCCGTTTCACCGGCATGGTCAAGGAAATGAGCGAGAAGGTGCAGTTCCTGTTCGTCAGCCACAACAAGGCCACGATGGAGGCCGCGCACCAGCTGTCCGGGGTGACCATGCGCGAGCCGGGCGTGTCGCGCCTGGTCAGCGTGGACCTGGAGGAGGCCGCGCGCCTGGCCGGCGCCGCCTGACCGCCCGCGCAACGGCAGCGGCGCGGCGGGGTTTTTCCGCGACCGCCGCTCGTGACATGCTTGTACCTTCTGGTTCCCGTGGGAGACGCGCCCGATGTCCGACAAAGACCTGCTGCGCATCGGCATCCTGGCCGTCGGCCTGCTGCTGCTGGCGGCGATCTGGTTCTTCGGCCGCAACCCGCGCAAGGAACAGCAGGGCCGCCGCCGCGAGTCGCGGGAATCCCCGGCGCCGGGCGCCGGGCCGGGGCGCGCCCGCCACGAGCCTTCGCTGGACGGCGAAGCGGTGGACGGGCTCGGGGACCTGGACCACGCCTACAACGGCGAGGGCGTGAGCCAGCCGGAGCTGGGGCTGCCTTCCGAGCCGGCGCCCAACAGCGACCTGGGCCGGCGCGAGCCCCAGGATTTCGACAAGATCGTCTCGCTGTACGTGGCCGCGCGCGCCGGCAGCATCCTGCGCGGCGAGGACATCGTGGTGGCCGCGGAGAAGACCGGCATGGTGTTCGGCCACATGAGCGTGTTCCACCGCCTGCTCGAAGGCCACCCGGAGCGCGGGCCGGTGTTCAGCATGGCCAGCATCATCAAGCCCGGGAGCTTCGAGATGGCCACCATCCGCGACCTGGAGACTCCGGCCATCGCCTTCTTCCTGACCCTGCCGGCGCCGGTGCCGGCGCTGGATGCCTGGGAAAAGATGCTGCCCACGGTGCAGCGCATGGCCGAGCTGCTCGACGGCGTGGTCCTGGACGATGGCCGCAACGCCCTGGGCCGCCAGCGCATCGCCCACATCCGCGACGAGCTGCGCGCCTACGACCGCCAGCACGAAGCGCCGCCGCTGACCAAGGCGCCGCGCTGGTAACCAACCCGCAATCCTTGGGTGTGTTGCGATAGAGCCGCCCCGCAGCTTCGATGACGATGACCGCCGCCGATCCCGCCTCCCGCGCCGTCGAGCTTCGTCGCCGCATCGACGATGCCAACCGCCGCTACCACCAGCTCGATGCGCCGGACATCACCGACGCCGAATATGACGCGCTGGTGCGCGAACTGGAGGCGTTGGAAGCCACCCATCCGGAACTGGCTGGCGCCGATTCGCCCACGGCCCGCGTCGGTGCGGCGCCGGCCGGCCGCTTCCCGCCGGTGGTGCATGCTGTGCCGATGCTCTCGCTGGGCAACGCCTTCAGCGCCGGGGAAGTGGAGGATTTCGTGCGCCGCATCCGCGAGCGCCTGGACCGCGACGACCTGGCGTTCTCCGCCGAACCCAAGCTCGACGGCCTGGCGATCAGCCTGCGCTACGAGAATGGCAAGTTCATCCAGGGGGCCACCCGCGGCGACGGCGCCACCGGCGAGGACGTCACCGCCAACCTGCGCACCATCGCCGTTATCCCGCACAAGTTGCATGGCAGCGGCTGGCCGAAGGTGCTGGAGGTGCGCGGCGAGGTGTACATGGCCCGCGCCGACTTCGAGCGCTGGAACGAGCACGCGCGCCTGCACGGCGGCAAGGTGCTGGCCAACCCGCGCAACGGTGCGGCCGGTTCGCTGCGCCAGATCGATCCGCAGCTGACCGCGCAACGGCCGCTGAGCTTCTACGCCTATGGCGTGGGCCAGATGGAGGGCGGTGCACTTCCGGATACCCATTCGGCCACGCTGGCGAAGCTGCGCGACTGGGGCCTGCCGGTCAGCGACCTGGCCACGGTGGTGCGGGGCGTGGACGGGCTGCTCGGCTACTACCGCCGGATTGGCGAGGCCCGCGACCGCCTGCCGTTCGACATCGACGGGGTCGTGTACAAGCTCGATGACTATGCCGGCCAGCGCGAGATGGGTTTCGTCTCGCGTGCGCCGCGCTGGGCGCTGGCGCACAAGTTCCCGGCGCAGGAACAGACCACCGTGGTCGAGTCGATCGAAGTCAATGTCGGCCGCACCGGCGCGGTCACGCCGTGGGCGCTGATGCGGCCGGTGCAGGTGGGCGGGGTGACAGTCACCCGCGCCACCCTGCACAACGCCGACCACGTGGCGCGGCTGGACGTGCGCAACGGCGACACGGTGATCGTGCGCCGCGCCGGCGACGTGATCCCCGAGGTCGTGCAGGTGGTGATGGATGCGCGCCCGGCCGGGACGGTGCCCTGGTCGATGCCGATGCGCTGCCCGGTCTGCGGGGCCGAGGTGGTGCGCGAGGAGGGCGCGGCGGTGTGGCGCTGCTCGGCCGAACTGAGCTGTCCGGCGCAACTGGTGCAGTCGCTGTTCCACTTCGCCAGCCGCCGGGCCATGGACATCGACGGCCTGGGCGAGCGCTACATCGAATCGCTGGCCGAATTCGGCTACGTGCGCAGCGTGGCGGACCTGTACCGGCTGACCCTGGACGACCTGCTGGAGATGAAGCGGCGCGCCGACGAGCGCGACGGTACGGTTCCCGAGACGGTCAAGGCCGGGAAGGTGGCGACCAAGTGGGCCGAAAACCTGGTCGAAGCCGTCGACCGCAGCCGCGATACCACCCTGGCGCGCTTCCTCTACGCGCTGGGCATCGAGCACGTGGGGGAGAGCACGGCCAAGGCGCTGGCGCAGTGGTTCGGCGACCTGGAACTGGTGCGCCACCTGCCGTGGCCACTGTTCAAGCGCGTCCCCGACATCGGCGGCGAGGTCGCGCGTGCGCTCGGCCACTTCCTCGACCAGCCCGGCAACCAGCAGGCCATCGACCAACTGCTCGAACGCGGCGTGCGCATCGGCGACGGCCATCCGCCGAACCCGAAGCTGGGCGAGGGCCTGGACCTGGCCACGCTGCTGGTCGACCTGGAGATTCCCAAGATCAGCGCGGTGCGCGCCGCGCAACTGGGCGCGGCCTTCGCCGATGCCCAGGCCCTGCTCGATGCGCCGCTGCACAACCTGGTCACCGCCGGCCTGCCGGACGAAAGCGCCAGGACGCTGGTCGCCTGGCGGGAGGATCCGGCCAGTGCCGAACTGCTGCTGCGCAGTGCGCGAGCGCAGGCGCAGTTGCGTGCGCGGCTGCCCGAACGCAGCGAGCAGCCCGTCGGCCCGCTGGAAGGCAAGACCGTGGTCCTGACCGGCACCTTGGCATCGATGGGTCGCGACGAGGCCAAGGAAAAACTCGAAGCGCTGGGCGCCAAGGCGGCCGGCAGCGTGTCGAAGAAGACCCACCTGGTCGTCGCCGGCGAGGCCGCCGGTTCCAAGCTGGCCAAGGCGGAGGAACTGGGCATCGAAGTCTGGGACGAAGCGCGCCTGCTCGCGTTCCTCGCCGAACACGGGCAGGCGACGTGAGCCTGCGCCACCGCATGGCCACGCCGGCCGATTTCCCGCGCATCCTGGCGATGCTGCGTGCGTTCTACATCGAGGACCGGATCGCCTACGACGCGGCGCTGGTCGATCCGGGCCTGCGCACGCTGTTGGCCGAGCCCGCGCACGGTGCGGTCCTGCTGCTGGAAAGCGACGAAGTGCCCGTGGCCGGCTACGTGAGCCTGGGCTGGTGTTTCAGCGTGGAACAGGGTGGCCGTTTCGTGCTGCTGGACGAGTTGTACCTGGCGCCCGTCGCGCGCGGCCGCGGCTGGGGCCGGCAGGCACTGGCGCTGGCGCGTGACTGGGCGCGGGCGCAGGGCGCCAGCGTGATGCGGATCGAGGTCAACCACCACAACGCGCGCGCCAGGTCGCTGTACGTGTCCGCCGGCTACCGCGACGACGGGCGCGACATCCTCACCCTGCCGCTGGCGGCCACGCCCAGGGGCCTGCATCCATGAGCGAAGCCTTGCGCCTGCGTGGGTGCCACGCATGAGGTTCCAGCCCGGTCCCGGTTGGCGTGACGGTATCGACGATGCCGCATGGGCGCCATCGGGCACGCGCGATGCGTTGCGCCTGCGCGCTTGGCTCAGGCGTCTGATCCGCGAGTTCTTCCACGCCCGCGACGTGCTGGACGTGGAGACCCCGATCCTGTCGGCTGCCGGCAATACCGAACCGAACATCGACGGCTTCCGGGCCGACTTCAGCGGCCACGTCGATGCCGGATCGCCCGTGCGCTGGCTGCGCACCTCGCCCGAATACCCGCTCAAGCGCCTGCTCGCCGCCGGCGTGGGCGACTGCTACGAGCTGGGCCGGGTGTTCCGCAACGGCGAGGCGGGTGGACGCCACAATCCCGAATTCACGATGCTGGAGTGGTACCGCGTCGGTTGGGGCCACCTGCGACTGGCGGATGAGGCGGTGGAACTGGTGCAGCAGGCGCTGGCGCTGGTGGGGCGCCGCGCCGATGTCGTCTCCACGTCCTATCGTGGACTGTTCATGGAGGGCGCCGGTGTCGATCCATTCACCGCCAGCGACGAACGACTGCAGGCGCCGCTGCGCGAGTTCGGCATCGATGGCGAGGGCCTGTCACGCGACGACTGGCTGGACCTGCTGATGACCCACCGCATCCAGCCGTATTTCCCCGCCGACCGGATCACCGTGGTCCACGACTGGCCGGCCACCCAGTGCGCGCTGGCGAAGATCCGCCAACCCGCCATCGGCAGCGACGACCCGCCGGTGGCCGAACGCTTCGAGCTGTACCTGGGCGGCTTCGAACTGGCCAACGGCTACCACGAACTGACCGACGCGGCCGAGCAGCGCGCCCGGTTCGAACGCGACAACCGCGTGCGCGCGGGCAGGGGCGCAGTGCAGCCTCCGCTGGACGAACACCTGCTGGCCGCGCTCGCCTCCGGCATGCCCGCCTGCGCCGGCGTGGCCCTGGGCATTGAACGCTTGCTGATGGCCATGCTCGGTACCGACCGCATCGCCGACGTGCTGGCCTTCGATTTCGCCCGGGCCTGAGCGCCTCCCCGGTAGAATGCCGCCCATGACCGATCCCTTCGATTTCGACCGCTACGACCACATCCGCCCGATCCTCTGGACCGGCGACGCGCTGGAGCTGCTGGATCAGCGCAGGCTGCCGTTCACGGTCGAGCACGTGGCCTGTAGCGACAGCGACGAGGTTGCCCGGGCGATCCATGACCTGGCGGTGCGCGGAGCCCCCGCCATCGGCATCGCCGCGGCCTGGGGTGTGGTGTTGGCCGCGCGCGCAGTGCAGGCCGCCGACGGCGCCGAGGCCGCGCGGAAGCTGGAGCCGGCCTTGCAGCGCCTCAACGCCGCGCGCCCAACCGCGGTCAACCTGGCCTGGGCGCTGGCGCGCATGCGCCGCGTGCTGGTCGGCGCCGGCGGCGACTGGCGCGAGGTGCTCGAGCGCGAGGCCCGCGCCATCGCCGACGAAGACCTGGCGGCCAACCGCCGCATGGGCGCGCTGGGTGCGGCGCTGATCGCCCCGGGCAGCGGCGTGCTGACCCACTGCAACACCGGCTCGCTGGCCACCGCCGGCTTCGGCACCGCGCTGGGCGTGATCCGCGCCGGCGTGGCCGAGGGTCGCATCGCCCGCGTGTTCGCCGGCGAGACCCGCCCCTGGCTGCAGGGCGCGCGCCTGACCGTGTGGGAACTGCAGCAGGACGGCATCGACGCCACCCTGATTGCCGACTCGGCCGCCGCGCACCTGATGAAGACCGGTGCGGTGCAGTGGGTGGTGGTCGGCGCCGACCGCATCTGCGCCAACGGCGACACCGCCAACAAGATCGGCACCTACCAGCTCGCCATCGCCGCCCGCCACCACGGCGTCAAGTTCATGGTGGTGGCCCCGTCCTCGACCGTGGACCTGGACACGCCCGGCGGCGAGGCCATCGAAATCGAGCAGCGCGACCCTGCCGAGATGCTCGGCATCGGCGGCGTGCGCACCGTGGCCGAGGGCATCGCCGCCTGGAACCCGGTATTCGACGTGACCCCCGCCGGCCTGATCGACGCCATCGTCACCGAGCGCGGCGTGGTCGAGCATCCCGACGCGGCCCGGATGCGGGCCGCGTTCGCTCCCTGATCCATCCGCAAGTGCTTGTTTCTGCGTAGAAACAAGCTGCGGCCAGGGCCCCGCCTGTGGTAGGATTGATGGGTTGCGCGTAGTCCTTCGCGCAGCGCCCCGCGCGGCCTCGCGCCGGGCCGCCAGACAGAGCCAGCCGAAGATCCCCGATGACCGATTCCGCGAAAGAAATCATCCCGGTCAACCTCGAAGACGAAATGCGCCGCAGCTACCTCGATTACGCCATGAGCGTGATCGTCGGCCGCGCGCTACCCGACGTCCGCGACGGCCTCAAGCCGGTGCACCGGCGGGTGCTGTTCGCGATGAACGAACTGGGCGCGCACAGCAACAAGCCGTACTACAAGTCCGCGCGCATCGTCGGCGACGTCATCGGTAAATACCACCCGCACGGCGACCAGTCGGTGTACGACACCCTGGTGCGCATGGCCCAGCCGTTCTCGCTGCGCTACCTGCTGGTGGACGGGCAGGGCAACTTCGGCTCGGTCGACGGCGACGCCGCCGCGGCGATGCGCTACACCGAGGCGCGCATGTCGCGCCTGACCCACGAGCTGATGGCCGACATCGACAAGGAAACCGTCGATTTCCAGCCCAACTACGACGAGAAGGAGCAGGAGCCGACGGTCATGCCGACCCGGTTCCCGAACCTGCTGGTGAATGGTTCCGCCGGCATCGCGGTCGGCATGGCCACGAACATTCCGCCGCACAACCTGACCGAGGTGGTGAACGGCCTGCTGGCGCTGATCGACGAGCCCGAGATCGACGTCGAAGCGTTGATGCAGCACATCCCCGGCCCGGATTTCCCCACCGCCGGCATCATCAACGGCGTCGGCGGCATCCACCTGGCCTACCGCACCGGCCGCGGCCGGGTGCGCATGCGCGCCAAGGCCGAGGTCGAGGTGGCCGACAATGGCCGCGAGTCGATCATCGTCACCGAGATCCCCTACCAGGTGAACAAGGCGCGGTTGATCGAGAAGATCGCCGAGCTGGTCAAGGAAAAGAAGATCGAGGGCATCTCCGAGTTGCGCGACGAGTCCGACAAGGACGGCATGCGCATCTACATCGAGGTCAAGCGCGGCGACTCGGCCGAGGTGGTGCTCAACAACCTCTACCAGCAGACCCAGCTGGAATCGGTGTTCGGCATCAACATGGTGGCGCTGGTCGACGGCCGCCCGCAGCTGGTCAACCTCAAGCAGATCCTCGAGGCGTTCCTGCGCCATCGCCGCGAGGTGGTGACCCGCCGCACCATCTTCGAGCTGCGCAAGGCGCGCGCCCGCGCCCACGTGCTGGAAGGCCTGACCGTCGCCCTGGCCAACATCGACGAGATGATCGAGCTGATCAAGACCTCGGAGAACCCACAGGTGGCCAAGGAGCGCATGCTCGGCCGCAGCTGGGAGCCGGGCCTGGTCGGCGCGCTGCTGGCCGCCGCCGGCGCCGAAGCCTCGCGTCCGGACGACCTGCCTTCGGGCGTGGGCCTGGTCGAAGGCAAGTACCAGCTCACCGAGGTCCAGGCCCAGCAGATCCTGGAAATGCGCTTGCACCGCCTCACCGGGCTGGAGCAGGACAAGCTCACCGACGAATACCGCCAGCTGCTGGATACCATCCGCGGCCTGATCGACATCCTCGAAAATCCGGACGTGCTGCGCGAGGTGATCCGCACCGAGCTGACCGAAGTCAGGGACGAGTTCGGCGACGCGCGCCGCAGCGAGATCCGCGCCAGCGAGGAAGACCTGGATATCCTCGACCTGATCGAGCCGGAGGACGTGGTCGTGACCCTGTCCCACGCCGGCTATGCCAAGCGCCAGCCGGTGTCAGCCTACCGCGCGCAGAAGCGCGGCGGCCGCGGCCGCAGCGCGGCGGCGACCAAGGAAGAGGACTTCATCGACCAGCTGTGGCTGGTCAATACCCACGACACCCTGCTCACCTTCACCAGCAACGGCAAGGTGTTCTGGCTGCCGGTGCACCAGCTGCCCGAGGCCGGCTCCAATGCCCGCGGCAGACCGATCATCAACTGGATCCCGCTGGAGGAAGGCGAGAAGGTCCAGGCCGTGCTGCCGGTGCGCGAGTACGCCGAAGGCCTGTACGTGTTGTTCGCCACCCGCGACGGCACGGTCAAGAAGACCCCGCTGACCGAGTTCGCCTTCCGCCTGGCGCGCGGCAAGATCGCGATCAACCTGGACGAGGGCGATGCCCTGGTCGGCGTGGCCCTGACCGACGGCGCCCGCGACATCATGCTGTTCGCCTCCAACGGCAAGGCGGTGCGTTTCGACGAGTCGGAGGTGCGCTCGATGGGCCGCACCGCCACCGGCGTGCGCGGCATCCGCCTGGCGGCCGGCGAGGAGGTCGTCAGCCTGGTGGTGCCGGAGGGCGAGGGCGACGTGCTCACCGCCAGCGAGCGCGGCTACGGCAAGCGCACCCCGCTGGAGGAGTATCCGAAGAAGGGCCGCGGCACCCAGGGCGTGATCGCGATCCAGACCACGGCGCGCAACGGCAAGCTGGTCGGCGCGATCCAGCTGTCCGAGCAGCACGAGGTGTTGCTGATCTCCGACGGCGGCACCCTGGTGCGCACCCGCGCCGCCGAGATTTCACAGGTCGGTCGCAACACCCAGGGCGTGACCTTGATCCGCCTGGGCGAGGGCGAATCGCTGCAGGCGGTGGAGCGGGTGGATGCCTCGCTCGACGACGAGGGTGACGCGGCAGTCGGCACCGGGGCAGGCGACAGCACCGGCGACGCGGCGGCCGTGGAATCCGCTCCCCAGGCCTGAAGTCCGGGTTCCAGACCCGGACCGTGGCGCCGGCCGGCGCCGAAGGCAGGCGCCGACGGATGATCGGCGCGGTTCCCGCGGAGAGCGGGCGGACGGGCGATCCCCGCTACCGCCGCCCGCGCCGCCCGCGCCGCCCGCGCCGTGCCACCGTGCCACCGTGCCGGTGCTGCCCCGGTCGGTGCCCGGAGCGCGATCGATCAGACCGTCCGGCACTGCCTCCAGCGCACCTTCTCCTCGGTGCCCGGGCGCGGGTTGAGTTGCACGCGCACGGTGCGCAGCGAGGGATAGCGCTCCAGTTCGCCGCAGATGAACGGCCAGACCAGTTGGTCGGTGCCGCTGCGGTCGATCACCAGGGTGGCGCGGGTGAGCCAGTAGGCGCGGGTGATGCCCGGCACCATGGTCAGAGTGCGGGCGATGTCGGCCTGGTAGCGCGCCTCGGTCGCTTCGTCGGGGTTGTCCTGGATGCGGCCGTCGTAGGTCGTCGCGGCAGGCGAGGCCGGTTCCGCGGAAGCCGGGACGGTGCTCGCCGGATCCCGGGCCGGGACGGCCGCGGCGCTCGGCTCCACCGGACCGGCCGGGTCAAGGTGCAGTGGCAGCACCGCCACCACCAGCCCCAGCGCGAGCGAACCGCCGAGCGCGATCAGGGTGTGCCGCCTGGCCTGGGCATTGGCCGCGCCGACGATGCGGGCCGTGGTCTCGGCCGGCATGAACGGCTTGAGCAGTTGCCACAGGCGGCGGCCATCGATGACCTCGATGCCGCGGTCGGCCGCGGCGGCCAGCGCGTCGCGCTCGGCGCGGCCTTCGGTGAGCAGGATGCCGTTGCGGGCACCGGCCAGGTCCATGGACGAGGCCAGTTCCTCCACGCTCGCCGCACCGAGGTGGTAGGCCATGCCGTGCTTGCACGACAGCAACCAGCGGCTGTCGCCGTCGGTCATCACCATCTGGTCGGAACCGGGCTCATTGCCGTGCATGGCGTCGCGCAGCCCGCGTTGCTGCATGGCCTGGCCGACGATGGTCGCGAATTCGCGCCAGCGCAGGTCGGCCAGGGCGCGCAGGCCAGCGGCGTTCTCGGTGGCGGGACGCCGTACCAGCCACAGGAACAACACCGACAGCACGGCCGCCAGCAGGCCCAATGCCAGCCCTAGAATCCACGAAGACATGCGCGGTGACCCCCTGCCTGGTTCCGATCGTCGTGCCGGTGCGCGATGTTACACGGCCTGTGCGGCACGCACCGGGAAGAGAAATAGAAGTGGCCCGCCAGCCCGGTAGCCGTAAGGGGAGGGGAGCAAACGGCAGGTGGGCTGGCGGGCCGATTCCGATTCTGCCGCAGTGTTTTGTGCTTCGCAACAAATTCCCGGACCCCGTTCCGGATCCGGCCGGGAGGGCTCAGCCCAGCCGCTCGCCGAGCACGCGCCGGATCTCGCCCTCCACCGGGCCGTGCAGGGCCGACAGCAGCAAGCCCAGGTCCGCCGTCACCCGGACCTGGCCGGGCGCGAGCCGAATCCAGCCATGCAGGCCCGGCCCGGACAGCGCCACCGCGTCTTCTCCCCAGTCGCCGGCCACACCGTAGCGCTGGTGCAACTGATCGACGATGCCCTCCACGATATGGCGGGCTTCCTGGTCGCTGCGTCCATGCGGATGGAGGATGTCGATGCGGGACATGGCGGCTGGGAGAAGGCGGGGTGGCCAGCGTAGCGTCGACCAAGGCCCCCGGCCAGAGTCCGCAGGCGCCGGATTTGCTAGGCTCTGCGGCCAATGCCCGAGCTGCGCCTCCACTTCAGCAATCGCCAGCAGGCGGACCATCCGCTTTCCCCCGGCGTCCACCGCGTGATCCGCCAGCCCAACGGCATGCTCGCGATCGGCGACGGGCTGCCCGGCGTGCTGCTGGCGCAGGTCTGCCTGGATCGCCGTGGCCTGTGGCTGCAGGTGCCGACCGGCGCGCGCGGTATGCATGTCAACGGCCGCCAGGTGCAGCGCATGGCGCTGCTGCGTGCGGGTGATGCGGTGTACGTGGACGGCGTGGAACTGCTGGTGCAGGCGCCTTCGCGGCAATCGCCGGCACGTCCCGATCCCGGCGACTACGCCGGCGACCCGCGCGTGGTCCTGCGCGGGGTCGGCGGGCAGCACCACGGCCGCAGCTTCACCCTCGGCCCGCCGCGCCTGGTCGGCGCCGTGCGCGAGGCCGACATCCGCATCGACGACCCTGCCTTCCCGGCCAGGCACGCAGTGCTGGAGCGACAGGGCGAGGCGGTGCTGCTGCGCGGCCTCGGGCCCGAGCCGAGCCTGGTCAACGGGGTGCCGATGATCGATGCGGCTCTCGGCGCCGGCGACCAGGTGGTGTTCGACGGCCAGCATCGTTTCGTGGTCGAGTTCCCCGCCGCCCCGGTCCCGGTGCCCGGATCGGTCGGCAGCGGGACGGAACCGGCACCGGCGCACGGCCGGGAGCCGGCGGGCGCCCGTTCCCGTTCCGCCCGCCGTGCCTGGCGCCTGCCCTGGCTGTTGCTGGCCGCCGCGCTGCTGGGCCTGGTGCTCGGCGCCCTGCTCTGGTTCGGTGCGCACTGAAGCATCCCGGCGCCTGCCTTGGTTGCGCCCGCAACCGCTGCACTGCGGCATACTGTGGAATCTTTCCCTTCGGATGACCGATGGTGCGTGCGTACAACTTCAGCGCCGGTCCGGCGACGCTGCCGGAGGCGGTCCTGCGCCACGCGCAGGAGGAGATGCTGGACTGGCGAGGGGTGGGCGCCTCGATCGTCGAGATTAGCCACCGCAGCGCCGAGTTCGTCGGCGTCGCCGCCCAGGCCGAAGCCGACCTGCGCCGCTTGCTGTCGGTACCGGACGACTACGCCGTGCTGTTCCCGGCCGGAGGCGCGACCACCCAGCAGGCGCTGCTGGCGCTGAACTTCGCCGCGCCCGGGCAGACCGTCGACTACGTGGTTACCGGGCACTGGGGCAAGCTGGCGGTGAAGCAGGCCGCTCCCTGTGCGCGGGTGAACCTGGCCGCCGACGGCGGACCGGGCTACCGCGACATCCCGCCGCGCGCCGGCTGGTCGCTGAGCGCGGACGCGGCCTACGTCCACATCACCGCCAACGAGACCATCCACGGGGTCGAGTTCCAGGACACCCCGGACGTGGGTCCGGCGCCGCTGTTCGCCGATTTCAGCTCTTCGATCGCTTCCGCGCCGCTGGACATATCGAAGTACGCGCTGATCTACGCCGGCGCGCAGAAGAACCTGGGCCCGGTCGGCATCTCGGTGGTGATCGTGCGCCGCGAGCTGTTCGAGCGCGCCGGCCAGCCGCGCGCGCCGATCTTCAACTACGCCGAGCATGCCGCGCACGATTCGATGCTCAACACGCCGCCGACCTGGAACTGGTACCTGCTCGGCCTGACCGTGAAGTGGATGCTGGACGAGGGCGGGGTGGAGGAATTCGCCCGCCGCAGCGCGGCCAAGGCGGCGCTGGTGTACGGGGCGATCGACGCCTCCGGCGGCTTCTACCGCAACGATGTGGTCCCGCGGGTACGTTCGAGGATGAACGTGCCGTTCTTCCTGGCGGACGAGCGCCTGACCGCGGATTTCGTGGCCGAATCCACCGCCGCCGGGTTGCTGGGGCTGAAGGGCCACAAGGCGCTCGGCGGACTGCGCGCCTCGCTGTACAACGCCATGCCCGTCGCCGGCGCCCGCGCCCTGGTCGATTTCATGGGTGATTTCCAGCGTCGCCACGGCTGAGCCGGCCCGGCTTTTCCCGCAGGCGCATCCGCCGGGTTCCCGGCACGAACCGACCACCGAGCATCACGGACTCTCCCCATGGCGACACCGAAGAAACCCGCCGCCGGCAAGCCGTCAGCCAGGAAGCAGGCCGAATCCCGGGCGGCCAGGACTGCCGCGCCGCCGCAGCTGGCCGACGTGCGCGCGCAGATCGATGGCATCGATCGCAGGATCCAGGAACTGATCGCACAGCGGGCCGGCTTCGCCCTCCAGGTGGGCAAGGCCAAGGGCAAGCTGGCCGCGGCGGTGGACTACTACCGACCCGAGCGCGAAGCGCAGGTGCTGCGCATGGTGGTGGACCGCAACGAAGGTCCGCTGTCGGACGAAGTGCTGGTGCACGTGTTCCGCGAGATCATGTCGGCCTGTCTTGCCCAGCAGGAGCCGCTGAAGATCGGCTACCTCGGCCCGGAGGGCACCTTCAGCCAGCAGGCCGTGCTCAAGCACTTCGGCCGTTCGGCCCACGGGCTGCCGCTGGGCAGCATCGAGGAGGTGTTCCAGGAAGTGGAGGCCGGCAACGCCGACTTCGGCGTGGTGCCGGTGGAGAATTCCGGGCAGGGCACCATCCAGGTGACCCTGGACATGTTCCTGACCTCGCAGCTGAAGATCTGCGGCGAAGTCGAGTTGCTGGTGCACCAGTACCTGCTCTCGCGCAGCGGCCGGATCGAGGACATCGAGCGCATCTATGCCCATCCGCAGTCCTTCGCCCAGACCGCCGGCTGGCTGCGGGCGAACCTGCCCCGGGCGGAGAAGGTGCCGGTGTCGAGCAACGCCGAAGGCGCGCGCCGCGCGCGCGGTGCCGACGACGCGGCGGCCATCGCCGGGGAGAGCGCCGGGCACGTGTACGGCCTGAAGAAGGTCATCATGCGCCCGATCCAGGACGACAAGGACAACACCACCCGCTTCCTGGTGGTGGGGCGGCAGATCTTCCCGCCGTCCGGGCACGACCGCACTTCGGTGCTGGTGTTCATCCACGACAAGCCCGGCGCGCTGTTCGACGTGCTCAGTCCGTTCGCGCGCCATGGCATCAGCATGAACCGGATCGAATCGCGGCCCTCGCACAATGCCAAGTGGGAATACGCGTTCTTCATCGACCTGGCCGGCCATGTCGAGGACGAGGGGATGAAGCAGGCGCTGGCCGAACTGGAGAAGGACGTGGCCCAGGTCAAGGTGCTGGGGTCGTATCCGGTGGCGGTGCCGTAGGCCGCCCTCCCCGATGCATCGCAGGAACCGGAAGTACGGAGTACAGATGTTGCAGCATTGGATGGCAGGCACGGGGCGACCGTTGCGCGGCACCCTGGCGATCCCGGGGGACAAGTCGGTCTCGCATCGCGCGGTGATGTTCGCCGCGCTGGCGGACGGGGTATCGACCATCGACGGTTTCCTCGAAGGCGAGGACACCCGCGCGACCGCGGCGATCTTCTCCCGGCTGGGCGTGGGCATCGAGATGCCGTCGCCGTCGCGCCGGATCGTGCACGGCGTGGGAGTGGACGGGTTGCGGGCGCCCGACGGCCCCCTGGACTGCGGCAACGCCGGCACCGGCATGCGCCTGCTCGCCGGCCTGCTGGCCGCGCAGCCGTTCGCCAGCGTGCTGGTCGGCGACGAGTCGCTTTCGAAGCGCCCGATGCGCCGGGTCACCGAACCGCTGGCGCGGATGGGCGCGCGGATCGATACCCGCGACGACGGCACCCCGCCGCTGCGCATCCATGGCGGGCAGGCGCTGGCCGGCATCGCCTATGCGTTGCCGGTGGCCAGCGCCCAGGTGAAGTCGGCGATCCTGCTGGCCGGCCTGTACGCGAGTGGCGAGACCTCGGTGACCGAACCACACCCGACCCGCGACTACACCGAGCGCATGCTCGCGGCATTCGGGGTGGAGATCGATTTCTCGCCCGGCATGGCCCGCCTGCGTGGCGGCCAGCGCCTGCGCGCCACCGACGTGGCGGTGCCGGCGGACTTCTCCTCGGCGGCGTTCTTCCTGGTCGCCGCCAGTATCGTGCCCGGCTCGGAACTGCGCCTGCGTGCGGTCGGGCTCAATCCGCGCCGTACCGGGCTGTTGCAGGCGTTGCGGCTGATGGGTGCCGATATCGTCGAAGAGAACCCCGCCACCCACGGCGGCGAACCGGTGGCCGACCTGGTGGTGCGACACGCGCCGCTGCGCGGCATCGAGGTGCCCGAGGCGCTGGTGCCGGACATGATCGACGAATTCCCGGCGCTGTTCGTGGCCGCGGCCTGCGCCGAGGGCGCGACGGTGGTGCGCGGCGCCGCCGAGTTGCGGGTCAAGGAATCCGACCGCCTGGCGGCGATGGCCACCGGCCTGCGCACGCTGGGATTGCGCGTGGACGAGACGCCCGACGGTGCCACGATCCATCCGGGGCCGCTGGGCGGCGGGACGATCGCCAGTCACGGCGACCACCGGATCGCGATGGCCTTCGCGGTCGCCGCGCAGCGCGCCGGTGGCCGGGTGCGGGTGGAGGACGTGGCCAACGTGGCGACTTCCTTCCCGGGATTCGACGCCCTGGCACGTGGCTGCGGTTTCGGCCTGGAATCCTGACGGGCGTCGCCGCGGCGCGGGGGATCAGGCGCCGCGGCTCACTCCAGCTTGAAGTCGATCGGCACCGACAACCGGCCCGGCACCGGATTGCCGGACGCATCGCGTGCCGGCTCGAAGCGCCAGCGCGAGACCGCCTGGACCGCGGCGCGATCCAGTTCGCGCGAACCGCTGCGCCGGCCGACCTCCACCGCCACCGGGACGCCGGCCGCATCCACTTCGACCTCCACCACGACCGTGCCGCTCTCGTTGTGGCGCATGGCCGCAGGCGGATAGTCGGGCGAGGGCGACTGGTCGGGGAGCGGAGCGGGCGGTTGCACCGCCTCCGCGGCCATGGGCGTGACAGGTTCCTCGATGCTTGGCGGCAGGGGCGCGGCATCGGCCGGCGCCGGCACCGGCGCAGGCGGCGGTGCGTCCTCCACCAGGCGTGGTGCATCGTCGGACCGGGCTGGTGGCGGGGCGGCGGTGGCGCGATCGCCGGCAGGCATCGGCCTGGGCAAGGGTTCGAACGCCTCCGGTTCGGCGGCGGCCTTGACCGGGACCGCCTCGGCCGGGGCAGTGCGGCGGTCGGCCAGCCAGACGACGGCGAACAGCAGCCAGCCCAGCAGGAAGGCCGCGCCCACCACCACCCAGCGCCTGTCCGGCAAACGTTGCAGGAACCCTGGGAAGGCGGGAACGGCGCGGCTGGCCATGGGCATGCGGACGGGGAGTTGGAGCGATTCTGGCACAGCGGCGGTGAACCGCGGGCGCGGGTCGCCGCGATTGGCGATAATGGCCGACCCTTTATCCCATTGTCCCGCCATGCTCGATCCCGCACTGCTCCGCAACCAGGCTGCCGCCCTGGCCGAACGCCTCGCCGCGCGCGGCTACGCGCTGGATGTCGCCGCGCTGGACGCCCTGGAAACCGAGCGCAAGTCGCTCCAGGCGCGGACCCAGGAACTGCAGAACCTGCGCAACACCCGCTCCAAGGCCATCGGCCAGGCCAAGGCCAGGGGCGAGGACGTGGCGGCACTGATGGCCGAGGTCGCCGGGTTCGGCGATGAACTGAGGGCCTCCGAGGCGCGGCTGGATGAGATCCGGGGTCGGATCGAGGAGATCGCCCTGGGCATCCCCAACCTGCCGGCCGACGACGTGCCGCGGGGCGCGGACGAGGGCGACAACGTCGAGTGCGGCCGCTGGGGCACGCCGCGCAGCTTCGATTTCGAGGTGAAGGATCACGTCGAACTGGGCGCACGCCACGGCTGGCTGGATGGCGACACCGCCGCCAAGCTCAGCGGTGCGCGCTTCACCGTGCTGCGTGGCCAGCTGGCCCGCCTGCACCGTGCGCTCGCGCAGTTCATGCTCGACCTGCACAGCAACGAACACGGCTACGAGGAAACCAACGTCCCGGTGATCGTCAATGCCGAGTCGATGCGCGGCACCGGCCAGTTGCCGAAGTTCGAGGAGGACCTGTTCTCCACCCAGTTGGGTGAACACAGGCGCTACCTGATCCCGACCAGCGAAGTGCCGTTGACCAACATCGTCCGCGACGACATCCTCGACGCGGAGAAACTGCCGTTGAGGATGACCGCGCATTCGATGTGCTTCCGCTCCGAGGCCGGCAGCGGCGGCCGCGACGTGCGCGGCATGATCCGCCAGCACCAGTTCGAGAAGGTGGAACTGGTCAGCGTCGCCAGGCCGGAGGAGTCCGGCGCCGAGCACGAGCGCATGACCCGCTGCGCGGAAGCCGTGCTGGAGAAGCTGGGGCTGCCGTACCGCCGGATGCTGCTGTGCAGCGGCGACATGGGCTTCGGCGCGACCAAGACCTTCGACCTCGAGGTCTGGCTGCCCAGCCAGAACACCTATCGCGAGATCTCCTCCTGCTCCAATTGCGGCGACTTCCAGGCCCGGCGCATGCAGGCGCGCTGGCGCAACCCGGCCACCGGCAAGCCTGAGCTGGTGCACACGCTCAACGGCTCCGGCGTGGCCGTGGGCCGCGCCTTGATCGCGGTGATGGAAAACTACCAGCAGGCGGATGGCACGATCGAGGTGCCGGAAGCGCTGCGGCCATACATGGGCGGGATCGAGCGGATCGCCTGAGGCGGGGATCGTGCGCGATGGGGTGCGCGAGATCGCTTCGCTGCGGGCGCCCCCCGCCAGTCCTTCCGCCGTCCGGCCGCGATGCCGACGGGTCGGATGACAGGGGCCTGGCTACGTTCTATTCTCGGCCGCACAGGCAGACGGGGCAGCTGCAGGGATGGAGAGCGACGCGCGGACGGGGACGGGCGGGCTGCCTGAGGGCGGCTTCGTTTTCCTCAGCTATTCCCATGCCGACGCCAAGGCTGCCCGGACGGTGGTCGAATCCCTGGAGCAGGCCGGCTTCAAGGTGTGGTGGGATCAGCTGATTTCCGGCGGCGAGCGCTTCGGATCGAGCACCTCGCAGGCGCTGGAAGCCGCGCCCGCGGTGGTCGTGCTCTGGTCGAAGGCGTCGCTGGCGTCGCACTGGGTCCATGACGAGGCCGCGTTCGCACGCGACCACCACCGCCTGGTCCCGGTCTCCCTGGATGGCAGCGAGCCGCCGCTGGGTTTCCGCCAGTTCCAGTACATCGATGCGTCGCGCGAGGGCGTGCGCCCGGGAAGCGCGGCGATGCAGCGCGTGGTGGCCTCGCTGGCGGCGATGCTCGAACGTGCGCCGGGGCCGGTCGCCGCGCCACCGTCGAGGTCGCCGCCGCGCATCGGGCGGCGCGGGTTGCTGGTGGCCGCCGCGGTCGTGGCGATCGCCGCCGCCGGCGGCTGGGGAATCTGGAAGTTCGCCGGCCACCACGAGGTGTCCGGCAACAGCATCGCGGTGTTGCCGTTCGACAATTATGGCGACGCCGCCGACCAGGCGTATTTCTCGGACGGGCTGGCCGCCGAGCTGCGTGGCCGGCTGGCGCGCAATCCGCTGCTCAAGGTAATGGGCCAGGCCTCGTCCAACCAGTTCCGCGGCGACAAGGAGGATGCCCGCACCATCTCCAGCCGCCTGGGCGTGACCTGGCTGCTCGACGGCAACGTGCGGGTATCCGGGGGCAGGGTCCGGATCGCGATGGAACTGATCGACGGCGAGTCCGGTTTCACCCGCTGGAGCAACAGTTTCGACCGGCCGTTGTCCAACATCTTCCAGGTGCAGCAGGAAATCGCCGAGGCGGTCGATGCGATGCTGGCGGTGGAGGTGGGCGCCGGCGAGGAGACCCGGCAGGCGCGCGCAGGCACCACGAGCGACGTCGCCGCCTTCGACGCCTACCTGCGTGGCCGCGACCTGTTCGGGTCGCAGCGCGACGAGGCGAGCGACCGCGGCGCACTGGCCTATTTCGAACAGGCGATCGCGATCGATCCCGGCTACGCGGCGGCGCGGGCCGCGCGCTCGCAGACCCTGGCGGTGATCGCCAACCAGTACGCGCAGGCCGAGGAACGGCAGCGCCTGTACGTGCAGGCGGTGGCCGAGGCGCGCGAGGCGATCCGCCTGGCGCCGGAACTGGCCGATGGCCATGCGGCACTCGGCTATGCGCTGTTCTACGGCCAACTGGATGCGGCCGCCGCGGAACCGCACTACGCCACCGCGGAGCGCTACGGCGGGGGCAGCCCCGACGTGCTCGGCCGCTATGCGCTGTTCCGCGCCCGGCAGCGGCAGTTCGAGCCGGCCGAGCGCGCGATCGCCGGTGCAATCCAGCTGGATCCGCTCAATCCGGCCATGTTCAAGACCCAGGGCCTGGTGCGCTACGCCCGCGGCGACCCCCAAGGCGCGATCACCGCGGCCCGCCGCGCCCTCGAACTCAGCCCCGAGCGCGCAACGCTGCACGGGGACATCGGCAACGCGCTGGTCCAGCTGGACCGGCTCGACGAGGCCGAGGCGGCCTTCGCCCTGGAGAAGGCCGGTCTGCTGGCACTGCCGGGCCGGGCGATCGTCGCCGCGCGCCGCGGCGACGGCGACACGGCGCGCGCGCAATTCGAGGAACTGGTGCGCCGGTACGGCGACAACGGGTTCTACCAGCAGGCCCAGGTGCTGGCGCAATGGGGGAAGTCGGAAGAGGCGCTGGATGCGCTGGAAAAGGCGTTGGCGGTGAAGGACTCGGGGCTGGTGACGTTGCAGGTGGACCCGTATCTGGACCCGTTGCGGGACGACCCGCGGTTCCATGCGTTGCTGCAGTCCATCCACTTTGAATGAGGACGACATGAACACATCACGATCGATCGCCGCACTTGCCGCGGCGCTGCTGCTTGGCGCTGGCCTGGTGGCATGCAAGCCGCATCAACCCCCCGTGGCCGAAGCCGCGTCCGCGGAACCCGCCCCGGCGCAGCCCGCGGCAAGCGAGCCGGTCCCCGAGCCGACCGCCGAATCCGCTTCCGGCCCGGAGGACGACATGGCGGCCGCCGAGCCGACCGACCATGGCAACACCGATCACGGCAATACCGATCATGGCAACACCGATCACGGCAACACCGATCACTGATCGGGCCGGGCCCGGCGATCAGTCGGCGGCCGCGCGCGCCGCCGACTGCTCGTTCACCCGGATCACTTCGCCGCTGCGCAACTGCCCGCGTGCGAGGTCCAGCCAGGCTGCGTACCGGGAAACGTTGGTATAGACCGAGGGATAGTCGCCGTAGCCGCAGCCTCGCGACCAGGACGCCACGCCGACCAGCATGTCCTTGCCGTCGACTTTCCGGATCAGCGGGCCGCCGCTGTCGCCGCGGCAACTGAAGACGTGGCGCGGTGCCCGGCCGCTGCGCGGGTCCTTGCGCGATACCGCGCACAGCATGCGTCCGCCCAGGTCGTCGCCCATCTGCTTCTTGCACTTGTCCCAGCCCCTCGTTTCCAGTTCTCCCACCTGCAGCCTGCCCGGGTTGCGCTGCAACTCGCCGTCCTGGTCGAACAGCGGGTTGGCCTTCGGTGCGACCACGCCGGTATATCCCCAGCCGTAGGCGGCGACCGGCACGCCCGACGTCATCGCCGGAGTGCGGTCGCGTCCGGCGACCAGCGTGATCGGGGCGCCGGCGGCATGGGTCGAATCGCGATCGGGCTTCAACCGCAGCAGGGCGATGTCGTGCGGCATCTGGTCGGGGTCATAGGCGCCATGCACGGCCATGGCGTCGATCGCGTAGGTGGTGCCGCCCTTGCCCAGTTCGTTGCTGCCCAGGCGCACCCTCCGGTTCGTCAACACCTTGATCGCGTTCTTGCCGGCGAAGTCTCCCTTGGCCACGCAATGGGCCGCGGTCACCACCAGGTCCGGTGCGACCAGGGTGCCGCCGCAGCGATGCGCCCGCTCGGCCGGACTGCGCGTGCGCAGATACTCCCGCTCGGCTTCGGGCTTGGCATCATCGGCCATCAGCTCGGCTTCCTTGTAGGGCACGGTGGAGTAGAACTCGGCCATCCACGGCGCGTCGAAGTCGAGCACGTCGAGGCCACCGCCGATCGGCTCGATCGGGAAGCCGGACAGGTCGTGCCGGCTGACGGCGACCGAGACGCCGGCGCCCGGAGCGATGCCCACGTTTGCCAAGTCCGCCGGAATCGGCCGATCCGACGCGACGGTCACCAACCAGTAGGCACCGCGGTTGTTGATCACCGTCGTGCCATCGCTCTGCGCCCACTGGCCCGGTGCGAGCGGATCGGCGCCCTGCAGGGGTATCGGGGTGATCCGCTTGTCGCTGTCGACCAGCAGCAGGGCGACGTGCTGCGGGTGCTTGCCGCGGTTGCCGACCGCGAACCGGGCCGGTTCATGGCTGCGGATCGGTGCCTGTGGCGGCGTGTCGGTGGTCCGCAACGGCACGTCGCAGGTCGGGGCCACCGGCGTGGCCGAGCTGGGGACGAAGCAGGTGACCGTGGGCGAGCGCTGGGCCGGGGTCGCCGCGGCGAGCAGGGCGTTGGCGTTACCGAGCCGGTCCAGTGCCTCGCGCAGCGGGGCGGCATAGTCCTCGAGCACCAGGTTGCCCAGTTCGATCGTGCGTGGCGCGCGCATCGGCATTGGATCGTCGGTGGTCACCGATTGCCAGAGTTCCTGCGGCTCCCAGACATTGACCATCTGCAGCGTCAGCGGGTAGTTGCGCCGGGTGCGGATTTCCACCTCCGCCGGTTCGGCGATGCGCGCGGCGGGGCTGGCCAGCACTGCCGAACGCACGGCGTCGGCCCATTCGCCCAGTTCCGGATCCAGGCGCACCCGTACTTCCGGCGAGACGGGTGCGGGCGTGGCCGCTGCGATACGGCGCCGCAGGAGGCCGGGGTCGTCCGGGATCGCACTGCCCCGGTCGTCCGGAACGTGCGCGGGAGTGGTCCCGGTAGCGGCCGGCAGCGACTGCGCCTCCTGCGCCGACTCGAGGCCGTCGACGGGAGCGCGCGGCGCTTCGGAGGCCGCGGACAGGGGGATGGCGCCGCCGGCCATCGCCAGCACGGCGAGGCCGCGGAGGGTCAGGCGGAAACGGCACGCCATGGACGTCAGGGGCAGGGCAGGCCGGATCATGGAAGGCTCCCCGGTGGCAAGGCTGGCATGCAGCGGCGGCCACAGTATGCAGGTGAATTCCCCGCCGATTGCGCCGGTGGGCAGCCGGTTTCCGTGCGTCGGGCGTGATGTATGGTAGGCGATGTCCGGGGACACGGTGTGGTTCGGCGCCTATGGCTGGGGATGGCTTCAAGAAGTTGACCGGGGACGAGATCGACGGCCTGGTGAAGTCCTGGGACAGGGGCGCGAAGCGGTCATGGTCGGGATGGATCTTCGCCCGGACCATGCGCGCGTTCGGATACGACAAGCCCCATCAGGGTTCGATCGAGTCCTGGCGGGGCGAACTGGAGTTCTGCCAGCACTGCGGGCTCGACGAGGCGCAATGGGCCAGGTTCGACGCGGTGGATCGCGCGGCGACCCGTGCCGGGCATCGCCACCGGGACAATGTCGTCCTGCTGCACATGCTGGCCGCGAGCGCGGTCTTCTTCGCCGTTTCCGGCGCGGTCGCGCTTTTCGGTACGGTGTGGCCGTGGGCCGTGCTGGAACTGGGTGTGTTGTGCGGGATCGTCCTGCTGGTGAGGCGGGAGCGCGCCAAGGACGGTTCCTCGGTGCCGGTCCATCGTGCATGGCTGGAACTGCGCCGGGAAGCCGAAGCGTTCCGGGTGAAGGCGATGCTGTACGGATTCGGGGTGGACCACGCGCAGGACATCCCGGAACTGGCGGAGAAGCACCAGGATCTGGACCTGGCGTCCCGCGGCACCATCGATCGCGGGGCACAGCGCAAGACCCTCGCCTCCCTGCTCAGGGACCAGATCGGCTACCACGCCGAGAACGAGGAACGCTGGAAGGCGGTGCGCCACGGCCTGGAGCGGGCCATCCGCTGGATCTTCTATTGGGTGCTGGTCGCGGTCGTCCTGCACCTGGTCCCGTTGGTGGTGCACTGGCTCGAGCACCTGGGATGGATCAGGCTGGACGGCTTCCATGGCGTGCTGGATTTCCTCCACAGCCCCAAGTGGCTGTTGTTGACGGCTGCCGGTCCCGCCTTTGCCGCCGGCCTGCATGGGGTTGCGGTCAAGCTGGAAATCCAGCGGCTCGAGCGGTCGTCGCACGCGATGGCGGAGCGATTGCGGAATTTCCGCCAGGCGCTGGAGAGCGACCCGGACATCGACATGAAGCCGTTGGCGCTGGCGGTTGCCCGCGCGATGTACGCCGAGCACGATGCCTGGTTCAATCTCATGGGCATCAACGACATCCAGATGCCGGCCTGATGAAAGCGCGGAAGAAGCCAATCGCCGTTCCGGTCGAGTTCGCCATCCGGGGAGGCACCCTGCAGACCATGGAGGGGCCGGTTGCGTACCGTGCCGGGGATGCGTTGATGACCGGAGTCAAGGGCGAACGATGGCCTGTCCGGCGCGAAGAGTTTGCCGAGGGCTACCTGCCTGCGGGGACGCAACCCATGTTCGCGGACGGCGACTACCTGAAGCGACCGGTGGTGGTGGACGCCGAGCAAAGGCAGGTACCGTTCTCGGTGTCGCTGGGGGATGGAGGCGTGCTGTGTGGGCAGGCCGGCGACTGGCTGGTCACCGGTGCCGAGGGCGAGCAATGGGTGGTGGCGGACGACGTGTTCGTCGCGACATACACCCGGATCGACTGACGCGGGACGGCGCAGCCGGCGATTCCGCCCCCTCGTCCGTCGCGCTGGCAGGATGGCCGGGAGGCCCGTGTTTTGTTGCGCCATTGGGACAAGCGTGCTTGAATGCTGCCGTTCGTTGCGCAAATGGAAATATCGCCATGCAGGATCTCAACGACCTCTACTACTTCGCCATGGTGGTCGAACACGGCGGGTTCGCCGCCGCCGAGCGTGCCCTGGGCATTCCCAAGTCGCGCCTGAGCCGGCGCATCAGCCAGCTGGAGACCGACCTGGGCGTGCGCCTGCTGCAGCGATCCACCCGCCGCTTCGCCGTCACCGACGTGGGCATGAGCGTGTACCGCCACGCCCAGACCATGCTCACCGAGGCCCAGGCCGCGCGCGAGGTGGTGGATCGGCTCAGCGCCGAACCGCGCGGCCTGGTCCGGGTCAGCGTACCGGTGTCGCTGGCCCAGCAGCAGCTGCCCAGGCTGCTGCCGAAGTTCCTCGAGCAGTATCCGCAGGTACGCCTGCAACTGCACATCGGCAACCGTCGCGTGGACCTGATCAACGAAGGTTTCGACGTGGCCCTGCGCGTGCGCTCGCGGCTGGACGACGACGGCAGCCTGGTGATGCGCAGCTTCGGCCAGGTGCAGGAATTGCTGGTGGCCAGCCCCAGATACCTCGATCGTGCCGGCCGCCCCCGGGATCCGGCCGACCTGGCCTCGCACGTGACCCTGAGCATCCACGAGGACGAGGCCCACCAGCGCTGGGAACTGCACGGTCCCGACGGCGAGGTGCGCCGGGTGGACCTGCAGCCGCGACTGTCCGGCTTCGACTTCCCCTTGCTGCAATCGATGGTGAAGGACGGCTTCGGCATCACCATGCTGCCGGAGACGGTCTGCGCCGAAGCCGTGCACCGCGGCGAACTGGAGGTGGTGCTGCCGGAGTGGTCGCTGCCGCAGGGCATTTGCCATGCCGTGTTCGCTTCGCGTCGCGGCCTGCTGCCGGCGGTACGGGTATTCATCGATTTCCTGGCCGAGCATCTGCCGCAGCAGCTTGAATCCTCGCGCCTGGAGTGCGGCAACTGCGGCGCCAAGGCCAAGGCCAAGGCGAGGGCAGGGGCTGACACCGTCGAATACGCCAAGGCCGGCTGATCGCCGTCGGACCGCATGCGACAATCCTGCCTGTCCAGGCGATGCACCAGTTGTCGAATGGAGAGGTGGCCGAGCGGTTCAAGGCATCGGTCTTGACCCCGAGGCCGCAGGCCCGCAGGGCGCGTCGGCGTAGCCGGCGCAAAACCGGCGGGAAGTACCCGTTGTCGAATGGAGAGGTGGCCGAGCGGTTTAAGGCACCGGTCTTGAAAACCGGCGTAGTGGCGACACTACCGTGGGTTCGAATCCCACCCTCTCCGCCACCCAGGCCGCCTCGTCCGCCACCGGCGTGGGATTATTCCTACGCCATTCTCAGGAATCTTCCCGCTTGTCTCCAAGCCACCGCAGGTCTAGTCTCCAGCGGCTAGGGGCATACGGGGGGGTATTGCCATGACCATCCGGGTTTTCATGGTCGACGACCACGCGCTGGTTCGTGCCGGCCTGCGCATGATCCTGTCGGCGGAGACCGACATCGAGATCGTCGGCGAGGCCGAGAGCGGCGAGGCGGGGTTGCCGCTGATCCGCAAGCTCAAGCCGGATGTGGTCCTGTGCGACCTGCACCTGCCGGGCATCAGCGGCCTGGAAATCACCGAGCGCATCGTCCGCGGCAAGCTGGAATGCCGGGTGGTGATCGTCTCGGTGCTGGAGGAGGGGCCGTTGCCCAAGCGCCTGCTCGACGTCGGCGCGCACGCCTACGTGGGCAAGGGCGGGGACGCGCGTGAGTTGTTGCATGCAGTGCGGGACGCGGCGCGCGGCAAGCGTTACCTGGGCAGCAGCGTGGCGCAGAACATGGCGCTGGCCAGCGTCAGCGGCGGCGACTCGCCGTTCGATCAGCTTTCCCCGCGTGAACTGGAAGTGGCGATGCTGCTGGTCCAGGGACTGCGCCAGGACGCGATCGCCAAGCGCCTGAGCCTGAGCGCCAAGACCATCAACACGCACAAGTCGCGACTGTTCGAGAAGATCGGCGTGCACGACAGCATCGCCCTGGCGCGACTGGCCACGCGCTACGGGTTGATGGATCCGGGCAGCACGCTCTAGCGCACATCGTCAACCGGAAGCCGCGGGCGGTGGCCGCGGATTCGCGGCGCCCGGGCCACTCGCCCGGGGCCCCGCGCAGATGTGCGCGGGGCCGTTCCTGGCTCAGGCTTGCTGCGGCGGCCGTGCGTCGGTTCCGGTTTCTTCCTCGGCGGCGGACGGCGGCTCGGCGACCGCGTCGATCTGGGCAGCCGACGGAGCCGGATCGAACAGGCCGGCGGTAGTGAATACCGGCGCCGGGACTGGCGTGTCACTGCCGGCTTCGGCCTCCTCTGCAGCAACTTCTTCCGCCACGGGCACAGGGACAGGTTCGGCAACCGCAGCGGTCGGCAGCGTCTGCTGCGTGGCCATGGTGGCCTCGGCGGCGATGCTTGCGCTCGGCGTGGTTTCCGCGACAGCCGCCGGCTCATCCTGTCCGGCCACGGCTTCGATGCCGCCTGCGCCTGTAGCCGGCGCGGGATCGTCCTCGGTCGCGGTCGCGGTCAGGGTCGTCGCGGCCGCGCCTTCGGCCAGATCGACGGCCTCGGGCCGCGGCTCGATCGGAGTGGTGTCCACCGGTGCCTGCGTCGTTGCGTGGACCCGGGGTGCCGGCGCAGGCACGGCGATGTCGTCGAAATCGAATTCGGGCTGGTCGGCGCGCACCGTGCCGGCATCGGCCGTTGCGCTGGAGGGCGGGCTGTCGGCCCCGTCGCCACCGGCTTCATCCAGGTCGCTGCCGTCGTCGAGCGTGTCGCCGGCCTCGGCTTCGGCCAGTGCGCCCCCGGCCTCGCCGCCACGGCGACGGCGGCGGCCACCACGACGGCCACGGCGACGGCGACCTCCGGCTTCGGCGGCGGCTTCCTCGCCAGAGGCCGCGTCCGTGATGGCCCCTTCGGCCGTTGCCATGGTCTCGGCACTGGCGACCGCTTCGGCCGGGTCAGTGGCGCCGACCGTGGCGGCGGCGGTGATTGCGGCGGCGGGTGCGGCGATCAGTGCCTCGGCTTCGACAGGCACGCCGCGCAACAGAGCCTCATCGGCCTGCGGTGACCGTTGCGCCTCCTGCGGCTGCCTGTTGCCGGCAGCCTCCAGGTTCTCTTCGGCGGGCTTGCGCTGCCGGGGCTGCGGTTGCTGCTTCTGCTGCCGCTCCTGCTTGGGCTGCTGCTGGCCGCCCTGGCCCTGCTGCGCGGCCTTCTGTGGCTGCGGCTGTTGCTGGCGCTCCTGCTTGGGCTGCTGCGGGGCATTGCCGCCGCCCTTGCCCGGTTGCTGGCCGCGCGGTTTCGGCTGCGGATTGCCGCCGCGGTTGTTGCCCTTGCCCTGCTGGCCGTTGCCGGTCTCGCCACGACCGCCATCGCGGCGGTTGTTGCCACGATTGTCGTTGTGCGGTTGGCGCGGCGGCTGGGGCGCCGGCGCAGCCTCGCTGCCGAACAGGCGCTTGAAGAAGCCGACCACGCCGCCGGAGGCGGCCGGCGCGGCGGCAACCGCCGCGCGCGGGGCGGGAGCCACGGGCACCGGCGCTTCCTCGCGCTCCTCGCGCACCGGTGCCGGGCGCGGCGGGGCCACGCGGGTGACCGCCGGCGGCGGCGGGATGTTGAGCTGGGCCTTGGTCAGCGCATGCACCGGCAGCTTGCGCGGGGTGCCGCGCTGGTAGCTGGGCTTGCCGCTTTCCTCGCCCAGCTCGTTCTCGCGCAGGCGGGTGACCTCGTAGTGCGGGGTGTGCAGCTGCTCGTCGGCGACGATGATGATCGGCGCGTCGTGGCGCTGTTCGATTTCGCGCAGCGCGCCGCGCTTCTCGTTGAGCAGGAAGTTGGCGATCTCCACCGGGGCCTGGACCAGCACTTGCCCGGTGTTCTCCTTCATCGCGTGCTCCTCGGCGACGCGGATGATCGACAGCGACAGCGATTCGACGCTGCGCATGCGGCCGTGCCCCTCGCAGCGCGGGCACACGATCTGGCTGGACTCGCCGAGGCTGGCGCGCAGGCGCTGGCGGCTCATCTCCATCAGGCCGAAACGCGAGATCCGGCCCAGCTGCACCCGGGCGCGATCGTACTTGAGCGCGCCCTGCAGGCGGTCCTCGACCGCACGCTGGTGCTTGGAGGAGGACATGTCGATGAAGTCGATCACCACCAGTCCGCCCAGGTCGCGCAGGCGCAGCTGGCGGGCCACTTCCTCGGCGGCCTCCAGGTTGGTATGGAACGCGGTTTCCTCGATGTCGCCGCCCTTGGTGGCGCGCGCGGAGTTGACGTCGATCGCGGTCAGCGCTTCGGTCTGGTCGATCACCAGCGCGCCGCCGGAGGGCAGGCGGATGGTCCGTTCGTACGCGTTCTCGATCTGCGACTCGATCTGGAAGCGGTTGAACAGCGGGATGTCGTCCTTGTAGTGCTTGAGCTTGCGCAGGGTCTGCGGCATCACCTGTTCCATGAACAGGCGCGCGTCCTGGTACATCTCCTCGGTGTCGACCAGGATCTCGCCGATGTCGGCGCGCAAGTAGTCGCGCAGGGCGCGGATGATCAGCCGCGACTCCTGGTAGATCAGGAACGGGGCCGGCTTGCTCAGCGCGGCCTCGGCGATCGCGCGCCAGGCGGCCAGCAGGTAGTCCAGGTCCCATTGCAGTTCTTCGGCATCGCGGCCGACGCCGGCGGTGCGGATGATCACGCCCATGTCGTCGGGGATGTTCAGCGCGTCCATCGCGCGCTTGAGCTCGGCGCGATCCTCGCCCTCGATCCGGCGCGAGACGCCGCCGGCCGACGGCGAGTTGGGCATCAGCACCATGTAGCGGCCGGCCAGGGAGATGAAGGTGGTCAGGGCCGCGCCCTTGTTGCCGCGCTCGTCCTTGTCCACCTGGACGACCACTTCCTGGCCCTCGCGCAGCAACTCGCGGATCCCGGCCTTGTTCGGGTCCACGCCGCTCTGGAAGTAGTCGCGGGAGATTTCCTTCAGCGGCAGGAAACCGTGGCGTTCGGCGCCGTAGTCGACGAAGGCCGCTTCGAGGGAGGGCTCGAGCCGGGTGATGCGGCCCTTGTAGATGTTGGACTTCTTCTGTTCCTTCGACGGCTGTTCGATGTCGATGTCGTACAGGGTCTGGCCGTCGACGATGGCCACGCGCAGTTCTTCGGCCTGCGTGGCATTGATCAGCATTCGCTTCATTGTGGCGTTCCTCGCGCGCTCTCACGCGCGGAACGCCGGGGCGTTCGCTCTCTGGAATCCCGCCGGCCTGCCGGGCAGGCCGGCGGGCGGGGCGGGTTTCGCCGTCCGTTCGCGCAGGCGCGTCAGGGCGGATCCTGGTTTCCAGCGCTGCAACACCACGGCGGACCGCGGGAGCGCTTTGCTGTATTGCATGAATGGTGTTGCGGGCCGGCGGCCTGGGCCGCACGGGACGTGTTCAGCTACCGGTGCTCTGACCCACCGGGCGATGGTCGGGTCTGCCTGCAAGCCGCTACCATGGCCGCTCCGGGAGCGGTGGCCGCGCACTGTGCCGGGATCGCGGGAAGCCCGGGCTTCTGGCCCTGCAGCTTCTTCCAGCGGAATCAAACCCTTACATCGCCGGCCGAGTCTAACAGATTAATGACCCCATGACCGAATCCGCCCCCGCATGGGCCGGTGCCCGCACCGTGAAGGTGCCCGAGGACCGCGCCGGCCAGCGCCTGGACAACTTCCTGCTCGGCCAGCTCAAGGGCGCCCCGCGCAGCCTGGTGTACAAGCTGGTGCGCAGCGGCCAGGTGCGGGTGAACGGCGGCCGGGCCAAGGCCGAGCGCAAGCTCGAAGCCGGGGACGAGGTGCGGATCCCGCCGCTGCGGCTGGAGGGCGAGGCCGAGCGGGGGACCCCGGCGCCGGGACTGCTGCGGCGGATCGAGGCGGCCATCGTGTTCGAGGACGCGCGCCTGCTGGCCCTGGACAAGCCGTCCGGGGTGGCCAGCCACGGCGGCAGCGGGATCTCCTTCGGCGCGATCGAGACCTTGCGCGCACTGCGCCCCGGGCAGACCCTGGAACTGGCCCATCGCCTGGACCGTGACACCTCGGGGGTGCTGGTGGTGGCCAAGAAGCGTTCGGCCCTGGCCGAACTGCAGGCGCTGATGCGCGAGGGCGGGGCCGGCGGCGGCATCCGCAAACGCTATCTGGCCCTGCTGCTGGGGCGGATGCCGGACGGCACAATGAGCGTGGACGCGCCCTTGCACGTGGGCCTGCGCCAGGGCGGCGAGCGTCACGTCCAGGTCGATCCCTCAGGCAAATCGTCGCAGAGCCATTTCAAGGTGCTGGAGCGGCGCGGCGGGCAGTCCTACTGCGAAGTGCGGATCGACACCGGGCGCACCCATCAGATCCGGGTACATGCGCAGCACATCGGCCATCCGGTGGCCGGCGACGACAAGTACGGCGATGCCGAAGCCAACCGGCGGCTGCGCGACAAGGCGGGGCTGCGGCGGCTGTTCCTGCATGCGGCGTCGCTGGAATTCGCGCTGGATGACGGGCGCACGGCGTACACGATCAATGCGCCGTTGGCGCCCGAACTGCGCGACGTGCTCGATCGACTGATCTGACTGCGTCAGGGCCGCGGCCGCCGACACGCGTTGGTGGGGACGTCTGCTGCCTGGGTGAAGATCAAAAGCACCGACTTCGGTGTGGGCCGCCGCGGCACGGGGCTCGCGTTCGCCGCGCGGTTCCGCCTCCTGCCCCAACGCGCGGGCGCAGCGCATCAGAGCAGCCTCGACCCTTGCGCACTAAGCCAGGGTGCAGACCTCAAGCACAAGCGCTCACCACTTGAACAGGACCAGGCTCAGCGCCAGCACGCCCATGCCGCTGACCAGGCCGTAGACCGTCTCGTGGCCTTGTGCGTAGCGCTTGGCCGCCGGCAACAGTTCGTCGATGGCCAGGAACACCATGATCCCGGCGATCAGGCCGAACACCACCCCGAACACCGCGTCGTTGAGGTAGCGCGACAGCAGCATGAAGCCGATGATCGCGCCCAGCGGCTCGGCCAGGCCCGACAGCAGGCTGGCGCCGAACGCGTAGCCCTTGTTGTGGGTCGCGTAGTAGACCGGCACCGCGATGGCGATGCCCTCGGGGATGTTGTGGATGGCGATGGCGAAGGCCAGCGGCAGGCCCACTGCCGGATTGCCCAAAGTGGCGAAGAACGTCGCCAGTCCTTCCGGGAAGTTGTGCACGGTGATCGCCACCGCGGTCATCAGCCCGACCCGGCGGATGTATTCGCGGTTGTGCTCGCGCAACGACGGATCGTCGGCGGTGAGGGTGTCGTGCGGGTTGGGTACCAGCATGTCGATTGCCATGACCAGCAGCAGGCCGGCCAGAAAGGCGAAGGTGGCGTAGGTGAATCCCAGCCGCGGGTCGAAAGCGAGGGTGAACGAGGCCACCGACTTGGTGAAGATCTCGGTCAGCGATACGTAGACCATCGCGCCACCGGCGAAGGCCAGGCCGAAGGCGAGCAGGCGCGGGTTCGGGCCGCGGGCGAAGATCACCAGCAGGCTGCCCAGGGCCGTGGCCAGTCCCGCGGCCAGGGTCACGCCGAGCGCGATCAGGACCGCGGACGTGGTCGGTTCGTGCATGCGTGCGATCGCTCCGGGGCCAGGGCCTCGGGGTCAGGAGGCGGGCGCGCGGCCGGCATCCAGGGCGAAGCAGGCGGCGGGGCGCTCGGTAGGCGGGTTGAAGCTCACCGGCACCTGGATGGTCTGCGCCACCGGCTGGCCGCCACGGGTGGCGGGGCGGAACTTCCAGCCCTGCACCGCGTCCTTCGCCAGCCGGTCGAGTTCGTCGTTGCCGCTGCTGCGCACCAGGTCGATCCGGGTCGGCGTACCTTCGGGGCCGATTTCGACCCCGAGCAGGGTCTGCCCGCCGATGCCGGCGCAGGCCAGTTCCAGCGGGAACTGCGGTGGCGGGGTGTCGATCGCCGCCACCGGGGTCGGCGCCGGCAGCGGCTCGGCGGGCGGTGCGGAGCCGCCGCAGCCGGCGAGCAATGCGGCGGCCAGGACCGCGGTGGCGCAGGAAGCGCGCATGGGCGTGAAGGGGGTATGGCGGGTCATGACGGATCCTCCAGCAGGGCCGCGGTGCGGGCCGCGCAGATGAAGTCGTTTTCGCTCAGGCCACCCACGTCGTGGGTCGACCAGCGCACCACGCAGCGATCGTAGTGCACGCCCAGGTCCGGGTGGTGGTCCTCGCGGTGTGCGATCCAGGCCAGCGCGTTGACGAAGGCCAGGGTGCGGTAATAGTCCTTGAACTGGAAGGTGCGCAGCAGCGCCCGGCCTTCCTCGGCCAGCTCCCAGCCGGGCAACTGCGGCATCAGTTCGGTGATCCGGGCCTGGCCCAGGCGGTGTTCGTGGCCGCTGCGCGGCATGCAGTGGGCCTGCGCCAGCGGGATGAGGTCGGACATTGGCGGTCTCCAACGAGCCTGGCTGAACGTTCCCGGAGCCCGATGCGGGCCGAAGCCGGGACGCGGCTAGAATACCCCGCATGATCGACATTTCCGACAGCGCGCAGGCGCATTTCCGCAAGCTGGTCGAGCGCGAGGCCGTTCCCGGCCTCGGCGTGCGCCTGAGCGCGGTCGAACCGGGCACGCCGCGCGCCGACGCGCGGCTGGAGTTCGCCGAGCCGGCCGAACTGGCTGGCGACGAGTGGGCGGTGGACTGCGAGGGCTTCACCCTGTACGTGGCTGCCGACAGCGTGGCCTGGCTCGACGGCGCGAAGATCGACTACATCTACCAGGGCACGGGCGCGCAGCTCACCATCCGCGCGCCGAAGATCAAGGGCGAGGCCCCGGCCGAGTCGGCATCGCTGGTCGAACGCGTGCGCTGGGTGATGGAGAACGAGGTCAATCCGCAGCTGGCCGCGCACGGCGGCCGTGCGAGCGTGCAGGAGGTGTCGGCCGAGGGCGTGGTGCTGCTGCGCTTCGGCGGTGGCTGCCACGGCTGCGGCATGGCCGACGTCACCCTCAAGCAGGGCATCGAGAAGACCCTGATGGCGCGGGTGCCGGGCGTGACCGCGGTGCGCGACGCCACCGACCACGACAGCGGCCAGGCGCCGTACATGCCGCGCGGAAGCGCGGCCTAGTCGGGCGCACGTGACGCAGGCACAGGACATCGTCCAGGCGCTGATCGAGCGCGCGTCGCCGCGCGCGCCCGTCGAGCGCAGCACCGGGATGCCCTACGGCTGGGCGTTGTGGCTGCGCGCGATGTCGCCGCGGCCGTCCGAGGCCCGCGCCGCGCCGGACGAGGTCGCCGCGCTGCTGGCGCGGCGATCCCCAGCGCCGCCGCTGCGCGGCGAGGAGCTGGCGGCCTGGCCGGCGTTCTTTTCGCTGTTCCGGGAGGGCTGGCTGCCGGCGCCCCGGGATGAACGTCCGATGCGCTGGGCCTCGCGCACGGGCAGCCTGGTGCTGCACCTGTTGTTCGTCGCTTTCCTGGCCTGGGTGGCCTGGATGCAGTCGCTGCACCCGCCGTTGCCGCCGGAGGCCGACGGCGGCGGCGAGCGGGTGGCGATCGGTTTCGTCGGTGCCGGCGACCCGGGTACGCCGGAGGCCGCGACGGAGGGCGAGCCGGGCGACATGCCGGGCGAGTCGCCGACCGCATCGTCATCGCCCGCCGCCGGGCAGGCCGCCGCGGTCGAAGCGGCCGCGGCGAGCGCCGCGGCGCGGTTGCCGCAGGGCGAGATCGTTGCCGCGCAGGTGCTGCCGCCGCCGTCGATGCCGGAGGAGGTCGTGGTGCGCGAGGTTCCCGAGCCGGCCGAACCGCAATCGGCGGCCGAGCAGCCGGTGCAGGTAACCGAGGTCGAGCGGCCCACCATCGACTACGTGCTGCCGCCGACCACGCCGCCCACCGTCGCGGTGCGCGCACCGACCGAACGGCCGCTGCGCGAGCGCGAGGTCGTGGTGGTGGAGGCGCCCCAGGTGCGGGTATCGCAGCCGCGCCCGGTGGACGTCGAACTGCGGCCGCGCGAAGCCGAGGTGCGGATGCGCACGCGCGAGGTGGACGAGCCGCTGCCGCAGGTCCAGGTCGCGCCCGTGGCCGTGCGCGCGCCGCGTGTCGAAGCCAGGCTCCCCGGTGCACCGGAGTCCAGCGTGCGCGAGCGCGAGGTGGGGATGCCGGCCACGCCTTCGCCCGCCGCCGCGACGGCGACCGCTGCGGACGCCGTCGGCGGGACGAAGGCGCCGGCACCGGCGGCGGGCAGTGCCACCGCCGGCGACAGCGGGCAGGGCCGTGTGCCGGGCCAGGCCCGGGCGCCCGGCGATGGATCCGAGGCATCGCGTCCGGCCTCCGCGGGCGGCGGGCAATCGCCGATCCGCGGCGACGACTGGGGCCAGGCGCGCAGCGGCGAACAGCGGCCGGGTGGCGCCCCGGGTCTGTTCGACGGGCAGGGGCGGGTCCGCCTGCCGGGTGACGGCAGTGGCACGGCGCAGGGGGCGGGGCCCGGATCCGGGGCCGGGGCGTCGGGGCAGGGCACTGCCGAGCGCGGCGCGCCCGGCGGCGACGGCGACCGCTGGAGCCGCGAGCGCTTCGAGCAGTCGGGCACCTGGCTCAAGCGTCCGCCCTATGACTACGAGCCGACCAGCTTCGACCGCTATTGGGTGCCCAACGAATCGCTGCTGGCCGAATGGGTGCGCAAGGGCAGGAAGACCGTGGCGATCCCGATCCCGGGCACCAGCAAGAAGATCAACTGCGTGGTCTCGCTGCTGCAGCTCGGCGGCGGCTGCAGCATCGTCGACCCCAACCTCAACGAACAGCCCGCCGAAGGCAGGCCGCCGCCGGACGTCCCGTTCAAGCCCGAGCTGCAGGAAGACAACGGCAGCGTGCGGCCGTCGTGATCGGCGGGCGCGCCTGCTAGAATCTGCGGCCGCAATCCAGCCTGCCGCCCCGCCATGATCGAGCTCAATCCCGTTCGCCAGCGCATCGCCGACCTCACCGGCCGGGTGGTCTCGCTACGGGGGTATCTTTGACTACGACGCCAAGCAGGAGCGTCTGGAAGAAGTCAATCGCGAGCTGGAGCTGCCCAACGTCTGGGACGACCCGGAGCGCGCCCAGGCCCTGGGCCGCGAGCGCGCCATGCTCGACAAGACCGTCGGCGGCATCGCCATGGTGCTGGATGGCCTGAGCGGTTCGTCCGAACTGCTGGAACTGGCCGAGGGCGAGCAGGACGAGGACACCGCCCTGGCGGTGGTGGCCGACGTGGAGCGCTACGAGAAGGACATCGAGAAGCTGGAATTCCAGCGCATGTTCTCCGGCAAGATGGACGGAGCCAATGCCTTCGTCGACATCCAGGCCGGTGCCGGCGGCACCGAGGCCCAGGATTGGGCCGAGATGCTGCTGCGCATGTACCTGCGCTGGTGCGAGTCGCGCGGCTGGAAGACCGAGCTGATGGAAGCCAGCGGCGGCGAAGTGGCCGGGATCAAGTCGGCCACGCTGCGGGTCGAGGGTGACTTCGCCTACGGCTGGCTCAAGACCGAGACCGGCGTGCACCGGCTGGTGCGCAAGTCGCCGTTCGACTCGGACAACCGTCGCCATACCAGCTTCACCTCGGTGTTCGTCAGCCCCGAGGTCGATGACAACATCGACATCGAGATCAACCCGGCCGACCTGAAGACCGACGTGTATCGGTCCTCGGGCGCCGGCGGCCAGCATGTGAACAAGACCGAGTCGGCGGTGCGCATCACCCACGTGCCGACCGGGATCGTGGTCGCGTGCCAGACCGGCCGCAGCCAGCACCAGAACCGCGACAACGCGATGAAGATGCTGGCGGCCAGGCTCTACGAGCTGGAGATCCAGAAGCGCAATGCCGAGCGCGACGCGGTCGAGGCCACCAAATCCGACATCGGCTGGGGCAGCCAGATCCGCAACTACGTGCTCGACCAGAGCCGGATCAAGGACCTGCGCACCGGGATCGAGCGCAGCGACACCCAGAAGGTGCTCGACGGCGACCTGGACGAATTCGTCGAGGCCAGCCTCAAGGCGGGCCTGGAAGCGGGATCGAAACGCAGCGACGCGGCCTGAGGGTGCCGCGGCCGGCAGGCCGCGCAGCCCGAGGCGCTGCGTCCGCATCCTCCACGACGAGATGCCCGGTGCCGCGATCGCGCTATCCGGAGCCCCCGAACACGACGCCCGATCCCGACCATGACCGAACCCACCGACACCAGCAGTCCCACCGTCCACGTCGACGAGAACCACCTCATCGCCGAGCGCCGCGCCAAGCTGGCCGCGCTGCGCGAACAGGGCGTGGCCTTCCCCAACGATTTCAAGCGCGTCGAGTACGCCGGTGACCTGCAGGCGCAGTACGCCGATGCCGAGGCCTGGACCGGCGAGGCGCTGGAAGCCTCCGGTCGCACCGTGGCCATGGCGGGCCGGTTGATGGCCAAGCGGGTGATGGGCAAGGCCAGCTTCGCGCAGTTGATGGACGAGTCCGGTCGGATCCAGCTGTTCCTGCAGGCCAATGCGCTGGGCGAGGCCTACGAGGCCTTCAAGTCCTTCGACGTGGGCGACATCGTCGCGGTCGAGGGCGGCCTGACCCGGACCCGCACCGGCGAGTTGTCGGTCAAGGCGGGCTCGCTGCGCTTGCTGGTCAAGTCGCTGCGCCCGCTGCCAGACAAGTGGCATGGCCTGAGCGACGTGGAGCAGCGCTATCGCCAGCGCTACGTGGACCTCATCGTTACCCCGGAGGCGCGCGAGGTGTTCGTCAAGCGCAGCCGGATCATCCGCGCGATCCGCGAATGGCTGGACGGGCGCCGCTTCCTGGAAGTGGAGACGCCGATGATGCACTACATCCCCGGCGGCGCCACGGCCAAGCCCTTCGTCACCCACCACAACGCGCTGGACCTGGAACTGTACCTGCGGGTGGCGCCGGAGCTGTACCTCAAGCGCCTGGTGGTGGGCGGCCTGGAGCGGGTGTACGAGATCAACCGCAACTTCCGCAACGAGGGCGTGTCCACCCGGCACAACCCCGAGTTCACCATGCTCGAGCTGTACGAGGCCTACGCCACCTACCACGAGGTCATGGACCTGACCGAGAGCGTGATCCGCGACACCGCGCAGGCGGTGCTCGGGACCACCCGGGTGGAGTGGGAGGGACAGGCGATCGACCTGGGGCCGAAATTCCGCCGCTGGCGCATGGACGAAGCGGTGCGCCACCACAACCCGGAGATTTCCGCGGCCGACTGCACCGACCGCGAGGCGCTGCTGCGCCACTGCGGGCGGCTGGGGATCAAGGTCAAGCCGTCCTGGGGCTGGGGCAAGCTGCTGCTGGAGGTCTTCGAGGCCACGGTCGAGCACACCCTGGTCCAGCCGACCTTCATCACCGACCACCCGGTCGAGGTTTCGCCGCTGGCCCGCGCGTCCGACACCGAGCCGGGCTACACCGACCGCTTCGAGCTGTTCGTCAATGGCAAGGAACTGGCCAACGGCTTCTCGGAGCTCAACGACCCCGACGACCAGAAGGCGCGGTTCCAGGCCCAGGTCGAGGCCAAGGCCGGCGGCGACGACGAGGCCATGCACTTCGACGCCGACTACATCCGCGCCCTGGAATACGGGATGGCCCCGACCGGCGGCCTGGGGATCGGCATCGACCGGCTGGTGATGCTGCTCACCGGCAGCAGCTCGATCCGCGACGTGCTGCTGTTCCCCTACATGCGGCCCGAGGCCGGCTGACGAGGGGAGGCCGGGAAGTCCCCGGCCCCGGGCCAATGGCGGGCTCCGCCGAGGGCCACTGCGGCCGCTCCCGGCCAGGCAAAGCCCTGTTTCTGGCGCTGGGTCACGGTTTCGGGGCCGGCCTGGCCCGCCGCTGGCATGTTCCCTGCGTCTTTTCCCGGTAGAGGCGGGGCGGACGGTGCCCCGCGGCCCGGGCAGGGCGGAGGTGCAGCATGGGTGCGGTCGAGGCCGATACCGGGGTATTCTGCCGTTTGGAAACGGCAGGGTGGAACGGGGCGGAGCAGGACTTGGACATCGTCATCGTCGACGACCAGCCTTCGGCGCGCACGATGCTGCGCCATATCATCGAGGACATCGCCTCGGAGCTGGCCGTGCACGACTTCGGCGACGCGCGCCAGGCCCTGTCCTGGTGCGACGACAATCCGGTCGACCTGCTGCTGCTGGATTACCGGATGCCGGGCATGGACGGGCTGGAGTTCGCCCGTCGCTTCCGGCGCCTGCCCAAGCACCGCGACATCCCGATCATCCTGGTCACCGTGGTCGGCGACGAGCCGGTGCGCCAGGCCGCGCTCGAATCCGGGGTGATCGATTTCCTGGTCAAGCCCGTCCGCCCGCGCGAACTGCGTGCGCGCTGCCACAACCTGCTGCAGCTGCGCCAGCAGTCGGAAACGGTCAAGCAGCGCGCGCTGTCGCTGGAACAGCGCCTGCTGTCGAGCATGCACGAGGTCGAGGAGCGCGAGCGCGAGACCCTGTCGCGGCTGGCGCGCGCGATCGAGTTCCGCGATGCCGGCACCAGCGCCTATCTGGAGCGGATGTCGCGGGTGGCCGGCCTGGTCGCCGAGGGCCTGGGCCTGCCCGAGGAAGACGTGCGCACCATCGAGATGGCCGCGCCGCTGCACGACATGGGCAAGATCGCCATCCCCGACGCGGTGCTGATGAAGCCGGGCAAGCTCGACGAGGCGGAAATGGGGGTCATGCGCCGCCACCCGCGGATCGGCCACGAGCTGCTCAGCGGCAGCCAGAACCGCTTCATCCAGATCGGGGCGATGATCGCGCTGCGCCACCATGAGCGCTACGACGGCAGCGGCTATCCCGATGGCTTGGTCGGCGAGGCGATCCCGCTGGAAGCCCGGGTGGTTGCGGTGGCCGACGTGTTCGACGCACTGATCTCGCCGCGGCCGTACAAGGATGCCTGGACCATCGATGCGGCGCTGGCCTACCTGTACTCGCAGCGCGGGCGGCTGTTCGACCCGGAGTGCGTGGATGCGCTGATCCGCTCGCGCGAGCGCCTGCAGCAGATCTGCGAGCAGTACTCCACCGCCTCGCGGCGACCCGGGGGGCTGGGCCATGGCTGAAATGCTCGCCTGGTTCCGCGACCGCCTGTCCAACCGGCCCGACAGCGAACACGGGCAGGCGCTGGTCCGCATCGTCCTGATCCTGCTGATCCTGGGCTACGTGCTGCTGCCGTCCTCGCGCCGGGGCCTGGACCCGGACACGTACCGGGACGTGCTGGCGATCGTGCTCTCCGGCCTGGTCCTGAGTTGCGGGATCTTCGCCTGGCTGCTGGCCCGGCCCGGCCGCTCCGACGTGCGCCGGATGGCGGGCATGCTCGCCGACTACGGGCTCATGGCCGCCGGCATGATCCGCATGGGCGAGGCGTTGGCCTGGGTCTACGTGGTGGTGATGTGGGTCACCGTCGGCAACGGCCTGCGCTACGGCAACCGCTACCTCGTCGGTGCGGTGGCCATGGCCATGGCCAGTTTCGGCAGCGTGCTGCTGTTCAACGATTTCTGGGCGCAGGGCCAGGTGCACGTGCTGGGCATCGGCCTGCTGATCGGCCTGGCCGCGGTCCCGCTGTACCTGTCCAGCCTGCTCAGGCAGTTGACCCGGGCCACCGAGGAGGCGCGCCGCGCCAGCGAGGCCAAGAGTCGCTTCCTGGCCAACATGAGCCACGAGTTCCGCACGCCGCTCAACGGCCTGGCCGGCATGTCCGAGCTGCTGGCAACCACCCGCCTGGACGACGAACAGCGCGAATGCGTGCGCACGATCCAGGCTTCGACCCGCACCCTGATGGCGCTGGTCGAGGACGTTCTGGACATCTCGGCGATCGAGGCCGGCAAGCTCAAGCTCAACCTCGAGGACTTCTGTCCGCGCGAGCTGGTCTCCGGCATCGGCCTGATCCTGCATCCGCAGGCGCGGGCCAAGAATCTCGACTACCTGGTGGTGATCGGCGAGGACGTGCCCGACATGGTCAACGGCGACCTGGGCCACATGCGCCAGGTGCTGCTCAATCTGGTCGGCAACGCGGTCAAGTTCACCGACCAGGGCAAGGTGCGGCTGGACGTGGAAGTCGCACCGGCGGCGGCGGACGATCCCCGCACCCGCCTGCGTTTCTCGGTCACCGATACCGGCATCGGCATCCCGGCGGCGATGCGTGGCCGCCTGTTCGAGGCCTTCGAGCAGGCCGACGGCGGGCTGGGCCGCCGCCATGGCGGCACCGGCCTGGGCACGACCATCGCCAAGGGTTTGGCCGAGGCGATGGGCGGGCGGATCGGTTTCGAAAGCACCGAGGGCCGCGGCAGCCGCTTCTGGGTCGAGGTGCCGTTCGCGGCGCCGATGGCCCGCCCGCCGCATCCGGTGGCCGCGCCGTTGGCCGAGGTCGAGGCGGAGACTGCCCTGCGCGACGCCGGCGGCAACGTGATCGCCTTCGCCGACCCGTTCCTGCGCCATCGCGCCCGCGTGCGCAGCATGCAGCTGCTGGTGGCCGACGACTACGAGGCCAACCGCATGGTCCTGCTGCGCCTGCTGCAGAAGGCCGGGCACCGGGTGACCTGCGTGGACGGCGGCGAGGAGGTGCTCGATGCGATGGCCGCCGCCGAATACGACGCGATCATCGTCGACCTGCACATGCCCCGGGTCAGCGGTCTGGATCTGCTCAAGCAGTTGCGGGTGATGCAGGCTGGTGGGGGCGCACGCACGCCGGTGATCGTGCTCAGCGCCGATGCCACCCCGGAGTCGATCCAGCGCTGCGAGCAGGCCGGCGCCTACGCCTTTCTGGCCAAGCCGGTCGCGGCCGCGCGCCTGCTGGAGACCCTGTCGGACATCGCCGCCCAGCGTGGCCGCCGCGGCGCCGCGCTGGCGCAGCAGCGCCAGGCCGCGGCCGAGACGCCCGACGGCGTGCTCGATACCTCCGTGCTGGACGAACTGGCGGCGATGGGCATGGGCGAGCAGTTCGAGCGCGAGTTCATCTTCCACTGCCTGGCGGACGCGGACGGCTGCATCGGGGCGATGTCGCACGCGGCCGAAGAGGCGGACTGGGCGCGGGTGCGCGACCATGCCCATGCGATCAAGGGCGTGGCGGCCAACCTGGGCCTGACCCGGGTCGCGGCCCAGGGCAGCGAGTTGATGCGCCTGGCCGATTGGCAGATCCGCAACGAATGGCGGCAGCGGATCTCGATGCTCAACGCCGCCCTGACCCAGGGGCGCGAGGCGCTGGCGGCGCGCCAGCAGGCCTTGGGCGAGCTGCGCGATGGCGGCGAACCGGGGCTGTAGCCCCCCCAAAGCATAGGCCCGGCATCCTGCCGGGCCCGATCTTCCCCCTGGCCTCCGCGGCCGCCGTTCCGGCGGCCATGCGGCGTGCGATCAGGCGGCTTCCGCGCTGGACCGGCGTGCCTGGGCGCGCACGATGCGGTCCATCGTCTTCAGCGACTTCTCGCCCAGCGCCAGGGCAGTGTCGACCCAGACCTCGGTGATGCCCATCAACTCGTCGTAGCTGACCGGCTGGCCGATCCGGCGCACGGCGTTCATCGCCAGGTGCGAATACGGCGCACGCTGCTGCTGGCGGATCAGTTCCTGCACCGCCGATTCGCCCTGGCCCTTGGGCACCAGAACGTCGACCACACCCAGCCGGTACATCTCCTCGCTGCTGTAGACCTCACCGCTGAGGATCATCTTCTCGGCCTGGCGCGGACTCACGCGCTTGCACAGGAACGAATAGGCGCCCATGCCCGGGAACAGCCCGAACAGCACTTCCGGCAGGCCCATGCCGACGCCTTCCTCGGCGACGATGGTGTGGCAGGCCAGGGCCATCTCCAGACCGCCGCCCAGCGCATCGCCCTGGATCAGGGCCACGGTGTGGATGTCGCCGCCGAAGCCGGTGTGGACGTGGTGCACGCCCTCCACGCAGCGGCGGGCATAGGCCAGCAGGCGCTCGCGGTTGCCCTCGCGGATCAGGCGCCCGAACAGGTCCAGGTCGCCGCCGAGGTTGTAGGCCGAGGCGGCCGAGGCGAGCACGAAATGACGCAGCCGTCCCTGCTGCCGCTGCGGTTCGCGCAGGGTGATGGAACTCATGTACTTCCACATGTCCTCGAGCATCTCGAACCGGCAACACGGGCGCACGCCGGGGCCGGCGTCGGCATGCATGTACAGCCAGTGGGCGCTGCCGTCCGGCGGCGTCTGCACGCGGATGGTGGGGAACGAATGGGTACGCTGCAGTTTCTCGATGGTGCTCATGGCGGTCTTCTCCGGGGGCGGACTGGCCTGCAGCGGGGGCGGCAGGCAGGGGGGTGCTGCGAGGCCATGCTACACCTGAACCGGGAGTTAAAAGGCAATGGCCGCCCCGCACGGGAAATCCCGTGGCGGACAGGAGGGAAACGGTATCCGGAGGGCCGCCCCGGCCGGGGCTTCCGGGCCTGGGGCCGGGTTGCAGGCGGCGGGGGCGTCCCGGGCGCCCGGTCGTCGCCGGCCGGGCGGGTCCCCGTCGCGGCCTGGCCCGGGGGCCGCCGCTCAGGCCGGAGCGGCGTCGCGCAGTTCCTTGCGCAGGATCTTGCCGACGTTGGTCTTCGGCAACTCGGTGCGGAACTCGATCTGGCGCGGCTGCTTGTAGCCGGTCAGGGTCTCGCGGCAGTAAGCCTTGATCTGATCGGCGGTGAGCGAGGGATCCTTCTTCACCACGAACAGCTTGACCACCTCCCCGGAGTGCTCGTCCGGCACCCCGACCGCGGCCACTTCCAGCACCCCGGGCATGGCGGCGACCACATCCTCGATCTCGTTCGGGTACACGTTGAAGCCGGAGACCAGGATCATGTCCTTCTTGCGGTCGACGATGTAGACGAAGCCCTGCTCGTCGATCCGGGCCATGTCTCCGGTGTGCAGCCAGCCGTCGGCGTCGATGACCTTGGCCGTCTCGTCGGGCTTCTGCCAGTAGCCTTTCATCACCTGCGGACCCTTGATGCACAGTTCGCCGACGTCACCGGTGGCCAGGATCTTGCCGTCGTCGTCCTTGACGCAGGCGTCGGTGGAGGACAGCGGCAGGCCGATGGAGCCGTTGAATTCGGGGATGTCGAGCGGGTTGATGCAGGCCGCCGGCGAGGTCTCGGTCAGGCCATAGGCCTCGACCAGGGTCACCCCGGTGACCTGCCTCCAGCGCTCGGCCACCGCGCGCTGCACCGCCATGCCGCCGCCGAGGGTTACCTTCAGTCTGGAGAAGTCCACTTCGGCGAAGCCGGGCGTGTTGAGCAGGCCGTTGAACAGGGTGTTGACCCCGGTGATCGCGGTGAAGCCCGAGCCGTTCAGCTCCTTCACGAAGCCGGGCATGTCGCGCGGATTGGTGATCAGGTGGTTGAGGCCACCCAGTTCCATGAACACCAGGCCGTTCGCGGTCAGGGCGAAGATGTGGTACAGCGGCAGCGCGGTGATGATCACCTCCTTGCCGCGCTCCAGCTTGTTGGCGCCCAGCCAGGCCGAGGCCTGCTGCATGTTCGCCACCAGGTTGCGGTGGGTGAGCATCGCGCCCTTGGCCACGCCGGTGGTGCCGCCGGTGTATTGCAGGAAGGCGATGTCGCCAGGATCGATGTCGATCGTGGGCAGGGCATGGCGCTGACCGGCCGCGAGCGCGTCGCGGAAGCGCACCGCGCCGGGGATGTCGTAGTCCGGCACCATCTTCTTCACGTACCGGAGCACGAAATTGATGATGGCGCCCTTGGGGAAGCCGACCAGGTCGCCCAGGCCGGTGGTGATCACCTGCTTGAGCGGGGTATCGGCCAGCACTTCCTGCACGGTATGGCCGAAGTTGTCGACCACCACGATCGCGGCGGCGCCGGAATCGACCAGCTGGTGCCTGAGCTCGCGCGCGGTGTACAACGGGTTGACGTTGACCACGGTCAGGCCGGCGCGCAGCACGCCGAAGGTGGCGATCGGATACTGCAGGCAATTGGGCATCATGATCGCGACCCGGTCGCCCTTCTTCAGGCCCAGTTCGCCGAGCAGGTAGGCGGCGAATTGCGCGCTGGCCGCGTCGACCTCGGCGTAGGTCAGGGTCTTGCCCATGTTGCGGTAGGCGGGGCGGTCGCCGTAGCGCGAGACCGACGCGGCGAACACGGCGGGGATGGAGCGGTACTCATCCGGGTCTATTTCCGCGGGCACGCCTCGCGGATAGTTCTTCAGCCACGGACGATCCTGATTCATGGGTCCCTCCCTCCCAGGGTTGTGTACGCGTTGTCGGCGCCGGCTCGCTTTCCACGTGCCGCGGTGGGAGCATACCGTCCCGGATGGGAAAGGCGAAAGCGCATGTCTGGATGGAAGGGGATGGGGTGGTCGCTGGCCGGGGCACTGATGCTGCTGGCGGCAGGGATGCTGCTGGCGGCCGGTTGTTCGCGCAGCCCGCCGGAACAGCGCTTGCGCACGCAGCTTTCGACGATGCAGGCGGCACTGGAGGAACGCCGTGCCGGCGATTTCATGGACGGGGTGGCCGCCGATTTCGCCGGCAATGACGGGATGGATCGTGCTGCGCTGCAGCAGGTGGTGCGCGCGCAGGTGCTGGCCAATGCACGCATCGGCCTGACCCTCGGGCCGGCGGAAGTGGCGCTGGTCGACGACCGCGCCACGGTGCGCTTCAGCGCCGTGGCTTCCGGTGGCGGCGGCCGCATCTTGCCCGAGCGGGCCCAGGCCTGGGACGTGACCTCGGGCTGGCGCGACGAGGGCGGCGACTGGCGGCTGTACTACGCCGAATGGAAGCCGCGTTGAGGCCCGCCCGCGGCAGCGCATGCCGCCGCATCGCTAGGTGCCGCCGCAGCACTCAGGTGGAGCGGACGGCGAGTCCGCTGCCCCGGGCCGGATGTGCCGGCTGACGATCGGCACCCGTACCTTGACCAGGCCGGGCCGGGCCGGGTCAGATCAGGCAGCCTTGCGTGCCGCCAGTTGCCGGAGCACGTACTGCAGCAGGCCGCCGTGCCTGAAGTATTCCACCTCCTTCGGCGTCAGCAGCAGCACGTGGGCGAGGAACACGATGGAAGTGCCGTCAGCCCGGCGTGCGGTGATCGTGGCGGTCCTGCCGGCGCCGTCGTCCAGGCCGGTGACGTCGTAGGTCTCGGTGCCGTCCAGGCCCAGCGACTGGGCGTTCTGGCCGTCGGGGAACTGCAGCGGCAGCACGCCCATTCCGACCAGGTTGGAACGGTGGATGCGCTCGAAGCTTTCGGCGATCACCGCCTTGACCCCCAGCAGGTTGGTGCCCTTGGCCGCCCAGTCGCGCGATGAGCCGGTGCCGTATTCCTTGCCGGCGATCACCAGCAGTGGAGTGCCGGCGGCCTTGTACTCCATCGCCGCGTCGTAGATCGGCATCTTCTGCGGGGGTTGGGTGCCGAAGTACAGCGTATTGCCGCCTTCCTCGCCGCCGAAGAACAGATTCTTGATCCGGATGTTGGCGAAGGTGCCGCGGACCATCACGTCGTCGTTGCCACGGCGGCTGCCATAGCTGTTGAAGTCGGCCGGCTGCACGCCGCGTGACTGCAGGAAGCGGCCGGCGGGCGAATCCTTCTTGATACTGCCGGCCGGGGAGATGTGGTCGGTGGTGATCGAGTCGCCGAACAGGCCCAGCACGCGCGCGCCGTGGATGTCGCCGATCGCGCCCACCGCCATGGTCATGCCGTCGAAGTAGGGCGGGTTCTTGATGTAGGTGGAGCCGGCGTCCCAGGCATACAGCTCGCCGCCGCTGGAGTCCATCGAGTTCCAGCGCGCGTCGCCCTTGAACACGTCGGCGTAGTTCTGCGCGAACAGTTCCGGGCCCACGGTGGCGGCGATGGTGTCGCCGACCTGCTTGTTGCTCGGCCAGATGTCGCGCAGGAGGACGTCGTTGCCGTCCGCGTCCTGGCCCAGTGGTTCGCGGCTGAGGTCGATGTCGACCGTGCCGGCGATGGCATAGGCCACCACCAGCGGCGGCGAGGCCAGGTAGTTCATCTTCACCTCGGCGTGGATGCGGCCCTCGAAGTTGCGGTTGCCCGAGAGCACCGCGGCCACCGCCAGGTCGTTCTCGGCGATGCCCTGCGACACCGCCTGCGGCAGCGGGCCGGAATTGCCGATGCAGGTGGTGCAGCCGTAGCCGACCACGTAGAAACCCAGCTTCTCCAGGTCGCCGAGCACGCCGGCTTTGCGCAGGTAGTCCGTGACCACCCGCGAGCCGGGGCCGAGCGAGGTCTTCACCCAGGGCGCGGCCTTCAGCCCCCGGGCCACGGCATTGCGCGCCAGCAGGCCGGCGCCGAGCATCACCGCCGGGTTGGAGGTGTTGGTGCAGGAGGTGATCGCGGCGATCACCACCGAGCCGTCGGTCAGGTGGTGCTCGCCGTCGTCGAGGGTGATCCTGGACATCGGCTTGGCCGCCAGCCGCTCGGCCTGCGGCTGGTCGCCGCCCTCGGCGACCAGCGCCTGCACCGCCTGGCCGACCTTGCGATGGGCCACCAGGCCTTCGACGTTGGCGTTGAAGTTGGCCTTCATGTCCTCCAGCAGCACCCGGTCCTGCGGGCGCCGCGGACCGGCCAGCGAGGGCTTGACCTGGGCCATGTCCAGTTCCAGCACGGACGAATAGCTGGCCGGCGCCTGACCGGGCTCGTGCCACAGGCCCTGCGCCTTCGCATAGGTTTCGACCAGGGCGATCTGCACGGCGCTGCGCCCGGACAGGCGCAGGTAGCGGACCGCCTCGGCGTCGATCGGGAAGATGCCGCAGGTAGCGCCGTATTCGGGCGCCATGTTGCCGATGGTGGCGCGGTCGGCCAACGGCAGGTGCTGCAGGCCGTCGCCGAAGAACTCGACGAACTTGCCGACCACCCCGTGCGCACGCAGCATCTGGGTGACGGTGAGCACCAGGTCGGTGGCGGTGGCGCCCTCGGGCAGCTTGCCGGTCAACTTGAAGCCGACCACTTGCGGGATCAGCATCGAGGAGGGCTGGCCGAGCATTGCCGCTTCGGCCTCGATCCCGCCCACGCCCCAGCCGAGCACGCCGATGCCATTGATCATGGTGGTGTGCGAGTCGGTGCCGAACACGGTGTCCGGGTAGGCCCATGGTTCGCCATCAACCTCGGAGGTCATCACCACCCGCGCCAGGTGTTCGAGGTTGACCTGGTGGACGATGCCGGTGTTGGGCGGCACCACCTTGAAGTTGCCGAAGGCGTTCTGGCCCCAGCGCAGGAAGCCGTAGCGCTCGCGGTTGCGTTCGAACTCGATCCTGCCGTTGAGGTCCAGCGCATCGGGACGGCCGTACACGTCCACCTGCACCGAATGGTCGATCACCAGCTCGGAGGGGATCAGCGGATTGATCTGCGAGGCCTGGCCGCCGAGCCGGACCACCGCGTCGCGCATCGCCGCCAGGTCCACCACGCAGGGCACGCCGGTGAAATCCTGCAGGACCACGCGCGCGGGCATGAAGGCGATCTCGGTATCCGGCTCGGCCTGCGGGTTCCAGTGCGCCACCGCCTCGATGTGTTCGGGCAGCACCGTGATCCCGTCCTCGTGCCGGAGCAGGTTCTCCAACAGGATCTTCATCGAGTAGGGCAGGTGGGCCAGGTCGAAGCGCTGGCCCAGTTTCGGCAGGCTGGCGTAGGCGTAGGACTGGCCGCCGACGTCCAGGCGGCTGCGGGTGGCGAAGGAATCGCGCATGGCGGGCTCCTGTGGCTGGTGCGCCGCCATTCCCGGCGGCGCAAGGGGAATCACTCATTGTTGCGATGGTGGGGTTACAGGTTCGTCATTCCGGCGCCGGCTCCCGGGGTGCCGGGGCAGGGACCGGGCCCGGCCATTGTCGCGCGGGAACCGCCATGCCGGATTGAGTATGCATGGAAAAGTATGTATTATCTCGTCATACCAATCCCGTGGAGGAAGCCCCATGGAAGCCACCGTTGCCGAACGCGGGCAGATCACCCTGCCCAAGGCCGTGCGCGACGCCCTGGGTCTGACCAAGGGCACCACCCTGAAGGTCGAACTGGATGGCGGCCGCATCATCCTGCGCAAGGACGTGAGCGACGCGCTGCGCAAGCTGCGCGGCCAATTCAAGCTGGCGGAAGGATTCACCAGCACCGATGAGGCCATGCGCGCCATTCGTGGCCGTGCCCCCGGCGATCCGCTGGAGCCGTTCGAGGTGCTGCGCGATCCTTCGGACTGGAATCCGGACGGCCACAAGTGATCGCACTGGACTCCAACGTCCTGATCGATCTGTTGATAGGCGACAGCAAGTTCGCCGAATCATCGGAAGCCTGCATCGGCGAAGCTCTGGTGCATGACGATGTGGTCGTCTGCGAGGCGGTGGTGGCCGAGGTGCAGGCCATGCTCGACACGTCGGCCAACCTCATGGACATGTTGTCCCCGCTGGGCATCCGCTACGAACCGCTGTCCGAGACCGCGGCCATGCGCGCCGGCCACATGGGCAAGCGCTTCCGCGCCCGTGGCGGCAGGCGCGAGCGCGTGGTCGCCGATTTCCTCGTCGGCGCGCACGCGCTGCTGCAATGCGACGCCCTGATCACCCGCGACGCCGGTTTTTTCCGCGATTACTACAAGGGCCTGAAGGTCATCGTGCCCAAGCCCTGAACCCGCTTTCCCGTAACCCCTCTCTCTTACGCGAATCCCCCCGGAGACCCCCCCATGCTGGAAGCCTACCGCCACCACGCCGCCGAACGCGCCGCCCTCGGCATCCCGCCGCTGCCGCTGTCGGCCCAGCAGACCGCCGAAGCCATCGAGCTGCTGAAGAATCCGCCGGCCGGCGAGGAATCGTTCCTGCTCGACCTGCTGGTCAATCGCGTGCCCGCCGGCGTGGACGATGCGGCCAAGGTCAAGGCGTCCTGGCTGGCTGCGCTGGCCTTCGGCAGCGAAAGCAATGTGTTGATCTCCCGCGAGCGCGCCACCGAGCTGCTCGGCACCATGCTCGGCGGCTACAACGTGCACCCGCTGATCGAACTGCTGGACGACGCCACGGTCGGCGCCATCGCCGCCGACGGCCTGAAGCACACCCTGCTGGTGTTCGATGCCTTCCACGACGTGGAAGAGAAGGCCAGGGCGGGCAACGCCCATGCCCAGGCGGTGTTGCGGAGCTGGGCCGATGCCGAATGGTTCACCCGCCACCCGGAAGTGCCGCAGAGCCTGACCGTCACCGTGTTCAAGGTTCCCGGCGAGACCAATACCGACGACCTGTCGCCGGCCCCGGACGCCACCACCCGCCCGGACATCCCGATGCATGCGCTGGCGATGCTGAAGAACAAGCGTCCGGACGCGCCGTTCGTGCCCGAGGAAGACGGCAAGCGCGGCCCGATCCAGGAAATCCTCTCGCTCAAGGACAAGGGCCACCTGGTCGCCTATGTCGGCGATGTGGTCGGCACCGGTTCCTCGCGCAAGTCGGCCACCAACAGCGTGCTGTGGTGGACCGGCGACGACATCCCCTTCATCCCCAACAAGCGCGCCGGCGGCGTGTGCCTGGGCGGCAAGATCGCGCCGATCTTCTACAACACCATGGAAGACGCCGGCGCGCTGCCGATCGAACTGGATGTGTCGCAGATGGGGCACGGCGACGTGGTCGAGCTGCGTCCCTACGAGGGCAAGGCGCTGAAGAACGGCGAGGTGATCGCGCAATTCCAGGTCAAGTCCGAGGTGTTGTTCGACGAGGTGCGTGCCGGTGGCCGCATCCCATTGATCATCGGCCGCGGGCTCACCGCCAAGGCGCGCGAGTCGCTGGGCCTGCCGGCCACCGACCTGTTCCGGCAGCCGCAGCAGCCGGCCGACACGGGCAAGGGCTATTCGCTGGCGCAGAAGATGGTCGGTCGCGCCTGTGGTTTGCCGGAAGGGCAGGGCGTGCGCCCGGGCACCTATTGCGAGCCGAAGATGACCTCGGTCGGCTCCCAGGACACCACCGGCCCGATGACCCGCGACGAGCTGAAGGACCTGGCCTGCCTGGGCTTCTCCGCCGACCTGGTGATGCAGTCGTTCTGCCACACCGCCGCCTACCCCAAGCCGGTGGACGTGAAGACCCACCACACCCTGCCGGAATTCATCTCCACCCGCGGCGGCATCTCGCTGCGCCCGGGCGACGGCGTGATCCATTCCTGGCTCAACCGCATGCTGCTGCCCGACACCGTCGGCACCGGCGGCGACTCGCACACCCGCTTTCCGGTGGGCATCTCGTTCCCGGCCGGCTCGGGCCTGGTCGCCTTCGCCGCGGCCACCGGGGTGATGCCGCTGGACATGCCCGAGTCGGTGCTGGTGCGCTTCAAGGGCGAGTTGCAGCCGGGCGTGACCCTGCGCGACCTGGTCAACGCGATCCCGTACTACGCGATCAAGGCCGGCCTGCTGACCGTGGCCAAGGCCGGCAAGAAGAACGTCTTCTCCGGCCGCATCCTCGAAATCGAGGGCCTGCCGGACCTGAAGGTGGAGCAGGCGTTCGAGCTCTCCGACGCCTCGGCCGAGCGTTCGGCCGCCGGCTGCACCGTGCGCCTGAACAAGGAACCGATCATCGAGTACCTCAACAGCAACATCACCCTGTTGAAGTGGATGATCGCCGAGGGCTACCAGGACGCACGTTCGCTGGCCCGCCGCATCGCCAGGATGGAACAGTGGCTGGCCGATCCGCAGCTGCTCGAGCCCGACGCCGACGCCGAGTACGCCGCGGTCATCGAGATCGACCTGGCCGACGTGCACGAACCGCTGCTGGCCTGCCCGAACGACCCGGACGACGTGAAGACCCTGTCCGACGTGGCCGGCACCCAGATCGACGAGGTGTTCATCGGTTCGTGCATGACCAACATCGGCCACTTCCGCGCCGCGGCCAAGCTGCTGGAAGGCAAGCGCGACATCCCCACGCGGCTGTGGGTGGCCCCGCCGACCAAGATGGACGCCTCCGAGCTGACCAAGGAAGGCCACTACGGCACCTTCGGCACCGCCGGTGCGCGCATGGAGATGCCGGGCTGCTCGCTGTGCATGGGCAACCAGGCCCAGGTGAAGGAGGGCGCCACCGTGTTCTCCACCTCCACCCGCAACTTCCCCAACCGCCTGGGCCGCAACTCCAACGTCTACCTCGGCTCGGCCGAACTGGCCGCGATCTGCTCGCGCCTGGGCCGGATCCCGACCAAGGCCGAATACATGGCCGACATCGGCGTGATCAACGACAAGGGCGAGGAGATCTACCGCTACATGAACTTCGACCGGATCGAGGAGTACCGGGACGTGGCGAAGACCGTGGCCGCCTGATACCCAAGGCGAGACCGCAGCTCTGGGATGGGAAGCGCCCGGCGACGCCGGGCGTTCTCTTTCAGGCCTTGCGGATCAGGTCGAATACCAGTCGTTGCAGCGCCTTGTCGTCGTCGATGCTGCCGTGGGTGGTGGCCTCGGGGGACAGGGTGCCGCCGTCCAGGCCGGTGGCGCTGGGCAGGCGGGCGGGGGTGGATTGGGGGCTGGCGACGGCCATCATCCGCGCGCCCCAGGGCAGGGTGGCGCGGGCCGGGACCAGATCGCGCTCCAGGCCCAGGATCGGGGTTTCCTTGCGGTCCTCGAACGAGCGCGAGACCAGATACAGCAGCGAATGGCCGTAGGGCTTGCAGGTAGGGTCGGCGCGCTCGGCCGCGTCGGTCAGGTTGGCTACCAGCAGCTTGGTGTCGGTCTTGAGCACGGCCTTGCCCAGGGTGCGGTCGAACTCGTCCACGCGCACGGCCGGGGCGAGCAGGCTGACCGAGCGCAGGTCGAAGCCGGCGGCGATCGCGGCCGCGCCCAGGTGCGAGTGCAGGATGCCGCCGGCCGAGTGACCGACCAGGTGCAGGCGGATCTTCGGCAGCCCGTAGTCGCGGCCGTTGGCCTTGTACAGGTCGAACAGCATGCGCACGCCGGAGTTCGGGTTGCTGCTGATCTTGGCCGCGTTCTCCTTCATCTCGCTCCACAGCGGGCGGCCGAGCGGGCGGGCGATGCCTTCCACGCGCTGGTTCCACCATTCCTTCCAGGCGTCCTTGAGCTTGCCGCCGGCACGTCCGTCGTCCCTGGAGAGCTTGTCCTCGACCATGTTGGAGACGGTCTTGATCGCGCCGGTCTCCCACATCAGGAAAATCGGGAAGATCTTCTCGTCGTAGAGCTTGGGCACCCACAGCTGCGCGGTCTTGGCCGCGGCGCTCTCGTCGGTGAGGCCGCCGTGGGCGTAGATGGCCACGTCCACGGCCTGGTCGGCGCGGATGCCCCACTTGGAGCAGGCCTCCTTCAGGTGGATGCGCAGCAGCGCATCCACGTCCGAGGGCTGGGTGCGGAACTGGCCGCGCTGGCTCAGGCGGCCGTCGTTTTCCATGTTGACGATGAACGGAGACAGTTCGTGCGCGGCCAGCACCGGGTTGCCCGAAACCACGCCCTTGCCGCTGGCGTCGGTGCGCAGGCTGGTGGCTTCCGCGATCGCCTCGTGCTCGGCGGTGACCACGCCCAGTTGCGCCACCCAGCAGTCCATCGCGTTCTCCAGCCAGTCGCTGTAGCGCAGCACGGCCAGGCCGCCCATGCCCCAGACCGGACCCCAGGAGTTGTGCACGACGAAGCCGTCGCGGGTGTAGCCGACGATCGCGAAGGCATGGCCGCTGTCGGGGTTGCCGGACTTGCGCCGGATCAGCGGCAGATCGGCCGGGTCCTCGGGGCGCGGCACCGCTTCTTCGCGCAGTAGTTCCTCCCAGCCGGCATGGGTGAAGGCGCTGGCGTACAGCGCGCCGACCTGGTCGATGGCCACATGCATGTCGCGCAGCGAGCGGGGGTCGAGCCGGTAGTAGGCGCCGAGCGGGCGCTTGATCGCGTCGGTCCACCAGTCCTCGCTGGCCTGTGCGTTCGGCGCGGGCATTTCCCTCTTCGGCCAGAGCCGGGCGCTGCCGGCGCCATGGCGCAACCAACCCTTGAGCGCGCCCCGCAACGAGGAGCCGGTATCGGCCTCCGGGCCGTCGTCCTCGTCGTTTCCGGCCCATTCGTCATAGCGCCGGGCCATGCTGTAGAGCATGTGCGGCGAGATCGGCTCGACGTGGCGGCCTGCGCGCACCAGCAGGTATTCGATCACCACCGCCAGCGCGTAGCCGGTGCAGGCGCTGGTCAGGCCCTGGTCCAGCATCGAGCGCAGTTCGGCCGGATAACGCACGTCCTGCGGCGCCGCGGCCACCGGCGGCTGGTATTCCCAGTCGCGCAGGTCCACGGCGTCCGGGCGCACGTTGAACACCCGGCTGCTGCGCCTGCGGGTGGTGCCGGCGGCGGTCTGCTCCAGCATCTCCAGCGGCGCCGGTTGCGGGCGCCCGGGGGCGGCCAGGCTGCGCGACGACGCGGTGCGGGCCGGGGCGCGGCGGCGACTGCCGGCGGGGGTGGCCGCGTGGCGTGCATAGGCGGCGGCCAGCTTCTCGTCGTAGTGGTTCTGGCGGTAGCCGGGCCCGTTATAGCGGCTGGCGAACTTCGCCCACTCCTTGCGCCGCAGCGGCACGATCAGTGGCGAGCCGGGGCGCGAGAGCAGGGCGGCGAAGGCCTCGAGCTGGCCGTCGGCGGCAGCCGCCTGCGCCTGGACGAAGCGGCCGACGTCGTTGAAGCCGCACAGGGCGTAGTTGAAGCCCATGATCTGGAACGCGCCCCAACTGGCCGACTGCATCGCCGCGACCGGATCCAGCGCGGCGGCCTTGTCCAGGCGCTTCCATTCGCCGGCGAGCGAGCCCGAATAGCGACGCCGGTCCCATTGGGGGTAACTGATGCCGGGATGGGTGGCGCTGTAGCGGCCGGCGGTGAGGCGGTGGAAGACATGGCCTTCGAACAGGATCTTCGGACGCCGGTCCGGCGCAGGCAGGAAGCCCGATCCGCTGGATTCGACCTCGGCGACGGCCTGCAGTGCGGCCAGTTCCACGTCCAGCCGGGTCGCGAGCCGCTGCCACATCGCGTCGCTGACGGTGCGCTTGAGTTCGGTATCCATGGCGGGCCGTGCCTCCCTCGGGTGCTGACAACGGGGACTAACGCGCGACAGGGGCAACGCAGGACAACCGCACGCTCACCGGGCCATGCGATCCGGGCCACGGCCCGGTATGCTCGGGCCTCCGGCCGGAGAAGCTGATGAGCGACAGTCCCCGCATCGCATTCCTCGCCAGCGCGGCGCCCGATGCGCGTCAGGCGCTCGAAACCCTGTCCGCGCGTCACGGCCAGCACCCGCCGGAGGAGGCCGAGGTGATCTGCGCGCTCGGCGGCGACGGGTTCATGCTGCAGACCCTGCATCGCCATGGCGGCCTGGGCAAGCCGGTGTTCGGCATGAAGCTGGGCACGGTCGGGTTCCTGATGAACCACTACCGCGGCGAGGACCTGATCGAGCGCCTGGCCAGCGCCGAGCCGGCCAAGCTGCGGCCGTTGGAGATGCTGGCCCAGACCGAATCGGGCGCCAGCACCGGATCGCTGGCATACAACGAGGTGTCGCTGCTGCGCCAGACCCGCCAGGCGGCGCACATCCGCATTGGCCTGAACGGCCAGACCCGCCTCGACGAGTTGGTCTGCGACGGCGTGCTGGTCGCCACCCCGGCCGGCAGCACCGCCTACAACTTCTCCGCGCACGGCCCGATCCTGCCGTTGGGTTCGCACACCATCGCCCTGACCCCGATCGCCGCGTTCCGGCCGCGTCGCTGGCGCGGGGCCATCCTCAAGGCCGACACCGAGATCCGCTTCGAGGTGCTCGACCCGTACAAGCGCCCGGTGAGCGTGACCGCCGACTCGCACGAGACCCGCGACGTGGTCGAGGTGGTGATCCGTGAATCGCGCGACCGTATCGTGACCTTGCTGTTCGATCCGGAGCACAACCTGGAAGAGCGCATCCTCAGCGAGCAGTTCGTGGTGTGAGCACCAGCAGCCCGGCCGCTCCGGTCGCGTCCGCTGCGACGCCGATGCCCGACAATGCCCGCATGACCCGACCGGACGACGACAACTCCCGACTGCTCACCGTGGCGGTGACCTCGCGGGCATTGTTCGACCTGGAGGAAAGCCACGCCCTGTACGAGCGCGAGGGCGTGGAGGCCTATGCCGACTACCAGCGCGGCCTGGAGGACCAGGTCCTGGAACCGGGCGTGGCATTCCCGGTGGTGCGCAAGCTGCTGGCCCTGAACCGGCGCCTGCCGCCGGGCACGCCGCAGGTCGAGGTGATCCTGCTGTCGCGCAATTCGGCCGATACCGGGCTGCGCATCTTCAACTCGATCCAGCACCATGGCCTGGGCATCGTGCGCGCGGTGTTCACCTCGGGCGAGCCGACCTGGCCCTACGTGGCCCCGTTCGGCACCGACCTGTTCCTGTCGGCCAATCCCGAGTCGGTGCGCCGTTCGCTGCAACGCGGCGTGGCCGCGGCGACCATCCTGCCGGCGCGCGCGATCGACGCGGCACGCGACCAGTTGCGGATCGCCTTCGACGGTGACGCAGTGATCTTCGGCGACGAAAGCGAACGGATCTCGCGCGAACAGGGGGTGGAGGCGTTCGGCCGGCACGAGCACCAGCGCGCCCGCGAACCATTGTCGGGCGGGCCATTCCGCAGTTTCCTCTCCGCGCTGCACGAACTGCAGGAAGTGTTCCCGCCGGGCGAGGACGCGCCGATCCGTACCGCCCTCGTCACCGCGCGCTCGGCGCCGGCGCACGAGCGGGTGATCCGCACCCTGCGCGAATGGGGCGTGCGCCTGGACGAGGCGCTGTTCCTGGGCGGCCGCGCCAAGGGTCCGTTCCTGGCCGCGTTCGGTGCCGACATCTTCTTCGACGATTCGGCGCACAACATCGACAGTGCGCGCCGGCACGTGGCCGCCGGCCATGTGCCGCACGGCGTGGCCAACCCCAATCCGGACTGACGGGGACGACCCAGGCCGTCAGTGATCGGCGGCCGCACCCGGACCCTGACCGGCGTCCCGCTGCCGCTGCCGCAGCCAGCGGGCCGCGGAGCGTCCCGCGCGCAGGCCGCTGGCGAAGCAGGCCGTGAGCAGGTAGCCGCCGGTCGGCGCTTCCCAGTCGAGCATTTCGCCGGCGCAGAACACGCCAGGCAGGGCTTTGGCCATCAGCCCGTCGTCCAACGTTTCAAGGCGCACGCCGCCGGCGCTGCTGATGGCCTCGTCCAGCGGCCGCGCTCGCAGCAGGCGCAGGGGCAGGCGTTTGAGCGTGGCCGCAATCCGGTCCATGTCGGCCAGCGCCGTGGCATCGAGCGCCTCGCGTACCAGTGCCGCCTTGGCCCCATCGATGCCGGCCTGGCGGCGCAGATGCTCGCTCAGGCTGCGGCCGCCACGGGGCCGGCCCAGGTCTCGCCGCAGCCGTTCCAGGTCGCGTCCGGGCGCCAGGTCCAGCCACAGCATGGCCGAGCCGTCGCGGGCGATAGCCTCGCGCAACGCCGCCGACAATGCGTACACCAGGCTGCCCTCGATGCCGGTGGCCGTGGCGACGCACTCGCCCTGCAGCGCATGGCCTGTCCCGGTGGAATCGAACCAATGCGCAACCACCGGCTTGATCGGCGCTCCGGCATGGCGCTGGGCGAAGTGTGTGCTCCAGCCGATGTCGAAACCGCAGTTGGCCGGCTGCAGCGGCACCACCTCCAGACCGCGTGCCTGCAGCGAGGCCACCCATCCGCCATCGGAACCCAACTGCGGCCAGCTGCCGCCGCCCAGCGCCAGCACGGCCGCCGTGGCATGCACGCCGCGCTCGCCCTCCGGCGTGGCGAAGTGCAGCGCGCCGTCGTCATCCCAGCCGAGCCAGCGATGTAGCACGTGGAAGCGCACACCCTGGTCCTTCAGCCGCCGCACCCAGCCGCGCAGCAACGGCGCCGCCTTGCGGTCCATCGGGAATACCCGGCCGGAACTGCCAACGTAGCTGTCCACGCCCAGCCCATGCGCCCAGTCGCGCAGCGCCTCCGGACCGAAATCGCGCAGCCAGCCGGCGACCTCGTCCGCGCGCGCGCCGTAGCGCCCGGCGAAACCGGGCATCGGCTCGGAGTGGGTGAGGTTGAGCCCGCCCTTGCCGGCGATCAGGAATTTGCGCCCGACCGAGCCCTTGGCCTCGAACAGATCCACCTCCACGCCGGCCGCGCGCGCGGCTTCGGCGGCCATCAACCCGGCCGGACCGCCGCCGATCACGGCCAGGCCGGGCAACCGGGAGACTGGATCGGTCATGGGCGGCGCTCAGTGCGGCTGCACGTCCAGCAACTCGACCTCGAAAACGAGCGAGGCATTGGGCGGAATCACCCCGCCGGCCCCCTTGCGGCCATAGGCCATGTCCGCGGGGATCAGCAGGGTGCGCTGGCCGCCGACCCGCATCCCGGCCACGCCTTCGTCCCAGCCCCGGATCACCTGGCCGGCACCGAGCAGGAAGGTGAACGGCTCACCGCGCCCGCGCGAGCCGTCGAACTCGCGGCCGCGCCGGTCAGGCGCGTTCTGGTCGTAGAGCCAGCCGGTGTAGTGCACGGTGACCTTGTGACCGCCGCTGGCGGTCGCGCCGGTGCCGACCCGCTGGTCGATCCGCTGCAGCTCGGCGATGCCGCCGCCGGGCGGCACGCCGGCGTCGGCCATGCAACCGGCCAGCAACAGCAGCGACAGCAGGGCGGGGAGGGAGCGCATGTCGGCGTCGGTCCACGGATCGGGGCGGCAAGGGTAACCGATGCCGGTGCCGACCCGATCGGCCGCTATCATTGCCGGCATGGCCAAGCTGCTGTTCAACCTGCGCCAGGTTCCCGAGGACGAGGCCGACGAGGTCCGCGAACTGCTGACCGCACACGGCGTGGACTGGTACGAGACCGCCCCGGGCCTGTGGGGCCTGGGCGCGCCGGCGCTGTGGCTGCGCGATGCCGATGACTACCCGCGCGCACGCGGCCTGCTCGATGGGTACCAGCAGGCGCGCCGTGACCGGGCCCGCGAAGACCGAAGTGCGCACGGCGACGAGACCTTCCTGGAGCTGCTGCAGCGGCGCCCCGGCTACGTCCTGCCGCGGCTGGCGGCGATCGTGGCCATCGTCGCCCTGGTCCTGGCGCTACCCTGGCTGCTGCTGCGCTGAGCGGGCGGGCGCCTACAATGGCGCCATGCTCAATCTTGCCGCCTACCACTTCACCCCGCTGGACGATCCTCGAGGCCTGGCCGGGCGCCTGCGCCAGGCCGCCACCGAAGCAGGGCTGAAGGGCACGATCCTGGTCGCTCCCGAAGGCATCAACCTGTTCCTCGCCGGCGAGGACGCCGCAGTGCGCGGTCTGGTCGACCTGCTGCGAAGCCTGCCCGGACTGCAAGGCTTGCAGCCGAAATACAGTCACAGCTCACGGATCCCGTTCGCCCGGCTCAAGGTCAAGCTGAAGCCGGAGATCATCCGTTTCGGCCATCCGCACGCCACGCCGCTGGCCAGCGGCGAGCGCGCCCCGGCGGTGCAGCCGCGCACGCTGGCCCGCTGGCTGGGGCAGGGCGGGCGCGACGACCAGGGCCGCCCGCTGGTCCTGCTCGACACCCGCAATGCGCAAGAGGTCGGGCACGGCACTTTCGCCGGCGCGTTGACCCTGCCGATCTCCTGCTTTACCGAATTGCCCGGCGCCCTGCAGCCGCACCGCGAGGCCCTGCGCGACGCGACCGTGGTGAGCTTCTGCACCGGCGGCATCCGCTGCGAGAAGGCCGCGCTGTGGATGCGCCAGGACGGTATGGACAACGTGCTGCAGCTCGAAGGCGGGATCCTGGGCTATTTCGAGCAGGTCGGCGGCCTGGGCTACGCGGGTCGCTGCTTCGTGTTCGACGAACGCGTGGCCCTGGATCCGGAGTTGCGGCCGCAGGTGGACTGAACCGGCTGCAACGCCCCAGCGGCGGAAAAGTGCCGGGGAGGCTTGCGCGACCCGGAAAGGGCCAATACAATTCCGCTCCTCCAGCACGTGGGGCCATAGCTCAGCTGGGAGAGCGCTTGCATGGCATGCAAGAGGTCGCCGGTTCGATCCCGGCTGGCTCCACCAATTCCGCCACTTCCGGCGGGAGTGCGACAGGTTCCAAGTCCCCATCGTCTAGAGGCCTAGGACATTACCCTTTCACGGTAGCGACCGGGGTTCGAATCCCCGTGGGGACGCCAACTTGATCAAACACCTAGGGCTGCCGAGAGGCGGCCCTAGGTGTTTTGCGGTAACGATGCGGCAATTGTGCGACTGCGGTTTGCAATTGGCCCGCCGCCCCCGCAGCATGGCCGCATCGCCGCCGGGGGGCGGCCAGGCTAGGGGAATCGCATGGCATCGTCTGACGGCAAGATGTCCCGGCTCGCACTCACCGCGATGGTGGTGGGCAGCATGGTCGGGGCCGGGATCTTCTCGCTGCCGCGCACCTTCGCCGGCGCGACCGGGCCGCTGGGAGCGATCATCGCCTGGATCATCGCCGGCACCGGCATGTACATGCTCGCCCGGGTGTTCCAGTTCCTGGCCCAGCGCAAGCCGCAACTGGATGCGGGCGTTTTTGCCTACGCGAAGGAAGGCTATGGCGACTATCCGGGTTTCCTGTCCGCCTTCGGCTACTGGATCGGCAGCTGCATCGGCAACGTCTCCTATTGGGTGCTGATCAAGTCGACCCTGGGTGCGTTCTTCCCGGTATTCGGCGACGGCAACACGGTGGTCGCGATCCTGATCGCCTCCGCCGGCATCTGGCTGTTCCATTTCATGATCCTGCGCGGGATCCAGCAGGCCGCCGCGCTCAACACCATCGTCACCATCGCCAAGGTGGTGCCGATTCTGGTGTTCATCGCGATCCTGATCTTTGCCTTCCAGATGGACATGTTCCGCTTCAACTTCCATGGCGGCGGCCTGGAGGGCGGGATCTTCGAGCAGGTCAAGGCGACCATGTTCGTCACCGTGTTCGTGTTCCTGGGCATCGAGGGGGCCAGCGTCTATTCGCGCTACGCCCGTGACCGCAACGACGTGGGCTTCGCCACCATCGTCGGCTTCCTGGGGGTGACCACGCTGATGGTGCTGGTGACCCTGCTGCCCTATGCGGTGCTGCCGCGCGAGGAGATCGCCGGGATCCGCCAGCCGTCGATGGCTGGCGTGCTCGAAGCGGTGGTCGGCCCGTGGGGCGCGGTGTTCGTGAGCGTGGGCCTGCTGATCTCGGTTCTTGGCGCCTATCTGGCCTGGTCGCTGATCTGCGCCGAGGTGCTCTCGGCCGCGGCCCGCACCCGCGACATGCCGGCGCTGTTCGCGCGCGAGAACAAGGCCAAGGTGCCTTCGGCGGCGCTATGGGCCTCCAACATCGTGGTCCAGTTGATCGTCATCACCACCTACTGGTCGAACGACGCCTTCGCGCTGATGCTCAATCTGACCAGCGCGATGGCGTTGATTCCGTTCCTGCTGGTGGCGGGCTACGCGATGAAGCTGACCACTCGCGGCGACACCTACGAGGCCGACCCGGCCGCGGCCCGCAACCGCGACATCCTGATCGCCGCGATCGCGCTGGTGTATACCGGCTTCCTGCTCTATGCCGGCGGGCTCAAGTTCATCGTCCTGTCGGCGATCCTCTATGCCCCGGGCAGCCTGCTCTATATCTGGGCGCGCCGGGAGCAGGGCAAGAAGGCGTTCGAACGCGGCGGCGACCTGATCGTCATGGTCCTGGCTTCGATCGCGGCGGTGATCGGGGTGTACTGGATCGCGACCGGGTACATCGTCCTGTAGGCCGGCCCCGGCCCGGGTTGCTGCAGCGCGCCAGGCCATCGACCCTGTGCCGGATCCCAGGCGCGCGCGGGAGGGGTGCCGGGCCACGGGATGGTGGTCTGTCCTGACAGGGCCCCCGCAAAACAAAACGCCCCGGCGACAAGGCCGGGGCGCGCGATCCAGAACCCAGTGCCGGCCCGGAGGCGGCCCGGAATGCGGACCGGTCAGATACGGGTGACGCGGGTGGTGACGCCGTCGGAGGCGACATTGACCCGGTCGCCGACGCGGAAGTCGTTCGGATTGCCTGCCTGGACGACGGCCACGGTACGGCCGGCATCGAGTTGGACGGTGACCTCCACGCCTTGCTGGTTGCCGCTGGACAGCGCATTGCCAGCCGCGGCGCCAGCTGCCGCGCCGCCTGCGGTCGCCAGGGTCTGGCCGCGCCCGCCACCGATGGTGCTGCCGGCCACGCCGCCCACGACCGCGCCGGTGGCGGTGGCCACGACCGAGCCATCGGTATGGATGGATACCTCGCGCACCGCGGTCACGGTGCCGGCTTCCACCGTCTGCATGCGGCCGACTTCGTTGCGGTGGAACGTGTTGGGGCTCTTGTGGGTGGCGCACCCGGCGAGCGTGGCGATGCCCAGGAACACCATGGCACTGGTAACGATTGCGTGTCGCTTCATCGGCTTCTCCGTTGGAAAAATGTAGGGGGGCAGGGCGGCCTGTGGCCGCGGGGAACCGGTGCCACGCCGTCCCGGGATGGCCGGTGGACAGTACCGTCTCGACCGCGTGGCGCAGTCGCCAGTATTCATACTCTCGGACCCCGGTAGGCGCAAGGCCAGTCCCGATCCGCGGTGGGCCAGCAGTCATAACCCCAATCGACACGGACCCGGTGGCAGTGCAAGATAAATGACGGTCCGAACGGCTGAGATGCGTCCGCGGCCACCGAATGCGGGGTGCCTGACGCCCCGTGGACGATTAACAACACGCACAAGGGAAGGGGTTGGGGATGTCCACACAGGCCTATGGCGTTCATTCGGAAGTTGGCGTGCTGCGCAAGGTGCTGGTCTGTTCGCCCGGCACGGCGCACATGCGCCTGACCCCGCGCAACAAGGACGACTTGCTGTTCGACGACGTGATGTGGGTGGACAACGCCAAGCGCGACCATTTCGACTTCGTCTCCAAGATGCGCGACCGCGGCGTGGACGTGGTCGAGATGCACCAGATGCTGGCCGAGACCGTGGCGCTGCCCGAGGCGCGCAAGTGGATCCTCGACCACCAGATCAACGCCAACGAGGTCGGCCTGGACGTGATGGCCGACGTGCGCGCCTACCTGGAGAGCCTGTCGCCGCAGGAACTGGCGAACGCGCTGATCGGTGGCCTGAGCGTTCTGGAGATCCCCGAAGGGTTCGCCGGGCCGGTGCTGAAGGCCGCGCGCAATGCGCCGGACGTGATCGGCTACCTGTTGCCGCCGCTGCCGAACATGCTGTACACCCGCGACACCACCTGCTGGATCTACCAGGGCGTGACCCTGAACCCGCTGTATTGGCCGGCGCGGCACGAGGAGACCATCCTCACCACCGCCATCTATCGTTTCCATCCCGATTTCGCCAATGCCGGCTTCCCGGTGTGGTACGGGGATCCCACCCTCGACCACGGCAACGCTACCCTGGAAGGCGGTGACGTCCTGGTGGCCGGCAACGGCGTGGTCCTGATCGGCATGAGCGAGCGCAGCTCGCGCACCGCGATCACCCAGGTGGCCAAGTCGCTGTTCGACAACGGGGCGGCCGAGCGCGTCATCGTGGCCTCGATGCCCAAGCTGCGCTCGGCGATGCACCTGGACACGGTGTTCACCTTCGCCGACCGCGATGTGGCCACCTATTTCCCCGGCATCGTCGACCAGATCACCCCGATCACCCTGCGTCCCAGCGACAAGGCGCCGGGTTTCGACGTGACCGTGGAGAAGAAGCACTTCAACGACGTGGTCGCCGAAGCGCTGGGGCTGAAGAAGCTGCGCATGGTTCCGGCCGGCGGCGACCACTACGCCGCCGAGCGCTCGCAGTGGGACAGCGGCAACAACCTGGTGGCGCTGTCGCCCGGCGTGGTGATGGCCTACGACCGCAACGTCACCACCAACACCGCGCTGCGCAAGCAAGGCATCGAAGTGATCACCATCGTCGGTGCCGAGCTGGGCCGCGGCCGCGGCGGCGGCCATTGCATGACCTGCCCGCTGATCCGCGATCCGGTGGACTTCTGAGCCATCGGCACCCGCGTTCCCACCCCCTCTGCAGCCCTCTCCATAGCCACCAAATGAGCCAGTCCCGAAACGAAGCGCATTCCCCCCGTCGTCCCAGTTCGATCCGCAGGCGGGGTGCAGCTTCCGCACTGGCCCTGGCCCTGGCAGGCGCACTCGCCAGTCCCGCGGCCCTGGCCCAGGTGGACACCGACGCCATTGCCGACCTTTTGACCGAGGAGGGCAGTGCCGGTCTGGGCTTCCTGTACCGGTTCGAGGAGTCGCCCTACGTCGACGCCGGTCAGCGCAGCGACCTGCTGCCGCTGTACCTGTACGAGGGCGAGCGCTTCTTCATCAACGCCGACCGCGCCGGCTTCAAGTTCATGGACGATGGCACCCATCGCTTCGACGCCTTCCTCTCGCGGCGCCTGGAGGGCTTCCCCCTGGACGATGTGCCCGACGTGCTGAAGGGCATGACCCCGCGCGAGGCCGGCGGCGACATCGGCCTGCGCTATCGCTATACCGCGCCCTGGGGCACCGTGCGCACCACCGTCCTGCAGGACGTGACCAGTGCTTCCGGAGGTAGCGAATTCCGGCTGGGCTATTCGCACATCTGGCGCGGCCGGCGCTGGACCCTGCGTCCGGACGCGACCGTGTCGTTCCGCAGCGGCAAGCTCAACGACTACTACTACGGCGTCGAACCCGGCGAGGCCACGCCGGATCGGCCTGCTTACCGGCCCGGCAGCGGCACCGACGTGACCGCCGGCCTGTACGGCACCTGGGCGTTCTGGGACAACTGGCGCCTGATCGGCGGCGTGGCGGTGACCGCGCACGACAGGGTCGTCCGCGATAGTCCGATCATCCGCAACGACAGCCTGCAGCCGGCGCTGTTCGCCGGCGCGGTCTACGATTTCGGCACCCCGATCGCGCGCTGGGACGATGACGGCGTGCCCACCCTGCTGAAGGTGTTCTACGGCCGCGCCTCCGGCGAAGGCTGCCACATGGCCAGGATCATGACCCTGCGCTGCACTTCGCTGGACCACGACGAGCCCAGCAGTGTGACCGGGGTACATTGGGGCAAGCCCTTCGTCGAGCGGGTCAACGGCTGGCCGGTGGATTTCCATGGCTACATCGGGTTCCTGTACCGCAACGAGATGATGGGCCTGCAACCGGATGCCTGGCAGGTCGACGCCTACATGAAGGGCTTCTACTACGGGTTCCCCTGGAGCCACCGGGTCAATACCCGGATCGGCATGGGCTTCGGCATCTCCTACGCCAACCACGTGCCATCGCCGGAAGTCACCAGCCAGGCGCGGCGCGAACGGCCGACCTCCAAACTGCTGAACTACCTGGATCCATCCATCGACATCAGCCTGGGTGACCTGTTCCGCAACCCGAACATGAAGCAGACCTACTTCGGCCTGGGCATCTCGCACCGCTCGGGCATCTTCGCCAGCTCGCGGCTGCTGGGCAGCGTCAACGGCGGTTCCAACTACATCATCGCCTACATCGAAACCTCGCTGTGACGGGCTGGGCCGGTCCGGCCCGGTAGTCCGCGGGCGGTGCTGGTATCCTGCCGGTCCCAGGGAACGGGCAGGACAGGGAATGTTCGGTCGATTCGTGATCTGCGCCGCGTTGGCGGCGTTGCCGGCAACCGCGCCGGCCCAGGTGTTCAAGTGCGTCCGCGGCAAGGAGGTCTCCTACCAGTCCGCGCCATGCGAGCCTGGTCAGGCCACCCAGAAGGAATGGCGGTCCGTGGACTACGCGCCGCCGTCGGCGGCCGAGTTGCAGCGCATCCGCGAAACCGAGCAGGCAACCCGCCGGCGCGATGCGCAACTGCGCAGCGGCGGGTACCAGCGAGCCGGAAGCGCCAGAGTGGCGGCCACGGGCATCGGCCGCTGCGACGAAGCCAAGGCCGTGCGCGATCGCGAGCTCTACAAGCTCGGACCCTGGCGCTCGATCAAGCAACTGCGGGCCTGGGACGAATACGTGGCCAAGGCGTGCCGGCCCTAGGACCGGGCGGGGCTTGACCTTCCCAGGGTGTCAAGGTCAAGGATATGCCCTGAACCCTGGCCCGAAGGGTGCCCCGTGAGCGATCCGAACCCAGCCCTTTCCCTGAGCCTGCCGATCGAGGGCATGAGCTGCGCCAGTTGCGTCGGCCGGGTCGAGACCGCGCTGCGCAGGGTCGAGGGCGTGGCCAGCGTGGCGGTGAACCTGGCCACCGAGCGGGCCGAGATCCACGCCGATCCGGCGGTGGACCGCGCCGCCCTGGTCCGGGCGGTGGAGGCCGCCGGCTATGCCGTACGGGCCAGCACGCTCGAACTGGCGGTGGAAGGCATGAGCTGCGCGTCCTGCGTGGGCCGGGTCGAACGCGCACTTGCGGCGGTGCCCGGCGTGCTCGAGGCCTCGGTCAACCTGGCGACCGAGCGCGCGCGCGTGCGCGGCGTGGCCGATGCCGGGGCGCTGCTGGCCGCGATCGAAAAGGCCGGCTACGCCGGCAGGCCGATCGAGGCGGGACTGCACCTCGACGATGCGGTCGCCGAGCGCAAGGATGCCGAATACGCCGCGCTCAGGCGCGACCTGGCCGTGGCTGCGGTGCTGGCGCTGCCGGTGTTCGTGCTGGAGATGGGCTCGCACCTGATCCCCGGCATGCACGCGCTGGTCATGCGCAGCATCGGCATGCAGGCCAGCTGGATGCTGCAGTTCGCGCTGACGACCCTGGTCCTGGCCGGGCCGGGCCGGCGCTTCTACCTCAAGGGCCTGCCGGCATTGCTGCGATTGGCGCCGGACATGAACTCGCTGGTGGCGGTCGGCACCCTGGCCGCCTACGCTTATTCGGTGGTGGCCACCTTCGCTCCCGGCGCGCTGCCGGCCGGCACGGTGAACGTCTATTTCGAGGCCGCGGCGGTGATCGTGGTCCTGGTCCTGCTCGGTCGCGTCCTCGAAGCACGGGCCAAGGGCCGCACTTCCGCGGCGATCACGCGGCTGATCGGGCTCCAGGCCAAGGTCGCGCACGTTTTACGCGACGGCGCCTTCATCGACCTGCCGGTCGGGCAGGTGGGCGAGGGTGACCGGATCCAGGTGCGCCCGGGCGAGCGCGTGCCGGTCGATGGCGAGGTGGTCGAGGGCCACAGCTTCGTCGACGAATCGATGATCAGCGGTGAACCGGTTCCGGTGGAAAAGGGCATCGGCAGCGGCGTGGTCGGCGGCACGGTCAACCAGACCGGCGCCCTGGTCGTGCATGCCACTGCGGTCGGCTCACGCACCGTGCTGGCCCAGATCGTGCGCCTGGTCGAACAGGCGCAGGGCGCCAAGCTGCCGATTCAGGCGCTGGTGGACAAGGTGACGATGTGGTTCGTGCCGGCGGTGATGCTGGCCGCGCTGGCCACCTTCCTGACGTGGCTGTGGTTCGGCCCCGCGCCGGCACTGAGCTTCGCCCTGGTCAATGCGGTGGCGGTGCTGATCATCGCCTGCCCGTGCGCGATGGGCCTGGCCACGCCGACCTCGATCATGGTCGGCACCGGTCGCGGCGCCGAGTTGGGAGTGCTGTTCCGCAAGGGCGACGCCCTGCAGGCGATGAGGGACGCGCGGGTGGTGGCGGTGGACAAGACCGGCACCGTGACCGAGGGCCGGCCGGTGCTGACCGACCTGGAGGTTGCCGAAGGCTTCGAGCGGGAGCGCGTGCTGGGCCTGGTCGCGGCGGTGGAGTCGCGCTCGGAGCATCCCATCGCCCGCGCGATCGTCGGGGCTGCCATGGAGGAGGGGATCGCACTGCCGCCGCTGGATGAATTCGAATCGGTGACCGGCATGGGCGTGCGTGCGCGGGTGGACGGCATCCGGGTCGAGGTCGGTGCCGATCGCTACATGCGTGCTCTGGGTCTGGACGTGGGCGTGTTCGCCGCCACCGCCGCGCGCCTGGGCGGCGAAGGCAAGTCGCCGATGTATGCCGCCATCGACAGCCGCCTGGCCGCGATCGTCGCTGTCGCTGACCCGATCAAGCCCGGCTCGCGCGCCGCCATCGACGCACTCCATGGTCTCGGCCTCAAGGTGGCGATGGTGACCGGCGACAATGCCTGCACCGCCCAGGCCATCGCCGGCCAGCTCGGCATCGACGAGGTGGTGGCCGAGGTGTTGCCGGCGGGCAAGGTCGATGCGGTCAGGCGGCTGAAGGCCGCGCATGGCAAGCTCGCGTTCGTCGGCGACGGCATCAACGATGCCCCGGCCCTGGCCGAGGCCGATGTCGGCCTGGCCATCGGCACCGGCACCGATGTGGCGATGGAATCGGCCGACGTGGTGTTGATGTCGGGCAACCTGCAGGGCGTGCCGACCGCGATCGCGTTGTCGCGGGCGACCATCGGCAATATCCGCCAGAACCTGTTCTGGGCCTTCGCCTACAACACCGCGCTGATCCCGGTGGCCGCCGGCGCGCTGTATCCGGCGTTCGGGATCCTGCTTTCGCCGGTGTTCGCCGCCGGCGCGATGGCGATGTCGAGCGTGTTCGTGCTGGGCAATGCATTGCGCCTGCGCCGTTTCCGGCCGGCGGGGGCAGGGGACCAGACCGCCACTGGACGGAGTACGCCATGAACATCGGCCAGGCATCCCGGGCATCGGGCATCTCCGCCAAGATGATCCGCTACTACGAGCAGACTGGCCTGCTGCCGCCGGCCGCGCGCACCGGGTCGGGCTATCGCGTCTACGCGACCGCCGACGTACACCAGCTGCGCTTCGTGCGCCGGGCGCGCGACCTGGGGTTCTCGGTGGCCGAAGTCGCGGACCTGCTGGCACTGTGGAACGACCGTTCGCGCCACAGCGCCGACGTCAAGCGGGTGGCGCAGCAGCGCATCGGCGAACTGCGCCAGCGCATGGACGACCTGCAGCAGATGCTCGACACGCTGCAGACCCTGGTCGATTCCTGCGCAGGCGATGAGCGGTCGGACTGTCCGATCCTGGACGGGCTGGAGCAGTGGGACCGGGACGGAGTTGGAACCCGGGTGCGTACCGGCGCGGTGGCACGGCACCGCTGCCATGGCGACGACGGAAAGTGATGACGCCGCTGGCGCCGGCCGTAGTTCAGTTGGAGCAGCCGCAGCAGGATCCGGACCGTCCGGATCCGGGCTCGTCCATGGTGTCCGTGACGATGCCGCTGACGGTATAGCCGCGGTCCTGGATGGCCTGCACCGCATCCTCCTGCCGGATCCGGCCATCGATCCGGACCGTGCCGGCGGCCAGGTCGACCAGGACTTCGGCATCGCTGTCGAGTCCGTGGATCGCGCCCGTAACGGCCTTCGCGCAATGGCCGCAGGTCATGCCTTCAACAACGAGTTTCATGGAGGCTCCGGGTCAGGGTACGTCGTCAATCAGGACATGGTGGGGCTTGTCAGCGCGGTGGCGGGATTCGCGCTCGTGGAGGGGCATGCAGCCAAGCTCGCTTGAAGGTTGCCGGGGCCGGGTTTGCCGCGGCGGAAGCGGTGGGACAGCCAGCCGCGCCGGCAGCTCCACAGCCACCGAGCCGTCATCCTTTATTTCGCATAATACCGATTATGTCAATATACGAATCATGTGGCCACGCCACCTGTCGGTGCTACCCAAACTCTGTCGTCTGCTCCTTAACCATGACGTGACCCGTAACCATGTCGTCGTCCGACAATCACTCCCATGTAGATCAATGACATAGAGCCTCCATGCAGTGACCTTTGTCGTAGCCGATTCGAGCGCCTTGCCCCCCTTAACCGTGTCGTGCTCCGATACGATGTCGCGCCCCGACACCTTGAGAATAGATCAATCGGCCACTTTCGCACGACGCCGGCGTGCCGGCTGGCTGGATTGCTTCGTAGCTTTGGTCTGCTTCAAGGGCGCAACTTTGCTCCGGCTGCGCGACTTCCGAGCCGCGGACCCAGGGGCAGCCTGGGGGAATGCCGCTCTGAGCGCCGCGGGCAGATCCCGCAGCACGCCCAGCTGACCCTCAAGCGCGTCCGCGCGGGCCCGTTGCGCCGAGGCCTCGCGAGAAGCTTCAACCGCCTTGGTGTTCGCCTGGTCGATCAGTTCACGTAGCGACTTCTCGGCAGCAGCCGATTGGCGCACGGCGGCCGTCAGTCTCCCTTGCAGTTCCTTTGTCTCCTGACGAGCTCGGTCGATCTCTTTGAGGGCTCGATCCTCCACCGCACGGACATGCTGACCGAGTGACTCGCGTTCAGCCAGGGCGGCATCCTGCAACGAGCGGACCCTGGCCTCCAGGGCGTCGCGGGTGCTTACGCCGTCTGCTGCGTGGGCGACGGCCGCATCGCGCTGGCGGCCGACTACTTCAACCTGCTCCTCAAGCCTGTCGACCAAGCGCTGGAGCTCTGCGGCCCGGGTGGTAGCCAGCTCCGCCTTGTGGCCTGCGGCCGCCACCTGTTCCCGCAAAGTGGCAGCTTCCGCCAGAAAGGCCTCGCGATCACTTTCAAGCGCTTGGATCTCACGCCCCAGAGCTGCGCGGTCAGCCCTCAACGCATCGTCCGCAATGCTTTGAGCGTGCCTCATAGCCGACGCCCACAATTCGCTCGCCAAGCGCGCGACCGCATCTGGGGCGTCTGGAACGGCGACGCTGCGGTGATGCGCGTCCAGCCGCCTTCCGAGTCCTTGCCACCAAGTTTCCAGCCACCGCGTAACCGTGTTCGGCGAGCCGGTACCTAAGTGCGCACGGACGCGCTCCACAGTCGGCCGTTCGCCCAAGCCGACGATCTCGTCGGCAGCGGTGTGCACGTCGGATTCGGTGATGCCTCGGGCCATGGGAGTGCCTCCTACTCGGTCGCCCTACTCTGTTGATTCCGTACTAGTGATAAGTGATGATTATCGCGGGTACGCGGTCCCAAACGTAGTGAACACTACATATTATGAATGATAATCACGCACTCCCGGTCCTCGTGCAACCGGCGTCTGGCATGGTCCTTCCCGACCAGCTCGCCCAACAGGCTGCCGATGCTGTGCGCGAGCTGCTGGCAGAAGCGGCGGCCGAGAACACGACCCGCAGCTACGCCACGGCCCTGCGCTACTGGGCTGGCTGGCATGCGGCGCGCTACGGCGTCGAACTGGTGCTGCCGGTTTCGGAGGCTGCCGTACTGCAGTTCGTGGTCGACCATGTCCAGCGCCGATCCGCAGACGGCGATCTGATCTGGGAATTGCCGCCAGCCGTCGACCAGACGCTGGTGGCGGCCGGCCTCAAAGCCAAACCCGGTCCTTGGACCCTGGCCACTGTCCGGCATCGGGTTGCGGTCCTGTCCACGGCGCATCGGCTCAAGCAAGTCGCTAACCCCTGCGAGCAGCCTGCGGTTCGAACCGTGCTGAGCCGTGCCGCGCGGGCGGCCGTTAAACGTGGGGAGCGGCCGCGAAAAAAAACCGCCATCACCCTGCCAGAGCTCGAAAGGATGCTGGCGACCTGCGATGAAAGCCTGGTGGGCCTGCGCGACCGTGCCCTACTCTGCTTCGCCTTTGCCAGCGGCGGACGCCGGCGGAGCGAGGTCGCCGCGGCGGATCTGCGCGATCTGAAAAGACTCGGTGACCAAGGCTACATCTACCGGCTCGAGCACAGCAAGACCCAGCAGGCTGGGGTGACGGCCAATTCGACGCCGGACAAGCCGGTGCTTGATCGCGCCGCTCTGGCGCTGGAGGACTGGCTGGAGGCATCTGGGGTCACCGAAGGAGCGATCTTTCGGCGACTGTGGAAGGATCGTGTGGGCCCTGCCCTCTCCCCGGCAGCCGTCGGGGAGATCGTACAGAGGCGTGCTCGTCAGGCGGGGCTTGAGGGGGATTTTGGGGGGCATAGCCTGCGGTCGGGGTTCGTGACCGAGGCGAGCCGCCAGGGTGTCTCTCTGCCGGCGATCATGCAACTGACCGAGCACCGGGCGGTGTCAAGTGTGATCGGCTACTTCCAGACGGGCGGTGCCACGGCGAATCCCGCTGCGCGTCTTCTGGAGGACTAGGCGTTGCTGGCAATTCGGTCTTTCCTTAGCCGCAAACAATCCCAAGCTGTCGGTCGCATTACAAGTCGCAGCCCTTCCGACACTAGATCTAGTGGGGAATTTCCCAGTCACCCCTTGAAATTGTGATCTTGCCCCCATATGGATGTGGTCTCCATCTATGAGACGGGGAACCTGAACACTGGTGCCGTTTCCACTGAAGTCCAGCACACAGACCGCCTAGGGGGCCTATATGACCATGATCGTCGAGCAGGGAGAGGACGATCCGCACGACCTGACGGGCAGCACGCCGAGGGCTGCCCGGCCTGATTCCCCATTCCGCATCCTGAGCCTGTCCGGCGGTGGCTACCGTGGACTCTTCACCGCTCGCATCCTTGCCGACCTCGAAGAACGCATCGGTGCCCCGATAGCGACCCGGTTCGACCTGATCGCCGGCACCTCGATCGGCGGCATCCTGGCCTTGGCGCTGGCCTTGGAAGTACCGGCCAAGCAGATGGTGGCGCTGTTCGAGGAACGCGGCGACGAGATCTTCAAGAAGCGCTGGTCGTTCCTCAGCTACTTGCGCTCCCCTTACACACAAGCATCTCTCGCCAAGCTCCTCGAGTCCGACACGCTGTTCGGCCAGCGCATCCTTGGCGCATGCGCGCATCGCGTCATCGTCCCGGCGATCAATCACACCACCGGACGCCCGGTCTTGTTCAAGACGCCGCACCACCCGAATTTCTCCGCGGACTACAAGCACCGGCTGGTCGACGTCGCGCTGGCCACCAGCGCCGCTCCCGGATTCTTCCCGCGCCACGTCTTCAACAACTGCCAGTACGTCGACGGCGGGCTGTTCGCCAACGCCCCGGGCTTGCTGGCGCTGCATGAAGCCGAGCACTTCCTTGGGCAACCGCGCCAGAACCTCCACGTCATGGCGGTCGGCACCATGTCGGCGAAGTTCACCCTCGACCCGCATCGCAACCGCAATGGCGGTGCGCTGGACTGGGGCGGCTGGATGCCGGCCAACATGCCCAAGCGTCTGTTCGGGGTTTCCATCTCCGCGCAGGAAACGCTGGTTCACCACTTGCTGGGCCATGCGATCGCGCCCGGCCAGTACCACCACCTCGACGAAGACCTGACCGACGAACGAGCCCGCGCCGTGGCGTTGGACAAGACCGACCGGGCCGCACGGGAAATCCTGCTCGGCTCCGCGGCGGAATGCGCCAAGCGCGCGCTCGGTAACGCGTCGATCCTGGCGCTGCTGGATCGCCCGGCGCCGACACCGACCTTCCACTACGGCGAACACGCCAATCCTGCTCAAGGAGCATGATCATGTTGAAGTTGCACAAGCTGTTTCTCAACGCCGGCCATGCCCTGAGCTTCGACGAGGTCATCGAGCCGACCAAGACCCAGTGGCAAACCCTGGTCGACGCGAAGAACGACATCCGCGACCACCTGCGGGCGAGCCTGCGCGCCGCATCGACCCAGTTGCTGGGCATGGACCGGCAGATCGGCCCGCGCTTCCGCAGCCAGGGCTCCTGCGTCTACCGCACGCTGATCCAGCCGGCGCACTCCGGACAGGAGATGGACTGGGACTTCGGCGTCTACCTGCCGGTGGAGATCATGGACGCGCGTCCGAAGACGGCGGCCAAGACCTACTTCAACATCGTCGAAGCAGCGCTGGACGAGCTGTGCAGGAAGCGCGGCTGGTCGCTGGACCGCAGCAAGACGAGCTGCGTCCGGGTCAAGATCGCGGCGTGGGCGCATATCGACGTGCCCCTCTACGCCGTACCGGCCAGCGAGTTCCACACGATCCAGGAACGCGCCCGCGCGAGCGGCCAGCTCTATGCCACGCGCGACAGCGTACGGCTGAGCGAAAGCGTGGACTTCGCCGAGATGGCGGAACCGTTCTGGCAGATGATTGAAGGCGTCCACCTAGCCACGCGCAATGGCGAATGGCTCAAGACCGATCCGGAGGAAGTCGCCCGCTGGTACAACGACCGCGTGGAGCAGCACGGCGAGCAGCTGCGCCGGGTCTGCCGCTACGTGAAGGGCTGGCGCGACTACTACTGGCCCAACTGCGATGGCCCCAGCTCGGTCTCGCTGATGATCCTGGTGGCGCGGAACTTCGTCCCGCGCCTGCGCCGCGACGACCTCGCGCTCGAGGATGCCGCCCGCGCCATCTACGAGAGCATCGGGCACGACATCTATGAGCCGGGGATCGATGGCGGCAACACCGACTTCAACCGGCTCGACGCCACCCAGCGCAAGGTGGCCAAGGCGCACGCGAAGGATCTCCTGGACCAGGTGTGGAACTCGCGCCACTACGCCAGCCTGAACCTGGCGCCGGACGCGATCCGCAACATGCGCGGCGAGTTCGGCAGCCGCATCGCCAACGACACCAGCTTCATCGAAGTCGACGACAGCGCTGATCAGGTCCGCCGGACGTCGGCCGCGGCCGTGGCCGTGGCCCCGCCGCTGGTGGGCTCGAACCAGTCGGGGTGACATGCCTGCGTCGCGGCTCGCGCTGGGGCTGACGAAACTGGGCGAGCTCGGCTTCAAGCCGATCAAGCGCCCAGGTTCGGCGCGCTGTTTCGTCGGCGAGTTGCAGTGCGCCAAGGGTCCGGTCAAGGTCCGGCTCGAGATCTCGGACTGGGATTTCACGACCTACCCCACGCTCGTCATCCTCGAGCACCCGGCGTTCCTGCCCGCGCTGACTCCGCACGTGTCCGGCGACGGCGTGCAGTGCTATTTCATGCAGGGACGCGTCGTACTCGACCGCTATCGTCCCGACCACGCGATCTGGCAGTGCATCGAACAGGCGCAGCGGGAGCTTGATCGACTCAGCGGGAGCCCGACGTATCGCGAACGCGAGTTCGAACAGGAATTCGGCGCGAACTGGGAGATCGGCCAGCGCCCCCTGCCTGCTCCGGTGCTGCTCGCCGAGGCCACCGGCGACGGCGCCGTGCCTTGTTTCGGCATCACCGTTGACGACGGTCTCTATGTCATCGCCGCCAGCGACGAAGCGCAGGTCAAGGCGCTGGCCCAGGCCCGCGGCTGGCCAGCGCCCAGGCGCATGAAGCTCGGGACCTATATCGTCCGCAGCACCCGGTCACCGACGTTGCCGGGCACGCTGCCCGCGACGATTGCCGACATGTTCGCCTGGATCAAGTCGTGGGATCCGACGGCCATGAAGCGCATCCATGCCGTGCTCGGGCAACGCGAGTGGCTGGGATTCAAGGCGGTCCAGTTCCTGATCGACAGTCCGGCCGGCTGGTTCGGCTTCTTCTTCGACCTGAACTCCAACCGCACGCTGATGCACCAGCGCAAGCCGTCGGGGTATCGGCAGCACTTGTACGGCAAGGGGCACGAACTTCCGATTACGCGGGTCAGTGTCAGGCAGATCAGCCCGGACTTCATCCACAGCCGCAACCTGCAATTCCCGTCGCTGAAGGACCGGCGGATCACGCTGGTCGGTTGCGGCGCGATCGGCGGCTACCTCGCGCAGGCGCTGGTGAAGCTGGGTGCGGGATCGGGCACCGGCTCGCTGACGCTGATCGATCCGGACGAGCTCGGTCCCGGCAACCTGGGCCGGCACTTCCTCGGCATGGACAGCCTGTACAAACCCAAGGCGGTCGCGCTGCGGGAGACACTGATCCGGCAGTTTCCCCACACCAGGATCGTCGCCGAGCCGCGCCGGGCGGCCTACCCTTCCGACATCGCCGGCGACCTCGTCATCGACGCGACCGGCGAGGAGGCGGTGAGCGAGGCGATCAATGCGAACCGCCGCACTAAGTCCGGCACCGAGGGCGTGCCGGTCCTGCACACGTGGATCGTCGGCAACGGCGAGTGTGTCCAGGCGCTGTGGGTAGATCAGCGCAAATATGCTTGTTTCCGCTGCATGCGCCGGAACGACGACCCTAGGCGATCGCAGCGATTCCCTGTCATCGATCATGATCCGGAGACAAGGGTCGTCGGCTGCACCGCTTACACCCCGTATGCCGTTTCCGCGCCGATGTCCTCTTCCGCCCTTGCTATCGACATGGTCATCGACTGGCTCAAGGGCGACGTCTCGCCGCGCTTTCGGAGCCGCTACATCGAAGGCGCTGACGCCAAGAAGATCAAGAACCAGAATGTCTCGCCGCTCGAGGGATGCCCGGGATGCTCAGTCCCCTCATCCTGAGGCGACCCTGTAATGACCCAGCGGTTTCTGCTCAGGTCAGTCCGCTAAAGCATAAGCCTCAGCGGGTGTCTTCATGCCCAGCGCCTGGTGCGGGCGCCGGTGGTTGTAGAACTGGATCCAGTCGCCGATCACCCGCATCGCGTGCTGCTGGATTTCGAAGCGGTGGCGGTGCGCGCACTGCTCCTTGAGTGTTCGGATGACGCGCTCGACCATGCCGTTTTGCTGCGGGCAGTGCGGGGTGATGAACTCCTGCTTCAGGCCGTAGCTGCGGACCAGGCGCGTGTAGTGCCGGCTGGTGAACACAAGACCGTTGTCCGAGCGAAGCAGGAACGGCACGGGGACGCGCCCGAGCGTGCCGTAGCGGGTGATCAGGGCCTGCTCGAGAGCGGCGGCCGCGGTAGTCGCGCGACCGCTTCGCGAGAGCTGCCAGCCCAGCAGCTGCCGGGTGTGGCAGTCGATCACCAGGGCCAGTGTCAGCCAGCCGTCCCGGCCGCCCCAGATCCGGCACAGGTCGGTTGCCCACCGCTGGTCCGGCGCGGTGGCCACCGACGGCAGCGCCTGGATGCGTGGCCGGTTGCCGACGGTACGTTTACGAACCTGCCAGCCCTTGAGCTGGAAGATCCGCTGCACCGTGTTCTTGTTCATGCCAAGCAGCCCAGCCACCGTGCGGTAGCCGAACGACGGCTCCTCTTCGATCAGTGCCTTGATGGGGTTCAGCCGAGATACGCGTAAAAATGCCCCACAGAACTCAAATAATTCTTTCGTCGTAATGACTTAGCCGATATTTTTCTTCTCGGCCGGTTGCGCCAGAAGATCGAGCGTCGGGCACGGTGCGCCTGTCACCACGTGGCGACACTCCTCCACCAAATGCTCAAGGTCGACTTCCAATTGTCGTAGCTCATCCAGACGCCGCCGTACCTCGGCCAATTTCTGTTCGGTCAGCCGCCGAGTCTGCTCGCAAGCGCGTTGGCCTTTGACCTCCAACAGCCCCGCTATCTCGTCGAGACTGAATCCCATCGCCTGTGCTCTGCGAATGAACTGAAGTCGGCCGACTTCGTTGGGCCCGTACCGGCGGACGCTGCCCATTGGGCGCTCAGGCTCCGGCAGCAGGCCTCGCCGCTGGTAGTAACGGACCGTTTCGACATGCACACCAGCGGCCGCGGCCAGCCGGCTGATTGTCATTACGTGGGTGGCCATCAGCTTGACTCCGTACTTAGGTACGGAGATTATCATGCGGGTATGGTCCAACCTCCCCCACAGTCCTCCCTGCCCGCCCTCTTGGGCGCCGCCGTCGCGGCCATTGGCGCGTCCGTGTGTTGCGTCGTGCCCCTGGTGCTGGTCCTGTTGGGTATCAGCGGTGCCTGGATCGCCAATCTCACTGCCCTGGACGCGTGGCGTCCGTGGTTCAGCGCGGCCACGTTGGTGTGCCTGGGCTGGGCGTTCTGGATGCTCTATGGCCCGGCCTCGCGCTGTCGCATCGACGGCGCCTGCGTCGATCCCTCGCGATTGCGACGCCGCCGGCGCTGGCTATGGATCGCTACCGGCCTGATCGCTCTGCTGCTGCTCTTTCCCTACTACATCGGTTGGTTCCTGTAGGAGTCCCACATGCGCAAGATTCTTCTCAGTTTGGTATTCACGGCATGGATGGGCTTGGCTTGGGCGGCTACCCCTAAGCAGGTCGTCCTGCAGGTGGAGAACATGACCTGCCCGGCGTGCAGCATCACGATCGAAAAGGCGTTGGATACAGTGCCGGGCGTGACGGCGAAGCGTATTGACACCCGAGCCGCCACCGTGACGGTGGCATTCGATGCCGAGCGCACCAACGCGGCCGCCATCGCGAAGGCCATCACCGACGCCGGTTTTCCAGCCACTGCAAAGGCGAAAGCGAACGGTGGCTGAGGTGCAGTTGCAAAGCACGCTCACGTGCCCGACATGCGGGCACCAGGCGACCGAAACCATGCCCACTACGGCGTGCCAATTCTTTTACGAGTGCTCGGCCTGCCACACGCTCCTGCGCCCGAAAACAGGCGATTGCTGCGTGTTCTGTTCCTACGGCACGGTACCGTGCCCGCCCATCCAGCAACATAGTCCCTGCTGTGGCAGTACCGGTTGACCCACGCTACGCCGCCAGGGCCAGCTCGATTTCGTACGGTTCCGGAAGCGCGTCCACGTCGATCAGGTAATCGCCGAACCGCTTCACGTGGCTGGTCACGTAGGGACTGAGCGCCGCCACGTCCTCCGGGGTGATCTTCCAACCCGCTCGCATCAGCGTCTTGATGATGCGGGTCTGTTCGACCACGTTATGAAAGATGACGGCGTTGGCGACCAGGTCGTTGTACTTGACCGCCTTCTCCTGTTCGAGCGGGTCGTTATCGGCGATCACACCCTCTCCGCCGGAGAAGAAATACTTCGAAAACCCATTATAGGCTTCGACCTTGTTGGTGGAGGCCGTGATCTGTTCGCGTAGCTCGCGATCGGAAATGTATTGCAGCAGGAACAACGTGCGCACCGCAGCACCGAGTGCCCGGAAGGCCTGGTACAGGCGGTTCTTGCGGCTGTAGTTGCCCAGCTTGCGCAGCAGCGTCGAGGCCGCGATCTTGCCGGACTTGATCGATAGCACGACCTGCATCAGATCCTTCCAGTGGGTCTCGATCAGGTCCCAGTCCACATCTTCCCGGAACAGCGCATCGATGTGCTCGTAGCGGCTGTCCTCGTCCGGACGGAAGAACCGGTAGTCGCGCCAGTTGCGGATGCGCGGCATCAGCTGGATGCCCAGCAAGTGCGACAGCCCGAATACCGGCAGCGACTGACCCTGGGTATCGGCATGGACGGTGTCGGGTTGGATGTCGGAGGTGTTCTTCAGCAGCCCGTCGATGATGTACACCGCTTCCCAGACGCCGCACGGGATGAAGTGACTGAAGAGCGCCACGTAGGTGTCGGACACATGGTGATAGGCAATGCCGCCGTAGCCGCCATAACGGATGTGGTACGACGCCAGCAGGTTCTGGTCGTACAGGTCGTACTTGGTGCCGTCGGCCGCGGCGCGCTTGCCATCGCCCCAGAATTTGGGAAGCTGCAGGCCGGCGTAACTGTTGATGATGTCGCGGCAGGCCGCTGCCAGCTTGTTCGCATCCACGTGACGGCGATTGACGAACGACAGCATGTGCGCCGACGCAGCGCCTCGCAGATGCCGTGCGGCCTGGGCCGGGCCGAGGTTGCAACCATAGGTAAACGCCGTCAGCACGTAGCGTTCGGTGGGCTGGTCGATCTTGGTGTCGGACCCGGACAGCGGTCCGAAATGCCGCGGCCAGCGGGTCCAGTGCGCCACGTCACAGAGGATCTCGATGACACTGCGCTCGCGCAGGCGGTCGAGGATCGCGGTCTCCAGGGCGCGAGCGCCGCTGCTCATGTCCTTGGCCTTGTGGCGCTTGAGCACCGGAAACCCGTCGTCGCCGATGATCACCTGGCCGTTCTCCAGGTAACCCTGATCCGTCAGGTCCGCGACTTGCATCAGCTTGGACTGCAAGGCATTGACGAATCCCACCGCGGAGGCCGGTAAACCCACTTGGCGACAGTAGTCGTCCAGCAACGGCTCGCACTGCTCCCAGGGCAGCAACTGCTCGCGGTAATCGGCGTAGGTTTCCGAACCGCGCACGGCCACGTCGCCGGATTTCAGTTCGTTGGCCAGTGAGGAGAACACGCACACCTCGAACAGGCGGCGGTGGATGCGTTCCTCGCCCTGCTCGGTGCGGTGGGTGATGGTCTTTCGCCAGAGCTGGGTCGTGAACGCCAGATCGACCGGTTCGTCCAGCCAGTCGCCGCGGGCACGCTCCTGCGACAGGATCAGCTCGATCGCGTCGATCAACGAACGGTCTTCGGTGGTGGATTCCAGGTCCAGCATGCGCACCATGCGCAGGATGGTGGCGCGGTGGCTCTTGTAGAACGGCCACAGCAGCGGCAGGTGGTTGTCGCCGCTGTGGGCGGCGATGGCATCGCAGTCAGCCTGCAGGGTCTGGACGCCCCCGCGCGTGCTGACCAGGCGGCGAATCTCCCGTCCTGCGTCGGTGTCGCCCGGGTGACGGTCGAGCACCTGGATCACATCCGACATCGTGGCGACGATGGCCTCGGTCTTCTCGCGGTAGCGCGCACGCAGCCGCTCCAGTTCCTCCTTGCCGCGGTTGTGGAGATTGCCCATGCGTTTGATGAACATCTCAGCTAGGTCGTCGCGGGTCTGCACCCGGGCGCGATGGATCAGGCACAGCAGCAGCGCGTGTCGTTTGGCCGGGCCGAAATCGCGCAACTCGGCAGCGTCCAGTACCCGGGCTTCGGCGGCGAAGTGCTTGCGCTTGAGTTCCGGCACGTCCGCCAGGTGCCGTTCGCTGCCGACCAACTCGTCCAACGCCGCGATGTGGTCGAGCAGTTCCTGGAAGTGCTGCAGAGAAGATCGTTTCGGCAGCCGCTTGATGGCCTGCAGCGGGCTCTTGATGCGAGCGTCGGTGACGACCAGCAGATCGTCCAGCCGTTGCTTCTCGTCCGCCGTCAGCCGCTTGTCGATGAGGGCGAAGTAACGGCCATTGACCAGGGTGCGAACTCGGCGGGCCAGGCGATCCAGGGCGGAGAACGCGGGCAACTCGATCCGGTCGCGTACGAGCTGTTCGATCGCCACATTGATCAGGTCGGCCGGATTGTCCATGACGGCGGCGGCTTCATGGATGGCACGGGCCGCCACGTCGAGGCCGCCGTCGGCATAGGCCCGGACCTGCAGATAGGCCCGGATCCGCTGGAAATAGCGGTAGCGCTTGTTCGGCGCGATGTCGGCGGGCTTGATCTGGACCCGGAACCGCAGCGCATTGCGGAGGTGCCGGATGACCCCTGCGGGCACTTCATCGATTGCGGGGAAATAGCCCAGTCGCTGGAAAGATTTCAGCAAGATTGCCAAGATCAATCGATGGCCGGGTTGCCGGGCATTGTCGGCAATGAAGGTCAGTTCGGCGTCGGTGGGCGTGTAGGCGACGACCAATTCGCGGACGACGGGATTGCGTTTGAACTGGGGATACGCGGTCCGTTCGATCGACGCCATTGAAGCCTCATTTGGTCAAGGTGCAGGTAACGCAGGCGGCGGCAGGCTCGCCTCGATACGATGGCGCGCAAATGGGTCGCTGCCGTCGAGGTAGCGCATCGCCGAGTGCACGTCGCGCCAGCCGACGTATTCCATCAATGCTTTCACGTCCCAGCCGTTCGCGTTGGCCCAACCGGCGAACCCGCGACGCAGGGAGTGGCTGCTGTACTCCTCCGCATCCGGAAGCCCGGCGGCGGTCAGCAGGCGGCGCAGCAGCGGGATCAGGCTATTCGGGTGCAGCGGCGTCTCGCTCACACGCCCCCAGCGGTCGATGCCGCGGAACAGCCGCCCCTCCGTCAGGGCGGCCGTGGTCGTCCAATCCACGATCGCAGTCACCGGGCACAATCGCGATAGCGCCGGCACCTTGTAGGTGGTGCCCAAGGCCTGACGGTCGCCTTTGCTGCGCGACAGGAAACAGGTCATCCCTTCGCCAGGGACCAGGTGCAAGTACTCGACTTGCACGCGGATCAGTTCATCGCCGCGGAAGCCGCGCCAGAAGCCGAGCAGGATCAGGGATCGGTCGCGGCGATGGCGCAGTTCGTCCGCGCGATCGCCGCGTTCGCGGGCGACCGAGATCGCAGTGCGGAGCCAGTCGTCGACCTGCGTCAGTCGGGTCAGTTGTAAAGGCTCGGCCTGCTTCTCCACCGAGGGGTGCACCGTCTGGATGCCCTTGAGCACTTTGCGCACCAATGGCGCGCGGGTGGGATCGACGAACCCGTGCTCGCGATGCCAGGACGCCAGCGCAGCTAGCCGCTGTCGGAGCGTGTTGTTCGCCAACAGCGCGGCGTGATCGGCCAGATAACGGGCCACGCTGTCCGGCGTGGCTGGCAGGTGGCCGCCCCATTCGACCTCGAAGTGCCGCAGCGCCGAGGCGTAGCTGCGCTGCGTGTTCTCGCGTTCGGCGGCCTTTAGGTACCGTTCCAAGGTCATGGGCGGCACCCCGGATCGGCGCACGAAGTCACATCGTGGCCCGTGTGCCGCAGTGCCCCCAGGATGGTGCATGTTCCGCGCTCGCCGCCAGCGCACTGGGCAATCACTCGCTCCAGTTCGCCCGCCATGCGGGTCAGCGCCTCGATCCGCTGATGGATGTCGGCCAAGTGCACGCGCGCCAGCGCATCGACGTCGCTGCACGACAGCTTCGGATCGTCGTTCAAGCGCAGCAGGCTGCGGATCTCCTCCAGGCTGAAACCCAGTTCGCGCCCGCGGCTGACGAACCGCAACCGCTCCACGTCTGCCAGGGTGTAGGCGCGATAGCCGCTCCCGGTCCTGTTCGGCGATGGGATGAGTCCCACGCGCTCGTAGTACCGGATGGTTTCCAGGTGGCAGCCGCTGGCGGCGGCGGCTTCGCTGATCTTCATGGGCACCCCGCTTGAGTCTGTAGCGGCTACGGACTTTACCCTGAGTCGACCCTCACTGCCACCAGACCAGGGAATCCCGGGAAAAGGGCGCGCTGTGGATTGCACTGGTGCCGAATGCCGCGATGGCCTTCATTGGCTGGAGGATTGCCTAACCCTGTGGCCTGGCCGCCAATGGATTGGATCTGCTAGTGGACGCAACCGGTGTATGCGATCGAGCTGATCGCGATTGAAGTCTTGATATTGGCTAACGGAGTTGGTGATGTCTGATTGCGGCGACTGTGGAAATATCGTGGATGTGGCGTCGATGCAAGCCTCACAGCGACGCACCTTGAAAATCGTGCTGGCCATCAATCTCGCCACCTTCGTCATGATGATGGGCGCGGCTTGGTTCAGCCGTTCTTCCTCACTGCTGTCAGGTGGGCTGGACAACCTTGGCGATGCCCTCACGTACGCGGTCAGCCTGGCCGTCGTTGGCTCGTCCCTGCAGACCAAAGCCAAAGTTGCCTTCCTCAAAGGGCTGCTGATCCTGGGCGCAGCAGTTGCGGTCGCGGCCCAGATCGCGTGGCGGCTCAAGAACCCCGGCGTGCCTGTATTCGAGGCGATGGGACTGGCGGGGGTGCTGAACCTGTCCGCCAACGCATTCTGCCTCTGGCTGCTGACCCCGCATCGAAACGGCGACATCAACCTGTCCTCCGCCTGGGAGTGCTCCCGGAACGATATCTATGAGGGCTGCGCGGTCTTGTTGGCGGCTTTTGCGGTGTGGGTGTTCGGGGCGGGCTGGCCAGACTTGGTAATCGCCTCCGCCTTGCTGCTGCTGTTTCTGCGATCCGCCGTCCGAGTGATGCGCGGTGCGCGGCAGGAACTCCGTGGCACCAGATGCGTGTCGTGCCAGGAAGAGAGTGGCGGGCCTGCAGTCGGTTGAGGTCTTCGACCGGCGTTGTAATTGTATCCGGATACGCGAGACTGATATTTTGCGAAAGATGTACCGCGCCCTTCCCCGACTGAGAGGCTTTATCGCCGCGCTGCTTGTCGCAGTGATGGTGATCGTGCCTGTGGCCGATGCTTTCGTTTGCTCGTTCGAAGTCGACACTCACGCAGCGAGCGATCACGCTGGACCTGCGCCCCAGGATGAGGCTGGTGAGGGCGACGCTCCGGACAGCGCGCATGGTGGTTGTGTCCACAACCATTGCCATCATTCGGCAGCCAATTTCTTTGGCAGTGCCGCCGTTGTTTACCCCGCCGCGCACGTCGTTCAGCACGCACAGCATGACCCCAGTCGTGCATCTGCGCTGTCCGAAGGACCGATGAGACCTCCGCAGAGCTGACGTGCCGTGCCCGTAAGGACGGGCTCCCACGTCAACTTTTGCTTCTGGAGTTCCCATGCTCACGCAACTTGTCCGACCGCTCCTGGCGGTCGGGTTGCTGGTGACTGCCTTGCTGTTCGCCTCGCCCTCGTTGGCGGTCGAACCGGTCGTCGATACCGCCCCGACCTACGAAGATCTGATCGCTCGACTCGACGCACTGCCGTCATCGCTCGAGGCCGTTGCCCGATACGACGCGGCCGTCGCCCGCGCCGACCAGGCGCGCGCCTTGCCCAACCCCTCCATCGCGTACGACATGGAGAACGTTTACGGCACCGGTCCGTACAACGGCATCGGCAACGCCGAAACGACCCTGTCGGTCAACCAACCTCTCGAACTGTTCGGCCAGCGAAGCGCCCGGGTCCAGGCGGCGCGCTCTGACGCCGATGCTGCGGGCCTGCGACGCGAACAAGTCCGCTGGCAGGTCGCAGCTCAGGTGGCGCTGGTCTACGCGGAGGCCGAAGCCGCGGCACGGCGACACGAGCTCGCGGCCGAGGCCCTTTCCCTGGCCGAGCAGGATGCGCGCGGGGTCGCCGCCATGGTCGAACAAGGGCGTGAAGCCACCCTGCGGGACATCCAGGCGCAGAGTGAGGTCGCGTCCGCCAGGGCTGCGGTTGATGAGGCCAGCGCCCTTCGGGACGCCGCCTTTGCGCGGCTGTCGGCGATAGCCCTGCTCGACCGGCCGGTCCAGGCAATCGGCGCGAGCCTGCTTGATCGCGCGCCGGGGACGCCGCAAGCAGGCGACGCCGATCCGTTGGCGGTCCAGGTCGCCCAGGCTGAACTCGTCACCGCCGGTCGGCTGGTGACGGTCGAAAGGCGCCGCGCCCGCCCGGATGTCAACGCCTCTCTTGGCATGCGCCGATATCGTGACACCGGCGATGAGGCGTTCACGGTCGGCATCGAACTGACCGTCCCGCTGTTCGATCGCAACCGGGGCGGTATCCGCGCTGCCTACGCTGAGGAGCGAGCCGCCGAAGCCCGACTGATCGCGCAGCAGCAGGAAGCGCGAGCAGGCCGGTTTGCCGCCGTGGCGGCGCTTGCCGCGTCCGGCAGCCGCACGCGCGCCGCCGACAACGGCGTCGCAGCCGCCGAAGAGGCCTATCGCCTGTCCCGCATCGGCTTCGAGGCCGGCCGTATCTCGCAGCTGGAACTTCGCAGCACACGTGCGGCGCTGATCGCCTCGCGCAACGCCGCCGTGGACGCGCGGATCGCGCGAGTCCGTGCCGAAATCGACCTGGCGCGCCTGGAAGGCCGCGCCCCGTTTGGAGATTCCCGATGAAAACCGATACCAGGCGACTGATGATGTTCGCTGCGGCGCTCGTGTTCGCCGTCCTCGCAGGCTACGGCCTTGCGAAGCTCACCGGCGGGCAGGACGCTGGCCCCAGCCCTGCGGGCCATGTCGATGGTGGCGGCCAAGGCGAACATGGCGATCAGGGCGAACATGGCGATGAAGAGGCCGAGGGCGAAGAAGGCTTGGTGGTCCTCACGCAACCGCAGATCGAAGCGTCGGGCATCCAGGTCGTGGCTTTGGGCCGCGGCGGTGGCGGCGAGACACGCCTGAGCGGTCGCGTCGAGTCCGCCGTTGGCGCCCGCGCTGCCGTTGCCGCCTCCGTTGGCGGCCGCGTTGAGCGCGTCGTCGTGGCGCCTGGCACCCCCGTGCGCGCCGGCCAGCCGCTCGCCGTGATCGTCAGCGGCGAAGCGGCGACCATGCGGGCAAGCGCCGATGCCGCACGCGCGGAGGCCCAGGCGGCCCGGTTGGTGTACCAGCGCGACCAGTCCCTGGTCACCCAGGGCGTGGTCGCACGGCAGGAACTCGAAGCCTCGCGCGCGCGCTCGCTGGCGGCCGATGCGACTGCCCGGGCTGCCGCGGCGCAGGTCGCCGCGGCCGGCTCACCGGATGCAGGCGGCCGCGCGACCATCACCAGTCCCGTGGCCGGCATCGTTGGCGCGGTGCAGGTGACGCCAGGCGGCTTCGTCGCCGCGGGTGATCTCGTGGCAAACGTGTCCGATCCTGCGCAGACCGAACTGGTCTTTTCCGCGCCGCCCGCGCTCGCCGCGCAGATCGCGCCTGATGCGCGCATCGAAGTTACCGGGGCCACCGGGAGCTTCAGCGCCGTCGTGATCGGCGTGGCCGCCGACGTACGCGAACAGGGCGGCATGGCGATCATCCGTGCACGCCCTGAATCCGGGATGCTGCCGCCAGCGGGTTCACCGGTGTCCGGTGTCGTGGTGGCGGCAGGCCAGGACGACACGCTGACCGTGCCGGTCGATGCCGTGCAGACGGTGGAAGGTCGCTCGGTTGTGTTCGTGACCGATGAAAAAGGCTTCCGCGTAACCCCTGTGCTCGCAGGCCGCCGCGCAGGCGACCGCGTCGAGATCCTCAACGGGCTGTCGGGCGACGAGCGCGTCGCTGGCAGCAACGCGTTCCTGCTGAAAGCCGAACTCGCCAAGGGCGAGGCCGAACACGGCCACTGAGGACCCGACATGTTCAAGATCATTATCGAAACAGCGGTCCGCTTCCGATGGGCCGTGGTCTTCGCCGCGGCGGTCATCGCTGTGTACGGCCTCTTCCAGCTCGGCAGGCTGCCCGTCGATGCGGTGCCGGACATCACCAACCGGCAGGTGCAGATCAACACCATTGCGCCCGCGCTGGCCCCGGGCCAGATCGAGCGGCAGATCACCTATCCGCTTGAAACCGCGCTGGCGGGCATCCCGGGACTGACCAGTACGCGCTCGCTCTCGCGCAACGGGTTCTCGCAGGTTACGGCGATCTTCACCGACCAGACCGACATCTACTTCGCGCGCCAGCAGGTGGCCGAGCGCATGCGCGAGGTGCAGGAGGATCTTCCCGAGGGCGTGACGCCGATGATGTCGCCGGTCACCACGGGCCTCGGCGAGGTGTTGATGTGGACGGTGGACTACGTGCCGTTCGACCCGGCGAACCTCAGTAAGCCGAACGAGCCCGGCTGGCAAGCCGAAGAGGTCTACCTGACTCCGGAAGGCAACCGGCTTGCGACGGCGCAGGAGCGCGCCACCTACCTGCGCACGGTGCAGGACTGGATCATCGCGCCGCAGATGCGCTCGACGTCCGGACTTGCCGGTGTCGACACGATCGGCGGCTACGTCAAGGAGTACGCCGTCCGTCCGAATGCGGAACGGCTGGCGGCTTACGGCATCGGCTTGGGCGAGCTGGTGCAGGCGCTTGAACGCGCCAACGTCCAGGCCGGTGCCGGCATCGTCCAGCGTGCCGGCGAAGGCCTGATTGTCCGGGCCGATGCGCTGGCACAGACCGTCGACGATCTGGCACAGGCGCCGGTCGCCAACCGCGACGGCCTCGTGATCCGCGTCGCGGACGTGGCCAGCGTCGGCATGGGTCAGGCGCCGCGGCTGGGTGCCGCGACGCGGGACGGCCACGAAGCGGTGCTCGGGACGGCGCTGATGATCGCCGGCGGCAACAGCCGCACGGTGGCGCTGGCGGCGGCGGAGCGCCTGACCGAGGTCAACCGCTCACTGCCCCCGGGCATCGTCGCGGAGCCGGTGCTCGACCGGAGCGTGCTGGTCAATTCCACGGTCAGGACGGTAGCCAAGAACCTCACCGAAGGGGCACTGCTCGTCATCGTGGTGCTGTTCCTGCTGCTGGGCAACATACGCGCGGCGGCGATCACCGCACTGGTGATCCCGCTGTCGTTCCTGTTCGCGGTGATCGGCATGAACCGCTTCGGCATCAGCGGCAATCTGATGAGCCTGGGTGCCCTCGACTTCGGCATCCTCGTCGACGGTGCAGTGATCGTGATCGAGGCCACCCTGCTCATGCTTGGCCAGAAACGGGCCGAACTGGGACGCGCACTGTCCGCAGGCGAGCGACTGGACGTGGCGATCCGGGCAGCACGCAAGATGGTGCGACCGGCGGCGTTTGGTCAGCTCATCATCCTGCTGGTGTTCGCGCCGATCCTCACGCTGGAGGGCGTGGAGGGCAAGACGTTCCAGCCCATGGCCGCGACCTTCATGCTCGCCCTGGTCGGCGCGTTCATCCTCTCTTTCACCTTCGTGCCGGCGATGGCTGCGTTGTTCGTGCGTGATCCCAAGCCCCGGCCCGCGCCAGCAGCGCCGCCTGAAAGGGACAACAGCCATGAAGGCAAGCACGATGGCGAACACGAAACCCGAATCATCCGTTTCGTGCGTGCTAAGGCAGAACCGGTCATCCGCGCTGCGGTGATGCGGCCGCGCCGCGTGCTCATCGGCGCGGTCGCCATGCTCGCCATCGGCTTCGCCGCATTCGCCTCGCTTGGCCGGGAATTCATGCCGACCCTTGACGAGGGCAACTTGGCGATGCAGGCCTTGCGGGTACCTTCCGCCTCGCTGGAGCAGTCGCTGGCGATGCAACTTGCTCTGGAGAAGGCCATCACCGAAGAACCCGAGGTCGAGACAATTTTCACACGGACAGGCACCGCGGAGGCCGCGATCGATCCGATGCCGGTCAACATCTCAGACAGCGTGATCGTGCTCAGGCCGAAAGCCGAGTGGCCGGACAGGTCGCTCGACAAGGAGGCGCTGATCGGTCGCCTTGAGTCCATTGTCGACAACCAGATTGGCAATGCGTTCGAGTTCAGCCAACCGATCGAACTACGCTTCAACGAGCTGATCTCCGGCGTGCGTACCGACCTTGCCGTGATGGTGTACGGCGACGACTTCGACGTCCTGCAGCCGGTCGCCGAACGTATCTCGGTCCAGCTGCGCGGCATCGACGGCGCGGCCGACGTTCGCGTGGAGCAGGTTTCTGGCTTGCCCACGCTGACCGTGCGGGTCGATCATGCGGCCGCGGCCCAGTATGGCCTGAGCGCGGCGGACGTCAGCGAGGCGCTGGCGACCGGCGTTGGCGGTACCGCGGCCGGCCAGATCTTCGAGGGCGATCGCCGCTTCGACGTGGTTGTACGGCTTGAAGAGGACGCACGCAACGATCCGGCGCAGCTCGCAGCCTTGCCGGTGGTCGCGCCCGACGGCACCGTGGTGCCGCTGTCCTCGGTCGCGCGCATCGCTGTCAGCGAAGGTCCCAACCAGATCAGCCGCAACAACGGCAGCCGCCGCATCGTGGTTCAGGCCAACGTCCGTGGTCGCGACCTGGGCGGCTTCGTCCAGGAAGCACAAGCCGCCGTTGCCGACGTTTCCTTGCCCAGTGGCGTCTACCTGGACTGGGGTGGCCAGTTCGAGAACCTGCAGCGTGCCGAAGCACGTCTGGCTCTGGTGATCCCGATCGTGTTCCTGATGATCGGCACACTGCTGTACACGGCGCTCGGGTCGATCCGCGAGGCAGCGCTGGTATTTCTCTGCGTGCCACTGGCACTGGTCGGCGGCGTTCTGGCACTGCTGGTGCGCGGCATGCCGTTCTCGGTGACGGCGGCGGTGGGCTTCATCGCGGTCTCCGGTGTTGCCACGCTCAACGGACTGGTGCTGATGCAGGCCATCCGCGAACGGCTCGAGGCTGGAGATGCGCCACTGGAAGCGGCGACCACCGGTGCCGCCAACCGTCTGCGCGCCGTGCTCACGACGGCGCTGGTGGCCATCGTCGGCTTCATTCCGATGGCGATCGCGGTCGGTGCCGGCGCCGAAGTGCAGAAGCCGTTGGCAACCGTTGTGATCGGCGGGCTGATCACGGCGACCGCGCTGACCCTGCTGGTGCTGCCCACCTTCGCGGCGCGGGCCATTACGCATCGTCCGAAGCGGCACGCGACATGACCCAGGATCTGGCACGGCAGCGGAGTGTTCTGCGGCAGGTCCTGCTGTGGAACCTCGCGCTATTTGCAGGGCTGGGGGTGGCGGGCTGGGTGGCCGATTCCAGCGCGCTGCTCGCCAATGCCCTCGACAACGGTTCGGATGCGGCGGTCTATCTGCTGAGCTACCTCGCCCTGGAGCGCCGCCCCGCCTGGAAACGTGGAGCGGCGACCGTGTCGGGGATCCTGCTGTTGATCTTCGCGGGCATGGTGCTCGCGGACGTGGTCCGGCGATGGATGTACGGGGCCGAGCCACTCGGCCCCGTCATGATCGGGCTGGCGCTCGTCGCCGGAGCGATCAATCTGTGGTGCCTGGTGCTGCTGCGTCGCCTCCGTTCCGACGACGTGAACATGAAGGCGGCCGAAATCTTCAGCTTCAACGACTTCATTTCGAATGGCGGCGTGGTCGTGGCCGGAGCACTGGTGCTCTGGCTCGGCTCGTCCTGGCCGGACCTGGTGGTGGGTGCATTGATCGCTGCGGTCGCGTTCAAAGGCGGCATCGAGATTCTGCAAAGCGTCCGCGAGAACAAGCGATCCGATGGATAGGGTTCGGCCCCTGCAGTTGTTTTCGGCCGACAGCACTACGCACAAGACGCGTGCGCCAGCGAGACCCGCACGCTTGAATCGAGGGAGAACGAGAATGAAAGGAAAGCTCCGCATCGACCTGCATATCCTGCTGCCCCAGGTACCGGACGAGTCCGACGCCTGCGTCAGGCGGCTGATCGACGACCTGGAAAGCCGCGATGGCATTGTGCAGGTGCACTTTCGCCCGGGATCGGACGGTACGCCGACGCAGTTGTGCGTCCACCATGACCCGGACGTCGTGCCACTCGCCAGCATTCGCGAGGTGGTCGAGCGTGCCGGCGCGGCGATCAGCGAACGCTACGGTCATGCCCTGTGGGAAGTGAGGGGCATTGGCCACCAGCGTCGTGCCGGCACCGTCGCCGAGCAACTCAAGTCGCTCGGGGGTGTGCTCGAAGCCGAAGCCAGCGCGGCGGGTCTCGTCCGTGTCGAGTTCGACCGCGACGAGGTGTCCGAAGCGCGCATCCTGAGCGTGTTGGCCGGCATGCAGGTCGTTCCGGTGAAGACTCTGGCTGACGATCAACATGCACATGGAGCAGACGATTCGCGACACGTGCACCGCGAGGGCGACGACCATCTCCATGGCACGGGTGGGGAGGCGCACGTACATGCCGGGTTGCTGGGCCCGAACACCGAGCTGATCTTTTCGCTGGCGTGCGGCAGCTTGCTCCTCGCCGGCTTTCTCGTGGACACGTTCGTTGCCGGCGCGCCAGCCTGGCTGCCGTTGTCCTGTTACGTCGCGGGTTACTTCTTCGGCGGCTTCTATACGCTGCGCGAGGCGATCGACAACCTGCGCCTGAAGCGTTTCGAGATCGATACATTGATGCTGGTGGCGGCGGCCGGTGCTGCGGCCCTCGGCTCGTGGGCCGAGGGCGCGTTGCTGCTGTTCCTCTTCAGTCTCGGACACGCCCTGGAGCACTATGCGATGGGCCGGGCGAAGCGCGCCATCGAGGCCCTGGCTGAGCTCGCCCCGGCTACCGCGTCCGTACGACGTGACGGCCGGGTGCTGGAGATCGCAGTCGAAAAACTGGTCGTTGGTGATGTGGTCCTGATCAAGCCCAACGAACGCCTGTCCGCCGACGGCTTTCTCGTGCTCGGCACCTCCAGCGTGAACCAGGCACCCGTGACCGGCGAGAGCATCCCGGTCGACAAGCGGCCCGTAGACGACCTCGCGACCGCGCGTCTTCGGCTGGACAGCGTCGATGCCGCTTCACGGGTGTTCGCCGGGACCATAAACGGCAGCGGCGCCATCGAAGTCGAGGTCACGCGCAAGTCCACCGATTCGGCCCTTGCGCGCGTGGTCCAGATGGTCAGCGAGGCCGAGACGCGCAAGTCGCCGACCCAGCGCTTCACCGACCGGTTCGAACGCATCTTCGTACCTGCGGTGCTTGTCTTGGCCTTCCTGCTGCTCTTCGCGTGGGTGGTCGTCGACGAACCCTTTCGCGACAGCTTCTACCGCGCGATGGCGGTGCTGGTGGCTGCCAGTCCTTGCGCGCTGGCCATTGCCACGCCCAGCGCGGTGCTGTCAGGCATTGCCCGCGCGGCCCGCGGTGGCGTGCTGATCAAGGGCGGCGCGCCTTTGGAAGAACTCGGTTCGCTAAGCGCGATGGCCTTCGACAAGACGGGCACCCTGACCGAAGGGCGTCCACGCATCACCGATGTCATTCCCGTTGACGGAGTAACGGAAGAGGAACCGCTCACCGTTGCGACCGCAGTCGAGTCGCTCAGCGGCCATCCATTGGCGGCAGCGATCGCCCGGGATGGCCGCGAGCGGCTGGGTCGGCGCGAGATCCCGGCCGCAAACGGGCTCGAGAATCTGATCGGACGCGGCGTCACTGCCACCTTCGACAACGAGACGGTCTGGATTGGCAAGGCCGAGATGTTCGGCGCCGACGGCGTCGCTCCGCTGGGGGAATCGGCGGCTGCCGCCATCGCACAACTTCGCGCTGCAGGGCGCACCTCGATGGTCGTCAGGCAAGGGGCGCGCGATCTCGGCGCCATCGGCCTGCTCGATACCGCGCGGGCCGGTGCGCCTGAAGCGCTGAAGGCACTGCGTGAACTCGGCATCACCCGCATGATCATGATCTCCGGCGACCACCAACGGGTCGCCGAGGCGATCGCCTCGGAAGTCGGCCTTGATGAAGCCTGGGGCGACCTGATGCCCGAGGACAAGGTTGAGGCCATACGCAAGCTGCGCGCGCAGGACAAGGTCGCGATGGTGGGTGACGGCGTCAACGACGCGCCGGCGATGGCCAGCGCCACGGTCGGCATCGCGATGGGCGCCGCGGGTTCGGATGTCGCACTGGAGACCGCGGATGTCGCGCTGATGGCCGATGACCTCCGCCACCTGCCATTTGCGGTGGACTTGAGCCGTCACACGCGCAAGGTGATCCGTCAGAACGTGTTCGTCAGCCTGAGCATTGTCGCCTTCCTCGTGCCCGCAACGATTTTGGGCTTGGGGATCGGACCAGCAGTCGCTATTCACGAAGGATCCACCTTGCTCGTGGTTTTCAATGCGCTGCGGCTGTTGGCGTACCGAACCCACGTTGGCTAGACGCGGCAGGGCTCATGAAGAGAGCCTGCGCGCCCTTGACCGCTTTTGCTTCTCGTCAGCACGCTGCCGGCCATGATTCTGACAAACGGAAAATGCAGCGCTTACCGAGCGCTAGCACGCGGCGGCACATTCCAGTTTCGTACTGAATGCCCCCCCTGGTGCAGGCCTCAGGCGGCTGACACGGGATAAACATCCCTAATCCCCTGCCCTATCGATGTTCGCTTCCGGCCAAAGCGGCCTACGATCACGGCGCCGGTATCGTTTACTCGGCGCCCCAACGGCTAGCTGTTGCTGAGCGATTTCAGGTCAGCGACGAACTGCTCGGGATGCGGTGGGTGTGGTAGACCATGACCAACGGGGGCATCCTCCGCCGCGCGAGGAAATCGCCCGGCGCGCGCCGCAATGACAACGTGTACGTACGGGCCACGTGGAGATTCCGGGCGACCCTGGTGATCGTGAGGCGACAGGCTTCGGCTGGCCGGACCCGCGCGCACAGCAGACAATGGTCGCCATGAAACCCCGCGACAGACCGGCCGAAGCCACGCCGGACCTGAGGAAATACGCCTGGCTGGCCATCGTGACCGCGGTGCTGACGGTGCTGCTCAAGGGCAGCGCCTGGGCGATCACCGGCTCGGTGGGCCTGCTGTCGGACGCCGCCGAATCGATGGTCAACCTGGTGGCCGCCATCGTCGCCCTGGTCTCGCTGACCATCGCCGCCCGGCCGCCCGACGACGACCACCACTTCGGCCACAGCAAGGCGGAGTATTTCTCCGCCGCGCTGGAAGGGATCATGATCTTCGTCGCCGCGGCCTCGATCATCTACCTGGGCATCGATCGCCTGCTCAACCCCCGGCCGCTGGGATCGCTCGGCATCGGCCTCGCCGTTTCGATCATGGCCGCCGTCCTCAACGGCATCGTCGGGCGGATCCTGATCAAGGTCGGCACGCGCCACCGCTCCATCACCCTGCGCGCCGACGGCAAGCACCTGATGGCCGACGTGTACACCTCGGTCGGGGTCGTGGTGGGCCTGGGGTTGGCGTGGCTGACAGGCTGGAACTGGCTGGATCCGGTGATCGCGATCCTGGTGGGCGTGAACATCCTGGTTGTCGGCTACCGGCTGATGTCCGAATCCGCCTCCGGCCTGATGGACGCGACCCTGTCCCCCGAGGACAACGCCCGGATCCAGGCCATCCTGGACGCGCACGCCGAACCGGGCCGGATCGAATTCCACGCCGTGCGCACGCGCGAGTCCGGGGCCCGCCAGTTCATGGAGATGCACATGCTGGTGCCCGGCGACTGGACGGTGTGCGCGGGCATGACGCCATGGAAGACCTGGTGGAGAAGATCGTGGCGGAGTTTCCCGCCATGCGCGTGACCGGGCACCTGGAACCGGTCTCCGATCCCCGCAGCTACGAAGACATGGCCCTGTAGCCGAAAAGCGGGAGGCGACGTTGGGTCAGGCAGGCGACGAAGACCCGCGGCTCGATCCCCCGTGCGTTGTCACTGTATTCATCCGGAGTTTATATCCGCACGTATACTAAGGCGCATGCCTTTCCGCGCGCTCCTGATGCGATTGTTCCTGGTCGTTGCCTTGCTCGCCAACGGTCCGGGCATCGCTGGCGCGTCCATGCACATGGAGCACGTGCGCGACTCCGCCGGTGACGTCACCTCGGCACCGACAGCAGCCGAGGCCATGGCGGCCTGCCATGGAGGAGCAGCGGCTGCTACGGGGGCCAATGAACACCATCACCCCCAGGCCACTGACGAGGCCGGAGCGGTATCGCCGTGGGACGACTGCTGTGAGACGGACAGTTGCTGTGCGTGCATGCACCATTGCTTCGCGGCCTTCGCAGGGTCGGCGTCTCCCGTCGTGGAAGTTCCTTACCGGCAGATCGCCGAACCGTTTCTGTCGGTGCACGCGTCCGCGGCCCTGACCAATCTCTTCCGACCTCCGATCGGCTAAGTGTCGCTGAGCGCCTTTGAGGCGCCGATGGACCCTGTCCGCGTTGTCCGCACCGACAGGGTCACGCTCGCTTCGCGAGCCCTCGACCTTTCCCGGAGTTCCCATGTCATCCGATTCTTTCGGCCGTGCCGGAGGGCTGTCTTCCCCGTCGCGCCGCCTCTTTGTTCAAGGACTTGCCGCCGGAGGCGCCGCCGCGGCGCTTGGCCTCTGGCCGCGCACCAGCTGGGCCGTCAAGGCTGAAGGCGTGCCCAACGTACTTTCTGGCACCGAGTTCGACCTGACCATCGGCGAGACGCCGATGAACTTCACCGGCGCCACGCGTCCTGCCATCACGGTCAACGGCTCGATTCCTGCACCGCTGCTGCGCTGGCGCGAGGGCACTACCGTCAACCTGCGGGTCCGCAATGCCTTGCCGCCAGGCTCCATCCATGGCCACCAGGCATCGATCCACTGGCACGGCATCCTGCTGCCAGCCAACATGGACGGCGTGCCGGGACTCAGCTTCGACGGCATCGACCGCGGCGAGACTTACCAGTACCGCTTCAACGTCGTACAGGGCGGCACCTACTGGTACCACAGCCACTCCGGTTTCCAGGAGCAGGCCGGCCTCTACGGGCCGCTGGTGATCGAGCCACTCGAGCCCGAGCCCTTCGCCTATGACCGCGATTACGTGGTCATGCTCAGCGACTGGACCGACCTGGATCCGCAGCGTCTGTTCGCCCGGCTCAAGAAGCGGTCGGATTTCGACAACTTCTCCAAGCAGACCGTGGGCGACTTCTTCGCCGACGTGAAACAGCACGGCCTGGCCGCCACGGTCGAAGATCGCAAGATGTGGGGCCAGATGCGGATGACACCGACCGACCTGTCGGACGTCAACGGCAACACCTACACCTACCTGTTGAACGGCACGACCTCGCTCGGCAACTGGACCGGACTGTTCCGGTCCGGCGAGAAGGTACGCCTGCGCTTCATCAACGGGTCCGCGATGACCTACTTCGACGTGCGCATCCCGGGCCTGAAGATGACCGTGGTCGCAGCCGATGGCCAGTACGTGCATCCGGTCACGGTCGACGAATTCCGCATCGCCACCGCCGAGACCTTCGACGTCATTGTCGAACCGACCGGGCAGGATGCGTTCACCATTTTTGCCCAGGACAGCGGCCGCACGGGATACATCAGCGGAACACTCGCCGTCAGGGAAGGCTTGCGGGCGCCGGTGCCGGACGTCGACCCCAAGCCACTCCTCACCATGGACGACATGGGCCACGGCGGGATGGGTGGCGGCGGTCACGACATGTCTTCGATGTCGCACGGTGCGATGGCCGGCGGTGCCATGGCCGGAATGGACCACAGCGGTCACGACATGTCGTCGATGGCAGCAGGCACGGCCGCCGGAGGGAGCATGGCCGGGATGGACCACGGTGCCGGCGGGATGCAGGAGCATCCAGCCACCGAAACCGGCAACCCGCTGGTCGACATGCAGACGATGGCCCCTGTGCCGAGACTCGATGATCCGGGCATTGGCTTACGCGACAACGGCCGACGCGTACTGACCTACGGCGATCTGCGCAGCACGTTCCCCGACCCCGACGGGCGTGAGCCCGGTCGCACGGTCGAGCTGCACCTGACCGGGCACATGGAGCGTTTCGCCTGGTCGTTCAACGGAGTGAAGTTCGCTGACGCCGAACCCCTGCGTCTGAAGTACGGCGAGCGCATGCGAGTCGTCTTGGTCAACGACACGATGATGTCGCACCCGATCCATCTGCACGGCATGTGGAGCGACCTCGAGGACGAGTCCGGCAACTTCATGGTGCGCAAGCACACCATCGACATGCCGCCTGGTACGAAGCGGGCCTTTCGCGTGCGCGCCGACGCGCTGGGTCGCTGGGCGTTCCATTGCCACCTGCTTTACCACATGGAAGCCGGCATGTTCCGCGAAGTGCGGGTGGAGGAATGAACGCCATGAGCCGTTCCAATCGTCACTCCCTAGCCATCGGCCTGACGTCCGTACTCGTTCTTGCAACTGGTTGCGCCCCGGCGTGGGCGCAGGAGACGGACCACGCCGCACACCATCCGGCAGCCAAGCCGGCTGCGTCACCATCGTCGCCAAGGCCCGCGGATCCGCACGCCGGCCATCTACCGACTTCACCGGACAAGAGTTCCGACGATCACGGGACGATGAACCACGGGAACATGCGGCACGGAGCTGCGAATCCTGCCGACAGCGAACACACCGGGATGGACCACTCCACGATGGACCACTCCACGATGGACCACTCCACGATGGATCACTCCGGGATGGATCACTCCGGGATGGATCACTCCAGGATGGATCACTCCGGGATGGATCACTCCAGGATGGATCACTCCGGAATGGATCACTCCGGAATGGATCACTCCGGAATGGATCACTCCGGCATGGATCACTCGGGCATGGATCACGCTTCCATGGGCCATCAACCTGGTGTCAGCGAGGACCTGCCGCCGACGGCCGAGCCGCGCGAGCCAATCCCGGTTGTCACGCCGACAGATCGGGCTGCGGCGTTCCCGGACCTCGACGAGCACCTGATGCATGGTGAATCGATCAATTCCTACTGGGCGCTTGACCGGCTAGAGGCGTGGGACGCGGACGAGGACGGCACCGGCATGGCCTGGGAAGCACAAGGCTGGGTGGGTTCCGACTTGAACCGGCTCTGGCTGCGCAGCGAGGGCGAGCGTGCAGGTGGATCCACCGAGTCGGCGGATGTGGAAGTGCTGTACGGCCGAGCGATCGCCCGATGGTGGGACGCAGTCGCCGGTGTCCGCCATGACTTCGCCTTCGGCGGCGGGCCGTCGCGCACCTATGCCGCGCTCGGTGTGATCGGTCTTGCGCCGTACAAATTCGAAGTCTCCGCGACGGCCTACCTAGGCGAGTCCGGTCAGCTCGGGGTAGGTGCGGAAGCCGAATACGAAATGCTGTTCACCAACCGGCTGATCGGCCAGTGGCTGGTCGAAGGCGAGGCCTGGAGCAAGGACGATCCGGCGGTGGGAATCGGCAGTGGGCTGAGCAAGGTCGAAGCCGGTTTCCGCTTGCGCTACGAGTTCCATCGGCAGTTCGCTCCCTACGTCGGGGTGGTGTGGGAGCGTGCCTACGGGGGCACGGCGGACCAACGTCGCGCGCAGTCCGGTGACATCGACGACACCCGGATCGTCGCCGGCGTTCGAATCTGGTTCTGATGGGAGAACATACATGCAACCGAAGACACGCAAGCGTGTTTGGTTGATCGGGGTTCCGCTGGTTGTCGTGGCCGGTACGGCGGGCTTCATCTGGGGCGGCGTGTACAACGTCGCCGCCGATGACATGCACACGAAGCCCGTGCATTTCCTGCTCGAAACCGCACGCGAGCGCTCCATCGTGGCACGTCTGGGACAGCTGGACGTGCCGTCGGATTTGGACGATCGCACACGGATCGTCCAGGGCGCGGGCAATTATGCGGCCATGTGCGCAGGGTGCCACTTGGCTCCGTCGATGGCCGAAACCGAGTTGAGCCAAGGCCTGTATCCCACGCCTCCAGACCTCAGCAAACACAAGGTCGACGTGGCCAAAGCGTTCTGGGTGATCAAGCACGGGATCAAGGCTAGCGGCATGCCCGCCTGGGGCAAGAACATGGGGGACGAGTACATCTGGAACATGGCCGCGTTCCTGCAGGTGCTGCCCACGCTCGACGCGACTGCGTACAAGGAACTTGTCGACAGCAGCGAGGGCCATTCGCATGGCGGCGGCGAGACGCAAGGCCACCATGACGACGAAAAGGCCGAGGATCACCCTGCCCCATCCGAGCCGGGCAACAACTCCATGCCGCATGCGCACCCGCCGGGCGTGGACGACGATCACCACGGCCCGACACTCAGCGACACGGAAGTCGGGTTGGTGGACCACCGCCATCCCAACGGCAAGGTGGAGTCGCACCCTGCACCACACACGCCCGTGGCCGGTGACGGCCATGCGCACACCCATTGATCTCCTTGGAGCCCACGCAATGAACGCAACAGCAATCTCGTTCACCCTCGCACTGGCACTGGCCGTCGTGTCCCCCGCAATGGCGCAGGCGACACAGCCGCACGCACATCACCCCGCTGCCGCGGCATCTGCGGACGTCGACGTCCCAGTCACTGCAGAGGCCGCGGTCGCCGTAGCGGAGCGTTTCAACAGCGCCCTGTCTAGCGGCGATCTGGCCACGGTCGAAGCCCTGCTCGCTGCCGACGTTCTCATCCTCGAGTCCGGTGGTGCCGAGCACAGCCGCGAGGAATATCTGGGCCACCACGCCATCAGCGACGCGGCGTTCCTCAAGGACGCCCATCGCCAACTCCTGCGCCAGCGCGCACGAACCGCTGGTGAGTTCGCATGGGTGGGAACCGAAAGCGAGCTGCACGCCCAGAAGGACGGCAAGCCCCTGACCGTTCTGAGCACCGAGACAATGGTGCTGAAGCAGACCGCCGACGGCTGGCGGATCGTCCACATCCACTGGTCCTCGCGGACCAAGCGCTGAGCGCAGAACCGACATGAATGCTTACGGATTGAACCGACTGACGTGGGTGGTTTTCGCGGTCGCCGGCCTGGGTGCTTGCACGCAGGCCAGTACGCCTGCGCAATCCACCACCGCGCAGACAGCACAGGTCGTCCCGGGAACACCCGCCGTGACTCCAGCAGCCCTGCCACGCATGACCGTCCATAAAACCCCGACCTGCGGATGTTGCGGTGCCTGGATCGAGCACATGAAGAAAGCGGGCTTCGCGCTGGACGTGCACGACATGGATGACCTGGGCCCAGTGAAGGAGCGACTGGGTGTGCCCTACGCAAAGGGGTCCTGCCACACCGCCGAGATCGCCGGATACGTGATCGAAGGCCATGTTCCAGCCGCCGACATCAAGCGCCTCCTTGAGGAAAGGCCGGACGCACGGGGCCTGGTCCTGCCCGGAATGCCGCTCGGGTCGCCGGGCATGGAAGTCCCGGATGGGCGCCAGCAGCCCTACACGGTCGAACTGGTCCATCACGACGGAACCACCGAACCATTCGCGCAGCACTGAGCCATCGGCGAATCAGGGGGCGGTGTAGCGGGCGCGCCGATTCTCGTCCGCGATGAAGCAGGAGATCCACATGACTCACCATTCCGAAGACCACCGGTCCCAGGCCATGAACACGTGCATCGACAACTGCACGCAATGCCATGCGATTTGCCTGGAGACCATCAACTATTGCCTGACCAAGGGAGGTGCACACGCAGCACCGGAGCACATCGCCCTGCTGGCGACGTGTGCCGATATCTGTGCCACCAGCGCCGACGCGATGCTGCGCGGTACGAGCGTTCATAACGTCATTTGCGGTGCCTGCGCGGAGATCTGCCGCCAGTGCGCGGATGCATGCGATGCCATGAACGACCCTGAGATGGCGCGTTGCACTGAAGCGTGTCGTCGATGCGCGGAAAGCTGCAGCGCCATGGCAGCTTGATGCATCGAGGGTCCCGCCTGCGATGACGGGATCCTCACCTCCGATTTCACAAGGCACGGCGCCCACCAACGGGGCTTTGCATCAGTTCACAAAGAGGTCCATATGAAGTCTTCAAGCGTTTTTCGCTCTTTCGCGCTCGTACTCGCAATCGCGGCAGGGCAGTTTTCGCTGCAGGTCGCGCGCGCCCACGCGGCGTTACAGCAGTCCACACCGGCAGCAAATTCGGTCGTGGCCTCCCCAAGCCAGATCGATCTCGTGTTCAACGAGACGCTGATTCCGCGAGCGTCGCGGCTCAAGCTGGTCATGAAGCACGGCAGCTCCACCATGCCGATCGAGAATTTCACGACCGAGATCGTCAACAACGGCAAGACCCTGCGTGCCAAGTTGCCCCAGCCGCTGGCTCCAGGCGTCTATACGGTGGAATACCGCGCCGTCGGTGGTGACAATCACCCCATGCCGGGCAGCTTCAGCTTCACGGTGCGCTGAGGAGTCGCGAATGTTCGACCTGTCGGCTTACGCACTGAGATTCCTGGAGTACCTGGTTCTCATGCTTCTTTTCGGCGTCCCACTGTTCGGTTGGTACGGTTTGCGTCGACCGGCACTCGCCCACGCCCTGGCCGGGTGGCCATTCATGGGCGTTCTGTTGGTGAGTGCCGCCGTCGGTCTCGTGCTCACCGGGGCCGATGTCGTCTTCAAGACCGCGGGCATCATGGGAATGCCGATTGCCGACGTTGATCGCGAATCGCTCGGCTGGTATCTGTTTGATACGTCCGCAGGCCGCGCAGCCATGGCGAGAGGCGCGCTGCTGATCGCCATGGTGTTTGTACTCGGATGGCATCGTCGTCGCGGGAAGGTGGAGGCCGCCTTCCCGTTCGCGGCGACGCTGGCGGGCGGCGCCCTCGCCTCGCTGGCATGGAACGGCCACGCCGCCGCTGGCGAGGGCGTGGCAGGCGCGGTCCGGCTCTCTGCGGGCCTCGTCCATCTTCTCGCTGCAGGCGGCTGGATCGCAGCGGTCCTGATGTTCCTGGGAATGCTCCTGCGCGGCAAGGGCGCTGCGGGCAACGGGCGTCTGCGATCAACGCATGACTTCCTGCGTGGATTCTCGACGCTTGGAACGATTTTCGTTGCTGCGCTCATTGTGTCCGGCATCGCGCATTACGGTGATCTCACCGCGTGGTCATTGTCGACGCTGGTCCAGAGCACCTACGGAAACCTGTTGCTGTTCAAACTTGCCCTGTTCGGCGGAATGCTGGGCCTGGGAGCAATGCACCGATGGACGCTGGTGCCGCGCCTTGAACGGGCGCTGGCCGGCGGAGATCCCTCGCAGGAGGTGCGAGCCTTGCGGCAGAGCGTTGCGGCCGAGGCTGCGCTGGCGATCCTGATCCTCATTGTCGTTTCAGTGCTCGGGACGCTCAGCCCCGCTTGACCATACCTTTCAACGACACACACGCTGGCAGGCCTAACTGGTGCCGCCTGTACGTCTCCGACGCACCCGAGAACCAGGTGCGACCGCACACGTTGCCGTAACTGTCGCGGTGCAACGCTTTCCAGGATGGTTGACGTCGGGTGGGACACTGTTCCGGAAACACTAGGAGAAGCAACATGGCACACGCTGTTCAAGGGACAGATCACAAGCACGCCGAGGGCAGCCGGCGTCCCTATCTGCTGTTCTGGATCAACATGGTGCTCGGTCTCGCGGTGATGTACATCGTCATGTTTTCGATGATCGATGGTGTCCGCGACTTCCGGAACAACCTGAACATGTTCTACATGGCACTGACCATGTGGGCTCCGATGGGGATCTTCATGCTCGCCACAATGCCTGGCATGTTCCCCAAGAAGGGCCTGAACATGGCGCTTTACGCAATCTTCGCCGCAGTGACGCTCGGCTCGTTCGGCGCCACGCGCGCGCAGGCGCTTGTAGATGACCGTCAGTTCATCGACTCGATGATCCCCCATCACTCAGGTGCGATCCTCATGTGCCGGGAAGCCAGACTGCGTGACGCCGAACTGCTCGCGCTGTGTGACGACATCACCAAAGCGCAGCGCTCCGAGATCGACCAGATGGAGAGCATCAGATCCCGTCTCGACTAGGCCGAGGATCTGCCTCCATCTGCTGCCCGGTGTCCGAGAAAAATGCCGCCCGGCCTCGCTCCAGAACTCGCCAAACTCCGGCGCCGAGACCGGCAGCCGCATGATGGCACTCGACAATGTGCCGCCGGCGCTGTCCAACTTCGAAACGCGCGGTCCATGACGTTGATCACCGGAGCCGGTTTCGGTCGACCGATCGTCTTACAGACAGCGGTCCAGAGGCCAGCGAGCTGATTCAACAGCCGCAATCGCCATCCGCACGATGGCAGTGCATGAGCTGGCTGCGCGGTAGCGACCTGCCGAGCTGCCGGGCCTTGACCTTGCCATCGTGGGAATCTTCAAGCTGGGCTTCCCGCGCATATTCCAGGGATAGTTCCATGACTTTCGTCGCCACCCGACCGGTCGCCAATCCACCCAGCTCCGCCGTCTCCCGCCTGAGCCTGCCAGTCGAGGGCATGACCTGTGCCTCCTGCGTTGGCCGCGTCGAGCGGGCGCTGAACGCGGTCCCCGGAGTGCAGGCGGCCGCGGTCAATCTCGCCACCGAACGTGCCGACCTCACCTTCTTTGGCCTGGCCGATCCGCGGGCTGCGGTTCGCGCCATCGAGAGTGCCGGCTACACGGTGCGCGAAGAGACCACCGAGCTCGCGATCGAGGACATGACCTGCGCGTCGTGCGTGGGCCGGGTCGAAAAGGCGCTCGCACAGATCCCGGGCGTGCTCGAAGCCAACGTCAACCTGGCGACCGAGCGCGCGCGGGTGCGCCACCTTGCCGGGGTCGTTTCCACGGCGGACCTTGAAGCGGCGGTCGAACAGGCGGGTTACAAGTCCCGCCGCTTGTCCGTCGATACGGCAAGTGCAGGCGATCATGACGCCGAGCGTCGTGAGAGCGAGGCACGGGGGCTGCGGCGGGCTTTGACCATTGCCGCCGTCCTCACCTTGCCAGTCTTCATCCTCGAGATGGGGTCCCACCTGATTCCCGCCATGCATCATTGGGTGATGGGGGTCCTGGGTCAGCAGACGAACTGGTATATCCAGTTCGCGCTCGCCACCCTCGTGCTGTTTGGTCCGGGGCTACGCTTCTTCCGCAAGGGCGTACCAGCGTTGCTGCGCGCTGCCCCCGACATGAATTCACTGGTCGCGGTTGGCACGGCGGCCGCGTACGGCTATTCAGTCGTCGCGACCTTCGTCCCCGACGTGCTGCCCCCGGGCACCGCCAACGTCTATTTCGAGGCCGCCGTGGTCATCGTGACCCTGATCCTGCTCGGGCGCTCGCTGGAGGCGCGCGCCAAGGGGCGAACCTCGCAGGCGATCAAGCGCTTGGTCGGACTCCAGGCCAAGACCGCGCGCGTCGAGCGCAACGGCGATACGGTCGAAATTCCGCTCGATCAGGTGGCGACCGGTGACGTCGTGCTGGTTCGTCCGGGCGAGAAGATTCCGGTGGACGGCGAGGTCGTCGAGGGCGCCTCCTATGTCGACGAGAGCATGATCACCGGCGAACCGGTCCCCGTATCGAAGGGGGGGGGTGCCGAGGTCGTCGGTGGCACGATCAACAAGACCGGCGCTTTCAGTTTCCGCGTCACCAGGATCGGCGCGAATACGGTGCTCGCGCAGATCATCCGCCTGGTCGAGGAAGCGCAGGGTTCCAAGCTGCCGATCCAGGCGCTGGTCGACAAGGTCACCATGTGGTTCGTCCCGGCAGTGATGGCAGGAGCCGCGCTGACCTTCCTGGTCTGGCTGGTCTTCGGTCCGGAGCCGGCGCTGACCTTCGCGCTCGTCAATGCGGTCGCGGTGCTCATCATCGCCTGTCCCTGCGCCATGGGGCTGGCCACGCCGACATCCATCATGGTCGGGACGGGCCGTGCGGCCGAGCTCGGCGTTCTCTTTCGCAAGGGCGAAGCCTTGCAGGCGCTGCGCGATGTAAGTGTCATCGCGCTCGACAAGACCGGCACGCTGACCAAGGGGCGCCCGGAGCTGACCGACCTGGTGCCTGCCGAAGGCTTCGAATACAACGAAGTCCTGGCGTTTGTCGCCGCGGTCGAGACCCGCTCCGAGCACCCGATCGCAGAAGCGATCGTCGACGCCTCCAAGCAGCGGGACATCACGCTCGCACCCGTCGGGGGCTTCGAGGCCACGCCGGGTTTCGGCGTGTCGGCCAAGGTCGCCGGTCGCACCGTCGCCGTCGGCGCGGACCGATTCATGACGCAGATCGGTATCGATGTGTCGGACTTCCTGCCTGTCGCCCAGCGTCTCGGCGACCAAGGCAAGAGTCCGCTCTATGCCGCGATCGACGGCCGGCTGGCGGCGGTGATCGCGGTGGCCGACCCGATCAGGGAGACCACGCCCGAGGCGATCAAGGCGTTGCATGCGCTGGGACTCAAGGTCGCGATGATCACCGGCGACAATGCCGCGACGGCCGCGGCGATCGCCAGGCAGCTCGGCATCGATGAAGTCGCGGCCGAGGTCTTGCCCGACGGCAAGGTCGCGGCGCTGAAGAAGTTCCGGACCAATGGCGCGCGGGTCGCCTTCGTGGGCGACGGCATCAACGACGCGCCGGCGCTGGCCGAAGCGGACGTCGGGCTCGCCATCGGCACGGGAACCGATGTGGCGATCGAGGCCGCCGACGTGGTGCTGATGTCGGGCGACCTGCGCGGCGTGACGAATGCCATCGCGCTCAGCCGAGCGACGATCCGCAACATCAAGCAGAACCTGTTCTGGGCTTTTGCCTATAACGCCCTGCTGATCCCGGTCGCGGCGGGTGCGCTTTACCCGGTGAACGGCATGTTGCTTTCGCCGATCTTCGCTGCGGCCGCGATGGCCCTCTCCAGTGTCTTCGTGCTCGGCAACGCGCTCCGGCTCAAGCGCTTCCAGGCTCCCATAACGATCGAAACCCGTACGGGGATGCCCCAGAGCGGGGCGGCATTGCCCAATCCGCGCCAGGCAATCGAACATTGATCCCAAGACACGGTGCCGCCTGACTGAACACCAAGACAGGATCGATGTGGCGGACGCCGGCCTAGCGTGTCGAACCAAGCATCCTTGGGTGACCAGGAAAAGAGAATGATGAATATCGGTGAAGCAGCCAAGTTTTCAGGCGTGTCGGCGAAGATGATCCGCTACTACGAACAGATCGGCTTGATCCCCAAAGCTGCGCGCTCTGAGGCCGGCTACCGACACTACAGCACGCCTGACGCTTATAGCCTTCGCTTTATCCGTCGCGCACGAGACCTTGGCTTCTCTGTCGAACAGATCGCAGAACTGCTGGTCTTGTGGCGCGACCGTGAGCGCGCAAGCGCCGACGTCAAGGCGATGGCGCTTTCCCATGCCGCCGGACTGAAGACGAGAATCGCCGAGCTGCAGGCGATGGTGCAAACGCTCGAGCATCTGGCCGACCACTGCCACGGGGGTGACCGACCGGAATGCCCGATCCTTGCGGATCTGGCCGAGCCAACAGCGGCGGAGTCGCGTTCGCAGGGTCCACATAGGACGCCTCGGTTTGGGGCCGACACGCCCGCCTCCTCGCGTAACCGCGGCGTCAGATGACTCATTCGTGGTCGGACGTGCATTCGCAAGAGTTCTCGGCGCCGTTGTCGGCCAGCCGTGAGCAGCTTGCAAACATTCTGCTGATAGCCGATTGACCTTGCCACGCTGTCAAACCCCATATTGATCCGACACCACAGTCGATCAGGAGATCAAGATGCTTCGTTTCCACATTCCAAACATGACATGCGGCGGCTGCGCCAAGTCCGTCAAGAAGGCACTGCTCAGTGTGGACCCCCAAGCCCGCATCGAAACCGACCCACCGACGCGTCAGGTGAGGGTCGATAGCGACATGGACGGGGGCGCGTTCCTCTCAGCGCTCAGTGAGGCTGGGTACCCGGACGAGCGATCAGCCTGAAGCTGGTTCCGGCCGCCGCCGGCGCGCTCTACTCGCGCTCGGGGATCCCGCTGAGCCCGATGGTTGCGGCGCTCGCCATGAGACTGAGCTAGGTGTCGGTTGTGGCCCGCGCGCTTCGCCTGGCCGGGTCGGCTCCGGTTTCGGCGACACCGAAAGCGGCCATGCCGGTCCAGTCACCCGATCTACCCGGGGGATTGATCTGGATCAATTGCATCTGACCGAGCAAAAGGTAACCTCAAGCCATGATCCGCCGTCGTCACCGTAGCTGGTTCCAGCGCACCGCCCTCCTCGCGATGGCGGCATTGCTCTGGTCTCAGCTCGCGCTGGCCAGCCATGGCGGCTGCCTGGATCTTCCGGGCACACCCGCCGCCGCAGTCGCGGCCGGCGCGGATATCCCCCACGACCACGGCCACGGCTGCGACGCGGAGCTTCCCTCGGCGGACAGGGCGGTGTGTGCCGCGCACTGCAGCGAGGGGGGTATTTCGGCCGACAGTGGGCGCATCCCACCGGTCCCGCCGCTGTTTGTCGGAGCGTGGGTCTCCTGGTTCGTCGTGGCCGAGGTCGCCGATGCCGGCCCAGGGGTCACGCCCAGCTGGGTGGAATCGCCCCCCAGGCCCGCCTGGCACCGCCCCACCGCCCATCCAGCGGCCCTCCTGCTGATTTGATGCCCGAACGCTGACTGCTCCGCACGACTGTGCGGCGCAGTGTTGTGCGTTCGTGCCGTGCGCGTCACGGCATGTGTTCCTGCCTCGTCGGAGCGACCTGCGTCGCGTCGGCCCAAGGACACTGATATGGCATCCCTGTTCGACCGATTGCAGGCCAGGCGCCTGCACCCTCGCCCGCTATTCCGCCGTCGGCCACCGCTCCGGCACCTGCCTGCCTGCGTGCTCGCCGGCGCCTTGTGGGCACTGGCGCTGTCCGCGACCGCCACCGAACCCATCCCGGGGCACAGCCTCGAGTCCATCCGCTCTTGGGTTCTCGAACACAACCCCGAGCTGCGGGCCATGGACTTCGAGGCACAGGCTGCCGAAGCGCGTATCCAGCCGGCAGGCGCCCTGCCCGACCCGATGGCCTCCGTCGGATTCCGCGGCCTTGATCCGGACAAGCCCTGGCGTAGCGCCGGTGCCGAGCGCGAGGTCAACTACGCGCTGCGCCAGCGCCTCCCGCTTTGGGGCAAGCGTGGTCTGGCGCGGACCGCGGCCAGCCAGGACGCGGTCGCGGTCGGGCTTGACCGCATCACCGCGGCGCGCGACCTGCTGGCAGAGGCTGAAGCGGCGTACGTGCGCTACTGGCATGCCGATCAGGCCGTGGCCGTGCTCGACCGCCGCATCGCCCTGCTCCGGCAGGTCGAGGAAATAGCCGGCGTGCGCTACGCCCTGGGTCGCGCGGCGCAGCAGGATGCCATCCGCGCCCAGGTCGAGCAGACCAGCCTACAGCGCGAGCGGATCGAACGCCTCGCGACCAAGCAGGAGGCGGCCGCCACCTTGAACGCGGTGCTGGGGCGCCGGTCCGATGCACCGCTGGCGACTCCCGGCGAGGCGCCGCGCCTCGCCGTCCACAGCGCCTCGCTTGCCGAGGCACTGGATGACGCCGATGCGCATCCCGCGGTGCGCTCGCAGCAGGCCCGCGCCGAGGCGGCGCGCACGAACGTGGTGCTGCAGCGTCGCAACCGCTTTCCGGACATCACCGTGGGCGTGGGTGCGATGCAGCTCGGCAACGGCCTCGAAAGCACCGAGCTGATGCTCGAGGTCGAGATCCCGTTCCAGCAGCGCGCCCGCCGCGAACGCGAGCGCGAGTCGCGCCTGCTCGAAGACGCGGCGCTGGCCCGCCGGGACGCCACGCTGCGGGCCGTCGAGGAACGCGGCGCTTCCGCCTGGTCGCAGTGGACCAGCGCACGCGAGCGCCGCGCGCTGGTCGAGAACACGCTGATGCCGCAGGCCGACGCCACCTGGCAGTCCGCACTGGCCAGCTACCAGGTCGGCGAAGTCGACTTCGGGACGCTGCTGGAAGCACTCAATGAATGGCAGGGCGCCGACCTCGCACGGGTCGATGCACTGCGTGACGAACTGTTGGGCGCCGCCGCCGTGCGCGCCATCGAAGGAGAGATCCGATGACCCGTGTCCAGACCCTGTCGCTCGCCATCGGCGTCGCACTCGCCGCACTCGCCGTCGGCTGGATGGCGGGCCGCGCCACGAACGATTCGCCCACCGCAGCCACGTCCGCCGAGGCAGCGGCCGCGGAACGCAAGGTGCTCTATTACCGCAATCCGATGGGCCTGGCGGACACGTCGCCGGTGCCGAAGAAGGATTCGATGGGCATGGACTACGTCCCGGTCTATGCCGACGACGCCCCGCCGGCGGCGCCGGGTACGGTGGTGCTGCCCCCGGACAAGGTGCAGGCGCTGGGCGTGCGCACCGAGGCGGTCAAGCGAGGAGCCATGTCCGCCACCGTGCGCACCAGCGGCACGGTCGAGGTCGACGAGACCCGGCAGTACGCGATCGCGCCCCGCTTTGAAGGCTGGGTGGAGCGGCTGTACGCGAACCAGACCGGCATGCGCGTCCGCGCCGGGCAGCCGCTGCTCTCCGTCTACAGCCCACAGTTGGCGGCGGCGCAGCAGGAATACCGGCTGGCCGACGAGACCGCCCGCAGGTTGGCCGGGTCCGATCCCGCGAGCGCGGCATCGATGACCCGCCTGCGCGATGCCGCACGCACCCGCCTGCGCAACTGGGAAATCAGCGACGCGCAACTCGGCAAGACGGGGCTGGTGCTCATCGCGCCCGCGGACGGGGTCGTGATCGAGAAGCCGGTGGTCCAGGGCGCACGCTTCGAGCCCGGCGAAACCATCCTGCGCCTGGCGGACCTGTCGACGGTGTGGGTGATCGCGAAGGTCCCGGCGGCGCAGGCCGCGGGCATCCAGCCCGGCCAGCCCGCACGCTTTGAAACCGTGGCCCTGCCGGGCCAGGTGGCCGAGGGCGCGGTCACCTTCGTGCAGCCCGTCATCGATGCGATGACGCGCACCGTGGATGTGCGCATCGCCCTGCCCAACCCCGACGGCGACCTCCGGCCGGGGCTCTACGGGACGGTGGTGCTGGAGGAGCCGGGTGCTGGACCGGTCCTGACCGTTCCGCGCTCGGCCGTGCTCGACAGCGGCACGCGCCAGGTGGTGCTGGTCGAGACCGGCCCCGGCCGGTTCGCACCGCGCGACGTCACCCTGGGTCGCCGTGGCGGCGATCGCATCGAAGTGCTCGACGGGATCGCCGAAGGCGAACAGGTCGTGGTCTCCGCCAACTTCCTGATCGACGCCGAAAGCAACCTGCAGTCGGCACTCCAGGGGCTTGAGGGTCATGCAGGACACGGCGCGCCTTCGGGCACCACTGAGGATCCACACGCCGGGCACGGTGAGGACGCCGTCGATCCGCACGCAGGTCATGTTGACGAGGTCGCTGATCCCCACGCAGGCCATGCCATACCGGCGACATCGGGAGATCCACCGGCTGCCGCCAGCGATCCTGGCGCGTCCGACGGCCATGACAGCCATGGCGACCATGGAACGATGAACGACCACGGCACACCTGCTCCCGCCACCAGCCACGAGGGGCACTGACATGCTTGGCCGTCTCGTTGAATGGTCGGTGCGCAACGTCTTCCTGGTGCTGCTGATGGCGCTGGCGATTGTCGCCGGTGGCATCTACGCACTGATGAACACGCCGCTGGACGCACAACCGGATCTGTCGGACGTGCAGGTGATCGTGTTCACGGAGTACCCGGGGCAGGCGCCCCAGGTGGTCGAGGACCAGGTCACCTATCCGCTGACCAGCGCCCTGCTCGCGACGCCGAAGTCGAAGGACGTCCGCGGCTTCTCGTTCTTCGGCGCCTCCTTCATCTACGTCATCTTCGAAGAAGGCACGGACCTGTACTGGGCGCGCTCGCGCGTGCTCGAGAACCTCAACGTCGCGTCGAAAAACCTGCCGGCTGGCGTGGCACCGGCACTGGGACCCGACGCGTCCGGCGTGGGCTGGGTCTACCAGTACGTGCTGCAGAGCGACCGCCACTCGCTGGACGAGCTGCGCGCGATGCAGGACTGGTACCTGCGTTACCAGCTCACCACCGCGCCCGGCGTGGCCGAGGTCGCCAGCGTCGGCGGCTTCGTGCGCCAGTACTCGATCACCGTCGATCCGGTCCGGCTGCGCGAGTTCGACATCCCGATTTCACGCGTGTCCGAGGTGATCGCCGAGAGCAACCGCGACGTCGGCGGCCGCGTGATCGAGATGGCCGAGACCGAGTACATGGTGCGGGGCCGCGGCTACCTGCGCGGTATCGAGGATATCGAGAGCCTGGTTCTGCGCGCCGAAGGGGGCGCACCGGTGCTGATCGGCGACGTCGCCCGGGTCGAACTGGTACCCGATGAGCGCCGTGGCATCGTCGACCTGGACGGCGAAGGCGACGTTGTGGGCGGGATCGTCATTGCGCGCTTCGGCGAAAACGCCCTGGCCGTGATCGGGGGGGTGAAGGACAAGATCGCCCAGCTTGCGAGTGGACTCCCCGAGGGCGTCAGCGTCCAGGCGGTCTACGACCGCTCCGATCTCATCGTGCGTGCGATCAAGACCCTGCGCACGACGCTGCTCGAGGAGAGCCTGATCGTCGCACTGGTGTGCCTGGTATTCCTGTTCCATGCGCGCAGCGCGCTGGTCGCGATCGTCATGCTGCCCGTCGGCGTGCTGATCGCGGTGATCGCGATGCGCATGCTGGGCATGAACTCCAACATCATGAGCCTGGGCGGCATCGCGATCTCGATTGGCGTGATGGTCGACGCGGCGATCGTGATGATCGAGAACGCGCACAAGCACATCGAGCGCTCCGACGGCTCCCGCAGCCGGACCCAGCTGATCATCGATGCCTGTCGCGAGGTCGGGCCGGCGCTGTTCTTCAGCCTGATGATCATCACCGTCTCCTTCCTGCCGGTGTTCGCCCTGGAGGCGCAGGAAGGGCGCCTGTTCAAGCCGCTGGCCTTCACCAAGACCTTCGCGATGGCCGGTGGCGCGCTGTTGTCGATCACGCTGGTACCGGTACTCATGCTGCTGTTCGTGCGCGGCAAGATCGTGCCCGAGCACAAGAATCCGGTGAACCGGTTCCTGGTTGCGGCCTATCGGCCGGTGATCAACGTCGTTCTGCGGCACCGCATGGCGACAGTCATGTTCGCGCTGGTCGCCCTGTTTGCCAGCCTGTGGCCTGCATCGCGCCTGGGCAGCGAGTTCATGCCCACGCTCAACGAAGGCACGCTGCTGTACATGCCCGCGTCGCTTCCCGGCATGTCGGTGACCAAGGCATCGGAGCTGCTGCAGCAGCAGGACCGGATCATCAAGGGCTTCCCGGAAGTGGAGTCGGTGTTCGGCAAGGCGGGTCGCGCCCTGACCGCCACCGACCCGGCGCCGCTGGAGATGTTCGAGACCGTCATCAACCTCAAGCCCGAGGACGAATGGCGGGACGGCATGACCACCGACAAGCTCATCGCCGAGATGGACGCGGCGCTGAAGTTCCCGGGCGTCGCCAACTCCTGGACGATGCCGATCAAGGCGCGCACCGACATGCTGGCCACCGGCATCCGCACGCCCGTGGGCATCAAACTCTTCGGCACGGACCTTGAGCAACTCGACGCGCTGGCCACCGAGATCGAAGCCGTGGTGCGCGAAGTGCCGGGCACGACCAGCGCGTTCGCCGAACGCCTGACCGGCGCCTACTACCTCGACATCACCCCCGACCTTGGCAGCCTGGCCCAGTACGGCGTCACCCTGGGCGAGGTGCAGAACGTGGTGGCCGCCGCGCTGGGCGGCGAGATCGTCACCACCATCCTCCAGGGCCGCGAACGCTTCAGCGCGATCGTGCGCTATCCCCGCGAACTCCGCGACGATCCGCACCGGATAGGCAGCCAGGTCCTTGTGCCGGTGCCCGGCGGCGCCCAGGTGCCGCTGGGCGAACTGGCGCGGATTGAGGTCAGGAAGGGTGCGCCGAGCATCCGCACCGAGAACGCGATGCTGGCGGCGTACATCTACGTCGACACCCGAGAGAGCGATCTCGGCCGCTACGTGAAGGCTGCGCAGGAAGCGGTCACCGAGCAGGTGCAGTTCCCGCCTGGCTACTACGTGACCTGGAGTGGACAGTACGAATACATGCAACGTGCCGCGGAGAAGATGCGTGTCGTCGTTCCGGTGACGCTGGCGCTGATTTTCCTGCTGCTGTACCTCAACTTCCGCCGTGTCACCGAGTCGCTGATCGTGATGCTGTCGGTGCCCTTCGCACTGGTCGGTGGCATCTGGCTGATGTGGATGCTCGACTACAACACCAGCGTCGCGGTGATCGTGGGCTTCATCGCGCTGGCCGGCGTCGCCGCGGAAACCGGCGTGGTGATGCTGATCTACCTCGACCACGCACTTGAAGCGCGTGCCGCGCAGAGGCAGGCCGAAGGCCGGGCACTGGATTCACGGGACCTGCGCGAGGCCATTATCGAAGGCGCGGTCGACCGCGTGCGCCCGAAGATGATGACCGTGGTCGCGATCATGGCGGGCCTGCTGCCCATCATGTGGAGCAGCGGTACTGGCTCGGAAGTTATGCGCCGAATCGCTGCGCCGATGGTAGGTGGCATGGTGTCTTCGACCATCCTCACCCTGGTCGTGATCCCGGCGCTGTACTCGCTGATCAAGCAGCGGCAGCTGGCCAGGAAGCCGCACCCCTCCTCCGCACTACCCAAGGAGAAGTAATGATGGGGCCGTTCAACGCAGGCAGGGACCGACGGTTCATGCAACTGTGGCCGCGAACATCCGTCCGTCTACGGCCAATTCGCGCGTTACTGGCTTCGCCCACCGCAAGGCCGGTTGACCTGTGTGCGAGACACAGGTCTAGCCTGATCAACACCTCGCCGGGAGCAAGCCGATGACGACCAAGGAAGAAGTGACGCTGCCGCTGATGACGGTCCGCCAGCTGGCACGGCAGGGCGATGTCACGGTGCATGTGGTGCGCAACTACCTGCGGCGCGGCCTGCTGCAGGCGGCGAGGCACACCGAGAGCGGCTACCAGCTGTTCTCGGCTTCGGAGCTCCAGCGCCTGCGCTTCATTCGCACCGGCCAACAGCTCGGCTTCACGCTGGCGGAGATCGAGGATATCGTCCGCCACAGTGTTCTGCGAAGGAGTCCCTGCCCGCTGGTGCGCGACATCATCCGACGCAGACTCGAAGACACCCGCCAGCAACTGGACAACCTGCTGGCCATGCACGGGCGGATGGAGCATGCCGTCCACGCCTGGACTTCGCTGCCGGACTCCATCCCGACTGGCGACGATGTCTGCGCATTGATCGAATCCGTTGCCGCCGCTGAGGGCGGCGGATTCGTCAGGTCCACCCCGGGGCGACTCCTTGGACGCCGCCCCACTCAGGAGAACTTGCCATGACTGTTCCTGGTCCTGCCACCTCAGGGTCCCGACGTTGGGTCTTCTGGATCTTCCTGGCGCTGGCCCTGTTCTATCTCGGCGTCGAGCACCGCGCCCACCTTGCGGGGACGCTCCGCTGGCTGCCGCTGGCCATCTTGCTGCTGTGTCCCTTGATGCATGTGTTCATGCACAAAGGGCATGGCGGTCATGGAGGCGACGGAAGTCATGGGCGCGACGGCAATGCCGACGACCCACCCCATGGCCACCATCAGAGCCGTCGGAACCGGGCATGGAACGACGAAACGTCCGACACCTCGAACGAAGGACACCGACATGCACGCACCTGACTCCGGCTACGGTCTTTGGCTCCTCGCCGCCATCAACGCCGCGTTCTTCATCTTCTTCGCCTGGAGCTTCTACAAACCGCTGACCCGTTGGGACTGGCGTGGGTTCGGTATGTTCTCCGCCTTCGTCGTGGCCCTGTTCGCGGAAATGTATGGCTTCCCGCTGACGCTGTACGTCTTGGGCGGGTGGCTCAGCGCCAACTATCCGCAGGTCAACTGGCTCAGCCACGACGCCGGCCATCTGCTGGAGATGTGGTTCGGCTGGCGCGCCAATCCGCATTTCGGTCCATTCCACCTGGCGAGTTTCATCCTGATCGGCGGCGGGTTCTGGCTCCTGTCGGCAGCCTGGCCCGTGCTGTATCGGGCACAGCGTGAGGGTCGGCTTGCCCGGGAGGGCGTGTATGCACGCATGCGTCACCCGCAGTACGTCGCCTTCGTACTCGTACTGACTGGTTTCCTCCTGCAGTGGCCCACGCTGCTCACGCTCGCCAGCTATCCGGTGCTGGTGTGGGCCTATGCCCGCCTCGCGCGTCGTGAGGAGAGAGATTGCCTGAGCCGCTTCGGCGAGGACTACGTGAGCTACATGCAGGAGGTGCCGGCCTTCATACCGCGACGCCGGCGCGGTCCTGTCCGATCGGCGGGGGAAGTCCGATGAAGGCCGACCGTCGTGTTCCATCCGTTTGTGCTCTCGCAGTCTCGCTGTTTCGCCTCACATCCATTCAAGGAGTCCACACAATGAACAACGTCACACATGCCGCCTGTTTTGCTGGCCCACGCACCAATCCCAATCGCTGGTTCGCCGCGCTGGCGCTGGCGGGCGCCTTTGCCTTCTCCTTCGCACTGCCGGGGGCTGCTTCCGCGAGCGAAGGCGGGTTCCGCCACAACGTGTTGATGCGCGGCCAGGTTCTGGAGACGCAGGACGACACACTGGTGGTCTGCGTCGGCAAGGCCGACGGAGCCCAGGTCGACCAGCTGCTGGATGTGATCCGGCACAAGCGCCGTAACCGCGGTCCCCGGGATATCGGGCCGCGCTTTCGCCGGGAAGCCGTCGGTCAGGTGCGCATCACCGGGCTGTTCGACGACCACTACGCAGAGGCTGAAGTGATCTCCGGAAAGCCCAAGGTCAATGACATCGTCGAGCTGATTCGACCGTGAGCAAGCCACGCGTCCGGCGCGATCTGCGTCGGACGTGTGCCCGCTGTCCGCCATCACTTCCTGCCAGAACCGGAGCTCATCATGACCTCGACTTCCCGCCCGACGCTGCAGTTCCTCGGTGCCGCCGGTACCGTCACCGGATCGCGCTACCTGGTCGAGGCCAATGGCCAGCGCGTGCTGGTCGACTGCGGTCTCTTCCAGGGCTACAAGCAGCTGCGCGACCGCAACCGGGCACCGTTCCCAGTCGATCCGGCGTCCATCGACGCGGTGGTCCTGACCCACGCCCATCTGGATCATTCGGGCTACCTGCCCGCGCTGGTCAAACAGGGATTCCGCGGCTGGATCCACTGCACCCACGCCAGCGTGTCCCTGTGTGGCCTGCTGCTTCCCGACAGCGGGCACCTGCTTGAAGAAGAGGCGAGATACGCAGCCCGCAAGGGGTACTCCAAGCAGAAGGAACCTCGACCGCTTTACACCGAGGAGGACGCCCGCCGCAGCCTGAAGCAGCTCAAGGGGCATGACTACGAGCGCGACATCGAGGTCGCGTCGGGCTTCAAGGTCCGCTTCCATCCCGCCGGCCACATCCTGGGCGCCGCACACCTCAGCTTGGACGTCCAGGGCCAGCGTCTGCACTTCAGTGGCGATCTGGGGCGTCAGCAGGAATCGCTGATGAATCCGCCCACGCCGCTGCCCGCCTGTGACGTGCTGGTCTGCGAGTCCACGTATGGCGACCGCGAACACATTCCCATCGACCAGGAAGCGGAACTGGCCCCGATCATCCGCCGTGTTGCCGCGCGCGGGGGCGTTATCGTCATCCCCGCCTTTGCTGTCGGACGCGCCCAGGCGCTCATGCTGCATATCGCCCGGCTGCGTGAGCGCAAGGAGATCCCTCGCGTGCCGGTGTACCTCAACAGCCCGATGGCGATCAACGCGACCCGGCACTACCACGCCCACCATTCCGAGCACCACGTGTCCGAAGAGGACTGCCAGCGGATGTTCGACGTGGCCACCTTCGTCAACACGGTGGAAGAGTCGAAGGCGCTCAACCGCCAGCGCGGACCGATGATCATCATCTCCGCCAGCGGGATGGCGACCGGGGGGCGCGTGTTGCACCACATCGAGGCGTTCGGTCCGGATGACCGAAACGCGATCCTGCTCGTGGGCTACCAGGCCGGCGGAACACGCGGTGCCGCGCTGGCGGCAGGAAAGCGAACCTTGCGCATGTTTGGCCGCGAGGTCCCCATTCGCGCCGAGGTAGTGCAGCTGGAAGGCTTTTCTGGCCACGCCGACGCCGGGGAACTGCTGGACTGGATGCGCACCGCGCCGTCCGCGCCGCGCGTCGTCTACCTCACCCACGGCGAGCCCGATGCAGCCGACACGTTGCGCGGGCGCGTGCAGCGCGAGCTGGGCTGGCGCGCGCGCGTTCCGGAGCACCTGGAGCGCGTTGGGCTGGAGGATGCGCGATGAGCGAGCTGGCCGCTGCTCACACCCTGCTGCGCGTCACCCGTGCCGGCATCGACACCTACCAGCAGCCGGTGGTGTACATGCACCGCGACTGTGAAGTCTGCCGCTCGGAAGGCTTTGCCGCGATGACTCGCGTGAGGCTGGACGTGGACGCCCGCACGCTGGTGGCGACGCTGAACGTGGTCGTGGACGATCGGCTCGGCCTGGACGAGGTGGCGCTCTCGGAGACCGCGTGGACGCTGCTCGATCCCATGCCCGATGTCCTTGCCCGGGTCCGGCACGCGGAACCCGCGGCGTCGGCAGGCGCGCTCCGCGCCAAGGTGTTCGGGGCACGGCTGGACGACGCGCAGTACCTCGCCCTGGTGCAGGACGTGATGGAAAGCAGGCTGTCGGACCTGGAGCTTGCCGCCTTCGTCACGGCCAGCGCGGGCGACCGCCTCGACAACGTCGAGACGACCGCGCTGACGCGGGCCATGATCGCGGTTGGCCAGCGCCTGGACTGGGGCGATGGGCCGGTGCTGGACAAGCACTGCGTCGGCGGCCTGCCGGGCAATCGCACCACCCCGATCGTGGTGGCCATCGTGGCCGCGCTGGGCTACCGCATCCCGAAGACGTCCTCGCGCGCCATCACATCGCCCGCGGGCACCGCCGACACCATGGAAGTGATGGCGCCGGTGGCGCTCGACCTGGCGGCGATGCGGCGGGTGGTGGAGCGCGAGGGCGGCTGCATCGTCTGGGGCGGCAACGTGCGCCTGAGCCCGGCCGACGACATCCTGATCCGGGTCCAGCGCCCGCTGGACTTCGATAGCGACGGACAACTGGTAGCCAGCGTGCTGTCGAAGAAGATCGCGGCGGGCTCCACCCACGTGCTGATCGACATGCCGGTGGGTCCGACCGCCAAGGTGCGCAGTGAGGCTGCGGCGGACAGCCTCGGCTCGCGGCTTGCACACACCGCCAGCGCGCTTGGATTGCAGCTGGCCATCCATCGCTCCGACGGCACCCAGCCGGTGGGTCGGGGCATCGGCCCGGCGCTCGAGGCGCACGATGTGCTCAAGGTGCTGCGCAACGCCACCGACGCACCGGCCGACCTGCGCGAACGCGCGCTTGCGCTGTCGGCGGCGCTGCTGGACATGGCACCGGGCAGCAGCGCCGGCACCGGACTGGAGCGCGCGCGCAGCGTGCTGGATTCCGGGAGGGCGCTGGCCAAGTTCCTGGCGATCTGCGAAGCCCAGGGAGGCTTCCGCGAACCGGCGCGGGCGCCATTCACTGCCGACGTTCCGGCATCCGCGTCGGGCCGCATCACGGAAATCGACAACCGCAGGCTGGCCAAGCTGGCCAAGTTGGCCGGCGCACCCACATCCCCCACCGCCGGCCTGGAAACGAGTCTGCGCGTCGGCGATGCGGTCGAGCGCGGACAGCCTCTGCTGACCCTGCATGCGGAGTCTCCGGGCGAGCTGGCCTATGCGCTGGAGCACGCCGCCACCTTGCAACCCTTCGTCCTTGGAGAGGTTCCATGACCCGTGTGCTGATGCCTTTCCCGGCCGATGCAGCATTGGCCAGCACCATGAACCAGGCTATGCAGGCGCGCATTGCACCTGTGGCTTGGCGGCACTTTCCCGATGGCGAGTCGCTGGTGACCCTGGAGGACTCGCTGGCTGGCGCGGATGTGGCCATCTTGGCCAGCCTGCGCCACGCCGATGCTTTGGCCCTCCCGTTGCGTTTCGCCGCCCGAACGGCGCGCGAGTTCGGGGCGCGCTCGGTCGGCCTGATCGCGCCCTACCTGGGGTACATGCGCCAGGACAAGCGTTTCCATGGTGGTGAAGCGGTCAGCACGCCGCTGTTTGCCCAGTTCCTGGAGGAGACGTTCGACTGGCTGGTGACCGTGGACCCGCACCTGCACCGCGTCGAGCGCCTGCAGTCGCTCTACCGGATTCCGACGGCCCACGTGTCGGCGACGCCGGCCGTGGCGCGCTGGATCGCGGAGACCGTCCCCGACGCGGTGCTGATCGGACCCGACAGCGAGAGCGAGCAATGGGTCGCCGACATCGCCGCCCGCTCCGGCATGCACTGGCAGGTGCTGGCCAAGGAACGCCACGGCGACTACGACGTGCGCGTGAGCCTGCCTGACCCGGCGGCCGTGGCCGGCCGGACCCCGGTCCTGGTCGACGACATCGTGTCGTCCGGCCATACGATCCTGGAGACCCTCGCGCACCTGCGCCAGCTGTCGCTGCCGCCACCGCTGCTGGTCGCCCTCCATCCGGTGTTCGCGGGCGATGCCTACGCCCGCCTGCAGGAGGCGGGCCTGGCCCGCATCGTCAGCACCGACACCATTCCCCACCCGTCGAACGCGATCGCGCTGGGCGCCGACCTCGCCGCCGCGGCATCGACCCTGATGCGCGCTTCGACCGATTCCCCGGAGGACCCATGAACCTGCATCTCAACTGCTGCACCGCCGACCAGCTGTCGGCCGCCGAGCGCCAGCGGATCCTTGAACTGGCCGACGCCCACCGGCAGACCGATCCCGCGTTCGCCCATTGGGCTGCCGGCTACGGCGTGATCCGGCATGACCCGCTCACCCAGCTCCGGGTCCGCCAGATGGTGGACGAGCTGGTGACCCTGGGCCGCACGCCCGATGCCGGCACCGCCTGGCAGCGGCTCGCCGCGGCCGACCGCGTCACCAGCGCCGGCATGTGGCTGGTGGCGCACATGACCTACAGCCAGCGGGTCCGTACCGACGGTGCGGCCCTCGAGTCCGATGACTTCAAGATCACCCCCGAAGGCCACACCGGCGGGTCCCTCAACATGGTGCCCGCCTATGCCGGCTACCTGCTGATGGACGCCCTGGATGGCGTCACCCGCGCATGGATGATGGGCCAGGGACACTGCTTGGCCGCGATCGACGCGCTGAACGTGCTGGTGGGCAACATGACCGACCGGCACGCGGAGCGTTACGACCGATCGGACGACGGCCTGAGCCGGCTCGTCGGCGACTTCTACGCCTACACGCTCAATCCAGACGGCACGCCGGCGTCGCCCCTAGGCTCCCACGTCAATGCGCACACCGCCGGCGGCGTGATGGAAGGCGGCTATCTCGGCTTCGCCGAGCTGCAGTACGTGCATGCGCCGCTCAAGGACGAACGCCTGGTGGCGTTCCTCAGCGACGGTGCGTTCGAGGAACAGCGCGGCAGCGACTGGGCGCCGCGCTGGTGGCGTGCCGAGGACAGCGGACTGGTCAGCCCGATCATCATCCTCAACGGGCGGCGCATCGAACAGCGCAGTCAGATCACCCAGCAGGGCGGCGAGCGGTGGCTGGACCGGCACCTGCGATTGAACGGCTTTGATCCGATCGCGCTGGACGGGCGCGATCCGGCCAGCATCGCCTGGGGCATCCACGTGATGGAGTCGCGCCTGCAGGCGGGTGCCGCCGTCCCCGATGCACACGTGCGGCTGCCCTATGGCATCGCCGAAACCGTCAAGGGCTTCGGCTTCTCCGGCGCCGGGACCAACGCCTCGCACAACCTGCCCCTGCCCGGGAATCCGGCGAAGGATGCCGCGGCACGCGCGCTGTTCAATGAAGGCGCCGCGGCGCTGTTCGTGGCCGCGTCCGAACTGGATGAGGCCATTGCCGCACTCAACAGCCACGACCTGCAGCAGCGTGTGCGCGAGCGCGACCATGCGCTCGCCGATCGCCAGATAGACCCGCCCCGCGTTCCAGCCATTGCCGATCGCGGCGTCGGCGGCAAGAGCTCACCGATGACCGCGCTCGACGAACAGTTCGTCGCCATCGCCGAAGCGAACCCGGGGCTGCGCGTGCGCGTGGGCAATCCCGACGAGCTGCGCAGCAACAAGCTCGACCGCACCCTCGATGCGATGAAGCACCGGGTGCACGAGCCCGAGCCCGGCGTCGCCGAATCGACGACCGGCGCGGTCATCACCGCGCTCAACGAGGAGGCTGTCGTGTGCGCGGCGCTTGGCAACAAGGGCGGGCTGAACCTGGTGGTGACGTACGAGGCCTTCGCGCCGAAGATGCTCGGTGCCGTGCGCCAGGAGCTGATTTTCGCCCGCCATCAGAAGCAAGCCGGACGTCCACCCGGCTGGCTGGGCGTGCCTCTGGTGCTGACCTCGCACACCTGGGAAAACGCGAAGAACGAGCAGTCCCACCAGGATCCGACCATGGCCGAGACGCTGCTGGGCGAAATGGCCGACATCTCGCGCGTGGTGTTTCCGCCTGACGCCAACGGCGCCGCAGCCGCCCTCGCCCACGCCTACGCGCAGCGCGGCACGGTCAGCACCCTGATTGTCCCCAAGCGCCCGGTGTCGCATGAGCTGACGCCACAGCAGGCCAAGGCGCTGGCAGAGACCGGCGCAACGTGCCTGGCCGGCGATCCGGCGACGGCGGCCATCCTGCTGGTCGCCACCGGCGCTTACCAGCTGCAGGAAGTGCGTCGCGCGCAGGCGCGTCTGGTCGAACGCGGTGCGTCGGCAGCGATCGTCTATCTCGGCGAGCCCGGCCGGTTCCGCGCGCCGCGCGATCCGGAGGAGGCGCGCTACGTGCACGCCGACAGCGAGGTCCATACGCTGTTCCCGGCGGAGCGGCCGCGCGTATTCGTCACCCACACCCGGCCCGAGCCCTTCCTCGGCGCGCTGCGCCGGCTCGACACCGGCCCGGCCACCACTGCGGCACTGGGCTTCGTCAACCGCGGCGGCACGCTGGACGTGCCGGGCCTGCTGTTCGCCAATCGCAGCACCTGGGCGCACGTGGTCGACGCGGCTGCGGGCGTCCTCGGCCAGCCCCGTGGCAGCCTGTTGTCCGAAGCCGAGTTGGCGGCAGTGGATGGTCGGGGTGATCCGGCCACCGTCCTGCGCCCGGAAACGGGACAGGCGTCGTGAGCGTGCCGGCCAGGACCTCGCACTGATGGCCGGCACGGTGCGCCGCGGAGGTCAGATCGCCTGGGCCGGACTGAAGCTCGGAGTCGCCGTGCTGCGCCTGCGCCGGCGTGCACCCGATCGGCTTCCCGCCTACATCAGCACCACCCTGGTGGGGCTCGGCACCACCTTCGTCAAGCTGGGCCAGGGCTTGAGCCTGCGCTGGGACCTGCTGCCTGCGCCGTATCGCGATGCGTTGTCGCAGCTGCACAGCGACGTGCCGGCGTTTCCTGCGGACCAGGCCAGGCACATGGTCGAACAGGCGTTCGGCGCACCGGTCGACGCGCTCTTCGCCAGTTTCGATGACAAGCCGATGGCCGCGGGCTCAGTCGCCCAGATCCACCCTGCGCGCATGCACGACGGTCGCAACGTGGTCGTCAAGATCACCCGCCCCGGCATCCATGCCCAGGTGCAGGCCGACCTGCGGCTGCTCCGGCGCACGATGCGCGTGGCCCAGTGGATCTGGCCGCCCCTCAAGCGACACCGGCCGCTCGAACTCGTGGACGAACTGGGCGCCTTCATGCGCGATGAAATCGACATGCGTCACGAAGCACAGAACATGCGGCGCATGGCCAAGGTGCTTGACTCACTGCCCGGCATTACCCAGCCACACGTCGTCGAGCCCTACGCTACCCGCGACGTGCTGGTCCAGGACCGAAGCCACGGCACCCGCCTGGAGACCGCTTACGGAACCGGGGCCGCTCCCGCGCTGGCGAGCGCGCTGCTCGATGCCTACGTGCATCAGCTCTTCGGCGCCGGTGTGTTCCATGCAGATCCCCATCCGGGAAACCTGTTCTTCTTTGACGACGGTCGCCTGTGCCTGCATGACTTCGGCTCGATCGGTGTGCTCGACCCGGCATCGCGGCTCGCGCTTGGCGGCATGGTCGAGGCCATTGCAGCCGACGACGCCGAGGGTGTCCTGGATGCGGCAATCGCCCTGGGCTTCTTCCCTCCGCAGGTCGAGCGACGCTCGCATGTGCGCGAGATCCACCTGATCCTGGCCGAGATGGCCAGCCGCCCATTGGCGGCGTGGTCCATTGCCGAGGCGATCTGGCGCGTGGCACGCATTGGCCAAGGCGCGGGCTTCCGGCTTCCTGCCCACCTGCTGTCCCTGATCCGGACGCTTTTCCTGGTCGAGAACACGTTGCGGGCACTGGATCCGGATCTGGATCTGCTGGGGACGCTGTCGGCACAGGCCGCCGAGATCGCCGAGATCGCCGATGCCAGCCGCCCCGGCGGCAACAGGCCGCTCGCCATGCGGCTGGCCCGCACCGTCCGCCAGCTGCCCCAGATCGCCACCGACCTGTTGCGGCAGGCGCAACTGAGCGACGGACGGCCCGCCCTCTCCGTACATCACCATGGCCTGAGTTCGACGCAGGAGGCAATCGCCCGCACGGGCAATCGGCTGGCATTGGCCCTGGTCACCTTGGGCCTGTATGTATGTGGTGCGCTGTTGAGCCTGCACTCCGACGGCCCGCAAGTGTTCGGTCACATGCCTTTCCTGGCTATCGTGGCTTTCGCTGCTGCGGCATTGCTCTCGCTGCGGCTGGTGACGGCCATCGCCAGATCGGGGCACTTGTAAGCAGCTGGAGCCCCGACCATTGGGGATCGCGATTTCAGACAGTCCCTTGCAGAATCACTGATCTATCTCCCCGCTGATGCCCAGTGCATCAGTGCATCCAGGAAGGCAGACCCATGACGCAACACGACCATCATCAGCACGATCATCAGGCGCATGGCGGGCAACCGCCGCATTCCCGCAAGGGTGCTGACGGCGACGTCCATGCCGGGCACGACAAGCATGCCGGCCACAGCGTGGCGAGCTTCCGCGACAAGTTCTGGCTCACGCTGCTGCTGACCATCCCCACTCTGATCTGGAGCGGGATGATCCAGCACTGGTTCGACTACACCGCACCACAGTTCCCGGGGTCGGCGTACATCCCGGCGGTGTTCGGCACGATCGTGTACTTCTACGGCGGCTCGCCGTTCGTCCGCGGCGGATACCACGAGCTGAGAAATCGCCTGCCGGGCATGATGACGCTGATCTCGCTTGCGATCACCGTCGCCTTCCTTTACAGCGCGTTGGTCACGCTCGGCGTTGTCGAGGGCTTGGACCTGTGGTGGGAGCTGGCGACGCTGGTGGCGATCATGTTGCTCGGCCACTGGATCGAGATGCGTTCGATCAACCAGGCACAGGGCGCTCTCAAGGAACTCGCGAAGCTGCTGCCTGATATGGCTGTGCGGTTGGATGAGGCCGGTACCGCGAAGGAAGTCCCTGTCGCGGAACTGAAGCGCGGCGACCTGCTGCTCATCAGGCCCGGCGCGAGCATTCCCGCCGACGGCGTCGTGAAGGAAGGGACCAGCGCCGTCAACGAAGCGATGATCACCGGCGAGTCCAAGCCGATGGACAAGTCGACGGGCGACCGGGTGATCGCCGGCACTGTCAACGGACAGGGCTCGTTGCGTGTCGAGGTGACGGGAACCGGCGACGAGACCGCGCTCGCGGGTATCATGCGGCTCGTCGAGCAGGCCCAGACGTCGCGCTCGCGCGCCCAGGCCCTGGCGGACCGGGCGGCGTTCTACCTCACGATCATCGCCATCGTCTCCGCCGCGGTTACCGCCATTGTCTGGCCACTCCTCGGTCGACCGTGGAGCTTCACGATCGAGCGCGTAGTGACCGTGCTCGTGATCGCCTGTCCCCATGCGCTGGGTTTGGCCATCCCGCTGGTGACCGCCATCTCGACCACGATTGGCGCACGGAACGGCCTGCTCGTGCGCGATCGACGCGGCCTGGAAGAGGCCCGTTTGCTGAACACGGTCGTGTTCGACAAGACAGGCACGCTCACGCTCGGTTCGCACCGCGTCGTGAAGACCACTGCCGCCGATGGACTCACCGACGACGAGGTGCTTCGCGTGGCCGCGTCGGTCCAGCGCGACGCTGAACATCCGATCGCGCAGGCGCTGATGACCAGCGCCAAGGAACATGGCATCGACGTTCCGATGTCGCAGGACTTCGAGTCCATGCCGGGACGCGGCGTGCGCGCAGTCGTCGAGGAGCGCTCGCTTCACGTTGGCGGGTCGGGTCTGTTGAGAATGCTCGCGGTCGAACCGCCGGAGACGCTTCGGCGGGCTGCCGAATCAGCGGCAGCCGATGGTCAATCTGCAACCTACCTGGTGGAAGGCGACCGGGTGCTCGCCGTATTTGCGATCGCGGATGCCATCCGTCCCGAATCGTTCGACGCGGTCAAGCGGCTGCACGACGAAGGACTGGAGGTTGTCCTGCTGACGGGTGATTCCACGGCGGTCGCAAACGCGGTCGCGAAGGAACTCAACATCGACACCGTCTTCGCCGAGGTATTGCCCGAGGACAAGGTGGCAAAGATCGAGGAGCTGCAGGCCCAGGGCAAGCGCGTCGCGATGGTGGGTGACGGTGTCAATGACGCTCCGGCGCTGCTCACGTCCGACGTCGGCATCGCCATCGGCACAGGGACGGACGTCGCGGTCGAGGCCGGCGACGTCGTACTCGTGCGCAGCGACCCGCGCGACGTGCCGGCGATCATTGCATTGAGCAAGGCGACCTATCGCAAGATGATCCAGAACCTGTGGTGGGCCGCCGGGTACAACATCGTCGCCATCCCGCTCGCTGCCGGCGTTCTCGCTGCATGGGGGATCATGCTGCAACCCGCGCTTGGTGCAGTGCTCATGTCGCTGAGCACCATCGTGGTGGCGATCAATGCGCAGCTGTTGCGCCGGGCGGTACGGTCCCCATGAACATGAACTGGCGACACCTATGACCACGCGCCGGCTTCTGGCACTCAACGTTGGCTCGTCCACCCTCAAGGGCGCGTGCTATCTGTTGCACGCTGAGGGGCCAGGCGCGCAGCCACGCGTCGTGGAGCGCTCCCGGGCCGAGATTGCCGTCGGCGCGGATGCGCAAGAGCGACTTGCCACCCTGCTCGAAATATTGTCGATACCGGCGCCCGGCCCCGACGTGGTGGTCCACCGAATCGTACATGGCGGCGACCTGCGCAACGCCAGCGAGCTCGACGAAGATGTACTTGCGAAACTGGATGCCTTGGTGCCATTCGCACCCTTGCACCAGCCGGTCGCCCTCGCGTTCGCGCGTGCCGCGCGCCTGCGTTGGCCGCAAGCCCGCCAGGGCGTGGCCTTCGACACGGACTTCCACGTGACACTCGCACCCTGGAGCCAGCGCCTGCCCATCCCCGAAGCATGGGATGCGCTGGGCGTCCGCCGCTACGGTTTCCACGGACTCGCCTTCGCCTCTGCACTGCGAGTCGTGGCCAGCCAGGACGCCGGAATCCTGCGGAGCCGCGCCGTCTTCGCGCATCTGGGGGGTGGTTGCAGCGTCTGCGCCGTCGAGGACGGTCGGAGCCGCGACACCACCATGGCGCTCACTCCGCTGGGGGGAATCCCGAGCCCTACCCGCTCCGGGGATCTCGATCCCGGTGCGTTGCTGTACCTGCTCAGGCACGAACGGCTGGACGCGCAAGCGATTGAAGATGGTTTGTCCCGCACTGCAGGTCTTGCCGGCATCGCCGGGCACGGCGATATGCGCGTGCTGCTTGCCGATCCTGGCCCGCAGGCCCAGCTTGCCGTGGACCTCTTCGCAGTCCGGATCGCGCAGTCCATCGCGGCCATGGCCACGGGAATCGGCGGACTCGACCATGTCGTCTTTTCCGGCGGCATCGGCCACCGCGCGCCGGGTCTGCGGGCGCGGATCATCGCGCGCTTGGGCTGGCTTGGCCTGGCGCTGGCACCTGACGACAACGATGCTGGGGCCACGCGGATCGATGCCGCGAGCGGGCCGGCCATCTGGAACGTCGCGATCGATGAGGAACGCGAGCTGGCCGAATCAGCATTGGCCTGGCTGTAGTCCACGGCATACCGCCAGGGCGGCCCCAGCCAGGATTACTCGCCGATCAGTGGCGTCGTGAGCACCGCTGCGAATCCACCACCTGGGGTGCGCATGTTCGTAGTCTGGCCCTGATAAAGCCGGGCCGCGAACAACAGCACACCCGCCTCGGACGCGAAGCAGCGCACGTCCGCCTTGAGGGACTGGCCCCCATGCACGATCCGCATGCTCGGTGGCGCGAAGGCCTGTGCGATGTAGGTCGCCGACGCCATCGACTCCCACGTTCGCCGGGTGAGCTTGTCGCCCCGATAGCTGCCACGGCTGCCGAACCCTGCTGCAGGCTTGAAGAAGTAGCCGTTGCGCGCTGCCCACAGCGCATCCCGGTTTCCGGGGACGACTTCAACCGTTGTCGGGATCACCTCGGCCAGCAGGGCTGTCAAACCCGCATCGACCCCAAACCCGCCGAGCAAAGCCGCGTCTCCAAGCACCGCCAGGTTGCGCTTGTCGGCGAACAGCGCGTGCGCACGCGGATGCGGGGTGAGTGCGACGTCCCCTGCGAGATAAGCCTGACGAAGGTCCGCATGCGAAGCTTCCTCAAGCGCGAAATCGGTCAACCGGTTGTAGACCATGTCGATCGGGCCGTCGGCATCTGCAAGCCCCTCCGGGCCGAACCTCAGATCCTCGGGCGCGCGTATCACGCAGTCCACGCCGTGCTCCCGGAATGCGTCCGCGTACAGCTCGAACTCGGGGTAGAGGAACTGCTCCCGCGGGGCGCTGTCCACGATGGCCACACGGGACGGCGCGCGGCCCGACTGCTGCCGGGCATCGTCAAGCCAGGCGGCTACAGCCGCGCTATGGGCCTCCGTCGCCGTGGTCCAGGTGGTCCACGCAGCCGGCGCGCAAGATCTCACGGCATCGAGCAGCACGGCATTGAGGAGCAGCCCGCCTGGATTGGTGTTGACCTCGATCAACCGCGGGCCGTCGACGGTCAGGTGAAAGTCCAGCCCCAGGACGCCACCCGCCGAACCCGGGTAATGGGTTGCGATGTCGGGGGCCCATTGCAGGACGCGCTCGCGGTATCGTGGATTCTCTGCAACTTCGAAGAGCGCCGCCGCGACTCGCCCCATGGCGTCCAACGCCGCACGGTCGACGAACAGGGCGTACCGAGAGAACAGATGTGCGTGAACGGCCGGGTCAGACATGGACTCCGAGAAGGCGGCCCGGATCGACTCGTGCAGCCGCAAGACGTCGACTACTTCGCATGCACACCGCTGGTTGAGCGAGGCACCCACTGAAGTGGCACAGTTGATATTGCAGCCTGACTGGCCAGCCATTCTTGGGGCTCCCTAGGTTTACGCCTCGACGCAGCCTGGTTGCTGCGCTGCTGCATCGATCCCGCCCAGCAGTCATGTTATCTGCTCTCAGGACAAGCGCCGCTTCTCGAAGAAGACAGAGGTAGGGCGTGATGCCCCAACTGAACATCCGCTCGGGTTGGCAATCCAGCCCGCCCACCCTCGATAACACTCCCTAATCGCGCATAGCTGCTTCACCTGGAAGATGGCCGATGCGATACATCGGCCACACCAAGCAGGCCTGCAGTTCACCGCAAGCTTGATGCGCACATCAGGTTCTTGGCTGGCCGACGGCGATGGGCGGCTGATGGCTAGGCACGTTGCTGATCAACAACGAATTCTGCCAGCACTAGCCCTCGCTCAGGATCATTCCGCCATCTTGTGCCCATATGACGTTCTTCAGCTCGCCCTCAACGTGCTTGGCGACCTCGGACTTGACGGCGTCGATACTTGACAGCGGCTCAGTTTCGATCCGCTTGGCGCCCTTTAGGTATACCACCCCGACCCAACGGCCACCGTCTACCGGATGCAGATGAAGCTCGTTTGCCGCATTGGACACGGAATCAGTCAAACCCTGGCTGCTCATCTTCCACCTTCTCATTTCGCGGCATGGGGCAGGGCCAAAGCCCTCGCTCGAACGCAGGATTCAGGAACTGGGACAAAGCTTCGATCTGCTCGCCAGACAATGAAGCACGCACTTCCTTGGCTATGCGGGCGTGCTGCTGTTCCGGTAGTTCTTGTGGCGCACCAGCGTCGTCCGCATCCGGCTGACCGGTTCCGGCACGCTGCAGCGGCATCGCTGCGCGAGCCAGGTCGTCCAGCAGGAGATGAAACACCTCGTCCTCTACTCGGCACTCCGCAAGGACACGTTCGCGGATGTAGTCGGCGAGTGATCGGCCTTCCATGCGGGCGGACTCGACGAGCTTGCGCTTCTCCTCGGAGGTAAAAGCGACCTTCACCGATGCGTTCCGGACGTCAGGCATTCACGTCTCCCGAGTCACCGTCCGAATGGACGGCGCGCACACCGTCAGTTCGGCCGCTACTTGCTTGCGGCAGTTGACTGCTCGACCTGCTTCACCAGATCGCGCTTCTGCGTCTTGCTGAGATCGTTCCAGCGCAGCAGCAGCTTGGCCAGCATCTCGTCCTCGGTATACAAGAACGCGGCAGGGACATTCAAGGCTTCCGCAAGCTTCTTCGCCATCTCGGCGCGGGGCTCGTGCACGCCGCGTTCGTACTGGTTGACGCGAGGGCTCGCCACTTCAGGCTCCATACCGGCCAGAACGCCAAGCTGAGCCTGGGAAAGACCCGCACGACTACGTGCTTCGGCCAGTCTCTGGGCAAAGATTGGACGCGTGGTGTCGGACACTGTGCCCCCTACGGTTGGAACCATAGGATGGCGCAAGCGTCCACGCTTTCACACTAAGATATCCTTAGTGTCCGGTCAAGTCTTCAAGGATCCAACTGCTCCATGGGCCTCTACCTGGTCGCACCTGAGCACGGCATAGCCCTCGAGGTCCCGATCTCGGAGTCGGACGAGCGCGCCCTCCTTCGTCAATGGGCCCGGTTGCGAGAGGCTGCCGCGCGCGAGCGATTCAACGTCAGGCTTGGCAAGCACTTGACCAGCGCACTGTCTGAAGCCTTGGACTGGGATATCAAGGCACCAACTGATGCCCAGATGGCGCTGGCGGCGGTGCTCGCCCAAAAGCTAGCGACGGATGTCCCGCCCGGGGCATTGTCCTCCCGCTTGGAGATGTCACTCTTCATCGACAAGGCGTCCGCTCGCCTCCGCGACGGCTGACCGGTGCGTCCGCTGGTGCTTTTGTGGCTCTCGTTCCGGCTCATCGAATGTGGTCGGGAGGCAGGCGCACGCATTGACCGGATGCGAGTACTGAGGCACCCCAATCGCATCTCGCGTTGTTCTCTGCGACGAAAGCGGACAGGCGCGGCCGAACCGCGTCCGATGGCATGAGCGTCCTGAGACGCGGCCCCAGGCCATACAGAAGATCAAAGCCGAAGTCGAGCTGCAGTAACCGTCGCAGCTGCCGAGTATTGCCCACCAGGGAGAAACCTGGCCGACCACGCATGTGAAGGTTCAACGCTGTCCGTCTGAGCCATTCTGATTGTGACTGGAGCATGTTTCGGTCCAGGTCCATCTCGAACTCCTCCCCGGCAGCCATCGGGAAGATGTATCGGATAAAGAACTCGAACAGCTCGACCGAGATGAACTTAAGCGGGCTTGCAACTGCCGCCATCAGCAAGGTTCGATGCAGTGATCGACCAATCGTGAAGGCTCTCGATCTATCGCCATTCACATAGGCGTCCTGCAACAACAGCACGGTAGCCGCCAACGACTGCAGCCCCGCTTGTCCTTCCAGGCTCCTCAACGACGTGCCCAATGCTTTTCGAAGAACGTAGCGTCCTTTTGCCAGCTCCCGCGCGTCGAACACGGCAGTCTGGATACCAGGCCCAAGGGCTCGCAGAAGGGTGTCTCCATTGCCCTTCGGTGCTTTGCTGATGTCCAGGGCACACCAGGCGGGGCTCATAAGCGGCTCATCCGATCCGGGGAGCTTCTCCGCGCACGCCCGTACCGTTTCGGCTCCCGGGAGGTGCAGCCCACCGGCGTACTTCGCCCAGAGGTTGTTGTGGTGAAACCCTTCCTTGTAGGTCTGCGGCTGAAGCAGGCGACCGAGGCCGTATGCCGTTTCGCAACCTGATTGCGCGCGCAACTCCTCGAACCACAGGCCAACTCTGAGCACATCGAGCGCCCTGCGTGCAGAGTCCGGCTGTCCAGCATCTGCACGCCGAATCAGCTGCTTCAGACGTGTATCGCCGTAGGACTTGAAGCGATTCAATGGCTTAGGCTCGCAGGAGAGGTGGCGCAATAGAGTAACGACGGCCTTCGTCGTTCCTTGTGGGCCCAAATCCTAGCAACCGTTACGCTACGTGCGTGACCTGCCATGACAAGCCAGCGGATCCGCTCGCCGACGCCTTGCAGCAAGACTTGCTGCACCGGTGTGGGCCTGTAATTGGTCAAGACGAGCTGCGTCAGGCGCTGGGCTACGCCTCCGGAGACGGCTTTCGCCAGGCGTTGGCACGGGGCCTGGTCCCGGTCCCTGTCTTCGCCATCCCACACCGGCGGGGGAAGTACGCGCTCACCAAGGACGTTGCCTCATGGCTTGCCGGGCTGAGGCGCCGAGCGACTCCTCCGGCGGCCGCATGAGCCCGAAAGGAGCGCGAGCCGGGCGACACGGGGCCCGCATCAGGAAGTACCGAGAGATTTCCCGGCACGAACGGACGCGTGCGGATCATCCGGGGCAAGGGAACGAACAGAGAAGGAGCCGACGATGAGCGAGTGAGATTCCATCGCTCGAACGAACTGGGCCCCGCACGCCAATGCGGGGCCCAGTAGCTGAAACGGATTCACGCCCGTTGAGGCTATGTTCCGAGCGCCCTCCTAGGAAGTCAAGTTCCCCTGCCCTGTTCAAACAGGGCGGGATGTATCTGAACGCGCCGGTTCGCCTCAAGGGGGCCGGCAGGGAGAGCTCAATGCCCACCAAGTCCTATTCCCGGCGCATGCCGGGCTCCTCAGCTATGCCGGCACGTCTGCAGAGATGCTGCGTGGGTGGCAGCAACCGCAACCACGCAAGGTCGGAGCAAGAACTCAACGTCGATCAAGGAGGTGTCGAATGAGCCTCCTACTGAACCCGGGAACCGTCTGGATGGCCAACGGGCGAGTGATCCAGATCGACGGGGCGAGTTCGATTTCGCAAGTGGATGCGCGAGACATGGGGACGGGGAAGATGATCACCGTTCCCATTGCCCAGATCGAGGCACTTCCTTCGACCGGCGCTGATAGGGAGGCAGGAACCATCCACGAAGCGGAATGGAGGCGGTGTACCGAGCTTGCCAAGGATCTGAGTGCCCTGCTTGACTGCAGGGAGGTACCTCGAGTTGCTCTCACGAAGCTAGCCAAGCGATACGAGCTGAGTGTCCGCCAGCTGCAGCGCATCCGTGCCGCCTTTGCGAAAGATCCAAGGGCCAGCACCCTAGCCAGGAAACCAGGTGGCCGGCCGCTCGGATTCTGTCGGCTCGACCCACGGGTCGATGCATTGATCCGGCACGTCATCGCCAAGCACTACATGCGTCGCGAAAAGCCGCCCAAGGAATACGTGGTGGTCCGTGCCCAGTCGATGGCGCGCCGACTTCAGCTGCCGATGCCGTCACGCAAGGCGATCTTGCTGCGCTTGAACCAGGAGATCGGTGTCGCCTCGGACATGGCACGCGAGGGAGGGCCAGCCGCCCATCAAAAGTGGCGGCCACGAGTGGGAGGTCTGAGGGTCGAACGGCCTCTGGACCTGATCCAGATCGATCACACTCGCGCTGACGTCATGGTCCTGAGCGACGACCGTCTCGAAGTGTTGGGCCGTCCCTGGATCACCTTGGCGATCGACGTGGCGACTCGCTGCGTACTCGGCATGTACATCTCGATGGAGGCACCTTCATCGGTGTCGGTCTCGCTGTGCATCGAGCATGTCGTCCTGCCAAAGCCGGAGAACGCCACGGATCCTGGAATCTGGCCGATGTACGGCAAGCCGAGAAGGATTCTGGTCGATAACGGAAAAGACTTCCGCAGCATGGCGCTGGAGCGAGGCTGCGACGAACACCAGATCGACCTGACGTGGCGCCCGGTCAGGACACCGCACTACGGAGGTCACATCGAGCGGCTGATCGGCACGCTCATGAAAATTGCCCATCTCCTGCCGGGCACCACTTTCAGCAACGTCCGGGAACGGGGGAACTACGACAGCGGAGGCAAGGCCCGCCTGACCCTGGAGGAGTTCCGTCAATGGATGACGCAGAAGGTCTGCAGGTTCTATCACCAGCGCAACCATCGCGTGCTTGGCTTGCCCCCGATCGTTGCGTGGGAGCGCAGTCTCACCGATGCGGCAGGAAACATCACCAGTCCCCCATTGATTGCGCGGCCAAGGGACTTCCGGATGGATTTCCTGCCCTTCGAAACGCGCCTAGTGCGTCGCACCGGGATCGAGCTCAGGGGGTCGCGCTACTGGCATGACGATCTGGTTCCCATGCTCCGCTCGGATGCGCCTGTACGGGTCCGCTATGACCCAAGAGATCCGAGCGAGGTCTGGATACGACGCTCGGACGGGGTGCTGGTGACGGCAGCCCTGATCGGCGGCCGCGCGGCGGAAGCTACTCTCGGCAGGAAGGTCGATCGGATCACGCAAGCCAGACTTCACGCCGAAACAGACAAGGGGTTCGAGGCCACCGACCGCATCGAGGCCATTGCGCAGAACGCTACCCGTGCGGCTCGCGGCGGGAAACGCCCCGACAAGCGTGGCGCGTCTTCTAGAGAGGCAAATCCCGCAGAGCCGTCGCCAATCGTAGATGTGTCGATCCCCAACCATGCCGCCCTTCAGCTTGAAGAATGGAGCTGACGGACATGAGCGATTTCAGACACCTTGACCCCTCGGCACGTGGGCAACTTGACCTGCCTGATGAAGAGCGAGCCGGCCGTATGCTCATCGAGCGATTCATCATGCACGAACGGCTGGTCCCAGTTCTTGACCACATCGAGTTCCTCATCCGAATGCCTTCCCAGACAAGGGCCAATGGGCTGGTTGTCTCCGGCAAGCCTGGTTCCGGAAAGACCATGCTGTCCCGTGCCGTCCTTCGCCGTCACCCTCCGACGCCGGCAATGGCCGGAAGGGCGGCCGGCCAACCAGTGCTGGCCATCAACATGACCAATGCCCGGGAAGCGAAAACGCTCTACAGCCGGATCCTGGTCCGGTTCGGAGTTCCTGAGCCCAGCCGCTACTCGGGAAGCGACCGGGAGCGCATGGTGATCAAGCTCTGCCGAGCAGCGAATCTCAGGTTGCTGGTCGTCGACGAGATCCAGGACATCCTGACGACGACAGCACGCCAGCAGCGCATTGCATTGGACACCATCAAGTTCCTCATGAACGAGTTGTCTTTGCCGATCCTCATATTGGGGACATCCCACGCACCCGCGGCGATGCAGGTCGATGAGCACTTGAACGCGCGTTTCAAGTACCGGGAGTTGCCTATCTGGACGCGCGATGCGTACCTGAAGAACTTCCTCGATGCATTGGAGAAGGCGCTTCCGTTGCGCAAGCCCTCCTATCTGTCTTCGCCGACGCTCTCGACGGAGTTGACGCGATTGTCGAGGGGCGTTCTGCAGACGATCGTTCAGTTGGTGACCCACGCCGCTGCCCATGCCGTCGAGTGCGGAGAAGATCGGATCACGGCGGCGCTATTGGAACGCGCCATGATCGAACCGCCGCTGGCTGCTGCGAGACAAGCGGCTCTACAGATCGAACTTCGGAGGATCGATGCTTGAAGCTGAACCCGCCCGCCAGCGTTGGTGGATCCGACCGCCGATGCCGGACGAAACGCTGCGTTCGATCATCAAACGCGCCGCCGCGCTATACGAGTGCCCGCCCAAGCGGCTGTGGGAATGCCTGAACTGGGACGACCCGCAACCGTACGGGGAAATCGACTCACCCGCTCTCCGCGTGCTGCGCAGGATGGCCATCGCTATGGGGCTGCCACCCTCCGACCTGTCTGCTCAGCGCCTGCCGGACGCTCCTTGGCTCCTTGCCCCACAAGCGGATGAGGTCTATTGCCCCTTGTGCTGGACAGACGACCGGCGCCGAGGTGACCCCCTATGGTTCCGTCGCGGGTGGAGGCGGGTTCTTCGCACCCGGTGCGCGGTTCATGGATTCCCGCTCCTTCTCTGCCCAGAGCAGTGGACTAGCTGGCCCCAGGTCCGCGAGTTCCAACTCCCCGACCTGACCGCTCACGAGCAGCGGATTCTTGAGTTGATTGCGTCATTTGGGGAAAGCCTCGAGCGCAGCTTGTATGAGGGCGCTCCCTGGCCCGCAAACCTGGCCGGTAATCCTCATGCCGCGCGCCAGCTGCTCATCGCCGTCAGCTTCAACATGAACAAAGTCAGGGACATCCCTTTAACGAAGTGCATCCAGACCAGCGGGAACCTCGCGATGTACGTCCACGGTCCTTCGCACCGCCAAGAGCCCGTCAAAAAGCTGCGATGGGACGGGTACCGGGAGATCGCCGATCCGGCGATTCGGCGCGCAGGCCTATGGATCGCGGCATGGGAACTGATGCGCGAGCGTTCCGATGAGCTCTCGCCAGGATTGGGCCGGCTTCCGCCCGAGATCGAACGCATAGCCCCGTCAGATTTAACCAATTTTTAATTTTCTAAGAGGCCGCCTGATCCGTAACCGCGACGCGTGGTCTGGTTTGGCCCCTTAACCGCGTCGCCACCCGACGTTCGGGCGCAGGTTTCGCCGGTGCTGGCACTGCAAAAGACATTACAAGTCAATCACTTAAGGCACAAGTACGCTTCGCGACATGGTTAAAGGGTTACCGACACCACCGACAAGGCTGCACAGCCGTGGCTGATCTTACGGTCCCGCCTCAGGGGGTCGCCTCACCGATCGCGGGTGGACGGTCGTGCCAGGCGTTCCCGGAGCGACCAGCTTCGTAGCCGATCTGATAGAGCTCGCGCATCCGCACCGGGTCGAAATCGGCCGGATCCGGCAGGTCGACGGTTTCGGCCACGGTCACCCAGTGGAACTCGGAGCGGTTGCGCTGGGCGAACGCGTATTCGCGGAACAAGTCGCCGATCACTCCTGCCCGGCCGGAAACCTCCATCACCCGCATGGCGATCCCGCCGATGGAGCGTTCCGTCGGGCTGGGTGGCGGATTCAACTGGCCGTTGTGGATGGCATAGATCTGCTCGCGCCCCGGTGCCCGGCCTTCGGTACGGATGATCGCGGTGGGATCGAACGTACCGACATGGGCGAACAGGTTGGCGCCCACGAAACCGTCCACGTGCATCTCGTCATAGCGCTGGCCACCGAACTCGACCTCGAACAGCACCGGCGGGAACGCCACCGGGAACGAGGACGAAGCCAACATCACCTGGTGGAACAGTTTCAGGGCCTGCTCGTTGTCGTACTGGGCGACCCGGCCCATGTTCCAGATCACGAAGCGGCGCGTGTCCAGGTCCACGGTGCCCATGTACAGTCGCCTGCCCCGCGCGTGCTCGGCGGCGATCTTGCGCAACAGCTCCCGGTCCACGACTTTGGCGATCAGCGATGCCAGCGGCCGGGTGTCGGCCATGGAGTCGCGGCGCATCAGCGCCATGAGTACCGAACCGGCGACGAACACGTCGTCGTTGCTGGTGGTGGTGTAGAAGTGCTTCAGGGCTTCGTCGCCGGCGGGGCCGATGAATACGAACGGCGCCATCAGCGCGCCGGTGGACACGCCGGTGATCATCTTGAACACCGGCCGCTGGCCGCTGGCGGTCCAGCCGTTGAGGAAACCGGCACCGAATGCGCCGTTGGCGCCGCCGCCGGACAATGCCAGGTACGGGTAGCGGACCACGCCGTCGGCACCCACCGGGAAGTCCTGCGCGGACTCCTGCCGCATCGACAGGCTGAAGTCCTCCGTTATCGCGGCGCTGGGGAAGCCCGCCCAGCCGCGGATATCGGGCATGCCGGGAATCGTGGCCATCGGCGTGTCCTGTACGGGCGCCGGGTTGCGCGGCAAGGTGGCGCAACCGGATACCAGCAGGACGGAAATTGACGCAAGGCAGAGCAGGAAACTGCGGCGGGCGGGCGTGCTGGAATCCATGGGGCATCCGGTCGGACGGGTGGTCGGTGGGCCCGGCAGCCCGGGAGGGAGCATCCCGGCAAGGATAATCCAGGCGTCCTGGCAGTACTGCACCTTGCCTCAACCGGTCCGGTTTTCGGCCGCCGTTGGCGCCGGTGCGCGCCATCCCGGATCGTCCCTGCGGTCAGACTGCCGCGGTCACCACGATCTCGACCTTCCATTCCGGCCTGGCCAATGCCGCCTGCACCGTGGCGCGCGCTGGCGCATGGCCGGCGGGAACCCATTCGTCCCAGGCGTGGTTCATGCCGGGGAAGTCGGCCATGTCGGCGATGTAGATCTCGGCGCGCAGGATCCGGGTCTTGTCGGTGCCGGCCCTGGCCAGCAGCGCGTCGATCTCCGCCAGTACCTGCCGGGTCTGGCCGGCGATGCCCTGGGTCGCGTCTTCGGCAACCTGCCCGGCCAGGTAGGCGACACCGTTGTGCACGGCGAGTTCGGACAGGCGCGGGCCGACGTCGTAGCGCTGGATCATGGCTGCTCCTCGCGATGGCGAAGGCCATCGTCTTCGCGCCGCAGCATACAGGACGCATGGCGCCATATCCCCTGCCCTGCACAGCGTCCACCGATCCTCTGCCGCGGTCCAGGGGGCATACACTGCCACCCGCGGCCGCTTCGCGCCGCGGCGCCGAGGCGGAGGACATGGCCGATACAGTCGATTTCGCCCTGGAAGGCGAATACGTGGAACTCAACCAACTGCTCAAACTGGTCGGCCTGTGCGACAGCGGCGGCGCCGGCAAGGCGCTGGTCGCCGAGGGCCAGGTCCAGGTCGATGGCGCGGTCGAACTGCGCAAGACTTGCAAGATCCGCGCAGGCCAGCAGGTCGTATGCCAGGGGGCCAGGATCCGGGTGGTCTGACCGGCATTGCCGGCGCCGCCGGGCTGGCGCTCAGTCCCTTCCCGGAGTTCCGGCATCTTCCAGGTGCTGGCGCAGGAACCCGGCCACGCCCTGCCACAGCGCCTGCTGGTTCGCCTTCTCGCGGATCGAGTGCCCCTCGTCGGCGAATTGCAGGCCCACGGGGGTGCGCCCGGCCATGTCCAGCATGCGTAACATGCGCCGGGTGTGCTCGAAATCCACCCGCGCATCGTCCAGGCCGTGGGCCAGCATCACCGGTTCATGCAGTTCCGCATACCGGTACAGCGGCGAGGTCGCGCGCATCTGCCCGGAATCGCGACGCGGATCGCCCATCAGCTTTTCCAGCCGTTCGCGGAGCTTGGGATCCTGTGACGAATCACTGGCGCTGAAGTGCAGGATGCGATCGCTCAGGCCGGCGATGGATACCACGCAACGGAAGCGGCCGGGCCAGCGCACCGCTGAAAACAACGCCGAATAGCCGCCATAGCTGGCGCCCAGCATGCACATGCGCGAACGGTCCAATGGATGGTTCGCCAGCGCATGCTCGATCGCCGCATCGATATCGTCCTCGATCTGGGTGCCGAAGGCGCCCTCCGCGGCCTCGCGGAAGGCGCGCCCGTAGCCATCCGAGCCGCGGAAGTTCACCTGCAGCACGGCGTATCCCAGTGAAGCCAGGAACTGCACCTCGGGGTCGAAGACGAGGCGGTCGGCCACGCCGACCGGACCGCCATGCGGGAACACCACCAGGGGCACGCGCGCACCGCTGTGCCGTGGCGGCATGGTCAGGAACGCCTCCAGCGGCAAGCCATCGCGGCCACGGAAGCGCAGCAACCGGGTCGGTGCCAGATCCATTCCCGCCAGCCATGGACGATCCTCTTCCACCAGCGAGGCTACGCCGGTACGGGTGTCCAGGTGGTACAACAGGGGTGGCTGATCGGGTGCTTCGACCCAAAGTGCCAATTGGCTCCCGTCATGGCTGCGGTCACCCACGGTCACGGTGCGGTCCGGGAATGCACGTTGCAGCAAATCCGCCAGGTGGCTGTCGGTGGCCTGGAAGTACTCGCTGACCCTGCGGCCTCCCTGGTCGTACACGACGCCCATCGGGTTGCGTCCGGCATCGAGCAGCACCGCCTGGACGTCAACGCCCTCGCGCGAGAACAGCGTGCGCGCGATGCGGGCCCCGGCCACGTCCCAGGCAACCAGATCGCGCTGACTGCGGCCCTCTTCGGTCAGGCCGTAGATCGTGCCGCCATCCGCGGATGCGCCGACCGGATCGAACGTGCCGTCCAGGCGCATGACTTCGGCCTGTGCTTCCCCGCCGGGACGGACCAGGATGTACTCCTCTTCGCCCTTGACGACGGCCAGCCGCAACCGGCCCTGTGCATCGGCTATCCAGTCCACGTCGTCCTTGAAGTCCTGGTTCAAGCGGGTACGCATGGTCGCCTGGAACTTGTCGACGGCCTTTTGGCTGGAGATATCGAGCCTGTGCACCATCATCTGGCCATCCCTGCCGGCGCTGGCGAACAGGATGTGGTTCGGATCGTCGGGCAGCGGATCCACGACCCAGCCGCGGTGGGGAACGCGGATCGATTCGTAGCGACGGCGGCCATCGGCTTCCGTCAGGATGCGGATCACGGTCACCTGGCTGCCGCGCTCGGGCAAGCTGATCGTGGCCAGCAACGTGCCATTGTCGGCCCAGGCCAATTCATCGAACTTCGCCGCGCTCTGGGCCAGGGTCGAACGCGTGCCCGCTTCGAGGTCGATCAGGTCCACGCTCCATGCTTCGTCCCCGGTTTGCAGGTGCAGCGCCATCAGGCTGCCGGACGGGTTGAGAGTGACCTGGAGGATCTGTCCGCTCTTCCACAACGTCTCGACCGGCACCGGCAGCGGGCCGGATGCGGGAGGCGGCACAAATGCGACGTCGGCCTCCGGCCGCGCCTGCGGATGGGCGGCGCGCTCGGCCGCATAGAACGCCGGGAACGGGTCCGGATAACGTCCGGAATACTCGAACGGGTAGCGACGCAGGACTTCCGGGTGTTGCTCGTGCAGCCAGTCGATCGCGGCCAGCCCGCGATTGGCGCTGCGCATGCTCGCGCGCCATATGCCCACGGTCCGGAACACCAGGTCGCCGCCATAGTTGATCCGGCCCGGGCGCACTTCGAACTTCAGCTCCGGGTCGTCGTCCATGCGGTACGACACTCCGGCGACCGGTTTCACGTCACTCCATTCATACGTGCCGGCTGGCGCCTGGTACAGGCGGAAACTGCGCCCCACCCCTGGCGAATTCATCACTCCGCCACCGAAGGAGCGGCCATCCCGGGTCACGCGCACCCGGAACAGGTCCATGTCGCTGTCCATCGCCATGACCACCAGGCCTTCATCCGGCCCCAGTTCCGGCACCTTGCCCGGAGCCACGTACTTCATCTGCGCCTGCGCCGGAAGGGTCAGCGCCACCAGCAACAGCGCCAATGCCACGCGCAGGCCCTTCCATTCATCCGTGGCCACTGCAGGTCTCCACCGCTTGCCGATGGTGCAATGTTAACGCCGGGGCCGCTGCACCGATCGGGCTTCGCCCGCCGCCGCCCGGGAGGCCGCCGCACCGGCCGGGATCGTGCCCGGAGCGTCTAGAATGGAACCGACGCGGCCCGGCGCCGCATGCGGACGACAGGGTGATGAAGGAACGGTTGCCCCTCTGGGCGCAGGGTTGGCTGGACACCATCATGCCGATCAGCGAGGTGCTGTTGATCGTCCTGGTGGCGTGGCTGGTGCAGCGCGTGATCCGCGGCATCGCGCGGCGCCTGGTCGCCCGGCGCGGCCTGCCGCCGGAAATGGCCACGGTGATGCGCCGCCTTTCGGCCACCCTGCTCGCCTCGGCCGCGGTGCTGCTGATCCTGGAGCGTATGGGCGTGTCCGGGATGGTGCTGTGGACCGCGTTCACCGGCTTCGCCGCGGTCGGCGCGGTGGCGTTCTTCGCGGCCTGGAGCGTGCTCTCCAACATCTTCTGCACGGTACTGATCTTCAGCACCCGCCTGTTCCGCCTGTACGACCACATCGAAGTGCTGGAGAACGGAGAGAAGCCCGGGCTCAAGGGTCGGGTGGTGGACATCAACCTGATCTACACCACGCTGCAGGAGATCGAAGCGGACGCGCGCGACGGCGGCAGCGTGCTGCAGGTGCCCAACAGCATGTTCTTCCAGCGCACCGTGCGCCGCTGGCGCGGCAACGAGGTGCCGCCACGCTGGCTGGCCCCGCCCGACGCTGGATCCGTTGCCTGATCGGAATGGACGCCTGCCCTCTCCCGGGCCGGGCCGCACTCAGCGCAACTGGCTGTCCTTGCTGCCGCGGCGGTTGTAACCGCTGACGGAGCCGGCGGCCTGGTCGTGCGCTTCCTGGCACGGCACGCACAGGCGCACCCCGGGCATGGCGCGGCGACGGGCCGCAGGAATCGGCGCGTCGCACTCCTCGCAGCGTTCCAGCCCGGGGCCCTGCGGAAGCTGCCGGCGTGCGCGTTCAACCGCATCCTTCACGGTCGCGTCGATCTGCTCGTTGACCGCGCCGTCACCCGCCCATCCGGTCGCCATCGCCCTGCCCTCGCCCTTTCACCCTTGGCACAGGATGCCAGCGTGCATGGGCGGGGGTGAACCCCGGCCTGAACGACGCCATGGGTTGCCGGGCCGGGCCTCGCCGCCTTTGCGCGAAGCCGCCGCGAACCGCGGCCGGGATCTCAGCCGGTCGCGCCCTGCCTGGCATGCCACTGGGCCAGCAGCTCGGCCTCGCGCTCGCGGGTAATCCCGGCGCGCAGCGTGGCCTGGCGTTCGGTCGGCAGGCTGCCGAACCAGGCCAGCAGTTCCCGGATCGTGGTGTCCAGCGGTCGGAAGCTCAGGCCGGCAGCCACCGCGCGGCGGTTGTCGACCTGGCCGTAGCCGGCATACGGGCCGTCGCCGCGATACACCCAGATCGGCAGGTCGACCTGGTTGGCCGCCAGGAACTCCGCGTCCACGTGGGTGAAGCGGGTGTCGCTGGCGGTGACCCGGCGGCTGGTTTCGAGCAGGGTGTCCATCAGCAACGGATCGCGCGGGCCCACGGCATTGAAGGTGCCGAAAGTGCGGTTCTCGGCCAGGCGGATCATCCATTCGCCCAGGTCGCGCCCGTCGATGACCTGGATCGGATCCTTGCCGTCGCCGGGAGCCAGTACCTCGCCGCCCTGGGCCACCCGGTGCGGCCAGTAGGTGAAACGGTCGGTCTCGTCGCGCGGGCCGACGATGTAGCCGGGCCGGACGATGGTCACCGCCTTGCCGAACTGCCTGCGCGCCTCGGCCTCGCTGAGGGCCTTGAGCGCGCCGTACAGCCCCTCGACATCGGCCATCAGGGTCTGCTGGGTCTCGGCCATCGCATCCTTGCCCCGGTACGCGGCCAGCGGCGCGTCCTCGGCCAGACCCGGCCGGCTGCCGTCGGCGTAGACCGAGATGGTGGAGATGAACAGGTAATGGCCGACGTTGCCGGCCAGCACCTGGCCGGCATCGCGCACCCAGAACGGCAGGCTGGTCGGATTGTCGATGCACACATCCCATTGGCGGCCGTGCAACGCCGCCAGGTCGCCGGTGTTGCGGTCGCCGTGCAGTTGTTCCACCTCGCCCGGCCATTCGGGCGAAGGCCGCTTGCCGCGATTGAACAGGGTGACCTGGTGGCCGCGGGCCAGGGCGTACTGGACCTGGAACGGGCCGGTGAAACCGGTGCCGCCCAGGATCAGGATCCTCAGCGGTTTGGCGGCACGGGATACCGGGCCGCTGGCCCAGACCGGGAACGCGGCCGCGGTGGCGGCGAGCGCGCCGATGCGGAACAGGTCGCGACGGGTGGTGCGCATGCGGCTACTCCTGTGGCCCGGGATCCACCGGAATGGCGGCTCCATGCATGCCAGGATTGATAGCACCGCGCACGCCGGCGGCGCCCATGACGGAAGTCGGGGGGCGGACCGGCATGGCGCCGGCCCGCCACGCCCTGCGCCGCCGTTCAGGCCTTGCGCAGGAAGATCGTCTTGAGCACCAGGCCCTTGATCTTGTCGGAACTGCCTTCGATGTGCTCCGGGTCGTCCTCGACCAGGCGGATGTTGCGGATCACGGTGCCCTGCTTGAGCGGGATCGAGGAGCCCTTCACCTTCAGGTCCTTGATCACCACCACGGTATCGCCGGCGGCGAGCGGATTGCCATTGCTGTCGCGCACCGTCGGACCGGCCTCGACTGCAGCCTCGCCGCCCCATTCGTGGCCGCAGTCCGGGCACACCCAGAGCGTGCCGTCGGCGTAGGTATTTGCCTGCCCGCACTGCGGGCAGGCGGGGAAATCGGCCATTACTGCGGCTCGCCCGGCGGCGGCATCCAGGCCGCGCGTGCGCAGCCGGCAATCGGCGTTCCGCCGTCGATGGTCAGGCTGGCGGTGAACGGGAACGTCGCCCCGGCCATCGAATCCTGGCACTCGACCGCGGTCACGGTGACCCCGACCTGGCCGGTGGCGTCGGTGGCCATCACCGTGCGCGCCTGGTCGGAGACGTCGCTGGTGGAGACCTGCAGTTCACGCTGGCCGTCGATGCCGCTGAGGGTAAGCGTGTCGCCCTCCACGCGCGCCGACCAGAACGGCTCGTTGGTGGAGACGATGAGGTCGTCGCCGAGCGAAGGCACGCGCGCGGCATCGGCTACCGGAGCATCGGCAGCGGGGGCCGCTTCGGCCACGGGGGCTTCCTGGGCGGCCGGGGCCTGGGCCGGCTTGCAGGCGGCCAGCGCCAGGCACAGTGCCGCGGCGAGACCGGAAACAGCTGCGGTCTGGGACAGACGCATGAGGCATCTCCTGAGTGTGGACGGTCATCATGCACCAGGCGCCGGGCACCGGCCAAGCCTTCGCCGCATGGCGCCGGCGGTGCTTCAGAGCTGCGATTCGACGGGCAGCAGCTTCACCAGCCAGGCCAGCGACCGCTGCGAGGCGGTCGCCTCCGGCTCGCGGGCCCATGACCGCTCGCCGTCGCTCCAGTGCAGGCGTCCTGCGCCATCCCTGGTCACGATCCAGGCATGGCCGGGATCGGTCTGGCGTGCGAACAGCGCGGCCAGTTCGGCGGCCAGTGCCGGATGCCCGACCAGCACGCCCTGCTCGGTGTTGAGCGACGTCGAGCGCGGGTCGAGGTTGTACGAGCCGATGAAGGCGTGGTCCGAATCGACCACCATCGCCTTGGTGTGCAGGCTCGAGCCGGAGGAGCCGGCCAGGCTGAACTTCGGTTGCTCGCCGGACCGCTTGAGTTCCCACAGGCGCACCCCGCCCTTCAGCAACGGCCCGCGGTAGCGGCTGTATCCGCCATGCACCGCGGCCACGTCATTGGCCGCCAGCGAGTTGGTCAGCACCCGTACGTCCGCACCGCGGCCGGCGGCCTGGACCAGGGCGGCGGTGCCGCGCTCGCCGGGGACGAAATACGGCGAGATCACCAGCACCCGCTGGCCGGCCCCCAGGATCTCCGGCAGCAGGGCCTGGACCACCTCCGAGCGCTGCTCCAGGGGCAGGCGCGCCTTGAGCGGATCGTCGCTGACGAAGCGCCATTGGCCGCTCCAGTGCACCCGCGGATCATCGCCGAGGATGGATTGCACCTGCGGATCCTCGCGCAACACCTGCTCGTAGCCGCTGCCGGACAGTTCGTCCAGGCTGGCATCGAGCGCGACGCGCAGCTTTTCCAGGTTGGCCGGGTCGCCGGCTTGGGGGGAGAGCCGCGCGATCGGGTAGCTCGCCTCCGAATTCCAGTACCGGTCGAAGTTGCGCGAGACCTCGGCCACCACCGGCCCGGCCATCAGCACGTCCAGGTCCAGGAAATTGGCCGCGCCTTCGCTGGCGTTGAAGTATTCGTTGCCCAGGTTGCGGCCACCGACCAGTGCCAGTCGCCCGTCGGCGATCCAGCTCTTGTTGTGCATGCGGTGGTTGAGGCGGCTGAAGCCGAACGCGTATTCGCCGGCCTTGTGCAACCTCCCCGAACGGCTGCCGGTGGGGTTGTACAGCCGCACCTCGATCGACGGATGGGCATCCAGCGCGGCCAGGCCTGCGTTCTTGGCTCGGGCATCGAGGTCGTCGACCAGGATGCGCACGCGCACGCCGCGGTCGGCGGCCTGCAGGGCATGGCGGGCCAGCAAGCGTCCGGTGAGGTCGGCATGCCAGATGTAGGTCTGGATATCCAGGCTCGAGGCCGCGGCCTGGGCGGTGAAGGCGCGCAGGGCGTAGGCCTCGGTGCCTTCGGCCACCAGGTGGAAGCCGGACAGCCCCGGGTGCGCGGCTTCGGCGACGGCGGTGCGTTCGGCGATTCCGCCATGGGTCGCCGCTGGCAATGCCTCCATCGGCGGCAGGTCCGCGCGGGGCGGCAAGCGCGCGCAGCCGGCGGCGATGCCGAGCAGGGCCAGCAGGGCCAGCCTGCGCCAGCATTCCGATATCTGCCTTCCAGCCCGTTGCCGGTCCGTGGTCGAATTCATTCCGGGCTCCTCGTTCCGTGTCCGTGGCATGCCGCAGGCGGCGGGGTCAGGCCCCGAAGCGCAACACCCGGTAGGTATACAGGCCCAGCGCGGTCAGCAGCAGCGAGCCGAACAGGTGCGCGGTCACCCCCAGCAGCGCGGCGCCGTACTGCTGGCGGGTCAGGTGCAGGACGATCTCGGCCGAGAACGTGGAGAAGGTGGTCAATCCACCCAGCAGCCCGGTCACCAGGAACAGGCGCAGTTCCGGCGCCACGCCCGGGCGGTGGAGGATCCAGCCCAGGGCGATGCCGACGATGTAGCCGCCGACCAGGTTGGCGGTCAGGGTCCCCAGCGGGATCGGGCTGCGCGAGGGATTGAGCCAGACCGACAGGCCCCAGCGCATCCAGGCGCCGATCGCCGCGCCGGCGCCCACTGCGATGAACGAACGCACCATGTCCACTGCCCTGCCCTTGTTCCCGGTCCGTGTCCGGTGTCGGTACGCCGCCCGCCTTCAGTCGCGCGCCTTGCGCGCATGTTCGCGCGCCGCCCGTAGCCGGTCCAGCTTCTCCTTGAGCTTGACCTCCAGGCCGCGCTCGACCGGCTGGTAGTACACCCGCTCGCCCATCGCCTCGGGGAAGCCGGTCTGCTCCAGGGCCACGCCGTCCTCGTTGTCGTGGTCGTACTGGTAGCCCTTCGAGTAGCCGAGCTGCTTCATCAGCCTGGTCGGCGCGTTGCGCAAGTGCAGCGGCACTTCCGCGGTGCCGTACTGGCGCACGTCGGCGCCGGCTGCGTTGAAGGCGGCGTAGGCGGCGTTGGACTTGGCGGTGCTGGCCAGGTAGATCGCCAGCTGGGCCAGGGCCAGTTCGCCCTCCGGGCTGCCCAGGCGCTCGTAGGTATCCCAGGCGTCGAGAGCCATCTGCCAGGCGCGGGGATCGGCCAGGCCGATGTCCTCGATCGCCATCCGGGTCAGGCGCCGGGCCAGATAGGACGGATCGCAGCCGCCGTCGAGCATCCGCGCCAGCCAGTACACCGCCGCGTCGGGGTTGGAGCTGCGCACGGACTTGTGCAGCGCCGAGATCTGGTCGTAGAACTGCTCGCCGCCCTTGTCGAAACGGCGGGTGCGGTCGGCCAGCACCTGCAGCAGGGTCTGCTCGGTGACCCGGCCGCCCTCGTCGGCGGCCAGTTCGGCGGCGATCTCCAGCAGGGTCAGGGCGCGGCGCACGTCGCCGTCGGCGGCGCCGGCGATCTCGCGCAGCAGCGCCGCCTCCACCGCGACGCCCTGCCCGCCCAGGCCGCGCCCGGTGTCGTCCAGCGCGTGCTGCAGGGCGGCGACGATGTCGTCCACCGAGACCGCCTCCATCACGTGTACCCGGCAGCGCGAGAGCAGCGCCGAGTTCAGTTCGAACGATGGGTTTTCGGTGGTGGCGCCGACAAAAACAATGCTGCCGCGTTCGATGTGCGGCAAAAACGCGTCCTGCTGGGCCTTGTTGAAGCGATGCACCTCGTCCACGAACAGCACCGTGCGGCGGCCCTCGGCGAAACGTTGCGCAGCCTCGGCCAGCACCTGGCGTACCTCCGGCAGGCCCGAGAGCACGGCCGAGATCGCGCGGAAATCGGCCTCGGCATACTGCGCCAGCAGCAGCGCAAGGGTGGTCTTGCCGCAACCCGGCGGCCCCCACAGCACCATCGAATGCACGCGGCCGGACTCCACCGCCCGGCGCAGGGCCGAGCCGGGCGCCAGCAGCCGGCGCTGGCCGACCATCTCGTCCAGGCTGCGCGGGCGCATGCGCTCGGCCAGCGGGCGCAGCGCGTCCTGGCGCTCGCCGTCGACGGCGAGCAGGTCGACATCCGGAGTGGAAGTGCGGCGCGCGCGGCTCATGGCGCCATCATAGGCGAGCGGCTACTGGCCGACGACGTCGACGTCCTTGCCGGGGGCGAACTTGAACGTGCCCGCGGCGAACGCCGGGTTGCGCTTCCAGCCCTCGAAGCGGATCTCGGTCTTCTGCCCGACCAGGTCCAGCACCTGCATCCGCGCCAGGCCCTGGGCACCGAAGCCCAGCCGCGCCGCCTGGAAATTGGCCTCGGCACCGGCCTTCGGGGTCAGGGTCAGCCATTGCAGGCCGTCGCTGGCCGCCGCCTCCTCGCTGACGTCGAACTGGCGGTCCAGTCGTGCCGGGTCGAACAGCGCCACCAGCGGACTGTTGCGTTCCTCCTCGCCCTGCGCCTTGACCGTGGCCTGCTGCAGGTCGGGCTCGTAGATCCAGACCTTGTCGCCATCGGCCACGATCAGTTGCTCGAACGGCCTGAGGTATTCCCAGCGGAACAGGCGTGGCGCGGACAGCGCGACCTTGCCGCTGCTGCTCTCCTTGGCCCGGCCGCTGACATCGAACACCTGCTGGCTGAACTGCCCTTCCAGGCCCTTGAGGCCATTGGTGAAGCGGACCAGCTCGTCGCGGGCGCCGGCACAGGCATTGCCGGCCAGCAGCAGGCCCATGCCCAGGCCCAGGGTGATGCGGGAGATGCTGCGCGGGATGCAGTGCATGCGGGTTTCGGCTCGACGGATCGGGTTGCGCGCAGTGTGCCGAGGCGAACCTGAACAGGCAGCACGGCCCTGCCGCGGCGGCTCAGTCGCGCGGCGGCGGCGGTGCCAGCACGCTGCGGTCGCCGTTGTGCTCGGGGCTGCTGACCACGCCGGCCGCTTCCATCGCCTCGATCAGGCGCGCGGCGCGGTTGTAGCCGATCTTGAGCCGGCGCTGCACGCCGGAAATCGAGGCGCGGCGGGTCTCGGTGACGATCCGCACCGCCTCGTCGTACAGCGGGTCGGATTCGTCGCCGCCCCCGCCCTGCTCCGGCAGTCCGGTGGCGCCCACGACCACGCCGTCGCCCATCGTCTGCACTTCGTCCAGCACGCCCTCGATGTAGTCGGGGCGACCGCTGGCCTTGAGCTGCTGGACCACGCGGTGCACCTCGTCGTCGCTGACGAAGGCGCCGTGGATGCGCTCGGGCATGGCCGTGCCCGGCGGCAGGTAGAGCATGTCGCCGTGGCCGAGCAGGGTCTCGGCGCCGGACTGGTCCAGGATCGTGCGCGAATCGATCTTGCTCGATACCTGGAAGGCGATGCGGGTCGGGATATTCGCCTTGATCAAGCCGGTGATCACGTCCACCGACGGGCGCTGGGTGGCCAGGATCAGGTGGATGCCGGCCGCGCGCGCCTTCTGCGCCAGGCGCGCGATCAGTTCCTCGACCTTCTTGCCGACGATCATCATCATGTCGGCGAATTCGTCGATGAAGATGACGATGAACGGCAGCGGCTCCAGCGGCCTTGGGGCCTCGCCCAGTTCCGGGTTCGGCTTGAACAGCGGGTCCATCAATGGCTGGCCGGCGTCCTGGGCATCCTTGACCTTCTTGTTGAAGCCGGCCAGGTTGCGCACGCCCACCGCGCTCATCAGCTTGTAGCGGCGCTCCATCTCCGCCACGCACCAGCGCAGGCCATTGGCGGCCTCCTTCATGTCGGTGACCACCGGCGCCAGCAGGTGCGGGATGTCCTGGTAGACGCTCAGTTCGAGCATCTTCGGATCGATCATCAGCATCCGCAGGTCTTTCGGCGTGGCCTTGTACAGCAGGCTCAGGACCATGGCGTTGACCGCCACCGACTTGCCCGAGCCGGTGGTGCCGGCCACCAGCAAGTGCGGCATGCGCGCCAGATCGGCCACGGTCGGCCGGCCGGCGATGTCCTTGCCCAGGGCCAGGGTCAGCACGCTGGCGGACTTGTCGTATTCCTTCGAGCGCAGCAGCTCGGAGAGGAAGATCATCTCGCGGCTGGTGTTGGGGATCTCCAGGCCGATCACCGACTTGCCCGGAATCACGTCGACCACGCGCACCGACTTGACCGACAGGCCGCGGGCGATGTCCTTGTCCAGGGAGCTGATCGAGCTGACCTTCACCCCCGGCGCCGGCTCCATCTCGAAGCGGGTGATCACCGGACCCGGATAGGCGCCGACCACCTGGGCGTCGATGCGGAAGTCCTTGAGCTTGAACTCGATCTGGCGCGAGAGGGTTTCCAGGGTTTCCTCGGAATAGCCCTTGGTCTGCGGCTTGGGATCGTCGAGCAGGGACAGCGGCGGCAGGCCGTCGGGGGTGCCGCCGGTGCCGTGGAACAGCGGGATCTGGGTTTCGCGCTTGGCCCGCTCGCTCTTCTCCACCACCGGCGCCGGCGGCGGCTCGATCCGCACCGGCTCGCGCCTGGCCTGCCTCACCGCCTCGGTCTTGCGCACTTCCTCGCGCTCCTCGCGCAGGTCGCGGGTGCGCTTCCATTCCTCGGCCTGGCGGGTCTTGCGCCGCAGCAGTTCGGGCAGCGCGAGCACGCCGGCGCCGATCTTCTCCATCACCCAGAACCAGGACAGGCCGGTACCCAGGGTGATCGAGACCAGCAGCAATACCAGCAGGAACATGCTCGCGCCGAGTTCGCCGAACCCCGTGGCCAGGGACTTGCCCACGAGGTTCCCGATGGCGCCGCCGGCGCGGCCCGGGTCGCCCATGCCGCCCACGCCGATGAAACGCAAATGCAACAGGCCGGTCAGCGAGATCAGGAAGCCAACGATGCCCACCAGCCGCAATGCCGGTCCCAGCTCGTCCTCCTCGCCCACGCCGAACAACGCGATCCAGGCCACCGCGCCCAGGATCAGCGGCAGCACGAACGCGGCATAGCCGAACAGGGTGATGAGCACGTCGGCGATCCAGGCGCCGGCCAGGCCACCCAGGTTCTGCACCTGCCCGGTCACGCTGCCGCTGTTGGACCAGCCCGGGTCGTCGGGCGAATAGCTGACCAGGCAGGCCAGCAGGTACAGCAGCAGCGGGGCGATCACGATCAGCGCAAGGTCGCGCCACAGCCGCTGCCGGCGCGGATTGGCGGCGTCCTGCCCGTCGCGTGCGCCAGGGCCACGGCTGGACTTGCTGCGTTCCGTCAATGCCTTGGCCACGTCGACGAATAGATCCCGGGGTCTGGAAGCGCTCGCAAAATGCGACGTTAGGCCTTGATATTAAATGCTTCTGCGGCTGATTGCCTAGTCGGCGAAGGGAATCCATCCTGGCCTGCCCCGACCGTCGCAGAGGCGGCTGCGCGGCAAGTGCTCTTGCCGATGGCCTCGCAGGGCAACCGACCGGCCAGCGCCTCTATGGCCGAGGCCATGCGCCTTGATTCGCCCCGGTGCGAGCTCCACTCTATGGGTTGACCTCCCCTGCCCCGAACGACGCATGACCATCCGACACTCGCGCCTGCTCATCCTCGGCTCCGGCCCCGCCGGCTGGACTGCCGCCGTCTACGCCGCCCGCGCCAACCTCAAGCCGTTGCTGGTCACCGGCATGCAGATGGGCGGCCAGCTCATGACCACCACCGAGGTCGACAACTGGCCGGGCGACGCCCACGGGCTCATGGGACCGGACCTGATGGCGCGGATGCAGGCCCATGCCGAGCGCTTCGACACCGAGGCCGTGTTCGACCACATCCACACCGCCGACCTGTCGCAGCGCCCGTTCGTGCTGTCCGGCGACAACGCCACCTATACCTGCGACGCCCTGATCGTCGCCACCGGCGCCACCGCCAAGTACCTGGGGATCGAGTCGGAGGAGAAGTTCAAGGGTCGCGGCGTGTCCGCCTGCGCCACCTGCGACGGGTTCTTCTACAAGGATCAGGACGTGGTCGTGGTCGGCGGCGGCAACACCGCGGTGGAAGAAGCGCTGTACCTGTCCAACATCGCCCGCAAGGTCTACCTGGTGCATCGCCGCGACAGCCTGCGCGCGGAGAAGATCATGCAGGACAAGCTGTTCGCCAAGGCCGAGGCCGGCAAGATCGAGCTGGTCTGGAACCACGCCATCGACGAGGTGCTGGGCGACGACGCCGGCGTGACCGGGGTACGGGTCAGGTCCGTGCTCGACGGCGGCAGCCGCGAGATCGCCGCGCATGGCTTCTTCGTGGCCATCGGCCACCATCCCAACACCAGCCTGTTCGAAGGCCAGTTGGAGATGAACAACGGCTACCTGAAGATCCGCTCCGGCCTGGAGGGCGGCGCTACCGCCACCTCGGTGGAAGGTGTGTTCGCCGCCGGCGACGTGGCCGACCAGCACTACCGCCAGGCCATCACCTCGGCTGGCTTCGGCTGCATGGCGGCGCTGGATGCGGAGCGCTGGCTGGACGAGGGCGTCTGAGACCTCCAGATGCGCCCGAACTACGTCCTCATCGACTACGAGAACGTGCAGCCGGATAGCCTGGGGCTACTTGACCGCGAAGAGTTTCGTATCCGGCTGTTCATTGGCGCCAACCAGGCCAGCCTGAAACGCAACGTTGCAATTGCAATGCAGAAGCTGGGTCCAGCAAAGGCCGAGTACGTCGAGATCAGCGGCAATGGCCCGAACGCGCTCGACTTCCACATCGCCTACTACATTGGCTGCTTGTCCGCCATGGATAAGGATGCCTTCTTCCACATTATCAGCAAGGACACGGGTTTCGATCCTTTGATCGCACACCTGAAATCCCGCAAGGTCTCTTGCCAGCGTTCCGTTCGCATCGAGGACATTCCCCTGTTGAGGACGTTGAGCGCCGCATCGGCTATCGAACAGGCCGATGCGGTGATCGACAATCTCCGGCGTCGTGGAAACGCCAGGCCAAGGCTGGTCAAGACGCTGAGGAACACGATTGCCGCCATCTTTGCCAACAAACTCGACGAGCGCGAGTTGGATGTACTGCTGAAGGAATTGCAGCAGCGAGGAGTGGTGGCATTCGTGGATCAGAAAGTCAATTATTCGATTCCCGACGCATAACCCCGTGATACGGGCCCGGCTGCTCTCCGCTCTGACCGCAATTCCCGCTGGGATCTGGGATGCCTTGCATGATGGGAGCAACCCTTTCGTCTCGCATGCTTTTTTGTCCGGGTTGGAGACCTACGGCTGCCTGCGCGCGGACCGGGGCTGGACCCCGCGCCACCTGGCCCTGTGGGACGACGACCAACTGGTGGCCGCCGCACCGGGCTACCTGAAGCACAATTCGCACGGCGAGTTCGTGTTCGACCATGCCTGGGCCCATGCCTACGCCGGCCACGGCCTGGACTACTACCCGAAATGGCTGTTCGCCGTCCCCTACTCGCCGGTGACCGGGCCGCGGCTGCTGGCCCGCGACGAGGCGGCGCGGCGCGCGCTGCTGGCGGCGATTGCCTACCAGGCCGACGGTGCGGGGTTGGCGTCGGCGCACGTCAACTTCCACCAGGAGTCCGAGGATGCGCTGTTCGGCGAGGACTGGCTGGCGCGGATCGACGTGCAGTACCACTGGAGCAACCGCGGCGGCTGGCGGGACTTCGACGGGTTCCTGGCGGCGATGGACCACAAGCACCGCAAGAACATCCGCCAGGAACGGGCCAGGGTGGCGCGGGCGGGGCTGTCGTTTCGGCGCCTGCACGGCGACGAGGCCTCCCCGGCCGACCTGGACGCGATCCATCGGTTCTACCTGCAGACCTTCGGCGACTACGGCAATTGGCCGGCCCTGACCCGGGATTTCATCGGACATCTCGCGCGAGAAATGCCTCATAACTTATTGATGATAATTGCATATCATCGGGAGATTCCGGTGGCAGGAGCACTCTGCCTGCGCGGCACCGACACTCTCTACGGCCGCTACTGGGGTGCCGACGTGGCCGTGCCCGGCCTGCATTTCGAGACCTGCTACTACCAGGGCATCGAATACTGCCTGGAGCACGGCCTGGCTCGCTTCGAGCCCGGGGCGCAAGGCGAACACAAGCTGGCGCGCGGCTTCCTGCCGGCCTTTGTCCGCAGCCGGCACCGGATCGCCGATCCGCGATTCCGCACGGCCCTGCGCGAATGGTGCGCGGAGGAGGTCCGCTCGGTCCGGCACCACGCGACCACCCTGGCCCGCCATGGGCCGTTCCGCGAAGCCGGCTGAGCGCGCGCTCCCGCCGACACCGGCACAATCGCCGCATGCCCGCCCGCCCCTACCTGTTGCCTGCCGACCCGCACGCCCCTTTCCCGTCCGCGGAACTGGCGCTGCGCCGGCCGGACGGCTTGCTGGCGGTGGGCGGTGACCTGTCGCCGCCGCGGCTGCTGGCCGCCTACCGGCACGGGATCTTCCCCTGGTACTCGCAGGACCAGCCGATCCTGTGGTGGAGTCCGGACCCGCGCACGATGTTCCGCACCGGGGCCCTGCACCTGTCCGCGCGCTTCCGCCGCACGTTGCGGTCGAGCCATTGGCTGGCGCGCGCGGACACCGCTTTCGACGCGGTGGTGGCCGCCTGCGCCACGGTTCCCCGCGCCGGCCAGGACGGGACCTGGATCCTGCCGGAGATGCGCCGCGCCTACTCGGAGCTGCATCGGCTCGGGCATGCGCACTCGGTGGAGGCGTTCGACCCGGACGGGACCATGGTCGGCGGCATCTACGGGGTCGCCGTGGGCCGGATGTTCTTCGGCGAGAGCATGTTCTCCGCCCGTCCAGGCGGTTCCAAGGTCGCCCTGGCGGCGCTGGCCCGGTGCCTGGCCGGCTGGGGCTGGCCGCTGATCGACGCCCAGGTCGACAACCCGCATCTGCGCACCCTGGGGGCCGAGTCCTGGCCCCGACCGCGATTCCTGGCCGAGACGGCGCGACTGGCCGCGTTGACCGGGCTCGAGGGCAGCTGGACCGCCGCCTTCGGCGTTGTGGATGCCGCCCTGCTTGCGGTTCCCAGCCTTGCTGGTTAACGCTTTTTTGCCTTTTCCGGCCATCCCGCGTAGAATGCCCGCCTTTCGCCCCAGCCGCATTGCCGGAACCGCATGTCGAAAGACGACTCCATCGAGTTCGAAGGCACCGTCACCGAGACGCTGCCCAACACCACGTTCCGGGTCCGCCTGGAAAACGGGCACGAGATCATCGCCCACATCTCCGGCCGCATGCGCAAGAACTACATCCGCATCCTCACCGGCGACAAGGTGAAGGTGGAGATGACGCCTTACGACCTCACCAAGGGCCGCATCACCTACCGCATGAAGTGACCCGCGGCGTTCCCCGGGCAGGGATCCGAAGGGCGGCCGACGGCCGCCTTTTCCTTTGCGCGGATCCGTCGGCGGCACGCACGTGGCGGAAGTCACTGCGACCGGCGGCTCAATGACCATGGTCATTGTCACCACAGGCAGATTCGCCCGTGCCGGCGCCGGCATAGCCTGACCTCGGTCCAATTCGGACCCGGCCAGGAGCCCGCCCGCCATGAACACCCTTCGTCCAGTCGCCCTCGCCCTGCTCGCCGGCGCGGCCTTCGCCGCCAGCGCGGCCGACAACGTCCCGCTGTCCGACTGCGTCGACCTCGGTGGCGACCAGGAAATCGTGCGCTCGGGCGGCACCCAGAACTTCATCCTGCGTGACGGCGAATCCCACTACCTGGTGGGTTTCCGCGGCGACTGCAGTTCGCTGACGACGGCCTCGTCCATCAGCATCGTCACCGACGACACGGTCGATCGCCTCTGCCCCACCGGCACCAAGGTCAAGACCAATCGCGGCACCTGCAGCGTGAGCAAGGTCGAAGCGATCGACGCCCAGCAGTTCGCCAACCGCAAGAAGCGCGCTTCGCGCTGAAGGTTCCGTTCCGGGGCGTCGTTCGCCGTCTACTCGTCGTGGCGGCGGGCGGCGCCCCGGAGCCGGCTCAGACCGTGGCCGGCAGCAGCCGCTCCGGCTCGGACTGGCTCTCGACCACCAGTTCGCCATCGACCACGTCGACATTGACCCGGCCGCCGGCGACCAGCTTGCCGAACAACAGCTCGTCGGCCAGCGGACGCTTGATCCGGTCCTGGATCAGCCGCGCCATCGGCCGCGCGCCCATCAGCGGGTCGAAGCCGTTCTGGGCCAGCCACTCGCGCGCCACCGGCGAGGCCGACAGCGCAACGTGCTTCTCGTTGAGCTGCATCTCCAGCTCGATCAGGAACTTGTCCACCACCCGCAGGATGTGCTCGAAGCCCAGCGCCTGGAACTGCACCACCGCGTCCAGGCGGTTGCGGAACTCCGGGCTGAAGCTCCTGCGGATGACCTCCATCGCGTCGGTGGAGTGATCCTGCCGGGTGAAGCCGATCGAACGCCGGGAAGCCTGCGCCGCCCCCGCATTCGTGGTCATCACGATCACCACGTTCCTGAAGTTGGCCTCGCGCCCGTTGGTGTCGGTGAGCACGCCGCGGTCCATGACCTGCAGCAGGATGTTGAAGATGTCCGGATGCGCCTTCTCCACCTCGTCCAGCAGCAGCACGCAATGCGGGGTCTTGACGATCTTCTCGGTCAGCAGGCCGCCCTGGTCGAAGCCGACATAGCCCGGGGGCGCGCCGATCAGGCGCGAGACCGAGTGCGGCTCCATGTACTCGGACATGTCGAAGCGGACCAGCTCGATGCCCAACTGCAGCGCCAGCTGCCGGGTGACCTCGGTCTTGCCCACGCCGGTGGGCCCGGCGAACAAGAAGTTGCCGATCGGCTTGTCCGGGTTGCCCAGCCCGCTGCGGGCCAGCTTGATCGCCGAGGCCAGGGTCTCGATCGCCGAGTCCTGGCCGAAGATCACCATCTTCAGGTTGCGCTCCAGGTGCTGGAGCACGTCCTTGTCGGTGGCGCTGACCTGCTTGGCCGGGATCCGCGCCATCTTGGCCACGATGGTCTCGATCTCCTCCACGTCGATCAGTTCCTTGCGCGCACCCTCGGGCAGCAGCCGCTGGCGCGCGCCGGCCTCGTCGATCACGTCGATGGCCTTGTCCGGCAACAGGCGGTCGGCGATGTGCTTGACCGACAGGTCCACGGCGGCCTGGATCGCATCGTCGGCGTAGGTCACGCCGTGGTGGGCCTCGTAGCGGGGCTTGAGGCCCTGCAGGATCTCGTAGGCCTCGCCCACGGTCGGCTCGACGATGTCGATCTTCTGGAAGCGGCGGGCCAGGGCCCGGTCCTTCTCGAAGATGCCGCGGTATTCCTGGAAGGTGGTGCTGCCAATGCAGCGCAGGTCGCCGGAGGCCAGCGCCGGCTTGATCAGGTTGGAGGCATCCATGGTCCCGCCCGACGCCGAGCCGGCGCCGATGATGGTGTGGATCTCGTCGATGAACAGGATCGCACCGGGGATCTTCCTGATCGAGGCCAGCACGCCCTTGAGCCGCTTCTCGAAGTCGCCGCGGTACTTGGTCCCGGCGACCAGCGCGCCCAGGTCCAGGGCGTAGATCACCGCATCCGCCAGCACGTCCGGCACGTCGCCGTCGACGATGCGCTTGGCCAGGCCTTCGGCGATGGCGGTCTTGCCCACGCCGGCCTCGCCCACGTACAGCGGGTTGTTCTTGCGCCGCCGGCACAGCACCTGGATGGTGCGCTCGATCTCGTCGGCGCGGCCCACCAGCGGGTCGATCTTGCCGATCCGCGCCTGTTCGTTGAGGTTGGTCGCGTACTCGGCCAGGGCGTCGCCCTTGGCTTCGCCCTCGCCGCCTTCCGCCTTGCCCTCGCCTTCGCCCGGCGACGGCGCGCCACCGCCATCGTGTTCCTCGCCGAGCTTGGCGATGCCGTGGGACAGGTAGTTCACCACGTCCAGCCGGGTGACGTCCTGCTGGTTCAGGTAGTAGACCGCATGCGAGTCCTTCTCGCCGAAGATGGCCACCAGCACGTTGGCCCCGGTGACTTCCTTCTTGCCCGAGGACTGCACGTGGTAGACCGCCCGTTGCAGCACCCGCTGGAAGCCCAGGGTCGGCTGGGTGTCGCGGCCGTCGTCCTCGGCCAGGCGCGACACGGAGGCCTCGATGGCCTGCTCGAGTTCGGCGCGCAGGCGGTTGGAATCGGCCCCGCACGCGCGCAGCACGCCCTGGGCGGAGGGGTTGTCGAGCAGCGCCAGCAGCAGGTGCTCGACGGTCATGAATTCGTGCCGCGCCTCGCGGGCGCGCTTGTAGCACTGGCCGATGGTCTGTTCGAGGTCTTTGCTGAACATGGCGCGCTCCGGGGTCCTGGCAACAATATGCGGCCTGCCGGCCGGATTTCCACCGCCCCGGTGGACCGCTGCGTTCAGCCGCCAGCGTGCCGCCCGGCCCGGCCTTCGCGGTTCAGGCCTTTTCCATGGTGCACAGCAGCGGGTGCTGGTTCATGCGCGAGAACTCGTTGACCTGGGCGACCTTGGACTCGGCCACCTCGCGGGTGAACACGCCACACACGCCGCGGCCGCGGGTATGCACGTGCAGCATCACCTGGGTGGCGCGTTCCAGGTCCAGGGCGAAGAACTGCTCCAGCACCGCCACCACGAAGTCCATGGGGGTGTAGTCGTCGTTGAGCAGGATCACCTGGTACATCGGCGGCGGCGCGACCTCCGGCTTGCCGGGGGCGACCAGGGTGCCGTGCTCGTGTTCGTGGCGTGGGCTGTGGGGCATGCGCCGATTATACGGGCCGGGCCGCAACGGCCGTGGCGCGCAGGCCGGTGCGGATGGACGCGACCGCGACCGCTGCCGGACAATGCAGGCCGTTCCCGCCCCCGCGTTGCCATGCCCACGCCTCCTCCCGCCTGCAGTCCCGTGGCACCGTCCGCTGCCTGGCACCCGGACGTGACCGTGGCCAGCGTGGTCGCACGCGGGGGGCGCCTGCTGCTGGTCGAGGAGCGGATCGAAGGCCGCCTGGTGCTGAACCAGCCCGCCGGCCACCTGGACCCGGGCGAGAGCCTGGTCGAGGCGGCGGTGCGCGAGACGCTGGAGGAGACCGGCTGGCGCATCCGTGTGGAATCGTTCATCGGCGCCTACCAGTGGCACGCCCCCAGCGGCCAGCAGTTCCTGCGCTTCGCCTTCGGCGGCCAGGCGCTGGAACACGATCCGGCACGTCCGCTGGATACCGGCATCGAGCGCGCGTTGTGGCTGGCGCCGGCGCAGTTGCGTGCCCGCGCCAGCGAGCACCGCAGTCCGCTGGTCTGGCAGGTCGCCGCCGACTGGCTGGCCGGGCGGCGCCACCCGCTGTCGCTGTTGCAATGGGTGCCGTGACGTGTCTGCCATGAGCGTGCCGCGCACCGTCGTCGGCGTCTCCGGCGGGGTGGATTCCTCGGTCGCCGCCTGGCTGCTGGTCCAGGCCGGCGAGCCGGTGGCCGGCCTGTTCATGCAGAACTGGGACGACGACGGCAGCGGCGAGTGCCGGGCCGAGGAGGACCGCCGCGACGCGGTCGCGGTCTGCGGCCGGCTCGGCATCCCGTTCCACTTCCGCGATTTCTCGAACCAGTACTGGGCCGGGGTGTTCGAGCACTTCCTGGCCGAGTATGCGGCCGGGCGCACGCCCAATCCGGACGTGCTGTGCAACCGCGAGGTCAAGTTCAAGCACTTCCTCGACGCGGCCCGCGAACTGGGCGCCGAGCGCATCGCCACCGGACATTATGCGCAGGTGGCCCGGGCAGGAAACCGCTGGCGGCTGCTGCGCGGCGCCGACCGTGGCAAGGACCAGAGCTACTTCCTGCACCAGCTCGGCCAGCTGCAGCTGGCCGCCACCGCGTTCCCGATCGGCCACCTGCCCAAGGCACAGGTGCGGCAGATCGCCCGCGATGCCGGGTTGCCGACCCACGCCAAGAAGGACTCCACCGGGATCTGCTTCATCGGCGAACGCGATTTCCGCCAGTTTCTCGGCCGCTACCTGCCGGCGCAACCGGGACCGATCCGCGACCCGCACGGGGTGGAGGTCGGCGAGCACCCGGGCGTGTTCTATTTCACCCTCGGCCAGCGCGAGGGGCTCAACATCGGCGGCGTGCGCGGCCGCGCAGCGGCACCCTGGTACGTGATCGGCAAGGACGTCGCCGGCAACGTCCTCTACGTGGACCAGGACCGCGACAGCACGTGGCTGCTGGCACGCCGCCTGCGCAGCGAAACGATGCACTGGATCGAAGGCGTGCCACCGGCCGCGGCCTTCGAGTGCACCGCGCAGGTGCGCTACCGGCAGCAGGAAGAGCCGTGCCACGTGCAGGTCGAGGACGACGGCACGGTATCGGTCTGCTTCGAACGCCCGCAGCGCGCGGCCACGCCCGGCCAGTCGCTGGTGCTCTACGACGGCCCCGCCTGCCTGGGCGGCGCCGTGATCGACACCACAGACGCCCCGGTCCCCGGCAATACATCGCGGTAAGTACCGACGGCAGGGGGACGCTGCCAGTCGGCACACTTCCCGGGCCGGCCACACCGGACCGGAGCGCAGCCGGACGCCGGTCGGCTCCACCACCGACGGCTCCGCAGCGGGGCGGGTGCCGGGTCGGGGCAGTAGAATGGCCCCCATGAGCACCCCCTACGACGACCGCGTCCTGGCTCTGGCCGGCCTGGCCCAGGCCCTGCAGCAAGTGCGTCGCATCGCCGAGAACGGACAGAGCGAGACCGACGCGGCCCGGCCGGTGCTCGAGAGCATCTTCCGCATCGATGCCGATTCGGCCGCCGAAATCTATGGTGGCGTGCATCGCCTCGAGCCGGGCCTGCGCGCCCTCGCCGGCTACCTGTCCAACACCGGCAGCGATCCCCTGCTGCCGCGCCTGGCGCTGTCCACGATGCAACTGGAACGGCGCTTCTCCGCCGAACCCAATACCCTGGCTGCGGTCGGCAACGGCATCGCCGCGGTCGCGGCACAGGCCGAGTCGCTGGGCAGTACCCATCCGGACGTGCTCGAGGCCCTGGGCACGCTTTACGCCGACACCATCAGCCACCTGCGCCCGCGGATCATGGTCCAGGGCAATCCGCACTACCTAGGCCAGGCCGGCGTGGTTTCCGAGATCCGTGCCCTGCTGCTGGCCGCGGTGCGCTCGGCCCTGCTCTGGCGCCAGCTCGGCGGTAGCCAATGGCAGTTCCTGTTCGCGCGCCGAGCGATGGTCCAGGCGTTGCAACAGCGCCTGGGTTGAACTTCCCGGCCGCCCTGCAGGCGGCCGGGCCCATGCCTTATTGCCGCTGCGGCAGCGGTTGCGCCAACCCCTTGTCCATGGCTTCGGCGATCAGCCGCTGCATCTCCGTTTCCGCGCGCCGGGTGGCTTCGTCCATCTGCTTGCCCAGCCCGTCCATCTGCCGGCCCATCGCATTCATGGGCCGGCCCGCCTCGTCCATCTGCCGGGACAGCGCATCCATCGGTTGCAGCGCCTGCTGGTGGCGATCGGCTTCGGCCTGGACTTGGCGCGATTGCGCTTGCATCCGCTCGGTCAATGCCTGGTGCTCGTGTTCCAGGGCCTGGATCTGCCGTTGCAGCCCGGCCTGGCGCTTGGCGTCGCCATCGGCCGCCGCATCGGCCAGGTCCAGGCTCAGTCGCGCCTGGCGACGGCCGAGTTCACCCTGTTGCCGCCCCAGCGCCTCCAACCGGTGCGCAGCCTCCTCGATGCCCTTGGGTGGGTTGGCATCCCCGGACACCTGTTCCATCCGCTTGCCGATGGCCTGCATCTTCGCGCCCTGCTCTTCCATCCGCTGGCCCAGGTCGCGCATGCGATCGCCGATCGCTTCCTGCTCGGCCCAGTTCTGGCGGACGCGGGCCACGATCGCCGGATCGGTCACCACCCAGGCCTTGCCATCGCGCCGGAACCAGACGAAGTCGCCTTGGACTGCGTGGCGCGCCGCCTGGATCTGCGCGTGGTCGTCGCTGGAGCCCGAGATCAGGTAGGCCTCGGTGCCCTGGCGCACCAGCGCATAGGCATCGCCCCGGAGCCTACTCGCCTGCACCGATACGGGCGCCAGCGGCGGCGGCACAGGCATCGCGGGTGCCGGCGGTGCCGGCGGCGGCGGTGGAACCGTGGGTAGTGACGGAACCACGGCTGGCGCAGGTGCCGGGGCCGCCACCTGCCGCGATGCAGCGGCTGGCGCCGGCGGTGCGATCGCGGATGCCGCGGGTGCTGCAACCGGAGCGGCTTGCGCGGCCGGTGCGGCGGCGGCCGCGGCGACCGGGGCATGCGCCGCGTGTTGCGCATGGGCATAGAAGGCCAGCCCGGCTACCGCCAGGCCCAGCAGCGGGAACAGCAACCTGCCGCCATTGCGGGCGCGGCCGGGACGGACGAGTTGTTCGATGCGGGACATGAGTTGCCCTCCCTCGGGCGTCAGGGCGGCCAATGCGGGCCGCGGAACGGCGCGCAGCGCCGCATGGTGGTCGGCGAGTGCGGCCAGCGCGAGCGCCAGCCTGCGCGGTTCGCCGGTGGCCTCGGCCGCGAGCCGGTCGGCCACCAGTTCGCGTTCCGCGTGGATCCGGCGCGACAGCCACCACACGGCCGGGTGGTAGAACAGCAGCGCCTCGGCCACGCCCTGCAGCAGGCTGACCAGGTAGTCGTGGCGCCGGACATGGGCCAGCTCGTGCGCAAGCAGCGCTTCGATGTAATCCACCGGCATGCGCGCCAGCAGCGCCGCCGGCAGCAACACCACCGGCCGCCACCAGCCGGCCGTGGCGGGCGTGGCGAGCGCATCGACCAGCCGCAGTTCGACTGCATGCCGCAACCCCATCGCCTGCGCCAGCGCATCCAGTCGCCGCTGCCACTTGCGCTGCAGGTGCGGTGCGGACATGCCGGACAGGCGCCCGATCCACCACACGCCCGCGGCCAGGCGCAACGACAGGGTGCAGACGCCGGCCGCCCAGGCGACGACGATCCATGGCAATGCCTGCTCCAGGCGCAGCGCCTGCGCCAGGGCCGCCGGCGATGCCGGCATCGCCGCGGCTGCCGGCGCGATGGCGTCGATCGGTCCGGCCGCCTGCGCCGTCAGCGCCACGGGTACCGCATCGCTCCCGCCTGCAAGCCCGAGCAGCAACGAACCCACTGGCGCCAGCACGCAGGCCAGCAGCGCCAGACACGCTACCGCGTAGCGCGCCTGCGGCCGCGCCCGGTGCAGCAGTTGCAGGGCCAGCGCCGCGAGCAGACCGATCAGCGCGCCTTGCCAGAGGAAATGCAACAACACCCGGCCCAGCGCCGGGACCAGTGCGGCGATCGGCTCATGCATGGCCCTTCCTCCCCGCGCCGCTTGCCGGCTCGCCAGATTCCTGCAGCAGGCGCCGGATCTCCTCGCGCTCGCGCACGCTGACATGCCCGTCCAGCGCCGCCAGCACCAGCGCCTTGCCCGAGCCGGAGAACACCTTCTGGATCAGGTCGCCCAGCAGGTTGGTCTGCAGTGCGTCCTGCGGCTGCGCGGCGGCATAGACATGGGAGCGCTGGCTCTCGTCGCGCACCACCAGGCCCTTGCCGTGCATCACCTGCAGCAGGCGCAGCACGGTGGCCGGTTGCAGGTCCGGCCGTTCGTCCCGCAGCGCCTGGTGCACTTCGCGCGCGGTCGACGGTCCCAGCCGCCAGATCGCACGCAGCAGATCCAGTTCGGCGGCGGTGGGCTTGGGCAGGCGCGGGGTGCGGGCCATCGGCGGCATCCATCCAGGGCGATGGCGTGATCCTGCCCTATCCAGACAATATTGTCTAGAACATTTTGTCTATGCCGGAAGTCATGCCTTCCGAAGCACCCGCCCGGCCGAACTCAGGCGTGCGCGAGAGCGTAGTCCAGCGCCGCCCGGACCGCGACGACCTGGGCCTCGTTGCACTGCTCCGGGGTGGCGCTGGGGCTGTCCGGGTAGACCTCGGTGGTGGTCGTGTAGCGCGCGCCGGTGAGCCCGGCGCACAGGCCCAGGGCCTTGAGCGGGTATTCGATCACGCCGTGGGCGACCACCGGCGAACCGATCATCTTGCCCTCCGCGTCGGCCGGGGCGATGTGGGTCACCCGCTCCACCGCGGCGATGATCGCCTGCTGGAACGCCGGCTGCCGGTTCTCGCTGTCGTCCACCAGGTAGAACCCGTCCGGGATCCCGCCCGGCTCGAATGGCTTGCCGTCGCGCGCCGCCAGCGCGGGGCGGAACTCGCTCTCGTCGGTGTCGGTGGTCTCGTGCAGGTCGATGTGGACCAGGAAGCGGCCGGCCAGCGGCGCAACCAGGTGCATCAGGGCGGCGGCCTCCATTGCCGGGCTGTGGGCGCGGAACGCGCGATTCGGATCCACCGCCCCGGCATTCCAGCGCTGGATGCGTTCGTAGCCCCACGGGCTCACGCAGGGCACCACCAGCAGGTTGAGGCGGCCGGCGTAGTCGTCCACGTGCTCGCGTGCGAACTTCAGCGCACCCATCACCCCGCTGGTCTCGTAGCCGTGCACGCCGCCGGTGACCAGCGCCACCGGGCGCGCGTCGTCCCAGTCGCTGCTGTGCAGGGCCAACAGCGGGTACGCATCGGGGGCATAGTCCAGTTGCCCGTACACCTCCACGTCCCAGTGCGCGCGCAGGTGCTCGACCGCATCCAGCACTTCCTCGACGTAGCTGCGCCGGGGCACCTGCCGCGCCCGCCATTGCGCGCGCTCAGCCTCGCCCCAGGGCTGTCCGGGAATGCCGACGGGATAGAAGCGTTCGATCTGCTGCATGGCGATGCGGGTCCATTCTTGGATTGGAAAGGGTCACTCTAGCAGTGCGCCGGCACGCCCTATGCGCCGCGCCGGGCAGTGTCCAGCAGGCGTGCGAGTGCGGCGTCCTTCTCTTGCCACAGGCCGTTCATCCATTGCTGGAAACGGGCGCGGAAGGCGCGATCGCCCTGGTAGTCGCCCGCGACCAGTTCGGCCGGGATCGGGCGCTGGCGGACCTGCACCTTCACCTCCGGCACCCGGTTGGCGATCAGGTCGATCATCGAGGGACGGCCGCCGGGATAGGCGATGGTCACATCCAGGATCGCGTGCAGGCCCTCGCCCATCGCCTCTAGCACGAAGGCCACCCCGCCGGACTTGGGCTTGAGCAGGTGCCGGTACGGCGAGACCTGGCCGGCGTGCTTCTCCGGCGTGAACCGGGTGCCCTCGACGAAGTTCATCACCGATACCGGGATGTCGCGGAACTTGGCGCAGGCGCGGCGGGTGGCCTCCATGTCGCGCCGGCCCAGTTCCGGGTTCTTCGCCACCTGCCGGTGGGTATAGCGGCCCATGAACGGGAAATCCAGCGCCCACCAGGCCAGGCCCAGCACCGGCACCCAGAACAGCTGGCGCTTGAGGAAGAAGCGCAGCAATGGCACGCGTCGGTTGAACACCTTCTGTAGCACCAGGATGTCGACCCAGCTCTGGTGGTTGGCCAGCACCAGGTAGTGGCCATCGCGCCGCAGCCCGGCGTCGATGTCGACCTCGAACGCGGTGGCGGTGAACAGGCCCATCATCGCGGTGTTGACCGCGATCCAGTTCTCGGCCAGCCCGGTCAGCAGCGGGTTGCAGGCCCGCCGCACCGCCGCGAACGGCAACGCCGCCTTGACCAGCCCCAACCCCAGCACCGGCACCGCGTGGAGCAGCGTGTTGGCCGCGATCAGCGGCAGGATGAAGGCGATGCGCAACCCGAGCAGCACGGACACCGGGGCCTGACCCGCTCAGGCCTGGAACACGGGATCGAGCATGCGGAACATCCCCGCATCGGCATCCATCTCCACCCGCCCGCCCGAGGGCACGATGAACTGCTGGCGGATGTGGCCGATCATCGCGCCGCGGTAGGCGGGGATCTTCAGCGGCTGGATGTAGTCGTCGAAGATCTGCGGCAGGGTCAGCCAGCCGTAGCCTTCGCCGGGGTCGCACTCGGTGCATTCGCCGAAGATCAGCCCGGCGATCCGGTCCAGCGCGCCCGTCAGCTTGAGCGTGCTGAACATGCGGTCGATCCGGTACGGCGCCTCGGACACGTCCTCCAGGAACAGGATCTTGCCGGTGAAGTCCGGCAGGTACGGGGTGCCGGCCAGCGCGGTGAGCACGGTGAGGTTGCCGCCGACCAGTTCGCCGCGGGCCTTGCCGCCGGCGATGGTGACGGTGCGGTTGCGGCGCGCCACCAGCTCGTCGCCCGCATCGGCGACATTGCGGTATTCCATCAGCTCGCGGTCGAAGAACACGCGCCGGAACTGGTCGGCGTTGAACTTGTTCCAGCTGCCCGCGCCGATCTGCCCATGGAACGTGACCAGCCCGGCCTGCGCCAGGATCGCGTTGTGCAGGGCGGTGATGTCCGAGTAGCCGAGCAGCATCTTCGGGTTGCGCCGGATCAGGCCGTAGTCGAGCAGCGGCAACAGCCGCGCCGCGCCGGAACCGCCGCGCACGCAGACGATGCCCCTGACTTCCGGATCGGCGAACATCGCATTGATGTCGCCGGCACGCTCGGTGTCGGTGCCGGCCAGGTGGCCGCGGCGCGAACCGGCGTGCGGGGCGAGCTTGACCTTCAGGCCCAGTGCCTGCATCGCCTCGCTGGCCAGTTGCAGGTCGAACGGGTCGTCGGTGGCCTTCGACGGGCTGACCAGGGCGATCGTGTCGCCCGGGTTGAGCGGCCGCGGCAGCACGCGCCGGGGCGCGGTCGCCGCCCTCGCCTCGCCGCCGCGGGCCAGTGGCAGCATCAGCGCCGTTGCGGCCAATGCCGCGCTGCCGATGAAATGTCGCCTGTGCATGGTCGGATACCGAGGGGGGCTGTGGACCGCCAAAGTAGCCGCCCGTCCCTCGGCAGACAAGCCGGACCGGATTGACCGGCCCTTAACCGGGACGCCCTACGCTTGCCCCATTCCCACCCCATCCGCCCCGGGAGCCAGCCGATGAGCGCCAGGAACACGATCTGCCTCTGGTACGACGGCGCCGCGCTGGAAGCGGCGACCTTCTATGCACGGACCTTCCCGGACAGCGCGGTGAGCGCCGTGCACCGCGCTCCGGGCGATTTTCCCTCGGGCAAGGAAGGCGACGTGCTGACCGTTGAGTTCAGCGTGCTCGGCATCCCCTGCATCGGCCTCAACGGCGGCCCGGCGTTCAGGCACAGCGAGGCGTTCTCCTTCCAGGTCCGCACCGAGGACCAGGCCGAGACCGACCGCTACTGGGACGCGATCGTCGGCAACGGCGGACAGGAAAGCGCCTGCGGCTGGTGCAGGGACAAGTGGGGCCTGTCCTGGCAGATCAGCCCGCGGGTGCTGGTCGAGGCCGTCGCCAGCCCCGACCGGGCCGCGGCCGAGCGCGCGTTCGAGGCGATGATGGGCATGCGCAAGATCGACATCGCCGCGATCGAGGCCGCGCTGCGCGGCTGACGCCGGCGGTTCACCGATACGGCCCCGGCCCGCGCCATACCAGCTCCCCGCGCCGGTACACGTACATCACGGTGATGACCTGGCGGGCGTCGCCGATGGCCTGAAGTTCCGGATCGCCCGGGTCGAGCAGGCGGCACTTGCTGGAGCCGCGCCTGAGCGCGACCTCCGCCGGGCAAACCATCCGCTGCCGCGTTCCCGGCAGCGGGATCGACACTTCCTTCATGCCCTGCGCGATCCAGCCGCGCAGCCGCTCCTCGCCGAGCAGGTCGTAGACGATCTGGTAGCCGCCCACTTCCATGCTGGGTTCGGATCTTTCCAGGTCGTTCTGGTCGCCATCGCGGTTGGCCGGCCCGCGCGCCGTGCCCTCGTCCTCGAGGGCGGTGTCTTCCTCGAGCAGCCCAGGCGGCCGCCCGGTCCAGGCATGCGGACGGCGCTGGCCGGGGACGTGCGGCGCCGGGCTGGCACGCTGTTCCGGTTGCGGCGTGGGCGGGGGCTCGATGTAGCTGGCCTCCGGCACGGGCTTGCGCGGCGCGGCGTGCCTGGGCCTTTCCACCGGGGTGGCCGGCTTGGGCTGCGGCGGCGTCGGGCTGGGCGGGGCCGGCACGGACGGCTCCGGCTGCGCCGACTCGCCGACGAAGTCCACCCGGACCCGGCCGCCGCTGGCCGCGCCCTGCGGCGGGGTCACCGTCGGGGTGGCGGCCCACAGCAGCAGCGCCAGCATCAGCGCGTGCAGCACCGCGCTCAGCAGCGCGCAGATCCATGGCCGGGCGCGGTCGATCCGCGGGTCGGCCGCGGCGTCCCGGGGCGTGGGAGTGCCGCTCATGCCGCCGGGAGGACGTGGGGGGTGCGGGTCCTCATGCGGGGGTCAGGGCGTACGGCGGGGGTGCGGCATCCTAACCGTGGCGTGCTGAACGCCGCCGGCGCCTCAGTCCGCCTCCTCGAACACGTACTCGTGCTGGCCGTCGCGCACCACCAGCCGGCGCACCCCGTCCTGGTCGGCGCGGACGAACAACAGGCCCATGACCTCCGGGTCGACGGTGACGAAGGCCAGGCTGCCGTCGGGCTGCAGCGTGGAGGCCACGGCCGAACCGAAGGAGCCCACGTCGAAGCGCGCCACGCCGTCCTTGCGCGTCACCACCAGGTCGCCCAGCGCCTGGTTGCGGTAGCGCGGCGCCAGCCCGGCCACCGCTTCGGCGTCGGCCGGCCACTGCAACAGCTTGCGCTGCGCGTCGAAGGCCTCATGGTTCGCCTTGACCCCGGCGGCGGCGGCCGCCTCGGCCTGCGGCTCGCCGTCGAACATCAGTTCCATCAGCTTGCGCTTGAACGGCCCGCGCAGGTACACGCCCTCGTCGGCGTTGGTCAGGATCACCGCCCCGACCCGCTGCTCGGGCCACCACATCATGTTGGAGTGGAAGCCGCCCATGTCGCCGCCGTGGTCGATCACTTCCACCCCGTCGGACTTGTCCACCATCAGCGCCATCGCATAGTCGCGGTCCGCGCCCAGCGCGATCTGCGGCTGGCGGCGCTCCAGCAGCGCCTGCTCGCCGATGTAGCGGCTGCCGTCGGGCAGCGTCCCGCGGTCGATCTCCATCTGCACGTACCTGAGCAGGTCGTTGACCGTGCCCCAGGCCGCGCCGGCGGGGCGCGAGGCGGAGATGGTGTCGTTCAACCCCATGCCCATGACCCGCACCGCATGGTCGATGTCGTAGCCGTGCGGCCGGGCGAAGTTGCCGGACTGCGCCTTGGCGTAATCGAAGGTGGTGCTGGCCATGCCCAGCGGATCGAACACCAGCTCCTGCATGGCCTGGTCGTAGCCGGCGCCCAGTTCGGTGCCCGGATGGGCGATCTGGCCGCCGATGTAGCCGGCCGCCGCGGCCATCGGGTTGGAATACTGGAACAGCTCGCCGAAGCGGCTGGTGGGCTGCATCGTGCCCAGCGTGGCCATCACCGCCTCGGGCGTCTGCTTCTCGCCCTCGAACAGCCATTCGTAGTCCTGGCGCGGCAGGCCGGTGCAGGCGCAGATCAGGTGCTTGACCAGCACCTGCTCGGTGGTGGCCGCATCGCCCAGCTTGAACCCGGGGAACACGTCGACCACGCGCGCGTTCCAGTCGAGCTTGCCGGCATCGACCAGCTTGGCCAGCATCAGCGTGGTCAGGGCCTTGGTGTTGGAGGCGATCATGAACCGGGTGTCGCCATCGACCTTGTCCGGCTTGCCCAGCTCGCGCACGCCGAAACCGCGCGACATCACCACCTGCCCGTCCTGGACGATGCCGATGGCCACGCCGGGCACGTCGTAGGCCACGCGCATCTCCTCGACGAAATCGGCGATCTGCTGCAGCCGCGCCTCGTCCAGCTTGTTGGCGGTGCGCCCGGCGAAGCTCTCGCGCGTGTAGCCGGCCGGCAGCAACCGCTGGTAGAGCTTGCCGAACTGCGAAGCACGCTTCTCGGCGATGGCCTGGTCGACGTCGTTCACCACCACCGTCCACGCCTCGCCCTTGCGGTAGGCCGAAGCCCGGATCACGCGCTTGGCGTTGTCGGCCACCTCGTAGTCGTAGAAGCGCCGCTGCTCCCAGCCGTCGCGCGGCGCCGCATCGGTGGCGACCAGCAGCTTGGGCTCCAGGCCGAGCAGCTTCCAGGCTTCGGCGACCGCCGCGTCGGCATCGGCGGCAGTCGCATCGACGATGGCCACCCGCGAGCTGTCGCCCTCCGGCGGGGAGACCAGCACGGCGTTGCCCTCGGTGCGCCGGGTCCAACCTTCCGGCAGCAGGAACGTGGTGCCGCGCGGCGTGGCCGCGGGCTGGTCGCCGGTGGCCGGGGCGGCGGACGCCGCCTGCGGCGCCTCGGCCGGGGGAGGCTTGGCCGTGCAGCCGGCCGCGGCGACCGCGGTCATCGCCATCGCGAGCGAAACGACTTTGAGCATCTGGTGCATGGCAGGACTCCGGCGGCGGTGGCCGGGGATTGCACCGCGATTCGGGGGGAGGCGCAACTGGGGGCGGACTTTGGCGGCTGGTGCGCCCACTGCCTTGCCCATGCCGCTCAGGGCAGAAGGTAGGGCCTCACGTCCTCCGCCTCGCGTTCGCCGTCGATCGCGACCAGATCCTTGAGGATGGCCGTATGCCCCTGCCCCGCCAGGACCAGCACGCGGCGCCCGGGGGCGGCGGCTTTCTGGATGTTGGCGTACATGCGGAAATTGCGGTGCCACCAGCTCGCCGAAGCATCGGCGCCGGCGAAACCGCCCCCGGCATCGACCGCATTGGTGGCCATGTACAAAGCCTTGTTCTCCCGGTCGCGCTCCGGATCGTTGCTCAGTTGCAGCAAACGGGCCAGCGACATCGTCGTCTGCTCCCGCGTATCGCGCGCCGACAGCGACGCGAACATGGCCTCCATCGCCGCTTTCCCGTCGGGTTCGTGGGTCTCGAGGTACTCGAACATCGGCTCGGCGTTCCAATGGACCGCGCCCTCGTCGAAACATGTCACTCCGGCCAGGCCTGCTTCCTTCGCCACGCGGAAACCGATCTGCTGTATCTCGTTGACCGCCAACGCCTGCGTGCCCTTGCGATATCCGGCGAACGCCGCATCCTGTCGCGCCTGTGCCGAGGGCTCGCACTCCACGAGGACGTCAGTCGGGCGGAAGGCGGCCAAGCGCTCGGCCAACCCTGCCAGATAGACCTGGTTGCCGGGGGTCGTGACGTCGATGACTTCCGACTTGACCTTGTCCAGACCGGGATTGGCGAAGTGGAATACCCCCATCAGCATCACCTTCGCCGGCTCCGGCGCCGGTTCGCGATCTGTGGCATTCGCAGCGAACACCGCCATGGACAGCAACAGGGGGGCGCATGGAAGGCGGCGTTTCAGCATGGGAGCACTCCGGGCATGACGACCTCTCGCACGAAAGCCGGGATCGGTCGCATAGCGCTCATTCTTTGGAAAGCCTCCTTCCGCCACATGTGCCGGAAGTCCATCCCCTGCCGCGCCCAATGCGCGCCGGCATCTGACTACATGTTCCTTCTGTACTCCCCACCCACGTCGTACAACGCATGGCTGATCTGCCCAAGGCTGTGGGTCTTGACCGCTTCCACCAGCGACTCGAAGACGTTGCCGCGCCTGCGCGCGGTGTCCTGCAGGTAGGCCAGGCCATGGCCGTCGTGCGTTCCGTCAACCAGGCCGCTGCCCGCCTCGTCGGCACCGGCAACGTGGCCGCTGACAGTTTCCCCTTCCGGGGCCAGCCGGTTGCGGTTGGCTTGCCAGCCGCGCACGTTCTCGATCTGCTGCCCCTTCTCCCCCTCGGTCGAACGGATCAACTCGATCTCGGTGACCACCTCACCGGCATGCTCCTTCGGCAGGAAGGTGTTGACCCCCACCAGCGGCAGCGAGCCGTCGTGCTTCTTGTGTTCGTAGTACAGCGATTCCTCCTGGATCTTGCCGCGCTGATACATGGTGTCCATCGCGCCGAGCACGCCGCCGCGCTCGCTGATCGCCTCGAATTCCTTGTACACGGCCTCCTCGACCAGGTCGGTCAGGTACTCCACCGCGAAGCTGCCCTGCCAGGGGTTCTCGCAGAAGTTCAGGCCCAGCTCCTTGTTGATGATCATCTGGATCGCCACGGCGCGGCGCACGCTCTCCTCGGTGGGCGTGGTGATCGCCTCGTCGTAGGCGTTGGTGTGCAGGCTGTTGCAGTTGTCGAATAGCGCATAAAGCGCTTGCAGCGTGGTGCGGATGTCGTTGAACTGGATCTCCTGCGCGTGCAACGAACGGCCGGAGGTCTGGATGTGGTACTTCATCATCTGGCTGCGTTCGTTGCCGCCGTAGCGCTCGCGCATGGCGCGCGCCCAGATGCGACGGGCGACGCGGCCGATGGCGGTGTATTCCGGGTCCATGCCGTTGCTGAAGAAGAAACTCAGGTTGGGCGCGAAGTCGTCGATGTGCATGCCGCGCGCCAGGTAGTACTCGACGATGGTGAAACCGTTCGAGAGGGTGAAGGCGAGCTGGCTGATCGGATTCGCCCCGGCCTCGGCGATGTGGTAGCCGGAAATTGACACCGAGTAGAAGTTGCGGACCTGGTGGTCGACGAAATACTGCTGGATGTCGCCCATCATGCGCAGGGCGAACTCGGTGCTGAAGATGCAGGTGTTCTGCGCCTGGTCCTCCTTGAGGATATCGGCCTGCACGGTGCCGCGCACGGTCTTCAGGGTGTCGGCCTTGATCTTCGCGTAGGTTTCGGCGTCCAGCAGCTGGTCGCCGGTGATACCCAGCAGGCCCAGACCAAGGCCGTCGTTGCCGGCCGGCAGTTCGCCGTGGTAGCGCGGGCGCTCGCGGCCCTCGAAGAACCGGTCGATCTTCTCCTGCGCCCGCGCCCAGCGCGCCGGGTCGGCCTTCAGGTACTTCTCCACCTGCTGGTCGATGGCGGTGTTCATGAACATCGCCAGGATGATCGGCGCCGGGCCGTTGATGGTCATCGACACGCTGGTGGTCGGCGCGCACAGGTCGAAGCCGGAGTACAGCTTCTTCATGTCGTCCAGGGTGGGCACGTTGACCCCGGAGTTGCCGATCTTGCCGTAGATGTCCGGGCGCGGCGCCGGGTCCTCGCCGTACAGGGTGACCGAGTCGAAGGCGGTGGACAGGCGCGCCGCCGGCTGGCCGACGCTCAGGTAGTGGAAGCGGCGGTTGGTGCGCTCGGGCGTGCCCTCGCCGGCGAACATGCGGATCGGGTCCTCGCCGGTGCGGCGGTAGGGGTACACGCCGCCGGTGTAGGGATAGCTGCCCGGCAGGTTCTCCTTGCCGAGGAAGGCCAGCAGCTCGCCCCAGGACTTGTAGGCGGGGGCGGCGATCTTCGGCACCTTCTGGTGGCTGAGGGATTCGCGGTAGTTCTCCACCCGGATGGCCTTGCCGCGGACCTCGTATTCGGTGACTTCATCGGTGATCGACTTCAACCGTGCCGGCCATTGGCGCAGGTTGCGCAGCGACTCGGACGAGAGCGACTGGACGGCATCGTTGTAGCGCTGGCGCAGGGTCAGCAGGGAGCGGTCGGCCTGGCCGGCGGCCAGGGCATCGGTGGGGTACAGGGCCAACGGCCCGGGCAGCACTGGATCGGCCAACTCGCGCAGCGACTCCCAATACGATTGGGCGCGGCTGGCGGTCTCGGCCTCGCTCTCGATCCTGCGGTTGATCGCCCTGCCCTGTTCGGCAATCTCGGCCAGGTAGCGCACCCGGGCGCCGGGGATCAGCACGGTGGCGCGCGGTTCCTTCAGCGAGGTGTCGATCCGCGGGTCGAAATCGGCGCCCTTCGCCCGCAGCAGCCGGCACAGGTTGGCGAACATCCAGCTGATACCCGGGTCGTTGAACTGCGAGGCGATGGTCGGATAGACCGGCACGTCCTCGTCCTTGACCGAGAAGGCCACGCGGTTGCGCTTCCACTGCTTGCGCACGTCGCGCAGGGCGTCCTCGGCGCCGCGGCGGTCGTACTTGTTGAGCACGATCAGCTCGGCATAGTCGAGCATGTCGATCTTCTCGAGCTGGCTGGCCGCGCCGTAGTCGGAGGTCATCACGTACATCGGGAAATCGACCAGGTCCACGATCTCCGAGTCGGACTGGCCGATGCCGGCGGTCTCCACGATCACCAGGTCGAAGTCCAGCGACTTGAGGTAGCCGATGCAGTCCTTGAGCACCGCGTTGGTGGCCACGTTCTGGCGACGGGTGGCCATCGAGCGCATGTAGACGCGATGGCTGCGCAGGGAGTTCATGCGGATGCGGTCGCCCAGCAGCGCGCCGCCGCTGCGGCGTCGGGTCGGATCCACCGAGACGACTGCAATACGCATGGCCGGGAAGCTGGACAGGAAGCGGTTGAGCAGTTCGTCGGTGACCGAGGACTTGCCGGCGCCGCCGGTGCCGGTGATGCCGATCACCGGGGTGCGGCCGGCGGCCAGTTGCCACTGCTTGCGCAGGCGGGACAACTCGGCCTCGCCGTGTTCGCCATCCTCGATCGCGCTGAGGGCGCGGCCGATGGCGATCTCGCCGGCTCCCGGGCCGTGCCCGCCACCGTCCCCCGGTGCGCGCGACACCCGCACCTCGCGCGCGGCCCCCGCACGGGCGACCACGTCCTCGATCATCTCCACCAGCCCCATCTTCATGCCGTCATTGGGATGGTAGATGCGCTCGACGCCGTAGGCTTCCAGTTCGCGGATCTCCTCGGGGGTGATGGTGCCGCCGCCGCCGCCGAACACGCGGATGTGCGCGGCGCCGCGCTCCCGGAGCATGTCCACCATGTACTTGAAGTACTCCACATGCCCGCCCTGGTAGCTGGACAGGGCGATCGCGTCGGCATCCTCCTGCAGCGCCGCGCGGACCACGTCCTCGACGCTGCGGTTGTGGCCCAGGTGGATCACCTCGGCGCCCTGGGCCTGGATCAGCCGGCGCATGATGTTGATCGCCGCGTCATGGCCGTCGAACAGGCTGGCAGCGGTGACGAAGCGCAATGGGGTCGGTTCCGGGCTGGCGACGGGGATCTGGCTGGCGGGCGTGCTCATGCGCTTCGGGAATCAAGGACTTCGATGTCCCGATTCTAGTGCTTTCACGGGAAACCGAGGGGGCGCCTGCAACAGGACCGGGCGGCCACCCCCCTATTCAGGGGAAGCGGATGAGTCGCCGCGTGGCTGGGAGTAGAATGGCGCCCGCGACGACCCGCCCTCCCCCTGGCTCCGTCGCTTTTTTGTTGGCCGAAGACCACGGAGCCTGTCGATGCTTTTCGAAACCCTCGCCACCTCCGGCCATGAGCAGGTGGTCTTCTGCAACAACCCCGATGCGGGGCTGAGGGCGATCGTCGCCGTGCACAGCACCGTGCTCGGCCCGGCCCTGGGGGGAGTGCGCATGCGCCACTACGCCGACGAGGGCGATGCCCTGCGCGACGTGCTGCGCCTGAGCCGGACCATGACCTACAAGAACGCCCTGGCCGGTCTGAACATCGGCGGCGGCAAGGCGGTGATCCTGGGCGACCCGAAGACGGCCAAGTCCGAGGTGCTGTTCCGTGCCTTCGGCCGTGCGGTGGAGGCGCTGGGCGGGCGCTACATCACCGCCGAGGACGTGGGCACCGACGTCAACGACATGGAGCAGATCTACCTGGAGACCGAATTTGTCACCGGCGTGCACCAGGTTCACGGCGGCTCCGGCGACCCGGCCCCGTTCACCGCCTACGGCACCCTGCAGGGGCTGATGGCCTCGCTGCAGCGCAAGTTCGGCCACGAGGAGGTCGGCAAGACCAGCATCGCGGTGCAAGGACTGGGCCACATCGGGATGGAGCTGGTGAAGCTGCTCCGGGAGCGCGGCGCCAAGCTGTTCGTCGCCGACCTGGACCCGAAGCTGGTCGAACGCGCGGTGTCCGAGTACGGCGCCGAGGCGGTGGCCTGCGCCGACATCTACGACGTGGCCGCCGACGTGTTCGCACCCTGCGCGATCGAGGGCGGGATCGACGAGAAGACCGCCGAGCGGCTGAAGGCGAAGATCGTCTGCGGCTCGGCCAACAACCAGCTCTCCAGCCACGCGGTGGGCGACGAGCTGCACCGGCGCGGGATCCTGTTCGCCCCGGACTACGCGGTCAACGCCGGCGGGGTGATGAACGTGTCGCTGGAGATCGACGGCTACAACCGCGAACGGGCGATGCGCCTGATCCGCAGCATCTACCACAACCTCGGCCGGATCTTCGACCTGTCCGAGCGCGAGGACATCAGCCCGCAGTACGCCGCCGACCGGATCGCCCAGGCCCGGCTGCAGGCCATCGGCAAGCTCAAGCTGCCGATGGGCCGTACCCGGCCGCGGATGGGGCACCTGCGCGGGGAACACTGAGCTCCTCGCCCGCCGCATTGCTGCGCCCGCACGTGCCAACCGGGCCGGCTTCCCCCTAGACTGGTGCAATTGAAACCAATCGAGGGGCAGGCATGCACGCATTCCAGTTGGGCGAGGAAATCGATGCCCTGCGCGAGGCCGTACGCCGCTTCGCCGAGGTCGAGATCGCGCCCCGTGCGGCGGCCATCGACGAGGACAATGCCTTCCCCCAGGACCTGTGGCCCAAGCTGGGCGAACTGGGCCTGCTGGGCATGACCGTCGCCTCTGAATATGGCGGCAGCGACATGGGCTACCTGGCCCACCTGGTGGCGATGGAGGAGATCTCGCGCGCCTCCGGCTCGGTCGGGCTGAGCTACGGCGCGCATTCCAACCTGTGCGTCTCCAACCTCTATCTCAACGGCAATCCCGCCCAGCACGCGAAATACCTGCCGAAGCTGTGCAGCGGCGAGTGGAAGGGCGCGCTGGCGATGAGCGAGCCGGGCGCCGGCTCGGACGTGGTCGGCTCGATGCGCTGCAGCGCGCAGTTGCGCGATGGCGTCTGGGTGGCCAACGGCAACAAGATGTGGATCACCAACGGCCCGGAGGCCGACGTGCTGGTGGTGTACATGCGCACCGCGGCCAAGGAGGCCGGCAGCCGCTGCATGACCGCCTTCATCGTCGAACGCGGCATGCGCGGCTTCTCCACCGCGCAGAAGCTGGACAAGTTGGGCATGCGCGGCTCCAACACCTGCGAACTGGTGTTCGAGGACTGCGAGATCCCGGCGGAAAACGTGCTCGGCGAGGTGAACCAGGGCGTGCGAGTGCTGATGAGCGGCCTGAACACCGAGCGCCTGGTGCTGTCCGGCGGCCCGATCGGGCTGATGCAGGCTGCCCTGGACATCACCCTGCCCTACGTGCGCGAGCGCCGCCAGTTCGATGCGGCGATCGGCACCTTCGGCCTGATGCAGGGCAAGGTCGCCGACATGTACACCGCGCTGCAGTCCTCGCGCGCATTTGCCTACCAGGTCGCGCGCGACTTCGACCAGGGCCGTTCCTCGCGCGCGGCGGCGGCCTCCTGCCTGTTGCACGCCTCCGAGTCCGCGGTGCAGGTGGGGCTGGAAGCGATCCAGGCGCTGGGCGGCAACGGCTACATCAACGAGTTCGCCACCGGCCGGATCCTGCGCGATGCCAAGCTCTACGCCATCGGCGCCGGCACCAACGAGATCCGGCGCATGCTGATCGGACGCGAGCTGTTCGAGGGACGGGACTGAGAAGACTGAGAAGGCGCGCCCCGCAGGGCGCGCCTATCCCGTCCTCCTACGGGCACCGGGCCCGGATCAGAACGCGTGGCTGTACTGCAGGCTGACCTGGTCGTCGACGTAGCGGTCGCTCTGGCGACGGCTGTAGTCGACGCGGAACAGGTTGCGCGCGGAGAACGAAGTCGTCAGCCCCATCTGGTAGAGCCGGCTGCGCGCGGCCAGGCCGATCCCGTACAGCGGCTGCCACTGCTCGAAGCCGACGAAGCTGGCGTCGAACACTTCCCCGGCGGACTGCAGCCGCTCCTGGTACTCGCCCCGCGCATCAAGCGCGAGAGTGACGCCGTTGCCCAGTCGCCAACTGCGTTCGCCCCGCAGGCCCAGGTAACCCTGGGTTCGGGTGCTGTTCCATTGATCCGCGCGCAAGCCCAGGCCACCGGCGCCGGCTTCGCTGAAGCCGTCGTTGTCCAGACGGGTGTAGTCCACGCCCAGGTAGGGCGTGAGCGTCCCGCCAGCCAGACCGAAGCCACGGCCGGATTCCATATTGGCGGTGAAATAGTCGCCGGACAGCCGCGTGGCGACACCATTCACACTGGTACCCAGCAGGACGTTGCGCTGCATCTGTCGATCGAACTGGCCAATGCCCAGACGACCCTGGGCGTACCAACCATCGCTCAGCCAGGCCGCATACAGCTGACTTTCGTACTGGTAGCCGCGCATCCGGTCGCCCATCGCCGGCAACCAGCTCTGCTGCCGCTGGCGGCTGAACGCCATGCCGAACAGGGTGTTGGCGCCATAGGCCACGTCGTGGCCGACGATTTCGCCGCTGCTGCTGAAATCAACCGAATCGAAGCCCGACAGGGACAACCCGCCATCGCGCGACAGGTCGGCGGCCCAGGCGCCGGCACCCCTGAGGTTGCCGCGGAAGCGGTCGAAACGGCTGGTCGCCGCACGGCGGTTGGCATCGATGCTCTCGAAAGTCATCGCCGAGGCGGTGCCGTGCAGCTGCCCTGACAGGCTGCGCAGCGACACGTCCACGCCCGCGACGCTGGGGGCCTGTTGGAAGGCGCCGGCGGCCGCGAGCAAGTCGGCATCGAGCCCGATGTTGCCGCCCGTGCCGCCCGGCAACGCCCCGCCGAGGCTGCCGTCCAGCCCGCCCATCACCCCTTCCATGCGCGACGCCGCGCCCTGCGACAGGGCCGAGAGGCCCCAGATCGACGCAGCCGCCCTCACGTCCACGCGCTGCGCGCGCAAATAGGCATTGAGCAAGTCGTATTCGAGGGTGTAGTTGACCAGGGTGACGTTGGACGCCGAGGTCACGAGGTTGTCGAAGCGTCCGAGCAGGCCCTCCTTGGTATAGATCACCATGGTGCGCTGGTCGAACACATAGCCGCTCTTCACTCCTTCGACATGGAGTTTGCTGTTGCCGGCGCTATCGCTGGTGAGCTTGGCCTTGCCGTCCACGCCGAGCGGGTTGCCAAGCCAGAAATGCAGGGTGCCCAGGACATCGCCCGCCGGGCCGGTCCAGTAGTTGGTGAAGTCACCGGCGATGTTCATCGCGTTGACTCCATCGCCCGCGATCAGGCTCGCGCCATTGGTGACGCTGCCCCCGAAGCTGCCCACGCCCTGGAAACGGGTGCCCGCTTCCACGGTGACGCTGGAACTGGCCAGGCCCTGCAGCACGTTCAGCCCGCCCTGCCTGAGCACGGTTGCGCCCTGGTAGGAGCCGCGTTCGGTAAGCACGAGGGTGCCGCTGCCGGCCTTGATCAGGCCGCCTGAACCGCTGATTGGATTGCGGAAATAGCTGACGTCGACGCCCCGTGCCGGGTCCACGCGCTTGTTGTCGAATTCGATCAGCACATCGCCCCAGTCGAACCGCCCGGGCCCCTTCACCGCGGCGCCGACATTGAGCAGGCCATAGCCGAAGATCGCGTCCGGGCCGGGATCGCCGATGTCGGTGGCCGTGCCGAGCACGGTCTGCCGCACCAGGTCGTTGTTGAAATAGGGGAAGGCCTGCCACACCAGCGCGGCCGTACCTGACACCAGAGGTGCCGCGTAGGAAGTACCCCCGCCCCATTTGTAACTGGTGCTGCCGCTGGTGTCGGTATGGCCGGTGAACACAACGTTGCCGGGTGCGGTCAGGCAGTAGTTCTTCGCCACCCCGCAGGCTTGCGAGTAGTCGGTCAGGGTCGGCGTGGACTCGGTCGGATTGAGCGCGGCCACGGTGAGCCAGCCGCGCTCCAGGAATGCTGCCTCGGCCGACTTGCTCGGCAATGCCGCATTGTTCGAGGGGTTGTCGCGGTAACGGGCGTCGGTGCCGCTATTGCCGTTGGCGAACACGACCAGGCCATCGCGATTCAGGATGAAGTCGCTCCAGGCATTGACGAATTCGTTGGTGACCTGATCGTTGGTCCAGTACAGGCCGCCCCACGAATTGTTGATGATCGTGCCCACCGCGCCGGCCCGGGCGGCGGCTTCGGCGATCTGCAGGTTCAGCGCCCGGAAGAACTCGCCATAGCCTCGTCCCGCCTGCACTTCGTTGCCCTGGCCGGACCCGTCGTCCTTCGGAGCCTCGTCGGCGATGATCCGCGACGAGATGATGCTGGCGCCTTGGGCCACGCCGCCCGGCCAGTTGCCGACGGCCTTGCCCGCGGCCAGCGAAGCCACGGTCGTGCCGTGCCCCACCTTGTCATCGACACTGGTGTCGACCCCGGACACGTTGGTGAAATTGGCGATGACCCGCCCGGCCAGGGATGGATGGTTGCGGTTGACGCCGGTATCCAGCAGGCCGATGACGACGCCGGCCCCCGTGTAGCTGCCGCTGGCGATCACGTCCTTGGCATTGATCAACGCCAGATGCGCATCTATGGGGGGCTCAACGTTCGCAGGCGGCGGCGTTCCACCACCACCGCCTCCACCACCGCCACCACCACCACCGCCTCCGCCACCACCGCCACCACCGCCGCCACCGCCGCCACCACCGCCTCCGCCACCACCGATGACCAGGGGCGGGACATCCTTGGTATTGCCGCCACTACTGCAGGCCGCCAAACCCAGGCCCAAGACAGAAACGACAGCCAAGGCCAGAGCCTTGCGCCCATGCAGTGCGTCCATTCGTTTTCCCCCAAGTTGATAGCGCGGCGGCCGCGCCAAGCGTTGCTCTAATTTGTAACCCTTTGATCTCTGGAAAACAACAATCTCCGGCCCATTGCGAGGCCGGTTTCCGTGACCGGACAGGCAAAAACGTGCATCCCCCACTCATGCAGCGGCCCGGGAAAGGTCACAGGCCCGGAGCCCGGAAACCGCCGCTCTTCAGAACCCCAACACATAGCGCAGCGAGACCATGCCCGCATCCCCACGCGGGCCGAAGCGCTGGTCGTAGCCAAACGACAGGGCCGAGCGCGGCGATAGCCAGGTCCGCGCTGACAACCCGAACATGCCGCCCGACGCAGCCGGATCGGAGGCCGCAAGCGGCGACCACGCATCCACCCCGACGAAGCTGGCCGACAGTTCCAGTCCGTCGCTGGCCAGGGTCTGCTGCCACTCCGCGTACCCGCTGAGGCTGAAACGCTGCCAATCCCGGCTCACCCGCAGGCCGGCGATGGCCTGGGTGCGCGCGGCGGTATTGGCCTCGCTGCGCAGCCCGAATCCGGCCGCCCCTTGCTCGTGGAAGCCGTCGCTGCGGACTTGCGCGTGCTCGGTGCCCACGTAGGGCACCAGCGAACCGGCCGCGCCGTCGACGCGGTAGCCCGCCTCCAGCCCGGCCACGGCGAAGCGGCCGTCATAGGCACTGTGCACGCCGTAGCGGCTGGCGCCCAGCAGCAGTTCGCGGTCGATCCAGCGCTGCCACTGGCCTGCGCCGAACTGGCCCAGCAGGTAGCCCTGGCCCCACTGCCGGCCCAGGTACGCCTGCGCCTGCACCTGCCGCTCGCGGCTGCGATCGACCAGACCATCGAGGCGGCTGTCGCCGCGGCTCTCGCCGAAGGCCATGCCGGCCATCGTCGTCCTGCCCAGGGCGAGGTCGTGGCCGGCCATCCAGCCCTGGACCTGAGCGCCCGCGTCGGCACCCAGCGACGAGGCTCCGCCCAGCGCCTGGATCCAGGCGCCGGGGCGTGCCCCGCCGGCGGCCAGCGTGTCGAAGCGCGAGGACAGCGCCCGCCGGCCCAGGTCCAGGCTGTCGAACGTGGCCGCCGCTGCCGCCGCGTGCACCTCGCCGGACAGGCTGCGCAACGAGGCCACTGCCGCCCCCGCACTGGCCGTGCCCTGGAAATCGCCGGCGATGCGGATGAAGCCGTCGGACACCGTGCCCGTGCCTTCGCGCTGCTGGGTATCGATCGCGCCGAATGCGGCTTCCACCCGTTGCGCGGCGCCCAGGGCGATCGGCGTGATGCCGTCCAGGCCTTGGGCGGCGACGGTGACGTTGAGGCGGGTGATGTCCATCCATGCCTGGTTGGCGCTGTATCCCAGGGTGCCCTCGAGGAACACGCTGGAAGCGGAGGTCAGCCCGCTGAACCGGCCGGTGACGCCGCCGGTCGCGGTCAGCACGTATTCGCGCGCCTGCCAGGTGTAGCCGTTGCGCACGCCCGCCACGTGGACGTTGCCGCCCTCCAGCGTGGCCTTGCCGTCGACCAGCAACTGCCCGTAGCCGAGCAGCAGCGACAGCTGGCTGCCGGCCTTCTGCACGTAGTCGCCCTTCACGGTCACGCCCTGCCCGCCGGCGGCGGCCGCATCGATCTGCACGACGCCGGCATTGGTCAGGTCCGCGCCCAGCCAGGTGGTTCCGGCGAGGCGCCCGCCGGCGTCGACGTACACGTCCGAATAATGCAGGTCGCCGAGGATCTTCAGCGTGCCACCCTGGATCCGGGTATCGCCCCGGTAGTCCAGGTACACCCCGGCGTTGCCCAGGGTCAGGGTGCCGCTGCCGCGCTTGACCAGGCCGCCATTGCCGGTGATGGCATTGGTCCAGGCCGACTCGCCGCTGAAGTTCGCCGTCACATCGCCCCAGTCGAACTTGGCCGGTCCACCCAGGGCCTTGGCCAGGTTGAGCAGTCCATGGCCGAACACCGCGTCCACGCCCGGATCGCCCAGGTCGGTGGCGGTACCCAGGAGGGTCTGCCGGATCAGGTCGTTGTTGAAATAGGGGAACCTCTGCCAGAGCACTGCGGCGGCGCCGGACACCAGCGGCGCGGCGTACGAGGTGCCGCTGCCGTAGTAGTACGTCGTGTTGCCGGCGGTGTCGTTGGTGCCGGTGAACATGGCCGTGCCCGGTGCGACCAGGCAGTAGTTCTTCGCCAGGCCGCAGGCATTGGAGTAGTACATCAACTGGGTCGGGTTGGACGTGTCCAGCGCGGCCACGGCCAGCCAGCCCTTCTCCAGGTCGGCGGCGGGGAACGTGCCATTGGGACCGGGCTGGCTCGGCAGCGCGGCCATGTTGGTCGGGTCGCTGCGGCCCTCGTTGCCGGTGGCGAACACCACCAGGCCGTCATGGTCCTGGATGAAGAAGCGGTATTCGTCCGCGATCGGCGCGGTGGCCGTGGGACGGGTCCAGTACAGCCCGCCCCAGGAGTTGTTCATGATCCGCATGCCGCTGGCCACCAGATCCTGGTGGATCGCCTTCAGTCCCAGGGCGCCGGTGACCTCGTTGCCCTGGCCGGAACCGTCGTCCGTGGGGCGCTCGTCGTTGATGATCCGCGCCGAGAGGATCCCGGCCCCCGGCGCCACGCCACCCGGCCAGCGGCCGACCGCCTGCCCGGCGGCCAGCTGGGAAACGGTGGTGCCATGGCCGACCTTGTCGTCCACCGTCATGTCGTTCTTGCTGGGATTGACGTAGCTGTAGTTGGCCAGCACCCGGCCCGCCAGGGCCGGATGGTTGCGATTGACGCCGGTATCGATCACGCCGATCCGGTAACCGGCGCCGGTGTAGCCCTGGCGCTCGGCTTCGGTGGCATGGGTCAGGGTCAGGTGGGCATCGATCGGCGGCTGGACCAATGCGGGCGGTGGCGGCGGTGAGACCGGAGGCGGCGGAGGCGGTGGGGGCGGTGGCGGGGGTGGCGGCGAGGTCGGGACTCCGGGCTTCAGATTGCCGCCCCCGCCCCCGCCGCCCCCGCTGCAGGCCACCAGTCCCGAAGCCAGGGTCGTGGAGATGGCGATGGCCAGCAGCGAGCGGGCAAGGCCACGTCCCACGGTCGTAGTACCAAGGATGCGCATTGGGATCTCCGTCCAATCGTCCGGCGGGTGCTCCGGTCGCCCCGCCACGTCGATCCGATCTATACCGCAATCGCCCCCGGTTGTCGCCTGCATCGCCGGATGCTGGCGCCCCGCGGCCGGGGCCGCGATAATCGATGATTCACCCCGCAGAGACCAGGCCCATGTCCGACATCGTCATCGCCGCTGCCAAGCGCACCGCCATCGGCTCCTTCCTCGGCCAGTTCACCGGCGTGCCGACCCCGGCCCTGGGCGCGGCCGCGATCTCCGCTGCGCTGGAGCAGTCCGGCATCCCCGCCGCCGACGTCTCCGAGGTCATCATGGGCTGCGTGCTGCCGGCCAACCTGGGCCAGGCTCCTGCCCGCCAGGCGGCGCTGGCCGCCGGCCTGCCGGCCAGCGCGGGTGCCACCACCATCAACAAGGTCTGCGGCTCGGGCATGAAAGCGATCATGCTCGGCCACGACCTGATCAAGGCGGGCTCGGCCACGGTCGTGGTCGCCGGCGGCATGGAATCGATGACCAATGCCCCGCACCTGATCCCCAACTCGCGCACCGGCAACCGCTACGGCAACTTCCAGGCGGTCGACCACATGGCCTGGGACGGCCTGACCAACCCCTATGACGGCCAGTCGATGGGCGTGTTCGCCGAAGCCACGGTGGCCAAGTACGGTTTCACCCGCGAGGAGCAGGACGCGTTCGCGATCGAGTCGGTCCGGCGCTCGCAGGCGGCCCAGGCCTCCGGTGCGTTCGACGGCGAGATCGTCCCGGTCAAGGTCGCCAGCCGCAAGGGCGAGGTCGAGTTCGCCAGCGACGAGCAGCCGGGCAAGTCGGACGTGTCCAAGATCCCCACCCTCAAGCCGGCGTTCAAGAAGGACGGCAGCGTGACCGCGGCCAGTTCCTCCTCGATCTCCGACGGCGCGGCGGCCACCGTGCTGCTGTCGGCCGGGGAAGCGGCCCGCCGCGGGATCCAGCCGTTGGCCAGGATCGTCGGCCACACCACCTTCGCCCACCAGCCGGAGTGGTTCACCACCGCCCCGGTCGGGGCGATCTCCACCCTGCTGGACAAGGTCGGCTGGAAGGTGGACGAGGTGGACCTGTTCGAGATCAACGAGGCGTTCGCCGTGGTTGCCATGGCCCCGATCAAGGAACTGGGCATCCCCCACGCCAAGGTCAACGTCAATGGCGGCGCCTGCGCCCTGGGCCATCCGATCGGGGCCTCCGGCGCCCGCCTGGTGGTCACCCTGGTCAACGCCCTGCGCAAGCGCGGCCTCAAGCGCGGGGTGGCATCGCTGTGCATCGGCGGCGGCGAAGCCACCGCGATCGCGGTCGAAGTCGCCTGACCGGCCAGTTTCACAACTCATTTACGAAGCTGACCAACGCCCGCTTGACAGTGGACACGGGCTTGTCATCATGTTGGCGGCGCGCAATGGCGCGTTGCCACCTTTAACGACGAGGAACATCCCATCATGAGCATCAACAAGCTGCTGATCGCCCTGGCCCTGGGTCTGGCCCTGGCCGCCTGCTCGAAGCAGGAAGCCGCCGCCGACGCCGCCGCCGCGGCCGACGCCGCTGCCACCCAGGCCCAGGCTGCCGCCGACGCCACCGCCGAGGCCGGTGCCGCCACCGCCGACGCCGCCCAGGGCGCCGCCGACGCTGCTGCCGCCGCCGCCGACACCGCGGCTGACGCCGCTGCCGACGCCGCTGCCGCCACGACCGACGCTGCCGCTGCCGGCGCCGCCAACGTGGCCGAAGCTGCTGCCAACGTGGCCGACGAGGCCAAGGCTGCCGCCGACGCCGCCAAGGAAGAAGTCAAGCACTAATCTGCTGGCCTTCCTGCTGTACCCGAAAGCCGCCGGTATCCCCGGCGGCTTTCCTTTTGTGCGGGCGGCAACCGGGGCGGTGATGCCCCGGCATCCCCGGCGGCGGTTGCTGCGCCGCCAGAACCCGGCAGTCGGCGCCTGGCTTATCCTGTGGGGATACGCCCGCCTGGACGCCCATGCCTGCCCTCCGCACCCAGATCGATCCCCGGTCGCCCGAATTCGCGGCCCATGCCGCCCACCACCGCGGACTCGCCGCCGAGCTGGAGCGCCGCTTGGCGCGTGCCGCCGCAGGCGGCGGCGACAAGGCCCGGCAGCGCCATACCGAACGCGGCAAGCTGCTGGCCCGCGACCGCATCGACGCCCTGCTCGACCCCGGCTCGCCGTTCCTGGAAATCGCCCCGCTCGCCGCCGAGGACATGTACGACGGCGCCGCGCCGGCCGCCGGCATGGTCTGCGGCATCGGCCGGGTGATGGGCCAGGAGGTGGTGGTCGTGGCCAACGACGCCACCGTCAAGGGCGGTACCTACTTCCCGATGACGGTGAAGAAGCACCTGCGTGCGCAGCAGGTCGCGCAGGAGAACCGGCTGCCCTGCCTCTACCTGGTCGATTCCGGCGGCGCGTTCCTGCCGCTGCAGGACGAGGTGTTCCCGGACCGCGAGCACTTCGGCCGGATCTTCTACAACCAGGCCCGGCTGAGCGCGGAGAACATCCCGCAGGTGGCGGTGGTGATGGGCAGCTGCACCGCCGGCGGCGCCTACGTGCCGGCGATGTGCGACGAGTCGGTGATCGTGCGCGAGCAGGGCACGATCTTCCTCGGCGGCCCGCCGCTGGTGAAGGCGGCCACCGGCGAGGTGGTCGACGCCGAGGCGCTGGGCGGCGCGGAGGTGCACACCGCGGTATCCGGGGTGGCCGATCACTACGCCGAGGACGACGCCCATGCGCTGCAGATCGCGCGCGGCATCGTCGGCCACCTCAACCGGAAGAAGACCGTGGCCGTGGCCTTGCGCGAGCCGCGCGAGCCGCTGTATCCGGCCGACGAGCTGTACGGCATCGTCCCGGCCGACACCCGCCGCCCGTTCGACATCCGCGAGGTGATCGCGCGGCTGGTGGACGGCAGCGAGTTCGAGGAGTTCAAGGCGCGCTACGGCAAGACCCTGGTGACCGGCTTCGCCCACCTGCACGGTTACCCGGTCGGGATCGTCGCCAACAACGGCATCCTGTTCTCCGAGAGCGCGCTCAAGGGTGCGCATTTCATCGAGCTGTGCAACCAGCGCGGGATCCCGCTGGTGTTCCTGCAGAACATCACCGGCTTCATGGTCGGGCGCAAGTACGAGAACGCCGGCATCGCCAAGGACGGGGCCAAGATGGTCACCGCGGTGGCGTGTTCGAGCGTGCCCAAGTTCACCGTGGTGATCGGCGGCAGCTTCGGGGCCGGCAACTACGCCATGTGCGGCAGGGCCTACGGGGCAAGGTTCCTGTGGATGTGGCCGAACGCGCGGATCAGCGTGATGGGCGGCGAGCAGGCCGCCAGCGTGCTGGCCACGGTGCGTCGCGACGCGATCGAGGCCGGCGGCGGCGCCTGGAGCGCGGCCGAGGAAGAGGCGTTCAAGGCGCCGGTGCGCGAGCAGTACGAGCACCAGGGCAGCCCCTGGTACGCCACCGCGCGACTGTGGGACGACGGCATCATCGACCCGGCCGATACCCGCAGGGTGCTGGGGCTGGGGGTGTCGGCGGCGCTCAATGCGCCGATCGAGCCGGCGCGATTCGGCGTGTTCCGGATGTGATCCCCGGCGCGTGCGGGGAGCGGCGTGCCGGCCGTAGCCTGGCCCATCGCCCCGGCATCAACGCTTGGGTTCAGGTCCGCAGCCGTCGCACCCGCCGCACGAGGACGGCCCGCCGCTGGAAGGTGGCGCGATCTTCCGCGCCAGCGAGCGCATCCACGCCGGCCGGCCCTCGCGCACCAGCGGTGCGGCCAGCGCCAGCCGCACTTTGCGCAAGGTTCCGGGCAGCTGTTTCCTGGCGAAGATCCACAGCGCCAGCACGACCACCGCGCCGATCACCGCGTACTGCAGCCACAGCGGCAGCGCCGGGTCCATCGCCACGCCCTAGCCCGCCCCCAGCCGCACTGCGACCTGGTAGGTCAGCAGCGAAGCCAGGTAGGCGAGCCCGAACAGGTAGCCGGCGGCGATGGCCATGGTCTTCCACGAGCCGGTCTCGCGCTTGATCGCGGCCCAGGTGGCGATGCACTGCGGTGCGTAGATGAACCACACCAGCAACGACAGGCCGGTGGCCAGCGACCAGCCATCCTGGATCAACGGGGTCAGCGCCTGCGCGGCCGCCGCGTCGTCGGCCGCCGACAGCGCATAGACCGTGGCCAGCGAGGACACCGCCACCTCGCGCGCGGCCAGGCCGGGGATCAGGGCGATGCAGATCTGCCAGTTGAAGCCCAGCGGCGCGAACACCACCGCCAGCGCATGGCCGATGCGGCCGGCGAAGCTGTAGTCGATCGCCGGCAGGGTCGCGTCGGGCGGCGGCGCCGGGAAGCTGAGCAACACCCACAGCAGTACGGTCAGGGCGAAGATGATCCCGCCCACCCGCCTGAGGAAGATCATGCCGCGCTCGTACAGGCCGAGCAGCAGGTCGCGGGGGTTGGGCACGCGGTACGACGGCAACTCCAGCATCAGCGGATGCTCGCCCTGGTCGCGGCGCCACTTCTTCATCACCCAGGACACCGCCAGCGCGCTGAGGATCCCGGCCAGGTACAGGCCGAACAGGACCAGGCCCTGCAGGTTGAATCCGCCCCACACCTGGCGCGCCGGGATGAAGGCGCCGATCAGCAGCGTGTACACCGGCAGCCGCGCCGAGCAGGTCATCAGCGGCGCCACCAGGATCGTGGCCAGGCGGTCGCGCGGATCCTGGATGCTGCGGGTGGCCATGATCCCGGGGATCGCGCAGGCGAAGCTGGACAGCAGCGGGATGAACGAGCGCCCGGACAGGCCGGCGCCGGCCATCAGCCGGTCGAGCAGGAACGCCGCCCGCGGCAGGTAGCCGGATTCCTCCAGCGCCAGGATGAAGGCGAACAGGACCAGGATCTGCGGCAGGAACACGATCACCCCGCCGAGGCCGGCGATGATCCCGTCCACCATCAGGCTGGCCAGCGGGCCTTCGCCCATGCGCTCGCCCACCCACGCGCCCAGCGCCGCGGTGCCGGCTTCGATCAGGTCCATGACCGGCGTGGCCCAGGCATACACCGCCTGGAAGATCAGGAACATCACCACCGCCAGGGTCAGCAGGCCCAGCACCGGGTGCAGCAGCCAGCGATCCAGCGCATCGTCGATCTTCGCCGTGCGCGCGGGCATATCGACCGTGGCCGCAAGCAGGCGCCGGGTTTCGGCATGCAACGCCGGCCCCAGGTCCGCCCCGGCGCTCTCGGGCAGCATCGTGGCCGGAGGGCGCAGGTGCGCGGCCAGCGCGTCGATGCGCTCCACCAGCGCCTGCGCACCGTGCTGGCGCACCGCCACCGTCTCCACCACCGGCACGCCGAGTTCGCGCTCCAGTACTTCGCGGTCGATGGCGATGCCGCGCTGCTGCGCAGCGTCGATCATGTTCAACGCCACCACCATCGGCCGGCCCATCTGCCGCACTTCCAGCACGAAGCGCAGGTGCAGGCGCAGGTTGGTGGCATCGACCACGCACACCAGCACGTCGGGCGCGGGCTCGCCGGGATAGAAGCCGCGGCACAGGTCACGGGTAACCGCCTCGTCCAGGCTGGCCGGGTTGAGGCTGTAGGCGCCGGGCAAGTCCAGCACCGCGTAGCTGCGCCCGGACGGCGAACGCAGCGTGCCTTCCTTGCGCTCGACGGTCACCCCGGCATAGTTGGCGACCTTCTGCCGGCTGCCGGTGAGCTGGTTGAACAGCGCGGTCTTGCCGCAGTTCGGGCTGCCCAGCAGGGCCAGGCGCAACGGCGGTGCAACGCCTACCCCGCTCACGCCGCCTCCTTCGCCAGCGGCAACACCCGCACCCGCGCGGCCTCGGCACGGCGCAGGGCGAAACGGGTATAGCCGACCTGGACCAGCAGCGGTTCGGCACCGATCGGCCCCTTGGCGACGATCTCGACCCGCTCACCGGCGACGAAGCCCAGCTCGCGCAGACGGCGGGCGATGGGGTCGTCGGGATGGCGGTCGTCCACCGCATCGACGAGGACGGGGGTGCGCGGCGGCGTATCGGACAGCGTCACGTAGGCATCCAGTTATCAAGAACCGTTCTCAATTCTATCATCGGCCGCACCCGCCTGCCCCTGCCCGGCCGTCCCGGTCGCGCCGCGTCGCGTCATGGCCGGCATGGTGGCTGCGGCTATCATCCGCAGCTGGGATTGTCCGGATGCCACCCATGGCCGAACCGCTGCTGATCGAACGCGCAGGCCCCGTGCTGCGCCTGCGCATGAACCGGCCGCAGTTGCACAACGCCTTCGACCCGGCGCTGATCGCCGCGCTGACCTGCGCACTGCAGGCCGCCGGCGCCGACCCTGCGGTACGGGTGGTGGTGCTGGAGGGCGAAGGCGGCTCGTTCTCCGCCGGCGCGGACCTGCACTGGATGCGCGGGATGGCCGCGGCCGGCGAGGCCGAGAACCGCGAGGACGCCCTGGCCCTGGCCCGGCTGATGCGAACCCTGGACGACCTGCCGCGGCCGACCGTCGCCCGCGTGCATGGCCCGGCCTTCGGCGGCGGCGTGGGCCTGGTGGCCTGTTGCGACATCGCCATCGGCACCCCGGCCGCGCGCTTCGGCCTGACCGAGACCCGGCTGGGGCTGTTGCCGGCGGTGATCTCGCCCTACGTGGTGGCGGCGATCGGCCCGCGCCAGGCGCGGCGCTGGTTCGCCACCGCAGGCACCTTCGACGCCGATACCGCCCTGCGCCTGGGACTGCTGCATGAGGTGGCGGCAGCCGACGCGCTGGACGCGGCCGTGCAGGCCCAGGTCGACCTGCTGTGCCGGGCCGCACCGCTGGCCACCGGCATGGCCAAGGCGCTGGTGCGCCAGGCCGCCACGGCGACCGATCCGGTTGCCTGCGACCGGGCCAACGCCGAGCTCATCGCGCGCCTGCGGGTATCGCCCGAAGGCCAGGAAGGACTCGGCGCGTTCCTGGACAAGCGCGCGCCGGCCTGGGCGGCGGAGGCGTAGACGCATGTTCGACAAGATCCTGATCGCCAACCGCGGCGAAATCGCCTGCCGGGTCATCCGCACCTGCCGCCGGCTCGGCATCGCCAGCGTGGCGGTGTACTCGGAGGCCGATGCCGGTGCACTGCACGTGCGCCTGGCCGACGAGGCCCATTGCATCGGCGGGGCGGCGCCCGGCGAGAGTTACCTGCGCGGGGATGCGGTGATCGAGGCGGCGCGGCGCAGCGGTGCGCAGGCGATCCACCCCGGCTACGGCTTCCTGTCCGAGAACGCCGATTTCGCCGAGGCCGTGGCCGCCGCCGGATTGGTGTTCATCGGCCCGCGCGCCGAGTCGATGCGACGCATGGGCAGCAAGGCCGGGGCCAAGCAGTTGATGGCCGAAGCCGGCGTGCCGGTGGTGCCCGGCTACAACGGCGAGGACCAGGCGCTGGCCACGCTCTCGCGCGAGGCCGCGCGCACGGGCTTCCCGCTGATGGTCAAGGCCGCGCACGGCGGCGGCGGCAAGGGCATGCGCGTGGTTCACCGGCTGGAGGATTTCGTGCCGGCGCTGGAGAGTTGCCAGCGCGAGGCACGCAATGCCTTCGGCCGCGATCGGGTGCTGCTGGAGCGCTATGTACCCAGCCCGCGGCACATCGAGATCCAGGTGTTCGGCGACGCCCACGGCCGGGTCATCCACCTCAACGAGCGCGAATGTTCGGCCCAGCGCCGCTACCAGAAGGTACTGGAGGAATCGCCCTCGCCGTTCCTTACCCCGGCGCTGCGCACGGCCATGGGCGAGGCCGCGGTGGCCGCGGCCCGTGCCATCGGCTACGTCAACGCCGGCACGATCGAGTTCATCGTCGATGGCGACGGCAATTTCTACTTCATGGAGATCAATACCCGGCTCCAGGTCGAGCATCCGGTCACCGAGCGGGTCACCGGCCTGGACCTGGTGGAATGGCAACTGCGGGTGGCCGCCGGGCAGCCGCTGCCGCTGGCCCAGGAGCAGGTGCCGCAACGCGGCCATGCCATCGAGGTCCGGCTGTACGCCGAGGATCCCGACGCCGGCTTCCTGCCCGCTTCCGGCACCCTGCGCGCGCTGGAACTGCCGGCCGCCGATGCCCACGTGCGGGTCGATGCCGGGGTGGAAGCCGGCGACACGGTCACCGTGCACTACGACCCGATGATCGCCAAGCTCATCGTCCACGATGCCGACCGCCCGCGCGCGCTGGCCCGCCTGCGCGAGGCACTGGCCCGCTGCCATGTGGCCGGAACGAAAACCAACCTGGCCTTCCTCGAAGCGCTGGCCCGGCACCCGGCGGTGGTCGAAGGCACGATCGACACCGGCTACCTCGACCGGCACCTGGACGAGTTCCTGGCCGGCGACCGCCCGGTGTCCGCCCCACTGCTGGCCGCGGGCGCGGCCGCGCTGCTGCTGCGCGCGCAGGCCGGCGAAGCCGCCCTCGCGGCGGCCAGCGGCGACCCGGTCTCGCCCTGGGCACTGGCTGACGGCTGGCGCCTGCGCGGACGCGCACCGCGCAGGCTCCGGCTGCAGGCCGGCGGCGCGGTCCACGAGGCCACGGCCCGCGGCCACGGCGGCGACTGGAACATCGAAGTGGATGGCCGGCATCACGCCCTAGCCGGTGCCCGCCTGGCTGGGGGCATGCTCGAACTGCGCATCGATGGCCAGGCCCGGCAGTTGTCCGCATTCTTCGATGGCGATCTGCTGGAGCTGCACGACGGCCATCGCCGACTGCCGTTGCGCTGGTTGCCGGCCGAGCGCGGCGAAGGCGGCGACGAAGCCGGCGGCGACGGCCGCGTGCTGGCGCCGATGCCCGGCCGGGTGGTGCTGGTGAAAGCCGGCGCCGGCCAGGCCGTGGCCGCGGGCGCCGAACTGCTGGTGATGGAAGCGATGAAGATGGAGCTCTCGGTCCGCGCCGCGCGGGCGGGCGTGGTGTCCGAATTGCGCGTGGCCGCCGGCGATTTCGTCGAGGCCGATGCGGTGCTTGCCATCGTCGCCATCGAGGCGGAAACCGCATGAGCGATTTCGTCCGCATCGTCGAGGTCGCCCCACGCGACGGCTTGCAGAACGAATCGGCGATGGTCGCCACCGCCGACAAGATCGAACTGGTCGACCGGCTTTCGGCCACCGGACTGCGCAGCATCGAGGCGACCAGCTTCGTCAGCCCGAAGTGGGTGCCCCAGCTGGCCGACGCGGCGCAGGTGATGGCCGGCATCCGGCGCCGCCCCGGCGTGTCCTACCCGGTCCTGGTGCCCAACGAACAGGGCTATGCGCGCGCGCTGGCGTCCGGTGCCACGGAGGTCGCAGTGTTCACCGCCGCTTCCGAGGCCTTCAACCTGAGGAACGTCAACGCCTCGATCGACGCATCCATCGATCGCTTCGTGCCGGTGCTGGCGCAGGCGCGGGCCGATGGCGTGCGCGTGCGAGGCTACGTCTCCACCGTGCTCGGCTGCCCCTACCAGGGCGAAGTCCCGCTGGCCGACGTGGTACGCGTGGCCCGGCGTCTGCACACGCTGGGCTGCTACGAGATATCGCTGGGCGACACCATCGGCGTGGGCACCGCGCACAAGGCGCGGGAGATGCTGCTGGCGGTGGCCAGCGAGGTGCCGATGGACGCGCTGGCGGTGCATTTCCATGACACCTGGGGCCAGGCCCTGGCCAACGTGGCAGCCTGCATCGAGGCGGGGGTACGGGTGGCCGACTCGGCGGTGGCCGGCACCGGCGGCTGCCCCTACGCCCGCGGTGCCAGCGGCAATGTTGCCAGCGAGGACCTGGTGTATATGCTGCACGGCATGGGCATCGACACCGGCATCGACCTGGAAGCGCTGGCCGAAACCGGCCGCTGGCTGGCGGCGCGGCTGGGGCGCGAAACCGGCAGCAAGGTCGGGCGGGCACTGGCGGCCGCATGAGCGCGACCGGCCAGGCCGCCCCCGAATCCGTGCCCGGCGCGGAGCCGGAGGCGGTTTTGGCCGCCCTGGACGCCGCCCTGGCCGGGACCGCGGTGCCGGCCGCCTCGCGCGAACTGCTGGGCCTGGCGCGCGATGCGCTGCGCCAGGCCCTGGCCGAGGGCGAGACCGCGCGCCTGCGCTACCACGCCCTGTTCGACGCGGTGCCCGACCCGGTCAGCGTCCTCAGCGAGACCGGCATCGTGCTGGACCTCAACAAGGCCGGGATCCGCGCCTACAACCGTCCGCGCGAGGAGATCATCGACCAGCCGATCGAGACCCTCAACCCGGACCTGCCGCCGGACCACCTCAAGCCGGTCTGGGAGACCCTCAACCGCGGCGAGACCTACGTCATCGAGGTCACCAACATGCGCGGCGACGGCAGCCGCTTCCCGGTCGAGGTGCACTCGGCCGGGTTCGTCCACGCCGGCCGCAAGTGCATCGTCGCGGTGGCCCGCGACCTGAGCGGGCGCTGGCAGGCCGAGTCGCGCTACCGGCTGCTGATGGAGTCGATCGACAAGGGCGTGATCCTGTTCGACCGCGACTTCCACCTGCTTTCGGCCAATCCGGCCGCGCACCGCATCCTCGGCCCCAGCCTGGACAGCGACCTGCGCACGCGCCCGCGCGAGTGGATCATCGTCGACGAGCACGGCCGCCTGCTGCCGGAAGAAAAATGGCCGCCGCAACGCGCCCTGCGCAGCGGCCAGGTCGTGCCCAGCACCACCGTCGGCCTGCACCATCTGCCCAGCGACCGCATGGTATGGGTGTCGGCGACCACGGTTCCGGTGTTTTCCTCCGGCCGCGACGAAGCCGACCACGTGTTCGTGCTGTTCAGCGACATCACCGAACTCAAGCGCGACAGCACCCTGTTCGACCGCGCCCAGTCGCTGGCGCACATCGGCGGCTGGGAATGGGACCGCGGCCGCCAGCGCCTGTACCTGACCGGCGAGGCGCTGCGCATCGTCGGCCTGGGCGCCGGCCGCCATGCCATGGACGACCTGCTCGAACGCCTGCGCAGCGGCGACCGGCACCGGCTGGAAAGCGCGCTGGAACGCGCGCTCGCCCAGCGCGACGGCTTCGACCTGGAGCTGCAGGGCCTGCGCGGCGACGGCCACAATTTCTGGATCCGCATGATCGGCGAGGTCGAGCCCGGCAAGCACGCCTCGCCGCGCGTGGCCGGAACCCTGCAGGACATCACCGAACGCAAGCAGGCCGAGGAGACCCTGCGCATCCAGGCGCGCACCGACCCGCTCACCGGGATCCTCAACCGCGATGCGATCCTGGCCGAACTGGACGCACGCCTGCACGAGCCGGCCCACGCCGGGGTGGCGGTGTTGTACATCGACCTGGACCGGTTCAAGACGGTCAACGACGTGCTCGGCCACGGCGCCGGCGACCAGCTGCTGGTGCGCACCGGCCAGCGCATCGCCCAGGCCATCGGCACCGAAGGCCTGCTGGCGCGCTTCGGCGGCGACGAATTCCTGGTGCTGTGCGACGGCGACGACCCGGCGCAGGCGCCGCGGCTGGCCGCCACGATCCTGCGCGCCCTGGCCCAACCGTTCCTGTTCGGCGAGGACGAGTTCACGATCAGCGCCAGCATCGGCATCGCGTATGCGCCGACCGACGGCAACCGGCCGCAGCAGTTGATCCAGAACGCCGACATCGCCATGTACGACTGCAAGCGCCGCAACCGCAACGGCTGGCAGACGTTCACCCCGGACCTGGCGCAGAAGCAGCAGGACCGGCTGCAGATCGAGACCCAGCTGCGGCGCGCACTGGACAACCGCGAGTTCCGCCTGGTCTACCAGCCGCAGGTCGACCTGCGCAACGGCCACATGGTCGCCGCCGAGGCGCTGATCCGCTGGCAGAGCCACCAGCTGGGCGAATTGCGCCCGGACCTGTTCATCGGCCATGCCGAGACCACCGGCGACATCGTCCGCATCGGCGACTGGGTGTTGCGCGAGGCCTGCCGCCAGGTGCGCGAATGGCGCGAACAGGGGCTGGGCGTGGTGCGGGTGGCGGTGAACGTGTCCTACCGCCAGTTCGTGGCCGAAGACCTGGCGGTGAAAGTGGCCGAGACCCTGCGCGAGTTCGACCTGCCCGGCTCGGCACTGGAACTGGAGTTCACCGAACGGGTGCTGATCGAGGACGCGCCGGCCACCCTGCGCACCTTCGCCGAGCTGCGGCGGATGGGCGTGGTCCTGACCATCGACGATTTCGGCGAGGGCTACAGCGCGCTGAACTACCTGCGCCGGCTGCCGATCCATGGGCTCAAGCTGAGCCAGCTGTTCGTCGAGGGGGTGCCGGACAACCGCTCGGACGTGGCCGTGTGCGAGGCGGTGGGCGCGATCGCGCGCAGCCTGGGCCTGGGCCTGGTCGCCGAGGGCGTGGAGCTGGAGGCGCAGCGGCGCTTCCTGCTCGAACTGGGGGTGCCGGTCGGCCAGGGCTTCCTGTTCGCGCCGGGCCTGCCGCCGGACGAGCTGGCGCAGCGGCTGGCCGAGGGGGCGCGCCGCGCATCCTAGGGTCCGGATGCCGTGGCCTTCAGGGCTGCTCCAGCACCCGCCCCAGCCCGCTGCGGTCGATCGCCTCGGCGGCGGCGCGCAGCGAGTCCAGGTCGGCGCCGGCATCGAAACCGATGCGGAAATGCACTTCGCCGGCCGGGGTGCGCGAGGAATGGATCGAGGACAGGCTGATGCCATGTTCCTCGAACACGTGCAGCAAGGCGCGCAGCGAACCGGCACGGTCCTGCGGCAGGTGCACGCTCAGGCGGCGGGTCTCGGTCAGGTCGGCCAGCAGGTAGCCGATGCGTTCGAAAGTGTAGCCGCCCTCGGCCGCGGCCTGGCCCCAGGCCTGGCGGTTGGCGTCGAGGAACTGGCTGCGGAACTCGCCGCGCGCGCCGTCGTCGCCGCGCGCGACCAGCGCCCGCAGCCGGGCCACCTGCGACTCCAGCCGCTCCAGCACCTCGCCGGCATGCGGGTTGCCGAACTGGATGTCCTCGTAGATCGCCGGGTTCAGCGACAGGATCCGGGCGATGGCGGCCATGTCCATCTCGAAGGCGGTGGAGCGGAACGGCAGCAGCGCCGCCGGCCCGCCCAGTTCGGCGGCCAGTTCGCGCAGCACGCCGGCCTGGCCCAGGTGGACCGCATGCACCAGCGCCTGCACCAGCGCCATCACCCGGTCGTGCTGCGCGGGCGCGGCGTGCACATACTCGCCCTGCAGCGCGTCGAGCAGTTCCTGCAGCCATGGCTGCCATGCCTGCAGGCGCGCCTCGCACACCACCACCACCCGGCCCTTGAGCGTGGGCGCCTTCGGCGGCGCGGTCATCGGGTGCAGGCCGACCACCTCGGCCTGCGACCCGAGCATCGCCGCCACCGGCGCCTGCTTGAGCGAGGTGATGTCCAGCCACAGGCGGCCGCGTTCGCGCCCGGCCGACAGCGCCGCGTAGCGCCCGATCAGTTCGGGCGTATGCCGGATGGGCGCGCAGAACACCAGCACGTCGGCCTCTTCGACCAGCCGCTCGGGCGAGTCGCTGCCTGCGTCGACCGGATCGTGGCCGAGCACGCGCAGGCCCATGCGCTGTTCGAAGAAACGCCGCAACCACGCGCCATAGGCCCCGGCGCTGCCGACCAGGCCGATGGTCGGCGTGGCTGGCGGCGAAACCGGGGGGCGCGGGTTGTCCGGCGCGTCGATCATCGTGTCGGTGGCGTGCATGGGACACGCATGCTAGCGCGCCCCCGCTTCGGGGGCGCGCAGCGTTTCAACTGCAACGGAACGCAGGGCGGCGGCCGATCAGTTCGACGTGATCCGTCCGAAGAACGACTTCACGCCATCCAGGAAGGTGGCCGAGCGCGGCGAATGCTTGCGCACGTCCTCGCCGGTGAAGGTGGCCTCGAACTTCTCCAGCAGCTCGCGCTGCGGGGCGGTGAGGTTGATCGGGGTCTCCACCACGATCCGGCAGTACAGGTCGCCGGCGCCGCGGCTGCGCACCGAGCGCACGCCCTTGCCGCGCAGGCGGAAGACCTTGCCGGCCTGGGTCTCGGCGGGAATCCGGATCTCCGCCTCGCCGTCCAGGGTCGGCACGGTGACGGTGTCGCCCAGCGCCGCCTGCGAGATCCGGATCGGCACCTCGCAATGCAGGTCGTCGCCATCGCGGCGGAAGAGCTCGTGCTCGCGCACCCGCACTTCCACGTACAGGTCGCCCGGCGGGGTGCCCGGCGGCCCGGCCTCGCCCTCGCCCTGCAGGCGGATCCGGTCGCCGCTGTCCACGCCGGCGGGGATCTTCACCGACAGGACCTTCTCGTCCTCGATCCGGCCGGCGCCGTGGCAGGCCTTGCACGGGTTGCGCACGATCTGGCCGCGGCCGCCGCACTCGGGGCAACCCTGCTGCATGGTGAAGATGCCGCGCTGGAAACGGACCTGACCGCGGCCGTGGCAGGTGCCGCAGGTCTCGACCTTGCCGTCTTCCGAACCGCTGCCCTTGCAATGACCGCATTCGGCCAGGGTCGGGATCTCGATCCGCTTCTCGATCCCGGCGACCGCTTCCTCCAGGTCCAGCTCCATCACGTAGCCGATGTCGGCGCCACGGCGGGCCGCGCGCGGACCGCCGGCACCGCCGAAGATGCTGCCGAAGATGTCGCCGAAGATGTCGTTCATGTCCGGCCCCGGGCCGGCGCCACCGCCCATGCCGTGCTCGAACGCGGCATGGCCGTGCGTGTCGTAGGCGCGGCGCCGCGCCGGATCGGACAAGACCTCGTAGGCCTCCTTGCACTCCTTGAACGCGACCTCGGCGGCGGCGTCGCCCGGATTGCGGTCCGGGTGGTGCTTCATCGCGCAGCGGCGATAGGCCTTCTTCAATTCGTCGTCGCTGGCCTGTCGGGCCACGCCCAGCACTTCGTAGTAATCGCGCTTGCTCATCGGGATTCCATCGGACTTTCATGCGACAGCCCGCGCCACCGTTTCGATGGCGCGGGCTGCGGGGCCGCAGGCGCCTGGGCGCCGTCGCGGCTCACTTCTTGTCGTCGTCCTTGACTTCGGTGAACTCGGCGTCGACCACGTCGTCCGGCGTGCCGGAGGCGCTGCCCCCGGCCGGGCCGGCGCTGCCGGCATCGCCCTGCGCAGCGGCGGCCGCAGCCGCGTACAGCGACTGCCCGGCCTCCTCCAGCGCCTTGGACTTGGCCTCGATCTGGCCCTTGTCGTCGCTCTTGAGCGCGGTCTCCAGCTCGGCGATGGCACCCTCGACCCGGCCGATCACGTCGCCCGGCACCTTGCTGCCGTGTTCGGCGATCGCGCTGCGGGTGGCGTGGACCAGGCCGTCGGCCTGGTTGCGCGCCTGCACCAGCTCGTGGAACTTCCTGTCGTCCTCGCGGTGCGCCTCGGCGTCGGCGACCATGCGCTGGATCTCCTCGTCCGACAGGCCCGAACCGGCCTTGATCTCGACCTTCTGCTCCTTGCCGGTCTTCTTGTCCTTGGCGGTGACGTGGACGATGCCGTTGGCGTCGATGTCGAACGACACCTCCACCTGCGGCATGCCGCGCGGGGCCGCATCGATGCCGGTGAGGTCGAACTTGGCCAGCGACTTGTTGAAGCGGGCCTGCTCGCGCTCGCCCTGCAGCACGTGCACGGTCACCGCCGACTGGTTGTCCTCGGCGGTGGAGAACACCTGCGAGGCCTTGGTCGGGATGGTGGTGTTCTTCTCGATGATCTTGGTGAACACGCCGCCCAGGGTCTCGATGCCCAGGCTCAGCGGGGTCACGTCCAGCAGCAGCACGTCCTTGACGTCGCCGGCCAGCACGCCGCCCTGCACCGCCGCGCCCAGCGCGACGGCCTCGTCCGGGTTGACGTCCTTGCGCGGCTCCTTGCCGAAGAACTCGGCCACCGCCGCCTGCACCTTGGGCATGCGGGTCTGGCCGCCGACCAGGATCACCTCGCCGATGTCGCTGGCACGCAGGCCGGCGTCCTTGAGCGCGGTGCGGCACGGCTCGATGGTCTTCTTCACCAGGTCGTCGACCAGGGCCTCGAGCTTGGCCCGGGTCAGCTTGATGGTCAGGTGCTTCGGCCCGGAGGCGTCGGCGGTGATGTACGGCAGGTTGACCTCGGTCTGCTGCGCGCTCGACAGCTCGATCTTGGCGCGCTCGGCCGCGTCCTTCAGGCGCTGCAGGGCCAGCGGGTCCTTGCGCAGGTCGATGCCCTGGTCCTTCTGGAACTCCTCGACCAGATAGTCGATCACGCGCGCGTCGAAGTCCTCGCCGCCGAGGAAGGTGTCGCCGTTGGTGGCCAGCACCTCGAACTGCTTCTCGCCGTCGACCGAGGCGATCTCGATGATCGACACGTCGAAGGTGCCGCCGCCCAGGTCGTAGACCACGATCTTGCGGTCGCCGCCGGCCTTGTCCAGGCCGTAGGCCAGGGCCGCGGCGGTGGGCTCGTTGATGATGCGCTTGACGTCCAGGCCGGCGATGCGGCCGGCGTCCTTGGTCGCCTGGCGCTGGCTGTCGTTGAAGTAGGCCGGCACGGTGATCACCGCCTCGGTCACGGTCTCGCCGAGGAAGGCCTCGGCGGTCTTCTTCATCTTCTCCAGGACCTTGGCCGAGACCTCCTGCGGGGCCATCTTGCGGCCGTCGGCGGTCTGCACCCAGGCGTCGCCGTTGTCGTGGGCGACGATGCCGTACGGCACCAGGTCCAGGTCCTTCTTGACCTCGGCATCGGTGAACTTGCGCCCGATCAGGCGCTTGACCGCGTAGAAGGTGTTCTTCGGGTTGGTGACCGCCTGGCGCTTGGCCGGCGCGCCGACCAGCACCTCGCCGTCCTTGGTGTAGGCGACGATGGACGGGGTGGTGCGATCGCCCTCGGCGTTCTCGATCACCCGGGCCTTGCCGCCCTCCATGATCGCCACGCAGGAATTGGTGGTGCCCAGGTCGATGCCGATGATCTTGCTCATTGTGTCTGCTCCCTCGGGAATGTGGCTGGCCGCTGGTTCATCGGCCCTGTCAGCTAGATAGGGGCGCGCCGGCGCCGTTCAAGTGGGTGCCGCCGCGGCGGCGGCCCCGGTTCAGTCGTGGCGCGCGACCACCACCAGCGCCGGGCGCAGCAGGCGGTCGTTGAGGACGTAGCCCTTCTGGAACACCTGCAGCACGCTGCCCGGCGCCGCATTGCCCGGGTCGGCCTGGCTGATGGCCTGGTGGCGCTCCGGATCGAACGGCTGGCCGACGGGATCGACCACGCTCAGGCCGTTGTCGCCGGCCACCTTCAGCAACTGGCGGTAGGTCAGGTCCAGGCCCTCCTTGAGCGGGCCGCCCTGCCCGCCGGCGGCGGCCAGGCCGGCGTCGAGGCTGTCGAACACTGGCAGCAATTCGCCGAGCAGGCGTTCGTTGGCGAAGCGGCGCGCCTGCTCGATGTCGCGGGCCACGCGCTTGCGCTGGTTTTCCAGGTCGGCGCGCTCGCGCAGGGACTCGGCGCGCAGTTGCTCCAGCTCGCCGCGCAGGGCCTCGATCTCGTCGCGCAACTGCACTTCGAGGCGGGCTTCGGTCTCGTCGCCGGCGGGGGTCGGGGGGTCGTTCTCAATCATTCGATCGGCTCCGTGGCGGCGCCTCCGGCCGCCCATCCCCGACCCAATGGGGGCCGGCGCGGGACGATTCAAGGCGTGTCCAAGAACAACCTTTGCCGTTCCGGCGCAGGCGGGAACCCGACGCGCATCCTGCCTGCGCGGGAACGCGGGGGGCTCCTGGGCGGAAGTCCGTCCCACGGGCTTCAGGACGCCGGATCCGGCCTCTCACCGGGTGGCTGCAACGCCTCGCCGAGCGCGTCGGCGGCGGCCTGGACCACCGGGATCACCCGGTCGTAAGCCATCCGGGTGGGGCCGATCACGCCCAGCACGCCCAGTACCTGGCCACCGGCGCCGTAGGGCGCAGTGACCAGCGAGACTCCGTCCAGTGGCGCCAGCCCGGTTTCCTCGCCGATGAAGATGCGCATACCCGGGGCGCGCTGGGTACGCTCGAGCAGTTGCAGGATCTCGCGCTTGCGGGCGAAGGCGTCGAACAGTTCGCGCAGCCGCTCCACGTCGGACAGGTCCTGCAACCCGATCAGCCGGGTCTGCCCGGCCAGGACCATGTCGTCGCCCGGCGGCTCCAGGGCCTGCTCGGCCAGTTCCACCGACTGCGCCAGCAGCAGTTCCATCTCGTCCCGGGCCTGGCGCAGTTCGTGCAGCAGGGTCGCGCGGATCTGCGCCAGCGGCCGGCCGGCGCAATGGGCATTGAGGTAGTTGGCGACCCGTTCCAGTTCTTCCGGGGCGAAGACGCGCTGCGGCTCCACTACCCGGTTCTGCACTTCGCCGTCGGCGAACACCACGATCGCCAGCACCCGGCGTCCGCCCAGCGGCACGAAGTCGATCTGGCGGAAGGCGAACTGCTCGCGCCGCGGCGCGCCGACCACGCCGACGAAGTGGGTCATCGCCGACAGCAGTTCGGAGGCGTTGCCGAGCAGGGCCTGGGTGCCACCGGCGCCGGCGGTCAGTTCGGCGCGCAGCTTGGCCACTTCGCGCTCGCCCAGGGAGCGGACCTGGAGCAGGCTGTCGACGAACACCCGATAACCCTGCACGGTCGGCACCCGCCCGGCCGAGGCATGCGGCGAACTGAGCAGGCCGCTGTCTTCCAGGTCGGCGAGGATGTTGCGGATCGTGGCCGGGCTCACGTCCAGCCCGGCATGCCGGGCCAGGGTCTGCGAGCCGACCGGCTCGCCGTCATGGATGTAGCGCCCGATCAGGGTCCGCAGCAACTGGCGGGCGCGGGGATCCAGGGACAGGGCGGGTGCGGTCATGCCGACTACATAGCGCCGGGGCGGCCGTACCGCAAGCGGTGCGAACAAGAGCGCCTTCTTCGGCCGCCTCCCACACACGCAGCGCTGCCGCGGCCGAAGTCGAAACTTTTGCCTACCCCGTCGCGCGGGGTGCGACTACGGCGGGGCAGCATCCGGATGCGCCCTCGCCCACTACAATGCGCCGATGCTGACTCACCTCGCCCTCAAGGACTTCGCCGTCGTCCGCGCCACCGAACTGGAATTCGGGCCGGGGATGACCGTGATCTCGGGCGAGACCGGCGCCGGCAAGTCGCTGCTGGTGGACGCGCTGGGCTTCCTCTCCGGCCTGCGCGCCGACAGCGGCGTGGTCCGCCACGGCAGCGAGCGCGCCGAACTGGCGGCCGATTTCGACCTGTCCGCCAGTGCGGCCGCGCTTGAATGGCTGCGCGACAACGCGCTGGACGAGGACAGCCAGTGCCAGTTGCGCCGGGTGATCCGTGCCGACGGCGGCTCGCGCGCCTGGATCAACGGCCGTCCGGCAACTCTGGCGCAGCTGGCCGAACTGGCCGGCCTGCTGGTGGAGATCCACGGCCAGCACGAACACCAGGCCCTGCTCTCCCGCGCCAGCCAACTGGCCCTGCTCGACGGCCATGCCCGCAACGAGCCTGCACGGACCCGCGTCCGCGCCGCTGCGACCGCCTGGCAAGCCCTGCTCGACGAGCGCCACGGCCTGCAGGCGCAGGGCGATGTCTCCGACCGGATCGGCTGGCTGCAGCACCAGCTCGCCGAACTGCAACGCGAGGATCTCGACCCGGCCGCGCTGGAGGCACTGGATACGGCCCACCGCCGCCAGGCCAATGCCGCCGGCCTGATCGCCGCCTGCGATGAAGCCCTGGCCCGACTGGGCGGCGACGAGGCGCCGTCGCTTTCCCGGCAATTGCAGCAGGCCCGCGCCGGCCTGGCCCGCGCGGCTGCCGACGAGCCGCGCCTGGCCGAGGCCGCCACCCTGCTCGAGGGCGCCGGCGTGCAGGTCGAGGAGGCCCTGGCCGCGGTGGGTCGCATCCGCGACGACCTGGAACTGGACCCGGCGCGCCTGGACGAGCTGGAGCGCCGCCTGGGCCGGATCCACGACCTGGCCCGCAAGCACCGCCTGGCCCCGGCCGAACTGGCCGCGCACCGCGACGGCATCGGTGCCGAACTGGAACGGCTGCACGGTGCCGGCGAACGCCTGGACCGGCTGGACGGCGAGATCGCCGCCGCCGCCGCCGCCTGGCGCGAGGCCGCCGCCGCACTCGGCGCCACCCGCCTGGCCTCCGCCCAGGCGCTGGGCAATGCAGTTACCGCGCTGATCGCCGAACTGGGCATGGGGGGGGGCCGCTTCCTGGTCGAACTGGAACCGATCGATGGCCCGCGCCCGGACCCCAACGGCGCCGAACGGGTGGAATTCCTGGTTGCCGCCAACCCCGGCCAGCCGCCGCGGCCGCTGCGCAAGGTCGCCTCCGGCGGCGAACTGTCGCGCATCTCGCTGGCCATCGAGGTGGCCGCGCTCGGCTCCGACGCAGTGCCGGCCATGGTCTTCGACGAAGTGGATTCGGGCATCGGCGGTGCCGTGGCACAGATCGTCGGCCGCAAGCTGCGCGAGCTCGGCCGCGCCCGCCAGGTGCTGTGCGTGACCCACCTGCCGCAGGTGGCCGCGCACGGCCATGCCCACTACCGGGTCAGCAAGGCGCCGGTGGAAGGCATCACCCGCAGTGCGGTCGAGCTGCTGGACGATGCCGGCCGCGAGCGCGAGTTGGCGCGGATGCTGGGCGGCGTGGAGATCGGCGCCGAGGCACACGCCGCCGCGCGACGGCTGCTGGACGAGGCGGTCACGACCGATGCCGATGCCGATGCCGATGCGGCCCCAGCCAGGCGCCGGCCGCGGCGCACCGCCACCCGCTGAAAGCGGAACGGCCGCCCCAAGGGCGGCCGCGATGGCACGATCGACCCACCGGGATGCGGCTCAGCGCCGCTTCTTGCGCACGTACAGCACCAGCGAATGCTCTTCCAGCTCATAGCCGTGGCGGGCGGCGATCTCGCGCTGCAGCGCCTCGATCTCCACGCTCTCGAATTCGATGATCTTGCCGGTGTCGACATCGACCATGTGGTCGTGATGGCTGCCGCGATCCAGTTCGTAGATCGCCTGGCCGCCCTCGAAGTTGTGCTTGATCACCAGCCCGGCGGCCTCGAACTGGGTCAGCACCCGGTAGACCGTGGCCAGGCCGATCTCGTCGCCGTTCTCCAGCAGGCGCCGGTAGATGTCCTCGGCGGTGAGGTGGTGCTGGGGCTGCTTCTCCTCCAGCAGCTCCAGGATCCGCATGCGCGGATGGGTCACCTTCAGGCCGACGCGGCGCAGGTCGTTCGATTCCAAGGCTGTTTCCTCCGTTCACCGTCGGTTTACGGCCAGACGGCGCGCAAGCGCATTCGCGGCCGGCGGGGAGTGTATCATCGGCCCGTTTCCATCCCGTGTGCCCGCAATGCCCAGCTTCCGCCGCCTGCTCCTGATCGCCCCCCTGTCGCTCGCCGTCGCCGGCTGCGGCGCCCTCTACAAGCAGCCGATCTATCAGGGCAACCTGATGGAGAAGGAAGCGGTGGACCAGCTCAAGCCCGGCCTGAGCAAGCAGCAGGTCGCCGGCCTGCTGGGCACGCCCTCGATCCAGGATCCGTTCCACGCCCAGCGCTGGGACTACAGCGCCACCGAGCGCACCAACCGCCGCGGCACCACCACCGGCAAGACCCTCACCCTGCATTTCGAGAACGACGTGCTGGTGCGCTGGGAAGGCGACTACTTCCCCGAACAGGATCTCGAGCTGGCGCAGAAGTCCTACCGCCAGTTCGGCCCGAACCTGGCCAAGGAAAAGGACAAGAAGCGCGGTCGCTGAGCCTCAGCCGTCGCGCTGGCGCTGCGCGCGCCGGCGCCGTGCTTCCTTCGGGTCCATCCGCAGCGGCCTGAGCAGCTCCACCCGGTCGCCGTCGCGCAACGGGACCGAAGCCGCCGCCGCAACCCCGAACACCGCGAACCCGGCCACCTCTTCCTCGTGGCCCAGTCCCGCCAGCCGCACCGCGTCGGCCACCGTGGCGCCCTCCTCCAGCACCAGCTCCCGTTCCAGGCAGCGATGCGGCCAGGCGAGCACCACCTGCACCCGCAGCATGCTCAGCCCCCGCCGTCGGCCACGCGCACGAAATCGTCGACCATGCGGTCGGCCAGGCTCTGGAACCCCAGCGCGAACACCGGCCCGAGCAACTTGGAATGCGGTTCGAAGTCCAGGGTCAGGGACACCTTGCAGGCCGACTCGTCCAGCGCGTGGAACTCCCACACCCCATGCAACTCGCGGAACGGGCCGTCGCGCAGTTGCATGTCGATCCGGTGTGGCCGTTCCAGCCGGTTCTCGGTGGTGAACCAGGTACTCAGCCTGCCCAGGCCCAGGTCCAGGCGCGCCAGCATGCGTCCGTCGTCCTGCTCCAGTACCTGGGCCTGCTCGCACCAGGAAAAGCGCCGTGGATAGGCGGCCACGTCGTTGACCAGGTCGAACATGCGCGTGGCCGAATGCTCGACCAGGGCGCTGCGGTGGATGCGGGGCATGCGGTATGGGCGTGCGTGGAAAGCGTGTCCGGATGCCCGGATTGGGCGACAATGGCGGGATGAGCAAGCAACCGGCCCATGATAAGGCAAAGGCCAGGGCGAAGGCCGAGCCGGCCAACCGCACCATCGCCCTGAACAAGCGCGCGCGCCACGAATACCACCTGGTCGATCGGGTCGAGGCCGGGCTGGCGCTGCAGGGCTGGGAGGTGAAGGCCATCCGCGCCGGCCGCGCCAACCTCACCGACGGCTATGCCTACATCGAGGACGGGCAGCTCTACCTGGTCGGCGCCCAGATCACCCCGCTGATCCAGGCTTCCACCCACGTGCTGGCCAACGACCGCCGCACCCGCAAGCTGCTGCTGCACCGGCACGAGATCGACAAGCTGGTCGGCCGGGTCCAGCGCGACGGCTATACCCTGGTGCCCACCGCGATGTACTGGAGCGGCAACAAGGTCAAGCTCGAGATCGCCCTGGCCAAGGGCAAGAAGGAACACGACAAGCGCGACACCGCCAAGGAGCGCGACTGGCAGCGCGAGAAGCAGCGCGCGATGCGCCGGCACAACAAGGACGCCTGAGGGCGAGTGCCGGCTGGCGCCTGCCAGGGGCACGCAAGACCCCCGGGCACGGCGCCCCGTGTAGGAAAATTCCTACAGAAACTGACACCGAATCCCGACTGCGCGAGGGCCGCCGGCAAGACAGACTTGCCCTGCCCCGGCAGAACGGCTTGCAACGCAAGACACGGAACCGCTCTGCAACGGAAAAGGTCGCCGGCGGGATGCCGGGCCGGGGAACTCCTCCCAAGCCAATCCGGATCCGCGCCCATGGACCGCAGCACGCTGCAACTGGTCGGCTCGCACGGTGGCTGGCGCCTGATCGACAACGGCAAGCCCACGTTCTGGTTCCTCGAACGCGACCAGGCGATGTCCATCGCCCATGTCATCGCCGACTCGCGCGCCGGCCTGCGTTTCATCCCGACCCAGATCGAAGCCGAGAACGAGGAGGGCGAACTGGAACTGGTGGCCTGTTTCCCGTAGGCCAGAGTCGCCTCGCCAAGCCCAGAAACAGGAAAGGCCGGGACTTCACTCCCGGCCTTTCCTGTTTCCTGCATTGGTGGAGGTGGGCGGAGTCGAACCGCCGTCCGAAGGCACTCTATCTCCGGTACTACATGCTTAGCCCGCCGTTAGGTCTCGTCCCGGGGCAGCACGGCGCGCGAAGCGCACCCAAGGACCAGCCTGTTTTGTTTTGACCGGGCGCTGACAGGCAACCGCTCCCGGCGATCCCGTGATGATGACCCTACATCCACGAGCACGGGCACAAGTGGGTTCGGGGCTACGCCTTAAGCGGCGAGAGCGTAGTTGTCGTCGTTGGCAACTAGAGTTTTGCCGCTGGATTAACGAGGAAAGCTGCCCCCTCGGCATGCACCGGTCGATTTCGCGACCCCCGTCGAAACCAGGACACCCCCGGAAACTTCGGGCGAGGCATCTCGCCGACACGGACCAGTGTAGGGACGCGCGATTCCGGCTTCAAGGGCGCCGCCGGCGCGATCCCTGCCCTCGTTCATCCTCGTGGCGATGCACCGGGAAGCCGGAGCCCGGATGCCGGCCGACACGTCGCGGCCGCCGGCATCTGCATGCGGAGGCCGGCCTGCCCCCCACTTCCCGCCCATAGCCGATCGCCCGCCGGGGAACACGCGCAGTTCGGAAATCCAGTCAGCCGCCGCCGCGCGGCGCCTGGCGTGGCGCCTACGACTTCACCGGTACCAGGGTGATCTCGACCCGGCGGTTGGCGGCGCGGCCCTCGGCGGTGTCGTTGCTGGCGATCGGATAGCGCTTGCCGCCGCCGACGGTGATCAGCCGCTGCGGGTCCACGCCCTGCGCGGCCAGGTACTGCGCCACCGCGCCGGCGCGCTGCTCGGACAGGCGCTGGTTGACCTCCTCGCTGCCGATGTTGTCGGTGTGCCCGGCGACCTCGACCACGGTCTGGTCGAACTCGCGCAGCACCCCGGCCACGTCGTTGAGCACCGGATAGAACTCGGGGGCGAGGTTGGAACTGTTGAACGCGAAGGTGACGTGGCCGGGCATGTTCAAGGTGATGTTGTCGCCCTTGCGGTCCACCTCCACCTGGGTGTTGCGCAGCTTCTCGTTCAAGGCCGCCTGCTGGCGGTCCTGGTAGCTGCCCACGGCCGCACCGGCCAGGCCGCCCAGGCCGGCACCGATCAGCGCGTGCTGGCGGCGCTCCACGGCGCTGTCGCCGGTGAGCAGGCCGGCGGCCACGCCGATTCCGGCGCCGATCAGCGCGGCGGTGCCGGTATGGTTGCGCTGCGGCTGGCCGCTGTAGGGCTCGATGGTCTGGCAGCCGGCGACGGCCATGGCGGCGAGCGCGGCGACGGCGGCGACGGTCAGGGTCTGCTTGCGGATCATGGACACGCTCCTGTGCAATGGGGCACGGCCGCTCCGACCGTGTGCGCCACCGATGATAGGGGAAGGCGCGTGAGCGCCGGGTATCCGTCGGCGGCTGGCCGCGCCGGCCACGGCCCGCGCCCTATTCGAATACCCCGACCGCGTCGTGGCTGAGGTTGTCGAACCGCGTGTACTCGCCGAAGAACTTGAGCTTTACCGCGCCGGTGGGGCCGTTTCGCTGCTTGCCGATGATGACCTCGGCCAGGCCCTTGTCCGGGGAGTTCTCGCGGTTGTAGTAGTCGTCGCGGTAGATGAACACGATCACGTCCGCGTCCTGCTCGATCGCGCCGGACTCGCGCAGGTCAGCCATCACCGGGCGCTTGTCGGTGCGGGTCTCAAGCGAGCGGTTGAGCTGGGACAGTGCGATCACCGGCACGTTCAGCTCCTTGGCCAGGGCCTTGAGCGAGCGGCTGATCTCGGAGATCTCGGTGGCGCGGTTCTCGCTGTTGCCCGGCACCTGCATCAGTTGCAGGTAGTCGATCACGATCAGGCCCAGGCCGTGCTCGCGCTTGAGCCGGCGCGCCTTGGAGCGCAGCACGTCCGGCGACAGCGCCGGGGTGTCGTCGATGAAGATCCTGGCATCGCGCAGCATCTTGATCGCGCTGGTGACCCGGCTCCAGTCCTCGTCCTCGAGCTGGCCGGTGCGCAGGCGGGTGGCGTTGACCCGGCCGAGCGAGGAGATCAGGCGCAAGGCCAGCTGCGAGGCCGACATTTCCATCGAGAATACCGCCACCGGCTTCTTCGACTTCATGGCTGCGTACTCGGCCATGTTCAGGGCCAGGGTGGTCTTGCCCATCGACGGACGCGCGGCCAGGATCACCAGGTCGGTCGGCTGCAGGCCGGCGGTCATCTCGTCGAACTCGGTGTAGCCGGTGGCCAGGCCGGTGACCCCGCCACCGGCGTTGTAGCGGTTCTGCAGCACCTCGAAGGCTTCGGTCAGGGCGCGGTTGACCGGGGTGAAATCCTGGCGCCCGCGCGAGCCGGCTTCGGCGATGGCGAACACCTCCTGCTCGGCCTTGGCCAGCAGCGCGGCGCTGTCGCGGCCCTCGGGCTGGAAGCCGTCGTTGACGATCCCGGTGCCGACCTCGATCAGCTGGCGCAGCACGGCCTTGTCGCGCACGATCTCGGCGTAGGCGCGGATGTTGGCCGCCGAGGGCGTGGTGGTGGCCAGTTCGACCAGGTAGGTACCGCCGCCGATCTGCTCGCCCAGGCCCTGGGAGTCGAACCATTCGCCCAGGGTGACCGCATCGAACGGGCGGTTCTTCTCGGCCAGTTCGCGGATGGCGCGGAAGATCAACTGATGGTCGCGGCGGTAGAAGTCGTCCTCGACCACGAGGTCGGCAACGCTGTCGTAGGCCTCCGGGGCCAGCATCAGCCCGCCCAGCACGGCCTGTTCGGCCTCCGCCGAGTGCGGCGGCACGCGGAGCTGTTCGACGCGGGCGTCGAGGCGGTCGTTACGAAAGCCGGCGCGGGCGGACATCGGTGGCGGAACTCCTGGAAAGCCGGCGGCCAGGGGCGACGGCGGCACGGCAATGGAAACGAGCGGAACCGGATCGGCCATCCTATTCGCCTCCTCGCCATGGGCGTTGCAGATATCTCTCTGCGCAACCTGTGTATAACCAGTGCATCTCATGGCCTGCGATGGCTGTGCGGCCAAGGCAAGGGCATCGGGTTTCTTGACTTCGGACGGGGCCGCCGCTGCAAAAAAGAAGGGCGCCCATAGGCGCCCTTCAGGATATCGCTTGCGGCCGGCAGAACGCCGATCAGGCTTCCGGCTCGACCACGACCTTGACCGTGGTCTCGACGTCGGCGTGCAGGTGCACCAGCACGTCGAACTCGCCGACGTGACGGATCGGGCCTTCGCCCATCACCACTTCGCTCTTCTCCAGCGGCAGGCCGGCGGCGGTGAAGGCCTCGGCGATGTCGCGCGGTCCGACCGAGCCGTACAGCTTGCCCTCGGTGGAGGCGTTGGCCTTCACCGTGACGCTGGCGCCCTCCAGCTTGGCCAGGCGGCCGCTGGCGTCGTCCAGGATCGCCTTGGCCTTGGCCTCGTACTCGGCGCGCTTGGCCTCGAAATCGGCCAGGTTGGCGGCGGTGGCCGGCACCGCCTTGCCCTGCGGGACCAGGAAGTTGCGGCCATAGCCCGGCTTGACCGAGACCTTGTCACCCAGGTTGCCCAGGTTGGTGACCTTCTGCAGAAGGATCAGTTCCATCGTATTGCTCCTCTATCCGTTAGCGACGCCCACGGCGCCGCAACGATTGCTGTCCGGATCGGACGGATATCGTCGATCGAGGCGGCTTTCCGTTGCACCCCCGCACGGCAGATGTGCGGGCGTTTGGCGGAAGCGACCGCGTCAATCAAACATCATGGTTGTCGGTGTACGGGATCAGGGCCAGGAAGCGCGCACGCTTGATCGCGGTCGACAGCTGGCGCTGGTAGCGCGACTTGGTGCCGGTCACGCGGCTGGGAACGATCTTGCCGTTCTCGGTCAGGTACTGGCGCAGGGTGTTGAGATCCTTGTAATCGATCTCCTTGACACCCTCGGCGGTGAACTTGCAGAACTTGCGGCGGCGGAAGAACTTGGACATGGCTGGGTTGCTCCTTCAGGCTCGATCAGGCGGCTTCGGCGTTGTCGCCGTCGTTGTCGGCGGAGGCGTCGCCCTCGCCGTCCTCATCGCGGCGGCGGCGCTCGCCACGCTCGGGCTTGTCGCCCTTCTCGTCCTTGCTCTTCATGATCAGCGACTGCTCGGTCTCCGGGCCGTCGCGGCGGACGACCAGGTGGCGCAGGATCGCGTCGTTGAAGCGGAAGGTCTCGACCAGCTCGTCGATCGTGGCCTGGTCGGCCTCGATGTTGAACAGCACGTAGTGGGCCTTGACCAGGTTCTGGATCGGATAGGCCAGCTGGCGGCGGCCCCAGTCCTCCAGGCGGTGGATGGTGCCCTTGCCGTTCTCGACCAGCGACTTGTAGCGCTCGATCATGGCCGGCACCTGCTCGCTCTGGTCCGGATGGACCAGGAACACGACTTCGTAGTGGCGCATGTGGTTTTTCCTCGTGGATGCGGCCCTGCCGGGCCTGGCAGCCCCCCGTCGACCGGTGTGGAAGCGGTGGGGCAAGGTCTCCCTGGCGCCCGAGGGGCGCAGGGAGCCGGAAATTATGCCGGATCAGTGGCTTGGGCGCAAATCCGCCCACCCGCCCCGGTCAATCCGCCCCGTCCGGCCGCTTCCGCGCGGCGATCCAGTCGCGGATGTGGGCCTCCAGCGTCTCCAGCGGCACCGAGCCGGTGGCCAGCACCGCGTCGTTGAAGTCGCGCAGGTCGAACCCGGGCCCCAGCTCGCGCCTGGCCTCCTCGCGCAGGGCCGAGATCCGCAACTGGCCGATCTTGTAGGCCAGGGCCTGGCCCGGCCAGGCGATGTAGCGGTCGATCTCGTTGACCACGTCCTGCTCGGTCTTGGGCGAGTTGTCCATGAAGAAGTCGATCGCCTGCTGCCGGGTCCAGCCCTTGGCATGCATGCCGGTGTCCACCACCAGCCGTACCGCCCGCCACATCTCGTAGGCCAGCTGGCCCATGCGATCGTAGGGGTCGTCGTACAGGCCCATGTCGTAGCCCAGCTGCTCGGCGTACAGGCCCCAGCCCTCGCCATAGGCGACGAAATAGGCGGTGCGGCGGAACATCGGCAGGTCCGGCAGCTCGGCGCCGCGGGCGAACTGGAAGTGGTGCCCGGGCACCGCCTCGTGCAGCGACAGCGGGGTCATTTCCCACTTCGGCCGCACCTCGGGCCGATACAGGTTGACGTAGTAGAAGCCGGCCCGGCTGCCGTCCACCGCACCGGGCTGGTAGTACGCGGTCGTGGTGTCCGGGGCGATGTTGTCCGGGATCGGGCGCACGCCGTAAGGCTGGCGCGGGATGACGCGGAAGGCCTTCACCAGCTCCGGATCGATCCGCTTGGACAGGGCCTGATAGCCCTCGAGCAGGTCGGCCTGCGTTCGGTAGAAGAACTTCGGATCGGTGCGCAGGTACTCGAAGAACGCGCGCAGGTCGCCCTGGAAGCCGACCTCTTCGCGCACCTGCTCCATCTGCGCACGGATCCGCGCCACTTCGTCCAGGCCGATCCGGTGGATCTCCTCGGCGGTCAGCCCGGTGGTGGTGTACCAGCCGGCGAGGAAGTCGTAGTAGGCGTGGCCGTCGGGCAGCGCAGTGGCGGCGATGCTGTCGCGGGCGCGCGGCAGGTACTCCTGCTCGAAGAAACGGCCGAACTCGCGGTAAGCCGGCACCACCTCGCCGGCGATGGCCTCGCGGGCCTGGCGGCGCAACGCCTCCCGCTCGGCCGCCGGGATCGTCCCGGGCATCTTCAGGAACGGCTTGTAGAAGGGACTCTGCGCCGGATCCTGCACCACCTGTCCGCGAATCTGCGCCGGCACGCGCTGCATCAGCACCTTCGGCGGCATGTTGCCGGCCTCCATGCCCGTCCGCATCAGTGCCGTGGTCTGTTCCAGGAGCTGCGGCAGGGCCTGCAGACGGGCGATCCAGTTGCGGTAGTCCTGCGCGGTGGCGAACGGCAGCAGTTCGGCGATGCCATCGGCGGTCTGCACCCCGCCCTGGTGGCCGACCGGCTGCAGGTATTCGCGGAACGTCTGCCGCGCCACCGCACGCTCCTGCAGCCAGGCGAACGTGTCGTAGTTCAGTTGGTCGGCCGGCGACAGCGCGGCGCGGTCGATGCGCCCGAGCGCGGCCAGCGCCTCGCGGTCGGCCGCCTCGCGCCGGGCGATGGCCTCCGGGCTCACGTCGCTCCAGCGGTCGTCGTAGCGGCGGTCGCCGCGGTAGGCGGCGTTTTCCGGGGATTCACGCAATCCGCGTTCCCACTCCGCATCGAACAGGCCGTGCAAGGCGACGGCGGCCGGGCTGCGGGCCTGGGCCGCTGGCGCGGGGGTGGCCTCGACGGCCGCGGGCAAGCAACAGACCGCCAGGGCGACGAACAATACGGCGCGGCGCATGGGCAGACTCCGGATCCAGGGCAGACGCCAAGCCTAGCGCGACTGGCGGCCTCCTGGCCGCAGCGGGAGGCCGTGGCCCGCACGGACCGGATCGCCTCCGGGCCGGTGGCCGGTGCGGCCCGCCGGCGCGACGCTCAGGCGGGGCCGGTGGTGAAGCTCTCCCCGCAGCCGCACTCGGCGGTGGCGTTGGGATTGCGGAACACGAATCCCTCGCTCAAGCCCTGGCGGGCGAAGTCGATCTCGGTGCCGTCCACCAGCGGCAAGCTGCCGGCGTCGACGAAGATCCGCACCCCGTCCTGCTCGAACACTGCATCGTCCTCGCGCCGGTCCCGGGCCAGGTCGGCCACGTGGCCCCAGCCCGAACAGCCGGTGCGCTCCACGCCGAAGCGCAGGCCCAGTGCGGCCGGGTCGCGCTGCAGGAAGCGCTGCACGCGCTCCAGGGCGACGGGGGTGAGGGTGATGGCCATGGATGGAACCTCCGCGGATGCCTGCCGATTATAGGCCGCAGCGCGGTCCCGGCCGTGGCCGGACCACCGTTCCCGGCAGGATGCCGCGATCCGTTGCCGCAGCGCTCCGCGGGCGGCCTCGCCCCCACGCGGCCGCAGCCGCTACACTTCCGCCCTTCCCCGAGGGGCAATCGGCTCCAGGACACGAGGATTCAAGCCATGACGGTGGTCAGCGTCGAACATGCGCTCGCGGGCAGGATTCCCGCCGGCGGCCAGGTCACTGTCCGCGGCTGGGTACGCACCCGGCGCGACTCCAAGGCCGGGCTGAGCTTCGTCAACGTCAGCGACGGCTCCTGCTTCGCCGCGATCCAGGTCGTGGCCCCGGCGGCCCTGCCCAATTACGAGTCCGAGGTGAAGCACCTGACCAGCGGCTGCTCGGTAGTCGCCACCGGCACCCTGGTGGCCTCCCAGGGCCAGGGCCAGAGCTTCGAGATCCAGGCCTCGTCGATCGAGGTGACCGGCTGGGTCGAGGATCCGCTGACCTACCCGATGCAGCCCAAGCAGCACTCGCTGGAGTACCTGCGCGAGTTCGCCCACCTGCGCCCGCGCACCAACCTGTTCGGCGCGGTCACCCGGATCCGCCACTGCCTGGCCCAGGCCGTGCATCGCTTCTTCCACGAACGCGGTTTCTACTGGATCAGCACCCCGATCATCACCACCTCCGACGCCGAGGGCGCCGGGCAGATGTTCCGCGTCTCCACCCTGGACCTGGCCAACCTGCCGCGCGGCAAGGACGGCGCGGTGGACTTCTCGCGCGACTTCTTCGGCAAGGAGACCTTCCTGACCGTGTCCGGCCAGCTCAACGTCGAGGCCTACTGCCTGGCGCTGAGCAAGGTCTACACCTTCGGCCCGACCTTCCGCGCCGAGAACTCCAACACCACCCGGCACCTGGCCGAGTTCTGGATGATCGAGCCGGAGATCGCCTTCGCCGACCTGGCCGCCGACGCCGACCTGGCCGAGGAGTTCCTCAAGTACCTGTTCCGCGCGGTACTGGACGAGCGCGCCGACGACATGGCCTTCATCGCCGAGCGGGTGCAGCAGGACGCAGTGACCCGGCTGGAAGCGTTCATCGACGCGCCGTTCGAGCGGATCGACTACAGCGACGCGATCTCGCTGCTGCAGAAGTCCGGCCGCAAGTTCGAGTTCCCGGTGGAATGGGGCCTGGACCTGCAGACCGAGCACGAACGCTGGCTGACCGAGGAACACGTCGGCCGCCCGGTGGTGGTGATGAACTATCCCGAGCACATCAAGGCGTTCTACATGCGCCTGAACGACGACGGTCGCACGGTGGCGGCGATGGATGTACTGGCGCCGGGCATCGGCGAGATCATCGGCGGCAGCCAGCGCGAGGAGCGGCTGGACGTGCTGGACGCGCGCATGGCGCAGTTCGGCCTCGACCCGGAGCACTACGGCTGGTACCGCGATTTCCGTCGCTACGGCAGCGTGCCGCACGCCGGCTTCGGCCTGGGCTTCGAGCGCCTGGTGGTGTACGTGTGCGGGCTGTCCAACATCCGCGATGCGATCCCCTACCCCCGTGCGCCCGGCTCGGCCGAGTTCTAGGATATGCGAGCCCCCCGCAACCACCGGCACATCCGTGCGCGGAGCCATCGGCAAGCATGATCCTGTTCTTCGCCCTGTGCTTCGTCGGCGTGGCCATCGCCGGGGCCAGTGCGTTCGCGATCTTCTGGCCGCTGACCTTGATCCACGTGCGCGACCGCCACGCCGGCAGTGACGCCGACTTCGGCCCCGGCGCGTTCGCGAACCCGGCGGCGCTGCGCTGGCTGCTGACGGGCGGCTACCGCGCCGTTCCCGACCGTTCGCTGAGCGGGTTGGCCACCCCGGCGCGGATCGCGCTGGCGACCGTGTTCTTCGGCCTGTCGATGGCCGCCCTGTTGTGGCTGGTTTCGGAGGTGGTCGGATGAGGGACTCTTGGTGGATCGCGGTCCTGGGCCGCACCCTGCACTGGGCGCGGTTGCGCGAACGCGAGGCCGGCACCGCCGAGGTGCTCGACCACGACGGCAACCTGCATGCGTACGACAGCGAGGACACCGCCCGCTCGATGCTGCTCGACGCCGGCTACGTCGAGTTCGACGGCATCGACGAGGAGGACGCGCTGGAGCGCGGCTTCTCCCTGGACGAAGTCGCCCCGCCGCGCGCCGGCGACGACGCCGGACTGGCCGGACTGATGAGCGTGAGCCTCGGGCGCCGGGCCTGAGCGGCGCGACCACGGCCATGTACATGCCGCGTGCCTTCGCCGAGGACGACCTGGCCGGACTGGACTGGCTGCTCGCGCGCGACGCCTTCGCCACCCTGGTCACCTGCGGCGGCGACGGCCTGCCGCTGGCCACCCACCTGCCGGTGCTGTACGCCCGCGATGGCGATGGGGTGGTGGTCGAGGGTCACTGGGCCAAGCCCAATCCGCAGGCCGCCCACGTCGGGCAGGCACTGCTGGTGGTGCACGGGCCGCACCACTACGTCTCGGCGGACTGGTATCCGGACAAGGCCGAGGCCGGACGTGTGCCCACCTGGAACTATGCCGCCGCGCACCTGTACGGCCGCGTGGAGCTGATCCGCGACGAGGCCGCGCTGGCGTCGATCGCGGCCCGCCTCGGCGAGCGCTTCGAGCCGGAGGCCGGCGGCCGCTGGCGCTACGACCCGGACGATCCGCGCGAACGGGCCCTGTTGCGCGGCATCGTCGGGTTCCGCATCCGCGCCGAGCGGATCGAACTGAAATTCAAGCTCAGCCAGAACCATCCGCGGGCGAACGTGAGCGGGGTGATCGACGGACTGCGCGGACTGCCCGGCGAGCGGGCCGCCGAGGTCGCTGCGCTGATGGCCGACCGCCTGGCCCGGCGCAAGACCGACTGAAGGCGCGTCCCGACGGCGTGCGGCCCGGCACGCGGCAAGCCCGCCCGGGTCTGTGATAATGCCGGCATGGCCGAAGAACTGAACGACCTGATCCGCCGCAACCATGCCTGGTCCGAGCGCGTGCGCGCCGAGGACCCGGAGTTCTTCGCCCGGCTGTCCAAGCAGCAGGCGCCCGAATACCTGTGGATCGGCTGCTCCGACTCACGGGTACCGGCCAACCAGATCATCGACATGGCCCCCGGCGAGGTGTTCGTCCACCGCAACGTGGCCAATGTCGTGGTCCACACCGACCTCAACTGCCTGTCGGTGGTCCAGTTCGCGGTGGACGTGCTCAAGGTCAGGCACATCCTGGTGGTGGGCCACTACGGCTGCGGCGGCGTCTACGCCGGCCTGACCCGGCTGCGCCTGGGTCTGGTGGACAACTGGATCCGCCATGTCACCGACGTGGCCGAGCGCCACGCCGACTGCCTGCACCAGGCCGGCGGGCTGGAGTTGCAGCACGACCGGCTGTGCGAGCTGAACGTGCTCGAGCAGGTGGTCAACGTCTGCCAGACCACCATCGTCCGCGACGCCTGGGCACGCGGCCAGGAACTGACCGTGCACGGCTGGGTCTACAGCCTCAAGGACGGCCGCGTGCATCACCTGGGGATGGACATCGATTCGCCCGAGTGCCTGGCCGACAGGTACGAACCGGCGCTGGCGCGGATCCGCGCCGACCGCGAGAACCGCTGACCCGCCGCCCGCGGCGCCACCGCAGGAGAGCCACCGCCATGCTGCCCGCACCAATCGACCTGCAGGCCTGGATCGAAGAGCACCGCCACCTGCTCAGGCCGCCGGTGGGCAACAAGTGCATCTACGACGGGGACTTCATCGTGATGGTGGTCGGCGGGCCGAACGCGCGCACCGACTTCCACTGGGACGAGGGCCCGGAGTGGTTCTTCCAGCTCGAAGGCGAGATGGTGCTGCGGATCCAGGAGCATCCGGACGGCGGTCCCGGCGCGGTGCGCGAGATCCCGATCCGCGCCGGCCAGGTCTTCCTGCTGCCGCCGCGCGTGCCGCATTCGCCGCAGCGCCTGCCCGGCAGCGTCGGCCTGGTGGTGGAGCGGCGCCGGCTGGCGCACGAGGACGATGGCCTGATCTGGTACTGCGAGCAGTGCAACCACAAGCTGTACGAGGAATATTTCCACCTGCGCGACATCGAGCAGGACTTTCCGCCGGTGTTCGACCGCTTCTACGGTTCGGCCGAACACCGCACCTGCCGCCACTGCGGCCATCTGAACCCGCGCCCGGCCCGCTACGACCCCCAGCCCGGTTCGCTGGCCGACATCACCTGAACCCCATTCCCTTCCAGACCCGTCGATGAGCCAAGCCCGCACCCAAGCCCTGGCCCTGGACGCCGCCGATCCGCTGCGTCCGTTCCGCAACGAGTTCCTGATCCCCAAGCACCGCGACCGCGACCAGGTCTACTTCGTCGGCAACTCGCTGGGCCTGCAACCGCGCGGCGCGCGTGCGCACGTGCTCGAAGTGCTGGACAAGTGGGGGGGCGAAGCGGTCGAAGGCCACTTCAATGGCCCGACCGGCTGGATGAACTACCATGCGCTGGTGCGCGAGCCGTTGGCGCGATTGGTCGGCGCGCAGCCGGGCGAAGTGGTGGCGATGAACACGCTGACGGTGAACCTGCACCTGATGCTGGCCAGCTTCTACCGCCCCGATCGCGAACGGCCGGCGATCCTGATCGAGGCCGGTGCGTTCCCCTCGGACCGGCACGCGGTCGAATCGCAGATCCGCCTGCACGGCTTCGATCCGGCCACCGACCTCATCGAGGTGCAGCCGGACGAAACGGCCGGCACCTTGTCGATGGAGGCAATCGAAAGGGCCATCGCCGAGCATGGCCCACGCCTGGCCCTGGTACTGTGGCCGGGCATCCAGTACCGCACCGGCCAGGCCTTCGACCTGGCGGAGATCGCGCGCCTGGCCCATGCCCAGGGCGCGGTGGCCGGCTTCGACCTGGCCCATGCGGTGGGCAACCTGCCGCTGGCGCTGCACGACGCCGACGCCGACTTCGCGGTGTGGTGCCACTACAAGTACGTCAACGCCGGCCCGGGCGCGGTGGCCGGCTGCTTCGTCCACGAGCGCCACGGCGCGTCCGGCCTGCCGCGCATGGCCGGCTGGTGGGGGCACGAGGCGGCCACCCGCTTCCGCATGGCGCCGGAATTCGTGCCGGCAGCCGGCGCCGAAGGCTGGCAGTTGTCCAACCCGCCGATACTGGCGCTGGCGCCCCTGCGCGCCTCGCTGGAGCAGTTCGACCGCGCCGGCGGCATGGCCGCGCTGCGCGCGAAGTCGGAGAGGATCACCGGCTTCCTCGACGCGCTGATCCGCCACCGCCTGTCCGGCGCGCTGGAGATCATCACCCCGGCCGAGCCGGCACGGCGCGGCGCGCAGTTGTCGCTGCGGGTCGCCGGCGGCCGCGAGCGCGGGCGCGAACTGTTCGACTACCTGCATGCAACCGGGATCCTCGGCGACTGGCGCGAACCGGACGTGATCCGGATCTCCCCCGCCCCGCTCTACAACCGCTACTCCGACGTGCTGCGCTTCGTCGAGGAAGTGGAGCACTGGCGTGGGGTGTGAGGGTCCGCGCGAACTGACCCTGGTCGGGGCCGGACTGGCCGGTTCGCTGCTGGCGATCCTGCTGTCGCGCCGGGGCTGGAAGGTGACCGTATACGAGCGCCGCGGCGATCCGCGGATCAAGGGCTACGAGTCCGGGCGCTCGATCAACCTGGCCCTGGCCGAGCGCGGGCGCCACGCGTTGCGCGCCGCCGGCATCGAAGAGAGGGTGATGCGCCAGGCGGTGATGATGCGCGGGCGCATGGTCCATGGCCGGGACGGCTCGCAGCAGCTGCAGCGCTACGGCCGCGACGATTCGGAAGCGATCTGGTCGGTGCACCGCGCCGACCTCAATCTCAGCCTGCTGCAGGCCGCCGAGCGCGCCGGGGCGACGGTGCACTTCCACCGCCGCCTGCACACGGTCGATTTCGACGCCGGCACCGCGCGCCTGATCGACGACCGCGACGACCAGCCGCACGACATCCGCTTCTCGGCCCTGCTCGGCTGCGACGGCGCCGGCTCGGCGCTGCGCGCGGAAATGGTGCGCAAGGCCGGGATCGGCGAGCGTTCCGAGTTCCTGGACCATTCCTACAAGGAGCTGACCATCCCGCCGGCCCCCGGCGGCGGCTTCCGGATCGAACCGCATGCACTGCATATCTGGCCGCGCGGGCGCTACATGTGCATTGCCCTGCCCAACGACGAAGGCACCTTCACCGTCACCCTGTTCCTGCCAAACCATGCCGCGCCGGGCAGCGGCGACCCCAGCTTCGCCAGCGTGCGCAACGGCGCGGAGGTGCGCGCCCTGTTCGAGCGTGACTTCCCCGACGCGCTGCCGTTGATCCCGGACCTGGAGCACGACTGGGAGCGGCACCCGCCGGGCCTGCTCGGCACTCTGTACCTGGACCGCTGGCACCTGGGCGACAAGGCGGTGCTGCTGGGCGACGCGGCGCACGCGATGGTGCCGTTTCACGGCCAGGGCATGAACTGCGCCTTCGAGGACAGCGTGGCCCTGGCCGACGCACTGGACGCGAACCCGACCCTGGAACGGGCCTTCGCCGCGTTCGAAGCGCAACGCAAGCCCAACGCCGCGGCGATCCAGGCCATGGCGCTGGAGAACTACATCGAGATGCGCGACCGGGTGGACGACCCGGACTTCCTGCTCCAGCGCGAGCTGGAACTGGCGCTGCAGCAGCGCCATCCCGACCGCTTCGTGCCCCACTACACCATGGTCACCTTCATGCGCATCCCGTACGCGCTGGCGCTGGAACGCAGCGAGGTCCAGCGCGAGATCCTGACCGAAGCCACTCATGGCCGCAGGGACCTTCAAGGCATCGACTGGGAGGCGCTGGCGCGCAGCGTGCACGAGCGTCTGCCGGTGCTGGGGGAGACGCAGTGAACGACAGCTTCCTGTTCTACGACCTGGAGACCTTCGGGGTCGATCCGCGCCGCACCCGCATCGCCCAGTTCGCCGCGGTGCGCACCGATGCGGCGCTGGAGCAGGCGGAAGAACCGATCAGCCTGTTCGTGCAGCCGGCGGGCGACCTGCTGCCCTCGCCGGTGGCCAGCCTGATCACCGGCATCGCCCCGCAGCGCGCCCTGCGCGAGGGCCTGCCCGAGGCCGAGGCCACCGCGCGCATCCTTGACGAGATGGCGCGACCGGGCACCTGTACCCTGGGCTACAACTCGCTGCGCTTCGACGACGAGTTCGTGCGCCATGCCCTGTTCCGCAACTTCTTCGATCCCTACGAGCGCGAATGGCGCAACGGCAACTCGCGCTGGGACCTGCTGGACGTGCTGCGCCTGGCCCATGCGCTGCGCCCGGAAGGTATCGCCTGGCCGAAGCGCGAGGATGGCGCGACCTCGTTCAGGCTCGAGCATCTGGCCCTGGCCAACGGTGTGCGCCAGGGCGAAGCGCACGAGGCGCTGTCGGACGTGTACGCCACCCTGGGCATGGCCCGGCTGCTGCGGCAGGCCCAGCCGCGGCTGTGGGACTACGCGCTGAAGCTGCGCGACAAGCGCCATGCCGCCGGCCTGCTCGACCCGTTCGCGATGCAGCCGGTGCTGCACGTGTCGCAGCGTTACCCGGCCAGCCGCCTGTGCGCGGCGGTGGTGGTGCCGCTGGCGCAGCACCCTGTCATCGGCAACCGCGTGATCGTGTTCGACCTGGACGGCGACGAGACCGCGCTGCTGGACCAGGATGCCGACGGCATCGCCGACCGCCTGTATACCCCGGCGGCGGACCTGCCACCGGGCGTGGCGCGGGTGCCGCTGAAAGAGGTGCACCTGAACCGCTCGCCGATGCTGGTGCCGTGGGCGCACCTGCGCGCCGACGATTTCCAGCGCCTGGGCCTGGACCCGGATGCCTTGCAAGCCAAGGCCGACAGATTGCGCGCGCATGCTCCGGCGCTGGCCGAGAAGGCGCGGACGGTGTTCGCCGGCGGCGGCCGCGACTCTGCCGAGGAGGACGTGGACGCCTCGCTGTACTCGGGCTTCATCGGCGACGGCGACCGCCGCCTGTGCGCCCGGGTGCGCTCGACCGCGCCGGCGGAACTGGCCGTGCAACGCTTCGACTTCCAGGACCCGCGCCTGCCCGAACTGCTGTTCCGCTACCGCGCACGCAACTGGTCCGGCACCTTGGACGCGGCCGAGCGCCAGCGCTGGGACGCCTACCGCCGCCGGCGCCTGGCCGAGGGCAGCGGCCTGTCCGAATGCGGCTTCGACGGCTACTTCGCCCAGCTCCAGGCGCTGCGCGCCACCCACGCCGAAGACGGCACCCAGCTGGTCCTGCTCGATCAGCTGGAAAGCTGGGGCCGGCAACTGCAGGCGGAACTATGAGCGCCTACTTCAGCCCGGCCAGCCTGAAATTCCTGCGCGCCCTGGACCGGCACAACGACAAGGCCTGGTTCGAGGCCCACCGCCAGGATTACGAGGCGCACGTCCGCCAGCCGTTCCTGCGCCTGATCACCGACCTGCAGCCGGCGGTGGCGGCGATCAGCCCGCACTTCCGTTCCGACCCGCGCACGGTCGGCGGTTCGCTGTTCCGCATCCATCGCGACACCCGGTTTTCCAACGACAAGACGCCGTACAAGCCCTGGCAGGGCGCGCGCCTGTTCCACGAGCGCCGGCGCGAGCTTGCGGCCCCGTCGTTCTACCTCCACCTGCAACCGGGCGGCAGCTTCGTCGGCGCCGGCCTGTGGCATCCGGAGACACCTACCCAGCGCAAGGTGCGCCAGTTCATCCTGGAGAACCCGGCGGCGTGGAAGAAGACCGCGCACGATCCGAAGCTGCGCAGGCGCTTCGACCTGGATGACAGCGAGAAGCTGGCGCGCGCACCGCACGGCTTCCCCGCCGATTTCGAGTTCATCGACGACCTCAAGCACCGCAACTGGGCGATGCTGCGCCCGCTGGACGATGCGACGATGACCGGGCCGCGCCTGCGCAAGGCGGTGGAAACCGACCTGGCGGCGCTGGCTCCGTTCGTCGACTATCTCTGTGCCGCCCTGGACCTGGAGTTCTGAAGCGATGAGCCTTCCCGCCGCCACAACTGCCGCGAACCCGCGCCGTGCCCTGCGCCGGATCGTGATCGCAGCCGCAGTCGCCCTGCTGTTGCTGCTGGCCTGGACCGCCGCCGGCCCCTGGCTGGCGATTCGCGGCATCGAGCGCGCGATCGAACAGCGCGACACCGCCGCGCTCGAGCGCCATGTCGATTTCCCGCGCCTGCGCGTCAACCTCAAGGCCCAGCTCGACGATCGCATCGTCCGCGCCGCGGGCGACAAGGTCGCCGGCAACCTGCTCGGCGCCGTCGCCCTGGCGATGACCGGCAATGCCACCGGCCTGGCGGTCGACGCCATGGCCACGCCGCTGGGCATCGGCGCGCTGCTGCAGGGCCACGTGGTCTGGAAGCGCGCCACCGGCGACACCCGCGGCGAGGGGTTGTTCGCGGAAACCCAGCCGGCCCGCCCGCTGCAGTCGGCCAGGCACCGCTACGAGTCGCTGTCCCGCTTCAGCGCCACCGTGGAGCATCCCGGTGGCGGCCGCACCGTGTTCCTGCTCGAACGCCAGGGGCTGCGCTGGCGGCTGGTCGACATCCGCCTGCCCGAAGACCTCGCGACCTACCTGCGCTGATCCCGGCGGTGCTTCGTGCGGGCCGCAGCGCCTCGGCGCCGGAAGGCCGGCCGGCACCCGTACAATGGCCTCCCCTTCTCCCGCGGAACCCGCCGATGCAACCCGATTCCGTCCGCGCCGTGGTCACCGGCGGCGTTTCCGGCCTGGGCCTGGCCGTGGCCAGGCGCCTGGTCGCCGATGGCGGCAAGGTCGCCCTGCTCGACCTCAACGACGACAAGGGCGCCGAGGCCGTCGCCGCGCTCGGCGCGGCCAACGCCTGCTACTTCCGCACCGACGTCACCGACGAGGCCGGCGTGGCCACCACCCTCGAGGCGGCCCGCAGGTTCCTCGGCGGCCTCAACGCTGCGATCAACTGCGCCGGCATCCTCGGTGCCGGTCGCGTACTCGGCAAGGACGAGTCCGGCACCAGCCGGCCGATGCCGCTGGACGGCTTCGCCCGCACGGTGATGGTCAACCTGGTCGGCAGCTTCAACGTGGCCAAGGCCGCCGCCAACCTGATCCAGCACAATGCGCCGGGCGAGGACGGCGAGCGCGGCGCGATCGTCAACACCGCTTCGGTGGCCGCCTACGAAGGCCAGATCGGCCAGGCCGCCTACTCCGCCTCCAAGGGCGGCGTGGTCGGCATGACCCTGCCGATGGCGCGCGAGCTGGCCCGCTTCGGCATCCGGGTGGTGACCGTGGCCCCGGGCGTGTTCTGGACGCCGATGGTCGACGGCATGCCGGAGAGCGTGCAGCAGTCGCTGGCGGCGACCATCCCGTTCCCGTCGCGCCTGGGCAAGCCGGAGGAGTTCGCCGACACGGTCGCCTTCATCCTGCGCACCCGCTACCTCAACGGCGAGACCATCCGCCTGGACGGCGCCACCCGGCTGCAGCCGAAATGATCCCCGGCCCGCGCCGCGGGCCAAGCATCCCAACGAAGAACCTCCCATGAGAGCCAGCGAAATCAAGAAGGGCAACGTCGTCGAATACAACAACGGCGTCTACCAGGTCCGCGACATCGAGCGCAGCTCGCCGCAGGGCCGCGGCGGCAACGTCCGCTTCCGCTTCATCATGTACTCGGTCCCAGGCGGGGCCAAGCTGGACGCCAGCTTCGACGCCGACGACAACCTGGTCGAAGTCGAGCTGCTGCGCCGCCAGGCCACGTTCTCGTACAAGGACGGCGAGGCCTTCGTGTTCATGGACGACGAGGACTACACGCCCTACACCCTCGATCCTGAAGCCATCGGCGAGGCCGCCGGCTACATCACCGACGGCCTGTCCGGGATCTACGTGCAGGTGATCGACGAACAGCCGGTGGCGGTCCAGTTGCCGCAGCACGTGACCCTGGAAGTGGTCGAGACCCCGCCGGAGCTGAAGGGCGGCACCGCCACCAAGCGGCCGAAGCCGGCCAGGCTCAGTACCGGCATCGAGATCATGGTCCCGGAGTACATCGCCAACGGCGAGCGCATTCTGGTCAATACCACTACGGGCGAGTTCGGCGGCCGCGCAGACTGATCCCGCGCGTGAAAGGCCCTGCTTCGTTTGGGGGCCGTCGCTCCTATGGCACGGTGGGGGCCGCGAGATCCCGGAGCCGGGCGCCAACCAGCTCGATATTGGCTTCGATGGCCTGCAACGCATCGTGCTGCGCGCGCGGCAGCAGCTGCCGGATGCCGGCCTCCAGGGCCGCCGCCTGCTGCTGCCGCTCCGCCGCATCCTGGTCCACGCGCGCGACCAGCACGGCGCGCTCGGCCGCCTGCGGCAGGCCATACCCCTCCACGCCGTCCAGCCATGAGGCCGGACGGCTGAACGCACCGCCCAGGCGCAGGAACTCCTGCAAGGGTCCGGACAGGTTGCCGGCCTCGCGCAACTCTGCGGCCCCGCCCAGCCAACGCCGCTTGAGTTCGTCGCGCGCCAGCGCTTCCTGACGGCGCAGCGCGGCCGATTCGAGCACCAGCAACGCGGCCGCGCCGCGCAGGCCGGCCCGTTGCAGGGCCGGGGCGCGCTGCGGCGGCGGCAATGCCAGCCATGCCGCCGCGTCCGGCGGCGCCAGCCCCAGTTCGTCCCGCGCCACCGCGTACATCGCCTCGTACTGGGCACTGGCCGGCTCGAACCAGTAGCCCAGCCTGGCCTGTTCGGACAGGTCGGCGGGGATCTCGCCGGTGGCGACCGCGCCGTTCGCGTACAACCGCTGCAACAGGCCATTCGGGGTGATGCTGTCCAGCGGCAACGCGGCCAGCCGCGGCACCGCATCGTGCAGCAGCTTGAAGGTCTCCACCGCGCAATTGTTGGCGACGAACAGGTAGTGCCCGTCGTAGTTCCAGTGCAGCTGCGCGGCGCGCGTGGCCAGGGTTTCGATCTCCTCCCGCGACAGCGCCAGCGGCACCGAGCGCAGGCCGCGCAGCTCGACCCGGGTGTACTCGTCCACCACCTGCCCCAGCGGCAGGGCGAACAGCCGCGAGGGGTACGAGCCGGTCAGCCCCCGCCAGTTGGAGATCTGCACGTCGCCGACGAAGGCGCGGAACGAGAGCACCATGTGCTGTTGCAGGTCGAGCCGGCAATCCGGGCCCGGGGCGCGGCCGGGTGCGCACACCACCAGGCGCAGCATGCTGTGGCCCCAGCGGCTCATCGCGCGTTCGTTGCCTTCGGCCAGCAGGTAGTCGATCCGGTAGATCCGTCGCGGGTCCAGCTCGCGCCAGGCGTCGGCTTCGGCCAGCGCGTCGCGCACGAACGGCAGGCCCGCCGCGCAGGCCGTGTCCTGCGCGGCCGGACGCCCGAAATGCGCATCGAAGTGGCCGGCCAGTGCCGGCCTGCGGCAGGCGTAGTCCGGGTCGAGCAGGTAGTGCTCGAGGTTGACCGCCACGTACTCGCGCGGCGACTTCAGCTCGTAGAGGTCGGGGCTGCGGTCGCGGAAATCGTTGCGGGCGCGGCGTCCCGGCCGCAGCGCCGCCACCTGCCAACCGGCCAGGTCGAGCAGGCGCGGATCGGCCGACAGGCGGCCTTGCCGGGTGTTGTCGTACAGGTGCGCCAGTTCGTGGAGCGTGGCCGCCAGCGCCCTGCGGGCCCCGGGATCGCTGGTGCCCGCGGCGGGGTCGCGCGCGATCCAGGCATCGAGCAGTTCGCGCCGCAACGCGATCCGCCGGCCGGTGGCGCGTCCATGCACGCCGCTGGGCAGGTCGTCGCGCCAGGCGAACCCGATCGGTCGGTCCAGCGCCGCGGCCCAGGCCGGCGGCAGCAATGCCGAGGCCTGCTCCAGCAGTTGCGAAGTGGCGGCGCGTTCGGCCTCCGGCATCCCGTCCGCCAGCCGGAACGCCGGGGCGGCCGTGGCGCCCGTGCAGACTCCCAGCCAGAGCGCCGCCAGCACGGCGGCCGTGCGGCGCAGGCCGTACATCAGGTCACTCCGCGCACGCTCAGCGCAGGGCGAGGATCTTCCGCGCCAGTTCCAGGTCGCTGGCCTGGCGCGCTTCCGGGTCGTATTCGCGGAGCGTGCGCAAGGCCGCCTCCAGCCGCGCGCTGCGCACGCGGCCGTCGCTGGCGACGAAGCCGGCGGCATCCTCGCGTGCTTCACGCACGATCTTGTCGTTGCCGGACGTGCTCCGGGAAGACGCCGAGCCGCCGGCGGAGGAAGCTCCCGCCGAGGTGCCGGCGAAACTGGAGGCGTGCACGGCCGGCACGGCGCTGCAGGACAGGACCAGTGCGGCCAGGATCGTGGTGCGGTTGTTCATCGATCGATTCGCGGAGGCTGCCGCAGGCGCGGCCGTTGCGCCAAGCCTAACCCGACTGCACCCTGCGGCGGTATTCCGGGCACGCCGGTCAGGCGTCGAACATCTTGCCGGGATTCAGGATCCCGTTCGGATCGAACACCCGCCGGATCCCGCGCATCAACGCGACCTCGGCCTCGCCGCGGGTACTGTCCAGGTACGGTTTCTTGAGCAGGCCGATGCCATGCTCGGCCGAGATGCTGCCGCCGTGCGCCTTCAGCGCCTGCCCCAGCAGTTCGGTCACCTGCCCGCACTGGGCGACGAACTCCTCCTCGGACGCATCCCCGGGCTTGAGCACGCTGATGTGCAGGTTGCCGTCGCCGATGTGGCCGAACCAGACCACCTCGAAGTGCGGATAGGCCTGGCCAAGCAATGCCTGGGCCTGGGCCAGGAACGCCGGCATCGCCGAGACCCGCACCGAGATGTCGTTCTTGTATGGCTTGTACTTCACCGTCGCCTCGGTGATGCCCTCGCGCAGGCGCCAGATCTGGGCGGCCTGGGCATCGCTTTGCGCGATCACGCCGTCGGCGACCCAGCCCTGTTCCATGCAGTGCTCGAAGGCGGTCATCGCCGCAGCCGCGGTGGCTCCGTCGTCGCTGGCGAACTCGGTGACCACGTAATACGGATACTCCTGCTCCAGCGGCTTGTGCGCGCCATGGGCGAGCATGTGGCGCAGGGCGCAATCGGTGAAGAACTCGAACGCTTCCAGGCGCAGGCGGCCGCGGAACTCGGCGAACACCCGCATCAGCACCTCGAACGAGGGCAGCGCCAGGAGCATGACGCTGGTCGGCGGCGGAGGGTCGGTCAGGCGCAGGATCGCCTCGACGACGATGCCGAGGGTGCCTTCCGAACCGATCATGAGCTGGCGCAGGTCGTAGCCGCTGGAGTTCTTGACCAGGCCGCGGTTGAGTTCGAGCACATCGCCGGCGCCGGTGACCACGGTCAGCCCGGCGATCCATTCGCGGGTGTTGCCGTAGCGGATCACGCGGATGCCGCCGGCATTGGTGGCGATGTTGCCGCCGATCGAGCACGAGCCGCGCGAGGCGAAATCCACCGGGTAGACCAGCCCGTGCTCGAGGGCCGCCGCGTGCACGGCCTGCAGCGGCATGCCGGCCTGCACGGTCAGGGTGCGATCGACCGGGTCGAAGCCCAGCACCTTGTGCATCCGCTCCAGGCTCAGCACCAGTTCGCCATGGGCGGCCACCGCGCCGCCGGACAGGCCGGTGCGGCCGCCGGAGGGCACCACCGCGACCTTGTGTCGGTTGGCCCACTGCACCACCGCCTGCACTTCGGCCACCGAGCCCGGCAGGGCGATGGCCAGCGGGGCCGGCGTCCAGTGCTGGGTCCAGTCGCGGCCGTAGTGCGCCAGGTCGGCTGGAGCGGTCTTCAGGCGCAGGTCGGGCACCGTCTGCAGCAGGTCGGCCAGGCGGGGGTCGGTCATGGTTCCGGGCGGCGCGTGTGGGGTCCGGCTAGCGTGCCAGCGATGCTTCCGAGCGTCCAGCGGAAAGCCACCGGCTTCGACCTCCGGCCACGCCCCACTCCTCGGTTTCACGGGCAACTTTCCGCTGCTGCATTCGCGCGGGAATTCCATGCCGCACTGCGGCAAAACGGCATCGCATCTGGCATAGTTCGTGGCTCCCACGTCCCCCCGCCCGAAGCAACGCGAATGTCGCCCAAGAAGACCTCGTATCCGAAACAGGACATCCGCATCCTCCTCCTGGAGGGCGTCAGCCACAGCGCGGTGGAGACCTTTCGTGCAGCCGGCTACAGCCAGATCGAGATCCACGGGACGTCACTGCCGGACGACGAATTGAAAGCCCGCATCGCCGAGGCCCACATCGTCGGCATCCGCTCGCGAACCCACCTCAGCGCCGAGGTGCTGGCCGAGGCCAAGCGCCTGATCGCGGTCGGCTGCTTCTGCATCGGTACCAACCAGGTCGACCTGGACGCAGCCGAACTGGCCGGGATCCCGGTGTTCAACGCGCCCTACTCCAATACCCGCTCGGTGGCCGAGCTGGTGGTTGCCCAGGCCGTGCTGCTGATGCGCGGCATCCCGCAGAAGAACGCCGAATGCCACCGCGGCGGCTGGTCCAAGTCGGCCGCCGGCAGCCACGAAGTGCGAGGCAAGACCCTCGGCATCGTCGGCTACGGCCACATCGGCACCCAGGTCGGCGTGCTGGCCGAGGGCCTGGGCATGAACGTGCTGTTCCACGACATCGAGACCAAGCTGTCGCTCGGCAATGCGCGCGCCGCGCAGGGCCTGGACGACCTGCTGGCACGCTCGGACGTGGTCACCCTGCACGTGCCCGAGACCCCGGCGACGAAGAACATGTTCGGCGCCGCGCAGATCGCGGCGATGCGACGCGGCGCGCACCTGATCAATGCCTCGCGCGGTACCGTCGTCGACATCGACGCGCTGGCCGCGGCGCTGGAGTCGGGCCAGGTCGGCGGCACGGCAGTGGACGTGTTCCCGGTCGAGCCCAAGGGCAACGCCGATCCCTTCGTCTCCCCGCTGACGAAGTTCGACAACGCGATCCTGACCCCGCACATCGGCGGCTCCACCCTGGAGGCGCAGGACAACATCGGCCTGGAAGTGGCGGCCAAGCTGGTCCGCTACAGCGACAACGGCAGCACCCTGTCGGCGGTGAACTTCCCCGAGGTCACCCTGCCCGGGCACGCCGGCAGCCTGCGCCTGCTGCACATCCACCGCAACGTGCCGGGCGTGCTGTCGAAGGTCAACGACATCTTCGGCCGGCATGCGCTCAACATCGACGGCCAGTTCCTGCGCACCGACCCCAAGGTCGGCTACGTGGTGATCGACGTGGCCGCCGACGAGGCCCAGGGCGCGGCACTGCGCGAGGAACTGGCCGCGATCCCGGGCACGCTGCGCACCCGCGTGCTGTACTGACAGGGCGCTCCAGCGCCGTGATTCGTCGCAGGGCCGGTTGTCCGCCGGCGGCTCCCGGCCCCGGATCGAAAGGCAGCCGACCGACGGTCGGCGCTACGTCACCGGTCTTGCGCGATCCGTCCTGGCCAGCCACTTGGCGGCCATGCGCCGCATCGAGTCGTCGCTCGCCGCATCGGCCGCGATATCGGCGATTTCGCGCCAGGCCAGATCGTGGGATTCGGCGCTCACCGTGAAACGTTCGTCGGCGCCGGCGCGGACCACGTAGCGCACGTCGTGGTGCCAGTGGCCGGGTACTTCGCGGCGCGCGGGAATCCAGTGCCGGTCCAGGTCGAAGATCGTCCCGTCTTGCAGCCGCAGCCCGGCCACCCCGGTCTCCTCCTCGGCCTCGCGCAGGGCCACCCGGGCCAGGTCGGCATCGCCGTCAGCATGGCCGCCGGGCTGCAGCCAGCGGTCAAGCTTGCGGTGGTGGGTCAACAGGGTGCGGTGGCCGTCGGCGCTGACCACCCAGGCCGAGCCGGTGAAGTGGCCGGCCAGGCGCTGGCGCAGGTAGGGGTTGGCCGGATCCTGCAGCAGCCGCCGGAACTGCGCCACGGCCTCCGCTTCCAGCGGCCAACGGCACAGGTAGTCGTCCAGTTGGCACGACAGGCCGGAGGCGGCCGCGGGATCGGGGTGCATGGCATGGCCGGAAGCAACGGGCGGGCATTATCGCGCCATCCTCCGTCGCTTGTGCCCCTGCCGGCAATGCGGTTAAGGTCGGCAACCTAGCCCCTGCGGACAGGCAGGGTTCAGCGTTTCGGAAAAGGGGAACCCACATGCTCTTCTGGCGCGTCAAGCCGCTCGACAAGATCCTGGAAACGGCTGAAAAGAAATCGCTGAAGCGCCAACTGGGCGCGCTCCAGCTGACGTTGCTGGGCATCGGCGCCGTCATCGGCACCGGCATCTTCGTGCTGACCGCAGAAGCCGGGCAGAAGGCCGGCCCCGGCCTGATGGTGGCCTTCATCATCGCCGCGATCGTGTGCGCGCTGGCGGCGCTGGCCTACGCCGAACTGGCATCGATGGTGCCGGTCTCGGGATCGGCCTACACCTACACCTACGGCGTGCTGGGCGAACTGCTGGCCTGGATCGTCGGCTGGGCGCTGGTGCTCGAGTACGCGGTCGCCGCCGGCGCCGTGGCCGTGGGCTGGTCCGGCTACATGAATGGCCTGCTCGAAAGCGCGGGCTACGGCCTGCCGCTGTACCTCAAGGTCGGCATCCAGGGCGGCGGCTCCTTCAACCTCCTGGCCTGCCTGATCGCGCTGGTCATCACCGGCCTGCTGGTGCTGGGCACCAGCAAGAGCGCCTGGGTCAACGCGGTGCTGGTCACGCTCAAGATCGCCGCACTGATCCTGTTCATCGCCATCGCGGTGCCGGCGGCGCAGGACGAGAATTTCAAGCCGTTCCTGCCGACCGGCTGGGGCAGCCCGATGGGCGGGGTGGGCGTGCTCGGCGCCGCGGCGTCGATCTTCTTCGCCTACGTCGGCTTCGATGCGGTCTCCACCGCCGCCGAGGAAACCAAGAACCCGAACCGCAACATCCCGATCGGCCTGATCGGCTCGCTGGCCATCTGCACCGTCTTCTACCTGCTGGTGGGCTACGGCGCGGTGGGCGCGGTGGGTGCGCAGCCGCTGCTCGACGCCGCCGGCGCCGCGATCCCCCCGGGCAGCAAGGAATTCGCCGCCGCCTGCGCGTTGCCGGCCAATACCGACGCGCTGGTGTGCAGCCACGAGCCGCTGGCGCACGTGCTGCGCGTGCTCGGCTTCCCGGCCTGGGGCAACGTGATCGGCATCGTCGCCGCGCTTGCGCTGCCGACGGTCGTGTTGATGATGATCTACGGCCAGACCCGCATCTTCTTCACCATGTCGCGCGACGGCCTGCTGCCGGGCAAGCTGTCCACCGTGCACCCGAAGTTCCACACCCCGCACGTCATCACCATCATCACCGGCCTGTTCGTCGCCGCCTTCGCGGCGCTGTTCCCGGTCGGCATGCTGGCGGACATCTCCAACTCGGGCACGCTGTTCGCCTTCATCATGGTCTCCATCGGCGTGCTGATCCTGCGGTTCAAGCAGCCCAACCGCCATCGTCCGTTCCGCACGCCGCTCGTCTGGCCGGTCTGCATCCTGTCGATCCTGGGCTGCCTGCTGCTGTTCGTGAACCTGTCCGGCTACACGATCATGCTGTTCTTCGCCTGGGCCGCGATCGGGCTGGTGGTGTACTTCGCCTATGGCTACCGCCGCAGCCACATGATTCCCGGCAACGAGCCTGTCGACCACGCCCCCGGCATGCCGCCGGAACCGAAGTTCCACGAGGGCCCGCAGGCCTGACCGCCGGCGCATGCGATCCACGGAACGGCGCGGCGCACCCGCGCCGTTCCGGTCGGCCGGCTCTCCGCTAGAATGGCGGCATGAGCGCCCTTCCCTACGATCCCGCACGCCTGCACGAACTGGCGCGGTTGCTGATCGGCAACATCCGCGAACTGGCGCAGGCCGGCTGGACTCCGGCCACCAGCAGCAACTTCTCGCACCGTCTCGACGACCACCACGCCGCGATCACCGTCTCGGGCCGCGACAAGGGCCGGCTGGTCGAGGACGACATCATGGTGGTGGACTTCGATGGCCGCGCCGTCGGCCGGCCGCTGCGACCCTCGGCCGAAACCCTGCTGCACACCCAGCTGTACCGGCGCTACCCGGAGATCGGCTGCGTCCTGCATACCCACTCGCCGGTGCAGACCGTGGCCTCGCGCCTGTACGCCGGTGCCGGCCACGTGCGCCTGGAAGGCTACGAACTGCTCAAGGCCTTCCACGGCAACAGCACCCACGAGACCGCGGTGGACGTGCCGGTGTTCGCCAACACCCAGGACATGGATGTGCTCGCCGCCCAGGTCGACGCCCTGCTCGACCGCCAGGTGATGTGGGGATATCTCATCGACGGCCACGGCCTGTACGCCTGGGGCCGCGACATGGCCGAAGCGCGTCGCCACCTGGAGGCGTTCGAGTTCCTGCTCGGCTGCGAGCTCGAACTGCGCAAGCTGGGCGCGCGCGGCTGACCCCCGTGCATCGCCGCGGCGACACCGGCGCCGACGGTTCCGGCCTGGCGGCGGATGGACCTGTCGCCCTCCGCCATTTCGCCGGCGTTGCCGATGCCGCGACCCGCCGCTGCTACTCTAGACGCCCCACGCGGCGCCCGCCGCCCGACCCGCGAGGCACCCCATGAGCCGACTGCGCATCTTCGCCGAGAACGACCCGGGCCAGCCCCTGTTCGCCAGCACCGACGGCCAGGCCATCGCCGCCGAACTGGCGGGGATCGGCGTGACCTTCGAACGCTGGCAGGCCAACGCCCCGATCGAGCCCGGCGCAACGCCCGAGCAGGTGCTGGACGCCTATCGCGCCGACATCGACCGTCTGGTGGCCGAACGCGGCTTCAGGACCGTGGACGTGGTCAGCATCGCCCCGGACCACCCCAATCGCGCCGAGATGCGCAAGAAGTTCCTCGACGAGCACTTCCACAAGGAAGACGAAGTGCGCTTCTTCGTCGCCGGCTCGGGCCTGTTCACCCTGCACGTGGGCGACAAGGTGTACGAGATCGAGTGCGTGAAGGACGACCTGATCGCGGTGCCGGACGGGGCCACCCACTGGTTCGACATGGGCGAGGCCCCCAACTTCGTGGCGATCCGCTTCTTCACCGAGCCGGATGGCTGGGTCGGTCACTTCACCGGCACCGACATCGCCACGCGCTTCCCGCGCTATGCGCCGGAAGCGGCCCGAATCCCATGACCGGCGCCATCCTCACCGACATCGAAGGCACCACCAGCGGCATTTCCTTCGTGCGCGACGTGCTGTTCCCCTACGCGCGCCGCGCCCTGCCCGGCTTCGTCGCCGAGCACGGCCACGACCCGGAGGTGCGGCGCTGGTTGGACCAGGTCGCCGCCGAGAACGGCGGGCTGTGCCAGGACGCGATGATCGTGGAGACATTGCAGGGCTGGATCGACCAGGACAACAAGCACACCGCGCTCAAGGCGCTGCAGGGCCTGGTCTGGGAAGCCGGCTACCGCAATGCCGACTTCACCGCCCCGATCTACCCGGATGCGGCGCAGACCCTGCAGCGCTGGCACGCGCTGGGGGTGCCGCTGTACGTGTACTCCTCGGGCTCGGTGCCGGCGCAGAAGCTGTTCTTCGGCCACAGCGATGCCGGCGACCTGACCGGGTTGTTCAGCGGCTGGTTCGACACTGCGGTCGGCGGCAAGCGCGAACCAGGCAGCTACGCGCACATCGCCGAGGCCATCGGCCTGCGCCCGCACGAGATCCTGTTCCTGTCCGACGTGGTCGAGGAACTGGACGCGGCACGCCTGGCCGGCATGCAGACCGTGCTGGTGGACCGGCCGGCCGACTATCCGGAGCCGCGCCACGGCGACGCGACACACGGGCATACCCACGTGGCCAGCTTCCTCGAGATCGAACTGCCGCTGTAGCGGCTTGAGAATGGTTCGCGTTCGATCACGCGCCGGCGCCGCTGGCTAGACTGCGCGCCACGCAGCCCGCCCGCCCATGGCGTGCCAGCCACGCGATCCGAGCCAGCCAGCCCACGCAAGCCAGCCGCGGACATGCCGCAGACGCCCCGCAAGGGGCGTTTCGCGTTTCCGCGGGTCAGTCGGCCGCGTCCTGCAGGGTATACGTGGTCGAAGCGGACACCTCGCCCTGCCAGCGGTCGAACGCACGGACTTCGACCCGGTGCTCGCCCAAGGACAGGTCGGTGGCCAGCGCGCCGCGCCACAGATGGGTGGAATCCACCGCTTCGGGCGAACGATCGAAGCCGCGCAAGGTCGGGGCCAGGTCGTCGGCAACGTTCTCCAGCAGCAGGCGCGGGTCGGCGCGCTCCACGCGCCGCATCGGTCTCCACTCGCCGCCGTCGATCCGGTACTCGACCCGGGTGTCGGCATCGCCCATGAACACGTTGGCGAACACGCCCCAGGCCGGGTAGGCGTCGCGTCGCAGCGCGCGCGGTGCGTGCAGCGCCATTGCTTCGGTGAAGGCGGAGTCGTTGGCCGGGGCGCGCGCTGGGTGGTAGGCCAACGCATAGCTGCCATCGCCCGGCAGCGACAGCACCGCGTAGCCGTTGGGCGTGCCGTCGGCCATGGTCGCGTCCGGGATGCCCAGCGCGTCAGGCGCACCCGACCAGAACGCGCCGCAAGCCGCGCCGACGTTGTACTCGTGCAACGGCGATGCGCCGTGCCAGCCATCCTTCTCGCCGTGCCAGTAATGCTGCTGGACATGGCTGTGGCCGCTGAGCAGCAACACCCGCGGCCGGTCGCGCAGCAACGCGAACAGGCGCTCGCGGTCCTCGGCGCGGAAAGTCTGGCGGCCGCCGGTATCGAACACCGGGATGTGCATGCCCAGCACCAGCAGGCGCTCGCGCGGCAACTGCGCCAGGTAGCGCTCCAGGAACCGGAACTGGTCTTCGCGCAGGCCGCCCACATAGGCCGGTGCCTGCCCGGGCTGCAGGACCACGTCGTCGAGGAACACGAACGCCGCCCCGCCCTCCTCCACCGCATAGGTGTCGGGACCGTAGACCGCGCCCCAGCCCGCCAGCGAATCTTCGTCGGTGGCCGCGCCCGGATCCACGTCGTGGTTTCCCGGCACGTGGAACCAGGGCACGCCCAGCCGGGTGGTGACCGCGTTGAGCGCCGGGTAGAGCTCCATTTCGTCGTCCACAAGGTCGCCCAGGGTGGTGCCGAAGGCAGCCGGGTACCGGCCGACGATGGGCTCGACGATGTCGCGCCGGTAATGGTCGATGTCGATCCCGCTCTTGACCTGGCTGTCGGTGAACAGCAGCACTTCGGTCGCCCCGCGCTTGCGCATCGTTCCCCGGGGGGTGGCGGCTCCCGACAGGCCGAAATCGACCCCGGCGCCGGTGTCCGCCGCCACCCGATGCCAGAATGCGGGCAGACCGTCCGCGGCGGCGGCGAAGCGGTAGCCGTCAGGCTTGACCACGAACACGACCTGACCCGGTCGCGCCGCAATCCGGTATCGCCCCTGCGCGTCGGTGTGGACGAGGTCCGTTCCGTTGGATACCGCCACTCCGGGCAGACCGGGTTCGGACGGACTGCGTCCGCCGCGTCCGTCGCGTTCCAGGTGCACGTATCCGGAAATCTCGCGCACGCCCTCCTCGCCGGACGCAGGGGCGACGATCGCGAAAGCCAATGCGACAGCGACGGAAAAACGGATCGACATGCACTGTTCCCGTATGGACCCGATCATTGTAGGGCCGGCGGTGGGCCGGCTGGCTTGATCCGGGTGCGGAGGGCTGCCAACCCGCGGCTGGCGCTAGCCGCCCTCGTGGCGGCGCTCGAGTACCTCGACCGCATGGGCCAGTGCCAGCCCGCGCGCGTGCAGCAGCACGGTGAGGTGGTAGATCAGGTCCGCCGCTTCATCCAGCAACTGGTCGTCGTTCTGCGACACCCCGGCGAGCGCCGTCTCCACGCCCTCCTCCCCGACCTTCTGCGCGATCCGGCGCACCCCCGATTCGAACAGGGCGGTGGTGTAGCTGCCGGCCGGACGCGTGCGCGCGCGGGCGGCGACCAGCGCGTCCAGTTCGCCGAGAAAAGCGACCTCGCCGGCGGCCAGCGGCTGGGCGGATTCGCGCGCCGGCGCGCCTTCGAAGCAGCTCTCCCGCTGCAAGTGGCAGGTCGGCCCCCGTGGACGCGCCAGCACCAGCAAGGTATCCGAGTCGCAGTCGGCCCCCAGGCCCACCAGGTCCAGCACGTGCCCCGAGCTCTCGCCCTTGGTCCACAGCTGCTGCCGGCTGCGGCTGAAAAAGGTCACCAGCCGCGTCTCCAGGGTGATCCGCAGCGCATTGCGGTCCATGTAGCCGAGCATCAGCACGCGCAGCGTATCGGCATCCTGGACGATCGCCGGAACCAGGCCTTCGCCCTTGTTCCAGTCCAGCGCGTCCGGGAACAACGGCGGGAAGCTCACCGCGGACTGCGTGCCGGCAGACGGATCAGGCATTGCGCACCTCGATCCCCCGTTGCCGGAGGAAGCGCTTGAGTTCGGGAATGGCGATCACCCCTGCATGAAACACGCTGGCCGCCAGCGCGCCATCGACGTCGGCCTGCTCGAAGGCTTCGGCGAAATGGAGCATATCACCGGCCCCGCCGGAGGCCACCAGCGGCACCCGGCAGGCCTCGCGGGCCTGGCGCAACTGGGCGATGTCGTAGCCGCGACGCACGCCGTCGCTGTCCATGCAGTTGAGCACGATCTCGCCGGCACCCAGACTCTGCACCTCGGCGATCCAATCCAGGGTTCGCAGCGCCGGCGCCCGCATCTTCGCCGGATCCCCGGTATGGCTGCGTACCCGCCACTGGCCGTCGGTCTCGCGGATCGAGTCGATGCCCACCACCACGCATTGCACGCCGAAGGCATCGGCCAGTTCGGCCACCAGCGCCGGCCGCTGCAGCGCCGGCGTGTTGACCGAAATCTTGTCGGCACCGGCGTGCAACACCCGGCGCGCGGTCTCCACGTCGGCAATGCCGCCGGCCACGCAGAACGGGATGTCGATCAGCCGCGCCACCCGCTCGATCCAGGCATGGTCCACCGAGCGCCCTTCGGGACTGGCACCGATGTCGTAGAACACCAGTTCGTCGGCGCCCTGGTCGCGATAGCGCAGCGCCAGCTCGACGATGTTGCCCATGTCGATATGGTTGCGGAAGCGCACCCCCTTGACCACCCGGCCGTCGCGCACGTCCAGGCAGGGGATGATGCGGCGGCTCAGCACGGCAGCGCTCCACCCTGGCAGGCCAGCGCATCGGCCAGCCGCAATCGACCTTCGAGCAGGGCCCGGCCCAGCACCGCGCCGGCGCAGCCCGCTTCGCGTGTGGCCTGTACGTCGTGCGCATCGCGCACCCCGCCGGACGCCTGCACCGCCACGCCCGGCGCCAGCGCGCGCAAATGCGCGTACAGCGCCAGGTTCGGTCCGGACAGCATGCCGTCGCGGGCGATGTCGGTACACAGCAGGTGGCGCAGGCCGGCGTGCAGGTAGCCCGGCAGCAGCGCGTCCAGGGTGGCGCCTGCGTCCTCGGTCCAGCCGTGCACCGGCAGCCGCCAGGCACCGGCGGCATCCCGGCGGGTGTCCAGGGCCACGGTGATCCGCTCGCCGCCGAACTCGGCCAGCCATGCGGCCACCGTCCGCGGCTCGCGCACCGCCAGCGAGCCGACCACCACCCGTGCCGCGCCGGCATCGAGGATCCGCGCCACGTCGTCGCGCGAGCGCACGCCGCCTCCGGTTTGCACCTGCACGCCGGCGACGCGGGTGATTTGGCCGAGCAGGCCGGCCAGGGTGTAGCCGCCGGCCCGGGCCGCGTCCAGGTCGACCAGGTGCATCCAGCGCGCGCCGGCCTGCGCGAAAGCCAGCGCGCGCGGCAACGGATCGTCGCCGTAGCGAGTCTCGCGCGCGTAGTCGCCCTGCGCCAGGCGCACCACCCGGCCGTCGCGGATGTCAAGGGCCGGATAGACGGTGAAGTCCATCAGAAGTCCATCTCCAGGAAATTGCGCAGGATGCGCGCACCGGTGGTGGCGGAGCGTTCGGGGTGGAACTGCGCACCGCAGCGGCGGCCCTGCTGGACCACGGCGGCGAACAGCCCACCATGATCGCTCGCGGCCACGGTGTCGGCGGTCACCGGCGCGGCATAGCCGTGGACGAAGTAGGCGCTGGCGCCTTCGGGCACGCCATCCAGCAACGACGACGACCGCATCCTCTGCAGCGTGTTCCAGCCCATGTGCGGGATGCGGATGCCCGGTGCCGACTCGAGCCGGCGCACCGTGCCGGGCAACAGGCCCAGGCACTCCACCCCGCCCTCTTCCGAACGCTCGTATAGCAACTGCATCCCCAGGCAAATGCCCAGCAGCGGCACCTGCAGCGCCCGCAGCGGCTCGACCAGGCCCTGCGCCCGCAGCCGGCGCATCGCCTCCGGCGCGGCGCCGACGCCGGGCAGGATCACTCGCTCCGCGCCCTCCAGCCCCGCGGCATCGGCGATCACCTGCGGCTCCACGCGGTGCCGTTCGAGTGCATAGCAGACCGAACCGAGGTTGGCGCCGCCGGCATCGACCACGACCACGCGCACCCTGCCGTTCCGATTCACAGCACCCCCTTGGTCGACGGCAACGCATCACCGTCGCGGCGGATGGCCTGGCGCAACGCGCGGGCCAGCGCCTTGAAGCTGGCTTCGATCTTGTGGTGGTCGTTGTCGCCCTCCACCTTCAGGTGCAGGTTGAGCCCAGCCGCGTCGCACAGCGAGCGGAAAAAGTGCGGCACCAGTTCGGTCGGCATGTCGCCCACCCGCTCGCGCCGGAACTGCCCGTCGAACACCAGATAGGCGCGACCGCTGAAATCCAGCGCCGCACTCGCCAGAGCCTCGTCCATCGGCAGCACGAAACCATACCGCCCGATCCCGCGCTTGTCGCCCAGCGCCTCGCGCAGCGCCTGGCCCAGGGCCAGCGCGGTATCCTCGATGGTGTGGTGCTCGTCGATGTGCAGGTCACCGTCGGCGCGGATCTTCAGCTCGAAGCCTGCATGCTTGCCGATCTGTTCGAGCATGTGGTCGTAGAACGGCAGGCCGGTATGGACCTGCGGCTCGGCGGCGCGGTCCAGGTCGACCTCGACCCGGATCCGGGTTTCCCGGGTGTTGCGTTCGACCACCGCGCGGCGCGGCGCATCGGCCAGTTCGTGCGCGATCCCGGCCCAGTCCCATTCGCCGCCGAACTGGGCGGTCTGCAGCTGGAAGGCACGGATGCCGAGGTTGGCGGCGAAGGCATTGTCGGTGGGCCGGTCGCCGACCATGGCCGAGCGCTTCCAGTCGATCGTGCGGTCCTGCACGTAGGGCAGTACCAGGCCGATGCCAGGCTTGCGCGTGGGCTTGTCCTCGTGCGGCCAGCTGGTGTCGATCAGCACGTCGCGGAAAACAACTCCCTGGCTTTCGAACAGCTGCATCATCAGCCGATGCGGGCCATCGAAGCTGGCCTGCGGATAGCCCTCGCTGCCGAGCCCGTCCTGGTTGGACACCATCACGAACTGCCAACCGGCGTCGCGCAGCTTCAGCAGTGCCGGGACCACGCCGCGGACGAAACGCAGCTTCTCGTAGGCGTCGATCTGGAAATCTTCCGGTTCCTCGATCAAGGTGCCGTCGCGGTCGATGAACAGGATGGGGGTCATGCGGCTTCCCTGGCGGCCAGCGCGGCCAGCACGCGTGCGTTCTGTTCGGGAGTACCCAGGCTGACGCGCAGGGCGTCGCCCAGTTGCGGCGCGGCGCGCTGGTCGCGCACCACCACGCCGGCGGCGAGCAAACGCGCGAAGGCCGCATCGGCGTCGGCGAAGCGGACCAGCAGGTAGTTGCCCTCGGAGGGATACACGCGCCGCACGCCGGGCAACGAAGCCAGGGCCTCCTGCATCCGCGCGCGCTCGGCGCGCAGCTGCACCACCCGCGCGGCGGTGCGCACCAGCGCCTCCTCCGACAGCGCGGCCAGGGCCAGCTCGGCGCACGGGGCCGGGATCGGATACGGCGCCTGGCAGGCACGCAGCACCCGCACCAGCGCCGGATCGGCGATCAGCGCGCCGACCCGCGCGGCCGCCAGCGCATGCGCCTTGGACAGGGTGCGCAGCACCGCAATGTTCGGATGCGCATCCATCAGGGCAATCGCCGAAGGCTGGTCGGAAAACTCGCCGTAGGCCTCGTCCACCACCACCAGCGCGCGCCCGGCCAAGCGCCGTGCCAAGGCCGTGATATCCGCAGGCGGCACGCTGGCGCCGGTCGGGTTGGACGGCGAGCACAGGAATACGAGTTTCGCCCCACCCCGCTCCGCGGCCACGGCAACCGCGTCCAGGTCGGCGCCGAAGCCCGCCTCGCCATCGACCAGCGGCACCTCGAGCAGTGGCGCGCCCTGCAGGCGCGCGCTGACCGCATACATGCCGAACACCGGCGGGGTGACCACCACCGCATCGCGGCCGGGCACGCACAACACGCGCGCCAGCAGGTCGATGGCCTCGTCGCTGCCGCGGCCGATGAGCAACTGGTCCTGCCGGCAACCGTACAGCCGCGCCAGCGCCTCGCGCAGGGCCGGCGGTTGCGGATCGGGATAGCGCCGGTTGCCGCCTCCCGCATCGGCCGGGTTGGCCCACGGATTCTCGTTGGCGTTCAGCCAGACCTCGCCCGGCAGCGCATGGCTGCGCGCCGACGCATAGCCGCCGAAATCGCGCAGATCCTCGCGGACCAGGTCGAGCAACGCTTCGGCGCCGGATGTCCCGCCACCTGCGCTCATGCCAGTGCCCCGCGCAGGCGCAGCGCCACCGCATTGGCATGCCCGTCCAGCCCCTCGGCGCGGGCCAGGGTCACTGCGCAGTCGCCGATGGCGAGGACACCCCCGCGGCTGGCCGTCTGCACGCTGACGAAATTCTGGAAGCTGGACACGCCCACCCCGCTCCACGCCCGCGCCGCGCCATTGGTCGGCAGCACGTGGTTGGTGCCGCTGCAGTAGTCGCCCAGCGCCTCCGGAGTCCAGTCGCCAAGGAACACCGAGCCAGCCGCCTCGACCCGGTCCAGCCACGCACGCGGCTCGCGCAGGGCCAGGATCAGGTGCTCGGGCGCATACGCGTTACTGATCGCCAGGGCCTGTTCCAGCGAGTCCACCGCGATCAGCCGCGAGGCCGACAGCGCCTGACCCGCGATTCCGGCGCGCGGCAATGCCGCCAGCTGGGCCGCCAGTTCAGCCTCGACCCGGTCGATCAACAGCTCGCTGTCGGACAGCAGCAGCACCTGCGAATCGGGGCCGTGCTCGGCCTGCGACAGCAGGTCGGCGGCGACGAAGGCCGGATCGGCGCCGGCGTCGGCGACCACCAGCACCTCCGATGGCCCGGCCGGCATGTCGATCGCCACCGCACCGCACTGGGCGACCTGACGCTTGGCCTCGTCCACGTAACCGTTGCCCGGGCCGAAAATCTTGTCGACCTTGGGCACGCTCTCCGTGCCGAAGGCCAGCGCGGCGATCGCCTGGGCGCCGCCAAGCTTGAACACCCGTTCCACCCCGGCCAGCCGCGCCGCCACCAGGACTGCTGGATCGGCGCTGCCGTCGGCGCGCGGCGGCGTGCACAGCACCACCTCCCGGCAACCGGCCAGGCGCGCCGGCACGCACAGCATCAAGGCCGTGGACGGCAGCGGCGCGCTGCCGGCCGGCACGTAGAGGCCCACCCGTGGCACCGGCCGGACGATGCGCTCGCAGACCACGCCCGGGGCGGTTTCCAGCGCATAGGCGGCGGCCATGCCGGCTCGGTGGAAGGCCTCGATCCGGGCCATGGCCCCGGCCATGGCCTGGCGCAGCTCCGGTGCCACCGCCGCCTCGGCTGCGGCGAATTCGGACGCCGTGACCTCGAAGCGCTCCAGCCCGACCCGGTCGAAGCGCGCCGTCAACTCGCGCAACGCGGCATCGCCGCGCCCGCGCACGGCTTCGACCACCGCGGCCACCGCCTCGCGGGTGGCCTGGGCCACGACCTGCACCGGCCGGGTCAGCGCCCGCGCGCGGGCATCGGCGTTCAGGTCGGCCCAGCGCAGGCGATTCCAGGCAGGCGCTCCGGTCGTGGCTGTCGTGGTGGCGCGAATCGTGTTCATGCCAGCGATCGCTCCACCGCCAGCACCATCAGCCCGCGCGCACCGGCGCGTTCCAGGTCCTCCAGTTGCTGCCAGCTGACCGTGCCGTCGCACATCGTCTGCAGCGACAGCACGCCGTTGCCGCCGGGCAACTGGACCAACGGCCCGGCGTCGCCCAGCAACCGCTCCAGCGCCGGCAACGACTCGCGCGTGGCATTGAACATGAGCAGCTTGCGGTCCTTGAGCTGGAGCACGCCGTCCATGCGCCGCAGCAGCATCTGCGCCAACCCGGCGCGGGCGTCGTCGAAGCTGCCGGCCGGACCGGCCAGCACCGCCTCGCTGTCGAGCAGGCTCTCCACCGGCTTGAGGTGGTTGGCGGCAAGGGTGGCGCCGCTGGAGACCAGGTCGCAGATCAGGTCGGCCGTACCCAGGCGCGGGGCGATCTCGACCGAGCCGGACAGCTCCACCACCTGCGCGTCGATGCCCCGCGCTTGCAGCCAGTTGGCCAGGATCGCCGGATAGCTGGTGGCGATGCGCATGCCCGGCAATTGCGCCGGACCGGTCCATTCCCATTCCTCCGGCACCGCCAGCATCAACCGGCATTGGCCGAAGCCGAGGCCGCGCAGGGCGCGGTAGGCGGGTGGCAGGCCGTTGCGCGCGCGTTCTCCGGCCTGTTCGTCCAGTTCGTTGCGGCCGACCACGCCCAGGTCACAGACGCCGTCGGCGATCAGGCCGGGGATGTCGTCGTCGCGGACCAGCAGCAAGTCCACCGGCAGCGACTCGCCGTAGCAGAACAGCCTGTCGCGGCTCTCCCGCCAGCTCAGGCCGCAAGCGGCCAGCAGCGAGCGCGCCGGCTCGGCCAGGCGTCCGCTCTTCTGGATCGCGATGCGCAGGCGGTCGCGGGGGGCAGTGCCCAGCCTCGGACCCGATGGAGGCGTCATCGCGCTGCCTTCCTGCGGGCGCCGACACCCCGGCCGGCACGGACGGCGCGACGCGCTGCCGCCTCCAGGGCCAGCGCATAACCCCCGGTGCCGCGCTCCAACGTGCGCGCGACCCGACCGATCGTGGTGACGCTGACCTGGGTCAGATCGTGGATCTCCCGGTAGGGCACGCCTTGCTGCAGCAACGGCACGACCCGCCAGCGGTCGGTGATCGCCTCCAGCTCGGCCGGCGTGCACAGGTCCTCCAGGAATGCCGCACAGGCCTGTGCATCGCCCAGCGACGCCAAGGCCTCGGCCAGCGCGCCCAGCCGGTCCTCGCTCTCCTCCCCGATGTCCTGCCCGCGTCGTTTCATCGCCCCGGCTCGATCCAATTTATTAGCGTGTTAATACATTAATCCATGGGTGCGATGCCGGTCAAGCCCCGTAGGCGATGCCCGGCGCCGCGTCAGCTCGTGCCGCGGCCGCGGGAGCAGGCATCGCACCGGATCGCCCAGGGTGGACTGGCCTTTCCATCAGACGCGAGGATCATGGCGCCCGCAGAGGACGCCGATGCACGGGGCGTCTGGTCTGCGCCCGGGCAGCGGCGATCCCGCGTCGAAGAGGCGTCATTGGGCATCGCCCGGGCAACGCGGCTCCGACGCCGAAGTCAGCCCTTTGCGCTCGGCGACCGGAACTCAGGCCGATCGCCCGCTAGTCGAGCAGCGCCCCCGAGGCGATCAGATCGACCATGGCAGCGACCTCCCCGTCCAGCGCACGGTCGCGCTCCAGGAACGGGACGGTGGCGCGAATGCGCGCGTGCGCGACGGCCACCGCCCCGCCGGGATGGAACGCGTCGGCCTGCGCCAACTGGGCACGCAGCGCCTCGACTTCCTCGACGAATCGCTCGCGACCCGGCGCATCGGCGGCCGGACCGCCCTGCACCTTCGCCGCCAGCGCCTGCGCATCGGCGCCGCGGGCCAGCGCCCGCGCCGCGTTGATCATGTCGCGGCGCAGGTCCAGCGCCTGCGCGGAGGTGTACAACTCCAGCGCCAATACCTTGCCCAGGTCCTCGACCATCGCCAGCACATGCCGGGCCTCGTTGGCGCCCATCGATACGTGGTCCTCGGCATTGGCGCTGGTCGGTACCGAGAACACCGAGGCTGGATGCGCACGGCTGGCCAGGTCGTTGACGATCGCCGCGGCGGTGTACTGCACGATCATGTGCCCGGATTCGGTGCCGTCCTCGTTGCCGATCAGGAATGCCGGCAGACCGTCGTTGGTGGCCGGGTCGACCAGCTTGTTGAGCCGGCGCTCGGAAATCGAGGCCAGGGTCGGGATCGCCGCCTTCAGGTAGCTCAGCACCAGCGCCAGCGGCATGCCGTGGAAATGGCCGGCGGAGATCACCTGCTGCTCCACGTGTTCGGCATCGGCCTTGTCCGGGAACACCAGCGGGTTGTCGGTGACCGCGTTGAGCTCGATGTCGAGCACGCGCGCGGCCTGTGCGGCGGCATCGCGCACCGCGCCGTGCACCTGCGGGATGCAGCGCAGCGAATAGCTGTCCTGCGGCTGGTGCTTCTTGCCGCCGCGGAACGGCAGGAAGCGCAGGTAGAACTTCTCGCGGCCGTGGCGCTGGTCCGCAGGCACCCAGTCCCAGCCGATGTCGAAACGCAGTTCGCGCGCCTCGGGCGTGTCCCAGCTGCCCGGCAACCACGGCCGGAACTTCGGCACCAAGTGGTAGGCGATGTCGGCCAGGGTCGAACCGGCCAGCAGCCGGCGCAGGTTCGCGGCCACCTGGACCTGGCCCGGATGCGGGCGCAGCGCATGCACTTCCTCGGCGAACGCGCCCAGGCGCCCGGCGAAGGCCTCGAGGGTCATCGCCGCGGCCAGGTCGGCCGTATCCAGCATCCTTTCCAACCGTTGCAGCGCCAAGACCCCCATCGCCAGCATCTGTGCGGTGCCGTTGTTCAGGGCCAGGCCTTCCTTGTAGGACAGCGCCGCCGGCTGCAGACCGGCGCGGCGCAGCGCCTCGGCGCCGGGCAGGCGCTCGCCCTGGAAGAACGCCTCACCGCCGCCGAGCAGCACGATGGCCAGGTGCGACAACGGCGCCAGGTCGCCCGAGGCGCCGACCGAACCCAGCTGCGGGACCACCGGCACGATCCCGGCATTGAGCATGGCGGCCAGCGCCCGCAGGGTCTGCACCCGGATCCCCGAGTGGCCCTTGAGCAGGGTGTTGATCCGGATGCACAGCATGGCCCGGACCACGTCGGCCGTCATCGGTTCGCCCACGCATACGGCATGGGTGACGATCAGGTTGCGCTGCAGTTCCTCGTGCAGCGAGCGGCCGGAAGGCGTAGCGCCGGGCAGTTCGTCGCGCAACGGGTACGCGCCCAGCAACTTGTCGGCGTTGCTGCCGAAGCCGGTGGACACGCCGTAGATCGGTTCCTCGCGGCGCACCTGCTCGGCGAGGAAGTCGGCGGCACGGGCCACCGCTTCCAGCGCACCCGGATCGAGCTCGACCCGGGCGCCGTCGGCGACCGCGGCCAGCCGCTGGCGGGTCAGGGAATGTCCATCCAGGAGGATCGTCTGCATGTTCTCGGTTCCGTGTAGCGTGCCTGGCGTTGCATTGGCCTCAGCGACCGGCCAGCGCGCGCGCCTGTTCCAGTTCCACCCGCAGCGCGCCGGCCAGCTCCGCACGCGGCACCTCGAACTGCTGTTCGCGCGCCAGGTCCTTCACCGCGACCACACCGCGTGCCAACTCGTCCTCGCCGGCCAGGACCACGAAGCGGATTCCGGCGCGCGAGGCGTACTGGAACTGTTTGCCGACCTTGCGCGCCTCCATCTGCACTTCGGTGTTGATGCCGCCGGCACGCAGGTGGCGGGCGATGTCCAGCGCATCCGCCAACTGGCCGTCGTCCATCAGCGCGACCATCGCCTGCACGCTGCTCTCGGCGATGCCCTCGACCAGTCCGGCCTCGCGCAACTGCCAGAACAGCCGGGTCAGGCCGATGGAAATGCCCACGCCGGGCAGCTTCGATTTCGTGTAGTGGCTGGCCAGATCGTCGTAGCGGCCGCCCGAGCAGATCGAACCGATGCCCGGGTGCTCGACCAGTTGGGTCTCGTAGACGGTGCCGGTGTAGTAGTCCAGGCCGCGGGCGATGGAGAAGTTCAGGCAGTAGGCCGATTCGGGCACGCCCAGGGCCTTGACCAGTTCCAGCACCTCGCGCAGTTCGGCTGCGCCAGTGCGCAGCGCCTGGCCGGCGCTTTGGCCCGCCTCGGCCAGCACCGCATCGATCCTGGCCAGCGCGTCAAGATGCGATTCGGAGCGCACCGCAACGAAATCCAGGATCCGCACCACCGCCGCGGCCGGCAGCCCGAAGTCCGGACCGGCCAGGGTATCGCGCACGTAGTCGGCGCCGCGCTTGTCGAGCTTGTCGACCTCGCGCAGCACCAGCGCCTGCTGCTGCGGGTCGGCCACGCCCTGGGCCTCGAAGAAACCGCGCATCAGTTTGCGGTTGTTCAACTGCACCCGGAACTGCCCGATCCCCAGTTCGGAGAACACCGCATGGATCACCGCCAGCACCTCGGCGTCGTGGCGGATGCCCAGCGCGTCCTTGCCGATCACGTCGATGTCGCACTGGTAGAACTCGCGGAAGCGGCCGCGCTGGGCGCGCTCGCCGCGGTACACGCGCTGCATCTGGTAGCGGCGGAACGGGAAGCTCAACTCATGCTCGTGCTCGGCCACGTAGCGGGCCAGCGGCACGGTCAGGTCGAAGCGCAAAGCAAGCTCCGGCAGGCCGCCCTCGCCGCCCTTGTCGGCCTCCGCAGCGGCATTGGCCAGCGCGCCGGTGGACTGGACGAAGTACACCTGGCGCTCGGTCTCGCCGCCGGACTTGGTCAGCAGCACGTCCGACAATTCGAACACCGGCGTCTCCACCGGCAGGAAACCGAAACGCTCATAGTTGCGGCGGATGACGTCGAGCATGCGCTGGAACGCGATCTGCTCGCGCGGCAGCAGCTCCATGACGCCAGGCGGGGTGCGGGGCCTGATCACGCGGGGGACTCCAGGGAAACGCTTCGGTCCGCGATTCTACCTTGGTCGCACCAACCCGGCCTCGCTGCCCCGGTATCATATGGGCACATATGCCTCGGTCCGACGCATGTCCTGGCCCCCGTTCGACAGTCCCTGCTTGACCCCGGCGACCGAATCCCCCGGTCCACTCGGCCCGTGCCTGCATTGCCAGATCCGCCACCTGGCGGTATGCGGCGTGCTCACGCCGGCGGAGGTGCAGGCGATGGACACGGTCGCCAGCCTGCAGGTGCTGGAGGCCGGTGCGGTACTGGCGCGCCAGGGCGAACAGCGGCGGTACGTCTACACCGTGGTCCAGGGCGCACTGCGCCTGGTCCGGCTGTCCGCGGACGGCCGCCGCCAGGTCTCCGGCTTCGCCATGCCCGGCGACTTCGTCGGGCTCAGCGGCGCGGCGACCTATCCGCACGACATCGAGGCCCTGGCGCACACCGAGCTGTGCCGCATCGGCCTGGACGCGATGCAGCGCCTGGGCGTGCAGTTCCCGCACCTCCAGGGCAAGCTGCTGGAACGGGCCTGCACCGAACTGGACACGGCCCACGACCGGATGATGTCGCTGGCACGGATGAACCCGACCGAGCGCATGGCCGACTTCCTGCTCCGTCTGGCGGCCCAGCAGGAACGCGCCGGCACGCCTGGCCCGTCGATCTCGCTGCCGATGCCGCGCGCGGACATCGCCGACCATCTGGGCCTGACCGTGGAGACCGTCAGCCGCTGCCTGACCGCCCTGCGCACCCGCGGCCTGATCGCCCTGCCCTCCACCTACCGCATCGAGATCCTCGACCTGGCCGGCCTGAAGGCGCTGGAAGCGGCCTGAGCTGCGCCCTGCCGGGGCGCCCGCCCACCCAGCCCGGGAACGCCCGGCGGCAGCAACGCCGGCTTCGTCGGCGGGCCGGAACCGGCACGTCCCGCGTTCCTGTCGTCATGGTTGCTGTCGCAACTGCGCAAAGAAAAAGCGGGCCGAAGCCCGCTCTTCCGTGTGCATCGGGAGTGAAGGCCGATCAGCCCTCGCCCTCCTCCACCGCCTTGATCGACAGGCGGATGCGGCCCTGCTTGTCGACTTCCAGCACCTTGACCTTGACCACGTCGCCTTCCTTCAGCGCGTCGCTGACCTTCTCGACGCGGTCGTTGGAGATCTGCGACACGTGCACCAGGCCGTCCTTGCCCGGCAGGATGGTCACGAACGCACCGAAGTCCATGATCTTGGCGACCTTGCCCTCGTAGATCCGGCCCGGCTCCACGTCCGAGGTGATCTGCTCGATCCGCGCCTTGGCCGCCTGGGCGGCAGCGGCATTGACCGAGGCGATGACGATGGTGCCGTCGTCCTGGATGTCGATCTGGGTGCCGGTTTCCTTGGTGATGCCCTGGATCGTGGCGCCGCCCTTGCCGATCACCTCGCGGATCTTGTCCGGGTGGATCTTGATGGTCAGCAGGCGCGGTGCGTACTCGCTCAGCTCGGCGCGCGGCGCGGTCAGGCCCTTGGCCATCTCGCCCAGGATGTGCAGGCGGCCGGCCTTGGCCTGCTCCAGCGCCTGCTTCATGATTTCCTCGGTGATGCCCTCGATCTTGATGTCCATCTGCAGCGCGGACACGCCCTCGGAGGTGCCGGCCACCTTGAAGTCCATGTCGCCCAGGTGGTCCTCGTCGCCGAGGATGTCGGACAGCACCACGAAGCGGTCGTCCTCCTTCACCAGGCCCATGGCGATGCCCGCCACCGGAGCCTTCACCGGCACGCCGGCATCCATCAGCGCCAGCGAGCTGCCGCAGACCGAAGCCATCGACGAGGAACCGTTCGACTCGGTGATCTCCGAGACCACGCGGATGGTGTACGGGAACGACTCCAGGGTCGGCATCACCGCCAGCACGCCGCGCTTGGCCAGGCGGCCGTGGCCGATCTCGCGGCGCTTGGGCGCGCCGAAGCGGCCGCATTCGCCCACCGAATACGGCGGGAAGTTGTAGTGGAACAGGAAGTTTTCCTTGTACTCGCCGCTGACCGCATCGATGATCTGGCCATCGCGGGCGGTGCCCAGGGTGGTGACCACGATCGCCTGGGTCTCGCCACGGGTGAACATGGCCGAGCCGTGGGTACGCGGCAGCACGCCGGTCTTCACGCTGATCGGGCGCACGGTGTCCAGCGCACGGCCGTCGATGCGGATCTTGGTATCCAGCACCGAGTCGCGCATGGTGCGGTACTCGAGCTCGCCGAACTCCTTGGACAGTTCGGCCGGGTTCCAGCCCTCGGCGGCGACGCGGCCGGCCAGCTGCTCGACCACGTCCTTCTTGATCGCGGCGATGGCATCGCGGCGCTGCAGCTTGTCGCGGACCTGGAAGGCCTCGGCCAGGCGGCTGCCGACGGCTTCCTTCAGCGCCGAGATCAGCGCCTCGTTCTTGGCCGGGGCGACCCAGCTGCTCGGCTTGGTGCCGGCCTCGACGACCAGTTCGTTGATCGCGAGGATCACCTTCTGCAGTTCGCGGTGGCCGAAGGTGACCGCGCCCAGCATCACTTCCTCGGACAGCAGCGCCGCCTCGGACTCGACCATCAGCACGGCATTGGCGGTGCCGGCCACGACCAGTTCCAGCTGCGATTCCTTCAGCTCCGAAGCGGTCGGGTTGAGGATGTACTGGCCGTCCTTGTAGCCGACCTTGGCTGCGCCGATCGGGCCCTTGAACGGGGTGCCGGCCAGCGCCAGCGCCGCCGAGGCACCGATCATCGCCGGGACGTCGCCGTCGATTTCCGGATTCAGCGACATGACGGTGGCGATGATCTGGACTTCGTTCTTGTAGTCCTCCGGGAACAGCGGGCGGATCGGACGGTCGATCAGGCGCGAAATCAGCGTTTCCTTCTCGGTCGGCCGGCCCTCGCGCTTGAAGAAGCCACCGGGGATGCGGCCGCCGGCGTAGAACTTCTCCTGGTAATCAACGGTGAGCGGGAAGAAGTCCTGGCCTTCGCGCGCGGTCTTGGCGGCGACGGCGCTGACCAGCAGCACGGTGTCGTCCATCTTCACGATGACCGCACCGCTGGCCTGGCGGGCGACTTCGCCCGTCTCCAGGGTCACGGTGTGCTTGCCGTACTGGAAGGTTTTGGTGATTTTTGCCACGTCGGTTCCTTGGGATTCTGCTTGCGATTGACCGGAGGCGGCCCTTGCCGCTGCCGGGTGGCCGGAGAACCCGGCCGCTGGCGATGGAAACTGCTTGGGGACTACGCGGCCACGGCGAACGCGGGGCCTGAAACGCAAACCGCGGCGCATCGCTGCGCCGCGGTGGGGTCTTGCATCAGCGACGCAGGCCGAGCTTCTCGATCAGGGCCTTGTAGCGCTCGTTGTCCTTGCGCTTGAGATAGTCGAGCAGGCTGCGGCGGCGGTTGACCAGCTGCAGCAGGCCACGACGGCTGTGGTGGTCCTTCTTGTGGGTCTTGAAGTGCTCGGTCAGCTGCTCGATGCGGCCGGTCAGCAGGGCGACCTGGACTTCCGGCGAACCGGTGTCGTTGGCGCCGCGCGCGTTGTCGGCAATGATCTTCTGGGTATCGATGGACATGATTTTTTCTCTCGATGCGAGGTAGGCAGGAACGCGCTGCGCGCACCGCCCGACCCGCCGCTTGCGGAAGACCGCCCCACCCCACGCGAATGCAGGGAAAACGGGCGGCAGGGAGTTGCCTGAAAAAAGGCGCGCGAATTGTATCGCCCCGGGCCTTTGCGGACAAGGGCTTAGGAGTGCCCGCCGACGTGCCGGTCCCGGGATGCGGCGGCGGTTGTCGGGCGACGGCCCCGCGGTCGCCGTTCAGGGGGCCGAACGCAAATGCTCGACCCACGGTCGGCAGCTGCAAGTCCAGCGCCCGGCTGGGAGCCTCACTCGGCCCGGCCAGGATCCTGGCGGAACAGCCTCTGCGGGGACAGACGGCCGGCCGGATCGACCCGGGCCAGCCCCAGCGCCCGCCCGTCCACGCCGAACACCGCCGCCGGGTCCGCGGCCGGCCAATCGCCGCGCAGGCGCTGGCCCTGGCCGAAGCGCAGCGCCTCGGCCGGTGCCAGATCCACCCGCGGAAAGCCGGCCAGCCCCGCCTCCAGCGGCAACAGGCAGGCGTCCAGCGCCACCTCGCCCCCGGCACCGGCCAGCGCCTGCAACTGGTCCAGGGTCCACATCGATGGCCGGCGGAACGGATCCACCCACAGCCGGCGCAGGCGGGCGATATGTGCGCCGCAACCCAGGGCCTCGCCCAGGTCGCGGGCCAGGCTGCGAACGTAGGTGCCGCTGCCGCAGGTCACGTGCAGGCGCAGCCGGTCCGGACCGGCCTCCAGCAGTTCGATGGCATGGACCACGACTTCGCGCACCGGCGCCTCGATCGCCTCGCCGCGGCGGGCCCGGGCGTACAGCGGTTCGCCGCCCTGCTTGAGCGCCGAATACACCGGCGCACGCTGCTGCAGGGTCCCGGTCAGCGCAGCCAGCGCCGCCTGCAGCCTCGCGTGTTCCAGGGCCGGCACCGGACGCCGCCGCAGGACCTGGCCGTCGGCGTCATCGGTATCGGTGGTCGCACCCAGCATGATCCCGGCCTCATAGGCCTTGTCCGAGCCCAGCAACAGCCCGGCCAGCTTGGTCGCCTCGCCGAAGCACAGCGGCAGCAGGCCGGTCGCCAGCGGATCGAGGCTGCCGGTGTGCCCGCCCTTCTCCGCGCGGAACAGGCGCCGCACCGCCTGCAAGGCGGCGTTGGAACTCATGCCCGCCGGCTTGTCCAGCAGCAGGATGCCGTCGAGCGGGCGGAAGCGTCGCGAGGAGGTCATGCGGTGATTGCTTGAGGCCGGTCCTGCCGGCGATGCCGCGGCGCGGCCGATACCCCCGGCTTGCCGGTGCCTGGGCACCGGGCGATCCGGCTCCTAGGAGTCGGAGTCGGCCGGCGGGTTGTCCTTGAGCAGCGCCTCGATGCGCTCGCCGCGGTCGACCGAGTCGTCGTAATGGAAATGCAGCTCGGGCACGTGGCGCAGCTTCATCCGCCGCGCCAGTTCCATCCGGATCTCCCTGGCCAGCTCCTTCAGCGCCTTGACCGCCTCGGTCGCGCGCTCCGGCAGCAGCGCGGTGACGAACACCTTGGCATGGGCCAGGTCGCGGGTGACCTCCACGTCGGACACGCTCACCGACGGCAGGCCGTGCTCGCGCACGGCCTCGTGGACCAGGATGCCCAGTTCCCGGCGCAATTGCGCCGAGACCCGGTCGGTGCGGTGGAAGGACTTGGTCGGCATGGCTGCTTACAGGGTCCGCTGGACTTCGATGCGCTCGAAGCACTCGATCTGGTCACCCGGCTTGACGTCGTTGTACTCCTTCACGCCGATGCCGCATTCGGTGCCGTTGCGCACCTCCTCCACGTTGTCCTTGAAGCGGCGCAGGGATTCCAGCTCGCCCTCGAACACCACGGTGTTGTCGCGCAGCACGCGGATCGGCTTGTTGCGCTTGACCACGCCCTCGATGACCATGCAGCCGGCCACCGCGCCGAACTTGGAGCTGCGGAACACGTCGCGGACTTCCGCAATACCGATGATCTCCTCGCGGATCTCCACGCCCAGCAGACCCGAGGCAACCTGCTTCACCTGGTCGATCACGTCGTAGATGATCGAGAAGTAGCGCAGGTCCACGCCGTTGGACTCGATGATCCGGCGTGCCGAAGCATCGGCGCGGACGTTGAAGCCGATCACGGTGGCCTTGGTGGTGGCCGCGATGTTCGCATCGGACTCGGTGATGCCGCCCACGCCCGAGGAGATCACGTTGATCCGGATCTGGTCGTTGGAAAGCGCGGTCAGCGACTGCTTCAGCGCCTCCACCGAGCCCTGCACGTCGGCCTTGACCAGCAGGTTGAGGACCTGCTGGCCCTCGCCCTTGCCCATCTGCGCCATGATGTCTTCCATGCGGTTGCCCGCGGCCTGGACCAGGCGCGACTCGCGGCGCTTGGCGTCGCGCTGCTGGGCCACGTCCTTGGCCAGGCGCTCGTCCTTGACCACCACGAAGTCGTCGCCGGCGTCGGGCACGCCCGACAGGCCCAGCACCTGTACCGGGATCGACGGGCCGGCCGCGTCGGGCTGGCTGCCGGTCTCGTCGAACAGCGCGCGCACGCGGCCGTACTGCACGCCGCAGACCAGATAGTCGCCCTTCTTCAGCTGGCCCTGCTGGACCAGCACCGTGGCGACCGGGCCGCGGCCCTTGTCCAGCGCCGACTCGATGACCACGCCGCTGGCGTTGCCATCCGGCACCGCCTTGAGTTCGAGCACTTCGGCCTGCAGCGAGATCGCGTCGAGCAGGTCGTCCACGCCCATGCCGGTCTTGGCCGACAGCTCCACCATCTGGGTGTCGCCGCCGAAGTCCTCGGCCACGACCTGCTCGGCGAGCAGTTCGTTCTTGACCCGCAGCGGATCGGCGTCGGACTTGTCGATCTTGTTGATCGCCACGATCAGCGGCACGCCGGCCGCCTTGGCGTGCTGGATCGCCTCCTTCGTCTGCGGCATGACGCCGTCGTCGGCGGCCACCACCAGCACCACGATGTCGGTCAGCCTGGCGCCGCGCGCACGCATCGAGGTGAAGGCCGCATGGCCGGGGGTATCCAGGAAGCTGATGACACCCTTGGACGTCTCGACGTGGTAGGCGCCGATGTGCTGGGTGATGCCGCCGGCCTCGCCATGGGCGACCTTGGTGCGGCGGATGTAGTCCAGCAGCGAGGTCTTGCCGTGGTCGACATGGCCCATGATGGTGACCACCGGCGGGCGCGGCGCGAGGTCGCCCTGGGCCTGCTCGACGTGGGCCAGCAATTCGCTCTCGGCGTCGTCGTTGCCGGCGCGCACCACCTTGTGCCCGAGTTCCTCGGCGACCAGCGCGGCGGTGTCGTGGTCGATGGTCTGGGTGATGGTGGCCATCACGCCCATCTTGAACAGCGCCTTGACCACGTCGCCGCCCTTGAGCGCGAGCTTCTGCGCCAGGTCGGCCACGGTGGTCGAATCGCCGATCGCCACCTCGCGCACTACCGGTGCGGTCGGGCGCTCGAAGCCGCCGGCGCCGGCATTGCCGCCGCCACCGCGCATCTCGCTGCGGCGCTGCGGCTTGGCCTTGCCGGTGGTACGGGCACTGGTACGGCGCGCACGGTCGGCCGCCGACAGGTGCAACTGGCCGGCGAAGCGGCTGGCGGCCGAGTCGTCGTCCTCGATCCCGGCGACCATCACGTGCGAACCGCGGGTCTTGTGCTTGTGGCCGCGGCCATCGTCGGCGCCACGGTCGGGCGCCGGGCGGTGCGCGGGGGTGCCGCGCGCCGGCCGCGCTGCCTCGGTGGCATCGCCCCGGGCGGTGGAGTCCTTCTGCCGTTCCTCGTCAGCCTTGCGCGCCTCTTCCTCGGCCTGGCGCTGCACCTCTTCCTCGCGGCGCTTGCGCTCGTTCTCCTCGGCGCGGACGCGATCCTCCTCGGCCAGGCGCTGCTGCTCGGCCAGGTTGCGCTGGCGCGACTCCTCCAGCTTGCGCAGGACCTCGGCGTGCTCGGCGTCCACCGGAACCACGGGGGCGGCGGCATTGTCGGAAGCGGGCTCGGCCGTCTTGTAGGTGCGCTTCTGCCGCACCTCGACGTTGACCGTGGTCTTGCTGCGGCCGCCGCCGACGGTCAGCTCCTGGACCTTGCGCCGGGCCAGAGTGATCTTTTTCGGCGCGGCGATCTCTTCGACCTGGGCCTCGCCCTTGCCGTGCGCACGCTTGAGGAAGCCGAGCAGCTTGAGCTTCTCGGCGCTGGTCACGACCTGGTCGGGGTCGCTGAACTGCATGCCGGCCTCGGCAAGCTGTTCGAGCAGCTTCTCGACCGGGGTGTTGACCAGCTCGGCCAGCTTGCGGATGGTGGTTTGCTGCGACATTCGGATCCTATGCTCCTGGTGGCGCCCCCTCGCCAGGTGCAAGGGAAGCGCGGATTCTAAGCCCTGGACAGTGCAGGGCGGTATTCATCGCCGGCTCATGCGCCGCGCTCCAAGCGGGCCCCCGCGGCGCTCACGCGCCACGCTCCAGACGGGCAATCTCCTCGGCGCGCGCGGCCAGGATCAGCGCCGCGGCGCGGGCCTCGTCCAGGTCCTCGATCCCGAACTCGACCACCTCGTCGGCGCCCAGGTCGGACAGGTCCTCGGCGGTAAGCACGCCATGGCTGGCCAGGGCGAACGCGGTCTCCTCGTCCATGCCCTCCAGGGCCAGCAGGTCCTCGGCCGGCTGGTGCTCGTCCAGCTCCTCCTCCACCGCCAGCGCGTCGTTGAGCAGGGCGTCGCGGGCGCGGGAGCGCAGTTCCTCCACGATGTCCTCGTCGAAGCCCTCCACCGCCAGCAGCTCGCCGACCGGGACGTAGGCGATTTCCTCGACCGTGCTGAAGCCCTCGGCCACCAGGATCCCGGCGATCTCCTCGTCCACCTCCAGCTTGTCCATGAACAACTGGCGGGCCACGGCCTGCTCGGCCTCCGACTTGGCCGCGACCTGGTCCTGGGTCATCACGTTGAGCTGCCAACCGGTCAGGCGGCTGGCCAGGCGCACGTTCTGGCCGCCCTTGCCGATGGCCTGGGCCAGCCGGTCCTCGGCCACGGCCAGGTCCATCGAGTGCTTTTCCTCGTCGACGATGATCGACTGCACCTCGGCCGGCGCCATCGCGTTGATGACGAAGTTGGCCGGATTGTCGTTCCACAGCACGATGTCCACGCGCTCGCCGTTGAGCTCGTTGGACACCGCCTGCACGCGCGAACCGCGCATGCCGATGCAGGCGCCGATCGGATCGGTGCGGGTGTCGTGGGCGAGCACGGCGATCTTGGCGCGGTCGCCCGGATCGCGAGCGCAGGCCTTGATCTCGACCAGGCCCTGGCCAACCTCGGGCACCTCGAGCTTGAACAGCTCGATCATGAACTCCGGCGCGCCGCGGCTGATGAACAACTGCGGGCCGCGCGGCTCGCTGCGGACCTCGTACAGGTAGCCGCGCACGCGATCGCCGGTGCGCAGGACATCGCGCGGGATGCCCTTGTCCTTCGGAATGAAGGCCTCGGCGTTCCCGCCCAGGTCCACGTAGATGTTGCCGCGCTCGGCGCGCTTGACCACGCCGGTGACCAGCTCGCCCACGCGGTCCTTCCATGCGTCCACCACCTGCTGGCGCTCGGCTTCGCGCACGCGCTGGACGATGACCTGCTTGGCGGCCTGGGCCGCGATGCGGCCGAACTCGGGGTTCTCGATCTGCTCCTCGATCCAGTCGCCGACATCGACGCCGTCGGCCTCGTCGACCGCATCCATCAGCCGGATCTGGCGGTCGGGCGACTCCATCACGACGTCGTCGGCCACCACTTCCCAGCGGCGGAAGGTCTCGTAGCTGCCGTCCTTGCGGTCGATCGCCACCCGGGCGACCACGTCCTGGTCGACGTAGCGCTTCTTCGCCGCCGAGGCCAGCGCGGCCTCCAGCGCTTCGAAGATCACGTCGCGCGGCACGCCCTTTTCGTTGGCGACCGCGTCAACCACCAGCAGAAGTTCCTTGCTCATCTCGTCGTTACTCCGCGTGCGGCTCGCCGGCCGCCGGATTGTTGGAGGGATGCTTGCCCGCCTTCCCGTTGCCGGGCTTCGGCGCGGGCTTGCCCTTGTTGGCGGGCGAATACTTGTTGGGCGCCAGGCCCAGGGCGACCCAGTCGGGGACCAGCCGGGCCTTGTCGATGTTGTCGGCGGCCACGACGAACTCGGCGCCGTCCAGCTCGAACGCCACGTTGCCGCCTTCCACGCGCAGGATCGTGCCCTGCAGGCGACGGCGGCCATCCTGCGGCAGCTTCAGCGCGACCTTGGCCTGTTCGCCGAGGAAACGGGCGAACTGCACCGGGGTGAACAGCGGCCGGTCCAGGCCCGGGGAGGACACCTCGAGGGTGTAGTTGCCGGAGATCGGGTCGGCGACGTCCAGTTGCGCGGAAACCTCGCGGCTGACCGCCTCGCAGTCGTCGATGGTGACGGTGCGCAGGTCCGCGCCGCCCTCGCCCGCCGGCACGTCGATGTACAGGCGCAGCGTGGCACCGCCGGGGGCCGGCAGGTACTCGATGCCCAGCAACTCCAGGCCCAGCGACGCGATGGTCGGGCCCAGCAGCTCGGCAATTTCGCTGTGCTTGTCGCTCATTGCAGCGGTGTTCTCGAAGCGCGAAAAGGAGAAACGGTGAAAAACCCGGACCCCGGAAACGACAAAGGGCCCATCCGGGCCCCGTGTCCGACAGGAGGCCCACCCGGGCTTCCCATCCGATGATGCTGGAATCGGCGCAACGGCTGGAACAGGTGCCGTTGCAAGCCCAGGCTTTGCGATCCGCGCCCGCCCGGCAAACCGGGAAGACCGAACCGCGAAACGTGGTAGCGGGGGCAGGATTTGAACCTGCGACCTTCGGGTTATGAGCCCGACGAGCTGCCAGACTGCTCCACCCCGCAGCAGAAGCGGAATTATGGCGGCCGGCCCGGTCCTTTGCAAGCCCGCCCTGTCCCGGAGCCTGAACCGCAGGGCCGGACGGGATACATGGCTACGTGGCTGCGGCCGGGGCCACCATGTGTCGGTGGCCTCTATGTGTAGCGAAAGCGCTTGTTGGGATAGGGAGTCGGGTGCGACCTGGTGCGATGCCTGCCGCCACTCATGTCCCCCGACCCTGACCTGCGGCCAGGACCTCTTCCTTGACTTCCCGTCAGCAGGCACCTCACCAGGTCGCCCGGACTGAGCCGGCCTTTCCCCTAGAAGCGGGATTCCCGAAGCTCGCAGAGGACGTCGATGCAAGGGGGGCCGTTCGAGTGGCACAGGGATGTGCCACGCCCGCGTGTTGGAGCAGGTCGCGGAACCACGCGGCGAACGCGAGCCCCTTGCAGCGGCGGTCCCTTGCCGAAGCACGGCTGTGCGCGGCCCACTCCCAATGACAGTTCCCGACCAGGGACGAAAACCCAGCGCCTTCCAGGCAGGCCGGCGCGGCGGATCACATGAACGCGCGCTGGCACCACGCCAGGAGCGGATTCAGGCCCAGCGGCAGCACCAGCAGCGCCAGCGAGTTCACGCCCAGGACGATGCCGAGCACCCGGTCGTTGTGCGCCGGGATCGGCGCACCCACCGGCTCGTCGAAGTACATGACCTTGACCACCCGCAGATAGTAGAAGCAGCCCACCACCGCGCTGGCCACGCCCAGCAGCGCCAGCCACAGCATGCCGCCCTGCACCGCCGCGCCCAGCACCAGCAGCTTGGCCCAGAAGCCCAGGAACGGCGGGATGCCGGCCAGCGAGACCATCGTGAACAGCACCATCCCCGCCAGCTTCGGATTGCGTGCGTTCAGGCCCTTGAAGTCGTCGATGTTCTCCGCCTCGAAGCCCTGCCGCGACAGCGCGATGATCGCGCCGAAGGCCGCGGTGGACATCAGCGCGTAGACGATCACGTAGAACAGCGCCGCCGCGTAACCGCGCTCGTCGCCGCTGGCCAGGCCCATCAGCAGGAAGCCGATGTGCGAAACCGTGGAGTACGCCAGCATGCGCTTGAGGTTGGTCTGGGCGATGGCCATCAGGTTGCCGACCACCAGCGACACCGCCGCCAGCCCGGCCAGCAACCAGCGCCACTCGTCCGACAGCGGACCCACGCCCATCTCCAGCAGACGCCAGGCCATGCCGAAGGCGGCCAGCTTGGGCGCCGAACTGATGAACAGCGCGATCGGCGCGGTCGCGCCCTGGTACACGTCCGGCAGCCACATGTGGAACGGCGCGGCGCCGAGCTTGAAGGCCACGCCGGCGATCATGAACACCGTGCCGGTCAGCAGCAGGGTGCGCTCGCCCGAGCCGTCGATGGCCGCGTTGATCGCATCCAGGTGCAGGCTGCCGGTGGCGCCGTAGATCAGCGACATGCCGTACAGCAGCAGACCCGAGGCGAGCGAACCGAGCACGATGTATTTCATCGCCGCCTCGGTGGCCTTGCCGTTGTCGCGGTCGGCTGCGACCAGCGCGTAGGAGCACAGCGCCAGCAGTTCCAGGCCCAGATACACCATCAGCAGGCTGCCGGCCGAGACCAGCATCATCATGCCGGCGGTGGCGAACAGGATCAGCACCGGGATTTCGCCCTTGTACAGCCTGCGCTCGCGCAGATAGCTCCAGCCGTAGACCAGGGTCAGCGTACTCATCAGCACGATGGCGATCTTCATCACGTCGGCGGCGGCATCGCGCACGAACATGCCGCTGAGGACGACCCCCTGCCCGCCCACGCCGGTGGCCAGCATCGCCAGCACCACGACCAGCGCCAGCACCGACAGGAAGTGGGTCCAGACCTTGTGCCGTTCGCCGATGAACAGGTCGACGATCAGCAAGGCGAAGGCGCTGCCGATCAGCACCAGCTCCGGCAGCAACGGCAGCAGCTCGGCGGCGGTCGGCATCGCAAGGGATGTGGTCGTCATCGGTGGGTCCTTACAGCTTGCTGGTGGCGATCTGGACCGCCAGTTGCGCGATGGACGGTTCCATCAGGTCGGTCAGCGGCTTGGGCCATACGCCCAGCAGCAGCACGCCGGCCGCGAACACGCCCAGCACCAGGGCCTCGCGGGCGCCGATGTCTTTCATCTCCGCGACATGGGCGTTGCCGACCTCGCCGAAGAACACGCGCTTGTACAGCCACAGGGTGTAGGCGGCGGTGATCACCAGGGTGGTCGCGGCGAGGAACGCGATCATCGGGTGCTTCTGGAAGCTCGCCAGGATCACCATGAACTCGCCGACGAAGCCGCTGGTGCCCGGCAGGCCGGCATTGGCCATGAAGAACAGCATCGCGAAGGCGGCGAACCAGGGCATCACGTTGGCCACGCCGCCGTAGTCGGCGATCCGGCGGGTATGCATGCGGTCGTAGAGCACGCCTATGCAGGTGAACATCGCGCCGGAAACGAAGCCGTGCGACACCATCTGCACCATCGCGCCCTGCAGGCCCAGGCGCGCGGCATCGACCGAGCCGTAGTCGCGGACCAGGGTGAACACGATGAAGGTACCCAGGGTGACGAAACCCATGTGCGCGACCGAGGAGTACGCCACCAACTTCTTCATGTCGTCCTGGACCAGCGCCACCAGGCCGACGTAGACCACCGCCACCAGCGACAGCGCGATCACCAGCCAGGCCCACTCGTGGCCGGCGTCCGGGGTGATCGGCAGGTTGAAACGCAGGAAGCCGTAGCCGCCGATCTTCAGCGCGATCGCGGCCAGGATCACCGAGCCGGCGGTCGGCGCCTCCACGTGCGCATCCGGCAGCCAGGTATGGACCGGGAACATCGGCACCTTGACCGCGAAGGCGATCATGAAGGCGAAGAAGATCCAGGTCTGCTCCTTCGCCGTGAGCGGCAGCGCGTACAGGTCGGCGAGCTGGAAGCTGCCGCCCTTGATGTACAGGTAGATCAGCGCCACCAGCATCAACACCGAGCCGAGGAAGGTGTAGAGGAAGAACTTCATCGCCGCATAGATGCGCCGCGGCCCGCCCCACACGCCGATGATCAGGAACATCGGCACCAGCATCGCCTCGAAGAACACGTAGAACAGGATCGCGTCGGTGGCGGCGAAGATGCCGACGGTCACGCCCTGCAGGATCAGGAACGAGGCGACATACTGGTGCACGCGCTTGTTGACCACGCCCCAGGCGCCGATCAGGGCCAGCACGCCGATCAGGGTGGTGAGCAGGATCAGGGCGATCGCGATGCCGTCCACGCCCAGGTTGTAGTGGATGCCCCAAGCCGGGATCCAGGCGTGCTGTTCGACGAACTGCATTCCGGGATTGGAGTAATCGAACCCGGTCAGCAGGCGCAGGCTCCACAACAAGGTGGCCACCGCCACCGCCAGGGAGGCCCAGCGTGCCGCCTCGGCCCGGGCGCTGCCCAGGGCGAGGATCAGCAGGCCGCCGATCACCGGCAGCCAGATCAGGACACTCAACAGATGCGCGTTCGCCACGTGTCGTTCTTCCGTCGGGTCAGCGCCAGAACCGCATGAGCACGGCCAGCAGTGCAATCAGGCCGATGATCATGGCGAAGGCGTAGTGGTAGAGGTAGCCGGATTGGGTACGGCGCAGCAGGGTGGCGGCCAGGTCGACCACGCGGGCACTGCCGTTGACGATCACGCCGTCGATCAGGGTGCTGTCGATCCAGCGCGAGACCCGGCCCAGTGCCACGCCGCCGGCGGCGAAGCCGTCGATCCATAGCTTGTCGAAGCCGTACTTCTCCTCGAGCACCCGCACCAGCGGTGCGAAGGCGCTGCGGGCACGGCCGGCCAGGTCCGGCTTCCACAGGTACAGCAGTGCGGCGAGCAGGAAACCGGCGACGGTCAGCGCGAACGGCCAGGCCAGGATGCCGTGCAGGGCGAACGCGACCGGGCCGTGGAATTCCTCTCCGACCGCGGCGACGGTATCCCGTGCCGGATCGAGGAAGTCGATCGCGCCGGTGAAGAAGTGCACCGCCTGCCCCGGCACCAGGGCCTCGGCATGGTGGCCGCGCCAGTCGGTGCCGAACAGCATCGGGCCGACGGTGAAGAAACCCACCACGACCGACGGGATCGCCAACAGGATCAGCGGCACGGTCACCACCCACGGCGACTCGTGCGGCTCGTGCGCGTCATGGCCGTGGTCATGGCCGTGATCGTCGTGTCCGCCAGGGGAGGCATCGCCATGCGCGTGGTCGTCGTGCGCATGCGCCGCATCGGCATGGCCATGGTCGGCATGGGCGTCGCGGAAGCGCTCCTTGCCGTGGAAAGTCATGAACAGCAGGCGGAAGCTGTAGAAACTGGTCACGATCACCCCGCCCAGCACCGCCCAGTAGCCGTAGGTGGCTACCCAACTGTGCGCATGGTGGGCGTTGTGCGCGGCCGCCTCGATGATCGTGTCCTTCGAGTAGAACCCCGAGAAGAACGGCGTGCCGACCAGGGCCAGGGTACCGATCACGCTGGTCCAGTAGGTGATCGGCATGTACTTGCGCAGGCCGCCCATGCGGCGCATGTCCTGCTCGTGGTGCATGCCGATGATCACCGAGCCGGCAGCCAGGAACAGCAGCGCCTTGAAGAACGCGTGGGTCATCAGGTGGAACACCGCCGCCGAATAGGCCGACACGCCCAGGGCCACGGTCATGTAGCCCAGCTGCGACAGGGTCGAATACGCGACCACGCGCTTGATGTCGTTCTGGACGATGCCGATCAGGCCGGTGAAGAACGCGGTGGTGGCGCCGACGAACAGGACGAAATTCAACGCCGTCTGCGACAGCTCGAACAGCGGCGACATGCGCGCGACCATGAAGATGCCGGCAGTCACCATCGTCGCGGCGTGGATCAGCGCCGAGATCGGGGTCGGACCTTCCATCGAATCCGGCAGCCACACGTGCAGCGGCACCTGGGCCGACTTGCCCATCGCGCCGATGAACAGGCACACGCAGATGATGGTGGCGATCTCCCAGCTGTGGCCGGCGAAGATCTGCACCGCCTGGCCCTGCAGCAGCGGCGCGTTGGCGAACACGGTGGCGTAGTCCAGGGTGCCGAACCACAGCAGCACCCCGGCGATGCCGAGCAGGAAGCCGAAGTCGCCCACCCGGTTGACCAGGAACGCCTTCATGTTGGCGAACACCGCGCTGGGCCGCTTGAACCAGAAGCCGATCAGCAGGTAGGAGACCAGGCCCACCGCTTCCCAGCCGAAGAACAGCTGCAGGAAGTTGTTGCTCATCACCAGCATCAGCATGCTGAAGGTGAACAGCGAGATGTAGCTGAAGAAGCGCTGGTACCCCGGGTCGTCGGCCATGTAGCCGATGGTGTAGACGTGGACCAGCAGCGAGACGAAGGTCACCACTACCATCATCATCGCGGTCAGGCGGTCGACCATGAAGCCGACGTGGGCAGCATACTCGCCCACCTGGAAGAAGGTGTAGATATTCTGGTTGAACGGCGATGCGCCGCCCGCCACCAGCTGCCACAGCACGTGCGCCGACAGCGCGCAGCTCACTGCCACGCCGAGGATGGTGGCGTACTGCGCACCCCTGCGGCCGATCTGGCGCCCGAGCAGACCGGCCACAACACTGCCCAGCAAAGGTGCCAGCACGATCAGCAGCAGTTGGGTTTTGGAGATGATCATGGTTGCGGTCTAGTCCAGTAAGGGCTGCGTGGGCCGGAGGCCCGCGCGGGCTCAGCCTTTCAGCGTATCCACTTCGGCGACGTTGATCGTGCCCCGCGTGCGGAACAACGCGACCAGGATCGCCAGGCCGATGGCCGCCTCGGCGGCAGCCACCGTGAGGATGAAGAACACGAAGATCTGGCCTGCCGCGTCGCCCAGTTCGCGCGAGAACGCCACGAAGTTGATGTTGACCGAAAGCAGCATCAGTTCGATCGACATCAGCAGGACGATGACGTTCTTGCGGTTGAGGAAGATGCCGGCCAGGCTGATGCAGAACAGCAACGCGCCCAGGGAGAGCAAGTGGCCGAGAGTGATCATGCCTGGCCCTCCCCTTCCGCCGCAGCCGGCGCCGGCTTCTCCACCGGCATCTTCACCATGCGCAGGCGGTCTCCGGCCTTGACCCGCGACTGCTCGGCCGGATTCTGGGTCTTGATCCCGGTGCGCCGGCGCAGGGTCAGGGTGACCGCTGCGACCACCGCCACGGTCAGGATCACCGCGGCGAACTCGAACGGCAGGATGAAGCCGGTGAACAGGTGCTCGGCCAGCCACCGGGTGTTGGACGCGTCGGCGGCGACCGAGGCGGCATTGTCCGGGAACGGCGCGGCGCTGCGCGCCTTGACCCCGATCAGCATCAGCATCTGCACCAGCATGGCCACGGCCACCGCCAACCCGACCGGCAGGAACCGGACCCAGCCCTCGCGCAGCGCGGCCACGTCGACGTCCAGCATCATCACCACGAACAGGAACAGCACCATGACCGCGCCGACGTAGACCAGGATCAGGGCCACGCCCAGGAACTCGGCACCGACCAGCAGCCAGATGCAGGCCACCGAGAAGAAGGTCAGGATCAGGCACAGCACCGCGTGCACCGGGTTGCGCACGCTGATCACCGCGCCGGCGGCAACCACCGCGGTGATCGCGAACGCCCAGAAGGAGATGTTTATCCAGTCCATCATGGCCTCAGCGGTAGGCGGCATCGGCCGCGCGGCGTTCGGCGATCTCCGCCTCCAGGCGGTCGCCGATCGCCAGCAGTTGCGGTTTGGTGACGATGTTCTGGCCGCGCTTGTCGAAGTGGTACTCCAGCACGTGCGTCTCCACGATCGAATCCACCGGGCAGCTTTCCTCGCAGAATCCGCAGTAGATGCACTTGAACAGGTCGATGTCGTAACGGGTGGTGCGGCGGGTGCCGTCCTCGCGCCGGGTCGAGTCGATGGTGATGGCCAGCGCCGGGCACACCGCCTCGCACAGCTTGCAGGCGATGCAGCGCTCCTCGCCGTTGGGGTAACGGCGCAGCGCATGCAGGCCACGGAAGCGCGGCGACTGCGGGAACTTCTCCATCGGGTACATCAGCGTGTACTTGGGACGGAACAGGTACTTGAGGGTCAGCCCCAGGCCGCTGAGCAACTCCAGCAGCATCAGGCTCTTGAAGTAATGGACGACTTTGCTCATCGGTCAGGCGCCCTTCTCGAACACGCCGTAGAACGCCATCAGCGCGGTGACCGCGATCCAGGCGATGGTGATCGGGATGAAGACCTTCCAGCCCAGGCGCATGATCTGGTCGTAGCGGTAGCGCGGGAAGCTGGCGCGGAACCAGATGTAGGCGCTGGCGAAGAACCCGACCTTGAGCAGGGTCCACGGCCAGCCGCCCTTCCAGATCCAGTCGACCCACGGCGACACGTCGGCGCTCACCCAACCCTGGATCGGGCTCAACCAGCCGCCCAGGAAGAAGATCGTGATCAGGAAGCTGACCAGGATCATGTTGGCGTACTCGGCCAGGAAGAACAGCGCGAACGCCGCGCCGGAGTACTCGACCATGTGCCCGGCCACGATCTCCGACTCGCCCTCGACCACGTCGAACGGCGCGCGGTTGGTCTCGGCCACGCCGGACACCCAGTACACGACGAACAGCGGCAGCAGCGGTAGCCAGAACCACTCGAACAGGCCGGCGTTGCCCTGCTGGGCGAGCACGATGTCGGTCAGGTTGAGGCTGCCGGCGGCGATCATCACGCCGACCAGGGCGAAGCCCATCGCGATCTCGTAGCTGACCACCTGCGCGGCCGAACGCATCGCGCCCAGGAACGCGTACTTCGAGTTGGAGGCCCAGCCGGCGATGATCACCCCGTACACGCCCAGCGAGGTCATCGCCAGCAGGTACAGCAGGCCGGCATTGGCATTCGACAGCACCAGCTGGTAGTCGAACGGCACCACCGCCCAGGCGGCAAAGGCCGGCGCCAGCACGATCAGCGGCGCCAGGATGTACATGGTCTTGTGCGCGTTCGCGGGCCGGATGACTTCCTTGAACAACAACTTGAACACGTCGGCGAAGGCCTGGAAGATGCCCATGCCCACGTACATCGGCCCGTGGCGCACGTGCATCCAGCCGATCAGCTTGCGCTCCCAGACCACGTAGAAGGCCACGGCCAGGATCACCGGAACCGCGATGGCCAGGATCTTCAGCACGATCCACAGCGCGACGCCCACGTCGCCCAGGCCGAACAGCCATTCGCGCATCGGGCCAACCGCGTTGATCAGCAGTTCGTTCATGCCTTCACCACCTCGACCCGGCCCGCGCCCAGCGGCGCAGTGGCGCCGTGGCCGCCTTCGATCCATGCCACGCCCGCGGCGATGCGGTCGTCCACCGCCACCGGCAGCGTCGCCGTGCCGCTGGGGGCCCTCAACCTGGCCATCGCACCGTCGGCCAGGCCGGCGGCGGCGGCATCGGCCGGGTTCAGGGCGACGTGCGGCTCGACATTCAACGGATGCGCCTGCAGCGCGGCGGCGCGGCGCACCACCGCATCGGTGCGGTAGATCGCCGGAACCAGCGCGAGCTCCAGGCCCGCATTGCCGGCATCGCCGCCACGACCGGCCTTCAGCCCGGGCATGCGTCCGCCCTGCAGCAGCGCGCGCGCGCCGGCCAGGTCGGTGAACTCGAAGCCTGGCAGGCCCAGCTCCCCGCCCAGCGCGCGCAGTACGCGCCACCCCTCGCGGGCCAGGCCCGGCAGCTTGCCGCCGGCATGGGCGACCTGCTCGACGCCGTCCAGGTTGGTCAGGGTCGCCTCGATCTCGGGCAACGCGCCGATCGGCAGGATCACGTCGGCCACCGCGCGGGTCGATTCGCAGGCGTAGTGGCTGAAGGCCACCACCTGGGCCGCGTTCAACGCCTTCAGCGCGGCGGCGGTGTCGGCGAAATCCAGGCCCGGCTCGATTCCATAGAGCACATAGGCGCCGCGCGGCTCGGCGAACATCGCCGCCGCGTCGCGCGCGGCCGGCAGCACGCCGGCACGGGCCAGGCCCACCGCATTGGCACCCTGCGGGATCCGGCACAGCGAGGCGCCGGTGGCGGCGGCGAACTCGCGCGCTGCGGCGCGGATCGCGGCGGCCTGCGGATGGTTCTCGGCGATCGCGCCGACGATCACCGCGGCGCGGGTCGCGCCCTTGGCCGCCTCGCGCAGTGCGGCGTCACCCAGCGCGGCGGCAATCTGCGACGGCGGCACGATGGTCTTACCGGCCAGGGCGAAGGTGAAGTCGAAATCCACCGGATTGACCGCGTGGATCCGCGCATTGCGCTTGACCTGGGCCTGGCGCAGCCGCGCGTGCAGCAGCGGCAGTTCGTGACGGACATTGGTGCCGACCAGCACGACCACGTCGGCCTGCCCGACCTCCTCCAGCGGCAGCGCGAACGGCTCGGCCACGGCCGCGTCGGAGAAGTCGCGGTTGCCGATGCGATGGTCGAGGTTGGCCGTGCCCAGGCCGCCGGCCAGTTCGGCCAGCAATCCGCCCTCCTCGTTCGAGGTGGCCGGATGCGCCAGCACGCCCAGCGCGTCGCCGTGGTGGGCACGCAGGATCTGCGCAGCGGCGGCCAGGCCCTCGGCCCAGCTGACCTCGCGCCACTGCCCGTCCACCTTGCGCAGCGGCACCGTGGCACGGTCGGCGGCGTACAGGCCCTGGTGCGAATAGCGGTCGCGATCGGACAGCCAGCACTCGTTGACCGCCTCGTTGTCGCGCGGCACGGTGCGCAGCACTTCGCCGCGGCGCACGTGCAGGTACAGGTTGGAACCCATCGGGTCGTGGTAGCCCAGCGACTCCCTGGCGACCAGCTCCCACGGCCGGGCGCGGAACTGGAACACCTTGTTGGTCAGGGCGCCCACCGGGCACACATCGATGACGTTGCCGGACAGTTCGGTCGCCAGCGGCTTGCCGTCGAAGGTACCGATCTGCAGGTTTTCGCCGCGGTACATGCCGCCCAGTTCGCAGGTGCCCGCGATCTCGCCGGTGAAGCGGACGCAACGGGTGCACTGGATGCAGCGGGTCATCTCGGTGGCGACCAGCGGGCCGATGTCCTCGTCGGCGACCACGCGCTTGCGCTCGGAGAAGCGGCTGACCGAGCGGCCGTAGCCCAGCGACAGGTCCTGCAGCTCGCACTCGCCGCCCTGGTCGCAAACCGGGCAGTCGAGCGGATGGTTGATCAGCAGGAATTCCATCACGTTGCGCTGGGCCTGCAGTGCCTTTTCGTTGCGGGTGAAGACCTTGAGCCCGTCCATCACCGGGGTAGCGCAGGCCGGCGATGGCTTCGGCGCCGAGCGCCCGCCCACCTCGGTATCGACCAGGCACATGCGGCAGTTGGCCGCCACCGCGAGCTTGTCGTGGTAGCAGAAGCGCGGGATCGGGATCCCGGCCTTGTCGGCGGCCTGGATGATCATCGAGCCCTTGGGCGCGGCCAGTTCCACCCCGTCGATGAAGACGGTGACGTGGTCCGGCGGCAGGTTCGGATTGACCGGCTGTGCGCTCACGCGGCCACCTCCAGACTGGAACGCACCACCGTGCCGTCGCGCTCGTCGTCGACCAGGAAGCGCCGGTTGACGATCGCGTACTCGAATTCGTGGCGGAAATGGCGCAGGAAGCCCTGCACCGGCCAGGCAGCGGCCTCGCCGAAGGCGCAGATGGTGTGGCCCTCGATCTGGCCGGCGGACGCGCGCAGCATGTGCAGGTCGTCCATCGTGGCCTCGAACCTGCAGATCCGGTCGAGCAGGCGATGCATCCAGCCGGTGCCTTCGCGGCACGGCGTGCACTGGCCGCAGCTCTCCTTCCAGTAGAAGCGCGAGATGCGGCGGCAGGCGCGGACCATGCAGGTGGTGTGGTCCATGACCACCACCGCGCCCGAGCCCAGGCCGGAACCGGCCTTCTGGATCGCGTCGTAGTCCATGGTCAGGCCCATCATGACCTCGCCCGGCAGCACCGGCATCGAAGAGCCGCCCGGAATCACTGCCTTGAGCCGGTTGCCGTCGCGCATGCCGCCGCACAGTTCCAGCAGTTCGGCGAACGGCGTGCCCAGGCGGATCTCGTGGTTGCCCGGGCGGGCGACGTGGCCGGAGACCGAGAAGATCTTGCAGCCGCCGTTGTTGGGCTTGCCCAGGTTCATGAACCACTCCGGACCGTTGCGCACGATCGCCGGCACCGAGGCATAGGTCTCGGTGTTGTTGATCGTGGTCGGCTTGCCATACAGGCCGAAGTTGGCCGGGAACGGCGGCTTGTAGCGCGGCTGGCCCTTCTTGCCTTCCAGCGACTCCATCAGCGCGGTTTCCTCGCCGCAGATGTAGGCGCCCGCGCCCAGCGCGTTGTGGATGTCGATGTCCACGCCCGAGCCGAGCACGTTCTTGCCCAGCCAGCCGTGGGCGTAGGCCTCGGCGGTGGCTTCCTCCAGGTGCTCGAACGGCTCGTGGTGGAACTCGCCACGCAGGTAGTTGTAGCCGACCGTGCTGCCGGTGGCGTAGCAGGCGATGGCCATGCCCTCGATCACCGCGTGCGGGTTGTAGCGCAGGATGTCGCGGTCCTTGGCGGTGCCAGGCTCGGATTCGTCCGAGTTGCAGAGGATGTACTTCTGCATGTCGCCCTTGGGCATGAAGCTCCACTTCAGGCCGGTCGGGAAGCCCGCGCCGCCGCGCCCGCGCAGGCCCGAGGCCTTGACCATCTCGACCACGTCGGCCGGCGGGATCTTCTCGCTCAGGATCCGGCGCAGCGCCTGGTAGCCACCGGTCTTGAGGTAGTTCTCGTACGACCACGGCTTGTCGAAGTGCAGCGTCGTGTAGACCGCCTGGTGCTCCTTCGGGGCCAGGCCGACCGGGCCGTAGCCGGGGGAAACCCTGGGGGTGTGGTGCGCCATCCTCGGCTCCCTCACTTCAGTCCGTCGAGCAGCTCGTCCACCTTCGCGGCGGTGAGCTTCTCGTGGTAATGGCCGTTGATGACGACGACCGGGGCGCCGCAGCAGGCAGCCACGCACTCCTCCTCGCGCTTGAGGTAGATGCGGCCGTCGGCGGTCGACTCGCCAAGCCTGCAGCCGAGCTTGCCCTCGGCGTGCGCGACCAGTTCCTCGGCGCCGTTGAGCCAGCAGCTGATGTTGGTGCAGAACGCCACGTTGTGGCGCCCGACCTTCCCGGTCTCGAACATCGAGTAGAAGGTGGCCACCTCGTAGGCCCACACCGGCGGCAGGTCCAGGTATTTGGCCACGCCGGCGATCAGCTCGTCGGTGAGCCAGCCGCCGTTCTGCTCCTGGGCTGCGTGCAGGCCCTGCAGCACCGCGGAGCGCTTGCGGTCGGGCGGGAACTTGGTCAGCCAGTGGTCGATATGGGCGCGGGTGGCGTCGCTGAGCACGAGCATCGGGTCGACGCTGCGCGCGTTCTCGAAGTTACCGGTGGCCTTCATCGATCCACCTCACCGAATACGAGGTCATAAGTACCGATCATTGCGACGACGTCGGCCAGCATGTGGCCGCGCACGATCTCGTCCATGGTGGACAGGTGGGCGAAGCCGGGCGCGCGCAGGTGCACGCGGAACGGCTTGTTGGCGCCGTCGGAGACCAGGTAGCAGCCGAACTCGCCCTTGGGCGCCTCGACCGCGGCGTAGGTCTCTCCGGCCGGCACGCAATAGCCCTCGGAGAACAGCTTGAAGTGGTGGATCAGGGCTTCCATGTCGTCCTTCATCTCCTCGCGCTTGGGAGGAGCGACCTTGAAGTTCCTGACGATGACCGGGCCCGGGTTGGCCTTAAGCCAGGCCACGCACTGGGCGACGATCCGGTTGGACTGGCGCAGCTCGGCCATCCGCACCAGGTAGCGGTCGTAGCAGTCGCCGTGGGTGCCGACCGGGATGTCGAAATCGACCGAATCGTATTTTGCGTACGGCTGCTTTTTGCGCAGGTCCCACTCGATGCCCGAACCGCGCAGCATCACCCCGGTCATGCCCAATGCCTTGGCCTGCTCCGGGCTGACCACGCCGATGCCGACGGTGCGCTGCTTCCAGATCCGGTTGTCGGTGAGCAGGGTCTCGTACTCGTCGATGCGCCTGGGGAACTCGCGGGTGAACTGCTCCAGGTAATCGAGCATCGAGCCCTCGCGCGCCTCGTTGAAGCGCTTGAGCTTGGCGCCCTTGTGCCAGGGCGACTCGCGGTACTTCGGCATGCGGTCCGGCAGGTCGCGATAGACGCCGCCGGCACGGTAGTAGGTCGCGTGCATGCGCGCGCCGCTGACCGCCTCGTACACGTCCATCAGTTCCTCGCGCTCGCGGAACGCGTACAGGAACACCGCCATCGCGCCCAGGTCCAGGGCGTTGGAGCCGAGCCACATCAGGTGGTTCAGGATCCGGGTAACCTCGTCGAACATGGTGCGGATGTACTGCCCGCGCTCCGGCACCTCGATCCCCATCAGGTTCTCGATCGCGCGCACGTAGGCGTGCTCGTTGCACATCATCGAGCAGTAGTCGAGCCGGTCCATGTAGCCGATCGACTGGTTGAACGGCTTGGACTCGGCCAGCTTCTCGGTGCCGCGGTGGAGCAGGCCCACGTGCGGGTCGGCGCGGACGATGGTCTCGCCGTCCATCTCCAGGATCAGGCGCAGCACGCCATGCGCGGCCGGGTGCTGCGGGCCGAAGTTCATGGTGTAGTTGCGGATTTCCTGCTGCGCCTCGGCCGGGCCGAGGGCCAGGCCTTCGCTCGCCGGCTGGATGGTGGTGTCGGGCAGCATCTGCGCGCTCACTGGGTGCCTCCGCGCTGCGCGGCTTCGCCGGCCGAGGTCTGGTAACGGGCGTCGTCGCGGATCACCCGCGGCACGCCTACCCGCGGCTCGACCGAAGTCACCGGCTCGTACACCACGCGCTTGCGTTCCTCGTCGTAGCGCACCTCGACGTTGCCGATCAGCGGGAAGTCCTTGCGGAACGGGTGGCCGACGAAGCCGTAGTCGGTGAGGATCCGGCGCAGGTCCGGATGGCCTTCGAAGACGATGCCGTACAGGTCGAACGCCTCGCGCTCGAACCAGTTGGCGCCCGGCCAGATCCCGGTGACCGACGGCACCACCGGCAGCGCGTCGTCCGCGGCGAAGCAGCGCACGCGCAGGCGCAGATTGTGGGCGTAGGAGAGCAGGTGCAGCACCGCGGCGAAGCGGCGCGGCGGCACGGCGACCGGGACGATGCGGCCGTCACGCTCCTGGCTGGGGCGCTCGCCCCAGCCGAAGCGACCGGCGTTCTTGCCTTCCACGCCGCGGCTGAAGCCGCTGGAGGACACGCTTTCGGTGTCCCATTCGTCGCTGCCGTAGCCCATGTAGTCGATGCCGCTGACCGCGGTCAGCTGCTCGAAGCCGAACTCGTCGCGCAGGGCCTGGCAGGTCGCCAGCCAGTCCCGGCCGTCGGCCTCGAGGGTGGTTTCGCCATGGGGTTCGGCCACGGTCACGACTGCGGCCGGGAAACGGTCGTGCAGGCGTTGGGCGAATTGGGCAGCTGGCTCGGCCATGGGGCTTGGCGTGTCCGGATAGATGGGGTCAGCGATCGATGGTGTTCTTCCTGGCCACCGTCTGGGTGCGCCAGATCTTCTTCTGCAACTGCAGGATGCCGTAGACCAGCGCCTCGGCGGTCGGCGGACAGCCCGGCACGTACACGTCCACCGGGACGATGCGGTCGCAGCCGCGGACCACCGAGTACGAATAGTGGTAGTAGCCGCCGCCATTGGCGCAGCTGCCCATGGAGATCACCCATTTCGGATCCGGCATCTGGTCGTAGACCTTGCGCAGCGCGGGGGCCATCTTGTTGCACAGGGTGCCGGCCACGATCATCACGTCGGACTGGCGCGGCGAGGGCCGGAACACGACCCCGTAGCGGTCCAGGTCCAGGCGCGCGGCGCCGGCGTGCATCATCTCCACCGCGCAGCAGGCCAGGCCGAAGGTCATCGGCCACATCGAGCCGGTGCGCGCCCAGTTCAGCAGTGCATCGACGCTGGTGGTGACGTAGCCCTTCTCCAGCAGCGGGTTGTCGCCGTCGGGACGCAGGATGTCATCCACCCGCCCTTCCGGGATCGGGTTGGTCATCAAGCGGTCGATGGTTTGGATCACTCCCATTCGAGCGCTCCCTTCTTCCAGACGTAGATGAAGCCGAGGAACAGCATGCCGACGAACAGGCCCATGGTGACCAGGGCGCGCGGCCCCAGTTCCTGGAACACCAGCGTCCACGGCACGATGAAGATGATTTCCAGGTCGAAGACGATGAACTGGATGGCGATCAGGTAGTAGCGCACGTCGAACTTCATGCGCGCGTCCTCGAACGCCTCGAAGCCGCACTCGTAGGGCGAGAGCTTCTCCAGGGTGGGACGGCGCGGCCCGAGCAGGTTGCCGATCACGATCAACGCGATGCCGATGCCGGTAGCGACGATCAGGAACAACAGGTTCGGCAGGTATTGGGCCAGCACGTCGTTCTCTCTTGCCTCTGCCCGGCGGGCCGGGCTTGGGTCGGATTCCGCGAAGGCCGCGGAGCGCCTGTTGTGTCCTCGCCGCCATACCGCGCGACGGCGGCCGGCGGTGCTGCGGACGTGGCGCAAGTGCCGGTGTCCGCTGCGATTTTGCACAGCAGCGGAATTGTAGCGGGTGCCCGGTTGGGGAGTAAACGCTTCCGGCCCCGCCCTGGTGCCGGAAGACGAAAAAAAACCCGCGTCGCGCGGGCCCTGGATCCTGCCGTGATCGCCTGGCATGCGCCTGGCCGTTTGCGCCGTGCGGCGCGCCGGGCCGGGTTCCGCCTGAAATGATTGGTGCCCAAGAGGGGACTCGAACCCCTACGACTCTCGTCGCTACCACCTCAAGGTAGTGCGTCTACCAATTCCGCCACCTGGGCTGAAGCTGTGCGCGCCGGCCGCAGCACGGACATGGCGCGGCGCATTGTACGCCTTACTGCGCGGGCGGAGCAGTCTCGCCCGGGGTCGGCGGCTGCGGCTGCGGGGCCGGGACGGCGCCCGCATCGGACGGCGCTGGCGCGTTCGCCGCCGGGGCGGCGGCCGGGACTTCGCTGCCGGCCGGAGCGGTGGCCGGCAGCGCCGGCATCTCGCCCGGAGCCGGGGCACCCTGTTGCCGCGCCGGCGTGGCGAGCTGGCCCATCAGGCCGCCGTCCTGCTGCACCACCGGGCGCGCGCTGTGGGTGGCATACCAGGCCATGAACAGGCTGATGCCGAAGAACACCACGGCCAGCCACTTGGTGCTCTTGGACAGGAAGTTCGATGCGCCGCGGGCCCCGAACACGGTACCCGAAGCACCGGCCCCGAAACCGGACCCGGCGGCGGCGCCGGCACCGCGCTGGAGCAGGATCAGCGCGATCATCGCGATCGCCACCAGCACGTACACAATATTGAGGATCAGCATCAGCATCTTGGATCTTCTCGACTCGTCTCTTACTTCGCCTGCGTGGCCGCAGCCCGGGCGATGGCCAGGAAATCCGCGGCCACCAGCGAGGCTCCGCCGATCAGCCCGCCATCCACGTCCGGCTGCGCGAACAGCGCGCCGGCGTTGCCGGGCTTCACGCTGCCGCCGTACAGGATCGGCAGGGAATCGGCGATTCTAGCATTGTGGCCGGCGATCTGGCGACGGATGAATGCATGCATGTCCTGGGCCTGCTCCGGGGACGCGGTCCGCCCGGTGCCGATGGCCCAGACCGGCTCGTAGGCCACCACCGCGCCGGCCAGCCCCCCTGCCCCGACCCGTTCCAGCACCGGCCGCAGCTGGGCGGCCACCGTCTCCTCGGCCCGGCCGGCGTCGCGCTCGGCCAGGCCCTCGCCCACGCACAGGATCGGCTGCAGCCCCGCGCCGAGCGCGGCCTGGAACTTCAGCGCCACCAGTTCACTGCTCTCGCCGTGGTACTGGCGCCGCTCCGAATGCCCCACCAGGGTGCTGCGGGCGCCGGCCTCGGCCAGCATCGCCGCGGACACCTCGCCGGTATAGGCGCCCTCCTGGTGGCTGCTGACGTCCTGGGCGCCGAACTGCAGCGCGTCGCCGAAGCGCTCGGCCAGGCCACCCAGGTACGGCAGGGGCGGCAGGATCACCAGTTCCACCCCCGGAAGCGGCGCCTGCGCGGCGATCTGCCCGACCAGGACCGCGGCGAACTCCCGCGACCCGTGCAGTTTCCAGTTGCCCGCGACGATTCTGCGACGCATGCCGACCTCTCCAGACTACGGATGTGCGCCACAGGATACCGCCTAGCGCGGGGGCCCCAGGCCTGCACGCCCCAGGTGCCGCCCTATTTGAGCTTGATCTCGCGCAGCCGCTCCTCCAGGTAGCCCTGCGCGGTAATCGCCTGCGGGTAGCGGCTGGGATTGTCGGCGGTCACGCACGAGGGCAGCACGTCGATCAGGAAGTCCGGGTTCGGGTGCAGGAAGAACGGCACCGAATAGCGCGGCTGCCGCGCCTGTTCGCCCGGCGGGTTGACCACGCGATGGGTGGTCGAGGGGTACACGTGGTTGGTCAGGCGCTGCAGCATGTCGCCGATGTTGACCACGATGGTGTCGGCGTCGGAAGTGAACGGCACCCATTCGCCCTTCTTCGACAGCACTTCCAGGCCGGCGGCGCTGGCGCCCACCAGCAGGGTGATCAGGTTGATGTCCTCGTGCGCGCCGGCGCGCACGTTGGGGATGTCGTCGGCGGTGATCGGCGGATAGTGGATCGGGCGCAGGATCGAGTTGCCGTTGTCGGTCTTGTCGGCGAACCAGTCCTCGGCCAGGCCGATGTGCAGGGCCAGCGCCGACAGCACCTTCGAGCCGAGCGCGTCCAGGGCCTGGTACAGGCCATAGCCGTGCTCGCGGAAGCCGGGCACCTCTTCCGGCCACAGGTTCGGCGGCATCGAGGCGCGGTACTTCGACGCTTCCGGGATCTCCCGGCCGATGTGCCAGAACTCCTTCAGGTCGAAATACTTGGAGTCCTTGGCCGTCTCCACTCCGAACGGAGTGTAGCCGCGCGCACCGCCGCCGCCGGGGACGTGGTACCGCTTCTTGGTTTCCTCGGGCAGGGCGAAGAAGCGCTTGAACGCGCCGTAGGCCGCGTCGATGTCGGCCTGCGGGATGCCGTGGTTGCGGATCCCGGCGAAACCCCACTCGCGGTAGGCGGCGCCGAGTTCGGCGACGAAGGCGTCGCGGTCGGCACTGCTGGCGGGCGCGATGAAGCGGTTGATGTCCAGGGTGGGGATGGCTGAAGCCATGGATCCTGCTCCGAAGGTCGATGGTTGTCCGGGGACGGTCGTGGCGCATTCGACCACGCCGTGCACCCGGGGTTCTTGATCCTGGTCAGGCCGCGGCCTGGCGGACCGCGGCGGACAGGCGGTCCAGGGTGTCCTGCATCAGCACCGCGTCGTCGGCCTCGACCGTGACCCGGACCACCGGCTCGGTGCCGGACGGGCGCAGGAACGCACGTCCCCTGCCGTGCACCGCGGCCTGCGCTGCCTGCAGTGCGGCGCGCACGCCGTCGGCCTCCACGATCGCCCTGGCCGAAGCCCCGGCCAGGCGCACGTTGGCGGTTCTCTGCGGCAGCATCGCCAGGCCGGCCACGGCCTGGCGCAGGCCCAGCCCGGACCGGCGCAGGGCGTCGAGCACCTGCAGCGCGGCGACGATGCCGTCGCCGGTGGTGGCCCGGTCCAGGCACAGCAAGTGGCCGGACGCCTCGCCGCCGAGCACGCCACCACCCTCGACCAGCGCCTGGTGCACGTAGCGGTCGCCCACCTTCGCCCGCTGGAACGCGATGCCTGCGGCGGCCAGCGCCTGCTCCAGCCCGTAGTTGGTCATCAGGGTACCGACCACCGGCCCGCGCAGGCGGCCACTGGCTTGCCAGTCCCTGGCCAGCACGTACAGCAGGCCGTCGCCATCGACCGGATTGCCCCGGTCATCGGCCATCAGCACCCGGTCGCCGTCGCCATCGAAGGCGATGCCCAGATCGGCGCCGGTTTCGCGCACCTTGGCGGCAAGGCTGTCCACGTGCATGGAACCGACCCCGGCGTTGATGTTCAAGCCGTCCGGGCTGGCACCGATGGCGATCACCTGCGCGCCCAGTTCGCCGAACAGCAGTGGGGCGATGTGATAGGTGGCGCCGTGGGCGCAGTCGAGCACGATCCTCAGGCCGCGCAGGTCGAAACCGCGCGGCACCGAGGCCTTGCAGAACTCGATGTAGCGACCGACCGCGTCGCGGCCGCGCACCGCCTTGCCCAGGCGTTCGGATTCGACCGTGGCGAAATCGCCTTCCAGCGCGGCTTCGATCGCAAGTTCGGTGGCGTCGTCCAGTTTTTCGCCCTGGGCGGAGAAGAACTTGATCCCGTTGTCGTGGTGCGGGTTGTGCGAGGCGCTGATGACGATGCCGGCATCGGCGCCGAGGGTGCGGGTCAGGAACGCCACCGCCGGGGTCGGCATCGGTCCCAGCAACTGCACGTCCACGCCGGCGGCCACCAGTCCGGCCTCCAGCGCCGACTCGAACATGTAGCCCGAGATGCGCGTGTCCTTGCCGATCACCACCGTGCGCCGGCCCGGCCGCTGCGCGGCCAGCACCCGGCCCAGGGCATTGCCCAGGCGCAGGACGAAATCGGCCGATATCGGGCCCTGCCCGACCCGGCCGCGGATGCCGTCGGTGCCAAACCAGCGCCGCGCGCCGCTCATGCCGCCTGCACCGTGTCGTCGTCCTCGGGCCGCGGCTGCCGGGTCAGGAGCGCCAGCAGGTCGGCCAGGTGGTCGCGCAGGTCGCGGCGGTCGCAGATCTGGTCGATGGCGCCATGCTCGAGCAGGAACTCCGAGCGCTGGAAGCCTTCCGGCAGCTTCTCGCGCACGGTCTGCTCGATCACCCGCGGGCCGGCGAAACCGATCAACGCCTCAGGCTCGGCGATGTTGAGATCGCCCAGCATCGCGAACGAGGCCGACACGCCGCCGGTGGTCGGGTGCGAGAGCACGGAAATGTAGGGCAGCCCGGCGGCGCGCAACCGGCCCAGCGCGGCGGAGGTCTTGGCCATCTGCATCAGCGAGAACAGGCTCTCCTGCATGCGCGCGCCGCCGCTGGCGGAGAAATTGACGAACGGCGAACCGATCTCCAGCGCACGCTCGGCGGCCAGGGTGAACTTCTCGCCCACCACCGAACCCATCGAGCCGCCCATGTAGGCGAAGTCGAACGAACTGGCCACCAAAGGCCGGCCCTTGAGCAGGCCCTGCATGGCCACCATCGCGTCGTACTCGCCGGTGGCCTTCTGGGTGGCCTTGATCCGCTCGACGTAGCGCTTGGAATCCTTGAACTTGAGCACGTCGATCGGGGCCAGGGTGGCGGCGATCTCCTCGCCGCTACCGGGATCGAACAGCGCCGCCAGCCGGGCCCGGGCCCGGATCGGCATGTGGAAGTCGCATTTCGGGCAGACCTCCAGGTTCTCCTCGAGCTCGGGTCGGTACAGCACCGCACCGCAGCGGTCGCACTTCTCCCACAGGCCCTCGGGCACGCTGCGCTTGCGGTTGGCGGCATTGTCGGTGCGGATGCCGGAGGGCATCAATTTGCTGAGCCAGCTCATGCGGGCGGGTCGGATCCGTGCGGCGGCCGTCGCGGGCCGGAAAGGGCGCCAGTCTAGCTCACGGCCAGGCCGGCGGCGGCGGGCGTCCAACATGCCGTACCATTGCGTACGGAAGATCCCGCCCGCCCTCGCCCGCCATGAACGCCTCGATCCTGCGCCACGCCATGAACCTGTGGCCGCCATTCCTGTTCACCGGCATCCATGTGACCGAGATCTCGCCCGACTGGCGCCGTGCCCGGGCCGAGTTGCGGATGCGGCCGTGGAACCGCAACTACCTGCGCACCCACTTCGGCGGCAGCCTGTTCGCGATGACCGATCCGTTCTGGATGCTGTTGCTGCTGCACCGGCTGGGCGAGGACTACTACGTCTGGGACCAGTCCGGCGCGATCGACTTCGTCAAGCCCGGGCGCGGCACGGTCAGCGCCACGTTCGCCATCGACGACGCCACCGTGGCGGAGGTACGCGCGGCCACCGCCGGGGGTGGCAAGTACCTGCACTGGTTCTCCAACGAGGTGCTGGACGCCGATGGCGAGGTGGTCGCCCGGGTGCGCAAGCAGGTCTACGTGCGGCGCAAGCCGGACCGGCGCCCGGCTCAGGGCGACGCGTCGGCCGGCTGAAGCCGGCTGGCCGGCAGCGGCACCGTCCAGGCCCGGTCGCGGACCGTGCCATCGTCACGCAGGGGCTGGAACAGGGTGATGCCGAGGGTGCCGGCGTCCACATCCAGCAGCAGCGGGCGCGACGGGCTCTGCAGGGGCGCCGGCAGTCCGGCCAGCGCCGCCGAATCGATGGCCCCCTCCCCGGCCCGCAGGCGCAACAGCGCGGCCATGGCGCGCAGGCGCGCGTCGACGTCCTGCTGGCGCGCGGCGTAGCCGTGGTAGGCCGGCGCGGCGATGTCGGCCAGGATGCAGCCGACGGGGTTGGATGCGCAGGCCAGGGTCCAGCGCGAGGGCGGCGGCGTGGGATCGTGCAGCGGCAAATCCTGCGCGATCTGCGCGCGCGCCTGCTCGCCGCAGTACCAGGCGAACTTCGGGGCGCCGCGGGCGGCGGTGCGCTCGGGATCGAACAGCAGGCGCATGCTCCATGCCGGCAGGTTCCGCTCCTGCGCCTGGACCGTGGCAACGGCCCCGATCTGGTCGCACATCGCGCCGGTGGCATAGCGGCCTTCGGCCAGCATGGCCCGACACACGCCCTGCTCCAGCGGGAACGGAAGTTCGAACGCGGCCTGGCACTGCGCCGGCAGCGCATGCCCGCGCGGCAGCTCGGCCAGCATCTCGGCCAGCAAGGTGGCGTGGCCCTCCACCAGCGCCGCGCCGATCATGCTCCCGATCAGCGAGTCTCCGGCGGCAATGAGCCTGCGCCCACGGGCCACTCCCGCGCAGGCGCCAGCCAGTCCCGCATCCACGTCACCGCTCGCGAAACGCCATGCGTCCCGGGTCAGCGGGCGGGTCAGGGGCTGGTAGGCCGGCAGCGGGGTGTCGAATCGCGCCGGGAACGGATTCTGGAAGTGGTCCCGGGCATCCAGTGCTTCGATCCGCTCCAGCAGCGCGGCATGGCGTTCCAGCATCTGCGCATACGCCTGCGGCGCGGCGCGCACGCGCTCCAGGCAACCGGGTTGGCGCAGTGGACACCAGTCCGGATCGCCCTGGCGGGCAACGTCCAGCCCGGGCCAGTCCTGCAGCGCGCTGGTCCAGACAGGCCCCGGGTCCGCCGCTGGCGGCGCCGCGGCGAAGCGGCGCACGTCCTCGGCCAGCACCCCGGCCTGCTCGGGCTCGGGCACGTCGTGGCGCAGGGTGTAGAGCGCGGCGAAGCCATCGCGGCCGGACACGGCCGGTGGCGCATCGAGCAGTGCCAGTGCCTCGCGCTCGGCGGCGGTGGGGCCCATCGCCCGCGACGCCGCCCATACGGCGGCCGCGAACAGCGCCGCCGCCACGGCCAGGGCGACGATCCATTTCAATGCACGCACCCTGTTCCCCTGCGCTCGAACGAGTGCGCGGCGGCGCACGCCGCCGCGCGGCGCGCAAGATACCACGGCACCACGCGCTACAATCCCCGCATGTCCCCCGCCTCCCAAGACCCCCACGCGCATCAGCGCGCCTCGCTGCAGCGCCTGTTCCTCACCGGCCTGCTGACCCTGCTGCCGATCTGGCTGACCTGGGTCGTGGTCAAGTTCGTGTTCGTGCTGCTGTCGAGCATCAGCGCACCGTGGGTGGTGCCGCTGTCGGAGGCCATCGCCGAGTCGTTCCCGAACTATGCCGGCTGGGGCAAGGCGATCTGGGTGCAGAACACCATCGCCCTGCTGGCCACGCTGGCGGTGATCGTCGGCGTGGGCTGGCTGGCGCGGCGGATGATCGGGCAGAACATGCTGCGCTGGTTCGAGGCGTTCATGGCCAGGGTGCCGCTGGCCAACCTGGTCTACACCAGCGCGCGCAAGCTGCTGGACATCCTGCAGACCAAGCCGGGCAGCACCCAGCGCGTGGTCCTGATCGACTTCCCGCACCGCGACATGAAGGCCATCGGCCTGGTCACCCGGGTACTGAAGGAGGAAGGCAGCGGCCGCGAGTTGGCGGCGGTGTACGTACCGACCACGCCCAACCCGACTTCCGGTTACCTGGAAGTGGTCCCGGTCGAACTGCTGACCCCGACGGACTGGACGGTGGACCAGGCCATGGGCTTCATCATCTCCGGCGGTGCGGTGGCGCCGGAAAGCATGCCGTTCACCCGCTCCGGCGAGCGCGAGCATGCGCCTGCGGCGGAGAATGCCTGAGCCGGGCATGAGCGGCCGTACTGGCCTGGGCGACGCCGATGCGGCACTCTCCCGGACTTCGCGTTCGCCCGAGTCGCCCATGTCCCCTGCCCGCCTGCGCTGGCTGTTCGTGCCCCTGGCCCTGGCCCTGCTTTCGCCGATGCCGGTGGGGGCCACGGCCAAGAAGAAGCAGAAAAGGCCGGTGGCGACCCAGCAGAAGGCCAAGCCCAAGCCGGCCGCCCGCCCCGCGGCGAAACCGGCCGCCCGGGTCGAAACCAAGTCCCAGCAACTGCAACGGCTGTACGCCGAATACTGGGAGCAGGCCCTGCAGCTCAATCCGTTGCAGGCCACCTTCCAGGGCGACCCGCGCTGGAACGACCAGTTGCCGAACTACCTGTCACCCGAGTTCCGCCAGCGCAGCCACGAATTCACCGCCGCATGGCTGGCCAAGGTCGAGGCGATCGGCGAGGACGGCCTGGAGGGCCAGGACCTGCTCAGCTACCGGATCTTCGTCCGCAACGCCCGCGACGCGCTGGAAGGCGAGCGCTTCCCCGGCTGGATGCAACCGGTCAACCAGTTCAACAACCCGGCCACGCTGGTGGCGATGCTCGGTTCTGGCGCCAGCGCGCAGCCGTTCAAGACCGTGCAGGACTACGACAACTGGCTTCGCCGCGCCGGACAGGTGCCGGCATTGTTCCGCCAGGCGGTGGCCAACATGGAGCAGGGCATGGCCGCCGGCGTGGTCCAGCCGCGGCCGCTGATGGACAAGGTGCTGCCGCAGCTGGACGCGCTGATCCGGCCCAGCGCCGAGGAAACCCTGTTCTGGAATCCAATCCGCAACATGCCGGCCGACTTCACGGAAGCCGACCGCCAACGCCTGACCGCGGACTACAGGCGCATGATCGAGGAACAGCTGCTGCCAGCCTACCGGATGCTGCGTGCGTTCGTCGCCGACCGTTACCTGGCGGCCAGCCGCGACACCGCCGGCATGGCCGCCCTGCCCGATGGCGCGGCCTGGTATGCGTACAACGCACGCCAGAGCACCACCACCGACCTGACCCCGGAGCAGATCCACCGGATCGGCCTGGACGAAGTGGCGCGGATCCAGGGAGAGATCCGCAAGGTGATGAAGCAGGTGAAGTTCCGCGGCTCGATGCAGAAGTTCTTCCGCTTCATGCAGGAGGACAAGCGCTTCCAGTTCGCCGACGAGGAGGCGCTGCTGGCCTTCCACCGCAGCCTGGAGCCGAAGGTGATGGCGAAGGTGCCGGGGCAGTTCTCGCTGCTGCCCAGGGCCGGCTTCGAGGTCCGCGCGGTGGAGCCGTACCGCGCGCAGTCGGCCGCCGGCGGTTCCTACATGCGGCCGAGCGGGGACGGCAGCCGTCCCGGCGTGTTCTATGTCAACAGCTACGACCTGCCCACGCGCAAGACCTGGGACGCCGAGGACCTGTTCCTGCACGAGGCCATCCCCGGCCACCACTTCCAGCTGGCGTTGCAACAGGAACTGGAAGGGTTGCCGGCGTTTCGCCGCTTCGGCGGGGAGACCGCCTTCACCGAGGGCTGGGGCCTGTACGCCGAGTCGCTGGGCCGCGAACTGGGCCTGTACCAGGATCCGTATTCCTGGTTCGGCTACCTGCAGAACGAGCTGTGGCGGGCGATCCGGCTGGTGGTGGACACCGGCCTGCACGCCAAGGGCTGGACCCGCGAGCAGGTGATCGACTACATGCTGGAAAACTCGGCCAGCAGCCGTACCGACGCGATCGCCGAAACCGAGCGCTACATGGCCATCCCCGGCCAGGCGCTGGCCTACAAGGCCGGCGAGCTGAAGATCAAGCAGCTGCGGCACAAGGCCGAGACCGCGTTGGGGCCGCGCTTCGACGTGCGCGAATTCCATGCCGAGGTGCTGAAGGACGGCTCGGTGCCGCTGGACGTGCTGGACGCCAAGATCGATGCCTGGATCGCGGCCCGACAGGCGACGCCGGATCAATCTCCCGAAATACCCATGCCAACCCGGAGGGACCGGTGACCGGCTTGCTGCCGCTGTTGACCCTGGCCGTGCTTTCCGGCGCGGCCGCACCCGAACCGCCCCCTGCGCCGCCCCAGGACCGCCTGGCGCAGGTCGATGCACTGATGCGCGACTACCAGGGCCAGGTGCCCGGCGCCTCGGTGCTGGTGCTGCGCGACGGCCGGCCGCTGCTGCGCCGCGGCTACGGCCTGGCCGACGTCCAAGCCGGTGTCCGCGCAGGCCCGCATACCCACTACCGGCTGGCCTCGGTGACCAAGCAGTTCACCGCCGCGGCGATCCTGCTGCTGGCGCAGGACGGCAAGCTGTCGCTGGACGACCCGGTCAAGCGCTGGCTGCCCTCGCTGCCGGCGGCCGCCGACGGGATCACCCTGCGCCACCTGCTCAGCCACACCTCCGGCCTGGTCGACTACGAGGACCACATCCCGCCCGGCTTCGAGGGCCAACTGCACGACATCGACGTGCTGCACATCCTCGAAGGCCAGGATCGCACCTACTTCTCCCCCGGCAGCGACTACCGCTACAGCAACAGCGGCTACGCGCTGCTGGCGCTGGTGGTGGGCGAGGCCTCGGGCAGCGACTTCGCCAGCTTCCTGCACGAGCGCATCTTCGCCCCGCTGGGTATGGACCACGCCGTGGCCCACCAGGACGGCGTGGACACCGTGGCCGACCGCGCCTACGGCCACAGCCTGGTCGACGGGCACTGGACCCGCACCGACCAGAGCCAGACCAGCGCGGTGCTCGGCGACGGCGGCATCTACGCCTCGATTGACGAACTGGCCCGATGGGATGCGGCCCTGTACGAGGACGGCCACCTGCTGCGGCCCGGATCGCTCGCGGCGATGTTCTCCCCGGCCACGGCCACCGACGAGCCCGACGTGCCGTACTACGGCATGGGCTGGCGCCTCAACGGCGACAGCGTCTGGCACAGCGGCGAGAGCATCGGTTTCCGCAACGTGATCGTGCGCTGGCCCGGCGAACGGCTGACCGTGGTCGTGCTCAGCAACCGCGACGATCCCGAACCCTATCCGCTGGCGTTGGAAATCGCGCGTCTGTTCCGCGAACCCGCCCCGCCCTGACCGGTGCGTCCGGCCTCTCGCCGGCCGCACCCATGACTTCCAGCCGATGGCGCCATCGCGCCGGAACCGGCAGGATCGGCCACGCATCGAAGCACGCCCATTGAAGCAAGGACACCCGCATGCTCGAGATCCACTCGCTGTCCAAGACCTACGCCAATGGCGTGCAGGCGCTCAAGGACGTCACCCTGGACGTGCCGCGCGGCATGTTCGGCCTGCTCGGCCCCAATGGTGCCGGCAAGTCCACCCTGATGCGGACCCTCGCCACCCTGCAGGAGGCCGACAGCGGCAGCGTGCACCTGGACGGGCTGGACGTGCTCAAGGACAAGACCGGGGCGCGGCGCCGGCTCGGCTACCTGCCGCAGGAATTCGGGGTGTACCCGAAGGTCTCGGCCGAGGCCATGCTCGACCACTTCGCCGTGCTCAAGGGCGTGACCGCGCGCAGCGAGCGCAAGGCCCTGGTCCAGGCCCTGTTGCAGCAGGTGAACCTGTGGAACGTGCGCAAGCGCAAGCTCGGCACCTTCTCCGGCGGCATGCGCCAGCGCTTCGGCATCGCCCAGGCGTTGATCGGCCAGCCCGCGCTGATCATCGTCGACGAGCCCACCGCCGGCCTGGACCCGGAGGAGCGCAACCGCTTCCTGAACTTGCTGGCCGAGATCGGCGAGAGCACGGTGGTGATCCTGTCCACCCACATCGTCGAGGACGTGACCGATCTGTGCCCACGCATGGCGATCATCGCGTCCGGGCAAGTGCGGCTGGCCGGCGAGCCGCGCGAGGCGATCCGCTCGCTGGAAGGGCGGATCTGGCGCAAGCGGGTGGAAAAGTCCGAACTGGACGAGGTCATCCGGCAGCATGCAGTGCTGTCCTCGCGCCTGGTCGGCGGGCAGCCGGTGGTGCACGTGCTCGCCGATGCCGATCCGGGCGCAGGCTTCGCCGCGGTGCCGGCCAACCTGGAGGACGTGTACTTCGGGGAACTGCGCAAGGTCGCGCTGGCGGCGGCTCCGGCGCAGGCGGCCTGAGCCATGCTGCGCCATCTGCTCGCCTTCGAGAGCCGGTTGCTGCTGCGCAACGGCGTGTTTTGGATCGTGCTGCTGGTATTCGCCCTGCTGGGCTTCGGCAGCATGGCCTCGGACGACGTCAGCTTCGGCGGCGGCGTCGGCAACATCATGCGCAACGCACCGGCGGTGGTGATCGTCCTGCTGGGCACCTTCAGCGTGCTGGCGGTATTGCTGACCACGATCTTCGTCGCCGGTATCGCCTTGCGCGATTTCGAGCAACGCACCGCCGAACTCTTCTTTGCCACCCCGATGCGCAAGCGCGACTACCTGCTCGGGCGCTTCGGCGGCGGCTTCCTCGCCAGCCTGGCGATCATGCTGGCCACCGCCCTCGGCCTGTGGCTGGGCAGCCTGATGCCGTGGCTGGACCAGGCCCGGCTGGGGCCGACCCCGTGGGCCGCCTATGCCTGGGGATTCGGGGTGCTGGTGATCCCCAACCTGCTGTTCCTGTCGGCGCTGCTGTTCCTGCTGGCCACCCTGACCCGGTCGATGCTGTACAGCTACATCGGCGTGATCGGATTCTTCGTGCTGTGGACCGCCTCGGGCTTCCTGACCCAGGATCTGGACTCGCGCTGGGTCGGTGCGCTGCTCGATCCTTCCGGCACCACTGCGATAGGCGAGCACATCCGCTACTGGTCCAGCGCGCAGTACAACAGCCAGCTGCCGGAGCTGACCGGCCTGCTGCTGGGCAATCGCGCGCTGTGGCTGGCGGCGACCATGCTGCTGCTGTTCGCGGCCTTCCGCCTGTTCCGCGCCGATCGCGAAGGGATCGTGCTGCGCCGGCGCAAGGCCGAGGCGGTGGCACCGGCGGCGACTGCTGCGCCTGGGCTGGCGGCCGCCGGCACGACCCTGGCCTTGCCCGCGGTGACCCTGCGCGAGAACGCGGCCGCACGCTGGACCCAGTACCGCCACCTGGCCGCTTTCGACCTGCGCGGTGCGCTCACCAGCGCGCCGTTCCTGGTGATGCTGGTGCTGGGCCTGCTGATGGTCTTCACCGTGCTCAAGTTCGGCTCGACCATGTTCGGCACCGAGCTGTATCCGGTCACCCGGCGCATGCTCTCCACGCTCGAGGGCGGGATGAGCCTATTCCTGATCATCATCACCACCTTCTACGCCGGCGAGCTGGTCTGGCGCGAGCGCAGCCTGCGCGTGGCCGAGGCCACCGACGCCTACGCGCTGCCCGACTGGATCCCGCTGGCCTCGAAGCTGACCGCTCTGGCCGGCCTGATCGTCGCCTTCCTGCTCGCCGGCACGCTGTTCACCGTCGGCTGGCAGCTGGGCCACGGCTATACCGCGTTCGAGCCGCTGCTGTACCTGAAGGGCCTGGCGCTGGCGGCGATCCCGTTCGTGCTGATGGCGGCGCTGGCGGTGTTCCTGCAGGCGGTCAGCGGCAACAAGTTCATCGGCTACCTGCTGATGATCGTGTACCTGGTCGCGCGCGCGACCATGGGCATGCTCGACCTGGACCACCTGCTGTACCGCTACGGCTCGGCCACGCCGATCCCGTATTCGGACATGAACCGGTACGGCCATTTCGTCGGCCCGCACCTGCTGCTGCGCGGCTACTGGGCCGCGTTCGCGGTGGCGCTGCTGGCGGTGGCGCTGCTGTTCTGGCCGCGCGGCACCTCGCTGGCCTTGCGCGACCGCCTGCGCCAGGCCCGTGCCCGTCTGCGCGGCCCGGTGCTGGCGACCCTGGCCGGCTCGCTGCTGCTGTTCGCCGCGCTCGGCGGCTGGATCTTCTACAACACCAACGTGCTCAACGAGTACGTACCCGGCGACCTGGCCAAGCAGCGCGCGGCGCAGTACGAGAAGGACTACCGCCAGTACAAGGACCTGCCGCAACCGCGGATCGCCTCGATCAGCACCGAGGTGGACATCTTCCCGGAGGACCGGCGGGTCGACCTGCGCGGCAGTTACCGGCTGGAGAACCGCACCGACCAGCCGATCGCCGAACTGCACGTCGCAATCGCCCCCGACATCGAGGTGCGGAGCCTGGAGTTCGGCCCGCACACGGTGGTCAAGGCCGACCAGGTCCAGGGCTACACCATCTACCGGCTGGCCGAGCCGCTGGCCCCGGGCGCGGCGATGGACTTCCGGTTCGAACTGTCCAGCCGCCCCGAGGGCTTCCCGCTCGATGGCGGCAGCACCGCGGTGGTCTACAACGGCACCTTCTTCAACAACTATGCCGCCCTGCCCCAGTTCGGCTACAGCGAGCGCCGGCAGTTGCAGGACCGCAACGAGCGGCGCAAGCAGGGCCTGCCGATGCTGCGGCGGATGAACCCGATCGACGACGCGGCCGCGCGCCGGAACAACTACCTGACCACCACGGGCGACCGGGTGGACTTCGAGACCGTGGTATCCACCAGCGGCGACCAGATCGCGCTGGCGCCCGGGTACCTGCAGCGCGAATGGGAACAGGATGGCCGCCGCTATTTCCACTACAAGTCCGAGGCGAAGCTGCTGCCGTTCTCCTCCTGGCTGTCGGCGGACTGGCAGGTGGCGCACGACCACTGGAACGACGTGGCCATCGAGGTCTACCACCACCCGGCCCACGCTTGGAACGTGCCGCGGATGATCGACTCGGCGAAGAAGTCCCTGGACTACTACAGCCGCAACTTCTCGCCCTACCAATTCCGCCAGTTCCGGATCCTGGAGTTCCCGGGCTATCAGCAGTTCGCCCAGGCCTTCGCCGGGACCATCCCCTACTCGGAATCGATCGGCTTCATTGCCGACCTGCGCGACGAGGAGGACATCGACTACGTGTTCTACGTCACCGCGCACGAGGCCGCGCACCAGTGGTGGGCGCATCAGGTCATCGGCGCCAACGTGCAGGGCGCGACCATGCTGTCCGAGTCGCTGGCCCAGTACTCGGCGCTGATGGTAATGGAGAAGGAGTACGGCCCGGCGCGGATGCGCCGATTCCTCAAGTACGAACTGGACAACTACCTGCGCAGCCGCGCCACCGAGCGCGGCGAGGAACTGCCGCTGGCACTGAACGAGAACCAGCAGTACATCCACTACAACAAGGGCTCGGTGGTGTTCTACGCGCTGCGCGACGCCATCGGCGAGGACAAGCTGAACTCGGTGCTGGCCGAATTCCTCGCCCAGTGGGGCGGCAAGGGCCCGCCCTACCCGACCACCCGCGACTTCCTCGATCTGCTATACGCGCGCACCGACCCTCAATACCACGGGTTCATCCGCGACCTGTTCGAGCGGATCGTGTTCTGGAACCATCGGGTGGAGACGGCCGACGTGCGCAAGCGCGATGACGGCAAGTATGTGGTCACCCTGAAGGTGCACGCGGATAAGGTCTCCACCGACGGCAAGGGCAAGGAAACCCAGGAGCCGATCGACACCTTGGTGGACATCGGCGTGTTCGCGCGACCGCCGGGCGGCAAGGAGGCCGACGAGAAGGTGCTGTACCTGCAGAAGCACCGGATCACCCAGGCCGACACCACCCTGGAACTGGTGGTCGACGAACTGCCCTACGAGGCCGGCATCGATCCGTACAACAAGCTCATCGACCGCGACTCCGGCGACAATCGCAAGAAGGCCACCGTGCTGCAATGATTCCGATCTAGGCCGCCACCGCCTGCGGCCGCAACTCCTGCGCGATCCTGCCCCGTTCCATCACCAGCACCCGGTCGGCGCTGGCGATGGTCTCGGGGCGATGGGCCACGATCACCCGGGTCAGCTGCAGCCGCTTTACCGCCTCGTTCACCAGCCGTTCGTTGCCCACGTCCAGGTGGCTGGTGGCCTCGTCCAGGAACAGCAGTTTCGGTTGCCGATACAGGGCCCGGGCCAGGATCAGGCGCTGCTTCTGCCCACCCGAGAGGCTCGAGCCCATGTCGCCGATCAGGCCGTGGTAGCCCATCGGCATCGCCGCGATCTCTTCGTGCACCGCCGCCAGCCTGGCCGCCGCCTCGATCCGGACTTGATCGTGGATCGGATCGAAGAAGGCGATGTTCTCGGCCACGCTGCCAGCGAACAGTCGGTCGTCCTGCATCACCGCCCCGACGATGGAGCGCACGGTGCGCGGACCGACCTGGCGCAGATCCTGGCCGCCGATGCGGATGACGCCCTCGGTCGGTTGCAACAATCCCAGCACCAGCTTGACCAGGGTGGTCTTGCCGCAGCCCGAGGGCCCGACGATGGCCACCGACTCGCCCGGTTCCACGGTGAAGCTGCAGTCCTTCAGCACCCAGGGCTCGCCCTCGCCATAGCGGAACCCCAGCCCCTCCACCTCGATCCGCGGCTGCGCCGGGGGCGGCAGTTCCGGCCGCTCCAGCGCCTCCTCCTGCGGGGTCAGCACGATGTCGGCCAGGCGCTCGCCATGCAGGCGCAACATGCGGAATTCCACGCCCTTGTCGATCAGCCCGGCCGCGCGCCCGGCGAACTGGTCCTTGTACGCCAGGTAGGCGATCAGCATGCCCACCGAGAACACGTTGTCCATCGCCAGCAGCGCGCCGATCCAGATCACCGCGATGCGCTCGATCCCGAACACCAGCTGGCTGGCACCGTTGAAGCCCAATCCCAGGCGCGCCAGCCGCACCTCCTGGTTGACCGTGTCCACCATCAGGTTCTCGTAGGTGGCGCGGCGCAGGGGCTCCTCCCCGGCCACCTTCAGGCTCTGCATCCCGCGCAGCGATTCGAGCAGGTGGGTCTGCTGCCGGGCACCGGCGACCAGTTGCCGCTCGGTGCCGGCGCGCACCGGCCGGTAGGCCAGCCAGCGGATACCCAGGTACAGCGTCACTGCCAGCAGTGTCACCAGGGCCAGCTTCCAGCTGTAGACCAGCATCAGCGCCAGGGTGACCCCGGCCATCAGCCCGTCGATGATCGCCTCGACGAAACTGGTGGTCAGGGTGTGCTGGATCGCCTGCACCGAGGCCATGCGCGAGATGATGTCGCCTAGGTGGCGTTTCTCGAAGTAGTCCAATGGCAGCCGCAGCAGGTGGGCGAAGACGTTGCCCATCCATTGCAGCCCCAGCCGGGTGGACAGGTACACCACCGACCCGCCGCGCAGCAGGCCGATGCCGATCTGCAGCAGCAGCGCCAGGCCGAAGCCCAGGCCCAGCACGGTCAGCAGGTCCTTGTCGGCCGAGACCAGCACCTGGTCCACCACCCACTGCATGAAGAACGGGGCCAGGACCACGAACACCTGCAGGGCGACCGACAGCGCCAGGATCTGGCCCAGGGCCGGCCACAGGCCGCGGATGGGGCCGGTGAGCTGGCGGGCCGAAACCGAAGGCGCGGCCTGCTGCGGCTTGAACTCGGCGGCGGGCGCCAGCTCCAGGGCCACGCCGGTGAAGTGGTCCGATACCTCAGCCAGCGCCATCCGCCGCTCGCCCAGTGCCGGGTCGAGGATCATGGCCTTCGATCGGTCGACCTGGGCCAGGACCACGAAGTGGTTGAGGTTCCAGTGCAGGATGCACGGCAGGCGCAACCTGCCCAGGTCTTCCAGGTCCAGCCGCAGCGGGCGGGTGGAGAAACCCAGTTGCTGGGCGATGCGGATCAGATGGTCCAGCCGCGCACCCTTGAGCGACATCGGGAAGCGCCTGCGCAGCTCCGGCAAGCCGACCCGCAGGCCATGCACGTCGGCCACCATCGCCAGGGCAGCGAGTCCGCACTCGGCGGCCTCGGATTGAACGATGGCTTTCATGAGATCCCCAATCCCCTCCCTGCATGGGGCGGCCGTCCGGATCCGCCCGTCCTTGGCATCGCCCCGGATGCTCAGCCATCGCCCACACGCCCCTTGAGCGAATACAAAGGCTCGAACACCCATTCGATCAGCCGCCGCCGCTCGCCGAGGATGTCCGCCTCCAGCAGCATCCCCGGCTTGAGTGGCTCGGGCTTGCCGTAGGCGATCACCGCCTGTTCGGCCAGGTCCACGGTGACCCGGTAGTACGGTTGGCTCGGCGACGCATGGCCGACCGGCAGGCCGGATCCACCGCTGTCCAGCGCACTGCGGCTGATCCGCTGCACGGTGCCGCGCTGGTGGCCGAACTTCTGGTACGGATACGCCTGGTAGCGCAACAACACCCGATCACCCGGCACGATGAACCCGATGGCGCGGCTGGGTACCAGCAGTTCGGCTTCCAGCCGGCCGTCGCCCGGCAGCAGGCTCAGCAGGGGCTGGCCGGCCTGGACCGCCTGGCCCGGCTTGACCATCTGGGTAGCGACGATTCCGCCCACCGGCGCACTCACTGCCAGCGCGCCCAGGGCCTGGGTCTGCACCCGTTCCTGCTCCAGCTGGGCCAGGTCGCGCCGCCAGGCGGCGGCCACGGCCTGCTGCTGGCCCGGCAATTCGCCCAGGGCTTGCTCCAGTTGGGCGATGCCGCGGCGCGTGCCGATGACCTGGCGTTGCAGGGCCTGCGCCTGCCCGGCGTGGTCCAGTACGACCGACTCCTGCTGCTTGATCTGCAGCAAGCTCACGTACTGGCCGCCCTGCAACTGGCGCAGGCGCTCCAGGGTCTCCCGGGCGATGCGCGCCTGGGCCTGGCGGGTGGCCACTTCGGCCTCGGTCTGCGCCAGTTCGCCACGGGCCGCGGCCAGTTGCGCGCGCAGGCCGTCGCCCTGGGCCTGCAACTGTCCCTGCTGGGCCTCATGCACCGCTTGCAGGCCGGCCTGGCGCTGGGCCAAGCGCGATTCCAGCGCGACCTGGGTGTCCCCGCCTGCCGGGGTAGCGCGCGGCACCGCGACCACGGCCAGTACCTGGCCAGGATCCACGCGCTGGCCTTCGCCGGCGTCAAGACGGCCGAGCACGCCGGTGGCCGGCGCGAGCACCGTGGCCATCCCCCGGGCGGGCACGAGCTGTCCGGCGACGGTGGAGCGGCGGGTATAGGTGCCCAGGACCAGGAACGCGACGACGGCCAGCGCCGCCAGCGCGGCCAGCAGCGCGAGCAGCCACAGCCGCAGCGGCTGGGCCAGCGAGATCGCGCCGAGCCAGCCGCTGCACCGCGCCTGCAGCGCCTCCCTGCGGAACAGCTCCTGGGACATGCCTCGCGTTCCTCCGATCGGACGAACGCAGCATAGGCAAGGTCATGCCCCGCACGTCACCGTCGTTTCCGATGGTGCTGTGGGCCTGACGGCCGAATTCCTGTCGGAAACCGGAGGAGTGCGCCCGCCGGAACGGCAACGCCCCGGCAGGACCGGGGCGTTGGTTGCGGATGAAGGCCGGCGCGGGTTACTTCACCGCGGCCTGGTAGCGACGCTCGACCTCGTCCCAGTCGATCACGTTGAAGAACGCGCCGATGTATTCCGGGCGGCGGTTCTGGTACTTCAGGTAGTAGGCGTGTTCCCACACGTCCAGGCCCAGGATCGGCGTGTTGCCGTCGCTCAGCGGGCTGTCCTGGTTGGCGCTGCTCTCCACCACCACCTTCTTGTCCGGGGTCACGCTCAGCCAGGCCCAGCCGCTGCCGAAGCGGGTCAGCGCCGCCTTGGTGAAGGCGTCCTTGAACTTCTCGAAGCCGCCCACGTCGCTGTCGATCGCCTTGGCCAAACCGCCCTTCGGCTCACCGCCGCCCTTGGGCGACATCACCGTCCAGAACAGGCTGTGGTTGGCGTGGCCGCCACCGTTGTTGCGCACCGGGCCCTGCAGGTTTTCCGGCAGCGTCTTCAGCTTCGCCACCAGTTCCTCCACCGGCAGGTCCGCGTACTCGGTGCCTTCCAGCGCCGCGTTGATGTTGTTGATGTAGGTCTGGTGGTGCTTGGTGTGGTGGATCTTCATCGTTTCCGTATCGATGTGCGGTTCCAGCGCATCGTAGGCATACGGGAGTTCGGGGAGGGTATAGGCCACGGTGGTCTCCTTGTGGAACGATGCCCGGCGGTGCCGGGCGGCAAGCGACAGTTTAGGGACGACGGCGCGCCGGACCAAGTCGCCGGCAGGGACGCTGCATTGCGGCGGCCGCGTATCTGGCGCCCAGCATGCCGTGCACCCGGTTGCCGGCGCGTGAAACCAGCGTCCGGCGCTGGGTAGCCGTTCAAGCAAATCCCCAGCACGCTCGCGCATACTGGCCCGGCTCCTGCCGTGGACCGAATGCATGCGCAACCGCCAGCTCCCGTTGCTCGCCGTGGTCATCGTCCTGGCGGTGCTGGGCTGGCTGTTGTTGCCGGGTGCGCGGGGACCGGAACCAGGGCCGCGCCCCGACCCGCCGGCCCAGGCCCAGCAGGACGGCGGAAGGACCGTGGTCCAGTCGCCGCGCGATGCCGGCCCGGCCCGGCCCGTTCGCGGCATCCCCGGGACCGAACCGCGCCGCCAGGCCGGCGCCCTGCCCGACTTCCTGCCGCCCGAGGCGGCGCCGGTGATCCGCAGGATCCAGCAGGGCGCGGCGTTCCCGCATCGCCAGGACGGCAGCGTGTTCGGCAACCGCGAGCGCCGCTTGCCGCGACGCGAGCACGGCTACTACCGCGAATACACCGTGCCCACGCCGGGCCTGTCGCATCGCGGAGCGCGGCGGATCGTCACCGGCGGCGATCCGCCGCGAGAGTGGTACTACAGCGACGATCACTACGACAGTTTTCGCCGGTTCCAGCCCCCCAGCACCGAGGCCTCGCGATGACCACTTCCGGATTCGACATCGGCCTGGACGATGCCACCCAGGCCGGCGTCTACGCCATCGAAGCCCCCGACCTGGCGGCGCTGGCCGCGGCGGCGCGCGACGCCGGGCTGCTGGTGCGGCGCATCGAACTGGGTGGCTGCCGCGACAAGCAGGCACTGCTGCTGCGCATCGGCGCGGTACTGGACCTGCCGCCCGGCTGGGGCCGCAACTGGGATGCGCTGATGGACGCACTGCGCGACCTGGAGTGGCTGCCCGCGCCGGGCTATGCGCTGCTGCTCGACGCTGCCGGGCAGTTGCAGGCGCAGTGCCCGCACGACCTGGAAACGCTGGTCGGGGTGTTGCAGGAGGCTTCGGCATGGTGGGCCGAGACGGGGGTGCCGTTCTGGGCCTTCATCGCGATCGACGGCGCCGATGCCGCTCAGCCGTCCAGTTCGGCCCAGCGCGCATAGGCGGCGTCCAGTTCTTCCTGCGCCAGCGCCATGCGCCGGGTATGGGCGGCCACCTGGGCCGGGACCTGCTGGTAGAACCCGGCCTCGGACATCGCCGCGGCCAGCGCCGACAACTCGCCCTCCAGCGCCTCGATCCGCGCCGGCAACTGCTCCAGTTCGCGCGATTCACGGTAGCCGAGCTTGCGCTTCGCGCCGGCGCTGGGCGACGGCGGTGCTGCCGTGGCGGGCGGCGGCGCAACGATCGCCTTCGCCGCCACGGCCTCTCTCGGCGGCGGCCGCTGCCGCAACCACGGCTGGCTTTGACGAAGCCAGTCACTGTAGCCACCCACGTACTCGCCGACCCGGCCCTCGCCTTCCATGACCAGGGTCGAGGTCACCACGTTGTCGAGGAAATCGCGGTCGTGGCTGACCAGCAGCAGGGTGCCGGCGTAGTCGGCCAACAGCTCCTCCAGCAGCTCCAGGGTCTCCGCGTCCAGGTCGTTGGTCGGCTCGTCCATCACCAGCAGGTTGGACGGCCGGGCGAACAGCCGCGCCAGCAGCAGCCGGTTGCGCTCGCCGCCGGACAGGCGGGTGATCGGCGCCCGCGCCCGCTCCGGGGTGAACAGGAAATCCTGCAGGTACGCCAGCACGTGCTTGCGACTGCCGTTGAGTTCGACGAAGTCCTGCCCGCCGGCCACGTTCTCCATCGCGTTCCAGTCCTCGCGCAAGGCGGCGCGGTACTGGTCGAAATAGGCGACCTGCAGGTTGGTCCCCAGGCGCACTTCGCCGGCCTGCGGCTGCAGTTCGCCCAGCAGCAGCTTCAACAGGGTGGTCTTGCCGCTGCCGTTGGCGCCGACCAGGCCGATGCGGTCGCCGCGCAGGACGATGGTGGAGAAGTCACGCACCACCGCCCGCTCGCCCCAGGCGAACGACACCGCGCGCGCCTCGATCGCCTTCTTGCCGGAGGACGCGCCCTGCGCCGCCTCCATGCGCACGCTGCCGGCCAGTTCTCGCCGCTGCGCCCGCTCCGCGCGCAGGGTCTTGAGCCGGCGCACGCGGCCCTCGTCGCGGGTGCGGCGGGCCTTGATGCCCTGGCGGATCCAGGCCTCCTCCTGGACCAGCAGCTTGTCGAAGCGCGCGTTCTCCTGCGCTTCGGCATGCAGACGCTCCTCGCGCCGGCGCAGGTAGTTGTCCCAGTCGCCGGGCCAGCTGCTCACCCGGCCGCGATCGATCTCGACGATGCGGGTGGCCAGGGCGCGCAGGAAGCGGCGGTCGTGGGTGACGAACACCACGCTGCCGCCCCACTCCCCGAGGAACGACTCCAGCCAGTCGATCGCCTCGATGTCCAGGTGGTTGGTCGGCTCGTCCAGCAGCAGCAGGTCCGGGGCCGACACCAATGCCCGTGCCAGCAGCACGCGGCGCTTCATGCCGCCGGACAGGCGCGCGAATTCCGCTTCCCCGTCCAGCTCCAGGCGGCTCAGGACTTCGCCCACGCGCCGGTCCAGCGCCCAGCCGTCGGCGCCGTCGATCCGGGCCTGGACCCGCGCCAGCGCGGCCGCGTCGTAGCCGTCTGCATGGCTGAGGCGATGGAATTCGGCCAGCCAAGCGCCCAGTTCGCCCAGGCCGGCGGCGACCGTGTCGAATACGCTGCCTTCGGCACCGTCGGGCACCTCCTGCTCCAGCCGGGCCACGCGCACGCCGGACTGCACCCGCACCTGGCCGTCGTCCGGCTGCAGGTCGCCGGCAATGAGCTTGAGCAGGGTCGATTTGCCGGCGCCGTTGCGGCCGATCAGGGCGATGCGCTCCCCCGGCTCGATCGACAGGTCGGCGCGTTCGAGCAACAGCGGGCCGCCGACGCTGTAGTCGACGTTCTGCAGGGAGATCAGGGGCATGCGCGCATTGTAGCCGGCGCCGCCCGCCCCCCATCGTGCCGCGGGCCTCCACCGGCGGCCGCGACCTGCGAAAATGGCGCATGACCGACTTCGCTTCGCTCCCGCTTTCCCCGGCCCTGCGGCCCGGCCTGGACGCGCTGGGCTACACCGTGCCCACGCCGATCCAGGCCGTCGCACTGCCGCCGATCCTCGAGGGCCGCGACCTGATCGCGCAGGCGCCCACCGGCAGCGGCAAGACCGCCGCCTTCGGCCTCGGCCTGCTGCAACGGCTGGATCCGGCCTCGCCCCGCGCCCAGGCACTGGTCCTGTGCCCGACCCGCGAACTGGCCGACCAGGTCGGCCGGCAGCTGCGCAAGCTGGCCACCGGAATCCCCAACCTCAAGCTGAGCATCCTCACCGGCGGGATGGCGCTGGAGCCGCAGGTCGCCTCGCTGCAGGCACACGATCCGCAGGTGGTGGTCGGCACGCCCGGGCGGGTGCAGGAACTGGCGCGCAAACGGGTCCTGCACCTGGGCGGGGTGCGCAGCCTGGTGCTGGACGAGGCCGATCGCATGCTCGACATGGGCTTCGAGGAGCCGGTGCGGGAAATCGCCGGGCGCTGCGACAAGCACCGCCAGACCCTGCTGTTCTCGGCGACCTTCCCCGAGACCATCCGCGAACTGGCCCGGCAGTTGCTGCACGATCCGGTCGAGATCGCGGACGCCGGTCCCGCCAGCGCGCCGGACATCGAGCAGCGCTTCTACGACGTGGACCCGGCCCACCGGCAGAAGGCCGTGGCCGGCCTGCTGCTGCGCCACCGGCCCGAATCGGCGGTGGTGTTCTGCAACACCCGCAAGGACGTGGACGAGGTGGCCGGCTCGCTGCGCCAGTTCGGTTTCTCGGCCCTGGCCCTGCACGGCGACATGGAACAGCGCGACCGCGATGAAGTGCTGCTGCAACTGGCCAACCGCAGCTGCAACGTGCTGGTGGCCAGCGACGTGGCGGCGCGCGGGATCGACGTGGAGGACCTGGCCGCGGTGCTCAACTACGAACTGCCCACCGACGTGGACGCCTACCGGCACCGGATCGGCCGCACCGGCCGCGCCGGACGCCGCGGCCTGGCGCTGAGCCTGGTCGCCCCGCGCGAGGACGCGCGGGCACAGATGGTCGCCGCCGCGCAGCAGCGCCCGCCGGCGCGCGAACCTTCGCCGCTGGCCACCGGCCGCCCCCCGCAACCGCCGCAGGCACCGATGGCGACCCTGCGGATCGACGGCGGCAAGACCGACAAGCTGCGCCCGGGCGACATCCTCGGTGCGCTGACCGGCGAGGCCGGCCTGGCGGCCACGGCGATCGGGCGGATCGCGATCCACCCCACCCGCTCCTACGTGGCCATCGCCCACGAACAGGCCGCCCGCGCCCTGGCGCGACTGGAAGCGGGCAGGATCAAGGGTCGCCGCTTCCGCGTGCGCCGCCTGTGACGGAGGCCGCCGCTTCCCGCGAACGCGGGCGACGGCAACGGACTTCCGGAACGAAAAACGCCGGGGGCTCGCGCCCCCGGCGTTTCGTCTTCGTGGTGGCCGGCCTGACGGCCGGCCGGCGCGATTACAGCGCCTGCACCTGGTCGGCCTGCAGGCCCTTCTGGCCCTGCACGACGATGAAGGAGACCTTCTGGCCTTCCTGCAGCGACTTGAAGCCGGTGCCCTGGATCGAGCGGAAGTGCACGAACAGGTCGGCGCCGCTCTCCGGGGTGATGAAGCCGAAGCCCTTGGCGTCGTTGAACCACTTGACGGTGCCGGTCTGACGATCGGACATGATTGCTAACTCCTCAACTGAGTAATTTAAAAGGAACCGGCGCCGGGATTTCCGGACCGTACTGGGTTGCAGGCGTTAGGCAAGGCGTAACGATGTAGCGACCGTGGGATCGACTGCATCAGGCCACGATTCACGGTGACCCTAGCGAACACAGCGGGCGCACGATAACCCGATTCGGACTGAATAGCGAGCCCCCGCCCCTGTTCCCGCATTCAGGCAGGCCGGGGGGCCGCGGAATGGCGGGGGCCGCATCGCCTCCAAGGCACCGCGCTCAGGCCCCCGCCGGCTCCAGGCGCGGCGCCGGCATCGGGGTAGCACACGGCCCGGCCGGCAGCAGCGTGGCCACCCCATGGCCACGCTCGGCCAGGTACTCCAGCCACTTGCCCAGGAAGGTGTTCATGCGCAGCCGGTGCCCGACCAGTTCGGCCGGCGGCGGGTACAGGCCCACCACGTCCTGCCAGCGGCGCCCGACGTAGCAGTGGGTGGTCTCCAGCTGGCGCGCGTCGGTGTACAGGCGCAGGTAGGCCGACGGGTCCGGTTCGCCGGTGAGCGGATCACGCAGGTCGTAGGTCAGGCGCAGTTCCAGGGTATAGGGATGGCGCTCGAGCACGTCCAGGCGCACGTCCAGGCCATCGCCCACGCACGACAGCCAACTGCCCTCGCCCAGCCGCGCGGGGGCGAACAGCCGCTGCATGCGCGCATGGTTCTCCGCGTACAGCCCCATCAGCCAACCGAAGCGACTGAGCCGGGGGACGCGGGTACCGGTGGGTGCGGCCTGCTGCATGCGACCGATGCTACACGCTGGCGCTTGCACGCGGCAGGATTGACCTGCAGCGCATGCCCGGCCTAAGTTGTGGGAGTCGCGCGGCGCCGGGCGCACCCGGCTTCAGAACATCTCGCGCTGCAGCCCCAGCGTCGACAGCACCTTGCCCGAGATCTCCTCGATCGAAGTGTGGGTCGTGCTCAGGGTCGGGATCCGCTCCAGGGCGAACATCGCTTCGGCCGCCTGCACCTCGCGACGGCAGGTCTCCAGCCGCGCATAGCGCGAATCCGGGCGCCGCTCCTGGCGGACCTGGTGCAGCCGGTCCGGATCGATGGTCAGGCCGAACAGCTTGCGCCGCCAGGGCTTGAGCCGCGGCGGCAGGCGTTCGCTCTCCAGGTCCTGGTCGGTCAGCGGGTAGTTGGCCGCCTTGATCCCGTAATGCAGGGCCAGGTACACGCAGGTGGGGGTCTTGCCCGCGCGCGACACCCCGACCAGGACCACATCGGCCTCGGCGTAGTCGAAGGCCACCCCGTCGTCGTGGGTGAGCGAATAGTTCATCGCGTTGATCCGGCGATGGTAGGTATCGAAATCCACCAGGCCGTGCGCCTGTCCCACCCGCGGCTGGCGCGGCAGCCCCAGTTCCTGCTCCAGCGGTTCGATGAAGGGCGCGAACACGTCCAGCATCAACGCCCCGCTCTGCGCCAGGATGGCGCTCAACTGCACGTCCACGCAGGAATTGACCACGATCGGTCGGGTCCCGTACTGCTCGCCGGCGGCGCGGATGCGGTCGCGGGCCTGGGCGGCTTTGCCGGCGTCGTCGACGAAGGCGATCCGGTCGGTGGCGAACTGCAGGCCGCCGAACTGGGTCAGCAGGCTGTGGCCGATGGTTTCAGCGGTAATTCCCGTGCCGTCGGAGACATAGAACACCGGGCGGATGCTGGTCATGCGCGGATTTCCCCTCGGAACACCAAAACGGCCGGCCCTTCAACATTGAACCGGAGCCTCGCCGCAGTGCATCATAACGGTTCCACATTCTCGGGACGGCGGCCATCGCCCGGCCGGGCGACGGCTCCACGGAGCATCGCACTTGAACCAGAACATCCTGTGGCTGCATGAGCTGCGCCTGGCCGACCTGGCCCGGGTCGGCGGCAAGAACTCGTCGCTGGGCGAGATGATCGGCCACCTGGCCGGGCTGGGGGTCTCGGTTCCCGGCGGCTTCGCCACCACCGCCGAGGCGTTCAAGGCCTTCATCGCCCACAACGACCTGCACCAGCGCATCTACGACCGCCTGGCCATGCTGGACGTCGAGGACGTGCCGGCACTGACCGCCGCCGGCCGGCAGATCCGCGGCTGGGTGATCGACGCCCCGCTGCAGCCGGACCTGGATGCCGACATCCGCGCCGCCTACGCCCAGCTGTGCGCCGAGAACGGCGGCGCGGCCTCGGATGGCAACGGCGTTGCCGTGGCGGTGCGCTCCTCGGCCACCGCCGAGGACTTGCCCGACGCCTCCTTCGCCGGCCAGCAGGAGACCTTCCTCAACGTGACCGGCGCCGACGACGTGGTGCACAAGGTCAAGGAGGTCTTCGCCAGCCTCTACAACGACCGCGCGATCGCTTACCGCGTGCACCACGGCTTCAAGCACGAGGACGTGTTCCTCTCGGCCGGGGTGCAGCTGATGGTGCGCTCGGACGTGGGCGCCTCCGGCGTGCTGTTCACCCTGGACACCGAGTCCGGCTTCCGCGACGTGGTGTTCGTCACCGCCAGCTATGGCCTGGGCGAGATGGTCGTGCAGGGCGCGGTCAACCCGGACGAGTTCTACGTCTACAAGCCCACCCTCAGGCAAGGCAAGCCGGCGATCCTGCGCCGCGCGCTGGGCAGCAAGGCCATCCGCATGGTGTATTCGGACCAGCCCGGCGAGCGCGTGCGCACCGAGGACGTGCCCGGCGACCTGCGCGGCCGGTTCTCCATCACCGACGAGGACGTGCAGGAACTGGCCCGGCAGGCACTGACCATCGAACATCACTACGGCCGCCCGATGGACGTCGAGTGGGGCAAGGACGGCATCACCGGCAAGCTCTACATCCTGCAGGCGCGCCCGGAGACGGTGAAGTCGCGGGCCAAGGCCACCCAGATCGAGCGCTATACGTTGAGCCAGCGCGGCCAGGTCGTGGCCGAGGGCCGCGCCATCGGCCAGAAGATCGGCAGCGGTACCGCCCGCGTGGTCCGCTCGCTGGAGGACATGGAACGGGTGCAGCCCGGCGACGTGCTGGTCGCCGACATGACCGACCCGGACTGGGAGCCGGTGATGAAGCGCGCCAGCGCGATCGTCACCAACCGCGGCGGCCGCACCTGTCACGCCGCGATCATCGCCCGCGAGCTTGGGGTGCCGGCGGTGGTCGGCACCGGCAACGCGCTGGAAAGGATCGCCGACGGCCAGGCCGTCACCGTGAGCTGCGCCGAGGGTGACACCGGCTTCATCTATGCCGGCGCCCTGCCCTTCGAGCGCACCACCACCGACCTGGCGGACATGCCGCCAGCGCCGCTGAAGATCATGATGAACGTGGCCAACCCGGAGCGCGCGTTCGACTTCGGCCAGCTGCCCAATGCCGGCATCGGCCTGGCACGACTGGAGATGATCATCGCCAGCCACATCGGCGTGCATCCCAAGGCGCTGCTCGAATACGCCAGCCAGGATGCGGAGACGAAGCGCAAGATCGACGCGCGCATCGCCGGCTATTCCGACCCGGTGGGCTTCTACGTCGACCGCCTGGCCGAGGGCATCGCCACCCTCACCGCCTCGGTCGCGCCCAATCCGGTGATCGTGCGCCTGTCGGACTTCAAGTCCAACGAGTACGCCAACCTGATCGGCGGCCACCGCTACGAGCCCGAGGAAGAGAACCCGATGATCGGCTTCCGCGGCGCCAGCCGCTACGTCGATCCGAGCTTCGCCGACGCCTTCGCCCTGGAATGCAGGGCGGTGCTCAAGGTCCGCAACGACATGGGTCTGGACAACCTGTGGGTGATGATCCCGTTCGTGCGCACCCTCGGCGAGGGCCGTCGCGTGATCGAGGCGCTGGCCGCCAACGGCCTGCGCCAGGGCGAGCGCGGACTGAAGATCATCATGATGTGCGAGGTACCGTCCAACGCGCTGCTCGCCGACGAGTTCCTGGACATCTTCGACGGCTTCTCGATCGGCTCCAACGACCTGACCCAGCTCACCCTGGGCCTGGATCGCGATTCCTCGATCGTGGCCGGCCTGTTCGACGAGCGCGACCCGGCGGTGAAGAAGATGCTGTCGATGGCGATCAAGGCCGCGCGCGCCAAGGGCAAGTACGTGGGCATCTGCGGCCAGGGCCCGTCCGACCACCCCGACCTGGCCGAGTGGCTGATGGCCGAGGGCATCGAGTCGGTGTCACTGAACCCGGACACCGTGGTCGATACCTGGCTGCGATTGGCGAAGACCAAGGCGGGTTGACCCTGCCGAGCCCTGGAAACGAAAAGGCCCGCATCGTGCGGGCCTTCTCCATGGAGCACTGACTTCGGACGGGGCCGCCGCACCCCGGGGATCGCGTTCGAGCGGTACATGCATGTACCGCGCCCGCGTATTGGAGCAGGAACGGCGCAACTACGCGGCGAACGCGATCGTCTTGCAGCGACCGCCCCAGGCCGAAGCGAGCACATTGGGCCTTGCTCTTATGAACCAGCCGCGAACTTGGCCAGATGCTGGCGGTAGTGCCGCAGTTCGGCGATGGAGTCGTGCACGTCGCTCAGGGCAGTGTGGGCGGATTGCTTGCGCACGCCTTCCAGCACGTCCGGCGCCCAGCGGCGGGCCAGCTCCTTGAGCGTGCTCACGTCCAGGTTGCGGTAGTGGAAGTACTGCTCCAGCCGCGGCATCAGCCGGTGCAGGAAGCGCCGGTCCTGGCAGATCGAGTTGCCGCACATCGGCGAGGCCTTGGCCGGTACCCACTGCTGCAGGAAGGCCACCGTGCGCGCCTCGGCCTGGGCAAGGTTCACGTCGCTGTCGAGCACCCGCTGCCACAAGCCCGAGCCGCGATGCTGGTTGCGGTTCCAGTCGTCCATCGCCTCCAGCACGGCCAAGGGGTGGGCGATCGCCAGCTCCGGCCCTTCGGCCAGCACGTTGAGCTGCGAGTCGGTGACCACCGTGGCGATCTCCAGGATCGAATCGGCGCCGGTGTCCAGCCCGGTCATCTCCAAGTCGATCCAGATCAGGCAGTCTTGTCCTGCGGCCATGGGCATCCTTCCACGCTGCGTTCGGCGGCGGCGCGCTTGCCGGCCGCGCACGGGCTGGCATGATAGCGCAGCCCCCTGCCCTGGCCCGACGATGGATACCTCCAATACCCACCTGGTGCTGACGGCGATGCTGGCGCCGGCGTTCTTCCTGACCGCCACCGCCTCGCTGCTGCTGTCGGCCAACAACCGGCTGGCCCGGATCATCGACCGGGCACGCGCCCTGCTGCGCGACCTCCCCGGCATCGAGGACCAGGCCGAGCGCGTCCTGTACGAACGCCGCATCGCCCTGCAGCGGGTGCGCAGCATGGCCATCCTGCGCGCCGGGCAGTTGTTGTACGTGGCGATCAGTTGCTTCGTCGGCACCAGCCTGACGGTGGCCGTCGACGCCTTCACCGGCCACCGGCTGGGCACCCTGCCGGTATGGCTGGCCTCGATCGGGGTGCTGGCCCTGTTCGCCGCCAGCTTGCTGCTGGCGCGCGAATCGACTCTGGCCGTGACCGCGATCAACGAGGAAATGGACCACCGGCCGAAGCGGAAGGAGCCATCGTCGTCCTGATGCGCCCCGCCATGCCGGCACAGGCGTGGAACCGGCGGCTTGCCGTCTCCGGCCGGGCCTACAACGGCGGCCTTCCGCGCTTGGCACGGAAGTAGTTGCTCAGCCGGCGCCCTGCTTCCTCGCCCAGCACGCCGCCGGTCACTTCGACATGATGGTTGTGGCGCGGGTCGGCGACCAGGTCGAACACGCTGCCGCAGGCGCCGGTCTTGGGATCGGCGGCACCGAATACCAGCCGCGCCACCCGCGCATGGACCATCGCCATCGCGCACATCGCGCAAGGCTCCAGGGTGACGTAGAGGGTGGCGCCGACCAGGCGGTGGTTGCCCAGGCGCCGACCAGCCTCGCGCATGGCCACGATCTCGGCATGCGCGCTGGGATCGTGCTCGGCGATGTTGCGGTTCCAGCCCTCGCCCAGTACCTGGCCGTCGGCACTGACCACTACGGCACCGACAGGAATCTCGTCGAACTCGCGCTCGGCACGGTCGGCCAGGGCGAACACATGGCGCATCCAGTGCTCGTCCTGCACTGTCCGTTCCCGCTTGGCCGCGTTGATGCCCGTCATGGCCGCGACCGGGATGCACCCAGCGGAGCCGACGCCTCGCGGCTGATATGGCTCAGCCTCCTTGCCTTCATGCCTATTCCTCCGGATCTTGTGGCGCATCCCGCTGCGGCACACCCGCCGGGCGCATGCGGATCAGCGCGTTGTCCTCCATGCGCTGGCCGTCAGGCCTGAGCCTGTGTCTGGACTAGCCATTCATGCCGCAGAATAGCGTATTGCAAGGTATTCTCGTAGATCGGGGTTCCATCCTCATCGTTCCTGAAAGAGATGAATTCCTTGAAAAGCCCTTCCTGCCGCATTCCCAGTTTTTCACAAAGCCGCCGAGATGGCGTGTTCGTGTCCTCCACGTAGGCATACAGTCGACGCGCCTCGCGTTCCGCAAAAAGATGGCTGAACAACGCGGATGCGGCCTCATGCGCGTAACCATTACCACCGAATGCGGGATTGAAATTCCATCCGACCGAGAATGTATCGCCCTCCGGTACGGCAAACAGATCGCCAATGAGTTTCCCGGATTCGCGCATACACACCGCGATGCTGCTTCCGTCGCCCGCGCTTCTTTCCCCTGCTTCGCGCCTCGCGTCGTCCATGCTTGCGAGCGCAAGCGAAAGGAAACAGCTTGCGGAAGGCTCGCGCAGATACTCGAGGAGATCCGCCGCATCTGAGTTGACGAATCGCCGCAGGACAAGCCGGTCAGTCTCCACGATCTCCATTTGCTTCATTCCCGATGGCCAATTCACTACCCGATTTGGGTTCGACGACGGCAACAGCAGCGGGCGCGGCCGACCGTTTGGAAAGCCGGCGCACAGTCGTCTCGCCCGGCACTTGGCTTCATGCCGGCCGCGGTACACGGCGGCGCCTGGCCGCCGAGCCCGGCGCACGGATTATCCTCTCTCGATTCGGCCCTACGTGCATCCGGTTCAGGCCGCCCCCTCGATCCCCCGTGCCGGCGGGCTTTGCAGGGCAAGCAGGGACGGAGAAAGGAACCCGGCGAGGCTCGCCAGCGCGCCGAGCGAGCCAGCAAACAGGAATACGCCCCGTACGCCGATCCATTCCCCCAGCGGTGCGGCCAGAGCCAACCCCACCGGCGCCGAAAACGCCATGAGGGTCGTCATCAGGGCGAGCGCACGTCCCTGCAGGCGGTTCGGTATCGTCGTCTGCAACAGTGCAGTCAGGGGTGCATTGCCGAACGCGAAACTGATGCCGCTCATCACCCACCAGGCCACTGCCACGCCGAACAGGGTGGCCGGCGCCATGGCGGTGAGTGCTACCGATGCGCAGGAAACCGCGAACCCGCCGAGCGTCCAGTGCACCAGCCTGCGCGGTGCCATTGCCATCATCAGCATGCTGCCCGCCAGCATGCCGGCACCTGCAAGCCCCTCCATCAACGCGACCTGCGAAGCGCCCCCGCCGAAATGCACCTTGACCAGCAGGGGCACCAAGGTGAAGGTCGGCATGGTTGCCAGGACGACGACTCCCAGCAGCAGGTACAGCCGGCGCAAGCCGGGGCTTTTCCAAACCAGGTCGATGCCCTCCCGGAACTCGCTCCAGAGGCCGGTGCGCCGCGCATCACGGTTTGCGGGCTGGGGGATCCGGAAGTACAACAGCGGCAGGATCCCCAGCAAGGCGGTGAATACATCGATCGACAGCGCCCAGCCGATCGGCATCACGCCTATCGCGAGTGCGCCCATGGGTGCGGCTGCCACCACGGTTAGGCTTTGCAGCGACTGATTCAGGCCAGCCGCGCGGACGACGAAGCTGCGCGGAACCAGCATGGCCACGCTGGCGGACGCCGCGGGTGCTTGGAACGCCTGCATGGCGCTGCGCACGGCCATCATCACGTAGGCATGCCAAAGCTCGATGCGCTCGGTCAGGAAAAGCACGATCAGCCCCAGCATGCACAGCGCGCTGATGGCATCGGCCACGATCATCATCAGGCGCCGACTGTATCGGTCGGCCAGGGTTCCGCCCAGCGGCGCCAGAACGGCCTGGGGAAACAGGGCCGCCATGCCGGCGGCCGACAACGCCGACACGCTGCCGGTAGTGTCGGCGATCCACCACAACAGGACGAACTGCGTGAGCGACGAGCCGACCAGCGAAAGCGCCTGCCCGCCGAAGATGGCCCCGAACCTGAGCCGCCAAGGCAGCCCCGGGCCGTCTTCTGGCCCCGGCGGGAACCCGATGGTGCCGGGGAAACCCGGGCGCGTTGTCATCACCCGGGGCCGTCACGGAGGTGGCGGACGCCAATGGCGCGCGGCCAAGTATGCACTTCCCCGAACGGATCGATCATCAAGCCGCCAATCGGCAACGGGTTCGGCGAGCCCCCCGGGGTCGACAATGCAACGGAAGCGTGCAGCCACCGCATCGCGTCAGGCCCCGCGTTCCCGGGGCAGCTGCGATTGCGCCTGCCGCCGCGACGACCGCCAGCGAACGAAGCGTTCTTGCATACCCGTAACGACGACGTAGAAGACCGGCACGAAGAAAATTGCCAGCACGGTCGCCGTGACCATTCCGCCGAAGACGCCCGTGCCGATGGCATGCTGGGTCTCCGCGCTTGCGCCGGTGGCGATCATCAATGGCACCACGCCGAGGCCGAATGCCAGTGAGGTCATCAGGATTGGCCGCAGGCGCAGCTTCGCTGCTTCCGTCGCGGACTCCACCAGGCCCTTGCCCTGTTCGTGCAGCTGCTTGGCGAACTCGACGATAAGGATCGCGTTCTTGGCCGACAGGCCGATGACCGTGATCATGCCGACCTTGAAGAACACATCGTTGGCCGTGCCGCGCAGCAATACCGCCACCACTGCCCCGAGCAGGCCCAGCGGCACGACCAGCATCACCGACAGGGGAATCGACCAACTCTCGTAGAGCGCGGCCAGCACCAGGAACACCACCAGCATCGACAGGGCCATGAGCATGGGTGCCTGCGCTGCCGATTGGCGCTCCTGCAGGGATTGCCCGGTCCAGGCAACCGCAAAGCCCGGCGGCAATTGCGCGGCCAGCCGTTCCATTTCCGCCATCGCCTGCCCGCTCGATGCGCCCGGGGCGGCGGAGCCGGATATGCGCGCTGCGGGAAATCCCTGGTAACGCACCATCTGCAGCGGAGCATCGCTCCACACGGGGGTGACCAACTCCGACAACGGCAGCATTCCGCCCTTGGAGTTGCGCACGAACAGACGTAGCACGTCCTCGATCTGCATGCGAGCGGGTGCATCGGCCTGGACGATGACCTGCTGCATGCGGCCCGCGTTCGGGAAATCGTTCACATAGGACGAGCCAAGCGCAATCGACAGGGTCTCGCTGATGTCGGCGAACGACACCCCCAAGGCTTCGGCCTTGGTCCTGTCGATGTCAAGACGCACGCTGGTGCCGGCCGGCAAACCCTCGGAATAGACGCCCGTGACCACCCTGCTGCGTGCGGCCAACTCGATCAGCTTCGCTTCGGCTGCCTTCAGCGCGGCATGCCCCTGGTTGGCACGATCCTGCAGCCGCATGGTGAAGCCGGCACTGTTCCCAAGTTCGTCGATAGTCGGCGGCATCATGCTCATCACGCTGCCTTCGCCGATGCCGGCCATGGCCTCCTGCGCGCGCGCCACCTCGTCGCGAGCGTTCGCGCCATCGCGGCGGCCCCAATCCTTGAGCATCGTGAAGGCCATCGCCGCATTGGGCCCTGACCCCGAGAATCCAAAACCCAGGATCGCCATGCTGGATGCGATTCCCGGGCGCGAATCCACGTGCCGCTCGTAGACCTTGACGACGTCCAGGGTGCGCTCCGCGGTCGCATCTGCCGGCAGCTGGATGGTCGTCGTGAAGTAACCTTGGTCCTCCTCGGGCATGAAAGCCGATGGCAGCTGCCGGAACGCGAATACCAGGATTGCCGTCAGCACCGCGAATACCACCATTACCCGAGCCCCACGCGCGATCAGGTGGCGGACGCCGGCCTCGTAGCGCCGGGTCATGGAGTCGAAGCGACGGTTGAATCCACCGAAGAAGCCCCGCTTCTCCCGATGCGCCGGATCGACCGACCTGAGCAGGGTGGCGCACAACGCCGGGGTGAGGGTCAGCGCCAGAAACGCTGAAAACAGGATGGAAACCGCCATGGACAGGGTGAACTGCTGGTAGATCACGCCCACCGATCCGCTGGCGAATGCCATGGGTATAAACACCGCCGTCAGCACCAAGGTGATCCCTATCACCGCACCGGAGATCTCCTTCATTGCCTTGGATGTAGCCTCCTTCGGCGGGAGCCCTTCCGTGGCCATGATTCGCTCGACGTTCTCGACCACGACGATGGCATCGTCGACGATGATGCCGATCGCCAGCACCATTCCGAACATGGTCAGAACGTTGATCGAAAATCCCGATGCCAGCATCACCGCGAAGGTGCCCAGCAATGCGATCGGAGCTACGATCGCAGGAATCATGGTGTAACGGATGTTCTGCAGGAACAGCAGCATCACCAGGAACACCAGGACCATCGCCTCGACCAGCGCCATCGCCACCTTCTGGATCGAGATCTTGACGAAAGGCGCCGTATTGAATGGCGTCGAATAGCTCATGCCCGCGGGCAGGGTGCGCTCCAGTTCGGCCAGCCGCGCGAGCACCGCGTCGGCCGTGCGCACGGCATTGGCTCCCGGCGACAGCTGCACCGCCGCGGCGGTCGACGCCCTGCCGTCCTCGCGTGTCGAGAACCCGTAGGACTGCGCGCCGAGCTCCACTCTGGCCACGTCGCCCAGCACCACCTTCGAGCCATCTGCGTTCGCGCGCAGGACGACGGCGGCGAACTGATCGGGCGTCTCCAGCTGCCCTTGCACGGTCAGGGGAATGGTGACCTGCTGTCCGGGAGTCGTCGGCGCGTCGCCCACGCGGCCCGGCGATATCTGTGCGTTCTGCTGGGCTATCGCCGCGTTGATCTCACCCATCGAGACGCCGAACGCGTTGAGCTTGGCCGGATCCACCCAGATGCGCAGCGCCTGTTCTGCGCCGAACAGCTGCACCCGCCCGACGCCATCGATGCGGCGAAGCTCCTCGGTCACATTCCGCGCCATATAGTCGCTCAACTCGGTGCCATCGTAGCGACCGTCGACGGACTTCAACCCGACTACCATCAGGAAGTTGGAAGCAGCCGATTCCACGCCCAGGCCGTTCTGGCGCACCACCTGCGGAAGCCGCGCCTCGACGGCCTTCAGCCGGTTCTGTACATCCACCTGTGCCATTTCCGGGTCCGTACCGGGCTTGAATATGGCCGTGATCTCGGCGCTGCCCGAGGTGTCGGACGACGACTCGTAATACAGCAGGTGCTTGACGCTGGACAGTTCGCGCTCGATGACGCTTAGCACCGAGTCGTTCATCGCTTGTGGCGTGGCGCCCGGATAGGTCGCATAGATCGTCACGGAAGGCGGTGCCACCGATGGAAAGCGGGCAATCGGCAGCCTGGGGATGGCGATTAGACCCAGCAGGATGATGAACAGCGCGATGACCCAGGCGAACACCGGGCGATTGATGAAGAGGTGCGGCATGACGGAAGCTCCGGTCTTTCAGCGCGCGGATTTCGACGCGCTTCCGGGCAAAGGGGCCTGCTGCGCCAGCGGGTCGACCTGGACGCCCTCGGCGAGGCGCTCCATGCCCGCCACGACGATCTTCTGCCCCGCGCCCAACCCCGACCCGACCCGGTACCCTCCATCGCTCAGTTCGCCAAGCTCGACGGCGACCAGGTGCACGCGCGCATCAGGGCCCACAATCCATACGTGAGGCTTGCCATCTATTCTCACCACCGCCTGCTGCGGCACCAAGAGTGCTTCGGCGTAGCTTGCGAGGGGGACACGGGCGCGCACGAACATGCCGGGAAGGAGTCGTTGCTCCGGGTTGTCCACCAGGACACGCAGCAACAGGTCGCCCGTACCGGCATCCACGGTGATCCCAGAGAACAATATCCGCCCGGTCAGTCCATAGGGCGAACCGTCGCTGCGCAGGATGGACACCGGCAGGCCGCCCTCGGACGATCGTTGTCCCGCCATGGCATCGTGCAAGGCATCGAGCGAGGCGGCCGGGCGACGCACGTCGACATAGACCTGGTCGATCTGCTGTATGCGCGCCATCGGCGTGCCGTCACTGGCGGACACCAGCGCACCTTCCGTCACCAGCGCCTGATCGATACGACCTGCGATGGGCGAATCCACCGTTGCAAATTTCAGGTCCAAACGACGGCGCGACAGGGTTGCCCGCGCCTGCGCAACGTCCGCGTCCGCCTGCTGGCGCTCGGACATCGCGTCCTCGTAGGCCTGGCGACTGATCAAGCTGGCCTCGACCAGCGACTCCAGGCGCCTGGCGTGCGTGCTGGTTCGAGCCAGCACCGCCTCTGCGCGCCGCAAGGACGCGGCAGCCGTTTCCGCTTCGGCGACAAATGGCGAGGGGTCGATCTCGAACAACGGCTGCCCGGCACGCACTTCCGCTCCCTGCTCGAATAGTCGGCGCCGGACAATGCCGCTGACTTGGGGTCGGATTTCGGCCATCCGAACCGGGGCGACGCGCGCCGACAGATCCTCGGTCAACTCCAGGGACGTCGGAACTACGGTCATCACCTTCACCACAGGTGCGGGCGCCCTCGCCTCCTGCTCGGCCGAGCCGCAGCCGGTCAGGATGGTCAGGATGACCAGGGCCAGGACATGCGAGCCGCGCAGGCGGCATCCTCTTTCGGTCTTCATGACTACTCCTCGACGCGCGGACGCAATGGCATCAGCGAACAGGACGCCAGTCTGGACAGGCGAGGTGGTGTTTACGCTGATAATTCGTGGAGATAGGATGGAGAAAACGCTCCATTCCCGGAACGCTCCATGCCCACCACCACCCAGCCATCCAGCGGCACCCCGGCGCTGCAGCCACTGGTCCTCATAGCCGAGGATGAGCTCGAGATCGCCGAGATCCTGCAGGCCTACCTGGGGCGGGCGGGCCTGCGCTCAATGCATGCCGCGGATGGGCGCAGCGCGCTGAACATGCACCTGTCGATGAAGCCGGACCTCGTGCTGCTTGATGTGCAGATGCCGCGGCTGGACGGATGGAAGGTACTGGCCGAGATCCGCCATCGCGGCGAAACCCCAGTGATCATGTTGACCGCGATGGACCAGGATATCGACAAGTTGATGGGCCTGCGCTTCGGGGCCGATGACTACGTGGTCAAGCCGTTCAACCCGGCCGAGGTGGTCGCGCGCGCGCAGGCAGTTCTGCGCCGATCCATGGCCGACGCAGGCCGTCATGCCCGGGTGTTGAGGGCACCGCCCTTCGAGATTGACCTCGACCAGCACCAGGCCCGCGTCCAGGTAAATGGCGTCGACCACGACCTTGCATTGACGCTTACCGAGTTCAGGTTGCTGACGCATCTGGCCCGCGCGCCCAGGAAGGTCTGCAGCCGGGCGGAGTTGCTCGCGGCTTGCCTGCCGGAAAGCGATGCGCTCGAACGCACGGTCGACAGCCATATCAGCAAGCTGCGCAGAAAGCTGGAAGACCTTGGGGTGCAAGGCATTCCCGCAGGCGTTCGCGGTGTCGGCTACCGGTTGCGGGGCAACGAATGAGACTCGTCGGCCTGAGCCGCCAGATAGCGCTGACGATGATGGCCATGTCCCTTGTCGTCACCTTGCTGGTGGTGCTGACCTCCTATGTGTTCTATTTCTTTGCAGTCAGCTACTGGCCAGAGCTTTTCAACCAACCCAACTGGATCCCGACCGGGCCCGAATGGATCTGGATCGCCGCCACCACCGTGGCCGGCCTGGGTTTCGCAATCGTGGCCGGTGCGCACCTGGCGCGTCGCATCCTGGTGCCGCTGAATTCCGTGACTGACAGCATCCGGCGCGTCTCCCAGGGAGATCTGGGCGCACGCGCCATCGCTGGCGACCGTTCACTGGGCGAAGCCGCCGGTCTGGCCGACGACTTCAACGCGCTGGCCACCCAACTGCAGCGCACTACCGAGGAAATGGCTTTCTGGAACGCAGCCATCGCCCATGAGTTGCGCACCCCGGTCACCATTCTGCGCGGGCGCCTGCAGGGACTGGCCGAAGGCGTATTCGTGCCCGATGAAGCCCAGTTCGGCAGCCTGCTGAACCAGGTCGACGGCCTGGCCAGACTGATCGAAGACCTGCGCGCGGTCAGTCTCGCGGAGACCGGCCGCCTGCATCTGCAGGTACGGGACACTGATTTGGCCATGGAAGTGGAATCGGTGGTGGACTTCTGCAGGCAAGCCTTGCAGGCGGCAGGCCAGCACCCGGAATTGGACCTGCGGCCGGGGATGGTGCAATGCGACCCCGTACGCATCCGCCAGGCGTTGCTCGCGCTGCTGGACAACGTCCGCAAGCATGCGGTACCAGGCGCGGTGCTGGTCCAGACGCGACAGGAAAACGGATGGTGCCTGCTGCGCGTGGAGGATCAAGGCCCAGGCATCCCCCCGGAGTCCGCGGCACAGGTGTTCAGCGCGTTCCGGCGCATGCGGGACGACGGCGAAGCGGGAACCGATACCGGGAGCGGTCTCGGCCTGGCGGTGGTCGCGGCCATTGCACGCGCGCACAGGGGGACTGCCAGTTGCCGCCCCTCGAGCCAAGGGGGAGCCTGCTTCGAAATACGCTGGCCTAGCTCGCTCCCGACTGTCGAATCGACCCAACCAGGATAGCGCAAGCCCGGCGGCGACCCTGCCTCACTCCCACTCGATCGTCGCCGGCGGCTTGCCGCTGATGTCGTAGACCACGCGCGACACGCCGCGCAATTCGTTGATGATGCGGTTGGAGACCCTGCCGAGGAAGTCGTACGGCAGGTGTGCCCAGTGCGCGGTCATGAAGTCGATGGTTTCCACCGCGCGCAGGGCGATTACCCACTCGTAGGCGCGGGCATCGCCGACCACGCCCACCGACTTGACCGGCAGGAACACGGCGAACGCCTGCGAGGTCCGGTCGTACAGGTCGGCCTTGCGCAGCTCGTCGATGAAGATCGCGTCGGCACGGGCCAGCAGCTCGGCGTATTCCGGCTTCACTTCGCCGAGGATGCGAACCCCCAGGCCCGGGCCGGGGAACGGATGGCGATAGACCATCTCGCGCGGCAGGCCCAGCTCCACGCCCAGCCGGCGCACCTCGTCCTTGAACAGCTCGCGCAGCGGCTCGACCAGACCCAGCTTCATGTGCTCGGGCAGGCCGCCGACGTTGTGGTGGCTCTTGATGACGTGGGCCTTGCCGGTCTTGCTGCCTGCCGACTCGATCACGTCCGGGTAGATCGTGCCTTGGGCCAGCCAGCGCGCATTGCGCAGCTTGTTCGATTCTTCCTCGAAGATCTCCACGAACAGATTGCCGATGATCTTGCGCTTGGCTTCCGGCTCGGACACGCCCTCCAGTGCCTTGAAATAGCGCGCGGCGGCATCGACGCGGACGACCTTGACGCCCATGTGCTCCGCGAACATCGCCATCACCTGGTCGCCCTCCTGCCAGCGCAGCAGGCCGGTATCGACGAACACGCAGGTGAGCTGCTCGCCGATGGCCTTGTGCAGCAGTGCGGCCACCACCGACGAGTCCACCCCGCCGGACAGGCCCAGGATCACCTCGTCGCCACCGACCTGGGCGCGCACCCGGGCGATCTGGTCCTCGATGATGTGCTCGGCCGTCCACAGGGTCCGGCAGCCGCAGATGTCCACCACGAAGCGGCGCAGCAGTGCCTGGCCCTGGCGGGTGTGGGTGACCTCGGGGTGGAACTGCACGCCGTACCAGCGACGGCGGTCGTCGGCGAACGCGGCGACCGGGATGCGGTCGGTCTTCGCGGTCACGGTGAATCCGGACGGCGCGACCGAAACGTGGTCGCCATGGCTCATCCACACGTCCAGCCGCGGCGGCGAGCCCGGATGGTCCTTCAAGCCCTCGAACAGGCGATCGGCCGCGACCAGCGAGACCTCCGCATGGCCGAACTCGCGCTGGTCGGCCGCCTCGGTGTCGCCACCGAGCTGCTTGGCCATGGTTTGCATGCCGTAGCAGATGCCCAGGATCGGCAGGCTGGCATCGAACACCTGCTGCGGCGCACGCGGCGAGCCTGGCTCGGTAGTCGATTCCGGGCCGCCGGACAGGATGATGCCCTTCGGCGCGAACTGCGCGATCTGCTCCGGGTCGTGGTCCCACGCCCAGATCTCGCAATAGACGCCGAGCTCGCGGATGCGGCGCGCGATCAGCTGCGTGTACTGCGCGCCGAAGTCGAGGATGAGGATCTTGTCGCTGTGGATGTCGGTCATCTGATGTGGAGCGCTTCCGTTCCTGTTGGATTGGACTGCCATCCGTGGCGCGACATGGCGGGCTTCGGATATCGCCCGGCCCGGCCATCCGTGGCCGGGCGTTCGGCAGGCCGCGCGGCAGTGCCGCGCAAGCGGCCTGCCTCACCCCATCCGGTAGTTCGGCGGTTCCTTGGTGATCTGCACGTCGTGGACGTGGCTCTCGCGCTGGCCGGCGCCGGTGATCACCACGAACTTCGGCTTGCTGCGCATCTGCTCGATGCTGGCGCAGCCCACGTAACCCATGGTCGCGCGCAGGCCGCCGATCAGCTGGTGGATCACGCCCGACAGCGGGCCGCGCACCGGGACCCGGCCCTCGATGCCTTCCGGTACCAGCTTGTCGGCGTCCGAAGCATCCTGGAAGTAGCGGTCCTTGGAGCCGCGCTCCATCGCGCCCAGCGAGCCCATGCCGCGGTAACTCTTGTAGCTGCGGCCCTGGAACAGTTCGATCTCGCCCGGCGACTCCTCGGTGCCGGCGAACAGGCCGCCGATCATCACCGTCGAGGCGCCGGCGGCGATCGCCTTGCCGATGTCGCCCGAATAGCGGATGCCGCCGTCGGCGATCAGCGGTATGCGGTCCTGCAGCGCCTCGGCCACCAGGTCGATGGCGGTGATCTGCGGCACGCCCACGCCGGCCACCACCCGGGTGGTGCAGATCGAACCAGGGCCCACGCCGACCTTCACCGCGTCGGCGCCGGCGTCGTAGAGCGCCAGCGCGGCCTCGCCGGTGACGATGTTGCCGCCCACCACCTGCACCTGCGGGAAGTTCTTCTTGACCCAGGCCACGCGATCGACAACGGCCTGCGAATGGCCGTGCGCGGTATCCACCACCACCACGTCCACGCCGGCGGCCACCAACGCCTCCACGCGCTGCTCGGTGTCGCCGGCCACGCCCACCGCCGCGCCGACCAGCAACCGCGAGGCGCCGTCCTTGGCCGCGTTGGGGTTGTCGCTCTTCTTCTGGATGTCCTTGACCGTGATCAGGCCGCGCAGGGCGTAGTCGCCGTTGACCACCAGCACCTTCTCGATCCGGTTGCGATGCAGCAGCTTGAGCACTTCCTCGTCGCTGGCGCCCTCGCCCACCGTGACCAGCTTGTCCTTCTTGGTCATGATGTGGCGGACCGGATCGTCCAGCTCGGTCTCGAAGCGCATGTCGCGGCGGGTGACGATGCCGGCGAGCTGGCCGGACTCGTCCACCACCGGCACCCCGGAGATGTTGCGCGCATGGGTCAGCGCCAGCACTTCGCGGATGGTGGTGTCGGGCCTGACCGTGATCGGATCGCGGATCACGCCGGACTCGAATTTCTTGACCTTGGCCACCTCGGCCGCCTGCTGCTCGGCGGTCAGGTTCTTGTGCAGGATGCCGATGCCGCCGAGCTGGGCCATGGCCACGGCCAGGCGCGCTTCGGTGACCGTATCCATCGCCGCCGAAACGATCGGCAGGTTGATGCGCAGGTCACGGGTGAGCCGGGTGCCGAGGTCGACATCCTTGGGCAGCACGGTGGAATGGGCGGGGACGAGCGAGACGTCGTCGTAGGTGAGCGCTTCGGCCTGGATGCGCAGCATCGGCATACCCGGATGTGGGGAAGCGATCCATTATACCCGGGAACCGGGTGCCCACGCCGGGGGGAGCGGTCAGCCGTCCGGCTGCTCCTGTGCCTCGACCGCTTCCAGGGTGTTCTGCATCAGCATGGCCACGGTCATCGGCCCGACCCCGCCCGGAACCGGGGTGATCCAGCTGGCGTTCCGCGCGGCCGCCTCGTAGCCGACGTCGCCGACCAGGCGGCCGTCCCCGAGCCGGTTGATGCCCACGTCGATCACCACCGCACCGGGCTTGACCCATTCGCCCGGCACGATGCCCGGGCGGCCCACCGCCACCACCAGGATGTCGGCGTCGCGCACCCGCGCCTCCAGCACCTCGCGCGGGGTGAACTTGTGGCAACTGGTGACGGTGCAGCCCGCGATCAGCAGCTCCAGCGCCATCGGCCGGCCGACGTGGTTGCTGACCCCGACGACGGTGGCGTTGCGCCCGCGCACCGGGCGATCGGTGTGGCCCAGCAGGGTCATGATCCCGCGCGGGGTGCACGGGCGCAGGCCGAACTGGCGCAGGGCCAGGTGACCGACATTGGCCGGGTGGAAGCCGTCCACGTCCTTGCGTGGATCGATCCGCTCGATCAGCGCGGTGGCGTCGGGGATGCCCGGCAGCGGCAACTGGACCAGGATGCCGTGGACTCGGGGGTCGGCATTGAGCCGGTCGATCAGGGCCAGGACCTGCGCCTCGGAGGTGCCGGCCGGCAGGTCGTGGTCGAACGCTTCGATGCCGACTTTTTCGGCCGCCCGGCGCTTGTTGCGCACGTAGACCGCCGAGGCCGGATCCGCCCCGACCAGCACCACCGCCAGGCCGGGGCGAGCGCGCCCCGAGGCCAGGCGCGCGTCGACGCGGACCTTGAGTTCGTCGAGCAGCGCGTCGGCGACGCGGCGGCCGTCGAGGATGCGGGCGGTCGTCTGGCTGGCGGTCATCGGGCGGTACTTGCGGACCCGGGCGGTCGGTCGGCACATTGTCCCCGATTCGGCAACGGCGAGACAGGGGCGGACATGACCGACGAGGTGCAAGTGGAAGCGGCTCGCCCCGGCGCGGTGCGCAAGCGTTCGCCCCTGCGCACGATCCTGGTGGCGCTGGCCGTGCTGGCGGCGCTGGCCTACGCCGCGCTGAGCCTGCTGCTGTACACCCGCCAGCACGACGCGGTCTATTTCCCCGCCCTGACCCGGGTGCAAGCCTCGACCACCGACCTGGAGATCCGGTCGGGCGACGCCGTGCTGCGCGGCTGGGAGGTGAACCCCGGCCAGCGCGATGCGCTGATCTATTTCGGCGGCAACGCCGAGCGCGTGGAGACCTGGCGCGAGCGCTTCGGGGAGTGGTTCGGCGACCGCAGCGTGTACCTGGTCGCCTACCGCGGCTACGGCGCCAGCGATGGCGCCCCGCGCCAGGAGCCGCTGCTGGCCGACGCGCTGGCGGTGTACGACGAGGTCCGCCGTCGCCATCCGGACGGCGACATCGGCGTGGTCGGGCGCAGCCTGGGCACGGGCATCGCGGCCTGGACAGCCTCCCAGCGCCCAGTGCGGAAACTCGCACTGGTCACTCCGTTCGACAGCCTGGTCGAGGTGGGCCAGGCCCATTATCCGTGGCTGCCGGTCCGCTGGCTGGCGCACGAGCGCTATCCCGCCGCGGAGTACCTGAAGGACTATCGCGGCCAGGTGCTGGTGCTGCGCGCGGGCAAGGACACGATCGTGCCGGCGCGCAACACCGACCGCCTGCTCGAGGCACTGCCGACGCCGGCCCAGGTGGTCGACTTCCCGGAGCGCGGCCATGTCGACCTGGCCGATGATCCGGGCTACGGCCAGGCGCTGACCCGGTTCATGCGCCCGGACATGCGCTGAGCCGGGAACGGACCGGACCGGGACGGACGGGAACCGGCCCGCGGCGCCCGGACTCGCCGGTCGCGCTCAGGCGTCCGGCGTCCCCGTCGGGGCGGGATCGTCCGCCACACCCTCCCGGTCCAGGCGCTTCGACTCGCGTCGCGGCACGGTGAACGGCGTCGGCGTGGCCGGTGCAGTGTTGCCGATGATCAGCGAGCGCCCGGCGCGCACGTCCCCGGCGGCGACCTCCAGCGCGAAGCGCTCGCCGTCCATCCGGCGCACCTCCTCCGATACCTGCGCAGCCTCGTCCGGGTCGATGCCCAGCGCCTCCAGCGCCGCCTGGCCGAAGCGCACCGCAGACTCGAACGTCTCGCGGATCTGGTAGTCCACGTCCAAGCCCACCAGTTCCAGCGCATGCTCGCGGTCGAACGCGCGCACCAGCAGCCGCGCCTGCGGGAACTGGCCACGGCACAGCCCGGCGATCTGGCTGGCCGCGGTGCGGTCGTCGACGCACACCGCAATCGCCCGCGCGGAGCCGGCGCCGGAGGCGTGCAGCACGTCCAGCCGCCCGCCGTCGCCGTAATACACCTTGAAACCGAACTCGGCGGCGCTGCGGATCATCTCGATGTCGGTGTCGATGATGGTCACGTCCACGTCGCGGGCGAGCAGTGCCTGGCTGGTCACCTGGCCGAAACGGCCAAAACCAATGATCAGCACGCTGCCGGACAGGCCGTCGGCCACCTCGATCCCGTCCATCGATCCGGCCGCCTCCTGGCGGACGAAGCGGCGCACGGCCAGCACCGCCAGCGGGGTAAACGCCATCGACAGGACCACGACCGCGGTCAGGTTGGCGTTCGCGGTCCCGTCGATCACCCCCGCCGCCTGCGCCGCCGAGAACAGGACGAAGGCGAATTCACCGCCCTGCGCCATCAGCACCGCACGGTCCAGCGCCTCGGCATGGCCGCTGCGGGTGGCCCGCGCCACCAGGTAGATGCACAGCGCCTTGGCCAGCATCATCGCCAGCACCCCGGCCAGGATCAGCGGCCAGTTGGCCGCCACCACTGCCAGGTCCAAGGCCATGCCTACGCCGAGAAAGAACAGGCCCAGGAGCAGCCCGCGGAACGGCTCGATGTCGGCCTCCAGCTGGTGGCGGAAGGTCGACTCGGACAGCAGCACCCCGGCCAGGAACGCGCCCATCGCCATCGACAGCCCGCCGATCTCCATCAGCAGCGCCGCCCCCAGCACCACCAGCAACGCCGCGGCGGTCATCACCTCGCGCGCCCGCGCCCGCGCCAGCAGCCGGAACAACGGGTTGAGCAGCCAGACGCCGGCGGCCACCAGCCCGGCCAATGCGGCCACGGCGGTGAGCACGCCCGCCAGGCGGCCTCCGTCGGCCGCCTGCGGCAGCGGCGACATGAACGCCACCAGCGCCAGCAGCGGCACGATCATCAGGTCCTCGAACAACAGGATCGAGACGATCCTCTGCCCGCGCGGCAGGGCGATGTCGCCGCGTTCGCTGAGCAGTTGCATGACGATCGCGGTGGAGGTCAGGACGAAACCGGCCGCGCCCACGAACGCGATCCGCGGCGCCAGGCCCAGGAGCATCGCCACTCCCGTCAGCGCCGCCGTGCAGGCGGCGATCTGCAGCGTGCCCAGGCCGAAGATCTCCCGGCGCAGGCCCCACAGGTGCGAGGGCCGCATCTCCAGGCCGATCACGAACAGGAACATGACCACGCCCAGCTCGGCCACGTGCAGGATCGCCTGCGGATCGGTGAACCAGCCCAGCCCGAACGGACCGATCAGCAGGCCCGCACACAGGTAGCCCAGTACCGAGCCCAGACCGAGGCGGCGGAAGATCGGCACCATCACCACCGCCGCGCCGAGCAGGGCCACGACCCGGACCAGTTCGCCGCCGGTGCTGCCTTCGACCGCCATGAGCCTCCCCGGGCCGGCGCGGCGCCGGCGTCCTTGTCGTCGATGACGGCCCCTGCCGGGCCGCGTGGCAGCGTCAGCCGCCGCTGGCGCAGAATGCAGCGTAGTCGATGTAGCCTGGGAACGGTCGTCCGGGCGCGCAGACCAGGCAGTCCGGGTCCGGCGCCAGGCGGGTCTCGCGGAAGCGCATGCCCAGTGCATCGAACTGCAGCAGGCGCCCGGCCAGTGGCTCGCCCAGATCCAGCAGCAGCTTGATCGCCTCGGTGGCCTGGAGCAGGCCGACGATCCCCGGCAACACCCCGAACACGCCGGCATCGGCGCAGTTGGGGGCGAATTCCGGCGGCGGCGGCTCCGGGAACAGGCAGCGATAGCACGGGCAGCGACCGCGGTGGCGGCCGGCATCGAACACGCTGGCCTGGCCGGTGAAGCGCTGCACTGCGCCGTACACCAGTGGCTTGCCCAGCTTCACGCAGGCGTCGTTGAGCAGGTAGCGCAGCGGGAAGTTGTCCGAGCCGTCGATCACGACGTCCATCCCGTCCAGCACTGCCTCGACGTTGCCCGAATCGATCCGCTGCGGCACCGCCTCGACCCGTACGCGCGGGTTGAGGGCCTCCAGCCGCGCCCGCGCCGATTCGACCTTGGGCGTGCCGATGGCCTGCTCCACATGCAGGATCTGCCGCTGCAGGTTGCTGCGGTCCACCGTGTCGTCGTCCACCAGGCGCAGGTGGCCGACGCCGGCGGCCGCCAGGTAGAACGCCGCCGGCGAGCCCAGCCCGCCCGCGCCGGCGAGCAGCACCCGCGATCGCTCCAACTTGCGCTGCCCTTCCATGCCCACGCCCGGCAGGCGCAGGTGGCGCGAATAGCGTTCCAGGAAATCGGCCGCGTCCGGGTCCAGTTCGGGCCGCACCAGCGGCAGTCCTTCCTCGGCCCAGCGTGCGGTACCGCCCTCCACCGAGCGCACGTTGCGGTAGCCGGCCGCACGCAACGCCGCGGCCGCGTCCTGGGAACGCCTGCCCAGTTGGCAAACAAGCAGTATTTCGGCGTCCTCATCGGGCAGGTAGCGGCCCGGATCGGCCTGCAGTTCGTGGCGGGCGATGGCCAGCGCCCCTTCGGCCTGACCGGCGGCACGCTCGTGCGCCTCGCGGATGTCGACCAGCACCGCACCATGCCGTTGGCGCTCGCGGGCCGCGCCTGGACTGATCGAGGGGATTTCCATGCGCTGGATTATCCGTGCGGTTCCGGTGCCAGGGAACCCATTGCGGCCAATCCGCCATTACCGGCACGCGCCGGGATCCAGGCACCTGGTTCCTGGCTCCGGGCGTGAACCGGACCCAAGCCAGAGCGCTGGCGCCGGATGGGGCCGCCGTGCCTTGGGGTCTGGCGCGAGCGGTACAGGGATGTACCACGCCCGCGTGTTGGCGTTGGACGGCGGAACCATGCGGCGAACACGGGCCCCGTGCAGCGGCGCCCCCCGGCCGAAGTCAGCGCATTTGATTTCGCCCAGGCAGCGACAGCTGCGGGCCGAAGCTGCGCGCTTGCGCTCTTAAACGCTTTTGCGCCCTGCCGTCCCGCTCGGCAGGCGAGGTCACTTCCCGCGCTTGACGTGCTTCATCAGCCGCCGCTTGCGTGCCACCTGGCGGTCGGTCAGCTCGTTCTTCCTGCCTTCGTAGGGGTTGGCGCCCTCGCGGAACAACATCCGCACCGGCGTGCCGACCAGTTTGAAGCGCTTGCGGAAGAAATTCTCCAGGTAGCGCTTGTACGAATCCGGCAATTCCTTCAGGCGGTTGCCATGGACCACGAAGGTCGGCGGATTCTCGCCGCCCGGATGCACGTACCTGAGCTTGGCCGCATGCCCGCGCACCGACGGCGGCGGATTGGCCTCCACCGCGATCTCCAGCGCCTTGTTGACCTCGCTGGTACCGAACGTGCGGATCGCCGAGGCGTGCGCCCGATGGATCGCGCGGAACAACTCACGTAATCCGGAACCATGCTTGGCCGAAATCCGGATCGACTCGGCCCACGGCACGAATGAGAGCTTGCGCGCCAGCAGCGCCTCGGCCTGTTCGCGCTGGTAGGTGGTCAGCCCGTCCCACTTGTTGACCGCGACCACCAGCGCGCGGCCGGCGTCGAGTACCGCGCCGAGCACGCTGGCGTCCTGGTCGGTCACGCCCTCGGTGGCATCGAGCATCAGCACCGCGACCTGGCAGCGTTCGATCGCCTGCAGGGTCTTGACCACGCTGAACTTCTCCACCGCCTCCTCGACCCGGCCCTTGCGGCGGATGCCGGCGGTATCGACCAGCCGGTACAGGCGGCCGTCACGCTCCATGTCCGCGGCGATGGAATCGCGCGTGGTGCCCGGCACCTCGGACGCGATCATGCGCTCCTCGCCCAGCAACCGGTTGACCAGGGTGGACTTGCCCACGTTGGGGCGGCCGACGAAGGCCACGCGGAGACGGTCGGGATCGTTGTCCAGTTCCTCCGCGCTGCCCTCCTCGGGGATGCGCGCCAGGATCTCCTCGTGCAGGTCGTCCATGCCCTGCCGGTGCGCGGCGGACACTGCCAGCATCTCGGCGAAACCGTAGCGCGCGAACTCGGCGCGCACCGCTTCCTCGTGGGTGCCATCGATCTTGTTGATCACCAGCACCGTGGGCCGCGACAGCTTGCGCAGCCAGGACAGGATCTGGTCGTCCAGCGCCGAGGCGCCCTCGCGGCCATCGACCACGAACAGCACCAGGTCGGCCTCGGCGGCGGCGGCCCGCGCCTGGCGTGCGGTGGCACCGGCCAACCCTTCCTCTTCGCCGGCGATGCCGCCGGTATCCACCAGCAGGAACGGCCGCTCCGGGTCGAGCCGGCACACGCCGTAGTGACGATCGCGGGTGACGCCCGGTTCGTCGTGGACGAGGGCGTCGCGGCTGCGGGTCAGCGCATTGAACAGCGTCGACTTGCCGACGTTCGGCCGTCCGACCAGAGCAACCAGCGGCAACATCACCCGTTCCCCGCCCGCATCCGTCCGCTCAGTCCAGGCGGAAGGCGGTCAATTCGCCGTCGATGGTCTGGACCAGCAGGATGCCGTCGGCCACCACAGGCTGGCCCTTGATCGGCTTGCGGCCGGCGCGCGCGCGCGCGGCCATCTCGCCGTCGGACAACCGCATCCAGTGCAGGTAGCCATCGAGATCGCCGACCACCGCGTAGTCGCCGTGCACGGCCGGCCCGGTGATCGAGCGCCGCGCCAGCGCCGGCTGCGACCACAATGCCGCGCCGCTGTTCTTGTCGAGCAGGTACACGCTGCCGGCGGGGCTGGACACCAACAGGCCGTAGGGCGAGACGGCCATGCCGCCGATGCCGCCGTGATCGCTCTGCCACATCGGCCGGCCGCTGGGTCCGTCGATGGCGATGGTGCGATTCTTGAAGCTGCTGGCGAACAGCAGCACGCCGTCGATCAGCGGGCCGCTGTCCACGTCGGCCATGCGATCCAGTTCGGAACGGCCTTCCTGCAGGCCGACGGCCTGCTGCCACAGCTGGCGGCCGTCCTGCATGCCCAGCGCAGTGAGCGAGCCGTCGTCGTTGCCGGAGAACAGCACGCCGGGCCCGTAAGCCAGTGGCGCGTTGCCGCGCACGGTCAGGCTCGGCAACTCGTGCTCGGTGAACCAGCTGCGCTCGCCGTTGGCGGCGTCGAATGCACTGATCCGGCCGTCGTTGCTGCGCACGAACACATGGCCCTGGGCCACCAGCGGGGCCGCGATCACCTCGCTGCTGACCTTGGCGCGCCAACGCTCGCCGCCGTTGGCGGCATCCAGGGCGATCACGTCGCCACCGAGGCTGCCGACCACGACCAGGCCCTCGCCCACGCCCGGTCCTCCGGACAGGCGCAGCCCTTCCTTCTTGCCCGCCTTGAAGCGCCAAGCCTCCTTGCCGGTGTGCAGGTCCAGCGCGACCACTCCGCCATCGGTGGCCGCAGCGAACACCCGGCCGTCGGCAACGGCCGGATGCTGTCGCGCACCGATCTTGCCTTCGCCCTCGCCCAGCTTCGCCGACCAGACCTTGGCCGGATTCGCGCTGGCCTGGAAATCGACCAGCTCGGCCGGCTCGGCCGCCTTCTTGGCCTCGGCGTCCTTGCTGGCGAACCAGCCCTTCATCGTCGAGCAGCCGGACAACGCCAGCACCAGCAGGCCGGCGCCCGCGGCCGCCCGGATTGCATGCATGCGCACCATGTCAGGTCGCCTCCGCCGGGTCGGGCACCTGGCCGCCGGCTTCCTGCAGCTTGAGTTCGATCCGGCGCCGGGCCGGCGAGGCCACGTCGGTGCCGACCAGGGCCTGGGCATAGGCGTCGCGGGCCTCGTCACGCTTGCCCGAGGCCAGCAGCGCGTCGCCGCGCAGTTCCAGCGCAGCGCTGTCGGTATCGCCTTCCAGCAACTTCAGCGCCTCTTCGGGCTTGCCGGTGGCATTCAGCAATTGCGCCAGGCGCTCGTCCACCACCGCGCGCAGCGACGGATCGACCTGGATACCGCGCAGGGTGGCGATCGCCTCCTCCGGCTTGCCAGCCTCGACCTGGGCCTTGGCCACCCGCAGCGCGGCCAGGGTGGCATAGGTGCCCTCCTGTCCCGCCAGCAGAGTGCCCGCCTGGTCGACCTGGCCGGATTCCAGTTGCTTGACCGCCTCGGCATAGGCGTTGTGCGCCTGCTGCCGCTGCTTGGCCTGGTGGTTGCCCCACACCTGCCAGCCATAGATCACGGCAATGCCCAGGACCAGTCCGCCCAGGATGCCCAATGCGTTGTTGCGGAGCCAGGAGCGGACGCGTTCGCCCTGTTCGTGCTCGTCCAGCAGGTCGTCGATTGCCATGCAGTTTCCTGCCCCGCGCGGGTGCCGGCGGGGTCTTGTGGTTGCCTTGGAGCACCGGCAACGCCGGCCTAGTCGGCGGCGGTGACGGAGCCGTCAGAGGATACCGCAAAGCGGGCGACGTTCGCCCGCTGGTACGGCATCAAGTCCACGATACCGGCGGCTTGCTGAACGCGTACCGCCGTGGCGTTGCCCAGCACCACCCGGCCCACCTCGCCGACCTCGTAGCTGCGGCGGTCGCCGGCCCGCATCAGGCCCTGCTCCAGGGTCGCGCCGTCGCGGCCGACCACCTGCATCCAGCTTTCGCCGGTGAACTCCAGCACCAGCGCATCTGCCGGCGACGGTGCGGTGCGGGTCACCGGCGGCGCCAGCGAGGCCATGTAGGGCGTGCCCGCCTCGCCGTTGGCGGGTGCCAGGGCGTCGTTGCCGGCGTTGGCGGGCTGCGCCTGCCGTGGGGCGCTGGCGACCTGCGCCTCGAGCGGCACCGCATCGAGCGAGGCAACGGCCGGCGGCGCCTCGTTGAAGTGGTTGCGGGTCGCCAGCCAGACCGGTATCACGAAAAAAGCCGCGGTGATCACCACGTATACCGCGCGCCGGCTCGCACTCTCCATCCAGCGCTGATAGCGAGGGGTGTGCTCGTGGCTGACCAGCCGCACCGGCTCCGCCGGGGCGGCGCCCGCCACCAGGAACGGCTCGATGTCGACCCCGACCAGGCGCGCGTAGCTGCGCAACTGGCCGCGCACGAACACGCCGGCCCCGATCACTTCCCAGCGGCCCTCCTCGAGCGCTTCGACGACATGCAGCGGCATGCGCAAGCGCGCGGCGACCTCGTGCCGGCCCAGGCCGGCGGCGGTTCGCGCATCGCGCAGGCGCGCACCACACTCCCGCGCATCGCCTGCGATGGTCGCGCTGGATTCGTACATCACTTCGGACCTTCCCCGATCTGTGCATTCGCGGCCTGCGGGAACTCCGCCCTCAACCGCTGTTGGTATCGACTGGCGGCCGCCCTGTCGCCAAGCCTTTCCTCGATCCAGGCCGCGAGTTGTAGCACGGATGCATCGGCCGGCGCAGCCGCCAGCCTGCGTTCCGCGAACGCGCGGGCCTCGAAATAGCGCCCCTGGGCGTATTGATACTCGGCCATGCTGGCCAAGGCATAGGCATTGCCGGGCTCGATGTCCAAAGCGCGACGCAAGTCACGCTCGGCGCGTTCACTCTGCCCGCTTTTCAGCGCGCAACCGCCGGCATTGGCCAGGGCCGAGGCGGGCGAACGGTAGCCGGGTGCGGCCAGGGCGCGGTCGAACCAGACCAGCGCCTCGGCCGGATAGCCGTTGGCGCACAGCCAGGCGCCATAGTTGTTGAGCACCTCGCCCCGGTCCGGGGCCAGTTCGGCGGCACGGCGGTAATGGGGACCGGCAGCCTCGTTGCGGCCGCGCTGGCTTTCGACCATGCCCAGCAGGGTAAGGGCATCGGCCGAGGCCGGATCCAGCCGCAACGCCTTGCGCGCCATCGTCTCGGCCTGGTCCAGCTCGCCACTGGCCAGGCGCTGCTCGGCCAGGCCCACCAGTTCGCGCACCTGGACCCGATGCTTGGTTTGCGCGCTGTCTTCCAGGTGGTAGGTCGGTGCGACCTCCTCACTGCCCTTGATCTTGGGCGGCTTGACCTTGACCGCCCTCGCACACCCGGCGACCAGCAGGGCGGCGAGCAACGGCGCCAGCCATCGCCAGTCAGGCCGCATGGTCATTCTCCAGCCCACGCCGGAACTCGGCCTGGCGCCGGGTCCGGTCCATCACCTGGCCCTTGAGCTGGCCGCAGGCCGCGTCGATGTCGTCGCCGCGGGTGCGGCGGACCATGGCCAGCACCTGCGCATCGAGCAGGATCTTCTGGAAGGCGCGCACCTGGGCCTCGTCCGAGCGCTCGTAGCGGGTGCCCGGGAACGGATTGAACGGGATCAGGTTGACCTTGCCCGAATCGCGCGCCTGCACCGCATTGTCGAACCGGCGCATCAGCGCCGCGAGCTGGCGGGCGTGCTCGGGCTGGTCGTTGACCCCCTTCATCAGGGTGTATTCGAAGGTCACCGAATCGCGCTTGCGATTGGCGCGCAGGTAGCGCGCGCAGGCCGCCATCAGCTCGGCGATCGGGTACTTGCGGTTGAGCGGGACCAGGGTCTCGCGCAGCTCGTCGGTGGCCGCGTGCAGCGACACCGCAAGCGACACGTCGCTCTCGGTCGAGAGCCGGTCGATCATCGGCACCAGGCCGGAGGTGGACAGGGTCACGCGCTTGTTGGCCAGGCCGTAGCCCAGGTCGTCGCGCATCACGCTCATCGCGCGCACGACGTTGTCGAAATTCATCAGCGGCTCGCCCATGCCCATCATCACCACGTTGGTGAGGCGGCGCTGCTGGTGCGGCACGTTGCCCAGGTGGCGGGCGGCGACCCAGACCTGACCGACGATCTCGGCGGTGGTCAGGTTGCGGTTGAAGCCCTGGGTGGCGGTCGAGCAGAAGGTGCAATTCAGGCCGCAGCCGACCTGCGAGGACACGCACAGGGTGCCGCGCCCCTTGTCCGGGATGTAGACGGTTTCGATGGCGTTCTTGCCATCCTGCCCCATGCCCAGCAGCCACTTGTGGGTGCCGTCGGCGGACGGCTTGTCGAACACCACGTTGGGAACCAGGACCTGCGCATGCTGGTGCAGCTTGGCGCGCAGCGCCTTGCCCAGATCGGTCATCTGCTCGAAATCGGTGACGTGGCGGTGGTGGATCCACTTCATCACCTGGTGGGCGCGGAACTTCTGCTCGCCAAGCACTTCGACGAAGAAACGCTCCAGGCCCGTGCGGTCCAGGTCGAGCAGGTTCTGCCGCGCCGACCCGTCCTGCGGCCGATCCACGCACGCGCCATCGCCGCCGGCGAACGGCTCGCCGGTGACGGTGACGGACGGGATCGGCAGCAGGTCGGCCACGTCGCTACCCGCGCTTCAGCGCGAAACCACTTCGGTGGCGGCGAAGAAGTACGCGATCTCGATCGCGGCGTTCTCGACCGAATCGGAACCGTGCGCGGCGTTGGCGTCGATCGACTCGGCGAAGTCGGCGCGGATCGTCCCGGGCGCGGCGTCCTTCGGATTGGTCGCGCCGAGCAGCTCGCGGTGCGCGGCCACGGCATTCTCGCCTTCCAGCGCCTGGATCATCACCGGGCCGGAGATCATGAACTCGACCAGTGCGTTGAAGAACGGACGCTCGCGGTGCACCGCGTAGAAGCCCTCGGCCTCGCGGCGCGACAGCTGCTTGTACTTGGCGGCCACGATCTTCAGGCCGGCCTTCTCGAAGCGGGAGTAGATTTCGCCGATGACGTTCTTGGCGACGGCATCGGGCTTGACGATCGAAAGGGTGCGCTCCAGCGCCATGGTTCTTGTTCTCTGGAAAGGACGGGGGTTCCGGGCCCGGGGCCCGGCGACGACAGAAAACCCGCGTGGGGACGCGGGCTTAGCTTCACAAGCGTAGCGCGATTCTAGCATTCCGGGCCGGGCTTGGCAGGCCGCGGCACGGACCGCGGATGTTGCATTGCGGAATGACCGGACCCATGCTTCCGGCCTAGAATGAAACAATCGTTTGATTCATTGGACTCCGGCATGGGCAGGCCCGCGCATTTCTCCACCAAGGACCGGATCCTGGGCGCGGCCGAGGAGCTGTTCGCCCTGCACGGGTTCGCCGGCACCTCGCTGCGCCAGGTGACCAGCCTGGCCGCGGTCAACATCGCCGCGGTCAACTACCACTTCGGCTCCAAGGAAAACCTGGTCAACGAGGTGTTCCGCCGGCGCATGGACGAAATGACCGCGCAACGCCTGGAACAGCTGCAAACCGCCCTGCGCGAGCACCCCGGCGAGCTGGAGCCGGTGTTGGCCGCGTTCATCGAACCGGCCCTGGCCCTGGCCCAGGACCGCAACGGCGGGGGCGCCTTCGTCCGGGTGATCGCCCGCGCCTACGCCGAGCACAACGAGAGCCTGCGCAAGTTCCTGTCCGAGCACTACGGCCATGTCCTGCGCGAATTCGGCAAGGCGCTGGCGGCCTGCCTGCCCGGACTGGACAAGGAAACCCTGTACTGGCGCCTGGACTTCCTGGCCGGCGCCCTGACCTATGCGATGTCCGATTTCGGCCTGATCAAGCGCCCGGCCGGCGCAAGCGAGGCCGCCCACCGCACCCGCGCGGCCCGCGAGCTGATCCGCTTCGCCGCCGCCGGGCTGCAAGCCACAGTGAAATAGTCATTTAAACTCATAAGGTTGAAAGACATGCCTGAGAAACTGCTTGTACGTCGTGCCGCGGTCCTCGGTGCCGGCGTCATGGGCGCGCAGATCGCCGCCCACCTGACCAATGCGGGCGTGGACACGGTCCTGTTCGACCTCGCTGCCAAGGAGGGCCCGGCCGACGGCGTGGTGCTGAAGGCCATCGCCAACCTCGCCAAGCTCAGCCCCGCCCCGCTGGCCGGCAAGGGCCTGGCCGAGGCGATCACCCCGGCCAACTACGACTCCGGCCTGGAGCAGTTGCGCGGCTGCGACCTGGTGATCGAGGCCATCGCCGAGCGGATGGACTGGAAGCAGGACCTGTACCGGAAGATCGCCCCGTTCGTGGCCGACCATGCGGTGCTGGCCTCCAATACCTCCGGCCTGGGCATCAACACGCTGGCCGCGGTGCTGCCGGAGCAATTGCGCCACCGCTTCTGCGGCGTGCACTTCTTCAACCCGCCGCGCTACATGCACCTGGCCGAGCTGATCCCGGCCCACAGTACCGATCCGGCGGTGCTGGAGGGCCTGGAGACCTTCCTGACCACCACCCTGGGCAAGGGCGTGGTCCATGCCAAGGACACCCCCAACTTCATCGGCAACCGCATCGGCGTGTTCTCGATCCTCTCGGTGATCCACCACACCCGCCAGTTCGGCCTCGGCTTCGACGAGGTCGATGCGCTGACCGGCCCGCTGGTCGGGCGGCCCAAGTCGGCCACCTACCGCACCTCCGACGTGGTCGGCCTGGACACCATGGCCCATGTCATCAAGACCATGGCCGACACCCTGCCGGACGACCCGTGGCACCGCTATTTCCAGTCGCCCGACTGGCTGGCGGCGCTGATCGGCAAGGGCGCGCTGGGGCAGAAGACCGGCGCGGGCATCTTCCGCAAGGCCGGCAAGGACATCGTCGTCCTCGACCTGGACCGGCAGGACTACCGCGCGGCCGACCGCAAAGCCGCCGACGAGGTGGTCGCGATCCTGAAGATCAAGGATCCGGCCGAGAAATTCGCCAAGCTGCGCGCGAGCGCGCATCCGCAGGCCCAGTTCCTGTGGGCCGCGTTCCGCGACCTGTTCCACTACAGCGCCTACCACCTGGCCGACATCGCCCAGACCGCACGCGACGTCGACCTGGCGATCCGCTGGGGTTACGGCTGGTCGCTGGGCCCGTTCGAGACCTGGCAGGCCGCCGGCTGGAAGCAGGTGGCGCACTGGATCGCCGAGGACATCGCCGCCGGCAAGGCCATGAGCGACGCACCGCTGCCGGCCTGGGTGCTGGACGGCCGCGACGGCGTGCACGCCGCCGCGGGCAGCTATAGCCCGGCGCTGGACGCCCTGGTGCCGCGCTCCACCCTGCCCGTCTATCGGCGCCAGCGGTTCCCCGACCCGATGCTGGGCGAGAAGTTCGACCCGGGCACCACCGTGTTCGAGAACGACGGCGTGCGCCTGTGGCATGACGGCGACGGGATCGCCGTGGTCTCGTTCAAGACCAAGATGAACACCGTTTCCGACCAGGTGCTCGATGGCCTGCAGGAAGCGATCTCGATCGCCGAACGCGACTTCCAGGGCCTGGTGATCTGGCAGCACCGCGAGCCCTTCTCCGCCGGCGCCGACCTGGCCGGGGCGCTGGGCCTGCTCCAGGCCGGCAGGATCGATGCGTTCGAGGCGATGGTCGCCAACTTCCAGCGCACCAGCCAGCGGATCAAGTACGCGCTGGTGCCGGTGGTGGCGGCGGTGCGCGGCCTGGCCCTGGGGGGCGGCTGCGAGTTCCAGATGCACGCCGCGCGCACCGTGGCCCACCTGGAAAGCTACATCGGCCTGGTCGAGGCCGGCGTGGGCCTGCTGCCGGCCGGCGGCGGCCTGAAGGAACTGGCGGTGCGCGCCTCGCGCGCGGCCGGGCCGGGCGGCGACGTGTTCGCCGAGTTGAAGAAGGTGTTCGAGACGGTGGCCATGGCCAAGGTCTCGGCTTCGGCGCTGGAAGCGAAGGAACTGGGCCTGCTGCGTGCCGACGACGTGGTCGTGTTCAACGCCTACGAGCTGTTGCACGCGGCCAAGGCCCAGGCACGCGGCCTGGCCGAGGCCGGCTACCGCCCGCCGCTGCCGGCACGGCGCGTGCAGGCGGCCGGCGACGTCGGCATCGCCACCTTCCGCATGCTGCTGGTCAACATGCTCGAAGGCTGTTTCATCAGCCCGTACGACGCCGAGATCGCCACCCGCATCGCCACGGTGCTGTGCGCCGGGGAGATCGACCGCGGCGCCATCGTCGACGAGGACTGGCTGATCGCGCTGGAGCGCAGGCACTTCGTCGAGCTGGCGCAGCAGGACAAGACCCAGGCCCGGATCGAGCACATGCTCAAGACCGGCAAGCCGCTGAGGAACTGAGGGATACCGCCATGAGCAAGCAAATCCAGGACGCCTACATCGTCGCAGCCACCCGCACCCCGGTGGGCAAGGCGCCCAAGGGCGTGTTCCGCAACACCCGCCCGGACGACATGCTGGCCCACGTGCTCAAGGCCGTGGTCGCGCAGGCGCCGGGCATCGACACCTCGCGCATCGACGACGCGATCATCGGCTGCGCCATGCCCGAGGGCGAGCAAGGCATGAACGTGGCCCGGATCGGCGTGCTGCTGGCCGGGCTGCCGGACACCGTGGCCGCGCAGACGGTCAACCGCTTCTGCTCTTCCGGCCTGCAGGCCGTGGCCCTGGCCGCCGACCAGATCCGCCTGGGCAACGCCGACCTGATGCTGGCCGGCGGCACCGAATCGATGTCGATGGTGCCGATGATGGGCAACAAGGTCGCGCTGTCGCCGAACGTGTTCCCCGATCACGTGGCGATCGCCTACGGCATGGGCATCACCGCCGAGAAGGTCGCCGCGGAATGGAAGATTTCGCGTGAAGCGCAGGATGCCTTCGCGGTGGAATCGCACCGCAAGGCGCTGGCTGCCATCGCCGCAGGCGAGTTCCGCGAGGAAATCAGCCCCTACGAGGTGCTGTCGCACGTTCCCGACCTGGCCGGGAACACCGTCCAGCTCAGAAAGAGGCTGGTCGACACCGACGAGGGCCCGCGCGCGGACACCTCGCTGGAAGGCCTGGCCCGGCTGCGTCCGGTGTTCCGCAACGGCCAGTTCGGCGGCAGCGTCACCGCCGGCAACTCCTCGCAGATGAGCGACGGCGCCGCGGCGGTGCTGCTGGCCTCCGGACAAGCGCTCAAGGACTACGGGCTGACTCCCCTCGCCCGCTTCGTCAGCTTCTCGGTGGCCGGGGTGCGCCCGGAAGTGATGGGCATCGGCCCGATCGCGGCGATCCCCAAGGCCCTCAGGCAGGCAGGCCTGGGCAAGGACCAGCTGGACTGGATCGAGCTCAACGAGGCCTTCGCCGCGCAGGCATTGGCGGTGATGCGCGATTGCGAGCTGGATCCGGCCAAGGTCAACCCGCTGGGCGGTGCGATCGCCCTGGGCCACCCGCTGGGCGCCACCGGCGCGATCCGCACCGCCACCTTGGTGCACGGCCTGCGCCGGCGCGGGCAGAAGTACGGCATGGTGACCATGTGCATCGGCACCGGCATGGGCGCGGCGGGCGTCTTCGAATCGCTCTGAGCCTCCCGGCTTCCCGGAGCGGAATCAGCGAACGGCACCCGCAGTGGCGCCGTTCGCTTTTGGCCTGACACCCGCAGAGAACGTCGCTGCAAGGGATCGCGTTCGAGCAGTACAGGGTGTACCGCGCCCGCGTATTGGAGCAGGGACAGCGCGCGCCCGCGGCGGATGCGGTGCCCTTGCAGCGATGGCCCCATCCCGGAATCGGCGCCTTTCGGCTATTCGCAGTCCAGCCCGAGCGACAGATCAGTCCCGCTCGCGCACGCCCAGTTCGCCCAGGGCGCGCTGCATCATGTCCCGCGCCGGGTCACTGAGCTTCTCGTGGTCCAGGGCATAGCGGATCGTGGCTTCGATCAGGCCGATGTGGGTACCGCAGTCGAAACGGGTTCCCTGGAATCGGTAGGCGTATACCGGCGCCTCGGCCAGCAATGCGGCGATCGCGTCGGTCAGCTGGATCTCTCCGCCGGCGCCGGGTGTGACCGCTTCCAGCAACTCGAAGATGCGCGGGCTCAGCACGTAGCGGCCCACGACGGCGAGGTTGCTGGGAGCATCGGCGGGTGCCGGCTTCTCGACGATCCGCCGGATCCGGCCCTGGCGCCCGTCGAACGTGTCGGTGGCGACGATGCCGTAGCTGCCGGTGCTCTCCGCCGGCACGTCCTCCACCGCGATCACGCTCGCGCCGCTGGCCTGCGCCGCGTCGGCCATCTGCTTCAGCGCGCCGGCGCCGCGGTTCCAGATCAGGTCGTCGGGCAGCAGCACCGCGAACGGCTCATCGCCGACGATAGGCCTGGCGCACAGCACCGCGTGACCCAGGCCCAGCGCCTCGGCCTGGGTCACGAACACCGCGCGCACGCCCTCCGGCAGCACGTTCCGGACCAGTTCCAGTTGCTCGGCCTTGCCGGCGCGCTCGAGCTTCTGCTCCAGTTCGTAGGCCTTGTCGAAATAGTCGGCCACCGCGTGCTTGTAGCGGTTGGTGACGAACACCAGGGTGTCGCAGCCGGCCTCGATCGCCTCGTCCACCGCGTACTGGATCAGCGGCCGGTCGATGATCGGCAGCATTTCCTTGGGAACGGTCTTGGTCGCCGGGAGGAAGCGCGTGCCGAGCCCGGCGACGGGGAAGACGGCCTTGCGGATGCGCCCGTGACTCATCGCGTGCTTCTGGCCTCGCGCGGGGAGAACGGAACCACCGTCGCGGCCGGAACGGGCGCCGCGTCCACGGCCTCGTGCGGAACGGACGCCGCTTCCGCCTCCTCGGCCGGGACGAACTCCGGGATCACCTCGCGCAACACCTGCTGGAGCATGGCCTCGTCGTAGCGCGCGACCGCGTCGCGCAGGCGCTCGACGCCGACCCGGACCTGCTCGGCCGAGGACTCGCGCGCCACCGCCTCCAGGATCTTGGAATGCGTGGTCGGCCGGTAGTGCTCGTCCTCGTGGAACAGCGTCTCGTGCAGTTTCTCGCCGGGACGCAGCCCGGTGTAGACGATGGCGATGTCGCGTCCGGGCTGCTTGCCGGCCAGCCGGATCATTTGCTGGGCAAGCAGGCGGATCGGCACCGGCTCGCCCATGTCCAGGGTGTAGATCGCCGCGTGCGAACCGGCCGCGGCCGCCTGCACGATCAGCTGGCAGGCCTCGGGGATGGTCATGAAGTAGCGGGTCACTTCCGGATCGGTGACCGTCACCGGCCCGCCCTTGCGGATCTGCTCGCGGAACAGCGGGACCACGCTGCCGGCCGAATCGAGCACGTTGCCGAAGCGCACCGTGACGAAGCGGGTACCGCTGTCCTTCGCATCCAGGGACTGGGCGATCATCTCGGCGAACCGCTTGGTCGCGCCCAGCACGTTGGCCGGATCCACCGCCTTGTCGGTGGAAATGAACACGAACGTGTCCACCCCCTGTTCGCGGCACAGCCGGGCGACGGTATCGGTGGCCAGCACGTTGTTGCGCACCGCCTCGCGCACCTGCGCTTCCAGCAACGGCACCTGCTTGTAGGCCGCGGCATGGAACACCGCCTCGGGCTGGCCCAGGCGCAGGGCATGGGCGATCACCGCAGGATCGCCGCAATCGCCCAGCACCGCATCGATCTTCAGGCCCGGGAAGGCCCGGTGCAGGTCGTCGTGGATGGTAATCAGCGCCAGTTCGTCCTGCTCCAGCAACACGATCTTGCGCGCGCCATGGCGTGCGCACTGCCGGCACAGCTCCGAACCGATCGAGCCACCGGCGCCGGTGACCAGCACCGCCCGCCCGCCCAGCCAGCCGCGGATCAGCTTCCAGTCCGGCGTCACCGGCTTGCGTCCGAGCAGATCCTCGATCGCCACTTCCTTCAGTTCGCCCGGCAGCGCCTGTCCTTCGAGCACGTCGATCAGGCTCGGCACGGTGCGGAATGGGAGCCCGGTGCGCTCGCAGATCGCCATGACCCGCTGCATCGCCGCCGCGTCCAGCGAGGGCATGGCGATGACGAGCATGCCCGCGGCGGTTTCCCTGGCCACCGTCGGCGCATCCTCCAGCCGTCCCAGCACGGGCAGGCTGTGTAGGCGCGAACCGCGCAGCCGCGGGGCGTCGTCGAGGAAGCCCACCGGCTCGAACGCGCCGGAACGGCGCAGGTCGCGCACCAGCGCCTCGGCCGCGCGGCCCGCGCCAAGGATCAGCACGCGCCGGGCGGCGGTGAGGTCGCGTTGGCCGATGTGGTCCTTCCAGACCCGGTACAGCAGCCGCGGCAGGCCGAGCAGCGCGGTCAGGGCGAAGGGATAGACGATCAGCACGGTCCGCGGCACCGCGCCCAGCCGGTTGTACACGGCCAGCCCGAGGATGATGGCGACCAGGCCCAGCAGCGCGGCCTTGAGGATGTTCCAAAGGTCCGGGACGCTGGCGAAGCGCCACAGGCCGCGATACAGGCCAACCCGCCAGAACACCAGCCCCTGGGCGACCAGCACCCAGGCGATGGTCGGCGAGAAATCGAACAACGGCCAGCTTTCCTGCCTGATCGCGTAGCGCAGCACGTGCAGCAGCTGCCAGCAGACGTAGACCATCAGCAGATCGTGGAGCACGATCGCGGCGCGGGTCAGGACAGCGGATTTCGATCCCTGATTCATGCGTCCTCTTGGCCGACCTTGCCCGGAACCATCCGGCGCCGCAGGCCGGCCCACACCGGTACCGCGCACGCCAACCATAGCATCACGCCTACTGTTGCAGGCCACGGTCCCGCGTTGTGCAGGAACGCGCCGGATACTATAGCCGCCAGCGTGAATGCCACGTAGACGCTGGTCACAAATGCGTGACTGCGGCCTGTCCTGACCCAGCGCTGGTAGACGTGCGAGACGTGCGGTTGCCACCACCGCTCGCCCGCCGCGACCCGCGACACGAGGGTCAGCGACGCATCGACCAGGAACGCCGACAGCGGCAGCAGCAGCAATGCCGCCATGGGCACTCCCAACTCGGGCGCCGCCCCGGCGACCAGCGCGGCCAGCGCATAGCCGAGCGTCCCGCTGCCCGCGTCGCCGAGGAAGATCCGCGCATGCGGGAAGTTGAACGGCAGGAAAGCCGCACAGGCGACCGCCAGCGCCAGCGCGAGCGGCGCGATGCCGGGCGCCAGCCAAGCGCAGGCCACGGCGGCGAGCATCGCCTGGCTCGCCGCCAGGCCGTCGATCCCGTCCATGAAGTTCCAGACATTGACCAGCACCGGCACCAGACCCAGGGTCAGCAGCGCCCAACCCCAGCGGCCCTCAACCCCGTGCATGCCCCACGCCAGCAGCGCACCGGCCAGGCACTGCACCGCCAGCCGCAGCCAGGGCGACAGCGGGCGGTGGTCGTCGATCCAGCCGATCCCTGCGACCAGCACCAGGCCGGTCGCGAAGCTTGCCATCGCCATCGTCGGGCCACGGCCGGTGGCGGGCAGGAGCGCGCAACCGGCCAGCAACGCAATGGCGATCCCGATCCCGCCGCCGCGTGGCGTGGCCACGGCATGACTGCGGCGCTCGCCGGGGTGGTCGATCAAGTTGCGGCGTCGCGCATAGGCCAGCGCCAGCCAGGTCGCCAGCGCCGATATCCCTGCGTGCAGCGCCAGCCAGGCCGCCAGCGGCATCACACCACCGCGTAGTTCAGCAGCGGCTTGACCGTGCCCCACTCCTTGCAGCTCGGGCATTGCCAATGGTGGGTGCGCGCACCGAAACCGCAGCGCGTGCAGCGGTAGCTTGGGTTGCGCACCAGCAGCTGGTCGGTGATGTGCTTGAGGTCGTGCAGGGTCGCGGTGCTGTCGGCACCCACCGCCAGGGTCAGGTCGATCAGCGCCGCCTCGCCGCGCACCGAAGGCCGGTCCTTCAGTTGCCGGCCGAGGTAGTCGCGCGCGGCATGGGCGCCCTCCTGGCCTTCGATCAGCCGGGTCAGGGCCAGCACCGGGGCGATGCCGCGGTAGTGCTCGCTCATCTCGGCCAGGAACGCACGCGCGCCGGCGTTGTCGCCGACTTCGCCATAGCAGGCCAGCAGGCTGGGCAGGAACTCGGGCAGGTAGTCGGGATCGTGGCGCGCGGCACGCTCGTAGGCGCGGATGGCCCCATACGGATTGCCCGAATCGGCCTCGATCCGGCCTTCCAGGATGCCTGCGCGCACGCTGGTGGCATCGGCCTGGTAGGCCCGTGCGATCGCCGCGCGTGCGGCGGCCAGGTCGCCGTTGGCGCGGTGGCGCTCGGCCAGCTCGCACTCGAACTGCGAGACGAGCTTGCCCATCGGCTCGCCGGTGACTTCCTCGTAGCGGGTCGCGTTGTCGATCGCCCGCTCCCAGTCGCGCTCGGCCTGGTAGATGCCGAGCAGGTGCTTGAGCGCCTGCGGCGCGCGCTCGTCGATCCGGGCCAGGTCGGTGAACACGGTCTCGGCGCGGTCCAGCAGGCCGGACTTCATGTAGTCCTCGCCCAGCGCCAGCAGGGCCAGGACCCGCTGCTGGTCGCTCAGGTCGTTGCGCTGGACCAGGCCCTGGTGCAGGCGGATGGCGCGGTCCACCTCGCCACGGCGACGGAACAGGTGGCCCAGGGCGACCTGGGTCTCGAAGGTTTCCTTGTCCAGCTCGGCGATGTGCAGGAACAGTTCGATCGCCTTGTCCGGCTGTTCGTTGAGCAGGTAGTTCAGGCCGCGGAAATAGGTGCTGGACAGGCGGCTGACCTGGGTATCGCCGTGGCGCTGGCCACCACGCCGGCCCACCACCCAGCCGGTCAGCGCGGCCAGCGGCAGCAGCAGGATGAACCAGAACCACTCGTTGAGGAATTCCACGGCTCAGGTTCCTTGGTAAGGGATGCGCGGCGGCGCGGGTTCCGGCATGGCCGCGGCGCTGGCAGCGGCAGCGCGGCTGGCCCGTCCCAGGCGTGCCCGCAGCGGCAGCACGCTGGTGACCAGGACCAGGCCGCCGCCGAGAAGCACGCCGGCCAGCAGCGCGACGGTCACCGCGATACCGGTGGTGGTCACCACTTCGGCAATGCCGAAGTCCAGCACGATGCGCTGCGGATTCAGCGAACCGAGCACCAGGCCGGCGGCAAGGAAGGCGACCAGCAGCAGCAGGCGAAGAATGGCCATGTCGCGGTTCCTGCGGAAATCCGGCAAAGCTTAACGGACCGGCACCCGGCCGGCGAGCCGATCAGGCGCCTTCGTCGGCGGAGACCGGGGCTGGCTGCACGTCGCTGACCTTCTCGCGCAGTTCCTTGCCCGGCTTGAAGTGCGGCACGTGCTTGCCCGGCAACGCGACCGAATCGCCGGTCTTGGGATTGCGTCCCAGGCGCGGCGGGCGGTAATGCAGGGAAAAACTGCCGAAGCCGCGAATCTCGATGCGTTCGCCCGTGGCGAGCGCGCCGCCCATCATTTCCAGCAACGCCTTGACGGCGAGGTCCACGTCCTCGGCCTTAAGGTGCGACTGGCGACGGGCCAGGATCTCGATCAGTTCGGACTTGGTCATCTCAGGCTTGGCTGGATGTGGGGCTTGGCTGGATGCACGTTGCAGGCCGCGGCGGCCCGGGGATGCCGGGCCGCCGCGGGACTGCGGACTTGCTTACTCGGACTTGCCGCCCAGCTGCGCGCGCAGCAGCGCGCCCAGGCTGGTGGTGCCGGTGGCGGCTTCGGCGGCGGCCTTGTTGTACTCGGCCAGCGCCTCGGCGGTCTCGGCTTCGTCCTTGGCCTTGATCGACAGCTGCAGGCTGCGGCCCTTGCGGTCCATGCCCACGAACTTGGCCTCGACCTTGTCGCCGACCTTCAGGTGCTGGGTGGCGTCGTCCACGCGGTCGTAGCTGATGTCGCGCGCCGACACGTAGCCCTCGACGCCGTCGCCCAGGTCGATCGTGGCGCCCTTGGCATCCACTTCCTTCACCGTGCCTTCGACCTTGGAGCCCTTCGGGTGGGTGGCCATGTACTGGCCGAACGGATCCTGCTCCATCTGCTTCAGGCCCAGGCTGATGCGCTCGCGCTCGGGATCGACCGCAAGCACGACCGCTTCCAGCGTGTCGCCCTTCTTGTAGTTGCGCAGGATGTCCTCGCCGGTGGTGTTCCAGCTGATGTCGGACAGGTGGACCAGGCCGTCGATGCCGCCGTCCAGGCCGATGAAGATGCCGAAGTCGGTGATCGACTTGATCTGGCCGGACACCTTGTCGTTCTTCTTGTGGATCGCGGCGAAGGTCTCCCACGGGTTGGCGGCGACCTGCTTCATGCCCAACGAGATGCGGCGGCGCTCCTCGTCCACGTCCAGGACCATGACCTCGACCTCGTCGCCGACCTGCACGACCTTGGACGGGTTGACGTTCTTGTTGGTCCAGTCCATTTCGGACACGTGCACCAGGCCCTCGACGCCCGGCTCGATCTCGACGAACGCGCCGTAATCGGTGACGTTGGAGACCTTGCCGAACACGCGGCTGTTGGCCGGGTAGCGGCGGGCGATGTTGTCCCACGGATCCTCGCCGAGCTGCTTCAGGCCCAGCGACACGCGGTTGCGCTCGCGGTCGAACTTGAGCACGCGCACGTCCAGCTCGTCGCCGACGTTGACCACCTCGGACGGATGGCGCACGCGCTTCCACGCCATGTCGGTGATGTGCAGCAGGCCGTCGATGCCGCCCAGGTCCACGAACGCGCCGTAGTCGGTCAGGTTCTTGACCACGCCCTTGAGCACGGCGCCTTCCTGCAGCTTCTCCATCAGCTGCTCGCGCTCTTCCGAATGCTCGCTCTCGACCACCGCGCGGCGGGAGACGACCACGTTGTTGCGCTTGCGGTCCAGCTTGATGAGCTTGAACTCCAGCTCCTTGCCTTCCAGGTAGGCCGGGTCGCGCACCGGGCGCACGTCCACCAGCGAACCGGGCAGGAACGCGCGGACGTCCTTGATGTCGACGGTGAAGCCGCCCTTGACCTTGCCGCTGATGCGGCCGGTGATGGTCTCGTTCTTCTCGAGGGCTTCCTCGAGTTCGTCCCACACCATCGCACGCTTGGCCTTCTCGCGCGACAGCACGGTTTCGCCAAAGCCATTCTCGATGGAGTCCAGCGCGACCTTGACCTGGTCGCCCACGCCCACGTCGATTTCGCCGGCGTCGTTACGGAACTGCTCGATCGGCACGATGCCTTCGGACTTGAGGCCGGCGTTGATCACCACCACGTCGCCGCGGACGTCCACGACGGTACCGATGACGATGGCGCCCGGCTTCAGCTTGGCCAGATTGGCCTGGCTCTGTTCGAACAGTTCTGCAAATGATTCGGTCATTGTTGATTACTCGGTTGGACACACGGACGGGATGCCATCGCTGCGATGGGCGCCACGCCCCCCTGGTCGGCCCGCGAGGGCCTTGTGTGGTTGGTTGGATGGAAAAATCGCCGTGGTCACCCACGGCGGCGCCTGCGGCGCTTGCGCGCCATTCTGCTGCGTGGGATCCGGCGCGGTGCCGGAAGCAGGCGAGGTCAGCCGGCGCGTGCGGGCACCAGGGCCAGGACGCGGTCGACGACTTCTTCGATGGACAGGCCCGTGGTGTCGATGAGGACGGCGTCGTCGGCCGGCTTCAGCGGCGCCACGGTGCGCTGGGCATCGCGGGCATCGCGGGCGAGGATCTCCCGCAGCAGACCGTCGAATATAACCGAAACCCCTTTTTCCTTCAACTGGTTATGCCGCCTGCGGGCACGCTCCTCGGCGCTGGCGGTGAGGAATACCTTGGTGGTGGCGTCCGGGAAGATGACGGTGCCCATGTCGCGGCCGTCGGCCACCAGCCCGGGCTCGCGCCGGAATGCCCGCTGCCGTTCCTTCAGCGCCGCCCGGACCTCGGGGATGGCGGCGATGGCCGAGGCCAGGGTGCCGGTGGTTTCCAGCCGCAGCTCGTCGGTGGCGTCGCTGCCATTGACGAAAATCCTCAAATTGCCGTCAATTTCGCTGAAACGGACGTCTGTATCGAAGGTGCAGCGCACCAGGGCCGCCGGATCGGCCAGGTCCAGGTCGGCCCAGCTGGCTGCCACCCCGACCGCGCGGTACAGGGCGCCCGAGTCCAGGTAGTGCCAGCCCAGGCGCGAAGCTGCCAGGCGGCTGACCGTGCCCTTGCCGGCACCGGACGGACCGTCGATGGTAAGGACCGGGACGGGGGTGGACATGACGGCTCCGAGGGCAGGCTGGCGGGTTCCCGGACCGATTGTAGCCCGGCCGCCCCGCCCTGCACTGACACCGGACTGCAAGCGCTTGAAACCGCAAGGGAAAGCCGGCTAGAATGGCGGGCTCGTTTGCACGCCCTGGCCGAACCGGCCCTGGCATTCCCTAATTCCGTCGTCCTCCGAGGTGTGTCATGAAAGTCCTGTCCTCCCTGAAGTCGGCGAAGACCCGTCACCGCGACTGCAAGGTGGTCCGCCGCCGCGGCAAGGTCTTCGTGATCTGCAAGTCCAACCCGCGCTTCAAGGCCCGCCAGCGCTGAGCTGGCCGGCGGCGCAACGGCCCCCGGGCCGGCGCGCGGATCGAGGCGAAGGCCGCAGCGATGCGGCCTTTCGCATTTCCGGAACCCGCGATCGCCGCCGCCCCGGCGCGCCCGCTTCTGCTTACAATCGGTCCCTGCACCCAGGCCTGCCTGCCACCGCCGCCGATGCGGCCACCATCCGGGGAGAGCAACGCGATGACGTACCGCCCGAACACCCTGATCCTGCTGGCCGCGCTCGCCGTCTGCGGCGGCGCCCAGGCCGATACCCTGCTGGTCGACCGCGCCGCCCAGAAGCCCGCGGTGGCCGTCCCGGCCCGCGGCCTGAGCATGGGCGAAGTCGAGGCACGCTTCGGCGCCCCGCAGCAGAAGCTGGAACCGCGCGGCGGCCAGAAGCAGCAGTGGCCGACGATCAACCGCTGGGTCTATCCGGAGTTCGTGGTGTACTTCGAGAAGAACCGGGTGATCGACGTGGTCGCGCGCCAGGCTGATGCCCAGGAAGCGGGCCCGAAGCCAGCGATCAAGTGAGCAAGCCGGACATGCGCTTCCCCGCGGAGTGGGAGCCCCAGTCCGCGGTGCTGGTCGCCTGGCCGCACGCCGGCACCGACTGGGCCGCACGCCTGGGCGAAGTCGAGGACACCTATATCGCCCTGGTGGCGGCGATCACGCGCTTCCAGCAGGCCTGGATCTGCGTGGCCGACGACGACCTGCAGACCTATGCCGAGGCGCGCCTGCGCTCGGCGCGGGTGGACATGGAACGGGTCCGCTTCGTCCCGTTCGACTACGACGACACCTGGCTGCGCGACTCCGGACCGATCGTGTTGCGCGACGGCGACGGCTTCCGGGTGCTCGACTTCCATTTCACCGCCTGGGGCGGCAAGTTCGAGGCCGGGCGCGACGACCGCCTGGTCGAGTCGCTGGCCGCGCAGGGCGTGTTCGGCGATGCGCCGCGGCAACGGATCGACTTCGCGCTCGAGGGCGGCGGCATCGAGACCGACGGCGCCGGCACCCTGCTCACCACCTGGCGCTGCCTGCACGAGCGCCACCCGCGGGCCGGCCGTGCCGACCTGGAGGCGAAGCTGCGCGGCTGGCTGGCCCAGGAACGGGTCCTGTGGCTGGACCACGGCTACCTGGAGGGCGACGACACCGACGCCCACATCGATACTCTGGCGCGCTTCGCGCCGGGCGACGCGATCGTGTTCCAGGCCTGCGACGATCCGGGCGATCCGCACCATGCCGAGCTGCAGGCGATGGCCGCCGAGATCGCCGCGCTGCGTACCGCGGACGGCCGCCCTTACCGGTTGTACCCGCTGCCCTGGGCGGCGCCGATCATCGACCAGGACCGGCGCCTGGCCGCATCCTACGCCAACTTCCTCATCGTCAACGGCGCGGTGCTGATGCCGGCCTACGGCGACCCGGCCGACGACCGCGCCGCGACGGTGCTGGCCGACGCGTTCCCGGGCCGCGAGATCGTGCAGGTGCCCTGCCGCCCGCTGATCTGGCAGAACGGCAGCCTGCACTGCATCACCATGCAGATCCCGCTGGGACTGGGCGGCTGAGCGGAACCTCTTCGCGGCGGCAGCGTGCTCCCGCTTACAATACCCGCCATGAACGCCAAGACCCTGCCCGTCGCCCTGATCCAGGAAAGCAACCACGGCGATGCCGAGGCCAATCTGGCCGTGATCGAGTCGCGGGTGGCCGAGGCCGCCGCGCAGGGCGCGCGGCTGGTATTGCTGCAGGAACTGCACAACGGCGCCTACTTCTGCCAGCACGAGTCAGTGGCCGAGTTCGACCTGGCCGAGCCGATCCCCGGGCCCAGCAGCGAGCGCCTGGGGGCGCTGGCGAAGAAGCACGGCGTGGTCATCGTCGGCTCGCTGTTCGAGCGCCGCGCCGCCGGCCTGTACCACAACACCGCGGTCGTGCTGGAAAAGGACGGCAGCCTGCTGGGCAGGTACCGCAAGATGCACATCCCGGACGACCCGGGCTTCTACGAGAAGTTCTATTTCACCCCGGGCGACCTGGGGTTCAAGCCTATCGATACTTCGGTCGGGCGCCTCGGCGTGCTGGTGTGCTGGGACCAGTGGTACCCGGAAGCGGCGCGGCTGATGGCGCTGGCCGGCGCTGAACTGCTGCTCTACCCGACCGCGATCGGCTGGGATCCGGACGACGCCCAGGACGAGCAGGCCCGCCAGCGCGATGCCTGGGTGCTCAGCCACCGCGGCCACGCCGTGGCCAACGGCCTGCCGGTGCTGTCGTGCAACCGGGTCGGCCTCGAGCCTTCCCCGCTGGGCGCGTCGGGCATCCGCTTCTGGGGCAACAGCCACGTGCTCGGGCCGCAGGGCGAGTTCATCGCCGAAGCCGGTACCGAGCCGACCGTGCTGGTGTGCGATGTGGACCTGAAACGCAGCGAGCACGTGCGCCGGATCTGGCCGTTCCTGCGCGACCGCCGGATCGATGCCTACGGCGACCTGCTCAAGCGCTACATCGACTGAAGGCCGTCCGGGTGAGTCCCACGATCCGTGCAGCCACGCCGGACGACGTGCCGGCGATCACCGCCATCTATGCGGCCGAAGTGCGCGATCTCGTCAACACCTACGAGTACGACCCGCCGGACGCAGCGGAAATGCTGCGACGCATGCAGGACCTGCTCGCTCACGGCTTCCCCTGGCTGGTGGCCGAAACCGGTGGCGAAATCGCCGGCTACGCCTATGCCGGAAGCTACCGCGGGCGGATCGCCTACCAGTGGACGGTGGAGAACTCGGTATACGTGGCCGCCGGCCACCAGGGCCACGGTGTCGGCACGGCCCTGCTCGGACGGTTGATCGACGAGTGCGCGGCGCGCGGTTTCCGGCAGATGATCGCGGTGATCGGCGAACCGGCCAACACCGCCTCGATCCGCCTCCACGAAAAGTCCGGCTTCCAGCTGGTCGGCATCTTCCGCGGCATCGCCTGGAAGCACGGCCGCTGGCTGGACACCGTGCAGATGCAGCGTCCGCTGGGCGCCGGCGCAGGCAGCCCCCCTTCCGAACGAACCACGCAATGACCGATACCCCGATCGACACCCGAAACCACGACGGCGGCGACCCGCTCGCCGGCCAACCCATGCGGATCGTCGAACGCGACGGAGTCCGCTACACGCTGCTGGGCACTGCCCACGTCTCCCAGGCCAGCGTGCTGGCGGTGGAGCAGGCCATCGCCGGCGGCAGGTTCGACGCGGTCGCGGTCGAGCTCGACCCGCAGCGCCTGCAGGCGCTCACCGATCCGGACGCCCTGGCGCGACTGGACCTGGTGGAAGTGATCCGCAAGGGGCGGATGGCGTTGTTCGCCGCCAACCTGGCCCTGGCCGCCTACCAGCGCCGCCTGGCAGAGCAGCTGGGCATCGAACCGGGCGCCGAGCTCAAGCGTGCGGTGGCGCTGGCTCGCGAACGCGGCCTGCCGGTGCACCTGATCGACCGCGACGTCGGCCTGACCTTCCGTCGCGCCTCGCGGCGGCTGGGTTTCTTCGGCAGGATCAAGCTGGTCGCCGGCCTCGGCGCCGGCCTGCTGTCGTCCGAGGACGTGGGCGAGGACGAGATCGAGAAGCTCAAGCAGGGCGACATGCTCGAATCGAGTTTCGGCGAATTCGCCCGCGAAAGCCCCGCGCTGTACGAGGCCATCATCGGCGAGCGCGACCGCTACATGGCCACGCGCCTGCGCGAGGCACGCACCGACGGCCAGCGCGAGGTGCTGGCGGTGGTAGGTGCCGGCCACCTCGCCGGCCTGGCCCACCACCTGGAAACCGATACCGACGAGCCCACCGCGCTGCGCAGGCAGCTGGAGGACGTGCCGAAGAAGCGCAACATCCCATGGATCACTCTGGCCATCCTGGCGGTGGTGCTGGCCGGGGTCGGCGTCGGCTTCTGGAAGGGCGGCATGGACATGGGCACGCGGATGCTGGCGATCTGGGCGCTGTACACCGGCGGCCTGGCCGGTCTGGGCGCACTGCTGGCCGGCAGCCATCCGCTGAGCGTGCTTACCGCGATCGTGGTGGCGCCGTTCAAGCCGTTCCGCCTGAGCATCCCCACCGGCGCGTTCGCCGCAGTGGTGGAAACGCGGCTGCGCAAGCCGGCATACCGCGATTTCCTCCAATTGCGCGACGACGCGCAAACGGTCAAGGGCTGGTACCGCAACCGGGTGACCAGGATCGTGCTGACCTTCATGCTGACCAATCTCGGCAGCATGCTCGGCCTGTGGCTGGCGGGCTTCCGGGTCTACGGCAACCTGGTCTAGCCCGGATCCGGTCCGCCACGACCGTCAAGGCGGGGCCATCTCCAGGCCATGCGCATGATGACCACGCCCAGGAGTATCTCGACGCTGCTGTAGGCGAGATAGAACCACCATGCCCCCGGCATGGTGAGCGCGACGAACAGCGCATAGAACGCAGCCACGCCGATATTGAGCCATCGCGCGAGGCGCACCGGTGTCGCCAGCGACAGGAACACCATCAGGCCAGGCACCGCAAGCAGCAGGGCGACGAACAGCAGCGAGCCCTGGCTGCTCGGCCCCATCGGGCCACCGCCATCCAGCATGTGCTGCAGTTTCCCGGGCCGGTACAGGCCGAAGTAATCGCCATACAGGAACAGCAGGGTCAGGCTCGTCCACAGCGCGGACAGCTTCAGTCGTTGGGGCAGCGGTGGGTCGCACAAGGGAGACGACGAAGCGGGGGTGCGCATGGCGGCCTCAGGTAGCCAGTGGAGATATCGCGCCTGTGCGATCAGCGCGCAGTCCGAACAGCAGCAGCCACAGGCAGGTGCCGATTTCGCCCAGCGCGGCCGGCAACGTCAGGTAGCCCGAGGGCGGCCAGGCACCGTATCCGGGCACCAGCAATTCCGCCAATACGCCAAGCACGTAGCCCAGCCCGCCCAATACCAGCAGGATTCCCAGCACGCGCGGCAGGCGCCCGGAGCGCAGGGCCAGCCAGCCGAATGGCAGCAGCCATAGCCCCCAGAACACGCGTACCAGTTGCATGCCGCTGCGGTACGCCTCCAGCGCCGCATGCGCCAGGTACTGGCGCTGCCCGGGCGGCAACAGCTGCGCACTGTCGGCATCGACCAACAGGGCAAGCGCCTGCAGCCGATGCGACAGCGCCGCCAGAGCCAACGGAACGCTCACCGCCACGAACGCCACCATCAGCGTCGCGGCGGGCCGGCTCACGTCCTGGAAACCGCGATACAGCGCCAGGGCCAGCAACAGGAAGGCCACCTGCATGACGATGAAGGCCGCCGCGCCCTGCTGGACCAGCGACTGCCTGGCGACCACGTTGTCCAGCACCGCTTGCGCATCGGGGGCGGCAAGCTGCCCGGGCACATAGGCCAGGCAGAAGAATCCGGTGACGACGACGGTCAGGTACAGCAGGCCGGCAAGCCGGCTGCCGGAAGGAAATGCCCGTGGCATCCACAATCTCCTGGAAAAATCGCCCCCTGCCGGAATGGCAGGGGGCCCGATGACCCCGGATCAGTCCCGCACGGGCAACGGCATGGCCGGCTCCACCGGGGCCAGGCCGCGCGCGCGCCGCACCAGCCGCGCCGTGCCGGTGCGCAGGTCGTCCAGGATCGCGTAGATGGTCGGCAGGAACAGCAGGCTGACCACCGTGGAGAACGCCAGGCCGCCGGCGATGGCCCGCGCCATCGGGTAGTACGGCGGCATGCCGTCGGCGGTGTGGGTGTTCAGCGCGATCGGCACCATCGCCAGGATCGCCGTGCCCATGGTCATCAGGATCGGGCGCAGGCGCTCGCGGCTGCCCTCCACCAGCGCCTCGACCCTCGGCAGGCCGCGCCGGCGCAGGTTGTTGATGTGCTCGATCATCACGATGCCGTTGTTCACCACCACACCCATCAGCACCAGGATGCCGATCACGGCCATGATGTTCATCTCGGTGCCGGTCAGCCAGAACAGCCAGTACACGCCGAAGATCGAGAACACCACGCAGGACATGATCGCGCCCGGGAACAGCAGCGATTCGAACACCGCCGCCATGATCACGAACATCAGGATCAGGGCGATGGCGATACTGGTCACCATCTGGTCCATGCCGTCGAAGTTGATGTTGAAGCCGGCACCGGAGAAGGTATAGCCGTAGCCGGGCGGGAACTGCACGCCCTCCAGCGCCGTCTCGATCGCCTTGCGCGCCTCGTCCATGGGCACGTCCGGCGCCACCCCCGCTTCCACCCGCAACATGGTCTGCCGGTTCAGGCGCTGGATCGAGGTGGCGGCCGGATTGACCCCCACGTCGACCATCGCCAGCAGCGGCACCTCGGACCCGTTGGGCGCGCGCACCATGAAGGTGGACAGGTCCTCGACCCCGTACTTGTCCGAACCGGCGAAGCGCACGTTGACCGGGATCTCCACGTCCTCGCGATGGAAGTCGCGCAGCGACGAGCCGCGCAGGGCCATGCTGACGAACTGCGCCACCTGTTCGGCGCTGAAGCCGTAGGCGGCGGCACGCTCGCGGTCGACCCGCACCGCCAGCTCGGTGTTGGCGTCGCCGGTGTCCACCCGCACGTCGCGCAGTTTCGGATTGCGCCCCAGCATCGGCACGATGTCGTCGGCCAGTTCCTTCAGGGTGGCGGTGGAATCGCCGATCAGACTGAAGCGGATGCCCTGGCCCTCGCTGCCCATGCCGCCGGGCCAGCCGATGCCGATCCGCGCCCGCGCCGACTTGGGCAGGCCCTCGCGCACCTTCTCCTCGATCCGCTTGCTCAGTTCGCGGTCTTCCACGTCGAGGAACATGCGGGTCTGGGCCCAGCCCTGCTCGCTGTAGCGGCTGTGGACACGCTCGACCCGGAAGTCCTGGCGATGGGCATTGATGAATTCCTCCACCCGCGCGACCTCCTTGCCCATCTCTTCCTTGGAATAGGCGCCTCGCCACTGGTAGAAGATGTTGATCTCGCTCGGATCGCTTTCGTCGCCCCCCCCCTGGGTGTGCATCATCGGCCACACGCTGGCCACGGTGATGAGCACGATGCCGGCCACGCTCCAGCCACGGTGCAGCAGGGTCCAGCGCAGCGCCCGCGCATAGCGATCCTGGAGCCGCGCGATCGTCGGCGACTTCACCGCCGGCGGGGTCTTCATCCGCGCCGACAGCATCGGGATCAGGCTGACCGCGACCAGCCACGAGGCCAGCAGCGAGACCGAAATGGTCACCGCCAGTTGCCCCAGGTAGATGCTGATGATGTTCTTCTCGCCGAACAGCATCGGCAGGAACACCACGCAGTGGCACAGGGTGCCGGCCGACAGGGCGATGGCGACGTTGCGGGTGCCGACGATCGAGGCGCGCTCGGGATCGTCCGGGTACCGTTCGCGCTCCTGGTAGATGCTTTCCACCACCACCACCGCGTTGTCCACCAGCATGCCCACCGCCAGCAACAGCCCCATCATCGAAATGATGTTCAGGGTGATCCCGGCGAAGTACATGAAGCCCAGGGTCATCACGAAGCAGATCGGGATCGCCAGGCTGACCATCAGGGTGGACGGCCAGTGGCGCAGGAACGCGTAGAGCACGATCACCGACAGCAGCAGGCCGATCGCGCCGGCTTCGGCCAGCGCCAGCAGCGAGGCGGTGACCGCCTGGCCCTGGTCGTCGGCGACTTCGATCTTGATCCCGCGCATGGCGGGATCGCTTTCCAGCCGGCCGATCTCGGCCCGGACCGAGCGTGAAAGGTCGACCAGGTTCGCCGAACGCTCCTTGTAAACGTCCACCCCGACGCTGGGCTTGCCGTCCATCTGCCGCACGTAGTTCATCCGCTGCGGCTGCAGGTCCACGGTGGCGATGTCGGACAGACGGGTGCCGCGAGCGTCCACCGGCAGGTCGCGCAGGGACTGCAGTTGCAGCAGTTCGCCGCGCGGCTGCACCCGCAGGCGGCGCCCGTCCTCGGTGATCTGCCCGGCCGAGACCGAGAAGTTGGCCGCCTGCAGCCGCTGCACCAGTTCGTTGAGCGCCACCCCATGCGCGCTCAGCCGGTCCTTGTCCAGCGCCACCAGCACTTCCTGCCGAGCCACGCCCTCGACTTCGACCCGGGCCACCCCGGGCAGGCGCTCCAGGCGATGCTTGAGGCTGCGCTCGATCAGGTCCGCGCGCCGGGTCAGGTCGTCGTCGCTGGTCAGGCGCAGGGTCATCGCCTCCCGGTCCGAGGTGCTCCAGCGCTGCACGTAGTAGCGGCGGAAATCGTTCGGGAGCTGGTCGCGGATCGCGTCGATGCGTTCGCGCGCTTCCGAGGCGGCGATGGCGATGTCGCGGCTCCAATCGCTGAATTCGACCTGGATCTGCGCACCGTCCGCGTTCGCCCGCCCGTTCATCGAACGGATCCCGGGCATGGTCGCGATCGCCTCCTCCACCGGCCGCAGCAGGTTGCGCTCCACCTCTTCCGGGGTGGAGCCGGCGTACGGCAGGGCGATGAAGAAGAACGGAATGGTCGCCTCCGGCTCGGCCTCAAGCGACAGCCGGAACGAGGCGATCAGCCCGATCGCCACCATCGACACGAACAGCATGATCGTGGTGACCGGGCGGCGGATGGACAACTCGGTGATGTTCATCCGTCAGCCCTGCGCGCCTTCGCCGGCGGCCACGCCCGGGTTCGGCACCACCACCGCGGCGATGCCGCGGCGCGCGCGCTGGCCGCGCCTGAGGTAGTGCTCGTCCGGCTTGCGGTCGAGCAGGTCGTAGACCACCGGGATCACCACCAGGGTCAGCAGGGTGGACACCAGCAGGCCGCCGATCACGGTGATCGCCATCGGCGAGCGCACCTCGGCGCCCTCGCCGAAGGCCAGGGCCAGCGGCAGGAAGCCGAACACCGCGCACAGGGTGGTCATCATGATCGGGCGCAGGCGCGAGCGCGCGCCCTCGACCAGCGCCTCGCGCTTGGCCATGCCGGCCTCGCGCAGCTGGTTGACCTTGTCGATCAGGATGATCGCGTTCTTGACCACCAGGCCGACCAGCAGGATCAGGCCGATGAACACCACCACCGATACCGGCGAACCGGTCAGCAGCAGCGCACCGACCGCGCCGACCATCGCCAGCGGGATGGTGAACAGGATCACGAACGGATGCAGCAGCGACTCGAACTGCGAGGCCATCACCAGGTACACCAGGAACACCGCCAGGCCGAACGCGAACAGCAGCGAGCGGATCGATTCGCCCAGTTCCTCGCCCTGGCCGCCGATGCGCATGTCCACGTCGGTGCCCAGCGGGTTGTCCGCGACCATCTGCTGCACCTCGGCGACCGCCGTTCCCAGGTCGATGTCGCGCAGGTTGGCCGAGACGATCGCCACCCGGCGCTGGTCGGTGCGGTGGATCTCGCTGGGGCCGGTGGCGGCCACGACCTCGGCCACCGAGCCCAGCTCGACCGAGGTCCCGCCGCCGGCCTTGACGATCAGGCGGCGGATGTCGTCCACCGAGGAGCGCTCCGACTCGCGCACCCGGACCAGCACGTCGATCTTGCGGTCGCGGAAGCTGTAGCGGGTCGCGACGTTGCCGCGCACCTTGTTCACCACCGCATCGGCGATCTGGCGGGTGGTCAGGCCCAGCGTCGCGGCACGGTCCTGGTCGAACACGATCTGGATCTCGGGGAAGCCCTGCTCCACGGTCGACTTCACGTCGGCGTAGTGGGGGTTGTCGCGCAGCATTCCGGCCAGGCGGTTGCCCGCGACCCGGATCGCCTCCAGGTCGTTGCCCTCGATCTCGACCTCCAGCGGCGGCGACAGCGCGAACAGCTCCGGGCGGGCGAAATCCACCTGCGCCGCCGGATGGTCCTGCATCGCCGCGCGCAGCTTCTCGGTCAGGCCGGACTCGCGCGAGGCATCGTCCATCACCACGGTCAGCTTGCCGATGTTCTCGCCGCTTTCGGTCGGGCTGGCGTCCAGCCGGGTACCGGTGCCGGAAACGCCGTACAGCAGGCGCACGCCCGGCTCGTCGGCGTGCAGGCGCTGCATGTCGCGGACCAGCGCGTCGGTCTGCGCCAGCGGCGTGCCCGGCGGCAGCTTGGCTGTCATCTCGAAGCGGTCCTGGGCCAACTGCGGGATCAGGTCCATGCCCAGCATCGGGATCGCGGCCAGGGTCAGCACGAACGCCAGCGCGGCGCCGCCGAGCACCGGCCACGGCCGCGCCAGCGCGCGCGGCAGCAGGCGCAGGTAGGCAGCCTCGCCACGGCCGTAGGGCGCCATGGCCAGGTCGCTGGCCTTGCGCATGACCGGGCCGACCACCGCTGCGACGCCGCGGAACGCGCGCGCCACGGCCCAGACCAGCGCATAGAAGCCGTAGCGGAACATCGCGCCGACCCCGCGCCCGGTGGCGGCCACCGGCTTCTGCCAGCGCCGCTCAGGACTCCAGCGCTCGCGCGGCGCCTCCTGCGGAAACTCCAGCGGCGTATGCCCCTTGAGCGAGCTGAGCATCGGGATCAGGGTCATCGCCACCACCAGCGACACCGCGATGGCGATGGACACGGTGAGCGCCTGGTCGCGGAACAGCTGTCCGGCGATGCCCTCGACGAACACCAGCGGCAGGAACACCGCGATCGTGGTCAGGGTCGAGGCGACCACCGCCATCGACACCTCGCGGGTGCCCTGGATCGTCGCGTCCAGCACACCCAGGCCGCGCTCGCGCGCCTTGGCGATGGATTCCAGGACCACGATCGAGTCGTCCACCACCAGGCCGGTGGCCAGCGCCAGGCCGCCCAGCGACATCACGTTCAGGCTCAGCCCGAGCTGGCCCATGAAGAAGAACGTGGCGATGATCGACACCGGCAGCGAGAGCGAGATGACGAAGGTGCTCCAGCCATCGCGCAGGAACAGGAAGATGACCAGGATCGACAGCAGGCCGCCGATCACCGCATCGAGCTTGACGTCGGCGATCGCGTGGCGGATGAACTTGGACTGGTCCTCGACCACGGTCATATCGATGTCGTCCGGCATCTTCGCCCGGATGTCCTTCAGCTTCGCCTCCAGCGCGTCGGCGGTGGCCACGGTATTGGCGTCGCCTTCCTTGTAGACGGCCAGCTCCACCGCCTCGCGGCCGCCGCTGCGGATCACCGCCTCGCGCTCCTTGTAGCCCTGGCGCACCTCGGCCACGTCCTTCAGCCGGATCGGCGCGGCGCCACCGGAACCGCCGCCGTCGCCGCGCAGGGCGGCGATCACGTTCGGGTCGCGGCTGCCGAGGATGGCGGACATCAGCTGCCGGTTCTCGCTCCCGGCCGAGGCCGAGCCGCCGGCGGTGGTCAGCAGCAGCTCGCGCATCTGCTCGACGTCGGCGAACTGGTTGACCGTGCGCACCAGGTAGCGTTGCGAACCTTCCTCCAGGCGCCCGCCGGAGAGGTTGACGTTCTCCTGCTTCAGGCGCTGGATCACGCTGTCCAGCGACAGGCCCAGCTGGGCCAGCTTGCGCTGGTCGATATCGACCTGGATCTCGTCCTCCAGGCCGCCGCCGACCTTGACCGCGGCCACGCCGGAGACCGGCTCGAGCTTGCGCTTGAGGTCCTCGTCGGCATAGCGGCGCAACTCCATCAAGCGCCGCACCGCGTCGCTCTCGTCGCCGTCCTCCTGCTTCGAGGACAGGGCCAGGCGCATGATCGGCTGGGTGGACGGATTGAAGCGCAGCAGCACCGGCGGTTTGGCGTCCAGCGGCAGCTGCAGGGTTTCCATCTTGTCGCGCACGTCCAGGCCGGCCTGCTGCATGTCCGTGCCCCAGGCGAATTCGAGGACCACGTCGCTCTGCCCGGTGCGCGAGACCGACTTGAGCTTGCGCAGGCCCTTGACCACGCCCAGCGCCTCCTCGGCCGGCTGCGAGATCAGGGTCTCCACTTCGGCCGGGGCGGCGCCTTCGTAGTCGGTGCGCACGGTGAGCGTGGGATAGCTCAGGTCCGGCAGCAGCTCGACCCGCAGGCTGGACAGCGAGATCAGCCCGAACAACACCAGGGTCACCGTGGCCATGGCGATGGTGACGCGGCGGCGGGTGGCGAACTCGATCAGGTCGAAGCGGCCGCCTGCCGCGGCGGGATCCGGCGCGGACATCACTGGGTCGCCGCTTGGGCGGCCGGAGCCGGAGCCGGAGCCGGCGTCGGTTCGGCCTGGCCCAGCACCTGCACCGCGCTGCCTTCGCGCAGCGCGGCCTTGCCGGCCACGACCACCGCGTCGCCGGCCTTCAGGCCTTCGCGCACCTCCACCCAGCCGGCGTCGTCGTAGCCGAGCTTGAGCGGGGTGCGTGCGGCCTTGCCGTCGCGGACCACGTACACGGCCGGCTCGCCGCCGTCCTCCAGCAGCGCCGCGCGCGGCACCACCAGCGCATCGGCGCGCTGGTCGTAGTTGATGCCCAGGCGGGTGAACATGCCGGGCTGCAGTTCACCCTCGCCGGAGAATGCGGCGACCACGCGGAAGGTGCCGGTGCCGGTGTCCACCACCGGCGCGACCCGATCCACCGTGCCGGCGAATTCGCGGCCCGGCAAGGCATCGGCCACCAGCTTGACCTGCTGGCCGGCGCGGAGCTTGGCGATCTCGCGTTCGGGCACGTTGAGCGTCGCCTCCAGCCGCTCGCTGTCGACGATGCGGAAGATCGGCGAGTTGATCTGCACGAAGTTGCCCGGCTTGATGTCGCGCGAGGCCACCACGCCGGAGATCGGTGCCACCACCGTGGTATAGGACAGCTCCAGCTTGGCCATCTGGTGCTGGGCGCGGGCGTTCTCCAGGTCGTAGCGCATCTGGTCGACCTCGCCGGCGCTGATCAGCTGCTGGGCGACCAGTTGCTGGGCGCGGCGATAGTTGTTCTCCAGCTTGCGCAACTGCGCCTCGGCCTGGGCCACGGCCAGGCGCGCGCGATCCGGGTCGAGGCGCACCAACGGTTGCCCGGCCTTGACCTGCTGGCCCTCCTCGGCCAGCACTTCCAGGGCCACCCCGGAGGTCTTGGCGACCACCTGCGACTCGGCCAGCGGCACCAGGGTGGCGGTCCCGGCATAGCTGGCGGCGATCGGCCGCTGGGTGGCCTTCACCACTTCCACCGGCACCGCGTCCGGCGCGGAGTCGCCCTTCTTGGCCTTGTCCGGGCCGGATGCGTCCTGCCCGCCCTTGCAGGCAGTCAGCGCGGAGACGAGGACGAAGGCAGCCACGGTGGCGCGCAATCCGGCGCGCAGGGACGTGGGACGGCGAAGGGCCATGAGGGGATCCATTGGTTCGAGGGTCCGGAGGTGTGATCAGGTGTTGTATGCGAGTAGATCACCAGAACGGCTAATCGCCATGCGCCGAAGGTCATGGTCCAGCCGGGTGACCGGTCGCTTCGACCCCTCCGGACCCGGCAGGTTCCGGTCCGGCTGAACCGCAGGCTATACTGAGTCTGTTCATGTGCGGCCTGCCGCACGGACTGTCCTCCGACCGACCCCGGACCCACGAATGATGCGCCCGCTGCCGCTAGCCGCCTGCCTTGCCCTGGTCTCCGCCCTGTCCCTGAACCTCTCCGCCCAGGAAGCCGCGCCGCCGGCCGAGCCTGCGGCGACCGCGCAGGCCATGCCGGCCCCGGCCGAGGCCACCGCCCCGGCTGCCGCTCCGGCGGCGGCCATCGGCAACGCCGAGTCCGGCCACCAGCTGACCTATACCTGCCAGGGCTGCCACGGCATCGACGGCTACAAGAATGCGTATCCGAGCTTCAAGGTGCCCATGATCGGCGGCCAGTCGTCCGAGTACCTGGCCCAGGCCCTGCACGAATACCGCGACGGCAAGCGCAAGCACCCGACCATGCAGGCCCAGGCGCAGAGCTTCTCCGACCAGGACATCGCCGACATCGCCGCCTTCCTGTCCACCCTCAAGTAAGCAGCCTTTCGCCATGACGACAGCCGTGACCGTTCAGCGTCTCGCCATCGCCCTTTTCGCCGCCCTCGCCCTGGCGGCCTGCTCCGGACAGGGGGGAGGCCACGACGCAGGGGAGGAAGGCAGCGCCCAGAAGAGCTCCTCGGCCGGACTGCCCGACGGGCGCATCGCCGTCGGCGAGCAACTGGCCAACGCCAAGGGCAAGGCCACCGGACAGAGTTGCGTCGATTGCCACGGCCCGGAAGGCAATGCGCCGATCGATCCCACCTATCCGAAAATCGGCGGCCAGTACGCCGACTACATCGCCCATGCGCTGCAGCAGTACCGCAAGGGCGAACGCCAGCACGCGCTGATGACCCCGCAGGCCGCAGGCTTGGGCGATCAGGACATCGCCGACCTGGCGGCGTACTTCGGCTCGCGCCCCACCCAGCTGCGCAACCTCCAGGGCATACACTGACCGATCCGGCCGCAGCGCCGGTGGCTCGAACGGAGGCCCGCGCAAGCGGGCCTTCGCGTTTCCCGCGGCTGCGCGGGTTGTTGGCGCGACCGGCCGCCGGCTATCGTTGGAGCCGCACCGAACGGAGGTCCGCCATGCGCCTGCCCGCTCTCGCCATCGCCCTGCTGGCCGCGTTGGCCGCCTGCAAGCCAGTCCCTGCATCCGACGCCGCCACCCCGGACATGGCGGCGCTCGGGATCGCCAGCGAACACGGCGAAGGCAAGCTGAGCGTGATCGCGCGCGGGCTGGCGCACCCGTGGGCGGTGGCGCCACTGCCCGATGGCGGCTTCCTGGTCAGCGAACGCGGCGGCACGCTGCGCCGGATCGCGGCCGACGGCAGCGTGTCGGCACCGCTGGCCGGCGTGCCCGCGGTGCATGCACGCGGCCAGGGAGGGCTGCTGGACGTGGCCCTGGCCCCGGACTTCGCCCACAGCCGGCGGATCTACCTCAGCTACGCCGAACCGGGCGGCAACGGCCTGTCCGGCACCGCGGCGGCCTGGGCCACCCTCGGCGACGCCGGCCTCACCGACGTGACCGTGTTCTACCGGCAGGAGCCCAAGGTCGATACCGAGCACCATTACGGTTCGCGCTTCGCCTTCGACGACCAGGGCCACGTGTTCATCAGCCAGGGCGAGCGCGGCCTGCGGCCGCTGGCGCAGGAACTGGACAAACTGCAGGGCAAGCTGGTCCGTCTCAACCTGGATGGCAGCGTGCCCGAGGACAACCCCTTCGTCGGCCAGGCCGGGGTGCGCCCGGAGATCTGGAGCTACGGCCATCGCAACTCGCAGGGACTGGCCTTCGATCCCCGCACCGGCAAGCTGTGGGAGAGCGAACACGGCCCGCGTGGCGGCGACGAACTGAACCTGCCGCGCCCGGGCCGCAACTACGGCTGGCCGGTGGTCACCCATGGCATCGACTATTCCGGCCAGCCGATCCCCGAGGCGATGGGCAAGGAAAAGCAAGGCATGGAGCCGCCGCATTTCGTGTTCGAGGTCTCACCCGGACTGTCGGGCATGGCCTTCTACACCGGGCGGCCCGGCCAGCCGTGGAACGACAGCCTGTTCCTGGGCGCGCTGGCGCAGCGCCAGTTGATCCGGCTGCAACTGCAGGGCGACCGGGTGGTGGCCGAGGAACGCCTGTTGCAGGACCTGGGCGAGCGCATTCGCGACGTGCGCCTCGGCCCGGACGGCAACCTGTACCTGGTCACCGACGAGGACGACGGCAAGCTGCTGAAGCTGGAGCCGCCCCGGGGTTGAACGGAGCCGCGGCGCCGCGTTCCGCCGCGAGGCCGCGCGCCGGCCTGGGCTACAATACGCCGATCCCTTCCCCGCGCTGTCTCCCCCGATGTCATCCGCCTACGGCACCGAGACGGTGCTCGACGTCCGCCACTGGACCGACGCGTACTTCAGCTTCACCACCACCCGCGACGACGGCTTCCGCTTCGACAACGGCCAGTTCGTGATGATCGGGTTGCCCACCGAGGGCGGCAAGCCGGTCCTGCGCGCCTATTCCATCGCCAGCGCCAACTGGGAAGAGCAGCTGGAGTTCTTCTCGATCAAGGTCCAGGACGGTCCGCTGACCTCGCGCCTGCAGCACATCCAGCCCGGCGACAGCATCCTGATCGGACGCAAGCCCACCGGCACCCTGCTGATCAGCGACCTGCACCCGGGCCGCAACCTGTACCTGCTGGGCACCGGCACCGGCCTGGCGCCATGGCTGTCGGTGGTCAAGGACCCGGAAACCTACGAGCGCTTCGAACGCGTGGTGCTGTGCCACGGCGTGCGCAACGTCGCCGACCTGGCCTATCGCGACTACTTCGAAAGGGAGCTGCCGCAGCACGAGCTCCTCGGCGAGACCATCCGCGGCAAGCTGCTGTACTACCCGGCGGTGAGCCGCGAGGACTTCCCCAACCGCGGCCGCCTCACCGAATTGATGGCCAGCGGGCAGATGATGCGCACCCTGGGCATCGAGCCGCTGGACCCGGACCGCGACCGCGCCATGATCTGCGGCAGCCCGCAGATGCTGGCCGATTTCCGCGCCCTGCTCGACGGCCGCGGCCTCGCCGCCGCACCGCGGATCGGCTCGCCCGGCCAGTACGTGTTCGAACGCGCCTTCGTCGAGAAGTGACCGTGGACCGCGCCATGCAGGCACCGGCCACGGCGGCCGCAGCCGGAACCCGGGCGGACCGCATGTCGCTGCACGGGTGGCTGCTGGCGGCCGTGCTCGGCCTGGCCTCGTCCATGGGTGACGCCCGGGCCTCGGACCTCGCGCCACCCGCGCCAGGTGACATGCCGCCGCAACTGCTCGGCAGGGACCACCAGGGCAAGGCCGTCGACCTGGCCGACTACCGCGGCAAGGTCGCGATCGTCACCTTCTGGGCGTCCTGGTGCGGTCCGTGCCGCAAGGAACTTCCGGTGCTGGCGCGGTTCCAGGAAGTGGTCGGGCGCGATGCGCTGGAAGTGATCGCGGTCAACTTCAAGGAGCCGCGCAACGACTTCAATGCGGTGGTGCGTGCCAACCGCGGGCTGGACCTGACCTACGTCCACGACGCCAAGGGCGAAACCAGCGAGCGCTACGGGGTCCAGTCGCTGCCGCACATGTTCATCCTCGACCATGACGGCAAGGTGGCCTTCACCCATCGCGGCTATTCCGAGCAGTCGCTGCCCGACATCATCGCGGAGATCCTCTCGCTGCTGCCGGAAGACGTGAAGCATCGCCCGGCGACGGCCCCCTAGGGTGATCCGCGCAACGCCCGCTCGATGTCGCCGGTGAGCGACTCGGGGCGCTCGGTCGGCGCATAGCGGGCGATCACCCGCCCGTCGCGCCCGAGCAGGAACTTGGTGAAGTTCCACTTGATCGCGCCGGTGCCGAGGAAGCCCCGCTTCTCCTCCTTGAGCCAGCGCCAAAGCGGGTGCGCGCCATCGCCGTTGACCTCGACTTTGGCGAACATCGGGAAGCTCACCCCGAAATTCTGCGCGCAGAAGGCGCGGATCCCGGCCTCGTCGTCCGGTTCCTGGTGGCCGAACTGGTCGCAGGGGAAGCCGAGCACGGCGAAGCCACGGTCGCGGTAGTCGCGCCAGAGCTGCTCCAGCCCGGCGTATTGGGGAGTGAAGCCGCAGCGCGAGGCCACGTTGACCACCAGCAGCACCTGGCCGGCGAATTCGGCGAGGTTGCGCGGGTGGCCGTCGATGTCGATGGCGGAGAAATCGTGGAGGCTGGCCATGGGAATCCGGGGATGGAGGCTGGCTCCAGCATACGGCGCCGGGCCGCGACCGGGCAGCCTCTCCGGGCCGGGACGGGCGCCGCGGCGCCCCCTGCCTGCCCGGCGCGGCCACGGCCTCGGCCGCCCCGTGCCATTGGTCACGGGCCGCCACCGCCCCGGGTGCGGTAGATTGAAAGGATTGTCCCCGCAGGATCCGCAGCAGATGAAGAAGACCGGCCTCACCCTGGCGCTCGCCGCCGCCCTTGGACTTGGCATGACCGCCTGCAACCGCACCGAAAGCCCCGCCCCCGGCGCCAGCGCCGAGCAGCCCGCCGCGCCGTCCACCCAGGACAACCCGTTCTTCGTCCAGAGCGACCTGCCGCTGCAGTACCCGCACTTCGACCGGATCCGCGACGAGCATTTCGCCCCGGCGTTCGAAGCCGGCATGGCCGAGCAGCTGAAGGAAATCGAGGCGATCGCCAACAACCCCGAGGCCCCGACCTTCGACAATACCATCGTCGCCCTGGAGAACAGCGGCCAGGTGCTCGACCGCGCCACCACCGTGTTCTTCAACCTGGTCGGTACCGACACCAACGACGCGCGCAAGAAGCTGCAGGCGGACTTCTCGCCGCGCTTCGCCGCCCACCAGGACGCGATCGTGCTCGATCCTGCGCTGTTCGGGCGGATCCAGGCGCTGTACGACCGGCGCGACTCGCTGGGCCTGGATGCCGAGGGCCTGCGCCTGGTCGAGCGCTACCACGATGATTTCGTCCGTGCCGGCGCCCGGCTGTCCGATGCCGACAAGGCCAAGCTCAAGGACATGAACGCGCAACTGGCCACGCTGGGCACCCAGTTCAACCAGAACGTGCTCAACGAGGTCAATGCCTCGGCGGTGGCGTTCGACAGCGCCGAGGCGCTGGCCGGGTCCAGCGAGGCCCAGGTCGCCGCCGCCGCGGAGGAAGCCAAGAAGCGCGGCCTGGAGGGCAAGTACGTGGTCGCCCTGCTCAACACCACCGGCCAGCCGCCATTGACCTACCTGACCAATCGCGAGTCGCGCCGGAAGATCTTCGAAGCCTCCGCCGCCCGCGGCAGCCGCGGCAACGAGTACGACAACACCGGCATCGTCTCCCAGGTGATGAAGCTGCGCGCCGAACGGGCCAAGCTGCTCGGCTTCCCGAACCACGCCGCCTATTCGCTGGCCGACGCGACCGCCAAGACCCCCGAGGCGGTCAACGCCATGCTCGGCAAGCTGGCCCCGGCCGCCGTGGCCAACGCCAAGCGCGAGGCCGCCGACCTGCAGGCGATGATCGACAAGGAACAGGCCGCCAAGGGCGAACCCGGCTTCCAGCTCGAGCCATGGGACTGGGCCTACTATGCCGAGAAGGTGCGCCAGGAGCGCTACGACTTCGACGAATCCCAGCTCAAGCCGTACTTCGAGATGAAGAACGTGCTGGAGAACGGCGTGTTCTTCGCTGCCAACCAGCTCTACGGGATCAGCTTCAAGGAACGCACCGACCTGCCCAAGTACCGCGAGGACACCTGGACCTACGACGTCTTCGACGCCGACGGCAAGCAGCTGGCGATCTTCATCTTCGACCCCTACGCGCGCGAGTCCAAGCGCGGCGGCGCGTGGATGAACTCCTACGTGTCGCAGTCCAAGTTGCGGGGTACCCAGCCGGTGGTGGCCAACCACCTGAACATCCCCAAGCCGACCGAAGGCCAGCCGACCCTGCTCACCTGGGACGAGGTCACCACCGCGTTCCACGAGTTCGGCCATGCGCTGCACGGCATGTTCTCGGACGTGACCTATCCGTACTTCAGCGGTACCAGCGTGCCGCGCGACTTCGTCGAGTTCCCGTCGCAGGTCAATGAGATGTGGGCCGACTGGCCGTCGATCCTGGCCAACTACGCCAAGCACCACCAGACCGGCGAGCCGATGCCGCAGGCGCTGCTGGACAAGGTCCTGGCCGCGGCCAAGTTCAACCAGGGCTTCGCCACCACCGAATACCTGGGCGCGGCCATGCTCGACCAGCGCTGGCACCAGATCGGCCCGGAGCAGGTGCCGGAAGCCGCCGGGGTGATGAAGTTCGAGCACGATGCGCTGGTGGCGGACGGCATCTACTTCGCGCCGGTGCCGCCGCGCTACCGCACGCCGTACTTCAGCCACATCATGGGCGGCTATGCGGCCGGCTACTACGCCTATATCTGGTCCGAGGTGCTCGATGCCAATACCCAGGAATGGATCCGCAACCATGGCGGCCTGAAGCGCGAGAACGGCGACCGCTTCCGCGCCACCCTGCTCTCGCGCGGCGGCAGCAAGGACGCGATGGAACTGTTCCGCGACTTCGCCGGGCACGATCCCAAGATCGAACCGCTGCTGGCCAAGCGCGGGCTGGACGCCGCGCCGAAGCACTGAGTGCCGGCATCAAGCCCCACCGCACTGCGCCACCTTCGGGTGGCGCAGTCGTTTTCGGCAACCGCTTTCCCGAGGGGGAACGCCGGCTTCGTTGCGGGGCCGCCGCTGCATGGGGAGGCTGCTCGCCGCGCGGTTGCGCTGTCCCTGCTCCGGGATCCGGGCGCGGCACATGCATGTGCCGCCCGGGCGGCACACCTGCACGGCGGCGATGCCCGACCGAAGCAGCCGCTTGTCGCTCAATCCGATCAACGCGGAGCGACGTAGCCGCCGGGTACGCCGCGCGGGGACAACACGATCTGCCACAGCTGGGCGCGGCGGCTGCGGAATGTCGCCATCGAGCCGGCCAGGTAGTAGCGCCACATCCTGCGGAAGCGCTCGTCGTAGCGGGGATCGAGCCATTCCCAGGCCGCTTCGATGTTCTCGCGCCAGGCCTGCAGAGTGCGATCGTAGTCGCTGCCGAAATTGTGCCAGTCCTCGATCACGAACACCCCTTCGCTGGCGGCGGCGATCTGCGCGGCCGATGGCAGCATCGAATTGGGGAAGATGTAGCGCGCGATCCATGGATCGGTACGGCGCACGGAGACGTTGGAACCGATGCTGTGCAGCAGGAACAGCCCGGCTTCCGGCAGGCAACGCCGCACCACCTCGAAATAGGCGCGGTAGTTGCGCACGCCCACGTGCTCGAACATGCCGATCGAGAACACCGCGTCGAACGGCTCGTCCAGATCGCGGTAGTCCTGCAGGCGGATCTCCACCGGCAACCCCGCGCACAGTTCCCGCGCGTAGCCGGCCTGCTCGGCCGAGATGGTCACCCCGACGCCGGAAACGCCATGGCGCTCGGCCGCATACTTGAGAGCCTCGCCCCAGCCGCAGCCGATGTCGAGCACGCGCATGCCCGGGCGCAGGCGCAGCTTGCGGCAGACCAGGTCGAGCTTGGCCTCCTGGGCGGCGTCCAGGCCGGCGGCGTCGCGCCAGTAGCCGCAGCTGTACACCAGGCGGCGACCGAGCATGGCCGCATACAGGTCGTTGCCCATGTCGTAGTGGCGGCGCCCGACCTCGCCGCTGCGGCGGCGCGACTGGCGGTTGGACAGGCGCGCCAGCAGCGCGTCGCCGATCTCGCCCGGAGCGTGCACGCGCCGGTCCAGCCGAGCCTGCAGCAGCCGCAGCAGGAAGCCGTCGAGGGAGCCGGCATCCCACCAGCCCTCCATGTACGCCTCGCCCAGGCCGAGCGAGCCCTGTCCCAGCAGCCGCGCGTACAGGCGCTCGTCGTGCACCTGCAGGTCCCAGTCGTTCCCGCCGTCGATGCGCACGCCGGCCTCGGCCAGCAAAGCCTCGATCCGTCGGCGCGGGCGGCCCGGGACCGGCATGGCGCGGCTAGCGCACGAACAATCCGCGGACATCGTCCGCCAGGTAGGGCCGCAGTACCGCGGCGGGAACCTCGACCGCCTGCACCCCGTCGGCATAGGGGCCGACCTGGTAGGGCGGGAACACGAACCGCAACCCGGCGATGCGCCCATCCGCCGCGGCCACCGGCTCGAACTGGGCGAAATTTTCGGGCTTCGGTTCGGTGCCGTCGGCGATCATCCGCAGCGCATTCGACAGCAGCTGCCTGCGCTCCTCCGGTTCCAGGCCTTCGTCGGCGGCACGGGTATTGGCGGCGGTGCCGAGCTGCTCGCCGACGTAGGCGGCGATCGGCTCCCAGCCGGCCGGCGCAGCCAGCAGGGTGTCGGCAGTGAGCATGCGCTGCTGCCGAGGCAGCCACACGAAGCGCGCGACCAGCGGGATCCCGTGCGCGCCGCCGGTATAGAGGCTGCCGTCGGCGGCGATCGCCACGACCTCGTCGGTGCGCAGCGTCTGGCGAAAGCCCAGCGACAGCTCGTAGGGCGCTGACGGCGCGCCATCCAGCGAGTCCAGCGCCTGGCGCAGTTCGCCGCGGGCCGCCTCGGCATAGGCGTGCAGGGCCCGGGCCAGGCCCGGATCGGCTGCGGCACCGGCCGGGTAACTGATCCCGACCACGTAGCGCGGATCGTGCTCGATCACGTCGTCCAGCGACGGGACCGCCGCGGCATCGGCCGGCCCCGGGGAACCGGCAACGTCCGCGATCGGCTCCGGGAGCGGTTCGCCCGCTCCGCCGACCGCAGGCGCGGCCTCGCGCTGGCAGGCCGCCAGCAGGACCAGGACCAGACCGGCGAGCAACGGCCCGGTCACGGGATGGACGGGATAGGTGGGTTTCATGCCGCGTCTCCCTTGCATGCCGGCGTAGGGCCGGGCCGGCCCAGTTTAACGATCCTGCTCAATCGGCGGCGAGCAGGTCGGCGTACTGCGGATGGCGCCCGGCCCAGACCCTGGCATAGGAGCACTCCGGCACCACCCGCCAGCCCTCGGCCCGCGCCTGGTCGAAGGCCGCCTGGACCAGCCGCCCGGCCAGGCCGCGGCCGCCGATGGCCTCGGGCACGACGGTGTGCTCGATCACCATCCGGCCGGCGCGCAGGGCGTAGGTCAGCGCGGCCTCCTGGCCGTCCAGTCGCAGGCGGAAGCGCTGGCCGGTCGGATCGTGGTGGATGGCGGGCAGGTCGGTCATGGCAGGGTCTCCCGGGGATGGGCGAAGGATGCGGCAAAAGGCGACGCGGCGCGTCACATTCTGGCTGAAGCGCCCGCCAAGGTGCCGTGAGGACGCCCCCCGAGGCGCCGCAACGGCCCTCCGGGAAAGTTGGCACGGGCCCTGCATGGGTAGACGGCAAGACAGCCACGCATCCGCAGGGGACACGACGATGGACGGTTTCGAATTCAACGCTGCACACGATCTCGGCAACGACGCCTCCCTGCTGGAGGGCCTGTTCCAGTTGGTGGTCAGCGGCCACACCGATGGCTGGGAGTTCGAGCAACTCAACGCCGAGGTGTACCAGCGGCTGCAGGACGCCTACGCCGCGGCCCATTGATCCAGGGGGATGGACCGGGCGCGGGGGCGCCCCGTCCACGCGGCCCCGCCCACTGGGCGGGGCCGTTTTTTTTGCCCGCGGCTCAGCCGAAGCGCGGGTTGAGCAGCTGGTCGAGGAACACCTGCGCCAGGCGCGGTTCCATCGCCAGCATGAACATGATCCCGAACGCCGCGCCGGCCAGGTGCGCGCTGTGGTTGATGTGGTCCCCGCCCCGGCGATCCATCCAGATGCTGTAGCCGACGTAGAACACCGCGTACAGGATCGCCGGCGCAGGGATGAAGAACACGAAGATCAGCGACCACGGCGACAGCAGGATGAAGGCGAACAGCACCGCCGACACCGCCCCGGAGGCGCCCAGGCTGAAGTACCTGCGGTTGCCCTGGTTGCGCAGGTAGCTGGGCAGGATCGAAACCACCAACGCGGCCAGGTAGAACAGCGGATAGGTCAGCGCACTGCCGGTCAGCTGCACCATCATCCGCTCGATGTGCTGGCCGAAGAAGAACAGCGTGACCATGTTGAACAGCAGGTGCGGCAAGTCCGCGTGCAGGAAGCCGTAGCTGACCAGGCGCCAGTACTCCCGCCGCTCGGAGATCGCCGGTGGCCACAGGATCAGCCGATCGGCCAGGCGGCGGTCCTTGAACGCCAGCCACGACACCAGCGCGGTGACGGCGATCAGGGCCAGGGTGACGGGATATTGCATGGGATCCTCAGCCCGCGGCGCGGTAGTTGTCGACGGTCCGGTAGCCGCGGGCGTACAGGCCGAACGCCAGCGCGGCGACCAGCGCGAACACGGCGAAGAAGAACATCTGGAACGCGGTCACGCTCAGCCCGGTGCCGGCGATGCCGCCGGTGATCGACTCGTTGCGCACGGCCGCGTTGGCCAGCAGCACCCACAGGTTGCCGATGGTGGTGGTCAGGTTCCAGAAGCTCATGACCACGCCCTTCATCGCCTGTGGCGCCTGGCTGTAGGCGAACTCCAGGCCGGTGGCCGACACCAGCACCTCGCCGAAGGTCAGCAGCGCATAGGGCAGCACCTGCCAGACGATGGTCATCGGCTGGCCGCCATCCATCGCGACCTGGATCGCGCCGACCACGATCCAGGCCAGGCCGCTGAAGGCGATGCCGGCGGTCATCCGCCGCAGCGCGGTCGGTTCCCAGCCCATCCGGCGCAGCGCCGGGTACAGGACCAGGTTGTTGAACGGGATCAGGATCATCACCAGCGCCGGGTTGAGCGCCTGCATCTGCGAGGAGACGAACCAGTCGGGCTTGGTCATGGCGTTGCCCTGGATCACCCAGGTCGAGGCCTTCTGGTCGAACAGCGAGAAGAACGGCGTGGTCAGGGCGAAGATCACCAGCACCCGCAGCACGCTGCGCACGCCGTCGACCGCCGGGTCGGGATGCACGCCGCGCGCGCGCTCCAACTGCATCCAGGCGCCACCGCCGACGCCGGCCAGCAGCACCACCAGCGCCAGGCAGAAGGCGATGACGAACCCCAGCGACGGCACCAGCGCGAACGACCCCAGTGCCAGCGCCACCCCGGCCGCCGCGACCCACAGCCCGGCCCGCCCCTGCCCCGGCGCCTGCGCCAGCAGCGCGGTGCGCACCACGTTGGCGAACGAATGCGGGTCGCGGACCCGCGCCGGCGGCACCATCACATAGCGCTTGCGCCCGAGCCAGAACACGAAGGTGGCCACGAACATCAGCAGGCCGGGGATGCCGAACGCCACCGAGGCGCCGAAATTCTTCAGGAACAACGGCATCAGCAGCGAGGCGAACAGCGAACCGAAGTTGATGATCCAGTAGAAGGCGTCGAACACGATTCGCGCCAAGCTCTTGTTCGACTGGTCGAACTGGTCGCCCATGAACGAAGCCACCAACGGCTTGATCCCGCCCGCGCCCAGCGCGATCAGGGCCAGGCCGGTGAAGAAGCCCATGCGGTCGTGCTCGAACAGCGCCAGGCAGGCGTGGCCGGCGCAGTAGACCAGGGAGAACCAGAGAATGGTGTGGTACTTGCCGAAGAAGCGGTCGGCCAGCCAGCCACCCAGCAGCGGGAAGAAGTACACACCGATCATGAAGGTGTGCATCAGATCCTTGGCCGCCAGGTCCCGTTCCTGCCCGGCCGCGATGTGCTGCAGCAGGGTCGAGGTGATCAGGAACTGGACCAGGATGTTGCGCATCCCGTAGAAACTGAAGCGCTCGCAGGCCTCGTTGCCGATGATGAAGGGGATCTGGCGCGGCATGCGCCCGCGGTCTGCGGCAGTGGTGATCATCCGGAGGTCGGTCTGCGAAAGGAAACCGAGGGTACCCGATCCGGCGCTCGGACCGGAACCGCGGGCGGGCCCGGCCCGCCACGGCGGCGGCGGCGCGGTGCTGGCATCATGGGCCCGATTCCCACGAGACACTCCCCATGCCGCATCGCCCTGCCCTGGCCGTCCTGCTGCTTGCGGCCACCCTTGCGCCCACGGTCGCCTGGTGCCGGCCCGCCGACATCGACGACGGCGACGCAGGCACCGCCCCGCTGTCCACCGAGTCCGAACGCTCCGGGTTCCAGCGCACCGGCCGCTACGAGGAAGTCGGCCGCCTGGCCGCCGCGTTCCAGGCGCGCTATCCGGACCGGGTCGCGGTGCGCAGCTTCGGCACCACCCCCGAGGGCCGGCCCATGCAACTGCTGGTGGTCACCGCCACCGGCGCCTTCGACCCGGCCGAGGCCAGGCGCCGCGGCTTGCCAGTGGTGCTGGTCCAGGGCGGCATCCACGCCGGCGAGATCGACGGCAAGGACGCCGGCTTCCTGGCCCTGCGCCAGGTCCTGGAAGGCCAGGCCGCACCGGGCGCGCTGGACAAGCTGGTGTGGCTGTTCGTGCCGGTGTTCAACGTCGACGGCCACGAACGCTTCGGGCGCTGGAACCGCCCCAATCAGCGCGGCCCCGAGGAAATGGGTTGGCGTACCACCGCGCAGAACTTCAACCTCAACCGCGACTACGTGAAGGCCGATTCGGCGGAAATGCGGGCAATGCTGCGCCTGGTGCGGGAATGGGACCCGCTGGCGACGGTCGACCTGCACGCCACCGACGGCGCCCAGTTCGAGCACGACATCTCGATCCAGGTCGAGCCGCTGCATGCCGGCGACCCGGCCCTGCGCGAGGTCGGCCGCGCCTGGCGCGATGCGACCCTCGCCGACCTGGCCGCGCAGGGCTCGCTGCCGTTGGCGTTCTACCCCTCGTTCGTCGCCAGCGACGACCCCGCCTCGGGATTCGAGGACGGCGTGCCGCCACCGCGCTTCTCGCACGGCTACTTCCTGCTGCGCAATCGCCTGGGCATGCTGGTGGAGACGCATTCGTGGAAGCCGTATCCCGAGCGCGTGCGGACCACCCGCAACACCGTGGTCTCGGTGCTGGAGCAGATTGCCGCGCACGGTGCGCAGTGGCGACGTACCGCCGAGCAGGCCGACGCCCGCGCCGCGCGCCTGGGCGGACAGGTGGAGGCGCTGGCATGGAAGGCCACCGAGCACGCGCGCACCGTCGATTTCCGCGGTTACGCCTACACCCGCACGCCCTCGGAGGTATCCGGCGCGCTGATGACCCGCTATGACGAAACCACCCCGCAGCTGTGGCACCTGCCGCTGCGCGACCAGGTCGTGTCCGCGCTCGATGCCACGGCGCCGCACGCCGGCTACCTGGTGCCACCGGCCTGGGCCGCGTTCGTGCAACCGGCATTGGAAAGCCACGGCGTCGCATTCCGGCGCCTGGATGCGGCCTGGCCGGCAGCGCCGGTGCAGGCGTTCCGGGTCGAGACGCCGCAGTTCGCCGCCCAGTCCGTGGAGGGGCGCCAGCGCTTGTCCGCGCAGGGCGCCTGGCAGGCCGAAACCCGCGACGTCGGCACCGGCGCGCTGTTCGTGCCCATCGGCCAGCCGCTGTCACGGCTGGTGCTGGCCCTGCTCGAACCGCAGGCACCCGACTCCATCGCCGCCTGGGGCGGACTCAACGTCGCCTTCGAGCGCAAGGAATACATGGAGGACTACGTCGCCGAGGACGTGGCCCGCGGGATGCTCGCCGCCGACCCGGCGCTGCGCGCCGAGTTCCAGCACCGGCTGGATTCGGACCCGGCGTTCGCGGCCGACCCGGCCGCGCGCCTGGATTTCTTCTACCGCCGCCACTCGGCCTGGGACGAGCGCTACGGCCTCTACCCCGTGCTGCGCCTGGATCAAGCACCGCCCGTTCGCTGAGGCCGCCATGAACCGACTGCCCCACCTGCATCGACTCGCCGTCCGCCTGCTGCTGATCGCCTGCCTGCTGCCGGCAACGGCCCTGGCCGGCAGCAAGCCCGCCGCCGAAGGGAACGGCGAGGCGGCGGCCAAACCCGAATTCACCCTGGTGACTCTCAACCTGTACCACGACCGCGACGACTGGCCACGCCGGCGGGTCCAGATCGTGGACGAGTTGCGGCGCCTGCGCCCGGACGCGATCGCCCTGCAGGAAGTGCTGCAGCACGAGAAGCTGCAGAACCAGGCGGCCTGGCTGGCGAACGAGCTGGGTTACGACTGGCATTTCGTCACCACCGATCCGCCGAGCCAGGCCCGCCGCTACGGCAATGCGCTGCTGACCCGGCATCCGGTGACCGAGCGGGGCGAGACCCTGCTGCATCCGCTGGAGGACCACCGCACCGCGGGCCGGGTGCAGGTGCAGTTCGAGGGCCGGCCGCTCAACCTCTACTTCACCCACCTGTACTGGGCTCCCGACGGTGGCCCGACCCGCGCCGAACAGTTGGCCGACCTGCTGGCCTACGTCGAGGCCACCTCCGGCGATGCGCCCGCGCTGATCGCCGGCGACTTCAATGCCGAGGCCGATGCCCCGGAACTGGGTGCGCTGCACGAGGCCTGGCTGGACGCCTGGGGCACACTGCATCCGGACGCCGATCCGGCGACCTCGACCACCCTCAATCCGGCTTACTTCGACCGCTACCAACAGGTGGACCACGTATTCCTGCAACGCGGGCGGATGCAACCGCTGGAAGCACGACTGCTGTTCGCCGAGCCCGATGCGCAGGGCACCTGGGCTTCCGACCACCGCGGCATGCTGGTGCGCCTGCGTCTGCCGGACCCGCCGGCCGCGGACCCGGGCCCGGCCTCCGGCCACGGCGCCGGTCACGCTCCCGGCCGGTAAGGCCAGGGCGACGACTCAGGCCGCGGCGCGCAGCGCGGCGATCCGCTCGGTCAGCGGCGGATGGCTCAGGAACAGCTTGCGCAGGCCCTGGCCGATGCCGCCGGCGATGCCGAACGCCTCCACCTGCGCCGGCAGCGTGCTCTGGCCATGGTTGAGCGATAGCCGCTCCAGCGCGGCGATCATCTTTTCCCGCCCGGCCAGGCGCGCACCGCCGGCGTCGGCGCGGAATTCGCGCCGGCGCGAGAACCACATCGCGATCATGGTCGCGAACAGGCCGAACACCACGTCCAGCACCATCACCGACAGGAAGTAGAACGGTCCGGGCCGGTTGCTGTTGCGGTTGCCCGACAGGGCGCTGTCGATCATCCCGCCGACCACCCGCGACAGCACCAGCACGAAGGTGTTGAGCACGCCCTGCAGCAGCGCCATGGTCACCATGTCGCCGTTGGCCACGTGCGCGACCTCGTGGCCGAGCACGGCCTCGGCCTCGTCGGCCTGCATGTTGCGCAGCAGGCCGGTGGACACGGCCACCAGTGCCTTGTTGCGATTGGCGCCGGTGGCGAAAGCGTTGATTTCCGGGGCGTCGTAGATGGCCACCTCGGGCATGCCGATACCGGCGGCCTGGGCCTGGCGCTGGACCGTGGACAGCAGCCAGCGCTCGGTATCGTTGCGCGGCTCGGCGATGACCTGGGCGCGGGTGGCGCGCTTGGCCGCGCCCTTGGACATCAGCAGCGACACGATCGAGCCACCGAAGCCGAACAGCGCCGCGATCACCAGCAGCCCGCCCATCTGCCCGGGATGGACGCCGAGGATCGACATGATGATGCCGGCCAGGACCAGCACAGCGAGGTTGGTGGCGAGGAACAGGGCAATGCGGCTGAACACGGGCGGATCTCCGGCAAAAGGACGTGGCCGTCGCCCGCGCCGGGGCACGCACGACACACCCGGATTCTATGGGCGCGGCCCCGCTTGAAATCAAGCCGCCGCCGCCGCGACCATGCCGCATGTCCGCTTCCGCTCCCGCCCCCTTCGCCTATCGCGGGCGCTTCGCCCCCTCGCCCACCGGCCCGCTGCACTTCGGCTCGCTGCTGGCCGCATTCGGCAGCTGGCTGCTGGCGCGCCACGCCGGCGGCGAATGGCTGGTACGGATCGAGGACCTGGATCCGCCGCGCGAGGTACCCGGTGCAGCCGAACGGCAACTGGCCGCCCTGGCCGGGTTCGGCCTGGTTTCCGACCGGGCGCCAGTGCGCCAGAGCGAGCGCCACGCCCTGTACCAGGCGGCGCTGGATCGCCTGCTGGATGCCGGCGCCGCCTTCCCCTGCCCATGCAGCCGCAGCGAGTTGGCGGCGCAGGCCGGGATCCACCGCCGTTGCGTGGCGACGATCCTGCGCGCCCATCCCGGATACCGGCTGCGCGTGCCCGACGCCGCCACGGTCGCTTTCGAGGACGGCCTGCAGGGCCGGATCGAGCAGGACGTCGCCCGGGACGTCGGCGATTTCGTCCTGCGGCGCGCCGACGGCTACTGGGCCTACCAGATGGCGGTGGTGGTGGACGATGCCGTGCAGGGCATCACCGACGTGGTCCGCGGCGCCGACCTGCTCGATTCCACCCCGCGCCAGATCCTGCTGCAGCGCGCATTGGGCTTGCCCACCCCACGCTATCTGCACCTGCCCCTGGTGCTCGATGCCGACGGGCGCAAGCTGTCCAAGTCCAGCGCGGCGCTGCCGGTGGATCCGGCCGATCCATTGCCGGCGCTGCGCCGTTGCTGGTCGCTGCTGGGCCAGGCACCCGCGGTGTCGAAGGGAGCGGCGACGATCGGAGATTTGCTGCATCGCACCGTAAACCACTTCGATCCGGCGCTGATGCCGGCGCGCTTGAACTTTCATCCCCACCCCACTACAACGGGAGAAGTAACGCTTTCACACGCTGTCCCGGGAGGGGATGCACCATGAACAAGCGCGTCGCACTGGTCACCGGCGGCACCGGCGGCATCGGCACCGCCATCTGCAAGAAACTGGCCGACATGGGCCACAGGGTCGCCACCAACTATCGCAACGAGGAGAAGGCCAAGGCCTGGCAGGAGAAAATGAAGGCCGACGGCTACGACATCACCCTGGTCAAGGGCGACGTCGGCACGCCCGAGGACGCCGCAGCGATGGTCAGGCAGGTCGAAGAGAAGCTCGGCCCGGTCGAGATCCTGATCAACAACGCCGGCATCACCCGCGACGGCACCTTCCACAAGATGGGCGCCGAGCAGTGGCACGACGTGATCAACACCAACCTCAACTCGGTCTACAACGTCACCCGCCCGGTGATCGACGGCATGCGCGAGCGCAAGTGGGGCCGGATCATCCAGATCAGCTCGATCAACGGCCTCAAGGGCCAGTACGGCCAGGCCAACTACGCCGCGGCCAAGGCCGGCATGCACGGCTTCACCATTTCCCTGGCGCGTGAGAACGCCAAGCTCGGCATCACCGTGAACACGGTCTCGCCCGGCTACGTGGCCACCGACATGGTGATGGCGGTACCGGAAGAAGTGCGGGCCAAGATCGCCGCCGACATCCCCACCGGCCGCCTCGGCAAGCCGGAGGAGATCGCCTACGCGGTCGGCTTCCTGGTCGACGACCAGGCCGCCTGGATCACCGGCTCCAACCTGGACATCAACGGCGGCCACCACATGGGCTGGTAGGGCCGCGGCCGGCACCCGCGGCAGCGGCCAGTTGCATGCGCTGCTGCGGTGCGCCATGCTGGGTGCATACGTATTCCCACGAGCGCCCGATGGCCGCCACCCGCATCATCAAGAAGTACCCGAACCGCCGTCTCTACGACACCGAGATCTCCAGCTACATCACCATCGAGGACGTGCGCCAGCTGATTCTGGACGGCGAATCGTTCGAAGTCCGCGACGCCAAGAGCGGCGAGGACCTGACCCGCTCGGTGCTGCTGCAGATCATTGCCGAGCAGGAGCAGGACGGCGAGCCGATGCTCTCCACCCAGTTGCTGAGCCAGATCATCCGCTTCTACGGCGATTCGCTGCAGGGCTTCATGGGCAACTACCTGGAGCGCAGCATGCAGCTGTTCCTGGAGCAGCAGCAGGGCTTCCGCCAGCAGATGGGCAACCTGCTCGGGCAGACGCCGTGGACGGCGATGAACCAGCTGACCGAGCGCAATCTCGAGATGTGGCAGGAGTTCCAGCGCGGCCTCGCCGGCGGCATGGGCCAGCCGGCCGCGCCGAAGGCACCCGAGCAACGCGGCACCGGCACCGGCGGCAAGCCGCGCCGCTGAGGTTCTGCGCGGGGAGACATGGCGGCGGCGCCCCGGCGCGATGCCTGCCGCCGCTCATGCCGCCCGGCTCGGGCCTGCGGCCGAAGCCTCCTCCTTCACTTCCCGTCGGCAGGCATCGCGCCGGGTCGCTTCGAAGCGGTCGGCCCGCGTTCGTACAGCGCACGGATTATTCGCGGCAGAACTTCTGCCGGTATTCCATCGCCTTGGGCATCAACGACTGCAACGTCTGGATGCGGGTGCCGGGATTCGGGTGCGTGGAGGCGAACTCCGGCGGCGCCTGGCCACCCGAGGCTTCGCTCATCCGTTCCCACAGGCCGATGGCCTGGTTGGGGTCGTAGCAGGCCGCCGCGGCCAGCATCAGCCCGATCTCGTCGGCCTGGGTCTCGTGCGTGCGCGCGTACGGCAGCAGGTAGCCGTAGCCCAGCGCCGCCTGGATCATCTGCTGTTGCTGCTGGTCGAACCCGCCGGCGGCGCCGGCCATCTGCCCGATCTGCGCCAGCTTCTGCTGGCTCATGCGCTGGGCGCCATGGCGCAGCAGCGCATGGGCGATCTCGTGGCCCATCACCACCGCCATCGCATCCTGGGTCTGCGCCACCGGGATCAGGCCGGTATACACCGCCATCTTGCCGCCCGGCAGGCAGAAGGCGTTGGCCTGCTCGGACGGAATGACGTTCACGTCCCACTCGAACTCGCGCCAGTGGTCCGGCGCCGGCAGGCCGTGGCTGGCGGCCACCTCGGCGGTGACCTCGGGGACCTTGGCGATCAGGCGGCGGGCGATCTCCTCGATCTGCTGCGACGTCCGGTCGGACTTCGGCAACGGCTGCTCCTGCGACAGGATCTCCTGGTAGGCCTGCAGGCCCAGCGCCCGCTCCTGCTCCGGCCCGATGGAACTGTCGATCAGCACCGTTTCGCCGGTATACGGATCCACACTGCGGTTGGACAGGTAGTAGCAGCCGCCATAGGCCACGAAGCCGAGCAGGATCAGCCAACGCAGGCTGCCGATGTTGAAGCCGCGCCGGCGCTGCGGTTGCCCGTATTGCTGGCGCCCTTCCTGCTGTCCGAACGGATCCTGTCGCATCGCCCTGTTCTCCTTCAGATGCCCCGCACCAGGCGGAAGCCAATGCGCGCGCTGGTCATGTCCGAATCCATCGACGCGCGCCACGCCGAACGGGTCTGCGCCGGCGAGCCCGCCCACACCCCGCCGCGCACCACGCGCTGGCGGCAACCGGGATTGAACCACGCCGCGCCGTCGGCCGGGGCGCGCCGGTAGCTGGCATGCCAGCAGTCGGCGACCCATTCGCCGACGTTGCCGGCCAGGTCGTGCAGGAGCCAGGCATTGGCCTGGAAACGGCCGGCCGGCGCCGGGCCCCAGTAGCCGTCGCCGAAGCCGGCAAAGGCGTTGTTCCAGGTCCGCCCGCTGGGCGAGACGTCCTCGCTGCCGGCGAAATTGCCCGACCCTGCCGGCGGAATGTCGGCGTCGCCCCACGGGTAGCGGCCGGCCCCGCCGGCGCGCAGCGCATACTCGAACTCCGCTTCGCTGGGCAGCCGGTAGTGACGCCCGGTCTGCTCCGACAGCCAGGCCGCATAGGCCTCGGCGTCGCGCACGCTCACGTGCAGCACCGGGTCATTCGGCGCCGCCGGCCGGCCGTCGTAGCCCGAACGCCAGTCCACCCCGCTGCGGCGGACGAAGTTGCCGCTGCGTTCGTCGTAGACGATGGAATTGCCGCGCCGGCTCGCACGCGGGCGCGCGCCGGACTGGGCCACGAAACGGCCGAACTCCGCCACCGTCACCTCGGTCAGGGACATGGCGAAGCCACGGTCGAAGCGTACGTAGTGCGCCGGCTTCTCCGCCTCGGCGGCACCCGGCTCGTTGTCCAGGGCACCCATGTGGAAGGCGCCGTGCGGCACCACCACCATCTGCGGCCCGCGATCGCCGTCGGCCAGGGCGTCGGTGAACACCTGGCCGGGGCGGAACACGCCGTAGTGGGTGGCCAGGTCGATGCGCTCGCGCAATTGTCCGGCGACCGCGTCGCCGGGGCGCGCAATCAGCAGGATGTCGGCCAGCCGTACCCGCGCATCGCGCAACCCTGCGCCGCCATCGGCCAGGTCGCGCAGGGCCGCGTCGCGCAACGCGGCGATGCGGGCGTTGCGCAGGGATTCCACCCGCTGCTCCGCCTCGGCCACCGCACCGGCGGCGTCGTCGCGCACGGCCCGGGCATGGCCCAGCCATGCCACGGCCATGTCGAAATCGAATGTCTGCCCGGCGTCCAGGGCGCGGCGCAACGCGGCGCTTTCCACCGCCGCCCGGCCCTGCAGCGCGCGCGGATCGTCCGGGCGCAGCGCCAGCGCCTCGCGGAACCAGGTCAGCGCACCGTCGCCCTCCTCGCCCAGCCGTCCGGCGCGCAAGTCCTCCTCGCCGGAACGGTTGAGTGCATCCAGGCGCCGCGCCGCCTCCACTTCGCGCTGCAAGGCCAGCACCGCGTCGTCGTCCGGCGCCAGCACCCGCGCCACCGCCGCCAGGCGCTCGGCGCGGAGCAGCGCGGCCTCGTCCTCGCCGGCGGCGGCCAGCGCGGCCCGGGCCTGCAGCCGCACGCCGCCCTGTGCCCGCTGCAAGCCGCGCCGGGCCGCGCGGTCATCGGGGTCGGCCTCGAGCAGCGCCAGATAGATGGGTATGGCCGCCTCGGCGTCCTCGAACAGGTGTCCGTCCTCCTGCGCCCGCGCCGCACGCTCGCGCCAGCGGCGGCGGTCCGGATCCGCTCCCAGGTCCACGGCCGGCGGTGTCCACACCCCCAGCACGGCCTGGCTCTCGTCACCGCTGACGGTCACGCTGGGGCCGCCACGCCGGGCTGCCGCGCCGGCCATGCCCGGACCGGACCCGTCACCGGCCCCGTCCGCCGGCGCCTGCTGGCCGCGCCCGCAGGCACCGGCCAGCAGGATCGCCGTCCACAGCAATGCCCGACCGCCCCTGCGCACGAGTCCCGCCTCCATCACCGTCCCGGACGGTTTGACGTTAGGCTATCCCAGCCCGCAGGGGCAACCGCAACGTCACCACGGAACCCACGTGTCAGAACCCCTCTGGATCGACCGGCCCAGCGACCTGCTGGACCGGCTGCAGCATGCCCCGTCCCGGATCGGCCTGGACACCGAATTCATCCGCGAACGCACCTACTGGCCGCGCCTGGCCTTGGTGCAGATGGCTGTGGGCGACGAAATCCTGCTGATCGACCCGCTCGTGCCGGGGATGACCCAGGCCCTGGCCGCCTGGCTGGAGGCGCCGGGCGTGCTCAAGATCATGCACAGCGCCAGCGAGGACCTGATCGTCCTGCGCTGCGCCTGCGGCACCCTGCCGCGGCCGATGTACGACACCCAGCCGGCCGCCGCGCTGGCCGGGATCGGCGCGGGCATGGGCTACCAGAAGCTGGTCGAACAGGTCTGCGGCACGACCCTGGCGAAGGGCGAGACCCGCTCGGACTGGATGCGCCGCCCGCTCAGCCCGGCCCAGCTCGACTACGCCGCCGACGACGTGCGCCACCTGGACGCACTGTACCGGGCGTCCGCCGGCAAGCTGCACGAACTGGGCCGCGAAGCCTGGCTGGTCGAGGACATCGAGCGCATGCTCGCCACCGCGGCGCGCGACGAGGGCGAAACCTGGCCGCACCTGGCGCTGCGCTCGGCCCAGTTTCTGGACGGCCCCGGCCAGCACCGCCTGCTGCGCCTGCTGCGCTGGCGCGAACGCCACGCCCGCGAACACGACCTGCCGCGCAGCTGGGTGCTGGACAACGAACTGGCGGTGGCGCTGGCGCGCGACCCGCCGGTCGATGCCGCTGCCCTGCAGCGCCAGCTGGACGCCACACCGAAGTCGCCACGGCGCCTGGCCGCAGCGATCTGGCAGGCGCTGGCGACGCCCCTGCCCGGCGAGGACGGCATGCCGATGGCCGCCGGCGATCCGGACCGCAACGCCCTGCGCCGCCTGCAGGACGCGGTGGCCCGGCGCGGCGGCGAACTGGCCCTACCCGATGGCGTGCTGGCCTCGCGCCGGCACCTGGAAGCCCTGCTGGAGAGCGGCCAATGGCCGCCCGCGCTGCAGGGCTGGCGCCGCGCCGAACTGGAACCTGCGCTTTCGCCCCTGTTGGCGCCCGCGCCCGCGGCAGGCTAGAATTCTCCTCCCGCACGGGTCCACGGATCCGCGCCACGGGGCCATAGCTCAGCTGGGAGAGCGCGTCGTTCGCAATGACGAGGTCGGGAGTTCGATCCTCCCTGGCTCCACCAATATTCCCTTGTAAAACAGCGCTTTACACATAGCAGTGTATAGCGCTGTTTTGCTTTGTGGCGCAGTGTTTAGCATGGTTTGTGTGGCAAATTTGTGGCATGACAACCTGCTGCAAATGCAGCGTTTAGCAGCGTTTAGCAGAATTGTTCAGCTTGACACCGCATACCGGCCGCGCAACATTGCCCAGCAATGCGCTGGTGAGACTCGGGCCGATTATCAGGATTGGCATCGGATCAAGCCCAGCAACCTGCGGGGGGAAAGCGACCAAGCCCGCAGGCAGGAAAGGATGCCGTGCAATTGACGGCAATCGCCCGGCCAATTTGGTAAAGGCCAAATCGAAGGCTAGCACCCGGACCAGTGATGAGGCCGGGACAACAAATGCGACGCCGGCGGGAGAGCAGGGAAACTAGGGGCACAACCCCGCCATTGGCTCACAGCGCCCACCACAGCCTGTGTATGCACTCCGGACCGGCAGAACGCCCGTCTACGAGTTAAGCCGGCCATGGCTGTCGCGGACTCATCGACTTCCGTGCTCCGGCACGGAACTCCTAGGAGTTCGCTATGGAACGGGAACGCCCCCCTTCTACGACCGATGCAATTTTCCTTACCGTTGAGGACTTGGCCCAGCGTTGGCACAAGTCTGAACACACCATCCGATCTGATGCGCACCGCGCACCTGGGAAGCTGCCCCCTATTTGTCGTCTACCTGGCCAAAACCGCCTGCTTTGGCGCGTTGTAGACGTTGAAACCTACGAGGCTGGCCATGTGGTGGTCCTCTCGCCGCCGCCACCGTCTCGCCGCCGCGGCAGGCCTACCAAGGCGGAGCAGCGGGCCGCACGGCAAGCTGGCGCGGGGACCGTGGGTGGCGTCAGGGAGCCGCGCCCATGACTCTTCCCTCGAATATTCCCGTTCTCCCGATCCTGCCCAGCGAAGAGGTCATTGACGCCGGACAGGTTGCCCTTTTGCTCGGCTTGTCCAAACAGACCGTCCGCCGGTACTTGTATCAACCACGTTTCCACCACTTGGTACCACCTGGCTGTTTCCGCAGTTCTTCCAGCAACAAATTGCTGTGGTTCAGGACCGAAGTATTGGACTGGCCGGCCACCAAACGGGCGGTGGCCGCCCGCCGCGAAGCCCCGGTTGCTGCGGACGCGGCGGGGGGTGGGACATGATGACTCCTCTTTCCTGGTTCAAAGAGCCATGCTCGCTGGTTGATGATGAGCGCATTCGCCTCCTTGCCTTTGAGGACAGGTGGCATTACGTGGCCCTGAAGTGTTGCAAAGGTCAGGGCATCATCGACAACACGCCTGCTCTTGCACTTCTACGACGCAAGCTTGGGGTCAAACTGGGTCTGGATCCCCTTGCCCTTGACGCCATGATGCTCAGGCTGGCCGAGCTGGAGCTTGTCGACCCTCGCACCTTTCAACCCTTGGACTGGCAAAGGCTGCAGGGGACCTCTGCGCTTTCCACATCTCGCGTTCAAGCCTTCAGGGCGAGGAAAAAAGCCGCCGGAGCAAGCGAAACGGGCGAAACGTTTCGTAACGCGACAGACTACAGAGGTAGTAGTAGTTATGTATCAACTACTACGGAGGAAACGGGCGAAACGTTACATGGCGTGACGTGTGAGCCACCGCCTTGGCCCGCGTGGGTCGATATTGAAGCGCAGGCGGCAATCAGCCGCCAGTTGGGCGATCTGCCCCCTGACCAACGCCTGCAACTCCTGGAAGAGCTTGCAGGACAGGTAAAGCCACTTAAGAACCCTGTGGGGTGGATCTCATCTCTACTTGCCCGCCTGGAAGCCGGCCTCTTCATCCCTGCCGCTGGCCCTGCATGGAAGAAGCGACGCGAGCAGCAAGCCGCCAAGGAAGAGGAACAAGCATTGGCGCGCGAGCAGCAGGTGGCTGAAGCCAAAGCCAAGGCCGAGGAAAAGGCCAAGCTCCAGGAAAAAGCTGATGGGCTCAGTGATGACCAAGCGCGGGCCCTGCTGCCACCCGAGAACGCGCCCCCCAGGGAAGTGGAGGCTTGGCTGGCCAATGGGCGGTCAGGTTGTCCCCACATCGCCGCTGCCCTACGCCGCGCCCTCGCCTGACTAGAGGGGCGCTGCCCATGAGGAGCGGTCATCTCAGGTCAGGTCAGGGCACGCCTTGATCTGCACCTGGTCGATTCCCGCCCAGATGAATCCAACCCAAGGAATATCACCATGCAAGACACTACCCCTGAAAAACACCTGGAAAACGCCAAGCAAGCTGCCGCTTGGTCCGTCGCTCGCAAGGAGTACACAGACTGGCTCGACTATGGCGATTTTGAGGAGGCAATCAAAGATAACGAGGTCCAAGCCTGCGCCGATCTGCCCGAAGAAATGTTCAACCTGCTAGGTGAAATTCACGCCGCTGGCGGGGACAAGGATGATCCTAGAGCATGGAATGCCCGAGCAGTTGCATCCGCGTCCCGGATCGAGCCGACCGTGCTGCAGCGCTTTGTCGATGAGATGGACCGGCTCATCAAGCTCAACGACGACGGTGAAAGTGATCCCACCGCACCCGCGCGGCGGCCCAAGCCGCCGAGAGGAGAGGATGGGCCGGGGTTCAGGCCCTGAGAGACACAGGGAGGCGCCATCATGGCGCCTCCCATGTGGATTTACATGCTTGGCCTCGGGGTGCGCCCGCCGCCCGGTGGTTTGGGTCGCAGCGGCTGTTCTTGCCCCTCGGGACGCGACCTCTCCGCCACAGGCGACGACGCCAATACTTTCATGTTCGCCGCCGCTGCCTGCCGCTGGGCTTCAAGTGCTGCCGCCGCTTGTTCCTGCAGCACCATTCGTTCCGCCATGTTGGTTTCCAGGAAGATCCCAAAATTGACTTGTCGGAGCTGCCGTTCCAGCTCGCCTATTTGTTTTGCCCTGGCCAAGCGACTTTCAATTTCCATCCGGAAGTCCAGCCGACGACGGCTGGACCTCCCTGTCCTGCGCTCAATTGCTGCAGCTGTTGGGCCAAGGTGAAAAGTTGGCACCCTGTCGATCCCTTGGGCCTCCAAACTGCGGTGATCGACGCGGTCATCGACGCCCGCCTCCTGCAGGCGTTCGTTCTGCAATTTGGCAAACCGCTCCCGCCACTCGACCACCAGCACAGGCCCGGTTTTCTTGTCGTCAAGCTCCCGCGTCTTTTCTGTGAACCCTGCTGACCCGAGTCGGCGCGTCGTCACCAGGATATGCGCGTGGTGATTTCTGTGGTCGCCCTGCTTCCCAGGTGCATGAATGGCGACATCGGCAGCGCACCCGTGGCGCTCCACGATTTCACGTGCAAAATCGTGGGCGAGCCGCTGCCGTTCGGCTGCTGACAATTCAGCAGGAAGCGCAATCTCAAATTCACGCGCGACGGTTGAATTTTTCCGGGTCTCGGCCTGCTCAACGGCGTTCCATAGTGTGGCCCGATCAACGGCCCACGTCGGCGCGTTGACGGGCAAAAGAATCTGCACCGATTCGACGCCTTTTTTTCGGGTGTAGTTGTGAACTTCACCCGTGCGAACGTCGGCGATTTCTACCCCCGCGCGATAGGCGGCCGCAGCAATCGCGCTGCGACCGGCGGACCGGCTGACTGGCTTGACGCAGAGGTGATAGCTGGCCACGGCAACATGCTCTGGTGTCTGGAGCTGGGGATTCAGCGCCGCAGGCCGCACGCAAACTGAAAGTTTGCATAAGTGCGCCCTTGCTCTCGCTGCGGCATCGATCTCAAGACAACGCTGTCGCTGAGAATATCTCACACCTGAAGATTGCAGGGTTTTGCAGCGTTTAGCTGATTTATTGTTCTTGCAAATGATCAGTTCCGCATGTGAGATTACATACTCTGGAACAGACACGAGAACGAAATGGTCGCTAATGCTCAGGAGAGGATTTCGGCATTGCTCGCCAAGAAGGCGCAACTTGAAGAGCGAATCCAGCGACTGAAAAGCCGCAGCGCCGTATCCAAACGCAAGGAACGAACACACGCGCTCCTGCTGTTGGGTGTGACCCTGGAAAAGCAGTTGAAAGAAGACCCATCCAGCACCCCGGTCGTCCACGATCTGCTTCAGAAGTTTCTGAAGCCAGTCGAGCAATCTGCAGTGCTCAAGTATCTGCAACAACCAACCGAGGGAGTGGAATGAACACTGCTGCCAGAATGCGCTCGGCCGCGACTGCTGTTGACCTGATGCACAGCGACAATGCTCCCCTGCCCGAGAAGTTCCATGCCGCCATGAGATGCAAAAAAGGAGCCGACACCCCGGAAGAGGCCAACTACTGGCAACAGATCGCCTCACACTACGCCCTGGCTGCTGCTCGTGAATTGGTCCAGGCCAAAATTCTGAACTAGGGGCGGCCGAGGCATCCTGCCAGCGACGGGTATACGTGGAATCCCGCTTGGGCTATTGACCAGCTACAGCACTGAAATCAGCAATCAGCCTCTTCGCATGCATCCACGATGCGGCTGGTCAAATACAGGGCTGGCAGGTCTTTGCTGGACACCCGAAACTGGCTGCGCTTCTTGACCAGTGACCTGCTTGTGGAAGCACCTTCAAGTTTGATGCCGGGATCGTAATAGACCTTGCCCTCGTGGAACGCCTTGAGAAGCAGGCGGAATTCCGCGCCTTCTCCCAGCAAGATGTTGCGCCCGAAGCGGTACTGACGTTCGCCGGCTTTGCTGGCCTGTGACGGCACGAATGCGGCGTGGGCATGCTTGGCTTTCCAGTGATCGAGCAGCTTGGCGAACGGCCAAGCCGCCGCGATGTTGTCGCACTTGTCGATCAACTGGACGGCACCAACCGATGCGTACTTTCCGGTTTCGGCGTTGAAACCATCGAGCACCAAGCGCAGGTCCGTTCGGCCGTGCGCTGGCTGATTGGCCCGGTGGATGCCGCCGAAGTTCAGGCGATCAGCACGGCCTTGGGTGTCGGCATAGCCGTAGCGGCGGATGAAGGTTTCAACGCCTTCGTCCGTGTAAACGCCGGCGGTCGGTTCCGGCGTGAACAGCGTGACGACGCTTGCTCCCGGCCTGTCGGCGTTCGTGACTTGCCTCGCCTTGACCTCCCAGCCGCGGAAGTCGGGCTGCGAATAGCCGTTGGATTTGATGCCGAGTTGCGATTCCAGCGTGTTGCCATTGCAGTTCGAGGCATTGCACGGCACCAGGATGCCGTTCGGGTCCAGCCGCGTCGAGGGAACCCAGCCTTTGCGATGAATGATGCAAAGCTCGCGCATCAGCTCGTGGAAACCGTCGCCGATCTCCTGGCCGGGCATGGGCAGGATGCGCAGCACGCCGTCCTTGTCGTCGGTGCCGTAGGCGGCGTGCGGGCCGCTGGCGCGAATCTCCTTTGCCGCCGGCGATTCCGGTGGCAGGGTGATGCCGAAGACCCTGGTGCCGTTGCCCAAGCCAAGCAGCAGGATGCGGTCCGGTTCCTCACCGCGCTTCTCCTTGACCCAGAGCGAACCGGGCGCATTCTTGCTGCCTTGCAGGAAGCCGGAAAAGCGCACTTCGGGGTACTGCGGATAGAAGATCAGCTTGGCGTTTGGCGCGGCCTGTGGCTGGCCGTGCTGGTCCAGCCAGTGGAAATCCAGGGCGGAACGGAAGACGGCATCCTGCTTGCCGTTCTTCTCGGACGTGGACAGGTGCAGGGTCACGTCGCCGGAAGGAATCTTGCCGAGCTGAGACAGGTCGGAGGCCAGATAAACCTGATTCTTGCTGTTCGCGTTGCGCGGCAGGACCTTGTAAAGAACCTCTGTCACGCCGTTGTCGCGGAGCATGGTGAACACAGTAGCGAGGTCGATTTCCGACAGCCACTTGTCCACTTCATCAGCCTTTGCCATTCCGATACCCCGATGTTGCGCCTTTGCGGATTGTAGCCGCCAAGTCGGCCAGCTTGCGTTCGTCCAGTTCGCACGACCATATGACCAGCACCCGCCAGCCCAGCTCTTGCAGTTGCTGTTTCACCTTGGCATCGCGGCGCACGTTGGCGGCGAACTTCTCCTGCCAGAACGCGGCATTGTTCGCGGGCGTGGTCGCGTAGCTGCAGCCCTCGTGCCGGTGCCAGAAGCAGCCGTGCACGAAGACGGTGACACGGTGCTTCGGCAGCACCAGGTCGGGCTTGCCTGGCAGTTTGGCGTGCAGCCGAAAGCGCAGCCCTGCGCGATGCAGGAAGCTGCGCACGATCAATTCCGGCTTGGTGTCCTTGCCACGGATGCCGGCCATCATCCGGCTGCGCGTGACTGCATCCACCACGTCCATGCGCTTACGCGGCCAGCAGGGACTTCTGCTTGGCCAGCTCCGGGTCGATAAGCTCCATGATGCGCGGCTTCATCACGCGCGCGACTTCGCGCATGACCGGCATGACCACGCTGTTGCCGAACTGCTTATAAGCCTGCGTATCGCTGACCGGGATGACGAAGTCGTCCGGGAAGCCCATCAGGCGGGCGCACTCGCGCGGTGTGAGCCGGCGCGGGCGCTTGCGTGGGCCTTGCGAGACGAGGATCTCCGAGCCGTCCTTGTAGTAGCGGGCTGACAAGGTGCGCGACACGCTGTCGCCAGTGACCAGGCCGAAGCCGAAGCCGTTTCCGGCGGCGCGATGCTTTTCGGCATAGGCCTGCAAATAGGCCCACAATTTCGGTGTGAGCGTGTAGCGGTCGTCGACCTTGGCCTTGGGGCCCGTGGTGTAGTGCGCTTCCGGCTTCTCGCTGCCGTTCTGCGGGTGCAAAATTTCCTTCATGGTCGGCTTGTGCTTCGGCAGTTCCAGATCATCGAAGCTGAAATCGGTCTTCTCGCGGAAACCAACGATCAGGATGCGCTCGCGGTGCTGCGGCACGAAGTGCCCGCCGTCCACCACGCGACAAGTGATGTGGTAGCCGAGTTCCTCTTCCAGCACCTTCTTGATGACCCGGAAGGTGTTCCCCTTGTCGTGGCTGACCAAGTTCTTGACGTTTTCAAGCAGGAACGCGGCTGGGCGCTTCTCGGCGATGATCCGGGCCACGTCGAAGAACAGGGTGCCCTGGGTTTCATCAGCGAAGCCGTGAGCGCGGCCCAGTGCGTTTTTCTTGCTCACGCCGGCGATGCTGAACGGCTGGCAAGGGAAGCCGGCCAGCAGCACGTCGTGGTCGGGGATGTCACATGCATCGACCTTGGTGATGTCGCCTTCCAGCGCGTGCGCCGCTTCAGGGAAGTTGGCGAGATAGGTCTTCTGCGCCCAGGGATTCCACTCACTGGTGAACACGCAGCGCCCGCCGTGGGCCTCGAAGGCCATGCGGATGCCGCCAATGCCGGCGAACAGGTCGATGAAGCGGAAGTCGCAGTCTCCGTCCTGCGTGAGATCAGCCAAGGGCAGCAGGCGCTGGCGGATGGCGTCAGCGGCATACGGCGGCGGGTCGGTCTCCCCGACCTCCCAGCGGCGCAGGGTGCGGACGTTGATGCCGATGGCCTCGGCCAGTTCCCGCTGGTTGTAGCGGCCCCGGAGGGTGGTCAGGAGCTGACGAACGTCTTGCATGGCGCAACCTCGGCGGCGGGACGGAATGCGGACAGTATGTCCGATTTTCGTCTCAAATGCTGAGATTGGCTCTGTTGCCAAAATCTTTCACTCGAAGGTCAAGGTACCAAGGCGCTGGCGAGGCATTCCATTACAGCTTTGCCGGCCAAAAACCCCTTCTTGACTTCGGCATAGGTCAATGTGGCAGGAACAGCTCCCTCATGTGCGAATTTATGCCGACAAGTCAGGAGCGATTGATAGGAGCTCTTAACGGAAAACTGGTGTTTGGTGATGTAGTCGCTATCCGCCGCATTCAAGCGCTTCTCAAAATCACCTTGGTAACGGGCCCCAAACGGTTTTAGATGTTCGTCGACTATGTTCTTGACACTAATGCGGCCGTTGATCCTTTCGTAACGGACGGAAATGTAATTACCAAAAAGTGAGTGCTCCTGCTTGGCAAAATCACAGATGATCTGCTTTAACGAAAGTTCAAGAACGGCTGCGGATGCAACGGCATAGAACCCGACGTACCGACTTTGCAAGAATGGATTGGCGCCGCCGACTATGCTGTCGAAGTGGGTCGAAACATCGTCAACAAGTTTGAAATGCCCCTTGTATGCCATTGGATCAGGCATCCAGCAGAATTCGCTTTATCGACTTGATGCGCCGGTTGACCACGGCGGAATCGCTCGTACTGACAGACAAGGTCTCCCTGAATTCGGCATCATCTTTTAGGGTGGCATAGCGTACAGCCAAGTTATCGGGGATACGGCCTGCGGCAGAGCACAGCAGCCCCATTACGCCATCCAATGCCGAGACATTTATACGACCGGCGTTGATGTTGAAGGGCTTTTCGCCAAGTTTCTCCACGACTGACTTGCACACCACAGGAAAAGCAGCGATGAATGCTTTCACTTCGGGGGCTTCTGCGTTGCGGTAATGGCTCATCGTCGTATTGAGAAATTCCTTCATCGGCTTCTCATATTTGTCGATTCTCGTTGCCACGGCCAGCACGCGCAGGATCATCTCGATATCCTTCTGTCGCTTGTCCAAGGACTGCCGTCCTACGATCTTTCGCCAGTTCCCATCAGAGTTGAGTTTGGTGAGCGAATCGACCAAGTCGCCATTGAACACGCAGTGTCGGATTTCCTGTGCGGTAAGCGGAGTTCCGCCAGTATTAAGGCGCTCGAAGATGTGATAGGCACTGGTATCTTCGTCCCTTGGCCCAAGTTGCTTAATCAGGATGACACGCAACACCCGTCCTTTCAGCTTTCGCTTGTCGCCCTCGTCGAGCTCATCGAAAGTTTTGTTCGCGTACGGACTTTTCTCGCTGAGACCAGTCAGGCGAAATACAGTCTTCTTGCCTTGGTAATCCTCCTCCCCGAAGTATCCTTTCAGGAAGTAAACAATCGACATGACGCGCTGCAAGCCGTCGATGACAAGATTTCTACTCTCTGTATCGACGAAGAAAAAGGCTTGTGGAACTGGTAGCCCCATGAGCAGGCTTTCGATCAGCATTGACGATTGCTTGATCGTCCAAACGAATTTTCGCTGGAACGGCGGAATGATGATGTCGTCGTTTTCCCACATCTCATTGAGAACGCTCAAGGTGTAATCGGCTGGATATGCGGCAATGTCGTAAGTGACAAACGCCTCCTCCTCGGCCTGCTCCGCGCCATCAACAGCCAGCTCTTCTTCGTCTGCCATTTGATTCCCCTGCGTCAACGGCGCAAGTCTAGCGCACGCCGGGGGATGGCTAAACCCATCCCCGCGCTGCCAAGCTGACGCAGCCGTCGGCGCTGACCACGATGTGGTCGAGCAGTCTCATCTCGACCAGCTCCAACGCCTGCTTCAGGCGGGCGGTGACGGCACGATCAGCGGCGCTCGGCGTTGGGTCGCCCGAAGGGTGGTTGTGGCTGACGATGATCGCGGCGGCGTTATGTCGCAGTGCAGCACGGACAACTTCGCGGGGGTGGACTTCGGCCCCGTCAATGGTGCCCCGGAACATCGCCTCTACGGCGATGATGCGGTGGCGGGTGTCGAGGAAGACCACGTGGAATTCTTCGTGGTCGAGGTGTGCCAGGCGCATCCGCAGGAAGTGGCTGGCGTCATCGGGCTGGTTGATCTTGCCTTGGCGCTCAAGCCGCTTGCGCAGGATGGCCTCGGCCTGACCGAGGATGGCATCCTCGCTGGAGTAACCGCCCCGAAAATCGTCGATGTGCTGCTTGCTCATTTGGCTTCTCCATGACGACACCGCGCCGCCGTGGGCCTGCCAAACGGCATTCACCCAGGCCGACTGCACCCGGAGGGTCGCAACGCAGAGGAGAAGCGCACGCTTGCTGCTCGGCCAGAAGGCCGTTCAATGGGCCACGGGAGGCGGCGCTGTGCCGGCATGAGCGAATGAGCAGGCTGCCCTATTTCGGGGTCAGCGGATCAGCTTGCACGGATCGAATCCTGCGCATGCGGCTTGAACGCCAAATTGGCCACGCCCAGTCCACTTCCTGCACATGAGACTGGCTCGGAGCACGATGACTGGGCTTGCCCCCGCATCCGTCACCAGGATGGACAGGGCAACACTCAGGTGCGCTTGTCTGCCCGTGCTTTGGCCTGCGCTGCCCGCTTCTTCTGCGACAGGCCGGCGGCGATTTTCGCCGACAACTCCTCCGGCGTCGGATGGTAATAGCGCATCAGCATCCGCGGGTCGCGGTGGCCAGTGATCTTGGCCAGATCGGTACCACCCACCAACGTGGCCAGTTGCGCCGTGGCCTCGTGCCGGCAATCGTGGAAAGTCAGGTCCGTCAGGAGCTGCGCATCGACCGGCTTTCCGGCTTGCTCGCATTCGGCCTCATAGGTCGCACGAGCACGATCACGTGCGCGCCCGAATGCGCGGGTGACGGCATCGGCTCTTATGGGGAACACACGGCCGCGCAGCGGCTCCACGCCCTTGCCTTGGGCTTCCAACTCGGCAACGACGGCCCTGCGCCATTCGTGGATGGCCTCGACCACTTCCGGCAGCAGGGGCACGTTGCGCGCGTCGCCGTTTTTGGTCAGTGGCAGGTGCAAGTGCGGGGCGTGGCCGTCGAGGTAGACATGCTCCCACAGCAGGCCGATCAATTCACCGCGCCGCACGGCACTCTGGACGGCGATGCGCAGCAATGCCGGCAGGTATCTGGATCCGGTAGCGGCAATGATAAGTTCCAGCTCTTCTGAGGCGACGCGCCGCTCGCGCTCGTTGTTCGGCGAGGGCTTGGTGATGAGTTCGACCGGGTTGGCCAGGCTCTCCATGCCCCATTCCTTGCGCGCCGTGTTGAACACGTGACTCAGCACCTGCAAGCGGCGCAGCACGGAGGCCGGGGCCATTTCCTTCAACCAGTCATCGCGCAGCAGGGCCACGTCCGAACCGCGAATGGTGGACACCATGCGTGCAGCCAGATGCGTCTGCCGCCAAGTGGTGAGGAAGGACTTCTCGCGCTCGGCGCTGCGCTTGCGCGGCGTCACCTCGCGCTCGTAACGATCCAGCAGCTCCCGCAGGGTGGTGCTCTCGGCCTCGCTGCGGTCCAGCCAGACGCCACGGGCCATTTCCGATTCGATCATCTGCGCCCAGGCCTCGGCCTCGGCGCGGGACTCGAAGGTCTTGCTCTGCGCCGGCCAGCCGCGCCGCCGGACCTGAGCCTCCCACTGGTACGGGCCACGCTTCCTCAGAGTTGCCATGCCGCCACGCCTCCTTGCCACAGGTTGTGGCAGAATTGTGGCATATATTCCTTTCTGACAATTCGAAATTCAATAAATAGCCATTTATAAGCCATTTATTGACCATAATGATCAAAAGGAATTCTCGTTCGCAATGACGAGGTCGGGAGTTCGATCCTCCCTGGCTCCACCACTACCGAAGCCCGCAAGTCTCACGACTTGCGGGCTTCTTCATTTCTCGGAATCGGTTTTTCAAACTCACACTCTTGTCCTGCACCGCTGCGCGCGTGCCTCTACCCTCTGGAACGAAGCCCCGCTCGCTGCGGACCGCCTGCAAACCCGCCCGCCCAGGCGCCGTCACCGGCTTGACGAGACGGCGTCCGATTCGTCAGCGTTCGGCGTGCTTTCTCGAAACGTGTAAGAGCGTTGCCCGTCGTCGAGCACCAGCGTCCTGACGGAGTTTTCGAGCGACGGCGTGAACCTCATCCCTGCCACGCTCGGCGAGATGGTCTCCAATACCGGGCTCCTCTCCTGGGTGGCCGCTACCTCGGTGCTCCAGCCGCCAAAATCGAACCAGGTTCGGCCGCCCTCCGTTCTGACCTCGATACGCCCTAGCGTCGGATGGCTGTAGGCCGCAGCCAACGACGCAAGCAGCATGGGTGCGATGGGGGTCTGGAGGAGGTTCCTGCGCTCTTCCCGCGCGGCTTTCATGAGGCCGGGAAGCTCGCGCAGGCGTTCTTGCGCGCCGTAGTCGGTATCGAAGAGCAATTCCATGAAGCGATCCGACAGGACGGATCTGAGCTGCGCCCCTGCATCCGCATTGGCGAGAAGCACATACCCCGTACCCAGCTCCGGAAGCCAGAACACCTCCGCCTGGTAGCCCGCCATGCTGCCACCATGCATCGCCTGCAGAACGCCAAGGCGGCGATCCGTCTTCAGGCCCATCCCGTACCACTGGTCTACGCCCCCGCGCGCCACCTGGCCTTTGAGGCGCTCATGCAGCGCGTTCTGGCCGATGTACTTTCTTCCATCCGGCAACGTTCCGGAGGCCAACTCCATCCGAATGTAGCGGACCATGTCATTGACATTGCTCCAAGCGCCGCCATCCGGCCGCATGGGAATCGACATCCGGTTGAAGTCCATCGGCACGGACTCGGTTACGCCAAGAAAATTCACCCCATGAGGTGCGGCGAAGTTCCCCGATAGCGCCGTGTCGAAATCGAATGTCGTCGCCGCCATGCCAAGCGGATCCAGTACCAGCTCTTGCATGGCGAGATCGTAGGCCCTGTCCAACGGAAGCTCGGGATGCGCAACATGCCCCCCCAAGTACCCCCCCGCGGTCGCCATCAGATTGGAGTACTGGTAGAGCTCGCCTGGTTTCGCGGTCGGTTCAATCCTGGCCAGGACATCAAGAACCTGCATCGGCCCCATCTCGTCGCCGGAGAAGATCGATTCCATATCCTGAGCAGGTATGCCCGTGCATGCACAGAGCAGATGACGGACATCAATTTTCTGGCGCAACCGCGAGTCCGCCACGCGAAACTGCGGTAGCGCCCGCACCACGGGCGTGTCCCAGCCCAGTCGTCCTTCGTCCACGAGCTTCGCCAGCAGCAGGGAAGTCAGCGGCTTGGTTACCGAGGCGGTAAGGAATAGGGTTGAGGCATCGACGACTCTCGGATCGCCTTTCCTGCGGACGCCGAACCCCCCCGCGAATTTGACCTCTCCATCCTGTACGACGCCGAGCGCCAGGCCCGGAATATCGAGGGCAACACGCGCGTTCTCGACGAACCGCAGCAGTTCCGCGGTCCTGGCCCCATCGAAATCCCGCGGCTCCCTCCCGGCCAGCGTTTCCGGGTTGAAGTCCGACGGACGGACGCTGGAGAGGAAGCGCGTGAACTGGGCCTCACGGCGGTCCATGACGTCCGGCGGGGCATCGATGATGACCGCTACGTTCACGGCGCCTTTCTGCAGGACTTGCGCGCGCAGAATGCGATCGCCTCCCTTGTCGCTTTGGTAGTTGTAGCCGCGCACCATCGTCCAGCCGTTGCGGGCAGGGCGTTCCTTCTCCGATCGAAGCACTGGCATGGATGACGGAGAGTACTGTTTCCATGCGTTTCGCAACGCCTGGTCCGGCGAGTCTGCGCCGCTGTCGGAAATCGCCATCGAGGCGTCGATTCCCTGCGCCCTCATGAGGAACAAGCCGCCGCGTTCTTCCTTCTTCTCCCATCCCGCGGGCGTGATGAATGCCACGCCCGAGCTGGTCGTATGCCACGTATCCTGTTTCAGGAAGGCATTCTGGGACGGCGGCCTTGCATGAGCGTCGCCGCTCAATAGCTGAAGGCAAAGAAATGCCAGGGCGACCCCTGGCCACCATTCGAACCGCTTCATTCGCGACCCCTGACCTGCTGAGTGGATGTCGATTGACTCGGCCGTGCCACCACGATCTTCGCTTGCACTCGATCCGGCGTACGGCCGCATTCTTTGCTTGGTCCTGCTTTGGATCCCGCCGACTCTCAGAGACGTGTACCTGCCTGCTCGGGCGAACACCGGTGCGCCCGTCTTTCGCCGCTATAAACTATTTAATTAGTTTCGATGAGGTTAGCGCGCCCCGAAGAGCCAGTCAACTAGTAATTTAGTTTTGACGATTGTGGGGACTGGCGCCCTTCGTTTGACCTCCGCCCTCGAAAACCGAGGACTCGACCCTTCGCCACCAGCAGTAACAACGAAAGAACTAGTTGACAGTTGCGCAGGGTGCGTGCTCCGATACGGGCGCTGCTCCGACCACAGGAATGCCATGGCCAGGCCCGTTTCTCCCACGCTCACAAGGTCCGAGCAGGAGATCCTTGAAGTGCTCTGGGACAAGCGCGAGGCGTCGGTGCGCGACGTGGCCGATGCACTGGCAAAACAGCGGCCTGTCGCCTACACCACCGTCCTGACCATGTTCGGCATCCTGGCCAAGAAAGGATTCGTCGTTCACCGCCTGGAGGGGCGCGCCTTCATCTATCGCGCAAAGATCACGCGCGAGCAGGCCCGCAAACAGGCCCTGGACCACCTTCTCCAGCAGTTCTTCGAGGGCTCTCCGAATCTTCTGGCGCAACACCTGCTCGGTGAGGAAGGCGTCAGTCGCAATGAGCTGAGGGCGCTGCGGGACAAGGTCAACAAGGCCAAGCTCGCCAAGGCCGGGAGGGGAAAGTGAACCAGATCGAGGTCGCGCTCAAGTTTGCCGCCCTGCACGTACTCGTGAGTTTTGCCCTGTTCACCGTAGCGTTGCTGCTGATGCACCTGCGTCCGCTCAGTGCCGAAAGGCGGTCCTGGCTGCTTCTGGCCACCTTCGTTCTTGCATTGCTGCTGCCCTTCGCATCGTTCCTCCCGAGCTGGCTGGACGTCGCGCGCGTTCATTCCGCCGCCGCTCCGACCCCCATCGTGCTGCTGCCGGAAGAGGGAGCCCGCGTGGATGAAGCGGTGTACGACGCCGGTCACCAGCCGGACATGATCTACATGGAGATTCCGCGCTCTTACGGGACGCTTCTGGTACTGGCATGGATGCTCGGCACGCTGTGGCAATGGATGCGTCTGATCGAGAGTGCGCGCCAGGCGCGCCGTTTGCGTCGATCAGTGCAACGGAATTCCGTGCTGGAAGCTTCACTGGCGCACGTGCTTCCGCGCCACATCCCCATCCTGGCAACCGTCGCCGATGGACCGATGGTCGTTGGACTGCTCCGTCCCCACATCCTGATTCCGCAGGCGCTGATCGACCGACTACCACGGGAGGCGCTGGAAGACATCGTAGGGCACGAGGTCGCGCACATCCGTCGCGGGGACCTGTGGTGGTGCACGATGCTGCGTGCTGCGGCAGCGGTGTTCTGGTGGAATCCCTTCCTGCACGCGATGACCGCACGCCTGGAACTGGCACGAGAGATGGCGTGCGATGCACGGGCTGCGCTGAACAGCGCAGCAGATGCCGGATATGCCGACTCGCTACTGACCAGCGCCGAGATCCTGTCCCAACTGGATGATCGACGCGACTGGCTTGCGGTCGGCATGTTCGGTCGGCGCAGCGCCCTCACGCAGCGCATCGACGGACTGCTGGCCGAGGCATCGAGTCCGGAACCCCCCAAGCGCAGGGCGGCGATGGCGTTCTGCGCGTTGCTCCTGACCGCATGTGCGGGCCTGGCCATCGCGGCCGTCCCCCGCATCGAGTTGCCGGACCGGGGTGTTGCGGAGCCCGATGCCCGGGTAGTCGCGTTGCTGGCGGCCGCGCGCGCCGGGGAAAGCCTTCAGGTGCGCCAACTGGTCCAGAGCGGTGCGAATATCGATGCGCGCGTGCTCAACGAAGGCACGCCTCTGATCCAGGCCGTGCGCTCGCGCAACCTGGATACCGTCGACATGCTTCTGGCGCTCGGCGCCGATCCCGACAGGGCATCTCTCGGCGAGGGGAATCCCTTGATCGTTGCGTCCCGACTGGGGCTTCAGCCGGCGGTTGAGCGTCTCGTCGAGGCCGGTGCGGACGTGAATCGCATGGTGACGTACGACGAAACACCCTTGATCAATGCCGCACGTGCCGGGCATCTTCCTACGGTGCGCTACCTCGTGCAGCACGGCGCCAATGTCAATCTTGGCGTGGAAGCCGACGGCTGGCTGGGGCGATGGCGGACGCCGCTCAACCAGGCTCAGGACCCCGCCGTACGCGCTTACCTGATCCAGCAGGGCGCGACCGCCGCGCGGCGGTGACGGAGGCTGGGCGCCTCCTGGGTCCAGCCTGGAATCGATGCATTCCTGAAACAGGACGCCTCAGCGTCCCGCAGCGGCATATGACGGCCGTCGAAGCGATGCATGCGCCACCCCGCAGCCCGCAAGTCCCGCAACGTGCGGGCTTTTTCGTTGTACCCGAATCAGTAAATCAGATAGGGCCGGCGCAGCTCCTCGAAATGCCGCAACCCGGGTTGCCAGCGAGCTTCGATCGCTTCCAGCGGCTCGCCAGCGAGGATCGCCTGGCGGATCCAGCCGTTGCCGGCCAGCAGGTCGAAGAACGGCCGCCCCTGGTTTTGCGCATCGCCTTCCAGGAATCGGAATCGCTCCGGATACAGGTCGTGGATCGCCTTGACCAGGGCCAGGCCGGTGCGCACCGGCAGGAACGCGTCGCGGTCGATGACGTGGAGCTGCACGCCGCCGCACAGCTCGCCGGCATGCTTGGAGAAGGTGGGCGTGAACCGCACCGGCCGGAAACGTACGCCGGGCAGTTCCAGTGCGTTCATCCGCGCAGCCAGCGCGTCGGCATCCACGAACGGCGCGCCGACGGTCTCGAACGGGCGGGTGGTGCCCCGACCCTCGGAAACATTGGTGCCCTCGAACAGTGCCGTGCCCGGATAGACCAGGGCGGTATCGGGCGTGGGCATGTTCGGCGAAGGCATCACCCAGGCCAGCGCCTGCCCCGGTTCGGCCCGCGCACGGGTCCAGCCACGCACCGGCACCACGTGCAACTCCGCGCCGATGGCGAATTCCTCGTTGAACAGTCGCGCCAGTTCGCCCAGGGTCATGCCATGGCGGACCGGAATCGGGAACAAGCCGACGAAAGAGGCGTATTCCGGCTCCAGCACCGGGCCTTCCACCTGCGTCCCGCCGACCGGATTGGGCCGGTCCGGCACCACCACCGGGATGCCCGCCCTGCGCGCGGCGCGGAGCACGCCGGCCAGGGTGTAGGGATAGGTGTAGAAGCGCGTGCCGACGTCCTGGATGTCGAACACCAGCACCTCGATGCCTTCCAGCATCGCCGGGGTGGGCTCGCGGTGTTCGCCATAGAGGCTGTGCACCGGCAGTCCGGTGGCGCGGTCGCGCGAGGAGCCGACGTGCTCGCCGGCCTGCGCATCGCCGCGGACGCCGTGCTCCGGCCCGAACAGGGCCACCAGCTCCACCTGCGGGTGCCGCGCGAGCAGGTCGACGGCGCTGTGCAGTCCGCGGTCCACGCCGGTGGGATTGGTGACCAGGCCGACGCGCTTGCCGCGTACCAGGTCGATCCGCTCGTCCAGCAGTATCTCGATACCCGGCACCGGCGCCACCGATGGCCCATCGCAATCGCAATCGGATGCGATGGAGCGCGCCACCGGCAACAACGCCAGCACGAATACCAGCAGGATACGGTTCGCCGGTACCGGCATGCGCTTGCACAGGGAAACGGCCATGCCGACAGGCCTCTGCTATGGTTGCGCCGGGTTATAGCACGGGCCCGGATCCGCCCGGGTCCGTGTCGCGCCGAATGGAGCAGGTGGATGGGATCGCAGACCGGCCGCAGGACTTCGCGCATCGTCAGCCGGTGGCTGCCGCTGTTGCTGGCCACCTTCGCCGCTCCGGCCCTGGCCTCCGGACCGGAACCCCTGCCGCTGATCCCGATGCCGGCGAAGGTGGACATCGCGGACGGGCAACATCGCCTCTCCGCCGACACGCCGCTGCGCTACCGCGATCCGGCCGCGGCAACGACCGCACGCCAGTTCTCCGAACTGCTCGAACGCACCACCGGCCTGCGCCTGGCGCCCGCGCTGGCCACCGGCGAGGGCGCCCCCCCGCCGGGCGGGATCGATTTCGCGATCGATCCGGACGCCGGCATTCCCGCCGAAGGCTACCGGTTGTCCATCGATGGCCAGCGCATCGCCCTGGTCGCCGGCGACCAGGCCGGACTGTTCTACGGCGCGGTCACCTTATGGCAGCTGGCCGATGCGGCGGCGAGCCGGGGCGGCGACGGCTTCGCCCTGCCCGCGCTGCGGATCGAGGACGCGCCGCGCTTCGGCTGGCGCGGCTACATGCTCGACTCGGCCCGCCACTTCCACAGTGTGGAGCAGATCAAGCGGGTGCTCGACGCGATGGCGTTGCACAAGCTCAACGTCTTCCACTGGCACCTGAGCGACGACCAGGGCTGGCGGATCGAGATCAAGCAGCACCCGAAGCTGGCAGAGGTCGGCGGCTGCCGCATCCCCGGCGGCGACGCCAGCACCGACCCGGCCAGCGGCCGGCCGCGCTCGTATTGCGGCCACTACACCCAGGAACAGATCCGCGACATCGTCGCCTACGCCGCGCAGCGCCACATCCGGGTGATACCGGAGATCGACGTGCCCGGCCACGCCACCGCCGCCATCGCCGCGTATCCGGAGTTGGGCGTCGAGGGAAAAGCCATTCCCGTTTCCAACCAGCGCGGCATCCATTCCAACCTGTTCAACGTGGAGGAACAGACGTTCGCCTTCCTCGACGACGTATTCGCCGAGATCGCCGCATTGTTCCCCGCCTCCTACGTCCACATCGGCGCGGACGAGGCGGTCAAGGACCAGTGGAAGGCCTCGCCACGGGTGCAGGAGCGCATGCGCGAACTGGGCATCGCCGACGAGTCGGAGCTGCAGGGCTGGTTCGTGCGCCGGCTGGAACAGAGCCTCGCCAGCCACGGCCGCCGCCTGGTCGGCTGGGACGAGATCCTCGAAGGCGGCCTGCCGCCGCAAGCCACGGTGATGTCCTGGCGCGGCACCGAGGGCGGCCTGGAGGCGGCGCGGCAGGGGCGCGACGTGGTGATGTCGCCGGTGTCGGCGCTGTACCTGGACTACCTGCAGACCCGTTCGCCCAACGAGCCGGCCGGGCGCCCCAAGCTCAATACGCTGGAGACCTTCTACGCCTTCGAGCCGGTACCCGAAGCGCTGGAGGAATCGCAGCGCCACCACATCCTGGGCCTGCAGGCGAACATGTGGACCGGCGACACCCGGACCTTCGCCGGGGTCGAACACAACACCTGGCCGCGCCTGGCGGCGGTGGCCGAAACCGGCTGGACACCGGCCGAGCGCAAGGACTACGCCAGTTTCCTGCGGAGGTTGCCGGAACAGTTGCGCCGCTACGAGACACTCGGGATCGGTTACGCACGCACGCCGTTCGAAGTGATCGCCGAAGCCGACCTGCTGCCGGGACCGGGCGACTCGCCGCAGGGCGAGGCCCGCATCGCGCTGTCCAATCCGCTGGGCTATCCGATCCGCTACACGCTCGATCCCGGCCGGAGCACGCCGCAATGGCTGGACTACGAACGGCCGCTGCAACCGGTCAAGCTGCCGGCGCGCCTGGCTGCCGTCGCCCTGGCCGATGGCCGGCCGGTGCATCCGGTGGAGGAGTTCGTGCTCACCCGCTCCTCGCTGCTGTCGCGCGACAACAAGCAACTCGCGCTGTGCACGGCTGACGGTCCGGTGCTGCGGATGGAGGACGACGGTCCCGCCGACGGCCCGCGCGCGCTGTTCGATGTCGCCATCTTCGAGCCCTGCTGGCTGTGGAAGGACGCGCCGCTGGACGGCATCGCGGAACTGGAAGTGCGCGCCGGCCGCCTGCCCTACCTGATCCAGCTCGGCGCCGACGATGCCAAGCGCCGCTTCCTGCCGGCCGAAACCGCGCACGGCGAACTGGACGTGCGCACGGGCGGCTGCGCCGGCCCGCGCCTGGCCACCGCGCCGCTGCCGGCCGCGCCCGGCGCCGACGGCTTCGCCCGCCTGCGCGTCGCCCTGCCCTCGCCGGCCCATGGATTCGACGACCTGTGCATCCGCTTCAGCGGCGATACCCGCCCGGCGATGTGGGTACTGGATCGTATTACCCTGTTGCCCTCGACACCGGAGTAACCGCATGCCAGCCATCCTTGCCTGCATGGGCATCCATCCCGGACTCCGCAACGACCGGCCCGCCCCGCGCGCGCGCCGGCTGCGCAGCGCGCCGGCGCTGCTGCTGGCCCTGGCGATCGGCACGACCCAGGCCGGCGCCGGCGAACAGAACGCATTGGCCGACCGGCTCGGCATCCAGCCCTCGGTGGAATCCATGGACTACGTGCAGCACAAGCAGCAGTTCCAGTTGCACACCCTGCTGACCGAACAGCGCCATCCGCAGACCATGGACCTGAGCCGGCGCATCGCCGCCGACACCACCGCCGGCCTGGAGGCATTGTTCGCGGTGGACCGCGACGTGGCCCGGACCCTGACCGCGGTGGCCGACGATCCCGCGCGCCTGGCCCTCATGGAGCGGGCGTCGCAGGCGATGCAGGACGCGCTGCGCGACGGCCACCGCGTCTATTTCTACGGCACCGGCTCCACCGGCCGCCTGGCCGAGACCCTGGAGAGCGGACTGTGGCGCCCGTTCTGGCAACGCGCGGCGGCCCTGCCGTCGTGGCCGAAGGTCCAGGCCGCCCTGCCCGGGATCGAGGACCGCGTGCGCGGCGAGATCACCGGCGGCGACCGCGCCCTGATCAGTTCGCTGGAGGGTTTCGAGGACCTGCAGCTGATCGGCCGCCTGCAACTGCAGGACAACAGCATCGGCCCCGACGACGTGGTGTTCGCGGTGACCGAGGGCGGCGAGACGTCGGCGGTGATCGGCACCGCCCGCCGCGGCGCCGAGATCAACGCCGACGATCCGTCCAGGACCTGGTTCGTCTACAACAATCCGGACGAGGTGCTGTTGCCGTTCGAGCGCAGCCGCACGGTGATCGAGCATCCGGGCATCACCAAGATCAACCTGGCCACCGGCCCGCAGTCGATCACCGGCTCCACCCGGATGCAGGCCACCACCACCAGCCTGTACGCGCTGGGCGTGGTGATGGAGGACGCGATCCGCCACCTGCTCTCGCCACTGCTGTCGGCCGACGAGATGCGCCAGCTCGGCTTCGCCGACGACGCCGGCATCGCCTCGCGCCTGCGCCAGTTCGATCCGCTGCAGCGCACCGTTGCCGCAGCCGCGCCCGCACTGGCCGCCTGGACCGACGCCGAGGCCGCCGTGTACGAACGCGGCCAGCACGCCACCTACCTGGCCCAGCGCGCACTGATGCCGGTGTTCGTGGACGTGACCGAGCGCGCGCCGACCTTCCGCCTGGCGCCGCTGGACCGCACCGATGCCACCGAGCGTCGCTCCTGGATCCAGGTCTGGAACCCGGCCGGCGACGCTGCCCAGGCCTGGCAGGCATTGCTGCACCGACCATTCCACGGGCTCGACCCGGCGCTGTACGAGCAGCCGTTCAAGGAGCAGATCGAGGATCCCTGGCTGCGCCGCGCCGCGCTCAACAGCCTGGCCCTGGCCGGTTCCGAGCAGCAACAGCTGTACGACCTGTCGTTCTCGGCCGGCAACATGGCCCGCGGCGGCCCGCGCGAAGGCGATCTGGGCGCGATGATCCTGCTCGGCGACGAACCCCTGGCGCCCGGCGCGGACTGGCTGCGCGCGTTCGCCGGGAAGAACGCCGAATTGTTCGCGGTCCGGATCGGCGATGCCCCGGTCGGCACCGCGGCCCGCGCCGCACTGCAGGCGGCCGCGCCGCAGGCACGCCTGATCGACCTGGCCCTGCCGTCCGGCGACGCGCTGGAGCTGAACCGGATCATCGCCCTGAAGATGCTGCTCAACGCGCACTCCACCGGGGTGATGGCCAAGCTTGGCCGGGTGGTCGGCAACACCATGACCGCGGTGCAGCCGGGCAACCTGAAGCTGATCGGCCGCGCCACCTACCTGATCCAGTCGCACGTCAATGCGGTGCTGGCCAGCGCGGCCTGGCGCAACGCCTACGGCGAGCACGCACCGCTGGCCTACGCCGACGCCAACGCGATCCTGTTCAATGCGATCGAGGCCCGCCGCGCCGACCCGGCGCTGGCATCCAGCCCCGAGGTGGAGCTGAGCATCGTGCGCATCCTCGAAAGCCTGCGCCTGGACCAGCCGGCGACCTGGGAGGACGCCGCCGCGCTGCTGCGCGAGCGCAGGCTGGACGACTACCTGGCCGGCTACGACGGCTGAGTGACGGCGGGCGGCAGCGGCTCAGATGGCCTTGCGCGCATAGCGGTTGTCGACGTACGCGTCGATCAGGGCCACGAACTCGGCGGCGATGTTCTCGCCCTTCAGGGTGACCTTCTTCTCGCCGTCGACGAACACCGGCGCCGAGGGCGCCTCGCCGGTGCCCGGCAGGGAGATGCCGATGTCGGCATGGCGCGACTCGCCGGGCCCGTTGACGATGCAGCCCATCACCGCCAGCGACAGGTTCTCCGCGCCCGGATGCGAAACGCGCCATTCGGGCATCTTCGCCCGCACATGCTCCTGTACGGTCTTGGCCAGTTCCTGGAAGAAGGTGCTGGTGGTGCGGCCGCAGCCCGGGCAGGCAGTGACCATCGGGGTGAAGGCGCGCTGGCCTGTGGTCTGCAGCAGTTCCTGCGCCACCACCACCTCGGCGGCGCGCGGTTGTCCGGGTTCGGGGGTGAGCGAGATGCGGATGGTGTCGCCGATGCCTTCCTGCAGCAGCACCGCCAGCGCCGCCGCCGAAGCCACGATGCCCTTGCTGCCGATCCCGGCCTCGGTCAGGCCCAGGTGCAGGGCGTAGTCGCAACGCGAGGACAGGTCACGGTACACCGCGATCAACTCCTGCACGCCGCTGACCTTGCAGCTGAGGACGATGCGCTCGGCCGGCAGGCCCAGCTCCATCGCCCGCGCGGCCGAATCCAGCGCCGACAGGATCAATGCTTCGCGCAGCACCCGGCCGGCGTCCCAGGGCTCGGCGCGGGTGTGGTTCTCGTCCATCAGCCGCGCGGCCAGGGCCTGGTCCAGCGAGCCCCAGTTGGCGCCGATCCGCACCGGTTTGGCGTATTCCAGCGCCTTCTCGACGATGGCGGCGAACTGGACGTCCTTCTTCCTGCCGAAGCCGACGTTGCCGGGATTGATGCGGTACTTGGCCAGGGCTTGCGCGCAGGCCGGCTCGGCGGCCAGCAACTGGTGGCCGTTGTAGTGGAAATCGCCGATCAGCGGCACCTCCACGCCCATCATCGCCAGCTTGTCGCGGATCCGCGGGATCGCCGCGGCGGCCTCGGGGGTATTCACGGTCAGGCGCACCAGTTCCGAACCGGCGCGCCACAGCTCGGCGACCTGTTTCACCGACGCGGCCACGTCGGCGGTATCGGTATTGGTCATCGACTGCACCACGACCGGCGCGCCACCGCCGACGGCCACCCCACCGATCATGACCTGGCGGGTGGATCGGCGCGGCCAGGGTGCGGCCGAGGTGGGGGGCGTGGGGCGGGTGACGGCGTCGTGCTGCATCCGCGCATTCTAGACGGGCGGCCGCAACGGCGCCGCAACCGCATCGGTGCGCCGGCCGGAGCCGCGGCCCGGCCGGCATGCGGCCGGATCAGTCCCGCCGCCGCTCCGCCGGGCGCCCGAGCAGGAAGCCCTGCCCGCACTTGCAGCCGAGCGCGAGCAGGGTATTGCGCTGGGTCTCGGTCTCCACGCCCTCGCCTACCGTCTCGATGCCGAGGGTACCGGCCAGGGCCAGGATCGCGCGCACCAGGGCCAGACTCTCCTGGCGCCCGCCCTCGCCCTCCAGCGCGGAGACGAAGCTGCGGTCGATCTTGAGCCCGGAGATCGGGAAGCGGTGCAGGTAGGACAGCGCCGAGAAGCCGGTGCCGAAGTCGTCCAGCTGGGCCAGAACGCCATGCCTGCGCAGGGTGTCCAAGATGCGCCGGGTGCGCGGCGCGTCCTCCAGCAGCGCGACTTCGGTGATCTCCACCCGCAGCCGCGCCGGGTCGGCGTCGGCCGACTGCAGCAGGCCCAGCAGCCGGTCGGCGAAGTCCGGCGAACGGAAGTGCCGCGGCGAGACGTTGACCGAGATGTAGCCGCTGCCGCCACGCGCCAGTTCGCCGATCACCTGCTCGTACAGCAGCCAGTCCACCTGCTCGATCAGCCCGCTCTCCTCGCCCAGGGCGATGAACTCGTTCGGCAGCAGCAGGCCGCGGCGCTCGTGCTGCCAGCGCAGCAACGCCTCGTGGCCGAGCATCACCCCATCCTCCAGGCGCACGATCGGCTGGTAGTACGGCAGGAAGTCGCGGTTCTTGATCGCCCGGCGCAGGTCCGCCTCCAGGTCCAGGCTGCGCAGGGCCTGCTCGCGCATGGCCTCGTCGAAGAACGCGTAGCGGTCGCGGCCCTCGCTCTTGGCCCGGTACATGGCCGCGTCGGCGTCGCGCAGCAGTTCCTCGCCGCGCTCGTAGCGCGGATGCCAGAGGGCGATCCCCATGCTGGCCGAAGGGAACAGCTCGCGCCCGGCCACCCACAGCGGCCGGCCCATCAGCGCCAGCAGGCGCGGCGCCAGGTCGCGCACGCTGGCGCCGCCGTCCGGGCATTCCACCAGGATCGCGAACTCGTCGCCGCCCAGGCGCGCGACCACATCGTCGGCGCGCATCGCCGAGACGATGCGCTTGGCCACCTCCACCAGCAATTCGTCGCCGGCGGCATGGCCGACGCTGTCGTTGACCAGCTTGAACCGGTCCAGGTCCAGGAACAGCACCGCGAACGGCATGCCGTCGCCCAGCCGCGCGCGCTCGATCGCATTGGCCAGGCAATCCAGCAGGTGGCTGCGGTTGGGCAAGCCGGTCAATGCGTCGTGCAGCGCCTGGTGGGTCAGGCGCTGCTCGGCGCGCATGCGCTCGCCGATCTGCGCGACCAGTTGCTCATTGGCGCGCTCCAGCTCGAGGGTGCGCTCGACCACCCGCCGCTCCAGCTCGGCATGGGCCGCACGCAGGCGCTCCTGGGCGCGCTGCCGGGCCAGGCCGTTGCCGATGTTGTGGGCGACGAAGGCCAGCAGGCGCTGGTCGTCCACGCTGAAGCGGATCCCCGGGGTGTAGCTCTGCACCACGACCACGCCGACCACCTCGTCGTCGCGGTGCAGGGGCACGCCGAGCCAGCTGCTGGCCCGGTTGCCGAATTCGTGGACCTCGCCGGCGGCGACCAGGCGCTGGAGCACGCCGTAGTCGGCCAGCAGCGCCTCGCGCGTGCGCAGCACGTACTCGGTCAGGCCCCTGCTGAGCCTGCGCGCGGGGCGCTCGCTGCCGGTCTCGTCGACCGAATAGACGAACTCGATCGATTCGCGGTCCTCGCCGAGCATGGCGATGTAGAAATTGCGCGCGTAGATCAGCTCGTCCACCGCCGCATGTACCTTGGCGTAGTACTGCTGCAGCGATTCGGAGCTGATCGCCATCTCGGTGATGCGGAACAGCGCGTGCTGCAGGCGTTCGGCGCGCTGGCGCTCGACCACCTCCTCCTGCAGCTCGCGGTTGGCGTGCTGCAGTTCCAGGGTGCGTTCGCGCACCCGGCGCTCGAGTTCGGCCTGGGCCTCGCGCCGGTCCAGGGTGGTCAACACGTGCTGGGCCACGTAGCCCAGCAGGGCCCGATCCTCGTCGGTGTAGCAGGCCGGGCGGTCGTAGCTCTGGACCACGATCGCGCCGCAGACCCGGTCGCCGCGCTTCATCGGCACGCCCAGCCAGTCCTGCGCATCCGGCCCCTGGAATTCGCTGTACGGAAGCCCGAGCTGGCGCCGGATCTGGATCGACGGTCCGCGCACGGCGTTGCCATGGCGCAACAGGCCGAAGGTCAGGCTGTTGGGCATCTCCCGTTCGGTCCACTCCTCTTCCTCGTCCGGGACGTAGGTGTCGAGCTGGTCGGCGAAGTAGATGAAACGGACCGAGCTCAAGTTCTCGTCGCAGGTGACGATGTAGCAGTTGGGCGCGTACATCAGCGAGTCGATGATGCCGTGCAGGCGGTGCAGCATCCTGCCCACCTCGACCTCGGCGCCGGCCAGCTCGGCGATCTCGTACAGCGCCTGCTGCAGGCGGCCGGACCGCTCCAGCTTGTCCATCCGCACCTTGGCCCGGGTCGCCTCCAGCGCCGAGTCCAGCAGGGTCCTGGCCATCGCCGTCCAGGCCGCGCGCGCATCGGCGTCCAGCGGCGCCGGCAACCGCGCCCGCAGCCACAGCCGCGCGCCCTCGTCGTCGTTCCAAGCCAGCGCCAGGGTATCGGCTCCGGCAGCCGGCGACCCGGCCTGGGCCTCGGCCTCGACCAGTGCCGCTTCCAGCGGGCCCGACAGGTCCGCCGATGCCGCCGGCTCGGCCAGGACATGCTGGCCGACGCTATCGTCGTGCCAGCCCATCGTCAGCTGCGCATGGAGCGGCAGTTGCGCATGCAGCGCGGCCAGCGCCCGCGCCATCGGCGCACGCACCGCGGCATGCGCCGATGCCGCGCTGTCGGGCGCACTCTCGGCTGTACTGGCTGGAATCATGCAACCCCGCACCCTGTCCCCGGCGCCCAGCATAACGCTCGCCCGCCCTGCGCAAGCGATCCGGACCCCATCCGGCCACCCCGGCCGTTGGACCGGCATGGCCTCGACCTGCACCCTGCCCCTGGCACCCCGCCCTGCATGCACCCCGGTACCGCTTGCGCCGCGCGCGCCGGCCCGTAGTCTGTGGTCCATGGACCTGCCCGTGGCCGGATCGGAAGACGAAGCGCTGATGCTCGCCTGGGCAGGCGGGGACGCGCGGGCGTTCGAGACGCTCTACCAGCGCCATCGCGGCCCGTTGTTCCGGTTCCTGCTCGGCCAGTTGCGCGACCGGCCGCTGGCCGAGGAGATCTACCAGGACGTGTGGCAGCGGGTGATCGCCGCGCGCTCCGGCTGGCGGCCGGAGGCCGCGTTCTCCACCTGGCTGTACCGGATCGCCCACAACCGGCTGAACGACCATTGGCGCGCACAGCGGCACCGGCCACCGGCGCCGGCCGATGCCGACCTGCGTACCGCCGCCCTGGCCGACCCGGATGATCCGGAAAGCCTCGCCGGGGATGAACAGATCCGGCAGCGGCTGCAGCAGGCCCTGGATGAATTGCCGCAGGAGCAGCGCGAGGCGGTGCTGCTGCGGTTGCAGCAGGAACTGAGCCTGGAAGAGATCGGCACGATCACCGGCGTCGGCCGGGAAACGGTGAAGTCGCGGCTGCGCTATGCGCTGGACAAGCTGCGCGCGAGGTTGAACCCATGAATCGGCGACACCACCCCCTGGATCCGGAAGAGCGCGCCCTGGCGCGGCATTTGGCCGATGCCGGCGACGACGGCCCCTCGCCGGAACTGGATGTGCGGATCCTGGCCGCCGCCCGCGCGGCGCAGGCCGGAGGCGCCGCGCCCATGCCCGCGCACACCGGGCAACGCCGGCCACGGCGGCGCTGGCCGATGGCGCTGGGCCTGGCCGCCTCGGTGACCCTGGCCATCGGCGTGGCCTGGCAGATGCGCGAACCGCCGCGGCCGGCATTCGCGCCGGCCGGCGGCCTGGAGACCGCGCCGGACCCGGTGGCCGCGCCGCCCTCGCCGGCGGCGGAACCGGGCAGGGATTCCGCGCCACCGGCAGCGCAGGCCCAGGCGGTCGCGGATCGGGCCGGGGCATCCCCGCCCGCGCCGGATGGCGCAGCCGCCGCCCGGCACCCGGAACAGCCCCACCAGGCCGGGACACAAGCCAAGGCTGACGCGGGCCAGGACCGCGCGCGCCAGGCCGCCATCGCCGCGGCCAGCCGGCGCTCCAGCGAACGGGCCGAACAGGCGGCGCGCCAGGACAGCGCGGCGACGGCGGCAACCGCCGCTTCCGAAGCGCAGCCGGCCGACGCCTACCGCGAGCCGTTGCCAGCGCCGCCCCCGCCCGCAGCCCCCGCCGCCCCGAGCGTCCGGATCACCGCCACGGTCGATGGATCGACGGTGGACATCGACTCGCGCCGCCTGTCCGAGCTCGAGGCCGCCAGCCGCGCCGAGGCGCCGGCCGCATTCGCCGACATGGCCGGCCTGCCACCCGGCGCCGAGGCGGCCGCGCTGGAGGACGATGCACGCCTGCCCGCGGCACAGTGGCTGCAGCGCATCGGCGAGCGCCGGCAGCGCGGCGAGACCGAGCTGGCGCGGGCCAGCCTGGCGCGTTTCGTCCATGCCCACCCCGAGGTTCCGGTCCCGGCCGAATTGCGCCCGCTGCTGCCCTGAGCGGCGCGGCCGATCCGGGGATCGGGGCGGCCCGGCGGCGGCGGCTACAATGGCCGACGATGACCGACACCCTCGCCGCCCCGGCCAGCCACCTCCTCGACGTGCGCCACAGCCGTTTCCTGGCCCAGGCCGCCGCCGCGGACGCGCCGGCCGCGGCGATGGACTTCATCGCCCGCGCGTCCGATCCCGACGCGACCCACAACTGCTGGGCCTGGCGGATCGGCCAGGACTACCGTTCCAGCGACGACGGCGAGCCGGCCGGCACCGCCGGACGCCCGATCCTGGCGGCGATCGATGGCCAGGGCTACGACCGGATCGCGGTGGTGGTGAGCCGCTGGTTCGGCGGAATCAAGCTCGGCGCCGGGGGGCTGGTGCGCGCCTACGGCGGCGCGGCGGCCGAGTGCCTGCGCCTGGCGCAACGCCAGCCGCTGGTGGCGATGGCCGAACTGGAACTGGCCTGCGCCTTCGAGGACCTGGGCACGGTGCATGCGGCCCTGCACGCGCATGCGGCGGAGAAGACCGGCGAACGCTTCGAGACCGACGGCGCGCACCTGTCGTTGCGCCTGCCCGCCAGCGAGGCTGCCGCATTGCAGGCGCGCCTGCGCGACGCCACCCGCGACCGGGTGCGGATCGCCACGCCCATGACCGCGGAGACGGACTGATGGCCTTCCACGGCTCGGCGGACGGCGCCGCCACCCCCGCCCGCCCCGGCGCCATTCCCGAGGCCGGGCGCGAGGGGCGCATGCGCAAGCTCGGCAGCCTGCGCACCCTGTGGCCGTTCGTGGCCCGCCACCGCGGCCTGTTCAGCGCCTGGCTGCTGGCCCTGGCGGTGTCCTCCACTGCCACCCTGAGCCTGCCGGTGGCGGTGCGCTACATGATCGACCACGGCTTCGGTGGCGGCTCCCAGATCAACCAGGCCTTCGGCCTGCTGTTCGTGGTCGCGGTGGTGCTGGCGGTGGCCACGGCCGCGCGCTTCTTCTTCGTGTCGCTGCTGGGCGAGAAAGTGGTGGCCGATCTGCGCGGACAGTTGTACGCGCACCTGGTCGGGCTGGACCCGGGTTTCCACGACCGCAGCCGCAGCGGCGAACTGGTCTCGCGCCTGTCGGCCGACAGCGAACTGCTGCGCAGCGTGATCGGCACCACCATGTCCGTGGCCCTGCGCAGCACCGTCACCGTGGTCGGCTCGCTGGTGATGCTGTTCGTGACCAGCCCGCGGCTGGCCGCGTATGCGCTGGTCGGCATCCCGCTGGCGGTGCTGCCTATTGTCCTGGGCGCGCGGCGGCTGGAGAAGGCTTCGCGCGCCAGCCAGGACCGGGTCGCCGATGCCAATGCGCTGGCCGCCGAAACCCTGGCCTCGGTGCGCACGGTCCAGGCCTACGCACGCGAACCCTACGAGCGCGGCCGCTTCGGCCAGGCGCTGGAGGTGGCCGTGGCCACCGCGCGCCGGCGCATCGGCGCCCAGGCGGCCGTTACCGCCGCCGCGATCGTGCTGGTATTCGGCGCGATCGTGCTGGTGCTGTGGTCGGGCGCGCACAAAGTGATCGAGGGCACGATGAGCGCCGGCACCCTGGGCCAGTTCGTGCTGTACGCCCTGATCGGCGGCGGCTCGGTGGGCGCCCTGGCCGAGGTATGGAACGAATTGCAGCGCGCGGCCGGCGGCATGGGCCGGATTTCCGAACTGCTGCAGGAACGGCCGGCGATCGCCGCACCGGCGCACCCGCTTGCGCTGCCGGTGCCGCTGCGTGGGGAGATCCGCTTCGAGCAGGTGCAGTTCCATTACCCGGAACGCGAGGATGCGCCGGCCCTGCACGGCTTCGACCTGCATGTGCGCCCCGGCGAGACGGTCGCGCTGGTGGGGCCGTCGGGCGCGGGCAAGAGCACCGTGCTGTCGCTGCTGCTGCGCTTCCACGACCCCCAGGCCGGCGCGGTGCGGATCGACGGCATCGACCTGCGCGACGTCGACCCGGCGCCGTTGCGCGCGCAGGTGGCGCTGGTGCCGCAGCAGCCGGTGCTGTTCGCCTCCAGCGCGATGGACAACATCCGCTACGGCCGGCTGGAAGCCAGCGACGAGGAAGTGCGTGCCGCCGCGCGCGCGGCCGAGGCCGACGGCTTCATCGAAGCGCTGCCGCAGGGCTATGCCAGCGAACTGGGCGAGCGCGGCGCGCGCCTGTCCGGCGGCCAGCAGCAGCGCGTCGCCATCGCCCGCGCCCTGCTCAAGGACGCGCCGGTGCTGCTGCTGGACGAGGCCACCAGCGCGCTGGACGCGCAGAGCGAACGCGCCGTGCAGCACGCGCTGGAGAACCTGATGCGCGGGCGCACCACCCTGGTGGTGGCGCACCGCCTGGCCACGGTGCTGCGCGCCGACCGGATCGTGGTGATGGACCGTGGTCGGATCGTGGCCGAAGGCACCCACGCCGAGTTGCTGGCCCAGGACGGGCTCTACGCCGAGCTCGCGCGTTTGCAGTTCCTGGATTGATCCGCGGCGAAGGGCAGCCGACCAGCGGCCGGTTCCGCACGTGGCCGCCGGACGGGGGCTCGGTCGCAGGCGCCCACTGGCTGCGGGCGTCGTCCGCGGGTGCCGACAGGCGGTCGCCCGCGGAACTCAGCCGAAGTCGAAATTCATCGCCGCACCCACCGGGGCGACGAAGTCGCCGGATACGTAGTCCACCCCGGCGCTGAACAGCTGGCTCATCGCATGCGCGTCGTCCACGTGCTCGGCCAGAGCGATGATGCCCTCTGCGCGCGCGCGCGCGGTGATCTCGCGGACCTTGTCCTGGCCGTCGCCGGTCTTGCCGATGCCTTCGGTCAAGCCGGGATCGATCTTGACGAAGGCCGGCTTGAAGTGCGCCAGCAACTGGAACGAATCCAGTCCCGAGCCGAACTGTTCCAGGCCGACGCGGCACCCCAGCGGCGCCAGCGCGGCCAGGAACTGCTGGGCGTTGCGCAGGTGGGTGAAGACCCGGGCCTCGGGCGCCTCCAGCCACAGCCGCTCGCCGGGCACGCCCTGGGCGCCGAGTTCGCCACGCACCAGTTCGATGAATTCGGCGCTGGCGAAGGACGCCGGGCTGACCCGCGCGATCAACCGGGTGCGGTGGCCGGCGCGCTCGCGCTCGCCGAGCACGGCGATCGCCCGGCGCACCACCCAGCGGTCGATCTCGCCGAGCAGGCCATGCTCCTCGGCAATGCCCAGGAATCCGGAAGGGGTGACCAGTTCGCCATTGGCGTCCACCCGCAGGCAGGCCTCGTACAGTTCGCCCGGCTCGCCCTGCAGGTTCATCACCGGCTGCCAGTGCAGGACGAAGCCTTCGCCGGCCAGCGCCTCGCGGATCCGCGCCACCCACAGGGCGATGCGCTCCTCCTCGGCACGGTCGGCCGCGCCGGGATCGAACAGTTGCACCGTGTTGCCGCCCAGCTCGACCGCGGCGGCCTGGCACTGGCTGGCCTTGGCCAGGACCTGGGCCACGCTGGCGATCTTCTCGCCGACCTGCACGCCGCCGATGCTGGCGGTTACCGCCAGCGAGCGTTCGCCCACGGCCAGCACTTCGGCGGAGAAGGCATGGCGCAGGGCATCGGCCGCGGCCCGGGTACGGGCGTGGTTGCCCTCCAGGAGCACCGCGAAGCTGTGTTCGCCGAAACGCGCCGTGCGCACGTCGGGGTCCAGCGCCCCGCGCACGCGCTCGGCCAGCGCCGCGGCCAGCGCATCGGCCGAATCCAGGCCGATATCGGGCAGCAGCCGCGCATAGTGGTCCGGCTCGACCAGCAGGAACCCGTACTGGCCGCCATCGCGACCGACCACGGCCACCGCGTCCTCGAGCAGGCGCATGAAGGTCTGGCGGTTGAGCAGGCCGGTGGCCTGGTCGCGCTGGCGCAGTTCCTCGACCTCGCGCGCCAGTTCCGGGTCCAGTTCCTCGCGGCGCCGGAACACCACCTGCACGCAGGCCTCGCCCTCGTAGGTGGCGGTGGCGAATTCCATCTTCGCCGGGAAGGTGCTGCCGTCGATCCGGCGTGCCTCCATCAGATACTCCGGCGGCGGCGACTCGCCGCGCGAGAGCGACTTGAGCAATTGCTTGAAACTCTCGATGTGCTGCGGGCCGACCAGGTCCAGCAGCGACATGCCCTCCACGTCCTCGAACGACTCGAACCCGAACATCTCCAGGTAGGCGTCGTTGGCGCGGATGTGCATGCCCTCGTGGATGTAGGCGATCGGATCGCGCGAGGAGGCGATCAGCGAATCGCAACGGCGCTCGGTCTCGCGCACCTGGGCTTCGAGCCGGCGCAGGCCGCGGCGCGCCTCGAGATCGGCCCATTCGCGGCGCAGGGTCTCCAGCAGGTGCTCGGGCCGGTGCTTGAGCACCAGCGCACGCGCGCCACCCTCGAGCATGCCCAGCACCGCGGCGTCGTCGATCCGGTCCAGCAGCAGCAGCAGCGGCAGGTCCTTGCCGCTGGCGGCCACCTGCGCCCGCACCTGCTCCAGCGGCATGGCCGCCGAGGCGGCGGCCAGGACCAGGTCCACCGGCTGGCTGGCGAGCATGTGTTCGAGCTCTGCCGCGTTCTGCGGCCGCAGCGGGCGCACCGCGATGCCACCGTTGCGCAGGGCGCTGACGATCGCTTCGGCGTCCTCGACCCGATCATCGACGATCAACAGGCGGATCGCGCTGTCTTTCTGCATTCAGGGGACCGGACAATGCGACGGGGGAGCGGCCTTAATACACGATGCCCGCCGGAGCGTCCATGACCGGCACTGCGAAACCGGCGCGGCGCCACGTTCGTCCGGGCCTTGCGCATGCCGGCCAGCGGCCCCATCTTCATGGCCATGAGAGTCGATATCTGGTCCGACGTGGTCTGTCCGTGGTGCTGGATCGGCAAGCACCGGTTCCAGCGCGGCGTGGAACTGCTCGGCGCCGAGGCGCCGCCGCTGGACGTGCACTGGCACCCGTTCCAGCTCGATCCGGACGCCGGCAGCGAGCCGGTGCCGCTGCGCCAGGCCTATGCGGCCAAGTTCGGTGGCGCCCAGCGCACCGAGCAGATCCTGGCCCAGACCCAGGCCACGGCCCGCGCCGAGGGCCTGCCCATGGACTTCGACCGCGGTCAGGTCCGGGTCACCACCCTGCCCGCGCACCGGCTGATGTGGCTGGCCTCCCGTGAAGGCGACGCCCAGGCGGTGGCCGAGGCACTGTTCCGTGCCCACTTCGCCGCAGGCCGCAACCTGGCCGATCCGCAGACCCTGGCCGAGGCCGGCGCCGCCGGGGGGCTGGCGCCGGACCGCATCGGCGCCATGCTCGACTCCGACGAAGGCCTGGCGGAGGTGCGCGCGCAGCTCGGCCAGGCCCAGGCCATGGGCATCCGCGCGGTACCCACCTTCGTCATCGGCGGCCGCTACGCGGTCCAGGGCGGGCAGGCGCCGGACGTGTTCGCCCAGGCGCTGCGCCAGGCCCTGGCCGATGCCGCCCCGGCAACCGCAGCCCCCGGCGACGCCAGCTGCGGGCCCGACGGCTGCTCCGTGTAGCGCCGCCTGCGGGACGGGTTCTGGAGGCCCGGCCGCATCTGCGACAATGGCCGGGTGCGCGGACGGCGCACGAACGGAGTCCTTCCGCATGCTCGTGATCGGCGTCGCCGGCACCGAACTGACCGCGCAGGAGCGCGCCTGGCTGAAGCACGACGCGGTGGCCGGCGTGATCCTGTTCAAGCGCAATTTCGCCTCGCGCCGGCAGGTGACCGAATTGTCCGCCGCGATCCGCGCCGCCGCGCCGCGCCCGCAGCTGATCTGCGTGGACCAGGAAGGCGGCCGGGTGCAGCGCTTCCGCGACGGCTACAGCGACCTGCCGCCGCTGCAGAGCTTCGACGCGATCTACCGCCGCGACCCGGACGCCGCCCTGGCCCTGGCCCAGGAGCACGCCTGGCTGATGGCCAGCGAGATCCGCGCCAGCGGCGTGGACCTGAGCTTCGCCCCGGTGGTGGACCTGGCCCGCGGCAACCGCGCCATCGGCGACCGCGCCTTCAGCGACGACCCGCAGGTGGTGGCCGCGTTCACCCGCGCCTACGTGCGCGGCATGCACAGTGTCGGCATGGCGGCCACGCTCAAGCACTTCCCCGGCCACGGCACCGTGCTGGAGGACACCCACTTCGACGATGCGGTCGATCCACGCCCGCTGGAGGCGCTGCGCGCGCAGGACCTGGTCCCGTTCGCCGCCGGCATCGAGGCCGGGGCCGACGCGGTGATGATGGCGCACGTAGCCTACCCGGCGGTGGCGCCGGAGCCGGCCGGCTATTCCCGGCGCTGGATCGAGGAGATCCTGCGCGGCGACCGCGCCGATGGCGGGCTCGGTTTCCGCGGGGTGGTGTTCTCCGACGACATCGGCATGGCCGCCGCATACTCGGCCGGCGGGATCCGGGCGCGCATCGACGCCCACCTGGATGCCGGCTGCGACGTGGTCCTGGTCTGCCATCCCGAACTGGTCGACGAATCGCTGCGCGCGGTCGAAGGCCGCAGGCTCAACACCGCCGCGCTGGCCGGCCTGATCGGCCGCGGCGCGCTGGGCTGGGACGGCCTGCTCGCGGACGCCCGCTACGGCGACGCGCAGTCGCGCCTGCCGCCCGCGTCACTGGCCTGAATCCACCCGCCTTCCCCTTGCACCCGTTTCCGGTACCCTGAACCGATGTCCGACCTCCTGATCGCCGAAGCCCTGGAAAAATCCGACCTGCTGTACGACCGTGCGGCGATCGACGCCGCCATCGCCGGCATGGCCGACGCCATCGCCGCCGACTACATCGGCGAGGTCCCGGCCAATCGCCTCGGCGACAGCTTCGTGCCGGTGTTCCTGACCGTGATGCACGGCGCCCTGCCCTTTGCCGGGCAGCTGGCGCTGGAGCTGGGCGCGCGCGGCCTGGACCTGCAGTTCGACTACCTGCACGCCACCCGCTACCGCGGCAACAACCAGGGCGGCGAACTGGTCTGGAAGCACCGCCCGGCCACCGCCCTGTACGGGCGCCGGGTGCTGATCGCCGACGACATCCTCGACGAAGGCCACACCCTGGCCGAGGTGCGCCGCTGGTGCATCGAGCAAGGCGCCACCGACGTGCGCATCGCGGCGATGACGGTCAAGGACCACGACCGCTGCGTGCAGGGCGTGCGCGCCGACTACGTCGGCCTGCACCTGCCCGACCGCTACGTGTTCGGCTTCGGCATGGACTACTACGAGCAGGGCCGCAACCTGCCGGCGATCTACGCGCTGAAGGCGTGAGCCGGATGGACATCGCCCTGGCCGTGATCGGCGGCACCGGCGTGTATCGCCTGGCCGCACTCGAGGACGTCCAGGCCCGGCATTTCGACACGCCCTACGGCGCACCGTCGGGCCCGCTGCGGCTCGGTCGCCTCGGCGGCGCCCGGGTCGCCTTCCTGGCCCGCCACGGCGAGGGCCACGCGCTGCCGCCGCACCGGGTCAACTATCGCGCCAACCTGCACGCGCTGCAGCAGGTCGGTGCGCGCCGGGTGCTGGCACTGAACACCGTGGGCGGCATCACCGCGGCCTACGGCCCGCGCGTGCTGGCCTGCCCGGACCAGTTGATCGACTACACCTGGGGCCGCGAGTCCAGTTTCTGGGACGGCCAGGGCGAGGCCCTGCACGTGGACTTCGGCCAGCCCTACAGCCCGGCGTTCCGTGGCCAAGTGCTGGCCGCGGCACAGGCCGCCGGCGTGGCCGTGCTCGACGGCGGCTGCTACGGCGCCACCCAGGGCCCACGCCTGGAAACCAACGCGGAGATCGCGCGCATGCGCCGCGACGGCTGCGACCTGGTCGGCATGACCGGCATGCCCGAAGCCGGCCTGGCCCGCGAACTGGGCCTGGACTACGCCTGCCTGGCGATCGTGGCCAACTGGGCCGCCGGTTGCGGCGATGCCGGGGAAATCACCCTGGCCGAAGTGCTGGAGAACGTGGCGGCCGCTTCGGCCGGGTTGCCGGCGCTGGTGGCGGGGTTGGCGCGCGGCTGAACTTCATGCACGAACGCGCCGTGGCGCAGGAAGTGCAGGGTCTGCCCGATCACCACGTCGTTGATCACCATGAAGGTGTGGTTGACCGGCAGCACCAGGAAGTCGTGCATGCCCTCCACCTTGGCCCGCGCCACCGCGACCTTGCCGTCGTTCGCGCCGTGGATGCGGGTGGCCATCACGCTGTCGATGGCGGTCTGCTCGTTGCCGGCGATGACACCCAGCGCGAAACCGACCGGCCCCAGCCGCGCGGGCATGCCTTCCGGCCCGGTCACCAGCTGCCCCCCCGCCGGCCCGTTGATCCGGTCGTAGAGCGCGGTGCCGGCCAGCGCGTCGGCCACCTCGCTGCCCTGGTTGGGCGGGCCGAGCATCACCACCCGGCCCAACTCGGGCACCTTGTGCCCGGACAGGTAGTAGCGCAATACCAGCCCACCCATCGAATGGGTGACGAAATGGACGGTGTGCGCCCCGGCGGCACGGCATTCGCGCAGGCCCTCCGGCACGGCCTGCAGGGCCGAGGCCTCGATGGACTGGCTCTGCGACGGATAGTCGATGTTGGCGGTGGCGAAGCCAGCTTCGCGCAGCGCCGATTCGATCCGGCCCATCGAGCGATGGGTCCGGCCCAGCCCGTGCAGCAGCACCACGCATTGCCCACCCACCGGGCCGTGCTGCGGTTCGTCCAGTTCCGCTTCCAGCGACTGCGCGCCGGCCATGCCGACCGCCAACCACGGCAACAGCGCCGCCAATCCGGCGGCCACGAGCACCCGGTGCCGCGAAACATGGAAGCGAAAAGCCGTGCGCATCGAAAGATCCTTCATCGGGGACGCCACCGCCCCGCGGCGATGCGGAGCCCTGCGATTCTACGGGCTCCGGCTTTCGCCGTTGACAGGCCGGCACGCCTGAGGCGACCGGGCGCCCTGCCAGCCCACGGGAAGCAAAGGCGGAGGTCCTGGCCGCAGGCCAGGGCCGGGGACATCCGCGACGCCATGCATCGCGCCGGGGCGCCTGCGACCCGGCAGGCCCAATGACCGCACCCGGAGACCATGACCGTCGCCCGTATCTGCAAGAATGCGCCATCCCATGCCCCGATGCCGCGATCGGCATCGCACCCCGAGACCCCGATGATCCGACTCCTCGCCTGCCTGCTCGCCGCGTTCGTCCTGACCGCCTGCCAGCCGCCGGTGCGGCTGATGCCGCCGCCGACCCTGTTCCTCAACGGCGAGCACAACCTGTTCGGCGCCAACGCCAACCTCGACCAGAGCCCCAGGATCCAGGTCTTCTACGCCACCAACCGCGCCGCCCTGGGCCCCGCCGGGGCCCCGGTATACACCGTGTTCCCCGGCGACGACCTGCACATGGGGGTGGCCACCCTGGACATGGGCGGCGGCGGCCAGACCTGGGACTGGCTGTACGAACAGTCCACCACCGGTCCCAGCGGCCGGCGCCCGCAGATCCTGCTCGAATCCATGCAGCGCCAGGCCTCCGTGCCCGTGGGAGCCGGCATCGACGCGCCCGGCGCCGAAGCCCTGGCCTATTTCAAGGCGATCGACGAGGCACTGGCCCACAGCGCCGATCCGGACCTGACCATCTACGTGCACGGCGCCAACACCAGCATCGGCCGCGCCACCGCGCAGGCCGCGCAGTACCGCCACTTCACCGGGCGCAACTCGGTGGTGCTGTCCTACCTGTGGCCCTCGGCGGAGAACTTCCTGCGCTTCGGCCACGACGTGTCCAAGGCCGGCCAAGCCGGGCCGGTGCTGGCCCAGCTGGTCCGGCTGCTGGCCCGCCACACCCGCGCCCGTCACATCAACCTGATCGGCTACAGCTCCGGGGCGATGGTCGTCTCGCCCGGCATGGCCCTGCTGGGCACGCCGGCGCCGGGCTACGACCCGCAATCGGTGCGCCTGGGCGAGGTCTACTACCCGGCCCCGGATGCCGACTTCCGGCAGTGGACGACCGAGCTGCAGGCCTACCACAGCCTGCCCAAGCGGATCACGGTGACGGTGAACATGCGCGACTCGGTGCTGGTGCTCTCGCGCCTGCACCAGCGCGGCTCGCGCACCGGCCGGCCGGACCCGACCGAATTGTCGGAGGAGGACGCACGCTGGATGGTCGAAGCCTCCAACCGGCTGGGCTTCGACCTGATCGACGCGCGCGCGGCCGACCTGCCCGGCATGGACAAGCGTTCGCACGTGTTCTGGTACGACCACCCCTGGGTCAGCAGCGACGTGGTGCTGAAGATGCTGTTCCACCTCGACCCGCCGCAGCGTGGCCTGGCGCGCAACGAGACCGATGCCGGCCTGGAGTACTGGACCTTCCCGGCAGACTACGAGGCGCGCCTGGACCAGGTCATGGGCCAGCTGGTCGAAGCCGGGGCGGCGCAGCGCGCAGCCGAACAGGAAGCCCAAGGCCCCACGCCGTGACTCGTGCCCGGCGCGCCCGCAGGCGCGCCGGTGCGCCGCCCCGTCAGGGCGGCGTGACCTTGATCGTCGCCGGCCGTGCGGCACCGGTGCCGCGCAGGCTGGGCTGGTACATGTCCTCGGCCTGCGGCGGCGGCACCGTGTAGGTGCCCGGGGTGACCGCGCGCACCAGGTAGTACAGCCGCGCGGTGCCGCCCTGCCCCAGGTTGAGCGCGGCCACGTAGCGGTCGTCGCGGTATTCCTCGTGGCGCAGCTGCGCCTGTTCGCCGCGATCCGACAGGGCCACGCCATCGACCTGCACCCCGTCCCACTGCGCGCCATCGCCGAGGTTGAGGTTCTCCGCCTCCAGCCCGGCCGGCAGCAGGTCCACCACCAGTGCGTCGGGCATCGCCTGTTCGGCCTGCAAGGTCAGGCGCACGACCAGCACCTGGCCTTCCTTCAGTTCGCCGCCCTTCCACGGCGAGCCGTCCGGCAGGAACCAGTCGCGGACGATGCCGACCCGGCGCTTGTCCTCGGCCGGCGCCTGGCGCGGGATGCCGGCGACCTCCAGGCTCACGTAGTACGGGCCACCCTCCGGTTCGAAGCGCGCGCCGCGCGCCAACGCCGCGTGATCGAGGGTGCGCGCGAATGCCGCGGCCGGCGCGACGACCGTCTCCGCCTCGCCGCCGACACGCCAGCGCCCTGAGAGGGTGCGTCCGCCGCCGGCCTCCAGCGCCTTGCCCAGCCGCGCCAGCGCCATCTGCTCCTGGGTGCTCAGCCACAGCCGGCCCTGGCCGTCGCCGTCGCGGCGCACCTGCACCGCGCGGGCCAGATCGATCGCGCGCGCGTCGTACTTCGCATCGGCGCGGCCGCGCTCGTGCAGCAGCGCGATCATCAGCGCGTCGTCGCGAATCCGGCTGCCGTAATCCCACAGCCATGCCGGGCGCTTGTCCGGATCGCGGGCGAAGCCGTCGGCGATCGCCGCCGCGCCGCGCTTGGCGTCGCCCTGCAGTTCCAGCGCCAGGCCCAGCTGGACCAGCGGCAGGCCGGTCAGGCTGCGGTCCTTCTCCTGGTCGTACAACGCACGCAGGGTGCCCAGCGGCGCGCGGTTGACCCGCGCCAGCACGTAGCCGGCATAGGCGCGGTTGGCGAAGCGCAGGTGCTCGCGGTGGTCGCGGCCGTAGAACTGCGGACCGCCCGAGAGCAGGTCCTCCGCAAGCCGGTCCAGCGCCTTCTGCAGCACGCCTTCCGGCACCGCGAAGCCCGCTTCGCGCGCGTCCAGCAGGAACTCGGCGATATACGGGGTCAGCGCCGGCTCGGCGTCGCCCGAACCGCCACCCCACATCGAGAAGTGGCCGTTGCCGGCCTGCATCGCCGCCAGCCGCCCGAACGCGCCTTCCATGCGCGCGCGCCGGACCGCCGGGTCCAGTGCCGGCACGCCCAGGCGTGCGGCGGTGTCCGCGTCCATCACCAGCGCCGCGTAGCCCTTGCTGGTGGTCTGCTCGGCGCAGCCGTAGGGATAGTCGAACAGGCCGCGCAATGCGCTGGCGAACGGGATCGGCGGTGAAGCGGTGATGCGCAGGTGCGCCTGCACCGTCTCCGGGATCAACCCTTCGGCCAGCGAGGCGTCCAGCGCCAGCGGCACCCCGGCCTGCAGCACCTGGGTGCGTCCGCGCAGCACGCCCGGCCAGGCCGCGCGCACCGGCAGCTCGTAGCGCCGGTCCACCGCGTAGCCGCCGCCGTCCACGCGCACCCGTACCTTCGCCACCCCGTGGCCGGGCTTGGCCAGCAACGGGAACTCGAGCGTGGCCTTGGCGCCGTCCTCCAGGCGCAGGCGGCGCTCGCCATCGCCTACCGACAACGGGCCCTCGCCTTCCACCCGCACCCGGAACTCGCCGGCCTTGCCGCTGAAGTTCTGCACGTCCAGCGCGACCGCACCGCGGTCGCCAGGCGCCATCACCCGCGGCATCCCGGCCTCGGCCACCACCGGCGCGCGCACCAGCACCTCGGCATCGCGCTTGCCGTAACGGTCGTCCGAATACACCAGCGCCGACACCCGCAGGGTGCCGTTGAAGTCCGGCAGCGCCAGCTTCAGCCGCGCGTTGCCCTGTGCGTCCAGCACCACCGGCCCGGAGAACAGGTCCACGGTCTGCACCCGCGCGGTCGGTCGCCGCGCCTGCGGCAAGGCCTCCAGCGCCAGGTCGCCGCCGAAACGCAGCCGCGCGGTCCCGCCGGCGAAGGCCTCGATCACCCGACCGTACACGTCCCAGGCATCGGTGGCCAGGCGCCGCTGGGCGAAGAAATGGGCACCGGCATCCGGCACCGGGAAACGAGTGATGTTGAGTATGCCCACGTCCACCGCCGAGACGGTGACGTGCGCCTGCCGTCCGGCCAGTTGCGGCACGCTGACCGTCACCGGCAGATCCTGCTGCGGCCGGGTCTGCGCCGGCACCTTCAGGCCGACGGCGACCCGGCGTTCGTCGCGGCGCATCGGCACGTGGGCCACGCCCACCGCGCGTGCCGGGGTGACCTGGCTGGCTGCCGATCCGCCGCGGAACACCAGTGCGGTGACGTAGACGTCGTGGCGCTCCCAGTCCTCGGTGACCGGTATCCGGAAGGTGCCGGCGACCTTGCCCTCGCCGCCCTTCAACTCGATGTCGTGCACGTACAGCAGCCGATCGCTCTCCACCAGCAGCACGCCGCGACCGGCGTGCGGCGGGGTCACGGTGACCTCCAGGGTGTCGCCGGCGCGGTAGCCGGTGCGGTCCAGGGCCAGCTTGACCCGGTCCGGGCGCGCGTCCGGTCCGCGGTTGTCGTCGCCCCAGCTCCAGCCGGCGCGGAAGGGATAGCGCATCGTCAAGCCAGTGGCCGGATCCAGCACGTCGATCCGGTACTCGCCCCACTCCACCGGGACATCGAAGCGCGTCGCGGTCGTGCCGGCATCGAGCGTGCGCGTCTCCACGGTCTCGAAGCGGCGGGTGAAGTCGTAGTCCCAGCCGCCGTCGTCGTCGAAGCGCCAGTGGTAGTCGCGCAGTTCGCGCACCAGGGTAACCTTCAGGCCCTGCACCGGCTGCGGTTTTCCCGCCGCATCCACCCGCACCAGTTCGAAGCGCGCGTTGGCATTGGCGTCGGCGCCATCATCCGGGTCGAACAGCGGGTGCACGCCGACCAGCGCCGGCGCCGGCCACAGCACCCGTTGCAGGGTGCGGTTCACCGGCCGCCCGCCGCTCTCGTGGACGCTGCCGGCGATGGTCACCCGTACCGGCGTCTTCGCCTTGGCCGCCTCCTCCGGCAGTTCCAGGGCCGCCTCGATCCGGCCCTGGGCGTCGAACTGCGTGTCCAGCACCTCGCGCGGCTCCTTCGGCAGGTCCACCGTCGGATCGCCGAAGGCGTAGCCCGGGAAGCCTTCCAGCGGCTCGCGCGCCACCGCCAGGGCCATCTTCGCGGTGAAGCGGTTGTCGGCGGCCGGCGCTCCATACAGATAGGCGGCCTCGGCCTGCAGCTTCAGCGGCTCGCCGGGCTTGAGCGTGGCCTGCGCCTGCGGCGTGGACAGCTCCAGCTTCATCCGTTCCGGCAGGAATTCCTCGATCCGCAGGGTCATCCCCTGCACCGCATCCTTGGCCGCCGGATCGGTGCGGAACTCGACCTGCCAGCGCCCGGTCGGCGCGTCGGCGGGGATCGCCTGCTCGAAAGCGTAATAGCCCTGCGCCCCCGGCTCCAGCCGGGTCTCGCGGAAGATCCGCCCGTCAGGCTGCTTCAGGCGCAGGAACAGCGGCTGCGCCTGTCCGTCCTTGCCACCGGCCAGCGGCCGGCCGTCGAAGTCGCGCAGCAGCGCCGACAGGCGCACGCTCTCGCCCGGTCGGTACAGGTCGCGCCCGGACCAGGCGAACACGTCGAACGCGGCCTGCGGGCGCCCGCCCACCGCGAATTCGGACAGGTCCAGCGCCGGCTGGTTGAACGGCAGCAGCGACACGTCCTTGCCGCGCCGGGCCACCAGCACCTGCGAGGCGTCCATGCGGTAGTCCAGCAGCGCGTTGCCGTTGCCGTCGGTGGCCGACTTCAGCAGCGCCTCGCCCTTCGCATCGAGCACGCGCAACTCCACGCCCTTGAGCGGCGAGCCGTCGTGCAGCGAGGCGGCGTGCACGTACAGCGTGTCGCGGTAGGCGCGTGCGTGCAGGCCGATGTCGCTGACGCTGAAGAACGCGGTATCGAACTGGTTGGAGAAGGTGCCGACCCGGCGCAGCACCGCGAAGTACAGGCCCGGTTGCTGCAACTCGGCGATCTCCTGGATCGGCAGGTAGTTGAGCACCCGCTCGTTGCGCTCCCCGCCGAGCACGAAGCGGTTGAGGTAGACCGGGTCGGCCAGGTCGCGAAGCGGCGCGTTGTCGTCGTAGTCGCGGTCCAGCTCCCAGCCGCCGCGGCGCCCGCCGCGCTGGAACTGGGCGAAGAAGCGCGGCAGCTCGCTTTCGCGCACGCGCAGGAACTCCACGTCCACTTCCGGCACGTTCACCGACACCACCGGCAGGCCGCGGCTGTCGCGTGCCGGCAACACGCTGCCCTGCGAGGCGAAACCGGCCACCGGGTCCAGTTCGCCGGTGTGCACGACCTGGACCAGTTCCCGCTCCAGGCGGTCGCCGTCGGCGGCGAGCAGGCCGGCGGCCACGGTCACGGTGTAGTCGCGCGCAGGCTCGACGTAGGGATAGCGCAAGGTCTTGCCATCGTCGGACAGCGACCAGCCGCTGTCGCCGGAGCCGGCCGGCTCGACCTTCAGCAGGGCATCGAAGTCCTGGGTACCGACCAGCGGCCGGGAAAACTCCAGGGCCAGGGCCAGGCTGCCGTCCCGCTGGTCCGGCCAGGCGCGGACCAGGCCGAAGCCTTCGACCGGCGCGCGGGTGGCCTGCAGCTTCTCGCCGCCGACCTGCGGCAACTGCCCGCCGGGATCGCGGCGGCAGCCGGCCAGCGCCAGCACCGCGAGCGCCGTCAGGACCAGCGCCAGTCGCCACGGGCCCGTCCGGCCCAGGTCCCGTGCCGCCTGTGGACAACCCGCGTTGATCCGCTCCATGCCTCGCGCTCCCGGCTCCGTTGCCGGAAGTATAGGAGGCGTACAAGAAAAAAGCCGGCCATGGGCCGGCTTTCGGAACTGGTGGGCGGTGCAGGGATCGAACCTGCGACCCTTGCCGTGTGAAGGCAATGCTCTACCGCTGAGCTAACCGCCCGGATCGTGCGCCGCACCGGTGGATGCGGGGCTGCGCATGTTAATGGCAGGCCGCGACCGGGTCAACGCCGCGAGGCCTTGCGGCGCCCCGCGGGCCGGCTCAGCGGACCTTGCTCCGGCGCAGCGCCTCGAGCCGGACCGGCGGCACGAAGGCGTCGCTGCGCGCCTGCCCCCAATAGTCGCGGAACACCGCGTGTTCGGGGATGCCCTGCAGCAGCTCGCCCGGACGCAGGTAGCGGTACAACGAAGCCAGCGAACGGATCTCCACCGGCGAAACCCGGCGCAGGATGTGTTCCGGCCCCAGTTCGCTCGGGTCGCTCAGCCCTGCCGCGCACAACAGGTCGCGCAGCGCGGCCAGGGTATGGTCATGGAAGCGGTGGACCCGGGCGGCCTTGTCGGCCGGATCCAGGTGCTTCCAGCGCCCCGGATCCTGGGTGGCGATGCCCGTCGGGCAGCGATCGGTGTGGCAGCTCAGCGACTGGATGCAGCCCAGCGCGAACATGTAGCCGCGCGCGGCGTTGCACCAGTCGGCGCCCAGCGCCAGGGTGCGGGCGATATCGAAGGCGCTGGTGATCTTGCCGGCCGCCGCCACCTTCACCCGTTCCCGCAAGTCCAGACCGACCAGGGTGTTGTGGACCAGCAGCAGCGCCTCGTGCATCGGCAGGCCGACATGGTCGATGAACTCGGCCGGCGCCGCGCCGGTGCCGCCCTCGGCGCCGTCGACCACGATGAAGTCCGGCAGTGACCCGGGCTCGCGCGCGGCACGTTCGTGCATGGCCTTGGCGATCCCGAACCATTCCCAGGGATGGCCGATGGCCAGCTTGAAGCCCACCGGCTTGCCCCCCGACAGCTCGCGCAGCCGGGCGATGAAATCCAGCAGCCCGAGCGGCGAATCGAACGCCGAATGGCGGGCCGGCGACACGCAGTCCACGCCCATCGGCACGCCGCGGGTGGCGGCGATCTCGGCGCTGACCTTGGCCGCCGGCAGCACCCCGCCGTGGCCGGGCTTGGCGCCCTGCGAGAGCTTGATCTCGATCATCTTCACCTGCGGTCGTGCCGCCTGCTCGGCGAAGCGCTGCGGATCGAAGCGCCCGGCCGGGTCGCGGCAGCCGAAGTAGCCCGAACCGAGTTCCCACACCAGATCACCACCGCACTCCAGGTGGTAGGGCGAGATCGAGCCCTCGCCGGTGTCGTGGTAGAAGCCGCCACGGCGCGCGCCTTCGTTGAGCGCGCGCACCGCATTGGCCGACAGCGAGCCGAAGCTCATCGCCGAGATGTTGAACAGGCTGGCCGAATACGGCTGCGCGGTGTCCACCCCGACCGGCACGCGGAAGTCGTGGCCTTCGATCCGGGTCGGCGCCAGCGAGTGGTTGATCCATTCGTAGTCCACCGCGTAGGCGTCCTGCAGCGAGCCGAACGGGACCACGTCCATTACCCCCTTGGCGCGGCGGTACACCAGGGCGCGCTGCTGGCGCGAGAACGGTGCCTCGGCGGTGTCGCTCTCGATGAAGTACTGGCGCATCTCCGGGCCGACCGACTCCAGCCCATAGCGGAAGTGGGCCAGGATCGGATAGTTGCGGCGCAGGGTGGTACGGGTCTGCAGCACGTCCCAGCTGCCCAGCGCGACCAGCACCGCGGCGATGCCCGCGCCCCACCACCAGCCCGGCCAGCGCAGCGCCAGCGGCAACGAGGCCAGCAGCAGGATCCAGCTGGCGATGTAGGCGGAATAGCGGCTCATCCTGGCTCCGTGGCTTGCGGCTGCGCGCCAGTCTAGCCCTTGGCCCCCGGTCCGGGACCGCCGGAGGTTCCCTCCTGCGCCTGGCGCGGTGCCAGTGGCACAATGCCTTCGGCCACGCCCGGGTGGTGAAACCGGTAGACACAGGGGACTTAAAATCCCCCAGCCGCAAGGCTATGCGGGTTCGACCCCCGCCCCGGGCATTCGCTGGCGCAGCACGAAAAAACCCCCGGGGGAACCGGGGGTTTTCCATTTGGAGGCCTGGGTCGGAATTGAAC